>PJUI01000008.1_pt1 | contig 795163 bp, 715 predicted proteins | sample 1512201 | NCBI WGS metagenome assembly PJUI01 (sample SAMN08177670, study PRJNA422409) | Feces metagenome, whole genome shotgun sequencing project. | isolation source: Chicken feces (2) enriched on wood chips | host: Gallus gallus | place: USA: Madison | collected 2015-01-15
ATTCCGAACAGAGAAGTTAAGCCCGCCAGAGCCGATGGTACTGCAGTAACATGTGGGAGAGTAGGTCGGTGCCAAATCTTAAACAGGCCCCTTAGCATTAGCTAAGGGGCTTTGTTGTTTATAAAGTTTTTTTTGAAAATCTGATTGTATTTTTAAAGAAGACCTTACCTCCCAAAAACAATCATTTCTTATGCAGGTATTACGCCTATCTGAAACTATTATTATTCTATATTTGCTTGTTAAATTTTTGTTAAAATAGCCCAAATCTTTAATCTAGCTATTTTAAAACTGTATTATTGTAAATTACGTTAATCTTAAAAACAGTATTGGTCATGAAATTAAAGATTGGTTTATTTTTTGCATTTTTTATAGGGATAAGTGTTCATGCTTTTGCACAAAATAAGAACGTTACATTACCTCCTAATTGGTTCAATCTAGATCTAACTGCAAATGGTTACTTCGGCATCAGTACAGAAAAGGCATATAAAGAGCTATTAAAAGACAAAAAGCCGAAGCAAAAAATCATTGTAGCCGTAATTGATGGTGGTACCGACATTAAACATGAAGATTTGAAGGATGTACTTTGGACAAATACCAAAGAAATTCCTGGTAATGGCATAGACGATGATGGAAATGGTTATATCGATGATATCAATGGTTGGAATTTTATCGGTTCTAAAAAAGGTAACCTGGCTTATGATAATCTTGAGTTGGTTCGTATCAAAAGAAAGTATGAGCCTAAATACAGATCTACAATTCCAAGTACTGTTTTAGATAGTACCGAGAAAAAGGAATATGCACTTTACAAAAAAGTATTAGCCGATTTTGGTAAAAAATATGATGATGCAAGTTCTACATTCCCGGTTTATATTGTCATTAAAAAAGTACTTGATTCTGTGGCCTTCATCAATAAAAAACCAATCCCTTCTTTAGAAGATATTGAAAGATACAAAGCTGATGATGAGATGGAAGAATATGTGAAAAAAATCATCAGAAAGGGTGCTAAGGAAGATGGAAGTATTGAGAAGTTCTATAAAAATATAGCCAAAGGTTATCATGAACTAGAAGTGATGTTGAAATATAACTTGAATGAAAACTATAATCAACGTGCTGAATTAGTGGGAGATGACTATGAGAACTCTGCTGAACGGATCTATGGAAATAATGATGTAACAGGACCAAATTCAGAACATGGTACGCACGTTTCTGGTATTATTGGTGCAAATAGAACTAATGATATTGGTATACTAGGTGTGGCAAACAATGTAAGCATCATGACGATTAGGGTTGTACCAGAGGGTGATGAAAGAGATAAGGATGTGGCCAATGGTATCCGCTACGCTGTAGATAATGGGGCAAGAGTAATCAACATGAGTTTTGGAAAAGCTTATAAATGGGATAAAAAAGTAGTAGATGAAGCCATTAAATATGCCGAAGCAAAGGGAGTGATTCTTGTTCATGCGGCAGGGAATGACAATAAGAACAACGACATTGAAGAAAACTATCCAAATAAATATTACGATAGCCCAGAGGCTGAAGCTTATGCAAAAGCACATCCAAAAAAAGATGAGTTTGGAATAATACCTCCTAAACCAATGGATATGGCTGGAAACGGACAAGGGGCACAACGCCGACCAGACCCTTTTGCCAAACCAGCTCCTTTAGATCCTGCTAAATATAACTTACCGCATGCAAGTAATTGGATAGAAGTAGGGGCGAGTTCTTATAAAGATGATGAAGACCTGAAAGCATCTTTTTCAAATTATGGTAAATATAATGTAGATGTTTTTGCGCCAGGGTATATGATCAATTCTACTGTACCAGGATCTAAATATGAAGAATTTGATGGAACAAGTATGGCTGCACCTGTGGTTTCTGGTCTATGTGCATTGATCCTTAGCTATCATCCAGAACTTAAGCCTGCTGAAGTTAGAGATATCATTATGCAATCTGTAACGAAGGTGAACCATAAGGTAAAATATAAAAATGAAAGAGATGAGAGTGTTCGCGTTCTTTTTTCAGAGATCTGTGTAAGTGGAGGTATTGTAAATGCCTATAACGCCTTAAAGTTGGCCGATACTTATCAACTATCTAAATAACCATTAGCTGTTAAACAGTAATCCCCTGATCAAAATCTTCAGGGGATTTTTTTGTTTAGACAAATTTTAAATGGTAACAATTTAGCGATGGATTTTTTTTAGCGATGCCAAAAAGGTACATCACAGGCTATAAAAGCGCTTATGGATTTTCTAATGTAAAAGATAGATAAAATTTGGTTTCTGTAATTAAGCTATTGGCTGGTTGATTAGTCTATTCGCTTAAACCACATCAACTCAAACCTGTTAACCAAATTAGATATGAAAAGAATTTACTCCATTTTGATCTTTTGTTTTTTTATAAGTTCTGCTTTTGCGCAAAAACTGCCAGATGTCCAGACATCAAATGTGGTTGCCCCATCAAATATCAAAATTGATGGAAAAGCTACAGAATGGAACGATATTTTCGCAGCCGAAAACAAAAGAACTGATATCTATTATACTTTGGCCAATGACGATAAAAATCTTTACCTCGTTTTAAAGTCGGCGAGCACTGCTAGTGCCAGTAAGATCATCGCTGGTGGAATCACTTTTAGCATCAATACACAAGGTAAGAAAAGAGAAAAAGATGCCTTTAGCGTTACTTATCCCTTGATCAAAAGAGTGGCTGGTGCAGGAAGAGGTGGACAAGCTCAAAATCAAGGAGGACAAAATAGACAGGCTGGTGGACAAGGTGGTTTTCAGAACAGGGCACAACAGACACAGCAACAGCGAGATTCTGCTGCTTTGGTGCAACGCAAAAATCAATTGGCCACTGTAAAAGAGATCAAAATAGCAGGCTTTAAAAATATTACAGATACGCTGATTTCCATTTACAACGAATATGGTATCAAAACCGTCGGCTTATTTGATGCGAAGGGTGAGTTTGTATACGAATTAGCAATTCCCTTAAGCTTATTGGAACTTTCTATCAACGATACCAAAGAATTTGTATATCAGATCAAAGTTAACGGACTGAGCACTGCCGGTTTTGGTGGTGGAAATGGAGGAAGAACTTTTGCCGGAAACGCTGGTGGTAATGGTGGCGGAAATTTTGGTGCCCCAAGGGGAAATGCCGGAGCAGGGTTTAATGGAGGTGGTTCTGGTATGGACATGATGAGCCCCACAGATTTCTGGGGCAAGTATAGTTTCACCAAAAAATAACATCAATCCTTTACTCCGACAGCTTTAACAACCTCATCATGAACAATTTATTTCGCCATATGGCTAAAGGGCTATTTTTTTGCATCTTATTTCTTGGTTTTACAAATCAATTATTGGCGCAAACACCGCAACCAGCACCAAAAACACAGATTCCTCTACCTTTACCACTTAGAGAGATCAGTGGTATTGTGAAAGATACAACAGATACAGGCATTCCTTATGCTACAGTTCGTTTATTTTCGGATAAAGATACCCTTGTGGTGACTACAAATGTGGATGGGATTTTTGTATTCAAGAAGGTGAAATCTGCAAGTTATACGCTGAATATCAATAGTATTGGCTACAAGGCTTTGGTAGGTAAATATAAACAGAATGATGCAGTAGCGAGAATAGTAATGGATCCGATAGTGCTGAAGAATCAGCCAAATACCTTAAATGAAATCGTGGTTAATGGAACACCATCTATTACTTATAAAACAGATACGGTAGAATATAGGGCCAAGGATTATATCGTTAGGGAAAATGCCACAGTTGATGAACTCCTGAAAAAAATGGAGGGGATGGAAGTAGGTACGGATGGTTCACTTGTACATCAAGGTACAGCTGTAACAAAAGCAAAGATCAACGGTAAGACTTATTTAGGAGGCGATGTAGCTACGGCCATCCAGAATTTACCCGCAGAAATTGTAGATAAGATCCAGGTGGTTGATGACTATGGAGACCAGGCTGCAAGAACAGGAATTAAAGATGGGGATCCAGAAAAAATATTAAATATTGTAACAAGAGCTGATAAATCTGTTGGCAATACCATGAATTTGAATGGAGGCGCTGGAAATAACGAACGTTATGAAGGCGGTTTGTTTGCCACGCGGTTAAATGCCAACCAGACCATTGGGGTTAATTCGAAAATAAACAATACCGTAAACGGCGTTGCCAATAGTGGAACAGGGAGTAATGGAGGGAGTACTACAGGTGGAAATGGGGGTAGAGGCGGAGCTGGTGGCGGTGGGAATGGTGGAGGTAATGCGGCAGGTGGAAATAATGGAGGTGGAAATAATGGTGGCAATTCATCTTCTGGAAGCGGGGGTACAAACAACACTGGAAATAATGCACTCTCATACCGCGACCAATTGGGTAAAAAAGTAAGGATAAATACAAACTACAGTTTTAATTTCACCAATAACAATCTTACAAATAGTAGTGTTTCCCAGATCTTCAGTTCAAATGGAACCACATTTTCTACAAATGACGGTTCAAGTAACAGCAATACTAAAACCCATAATTTTAGCTTTGAACTGGAAGCTGATTTAGATAGTAATAACTTTTTAAGAGTAGTGCCTACCATAACGTATTCATCAACTGGAAGTGGTAGCCAATCAGCTATTATGCAAACTGGTTTGATCCACCAAGACCAGACGGGGAAAAATACAACGACCAATACAAGGCCAGTAATTGGGGCTACGGTCTTTTATCAACACATTTTTCAAAAGCCACGAAGAAATCTATCTGTTCAGTTGAGCCTAAATGATTCGAAACAAGAATCGGATCAAGAAAGAAATTCGAACATTATCTACTATCTGGATAACAGCAATACTGTTGTTAAAGATTCATTGATCCACAGATTGGTAGAGCGAGAAAACCTGACCAAAACGTACAGAGCAAGTATGACATTTGCTGAACCACTTACGGCCAATACACAATTGGAATTTAATGGACAAATCAATTACAATGGCTACGATAATACAGCCACAACCAGCAATATTTTTGCCAATGGAAATACACATGTAATTGATTCATTGAGTAATATCTACGATTATTCCTTTACACAAGCACGCTTGGCATTAAACTATCGCTACGGCATCAGCAATGCTTCTAAGGTGAGGTTTTCGCTTGGATTAACAGCCGTACCCGCAGTGCTGAGTGGCACCAAAGTGAGTTTAGGAACCACCACACATCGAAATAGTTTTAACCTGATACCCATTGCCCGTTTTCAATACCTGTGGTCTAAACAACATAGCATGCAGATCAATTATTCTGGGAACGCCACTGAACCTACTTTTGATCAGATTCAGCCTGTTCGCGATGTGTCGAATCCACAAAATCCGGTAGTGGGTAATCCAAACCTAAAAGTAACTTTTAACCATTCTATAAATACCAGTTACAACAACTATATCGCTAATCAGAAACTGAATTACTCCATAAATGCCAACGCTACTTTTGTCCAAAACTCGGTAGTGAGAAATACGGTACAGATCGCAGATGCCTATAACAGTTTGAAAAATGAAACACGTTATGTGAATATTGGTGGCGTATATCGTATCAACGCCAATTACTCGGTCAGTAAACAACTGAGTGATCGTAAATATAATTTGGCTTATAATGGTAACATCTTTTACAACCATGGGGTATCAATGAGTAATGATATCAAAAACATTACCACCACCTGGAATTTTAGCCAAAGATTTGGTCCAAGGATCAATCCAACAGAATGGTTAGAAGTAAACCCAAATGTATCTTATGCCTTTACCAAATCAAACAATACTTTGCCAACTTCTATTGACAGCAGAACAAATACCCTGGCACTCAACATTGATGGAAAAATGTACATGTGGAAAACCCTGATATTTGGATACAGTGCCAGTAAAAACTATGTAAGTGGAATAAATGCGAATGTAACCAATAACCCGTTGGTGATCAATGGCTATCTGCAAAAAGAACTATGGAAAAGAAGAGCTACGCTAACTTTTCAGGCATTTGATATCTTGAACCAGAACAATTTCGTGAACAGGAACATTACCGATGAGAGTATCACCGATACCAAAACGAATGCTTTGAGCAGATATTTCATGTTGCGTTTTGCTGTTCGATTACAAAAATGGACGGGAGTACAATCACGTAATGGCAGACAGATGATCAGAAGAGGAGACGGTAGTTTTAATTAAGTACTGATGTTGGACGTTTGATCGAGCGCTATGCTTACAAAAAAGGTTGTGCCTTTGTTTAAGTTGCTTTCAAACCAGATTTCGCCATTTTGTAATTCGATGTAGGTTTTGGCTAGCATTAATCCTAGTCCAACGCCTTTCTCCTGATTGGTTCCGTAAGTGCTTTTGTTTTTTAGCGAGAAGATATTGAAATGGTCTTCTTCGCTAATTCCAATCCCTGTATCTGTGATTTTTAAGATGCATCTATCTTTTTCTTGCTCTATGCTCAGATTGATCTCACTGTCTGGCGCAGAAAATTTAATGGCATTGTTCAATAAATTCCTTACAATCAGCTGCAACATATCTGGATCTGCTATTACCTTGATTTCATCGTCAATTGAATAGTTTAGCTGGATATTTTTTTCCGAAGCCAATGTTTGTTGCAGAAGAATGGTTTGATACAAGGTTTGGAATAGTGAGATGCGATGGAGGTTGACCGTTATCCCTTGCATCTGGTCTTTTGACCAATGAAGAATGTTCTGCAACATTTCTGAAGTCTGCTTTGTTGAAGTAAGCAGGTTTTGTTCAATTGTTTTTTTCTCCTCAGGATCAAGGTCTATTTGATTCAATAAAGAAAGATAGTTTTCTACAGAAGCCAAAGGGGCCTTTAAATCATGGGCAACGATGGAAAATAATTTATTCTTGGTATCATTGATTTCTTCTAAGGCAATTAATCTGCTTTTTGCCAGCTCTTTTTCACGGTTATAATTATTTTGGATATACATGGTGATCAAGGCGATCATTCCTGCAACTTCAACCCATGTTTGCGCTACATCTACCAATCTGTGTCGCTTATCCGGATAGAGTGGCTTTACCAGTTCTGGATTGAAATATTCCAAAACAAAAAATCCAATAACCAATAAAATATTTAGTGGAATCCAAATCCTAAACTGTTTTTTTGAGGTGAGTAGGCTTAAAAGAAAGATGATCAGGATGAACGTAAACAGATTGACACTTGCAGAGCCCTCAGTAGCAAAATAAGTGGCGCCACAAAGTAGGTTAAAAACCACAGCAAATAGGCCCACGGCAATATTCATCTTGTGTTTATATCTTGAAAGGTAATAACCCAAAGCCAATATGCCGATCAACGGGAGCATGATAAATCCGTAAAAGATTAAACCCAACCTAAAATTGATGATCGCATTGATCGTTGCTGTAAAAATTGCCAAAATGCTAATGGCATGGAAAATTCTAGCCTCTAATGAAAATAAGTCTTCGCTACCAATTATGGCAGACCAACGGGAGCTGATATAGTTTTTAAGTGATTTCAAATGAGAGAGATGACCTTGCCAAATATAGAAATATATATAACAATGACTACCAGAAATCTAACATATTAGTTTACGATTGATACATTGATGTTGAGCCAATTTTGGTATATTTGGTTTAATCAAAACCACTTTCTAATGCTCAAGGACGAAAGACAGGCTTTTATTATAAAGCAGATCAATATACATAATAAGGTACTTTCTTCTGATCTGGCATTGCAACTTAATGTATCTGAAGATACGATTAGACGAGATCTAAACGAGATGGCAGAAGAGGGGAAGGTGTTAAAGGTTTATGGAGGTGCCATTTCAAAATCTTTTCACTACCCATTTCAGCAAGAAGGCGTTTATGCAAGAGATGCCAAAAAGGAAATTGCTAGAAAAGCACTCAAGCTTATCCAAAATGGGATGGTGATCTTAACCGGTGGCGGAACAACCATGATAGAACTGGCCCGTATGGTGCCTAGCGACCTGCGTTGTACTTTATTTACTGTAAGTCCTTTATTGGCTTTAGAATTGATCGAAAGTTCTAATATTGACGTGCATCTGATCGGAGGCCAGTTGTCTAAAAATGCACAGATCAGTATCGGTTCGCAAGTAATCAACCAATTATCAGACATTAAAGCCGATCTGTGTTTTATGGGAACGAATGGCCTGTCTATAGAAAACGGGATTTCCGATTCAGATTGGGAAGTAGTCCAAATTAAAAAGGCGATGGTCAAATCTGCTCAAAAAACCATATTGGTCAGCATTGCCGAAAAAATAGATTCTGTGCATAAAATGAAGGTATGCAACCTCAATGCGATCAATTACCTGATTACCGATCTAGACCCTAATGATGAAGTCTTAGCTAAATACGCCAAGATAGTAACCGTGTTGTAAATCAATTTCTATTTTTTGATTGCCCTATAGATCACATCTTGGATCCGACTACGGATATTCAAGGTATTTAAAGATTTATTTACATCATCGGGGTATACTCTATTAGACAAGAAAACATAGACCAAGTTATATTTTGGATCGATCCAAATGGCCGTACCCGTGTATCCTGTATGTCCAAATACTTCATCAGAGGCTAAAGTAGATGGATAGCCCTTGCTTAGATCGGGATCTTTTCTGTCAAATCCCAAGCCCCTTCGGCTTACATTTGATTGCTTTGAAGTAAATAGGTCAATAGTAGAAGGTTTAAGATAGGTTGTGCCCCCATAACTGCCTTTATTGAGTAACATTTGGCAAAAAATGGCCATGTCATTGGCATTGGCAAAAAAGCCTGCATGTCCACTTACTCCACCCAACATCGCGGCACCTGGATCGTTCACAAATCCTTGTACCAACATATTCCTTAACCAGCCATCATTTTCTGTGGTCGGTACGATCTGGTCTTTCTTGAATCTTGTTCTGGGTAAAAAGCCTGCAGTTTGCATACCCAATGGACTGTAGTACTTTTGGTCTGCGTACTTGTTCAATGGTGTTTCAGCAACCTTCTCTACCATTTCTTTCATGTAGTACATGCTCAGGTCGCTATATACATATTTTCCTCGGGTCAATACTTTATCCTGCAACATTTCAGGCCACATTACCTCATTGTAATAATTGGCCCTTAAATAGTATTTATCTGCCAATTGGGTTGGGTAACGGTCTGAAAATATAGTATCTGTATCATTGGGCTTGAGCTTTTCGTAAAATTTGATGTACGGATAAAAACCAGCCTGATGTAATAAAACCTCTTTTACGGTGATGGTTTTCTTTTCGGGCATTTCTCTTGTTCGGGCAATGTAAGTGCCAATGGTGTTATCGATGCCTATTTTTCCTTTTTCGTATAAATCCATCGTAGTTGCAGTAGTTGCTGCAACTTTGGTAATGGAGGCCATGTCAAAAATATCCTGGATGCGCATTGCCCTATTACCCGAATAGGTATGTTTGCCATAAGCATTGTTAAAGATAACCTTACCATCTTTTACGATCATCACCACAGCACCTGGGGTTCCTTTGGCATTAATGGCCTGTTTAATGATCAATGGAATGCTATCAAGATCATCGCTGTTGATACCCACCTCTTCCGGTACGCTATATTTTAACCTGATGGCTTTGCCGTTGGTTACAATTGCTCCAAAAATAAACTGCGCTAAACAAGAAGCACCGATAGCACTATTTGTAGGACTGATGATCACGGGAGAACGAAAAGTGCTAAAACCGCTCTTTTGATAGGTGCCATTCAATACCAAGATTACCTGTTTCGTTTTTTCAAGTTCCTTAACTAAAGCCACCAATCCTTTGCTTAAGGGTTTCGATGTTTTGAGGATAACGCAATTGTACAATTTTAGGTCGTCATTTAATAGATTGAGACTGGAAATGCTTTCACTGTTATATGATTTGGCCAGTTGTTCCACTTTTGTGAATTTATTGGCAATGCTGTCAAAAACACTGGTATACTGAAAACCAAGATCTACACTAGCAATATTTAGACCCGTTAATTTAACAATAGGAAGTTGGGCCTTATCATTGTTAAACACGAGTAATTGTTTGATGGTATTTATCTCTTCTTTTACTCGGGCCAAATTTTCCAATTGGCTTTGTGCCGAGGAAGAAAGGGAAGCTATCAAACAGATAAATGTGAAACAGATCTTTTTTAGGGTAGTCATGGTAAGGTGTATTTTGATTAAACAAAAAAGCATGTGCAACTGGTGCACATGCTTTTAAATTTTGATTAGATTGCCGGATCAGCAGGTGTATTTGGATTTGTAATACGTTCTTGATCAGGATAAGGATAGAAGTTTCGGTTACGCTCAGAAATGTCTGTTGGTGGCGCTGGGCGTTCAAACCTGCGGCTATCTTCTAACCTTTGACCAGTTAGGTATAACTCAGCACAACGTTGACGGTAAACCTCAACCAATAAAGCATCTTTGGTAACTGCACCACTATAAGCAGGTAATCCAGCATTTACACCAAAAATATCTCCAGAAGTTTGTGTTCTTACCTCATTGATCAGAGTTACAGCATCGGTTAACGGACCATTACTTCTCAAAATGGCTTCAGCTCTGATCAATTTCATTTCATCAGGTAGGTACACCGGTACTGAACCCAATTGATCTGCTGCAAAACCTCTAAGGGTTCTGGTTGTTGTAGCACCCGAAACAGTTGTGGTGATGTAAAATGCCTCACGTTGGTCGCCAGTTTCAAATAATGATGATGGAAGACCAAAACCAGCTCTAGGTACATAGTATTTTAAAATAGCCGAGGTATTCCATAATGGATTTACACTTACCGAGCTGTAACCAAATTGGTTTTTACTGCTCAAATCTACGGCAGTGGCATTGGTTATCGCCGCAGCGTAATTGCCTGCCATCAAGTTGTACCTCGCATTGAAAGCATACAATACATTTTTAAGGTTGAAGTTTGCACCTGCAACATTTGCTGTGAAATCGGTTGATACAGGAGTTGTAGTCAATTGGGCAATCGCATCATTCAATAAACGGATGGCTTCTGCCAATACGGCTTGACGAGGAAGAAATGTAGCTTTACCAGTTTTATCGGTGTTGATATTACTTTTCTCGAATGAAGTAGCTAAGGTACCCAATGCAATGGCTTTGTATAGTTTCGCATGCGCCAATACACCAGATAAAGTACCACCTGTAAGTGTACTGATGTTTCCGGCATTGTTGATGATGTCTTCACTCATGCTCATCAACTTTTGCATGTTGGCCCATAAGGTCAGGATGCTACCATTTGCGGTAGGCAATGCCGTTCCACCTGCTTCCAATTCTAAAACATTGGTAAATGTAGCTACGCCTTGTAGTTCGCGACTGGTTACTGCAGGATAGAAATAAGAGGCAGAAATGCCACTAGTAGAATAATACTGTCTTAAGCCTACACTTAATCCAATGATGCCCGCTCTCGTAGTTAGCACATCGGCATCTGTTGGGGCATTCAGGTTTACGGTATCCATTTTACAGCTATTGGCAAATAACATGATGACCACTAATAAACCAGCTTTTATTTTATATATATTTTTCATCTTTATACAATTTATAATCAATTAAAAGGTCAAGTTAAATCCTAAAACAATTTGTCTTGGGATTGGCACCTCCACAAAATCAAATCCTCTTACTGCAGAGCTTTGTCCTGCCGCATTGATCTCAGGGTCATAACCACTGTATTTGTCAATAGAGAATAGGTTTCTTCCAGCCAAACTAAATCTCATGTTGCCTGTAGGAAGGAACTTTGGTTTAAATGAATATGAAGCAGATACCTCTCTTAATTTTACAAATGAACCATCTTCAATCCAGTTTTCGAAAATAGAGAATAAAGCTGCAGATGTTCCTTTTGGTACCTCACCTCTTAATTCAGGTTCGTAACCTTTTAATCCTCCATATAGATCTCTATCACCTACACGTTTGGTAAAGTTGAAAACATCACCACCGATAGAAGCATCTAACTGCGCTCTAAATGAGAAGTGTTTACCAACGCTCACCTCATTGATCAATGAACCTACCCAATCCGGATTAGGATCGCCAATTACTTTCTTTAAGGTAGCACCAGAAGGTTGTCCGCCTGTTCTTCCTGCTTTTTCAGTTTGAGGTAAACCACCTGAGGTCAATAATAAAGAACCGTCAGCATTGCGTGCGAAATAAGTAGCATAAAAAGCACCAAGTGGATAGCCATTTACCGCTGCAACCTGGCCAAAGCCACCAGCAAAGGTCAATACACCACCAGGAATGTTGTTCACTACGTTTTTATTTCTTGAGTAAGTGGCAATCACATCCCATTTTACTTCCTTGGTCAGGATTGGCACCCCTCTAACCATCAATTCGAAACCTTTGTTGGTCATCGTTCCAACGTTGATGTATTGGCTGCTATAACCTGTACTTGGGGTAAGATTAGCCAATAATAATAGGTCTTTTACATCTTTTTTATAGTAAGAAAACTCTACACCTAAACGGTCTTTAAAGAAGCTTAGGTCTGTACCAACTTCAATCTCTTCCTGACGCTCTGGTTTAATACCAATATTACCCAATAAGGTAGGAGAGTATACACTTGGTAAACCTGCTGAGTTTACTGGGATGTAACTGCTATATCTGTCGTATGCACCAATTGCAGTTAAGTTACCAGCTTGGCCATAAGAAGCTCTTAATTTAACACTTGAGATTACATTTGAAAGTTTACCAGACCAGAATTTCTCGTTTGATAAAATGTAGCTTGCGCTTACTTTTGGATAAAACTGACCTCTGTTACTAGCTCCAAATACCGAAGAAACGTCATAACGAGCAGCACCAGTTAAATAGATTTTTTCTTTGATACCAAAGGTCTGTTGGATAAAAGCACCCATTACATTGATGTCTGATCTAAACTCTGAAGGCACTGAAACCCCATTGTTGATTGTTTGACCGATCAAACCCAATTGGGTTGCTGTAATTCCTGTTTGATAGATTTTTTCAGATTGTGCAGTTCCGCCAATACCTGTGGTTGATTGTAACCAATCAGCAAGTTTGGTCTGATACGAAACATTAATGTCGTTGTTGACTAAGAACGATGTTTTGTCGGCTCTTTTAGAAAATCCTGTATTGTAAGATGGAGTAGTGTTTCCTACAGGGATATATCCTGTACCTATCTGGGTAGAATTGTCATATCCTAAAACATAATTGATGCTTAAACCTTTGATAGGTGTTGCTGTTGCCTGGAAGTTTCCAATGAAACGACTGGTACGTTGTGCAAATTGAAAACGGTTGATGGCTTCTAAAGGATTGGTTCTTTGTACAGCTGTTGGTGATGTAGAAGGGTAAATTCCAGTTGCAGGATCTGCAGCAGGATTGATAAAGTTGTTGCTGAAGATAAATCCTGTTAATGCACCATAAGCCTCATTCAGACCTCCGTTCGGAATCTCATGACTTGAACTCAATACATAGTTCATCCCTGCAGATATTTTTAACCAATCGTTTAATCTTTGGTCAACTCTTGCTCTGGCACCTGCTCTGCTAAAATCAGATTTATCTATGATACCTTGATTGAACAGATAATTGCCACTTACAAAATATTGTGTGCCATTGCTACCACCAGAAACAGACAAGTTGTTTTCTGTGCCCATGGCACTTCTAAAAATGTCGTCTTGATAATCATAGCGTTGTACAGCCGTTTGAGAAAGGTCTGTAACTGTAGTGTTGTTAAATCTGAATGGATGGGTGTTCACATCCAAAGTTTTCCTTACATCGCTTACTTTAAAATTGGTAGAGAAAGAATAAGAAGGTTTGCCCTCTTTACCTTTTTTGGTGAAGATCTGTACCACACCATTACTTGCCCTCGAACCATAGATCGCGGCAGCAGCAGCTCCCTTGATGATCTCCATGTGGTCTATATCAGCCGGATTAATATCCACCAGCCTGTTTTGAGCGTAGCCGCCAAGGTCCAATAGTTCGGTAGAACTGTTGTTTACAATTACCCCATCAATAATATATAAAGGGTCTGCTGCACCTACAACGGTACTTGTACCCCTTAATCTTACACTGATACCACCTGCCGGATTACCAGAGTTTTGGGTGATTTGCGCTCCTGCAATTTTACCACTCAATGCCTGGTCGATAGAAGTGGCGTTACTGTTCGCAAAATCCTTAGCCCCTACTGTGGAGATGGCATTGCCCAATGTTTTTCGGCTCGTAGCTACAGATGTACCTGTTACTACTACCTCATTTAGGCGTACTAAATCCTCTGTAATACTAGCATCAAGCGTAATTGATTTCTGGTCCCCTAGGTCTAGGTTTTGTGTATTTTGAGTATAACCTAAGTAACTAAATGTTACTTGATATTTCCCCGCTGGAATTTTGGCCACAATTTCATAAGCTCCATTTGCATTTGAAGTGGTTTCAATAAATTTATTGTTGATCCTTATGCTTACACCAGCAATAGGTAGTTTTGTTCTTCCGTCAGTTACCGTACCCTTGATCAGGTAGGGTGCGTTTTGGGCAAAAACAGATCCCACCATAAACAGTGAGAGAAAAAGTATCAAAAGGCTATGCCTATATACTTTAAATGGTTGGTTTTTTTTCATAAATTAAAATTTATTTGAGGTAAGTTTTATACTGTTTAATTATTCTGGAAAACTTATTTTACCCATCGCTGCTGCAGGCATTTCTGGCCTGTTTTTGTAGGCTGGTTTTTCTCCTGCTATACATTCATTGGCCAATAAGGCAAAAAGGATAGCTTCTTTGGCATCTGGATCGATAGCTAGGTCTGCCGTAGTTTTAAGTTCGCAGTTCAGATAGTCTCCAATCTTTTTAACCAATAGCGGATTGTGCATGCCTCCTCCACTTAAGTAAATGGTAAAAGGATTGTCTTTAGGCACACATTGCTCAATAGCCCTTACTATACCTTGAACGGTAAATTCAGAAAGTGTGGCCATGATGTCTTCTTTTGAAATGCCTTGTAAATGGGTGCGTTGAATGGCCTCGTCTAGGTAAGTCAGGCTAAACAATTCTGGGCCAGTTGTTTTAGGGAAACCAAAATCGTAAAAAGGAGTATCTAATAAGGCATTCAAGAGTTGCTCGTTAACCGTACCAGCCAAAGCAAGCTTAGAATCTGCATCATAATACATGTTCTCGTAGTTCAATTGCACAAATTGATCCATCATGGTATTGCCAGGGCCTACATCTGAAGAAAAGATCAGGTCGGATTCTTTGCCTGCTGGTAAAAAGGTAAAATTCGCAATGCCACCAATGTTCAATAAAATCCTGTTTTCTGTTAAGCTAGAAAACAATAGATAGTCGCCATAAACTGCAAGGGGAGCTCCTTCACCACCAGCTGCAATGTGTTTTTGTCTGAAATCGCTCAAGGTAATCACACCAGTTTTAAAGGCCAAATGATCACCATCACCAATTTGTAGCGTTGCATTTGGATAGCCTTTCAAGCCATGTATAGAAATAGGTGCATGGAAAATGGTCTGTCCGTGGCTGGCAATCAGATCTACGTTCTCAACAGGAAATTTCCATTCCTCGAGACTTTGAAGGATCAGTTCAGCAAAATAAGTTCCGATATACGCATTCAGTAAAGTCACTTTTTGTAGATCTACCGTAGGTTGCGAAGAGATGGACCTCAGTTCTGCTTTAAATTCGGGGGTATAACTAACGGTTTTGAAATTCAGGACTTTGATCTTTGTGCCGATTCCTGCACCTTTAAACTCACATAAAGCAATGTCAAGCCCATCAAGTGAGGTTCCCGACATTAATCCAATAATTACCCTAGATGGGGCATTGGCAATTTGTTGTAGTCTGAGTATGTGTCTATTCATCTACTAATTAGGTTTAAATATTTGGTGTTGCAAATTGAAACAGGCACAAAAACGCATTATTATACTGCTCAATTATTGCTAGTGTAAATATATAGAATTTTAAAAATCAATTTATGCATATTTAAAATAAAAAAACGCAAGAACATGCAAAACTTTGCGCGAACTACATTTAGCCGCAATAGACAATGCTTTTGAAATCTTAAAAAGATAGTTAGAACAGGTGGTGAAAAGACAAAAAAAGAAGATCAGATTAGATTTTGGGAGTATTTCAAATCGAATGCTGATATAAATAAGAAGTAGATGAAAAGCAAGGGAAAAAGGACTTATTAAATGGTATTTATATGGTCTTGAAACAAAAAAGCCTCTAGCTTTTTAAAGCTAAAGGCTTGATTTTCAAGTAGCGGGAACGAGAGTTGAACTCGTGACCTCAGGGTTATGAATCCTGCGCTCTAACCAACTGAGCTACCCCGCCAGGCATCTTATTTTTTAAAGAGTTGCAAATATAGAATAAATTACTTTTCTTTAGAAATAATAAGTAAAAAATAGTCCAATATTTTTAAGATAGAGGTGTTTAAGGATGTCAGAAAAGAAAAAATTTACACTAGAATATGAGTTAAGGTCATCTCCACGTATATTATTTAGTTTCATTAGCGAACCAAATGGCTTATCGCAATGGTTTGCAGACGATGTGATTTTCAGAGATCAAGTATATACCTTCACATGGGACGATGAAGTGCAGAAAGCAAAGCTGCTCAGTATAAAAGAAAACAAATTGGTTAAGTTTAAATGGCTTGATGACGAACCTCATTGTTATTTTGAGATGGAGATCGTACAGGACGAACTGACCAACGATGTAGCACTAGCGATCACAGATTTTGCAACCGACGAGACACGTACAGAAAAAACCCAAATTTGGGACAACCAGATTACTTATCTATTGAGTGTAATTGGTGCTTAAATTTCCGTCGGTATTGTCTATCTTTGCATATTGAAAAAGATACATCTACTGTTAATTAAGGCATTTATCAGGCCTTTTATCGTCACATTTTTTATTGTGATGTTTATCCTTTTGATGTTTTTCCTATTCAAATATATCGACGATTTGATTGGGAAAGGATTTGAATGGTACACCATAGCCGAAGTAATGGTGTATGCTTCAGCTTCTAACGTGGCCATGGCATTACCGCTCTCTGTGCTGCTCTCCTCTATCATGACTTTTGGTACCCTAGGTGAAAACTATGAGTTAGTTGCGATAAAATCTGCAGGCGTATCGCTACAAAAAGCCATGCGGCCCTTATTTGTGCTGATCATTTGTTTAGCTGTGGCCTCATTTTACTTTTCAGATTACATGCTGCCAAAGGCAAATACGAAATACTACTCCCTTCTTTTTGATATTAGAAATAAAAAACTTTCCTTTTTGATCAAACCAGGTGTTTTTAACAACAGTATTCCAGGTTATGCCATTAGGGTAGATCACAAAGGACAAGGTGGTGTGGATTCGTTATATGGGATCATGATCTACGACCATACCGCCTCAAACAATGGTATTCCAAAGATCATCATTGCCAAACAAGGTAGGATGACCAAAACCACTGATGGAAAATACATGTTGCTTAAGCTTTCTGATGGAATAAGATACGAAGAAAGTGGAGGAGGTAGCATCTACAATCCTCGACAGACTTTGACCAGGATGCGTTTTAAGGAAACCGAAGTAAAGTTGGATTTCTCGACCTTTGGCGACATGAGCAGGACGGATGAGTCGAGTTTCAGGAACAATGCGCCTATGCTTAACCGTAAAGGATTGATCCGTAGACAAGATTCATTGAGCAAAAACTTGGATAGTGTAAATAGAAGTACCAAGATCAATGTAGGTAGTTATTATAAAACTACCAATTATGTGAAAGGCTACACAAAAGTGAAGAGCGACGTAAAAACAATTAAGGGCTCCATCCTTAATTTAATTCCTAAAAAAGAGCGGACACAAGTTATACAAAATGCAGCAGAGCTCACTGCTAGCATCAAACAGGTTGTCAATAACCGGATTTTGGGTTACCAGGATGAAAAGAAAGAGATCATTGGGGCTAGGGTAGAATACCTTAGAAAATATACATTGGCCTTTTCTTGTCTATTGTTGTTCTTTATTGGTGCGCCATTAGGGGCGATTATAAGAAAGGGTGGTTTGGGTTTGCCAGTGGTTATCGCAGTGGTTTTCTTCTTGGTGTACCATATTATTTCTACCGTGGCAGAGAAGTCTGCTAAAGAGGGTACACTAGAACCTGTTTTTGGCATGTGGATGGCGATTATCGTACTCACCCCGCTGGGCATATTTTTAACCTATAAGGCAACCGTTGATTCTGCATTGTTTGATGTCGATTACTACAAGCAGGTTATCTTAGGTTTGTTTAAGCGTAAAAAGCTTAACACCACTAACTAAAACTGTAAATTTCTTTTGAGTTTATTCATTACTTACTGATGATATTTTAGCAAAATATTGCTATGAAAAGATTGTAACTTTGTAAATGTTTATAAAGCCAAGCAAGCTAAGGTCTTGGACTTATAATTAAGACCAAAATAGAATGGAAATTAAATTAAATACAATAGCCGAAGCTATTGACGATATCAAAGCTGGTAAAATAATTATTGTTGTGGATGATGAAGACCGTGAAAATGAAGGAGACTTTATTACTGCGGCCAGAAATGTAACACCAGAAGTAATTAATTTCATGTCTAAGTATGGTCGTGGATTGATCTGTGCACCATTGATTGAAGATCTTTGTAACGACCTGAAGCTTGATTTAATGGTTCAGAACAATACGGTTTTGCACCAGACCCCTTTTACGGTATCTGTTGATTTGATAGGACATGGTTGTACCACAGGTATTTCTACACACGATCGTGCCAAAACAATTCAGGCTTTGATCAATCCAGAAACCAAGCCAGAAGATTTGGGTAGACCGGGACATATCTTTCCTTTAAAGGCAAGAAGAGAAGGCGTATTGAGAAGAACAGGGCATACCGAAGCAACGATTGATCTGGCCCGTTTGGCAGGTTTTGAGCCAGCTGGCGTGTTGGTAGAGATCATGAACGAAGATGGAACCATGGCCCGTTTACCAGACCTGATGTTGATTGCTGCACAGCACCAACTGAAAATTATTTCTATAAAAGACCTGATTGCTTATCGCTTAGCTGCTGAGAGCTTGATCAGAGAAGAGGTTACGGTGAGTTTACCTACGCAATGGGGCGACTTTAAAATGACCGCTTATACACAGTTGAGTAACAATGCAACCCATTTGGCCATTACCAAGGGTGAGTGGACTGAAGGCGAACCTATTTTAGCACGCATCCATAGTTCATGCGTTACGGGTGATATATTTGGTTCTTGCCGTTGCGATTGTGGCCCTCAACTCCATAAGGCTTTCCAGATGCTTGAAGCAGAAGGTAAAGGAATCATCGTATACATGAACCAGGAGGGCAGAGGTATTGGACTAATCAATAAATTACGTTCTTATAACCTACAGGATGCAGGCTTTGATACCGTTGAAGCAAACATTGAACTGGGTTTTAAAGGTGATGAACGTGATTATGGCGTAGGCGCACAGATCTTAAGGGCGCAGGGCGTAAGCAAAATGCGTTTGATGTCTAACAATCCTACCAAAAGGGCGGGTTTAATTGGTTATGGACTTGAAATTGTAGAAAATATTCCAATCGAAATTGAAAGTAACCAACATAACGAAACTTATCTTAAAACTAAAAGAGATAAAATGGGTCATCAGATCATGAACCACTAAAATCTTTAATTAGTTAAATCATATAAGCAAGAAAGATCAAGGTTTATTTCCTTTGGTTTTTCTTGCTTTCGTTTATAATAGCTTCCTTGTTTAAGGTTTCTTTTGCTTTTTCTGCCTCTTTCTTCTTCTGCTCCCTACGGTATTTTCCTGTAATCTTCTGTAAAAACTCTTTAAAGGAATCGAATCGTTGGCTATAGATTATACCCAGCGAGTTGACATTGGCACTTTGGTCTATCCCAGGGTTGGCAAAAATACTCTGCTGTGTAGGTGGTTTGGTTCCTATTTTACCTACTAGCGTACCATCTTTTTTGATCAGGCCTAGGATTTCCAATTCCTTACCCACATCGTTCTTAGAAAATCCAATCGGTGTAAAATCATTGGCACTTTTGGTATCGGTAATACCCGCATTGATAATGATCCGACCATTGAATAATTTAAATGAAGCACTTGCATCATTTAGTGAGCGGAAGTTGATGTCGACAAAATTTAGGTTCAATGACGAAAGAAGGTTGTTGAATTGATTGAACAAAAGTTCGGTAGCCGTACTCGTTCCTACCGAGCCTAATTGCTGTCCCAAATTTTCTTGTCCAGAGCCTGGTGCAAACCTTCTTTGGATGATCAGACTTAAAGCCTGTGTACTTAGGTTATTTCCATCATTAAAATAAGCCTGTAACTCTTCCTTAACGGCAGGGTTGGCTGGGAAGAAAATATCCAATTTGATATCAGGTTTTAGCAGCAGACCACTTAGGCCCATCTCAACTTCTGTTTGCACACGCTCATTGGCATTGCTACTGCGATCGCGGTTAGCGGCCGTGTAAAGGTCTGTTAGGCCAGCACGTAGTGCATATATGGCCTTTAGGTTGATCTGTGCTGCGGTTGGGTCTCCAATCCATCGGATCGTTCCACCTTGTCTAATGTCGAACCTTTTATTGATCACCTCTTGTGCCGTGAAATCGAAAATACCACTCTCTATGATATAGTCACCTTTCATCTGAAAACCACCTACGCTACTGATATTTAATTCGAGTTCAGCATTTCCCTTTCCACTTAACTTTCCTAAAATGGTGTAGATGTTGGCCGTACTGTTTGGATCTACTTTTAGTCTAAAGTTCATGGTCAAGCCATCAAAATTGGCCTGTTTTTTCACAACATTGGTCGTGTCCTTGCTTACAAAAGTGATAAAGTCTTTGTCAGAAATCGTTTCAGAACTATTTAAAGGAAGATTAAAGACCGTCCCCTTTTCGGTTTTGGCATCAATGTCAATCCTCATTTTATTGGTTGGCCCTTTAAAAGAAAACTTGCCAGTGGCATAAGCCTTACCATAATAAACAGAATTGTCTTTAGATGTGGTATTTAATGCCATGAAGTTAGTCGCAACAAGATCAACCTGTATGTTAGGGTTGTCGAGGTCGTTGAGGTCTACCGTACCATTTGCTGTAGCTTTATTGCCATCCACATCTTGTAATACAAGCTCATTGATGCCAATTACACTGTTTTTTACCTCCACATTGTCATCTAAGGTATAAGCTGTCTTCAGGTAATTTACAGTCAGTTGTCCTTTGTTAAAGGAGACATCGCCGTTGATCTCGGGCTTATCAAAATTGCCTTTTACCGTCAGGTCTGCGGATACTTCGCCTTTGAGATGAGAAACCAGTTTTTTAACAAAAGGTTCTAAAATTGCGAGTTTGCTATCGTTTAGTCTGACACCCAAATTGATTTTTTTGTCTTTGAGGTCGAGATTTCCTGTAATTTTAAAGGTTTCCTTGCCCTCTGTTAAAATCTTCGTATAGATGTTCGCCAGGTTGTTCGCTTTGTTATAAGAGCTGGTGTCAGTTAGCTTTCCAATAAAGGTATCGTTGAAAGTTAAGGAATCAATTTCTAAACTATCCGTGATCTTGGGCGATTTTAGGATATTGTAGAGTTGTGTTTTCCCATTAACATTTCCTGCTAATTTTAGCCCAAGTGTTTTGACAAAAGGATTGATCGTTTTGAGATTGAAATTTTTAAATCCAACCAGGAGTAGGTCTTTTGGGTCATTGGATAAAATGCCATCCACAGATAATAACTGAGGGCCATTGCTTAAATCAAAATTGCTGATTTCCGTCTTTCCATTGTTGAAGTTGATCCGCACCTTTTCTTGGATGGTCCAGTCTTCACTGTTGATCTTCAAGTTAGAAGGTAAAATACTGATTTTGGCAGTAGTGTCCCCAGCAAATTCTACCAGACCGTTTAAATCGAGCTGATTGGCATCGTCCGAATTAGAAAGCTTAACGTTTAGCGAAAGACTGTCGTTTCTAAGGATATTGAGGATGTTGACGTTCTTGATGTAAAGGCTGTCATTCAGGTCAACCCGGTCTGAAGTGATAATGGCCTGTAATTGGTTTGAGGTTGTATTCTCGTCAATAATGATATTGTTTGCTGTAATGCCTTTGTAGGTTAGTTTTTTGATACTTCCATTTAAGGTCGCTTTGTTATTGCGTGAATCGAAATTACCAATCAATATGGCCTGCTCGTTAATGGATAGTCCTGGAGCGATCAGCTCGGCAATAGGTTCAAATCTTTTGATCCTTAAGTTGAAATCAAAAATCTGGGTATTGTATTTGATGATCTGTGTATCTAAGGAAGGAACATAGGTTTTGGCAATCGCCTTGTAATAAGAAACAATCGTGTTCAGGTCGTACTGCCCCTTGATACTGGCATCGAGGATATCTGATTTAACGGTTAGACTTCTATTGATACCGATACCATTTGCATTCAACTGAACAGAATCAATGCTGTAAATTCCTTTTACGTTGTTCAGTTTGATTTTTTGTATCGATAGGTCTCCTTGAATATTATCAAGGTTATTGCCCGAGAAGTTGGTGCTAAAAGTAGCATCGACCATTAACGAATCCTTGAATAATTTTAAGGTTTTCAACCTTGCATTTTTAATGGAAGCCTTAAAATTGAATACCGGTAACTTTGGATTAAGATTTACACCTCCATCAAAATCCAATTGAACATTTTTATCATTGATCTTTAGGTTGCCATCAAAGTACTTTTTATCAAAGGTACCGTTGATCTTTACATTGCGGTAGCGGTAACCATTAAAATCGATATAGGTAATGTCTCCATCCAATTTTTCGGTCAGGTCTTTGATTTCCGTGCCTTTCCCTTTTACATAAAGTGCAGATGTAATCCTACCCAAGCTCTTCTCGTTTAAAAGCTCTGCGATGTTAAAATCAAAACTCTTTACGTTTCCGCTATAAGAAGGAACACCTTTTTTATCGATTTTCATGTTCACATCAGATTTGATGCGACCCAATTTTGTCTTAAATTCTCCGTAAGCGACAAAGTCATTTTGTAGACCGGTAAATGACCCATTGAAATTGATATTGCCAAATTTGTTGACGATGACTGGAATAGACTTCATGGTTTTACCTGTAATGTCTGTCAAAATCTCATCAAGATCTTTTTTGTTGGTGCCAGCCATTTCGATATTCATATCCATAAAGGTTTGGTCCCAATCTGGTAGACCCTTCATAGAAAAATCACCCTTGATGTAAGTAGCCTTTCCTGCTTTTAGCGATAGTTTTTTTGCTTTTAGGTTGTTGACATAACCATTGATCTGCCCATCAATATCTAAGTCCAATTTCATCTTTTTAAGCGCTGGCGTAAAATAGGCCACGTCACTTGATGAGATGTGACTATTTTTAAAGTTGGCCTTCATACGCACTTTGTTCACATAGTCGTTGAAGTCTTTGAACCGACTGAACTTCATCTGGTAATAATCGGTTAACCTACTTTGATTTGTAACCAATAAAAGATTTTTTAATTCTATGGCATTGGTATCGATAGTGGTAAAGGCCGAAAGATTTTTGAGATGGAAACCACTTTTTTCTTTAAAAGTAAGATTTTTGATATTGGCCTGTATCAAATGGCCATTGGTATTTAATTTTTCGAAAATACCATTGAGCTTGGTAAGGTCGATGTCTTCAAAATTAATGCCTTTGATTACCGTGTCAACTCTTAGGTTTTTATATTTGAAATTGACATTGTTCAAAATGATTCTGTCAAACAAAAACTGGAATTTCTTTTTCTTAGGTCGGTTCGGTGGAGGAGGACTGTCAAAATAATCAATGATAAAATCAAGGTTGGAAGAGCCATCCTGATTATCTTTCAAGAAAAATGAACCATTGTTGATCTGTACTGTGTTTACATCTAATATCCTTTCTTTTAAAGAAAGTTTATTCAGATCTACCATAAATTTAGGAAATCTGGCCAAAGTATCTTTTTGTCGGTCAAGAACAACTAGGTTTTCTAAGACTACAGATTTAAATGGTTTAACATATAATCCACCAATAGAAATGGTCGTTTTTAATTCTTTAGAGAGATAAGCTGCTGCTTTTTTTGCTACATAAGTCTGCACAGGCTTAAATTGAAGCGAGAATAATACGACTGCAAGCAATATTATTATTGATGCAACGACCCAAAGCAGTATTTTTAATAGTTTTTTAATAGTTTTGTAGTTTAATAATAATCAACGTGCCTGTAATACTTGCCATAGAATCTTCTTGTGATGAAACATCGGTTGCTGTATGTATCAACGGCAAAATTACTGCCAATGTTATTGCAAACCAAACAATTCATGAAAATTATGGAGGGGTAATTCCAGAATTAGCATCAAGAGTTCATCAACAAAATATTGTGCCAGCGGTTCAGCAGGCACTTGCAATTGCCAAAGTTAACAAAAATGAGCTAAACGGTGTGGCTTTTACACGTGGGCCAGGCTTATTGGGCGCTTTATTGGTTGGAGTCTCTTTTGCCAAATCTTTCGCATTGGCCCTGGATCTCCCGTTAATTGCGGTTAACCATATGCAAGCGCATATTTTAGCTCATTTTATAGATGAGCCAAAGCCTAATTTTCCTTTTTTATGTCTCACAGTTTCGGGGGGGCATACCCAAATTGTATTGGTAAAAGACTATTTTGACATGGAGATTGTGGGTGAAACTTTAGACGATGCAGCAGGTGAAGCTTTTGATAAAACAGCCAAGATCTTGAACCTGCCTTATCCGGGTGGTCCTTTGATTGATAAATATGCAAAAGAAGGTAATCCTTTAGCATTTAAATTTCCTGAACCACAGATCCAAGATTTGAATTATAGTTTTAGTGGTTTTAAAACTGCAATTTTGTACTTTATTAGAGACAAACAGAAAGAGAATGCTTTATTTATCGAGCAGAATTTGGCAGATATTTGCGCTTCTGTTCAATATAGTATCGTCAATATCTTGTTAAATAAACTGAAAAAAGCAGCAAAACAATATGGAATTAAGGACATTGCGATCGCTGGTGGTGTTTCTGCAAATTCTGGTTTAAGGAACGCGCTTTCGGAAATGAAAGATACTTTGGGTTGGAACGTTTATATTCCTGCTTTTGAGTATTGCACAGATAATGCGGCGATGATTGCTATTGCAGGTTACCACAAATTTTTAGCTGGTGATTTTGTAGGGCAAGAAGTGTCGCCAATGGCAAGAATGAATTTTTAAATAAAAGAAATATGGGAACGATGAGTTATATCTTTTTTGGTTTAATGTTAATTCCATTGGTTATCTTTTTGATATGGATGATTAAACAGGATAAAAAGAAGAACTATTTAGGTTTGTTTTTTTTGATATTGGGTGTGCTGATTGCAACTTATACCATTATCAGATTGGATAAGGATTTTATGGAGAAAAACACAAAGCCTGTGGATACTCCGAAATCTTCAAGTTTTAAATAAAAAAAAATCATTTCGACAGCTTTTAGCAACAGATTTTTACTTTGGTAACGCTGCCATTTTAAAATCATTTTCCCGAAAACCATCGGTAGGTGCTGTATGGGCTGTCGAAATGACGGTATCGAATTATTCTTTCTCTTCTAATTTGTCGCCAGTTACTTCTGCGCGGATCTTAGCTTCAATTTCTTCTGATAACTCAGGATTGTCTAATAACAACTGTTTAACGGCATCTCTACCTTGTCCTAATTTAGTATCTCCGTAAGAGAACCATGAACCTGCTTTTTTGATGATGTTGAAGTCTACACCTAAATCGATGATTTCTCCAGTTTTAGAGATTCCTTCGCCAAACATGATGTCAAATTCAGCAATTCGGAAAGGTGGAGCTACCTTGTTCTTTACGATCTTAACTTTAACACGGTTACCAGAAACTTCGTCAGAATCTTTTATCTGTGAAGTTCTACGGATATCTAAACGTACCGAAGCATAAAACTTTAGTGCATTACCACCTGTAGTAGTTTCGGGATTCCCGAACATCACTCCAATTTTTTCACGCAATTGGTTGATGAAGATACAGCAACATCCAGTTTTAGAAATGGTACCTGTTAATTTACGTAGGGCCTGGCTCATTAAACGGGCTTGTAATCCCATTTTACTATCACCCATTTCGCCTTCGATCTCTGCTTTTGGCACCAAAGCCGCTACAGAGTCAATTACGATTACATCAATTGCACCAGAACGGATCAAGTTGTCGGCAATTTCTAAGGCCTGCTCACCATTGTCTGGTTGCGAAATCAAAAGATTGTCAACATCTACACCTAATTTTTTGGCATACATCTTATCAAAAGCATGCTCTGCATCTATAAATGCGGCAATGCCCCCTTTTTTCTGTGCTTCGGCAATGATGTGGGTAGCTAAGGTCGTTTTACCAGAAGACTCAGGTCCGTATATTTCAATCACACGACCTTTTGGAACACCACCGATACCCAAAGCGATATCTAAGCTAATAGAACCGGTCGAAATGGATTCAACAGCTTCTACAGCTGCATCACCTAGTTTCATTACGGAACCTTTACCGTATGATTTTTCTAATTTATCTAAAGTAAGTTGGAGTGCTTTTAATTTTTCTGCGTTTGGGTTCATGTCAATCTAATTAAGTAAAAGATAAGTATCGGCTAAAAAGGATTATTTATAAATACTAATAACTTTAGCAAACATATTAATTTAATTTTGATTATTGCAAATAAAATCTAAAAATATTTTCAATAATTTATAATTGGCTAATTTCTTTAGTTTTGTAGTGTTGTTCATAGTACTTGCAAAAATGGGTAAGCTCGCAAATGCTACATTTTGGATTTCTGGCTACGCAGATATACCTCCCATGTAAGATCAACCAATGATGAGCCATGGCAATGGTATGTTCAGGCAAGTGTTTAACTAGGTCTTTTTCTACGGCTAATGGCGTTTTGCCTCTGGTCAACCCAATCCTGTTGGCTACCCTAAAAACATGGGTGTCTACCGCCATTGCTGGAGCATCGTAGATTACTGAAGCAATTACATTGGCTGTCTTGCGACCAACACCTGGCATTTTTTGCAATTGGTCGATGTCTGAGGGTACCTGATCGTTAAATTCATGTAACAACATATTGGCCATACCTACCAGATGTTTCGCTTTGTTGTTAGGGTAGCTTACACTTCTGATGTAATCGAAGACAATATCCGGTGTAGTTTCGGCCAATGCCTTTGCATTTGGAAAACGCTGAAAAAGTGCAGGTGTAACCTGATTTATCCTTTTATCCGTGCATTGTGCAGATAAGATCACGGCCACCAATAACTGAAAAGGATTGTTGTAATGTAATTCGGTTTCTGCATTGGGCTGCTTCGCTGCAAAATGATTAACGAATTGTTGATAGCGTTCTTTTTTTAGCATGAACAAATATAAGGTTTTTCAATTGTTGGCTAAAGGTCGATTGCGTAGGAGTTGGTCAGTTAATTGTTGATCTCTTTCAAAAGCTCATCACATTCGGCAAAAGCATTGTAAAGGTATTTATTGCGGTGTTTTTCGCCCTGCCCACTAAAAGAAACTGATTTCTTGACCAGACTTTGCATCCATTGCCTGGTTTGTAGGCAGTAAGATTGGTCTTCTGTTTTTAAATAGTTGAAGGTATTGAACCTGTTGTAGCAAAGCATGGTTTCCTTAAGTTCTACGAGGTAAGAGATGCTGCCCAAAACATCGCAGTTGTACCAATTAAAAGTATGGTTTGGGTCGATGGTCTTTTTACTGCTGATGGCGTACATGTTCATGTCGGTCAAACAATAACGAACCTGTTCTACTACTTGCTTGGCCAATACTTCGGTAATGTAGCCCGCTTCAAAAGCATAGCGTATTTGCTCTATTGTACCATGTACAGTGTCTTTCGCCCAGATTTCTGTGCTTGGGATTTCTAAGTAGATTTGGTTAAGTTCTTTTGCCAACGCAATCAGCTCTTGGTCGAAAGTACTAGGGTCGAACTTAAATTCAGCATTCATTACACTGTCCGACCAAAAGAAGAGTTTAAAACAGGTAAGTTCCGGGTATTTGAAAAAATGGAATAGTGGAATGTCATCTGTAGTAATGGTGATGTGTTTTTGCTTGGCCTGTTGGATCTGCTTTAGGTTTTTTAACAGGTCTTGCAGGTAAAGCAGCATGTTGGGTATCTCTTGGTCTACACTCAGGTAATCGAAGGTTACAGTAGGCAGTTGACTGGGTTTATATAAAAAGGGGATGCCAAAATGGTCGGATAGTTTAATGATCTGCTCAAGACTTAAAGCACTGTTTCCCCTTATTTTTTTATAAGCCTCATTGATGCTGATCGCCAAAACTTCGGCAACACTTTGTGCCAGATTTTGATAATCGGGCATGGCCGATTTGATATCGTTAAAGAAAGTAACTTGAAGATTTTGCATCTAATAATATTCTTATAGGTGAATATAATGATTTTTTATCTTATAAAAGATTAAATCGGTTGTTTATGTATCTTTTAAGATTGTAAATTGATTATAATAAGCATGAATACGCCTATAAAGATATTAATGTTGTTTTGTGTATTCTTTAAAGATAATTAGGGCATTTGACGTGGACTATATTTGGTCATCAATTATAGAAAACATGAAAATTAACACACTGATTTTAATAGGTTGCTTTGTTTTGATCCAAGGGGTCGCCAATGCACAAAACGATACCACCAAGACAATGTTGGTTACCAAACATGATGGACCATCTGTTCAAGATAGTCTCCACTTCGTTGAAAAAAAGATTTCCTTGTTCAATAACCTCTATATGGGAGGGGAATATGGCGTATCGCCGGGTTACCGGAATTTTATACAGGGAGGTGCATGGCTGCAACTTGACCATGATTATTTTAAGATCATGTCGGCGGTGGCTGCTGATCCTGCCACTGCAGAACAAAAACAATTGCATAAAAACCACAGTAAGGATTGTAACTGCATCGAAACCAGACAACTTTCTGATGTGAGTTTGATTTATGGGAAAAGCTACCGTTTTTTTAAGATATGTCAGATTCAATTTGGCGCAGGTTTGGCCTTTGTTTCCAAAACGGATAAAGACGAGGCGTTCAACGCACAAAAGCATGAGTTTGAACCAGAAAGATATAAAAAACGAGGAACGGTAGGCATCCCTGCAGAAGCCAGGTTTGCGATCCAATTTAAACGTTATTTTTCAATTAGTTGTACTGCGCATGTGAATGCCAACCCCATTAAAAGTTTTAGGGGTATATCTGCAGGCGTAGCTTTAGGCTTATTTTAAGGGTTGTGTTGAAAATTCGAGCTTTGCCAAAGCTTTTGTTTTGGCGGTAGAGTTGTTCTTGATCAACCAACAAGAAAATAGCGCACCAACCAAAGCCATCATTGCACCTACAACTGCTGGCGAAGTATAGTCAAAACCATAAACCAGGGGCAGGCCTCCGAAATAGGCGCCGAGGGCATTGCCAATGTTAAAACTTGCTTGACTTACTGCTGCGGCGATCATTTCTGAGCCTTTTGCGGTAGTGATCATCAGCATTTGGATCGGCGCAGCCAAGGCAAAAGAAACGGCTCCGGTAACAAAGGTCATGATCAAAGCCATAATGGGGTTGAACGAAACATAATGCACAATAACCAAAGTAACCACCATTACAATCAATAAAGCGGCAGAAGCTTTGGCCGGAGAGAAACGGTCGGCCAGGTAGCCACCGAAGAAATTGCCTGCCATCATGCCTAAGCCTGCCAACATTAAGATATAGGTTACATTATTAGCCGAAAAACCAGCCACCTCTGTCATTAAAGGGGCAATATAACTGTACCAGGTAAAGAGTCCGCCAGTACCAATGGAAATCATGAAGATGATCAACCAGGCATCCTGTTTTTTAAAAAAGCTCAGTTCTTTTTTCAGGTCGCGGTTTTCGCTGGCAGGCAATGCAGGCAACCATGCTTTTAAACTCCACAAGGTTAAGATCCCTACCAGAACAACAATGGCAAAAGAAAAACGCCAAGAAAAGTGATGCCCAATAAATGTTCCAAGTGGTACGCCGATTACGTTGGCAATGGTTAAGCCTGCAAACATTAAGGAAATGGCCTGTGCCGCTTTTCCTTTAGCCGCAATGCGACTGGCTACTACAGAGCCAACACCAAAAAAGGCGCCATGCGGTAGTCCCGACAAGAGACGTGCAATAAATAAGGTGTTGAAATTGGGTGCAAATGCAGAAAAAGCATTGAAAACAGTAAACAATACCATCAAGGCAATCAGTATTTTTTTAGGTGGATATTTACCAGCAATGATCACTAATAAGGGGGCTCCTATAACCACGCCTAAAGCATAAGCAGAGATCAAATGGCCAGCTTCTGGAATGGTAACAGCTAAATCTTTGGCAATATCTGGAAGAAGGCCCATCATTACAAACTCGGTAATCCCGATGCCTAGGCCGCCTAAGGTTAAAGGGAGTAGATTTTTGTTGATCATCTGCATAGTGTTTAAATTACACTATGTAAAGGTAGGAAGTTTTAAAACCGAATAACCTAGCTAGGTTAAATTATGGCAGGTTTATGATGATCAGGGCAAAAAAAAAGCTGCTTAACCTTGAGGTTAAACAGCTGAATTCTGTTGTGGTGTAAATTATTTCTTTTTAGAAAAAGCTAAAATCTTTTCGATGGTTTCGTTCGATGGATTTTTAACCAGTTGGTCTAATTGTGGTTTGATGCTGTTGTAAAACATTTCATCTTCTGTTGTTTGTTCCACAGTTTCTCCAGTAGGTTGTTGTTGGCCTTGGTAATTTACAGTGTTAAATGAAGTAGAGATTTTAATCATACGCAATTACAATATTTAGTTTAGAATGAAAACGCAATTAATTTGACTTTATTTTATTTAAGTTACACATAAAAATGTGTTAACCAAATTAAATTCTTTAAACTAAATGGTTAGTAATTTATAATTTTTGAAAATTGCATTTAGAGGTGGTGTTGGCGCTTTAAATTTTTAAATTTTATTTAAAATAAAAATACCAAATCAATAATTTTCAATAAAAATAGGCGTATGAAGTTTGTAGATCCAATCGAAAATTCTTGAATCTTAATCCAGCCTTAGTGGTAACTCCGGCTGGGAATTATGAATTTCGTTGAGAGACCTCTTTGATCTTCATCATTTTGCGCAGGTTACTTAAGGCATAACGCATACGGCCCAATGCGGTATTGATGCTCACATCGGTCAGGTCTGCAATTTCCTTAAAGCTCAAGTCTGCATAATGGCGCATGATCAACACCTCTTTTTGTTCGTCGGGCAACAATTGGATCATCAGACGTAGGTCTACATGGGTCTGCTCTCTCAACATCCTTTCTTCGGCACTTTCCTCATGGATCTGCAAAAGGTTCAATACATCGGTGCCATCGGCACTGGTAATCACTGGTGCGCGTTTCTCCTTGCGGAAATAATCGATCACCAAGTTATGTGCAATACGCATTACCCAAGGTAAAAACTTACCTTCTTCGTTGTATCGGCCGCTACGTAAGGTCTTGATTACCTTGATAAAAGCATCTTGAAAGATATCTTCGGCAAGATATTGGTCTTTTACCAATAAGTAAATGGAGGTATAGATTTTTGATTTGTGTCTTCTCAGTAATTCTTCTAAAACAGATTCGTCTCCGTTCAGGTATAACTTCACCAAATCCTGATCACTATGCTGTTGTATGTTCATAGGAGTGCGTATATTAAAATCTCTTTTTTTATTAAATAATAAATAAGTAGCTGTTTTAATCTATAGCTGTTCTCCTATTTTTAAGATGTTGGTTTCTAAACTTGTGTGAGTTCTAAATCCAAATGACGGATTTTTTTTTGATAATCCAATAAAAAATATGTTAAAAAATGTAAAATTTTATAAAACCCATCTTATTTTTGAGCTGGTTGAAACCAAAATTGTAATTTTGGGGTATATTAGCCATATTCTAGCAAGCGGTACATGAGCAAGGAAATAGAGAAAGATCCACATCAAAATATCATCATAAAAGGGGCAAGGGTACACAATCTTAAAAACATTGATGTAGCTATTCCCAAAAATAAACTGGTAGTGATTACCGGAATGTCTGGCTCAGGAAAATCTTCTTTGGCTTTTGATACCTTATATGCAGAAGGACAGCGCCGTTACGTCGAAAGTCTATCGGCCTATGCCCGTCAGTTTATGGGCAGGATGAACAAGCCAGATGTAGATTATATCAAAGGGATTGCTCCGGCCATTGCAATTGAGCAAAAAGTAATCACTTCCAATCCACGCTCTACAGTAGGTACTTCTACAGAGATCTACGATTACCTCAAATTATTGTTCTCAAGAATTGGGTTGACCTATTCGCCAGTTTCTGGTGCTGTGGTTAAAAAAGATACGGTAACCACCGTGGTAGATTTTATCATGGGTTTGGGTACGGATAGCGTGGTTACGATATTTTGTCCATTGCACCCGCATAACAATAGAAGCATTAAGGAAGAACTGGCGGTACTTTTACAAAAGGGTTTTTTGCGCGTATACTTTAATAATGTCATTACAAAAATTGAAGACATTTTAGAGGATCAATCAATTAAAGATATAGAGCTGGCAGATACCACCACAATCAGGATATTGATAGACCGTATTGTGGTGAATGATGAGGAAGAGACTTTAAGCCGCATTGCAGATTCGGTACAAACGGCATTTTTTGAAGGTAAAGGCGATTGTTTTGTAGAGCATGAGGGTAAACAGACCTTCTTCTGCGATCGTTTTGAATTAGATGGACTGAAATTCGAAGAGCCTACACCAAACTTTTTCAGTTTTAATAATCCTTATGGCGCCTGTAAACGTTGCGAAGGTTATGGCAATGTGATTGGTATTGACGAAGATCTGGTTATTCCTGATAAGAGCAAAAGTATATACGATAATGCCATTGCACCTTGGCGTGGCGAAAAGATGGGTGATTGGTTAAAGAAGTTTATCAAAAATGCCGATAAATTCGATTTTCCGATCCACCGTTCTTATAGTGAACTGACAGAAGCACAACAGCGTTTGATCTGGACAGGTAACCAGTATTTTGCCGGACTTGACGAGTTCTTTAAAGAATTGGAAGAGCAGACCTACAAGATCCAATACCGCGTAATGCTTTCGCGCTACCGGGGTAAAACAGTTTGTCCAGATTGTAAGGGTACGCGCTTGCGCAAAGATGCTTCTTATGTAAAGATCAATGGCAAGTCGATCTTGGATATGGTGTTGATGCCATTGTCTACCATCCTTCCATTTTTTGAACAACTGGAACTGTCGGAAACAGAAACCAAAATTGCCAAACGTTTATTGGCTGAGATCACCAATAGGGTTTTATATTTAAACAATGTGGGCTTGGGTTATTTGACCCTAAACCGTTTGTCTAATACCTTGTCGGGTGGGGAGAGCCAAAGGATCAATTTGGCTACGTCTTTGGGCAGTAGCTTGGTGGGTTCGGTTTATGTATTAGATGAACCAAGTATTGGACTACATCCACGTGATACCCATAAATTGATTGAGGTATTACAATCATTGAGAAACGTAGGTAATACGGTTCTGGTGGTAGAACATGAGGAAGAGATGATGAAGGCTGCTGACCATATCATTGATATTGGTCCAGAAGCTGGTACACATGGTGGAAACTTGGTGTTCAGTGGTACTTACGAAGAGATCATCAAAGATAAAAACTCGTTAACAGGTCGTTATTTGGCAGGGAAGGAAGAAATTGCCGTTCCTACAAAAAGAAGAGAATGGAGAGACCACATTTTGATCAAAGGCGCCAGGGAGAATAACCTTAAAAACATAGATGTTAAATTTCCTTTGGGAGTTTTTACTTGTGTAAGTGGTGTATCTGGCTCTGGTAAAACGAGTTTGGTCAAAAAGATATTATATCCGGCATTGCAAAAAGCCATCGGTAATTATGCAGGCGAACAAACGGGTAGTTATGATGGTATTTTTGGGAATATAGATCTGGTAAGCCAGGTTGAAATGGTAGATCAAAATCCGATAGGCCGTTCTTCGCGTTCCAATCCGGTAACCTATGTAAAAGCTTGGGATGATGTAAGGGCCTTGTTTTCGGCTTTGCCAGCTGCAAAAGCAAGTGGATTAAAACCTGCAGCGTTCTCTTTCAACGTAGAGGGTGGGCGTTGCGATGTTTGCCAAGGTGAGGGAGAGGTGAAGATAGAGATGCAGTTTATGGCAGATATCTACCTGCCTTGCGAAACCTGTGGTGGAAGAAGATTTAAACAACAGGTTTTAGATATTACCTATCAGGATAAGAACGTAGCTGACATTTTAGACCTGACGATAGAGGAAGCGGTTGAGTTTTTTGCAAAAGAACCGAAGATCTTACAGAAACTGAATCCTCTGTTGGATGTAGGTTTAGGTTATGTACATCTGGGACAATCGTCAAATACATTATCTGGAGGTGAGGCACAGCGGATCAAGTTGGCATCTTTTTTAATTAAAGGCAATAACGCCCAAAAAACGATGTTCATTTTCGATGAGCCAACAACGGGTCTGCACTTTCATGACATCAAAAAATTATTAAAAGCATTAAATACATTAATTGAACAAGGAAACACCATTTTGGTGATCGAACACAATATGGACATGATCAAATGTGCCGATTGGGTAATCGATATCGGACCAGAGGGTGGAGATAAAGGCGGGCATGTAGTTTTTGAAGGCAAACCAGAAGATTTGCTCAAAGCTAAGGAATCTTATACAGGTCAATTTTTAAAAGCACATTTGAAATAGTAACTTAGCGTCGTATGCTCTTCCTAACCTTAATCATAGGCATCCTATTAAATGCCATGGGATATATTCCCCCGGGGAATATCAACCTTACCGTGGCACAACTGACCATTAACAAAGGGATGCGTCAGGCATTGTACTTTATTTTGTCTTTCTCTTGTGTAGAAGTCTTTTTTACATTTGGAATGATGCGCTTTGCCCGTTGGGTATCGAGCGATGTAAACCTTGATGCCAATATCAGTGAAGTAAGATTAGGTACCTATGTGGATGCCTTTATGATCTTGTTGTTCATTGTAATGGGTACCATTACTTGGATCAATCGTAAAAAAGTACCTAAAACCAAGGCCGAAGACAATAGAAGTAGAAAAGGAAGTGTTTTTTATGGGATGTTATTGGGTGTTTTAAATCCGGTACAAATTCCATTCTGGTTGTTTTTTGGTAACTATGTCATTCTTCACGAGTGGATCCATACAGATTACCTTTCGCTGGTGATCTTCAGTTTCGGTTCTGGGATAGGTTCGGCAGTTGCACTTTATGGTTATGCCCATTTTGCCAAATACATTCAAGAGAAATTTGCGTTGAGCAGTCTTTTGGTCAATAAATCCATCGCCATATTTTTATGGATACTGGCTTTGTACCTGATCATCAAACAAACATTGGTGTATTTGGGTTAATCTTTAAATAGTAATCGATCCAAACCTTAAAAACCCCCTGTCTCTTTTCAGAAACAGAGGGTCAATCATTGTTAAGTACTCATTTATTGCCTATTTATTTTGACTATTGTTTTGGCAAAGGTTATTAATCATCTTAATGATGTCGGGCGAGATGTTTGCAAAGTTTGCCGACATCAGTTTTAATCCACCAGTATTATTGTCGATCAATTTTGTTTCGTAATTGGTGGTGGCCTGCGATGAAATCAAGATACATTGTACCCCAGCCGAGTTGGCACTGGTAGCAAGTGTTGTTAAAAACGTATCGTCAGCTGCAGTATTCATATCATCGTCGCCACTAGCAGGCGCATCGGTAATCAGGATTACCAGTTTGGTGATGTTTGGTCGCCAAGCCCCGGCAAACGAAGAGTTGATCAGCTTGTCTATCAGTAGGTCGCCTGGCTCTGCAAAACCATTGCCATTACCAAGAGACATCGCTCCATTTAACTTTGCAAGTTGTGTTGCAAATGTGGTATTGTTGGCATATCCAAAATTCTCCATCACGGTGAGGTATTGGTTTGTTGTCGGACCAGAAGTAATCACCAATTTGTTTGCAGCAGGTAAACTGGTATAAGGTAATTGACCGGCATACGCAGGTGCTCCACCTTTTGCATTCTCATCAAAAATGGTCAGGGCCAATCTATAATCGCCAGCAGATTTGGTAACGATGGTGTTCACAATATTGCTGATAGAACTTTTGATGTTGTCGATCGCTCCGCCCATACTTCCTGTATAGTCAATTACAAATACAACGTCCATTCCTTTGGTACAAGCAGGTGGGAGAGTATTGTCATCAAACTCACAAGTGCTTTTTTTACAAGAGTTTTGTGTAAGCAATAGCATGAGTAGGATGATCAGGTATTTTGATTTGGGGCTAATGATATTGCTATAAATACCATTTTTGATTATTGTTATCGTTTTCATGATGATGGTCTCCTTAATTATTTTTTATCGTTACAAATTACTTTCATTTCGGTTCTGCGGTTGATCGCATGCTGTGCCTCGGTACAGTTTACATTATCGGCACATTCGTTTAAGAGTTTTGTTTCACCATAACCTTTGGCTATGATTCTATCTCTTGAAATTCCTTGCGATACGATGTAATCAACAGAGGCATTGGCACGGTTTTGAGATAAGGTCATATTGTACTCATGCGAGGCACGAGAATCGGTATGCGAGCTCAATTCTACCCTTACGGTTGGATTGTCTTTCATAAAGCGCACCAACCTGTTCAACTCTGGTTTTGCAGATTCTTTGATGAAATATTTATCCAGGTCGAACAAGATGTTATTCAATCTGATGGCCTTGTCACAATCAATCAGCTCGGCACACATTTCCAATTTGATGAATAGGTTTTTAGAACGGTCATAATTAGACGTTGTGATTTCTTCGTACTGTGAAAAGTAATTGTCTTTTTTACCATATAAGGTGTATTGGCCAATTTCATTGAGTTGAAATACAAAACTTCCCTGTGCATCGGTAATCGAAGTTTTCTTAAAAGCTTTTTCTGTGTTTTCTAAGATTACACTGGTTAAAGAAAGTGGGTTGGCAGTATTGCAGGCAAATATTTTTCCTCTGATGATGAAGTTTCTATTGCTATAGAGTATTTCTTTGTGTACCACACCTTGGTTTTTAAATTCAGCTTTGGCAACTCCGGCTGGGTCTAAAGGCGTGTCGTACAATTTGCCGTAAGCCACATAATCTTCTGGGCTCACATTTTCAAAAACAACCACACCTGCCGCATTGGTAATACCGCTGTAGCTAACCGCACCCACATTGTTTTTGATCTGTACCTCAGTTTCTGGCAATAGCTCATGGGTATATTTATCTTTTGCGGTAATCTTTAAGGTATAGTTTACTTTGGCTGGTTGTGCTTTCGATTTAGGGATCCTTACCACAACACCTGCAAAAACACCAACAGATGCAATATCACAGTTGCATGGTTTTACCCTATCTACCCTTAAGCCATTGTAGGTGTTGCTAGTGCCACTAGTTCTAAATGGTTGGTAACTTGCCGATACATTTAAAGCAGGGTCAACCATTTCGGGCGCATTAAAATGTTGTAGGTAATAGGCACCCACATTTACGCCCAGGTAATCGTTAAAAAAGTAATTGGCTTTGAGCTGGGCTTTTGCCGAGAGCAGGTTTTTTACATCATATCCCGCATGGAAATTAAGCAATTGGTTAAGTGGGGTTACGGTTTCGCGTAATTCTGTTCTTCCACCTTTAATGTAGGCCAATCCAACCCTGGTATTCAGTTCTGCAGCAAATTTTCCAGTTTTGTTTTCATACCTGAAATCTGGACCGATACCTGCAAAAGTTCTGGTAATGGAATTTTCTACAATAGAAAAACTAGTGAGCGGTGCAGACAGGGAGTTGAATAGATTGTCGGTAGGGTAGACGCTTTTTGGTTTGTTTTTGATGTAATCGAGGTCTATTCCTAATCCAAACCACTTCCAATAATGGTCTACAGATAATCCTAAGTCCATGCCTCCTTTGTAATCGATGTAAGGCTGGTTGTTACGGTATTTTGGGAGGTCGTAACCAACCCTTGGCGAAAAGTGCCAGTTTGCACGAGCAGGCTCTTTTACAGCCTGTGCTTTGGCAAATTGAATTGATAATCCTATCAACAGGAACATCATTAGTTTAAGTGTTTTCATAATGCAATGTTTTAATGGTGAGTATTCCTTTTTTTAGATATATCAATCACCATTAAAAATTGTTACCCCCTTTGTTGATTTTAATTACAATGGGGCATTATAAAATATTGTGGCAGGAAAATGCGAAGGTATGGCCGCGGAAACGTAAAGACGGTATTAGGGAAATACAGTTGTTGGTATTTTATCATGCTGAGCCTAGCGAAGAATTGCAATTCAAAACCTCCCTGATCTCAGCATGACAATTTTAGATTTATTTCAACAAATCGGGTATCCGTTTATTGTTACCTACGATCCATACAATATCCTCGTTTTCGAATACCAGATTAGAATCAGGGTTCAGGATCCGTTGGCCATTGCGTTCTATACCTACAACCAATCCTTGGGTTTTTTCTCTGATGCCAGAGCTTCGGATACTTTGCCCAAATACTGGAGATTTGCTGTTGATGATTACTTTTTGCAATGACATGTCCTGTTTAGGGAAGTTACTTTCACTTTCCTCTACAAAACCTTCAAAAAGTGGCTTTACTGCGGCCAGTTGATCATCTGTACCAATTACCAAAACTTTATCATTAGGGTAAAGTCTTTCCTCTCTATTTGGCGTGGGGATCATGATCTTACCTCTTTCAATCAAAGCAATATTGATCCCATACTTTTCCCTAACTGCCAGATCTACTAAAGTTTGTCCTACTAAAGTTGATTCTGGTGCAACCGTTAATTCCAGCAAATGGCTATCCCATGGCAAGATTTCGGGTTGTCTGTTGGCTTCTTCACGGGCATTGAGGTTATGTAAAAAGCGGTTTTCCATACGCTCGTAAAAACTCTGTAGCTTTCGGGAGAATACGATCATTCCAACAATGATCAAGCCCAAGGCAATAGAAACGGCGACCCAAGTATTGTAGAATTGTACAATTAAGAAACCTACAAAGAAAATAGCCAAAGCAATACGCAAAAGCTCTAAGGCCACTAAAGGGCCACGGGTATATTTTTTATTCAACCAAAGGTGCGAATAAGCTTTTCTTTCTATTCTTCTGATGGCCAAGGCCCATAAAAAAGGAATCATAAAGATCAAGGCAATGATCAAGCTAACCACAATTCCGTTGTTTCCATTTAGCAGGTGTTCACTTACAAAAGGCTGTAGATATCTTGACGAAAGCAGAACGATACCTACCAATATTACCCCATGGATGATGGTGTTGAAGGCGTAAGCACGCAATAAGATCTTCCAATCGCTAAAGGTGGTAATACCTTGTGTACTGGAACTGTATCTGCTAATGGCATCTAACCATTTTTGAGGCAGTACCCTGGCCAAGAAATTATAAAATGGTTCTGATACTTTGATCAAGTAGGGGGTAGTAAAAGTGGTAATGGCCGAAGCTGCCACGGCAATAGGATACAGAAAATCGCTGGTTACTTTTAAGGTGAGACCTAAAGTGGCAATGATAAAAGAAAACTCCCCGATCTGGGCCAAACTCATACCCGTTTGCACCGATGTTTTAAGCGGTTGACCAGACAAGAGCGCACCTAAGGTAGAGCTCAGCAACTTGCCTAAAACAGTAGCTAATGTTACCACTACGATTGGTAGAGCATACTCTAATAAAATGCTTGGATCGATCAACATCCCTACTGAAACAAAGAAGATCGCCGCAAATAGGTCTTTTACTGATTTGGTTAAATGCTCTATCTTTTCGGCCTGTGTGGTCTCTGCTAAAATAGAACCCATGATAAATGCACCCAAAGCAGGAGAAAACCCAACCTTAACCGCTAACAATACCATTACTAAACATAGGGCCAAAGAAACGATCAGCATGGTTTCATCGTTCATCAGCTTTTTGGTGGCCTTTAAAAAAGTAGGGATCAAAAAGATACCACCTAAAAACCAAAGCACCAAGAAGAAAGCCAGTTTAAGGATAGAGATCAACATTTCGCTACCTGCAAACTGCTGACTAACAGCCAACGTAGATAATAAAACGAGTAGTAAGATGGCCACAAGGTCTTCAACGATCAGTACGCCAAATACCAACCCAGCAAATTTCTTGTGTTTTACACCAAGCTCTTCAAATGCTCTAATGATGATGGTAGTAGACGATACAGATAAGATTCCTCCTAAAAAAATGCTGTCCATGGTGCTCCATCCCAACATCTTTCCAACGGCAAAACCGATCAATAACATAAATACTACTTCAACTATGGCGGTAATAGAAGCAGAGCCCCCAACCTTGACCAGTTTTTTAAAACTGAATTCGAGCCCTAGGCTAAAGAGTAAAAAGATAACGCCAATTTCGGCCCAAATGGTAATGCTTTTATGGTCGGTAACGGTAGGCATAAAATCGATGTAGGGGCCTACCAAAACCCCGGCTAAAATATAGCCAAGTACTAAAGGTTGTTTAATTTTTTTAAATAGGAGTGTAGTTACTCCCGCTGCGGCAAGTATAAGACCTAAATCGGCGATCAATACTGGTAAGTGGATCATAAAGAATATTTTTTTGTTAAATAATGGTTATTGCGGATGTGCAAAAACGATTACCAAAAAGTATGCTTCGGAAACAGGCAGTTGAAAATAAACTGATAGCTATAATTACTTGTGCTTTTAAAAAAATAGACCATCAAAATGCTTGTAAACAGATAGGTTACCACACGTTGCATCAAACCAACCACATGGGCTAGGTTTTGGTTGTTTACCGTTTGATAGATCCGTTCAAGCTGGTCTGAAAAGGGTTCTTTACTTAAAGAATGATTGACTTTTTTGGCAAGGGTATTTACCTTGTCTAAAATTGGGGCAGGTTTCTTGATGGATTTTTGTGGAACTGAAATAGTAGGATGCTCTAGGGCAGATGCGCTAGGGAAATACAAACAGACCAACAATAAAAAAGCAATAAAAAACCTCATTGCTTTAAAAATAATAAAAATAATTGGTTTTTACACCATTTAAGGCACTATTTCAATTCTTCATTGCTTTTAAAGAAAGCTAAAGTGTCAAGCTTGTCTTGGTGTAATTGCTGCGTTAAGGTCTCTAAACCAGTAAATTTTACATCGTGACGCAAGAATTTCAAGAAATTCATTTTGATGTGCTGACCATAGATCTCGCGGTTGAAATCAAAAATATTTACTTCTATATTACGCGTCATCCCATTGATGGTTGGTCGCTGCCCAATGTAGGCCATGCCTCTATATAGGTTAAGTCTGGAGTCTTTAGTCCTTAGTCTTGAGCTAGATTCTACTCCCGACTCCTTACTCTCGACTTCGGACTTTTCTTCCATCATCTCAATCGTTACCGCATAAATCCCGTCACTTGGAATGAGTTTATAGGTTTCTTCTACAAAGATGTTGGCAGTGGGAAATCCGATGGTACGTCCAATTTTATCGCCTTTAATTACCGGCCCATTGATGGCAAAATGATAGCCCAAATAGGTAGCAGCCAAAGCAACATCACCATCTAACAGCGCTTTGCGAATTTTGGTAGAACTTACAGCTACATCATTAATGTCCTGTTCAGGTATCTCTTCAATGCTATAGTTGTATATTTTCGAAAAAGCTTCCAATTCTGCCATGCCACCTTTTCTATCCTTACCAAAGCGATGGTCGTAGCCAACAATGATCTGTTTGGTGCCAATGGTATCAACCAATATATTTTGGATGTATTCGGCAGGGCTGAGGTTAGAAAAATCTCTGGTAAAAGGCGTAATGATCAAATGGTCAACCCCTAAGTCAGCTAAGATTTCTGCTTTCTCCTTGATGGTGTTGATCAGTTTCAGGTCTTGGTTTTCAGGATCGATGATCATCCGCGGGTGCGGGAAAAAGGTAAGGATTACACTTTCGCCTCCTGAAGACTTGGCCAACTCGCAAAGGCGTTTGACAATTTTTTGGTGACCATAATGTACGCCATCAAAAGTGCCGATCGTAACAACGGCATTGTCTAGTTTTTTAAAATCAGAAAGCTGGTTATATATTTTCAAAGTAATCGTATTAATGGAAAGCCTGGCGTTTTACAACTCCACCCTTGATGTCTGCAATTTGCTGTTGTACCACAAACGCATCAGGGTCTATACGCCTAACCTCAGTTTGTAGCTTGCTCATTTCGAGCTTGGTTACCACTGTATAAATAATGTCTATGTCTTTTTTCTCTAAATAACCACCTTCACCCTTGTAAATGGTAACTCCTCTTTTCATATCAGAAATGATGAAATGTTTGATCTCTTCATTCTTGTCCGAAATAATGGTTACACCCGTATAGGCTTCCAATCCGTTAACAATAAAATCGATGGTATTAGAAGCCGATAGGTAAGTTAAAATGGCATACAAAGCGGTGTCTATATTGATAAAATAAGCCGCAAAGGCGAAGATAATGATGTTTAAGATCAGGATGATGTTACCAACGGTGAGCTGGCTTCTTCTACTGATGTACAAAGCCAATACCTCCGTACCATCAATTACGCAACCACCACGCATGGCCAGACCAATACCACCACCCAAAAAGAAACCACCAAAAAAAGCGATCAACAATTTCTCGTGTGTAATAGGTACAAATGGAATAAAAACCAGTGCCAAAGAGAGGGCGATAATGGCAATAGATGTTTTAATGGCAAAACCTTTACCAATCTGCTTGTAACCTAAAATTACAAAAGGGATATTGATCAAAACGATCAGGTAAGATAAGTTCCATTTGGTTAATGTACTTACCAATAGCGAAATACCGGTTACGCCTCCATCTATAAAATGGTTGGGGATCAAAAAACTTTTCAGTCCAAAACAGGCCGAAATTACTCCGCATACAATCAATGCGACTTCCTTTAGCCTCTGCAGATTTTGTTTTTGTACCTTGTTTTGCATAAAACCTTTATCCGTTAGTTTCCTCTTTCTTACTGCGAAGATACTGAACCAGATCAGCTACTTCAAATGCATTGGCCAGTAAAAAATTACCGCTTCTGGTTCGTGTGAGTTTAGAGAGATAAGCCCCATTGTTCAGTTGTTTGCCAAAGTCAGAAACCAGCGAACGGATATAAGTGCCTTTGCTACAAACGATCCTGAAATCTATTTCTGGCAGTGCAATCCTAGTGATCTCAAACTCACTTACCGTTACAAAACGTTGGCGCAGTTCTACCTCTTCCCCTAAACGGGCCTTTACATACAATCTTTCTCCATTCACTTTTACGGCAGAGTGTGCCGGTGGATATTGTGCAATGTCTCCCTTAAAAGGAGTTGTTGCCGCATAGATGGCTTCTTCTGTAATGCCTTCGATTGGAAATTCGTTGTCAATGGCAGTTTCCATATCAAAAGAAGGGGTAGTGGCCCCTAAGATCATGGTGCCGGTATATTCTTTCTCTTCTGCCTGAAAAGTATCGATCTGTTTGGTCAGTTTACCTGTGCAAATGATCAATAGGCCAGTGGCCAGAGGATCTAAAGTGCCAGCATGACCTACCTTTAGTTTTAATGGTTTTAGCGAATTCCTGATTTTGCCAACCACATCAAAAGAAGTCCATTTGTAGGGCTTGTTGATCAGTAGCAGTTCGCCTTGGGCAAAATTAAAATCAGGGAATTGTGGGTTTTCGTTATCCAAAAGCTTAAATTAAATTTATGCAAAGGTACGGCTTTAAATGATAGACAGTTCGTGTCCAGATAAAATCAATGCAATAATGATCACACCCACTACAATTCTGTACCAGCCAAAAATCTTAAAGCCATTTTTGTTCAGGTAACCGATAAAACTTTTGATGGCCAATAAGGCAATGATAAATGCCACTATGTTTCCAAAAGCCAATACTTGCATTTGATCAGTAGTAATGGTATGTCCTTCTTTGTAAAAATCCAACAGTTTTTTGCCAGTAGCGGCAAACATGGTCGGAACCGCCAAAAAGAAAGAAAACTCTGCGGCAACCTTTCTGCTCAGTTTTTGGCTCATTCCGCCAACAATACTGGCGCCAGAACGGGAAACCCCAGGGATCATGGCCAAACATTGGAAGAAACCAATTTTTAGCGCCGTTAGGTAATTTACTTCTTCTTCTTCATTAATGGTTGGTTGGTTAAACCAATTGTCTACAAATAATAAAATCACACCCCCAACTACTAAAGAAATACCCACGGTAAGCGGACTTTCTAACATCTGGTCAATCTTATCGCTTAACAAAAAGCCAAAAACCGCTGCGGGAATAAAGGCAATAAAAAGTTTGATATAAAAGTTGATGCTTTTGAAAAATCTTTTGAAATAAAGGACCACTACAGATAGAATAGCGCCCAATTGAATGCAGATGGTAAACAGTTTTACAAAAGGATCGGAAGCAATGCCCATGATCGAAGAGCCAATGATCATGTGCCCCGTAGACGAAACAGGTAAAAACTCAGTTAATCCTTCGATAATTGCAAGGATCAAGGCTTGTAAAAAACTCATGTAGGTCTATTTCTTGAGTACGGCGTAGATGCCAAAACCAAAACCGAACAATACCACCATTGGAGCGATCAAAGTTCTTCTTACATCATAGATGTCGCCGGTTGTACCGATCATCAAGATAAAGCCAATGATAACAATTGCAATGCTGATCAATAACAATTGATAGTTCTTTTTGGTAAAAACCAGTTCTGTTTTTTGTTCCTGTTTTACAGGAGCTGCTTGTTTTTGTGCCATTATCTATAAAGGTCGTAAATTTTTAAACGTAAATATCTGCTTACTGCAAACATGGTGCTCATTGAGGTAATGAATATGCCAACAGCAACCATGCCGATCAGTACAAAACCAAATTCGGTATAGTTTCTAAGGATCAAGATCTCTGGAATTTCTTTCTGTGCATAATACAAAAGGCCCAATAAAATGATGATCGCAATAAATGAGGCAATTAATCCGTGCAGGGCAGCCACTAAAATAAATGGCTTTCTGATAAAGTTCTTTGTTGCACCAACCAATTGCATGCTTTTGATCAAAAAGCGTTGCGAGAAGATGGCCAGGCGAATGGTATTGTTGATCAATGCCACAGCGATCACCAATAAGATAATTGCAAAACCCAATACGATCAAACCAATGGTATTGATGTTTTTGTTCACCATGTCAATCAATGAACTTTGGTAAACTACTTCCTTTACGATCGGGTTTTTTTCGATGCTCTTTTTCAAGGCATCAATATTCTGGTTGTTGGCATAATCTGCCTTCATGTATACATCAATGGTAGAAAGGAGTGGATTGTAACCTAAAAAGTTCACAAAATCCTCACCAAGGTCTTTGGTCAGGTTGTGCTGCGCAACTTCTTTGTTTACATATTGTGTCTGCTTAATGGCAGCGTTACTGTTGAGTTCTTTCTGAAAGGCCAAGATATCGGTTTCTTTGGCGCCTTCATCTACAATAATGTTTAAAACAATATTTTCTTTAACATAATTGGATAGATTTTTAGCGTGGACCAAGATTAGTCCCAACATGCCCAACATCAGCAATACCAAGGCAATGCTAAAGATGGTAGAAATATAAATGGTTTTGGTTTTCTTAGATGCCTCGCTTACTTCGAATTCTTCCATGTATTTATGTTTTTGTTTTGCGAAAATAAAGAAAGATAAGTAAAATGTATATTTAAAATTGGCTTTTGTTTGCAGAAGCTCAAATAAAAACCATACTAATTTAACAATAGCTGGTCATTATATTGCTTTTTGGGTTCCATATTTAACGATATTTAACATTCTGGACTGGTTCATCATAGTTCAATTCATTTGCACTCATTGGTTGACAGCATTGGGAGATACTTCATATAGGTTTTCTAAAAACTGTAACCACCTAAGATACCTTAGGTTTCTAAGATGGTAAGCCTTACCTGCTAAAAAACACATAGGAACATCGTTCACATAGCTATGGTGTTTTAAGTATGATTCTCAAAACCTGCTCTTATTCCTGTCCTTTAAACGTGATGATAAAAGTAGCTCCTTCGTTAACCTTACTTACCACTTCTATTTTACCACCCAAATTGGTGATGTGGTTATAGATCAAATAAAGCCCAATCCCTTTGCTATCTGTTTCTTGATGAAACCTTTGGTTAAGCCCAAATACCTTGTGCTTAAACTGCTCTACATCAAGGCCCTGTCCATTGTCAGAAAAAATCAATTGACAAGTATTGTCCTTTTTTCTGGTAGAGATTACAATGGCCGGTAATTGGTCTGGTTTCGAATATTTGATAGAATTGGTAATGAGATTTAAAAAGATACTTTCCAGGTAAGACTTATTGAATGGAATACTTTCAACCTCCGAAAAATCAGCAACAAACGTAACTTTCGAACTATCGATCAAAGCACCAATGCTTTGTTGTACCGATTTTAGCGTATCATCAAAACGCAGTTCTTCAATAGGTAGGTTCAGCCTGTCGTTTTTGATCAGGATATCAACATAATTGTTTAAGGTTTCCTTTAGGCTCTTGGTGGCCGATTTTAGTTTATCGATAAAGCCATTGGTTTGTTTGTCCTGTATCTTGCTTACATCCAGCAAACTGAAAATAGAAAGCAGATTGTTTACCGGTGACCTTAGGTCGTGGGCTGTAATATAGGTAAACTGCTTTAGGTCTTTGTTTACCTTGGTCAGGTTGGTCAACAACAAGTTACGTTGTTCTTCCAATATCTTTTTATGGGTAATGTTCTTGGCAATGGCATAGACCAGCTTTTCGCGGTCAAGCGGAATAGACGTCCATGATAACCAAACAATCTCTCCAGTTTTGGTAAGGTAACGGTTCTCGAAATTCAACAGTGGATTGTTCTTGGTCAGGTTTGCCCTTCTTTTGGCTGTAATTTCTTTATCGTCCTGATAGATGAAATCGCGGATTGGTCTGGCAAAAAGCTCTTCTTCAGTATAACCCAATACCTTACAAACTGCCGGATTGATCTTTCTGAAATAGCCATCGTAACCAGCAATGATTAACAAATCTGGAGAAAGCTCAAAAAAAGGTTCAAGTTTATAGTTTTGGTTGATATGGTTTTCCTTCATTAACGCTCTATATAGAATAGAATCTTTAAAATGTTATTAAGGGGATAACCGTTTAAATATGCTATTGTTTTAATTCTGAACGAATATAGCGGTTTTGGGCAACAGAATAAGGAAATATGAAAACATAACCTGATTTTAACAGATTGGCCAGGGTATCTGGCGCAAATAAGATTCTGCAACTAAAGGCATCATTAAACTTTAAACAGAAGCTTAATTTCCTTATTTTCGCAAACTATTTAAGAAAGAGCAGATCAATGGATTATCAATTTAAAGAGATAGAGCAGAAGTGGCAAAAGTATTGGGCAGAAAACCAGACTTTCAAGGCCGATACCAATTCTAACAAACCTAAATATTATGTGTTGGACATGTTCCCGTACCCTTCTGGTGCTGGTTTGCATGTGGGGCATCCACTAGGTTACATTGCATCAGATATTTTTTCTAGATATAAAAGACTAAAGGGCTTTAACGTGTTACACCCAATGGGCTACGATTCTTTTGGCTTGCCTGCAGAACAGTATGCCATCCAAACGGGCCAACATCCGGCTATTACCACCGAAGCCAACATTGCAACCTATCGCCGTCAGTTAGACCAGATCGGGTTCTCTTTCGATTGGAGCAGGGAAGTGCGCACCAGTGAACCATCTTACTACAAATGGACACAATGGATCTTTATGCAGTTGTTCAACTCGTGGTATAACCTCGAAACAGACAGAGCAGAAGACATTACCACTTTGATCGAAAAATTTAATGCGGCAGGCAGCGAAGGCATCAAAGCTGTGTGTGACGAAGATGTACGTAGCTTTTTGCCTAGCGATTGGGCTACCTTTAGCCCAGAAGAGAAACAGACCGAACTTTTAAAATACCGTTTAACCTATCTCAAAGAAAGTACCGTAAACTGGTGCCCTGCTTTGGGAACTGTTTTGGCCAACGACGAAGTGAAAGACGGTTTCTCTGAGCGTGGTGGTTATCCAGTAGAGCAAAAGAAAATGATGCAGTGGAGCATGCGGATTTCTGCTTATGCAGAACGTTTGCTACAAGGCCTAAACACCATCGATTGGCCAGAGCCGGTAAAAGAGATGCAGCGCAACTGGATCGGTAAAAGTGTGGGTGCAAGTGTAAGATTTAAGATAGACCTTACATCTCCCATTTCCCATCTTACATCAGATCACATCGAGGTATTCACAACACGTATCGATACCATTTTTGGGGTGTCGTTTATTGTATTGGCACCAGAGCACGAGTTGGTGAAGGCATTGACTACCGAAGCACAACAACAAGAAATAGACAACTACATTGCCCAAACTAAAAAGAAATCTGAATTAGATCGCATGGCCGATACCAAGACAGTTTCTGGGGCATTTACAGGGAGTTACGTAATCAACCCAGTTAATGGCGAAAAGGTACAGATCTGGATTGCAGATTATGTATTGGCAGGTTACGGAACTGGAGCGGTAATGGGTGTGCCAAGTGGCGATCAACGTGATTGGTTGTTTGCTACACATTTCAACTTACCAATCATCCAGATCTTAGATGCACAAAAAAACCTCGAAGTAGAAGCAGACCCTACCAAAGAAGGGAAATACATCAACTCCGATTTCATTAATAACTTAGGCTATAAAGAAGCCGTATCTTACCTTAACCATTGGATCGAAAGAGAAGGTGTAGGTAAGGCCAAAACCAATTACCGTATGCGCGATGCTATTTTCGGTCGCCAACGTTATTGGGGCGAACCTATTCCTGTGTACTTTAAAGACGGGTTGCCTTATTTGATCAAGGAAGAAGAACTGCCTTTGATGTTGCCAGAAATTGATAAATACTTGCCAACTGAAAGTGGCGAGCCACCTTTGGGTAGGGCTACCGATTGGAGTTACGAAAAACAATACGAATACGAATTGTCTACCATGCCAGGTTGGGCAGGCAGTAGCTGGTACTGGTACCGTTACATGGATGCACAGAACGGATGCGAGTTTGCATCGAAAGATGCCATCGACTATTGGAAAGCAGTGGATCTATACATCGGAGGTTCGGAGCATGCTACTGGACACTTGTTGTACAGCCGTTTCTGGAACAAGTTCTTAAAAGATCTAGGTTATGTAAACGAAGAAGAGCCGTTTAAAAAACTGATCAACCAGGGCATGATCCAAGGTAGAAGTAACTTTGTATACCGTGTGGTGGATGCAGAAGGTAAAGGAACCAATACTTTGGTGTCTTACGGTTTAAGAAAAGAGTATAAAACATCGGCATTACATGTTGATGTAAACATTGTAGAGAACGAAGTCTTGAACATCGAAAAATTCAAGTTGTTCAGACCAGAATTTGCCAACGCCGAGTTCATTTTAGAAAACGGAAAATACATTTGTGGGGTAGAAGTAGAAAAAATGTCGAAATCAAAATTCAATGTGGTTAACCCAGATGTTTTGATCGAGAACTACGGTGCAGATACCCTACGCATGTACGAAATGTTTTTGGGCCCATTAGAGCAGAGCAAACCTTGGAATACCAATGGTATTGAAGGTGTATTTAAATTCTTGCGCAAGTTTTGGCGTTTGTTCCATAACGAGGAGTGGGTGTTTAGCGTAAGCGATAGTATCCCTACCAAAGCAGAATTGAAAGCCTTACATAAGATCATCAAAAAAGTGCAAGACGATGTGGAGCGTTTCTCTTTCAATACCTCTGTATCAAGCTTTATGATTGCGGTAAACGAACTGACTGACCTGAAATGTAAAAACCGTCAGGTGTTAGAAGATCTAGTGGTGGTACTTTCGCCATATGCACCACATATCTGCGAAGAGTTGTGGGCCTTGTTGGGCAATACAGATCTTTCAAATGCAAGCTACCCAACATTTAACCCAGCCTATTTAGAAGAAGACGAATTTGCTTATCCTATTTCGGTAAACGGTAAAATGAAGATGAACCTGAACCTTAGCTTGGCCTTAGATGAGGCACAGGTTAGGGAAGCCGTTTTAGGCAACGAGCAGGTTAAAGGTTACTTGGAAGGTAAAGAACCTAAAAAACTGATCTTCGTCAAAGGAAAGATCGTCAATATTGTGATCTAAGGGAACTGATCCTCTTAAAATAAAACGAAAGCCACTTCTTTAAGGAGTGGCTTTTTTGTTGTGTCCTCCCGAAAAGCACACAGACAGCACTAATGTAAAATATACCCATTGGAGGGTATTTACTGCTGTTGATAGATCGAATATCATTGTACCATAAATATATAGTTATGAGATTCAGATATTTTATCCTGCTGTGTTTAGGTTTTACAGCCTTAAGAACAAACGCACAACAACGCAGTACCGGTGCTATTTTTAATGCATCAACCATTGAGGCCACGCCACAAAAAGTAACCCTGTCTTTTAGAAGTTTTGCAGCTATGCCAAGCAGCTATAGTCTTGAGAAATATTGTCCAACGCCAGCCAACCAAGGCAACCATGGTACCTGTGTAGCCTTTGCCAATGGTTATGGTATCGCTACCATCCTCTATGCCAAAACACATAACCTTACAGATAAAGCACTCATTAATAAATATGCGTTCTCGCCAACATTTTTGTACGAGCAGATCAAAAATGCCAACGACAAAGACTGCCAGAGTGGGGCCGATCCCATTACAGCCATCATTACCATGATCAAAAGTGGAGAGGCATTGATGAGAACCGTTCCCTACCAATGTGGTGTTCCATTAACCAGTACTGCAAAAGCAGAAGCCATTAACTATAAGATCCAAGATGCGGCCATGTTGTTCGCAGCCAAAGGGATGATGAAAGAAGATGCCTATTACAAAGAACCACAAGATATCATTAATATCACCAAAAAAGCATTGACCGAAGGCACGCCCGTTTCCGGTGGTTTCAATATTCCAGAGAGTTTCTTTAGCATCAAATCGCCAATATGGACATCTGATCCAGCAGAAGTGAACAAAGATTGGAAACACAACGGGCACGCTATGGCTGTAGTAGGTTATGACGACAATGTAGGCGGTGGCGCTTTTAGGATCCTGAACAGTTGGGGTAACCAATGGGCCGATGGGGGTTATGTGTGGATGAAATACAACGACTTTGCCCGTTACTGCGTCATTGCCCTACAGGTTTTTGCCGATCCCAATACGCTGACACCTGAAGAGAACAAACCGAAACCAACGCCTGTACCTACGCCAAGTCCAACACCACAACCTGCACCTAAACCTAACGAAGCCACTTTCGCTTTAAGTGGAAGTATAGAGTTTAAACTAAACACTGGAGCAGACATGACGGTTAACAAAACATCTACCCGCAATCTAACGGTAGAAGAAGATGCAAAAGGACCAAAAGAAGACCTGGTTGCCTACACCATGAACGGGGTATACCAAAGCGGTACCAAGTTTAGGTTTTACATGAACATCGATCAAGAAGCTTATGTTTATGCCTTTGCCACAGACTTAACAGGCAAGGTCAACCTGATCCTGCCTTTTGCCGACAATATCTCTACCCACGTAGGGGCCAACAGTACCATCGCCTTTCCATCAGATAGCAAAGTGATCCAGCTCGACGAACAAAAAGGAACCGATTACCTATTGATCCTGTATGCTGCACAAAAATTAGATGCACAAGCCATCGCCACCCAGATGAACAGCATGCAAGGCGCACTAAGTACAAAAATCAAAACTGTTTTGGGCAATAAACTGATAGACAAATCAAAGATTACCTATAATACCGATAAAGTTGGGTTTAGCACCAAAGGACATTCTACCAGAAACCTGACTGTTGTTGACGACAGCAAACCCACCACTGGGAGTGTAGTGCCTTTAATGGTCGAGATCAAACACAATTAATCAATCCAAAATCTGGCTTAACGCGCTATCTGTTATGAAAAAATACATCATCGGTATTTGTCTATCCCTGCTGTTCATCGCCAAAAGTTATGGGCAAGAAAAAATGCACCTGGTAATTCCGCAAGGCCACACCAGCGATGTGCAATGTTTGTTATTGAGTAAAGATGATCGGTACCTGATCAGTGGGGGTGCCGATGGAATTGTTAATTTTTACGATCAAAAACAACAGAAACTGTTAAAGGCTTTTCCGCTCATTTCAGACTTTGGCCGTGTTGATCCCCGAAAACTGGAATTCAACGCTGCACAGACCAAGATATTGATCTCTGGCGATTGGGCCATCTTTTTGTTGGATGTTGAAACCTTGACTGCTAAGGTCCTCTTTCAAAAAAAAGGAGTGATCATGAGCGCCTTTTCACCCGATGGTAAAACAGTTTATGTAGCCACTAGAAACGGAGCCTATCAGGTAGATGTGGCTTCTGGAAAAGCCACCAGTTTATTCGTATTGGAACAAAAAGTAGAGTTTACCAATGTACTGGTAGGCAAAGATGGCAGGACATTTTATTTCTGTACAGCAACTACCTTGACCAAATATGATATCGCGCTCAAAAAAACAACGGTTTTTAATATCCCCAATGTGTACGATGTATTGCCCAATGGCCAATTGTTTGCCTTTAACCTCTTAGATGAGAATAAAGACCTGTACAACATTATCCGTTACAACCCATTTACCTTACAAGAAGTAACAAAACTGACCTTTACCGGAAACTCTTGGCGTTTTAAATATGTGATCTACAGAGATTGGCCACCTTTAGATATGCTCCATTGGTGGAACATTGATGCCAAACGACATCGGGTAATCTTGAGCAATAAAACTGAAGGTATTATCTATGATTACGAAAAAAATGCAGTTACCCAGCTGCCAAAATATAGTATGCCTTACGCTACTTCAGTTATAGCCAGCAATACCGACCCTAATAAATGGTTTATTGGTTTTGGAGGTGGCGAAAGTACCTTAGATGTAAGGGCCTATAATCCGGTTACCAATGTCATTTCAGAATCGATGCTTAAAGGAGGTTATGAAAGCAGATACCTCAGTGCCGCACAACATAGCAATGGATTTGTTTCCAGCCCTAAAGTGTCGGATGATGTCAAATATTTCAACGTAACCGAATCGGGTAAACAAGTTAAATTGTTAACATGGGGAGGAGCCAGAACCAGTGCCAAATTGTTCAATAGCATTGGCGAAACCGCTACCCTATCGCCCGATGGTAAATACATTACCGCAGCCAATTATTTCGGTTATAACATGATTGCTGATGTATATGGGGCTGGACAAACCGCCAAAAAGGTATTCGAATCAAAAACAACTGGCAATATCAATACCATTGATTATTCGACCAACGGACTAATTGCCTATTTTAACAACAGAACGATATACATCTACGATATCAAAACAGCTACCATCATTAAAAAAATAACGACGGGAGGTGGAGATCTGGCCGTTCATGGAGATAAATATGGAGCGATTGCTGCCGATGGAAAGATGGTTTATGCCATGTATGGTGGTCAAAACAATGCAGGTGTAGAGCTAAGATTTGTGGCTGCTTTTAGTGTAGAAACAGGTCAGGCGGTTTGGAGAAGAAAATTGCCAGAAGAATGTACCTTGGTACAACTGAGCGAAGATGGGAAAAAACTATATGTAGGTTATGGATTGACCTTGGATGAATTAGAACCCGCAACAGGAAATGTGCTGAATACCAAAAAGTTTAAAGGGTTTATGGAAAGCCCAGATGGTTTCTATATCTATGCCTTGAGCAAGGATGCCTCTAAAGCATATATCTTAACACCAGATGGCCAAGCCTGTGTATACAATACCACAGATCAAACACAACTGTTCAGGTTTCCGACAAGGTTGCAAGAAGGTATTTTCCTAAAAAACGATAGTTTAATGGTAACAGCTACGGGTAACAATTTAAAGATCTGGGATATCTATGCCCGAAAAGAACTGGCCAGTATCTATGTTTTTAAAGAAACCAGCGCCTACATTGTCATTACACCAGAGGGATTGTTTGACGGGACCGAAGAAGCCATCCGATCAATCTATTTTGTAGAAGGTAAAGAAGTAGTGCCAGTAGAATCTTTCTATGAAACCTATTATACCCCAAACCTGTTGGCCCGTATCTTAAGCAGACAAAAACTGCCTGTTGTTAACGATGTCAGAAACCTGCACCCTAGGCCAAAAGCGCGACTCAATTATGCGGTAAAAACGCGTAACCTGAAAGTAACCGACGATAAACAACCAGATTTTACCAATAGTACAGGTTTGGCAGAGATTGCCATTGAAGCTTCGGCAGAAAACGATAGGGTAGATGAGGTCAGGTTGTTCCACAATGGGAAGATTGTGAATGTGGTGAACCGTAATTTGGTGGTAACCGACGAAAAAACGGGTAGGGTACGACGTTTGTATACCATTAACCTGTTGCCTGGCATCAATACCTTTAGAGGTGTGGCGTTAAATGGACAAAGAACAGAAAGTGCACCTGATGAGATTTCAATCAACTACATCGGCACTGCTGCGGTTAATCCTAATGGACCTCCTGTAGTGGTACAAGGAGATATCGATCAGATCGACCAAGAGGCTACCCTACATTTGTTTGTGGTGGGGATCAATGCTTATAAAAATCCTAACATGCGTTTGAATTATGCATTGGCCGATGCCACTGCATTTAAAGAACAAATGGAAAAAGGTGCCAAAACCGTAATCAAAAATGTAAAAACCTATTTTGTGACCGATGACCTAGCCAACAAACAAGGCATTGTCAATGCTTTTGAAAACGTGCAGAAAGCTGCCAAAGCGCAAGATGTATTTGTATTTTATTATGCAGGTCACGGAGTGATCAGCGAAAAGAGCAAAGAATTTTATTTGGTGCCAAATGATGTGACCGACTTGAAAAATGTAGATGAGGCTTTATTGAAAAATGGGATTGCATCTAAACTGCTCCAGCAATACGCCGTTAACATCAAGGCGCAGAAACAGCTGTTTATCTTAGATGCCTGCCAAAGTGCGGGTGCTTTTTCTAAGTTGATCGAAAGCGATGCGACCCAACAAAAGAGCTTGGCCTTGGTGGCCAGAAGTACGGGAACACATTGGATGGCTGCCAGTGGAAGTCAGCAATACGCACAAGAATTTAGTCAGTTGGGGCATGGTGCGTTTACTTATGCTTTGCTTACAGGTTTAGAAGGCAAGGCACAGATCCAAAAAATGATTACCGTAAATGGCCTAAAGAACTACATCAGCGATATCATTCCAAAATTGATGAAACAATACAACGGTTCCGAGCAGTTTCCTGTGAGTTATGGTTTTGGCAAAGATTTTCCGGTAGAGGAGGTGAAATAGATATCGTCTATCAATGGTCCTAGGTTCGAAACCCAGCGGGATTACATGATTTCACAAAGAGGCTTTGGGCCTCTTTTTTTATGCCTTCAAGTTAATTTAACCAGGTCCACAATAATCATAGAATTTAACTAAATTCGCCACCAGCTAAAAACAACTCTCCCATAAACAAGTAATGATTAATGGACAAAATTGATTTATTAGGTGCTTTCGCTTTGATCGCAATCGTAATCTCATTATTTTTAGCCTTGTTTTTGGTTACCGTTAAAACTGCACATCAATTAAGCAACCGTCTTTTTGCTTTTTTTCTGGTTTTAACCGCAATTGATATCAGTGTAAACCTCAGCGATTTGTTCAACATCCCTTTGAATGCAAGGGTTTTCATCAGCTCGTTTTTTTTCTTACAACTTCCAACCTTTTATCTATATGTGTTATCGGTTTGTTATGCTGATTTTAAGCTAAGGCCCAAACATTTGCTCCATGCCGTTCCTTTTTTGATCGCAAATTTGATTTTAATTCCTCGTTTTTATAGCGTTGACCTGGCTTCTAAAATCCAGTTTCTTCAAAAAAGCGGCAGTATGTTAGAAATCCAGTTTAACCATGTGGTGATACATGTTCAGGTGGTAGCCTACCTCATTGCGGCTTTTATGCTGTTAAGAAAAGCAAAGAAAATCTATCTCGAAAATTATGCAGGAGCAAGTATTGAATCATTGAACTGGTTGTTCCAGTTTACTTTGGCATTGGCGGTCTTTTGTTTTGTTGCCCTGTTTAAGAACATCTTTAAATTTTCTGAATACCCTAGCATTGCCGAAAGATTAAAAATTGGACTTTTCGTATTCGAACTGGTCATCATTTTTTGGTATCTCTTTAAAGCATTAAATCATCCAAGCTTATTTAGAAATATCGATTCGAAATTGAAACTGGTGCAGCACATCATTACGGAAGAAAAAAATAGCGGGCAATTTGCAGTGGACGAAAATGAATACAGCGAAGAGTTGCTGAAGTTAAAGCAGTATATGGTCGAAGACAAACCCTATCTTGACCCTTCCTTAACCATCCAAGCTGTTTCTGCTGCGCTTAAGATTCCTGTTCGCGACTTATCTGTTTTGATCAATCATAAACTAGAACAGCATTTTTACGATTTTGTGAATACCTATCGCATAGAAAAGGCCATGGATATTTTAAAAGATGTTACAAAAAGCAAGCTAACGATATTGGAAATTTTATATCAAGTAGGTTTCAATTCAAAATCTTCTTTCAATACAGCCTTTAAAAAACATACAGGGTATACCCCAACTGCTTATCGCAAAAATCTGTAATACAGCAATTTGTAATTACTCGTACTTGTTGTTGTAGGTATTCGTACCAATTTTTTGAAACAAAAGCGTTCGACTACTTTTATTCGGTCGCACAGCCTTTATTTCTTCCACACATTTGTATCGAAACAATTATTAACCTCAAACTCGATACAATGAAAACTTCATTTAAACTTTTAACAGCGCTATTGTTGATCAGCAACTTTTGTTTTGGACAAGACCTCACCAAAAGAATCGATTCGATCATAAAAGATAATTATCAAAAAAATCCGAACGTAGGCATTAGCTTTGGTTTGATCAAAAACAATGAAACGTACTTTACCGCCTACGGTAACTTGGATGCGGAAAGCAAAACGCAAATTGATAAAAACTCCATATTCGAAATCGCATCGATTACTAAAATCTTAACCTCAAATTTAATTGCACAGGCAGTTATCGAGCACAAAATAAAAGTAGACGATTATATCGACAACTTCTTGCCTAAAACCTATGTGTTGCAGGCAAATCTTAAAAACAAAATAAAGATTTCAGATCTAGCTTCTCATCAATCTGGTCTGCCTGACATAGATTTTGCAAAGTTGATCGAATTAGATCCACAACAGCCTATAAGTAATGTAACTGAACAAACATTGGTTACCCTAATCAATAACTGTAGCCAACTGATCGACTATGGTAAATACCGTTATTCTACCATTGGATATACCTTGTTAGGGCAGATCTTAGAAAAGATCTATAACAAGAGTTACGATGAGGTTATTACCGAAAAGATCATCAAGCCTTTACAGCTGAAAAATACCTTAACAAAAAACTTTGAGGTAAAAAATAAGGTAGTTGGTCATAACCCAGAAGGTGGCATACAAGAATTTTTTAAATGGAATGTTACTGCATCTGCCGGATTGGTAAAATCCAATGCTGTAGATATGGTTACGTATTTAAAAGCAGTATTGGATAAAGAAACCACCATTGCCAAAGCAGCAATCATTACAGAAAGGATTTTTTATAAAGATGAAAAAAGAGAAATGGGTCTAGGTACAAATATTATGACAGATGATAAAAATACAATTTATCTAAAATCAGGAGATTCTATGGGACAATCTTCCCTCATCTGTTACAACAGAGCCAAAAATTGGGGTTTTATCATTCTGCTCAACCAAAGGAACTCGAAAATGAGACAAGACCTATTGAATAAAATCTATGACACCGTCTTGAAATAAATAAAGCAGATACCTACAGGGCCCATTTGTTAGCACATGTGGAGGCACTAGAGCATCTTTGCCAAGTTTCCAAGCTGTTTCAGTTTAAACCTGAGCTCTTGTGGACACGGCAAGCCAATGCAAAGGCACATACAGTTTTCAAATTGGTTCTGTAAGGTAAACATACGCCCAAGGAAGTTCAACGGAGAATGGAAGCTCATCAATGTGTTGTGGCAGTACAACAACATCAAAGAACATCCATAAACTGTAACTTTACAAAGTCATTTTTTTGAATATTCCAATAAGTCAGAGGGTTGGCAATCCAATACATCGCAGATGGCTTCTAGCGTACTAAATCGAATAGCTTTTGCCTTTCCGGTTTTAAGGATGGAAAGATTGGCCAGCGTAAGCCCTACTTTTTCCGAAAGCTCGTTCAAAGACATTTTTCGCTTGGCCATCATTACATCCAAGTTAACGATAATAGGCATAGTTTATACAGTTAGTTCGTGTTCGGCTTGGATTTCTACCCCTCTTTTAAAGATCTGCGCAATTACAAAAAGTATAACGCCCATAAATACCCATACATCAGCCCCACCTAAGCGCAAATTTTGTAGGTCAGGCATTTCAATCCCTTTTTTAGCTAACCATTCCGCATAATTGGCACCCCATGCAGAGAAGATCCCGATTAACAAGGCTACGTACGATAGATTAGAAACGAAATTCACCATTTCCTTGTTGAAAGGCTCAGACATGTTCAGTTTTTTACTGTGCAGAATTCTGATGATCAGATAAAATAAAAATGCTTTAAAAGTCATCGGCATAATGATATGCAGGAGTATTACCAAATAATATCCCGTGTCGTATTGATAAAGATTTGTCAAGTCTGCTTGCTGCCATAAATATTTAAGACTGGCCGGATTGACCAATGCAAAAACAGCATTCGTAATAAAGCCACCAAGCTCAATGCAAACGCCAAAAAATATGATCCATGAAATCACGATCAATACATTCAAGATTTGTTTCGTTTTTATTTCCATTTTTTAATGATTTAAGATTACGATGCAATTATAAATAAATATTTATTGTTTTTCAATAAATATTTATCAAAAAACTTTTGATTTAATCATTCCATCAAAAGCAGGTTTATAAAATTATGCGGTGCTGATACAGAAAGGCATTTTTTACGGCATTGCCTTGCACAATTTTTATCTGGTAACTAAAGCAGCTTGCTTTTTATTTGACTTGCCCTTATCAGTTTTTATACACTAAAAAAATAATTTTCGGTTTGCTTGTGATTTTTTGGACCTTGTTACGAATAATAGGGAAAGATGATTTAAAATCAATGCAGACCACTACAACAGTTCAACAAGATTTCGTTTCTACAATCGAGGCCAATAAGGGCATCATATTTAAGATATGTAATTCTTATTGCCCCAATGCGACAGACCGTGAAGACCTTGCGCAAGAGATTATCTTTCAATTGTGGAAATCGTGGAGCAATTTTGACCAGGCCTACAAACTTTCTACTTGGATGTACAGGATTGCCCTAAATGTGGCCATTTCTTTTTATAGAAAGGAAAAGAATAGCACAAATACGATTTTGATGGGCGATCACTTGATCGAGCTGAGTGATGAACTTTTGGAAGAGGGCCTAGAAACAAACCTTAATGCGCTGCAACAGTTCATTAACGAATTAAAGCCTTTGGATCGGGCATTGATGATACTTTATCTGGAAGAAAAGACCCATAAGGAAATGGCAGAGATCATTGGAATTAGTACGACCAATGTGGCCACTAAAATTGGAAGGATAAAGGAACAATTGAAACAAAAATTTAACAATCAAGATTAAAGACATGGAAAATATAGAAATTATAAATCTTTGGAAACAATACGACGAGAAATTGGAAAAATCCATCTCACTCAACCGTCAGATCATTGCTGACCTACAACAGCAAAAGGCCAAAAATGTATTAAAACCAGCCAAAAACATCAAACTGTTTGCTGTTATAGCAGGTATCATATATGTGGCATTCTTAGCTTTTCTGGTATTCAACTCGCTAAGTTTCGAGCATATTTTCTTTGTGGCTTCATTAAGCATCAGCATCGTGATTACCCTCATTGCAATTGGTTATTATATCTATCATATTAAACTGATCAACGAAATTGACAATAGTGAAAGCGTAGTGCATATCCAAGAAAAATTAGCTGCGCTACAAGCATCTACCTTAAATGTGGTACGTATACTGTTATTGCAATTGCCTTTTTATTCTACATGGTACATCAATTTCGAATGGATAAAAGAAAGTCCGAATATGTTCTATTTTATACACGTACCCATTGTGCTGCTTTTTGCAATGGCAAGTATCTGGTTGTTCAACAACATCGATGTCAAAAACATGGATAAAAAATGGTTCAGGTTTTTGTTTCAAGGAACGGAGTGGCTGGCCGTTGTTAGGTCTGGACAGTTTTTGAAAGAGATCGAAAGTTTTAAGCACAATTGATAGGTAAGGCTTGTGCATGGTTAGTGGGGACACTAACCATGCAATATTGAAATTTAAAAAGTTTCTAAATAAGCAAGCAGATAAAAGACCTATTGCCCCTTGGTTTAAAATGTAAAATGCCATTGGTGCATTAAATAACTAGTTTTCAGTTTAAATAGATGGCTGGTATGGATTGGTATGTGGGAATGTTGTGAAACCATTTACCGATGATATATTACCGTTCACCGCCTTTTCGGTTCAAGTGGTCAGAAATGAATTTCTATTGGTGTAACAAAAATTAATTTTGTTAGACTAATTAGCAATAAAAATAAATCATAACTATGAAAAAAATTATACTTCTATGTGTAGGTCTAATGTTGATGTTCGGTGCGAAGGCCCAGTTTCCCGGTATGGGAGGTGGTGCCCAGAAGGTGACTGTAACTGGTCGTATTACGGCATTGGTATTGGATTCGGTAACCAAACAACCAATAGATTATGCTACGGTATCCTTGGTTAAGGTAAAAGACAATAAAGCAGTAAATGGTGGTTTAACAGACGATAAGGGTAAGATTACCTTACAAAATGTTGCACCAGACGAGTATAAGCTTATTGTTGGTTTTATTGGTTACAAAACAAAAACTTTGGTGGTAAAAACTACACCAGAAAAGTTAGACAATAACGTGGGCAGTGTTTTCATCGCAGCTTCGGCCAATACCTTGAACGAGATCACGGTTGAAGGCAAAAAAGCCATGGTAGAAAACAAGATCGATAGATTGGTGTACAATGCAGAAGCCGATGCGACCAATGCAGGTGGCGATGCTACGGATGTAATGCGTAAAGTACCGATGTTATCTGTTGATATGAATGGCAATATCCAATTGCGTGGTGCTGCGGTAAGGGTATTGATCAATGGTAAACCATCGGGCACCATGGCCAGCAGTGTAGCTGATGCTTTAAAGATGATGCCTGCAGAGCAGATCAAAAGTGTAGAGGTGATCACCAGCCCTTCGGCCAAATACGATGCAGAGGGTTCTGGCGGTATCGTAAACATCATTACCAAAAAATCGAATGCGCAAGGGGTAAGTGGTAGTGTGAATACTGCCGTAGGTACACGCCAAAACAATGGTGCATTTAACCTAACCGCAAAAACAGGTAGGTTAAGCATGAACACTTCTTTGGGAGCCAATTATGCCTACACCCAAAACACAAGAATATTTACGGTGAACAATACGCAATTGAATGGTGGTGGCAGCAATAACATTGAGCAGAATGGCTTCTCTAAATGGGACAGGAACGGGTTTAATGGTAGTTTAGGTTTAGACTACGACTTTAATGCCTATAACAACATCAGTACCACAGCCAAGTACAGCCGTTTTTCTAATGGTGGTCCGGGTGCTTCTGACTATATCATTAATGGTTTAGCTTCAAGGAACATTAGTAACATGGATATGACCATGAACAATCTGGACTGGAACATCGACTACAAAAAAACCAGCAAAAAGGCAGGAGAGGAGTTCTCTATCTCGGCACAATTGTCTACAGGCCGTCAGCCACAAACCTTTAGCAATAGTTTAACTTCGGCATTGATGCCTGGAGCGATCGAAACATTTACCACCAACACGGGTAAGAACAACGAATATACCGCCCAAACAGATTATACTTATCCGTTTAGCAAATCGACTACTTTAGAGGTTGGTGCAAAAGGTATCTTCCGCGATTTTAACAGTCAGTTTGATGCTTCGTCAAGAGATTTTAAATACAACCAGAATGTAGCCTCTTTGTATAGTGTGATCAGTTTTAACCTGACCAAAAAACTACAAGTAAAAGGTGGTGTAAGAGGAGAGTATACCAAGATTGACTTTAACACCAAAACCAGCGGTACGGTAACCAACGATTACCTGAACTTGTTTCCAAGTGTAATTGTGGCGCAGACGTTAAAAGGAAGCACGATGTTGAAATTGAGCTATAACAGAAGGGTGCAAAGACCAAGTCAGACTTACTTGAACCCTTTCCGTAACGAGAGCGATCCATTTAACATTATGCAAGGTAATCCACAGTTGGATCCAGAATTGAGTGATAACTTGGAGTTGGCTTATTCTACCTACATTAAAGGTTCCATCATCAATGCCTCTATATTTTACCGTCGTACGGGCAATATCATCGAAAATTCGATCTCGCCAATTGTTGAAGGAAATGTAAACAAAACCTTAACTTCTTACATCAACGTAGGTTCTTTAAAAAGCTTCGGATTTAACCTTTTCGGTTCTTACAATCCAAAACCAAAATGGACCTTGATGAGCAGTATTGGAATGAACAGTTATGACATCAATAGCGATATCATAGACATTAACCGTACTTATTTTATGTTCAACGTGTTTGCGCGTTCGGCCTATGCTTTTGGCAAAGGATGGAATATGGAGTTCTTTGGTGTGGCTACTTCGCCTCGTCGTACCTACCAAGGAAAAACAGATGCCTTTTATTTTTATGGTGCAGCGTTTAAAAAAGACATCCTTAGTAAAAAAGGAAGCATTGGCTTAAACGTATTGAATCCGTTTACCCGCGACTTGGAGATCAAGACCGTTAACAACTCGGTAAACAGTACAGGTAAGGTATATCAGAATACACAAGTATTTTACCCATTGCGTTCTTTTGGTGTTAACTTTAGCTATAGCTTTGGTAAATTGAAGTTTGTAGAAAAGAAAAAAATCAAGAACGACGACACCAAACAAGACCAACAACAAGGTGGTGGACAGATGGGTGGTGTGCAACAATAAAGTTGCCACAAAAATTTTGGTTTAAATTCGTTCTATATCAATTTTTATTTTAACTTTGATTATACTACAAGTTAATGTATGCGTTAATTAACTGGTAATAACTAGATCAAAAACAAACCAAATATAAATTCTAGCCTCTGGTGCAATTGTATCAGAGGCTTTTTTATGCTTTAATAATCCTGTTCGTTATGCTGAACGCAGGGAAAAATAATTTTGAACCATTAGGGAATTAAGGAGTGAAGAAAGGTGCATTTTTCCTATATTTTTAGGAAGGAGATGCTTCGTTACACTCAGCATGACAAAGTTTGTTAGGGTATTTGTTATGCTGAACATCAGGCCCGCGAAGCAGCTACGAAGTAAATCTCTTTTGGACAATCTTCTTTAACATGAAGAAATTAAGGTTATGAAGAAGCCTGTCTTTATCTCATAGTTTTAGGAAGGAGATGCTTCGTTCCACAGCATGACAAAACTAAAATACCATGTTACTTTTTCTTTACCCTTTTCAAGGTCATCAAACTTAAAGGATTGATCGGGTAGCCACTAATGTTGTTCTGCAACATCACCACGGCTTGGTCGTATAATATTGGCACAACGGAAGAATGCTCCATTACCATATTGTCCATTTTGTAATAAAGCTCATATCGTTTTTTAGCATCGCTCTCAAAGTAACTCTGCTCAAATAAACGGTCAAATTCGTCATTAAAATAGCCAGTATAGTTGGGCCCAAAAGGAACTCGGTTCTTTGAGTAAAATACCGAAAGGTAGTTCTCTCCATCAGGATAATCAGCAATCCACGAACCCCTAAAGAAGTTTACTTCGTTTTTGGCCATCATGTCGCGTAGGCTGGCATTTGGACTTACATCAACTTTGGCCTTGATGCCTAGGTTACTCAATTCGCCCTGTATAAACTCAATCAAATCTTTATAAGTGGTAGAAGTGCTTAAGGTAACCTGTGGCATTCCCTTTCCATCGGGGTAACCAGCCTCTGCCAATAATTTGGCCGCCAAAGCAGGATTGTAATCGTAGCCCTTTACACGGGTACTGTCAAAGCCTGGCATTCCTCTTGGAATAAAACCAGAGGTTGCAGGCGTACCTACGCTATTTCTTAAGTATTTGATCAGTTTTTTACGGTCTATCGCATAGTTAATGGCCTGTCGCACTTTCTTAAACCTTAATGGCGAATTTTTAACGATGGTTTTAGACGTGTCAACCAAAATACCAACATACTCTGTACACAAGTATGGCCCTTTGATCAGTTGGAACTTGCCCGCATATTTGCTGGTCATCTTGCCACTCTTGGTTAAAATATCATCACGATAACTCCCATCCACACTGTTAAAGAAATCGAGATCTTTTTTAATGAAATTCATAAAAGCACTCTGTTTATCAGTGATAAAAGTAACCTTTACCGCATCTAAGTAGGGTAGGCGAATATCACCATCTTTTTCCCAATAATGGTCATTTTTTACCAAGACCAAAATCTCATCCTCTTTCCAATATTTGAACTTAAAGGGGCCAGTACCCACAGGGTGGCTCCTAAAATCCTTACCATAATGCTCTACCACTTCTTTAGGTACTACCGAACAATATTGAGCAGTTAAGAGCTTCATAAAAGCAGGAAAAGGTTTAAGCAGGGTAATCTGAAAAGTCGTATCGTTCAAAGCCTTGAAGCCACTGGCATCCTTTACCTTGTCGCTAAAGATCCAACCACCAGATGAAGCTACTTTTGGATCAATTAGTCGGTAAAAACTATAAGCGAAATCTTCGGCAACTACTTTTCTTCCTTTTCCGTTTTTAAACAAAGGGTCATCCTGAAAGTATACATCGTCTCTCAGGTTAAAGGTGTAGGTCAGCCCATCGGTAGACATCTGCCAGGTTTTGGCAATGCAAGGCACTATGTTCAGATCTTTGTCAACCTGTACCAATCCATTGAAGATCTGGTTGATCATCCAAATGGCATTCTGGTTACGGGCGAAAGCCGGATCGAGAGAGGTTACATTCTGGTCGAGGTTGATATTGAAAACTTTTTTGCCATCATCAGCGTTTTTCCCTTTACAAGAGACAATTACCAGTACACAAAAAATCCAAAATATATCGCTTATAATTCTACGCATCAGTTTAGGAATACTATTTTTGCACAAATTAATAAATAATTCAGATGTCTTTTTTAAATGAGGTTATAAATAGTGAAAATGACGAGCTTTTGCGTGAAGAATTGCATGATCGAGTTGACATTGTAACACATAAGATAAAATTCATGGACAAGGTGCCCGTGATCTGCTTAACTACAGACAACGAAATCCAACATGCACTAGACCATTTGATCGAATTGGCAGGAGGCGAATTGGTGCCTATTGCCTTGGAGGCCAAAGTGATCATCTATTTCGAACACCAAGCGGGTATAGGAGCGCTACTGGGTAAGGTGGCCGATGCACTTTCGCCCCAATGGCCTGCCGTAACCTATAACCATGTTTATATTGTAGACGACCAACAAACGCTTGTTAAACTTGCGCCAGAACTGGTTGCTATTTTAGAAGATATTGCGGAAATGTTGCATCCTGGCTTTTTTGTATTTGGAAACGAAGGGAAGAATTGGATTAATTTTGGGGTCTGAAGAGTCTAGTAGTCCGGAGTCCGAAGTCGGAAGACCGAAGTTTGGAAGTAGAGAGTTAAAAGTCGGGAGTCTGAAAGTAAAAAGTCCGGAGTCCGAAAGTCGGAAAAGTTTTGGTAGTTAAAAGTTTGGAGTTTGAAAGTAGGAAGTAAAAAGTCCGGAAGTTGGAAGTTATGAGTTGGATGAACGGTTAACCAGTTAAACAATTTAGCAATTAAACAATCTAGAGTCCGAAAGTCCGAGGACCGAAGTCTGGAAGTGAAAGGTTCAGTTGCGAATAAACTAGTGATACTAATGAACCAATGACCAATGAACTATTGACACTAATGAACCAATGGCTTTGTCAGTCTGAACCTGTCGAAGACAATTATCGGTTAACAGTTTTCAGTTCGGTAATGAACAAATGAACTGGTTACATGAATGAACCAATGACCAATGAGCTAATGATTAGTAAGCAATAAACTTATCCAGCTGCTGGTTCACAAATTTCAAGGTATCTTCTTTAAAAAATTGCCCGTTCTCATCCAGTTCTGTTTTGATTGAAGAGATGTGCAGGCGTAAGGGCATTACATTGAGGTGTAGATAGGCACAAACCCCATTGAAATGTTCTATACCTCTGATGTTGCCATATTTGCCAGAGGAAATCCCTACCAAACAAGCCTTTTTATCAAAAAAACTTTCTGGAAAAGTACAGGCATCGATAAAGGTTTTCAGCACACCAGGGAAGCTGCCATTGTATTCGGGTATAATGAACAAAAACTTGCTGGTCTGGCTGGTCAGGTCCTGTATTTTTTGAAATTCAGCGCTTCTTTTGCCATATAGGTCGGTATCGATCAGGTTAGCAGGTAGGTCTTGTAGATTTAACAAATTGGTTTCCAACCCCTTTTCTGCCAGTTGTTTCTGATAGTATTTTGCAACTTTTAAGGTATTGCTTGCGGGTCTGTTGGTGCCAGATATGATAGTTACCATGCTAAAATTGTTAATAAGATGTTTAAAACACTTATGGCTTTAATACTAATATTATGATTTAGTTTGTATCTTAGCTAATTGTTAAAAAATGCCTAAATCGATACAAAAATAGCATTTTTTGAAGATTTTTATTGTAAAATAAAGCCATAATCAAATTTGGTGATTTTTTAAAAAGATAGATGAGTAAAATTATTGCTTTAGCAAACCAAAAAGGCGGTGTAGGTAAAACTACCTCGTCTATAAATTTAGCAGCCAGCTTAGCGGTTTTAGAGTATAAAACACTTTTGGTTGATGCAGATCCACAGGCAAACTCTACTTCGGGTATTGGTTTTGATCCAAGGAATATCAAAAATAGCATTTATGAGTGCATCATTAACGATGTAGATCCTTTAGATGCCATTGTGAAGACCGAAACGCCAAACCTTGATTTGTTGCCTGCACATATTGACCTTGTGGGTGCCGAGATTGAGATGATCAATTTGAGCAGTCGCGAGTACAAAATGAAAGCCGTGCTGGAAAAAGTAAAAGACCAATATGATTTTATCATCATCGACTGTTCGCCATCTTTGGGTCTGATCACGATCAACTCCCTAACAGCAGCAGATTCGGTTATCATTCCGGTGCAGTGCGAGTATTTTGCATTAGAAGGACTGGGCAAGTTGTTGAACACAATTAAAATCGTACAAAATCGTTTAAATCCAGAATTAGAAATCGAAGGTATCTTGCTTACAATGTATGATGTAAGATTACGTTTATCTAATCAAGTGGTAGAAGAAGTAAAGACCCATTTCCAAGAACTGGTTTTTGAAACAATTATCCAACGCAATACCCGATTGAGCGAGGCACCAAGTTATGGTGTATCGGTGATCATGCACGATGCAAATTGTAAAGGAGCTATCAATTATTTAAACTTAGCCAGAGAGATTGTTCGCAAAAACGGTTTGGTAACCGAAGAACAAGATGTAAATACGGCAACCATATAAATTATACAGATGACATCGTTTCAGCGAAAAACAGGTTTAGGTAAAGGATTAAGTGCGCTTTTAGATGATACTGATGCGGCCCACCCACCAAAAAATGGTAATGATTCTCTTGAACAGACGGCACAGGTTGGCAGCATAAGCCATGTCAATATCAACGATATTGAAACCAATCCGTACCAACCACGTACAGAGTTTGATCAGGTTGCCCTAAACGAACTTTCGGAATCCATAAAAGTACAAGGGTTGATCCAACCCATAACCGTTAGAAAACACGGTGCCAAATATCAGCTTATTTCTGGAGAGCGTAGGTTAAGAGCCTCTAAACTGGCGGGCCTAACACAAATTCCGGCATATATCAGAACTGCTGATGATCAGCAGATGCTAGAAATGGCATTGATCGAGAACATACAGCGAGAAAACTTGAATGCGATCGAAGTGGCATTGAGCTTTCAGATGATGATTGATGAATGTAAGCTTAAGCCTGAGCAATTGGGCGAGCGTGTAGGTAAAAACCGTACCACGGTAAGTAACTATCTACGTTTGTTGAAATTGCCACCAGTGATCCAGGCTTCCATCCGCGATGGAAAAATATCGATGGGCCATGCCCGTGCCTTGATCAGTGTAGAAGAAGAAGATAAACAGCTTTTCATTCACCAAGAAATTTTAGACAAGGGTTTATCGGTACGTAAGGTTGAAGAACTGGTACGTAGCATCAATCATGTGCAGGTAAAACCGAAAGTAGCGCCTGTGGCTGTTTCTTTCGAATACCAAAAACTACAAAAAGACTTGGCATCTAAATTCGCAACCAAAGTGAAACTGAAAGTGAACGACAATGGCAAAGGTGCCATCGAGATTCCTTTTGTTTCTAATGATGATTTGAACAGAATTTTAGAGCTTTTAGATTGGTAATGCGCAGTATATTCCTTTTGATTGTAGGTGTTTTAGCATTTGGCTCAGTAAGGGCACAGGTTATCGATAAAAAAAATGTTGATTCGAGTACTACAAGAATTGATACCCTAAAAAAACCAGGTTATATCAACAAAGGAAGGATTGCAGGTAGAAAAGCGATCAGAAGATCATTGATCGTACCCGGTTTAGGGCAGATGTATAACTACGGTCTGGTAGTAGACGATGTTAAAAGAGGCGTTTATCCAGATAAAAGGGTACTCCAAAAAATCTATATTGTTGGCAAGATCAGTTTGATCTACGCTGGTGGGGCATTATTGGTGTCTTCGTACATTGATAACAACAACAAATACAAACAGTTTTTAAGAGAACTACAGTATAGGCAAGTAAACCCAGGAAAAATCTTAGAAGGAAATGGTTTGGAAGGATATACTGGTGATCAAGGTCTACAAGCCCTGTATACGGGTAAAGCTATCTATAAAAACAATAGAGAAGTGGTACTGATTTCGTTAGCGGTATTGTACGGCGCCAATGTGGTTGATGCCTATGTTACGGCCAGATTAAAATACCACGATGTAGACAACCAACTTTCTTATAAGATTTCTCCAACATTAATTAACGCAAGTCCGGTATATGGTTTTAAACCCGTACCAGGCTTAAAATTTTCGCTCAAACTATGAAGATAGCCTTATTGGGTTACGGCAAAATGGGTCAGATCATTGAACGTTTTGCTTTAGAACGTGGCCACGAAATCGTACTTAAAATTAGCATCGATAATCTACAAGATCTTACAGTTGACAATTTAGCTATTGCTGATGTAGCGATAGACTTTAGTGCGCCAGATGCCGCTGTAGGTAATATCTATAAATGTTTTGATGCTGGTGTACCAGTTGTAGTAGGTACCACAGGTTGGTATGGCAAACTGCAGGAAATTAAAAATGATTGTTTAAGTGGCGGCAATTCGCTAATTTATGGCTCTAATTTTAGTATTGGGGTTAATCTTTTTTTTCATTTAAACAAGGTACTGGCCAAGTTGATGAACAATTATCCAGCTTACGAAGTGCAGGTTGAAGAGATCCACCATACCCAAAAACTAGATGCACCAAGCGGTACAGCCATGACCATTGCCGAAGGGATCATAGAAGAGCTTGACCGTAAAACAGAATGGTTGAACGAAGTGGTAGGTACACCTATACCTGATGTAATCAAAAATGAACAATTGTTGATCGAATCGCATCGGATAGAAAATGTACCAGGTACGCATACTGTACTTTACAGCTCTGAGGTTGACGAGATAGAAATTAAACATACCGCACACAGTAGGGCAGGTTTTGCCTTAGGGGCTGTGGTTGCGGCAGAATGGTTACAGCATAAACAAGGCTTTTATAGTATTGCCGACGTTTTTAATTTTAATAGCTAAAATATGAATTGGAAATTCTGGCAGAAGAACACAAATGCCGAACCAAAAAAGAAAAAAAGTAAAGCCAGAGAATGGACAGATGCCATCATCTTTGCTGTTGTAGCGGCTACGATCATCAGGGTGTTTTTTATTGAGGCCTATACCATCCCGTCGGGTTCAATGGAACGCTCATTATTGGTTGGCGATTTCCTTTTTGTAAGTAAGGTAAACTATGGTGCACGGATCCCGATGACACCTGTTGCTTTCCCTTTTGCCCATCATACCATGCCTTTAACAGGCACCAAAGCGTTTTGGGATGGCGTACAATGGAAGTACAGAAGATTACCTGGACTACAAGATATCAAACGCAATGATGTAGTGGTATTTAATTTCCCAGAGGGAGATACCGTTGCATTAGAAGCGCAAGACGACAATTATTACCTGATGGTAAAACGGATGGGCAGACAACAGGTACACGACAATTACTCTATTTCTTACCGCCCTGTTGATAAACGTGAAAACTTTATTAAACGTTGTATTGCCATAGCAGGCGATACGGTAAGCATGGATGCTGGATTGGTAACGGTAAACGGAAAGAAAACACCTTTGAAAGATTCTGGATGGTTTTCTTATGTTGTAGAATTTAAAAGTTCTGATCTGAACATGAGCTTGTTCCAAGATATGGGCTTTAAGATTGCACCATCGGCTAATCCAAATGTATTCCAGTTTGATGGAACACCAGCGATGGTAGCTGAGTTGAAAAAATCTGATTATGTAAAATCGGTAACTGATCTAACCAGTCCTAAAGAAAATGTTGATCCAACTGTTTTTCCTCGTGATGTAAACCGGAAATGGAACATCGATAATTTCGGGCCGATCATTGTACCTAAAAAAGGATGGACAGTACAGTTGGATAGTGTAAGCATGCCTTTATACGAAAGAAGCATCCGTATCTACGAAGGAAACAAACTAGAAAAAGTAGGCAATGGTTGGTTGATCAATGGCAAACCTGCTACTTCTTATACCTTTAAAATGAACTATTATTGGATGATGGGCGATAACAGACATAATTCTGCAGATTCGAGGATCTGGGGTTTTGTGCCCGAAGACCATATTGTTGGCAAAGCCTTGTTTATCTGGATGAGCTTTGATGGCGAAGGTTCGTGGTTCAGCAAGATCCGTTGGAGCAGGATCTTTAAAGGCATCCATTAATTGAACGCATAATTTTTTTGAGAGCATCCCAATTGGGATGCTTTTTTTGTAGCTATCTTTTGTATTGGTATCTTGTGGTAGGGCTAATCTAGCAGAGGGCGTAACAAAGTTGCCGATTGCCCATCTAATTTGAGACTAAACTGAACCAAATTAAGATTTTATGAATTGGAAATTCTGGCAGAAGAACAAGGATGCCAAAGTAAAAAAGAAAAAAAGTAAGGCTAGAGAATGGACTGATGCCATCATCTTCGCTGTTATCGCAGCTACGATCATCAGGGTGTTTTTTATAGAAGCGTACACCATTCCGAGTGGGTCTATGGAAAAATCGCTATTGGTTGGCGACTTCTTGTTTGTAAGCAAGGTGAATTATGGCGCAAGGATACCGATGACGCCAGTTGCTTTCCCATTTGCGCACCATACGATGCCTTTAACAGGTACAAAAGCTTATTGGGATGGTATACAGTTAAAGTACAGACGTTTGCCTGGGCTGCAAAACATCAAAAGAAACGATATTGTAGTATTTAACCTGCCCGTTGGGGATACGGTAGCCTTAGAAAACCAAGAACCAAGTTATTATAAACTGGTTAGGGAAATGGGATGGAAGCAGGTAAATGATCAATACACCGTTACCTCCAGACCTGTAGATAAAAGAGAGAATATCATTAAAAGATGCATTGGCATTGGAGGCGATACCGTGAGCATGAAAGAAGGTGTGGTAAGCATCAATGGTAAACCAGAGCCTTTAAGCAATACCGGAAAAATGCCCTATCAGCTACAGTTCAAAACAGAAGACATCAATATGGATGTGTTGCTCAATTTGGGCTTTAGCACTGCAGCTGGAGAAATGCAACAGCTCAATCCTACAACCTATACCGCATTTGCTACTGCAGAAATGGCCGAACAAGCGAAGAAACTCGATTTTGTAAAATCGGTAACCTTGGCCGTAAAACCTCCATCGCAAGATGATGGCGACCTGTTTCCGCTGGATCCACATTACAAGTGGAATACCGATAACTTTGGACCGCTGATCATCCCTAAAAAGGGTTGGACAGTACAGTTGGATAGTTTAACCATGCCGATCTATTATAGGGCCATCCGTACTTACGAAGGCAATAAAGTAGAAAAAGTTAACAATGGCTGGTTGATCAATGGCAAACCAGCTACTTCTTACACTTTTAAAATGGATTATTATTGGATGATGGGTGACAATAGACACAATTCTATAGACTCGCGTTATTGGGGATTTTTACCTGAAGACCATGTAGTAGGCAAGGCTTTGTTTATCTGGATGAGTTTTGATACCGATGGTTCATGGTTCAGTAAGATCCGTTGGAGCAGGATATTTAAAGGGATACACTAATAGTACCTTATCAGATCAAATCAAAAGCATCCTGAGCAATCAGGATGCTTTTTTTATTGGTGGTTTATGTAATGCTTGCCGTTATTGCATCTTGTTGATAACATATATGCTTAGGAATGACTTATTTTAATCCAAAATCTAAATTTATTACCATGAAACATTTTTTCCGCTTTAACATGTTATTGCTGTTTTTTTCTTTTGCGGCAGTTGCACAAGAAACCCAGATTCCCGTAAACTCCAAGATCAACCATGTAACCGTTTTTATCAGTGGTGCCCAGGTACAAAGGCAAACTGAAAGTGTAGATATTCCACAAGGAGTAAGTCAGCTTGTTTTTTCAGGACTTTCTTCTGCCATCGAGGCACAGAGTATACAGGCCAAGGGAGAAGGTAATTTCACGATCCTATCAGTTACGCAACAAAAGAACTACTTGTTGGAACGTAAAAACTCAGACCAAAAAACAGCTTACCTAACCAACATTACAGATCTTACCGATAAGATTGCTGGGCTACGGAACGAAAGTGAGGTATATAAAGCCGAAGAAGAAATGTTGGTGAAGAACCAGGTTGTAATGGGCCCGAATGTAAACTACGATCTTGTTAAATTGAAACAGGCTTTAGACTTTCAGAAACAACGGTTAACCGAGGCTAAAAACAAACAGGTCAATATCAACAAAGAAATCATCAAGCTCCAACTAGAACTGGATAAGTATAGAAAACAGATAAGCGAGATTGATGGTAAAGGACTCAAAAACTCGAACGATGTTGTCGTTAAGGTTTCGGCCAAGGTCGCCACAAAAGGAAAATTCCAATTAACCTATATGGTAAACAATGCAGGCTGGTATCCTACTTATGATATCAGGGCCAAAGATGTTTCCAGCCCAATAGAATTAGTGTATAAAGCAAATGTTTCGCAGAGCTCTGAAGAAGACTGGAAGAATGTTAAATTGACCCTTTCTTCGGGTAATCCGACAACCAATAGCGTAAAACCTTCTTTAGCGGCTTATAACATTGGTTTTGTAAGCGCTGGTTATTATGGTACTGGTACCAATACGATGATCAGGTCTGTAAAAGGTAGGGTTATATCTGCTGAGGATAATCTGCCTTTGCATGGAGCAGCTGTTCGTGTAAAAAGTACGTCGGTAGCTACAGTAACTGATGCCAATGGTAATTTTAGTCTACAGATACCTCTAGGTGCCAACACCTTAGAGTTTAGCTACATTGGCTTTGATATGAAAGAGCAACCGATCAACAATAGCCAGTTTACCATAAGGATGGAACCTAGCACAGCAACATTGAATGAGGTTGTGGTAACCGGGTACGGTTCTGCTGCTAAGCAAATGAAAGAAGCGCCAGCCCCTATAAGAATAAGAGGACTAAATTCGATGACTTCTAATGCGGTAGAAGTAAATACGGTTGAAAAACAGACCAATGTTACCTTCGATATCCAAAATCCATATACCATTTTAAGTGATGGCAAACAATTTTCGGTAGATATTGGTAATTACGATTTTAAGGCCGACTATGAATATTATGCTGCGCCTAAAATAAGTAGCGAAGCTTTTTTAACCGCAAAGATCAATGGTTTTAACGACATCAATTTGATCAGTGGCGAAGCCAATATCTTTTTTGAAGGAACATTTTTAGGAAAGACCTTATTAGACATCCAAAATGCTTCTGATACCTTGACATTATCGTTAGGCGTGGATAAAAATGTGTTGATCAAAAGAGAAAAACAGAAAGACTTTAACGAAAGGCAGTTTATTGGTTCAGCGCAAAGAGACAGCAGACATTTTGTGATCGATATCAAAAACAGAAAGAGCCAAGTGGTTAACCTGATCGTACAAGACCAATTGCCCATTTCTACAAATAATGATATTACAGTAGAAAAGCAGGAAATCTCTAAGGCACAATTGGATGAGACCAATGGAATATTGACCTGGAAAATTTCACTACAACCCAATGAACAGAAAAAACTGGTGCTGAAATATCAGGTTAAATATCCTAAGAACAAGCCAATCAATATTGAATAAAGCCCATAAAAAAAGCATCGCTACTTTTAGCGATGCTTTTTTTATATGATTTTTGACTACATCTTAGCCTTATCGTCCAATAATTTAATAGAAGTTGCCTTGAAACGATTTTTAACAATGCTTCCAGTTACTTCTGCTTTGCTAATGGCGTTACAAAAGCCATGTTCATCATGTGCATCACCAAAATCATCTATCTTTTTGCCATCTACAAAGTACGATTTGCCATCGATCCTAACCGCTAGCTCGCAGTCTTTGCCTTTCATCTTAAATTGGCAGGTGCCACAAGAAATATCTACAATCTGATTTTTTAGCACCTTTGGCGCTGCGGTTGTTTTTTTAGCAGGGCTTTGTGCACTTGCAGTAATGCCGAACAAAGCTAAAAATAAGAGAAGTGTGAGTTGTTTCATCAGGGTTTAAGTTATTTATTAAAGTTAAGACTAAGAAAGGAAATACTATTCATGTTTATCTAGATTTATTTGTAATTTGTTGAATAAACCACCCTAACAAATGAAATTGATCAAGGCCATTTTGTTCGTGTTGCTATTGCATACTGTTGTTTATGCACAGGTTAAATCCGATACCTTAACAGTTAAAAAAGGTTATCCAGTTGTTTTGAATAAAGACACCTTGTTTTATGTGATGAACAAGTTTGGATCGCTTTCTGCCCAAGAACGTGCAGCGCGGACTTCAAGTCTATTGCAAAAAATGGAAGAGAACCTGACGATGGTGCCCGATTCTATCAAGATCTATAAAGATGGAGAAAACGCACAGCTTACGCTTAATGATGATGTTATTGTAAGTGTTTCGAAAGCGGATGCAGACAGTTTAGCTACCCATGTAAACGATCTGGCCAAAACCTATCGAACCACAATTGTCAATTCTATTAAACAATACAAATCGCAGAACGACATTACTGAGCTACTGACCAGAGGTGGTTTAGGGCTTTTGATCTTGGTGTTATTGGGTACAGCTATCTTTTTGTTGAACAAATACTCGAACCGTATCCGTAATTTTTTTACCAAGTACCTGTCAACTCGGTTAAATGGAATTAAGATCAAGGATTATGAGCTGGTTTCTAAAAGTGGCGAGCTGATGTTTTTGCGCAGGATATTTAATATCGTGAAGTATATCTTCATCTTGTTGATTGTTTACCTGACTTTGCCTTTGATCTTTAGGCTGTTCCCGTGGACAAAAGGCTGGAGCGACCTCTTGCTCAATTTCATCCTTAATCCACTACGTCAGATCCTCGACAAGACGATCAAGTTTATCCCTGACCTGATCAGCATCATTGTGATCTATTTTGTATTTCACTACATTAACAAGCTGATCAAATTCTTGGCCACGGAAATAGAAACAAGAAAACTGACCATTAATGGATTTTTTCCAGATTGGGCAAAACCTACCTATAACATTGTTCGTTTTGTGCTATATGCCTTTATGTTGGTAGTGATATGGCCATTTATCCCAGGTTCTGATTCGGATATATTTAAAGGCGTTTCTGTGTTTTTGGGACTTTTGATCTCTTTAGGTTCATCAACTGCCATTGGAAATATTGTAGCGGGTTTGGTAATTACCTATATGCGACCGTTTAGGTTGGGAGATCGGGTGAGGATTGGCGATGTGACAGGCGATGTGATCGAAAAGGCCTTTTTGGTAACCAGGCTTAAGACGATCAAAAACGAAATTGTCACCATCCCTAATAGTGCCATATTAAATGGAAATACCCTAAATTATAATGTACTGGCAGCAAATGAAGGATTGATCGTACATACCACTGTAACGATTGGTTATGATAATCCTTGGCATACCGTGCACGAGCTGTTGATCCAAGCTGCAATGGAGACAGAAGGTGTCGATAAGGATAAAAAACCTTTTGTGCTACAGACCAGTTTAGACGATTGGTATGTTTCTTATCAAGTGAACGCTTACACCAAAGAACCCAATCGAATGGCGCAGATCTACTCTAACCTGCACCAGAACATACAGGACAACTTCAACAAAGCTGGGGTAGAAATCATGTCGCCACATTACCAAACTTTAAGAGATGGAAATGATACTACTATTCCAGAATCATATCGTCCGAGTACTTACAAAACACCAAAATTTGGGGTAAACAATCAACCAGACCAATAAAAAAGGGACCTGCATATTGCAAATCCCTTTTAAACTGAAAGCTTTTAAAGCTTTGGATTAGTATCTATAGGTATCAGGTTTGAAAGGACCTTCTACAGGAACACCAATATAATCTGCTTGGTGTTGATCTAAAACGTCTAATTCTACACCGATTTTTTCTAAGTGTAAACGGGCAACTTTTTCGTCTAAGTGTTTAGGCAACACATAAACTTTGTTCTCGTATTTACCTGGGTTAGTCCAAAGCTCTAATTGAGCCAAAGTCTGGTTGGTAAATGAGTTACTCATTACAAAACTTGGGTGACCAGTTGCACAACCTAAGTTAACCAAACGACCTTCGGCTAAAATGATTACGTCTTTACCATCAATGGTATATTTATCAACTTGTGGTTTGATCTCTACTTTGGTATCGCCATAAGCACCGTTTAACCAAGCCATATCAATTTCATTGTCGAAGTGACCGATGTTACAAACAATAGCTTTGTCTTTTAATGCTCTGAAGTGTTTTTCGCGAACGATATCACAGTTACCAGTAGTGGTTACCACAATGTCGGCTTCTTTAATGGCAGTATCTAAACGTTTAACTTCATAACCTTCCATTGCCGCTTGTAAAGCACAGATTGGATCGATTTCAGTAACGATTACACGTACACCTTGCGAGCTTAAAGATTCTGCAGAACCTTTACCCACATCGCCATAACCACAAACAACAGCTACTTTACCAGCCATCATTACATCAGTAGCACGACGGATTGCATCTACTAAAGATTCGCGACAGCCATATTTGTTGTCAAATTTAGATTTGGTAACCGAATCGTTAACGTTGATTGCAGGCAAGTGCAATGTTCCGTTTTTCATTCTTTCGTATAAGCGGTGTACACCTGTAGTGGTTTCTTCAGAAAGACCTTTGATGTCTGCAATCAGTTCAGGGAACCTATCAAATACCATATTGGTCAAATCGCCACCATCATCTAAGATCATGTTTAATGGTTTACGCTCCGGACCGAAATGTAAAGTCTGCTCAATACACCAATCGAAGTCAACTTCGTTTAAGCCTTTCCAAGCATATACCTGAATGCCAGCAGCAGCAATTGCCGCAGCAGCGTGGTCTTGTGTTGAGAAAATGTTGCATGATGACCAGGTTACTTCTGCACCTAATTCTACTAAGGTTTCAATTAAAACCGCAGTTTGGATCGTCATGTGTAAACATCCAGCAATGCGCGCGCCTGCTAAAGGTTTTGATGGGCCGAATTCTTTACGTAAGCTCATTAGACCAGGCATTTCTGCTTCTGCTAATCCAATTTCTTTACGGCCCCATTCTGCCAGTGAAATGTCCTTAACTTTGTAAGGAACGTAAGTTGTCTCTACTGATGACATAATTTATTGTTTTTAAATGTGATGCAAATTTACTGTATAGGTTTGTGAAACCCAAATGATAAGCTATGCCATCGTGATGTAAATGGTTTTAAAATTGTAATTTTTAGATTTATCTGGCTTGATCAATTAGTTCTAGTTTTGTGGATATTGGTTAAAGACTACAAAATCGCTACTTTTATCACCAATGAAGGCAACTTTACTTTTATTTTGTTTGGTACTGTTGAGCAAAGGTGCAGGGATTATCCATTGGCTCGAGCATCATCTGTTGACTTGCCCTTTTAAACACCTTACCGGTTTAGATTGCCCAGGCTGCGGTGTACAACGTTCTATCCTCGCTTTATTAAAAGGTGATTTGGTTGCTTCTTTTAAATTATATCCAGCTACCATACCACTGATCGGCTTGTTGGCCTTTTCTGCTCTTCACTTAAAATTCGAACTAAAAAATGGGGCTTTTTTTATAAAATTCCTTTATATTGTTGTTACTTTAATCATCGTAAGCAATTACATCTATAAAATATTTACACACCAATTAATTTGACCTATGTCTGAAGAACATTCAAACCCTCAAGAAAATCCGCAACCAGCGGCTAATCCTAATCCACAAAATCCTTTTCCACCACAAAATGGAGGTTTTGGGTTTGGCATGCAGCAATCATTGCCCAATGCAACTGTTGTATTGATCTTAGGTATCTTATCTATTGTAACCTGTTGTTGTTATGGTGTGATCGGTTTGATACTCGGTATTGTGGCTTTGATCTTAAGCAAAAAAGACAAAGCTTTGTATTTGGCCAATATGGCCTATTATACCGAAAGTTCTTATAAAAACTTAAGTGCAGGTAGGGTATGTGCCATTATTGGCTTAGTTTTAAATATACTTTATCTCTTATTATGTATTGCGTTTATTGCCATGTTTGGTATAGCCACCTTGTCAGACCAAGATGCCATGAAAGAAGCCATAGAAAATATGATGAAATAAACTTTTAGCGCTAGCTGTAAAGCAACCCAATTAACGGGTTGCTTTTTTTATGTGCTGTACGTCAGTAAATTGTTATTTTATGTGTCCATCATTTTTACAGCATCATATTTGCTATCTTTGCATTATTATTATTCATAAAAATAGAAAAGATGTATCCTGAATATTTAGTAGAACCAATGCGTGCCGAATTGACTAACGTAGGTTTTGAAGAATTAAAAACAGCAGAAGCAGTAGACGAAGCGATCAAAGGTGAAGGTACCGTATTTGTTGTAGTGAACTCTGTTTGTGGTTGTGCAGCAGCAAATGCTCGTCCGGCAGCAAAATTGGCCGCCTCAAATGCTAAACACCCTCAAAAACTGGTAACCGTTTTTGCTGGCATGGAAAAAGATGCGGTAGACAGAGCAAGAGGTTATATGATGCCTTTCCCTCCATCATCACCTTCAATGGCATTGTTTAAAGATGGTAAATTGGTACATATGATAGAGCGTCATCAAATTGAAGGTCGCCCTGCACAAATGATAGCTGATAGCTTGATTGGAGCTTTTGAGCAATACTGCTAATTAATTAGATAAAAGAATAAAGAACAAGGAATAAAGATATTGGTCATTTACCAATGTTTTTATTCCTTTTTTATTTGATGTCTTTGCTCCTTCATCCTTGCTCCTTTTTTTTTGTTAAAAATCTTTATTCAATAACTTTTCCAACTCGCCGAAAGAGACGTTCATTCTTACACGGCCTTGTTTTGCATAGGCAATCTCTCCGGTTTCTTCAGAAATGATCACGGCAACAGCATCTGTAGTTTCAGAAACCCCAATACCTGCTCTATGTCTTAACCCAAATTGGGGAGGAAGTTTATCATTGTCTGTTAAAGGAAGAATACAACTGGCACTTTTGATCTTGTTTTCGGCAATGACTACCGCTCCATCGTGTAAGGGACTATGTTTTTGAAAAATACTTTCTAACAAACGTTTGGAAATTTTTGAATCGATAAGTTCACAACTGTTGGTGAAAAACTCATCATCATAAAACTTAACAAATACGATCAACGCACCTGTGCGTGTTTTCTTCATGCTTTTGCAGGCATCTATAATGGGTTTGATCCGGATCAGGTTGTCTCGCTCTAGGTCTTTGCTGCCAAATAGGTAGCCCCACCAGGCCTTATTTTTTTGAAGGAAAGTGTTTTTACCAATGTGCAACAAAAACCGCCTGATCTCTGGTTGGAAGATGATGACCAAGGCCATGATCCCCACGCTCATGAATTTATTGATAATGGCCGACAGCAAATTCATGTGTAGGCCTTTTACCGCATAATAAACGATCAAGATAATGAACATCCCCAACAGCAGGTTTACGGCTAGGGTGTTACGGATCAGGCTATAGATATAATAGATTAGGATAGCGACTAGAATAATGTCTATTCCATCAATCCAGGTAATTTTTAGGAAATCAAAGTCAAGGCTCTTCATTGAAGCACAAGATAGGAAATATTAGGTTAACTGTATAAAACGGATAATTGTTTAATTGTATAAAATGGTTAGGTTAACCGATTAACCCAACAAACAATTAACCAATTTCACACATTCAACGGCTTCTTTTACATCGTGTACCCTTAAGATCGAAGCGCCTTTTGACAATGCAGTGGTATTTAATACCGTAGTTCCATTTAAAGCATCGGCTGCTTTGATGCTCAAAACTTTGGTGATCATCGATTTTCTGGAGAAACCAACCAGAATAGGCAACTCGAAAGTATTCAATACCTCCATGTTTTGCAAAAGCTCGTAATTGTGTGCAATGGTTTTTGCAAAGCCAAATCCTGGATCGATGATTATATCCCTAACGCCCAGTTTTTTTAGGGTAGCCACTTTTTCTTCAAAATAAGTATAAACTTCCTGTGTTACATTATGGTAATGAGGGTCTTGCTGCATGGTTTGCGGTGTGCCCTTCATGTGCATCATGAGGTAAGGAACTTGTAGCTTGGCTACAGTTTCGAACATGTTTTTGTCCAGTTGGCCTGCGGCAATGTCGTTGATCAGATGGGCGCCTGCGGCAATGGCCTCGTTCGCTACTTTTGCCCTAAAGGTATCGATAGAGATCAAGGCTGTTGAAAACTCTTTTGCAATGGCTTCAACAATCGGAATGAGTCGTTTTAATTCTTCATCTGCACTTACATCTTCAGCGCCTGGCCTGGAAGAATAGGCGCCAATATCGATGAACCTAGCCCCCTCATTCAGAAAGTTTTCGGTGGCTTTTAAAGCTTCGTCAATGCTACTGATCCTGCTGTTGTTGTAAAAAGAATCGGGGGTAATGTTTAAGATGGCCATTACGGCAGGACTGCTCAGTTCGATCAGTTTGCCTTTACTATTTAGTGTTACTTTTCGGTTTAAAAATGTATCTTTAGCCATCATTTAATACAAAAATAGGTATTAAAATAGCTTTAAACTAAATATTTTAATTGTTTTGGCCCTAAACACATCACAAGAGTACGATAACGTTATAGCGGTATGTAAATCGCTTTTTTTAAAGAAGACCAAAGATTATGGAACGGCTTGGCGCATCCTTAGATCCTCGTCCATTACCGACCAGATCTTTATCAAAGCGCAACGGATCCGTACGTTGGAAGAGAAGAAAGTTTCTAAGGTAGGAGAGGATATCACTTCTGAATATATCGGTATTGTAAACTATTGTGTGATTGCGATCCTACAACTGGAACTAAGCGCTGAAGACCCCAATGAGATGGAAGTTGAAGTGGTAGAAAGTTTGTTCGATAAACGCGTAAACGAAACCAAGGAATTGATGTTTGCCAAAAACCACGACTACGGTGAAGCTTGGCGAGATATGCGCATCAGCTCTTTGACCGACCTGATTTTGATGAAGATCCTAAGGGTAAAACAGATTGAGGATAACCTGGGTCAAACATTGGCATCAGAAGGAGTAAAGGCCAACTATCAAGACATGTTAAACTATTCGGTTTTTGCGTTGATTAAACTAGGTGTCAAATAAAACTTAATGATGATGCAGAAAATAGCTTTAAACTTTTCGAGATGGTTTGTTGGGATTCTATTTATCTTTTCGGGGCTGATCAAGGCCAACGATCCATTGGGCTTTGGTTATAAACTGCAAGAATATTTTGACGTTTTTCACATCACTTTTTTAAGCAATTGGGCAACAGGTATCGCTATTCTGCTTTGTGTGTTGGAGATTGTTTTAGGTGCTTTACTGCTGTTTGGCTTTTGGCGAAATCAGGTACTTAAAGGCCTTCTAGCACTGATTGTTTTCTTTACTTTTTTAACCTTTGTTTCGGCCGCATTTAAGGTAGTCACCTCTTGTGGTTGTTTTGGCGATGCCATTCCGCTTACACCATGGCAATCATTTGGCAAAGACTTGATCTTATTGGTGATGATTGTTTACCTTTTCATCAAACGAGAAAATATACATCCAGTAACCAACCATCCAGGTTGGCAAAGTGGCTTGTTCTCTGCTGTTTTTACAGCTTCCTTATTCTTTGGCACGTTTACCTACAACTATTTACCGATCATAGATTTCTTGCCTTATAAAATTGGATCAAGTATTCCAGAGTCGATGAAGATTCCACCGGGCGCAGCACAAGATGAGTTTTTGATCATGTACCAGTTGAAAAACAAAGCCACAGGCGAAACCAAGACCATGAGCGATAAGGATTACATGAAATTGGAAATCTGGAAAGACAATAACTGGGAAGTAGTTGGCGACCCAGAAAAGAAACTGATCAAGAAAGGCTATGATGTAAAGATCAAAGATCTGTTGATCTCTGATGCATCTGGTACCGACTATACAAAAGAACTGATCGAAAATCCATATTACAATTTGGTAATTGTGGCCTACGACCTAAGACATACCGATGAAGAAGGTATTGCCGAAACCAATGCTTTGGCATTGAACGCTGCGGAACAGTTCAATATCCGCACGGTTTTATTGACTTCTAATTCTGCTGCTGATGCAGATGCCTTCAGTAAAAAAATGAAACTTTTTATGGAAGTGTTCTATGCTGATGCAGTGCCATTAAAAAGTATGGTCAGGGCAAATCCCGGAATATTGTTGTTAAAAAATGGAGTGGTAATCAATAAATGGCATTACCATAACCTACCGTCATTTGAAGAGCTTTCTAAAAAATACTTTAGTAAATAAATGGGCACCTACGCAATTAGAAAGTTGGCCTATGGCTTTGCGGTAATGGCTGGAGTAATCCTAGTGGTGTTTGTATTGTTTAATATTTTGCCAGGTGATCCAGCAAGGATGACTATGGGACAAAGGTCTGATGTACAATCGTTAGAAGCCGTGCGTAAAGAATTTGGATTGGACCGTTCTAAACCTGTTCAGTTTTTTCTTTACATCAACGATCTATCTCCGATCAGTATCCATCCTGCAACAGCAGAAAATCAAGAGAAATACCACTATCAACAATTGTTTAAGGTTGGTAAAGATGTGATTGTAGTTAAATTTCCTTATTTAAGAAGGTCTTATCAAACCAAAAGAGATGTAACCACCATCCTTTCAGAAACGGTACCTAATACCTTTGTATTGGCTTTAACGGCCATGATCTTTGCTACATTGATTGGTGTTTTGTTGGGTGTGGTTTCTGCGGTACACCAAGGTACATGGATAGACAATGCAGCAAATTCTTTTGCGATCTTGGGTATTTCTGCCCCTTCGTTTTTTGCGGGAATCATTATTGCCTGGCTTTTTGGTTTTGTATTGGCAGATTACACCGGACTGAACATGAGTGGTAGTTTGTATAGCTACGACCCATTTAAAGGCGAAATCATTACTTGGAGAAACCTGTGGTTGCCAATGATCACTTTAGGGCTAAGGCCTTTGGCCATTATTGTTCAGTTGACAAGAAGTGCGATGTTAGATGTGCTGGCCCAAGATTACATCCGTACGGCAAAGGCCAAAGGCTTGGGGCGTTATGCCATTATCTATAAACATGCTTTGAGAAATGCCCTAAATCCGGTAATTACCGCTATTTCGGGATGGTTTGCCTCGCTATTGGCAGGCTCTTTCTTTGTTGAATATATATTTGGCTACAATGGTTTGGGCAGAACAACGGTTACTGCTTTGGAAATGTCTGATTTCCCTGTGGTAATGGGTTCTATTTTGTTCATTGCCTTTGTGTTTGTGATCGTAAATATATTGGTAGATCTATTGTATGCTTGGGTAGATCCAAGGGTTAAATTAGCTTAAGATGTTAGAAGAGATCATGCATTATACCCAAACTGCAGATGGTAAATTGATTGCCATCTTTCAGCGCGAAGAGAATATTTCGCCAAAGGCACATGCACTTTTTTGCCATGTGCTCAATGCACAGCATGTTTGGGCTTGTAGAATTTTAGGTCGTCAGCCTAAATATACAGTTTGGGAAAATTATGAAGTCGGATTATTCACCGAAATTTCGAAAGAAAATTTTGAATTGTTGGATCAAGTCCTTCAAACCATTCCAATAGATAGAGAAATAAGCTATGCCACCTTTGCCGGAGATCAATATACGGGCATTGTCAAAGATATTTTATTCCATGTGTTTAACCATTCTACTTACCATAGGGCACAGATTGCCACATTGTTTAAGGAGAGTGGAATCACGCCTCCTGTAACAGATTTTATCATTCTTAAACGCAATCAACAATTATGAAGGTTTTCTTGATAGGATTTATGGGCTGTGGTAAAAGTACAAAAGCCAAACAGTTGGCAAATCGCTTGGAATGCCCAGTTATTGACCTAGATGCCGTTATTGTAGCCGAACAAGGTCAAACCATTGCTGAGTATTTTGCAGCGAATGGAGAAGCGGCCTTCAGACAATTGGAAAGAGAAACCTTAAAAAATTATCCTTATCCAGAAACTTGTGTAGTGGCCACAGGCGGTGGTTTGCCTTGCTTTTTCGACAATATGGATTGGATGAATGCCAACGGAAAAACTGTTTACCTACAAATGGAACCAGCGCAATTGGTTTCGAGGTTGCATAATCGGCAAAAGCGACCGTTGATCAAAGATATGGACGATGAACAATTGCTAGTCTTTATCCAAAATAAGCTTGCAGAGCGGGACGTATTCTATACACAGGCCCAATTTATAATCAATGCATTTGATCTGGATGCCGAGTTGCTAGAAGAAAAACTGAAGAGTTAAATAGCTGTTAACTCAAGTCCTCAAATTGCTCTTCAATATACTTGATTGTTGTTTTACCGTGGGGCGTTGGGTCACCATAGTCATTGATGTTCACAAATACAATCTTATCTATCGTTAAGATGCTTTTTCTGGTGATTTTGTTCCTTACCTCGCAGCACATGGTAATGGAGGTGGTGCCAAATGAAGTGGCAGTAATCCCTAGCTCAATAATGTCTCCCTGTTTGGCCGAACTTACAAAGTTGATCTCAGACATGTACTTGGTTACCACTTTTGGGTTTTCTAATTGTACAATGGCATAGATGGCGGCTTCTTCATCGATCCATCTTAATAAACTGCCCCCAAATAAGGCGCCATTAGGATTCAAGTCTTCGGGTTTTACCCATTTTCGTGTATGGAAATTCATATGCTTATGTTTGATACTAAGTTAAGCATTAGCTGAGGGAGAATTGCTCATCTGAATGCAAGAAACTTAATTTCTTTCACGTCTTGAAACACCATTGAAACCAACAACTGAATCAGGAAGATTGCTCAACTTGATTTCGGTCTTTTGCTGAGGTATAAAAGTTTTGTATTTGAAATTCTTATAATCCTTAATGGGAACCTCAATAATTGTATAAGCTCTTGTTGCTGCGGTAGGATTACCAATCAGCTGTCGGGGACCTTCGCCAATACAACCTGTATTTAGTAACCTAAGTCCATTTTCTTGAGCAGGATAATAAGCATGTTGATGTCCGCTAATGTATAGGTCGACCTTATTTTGCTTAAAAAAAGCTGTGATCTGTTGCGTAGCTGCCAAAACCTCGCCCGGTTTGTTCTTGCTCTCCACGATTGCATATATCGGAAGGTGGCCAAGCACTATTCTTAGTTTAGCTTTTTTTGCTTTTTCAGAATTGAGCTGGTCTTGCATCCATTTAAAAACATCAGCTTGCACAAGTGCCCCTGCGGCATCCCAACTTATAAAAAAGACATCGTTCTGCGAATAACTGTAGTAGAAAGGAAAGTTGGTCTGATCTACATATTTTAATCTCAATTGGTTCTGGTTTTCATTCCAGAAATTTTTTGCCATTTGCCTATCCTTTGCAAAATTAGGGGAGGCATCATGATTACCAACCGTAAAAGCAAAAGGAATCTGCATCGCTTTTATCGGAGTTAAAACATTGCTGTTAAAGCTCTGCCACATTTCAGCTAAATTTTGCTCCGTTAAAGTTAGTTTCTGGCCTGCCACCATATCGCCAGCGCATAAAATCATGTCTGGCTTAATGCTATCCAATTCTTTGAGTGTAGCCCTAACATCTGGATGGTATAGTGTAGAGCCATAACCAGAATTGAGGTCGCTGATCACTGCAATTTTTAAGAATTTGTCTTTCTCAATTGGAGCGAGGGCCTTCGGCCCTTGTAAACCTCCGATGGTAGTTATAAATAACCCTACTGAAAAAGCAAAAGCCAACCAACTTAATTTCATTATTTCAGTTCGGCCAAATATGCTTGCGTTTGTTTTTCTACCTCATTTGTAGCAAACTTGATGGCAGAACCTACTCTTGTGGTTTCTGGTTTTACCGCCATGTTACCAATTGTCGCTAAGGCATCCGTATACCATTTACTCCAAACTTCAATGATGTGTTTTTCGTCTGCAACAGCTTTACCGTCTGCAATTGCTTTTTTGCTCAACTCAAATTCTGTTTTTAAACGGGCCAAAGCATCTTTTTTAACTTGGTCTACAGTGCTTGTGGCCGTGCTTTCATTTGCCGTAACCAAAGTATAGGCAGCAGTTAAGGCACTCACTCCAACATTTTTCATGGTTGTAGCCGATACTTTATCAATCCTATCGTTATCGGTATGGTAAAAAACATCTGTAAAATGCCACATCAACAAGCCAGGGATTTTGTTTTGTAAAAACGGAGTATGATCGCTACCGCCTTCAAAAGGGTTGAAGTTTACAGTCCAATTGGCAAATTTTCCTTGTTCTTTACAGATGTCAAAGATAAAATCATTGTAGTAATGTGGGAAAAGATCCTTTTCTTTCACGTCACCAGCACCCCATTCAGTATGTTTGTCGTTTCCACGGGTCCAGATGGCAGAAGGGTCTGGCATTTTTTCGATCAAGAAAGAACCACCTGTTTTTTTGGTGTCCTCGCCAACCATATCCAAACTCATGCCCCATAAAATCCCTTTTGCACGTTCTTTATCATCGGTAATGTACCTGCCTGTAGATACAATTTCATCGCCCCATAAAAAGGTTAGCGTTCTTTCTGGTTTCAATTGACCAGATTTGATCAAATTGGCAGTTACTCTTGCCATTTCGGCCAAAGTTCCAACACCTGTGGCATTGTCGTTGGCACCTGGCTCTTGTACGTGTGCACTATACACAAATCGTTCGTCAGGTTTTATACTTCCTTTTACATTGGCTACAATCGTTAATTCTTCAGCTTGGTATATTTTGGTCTGGATGTCTACTTTCAAGTTGACAGCACCTTTTAAACAAGCTGCTTTTAGTTTCTCTTTTACACCATAAGAAAGGAACAACGACCAGATCCCTGCATTGGCCTGCATACTGCCAAAAGAAATAGAAGTCTGGTATTTCTCAGGTTGATTATATTTAGGTACAGAATAACCCATTACGCCAATCGCACCTGCTTTAACTGCAAGCCCTACCAATCTTCCGGCAGCAGCATCAGCAAATAAGATTTTTCCCTTTAGATCTTTACCTTCCAACTCTGCAGCTGTGCCTTTTCCTACAAAAACAACTTCTGCGGTTACTCCACCAACTGGCGTAGAAGGGCAGTTGATCGGAATCATGTTGCGGTTGGTTTTAAAGGCAATCAATGGTTGCGTTTCCCCAACAATGGTTACACTTGCATTTACAGGCTCCCAAGTATTGCGTTTCATAGGTCTCTTTTCAATGCGATAGGTTAAAGGACCTTCAAATTCATTTGCTTTTTCTTGTACGTAACCTGCTTTTTTTAAGATGTTTTCTACATAATGGATACTGGCGTCGAAGCCTGTATTGCCCGGTACGCGAAAATACTGCTCTACAAAGGCGGTGGTAGCATAGGCATTTTTCTCATTAAAAGCTGCACGGGTAAGCTTAAAATAATTTGCAGTTTGGGTTTGTGCAAAAGCACCCACCGAGACAAATAATAATGCGAAGAGGAGATTTTTTTTCATTAGAATTTTATAAAGCTGAAAGGTAATAAGTTTATCAATAAAATTATAGATATTAATACCTAAATCTAAAAAAGGTAGTTGAGTAAGATGATTGGCTTACGATTTGCCTTTAAAGAAAGAAAAATATCAATATACAACCCTTATGTTTAAAAAAATAGCCATCACCATTGCCGTTCTCCTTGTTGTTTTAATTGCAGCAGCAGCCTGTGTACCCTTATTCTTTAAAAAAGAAATTGTCGCAAAAGTTAAATCATCTATTAATAATAAAGTAAATGCGAAGATAGATTTTGGTGATTTTGATTTAAGCCTCATTAGTTCCTTTCCCAATTTGGGGATAAAATTGAACAATTTGACCGTGGTTGGGGTGGATAGTTTTGCCATGGATACCCTTGCAAAAATTAAACAGACACAACTTAATCTAAATCTGATGAGTGTAATTAAAGGTGAGACCTACGAAATCAAATCCATCAATTTGGATGAGCCTACCATTTATGCAAAAGTACTGAAAAGTGGAAAGGCCAATTGGGATATCATGAAACCCGATAGTGCAGCTTCGGCAACAGATACTGCAAAGACTTCCTTTAAGGTTGCCTTGCAGAAATATGGTATTGAAAAGGGAAAACTGACTTACGATGATGCTTCGCTAGGTGTATTTGTAGAGGCCGAAAACTTAAACCATACGGGCAAAGGCGATTTTACCCAAGATCTTTTTACCTTAAAAACCCAATCAGATATTGAAAAGTTAACCGTAAAATATGGAGGTATACCTTATTTGAACAAGGTGAAGTTAGATGCCGATCTGCCATTGGACATGGACATGAAGCAGTTGAAATTTACCTTTGGCGAAAACCATATCAAGCTCAATGAGCTTTTGCTATCGGCTGTAGGTTACCTAGCTATGCCAAATGACAAGGATATGGTGATGGACTTTAAATTTAGCGCTGAGAAATCTGACCTGAAAAATTTCCTTTCATTGATTCCGGCTATTTATGCTACAAACTTTAAGGATTTGGCAGCCACTGGAAAATTTGCTATGAACGGTACGGCAAAAGGTACTTATAATGAACATACTATTCCAGCCTTTAATGTAAACCTGACCATCGAGAATGGCAAGATCAAGTATCCTTCATTGCCATCAGCCATTAACAATATCCAAGTAAAATCGACAATCTCAAACCCTGATGGTGTTTTAGATCATACCGTTGTTGACGTTCCTGCTTTTCACCTAGAGTTTGGTGCAGCCCCAATTGATGGTCGTTTATTGGTTAAAACCCCAATGAGCGATCCTTTTGTTGACATGGCCTTAAAAGGGAACCTTGATCTTAAACAATTGACAACAATCTTTCCAATCAAAGACATGAGTTTGAGTGGGATCTTAAATGCTGATGTGCAGGCAGCTGGTCGTAAATCGGCTATTGACAAGGGGCAATACCAAGATTTTAAAGCGTCTGGACAGATGCAGGCCAGCAATTTTGTATATGCAGGTAAAAATGTGCCCATGCCGGTAAGCGTGCCTTCTGCTAAAATGACTTTTAGTCCGCAGAACATTATCTTGGGTAATTTGATTGCTAAAGTAGGAAAAAGTGATTTTACGGCCAATGGAGCCATCAACAACTACTTGAATTATGTATTCAAGAAAAACCAGTTGTTAAAAGGAAATTTCAATTTGTCGTCGGGCTTGATTGATGTAAACGAATTGATGGGTCCACCAAGCACCGAAACCAAACCTGTAGCCAATGAGGCAAAGATGTCGGTTTTTGAAGTGCCAGCCAATATTGATTTTAACCTGATTGTAAAAGCGGCCAAGGTAAACTACGACAAATATGATATCAGCAATGCAAGAGGTGCGGTACAGGTAAAAGATAAAACGGTTTATTTTAAGGATATGGCCCTGAACATGTTAGATGGAACGGTGAAGATGAATGGTTCTTATGCTACGATCAATCCGAAGAAACCTAAAGTTGACATTGATTTTGGTATCGAAAAAATGGATATCCAACAAGCATTTGGAGCTTTCAATACCGTAAAATTATTGGCACCTATTGCCAAGTTTGCCAAGGGGATATTCTCTACCAATCTAAAATTCAACTCAGATCTGGACGAGCATATGATGCCCGTTTATTCTTCGATCAATGCGGAGGGTTTAACCAATATCATCCAAGCAATTGTTGATGGTTTTGAACCGATAAACAAACTAGCGGCATCTTTAGGCTCAAATGAATTTAAAAAGCTGGAGTTAAATAATGTATTGACCAAGTTTAAGATCAAGGATGGCCGTTTAAATGTTGCGCCATTCGATATCAAGACCAAAGGCATGGTGATGAATGTGCAGGGATCTAATGGAATTGACCAAACCATGGACTATCAGTTGGGTTTAAATGTACCAAGGGCAATGTTGGGGAGCAAGGCAAATGAAGCCGCTAATGCCCTTATTGCAAGTTTAAATAGCAAAGTTGGAACAAATGTATCAATGAGCGATAACATTAAGGTAAACGCAGTTTTAGGTGGCACTTTTCTTAAACCGAGCATTAAGTTAAAATATGGTGCCGGAGAGGGTAAAACCGAAGCGAAAGCAGTGGTTGATCAAGTAGTGGCAGAAAAGAAAGCAGAATTGCAGGCAAAGGCACAAGAAAAAGTGGATACGCTGAAAAAGAAAGCGGTAGAAAAAGCAACCACAGAAATAGGCAACAAACTGAAAGGCCTCTTTAATAAAAAGACAAACAATTGATATTTTAAAATGCGTTTCAACCCGAAACGCATTTTTTATGCATTAGAAAATAATTGAAATAAGTTTAGAGCGATTTAGGTGGTCGTTAATGTTTTTTTCTGATCTGATGGTCTACAGAAAATACGCCAGAACCCATTACCCAGAACAAGACCAAAAGACACAATACGATTACCGATAACCATAATTCTGAATTTAATGCCGAAAACCCATTGCTGATATTGACAAATAGGATGGCACAGACCAAAATCGGAATTTGAATAACCACTGCAAAACGGGTAACTAGGCCAATGGTGATCAAAATACCACCAACCAGATGTGCGAAGGCTACGAGGTGTATGGCTACACTCGACATCATTTCTGAAAAGCCGAAAACACTGTTCCTGAATAAAATATCTTGTTGCTGGCCTGTATCGCTAATGAGTGCAATACCTTTACTGAAAATTATTAAGCCCAATACGATGCGGACTACAGCAAACCATTTTGCTTGATGGGCATCGCCCCAGTGCTCAACTTTTTGGATAACGTTCATAATAAACCTCCTTTTTTAAGCTTATATTAAGTTACAAAATATATTTAGTTTAACAAATTAAATATATAGGTTATGGACTGGAAATGAATGATTTAGTTGAATTGGTCTTCGATAGGCTCAGACTGACATTCCTCTTTATTAATTGTCATTCCGAGTTTACGAGGAATCTCATGTAGCATAATATGTTTAGATGCCTAGTCTATGCTCCCTATGTGCCTATGTTGTCGGACTATATTAAGTATAAGCGTTGTTAGTTTGGTCTTCGACAGGCTCAGACTGACATTCATTGCTGTTTAATCTTTGCCGGCTTTCTTTTGTGCTATCTCCTGTCTGATGATTTTATTGATATCAGCTTTTGGCTGAGACATGACCAATATCTGCGTGCCCTTTTCGCGGGCATAAGGATTTTCTATTTTGACTACAGCAACAATATGCCCAAACAATGTCTTTTCTCGGGTCAGGTCGCTATCACTTGCTTCCTTAACACGGATTAGTGTTTTGATCTCTGGCCCTAATTTCATCCAATTGATATAATCGGCATCAAATGAGTGGGCTTCCAAACCTTTAACCTTGGTGTAATAATTAATGGCTCCAGTTTCTCCATAATTATTGCTGAGGATAAATACATGTTCCTTATCTGGTAAACTATTGTAAACGGAATCTGTTTTGCGGGCGAGCTCTTTCCAACCCAACATATCAGCAAAATCTTGAGAGATGGGATATTTCTTTCCGTCCTCCCAAGTATGTGAACTAAATGGCTTGCCCTCTTTTGCTGCTTGCACGTAGTCTTCGGGCGTTCTAGTCGGCATTGTAATCCTGAACAAAGGCCAGAAGAAAAACAGGATCATCACAATAACTACAAAACGTAGGTAATACATCCAACCTTTTTGCCAAACATCACTGATATAAATGGCACCAAAAGCAAAAAATATAGGATATAGACCAATGGCATAATAGGCTTTGGCCCTTAAAAAGATAAACAAGGCAATGGCAAAAGCATAGGTCCAGAATAAGATCCGATAAGGTTTAAATGGCGGATAACTAAAAAAGGAAACAAAAGCTGCAATGAGGATGAAAATAGAACCCAAAAAGAAAAAGACCTGTTCTTTTACAAAATCCATTCGGTTTACATTTACCAACTGCGTATCATTAAGCTCCTTTAAATGTTTAAATACAGGAAAATCATGTTGAAATTGCCAAATCAGATTCGGACTAATGATGAGCAGACCCAGCGCCAATGCACCATAGAACTGAGGTTTTAATAATAACTTTCTTTGTGGGCTTAAGATCAAAGCAGGAAGCAATGCAATCAAACAAAAAGCGATGTTGTATTTGTTCAAAAAGCCAAAAGCAAAGGTAACGGCCATTAGATACAGCCATTTATATTGTGCAGTTTGGATCAAACGGACCAGTGTATAAAATAACAAGGTCCAACAAAGGATATCTAAAGAGTTAGGTTGATAGAGTACGTTCAATCTTAGCAAAGTAGATAGGGTAAGTCCTAATGCTGCCAAAAAGCAGGCAAATAGACTTCCTTTCAGGCTTTCGATGGTCTTCCACACCACTAGAATGGTTAGTGCACCAAATAGGGCAGGAAAGAAGCGAATCCAAAACACACCGTTGCCCAATTGTAGAATCAACCAAGAGACCCATGAAGTTAATGGTGGAACTGAATGATAGCCCCATGCCAAGTGTTTGGCTTGGTCTAGATGCAGAAACTCATCGCGGTGGAGTTCATATACTGGATTGACCAATACATACTGCAAGATCATCTTGACCAAAATGAAAATGCCAAGCAAAACGGTACCTTTCTTCATTGTAGGATATTTGTTTTTAGACCCTGTAATAAAGCCGATTGTTACAACGTTGTGCTTGGCAAAACGAGTTGGCCAGTTATTTTTTACCAGCTCTTTTTTCCAGTTCTTCAATTGGCATATTCATCATACGTCCAACTGGAGTTTTCCCTCTGTAGGTAATCACTTTTAAAACTTTTGCATCAATAGGTGGTACCAACGGCGTAGTATATTTTGGGTAAAAATGATCAGGGAAAGAATTGTCAAAACTGTAATACATATCCAAACCTTCTACTTCCGTACTTAAACTTACGGCCAATTGTTTATCTGCGCTTCTTTTTACGGAAAAGATAGGGTCATAAACACTTGGTGCATATTTGGTTTCGGCAATATCCAAACGTTTAAAATGTTGCTCGGTACGTGCAAAAAAGTTTGGCCAGTTCTTTTTCTCTTTTGGGCTCCAAACAGATTCGGCAATGGCAAAACCTCTTGGCCAGGTCATGTACTCCGCTTGGCGAATATTGTACACCTGTTCTGTCCATAAGTTTGCTTGCCCACCTTTAATGTAAATTGGATTTACACCTTCTGGTACTGGATCAAACTCATACGATTTGCTCAAACGCAATGAAGCATAAACTTTAGGTTCGGTGATCACATCAGCCTGCATATAATCGAGATAGGCAAACTGGGTTGGGCTCATCACCACTTCATGACCTGCCTTGGCTGCTTCGGTACCATATTTCATGTCTCTCCAGCTCATTACAGCAGCAGATTGCGAAACACCACCCTCTAAAACCTCATCCCAAGCCATAAACTTTTTACCTTTCGAAGTAATGATCTGTTCTACTCTCTTCTCAAAATAAGCCTGCACTTCTGGAATTGTCTTTAAACCTTCACGTTTCATCAAGGCGGCAATCTGGTCGTTCTTTTCCCAGAAATTGCGGGCAACCTCATCGCCGCCAACGTGGATATATTCAAATGGAAATAGCTTAGCAACCTGGCTAAATACGGTATCTAAAAACACATAGACCTTCTCATTGGCAGGGCAAAGCGTATTGTCTACAATACCTTGTGGTGGGGCACCACGACTCCAATCCATTATTTTTTCGCCACTGCGTACTTTGTAATTGACAGCGTCTGGCGTACATGACAATTCTGGATAAGCCGCAATTGCCGCTAAACTGTGCCCAGGGACATCAATCTCAGGCATGATGTTTACAAAACGTTCTTTGGCATATTGTACCAGTTCTTTAATGTCTTCTTGTGTATAAAACCCACCGTAATTGCGAGGTTCTTCAGGTTTTGGTGGAATAAAATCGCCAAATGTACCCGTTCTGTTTACTCTCCAAGCACCAATCTCGGTTAGTTTTGGTAAGCCTTTGATCTCAATTCTCCAACCTTCATCATCAGCTAGGTGCAAGTGCAGGATGTTGTACTTGTAACGTACCATCGCATCGATGTACTGTTTCACTTCTTGTTTGGTAAACCAATGGCGGGCCACATCGAACATCAAGCCACGCCATCCCAAACGTGGGTAATCGGTTATTTCAACACATGGCATGGTCCATTTGATCCCTTTTACCTCTTCTTTACTTTCAATCTCTTTAGGTAACAATTGCAACAAGGTCTGTACGCCATAAAATAGACCAGCTGGTTTGTTGGCCCTAATGGTTACTTGTTTTAAACCTACGCTCAACTGATAACCCTCTGCACCAATGGTAGCATCAGCTTTTTCATTTAAGATCAACCTGAAAGTAGCAGCAGGCGATGGACTTGAAACGGTTGTTACATAATGTCCGGTAGCTGTTGTTAAGCGCTCTTGTAAAAAAGCAACGGTCTGTTTCAGCTCTGCTGATCTACTGGCCTGGATGGTAATGTTTGCTGGTAATATAAAATGACCAGTTTGTTTAATTACAGTTACAGGTTCGGGGATAATGGCAATTTCTGTATTGGCTACAGGTTCGTTGTTTGAAAAAGTTTCTGGATTGCCTTCGATAGATTGTGCAGAAACATGGGTACACGTCAATAAAAGGAGGAAGAAAGATACGATTAGTCTCATGAATGGTAAATCAGGGTTAAATTTTAAACTGCAATTTATTAATTATTAAACGAATTGGGCTGCTTATTTTTAAAGAATAGGTAAGAAAGTGGAAAACCGATGCAAATGATCAGGATTACACCATTTAAAAGTGAATTTTGCCAAGTAAATGGAATTTTGGGTGCCAATGAGTTGGGAACAACCAATAAATTCATGACCATCCAAATAAAGATTCCATATAGGGCTGCAATGAGATAGGTATTTTTAAACCATCGCCATAACCTATCCGCAATCATAGCAAAGAAGATCGTAAAGGCAAAAGCAATGATAAAGTGGAACAGCAAACCCAATAAAATCACTAGGATAGAATCATACGCTGTTGTTTTACCTAAGGCTGCACTGGCAATATACTTTAATACAATAGTTGGATTTTTACCTGTTTGGATATAGAAGTTTAAAAATGCCGCCGTAATATCTAATGTACCTACCAATAGACCTGCCTTAAGAAGGGATAAATTCCTGTTCATAGCTGTTGTGTTTTAGGTTTGAAGAATTACATGTTGCAACAAACATATATGTAAGCTACCTAAAAACATTCACACTATAAAAAACGCTGGTTATTGATCCTCCTTCCGTAGTGGGGCGTAAGGTTTGTTGTCTAAAATTGCTGTTATAGCTGTAGCGATTTCGTAAAGATTACCTTGTTTTTGATTACACATCAGGATGATCGTTCTCCCTTTATCGGTAGCTGTTATAGCCAATGCCTGGTAGTGCATTGCCGTTCCATCATGTGTGTGGGTAATTAAACGATTGCCTTTCATGCTACCACCTCCTAAGCCTGTTTGTTGGTCTGGGGCAAAGGGTGTAATGATTTCACGTGTTGAAGCAGGGCTAATGATCTTGAAGGTATTAATGGCATGCATCCAAGTATAAAAATCATCCAGATTTAGGCAGGTCCAGCCAGAAATTGGTACTTCCAAGCCATCTTGTTTAAAATTGTTGTCAAACGCCTTTGCCATCAATGGCGCCTGACCAGTTGGGTCTATTAGTGCATTTTTAATACCTATTGGTTTTAACATTTTTTGCAATACAAAATCACTGAAGCTTAAACCTGATAATTTTTCAATGATCCGCCTGCGCATAAACGTATTGTTGTTGTTATAGGCATAAGTGCTTCCTGGTTCAAAATCAAGTTGTTGTAATGCTTGTAAGTCTTTCCAGTTGTCGGTGTCATTACGTACGGTACTCCATTTGATGTCTGGTAGCCCGCTGGTATATTGCAACAAGTTCTTGATGCTTATCTTTTGTGCCCATGAGGGTAGGTTAGGGAAAAACTTCGATACCTTATCAGTCAAATTTAATTTACCTTGCTCTTGAAGCATCATGATGCCTACGGCATCGAATTCTTTGGCTATTGAACCAATATGGAAGCGATAAGCGCTGTTCAGCTGTATTTTTTTAGAAGCATCGGCATAACCAATAGCCTTTTTTAAAACCATCTTGTTCTGGTCTGCAATGAATACATTGCCGTTAAAAAGTCCATTTTGATGCGCCTTATTGAGGTAATCTTCAATTTGCGACACTTTACTTTTTTGAGCAAATGTTTGAAAACCTGTTAACAAGGTCATCAGCAGAACTAAAGTACTGTTTTTGTAAAAAGTAGCCATGATGGAGAGATTTCTATTTAAGACATCCCATTGTTTTAATAGTTACATGTAGTGTACAAATACTTACAGGTTTAAAGGTTTCCGTACAGCATATACCATTTCGTCGTAAACGGTTCCATTTTTATAAAAGGTCTCCTTCAGTTCGGCCTCTAGTTTAAATCCTGTTTTTTCCAATACTTTTTGCGATTTGATGTTGGTATCAAAAGTCCGGGCATAGATGCGGGTAATGTCGAAAGTACTGAAACCATAATTGATCATCAATTTGATGGCACTCGGAACAATACCAAGTCCCCAATAATCTTCGGCAATCCAATAACCCATTTCTGCATTTTTGCAGTAAAAATCTGCCTGCGGATGCACACCGATCGAACCTGCAACTTCACCGTTTACCACTATGGCAAATATCTGTAAGGGATTGGATGATAAAGCCAGATTGATAAATGCAATACCATCATCCTGTGTATAAGGGAAGGGGAATTTATTACTTAAGTTTTTGGCAATATTGTAATTGTTGGCGTATTTGACCAAGCTACTCAGGTCGCCATGTTGAAAGGGGCGGAGTTCAAATTCCATAATTTCTGTTTACTATTATTGCTTAACTGCAATTATGACTTGTTTTTTCCACAAAGACATAAGGAGGACTAAGTTGCTTATTGCTTGGTGTACTTCCTGTCTTGGTGGTTGTCATTTTTATTTGCAATTGTTTTTACCACAAAGACACAAGAAGTACTAAGTTGCTGATTGCCTTCTGTATTCCATGTCTTGATGGTTGAGCTTGATCATTTGCTGTTAAAATTTGATCTTATTTTCGCCGGCATCTACACCTTTCATAAACTTGATGATCCCCTTCATGTAGGTTTGTTGGTCATCATAAAGGCTCATGTGGCTTCCGTTTTTACAATACAGGTAACTTCCATTTTTTAAGGCCGATGCCATCCATTCCATATGTTTAGGGTCCATGGTATCGTATTGTGCACCAATGCTTAAAGTGGGTACAGTAATATTTTTGAGTTGGTTTTTGATGTCCCATTTCAACAATTTACCAGAAACACCAAATTCACTTGGTCCTTGCATGGTTACATACAGCGATTGGTTCATTTTGCTAAAAGACCGATTGATAGGTTCTGGCCATTGATCAAGTGGGATACGACAGATATGTTTAACGTAAAAATTCGGCAGTAAAAGCCCCATGTATTCTGGGTTTTCAAAGTCGTTTTTGGCTTCCATATCCCTGATTTTTTTCAATACCTTAGGATCCATCTGTTTGGCCAATACTTCATCTGCATATTTTCCATAATCTGGAATGCTCGACATCATGTTGCTAATGAGTAATCCTTTGAGGTGCTGTTGGTATTTCAGTGCATATTGCATGGCTAAAATTCCACCCCACGAATGGCCCAATAAATAAAAATTGTCTTTGTCCAAGTTCAATGCAACTCTCACCTGTTCTACTTCTTCCACATATCGACCTAGGTCCCACATGGCGGTATCTTTTGGATTGTCTGAATTGCCACAGCCCAATTGATCATAATAGATAAATTCAATGCCTTCTTGTGGCAAAAAACTTTCCATACATTCAAAATACTCGTGCGTAGCACCAGGCCCACCATTTAAAAGCAATACCTTGATTTTGGGATTATTGCCAAAACGTTTGGTCCATACGTTAAACTTTCCCTTTGGGGTTTCGATAGGAATCATTTTTACCCCGCCATCCAATACGCCTGTATCTGCTGTTGCAAAATAAGAAGAAGTGCCTTCGGCGGTGTTCTTAGGGGTGCAGGCATAAAAAGAAAGGCAACTTAAAATAATGCCTATGTAAAGTAAGTTTCTGGTCTTCATTGCATTGTGATTTGGTTGAAAGGATGAATATATAAAATTCCCCGCTCTTTTGTATTACATCTGCTTTATTTCACTGGCAGCCCTAAAGGTAGAAGATACCTGTTTTTTGAAGAGCAGTGCCATTGTGCTGCCGACCATTTTAAATCCAAGAAAATTTAAAGCTATTTCAGGGCATCTAAAACCTTAAACAGTTTTTTGGAGATGCCAGAGCCACTGTAATTGTTGATGTTGATCACGGCAATGTATTTGTTGCCATTTTTGTCGGTATAGTAACCTGCGTAGGCAGAAACATCATTGATACTGCCACTTTTCAATTTCATGCCATTGTTTTCTGGAAATGAGTTCTGATAAGCAGCAAACCAATCTTCTTTTTGTACCTGAAATAGGATATTGGCCATGGCCAAAGTGGTTACTCTGGTGCCTGGCGAAAGTCCGCTACCATCTAAAATGTTGAGCGCATTTTTATCCAAACCTTTGGCACTCCAATAATTGATCACTGCAGCGGCTCCATTTCTGGTGCTTGGTGTTTTGCCCGATTTCCAGGCAATGGTTTTTAATAACTGCTCACCATAAAGGTTTACGCTTTTTTTGTTGAACCAATATACGATCTCGCTTAGGTCAGGAGAGCTGATGGTAGATAGTTTTTGGGTTAAACTAGGTACATTTTTGCCATCCAGGTTTAACCTTCTGGCCGTTGTAGCTTGGTTGCTGGCAATATTCAATCTTTCCAAAGTATCTTGTAAGCGATAGACTGCGTCATAGGCTGGATCAGGTAAAGCCAATGAAATGCCCGCCTTGCCAATTCCCATGCCCCAGGTGCCACGGAGATAGGCCAAGTTGCTGTATGGAGGCAAAAAGGCATAAGCGTTATCTCCAGAGCCTGCACTGCCTGTTTTGAGCTCATTTACTACTTTTAAGTAAGGCATGGCGGGAACGGTTTCTTGGATATTAACCGCTGCACCAGTACTTGATCCAGGTTTAAGGTGGATGTCGAATTGGTTTTCTCGCCAAGTTAATGAAGAACCTCCTGCACCATAATAATTGCCCATGTCTTGCCAGATCCAGCCTTCGGGCATAGATTGGGTACCGAATAAACTATCGTCGCCGATAATGGCCCCTTCAATTTTTTTAATACCTGCTTCTTTAATGGCGGATACCCAAGTATTCAGTACTACTTTTTCCTTGCTTTGCTCATAACGCCACGAACCCAATGTTGGGTCGCCACCACCAATAATGATGAGGTCGCCTTGTAGTGTGCCATCGGCAGTGATTTTTCCACTATAGGCCAAGGTGGTCTGGTATTTGAAATCTTTACCCAATACACCAAAAGCAGTTGCCGAGGTGATGGTCTTTAAAGTAGAAGCAGTAGCTAGACCAATGTTCTCGTTTTTGGCATAGATGATTTTTCCTGTTTGCGCATCAAGTATACAAAGTGAGGTGATGGCATATTTGGCCTGCTCATCGGCCACTAGATTTTGATAGGCCTGGTCTAATTTCGCAACTGGAAATTGGGCCAAAGCTAAAACCGGAACTACACTTAAAAGGAAAAATAGGGTTCTTTTGAACATCGAGAGAGGGATAGGTTTAAAACTCGAATGAAATGAGAGTATAGATTTAAGGATGTCCAATTGAACATCCTTAAATTATAAGTGGTAATTATACCAATTCTTTTCTTACCAGATACTCGGCAATCTGTACGGCATTTGTAGCCGCACCTTTGCGCAGGTTATCGGCAACAATCCACATGTTTAACGTGTTTGGCATCGATTCGTCTCTACGGATACGACCCACAAAAACTTCGTCTTTTTCGTGTGCATCTTTTGGCATTGGATATTTTAGGTTGGCAATATCGTCAACTACGATGATGCCTTCTGTTTTTGCTAACAATGCAGTTACTTCTGCTACATCAAAATCATTCTCAAATTCGATGTTCACCGATTCAGAGTGACCACCCATTACCGGAATACGAACCGTTGTAGCCGTTAAGCGGATGCTGTCGTCGCCCATAATTTTACGGGTTTCGTTGATCATCTTCATTTCCTCTTTAGTATATCCGTTTTCGGTAAATACGTCAATTTGAGGGATTACATTCAAATCGATTTGGTAAGGATAAGCCATTTCACCATCAAAATTTCCTTTGCGCTCGTTCATCATCTGGTCTACCGCTTTAACACCGGTACCAGTAACCGACTGATAAGTAGAAACCACTACGCGTTTAACGCGATATTTATCATGTAATGGTTTTAACGCCACTACCATTTGGATGGTTGAACAATTTGGGTTGGCGATGATCTTATCGTCGATAGATAAGGTATTGGCATTTACTTCTGGAACAACCAATTTAATGGCTGGATCCATTCTCCAGGCCGAAGAGTTATCGATTACCGTGGTACCCGCTTCTTTAAAACGTGGTGCATGTGCCAATGAGGTGCTTCCGCCAGCTGAAAACAAAGCGATATCTGGTCGCATCCCAATTGCAGTATCCATGCTAACGATTGGAAACTGCTTACCCTTAAACGTAATTAACTTACCAACGCTCTTTTCTGAAGCAACGGGAATTAATTCGCTGATAGGGAAATTTCTTTCTTCCAATACTTTTAACATAACGGTACCTACCAATCCGGTAGCACCTACTACTGCAACTTTCATTTTTCTTTGTTTTTTTATTATATTGAGTTTATTCTTAATATCTACCAAATATGAGAAAAACTTTACTTTTTTTAATGTTACTGAGTGTTAAACTTACATTCGGTCAAGTTTCTGATGATTTTACCGATGGTAATTTCACTTCAAACCCACCTTGGTTGGGTAGTCAAAATTCTTTTTTCGTCAACAATTTTAAGCAGTTGCAGTCTAAGTTAAGTACTACTGCTCAAACAGTTACCTTGGCAACGGCTAATGCTTTGGCACTTAATGTAAAGTGGGAATTTAGTGTGCAGTTGAACTTTGATCCGGCACCAACCAACCAGGCAAGAATTTATTTAATTGCTGATCAGCAGGAGCTAAATGGACCATTAAATGGTTATTTTATCCAGATTGGGGAGACTGGTAACACAGATAGTTACGATCTGTATCGGCAAAATGGCACCACCATAAGCAAGATCATAGATGGTCCGCCAAAAACCAGAGCCAATGCAAACAGCCTGCTGGCCAGACTCCGCGTAACCAGAAACGAGTTGGGCAAGTGGGAATTGTATACCGATATTACAGGGGGTAAAAACTATGTTTTGGAGGGGACGGTAACTGATCTGACATTTACCAATACCAAGTGGTTTGGCGTTTATTGTAGGTATACTGCAACCAGATCTGATGGCTTTATTTTTGACGATTTTAGTGTAGATGAGCTTAGCCCTGATGTAACTGCACCCACTTTGCTCAGTATCAAAACAATAGACGAATTTACAATTGAGGCTACTTTCTCCGAAGGTTTATCACCTGTGTCAGCATTGGTTAACAGCAATTATGAGCTGACTAAACTTGGAAATCCATTAACTGTTTTGGCTACGGCTCTGCCCAATGTTTATCGATTGATCTTTGCCACTGCCTTATCATCTGGGGCTTATACCTTGACCGTAAATAACGTCACAGATGTTAAAGGGAATAAAATCGGTGCAAATGATAGTGCTAATTTATTTTATGTTAAACCTTATCTGGCCAAAAAAGGTGATGTAGCAATCAATGAAATTTTTGCCGACCCTTTTCCACAGGTAGGCCTACCTAATGCTGAATTTGTAGAGTTATGGAATACCACAAATGAGTACATCTTATTAAAAGGATGGAAGTATGAAGACCTAACAAGTACCTACACTTTTAACAATGATACCTTAAAACCAAAAGAACTGGTCATCTTAGCTGCCAATGCTGATGTAGGATTGTTTAGCATTTATGGCAAAACGATTGGTTTGAGTACTTGGCCGAGTTTAAATAACGATAAGGATGTTTTGAAGCTATCGAATGGAACAGGAACCGCAATTGATGAAGTGGCCTATACCATTGATTGGTACAAAGATGAACTGAAAAAGCAAGGCGGTTACAGTTTGGAGCTGCTCGATCCCAACAATAGCTGTACAGGTATCCAAAATTGGCAGGCCAGTAATTCTGTTACTGGTGGGACCCCTGGTCAACAGAATACGGTTTATCAACATCAACTCAATGCTGTAGCCCCTAAATTATTACAGGCAAGTATTGTAGATGAGGTAACCATTAGATTGACATTTAGCAAATCTATTGATGGTGCTGTAGCTGCGATGGTTAGCAATTACAACATCAACAATGGTATTGGTTCTCCAATTACAGCTAGCCCACAAGGCCCAGTCTTTACAACGGTAGAACTAAAATTCGCAAATCCTTTGGTTAGAGGTGTAGAAAATGTAATTACAGTAAGCAATTTATCCGATTGTGCAGGCAATGTAATCGACCCAAATGCAAATACGGCAAAAATATTTAAAGCCAAGGCCATTCAGAAGGGGGATATTTTAATCAGCGAAATTTTGGTGAACCCAAAAAATGGCGGAGTAGATTTTATCGAGGTCTATAACTATACTGACCATGTGCTCGATCTAAAAGAACTCAAATTAGCGAATGCAGACATAGCGAATGCAAAGGTGGTGAGTAACCTATCGCAATATATTCAACCGAAAACGCATTGGGTACTAACTACAAATCCGGCCCTCATCAAGCAGCAGTATCATGTCGATTTTCCAAATCAATTTGTACAACTCAATAGTTTTCCAACCTATAACAATGATAAAGGAACGGTAATCCTACTCAATGAAAATGGTGTAATTGATCAATTGGATTATCACGAAGACATGCACCTGGCCCTTTTGCGAAATGCAGATGGCGTATCATTAGAAAGGGTTTCTTATGTAAAGCCTACTGCTGAGATTGGAAATTTTAAATCTGCTGCTGCTGCGCTTGGTTTTGCTACACCAACTTATCGTAATTCTCAAGAGGAAGACCCAAACCTTGCTAAAAATAAGGTGAGTTTAGTCAATAAAACGTTTTCACCAGATGGCGATGGTTTTGAAGACCTACTGCAGATTGACTATCAGTTTGTACACAACGGTCAATTGGCCAACGTTAATATCTATTCTGATCAAGGTATATTGATTCGAAAGTTAGCCAGAAACACCTCAATTGCAACGGCTGGTAATTTTATATGGGATGGTACAAACGACAAAGGGCAGCAAAGTAAAGTAGGTATCTACGTAGTTAAATTTGATGCTTTTGCTTTGAATGGAAAGATGGAAAGCTTTAAACAGACCTGTGTATTGGCTGCCAAACTGAATTGAAAAAGAGGCTGTTAATTTTAAACATTAAGGCATGAAGAAGACGAAGGTTTTTATGTTTTCAAGTTTTTTAACCACCTAAGCTACCTAGAATGCTAAGTAGCAGAATAAGGTTTTTGGGGTTTAATTTAAACATTTGAGGTATGAAGAAGATGAAGGCTTTTCTTAACTGCCCTAACTTCTTAATGTCAAAAAGTTTGGCGCAAAATTTCTGTAATGGTGACAAAATCAAAGCAAATAACTCATCTTAATTTAAACAATATGTAAGTGTGGTTGTTCTTTCTTTAAAGATGTTTGTTATGAAATACAGAAAATTGATTGCACAATGTTTGGCCTATAGGTCTAATAACAATGCCCAAGTAGCTGTGGCAGTAATTGCAGGTTTAGCTGCAGGCGCAGTAATTAGTGTTTTATTTGCACCAGCTCAAGGTACAGATACGCGGAGATTGATTTCGAAAAAGGCGAAGGACCTAGGCAACACTGTTAAAGATTCTTATGCTTCAATAATGGACAAAATGAATGGTGCTACCCAAATGGCCGAAACTGAAGCCCCTCTTTTTGTACGTAAAGCCACAAAAAGGAATAATCCTGCTGTTAAAAATCATATTCAAGAAACCGGTAAAGGGGAGCATACAGAACAATCAATCAGCTAAAGATAAATTAAAAACCTATTTTTAGGTTCTATCTGTTGCTATGATTTTCATTCTCTCTAAAGTACTACTGTTTCTGATCAAACCCTTAATTTGGTCTTGTTGTTTATTTATTTTCGCATTGTTTAATAAAAGTGCATGGAAACGTAAGCGATTGTTGATTGCAGGAGTAGTGGTGCTGTTATTGTTTTCGAATGGATTTATTTTTGGTAAAGTGGCCAATGCCTACGAAGCTGATTATCCACCAAATCATACTTACGATGTTGGCATTGTTCTGGGAGGATTTTCTGGAATCAATACCAGGAACAACCAAATCAGCTTTGCCTCAAGTGGTGACCGCTTGTTCCAAACATTGTCTTTGTACAAAAAAGGAAAAATAAAAAGAATCTTGATCACCAGTGGCAATGGGAGTTTAACAGGTGTAGGTGTTAAAGAGGCTGATGTGGCACATGATTATCTTAAAGAAATTGGTATTCCCGACTCTGCCCTAATTATAGAAAACCAGAGTAGGAATACCATAGAAAATGCAGCCAATTGTTATCAATTGCTAAAAAAGGAAGCACCTCAGGCTAAGGTCTTGGTGATTACCAGTGCTTGGCATATTCCAAGGGCCAAACTTATCTTTTCTAAATATTTTGGTGAAAACTTAAATTACTATCCAACCAATTTTATCGGAAAAACCGAATTTGGTTGGACAGATTTTATTGTTCCAAGTGCCGAAGTTTTAAGCAATTGGGAGTTGATTTTTAAGGAATGGATTGGTCTGGTAGTGGATAAGTTTAGGGTATAGTTATAACAACTGTGTATTTACATAGTTGAAGCTGGTTTTAACAGAGCCTAACTCATCAGGTTTGTAATTGAACTCATGTTCTACAAAATAATGTTTTACTCCGGCCAATTTCGCTTGTGCAAATATGGGTTTAAAATCTATGGCTCCTTGTCCAATTTCCGTATTTACATTTTTATCCATTTTGTCAATATCCTTTACATGCCACATTTTAAACCTATTGGGATGGGCTTTAAACAAGGCTAGCGGATCGGCTGCAGATCTAACTGCCCAATAAAGGTCTAGTTCGAAATCTACCAGGTTTTTATCTGTTTCGTTCAATAGAATTTCATAACCTGTTGTATCCCCAAATTTGGTAAACTCAAAATCGTGGTTATGGTAAGCCAGTTTTAAACCAGAAGCTTTGCATAAAGTTCCTCCTTCATTTAATTTCGCAGCAATCTTTTTAAAATCGTCGGCTGTTTTTCTGAGTGGTGCCTGCAGATAAGGAACGGTAATGTATTCGCCACCGGTAATATTTGCTGCCTCAATATAGGCTTTCAGTACATCTGGATTTTTACCATCAATAAAGTGGTCCATTTCATAATGTCCGCTTGGTGCTTTTAAACCGTGCCGTTTTAACAATGCTGCAAATGCCTTAGGTTCTAATCCCCAAAATTTGTTCTTTAAAGAATAATCAAAGGTTTCTACTTCTTTGTAGCCAATTTCGGCTACTTTGGCAATAATTCCTTTTACATCTTTAGGGATGAGGTCTCTTAAGCTGTACAATTGCAGACCGACCGCATGTTTGGCTTTCTCTATTGAACAGGCCAACGATGGCATTAAGGCAACACTAGCGGCCAATATACTTGATTGTTTGATAAAGGTTCTTCTAGAATTCATATCTTAGAATTGAAGGGGTTAGACGAATAAGGTTTAAACGTTGGTTTCTGTTTTAGTTTTATCGTTAAATAAAAGGGCAAACAAAAGAAATACCACAAAAGCGATAACTGCAGGAATGATCCAGATCATTTTCCAATCGAAGCCACTGCCATCGGCATAAGCATAACTATCTTTGATCATGCCTGCAATGGCAAAACCGATCAGCATGCCAATGCCATAGGTAGCTAGGGTAATCAATCCTTGTGCCGAACTTTTAAAACGTTCGCCTGCTTTAGAATTGGTATAGATCTGGCCAGAAACAAAGAAGAAATCATAACAGATGCCATGTAAAGCGATACCCAATATCAACATAAAACTCAGTTCGCCTGCATTACCATAGGCAAAAAATACATAACGGATGGCCCAAGCAATCATGCCAACCAAGATTGTTTTTTTGAAGCCGAATTTTTTGAAGAAAATAGGAATAAACAACAAGAACAAGACTTCAGAAGCTTGTCCGATGGTCATTTTACCCGTAGGATTATCTACCCCAATGGTCGACAGGAACAAGTTGGCATTTTGATAATAAAAAGCCAAAGGGATACAGATCAAGATGGATGATACAAAAAAGATCAAGAAGTTTTTATCTTTTAATAGTTTTAAGGCATCTAGACCCAACAACTCCGAAACTTTTACTTTTTCTCCTGTAGCCACTTTAGGTGGTGTTTTTGGCAAGGCAAAACTAAATACACCCAAAACCAAAGAAGCAATACCTGCCATTAAAAAAGTGTTTTTTAACAGACCCGCACCTGTACCTGCTTGAGAATCCCAGTGGAAATAGTAACTGATCAACAACCCCGCCGCGATCCAACCTAATGTACCCCAGATCCTGATGGTCGAAAACTCTTTTTCTGGGTCTTTCATCTGGTTAAAGGAAACAGAGTTAACCAAGGCCAATGTTGGCATATACAATACCATATAGGCGAATACATAAGGATAAAATACAGTAATGTCACTTGCTTTGTACATCTGATACATCAATATGGCACCGATGAGGTGCAGGATGCCCAAAATTTTCTCTGCATTAAAATAACGGTCTGCAATAAGGCCGATAATGAATGGTGCGATGATGGCTCCCCAAGATTGGGTAGAGAAAACTGCAGCGGTCTGCGAACCTGAAGCGGTTAGATTTGCTGCTAAAAAAGTACCTAATGTTACAAACCATGCGCCCCAGATAAAAAATTCTAGGAACATCATGAATGACAGTTTGATTCGGATAGTTGGGTTCATTTTTTTTAAGGTTTAAGGTATAGGGTTTTGGGTTTAAGGTGCATGGCGCAATTAACCTTACGCCTTTTACCTTACTGCCTTTAACCTTTCTATTTTAGTTCTTTGATCATGATGTTTTTGTACCAAACATCATCGCCATGGTCTTGAAGGGCGATCTTGCCAGTTTTGTAGGTTCCAAAACCTTCCCATTTGGCAAATTTGCTACCTGCGATCAATGCTTTCCAATTGTCATCCCACATGGTGGTATTTACTACTTTTACACCATTTAAAATAAAGGTCAGTTTCCCTTTATTGCTAATGATCTCTGCTTTGTTCCATTCGCCAACTGGTTTAACCGGTTCAGAAGTACTTTTGATCATATCGTACAAATCTCCAGCCCTGTGTTTGGTGATCTTGCCATCAGGATGTCCATCATTGTCCAACACTTGCATTTCAGGTCCAGTTAAGTACGTTTGGCCGTATTTAGGATCTTCATGTACATAAAAGATAATCCCACTATTCGCCTTTGGTGCTACTTTCCATTCTAATTTTAAATGAAAATTTGAATAGGCTTTGTCCGAAACCAAGTCGCCACCACCATCAGCACCTTTTTTGGTAGGGCTCATGTGTAAAGCGCCATCTTGTACTTCCCAAGCCGAACCTACAGTAGTTTTGTTGTAAGTATGCCAGCCTTTGGTAGTTTTACCATCAAAAAGAGCGGTAAACCCTTTTTCTTTTTTAGTTTGTGCTGTAGCGCCAAAACCTATGGCAGCTACTAGTATTGTCGATAATAAGAATTGTTTCATTATTGATGAGTTTAGGTTGATTGTTAAATGTTAAGCGCCCAAAGTCCAGCCTTGGCGATATTCTCTCTTCACAAATTGGTTCACATCGTCAAAATTGGTCACTTTCATTTGCTCATTGTCCCAAAGTAACTTGGTATATCGGCCAGGATAAGTAATTTTTCCATCAGCAGCTTTGCGTTGTACATCAGCTCCACGGATGGCCAGATTTGCCATCAACAAAGCCTCAGTCAAAGGACCAGCAATTTCGAAAGGAGAACTCAGCTCATTTTTGCCATGACCTGCAATACAGGCTTCTACCCATTGGGCGTAGTGACCGTTGGCCTGATCTTTTACACGTGCAAATTTTTCAGCTACCTTAATGTTCGCATTTTTGCTCAATGGCAACAAACGAGGGTTGGCACTATAGGTGCTGCTCATCATTTTGCCTTTGGTACCAATAAATAAGGTTCCATTACCACCGTCGCCAAAAGTTTCGTTGGCCTGTAACTCTTCAGGTCTTTCTGGCTGTATACCACCATCCATCCAATGTACCGTTACATCACCTTTGGTTTTGTTGGTTTTAGGGAATTTTAGGGTTACATGACTAGAAGGAGGACAGCTGTCGGGGAAATAGCCACGTTTAAACTCATCTATATAGACAGAGCCAACGCTAGCCTGCACTTCGCTTGCATATTTTAAATTGAGTACACTAAACGGAGCTTCCAATAAGTGGCAACCCATATCGCCTAAGGCACCTGTTCCATAATCCCACCAGCCGCGCCAGTTAAATGGCACTAATTTTTCTACATAATCTTTAAATGGAGCAGTGCCTAACCAAAGGTCCCAATCTAGTTCTTTAGGAATATCGGCTTTATTGGCCGACCATGGAATACCTTGTGGCCAAACCGGGCGATCTGTCCATGCATATACGGTGTGTACATCGCCAATCAAACCTGCATCGTACCATTCTTTCATTTGGCGTGGACCATCGTTAGAGGCTCCTTGGTTACCCATTTGGGTAACCACTTTGTATTTTTTAGCGGCTGCCGTTAAAGCACGGGCCTCATAAATATCATGGGTTAATGGTTTTTGAACATATACGTGTTTGCCCAATTGCATGGCCGCCAAGGTTTGAACCGCATGGTTATGGTCTGGTGTAGAAACAGAAACAGCGTCAAAGTTTTTGTGTTCTTTGTCGTACATTTCTCTCCAATCTTTGTAGAATTTTGCTTTAGGGAAAGCTTTTACGCTATCTGCAGCTCTACGTGTATCTACATCGCAAAGGAAACCAATATCGGCTTTGCCACTTTGGGCAAACATCGCAATATCACTTTTACCTTTACCACCAACACCTACGCCTGCAATGATCAAACGATCACTTGGTGCTAAAAATCCTTGTCCACCTAAAACATGGCGTGGAACGATCATAAATGCAGCGGTTGCAATTGCCCCAGTCTTCAGGAAATCGCGTCTGCTTGTTGCTTCGGTTTCTTTTTTTACATTATCCATTTGGGCTGATTTTTTATGTTCGATGTTATTTTTTTAACGATAAGATATACTTGGTCATCAATTTAGCATCATCTTCGGTGATTTTTGAGTGTGGTGTCATTGGTACCGGACCCCAAACACCTTTGCCTCCTTTGATGATCTTGCCTGCCAATAGGCTGATGTTTGCTTCAGTTGCAGGATATTTGGCTGCAATGTCTTTGTAAGAAGGCCCGATCAGTTTGTTTTCGGTATGGTGGCAGCCCACACAATCTGATTTGACGATCAATAATTCGCCCGGTTCCATCGGCGCTTTTGATTCCGTTGGGGTACTGGCTGTTGAACTCGAACTGCTGGTTTGCTCTGTACTTGAGCCACCACAAGCTGCTAAAAATAAAGTGATTGCGCTTAAAAATAAAAGTGTTTTCTTCATGGTAATCTATATGCCTAAAATTGTTTTGTTAAAATTTAAATCTCCTCCCGATGCCGCAAAATCGTCGAATGCCTTGGCGGTTACAGGGATAATGTGGTTTTTGATAAATTCGGCACCTTCTCTTGCCCCAGTTTCCGAATCCTTAATGCAGCATTCCCACTCCATTACTGCCCAACCCTTAAAATCGTATTGTGCCAATTTACTAAAGATACGTTTAAAATCTACCTGTCCATCACCTGGCGAACGGTATCTGCCAGCTCTATTTGCCCAGTTTTGATAACCTCCAAAAGTACCTTGTTTACCAGTTGGGTTAAATTCAGCATCTTTTACATGGAAGGCCTTGATTCTTTCGTGATAAAAATCAATGTATTGGATATAATCTAGTTGTTGCAACACAAAGTGTGATGGGTCGTAAAGCAAACAGGCCCTTTGATGTTGGTTAACCTTATCTAAGAACATTTCATAGGTTTCGCCATCAAATAGGTCTTCCCCAGGGTGGATTTCGTAACAAACATCAACCCCACAATTGTCAAATTCATTTAAAATGGGTAGCCAGCGTTTGGCCAGTTCGGTAAAGCCGTCTTCTACCAATCCTGCTGGTCTCTGTGGCCAAGGATGGAAAGTATGCCATAACAGCGAACCGCTAAAAGTGGCATGTGCATTTAAACCTAAATTCTGCGACGCCTTTGCTGCGTATTTTAATTGTTGGATGGCCCATTCGGTTCTGGCTTTTGGATTGTTCTTTACCTCATCAGCTGCAAAAGCATCAAATAATTGATCATAAGCTGGATTAACAGCTACCAATTGTCCCTGCAGGTGTGTAGAAAGCTCGGTGATCACCAAGCCATGGGCTGCAACCTTTGCGGTGAGTTCATCTGCATAGGTCTTACTTTCTGCTGCTAATTTGAGGTCTATAAAACGTTTGTCTAAAGTGGGCATTTGTATGCCTTTGAAACCTAAATCTGCTGCCCATTGGCAGATTCCATCCAATGAATTAAATGGGGCTTGGTCTCCAATAAATTGGGCTAAAAATATGGCTGGTCCTTGTATCGTTGTCATTGTTTTAAATTTTAAAATCAAACCATTTCAGGTCCGATTTGCTCGAGGCCACTACATTCTCTATAAATGCCATCCCACGTACACCATCTTTTGCTGTAGGGAAGTCTAACATTTCAGCTGTAGGCTTTACTCCACTTTGTTTGGCCAGTAAGGTAAGGGCAAAGTTTTTGTAAATATTGGCAAAAGCTTCTAGATATCCTTCTGGATGGCCGGCTGGTGTCCTGCTATTAAATTGTGCGATGTTACTTAAATAGGCATTGCCTGTTCTATAGATTTGGGTAGGTTGGTCTAACCATTTTACAATTAAGGTATTTGGTTCCATCTGGTGCCATTCGATACAACCTTTTTCTCCATACACATAAATTTTTAGTGCATTTTCTTCGCCAGCTGCAATCTGTGAAGCCATTAAGATTCCATTGGCTCCATTGTTGAATTTCAACAGAACATTGCCATCGTCGTCTAATGCCCTGTATGGTACTACAGTATTTAGGTCAGCACAAATTTTACTGATTTCTAAACCAGAAATATATTCTGCCAATTGTGCGGCATGTGTACCAATATCGCCCATACAACCGCTTATGCCGCTTTTGTTAGGGTCGGTACGCCAAGCCGCCTGTTTATTGTCACTTTGTGCAGGTAGGCTTAACCAACCTTGCGGATATTCGACACATATCTTTCTGATTTTGCCAAAAACGCCATCTTTTACCATCTGCTTGGCCTGTTTAACCATCGGATAGCCTGAATAGGTATGTGTTAAACACAGCAATAAACCTGTTTCTTCTACCTTTTGTTGTAAGGCTTTGGCCTCTGTAAGGCTAAAAGTAATCGGCTTATCTATCACCACATTAAAACCATGTTCCAAAGCCATCATTGCAGGTTCAAAATGCAGGTGATTGGGGGTAACAATGCTTACAAAATGCATTCTTTCGTTTGCTGGCAATTGGCTTTCGGCACTAAACATTTCTTGGTAGCTTCCATAACTCCTGTCTGCGGGTAGAAACAAGTCTTTACCCGATAGTTTTGCTGTTTCTGGGTTGCTGCTTAGGGCACCACAACAAAGTTCTATTAAACCATCTAGGTTTGCCGCCATGCGATGGACCGCCCCAATAAAGGCCTGTTTTCCGCCGCCGATCATTCCCATTCTTATCTTTTGCTGCATCATAATTATATAGGTGTAGGGTTTGGGGTGTAAGGTTTGACCATACAAACCCTATACCTTGATCCTTCTACCTTTTGCCTTTTTTAAATGTTTCCTTTCTTTAATTCGCTAACGGCATAATCGCAAGCCCTAGCGGTTAAAGCCATATACGTTAATGATGGATTTTGACATGCTGCAGAAGGCATACATGATCCATCGGTTACAAACACATTTTTAACTTCGTGCATTTGATTCCATTTGTTCAACACCGAAGTTTTAGGGTCTTTGCCCATTCTGGCCGTACCCATTTCGTGAATGGCCATACCTGGTGTTGAACCATTATCGTAAGTTGACACTTTTTTGATGCCCGCTGCTTCTAGCATTTCTGCCGCATCGTTCATCATGTCTTTACGCATCTTAAATTCGTTGTCTTTAAATTCGCAATCAATAGCCAATACAGGTTGTCCCCATTTGTCTTTTTTGCTTTTATCGATGTAAACACGATTTTCGTGATAAGGTAATGATTCTCCAAAACCACCTAAGCCCATGTTCCAGATTCCAGGTGTAGAGATCAGGTCTTTAAAATCGCCACCAAAAGCCAACTCGGCAATGTCATTGTGCCAGCCAGAGCGACTTGCACCGCCTTGATAACCAAAACCACGTACATAATCACGTTTGTCGTTGCCTACATTTCTGTAACGTGGAATATAAATTCCATTGGCTCTTTTGCCATAGGTATATTTGTCGTCAAAACCTTCTGCCTGACCAGAGGCCCCACAGCGGAAATGGTGGTCCATTAAGTTATGGCCCAATTCGCCACTGCCGTTTCCTAAGCCATTAGGATGTTCTGCCGAAGTAGAGTTTAACAATAAGAAAGTAGTACCTAAAGTAGAACCATTCACAAAAACGATTTTGGCAAAATATTCGATGTGCTCATTGGTCTCTGCATCTATAATGCGTACACCTTTGGCTTTTTGGGTTTCTTTGTCGTAAATGATCTCGTTTACAATAGAGAAGGGACGTAACTTTAAATTGCCTGTAGCCATAGCCGCAGGAAGGGTAGAAGACTGCGTACTGAAATAAGCACCAAAAGGACAGCCACGGCTACATAGGTTCCTGTATTGGCAACTGCCTCTACCACCATGTTCTACAGTAAGGTTGGCCGTGCGACCAATGGTCATGATCCTTGCTCTTTTATATTTCTCTTCAATACGTTGTTTAACCGATTTTTCTACACAGTTCATTTCCATTGGCGGTAAAAAATGTCCATCAGGAAAGTGAGGGTAGTTTTCTACAGAGCCACTAATGCCTGCAAATTTCTCTGCATAATCATACCAAGGGGCAATGTCTTTGTAACGGATCGGCCAATCTACGCCATGTCCGTCTTTTGCATTTTCTTCAAAGTTCAGGTCGCTTAAGCGGTAACTTTGGCGACCCCACATCAAAGATTTTCCACCCACGTGAAAACCACGGTACCAGTCGAATCTTTTAACTTCGGTATATGGGCATTCCAAGTCGTTTACCCAAAAACTTTCATTGTATTCTTGATAGGGATAATCTCTTTTTTGGACAGGGTGAGTTGCCTTTTGCGCTTCGGTTAACCTGCCACGGTGTTCAAATTCCCAAGGCTTTTTCATGGCCGTGGTATAATCCTTAATATGTTCTATGTTTCTGCCACGTTCTAGTAGCAATACTTTTAATCCTTTTTCAGTCAGTTCTTTTGCTGCCCAACCTCCACTTATTCCAGATCCTACAACAATGGCATCGTAAGTGTTTTCTGCTGTTGCTTTTATATTTAAGTTCATTATCAAATGGGATAAGGTTTATGCATAAACTCTTTGACCTGGTTTAAGGTCAACACAGCCATCGTAACGGCCAGGGATTTCAACAAATTCATATGCTTTTGTTGCACCCACTTCTGAAGTAAAGAAACCCAACATGGTCAAGTCTCTGGCAATGGCAAAAAACTGAGGTGTTGTTTTTGGTTTCTCTTTGGCTGCCATTGGGTTGCCCGCTTTTTCTTTTTCAGGAGCAGCAGCCTTGGTATCTTGTTCTAGTTTCGCAGCTGCGGCATTTTTATCGTTTTCCTCTTTTTGGGCGGCAACGGTTTCATCACGTACTTTTGTAATGAGCTGTTCGCGTTCTTTTACAGAAATGTCGAGGAATGATTTTCCGAAATCTTTTTTTGATCTGGTTTCAATGTCTTCCAGACCTTTTACAAAGGCTTTTTGAGCATCTTCAGGATAACAATCTTTAACCATCATGGTAATAAATGGTCCTACATTGGCCGCTTTGGCACCAGGCGATTTTTGGGTAGTAGGAATGATGATATCGGCAATTTCAGCAACTAATTTTTCTTGGTCTGTAGTGAAAAGGCTTCCGTTGGTTTTTCCGGGTTCATTACAGCTGTCGAATAAAGTAGCGATTGTGGTGGCAGATAATGCCCCTCCAATTAAAAAAGCGACACTTTTTACGGCTTCTCTTCTGTCCATACGATTATAGTTAGGTTTTGTGCAATTAAATTAATTAAAAAATATGAAGAATGAGCATCTATTGCATTAATTTATAAAGACTCTAGGTCTTAATATTGTACAAAATACACTTAGGTGGATGTGGAGCCAATACGGCAATTGTAAAAATTAGTTTACATTAATAAAACGTTTTACCTATTATAAGGTTTGACGCATTTTTTTACCTTTGTTGCCATACCCATGATTGTATGAACGAAAAGATATTGGTTTTAGGTTCTAATGGACAAATTGGAACTGAATTGGTTACCGCTTTGCGAAAGGCTTATCAGAATGATAATGTAATTGCATGCGATATTAGAAGACCTGATTACGAGACTAAAAATGCTGGGCCATTTGAATTTGTAAACGTTTTAGATAAAGAGATTTTAAAAGAGATCTTTCAAAAATATAAACCGACGCAAGTTTACCTATTGGCTGCGCTATTGTCTGCCACAGGCGAACAAAACCCAAAATTAGCTTGGGATTTGAACATGAACGGCCTGTTGAACGTTCTTGATCTGGCCTTGGTGTATAAAACAGCAAAAGTTTATTGGCCAAGTTCAATCGCCGTTTTTGGTCCAAACTCGCCAAAAGAAAATACACCACAATATTGCACCATGGATCCCAATACGGTTTACGGAATTAGTAAATTAGCTGGAGAACGTTGGTGCGAATATTACCATCAGAAATATAACTTGGATGTAAGAAGTATCCGTTACCCAGGATTGATAAGCTGGAAGGCTGCCCCAGGGGGAGGAACAACCGATTATGCAATCCATATTTTTCATGAGGCCTTAAAAAAAGGAAGTTATGCTTCGTTTTTATCTGCAACCACAGAACTGCCGATGATGTATATGGACGATGCGATCAGAGGTACGATCGAGTTGATGGATGCACCAGCAGCGCAGATTGGCATCAGGTCTAGTTATAATTTTGCAGGAGTAAGTTTTACGCCAGAAGTTTTGGCAGCAGAAATTCGCAAACATATACCAGAATTTAAATTAACTTACACCGAAAATGATCCACGTCAAGCTATTGCAGATAGCTGGCCAAAATCTATTGACGATAGTTTTGCAAAAAAGGATTGGTTATGGAAACCAGAGTTTGATCTGGCGAACATGACAGAAAACATGTTAAAAAACTTAAAGAAATAAATAAGGTATAGGAATTTGAGGTTGAGGGTCTCAACGCTCATCATTCCATGCCAAATACTTGATACTAAAATGGGAAGAGCATTCGAATTTAGAAAAGAAAGAAAATTTAAGCGTTGGGCTAAAATGGCTGTACAGTTTACACGTATCGGAAAGGATATTGTAATGGCTGTGAAAGATGGTGGCAGCAGTCCAGAAACCAACTCTCGTTTACGTACCGCAATGCAGAATGCAAAGGCGGTTAACATGCCAAAAGATAGGGTAGAGGCGGCAATCAAGCGTGCTTCTGATAAATCGATGGCCAATTATGAAGAAATCGTATACGAAGGTTATGCCCCACATGGGGTTGCTGTACTGATTGAAACCGCAACAGATAATACCAACCGTACGGTAGCCAATGTGCGTAGTTATTTCAACAAAACCAACGGAACATTAGGCAAAACGGGTTCATTGGATTTTGTGTTTAACCGTAAATCTATCTTCAGGTTTGTACCTACAGAAGATATGGATCTTGAAGAATTGGAATTTGAACTGATTGACGCAGGCTTGGAAGAATTATATGTGGAGGCTGATGAAGAGGGAAATGATGTAGCCGTTGCGCAGGCAGCTTTCGAAAACTTTGGCTCGATGCAAAAGGCATTGGAAGAAAAAGGAATCGAGCTGAAAAGTTCTAAGTTAGAGCGTATCGCATTGTCGCACCACCCGGTTTCTGAAGAACAAGCATTAGATGTTTTAAAACTAATTGATAAATTAGAAGAAGATGATGATGTACAGGCTGTATATCACAATATGGCTGAATAAAAGGTAGTCTTCTATAGCTAGATAATATATTATATAACGTAAAAGCCCTAAGTAAATTATACTTAGGGCTTTTGTATTTGTAAGGGTGTAATAAAACAAAAGGCCGAGACACTAGGTCTCGACCAATTAACTAACTATATAAACTTTACTTTTATTTATGGTTGCTAAACAACCAAGGCAATAATTCTGGTTCTGCAAAGGCAGAATCCCAACTGTTGTGGTTGGCTTTGAGGTACACGTTAAATTTAGGCTCGTGTCCCATCTTTTTCAATTCTCTATAAATGCCAAAAGAAAACTGAGGGCTAACCACATCATCCAGTCCTCCGTGGAAAATCCATAAAGGCACATGTTGGTATTTTTTGGCATTTGCAATATGATCACCACCGCAGATGGCAAAGGCCGCTGCAAAAGTTTTAGGCAAACGCCTTAAGATCTCGAATGTACCCATACCACCCATAGATAGACCACCTACATAGATCTTGTTCTGATCAGCAAAAGGTTTTTTTACCAACTGGTCTGTAAGCTTCAGTAAAAGGCTCATCGATTTTGTTGGCTTTCCATCTTTTACAAAGGTGAAAAAACGTTTAGTGTTGACGATGTCGATCTCTACATTGGCCCAATAGCTTTCTTCGGCGCATTGAGGGAAGACCACAATAGCAGGGAAGTTCTTTCTGAAATCGTCGGTTAAGAACATTTTAGCCCCATGCGTCAACTGCTTTTCATTGTCATTTCCACTTTCGCCCCTGCCATGTAAAAAGAATACAACAGGGTATTTTTTGTTGGCATCAAAATTCTCTGGGTATAGGATTCTATATTTTAACGTATCGTTTCCTTGGATAAAATTCTCTTTTTTAAATTTTGAGAAATCCTGGGCAAGCGCAGTAGAAATAGCAAAACAGCAAAGTAGGAATGGGATGATCTTTTTCATTTTTTTAATCAGATTTCGATTTATTTGGTCAGTTTAAAATCAACTTCTTTTACGTCTCTAGAATTGGCACCGATAAACAATTTAAAATCGCCTGGTTCGGCTACAAACTTTAAATCAGAATTGTAGAATTTAAGGTCTTCTTCAGTTAGTGTAAAACTCACTTGTTTACTCTCGCCAGCTTTCAGAGCAATTTTTTGGAAACCTTTTAACTCTTTAACCGGACGGGTAATGCTCGCAACCAAATCTCTGATGTAAAGCTGAACCACTTCCTTGCCATCGTATTTACCTGTATTGGTCAATGTTACAGTTGCCGTAATACTTTTGCCTTTGCTCAAGGTGTTTGAACTTAATTTGATATCGCTAAAGTTAAATGTAGTATAGCTCAAGCCATAACCAAAAGGATAAAGAGGGTCGTTGCTTACGTCTAAATAATTAGAACGGAATTTGGTAAACCATTTTCCTTCTGCCAATGGGCGACCTGTATTTTTGTGTGCATAATACAATGGGATCTGTCCGATGTTCTGAGGAAAAGTTGCAGTTAGTTTTCCCGAAGGATTGACATCGCCAAATAAAACATCCGCAATTGCATTTCCTGCTTCGCTACCTGGGAACCATACGTTTAAGATTGCTGGTATATTTTCTTCCTCCCATTTCAAAGCCAATGGACGACCAGTAAATAAAACCAACACGATTGGTTTACCTGTTTTGGCCAATTCTTTCAACAGGTTTTTCTGTGTTTCAGGAATTTCAATATTGGTTACACTACTGCTTTCACCACTAAATTCAGAGCCCTCGCCCAGTACTGCTACCACCACATCCGATTTTTTGGCCACTTCCAATGCCTCTTTGATCATCTCAGCCTCTGGTCTTGGATCGTGTTTATAAGTAGGGTTATGGATATTTACATAACGGTTCTCTAAGGTAGCATCGGCTAAGAAGTTAGATCCACGAGCGGTGATGATATTTGCCTGAGCACCCAAAGCAGTTTTTAATCCTTGTAAAACGGTGATCGATTTGTCGGCGATATCAGGCATGGCCGCTACGCTCCAAGTACCGAACATGTTGGCTGTATTGTCCATCAATGGACCAACTAGACCGATGGTACCAGATTTTTTTAAAGGCAATATGTTGTTTTTGTTCTTTAACAATACAAAACTTTCAGCTGCAATTTCGCGGGCCGATTGACGGTTCTCTGGAGTGAAAACCTCTTTTGCTGCTCTTGATGCATCACAAAACTTATAAGGATCTGTAAAAAGCCCCAATTTGTATTTTGCTTCTAAAATTAAGCGACAGGCATTGTTGATCTGCGCCAAGGTTACTTTTTTCTCTGCCAATGATTTTTTTAAGGTACCTACAAATCCATCGCCAACCATATCCATATCTACACCAGCATTTAACGCTAAAGCAGAAACAGTTTGCAGGTCGCCCATTCCATGGTCGATCATTTCTGGGATACCTGTATAATCGGTTACTACGAAGCCTTTAAAGCCCCATTGTTTACGCAAGATATCTGTCATTAACCATTTGCTGGCTGTAGCTGGGATTCCTTCTACCTCGTTAAAAGAAGCCATGATACTGGCAGAACCGGCATCGATAGCGGCTTTATAAGGTGGAAGATACTCGTTGAACATCTTTACCCGGCTCATGTCGCCTGGATTATAATCTCTTCCAGCTTCTGCAGCTCCATAAAGTGCATAGTGTTTCACACAGGCTAAGATCTCGTTATTGGCCTGCAACCTACCTTGAAACCCAGTTACCATAGCTTTGGCAATCTGCGAACCTAAATAAGGATCTTCTCCACTTCCTTCAGAAACGCGGCCCCAACGTGGATCTCTGGCAATATCAACCATTGGTGCAAAGGTCCAGTTGATCCCACTGGCACTGGCCTCTACAGCAGCAATCCTAGCTGATTTTTTAATGGCGGCCATGTCCCAAGTACTACTTAAACCCAATGGAATCGGAAATACGGTATGATACCCATGTATCACATCCATTCCAAAAAGCAATGGGATTTTCATTCGGCTGTTTTCTACGGCAATCTTTTGAACAGCCCTTATTTTATCTACCCCTTTGATGTTAAATAAACCACCTACTTGTCCTTCTCTGATATTTTTACTGATGTTGGAACTATTGGCTTGGCCAGTAGTGATATCGCCTGAGCTAGGCAGATTCAATTGACCAATTTTTTCATCAATTGTCATTTTTGACATAAGTGTACTGATGAAGGTATCCATTTGTTGTTGAGCTGCGGGAATTGTTTTTTTCTGCTGCGCTACAGCAGAACCCGATATGAAAACGGCTAATAAAAGGAAGTGACTGATTTTTTTCATTGGATTATAATTTGTGTATTATTAGTATAGATAGATTGTAATTGCTTTTATATTAAATGTTTAACCACTTTTAAGTTGATTTAGTCGATGCTTACAAATGCACAGGCACCACAGCCAATGGCCAGGTCTGTGCCATTTAAGGTATTGACACCCACACCGCGGGCATGATAGAGTTGAATGGTTCTATAGGAAGCATCTTCTAGTTGTACGGTTCCAGTATAAATATCATCATTATAAGGAATTTGTCCAATCACTGTTCCGCTTGGTGGCGTATTGGCAGGCACACTGTAGTAGTTTCCTTCATCTGTTACGGTATTATATAAATATACCCATGCAGTAGTTGAGGTACTGTTGTAAGCTACAAAGTCTACCATGGTTTGTTTGTTGGTCAACTTTACAGCATTGTTTCGATTTTTGCTGGCCGAAATAGGAGTAGTTATTCCTACAACGATTGCAAATAGACATAAGACTTGAATAATTTTTTTCATGATTTAGGTTTTAAGGTTAAAAAATTATAAAGTGGCTAAACATTTTAAATTTATTTTAAGGCTTAATATCGAGCTGTTTGTATAGTTAAACTTAGTTATTTGATGGCCGGACTGGTAAAACCTAATTTTTTTAATCCAGTTTGTACTTCTGGGGCACCCATAAATAATTTCCATAACAGGCCTGTTCTACCATTTTCGATCATCACTACAATAGGCCCTTGGTCAATACCCAAATAACGTTTTGGAAACCAATTGGCGGTTTCGCTGTAGGCATCGTAGAAACCAAACTCTCCCCAAACTTTATCGCCCAGGTCTTCGTAAAGATGCCTGATCATTTTCATTGATTCTTTTGGAGTGTAGGGATAAGATGACAAGGCTGCTGTTGGTGTAATTACACCTAAGTCATTTGTTGGACTATGGCCAGAATAACCAGTAACTGAATAGCTGGCAGTTAAACCCCATGAGTTTGGCCCATAACCTTTAAACTTTTTAGGGTTTGCTACACAATAATCGTAATTAACCAACGTATGGTTTCTACCTTCTGCCCAATAATCTGCGTAGCGGTCTTTTAAACCACGAGGATCTAAACCCAAATAAGAGTATTGCGACCAGAAAAGTGGCCCTACGCTGTTTTTTTCTCCATTGTGTGCCAATTTGATTGGATGGCCATAAGGACTGATATTGGTGTTGATTTTCCCGTTTCTGGCCCAGCCTTCATGGTATACTTCTGCCGGAATGGTATGGGTAGGAGAGGCTGCAGCCATGATATAAGTAATCAGGCATTCGTTATAACCTTCTAGGGCAAAATTCATTTTCCAACCTACATTTGGGCTCCAGTGCCAATACAATACATTTTTATCGCCGTTTCTGTACCAGCTCCAATCTATGCCTTTCCAAAGTTGGTCTACTTTTGCGGCAAGGGCTTTTTCTTGTGCATTGCCATTTTTAAAATATTCGCGAACACAAAGTAACCCTTGTGCCAAATAAGCCGTTTCAACGAGGTCGCCGCCATCATCAAATTTGCTGAAAGGCTTGACTTTTCCACTTGGGTAAATCCAGTGTGGCCATACGCCATGGAAACGGTCTGCTTTCTCCAAAAAATCAACGCCTTTTTGTAAGCGTTCTAATCCTTGTGCCCTGGTGATGAACTTGCGTTCGATACCTACCAATATCGACATTACACCAAAACCAACGGCACCTGTAGCAATTACATCCTTGTCGTTTTCTCTGTATACATTGTCGCTGTGGAAACGTTCTCTGGCTAAGCCCGAAATAGGTTCGGCACCGTCCCAGAAATAATTAAAAGTTTGTTTCTCTACCAAAGTGAGCAATTGGTCATCACTTAGTTTCTTTTTTTTAGCGGTTTGTGCCTGACAACTCGTTGCGAGTACGATGAGTAAAGAAAGTGTATATAAAAGTTTCATTTGTGTGTGTTTATAGGTTAGGACTTGTAAATCCTAGGGTTCTCATTCCTGTTTTTACTTCTGGAGCGCTCATAAATAGGTTCCACAACAATTTGCTGCGGTGATTTTCGATCATAATGATGATCGGACCTTGGTCTATTGCCAAGGTTGAGCTGGCAAACCATGGGTCGTTTAAGCTAAAAGCATCTACAAAGCCATAGTCTTTCCATATTTTATCACCTAACTTGTAATAAAAGAACTTCAATGCCTGCATAGATTCTGTTGGCGTATAAGGGAAAGAAGATAAGGCTGCGGTTGGTGCAATTACACCTTTGTCGTTTGTAGGAGAGCTTGCTCCATAACCATTAGGGAGGTCGCTTGCGGTCAATCCCCAACAATCTGCACTGTAGCCAGCGTTTTTTAATGGATTGGCTACACAGTAATTATAATTGATCAAGGTATGTGCCTTGGTCTGTGTTTCGTAATTGGCGTAGGCATCGCTTAAGCCCATAGGGTTAATGCCTAAGAAAGAGTAATGTGCAAAGAATAACGGACCACCGCTTGCTGAACCCAATGGCAACTGTACACCATAATAGGTATTGCCATTTTTCATGGCGCCATTTTTTGCCCAACCTTGATCATAAACTGTTTTTGGAATAGACGAGGTAGGAGAGGCGGCGGCCAATACATAGGTGATTAAACATTCGTTCCATCCTTGGATTGGCAAATTCATTTCCCAAGCATTTGTTGGGCTCCAATGCCAATACAATACATTGCTGTTGTCTTTTCTGAACCAGGCCCATTCAACACCATTGTAAATGGCATTGATGTCTGCCCTAAGGGCAACTTCTGCGGCATCTGAACCACTAAAATATTGCCTGGCTGTAATAAGGCCCTGCATCAGATAGGAAGTTTCAACGAGGTCTGCGCCATTGTCTTTTGCACTAAAAGGGAGTGTTGCACCAGTGTTTCCATCTAACCAATGTGGATAGGCACCATGGTGTCTAGTGGCTTTGTTTTTAAGGAAATCGACAATTTTTTGTAATCTGGCCAAACCTTCTGCTTTGGTAATGAAATTGCGATGGATACCTGTTACAATGGCCATGATGCCAAAACCTGAACCACCAACAGCAATGGTATTGCCTGATGTATTCCTTTCTCGGGCCAAGCCGCTTACAGGATGTGCAAAATCCCAAAAATATTTGAAAGTCTGTTGTTGTACCAAGGTTAACAGTTCATCATCCGTAATGCGGGCAAATTTATCACTGTTGTCTAAACCTGATACAAGGTTGATGTTGATCGGGTTGATCAATCGACCACCACTTGATGATTTTAGATTGTCATTTACAGTTAAAGTATAACTGGTAAAAGACTTGAAATCGCTCTGCGGGGTAATGGTTAATGTTTTGTTGCCATCTTGGAATGAACTGGCAATAGGCATTGCCATACCAGCAGCATCAGTTAAGCTTATTCCATTGGTTACGGTTGAAGTATTGATAGCTTCTGTAAACGTAAACTTGATGGTAGGTTTTAAGTTAAGGCCAGTGTATTTTAGGGTGCCATTGTTTACCCCATTTACTGTAAACGATAAGGAAGTGTCGGTATTTACAGGCGTATCTTTACCGCCTTTTTTACAGCCTGAAAAAATGAGGATGGCCAATAAGAGCTGGACAACATTTAGGGTCTTGATTATTCTCATGCTGTGGGATGTTCAATAAATGCCACAGTAGCTTAGTGCTGCTACTGTGGCAAATCATAGCGTTAAATTATTTTTTGTCTAGATAAAGTTTATACATGGCATTTACAACTGCATCAGGCATAAAAGCATTGTAGATTCTGATCTCGTCGATTTTACCTGTCATGGCGGCATATTCTGTGCTGGTGTTTACCGCTTTGCCTGGGATGACGTTATAGTTACCGCCAATGATAAATTCTCCTGGTTCGTACGATTTGAACAAGTTGTTGCCCACACCTCTGTCAGAATAACTACCGATGTTGATACCGTTGGTCAATACATTGAACCTACCTGTTTTTCCGTTGTAGCTCAATACCAAGTGTACCCAATTGTCAGGACCGATTTTTGGAGATAGGGTAGCATTTAAGTTATCTTGAGAACCACCACCTATGGTTGTAAATCTTGGACCTACTTTTAATACATCAATATTGCTAGCAGGATAACCATTGGTATTTAACCTTACATCTAAGCTACCATCAAACATACCAGGACGTGCAAACTGCATCAACATGGTTCTTTTAGAACCGTTGTTAGAGATCTGGATCCACTGACTGATGGTGAAACTTTTAAAAGGGTCGGTTTTAAAGGCTGCAAACTGCGTTGCATAATAAAGATAGCCTTCGGTTAAACTTAGGGCCTTGCCTTTAAATCCTGTAATCAATGCATCGCCGGCTTTGGCCGTAGGCGCATTGCCACTGATCTTATCTGTGTAGTTGTCATCAAAACTGAAATAGGCAACCAGATTATCTTTAAGGATTTCATCGGTAGTTCTAAAACCACCAATGGTACCTACATAATCATTAGGATCTAACTCTGGCAGATTATTTGGATTGCCATCTTTTTCGCAAGATGAAAATGTTGTGGCGGTAAGTAATACACCTACTGCACAAACTGTTCTATATAAATTTGAAAATTTCATGTTTCTACTATTTTAAGCGATTAGTAACCTGGGTTTTGAGTTAATACACCTTTACTTAAATCAATTTGTTGTTGAGGAATTGGCAACAACCTGTCGCGGTTTGGATTGTAACCAGTTTTTCCAGCAGCTACCATTGCATCTTGGTCAATACCCCAACGTACAATATCGAAGAAACGTTCGTGTTCCATAGCCAATTCAACTCTTCTTTCTTGACGGATGGCATTGCGTAATGCGGTTTGGTCTGTTGTAGTTACATCTGGAAGGATGGCATTGTTACCTGCTCTAGCTCTTGCACGTACACTGTTCAATGCGGCTAAGGCAGCTGTAGTGTTGGTGGTACCACCTAACTCATTTGCAGCTTCTGCATACATCAATACCACATCAGCGTAACGTAAGATACGAACATTCATCCACCAACCACCTCTGTTATTATACATTGCAATATAAGTAGGGTTAGCCAATACTTTTTGATTGTATTTGGTATTAGGTACATCAGTAGGATAAAGCGGTGCAGTTTGTCCATAAATGGTGGTGCTTGGTGTTGAAGCCGTGCTACTGTACAAAATGGTTCTTGTTTTGCGTGGGTCTCCAGGCTCATAAGCAGCTTCTAACATTGCACTTGGCATGTTCCAGCCCCATCCTCTGTTCCATTCTGTACTGCTTCCTCTTGTGCCTTGAACACTTGCATATTGGATACCATTGGCAGTAGGTACAGTTGCGCTTGCTGTTCCTTGGATTTCGAAAATCGACTCTTTACTGTTTTCGCCAGCTTCACTAAAAATAGTGTTGTATGGAGTAGACAAGTCATATTGATTAGAAGTCATTACAAGGTTGGCAGTTGCCATTGCTTGCGACCATTTTTGTTGGTACAAGTATACTTTGGCCAAAATACCATTTGCCATCCCTTTTGTTGATCTGCCTACAAATTTTTTGTCCCAAACCACAGGTAGGTTTGTGGCTGCATATTGAAGGTCGCTTTCTATAAAGGCATAGATTTCTGCTGGTGTACTTTGTGGTACATTCGAAGCTACGGCCTGTACCTTATCAATTTTAGGCACTCTACCAAATGCCCTAACCAATACAAAGTAAGAGTAGGCACGTAAAAATTTGGCCTCAGCTTGTGCTTGGATCTTCATTTGGTCGGTAGCGATAATTTCTTTATCGTTTTCAACTTTATCTAAGATCGTATTACATCTGCCGATCATTGCATAATATTCTGTCCACAAACTGTTTACCCTTCCATTGGTTAAGGCAGGGAAATTATCCATGGCAATAACATCAGCTCCACCATCTGTAGGTGTACTACCTTTGTCAGCATCGTCACTTCTAATACTGGTTACTACCATAAAACCATCAGAAACATAGTTATATGCTCTTAAAGCATCGTAAGCAGAAAATAAGAATTGATCGTATGGTGTTCCACCTTGTGGATAAGGATAATTGTCGGCAGTATATGTTCCTTGTCTTTGTGTATCCAAGAAATCTTTACAGCCCGAATTCATAGAAACAAATGCAGCAGCAGTTAAAGCTACACATAGATTTCTTTTATAATTATTAAATATTTTCATCTGATAAAAATTTTAAAATGCTGTCAATTAAAAAGTAATATTTAATCCGAAAGAGTAAACGGCTGGAATAGGATATACCCCATTATCAGCACCGCCACCTAAAATGCTTCCGATCTGTGCTTCTGGTGTGTAACCAGTTGCTTTGGTCCAAGTTTTAAGGTTTTGGCCACTTACATAAACTCTTAGTTTTTGAGCACCTATTTTAGTCATTAATGTTTTACCGAAAGTATAACCCAATTGAACGGTACGGATCCTGAAATAATCTCCAGGCTCTAAATAATACGAGCTAAACAAGAAGTTGTTTCCACGTGTATTGTCCAAGATAGGCTCTACGTTTGAAGTACCAGGACCAGTCCAAGCATTTAACCTGTTGCTCTCGTAGTTTAAGGTAGCAAAGTTAGAAGTACGACGTTGGGTGTAGATCGAGTTACCAGCCACACCTTGTCCTTCGATCAAGGCATCAAAACCTTTGTAACCTAACGAAAGGCTCATGCCATAACTGTATGGAGGGAATGGTGTACCTAGATAAGTTCTATCTAAAGGTGAGATGATTCCATCACCATTCACGTCTTCGTATGCGATATCTCCAAGCTGTGAATTTGAAAATGCCGGCATGCTCAACATGTCTTTAGCTGTTTGGTAGATACCCACTTGTCTGTAACCAAAGAAATAACCGATCGATTGACCTGAATTGGTCAAGTTTACACCATTGTTACCTGTAATCTGGAATTCAGTAGTATTACCCAAAGATTCTACACGGTTTTTGTTGTAACTGAAGTTACCTGAAATGCCGTAAGTAAACTCTTTGCCTATTTTATCAGACCAACCTAAGGTTACCTCAACACCTTTGTTAACGATTTCACCCAAATTGGTAAAGTAAGTTAATCCACCTTGAGCGGCAGGTAAAGGGAAGCTGGTTAAAATTCCGGTTGTTTTTTTGTTATAAAAATTGATATCAGTACTTAAACGATTATCTAATGCTCTTACTTCTAAGCCTATATCTGTACCTTCTACCACTTCAAAACGTAGGTTTGGATCAGGTAGATAAGCGTTCTGTACAGCAGTATAGATATTGTCGCCAAATATAGCTGTAGAACCTGTTGAAAGACCTTGTTGATAAAGGTTGCCCGGAACACCGTTTGAGTTTCCTAATCTACCCCATGAGGTACGAAGCTTTAAGTAGTTTATGCCTTTGATGTTGTTTTTGAAGAAATCTTCTTCGCTGGCTACCCAACCTAAACCCACACTTCCAAAAGTTCCCCATCTGTTTGCTGGCGAAAATCTAGAACTACCATCTCTACGGATTGTTCCGTTGAAAAGATACTTGTCTTTGTAGGTATAACTTACCCTTGCAAATGCACCGGCATTGGTTTCTTCGCCACCACCTCCAGCATTGCTTTGGATATTGTTAGGGTTGATGATACCTAAGTACCAAAGATCTGGATCACCAGGTACAACCAAAGTACTATCTGTACGAGAACCACTTACACTTGAATTGGCAAAACGCAAAGAAGTGAAACCAGCTAATGCAGTTAATCTATGACCACCTTCAAATGATTTTTCGTAGGTTAAAGTATGGTCTTGTTGATACCTGTGACTTTCTGATTGACCTTGACTAACCGAAGAACGGAACAAGTTGTCTTTGGTAGTAGTAGTCGCTCCTCCGTTTTCACCTACGTTAATAAAAGTGAAAGGTGGACGAGAGAATCCTCTTGAGGTACCAAAAGCATAATCAGCATATAAGGTAGAACGTAAAGTGAAGTTCTTAAGGAATTTTAATTCAGCAAAGATACTTCCGTTAAACCTGTAGTTTTTATTGATGGTCGACCTGTTGTTACGTTCTATAGACGCAATAGGGTTTCCAACTTGTGCCCTTTGGAATGAAGGCATTGAATAATAAGTGTTGGCATCTGTTTGAACCGGCACGATCGGCGCTGCCCAAAGTGCATTGGTTAAACTTGCAGCAGTAGGGTTATAGGTAGAATAAAATCCTGTAAAATCGCCACCCAATTTAAATTTATCAGTTACCCTGATCTCTTCACTTAAACGAAGTACAAATTTTTGAAAATTTTCATATTTCAATACCCCGTCTTGGTTGTTATAGCCAAGGTTGATCAAAGTAGTGGTTTTTTCGCCAGTATTAGAAACACTTAAGCTGTTTGAGTTGATTACTGCATTTTGCAAGATCAGGTCTTGCCAATCTGTATTGCCTTTGTAATTACTGAAATCAAAAGGTGCAGCGTTGATATTTGCCAACTGTGTAGAATATAATTTCTTAAATCCATCGGCATCAGTAACATCAATTTTGTTGGTTACTTTTTGGATACCAACGTTACTTGTAAAATTAACACGTGTTTGGCCTTTTGCTGCACGTTTTGTAGTAATAGCAATTACACCATTTGCACCTCTTAAACCATAAATGGCTGATGATGAGGCATCACGTAATAAATCGATCGACTCGATATCTGCAGGGTTAAGGTAATCGATGTTGTCTTGTAACAATCCATCAACCACATACAATGGACTAGCGTTGTTTGTACTTGCTATACCACGTATCCTGATCACCGGTTGAGAACCTGCACCACCAGAGTTAACTACAGTTAAACCTGCCACCTTTCCTTGTAGAGAGGCCAAAGGGCTAACTGCAGGCATTTTGGCAATATCATCACCGCTTACGCTAGAAATGGCGCCTGTTAAATCTTTTCGTTTTTGAGTACCGTAACCAACAACCACAACCTGCTCTAGGTTTTGAGTATCGGATTTTAAGGTCACATCAATTTTTGATTTGTTGTTGATGGCAATTTCTTGGGTAAGGTATCCTAGAAAGGAAAATACCAAGGTGCCATTACTCGGAGCACTAATGGTATAGTTTCCGAGGGCATCTGTTTGAACTGCACGGTTTGTTCCTTTTAAGACTACTGTTGCAAATGGAATAGCAATATTGCCATCATCTTTTATATTACCCGTAACTGTGATGTTTTGGGCGTTTGCAACACTAAACAAAAACAAACAAAAAAAAGTTAGAACAGAAAATTTTGTAAAGATTTTTTTCATACTGTTATAATATTTGATTTAATTGATTGTTCTAATTTTCTGTTTTTGTTTGGTAACTACAAGTTTAAACACCTATACATTTATACATCAAAGCACAGATGTGTACTTTCACAAAAGGGGAAGTAAATTGTGTTTTTAGGCTAAAAATGACGTTTTTAGGCCGATAATAGAAAAAATAGGAGTACTACAAAGCAGAAAAATCAACTGCCTTTAAGTGTCTTTAAAATTAAGCGATGAGAGGTAATGATGTAGTGCTAAAGTTCCATTAAAAACTCAACTAGGTTCTTGTCGTGTGGAACTTCCAGTTTTTTACGCAAACGATACCTGCGTATTTCTACGCCTCTAAGCGATATGTTTAAGAGTGAGGCCATCTCTTTACTGCTCATGTTCATGTGTAGGTAAGCACATAGTTTCAAATCGTTGGGCACAAGATCTGGGTGGTTGGCTTTAAGCTTTTTGAAGAAACTTTCGTGCGCTTCATTAAAACTGCTTTCGAACAGGTTCCAGTCACGCTCATCGTTCATGCCATCATCTATCACCTTTTGTATTTTTCTAAGTTGGTCTTCTGAAAGTTTCTTTCCATTCTCGTCTTTGAGTTTGGTCATCTCTTCACTTAGTTTCTGGAGTAGCTCGTTTTTATAGACTAGGCTCATGGCCGAATTGGCCAATTCTCTATTTTTGCTGGCCAATTCAGCCTGCAATTTTTCTGTTCGTAGTTTGATGATCTGTTTTTCGGTAGCTTCTGCTTCCTTCTTTAAAAACTCTTCTTTTTCTGCCTGCAATTTTAGCGTAATGGCCTGCTGGTCTTTGTTAAGTTTGGCTTCATAGATGCGCTTGCCAGCTATCAATGCCACTACACCTACCAAAGCATAAAAAGCAATGGCCCAATTGCTGCCATACCAAGGTGGCAATACCACAAATTCAAAGTTGGTAGTTTCGCTGATTGTTCCTTCATCTAGCTTAGCCCTTACTTTAAATACATAACTACCTCTGCCCAAATTGGTAAAATCTTTTTGGGTAGCCGAACTCCAATCAGACCATTGTTTAGAATAGCCTTCTAAATAATATTGGAACTTGATCTTGGCTTGACGGTAATACGGAAGAGAGAAAGAAATACGGATATTATTTCTGCTAAAAGGAATCTCTATGGTTTCTTCACGGCTTCCGTTTTCGGTAATGCTGCTGTATTTATCTGTAATGTCTTCAACTTTTCTGATCAATACAGCAGGTAGTTTTGTAGACTTTGCCTTGTTTTCTGTATTGGTGGTATTGTAGATTACAAAACCATCGTCAACGCTGATCAGGTAGATCTTACTGCTGATCTGACTAATGTTTTCATAATATTGTACCATTCGCCCATCCAAGATGCTGAACCTGCTCGAATCGATAGAAATCTTGCCGGGTTCGGTTAAATTGACCAAACTCATCTTGCCATGGTTGATGAACCAATATTTCTTAAATCCGGCATTGATGATCTTGTTGGAAGAATAGAAACTACCAATGTTTTTATTTAACGATTCGTAGGGTTTAAAGCTATTGTCGATTTCATCGTAGGTTAAAAAGCCAGAATCAGAAGAGAATATGATCTTGTTTTCTACATTGAAGATATTGATGTTGAAGTTTCCAGGAAGGCCATTCTTTTCATCGAAGTATTTGATACTGACAGCTCTTTTCAAGTCGGGGCTTAAAGTAAGCTTATACAATCCTTTATAAGCGTGACTAACCCAAATGTCTCCTTTGCTATCCTGTTCTACATAACGTGAAGGTTCTCCAAAACCCGTGATCTTATGGCTAAATTTCCAGTTTCCGGCAGCATCTTTGGCAAAAATGACCAATCCGGTATAGGTACCCTGGATCAGGTAATTGGGATTTGAATTTAGCTTTTTGATGGTCCAACCTCCGCTAACGATTGATATTTTGTCCATTCGGTCGCCAACGATATTAAACGTCCCATCATTATGGCCACACAATAGCTGGTTGTCTATTTCACTGAGGTCCCAAACCTGTCCTTGAGAGTTCGGGATCAATTTGAAATCAAAAGAATTGAACAGGTTTCCATCTTCAGGTATCCAAGGGCTCCAAAACAAACCTTGATTGGTACCCAAGTAGATCTTGTTCTTTACGATCAAGCTAGAATAAACGGTTCCAAACTGCCCGGCTTTATCGAAGTAAAAGTATAGGGGAGAGTTGAGCTCTACCCTGTCAATGCCATTGTCTAGGCCAGCCCAAAGATTCTGTTCATTATCGGCATACAGGCTTAAGATGGTATTGTTCTGTAATCCACTTGATTTATTAATGCGCTGTACCACTTTGCCATTTTCATCAATAATGATCAATCCGTTTAAAATCGTGCCGTACGCATAATATTTATCCAAGATCCTTACCCCATTGTTGAGCTGATAGGTTTTTAAAAACCAATTGGCAGGACTGTTTAATGGGGTAAAACTTTGGCCATCGTAGATAAAAAGACCATTTTTACTGGTGCCGATGATAAAACTGTTGTTTTTATAAGGTAAGATAGAGAGGATTCCAGTGTTGCCCAATATTTCACTTCCTGCCAAGGGTACAAAGTTTTTTCCTTGTAACTCAAAAAGACCTTTTCCCAATACTTCGGCAAAAAGCCTCTTATTGGCCTGATGCAAAAACAAAAAAGCATTGGGTGCTTTAAGGACAACTACTTTTTTATGCTCATAGATATAAATGGTAGAAAAGGATTGAAAAATGATCCGTTGTCCATCAACATATATTTTCCAGATCTCGTCGGTTAATCGGTAAGGTTGCGGAATAAGTTTAACCAATGAATTATAACTCAGTTTTTTGTTCTTATACGACCAATATCCGAACTCACCAAAACTGCCGGTGTAAATTGTTCCATCGCTGCCAGCAGCTACGGAGCGTACGATCTGGCGGTTTGGCATCTTGTATTGTTGCCAATATTTTCCATCATAAGTTAACAGTCCTTCGGCATTACCAAAATACATGATGCCATTTTTGTCTTTGGCAATAGACCAGTTTTGGTTACCCGATAAATAAGATGATTTTGGATAATTCTGAACGTAGGGAACCCCAATACTTTGGATGTCGTTGGCAAAAACACCACCAGACAATAGCATGAAAATAAAACAAATGATAAAACGACCGAAAGTATGGTTTTTCATGTATGTAAAGGAGCTGCTAGTCAAATTGTTGTACAAATTAAATAATTAATAGGGATAAAAAACAAAACAGTACTTATTTCTTGATAAAGGCAAAAAATACGGCCAAGATAATAAGTACGAAAGCTACAACATGGTTCCAAGCAATCTTTTCCGTCTTAAAAAACAGGATGGAGAAAATAAGGAATACAGTAATTGAAATGGCTTCTTGGGTTACCTTCAATTGCATTAAACTAAATGGCCCACCATTTTCCTTAAAACCATATTTATTGGCAGGTACTTGGAAGATATATTCGAACAAGGCAATGCCCCAACTAATGGCAATGATGCTTAAAAGGCCGAGGCTTTTACTCCACTCCATATCTTTGAACTTTAAATGGCCATACCAGGCCAAAGTCATAAAGGTATTAGAGATCAAAAGGAAGACGATGGTTAAAAAAGCACGCATATTATCAAATAGTTAATGGATAATTTTTGAAATTTATAAAATCTATTTCGTAATCATACCCAAACCATTTACAAAATCTATGCTAAACAGAAATCTACCTTGCAGTGCAAGGTCAATAAACTATTTTGGCTTTAGCTTTTAGCTACTGGCTGAGGCACTTTTACATAATAACCTGTTCCATCATATGGACGCTTACGCGGATGGGTGGTACAGGCTACAGAACAACAGCCTTGTAGTTCATCACCACATTCATCACACTGTGTAAAATGCTCATTGCACTCTGGATTGGCACAGTTGATCATTTTAGGCGTGGTTTTGCCGCAGTTTAAGCAGGTAGAAACAATAACTGGGTTTACAGAATTTACATCAACGGCAATTCTATTGTCGAAAACATAACATTTGCCATCAAAATCTTTACCACCGGCTTCTTTACCATATTTGATGATCCCACCATGTAATTGATACACATCTGTAAAACCATGATGTAACAATAAGGCAGAAGCTTTTTCGCATTTGATCCCACCTGTACAATAAGTCATCACTTTTTTGTCTTTGTATTTGGCCAAAGCTTCGATCTGGTCAGGGAAATCACGAAAATTCTCAATATCTAAAGTTACGGCATTTTTAAACTTGCCGAGGTTATGTTCATAATTAGAACGTACATCTAATACCACCACATCGTCGCGGTCTAACATTTCGCTAAACTCTTTAGGCTCCAGATATTTTCCTGTCCTTTCGTTGGGATTGATAATACTGGTATCACGCAGGCCAGAGTGTACGATTTCTGGTTTGTACCTGCAATGCATTTTAATAAACGAAGGCTCTTCAACCTCATCTATTTTAAAATCGGTTTTGGCAAATCTTTCATCGGCCTTAACATGGGCCATATAAGCTGCGCAGGCTTCAACAGTACCAGAAACAGTACCGTTTAAACCTTCTTCGGCAACGATGATCCGTCCAACCAATCCTAAAGATTTACAAAAAGCCAAGTGGTCTGCAGCAAATTGTTCTGCATCTGCTATTGGAGAATAGCAATAATAAAGTAGGGTGTTATATGTTGTCATAATTCATTGATACCGCTGCAAACGGCGTTTAATGCGGGCAAAGATAATAAAAAAGATGGAGGGTAAAAAAATAAGGTTTAGGACCTTATACCCTAAACCTTATCATTGATGTATGGATTGACTTTATTTAAAAGCCATAGGTGATCCTAACTCCTTGTTCTACTTTTTTATTGCCATCATAGGCATAACCATAACTTACGCCAAAACCTAAACGTTCAATACCGAAATAGAGTTCTTTATAGTTCTTTTTGCTCGGTTGGGTCAGGTAATTGATACCGATGATCTCTTCCAGTTTTAACTTGCGCAACAATGGAATCTTATTGATAAAGAAACCTGCGAAATTATGTTCGATATGTGCCTCTACATATTGTTTGTCGGTACTGTATTGATAAAAATCAAGGTATCTGAATTTTCTCAGGTTAGGAGGGAACACGGTAGAGTTGTTTCCTCTAAAATGTTTGCTATCTGGATAGTATACCGAATTGTTGTTCAAGAATTTCCCGGCACCTACTACAAAAGAGGTATAACCAAATAGACCCGCACTGATGCGCTCTTGATAGATCTCAACACTTAACAAGTCGTAATCTACATCACTACCCAATATGCTCTTGATTCCTTTTCTATAACCCAAGCTTAGACGTGGAAACCTTGATTCTTGGTAAAATTTGCCATCAGGTCTGGTAATATACGTCTGCCCAATAGTGTAGGTAAGGTCTGCAGCAACGTTAAACGAGCTATAAGTTGGAAACAATGGTATTTCGGCATCGGGTGTAAATGGATTGTTTGAAGTATATTCTTCATCCTTAACATCTCTAAACTTATAGTCGCTGGTATTTTTTAAGGTGTAGTTTTTCGAATAGTTGATAGACACTGTACCTTGCAGACCATCGGCCAATTCTCTTGTGGTAGCCACAGTAGCATATTCCTTTTTATAGAATTTAGAAAGGTTTCGTTCAAATAATAACGAGTTGAAGGTATTTGAACGCAAACTCATAGATCCATATCTATTCAAATCAGAAATTGCGCTACCAAAACTGGCACTGATACTTGCCCGCTTTACAGGGTCGTAATAATAGTTACCAGTGATATTACCAGTAAATGTACGATTGGAAAACCCATACCTCACCTCAGGGTTGATGCTATAGTATTTTCTGTCCTCCAAATTTTTCCGGTAGGTTACACCATATTTAAGGGCCAATCCTTCAACAGTATTGAAAAATACCGAAGCAGCAATCGGGTCGAAATAGATGGATTTTTTATTATATCTGTCATTGATGCTGTAACCAGTTAAGAACAGTTTTCCTAAGCCAAACTTGTTGTTTTTCTTTTCCAGCGAATCCAGATAATGCTTAGAGGTTTTGCGCAGGGCGATACTGTCTTTTTTCTTGTAGTCGAACTTTTCCTCGTCTGTTAACGGGATGGGCCTGTTGTTCATCCAATACAATGAATCTTTTTTGTTGACCGCTCTGGTTACCTTTAAGATTTCTGCCGTAAAATGGTTCTTGGCAAAATTTGGATGGATATTGTAATTGCTGTAGATACCCACATAATAACCTTCAAATTTAAAACCTAGTACATTGCCTTTAAACTGGAATTTGATGGTAGATGGCATGTATACATTTTCAACCTTGTTGTATTGTTGACTGATATTTAAAGTATCTACAAAATTAATTCCAGCACTCTGTGTCAGGTCAAGGCTTGTGCCCATCAATCGCCAACTGTCGTCGGCAATGTAAACTATACCTCTAAAAACAGGGTCGTTCTTTCTGCGGGGGATCACTTCAATCTTATTGATCGTTACCCCATTTTCCTCAGAAGTACCTAATAGTTTGTATCTATAATAAAATAAGGCATTGTCGGCAATTGGCGATACAAAGCTTCTGGAGCTTAGTCCACTATTTTCCAACATCAGGTTTTCGTAAAAATTAATGATGAGGTCAGAGGCCTTGTTGAAGCTGAAAGAGTTGTTACGTCCAGATACCTTAGAAGAAACCATTTCTTCGTGGATCTTGTTCGGACGTTTAAAGCTGAATATAGATTGCGATTCTGATAAATATAAGATACCTCTTCTATTGGTGTCCAGTTCCAACATTTTTTGGATGTCCTGTCCAAAGAATTTTTTAGGTGCACCCACTAGTTTTTGCAGCCCTTTGATATAGACGTCGCTGCTAAAAGATTCAACCTCATTTAAGTGTTTCTTCCTGTTTTTGATGGCTTGTCTGATGATCTCAAATGCCGGGTCTTCAGCATTTGGCCTAACCACAATGTCTTTTAGCGTATAACTTTCGTTTGCCAAGGTCTGGTTTGCAACCACATCGCCAGTTACATTGATGCTTCTTTCGGCTGTTTTATAACCAATCGCTTTATAGATCAAGGTTACGGTGCCTTTGTCTACAGTTAACTGATATTGACCATCAACATTGGCCGAAGCACCCTTGGTAGAGTTTTTAAGGTAAACAGAAGCAAAGGGAACCACATCTCCATTGCTATCAGTAATCTTTCCACTAATTTGGTGTTGTGCCATTGCAGTACTAAAAGTTGCTAGGCATAGTAAGAGTAGGAAGTAGGTTTTCTTCATATAGGGTTAAAGATAGAACATCAGGTTTTGATTTAACGCAAATAAACTGTTAAAGTTTGTTAACTGGTAATATATTATATTTGTAGAGCCATTTTTCGGAATAATGGTTGCATCAAAAAAAAATAAATATGTATAAAACATTACAACCCGTTCTACAAAAAGAACTTGAAGAAATAGAAAACGCTGGATTATTTAAACGTGAGCGAATTATTATAACCCCTCAAGGAGCTGATATCAAGGTGAGTTCTGGAGCAGAAGTTATTAATTTTTGTGCCAATAATTACTTAGGGTTGTCATCTCATCCTAAGGTGATCGAAGCTGCCAAAAAAGCCATAGACGATTATGGATATGGAATGTCATCAGTTCGTTTTATCTGCGGTACACAAGATATACATAAAGAATTAGAAGCAAAGATCTCCGAATTTTTAGGTACGGAAGATACCATTTTATACGCGGCAGCCTTTGATGCCAATGGCGGTGTTTTTGAACCTTTGTTCAATGCAGAAGATGCCATCATTTCTGATGAGTTGAACCATGCTTCGATCATAGATGGAGTTAGGCTTTGTAAAGCGCAACGTTTCCGCTATAAAAATAGCGATATGGAAGATCTGGAGCAACAATTGATTGCAGCAAAAGACTGCAGACATCGCATCATTGTTACCGACGGAGCCTTTTCTATGGATGGCTCTGTGGCCCCATTAGATCAGATCTGCGATTTGGCCGATAAATATGAAGCCCTGGTGATGATTGATGAATCTCACTGTTCTGGCTTTATCGGTAAAACAGGAAGAGGTACGCACGAACATTTTGGAGTAATGGATAGGATCGATATCATTACAGGAACTTTGGGTAAGGCATTGGGCGGTGCATCTGGCGGATTTACTTCCGGTAAAAAAGAGATCATCGATATGTTGCGTCAGCGTTCTCGTCCATACCTTTTCTCAAATACCTTGGCGCCAGCAATTGCAGGTGCTTCTGTAGCTGTTTTAGACATGTTAAGTAGCACAACAGCCTTACGCGATAAATTGGAAAGCAATACCAAATACTTCCGAGAAAAGATGACAGCTGCTGGTTTTGACATCAAGCCAGGTTTTCATCCTATTGTTCCAGTAATGTTGTACGATGCTAAGGTGGCCCAAAACTTTGCCGCTAAAATGCTCGAAGAAGGAATCTATGTAATTGGTTTCTTTTATCCAGTGGTACCTCAAGGTAAAGCAAGGATCCGTGTTCAATTATCGGCAGCACATGAGCAGCACCATTTAGACAAAGCCATTGCTGCATTTACCAAAGTTGGTAAAGAACTTGGTGTAATTAAATAAGATGTAATGTATTTCTGGTTCGTGTTTGCACGAACCAGAAAATGTCTCATAAAACGTAATCCATAACCATGAAGAGTTTCCCTAAAGTATTGTTTGCACTTACTTTTTTAGTAGCAATCATCAGCTCTTGTAAAAAGGATGAAGCAAGCCCAGCAACCCCAAAAATTGTAACCGAGGCCAAAACAATACTGAATGTTGCTTATGGTAACCACGGGTCTAAGATCATGGATGTGTATTTGCCAACCAATCGCACAGCCAATACAGGTGTGGTGGTTTTTGTGCATGGTGGAAGTTTTATTGGAGGTGATAAAAGCGATTTCACCACTTTTGTAAAAGAACTGGTAAGGAATGATTATGCAGTTTTAAATATCAATTACAGATTGGTAGATGCTACAGGTTTAACAGATTCGCCAACTAAACATAGACCGAGTGCAGTATTGGTACAAGATCAGGTAAGTGATGTAAGTGAGGCCGTTGATTATGCCATTTCACATGCCAAAGAGTGGCAGGTAAGCGAGAGCAAAGTTGCACTTGCTGGGCATAGTGCAGGGGCAACATTGGCTTTACTATATACGTATAGCACCCGAAATACCAACAAGGTAAAAGTGGTGGCAAATCTGGCAGGTGCTTTAGACCAAACATTTTCAGATATCCCTTTTTATTATTACTTATTGCCAGACTATATCTTGGAAGCAGGTTACCGTTATACAGGTTACGAAGCTGAAGTTGCAAATGAGCAATATTATAGGGCAATCAGTCCATTATATACGGCCAATGCCAACCAAAAGATACCTACTTTAAATATCTTTCCAGAAAATAATGCGGTAGGTTTGTTGCCCAAACAAGGCAGGGCTACCTTCGATGCCTTTACCGCAAAACTGAATAGCCTAAATATTCCCAATAAATTTGTGATGGTAGCAGGAGCAGACCATGAGTTTACAAAAATGGGCAATTTTGATATTGTATTAAATGAAACGATGGCCTATTTAAATGCCAATTTAAAATAGCAGGCAAATTGAGATAGACTTTTTATCCTTCTTAGTTCATTTTCTTGTAATAAATACGCTTCAAGATCATTTTTGGACTCGTTGGCTGTAAAATATTTCTGATAAATGCTGTATCTTTGGCAGATGTTACAAGACCAGATCACACAATATACCGCAGAGATCAATGCATTTGACACCACAAGTGCCGATGAGCTGGAGCAATTCCGTATCCGTTTTTTAGGAACAAAGGGCATTATCAAAGATATTTTTGATGAATTTAAAGCCGTTTCTCCAGAAGAAAAGCGGACACTTGGAAAGGTATTAAATGAGTTTAAGCAATTGGCAGAAGCTAAATATCAATCGATAAATGAACTTGTTGCCAGTTCAGGTCCAAAAACCGAAGACTCAGGGATGGATTTAACCTTGCCGGGCGAAGGATTTGAAGTTGGTGCACGCCACCCGCTAGCCTTGGTAAGAAGAGAGATCATCGAAATCTTTAACAAATTAGGTTTTAGTGTGGCCGAAGGCCCTGAAATAGAAGACGATTGGCATAACTTCTCAGCGCTGAACTTCCCAGAAGAACATCCTGCAAGAGATATGCAAGATACCTTCTTCATTAAAAAAGGAGGAGAGAAAGGCGATATCGCCCTTCGTACGCATACCTCATCAGTACAAGTGCGGATGATGGAAGCTGGTCAGCCTCCTTTTAGGGCTTTGATGCCAGGTCGTGTATACAGAAACGAGGCAATCTCTGCAAGAGCACATTGTTTCTTCCATCAGGTAGAAGGATTGTATGTGGATGAGAATGTATCATTTGCCGATTTGAAACAGACCCTGTTCTATTTTGTTCAAGAATTGTATGGCGAAGGTACCAAAGTACGTTTCCGTCCTTCTTATTTTCCTTTTACAGAACCATCTGCAGAAATGGATATTTCTTGTACCATCTGTAAAGGTGCAGGTTGCCAGATGTGTAAATACAGTGGTTGGGTAGAGATTTTGGGCTGTGGCATGGTGGATCCTAATGTTTTGGAAAACTGTGGCATAGATTCAAAAAAATATAGTGGTTTTGCATTCGGAATGGGTATTGAGCGTATCGCCAACTTGAAGTTCGAAATCAAAGATTTGCGTTTGTTCTCAGAGAATGATGTACGTTTCTTAAAACAATACAAATCGACCGTTATTTAATTCCGGCTGTTATGGTTTAACGCCATGCACAAACCTCACCGTTAAAAACAAATAAGATGCAAATGAAATATGTAGTTGGTTTGTTATTTATCCTTATTCTTGGTGTTTCTTGTGGAAAAGAAAGAAATCTGGTACCCAATGTGCCCGTTAATTTCAGTTCGCCATTAACAGATCCAAGGTTGAGCAGGTTAAGTACGGCTGGCGGCGCGGTAAGCCTTACAGGCTATGGTGTTGCAGGACTAATCATTTACCGTAGGGCAGACAATGCCTATGTTGCTTATGATCGTTGCAGTACCGTTAATCCAGAACAAAAGAACCCGATCAACATAGACGATCCTAACCTCACCGCTACAGATCCAGTTTCAGGGGCTAAATATTCATTGTATGATGGCAGCCCAGTAAAAGCACCAGCTAAAACATCATTAAGACAATACAGCGTTACCATTGCAGGTAATACTATACAGGTAACAAATTAATGGAACCAGAAAAAATAAAAGAAAGTATAATCCGAGCTGCCAAAGAGCTCTTTCGTAAATATGGTTACCATAAAACCAGCGTAAATGAAATTGCCAAAAAAGCACGCATCGCCAAAGCAACCATTTACAAATATTTTGATAGTAAAGAACAGGTTTTAGATGCCATCTTAATGGATTACCTGGATGTAAACCTGCACGAGATCTTAAGTAATAAAGTACAGTTTGCCAACGAAGAAGAACATTTAAAAGCTTTGGTAATGAAGACCTGCCGCTTATCTTACACTGTTTGTAATGAATTTATAGGTTGGGATTTTGTTCGGGAGAATGCCAACTCGCAAGAGTTTCTTAAGCATCTTTCAGATCAGTTGGAAGCACTTTTATTGTCGGCCTACCTAGAGTTAGACCACTTTAAAAAGAACCCAGCGCGTAGAGGAGGGTTGGCCTTTTTGTTAAAGGCGAGTAAAAGCATTGTGTTTTCTTTTGCCTTTACTTCTGTTAGTGATGCCGATGTGCGTAAGAATTTTGTAACCTTCCAGAAAGAAATCTTGCCTTATTTGGTAAAAGCGGCATTATAAGTAAAAAGTTAATCTTTCCATTCTCATGGATTTAATGGAGTTTTGACAGATTTAGTAAAGTCAGTCTTACAGTAAATAAGAGGTTAAACTTATTATTCGATAAGTTGTGTATAGATTCTAAAGATCTTTATCGCCTTCGTAGATATAAGATACGTTGTACCAAGCCACAAGGTCATTGCTATTGGTCATCTCTGTTAGAGATTTGAAATTGGCCCCTTCAGAACGGAACATATTTTGAGCTAAAGTTAAGCCATGTTCTGTACCTACCGCTGCTGTAAGGTATGGAGGACTTACTCGGGTATAAATATAGAAAGTCATACTATAAGCCAAGCGCTTTTTTGATTTAATACCATATACTTCCCAAGTATTTACATATCTATTATGCCCTTTTAAAGTATCGCCACTGAATTTATACTTTAGCATATCTACTTCAACACGTTTAGGGAGTTGTGATAGTGAATCTTTAGATTTAAAAATGAGTTGGTTTGGTGGTGTGAAATTTTTTAACCTGTCTAAAAATAATGCTTCTGGTGTATATTCTTTTGAAACGTCTTTTCCTCCATTTGGATCACCCTTGTAGACTTTAAATTCAGAAACTTCCATTTTGCCAGTATAATTAAAGGTGGCAATAGGTAAATTGTTTGGCTGTGGTTGTCCGGGCTCTTGTTTTTTACAAGACGAAAGTAAGCTCAATATCAATAATGATAGGAGGGGTAGGTATGTTTTCATATTTTCAATAGTAGATGTTTCAAATCTAGCTAAATTCATGAGATGTAAAAGTTAAGGTTTTGTTAAGGATTTAACAGTTAATTGAAGCCTATAGATAAGATTACTTTACAGAAAATTAACATATACCGTTTTGGTTTTTGGTTCATAATTTGCTATATTTGTATTATTATCAACATAATATCAAAATGAGTAAAGAGGTTTTAGAAATTTCTGTAATGGTTGATGAACAATTTGACATGAGTTTTAACTTGGTTGAAGGCTTTTTTGGATTAATCCTTAAAGTTTTTGGGAAGTAAGAAAACCTGTTGATTGTTTCAATAAACGAGTTGCCAAACTCGATAGGGGATGTATGTCCTAAAAATAAAATCAATACTCTATCCTTTAGCTATTTTATACCTTAAACCTTAGGCCTTCAAGCTTCCATCTCTTTACCTCCTAGCTTTTTATTATATTTGCAACAATGAGTAGAAACAGAAGAAATGCTGAGCCGATCCGGATCAGTGGATTGAGCATTATTGATATTGCCGAAGAAGGTAAAGGTGTGGGCAAAGCCGACGAATTGGTCATTTTTGTGGATAAGGCCGTTCCTGGCGATGTGGTGGACGTGCGTTTGGTTAAAAAGAAAAAAAACTTTGCCGAAGCCATCATCGAACGGTTAGAAACACCTTCAGAATTTCGTCAAGACCCCTTCTGTAGTCATTTTGGTACTTGTGGAGGCTGTAAATGGCAACATATGGATTACGATGCCCAACTTCGTTTCAAGCATAAAAATGTAGAGGCCGCGTTACAACGTTTGGCCAAAATTGATACCACGGCAATGGAACCGATCTTAGGTTCTGCAGTGAACAAATATTACCGTAACAAGTTAGAATATACTTTCTCTAATAAGCGTTGGTTAAATGCCAACGATATGGAGTTTGAAGCCGAGGGAAGAGAGATGAATGCTTTAGGTTTTCATGTTCCCTTGCGTTTTGATAAGATCTTGGACATCGACCATTGTTACCTACAGGCCGAACCTAGCAATAAACTGCGTTTAAGCGTAAGGGAATATGCCTTGAACAATGGATTGAGTTTTTATGACCTGCGCAACCACGAAGGTGCCTTGCGTAACCTGATCATCAGGACTTCATCAACAGGAGAGGTGATGGTGGTAGTGGTATTTGCCTATACTACACAAGAAGAGATAGATGGCTTAATGGAGCATTTAAAAAATACTTTCCCTGAGCTTACTTCATTGTTATATATCGTCAACCAAAAAAAGAACGATACCATTTTTGACCAAGAAGTGATCACCTATGCAGGTAGAGACCATATTTTTGAAGAGATGCCGGTAGATGGTTTAGCTGGGGGAGTGGTGAAATTTAAGATTGGTGCAAAATCTTTTTATCAGACCAATTCCGAACAAGCTTTCGAATTGTATAAAATAACCAAGGAATTTGCCGATTTTAAAGGTGACGAACTGGTTTATGACTTATATACTGGAGCAGGTACGATTGCCAACTTTGTAGCTGGCAATGTTAAACAGGTTGTAGGAATAGAATATGTGCCTACGGCGATAGAAGATGCAAAGTTCAATTCGGCCTTAAACGGGATTGACAATACCATTTTTTATGCAGGTGACATGAAAGACATCTTAACGCCTGAGTTTATTACTGCCCATGGCAAACCCGAAGTGGTGATCACGGATCCACCTAGAGCTGGCATGCATGCCGATGTGGTAACCCGTTTGTTAGAAATGGAAGCACCGAAGATTGTCTACGTCAGTTGTAATGCGGCTACGCAGGCCCGTGATCTGGCCCTGTTGAAAGAAAAATACGATGTGGTACGGATCAAACCTGTAGATATGTTCCCACATACGCAACACGTAGAAAACGTGGTTTTGTTAAAACTTAAATGATGAACAAATTTTGCATTTATTTGGTAACCCTGGTTTTGCTGACTGCTTGTAACAGTAAGCAAACAGCAAAAAATGCCACAGCTACTGCAGCTGCCACTCCAAGTGGTTTTACTGTAGATTATGGCAAACAAGAAGTTGATACGATACTATTGAGTAAAACGGATTCGGCTTTTGTGGTGAAGAATAAAGCAATTAAAGATGATATGGGTGATAAGCAAAAGGATTATACCATACAGGTTTATTTTACCAATCTAAAATGGCCGAAGCTTTCCTTTAAAAATGCAATTGGAGCAGATTTGGCATTGGCAGGAGACCTAGATGGAGATCATCAGACAGAATTATTATTGAGACCGGAGTGGTTTAGCAGCTGTTGGTCTACCGTAAATCTATTCTCATTAAAGAACAACGCTTGGAAATTGGTTAAAAATGGCAGCATGTATTTCTGTTCCGACCAATATCCGTTAAGCAAAAGAGTGGTTAAAACAGCTAGCGGTTATGGTTTATTGACCGACAGTTTAACCGATGATAAATTTATTACCTTAAAGAAAACGATCAAGTTTTAAGATATGGAATCGGAAGAGTTATTGAATAATTTTGGCCAAGATGGAAATGGCGAAAACAAAGAAAAGAAAAAAAGTCCACTGATCAGTTTAGAAAAAGACCTCACGTTTTACGCAGATTCGATCAAAGAAGTTGCAGTAGAGATCATGGTAGAAGGGATTTCAAAGACCCCAATTTTTATAGCCCACCAACATCAGGTAAGTATCGGAGAAGTGATCCTAAATAAGGAAGACCTCAATACCGATTGGACGATACAGGCATCCACACTTGAAGAATTTATACAAAAAGGTATAATCCACCCAGATAAAAAAGAGCAGTTTCTAAAAAGCTATAAAAAGCCCGAAAACTACATGTGTGTTTTCGTAGTGGTGCCAGAAGGGGCCAATTTTATCTATTACCCTTATCCTAAAAGTGCTTAATTAGCTATTGATATAACTTTCTAGTTGGGAAATGGTCTGCTTTTGATCAGCGATGATAAATTTAACCACATCGCCAATAGAAACCATGCCTATGGTTGTACCATCTGTCATCACTGGTAAATGTCGAATGTGCTTGTCTGTCATGATCTGCATACAGATTTCTATACTGTCTGTTGGACCAACTGTAATTGGTGTGGTGGTCATGGCATCGCTGATAGGAGTATCTTTTGATGATTTGCCATGGAGTACGATTTTTCGGGCATAATCACGTTCGGTAAAAATTCCTAATAACTGTGCATCTTCCATGATCAGCAAAGCACTGATGTTTTTCTCCGTCATTATCTTTAGCGCTTCCAAAACGGAGGTGTTGGGCACAACACTGTAAAGCTGAACAGGTTTGGCGTTTAAGATTTGTTGAACTGTTTTCATAATCAGTTGTTTATTAGCTACTTAAATTTAACTTAAATAAACAGAAATAACAAGCAAGAAATGGCAACAGTTATAAACAATAGTTGTTTTGCTTTAGATATGGATGGTGGTTCTTTGTCTATCTTTCCAAAGCTGATATTTCTCCAAGTCTTTGGCAATTTGTTTATAAACCAGTGTCAAGATGTAGATATCATCAACAAAACCTAAACCAGCTATAAAATCTGGGATCAGGTCTATGGGCGAAATAAAATACAATAAGCCTGCGATAACCACAATAATTGAACGTTTGGAGACATGTGTATAACTTCCGTTGACATAGTCTTTTGCCAATGCAAAAAGCAATTGCAACTGTTCCCATATTTCGGTTAAGGCGCCTTTATTGGTGGTCGCTTTTTTAAGCCCTTCCTGAAGTTTTCCTAATGTTTGATCTTTATCTTTGATCAGCTGTTTGGCTTTTTTGCCAAATAAATTAAAAAGGGTTTGAAGTCGATTGCGATTCATAGATTTATCGTTTAGGTTATACTGTCAATAAACGTACCTAAATAGATTGTCTTATGGCATTTGTAGATAATAGTGGTCTGGTCTTCGACAGGCTCAGACGGACAGCGCTATAGATGCTCAGTCTGAGTAAAATAAAAAAACGCTTTTATAAGTTTTATCCACCAGTATTTTTGTCATTCTGAGTGAAGCGAAGAATCTCTTCTAATGGGTTTATCTATGGGGATTCTTCAATGCGTTCGGCATGACAAATTGGATAAACTGTTTAGTATTATAAAGATGAAACTATCAGTACAACAATATATTATATAGTATTTTTGTCATTCTGAGTGAAACGAAGAATCTACTTTGATAAGTTTGATCTATGGAGATTTTTCAATGCGTTCGGCATGTATTACAACATTTCTAAAATTTCATCTACATATTTACGGTCATTGGCCAAACGAGGTACTTTATGTTGACCTCCAAGTTTACCTCTCGCTTTTAACCATTTATAGAAAGTATCTGGTGGGGCATTGTGTACCTTTGGCCTACTGAGGACCATGTCCTTAAAACGTTTGGCATCATAATCTGAGTTTACCTCACGTAAGGTATTGTCAAGTACCGTTACAAACTGTTCAAAATCGTTAGGTTGGGTCTCAAATTCGATGATCCACTCATGCCCTCCAGCTTCTTCACCCTTAAAATAGATAGGACAAGCGGTATAATCCTTCACTTTTGCTGCGGTTGCACCACAGGCCTTGGTCAGCGCATTTTCTGCATTGTCGATGATCACTTCCTCGCCAAAGGCATTAATAAAATGTTTGGTCCGGCCTGTGATCTTGATTCTAAAAGGAGAGAGGGAAGTAAATTGGATGGTATCTCCAATCAGGTATCGCCATAAACCCGCATTGGTAGAGATGATGATTGCGTAGTTTTTATGCAGTTCTACCTGTTCTAGAGAAAGTGTTCTTGGATTTTCATCCTCCAAATTCTCCAATGGCAAAAATTCGTAGAAAATACCATAATCGAGCATCAACAATAGCTCTTCAGAATGGTCTTGGTCTTGGATGCCAAAAAAACCTTCAGATGCATTGTAGGTCTCTAGGTAATACATGTCATCAGAAGGGATCAATTCCTTGAATTGTGCCCTGTAAGGTGCAAAGTTTACCGCACCATGGAAATAGAGTTCCAAATTAGGCCAAACTTCCAAGAGGTTGTTTTTGCCGGTTAGTTCCAGTACTTTTTTGGCCAGAACAATGGTCCAGGTAGGTACACCAGAAATATTGGTTACATTTTCTTTGATGGTGGCCTCGGCCATTTTATCCATCTTTTCCTCGTAATTGTCCATTAACGCAATGGAAATATCTGGTGTTCGGTAATATTCGGCCCACATCGGCAGGTTTTTGATCAATACGGCCGAAAGGTCTCCATAATGGATGTCCTCACAAAGTTGGTTGATCTGATGGCTTCCCCCCAAAACCAGCCCTTTGCCGGTAAACATCTGGGTGTTTGGTCTGTTGTTGCAATAGATAGAGATCATGTCCTTGCCACCTTTAAAGTGGCATTCTTCTAAAGCTTCTTCCGATACTGGAATAAATTTGCTTCTATCGCTGGTGGTACCAGACGATTTGGCGAACCATTTGATTTCTGAGGGCCACAAGATGTTCTGTTCGCCCTGCAGCATGCGTTCGATGTAAGGTTTTAAGGTATCGTAGTTTTGGATCGGCACCCTTTCCTTAAATTGGCTAATGGTAAGAATGGACCTATAATCGTATAATTTACCCCATTCGGTATTTTCTGCACTTGATATCAGGGTATGGAACCATTCTTCCTGAACATCTAAAGGGTACTTGATGAAAAGCTCGATCTGATGGATGCGCTTTTTCATATACCAGGTAAAAATCGAATTTACAATTGCCATTTGATCGGTAATTTATATTTTTTTTCTACGTAGTACGAAGTTTGATCCCAAGTACACCTTTCGTACCATTTCATTTGCCGCCAATACCTCTGGCGTTCCAGATTCTAAGATCTTTCCTTCAAAAAGGAGATAGGCCCTATCGGTAATAGACAATGTTTCTTGTACGTTGTGGTCGGTAATCAAGATACCAATATTTTTTTGTTTTAGTTTAGCAACAATAGTCTGGATTTCTTCTACTGCAATTGGGTCTACCCCAGCAAAAGGCTCATCCAATAAAATGAAATTTGGATTTGCGGCCAGGGCTCGGGCAATCTCGGTCCGCCTGCGTTCGCCACCTGATAAAAGATCACCTCTGTTTTTTCTTACCTTGTGTAAGCTAAACTCATTGATCAGCTCTTCCAGTTTTTCGTGTCTTTCTTCTTTGGTCAGCTTGGTCATTTCTAAAATAGCCAAGATGTTGTCTTCAACCGTCAGCTTTCTGAAAACACTGGCTTCCTGCGCCAAGTAACCAATTCCTTTTTGTGCCCTGCGGTACATGGGGTCTTTGGTAATGTCTTCGCCCTCTAAAAGAATAGTTCCTTCATTTGGTTTGATCAAACCTACGATCATGTAAAAAGATGTTGTTTTACCAGCTCCATTCGGACCCAACAAACCTACAATTTCTCCTTGGCTAACCTCAAAGGAAACATTGTTTACAACAACACGTTGTTTGTATTTTTTAACCAGATTTTCGGCCTTTAATATCATTATGATTTTAGCTTTTCGATTTTAGATCTACGATTTTAAAACTGTGATAACTTTAAATCGGATCTTCTATTTTAATTCCTTTAATATTTAACTGCAATCGTTTTTTATCTTTCCAAACGTTCTCTTCGATCGTATAACAAACAGCAAAAGTCTGGTTTGGTTGTAACAATCTTTCAAATTCGCCCAATCCAAAAGCGATGGCTTCAAAAATAGCTGAATTTTGTTGTTTTATGCTCAATTTTAAATGATTTGTACCAACAATTTGCGCACTTCCTACCAAAGATACACCATTGCTTACAAAAACTGGTGCCATGTTTTGTGGTCCAAATGGTGCCATTTGCGTTAAGATTCGATAAAACTTGGAATCAATCTGCGACAATTCGATTTCTGCATCGATTTTGATTTCGGGAATAAGCAAGTCAGGACTGATGCTATCGGCAACCACCTGCTCAAATTTTTCGCTAAAAGGGCCTAGGTTTTCTGGTTTAATAGTTAAGCCAGCTGCATATTTATGTCCACCAAACTGCTCTAACAAGTGGCTGCAAGAAAGTAGTGCTTCGTAGAGGTCATAACCTACTACAGAACGTGCAGAGCCGGTATAGTTCCCATTTGATTCTGTTAACACGATGGTTGGACGGTAATACTTTTCTGTTAAACGCGAAGCAACGATACCAATCACCCCTTTATTCCAATCGGATCGAAATACAACTGTTGTTTTGCGGTTCATCAGCACTTCGCTCTCTTCGATGATGGCCAGGGCCTCAAGCGTAATGTTCTGGTCGAAAGATTTGCGTTCGGTATTTTGTAGGTTGATGAATGTACTCTGTTCGTCTGCAAGTATCACTTCATCACTTAAAAGCATTTTTACGGCATCTTTGGCATGTCCCATCCTTCCTGCCGCATTGATACGTGGAGCCAATAGAAATACCACATCGGTAATGCTATACGTTTCCAGTTTACCAGAAATCTGCATCAAAGCTTTTAAGCCTGTACAAGGATTTGAGTTGAGCTTATTCAGTCCAAAATGTGCGATTACTCTGTTTTCGTCTACAATTGGAACAATATCGGCAGCAATACTTACCATACAAAGATCCAGGTATTGCTCATAATATTGGTCTGGCAGATCATTGACCTGACAATAGGCCTGGGCCAATTTAAAACCAATACCACAGCCTGAGAGTTCTTTAAAAGGATAATCGCAGTCTGCTCTTTTTGGATCTAATACAGCCACTGCCTCAGGTAATCCTTCGCCGGGTAAATGGTGGTCACAGATGATAAAATCAATATCCAGCGTATTGGCATAAGCAATTTTATCAACAGACCTGATCCCACAATCTAAGGCGATGATCAAAGTAAAGCCATGCTCTTTTGCAAAGTCAATTCCAGCTGTCGAAATTCCGTAGCCTTCTTTATGTCGGTCGGGAATATAATAAGCAATCTGACTGGTAAACTGGCTAAAGAAGCTATAGGTTAAGGCAACTGCTGTAGTTCCATCTACATCATAATCGCCATAAACTAAGATCTGTTCGTTGTTTTGTAGGGCAGTTGTGATTCTTGCAATGGCCTGCTCCATATCCTTCATCAAAAAAGGATCATGTAGTTGGGCTAGTTGAGGCCTAAAAAAATGTCGTGCTTCTTCAAAGGTAGTTACCCCTCGCTGCACTAGGATATTGGCCAAACATTGGTCTATATTCAGTTCGCGGGCAAGTTTTTCGCTTGTTCCTTTCTCTCCTTGATCAACCTGCACCCATCTTTTTTCCATCTATTTCTGTTATTGTTTAATCGCTATTTGGCCTGCCCTAACTTCCGTTTATAAAGATTTCCATGACGCTAAGTTCATACAGGTTCCCTATCTTTGTCTACTAGTTCGTAAATATATCATTTAATTTCTTTTCAAAAAATACCTATGTCTTTGCAAGTTTATACATTACATGAAGGGTCTTATTCTGTAGATATTACCAAGAAATTTGTCCCTTTTGATTCAGCAAAAGATAATCCTAAAGATCGACCTGCTTCTTTGTTCATCCATGTTCAGCCATTTTTGGTGAAGGTAAAAGATACATTGGTTTTATTTGATACTGGTTTAGGCTATAGCAATGCACAAGGTCAGCTGCACCTGCACGAAAATATAAAAAAGGCGGGCTTTAAGCCTGAAGATGTTAGCATGGTCTTGATGTCACATCTACATTTCGACCACTCTGGTGGGATGGTACATCATTTGAACGACAAGATGGAACTCAGTTTTCCAGATGCGACCTATGTGATACAAAGAGGGGAGTGGGAAACTGCTTTTACAAGTACATCTTCCTCTTACCACACCGAAATATTTGATTTTCTGCAACGAAATGCGCAACTGAAATTTGTAGAAGGTTCAGGACAATTGACGCCAGAGATCAGCTACGAACTGACGGGTGCACATTGTCCATATCACCAAGTATTTTTAATTGATGATGGTGAGGATAAGGTGTTTTTTGGTGGTGATGTTTTACCAGAACCTGAAGAATTGATCAGAAAGTTTATTGCCAAATACGATTTTGATGGGAGGAAAGCAATGGAACTGAGAGAAGAATTTGGGCAAAAAGCAGCAGCAGAACATTGGAAATGTCTGTTTTATCATGCCAAATCAAAATCACAAGCTTATATCGAAGTAGAAGAAGATCGTTTTAAGATTGTATAGATTTTAGCGCTATGTTTTATAGCGCTTTGATCAATTCAGACAAACGTTCGATAGAGAGAGGCTTAGATATAAAACCCTTAACAGTTGAATAGCTTTTTGTCTTTTCGATATCGTTTTCATATACCGAAGAAGATAAGATATAGAGATCAACATTTTGTTTGATGCCTAAAGTCTGATAAGCCTCCACAAATTCCCAACCATTCATAACTGGCATATTGATATCTATCAATACCAGGTTTGGGAGTGTTTTGTGTTCTGTAATTGTTTCGTTTAGATAGTCTATAGCTTGCTGTCCGTTACTTTTTGCAACCATATCGATATCAAATCCAGTCTTCTCTACAATCTTTTTAATGATGAAAATATTAATATCGTCATCATCTATCACTAATAGATTGATTTTATCGTCTAACATTGAGGGGCTTATATAAAATTAGAAAACCTTTTCTAATGCATTTAAAGGTAGATATTGAAAGTTGAAATATCAATAAGTTTTTATAAACAAAAAAGACCCAATATTGTTATTGGGTCTTTTTTTGTGCGTTTTATTTCGCTTATTTTTTAGCTACTAATTTTACTGCTAAAGTAAAATCATCATAGATAAAGTTGTCGCCAATATTAGAAAATACTGATTTTGACTTGAATTGAATACCAAACTTGGTTCTGTCAATCGTAATTTTATCAGCAGTAGCAGTAACAGTTTTATCAGCATTCCATGTAATTGTAGCAGGGAAAGTGATAGAATTTGTAACGCCTTTAATGGTTAAATCGCCTGTAACATTTACGTTAGCACCAGAACCGTCAACTTTTTTGATTACAAAATTAGCTGCAGGGAATTTAGCTACACCAAAAAAGTCATCTGCTTTTAAGTGGTTCTCTAATCCACCATTTTTATCAGCATCTTTAATTGTGGTCATGTTTGCGATGAAACCACCTTCTGCAAGTTTTTTACCATTGAAAGCTAAAGTTCCAGAAGTTAGGCTAACAGTTCCGTTATGAGAACCTGCAAATTTTTTGCCTTCCCAAGTAATTGAAGATTTAGTTACATCTACAGTGTAGATATCTGCTTTTGGAGCAAATGCAAGGAAAGAAAAGCTGCTTACAACAGCTAATAATAAGATTGAAGTGATTTTTAATTTCATCTGATTTTTTAATTTTTTTGTAAAGGTATTTAAATAGTTTTAGGTAAAAAATATCATATGTTAAGATTTCATCTTAAGAAATTTCTATCTAAGCTTAACAACAATATTAATGTTAGAGTTAAATATACACAAAAGGTTTAGCAAGTGTTAAACAAAAAATGCCACAATTGAATTGTGGCATTTCAATATATTTTTGTTCTTTATTGTTGTGGACCAGCAGTAAAGAACATGTTGAACCTGTTGTATAGGGCTTCATATTGCTTGCCCAAATCTTGCGACAGCTTTGTTTGCTTGTATTGTGCAGCTACTTTGGCCATAGGTTCTAATCCGTAGATCAGCCCCATCTGTACATTTTGCATGCCGATCAACTGGTTTTTGCTTTTTGATATATCTGCCAAATAAGAAATCTCTTTTTGGATATAAGCTGCAGATTTGACCAATAGTTTATTGGCCTTATCGGTTTCTCCTAAAATATATAGGTTTTGTGCCATCGTAGCTACGCTCATCATGTTACGGATGCCATAGATTTTGGTAGGCATCACTTCATCATATTTACGTACTACCTTTTTGGCATCTTCAATTCTACCTGCTTTGATCAGGCCAGAGATTAGGTTGTTGAAAAGCCTATTGAAAATAGAAATGTCATCCACCGATTGAGAATCTAAATAACGGGCGTTTTTGATGTTGCCCCATTTAAACTTGTTCATTACATTGTTATATAATGGATCTAGGTTGATCGGGTCTTCTCCTCTGTTGGCCGCAATGCTGTCTTGTTTTAATGGCAATAGACGTAAAGCTAAACCTTCATTGTACAAATAGTTGTCTAAACCATTGAACTGCTCAGAAGGTACCGTGCTACAGAAATAAACAGGTCTTTTCCAGTTGTTGTGTACAAGGATGTCGAACATGGCCAAAGTACCTTTGGTAACATAGTCTTTGTTGAATTTCCAATCCATTTCTGGGGTGATCCTGGTCAAGTCTGATGCTGGTAAAGTACCCGAGCTGATCACCGCTTGTGGGTCAACCGTTAACTTAAAGTTTTTGGTCGGAATAAAATTGGTTTTGCTGCCATCGATCAATCCAATTTTGTCATCAGGATCTTCAGACAATAAAAGGTCTACAATTTCTTTCAGTTCTACCGAACCATTTACTGGCATTCCTCTGTAATACATCACATCTCTTTCACCAGAAACGTATTGTGATTCTTTCATGCTGATCGGCAATGGTTCTGATTGATGTACCTTTCTTCTCATTCCATTGATATACCAATCTGTATCAAATAAGCTTAGGTTAACCAAACGGATATCTGGTCTGATGTTTTCCACCTCTTGGGCATACCATAATGGATAGGTATCATTATCACCATAGGTAAAAAGAATGGCATTTGGCGCACAAGATTCAAGGTAGCTTACCGCAATATCATGTGGAAGCAATTTGGTTGAACGGTCGTGGTCGTTCCAGTTTTGGTTTGCCATCAATAAAGGGGCGGCAAATAAAGAAACAACAGTTGCACCTATTGCAGCGGTTTGTGGGTTAAGTTTTTTAAATACCCATTCTTTGATGGCTATTACACCCAGCCCTATCCAAATGGCAAAGGCATAGAATGAACCAACATAAGCATAATCTCGCTCTCTAGGTTCTAATGGCTTCTGGTTAAGGTATAACACAATGGCCAAACCAGTAAAGAAGAATAACAATGCAATGATGCCTGCATCTTTTTGGTTTCTTTTAAAGTGCCATATCGCGCCCAAAAGCCCTAAGATCAATGGTAAAAAGAAATAACGGTTGTAAGAGTTGCTATCTGTAATTGAAGGAGGTAGGTGAGATTGGTCTCCCAGGTATAAAGCGTCGATAGGTTTAACGCCACTTAACCACTGACCTTCGTAAATGCTACCTTGTCCTTGGTCTTCATTTTGTCTACCTGCAAAATTCCATAAGAAATAACGCATGTACATTAATCCTGTTTGGTAACGGGCAAAGAAAGCAACGTTGTCAAAAAAGCTTGGGAAATGCGTATCGCTGAAACCCATCATGTCTTTATAATACTCTACATGTCGATTTTCTTCGCTGTACATTCTAGGGAACAATACTTCGTGCTGCAAACGTCTGATACTGTCTGGAAAACCTTCGTTCTCTCCGTAGATTTCTTTAGTTTTTTTACCAGCAATCTCGTATTTCGTTGCCCCTTTTCTGTAGATGTTACCAGTTTCTACCCTGATTGGGTTACTGCCATCATCTTTATATTTAGGGATCGAATTATAGTTCTTGCCAACCAATAATGGCCTGTCGCCATACTGCTCACGGTTAAGGTAGCTTAAAAATGAGAAAGCGTTGTCTGGATTGCTATTGTTCAAGTTCGGTTTTGCCTGTGCCCTGATCAAGATCATGGCAAAAGAACCGTAACCAAAAATGATCAATACAGTTGATAGCAAAGCCAAGTTTAAGATTTTTTTCTGGTGTTTGATAGAATACCTGATGGCCAATACCAGACCTGTTACCAAGAGTACAATAAAGAAAAGTACACCAGTTCCAAAGCCTAAGCCAAGGGTATTTACAAAGAAAAGGTCGAAGTAGGCACCAAAAGAAACCAAGTATTGGATGATACCATATTGTACGATTGCTAATATCAAAATACCAACAGCAAATGTTTTAAAGATACCCTTGGTAGTAGGTTTTTCCGTTTTTCTGAAATAATAAACAAAAGCAATGGCAGGAATGGTCAACAAGTTTAAGATGTGTATACCGATCGAAAGACCCATGATATAGGCAATAAACAATAACCATCTATCTGCACGTGGCTCGTCTGCATGAGCTTCCCATTTTAAGATGGCCCAAAATACTACAGCCGTTGCCAATGAAGAAAGTGCATATACCTCAGATTCTACTGCAGAGAACCAGAAACTATCCGAGAAAGTATAAGCTAAAGCACCAACGGCACCTGCACCCATAATGGTGATCAAGTTGCTCGTGCTGATCTCTTCGCCTTTTTTTACCAATACTTTTTTAGCCAATGCGGTAACGGTCCAAAATAGGAATAAAATAGTGGCACCACTGGCAATGGCCGAGCCAACGTTCATGAAATAAGCAACCTTGGTTACATCACCCATGGCCAACATCGAAAAGAAGCGTTGGATCATCAAGAAGAGTGGGGCACCTGGTTGGTGTACAACCTGCATTTTAAATGCAGAGGCAATGAACTCTCCGCAATCCCAAAAACTTACAGAAGGTTCTAAGGTGAGAATGTAGGTTAAAGTAGCGATAAAGAAACAAATCCAGCCTACTACGTTGTTTATTTTTGAATATTTCATTGTCTAAATGGTAAAAATAAAATTCTATTGGCACATAAAAATGCTGCCGAAAATAAAGAATTAGATTGATATTAGCGTAAAGATTTAAGGTCTTTTAACAAAAATTAACCGTTTATTGTGGGTTTGGGAGCTCTTTTAAAAATATTTTAATTTTTTTTTAATTCGCACTTGCAGATGTAAAAAATGTGCGTAAATTTGCATTCCATTTCAGAACAACGGTTGTGATGGAAAATTGTCCGATAGTATAAGGGTAGTACAACGGTTTTTGGTACCGTTTGTCTTGGTTCGAATCCAGGTCGGACAACAAATTTTTTTCGGATTGTGAATAAACCCGCAATCCGATTTTTTTTAACCAGCATTGATACCCGCAAATCATGCCATTGCAATTTAACCCAGTTAAGATTTTTGCCGGAAGTGGCACAAAAGATTTAGCGAAACAAATTGCCGACGCTTACGGCAAACCACTTGGAAACGTAACTTTAAGTCGGTTTAGCGATGGCGAGTTCCAACCTTCTTTTGACGAATCGATTAGAGGATGTGATGTGTTTTTGGTGCAGTCTACCAATCAGCCTACCGACAATTTAATGGAGCTTTTGCTCATGGTTGATGCCGCAAAAAGAGCCTCTGCACATTATATTACTGCAGTTGTACCTTATTATGGCTTGGCTCGTCAAGATAGAAAAGATAAGCCGCGTGTAGCGATAGGGGCAAAACTGGTTGCAAATTTATTAAAGTCTGCAGGTATCCACCGTATCATGACAATGGATCTGCATGCAGCACAAATACAAGGTTTCTTTGATATTCCGGTAGATCACTTAGATGGCTCGGTTATCTTTGTACCTTATATCAAAAGTTTAGGTTTAAAAAACCTGACCATTGCTTCGCCTGATATGGGTGGTTCTTATAGAGCACGTACTTTTGCAAAGTTTTTCAATGCTGAGGTTGTGATCTGTGATAAACGCCGCTTGCGTGCCAATGAAATCGAATCAATGTCGATCATTGGTGATGTAACCGGACAGGACATTGTGTTGATGGATGATATCTGTGATACCGCAGGTACCTTGGCCAAAGCAGCAGCTTTGATCATGGAGAATGGTGCAAATAGTGTAAGAGCGGTTTGTACGCATGCTGTTTTATCTGGAAAAGCTTACGAAACAATAGAAAACTCGATGTTAGAAGAATTGATCGTAACAGATACAATTCCTTTAAAACAAGAGAGCAGCAAAATAAGAGTGTTGAGCACAGCGAAATTATTTGCAAAGGCCATTGCCAATGTAAACGAGCATGGTTCAATCAGCGACCTTTTTAAGGTTTAGAAAATTGATCGGTTAACTGTTAAATTGGTTAATCGTTGAGTAGCAGTTAGCCAGTTATGCAATTAACCAGTTAACCATTAGAGAGAATTTAATTTTAACAATAAACAATAATAAAATGAAAACAATCGCAATTAGCGGTTCTCCAAGAGAGAACGTAGGGAAACGCGATGCTAAAGAGCTTCGCTATGAAGGTAAAGTTCCTGCAGTATTGTATGGTGGTAAAGAGCAAGTGCACTTTGCAGTAACAAGTACAGATTTAAACGAGGCTATCTATACTCCAGAAGCTAACTTTTTAGAAATCACCATTGGTGGTACAAAAACTAAAGCTATCATTAAAGAAGCTCAATTTCACCCATTAACAGATTTGTTGTTACACGTAGATTTTCTTCAATTATTTGATGATAAAGAAATCGTAATGGAAATCCCTGTTAAATTAACTGGAACTTCTCCAGGTGTTAAAATGGGTGGTAAATTGGTTCAGAAGTTACGTAAGTTACGCGTTAAATCATTACCTAAGCACATGCCTCAGGTAGTTGAAGTAAGCATTGCGAAAATGGAAGTTGGAAACTTGTTCCGCGTTCGTGATCTACAAAAAGGTGATTATGTGGTAACCAATACACCAGAAGATACAATCGTTTCTGTAGGTATGTCTAGAGCATTGAAACAAGCAGAAACTGAAGCAGCTAAAGGTAAATAATCAACCTAAGTTGTTTGAAAAAACAGAGCGGTACAGAAGCAATTTTGTACCGCTTTTTTTTTAACGGACTGCAGAATTTGAGTCTTCTAGCCGATGTTATAAAAGGTCCATTTCTTCTATAAGAAAATCAGGGTTCCCTTTGCTGATCAATGTTAGTCGGGCTTTGCATTCCAATCTTTTTGTGCTTCGACAAGCTCAGCCTACAAAAAGGATTTCCATTTCAATCCCGTTTAGCTAACGCAGACCTATACCACTATTTAGGATTGCAGTTGACAAAGAACTACTTCCATTGTAATATAAACCCGATTGAAAAGCGGGGCTATAATTGCGAAAGGCTACTGCCATTGTTTTTCTAAAAGACTTTAAAACATGAATTTTTCTTTGATTTGAAAATCAGGGTTCTCTTTGCTGATGCATCCCAGTCTTTTTATGCTTTGCTGAGCTCAGTCTACAAAAAGGATTTCCATTTCAATCCCGTTTAAATAGGTAGGTCTGTGCTAAATTTATGGTGGCAAGGTATAATTGGTTCGTGAGAACACGAACCAATTTGTTAATGATTTAGTTTTGTAAACACTGCCATCCAACCTTAGGAATATTCTGGCAGCTCAAGTTTTGGCAACAGGTGCTAACTCCTGATGAACAGCCGGCACCAATTCCACCACAACCATCAGGATTTTCCAACTCGACATCAACGCCACCTAAAATATTTTTCATTTCGGACTTAGTTAGGTTTTTAAATTTTTTCATTTTGTTAGTTTTTTTTGATCATGCTGTAACCACGCTCCAGCTCATAAGCGACATATATTTAAAGTGTATGCTCCTTTACAGGTTATAATGGTTGGTGTTTGTTTTTAATGATATTTTTAATTATCGGTTACAGTGCCGTATGCTATAACTAAAACTATAGAATATAAAATATAAAAACAATAGTCACGTCTTAAAATAATTATTGAGATTTGAAAAGCATCCATATTTTGCAAGTCTTATCGGATAACTTTCTGGGGCTGCAGCCATCTTTTCGCTTTAATTTTTTATCCTTGCTCCTTATTCTTTAACTTTACTGGATGAAATATCTAATTGTTGGCTTAGGAAACATTGGGCCTGAATATGCCAACACACGACATAATATCGGTTTTAATATTGCTGATGAGCTGGTAGATGACCTTGGTGGAAGTTTTGAACTTTTGCGTTTGGCCTATTATGCAGAGGTGAGTTTTAAAGGTAAAAAACTACATGTGATCAAACCTACTACTTTTATGAACTTAAGTGGAAAGGCAGTTAACTATTGGATGAAGGACCTAAAGATCGCTCCAGAAAATGTATTGGTATTGGTTGATGACCTTGCACTTCCGTTGGGAAAACTGAGGATGAAGCTACAAGGGAGCAGTGCAGGCCACAATGGACTAAAAAGTATCGAAGAGGTTTGCGGTGGACAAAACTATGCCCGCCTGCGTTTTGGGATCAGCGATAATTTTAGAAAAGGCCAACAAGCTGAATATGTGCTAGGCTTATTTGATAAAAATGAGCAAAAAGAATTGCCTACACTGATCAACCGTGGGGTGAGTATGATCAAGAGTTTTGTAACCATCGGACCTGCCCAAACCATGACCTTGTTTAATAAATAGTTATATTGCTATTTAAAATAGGCTTTTATTTTTTGGTGTAAAACATTGATGTTGAATGGTTTGCTCAAAATGTCGTTGGCTCCAGCTTTTATAGATATTTCTTTGTCGGTATCAAGCACACCCGCGGTGAAGGTAATGATGGGTATATTTTCTTTACCTGGAATAAAGCCAGATCTTATTTTTTTGGTAACTTCTAAACCATTCATTCCTGGCATATAAGTATCCATCAAGATCACGTGGAAATCATTGTCTTTCAACACCTCGAAAACTTCTAGACCATTGGTCACTACTTTCACCTCAACTTCCCAGTTCTCTAAAATCTTAAGGATCAAGAATTTGTTGATCAGGTTGTCTTCGGCTACTAAAATCTTTAATCCTTTTAATACAGGGAGGTTTTCAGGGTCGTTTTCTTCTTTCTCCATTTTTTTTGTCTTGGCAAATTCGTACCATTTCGTAAAACTGAATGTACTACCCACACCTTCTTTACTTTCCAATTCAAGTGATCCGCCTTTGAGTTCAACCAGCTTTTTAACAATGGATAGACCTAATCCTGTGCCACCGTGCTGAGAAATACTATGGTCTTCAACTTGTTCAAACTTATCAAAGATCTTATCTTGATTGGCTGGAGAAATGCCAATTCCTGTATCAATGATGGAGAATTTGATCTGTGCTGTATTGCTCTTTTTGTCCAGTACCTCAACCTTAAATGTAATGGTACCTTCAGTAGTAAACTTAATGGCATTGCTCAACAGATTCATGAAAATCTGGTTCAATCGCAATGAGTCGGCAATGATGATGTTTGGCAGGCTTTCATCAATGTCTAATATCAGGTCCAGATTTTTCTCCTTGGCCCTAATGTTTAACAGGTTGGTCGATTGTTTGATCAAAAGACGGATGTCCGTTTCTGCATAATTGATCCTAAATTTACCGGCCTCTATTTTAGAAATATCCAGTATGTCATTGATTACACCCAACAATGATTCTGATGAAACCTGTAAAAGATCCAACATTTCTTTTTGGTCGTCATCTAGTTTACTTTCGCTAAGTAGGTGGACTAAACCTATGATCCCATTGATGGGGGTGCGTATTTCATGGCTCATGTTGGCCATAAAATTCTCTTTTGCTTTTTTACTTTGTTCAGCTTCGTTTTTAGCTTTGATCAACTCAGCTTGAAAACTTTCTAGTTGTAGGTTTTTTTGCTTTATTTCTCGTTGACTACGAACCAATTGTATAAAAGAATCAACTTTTGCTGAGGTGATATATGGGTCTAATGGTTTGTATAGATAATCTATAGCTCCAACATTAAGCCCTTTGATGGCATATTTGGCCTCTAATGAGATGGCGGTTACAAAAATGACCATGATCTCTTGGGTACGCGAATTGTTTTTCAAGATCTCTACCAATTCAAAGCCATTCATGCCTGGCATTTGTACATCGACCAATGCAATGGCTATATCTTTTTCCCAACAGATACGCAAAGCTTCATTTGGTGATGTAGTAGTGATAATATTGATGTCATGTTGATCTAGCAATGCCTCTAGCGCAACAATATTCTCCGGTTTATCATCTACGATTAAAAGATTGATTTTACTCATGGGTAGGTTAACTTTTAGTTTATTTTTTGATAGATGTTATTCTTTTTATCGATTACTTTAAATTTTTTGGCCAATTCAGCATCTCTGATACTTTCTTTGGTACCGAGACATAAAAAACCGAAGTTAGCTAAACTGTTATAAAAGAGGTTAATTACTTTCGCCTGGAGCTCTGTATTAAAATAGATCAATACGTTTCTGCACGAAATGAGTTGGAACTCATTAAAGGGCCCGTCTGATACCAGATTATGCATAGAAAACAACACATTTTTTTTGAGCTTACGGCTGAGGGATACGGCATCGTATTTGGCGGTATAATAATTTGAAAGAGAACTGGTGCTGCCGAACCCGATATAGTTTTCAGAGTATTGTTTCATTTTCTGAAGGTCGTAAATACCTTCCTTGGCCTGTATCAGTACTTCGTGATTTACATCTGTACCATAAAAGAAGCTGCGTTTATATAAGTCTTCTTCTGTAAATAAAATGGCAAGAGAATAAAGTTCTTCACCTGTAGAGCAACCTGCGCTCCATACTTTAATGTGCTGATAAGATTTTAGGTAAGGAATTACGTTTTCTTTTACGGATTTGAAAAACAAAGGATCACGGAACATTTCTGTAATGTTTACTGTAACCTCTGCTAAAAAGTGATCGAAATATTCTACATCGTTTACCAAATGGTTGGTCAGATCAAAATAACTTAATCTTTGTAGTTCTATGATCCTAGAGATACGCCGCTTAAGCGAAGCCATAGTATAGTCGCCAAAATCAAAGCCATGCACTTTTTTGACCAAGTGGATCAGTGATTTTAACTCTTCATCAGAAATGCTTTCTTCTGGCGCTTTACTTTTCATTTTTTACTTAACTTAACCAAACACGCAGCATTGATAATAGTTTGTCAACGTCAACTGGTTTAGATATATAATCGTTGGCTCCCGCCTCTATACATTTTTCCCTATCATTTTTCATCGCTTTGGCGGTAAGTGCAATAATAGGAAGGTTTGCCCACTGTTTTTGGTTCCTGATCCTACGCATGGCTTCATAACCATCCATTTCAGGCATCATAATATCCATTAGTACGAGGTCAATCTGAGGGTTTTCTTCAATCTTCGTTAAAGCTTCGATGCCATTGTTGGCAATAATGATTTTGATATCATAAGCCTGAAGTGCGCTAGACAATGCGAAAATGTTCCTCATATCGTCATCGGTGATCAATATGGTTTTATCTTTTAACGCTTTTTCTAAGGTATTGGCATGTTTTTTCTTAGTAGGGAGCTGTCTGGCTGCCGAAGCGACAGACATTGAAGGTTGTTGTTGCAATTTGTTGATGAATAGGCTAACCTCATCCAACAATCGATCGTTAGATTTATTGGTTTTTAAAACCATGGCTTCGGTATACTGCATAATGTGAGCCATTTTATCTCTGTCTAGCTCCATTGCGGTATTGATAATTACCGGAATATGTTTGAGTTCTTCTTTAGCCTTGATCTGGTCCAAAAGGTCAAAACCAGAAATATCGGGTAGTTTAAGGTCTAAAATGATACAGTCAAAATGTTGTTCTGCCAAAATCTCCAAAGCCTCTTTACCTGTATAGGCTTGAGATACCTTGGCACCTCTTTCTATCAATTGTTCAGTAAGTGCATTGCTCTGAAGGATCTGGTCTTCTACGATCAACACATTTTTAAAGGTATATTGGTGTTGGTTGATCAACAAATCGAAAGCATGGTCCAATTTGTCTTTTTCGATTGGCTTTTTCAAAAAGCCGATCGCACCCTCTTGTACTGCTTTGGTCTCTTTTTCATTTCCAGCCGACATCATGTGTACTGGAATATGTTGTGTAGCAGGGTTGGCCTTCAGTTTTTTGAGGATGGTCCAACCATCCATGATCGGCAACATTACATCCAACACAATTGCATCTGGTAATAGCTCAGTTGCCATCTGTAGGCCCACATCTCCACTGTGTGCTAAAATAGGATTGAAACCCTTATCTGTAGCATAGATCTTTAAGATTTCGGCAAAATCCACGTCGTCTTCTATGATCAATAAGGTATTGCCTTCTGAAGCGACAGGGAGTAGCTCAATGGTGTTGGCGCTCGACTTAATTTCTGGAGTAATGTTGTTTGGAACCTCCGGCAGTTCGATGTCCTGATCTTCAGTGGCTACAGCTACAGATAGGTTTAGTGGTACAAAAAGTGTAAATGTACTTCCTACACCTTGTTCACTTTGGATTTGGATTTCGCCACCTAAAATATTTGCCAATTCTTTACTGATTGATAAACCAAGGCCTGTACCTCCATATTTTCTACTGGTAGAACCGTCTTCTTGCTGGAAAGCCTCAAAAATAACTTGTTGTTTATCTGCCGATATACCTATTCCGGTATCACTAATGGCAAAAGATAACACAGTATTGCCGCTCGCTTTTAAAGAAGCATTGTTCTTGATTACACTAGATTTTGCTAAACTTATGTCTAGACCGATCTTACCTTGTTCTGGTGTAAATTTAAAGGCATTGGAAAGCAGGTTTTTAATGATCTGTTCCAATCTACCTTGGTCTGATACAAAATCTGTTGGAAGATCGTCGGCCAGGTTGATATTGAATGCGATTTTTTTGTGGTTTGCCAACTCTGTAAATAGCGACTCAATATTGTTTCTGATCTCTGTTGGACGTATTTTTTCCAGATGGAGGTCTACACTGCCAGATTCTATCTTAGAAAGATCGAGGATATCGTTGATGAGCGTTAACAGGTCGTTACCTGCATTGTGGATTACACCCGCATATTTGATCTGTTCTTCAGATAGGTTGTTCGGTCTGTTTTCTTTAAGTATCCTGGCCAAGATCAAGATACTGTTTAATGGTGTTCTGAGCTCATGGCTCATATTGGCCAAAAATTCAGATTTGTATTTACTGCTTAGCTCTAACTCTGCTGCTTTTATACTAATGGCTTCTTTGGCCTCATTGATAGAAATATTGCGTTCTTCCAACTGTTGGGCCTTTTCTTCCAGTTCGGTATTTGTTTGTTGTAGTTCTTCTTGTTGTACACGTAGCTCTTCTTCAGAAGCTTGTAACGCTTCGGTTTTATAAATCAGCTCTTCATTGGTGGTACGTAATTCTTCTTGTTGACTGGCCAGTTCTTCGGCCTGTTGTTGGGTTTCTTCAAAAAGCTCCTTAAGTTGTAGATGCGCCAATGCGCTGTTTAGGGCAATGCCAATGTTTTCGGCAATATTACTGATCAGTTGAAGTTTGTTTTCTTGCGGTTCCGTTAAAAAGCCCAGCTCTGCAACAGCTATGGTTTTGTTTTCGAAAATAATAGGCACCAGAAACAAATAATTTGGGCTGCTATTGCCTAAGGCAGAATTAACCTTGATGTAATCTTTAGGTATATTACTGAGCAACTTAGATTTTTTTTCAAGTGCGGCCTGACCGATCAGACCTTCCCCAAACTTGATCTGGCTTTTGGTTTTACTTTGGTAAGCATAGGCACCCGTTAAGTATAGGATGTTCTTTTTGTTGTCTACCAAAAACAAAGCACCTATTGCTGCATCAATATAGTCTCCTATTTTGGTGATGATATTGGCAGAAAGCCTTTCAATTTCTTGTTCGCCCTGCATGGCCTCGTTGATTTCTGCCGCTCCGGTTAATAGCCAATTGTTATGCTCGTTTAAGGCAGACACTTTGGCCAGCTCTTTATTGGTTAAAAGAATTTCGCGTTCTGTTTCTTTTTGTTGGTCAAATGTTCTGCGGATATAACGCAGTAGGAAGAGGATTAGGGCAAAAATGATCAATGAACTTAATAACACGACAATTACGGTCTGTCCACTTCTTTTTTGATTAGTTTCTTGTCGTTCTTTTAACAGTTCCAACTCCTTGCTGATGATCGTTTCACTTACACGCAAAAAATTGACCTTAAATGTTTGACCTTTATTGGTCATTATCTCTTTACGGGCAGCCTCAAAGCCAGAGGAGTTAGAAAGAAGCATGATGTTTTTCATGTCTTCTACTTTTTGACTGGCGTATATTTCCAGGCTATCTACCTTCTTTTTTTGGCTAGGGTTGTCACTCACAAGTGTTTTTAGGTCGGCAATACGAACAAGTATCTGGTTGATACTTTTATTATAGGGAGCTTTATAATTCTGGTCTTGGGTAATTACAAATCCTCTTAATCCGGTCTCTGCATTGATGAGTTCTATCTCCGCTTTTTCAGCTATATTGATTACCTTATAGGTATGTGTGATCCAATTAGAACTATCTGTTAAGGATTGAATACTCAGGTAAGAAGCTAACGCAGAAATAAATACAAAGGCCAAAGAAACGGCAAAACCTGTTAGCACCTGCTGTTTGAATGTTAGTTTAAACATCTTTTATAGAATGATGGATGATCTTATTTCAAAGCACTAAGATAGTATTTTATCGAATTGATGTTTAAGATAATTAATCGTTAACTAAAAAATAAAGTCTAAACTTAATACTGCACTAATTAAGGTAGTTTTAGGTTTGGTAAGTAGGTGATTCCGATGGGGATAGATCTGTTTCCAATCAATATCTGCGACCTGTCGTATTTGCTTATTTTGTCTTTGGCAATAATGAAGGCACGATGGGTACGTAAAAATTGTTGACTGGGTAAAATGTCGGCGAGTTCGTTAATGGTTATCCGCGAACTTAACAATCTGTTTTCGGTTAAATGGATCTGGGTATAATTTCCAGAAGCCTCGATGTAAAGGATGTCAGCCAATAATACTTTGACTTGTTCATAACCATCCTTAATGAAGATAAAATCTGTTTTGTTTTCTGGAGCCTGGTTTCTAAGGTCGAACAGTTCTTTGGCTTTGTTACAGGCCTTTAAAAATCTTGAAAGTGAAAAAGGTTTTAGCAAGTAATCTACAGCATCAAGTTCAAAACTCTGCACAGCGTGTTCACTGTAGGCAGTAGTGAAAATTACCATGGGCGGTTTGCTCAATGCCTTTAAAAAATCGATACCACTGATATCAGGCATTTTGATATCAAGAAAGATCAGGTCAACTTTGTTTTGTTGAAGATAGCTAATGGCCTCAAAAGCATTGGTAAAGCTGGCTTTTAAGTCAATAAATGGCACTTTTGCAGCATGTGCCGCAACTATATCTAGTGCTATGGGTTCATCATCTATCGCAATCGAGATCATCTATCTTTTTTGGTTGGCTTTCTTTTTGATTTGATAAAGGTGCAAAATAATCATTGATTTTTGTTGAGTACATTGTTCAATTGGCTGTACAGTTCTTCTTTTTCGCTTGGCCGTTTAGCCTTGGTAACCACTAGTTTTCCTTCTTTATCAAAAATAAAATATTGCGGATAATATTCTGCTTTATCTGTTGCATTGGCCAATAGCTCTTTCCAAAAAGGTGCAATGGTCTCCCTGCTCTTGCGCAGATGTACCCCTGTTAAATTATTTACTTTGATAAACTGTCGCCATGAAGGATCCATATTGTCCTCATCCATATCCAGGTATATAAAAACCACTTCTTTGTCCTTAAATTTTGCTTTTAAGTCCGGTAGATAAGCCAATTCTTCTTTACATGGTCCGCACCAGGTTCCCCAAACATCCAGATAAACAACTTTGCCCTTAAAGGCTTTGGTTACCTCATAAATTGAAGTGATTTTTTCGTAGCCATCAATGATCTTGATCTGTGCATTGCGCTCATTTTGTACCAACATGTTATGAAGTGCACCTAATTTGGTATTGATATCATTGATATAGGCACCTTTCGGAAACTTGGTCTTAAAGGCATTGGCTAAGCCCTCAAATTGACGGAGATCTTTATCTATGAATAAACCTATAAGCTGATGGTAATTGTATTGTTCTACCACATTTGCTGGAAAGTTTTTATTGCTACCGATCCATCGCCAATACGGTTTACCATAATTTTTAACAATAATATTTGCACTATCTAAGCTGATACCGAAATAGGGGATGGGCTCATTTGGTTTGATGTTCTCCTTTTTGATCTGTTTAAAAGCCTTGGTCTCCAGATAGCTTAAGTAATTACGTACAAAGGCGTAGTATTGTGGACCAGCTGGAAATGTTAAGGGTTTAGGGTCGATTTTGTCAAAAACCTCAAAAATCAAGCTGTCCATTACGGTTCTGTCCATGGTTTGCGTTCGGGCCAAATCATTGAGGTAATTGTAACTGATGTATTTGAGTTCGGCAGCAATGGCTTGTTTGTCTTTTAAAGCAAGGGAAGAAGATTGTACTTTTGCTATTTTCTCATCGCATTGCGCAAAATAGGGCAGTAATACTTGTTTTTGCAGTTCTTTTAAAGGGAGCTTGGCAAAGCTGTTATCTCCATCATTTGCCATAAAAAAGGGATATTGTTCCAGATCTACGGCCTGCATTACCTTGTTTTCTGCTAAAGCTGTACCATTTAAAAGTTTTAAGGTCTTATCATTCTCATTGAGGTGAATGACTAGATTTTTGTTAGGATTTAACAACAAAGTATAGAACTTTCTTTGGAAGATCAGGTTTGCAAATTTTTGTCCTTTAATAGGAAGGTCAATAGAAAATGTACCATTTTTGGTAATTGGGATATGGATGGAATTTTCTTTATAAAAGCCAGAGATTATCGGGATGTTGATGTTTAATTCTTCCTTACCTGTATAGTTGATGATTTTTCCGCTAAGCCTAAACTGAGCGAAACTGTTCAATGTTACACTGAGTACAATTAGCAAAACGATGGTTCCTTTTATTATAAAGTTCATAATAAGTTTAGTAAATGGTGTACTATTTGGTTAGTTGCGATGAATAATATGTTCCCCATTCTGCCATTGCCCTTGATGTTGCAAAAAGTGGGTTTTGTTGATGGTCTGCTAAAGGTGTCAGGTAAATAAACAGCCTTAAATTTTTGATTTTATGGGTTCCCAATACTCGGTTAAGCCGATTAAAGCCACCTACAATATTGTCTGTTTCATTTGCTCCTGCACTTAAAAAGAGAAATGATTTTTTGATATCGGTTTTTGCCTTTGCAAAATCGACTATTTTGTTGATCATGCTATCGTTGAAACGCCATACGGGTGTGCTATAACAAAAACGGGCATTAAAGAGGTCTGGCTTTTCCAATAAAGAATACAGCACAAATAACCCTCCTCTAGAATGTCCGCTCAAAGTTCTGTAACCATTAGATCGATAGTTTTGCTCTATTTTGGGGATCAACTCCTTCTCAATAAAGGATAAAAAAAGATTGGCTTCACCGAAAGGGCTTTTACTGTCCTCGGTTTCTGTTTGCATAAAAGGAGGGGTCTGGTCTCTGTTTCTGTTGCCTTTTGAATTAAGGATACCCACTACAATGCATTCGGGCATAAGGTTGGCCGCTGCCAAAACCGAGATCTTGTCTGAAGTATGTTGGTCTTGGGCGGTGCCGTCCAAGACATACATTACAGGATATTTTTTATCCACTTCCTTAAAATAGTTTAAGGGCAGGTGTACAATTATCCTTCTTTTTTCGGCCATAATGGTCGATTGAAATTCAGTGAAGACCAAACTGTCTGTAGGGATTTTAGGTTGGGCCATTGCTGTTTGTGCAATCAATAACAGGATAATAAGTTTCAAAAATCTAGGCATAACAATTCCATATTCATTTAATGGTGAATAAAATAATAGCTTAAAGTACTTTAGGTGTCTACAATTGTATCGTCAGGTGGATAAAAAACTCCTTGGCACTTTCGCGAATGATCAATTCATGTTTACCTGGATAGAGTAAGGCCAATCTTTGCTTTACGTTGGCCAGCCCAATACCACTTTTTAATTTTTCGGGGTCGTTATCTGGTTTGATATGGATGCTGTTGTGCACATCGAAATATAAGGTGTTTCCTTTGGTCTGCAAGGTTACCTTGATGTGCGATTTTTGTTGTAAACTGATCCCATGCTTAAAGGCATTCTCTACAAAAGGGATCAACAGCATTGGGGTGATCTGCAGGTTGTTCAACTGTTCGTCGATCTGGGTTTCGATCACAATATCTGATGACCTGGAGGTCCTTAACTTTTGCAGGGAAATATAATTTTCTAGATAATCTACATCACGTGTCAACGAGATTTTGTCCTGTACGTTTTCATGTAGCATAAAGCGCATCATGTCGCCAAGCTTCTGGATGCCCTCGCCAGTTCTTTCGGCATTTTCTTGCAGGGCAGTACCATAAAGTGTATTGAGTGCATTGAACAAAAAGTGGGGGTTGATCTGCGACTGTAGAAAACTTAAACTCGCATCAGATTTGCCAAGCTCGGTTCGTAGACTGGTTAATTCATTGGTATTGGCCAACCTTCTTTTGTAGATGAACCAAGCCAAAGGCGCACTTACCAATAATTGGGTGGGTAGATGGAACAATGCGGTAACCAGCACAGCTTCTCCGCGAGGGTAAAAAAAGAACAAGGAAACTAAACTGATTGGAATGACTAAAAGTAGTGCGATAAAAAACACTTGCCAAAAAAAGGCCTTGAATTTTTTGTTATGAGGATATAAGTTGGGTAACAGATAATAGATGGAATAGATAATGATACCAATCGTAGCAAAGATCACCAAGGTCCAGACCACACAGATCTCGAAAGCAGAATTTGAGGATACCCAAAGGAGTAGGCCAACAAGCCAAAAGGCAAGGCCAACAGCAATGTCAACCTTCATCTGGTTTTGGCTTTCCATGTTTTTGTGTTTATTTGCCATCAGGTATAGGGTCAATTCCCTCATTAATCCATAGGCCGAGATCAAGATGATCAACCAAATGGCATAACTAAAGGCACTAAAGAAAATACGGTTATAGGCCTGCTGAAGGGTATCATACTCAACAATCAAATAGGCTTGGCTATAGGTTCTGCAGATACCGGTAATGATGCCCGCGCTAATGAAAAGAATAAAGAGGAGGAAATAATTGAGGAGTTCATCCTTCTTTTTGATCAAGGATGGAATGATGCAAAAGTTGATGAGTAGGAAACTAATGTACAGCAGTGAGTACCTGAACAATTCTGGGATAAAATAATTGGAGAGATAAGAATAGGTGAGCTTGGCATCTTTAAAGTAATAGTAGTCGTAGCCATAACCGTGGTTTCTGTTGTTTACATTGGAAATCAGACTGATAATGGCAAACGCGTAGATGACAGTTGCGGTCCAGAATTCTGCTTTTTGTATATCTTTTAGCTTCATAACGTGAATTTGATCATGCAATTTTAAGCACCATAAATCTACCTATTTTAAAAATGTGATAGACTATAGAAAAAATGTGATGAATGCAAAGAAGTTGGCTAAGCTGATGGTAAAGTTGTAAGTTTTAGGTAAGAATATGAACCAGCGTTCGACATTTAGCCTTCAGACTTCTAACTTAGGCCTTATAATTTACAACTCGAAAAAATGACAGTATACGGTATTCCAAATTGCAACACGGTAAAAAAGGCATTAGATTGGTTAAGAGCAAACGAAATCTGTTACGAATTTCATGATTTTAAGAAGAAAGGAGTAACTGCAGCACAATTGACAGATTGGTTCAACACCTTTGGTTGGGAAAAAGTAATCAATAAAAATGGGCTCACCTTTAAAAAACTGAGCAAAGAAGAGCAAGCAGCCATTACTACACCAGATGCCGCCATTGTTTATTTGATGCATAATACCAGCGCCATCAAACGCCCGATTATTGAACAAGACGGGAAAGCAATTTTGTTAGGTTTTAGCGAAGAAGCCTATGAAACACAATTGAAATAACAGCTAATGTTGTGATGTCATATTAACTGTAATTATATCATTTAATTGATCTGGAAACGTTTTATTTCTGTTAAATTTTGTTAATTGCAAACATTAAGTTAAAAGGAGTGTTAAATTTGATGATGCTAAAGAAGTTAATATGGTTATTGCTGTTGGTATTACCGACAACCTTGTTTGCGCAAAGTGCCCTAACAGGTAATATATTCGATAATGACAATAGATCTACCCTATTACAGGGTGTAACTGTAAAAAACCTGAGCAACAAAGGTTTTGTATTAACAGATAAAGATGGCCATTTTGCCATTGCTGCTAAAGTTGGCGACCTGATTTCTTTTGGTATGGCTGGTTACGAAACGGATACGGTATATCTTATCAATTTGTTTCCCCGTAACGTTTATTTAAGGGTGCAGGTAAACACTTTAAATACGATCAGTGTAACTACTGCAAAAATATCTCCATATCTAAATTACAAAGACCCAGATGCGAAACCTGCACGAGGAGTAGATTACAGTAAAGATAGAGGAGGTTTAAGGCTAAATCTGGGCTATGGGAAATATAGAAGAGAGCAGGCCAAATTGCAAGAGTTGGAAGAGAATGAAAAATATCAGGACGAGATCAGCAAGAACTTTACGGCAGACTATATCAAAACCCTGCTCAAATTTGAAGGAGAAGACCTCAAGAACTTCATGGCCATGTTTAGACCAACAGTAGGTCAAGTTAAGGCCGAAAGACCTTTTAATTATGCTTACTATACTGTGCAAGCCTACCATTCTTGGCTAAAACTTCCCCCATCCCAACGTAAATTGCCCTCGCTTACCAAAAAGACGAATTAGCTCAGTTCTTTAGCTGGTCTTTGGCAGTATGGAGTAACATTCTTGCAGATTTATTTGAAACTGACCAATTACGGTTTACCTTTAACAAAAAAACAATAATATGCTTAAATTTATCACTAAACCTATTTTAGGGGCATTGGTAATAGGTGTATGTAGCTTAACCAGCTTTGCACAACAACCTAGTACAACAACGCCACCAACTACCAACTACAGTCCGGCAGAGGCCTTTGGTCCTTTGTTTTATACACAGAATGGAAACGAATATCGTTCTGCAAATGGCGCTCCTGGCGTTAAATACTGGCAGAATAGGGTAGATTACAATATTACTGCAGAATTGGATGAAGCCAAAAATACAGTTAGCGGTAGTGTAACCATTACCTACAAAAACAATAGCCCAGATAAATTGCCGTACCTATGGTTACAATTAGATCAAAATACATTTAAAGAAACCTCACGTGGTTATGCCGTAACACCTGCACGTAGCCGTTATGGTGCGCAGGGCGAAAAATTTAACGGAGGGTACAAGATCAAAGGCGTTAGCGTATCGCAAAAAGCTGCAGCAGTAAAGTTTACCTCATTGGTAGAAGATACACGTATGCAGATCCGCTTAGACCAACCTATGGCACCAAATGGTGATATCATTACCATCAAAATCGATTATTCGTATGTGCTGCCAAAACAAGGTTCTGACAGGACTGGCCATTTGACCACAAAAAATGGGGAGATCTTTGCCATTGCGCAATGGTTCCCACGTATGTGTGTGTATGACGATGTGATCGGATGGAATACCTTGCCTTATTGGGGTGGAGGAGAGTTCTATTGCGAATATGGCGATATTAATTTTGCCATTACTGCACCAGCAAGCCATATTGTAATGGGTTCTGGCGAATTGTTAAACCCACAAGAAGTATTTACGGCAGAGCAATTGAAAAGATGGAATGCAGCAAAACTAAGTGATGCAACAGTACACATCCGTACCGAAGAAGAAGTAACCGACCCTAAATCACGTCCGGCAAAAGATAAACTGACTTGGAAATTTAAGATCACCAATGCCAGAGATGCAGCTTGGGCTTCATCAAAAGCATTTGTATTGGATGCCGCACGTATCAATCTGCCAAGTGGCAAAAAAGCTTTGGCGGTATCAGCTCAGCCAGTAGAAAGCAATGGAATGGATTCGTACGGTCGTGGTGTTGAATATGTAAAAACAACAATCGAGCATTATTCAAAAACATGGTTTGAGTATCCTTATCCAATGGCCGTTAACGTAGCCACCAACATTGGTGGTATGGAATACCCAGGTATCGTATTCTGTGGCTGGACTGCAAAAAAAGGATCTGCTTGGGGCGTAATCGATCATGAATTTGGACATACTTGGTTCCCAATGATCGTAGGTTCTAACGAACGTAAATACGGTTGGATGGACGAAGGTTTCAATACCTTTATCAATGGGATTTCTCAAAAAACCTTTAACAATGGAGAATATGCACCAAAAAACCCTACAGATATGAACCGTATAGGTAGGGGTGCCATTGGTAACCCACGTACCGAAAACATGATGTTGATGCCTGATGGCATGGCCGAAGGTAATATCGGCACCAATTTGTATAGTAAACCAGGTTGGGCGCTAAATATTTTAAGAGACCAGATCTTGGGCCCAGATCGTTTTGATTATGCCTTTAAACAATACATTAAAAACTGGGCATACAAACATCCAACACCTTTCGATTTCTTCCGTTCAATGGAAAATGGCGCAGGTGAAGATCTTGCTTGGTTCTGGAGAAGCTGGTTCTTGAACAACTGGAAAATGGATCAAGCTATTGGTGATGTGAAAGAAGTTCGTACAGATGGCAACTTAACAGGTTATACCATCCAAGTAAGAAACCTTGAAAAAATGCCAATGCCGATCATCATGAAGGTGACCACCAAAAGTGGCAAAACCCAAACCGTTAAAATTCCAGTTGATGTTTGGATGAAAAATACTGCATGGTTGGTACGTTTCCCAACTACAGAAGAGATCAGCGAAATTGTGCTAGACCCTGACAAAGTATTGCCAGATAGCAATCCTGACAATAACAAATGGCCTGTAACTGCAGCGCCTGCATCAAACTAAAAGAAGGTTTTAGAACATAGATCAATTCCCTCTGGTTAAAGGCCAGAGGGAATTTTTGTTTGGATATAGACTGTTTATTTGTGCGTTACCGCTATATTACTTGATCAAAAGTTCAAATGGGAGATTATGTTTATGGGTCTGGTAATAAGCTATTAATGCTTTTTCTAATTCTACATCATTGGCCATCTGCTCAAAACAAAACTGTCTAATCTTTTCCAGATAAGATGGTTTGTCCTTGAATAGCGGTCTTTCTCTTTTTTCAGCCGCACTTAAATAAGATTTAAAGTTGAGCATAAACGGAGCAGGTTGACCATTTATCTTAAAACTTTCAAAAATGGCTTCAAAACAAAATGCTTCTATCAAAGTATAATCTTTATCAAAAGCATTTTTTAAACCATTAAGATTAACACATACATAAGAATTGATGGTCGAATCCTTTCTTACACTTTCGCAGTAAAAGAACCTAGAAGCAACCAGCATTAATTCTTTGATGTTAAAGCGGGTTCTTTTAAAGTTGGCGTTTTGAAAAGGGAAGGCCAATTTTGAGAAATACGACATGAATAATGGATCTGTAGCAAGGCTTTGAGTATACAGACTGTTGATTTTTGCCGTGTCTGGATATAAGCTCTCGTAAGTGTTCTGAAACTTGCTTTTGTTGGCAAGGATAAACCTAAAACGCCTTGGGAATTTGCGCATGCCTTCACCTAATGGCCCAGGACCATCATTTCTTATTTCTGGTGATGTACCTAGATATTTCTCATTTCCTTCTACATAATACCTCATATCCAAACGGAAATAAGCAGCCGGATTTTGAGCTGAACTGCAAAGTGTGGCCATTAGAATGACCAACAATGTGTAATGGTATTTTTTCATCAATGTTTTGTTTTTTAAGGGGGTTTATACCTTGATTGATTTTGATATAAAACTAGGTTCTAATCCCATCAAACATTAAAATCCGATGTTTAGAATAGCTGAAGAAAAGCTTTAGATTTTATAATGGTAATTTTTGTTTTCACATTTCTTTATCTTTAAGCTATGCGTAAACATCAATTGCTCATCAACCAAAGATTTATCATAGACGAGGATCTTCATACCTTAAAGGATATCAAAACAGCTACAACCACACGTTTGGAACTAAGGCTCCTGCTATTGATCTGTCATTTGGCCAAGAACCCAAGAGCAGTTGTTTCCAGAGCACAATTGATCAATGATATATGGGATAATTATGGTGGAGCGGAAGAAGGGCTAAATCAGGCCATATCTGCTTTGAGAAAACTGATGGGAGATACAGATAAAAAGCTGATTGAGACCGTACCTAAAAAAGGTTACATTTTAAACGCTGAGGTAAGTGAAAATCTTAGGTCAAAAAGACCTGTATTGCGTTATGCACTTTTCACTATAGCTTTGATAGCTTTCATCTGGGTGATAACAAAGACCACTTTAAATCAAGAGCACAAAGTACTCAACACAGAACCAGAGGGTACGGCTATAGACACTACTTATCAAAAAAAAGAGTTGGATAGCCTAAGGAGAGCGGACTCGCTCAAAAAAGTGAGTAAACAGTAGTACATCATCAGCATTTCCATCGTCTTGGATCTAAGCGACCAATAGTTTCCGATACATATTAATATTAGCTACGTCTCACCTTTGCCGTTTGCCTTAAACCTTTTACCTTTGTAGCATGGTAGTGAAAGAACAAAAAAATAACCCTTTGCATGGATTGACACTTGAATTTATCGTGAAGCAACTGTTTTTTCATTATGGATGGGAAGAAATGGGCAACTTGGTCAATATATCTTGTTTTAAAAACAATCCTTCCCTAAAATCTAGTCTTAAATTTCTACGCAAGACAGATTGGGCCAGAAAAAAGGTCGAAAAATTATACCTTAATACTTTTCATTAACAATCAGGCCTTTTCTTTATTCTTACCCTAGGTTTGACTGTTAAAAAGCGTTAAAAAATACGATGCTAAAAATCTGTTGGTTAGCTTTGAATAATGAGGTTAAAGATTTTAAGAGCCCTAATTCTTTTGATGGTCTTCAGCATAGGTGTGCGGGGGCAAGTTACTGGGCTTGTATTCGATCGTCAATCGAGAAAGCCAATGGATAAGGTAGATGTGTTTAACCTCAACAATAAAACGCAGGCCCTAAGCAATGCCAAAGGCGAGTTTAGTATTAAGGCAGCTGTAAACGATCTTTTGGTATTCAGTTCACCAGGCTACAGGCCAGATACCCTGCTACTCGTCGACCTAAAGCCCTTAAGAAGATATCTGGAGATTGCCGTGAATACTTTAAATACAATAGCTGTTGTCGAAAAAATGGACATCAAAAAACAATATGCCCAAACTTTTAACAAGGCAAATGGAGTGCTGTTGCAGCAGGGAAGAGGGTTGTTGCTCTACCCATCAACTTTATTTAGTAGAGAAGGTAGGCAGGCGCGTTACTTTAAACGGATGCTGAAGCGTGAAGAAACAGAAAAGAAAATTGACAAGAGGTTTAACATCAAGACCATTACGGCCTTATTGCCAATCAAACAGCCTGAATTGGATGCTTATATGTTGCTTTACAGGCCGAGTCTAAAATTTGTGTCCAAAACAAGTGAGGCCGATTTTAAACTTTACTTAATGGATTCTTACAGTAAATTTAAGTTGTTGCCACCAGAAAAAAGAGTTTTACCTTCGCTTAAAATAGAAGATATTCAGTAGATTAGCTTGTATTCTTACATAGTTAAAATTTACGCACTTGAAATTTCAATCTAAATTAGTTCTCGTACTCATCATGGTTATGTTTTTTGGTTTCAAAGCCGATCAACATGCCAAAAAACCTATTGTTCTTGTTTTTTCTTTAACAAAAGGCTATCGACATGCCTCAATTGAGGATGGAATTGCTGCCATTAAAAAAATGGGCTTGGCTCAGGGTTTTGACGTAGATACAACTGAAAGTGTAACTGTATTTACGGCAGACAGCCTCAAAAAATACAAAGTGCTCATTTTTTTAAACCCCACGGGTTCAAATATTTTTAACGACAAACAGAAACAGGCCCTGAAACAATACATTAACAATGGTGGTGGTTATGTGGGTGTCCATGCCGCTAGCGATTGTAGTTTTGAATGGGAATGGTATGGTAAAATGGTTGGTGGTTTTTTCGAGAGCCATCCTAAAATACAAGAGGCAAAACTGAATATTATAGCACCAAAAAATAAAATGGTAAAAGGATTGCCCCAGCCTTGGGTGCATAAAGACGAATGGTATAACTTCAAATCTTTTAATACGGATGTTAAGGTATTGATCAAAGTAGACGAAACGTCTTATCAGGGGGGCAATATGAAAAATGACCATCCCATTAGTTGGTACCATGAATTTGAAGGTGGAAGAATTTTTTATACCGCCTTGGGGCATACCAAAGAATGTTATACAGACCCAATATTTCTCAATCATTTATGGGCGGGGCTGAAATGGGCTATGCATTAAGTGGGCAATTCAACAAAAAACAAACGGTGAACTTAACTTCATTAAATCTTCATTTTGGATATGGAACTTAGTACTGTTAATTAATTATAACAATAACTTAAATCATAAAAAAATGAAAACAATTAAAGTTTTAATGATCGCTCTAGTTGCTGCTTTTGCAGTAAATACTGTTAATGCACAAACAGCACCTGCTAAACCAGCAGCAAAAACTGAAAAACCAGCTGCTAAAAAAGAAGAAAAGAAAGAAGAAAAAGCGGAGAAAAAAGCCGCAAAAGCTGAGAAAAAAGCACATAAAAAACACGAGGCTAAAAAACCAGCTGATAAAAAATAGGTTTTAGGTAAGGATTTTGTTAGTTGAACCCTTTGGTAGTAAGCCAAAGGGTTTTTTATGTTGCACTCTTTTTAAGGTCGAGGTAATGGATTCTAGTTGTTTGGTCAAAATGCTCTATGGCATAACGCAGCATGGTTCTGGGCATTGTTGCAGCATATTTGTCAAGAAAGCCGATTAAATATTCGCGTTTACTTTTACCAGCCTCACGGATCCAGCCCCCAACAGCTTTATGGATCAGGTCATGTTTGTCGTTGATCAACATTTCGGCAATCTTAAAGGTGTCGTCTATGTCTTTTTGCCTGATAAAATAAGCCGTACTTACAATGGCGGTTCTTCTTTCCCAAATATTTGGTGAGCGGGCCAGCTGATATAAGATATCTCTAGGTTGATCTGCCAGATAACCACCAATCACATGGATAGCACCTAGGTCAACCAGATCCCAGTTGTTGATGCGGTCGTGCCTTCTTAAATAGAGGTCGTATAGCTCTTTCCTTCTAAACGGTGTGGTTTTTTTGCTTCTAGCCTGTTTGTCCATGATACTCAATGCGCCTGCCCTAACTTCATGTATTGGGCTTTCCATCAGTGTTTCTATCTCCGTCGGTTCCATGGCGATAAATTCTTTTGCCAATGCAAATACTTCGCCCATTTTAACACCCATAAACGCATCATCTGCACCATATTCATCCTTTTCACTTTTGAAATAACGTTTGATTTTGGCCAACTCCACATCAGATTGATATGTTTTTAAACGTTCGATAAATTGTGCTGCGGTACTATGGTTCATAATTGGACAAATGAAGATTTCATGGAACTTTAATTTTGGTTAACGAAGATAAAGATTTTAGCTTTGGGGATAAATCAACCTTTATGATCCGGATAAATGACGAAACTCCAATAGAAACCCTACAAGATATCAAAGTTGGAGATATGGTAACCGATGGTTTTAGCAAAACCAGTTTGGTAGAAAGTATTGAAACTTCAGATGATGGTTTGTATAAGGTATATGAGTTTTATTTGGTTACGGGTAGGGTAATTACCACCAAGCGTTAAGCTTTTTTACCCATAAATTTATTGAAAGCAATTAACAAAAAACCAACTACCACAAAAGCGATCACCATAAAGCCAGAATTGATAAATACCTTTTGGTAGCCAAATTTGCTAACATTTAAAAAGGGGTAGGGGTACCAACCCATCAAATGCCCACGAATTAAGGAATAGATAAGGTAGGCCAGTGGGAAATAGGCCCAAACGATACCATCTTTCCAATGTAGTGTTCCCTTTGGGACAAACACCAACCAATATACTACATAAAACAAAGGAACAGCAACATGTAAGAGGTTGTCGGCAACCAATTGCCAGCCTTTAGGTTCCCATATGCCTCTTAAAACCAAATTATAAACCAGGCCAACGATAAATATGTAAAGGGCAATGGCAGATTGTACACCAATTGAGGAAAAATACCTGCCTAATGCTGTGCGGGGCAATAAAGTAGAACTGGTAAGACCAACTGCAACCAGTATATTGCTTAAAATGGTAAAGTAGCTGAAAAAGTTCATGTAACTTTCAGTTGTGATCAACAGCTGTAGGATAAGGGCGAACCAAGCAATGAATGCTAAAACGATTCCTAAAAACCTCTTGTTGTCAGATTGTGTAGTTGCGGTAGTCATGAGCGCTTGAGTTAATTTATAACTAAAATACATTAATTTTTAATTAATCTCATTTCATTGCACGTTGATTTTCAATCATTCCAAAACCTCAGCATTTGCAATATTTGAAGGTAATCCATTGATGAAATTAATGACATTCTCAAAGGCCTTATTGAAATACAATTCATAACTATTCAGCTCCACATAGCCCAAATGTGGCGTGCAAACTACATTTGGTAACTGTAAAAGTTCAAATTTGGGGTCGTAGATCGGTTCTTGCTCAAAAACATCAATTCCAGCAAAACCAGGTCTTCCCTTTTTTAATGCCTTTAAGAGTGCTCCTTTTTCAATCAACTCAGCTCTAGCGGTATTGATCAATGCAGCCGAAGTTTGCATCAGCGCAAGGTCTGTTGCTTTGACAATGCCAAAAGTTTGGTCGTTTAAACGAAGATGCAGTGAAATGATATCCGCCGTTGCGAAAAAAACTTCTTTTGTTAAGGCAGCCTCAAAACCATCGGCTCCCGCATTTGCCCTTGATGTGGTACTGCCCCATACCATTACTCTTGCCCCGAAAACTTTAGCATATTGCGCAATCATTTTTCCGATCTTGCCATAGCCCCAAATTCCGATCGTTTTTCCATGTACGGTTGAACCGATATTGACCTGCCATTCTCCGTTTTTCATTCCTTCAATTGCCTGGGGGATTTTTCGGACAACATTCATAAGCAAAATCCAAGTCAACTCTGCAGGGGCGATAGGCGAGCCAATTCCTTCTGCAACAGCTACTTTATACTGGGTGCAGGCACTGAGGTCTAAATGATTAGAAATCTTTCCGGTCTGACTGATCAGTTTTAATTTTGGAAGCTTGTCAAGCAACTGGGCACTGATTTGTGTCCTTTCTCTTGTTAATATTATGATTTCAACATCTTTAACCAGTTCAGAAAGACGGTCGATATCTTTTTCTGTGTGATGCAGTATCGTTACGTGTTGACCAGCTAAGCGTTTAAAGCAGTCAAGTGAGTGCACAACATTTTGATAATCGTCTAGGATGGCTATCTTCATATAGGTATAAAGTTATCCAAATCATCAGATCATACAAAACCCATATCTTTTTATTGATTCGTTTGAAGGCTAACTTTAATATAAATAGACAAGTGTAGCGTTTTGGCCTTTGTACTCGTTATATATAAATAGTATTCGATTTAGAATTTTCACACCATTTCAACCCTCAAATATGAAAAAGGCCATACTTCTTACCTGTACATTGGTTTTAATGCTAATGATCGGCTCTTGCGAAAAAGGAAAGATTAAAAACTTAAATAGCGTTGGTTATGGTACTTCTTTTGGGGAATGTATGGGATACTGTTACAATGACCTTTTGATCAGCGGCTCAAAAGTTACCTTTTCTAAAACGCAAAGGATTCCGAAAGACACCAAAACCTGTACCAAGGCCATTACCGAGAGCGAGGTAAATGAAATCAAAGATTTACTGAACAAGGACAAAATAGCCAAATTGCCCAAAACAATTAGCTGTCCTGATTGTGCAGATGGTGGAGCAGAATGGATCACGGTTGATGCTGATGGAAAACAATACAAAGTTACCTTTGAGTATGGTAAAGCACCAAAAGAACTGAAAGCCGCTGTCGAAAAATTGAAGGCACTTAAAGAATCATTCAATGGCTGCAACTAAACTAATTCTTCAAAAGCGTTCGCCGTTTGGGTATTTTTAGATCTTTAACAAAGTCTATTCATTTTATAGTGTTGACTTACATCAAATGATGTTCTAAGTCTCAGTGTGTTAACAAAGAATTAAGAAATTCCACTTAATTTAAAAAACTCACACAAACCCTTGATTATCACAAAATAAGTTCCTACTTTTGCAGTCCCTTAATGTGGCCTCGTTGTAGGCTGGCCATTAAGGAAGTTTTTTAAATAAAAATAGTAGAAACAAAAAGCAAGAAATGCCAACCATTCAACAATTAGTTAGAAAAGGTAGAGTAGCACTGGAGTTCAAGAGTAAGTCTCCGGCGTTGGACAGCTGTCCACAGCGAAGAGGTGTATGTACACGTGTATATACTACTACCCCTAAAAAACCAAACTCAGCAATGCGTAAAGTTGCCCGTGTACGTTTAACCAATGGAAAAGAGGTGAATGCCTATATTCCTGGAGAAGGTCACAACTTACAAGAGCACTCGATCGTGTTGATCCGTGGTGGTCGTGTTAAAGATTTGCCAGGTGTACGTTACCACATCATCCGTGGTGCATTAGATACATCAGGTGTAGCTGGTCGTAACCAACGTCGTAGTAAATATGGTACTAAGCGTCCTAAGCCAGGACAAGTTGCTGCAGCACCAACAAAAGGTAAAAAGAAATAATTAGGAGGAAACAGACATGAGAAAATCAAAACCAAAAAAGAGAATTATCCTTCCTGATCCTAAATTTAACGATGTTCAGGTGACCAGATTTGTAAACAATATGATGTTTGACGGTAAAAAATCTATCGCTTACTCTATTTTTTATGATGCAGTTGAATTGGCTGAGAAAAAAGCTGGTGAGAACGGATTAGAAGTATTTAAACGTGCTTTATCAAATATTATGCCTGCAGTAGAGGTTAAATCTCGTCGTGTGGGTGGTGCAAACTTCCAAGTACCTACAGAGGTAAGACCTGACCGTAAAATTGCTTTAGGCATGAAATGGTTAATCTCTTACGCTCGTAAACGTGGTGAAAAAACCATGAAAGAAAAATTAGCAGGTGAAATCGTTTCAGCAGCTAAAGGTGAAGGTGCAGCAGTTAAAAAGAAAGAAGATACGCATAAAATGGCTGAGGCTAACAAAGCGTTCTCACATTTCCGTTTCTAATTAGAGCAAACATATTATAATGTCAAGAGATTTAAGATTTACAAGAAATATCGGGATTGCTGCTCACATTGATGCGGGTAAAACCACAACAACAGAGCGTATTCTTTATTATGCAGGTGTTAGTCACAAAATTGGTGAGGTGCACGAAGGTGCTGCAACAATGGACTGGATGGCACAAGAGCAAGAGCGTGGTATTACCATTACTTCTGCTGCTACAACTGTTAATTGGAAATACAGAAACCAGAATTATCATATCAACATTATCGATACACCAGGACACGTGGATTTTACCGTAGAGGTAAACCGTTCGTTACGTGTATTAGATGGTTTGGTGTTTTTATTCTCGGCGGTTGATGGTGTTGAGCCTCAATCTGAAACCAACTGGCGTTTAGCTAACAACTATAGTGTTGCACGTATCGGTTTCGTTAATAAAATGGACCGTTCTGGAGCAGACTTCTTAAAAGTTGTTAAACAAGTTAAAGATATGTTAGGTAGCAATGCAGTTCCTTTGCAATTACCTATCGGTTCTGAAGATACTTTTAAAGGTGTGGTTGATTTGATCAACAACCGTGGTATCGTTTGGAATGAGCATGATAAAGGGATGACCTTTACCGAAGTGCCAATTCCAGAAGATATGTTAGATGAGGTTGCTGAGTGGAGAGAGAAATTATTGGAATCTGTTGCTGAGTATGATGAGAGCTTAATGGAGAAATTCTTCGAAGCTCCAGAAACGATTACTGAGCGTGAGGTTTTAGATGCTTTGCGTCAAGCTGTATTAGATGCTAAAATTGTACCAATGGTTTGTGGTTCATCTTTCAAAAACAAAGGTGTACAAACCATGCTTGATTATGTGATGGAATTATTGCCTTCACCTATGGATAGCGAAGGTGTAGTAGGTACTAATCCAGAAACTGGTGAAGAAATCTTACGTAAACCTGATGAAAAAGAGCCGTTTGCAGCTTTAGCTTTTAAAATTGCAACAGATCCTTTCGTAGGTCGTTTATGTTTCATCCGTGTGTACTCTGGTAACTTAGAAGCTGGTTCATACGTTTATAATACACGTTCTGAAAACAAAGAGCGTATTTCTCGTATCTTCCAAATGCACGCTAACAAGCAAAACCCAATCCCTAACGTAGGTGCTGGTGATATTGCTGCGGTAGTAGGCTTTAAAGATATCAAAACTGGAGATACACTTTGCGAAGAGAAAAACCCAATCATCCTTGAATCAATGAACTTCCCTGAGCCAGTAATTGGTTTGGCAATTGAGCCTAAAACTCAAGCAGACGTTGATAAATTAGGTATGGCTTTAGGTAAATTAGCTGAAGAAGATCCAACGTTTAGAGTTCAAACTGACGAAGAAACTGGTCAAACAGTAATTTCAGGTATGGGTGAGCTTCACTTAGATATTTTAATTGACCGTTTAAAACGTGAATTTAAAGTAGAAGTTAACCAAGGTGCACCACAAGTTGCTTATAAAGAAGCAATCTTTGGTTCAACTCAACACCGTGAAACTTATAAAAAACAATCTGGTGGTCGTGGTAAGTTTGCTGATATCCAAGTTGTGATTTCACCAATCGATAGCGATTACGAAAAAGGTGGTCTTCAATTTGTGAACGAAATTACAGGTGGTTCAATCCCTCGTGAGTTTATCCCTTCTGTAGAGAAAGGTTTTGCTTCGGCAATGGCTAACGGTGTATTGGCTGGTTATCCACTACCTGATATGAAAGTTCGCTTGATTGATGGTTCATTCCACGCGGTCGATTCAGATGCATTGTCATTTGAGCTTGCAGCTAGAATGGCTTATCGTGAAGCATTACCAAAATGTAAACCTACATTGATGGAGCCAATCATGAAAATCGAGATCTTAACCCCTGAAGAAAACATGGGTGATGTAATCGGTGACATGAACCGTCGTCGTGGTCAACTTTTAGGTATGGACACCCGTAATGGTTCTCAAGTAATTAAAGCAACTGTGCCTTTGTCAGAAATGTTTGGTTATGTAACTCAGTTACGTACAATCACTTCTGGACGTGCAACTTCTACAATGGAATTTGACCATTATGAAGCAGCGCCTAAAAACGTACAGGATGAGGTAATTGCGAAATCAAAAGGTAAAGTTAAGTCTGAAGACTAACATTGAGGTATAAGGTAAAAGGCGTAAGGTAATAGGTTTTAAACCCTAAACCTTATGCCTTAAACCATTCACCTTTAAAAATAAACAGACCCTTGTTATTAATAGCTCTAACAAGCGGTCATAATTTAAAATAGAACATGAGCCAAAGAATTAGAATTAAATTAAAATCTTACGATTACAACTTGGTAGATAAATCTGCTGAGAAAATCGTTAAAACTGTTAAACCTACGGGTGCAGTAGTTAGCGGACCAATTCCGTTGCCAACAGAAAAGAAAATCTTCACTGTTTTGCGTTCACCACACGTAAACAAAAAAGCACGTGAGCAGTTTCAATTGTGTGCCTATAAACGTCTTTTAGATATTTATAGCTCTAACTCTAAAACTGTTGATGCATTGATGAAACTTGAATTGCCTAGCGGTGTTGAAGTAGAAATCAAAGTTTAATGATTTTATAAATTAAAAAAGCCCTTGAAATTTCAAGGGCTTTTTTTGTGCTGTTATTTTTTGCTATAACCATTAACTATTGGATAGGTTTTTTACTAGAAAGTTTAAAAAGTGGTGCTGAACTACTTTCCCCTGCTTTTCAATTCTTCTACAATATTGCGTTCGTCTTGTAGCTCTCTAGCCAGTTTGCGTTGCTGTTCGTTCGATTTGGCTTTATAGGCTTGATATTCATTAGAAACTTCATCATAAAGCTGTGTTCTGTGTTTGGCCTCGATGATATTTTTAGCCGACCTGGCAATGACGATGAACAAAGCGAGGGCCAACACGAGGATGATAGACCAAACAATGATATTGTAGGTGCCTTTGGTAAAAGATAGCCCCAAAAAGCTGATCTCATTCACTTTAGCATTCGTGTCGTTAAGTGAGGTTTCTTTTCCTGTGATTTCGCCTTGCAGATTGGTAATGGTTTTGGCCTGTTCGTTGATCTTGGCGTGCGCTTTGTTCAGTTCCACTCTTTCTTTTCTTAGGGTGTCGCTTATGCTTTGCCAAACTGCATCCAACCGATTAGGGTTGACAAGCTTGTAGCCATTTACAGTTTTTGAGCGAGACAACATAAATTGATATTGTCCTTTTAGGCTAGGGTCAGTGTTTTTTGCCGTATCTATTGTGCGAGGAACATAGGCTCGTCTTTTAGCAGGATATTGTTGCGGTTTTGCAGGTGTCTGTTTCGCATTTGTAGGTGCTTGTGCATGAAGCTCCTGGGCGAACAGACCCAAAATTAAAACGGTTAAAAAAAGGGTCAGCTTTTGTTTCATAGCAATTTGTCGTTATTAATTTAACAATTATAATCAAAAAAAATTGTCTTTCAATGGTTTGCCACCCTTGCTGTGCCAGTTTGTGGATGTCCAAATATGAGCCTAAACACTATATAGTACACCTTTTTTGTAGTTTACTTAATTCAAATATATTTAGATTAAGCCAAGTAAGGCAGGTATATTTGCAGCCATGACGGTATTACTTTTTACCATTATCGTATTGGTTGGTGCTTTCCTGGCAGGTCTTGTAGGTTCGTTAACAGGCTTAGGTGGAGGTGTGATCATTATTCCATTGTTAACCCTAGGTTTAGGGGTTGATATCCATTATGCAATTGGTGCTTCTATCATCTCGGTAATTGCCACTTCATCGGGCTCTGCCGCGGCCTATGTTAAAGAAGGGATCACCAATGTAAGGATCGGCATGTTTTTAGAAATAGCTACTACCATGAGCGCCATCGTAGGGGTGGTAATCGCTACCTACATCAAGGCAGACTATATTATCGTGATTTTTGGACTGATCTTGTTGTTCTCGGCATACATGATGCTGAAAAAGAAGATAGACCATTCCAATAACGAAAAAACAAGTGTTTTGGCCAATTACTTTAAACTCAATGGCAGTTATCCTACAGAAGATGGTGTAAAACAATATGCTGTACACCATGTAGTTGGTGGTTTTGCCATGATGTTTGTGGCGGGGACGCTCTCAGGACTATTAGGAATAGGCTCAGGCGCCTTAAAGGTAATCGGGATGGACAACATCATGAAAATCCCTTTTAAGGTCTCTACCACTACTAGTAACTTTATGATAGGGGTAACGGCAGCAGCCAGCGCATTGGTTTACCTACATAAAGGACAGATAGATCCAGCTATTGCCATGCCAGTAACCATCGGTGTAATTACAGGAGCCACATTGGGCGCGAAGATCTTGATCAGGACCAAAACAGATAAACTAAAGGTTATTTTTGCCATTGTGGTTACATTTTTGGCTTTGCAGATGATTTATAAAGGTTTAACCGGACAGTCATGAGTAAACAAGTTAAACATTACCTAGGAGATAAAGACGTGCAGGTGATCTTGGGCACCCTGTTGCGTATCGGTGTATTGGTTTCTACCGGTGTAGTATTGTTTGGTGGACTGATCTTTTTGATAGAGCGAAGTGGCGAAACGGTTTCTTTTGGAAATTTCAAACCAGAAGAGGCAAAATTTTCGTCGATCATCGAGATTTTCCGCGGTTTAAAAACGTTTGATGGCCTCGCCATTATCCAGTTTGGTGTACTGTTGCTGATCTTTACACCAATTGCCCGCGTAGTTTTTTCCATTTTCAGTTTCCTGTTAGAGCGCGATTATATGTATGTGGTCATCGGTTTGATTGTATTGTGTGTGATTATCACCAGTTTATATCTCGACATTGCCCATTAATACCACTTTTAGCGCTATTGTGCTGGCACTTAGAAAAATAAATGCAATTATTTGAAAAAATAATGAGCTAACTATTTGAAAATTAAGAATTCTTTCCTATTTTTGCCGTCCCTTAGCGGGGATGTATATCCACCTTGAACGAAGCCCTACTGCTTCGATGGGTGTTAAATTTAAAATAGAAAATGTCAGGTATTATTGGAAAAAAAGTAGGAATGACCAGCATTTTTGACGCCGATGGAAAAAATATTCCATGTACGGTGATCGAAGCTGGACCTTGTGTTGTAACACAAGTTAAGACCGAAGAGAAAGATGGTTACGTTTCAGTTCAACTGGGATACGACGAAGCCAAAGAAAAAAACACTACCCAACCTTTAAAGGGTCACTTTGCGAAAGCAAACACAACTCCAAAACGTAAATTGGTTGAATTTGCACAGTTTGAAGAATCGTTGAATTTAGGCGATACAGTAACTGTAGGCATCTTCAACGAAGGCGATTTTGTTGATGTTGTAGGTACTTCAAAAGGTAAAGGTTTTCAAGGTGTAGTAAAACGTCATGGTTTTGGTGGTGTGGGTGGTCAAACTCACGGTCAGCACAACAGATTGCGTGCGCCAGGTTCATTAGGTGCTGCATCTTATCCAGCTCGTGTATTTAAAGGTATGCGTATGGCTGGAAGAACTGGTGGAGACAGAGTGAAAGTTCAAAACTTACAAGTATTGAAAGTTTATGCTGAGCAAAACTTAGTTGTAGTTAGTGGTTCCATTCCAGGAGCTAAAGGTTCTTACGTAATCTTAGATAAGTAAGCAGATGGAAGTTAAAGTAATAAACATTTCAGGAAAAGAGACAGGTGCCAAGGTGCAGCTTCCTGAGTCGGTATTTGGTATCACACCAAGCGACCACGCGATTTATTTAGATGTAAAACAGTATTTGGCTAACCAACGTCAAGGAACTCACAAGTCTAAACAACGTAACGAGATTGCAGGTTCTACCCGTAAATTATACAAACAAAAAGGTACAGGCGGTGCACGTGCCGGAAGCATTAAATCTCCATTGTTCAATGGTGGTGGTCGTGTTTTTGGTCCACAGCCAAGAGACTACAGTTTTAAACTGAACAAGAAATTAAAATCATTGGCACGTAAATCAGCTTTATCTTATAAAGCAATTGATAACAACGTTGTTGTATTAGAAGATTTTACTTTCGATACAGTTAAAACTAAAAACTATATCAATTTGGTTAATGCATTAAACTTAGCCGGAGAGAAAACATTGTTAGTTTTGCCTGCACAAAATAATAATATCTATTTATCAAGCAGAAATATTCAGAAAGCTAAAGTGACTACTGCAGATCAGTTAAATACATATGATGTATTGAACGCAGGTAAACTTTTGTTCACTGCAGATTCGCTTAAAACATTGGAGGAGGCATTTGCCAAGTAATATGGAAATTTTACAAAAACCAATATTAACCGAAAAAGCTTCTGCATTAACTGAAAAAGCTAACCGTTTTACTTTCAGAGTAGACCACAGAGCTAACAAGTTGCAGATTAAATCGGCCATCGAACAAATGTATGGAGTTAACATCGTTGCCTTGAACACAATGGTTGTTGTAGGTAAAGTTAAATCTAGAAACACTAAAGGTGGTTTAGTATCGGGACGTAGCCCGAAATACAAAAAAGCTATTGTAACATTGAAAGATGGCGAAACAATAGATTATTACGCGAATATTTAATAAGAATTGAATAATTTATAACTATGGGCTTAAGAAAATTTAAACCAGTCACTCCGGGAACCCGTTTTAGGGTAGGCGCAAGCTTTACGGAGATTACAGCAACCAAGCCCGAAAAATCATTGGTTGTATCTTCTAAGAAATCGGGAGGTCGTAACAATACAGGAAAGATGACTATGCGCTACATGGGCGGTGGTCACAAAAAATCTTACCGTTTAATTGATTTTAAACGTGATAAGTTTGATATCCCTGCAACAGTAGCTACTGTTGAGTACGATCCAAACCGTACCGCTCGTATTGCATTATTGCACTACGCAGATGGCGAGAAGCGTTACATTATTGCTCCTGAGGGATTGCAAGTAGGACAGACAGTGCTTTCGGGTGATAAAGCTACTCCAGAAGTAGGTAACACTATGAAATTGTCAAATATCCCATTGGGATCAATTGTACACAATTTAGAAATTCATCCTGGTAAAGGTGCTCAATTGGCACGTAGCGCAGGTGCTTATGCACAGCTTGCAGCTAGAGATGGTAAATATGCAACAATCAAAATGCCATCAGGTGAGGTAAGATCTATCTTAGTTACTTGTTTAGCAACAATTGGTGCGGTTTCTAACTCTGATCACGCTAATGAAGTATTAGGTAAAGCAGGACGTAGCCGTTGGTTAGGTCGTCGCCCTAGAACTCGTCCAGTAGCGATGAACCCAGTAGATCACCCGATGGGTGGTGGTGAAGGTCGCTCTTCAGGAGGTCAACCTCGTTCAAGAAACGGAGTTTACTCTAAAGGCTTCAAAACCCGTACACTTAAAAAATACTCAAATCGTTTCATCATAGAGAAAAGGAAGAAATAATGGCTCGTTCGATAAAAAAAGGACCTTATATTGACCATAACGTAGAGAAGAAAGTAGTCTCTATGAATGATTCAGGCAAAAAGTCTGTGATCAAAACTTGGTCTCGCAGATCAATGATATCACCAGATTTTGTTGGTCATACATTTGCAGTACATAACGGTAATAAATTTATACCGGTATACGTAACAGAAAACATGGTTGGTCACAAACTAGGAGAGTTCGCTCCAACCAGAACATTTAGGGGTCACTCTGATAAGAAAAAATAATTAAGAGATGGAAGCAGTAGCGAAATTAAACAATTGTCCAACCTCACCACGTAAGATGCGTTTGGTTGTAGATCTAATCAGAGGTGAGCGTGTAGAGAAAGCTTTACATATTTTAAAATTTACCAATAAAGACGCAGCAATAAGAGTTGAGAAACTATTATTATCCGCTATCAAAAATTGGGAAACTAAAAATGAAGGTTCTCGCCCTGAAGAAAACCAATTATACGTGAAAACGATAATGGTAGGCGGTGGTCGTCAGTTAAAAAGATTAAGACCAGCTCCTCAAGGCCGTGGTTACAGAATACGTAAGCGTTCAAACCATGTTACCTTGGTAGTAGATAGTAAAAACGTTGAAACTCAAACTAATTAACAGAAATGGGACAAAAAGCACATCCAATAGGTAACAGGTTAGGAATCATCAGAGGTTGGGATTCTAACTGGTTCGGTGGCAACAACTATGCTGATAAATTAGTTGAGGACGAAAAAATAAGAAAATATCTTTCTGCACGTATCGCAAAAGGTGGTGTAGCTAAAGTGGTAATCGAGCGTACGTTAAAACGTATCACTGTTACGATCCACACTGCTCGTCCAGGTATTGTGATCGGTAAAGCTGGCCAAGAGGTAGATAAGATCAAAGAAGAGTTGAAAAAATTGACTAAAAAGGAAATTCAGATCAACATCTTTGAAATTAAACGCCCAGAGCTTGATGCACAATTGGTTGCAGAAGGTGTTGCAAAACAACTTGAGGCTAGAATCTCATTCCGTAGAGCAATGAAATCTACTATCGCATCAACAATGCGTATGGGTGCAGAAGGTATCAAGATAATGACTTCAGGTCGTTTAGGTGGTGCTGAGATGGCTCGTAGCGAACAGTATAAAGAAGGAAGAATTCCTTTGCATACTTTCCGTGCTGACATTGACTATGCATTAGCAGAAGCTTTAACTACTTATGGTAAAATAGGTGTTAAAGTGTGGATCTGTAAAGGTGAAGTTTACGGTAAACGTGATCTTTCTCCAAACATCGGTGCTGCGAGCAATGCTCCAGGTAAAGGTGGCGACAGACCTCAAGGTGCTTTTGGTGGCAGAGATGGTGGTAGAGACAACAGAGGCGGTGGCGACAGAAGGAATGACAAACGCAATAGCGGTGGTCGTCCGGGTCAAGGCGGCGCTGGAGCTGGAAGAGATAATAAAGGTGGTGGTGCCAATAGAGGTCCACGCAAATAGTTAACAAGATCGTTTAACGATAATATTAAAATAAAATGTTACAGCCAAAAAGAACGAAGTTCAGAAAGATGCAAAAAGGCAGAATGAAAGGTTTAGCAACTCGTGGTGCTGAATTGTCATTCGGTTCTTTCGGGATTAAATCTTTAGAGGCAACTTGGATCACAAGTCGCCAGATAGAAGCAGCCCGTATTGCGGTAACTCGTTTCATGAAACGTGAAGGTCAAGTTTGGATTAGAATATTCCCGGATAAACCGGTAACTAAGAAACCAGCTGAGGTACGTATGGGTAAAGGTAAAGGTGCGCCTGAGTATTGGGTAGCCGTTGTTAGACCCGGACGTATAATTTTTGAAGCAGAAGGTGTGCCTTTAGAAGTTGCTAAAGAAGCATTGAGATTAGCCGCTCAGAAATTACCAATTCAAACAAAATTTGTAGTACGTAGAGATTACGTAGAAGCATAAAAAAGTTTAGGGATCAATGTTGTAAATAACTTGTTGTTATAACCGCTAGACCCGAACATAAAAAATAATAAAATGAAGAACTCAGAAATCATAGGGCTTTCACAAGAAGAACTAGTAGCTAAGATTGCAGAAGAAAGAGAAAACTTGGTAAAGTTAAAATTTGCACATACAATTTCGGCTATAGAAAATCCTACCCGTATCAATAAGGTAAGAAAAGATATTGCCCGATTAAACACTGAATTGACTAAGCTTAAAGCTCAGTCTGCAACTGAAACTAAATAACTTTAGAGTCGAAATGGAAAGACAATTAAGAAAAACAAGAACCGGGTTGGTGGTAAGCAACAAGATGGATAAATCTGTTGTTGTAGCGGTTGAGCGTAAAGTGAAACACCCGATCTATGGTAAGTTTGTTAAGAAAACTACCAAATTTATGGCTCATGACGAGAAAAACGAATGTGGTATCGGTGATACGGTATTGATACAAGAGACTCGTCCGCTGAGTAAGAACAAGAACTGGAGATTGGTACAAATTTTAGAAAGAGCTAAATAAGATGGTACAACAGGAATCACGATTAAACGTAGCCGACAATAGCGGCGCAAAACAAGTATTGGTTATCCGTGTACTTGGTGGAACTGGCAAAAGATATGCTTCAATAGGTGACAAAATTGTTGTTACTGTAAAAAGCGCTTTGCCATCTGGTAACATTAAAAAAGGAACAGTTTCTAAAGCAGTTGTAGTAAGAACCAAAAAAGAGATCAGACGTAAGGATGGTTCTTATATTCGTTTTGATGATAATGCAGCAGTATTGTTGAATGCACAAGACGAGCCACGTGGTACACGTATTTTTGGCCCGGTAGCGAGAGAACTGCGTGAAAAACAATTCATGAAAATTGTATCATTAGCACCGGAGGTATTATAATATGAAAAATAAAGTAACACAAGCCAAAGTAAAAATCCGTAAAGGAGATTTAGTAAAGGTTATAGCTGGCGATTCAAAAGGCCAACAAGGTAAAGTACAAGAAGTACTTGTTGCCAAAAGTAGAGTTGTTGTAGAAGGTATCAACCTTGTATCAAAACATACTAAACCAAATGCTGCTACACCAAATGGTGGTATAATTAAAAAAGAAGCTGCTCTTCATATTTCTAACGTACAGTTGGTTGATCCAAAATCTGGTAAAACTACCCGTGTTGGTCGTAAATTAAACGCTGACGGAAAATTAGTTAGAGTTGCTAAAATATCAGGGGAGGAGATCAAATAATGGCATACGTACCAAGATTAAAAAGTAAATATAAAGAGGAAATTGTAACTGCTCTTAAAGATAAGTTCAATTACAAAAGCATCATGCAGGTTCCTAAATTAGAGAAGATTGCCATCAACCAAGGTGTTGGCCGTTATTCTGTAACTGATAAGAAAGTTATGGATAGCTCTATCTTAGAAATGACAACCATTGCAGGTCAACAAGCAGTAGGAGCAAAATCTAAAAAAGATATCTCAAACTTCAAATTGCGTAAAGGTATGCCAGTTGGTGTAAGAGTAACTTTACGTGATAACAACATGTATGAGTTTTTAGATCGATTAATTTCCGTAGCTTTGCCACGTATCCGCGATTTCAAAGGTATCAATGACAAAGGATTTGATGGAAAAGGTAACTATACATTAGGTGTTACTGAGCAAATCATCTTCCCAGAGATCAACATCGACAAAATCAGCAAGATTTTAGGTATGGACATTACATTTGTAACTTCTGCTACCACTGATGTTGAAGCATTGGAACTTTTAAAACAATTTGGATTACCATTTAAAAATCAAAAAACAGAGCAATAATGGCAAAAGAAGGTGTAAAAGCTCGCGAAATTAAGCGCCAAAAATTGGTGGCTAAATATGCAGATAAACGTGCAGAATTAAAAGCTGCAGGTGATTACGAAGGATTAGACAAGTTACCAAAAAACTCATCGGCTGTACGTTTGCACAACCGTTGCAAGTTGACTGGTCGTCCTCGTGGATATATGCGTACCTTTGGTATATCAAGGGTTTTATTCCGCGATATGGCTTTAGCAGGAAAAATTCCTGGAGTTAGAAAAGCTAGCTGGTAATAAAGAAGTTATAAGTTTTGAGTTATAAGTTGTAAGTTGTACTTTTGCAGCCCTTACAGCTTATAGCTCATTAGTATATAACAACAATTAGAATTTTAACCGATAGCAGGTCCCACCGTTGGGTAACGGAAGGAAACCACTATCACAAATCAATAATAATGAATACAGATCCAATAGCAGATTACCTGACTAGGGTAAGAAATGCCATCAAGGCAAATCACAGAATCGTTGAGATTCCTGCATCAAACCTGAAAAAAGAAATTACAAAAGTTCTTTTTGATAAAGGTTACATCGCAAACTACAAGTTTGAAGACACTAATGCACAAGGCGTAATCAAAATCGCTTTAAAGTACAATGCAATTACTAAAATCTCTGCTATCCGTACGTTAACCCGTATCAGCAAACCAGGTTTAAGACAATATGCAGGTGTAGAAAACATGCCAAGAGTATTGAATGGTTTAGGTATCGCAATCTTATCTACTTCTAAAGGTGTAATGACCGATAAAGAAGCAGCCAAATTGAACATTGGCGGTGAGGTATTGTGTCACGTTTATTAATTAAAGGAGGATAGCACAATGTCAAGAATAGGAAAGAACCCGATTAATGTACCTGCAGCTGTAACTGTTACCGTATCAAAAGATAACGTAGTTACTGTTAAAGGCCCTAAAGGAGAATTAACTCAAGCGGTAGACGCTGATATTATTATAAGCCAAGAAGATGGTGTACTTACAGTAAGCCGTCCAACTGAGCAAAAAAGACATAAAGCCTTACACGGTTTATATCGTTCTTTGATCAATAATATGGTTGTTGGTGTAACAGATGGTTATAAAATAGAACAAGAATTAGTAGGTGTGGGTTACCGTGCTACTAACCAAGGTAATACTTTGGATCTAGTTTTAGGTTATTCTCACCATTATGTGTTCCAATTGCCACAAGAAATTAAAGTAACCACCACATCTGAAAAAGGTCAGACTCCTAAAATCATTTTAGAGAGTATCGATAAACAATTGATTGGCCAAGTAGCAGCGAAAATCCGTTCGTTACGTACACCAGAGCCATACAAAGGTAAAGGTATCAAGTTTGTTGGTGAAGTGTTAAGAAGAAAAGCAGGTAAATCAGCTTCTAAAAAATAATTAAAATGGCAGGAAAAAAATTATCTCGTAGAGATCGTATCAAAAAAGGTATCAGAAAAAGACTTACTGGTTCTGAGAGCCGTCCACGTTTATCAGTTTATAGAAGCAATAAAGGTATTTATGCTCAAATCATTAACGATGTAACTGGTAATACAATAGTTTCAGCATCATCTTTATCTAAAGATTTTACTGGTAAAGGAAACAAATCTGATCAGTCGACTGCAGTAGGCAAGTTAATTGCTGAAAAAGCGATCGCAGCTGGTGTTAAAGAAGTTGTTTTCGACAGAAATGGTTACTTATACCATGGTCGTGTTAAATCGTTGGCAGATGGTGCCCGCGAAGCTGGTTTAGTATTTTAATCTAAGAAATAGGATAAGATGTCAACTATCAATATAAAAAGAGTTAAGACTAGCGAAATCGAATTGAAAGATCGTTTAGTTAGCATACAACGTGTTGCCAAAGTAACCAAAGGTGGCCGTACCTTCAGCTTCTCAGCTATCGTAGTTGTTGGAGATGAGCAAGGTGTTGTTGGTTATGGTTTAGGTAAAGCGAAAGAGGTTACTGAAGCAATTGCAAAAGGTATCGACGATGCAAAAAAGAACTTGGTTAAAGTTCCAATCTTGCATGGTACTGTACCGCATGAGCAGATCGGTAAATTCTCTGGAGGTTTCGTTCTGATCAAACCTGCAGCAGTAGGTACCGGTGTAATTGCTGGTGGTGCAATGCGTGCAGTATTAGAGAGTGCTGGTATACACAACGTATTGGCAAAGTCAAAAGGTTCATCAAACCCTCACAACGTGGTAAAAGCAACAGTAGATGCTTTAACTAAGATGCGTGATGCTTATACAGTAGCACAGCACCGTGGTGTGGATTTAAACAAAGTTTTTAACGGATAATATCATGGCTAAAATTAAAATTACCCAAGTAAAAAGCATTATCGATAGAAGCGAACGCCAAAAAAGAACAATGAAAGCTTTAGGTTTAACTAAAATGAACCAAAGTGTAGAAGTTGAGGCTAACGCTGCCATTATTGGGATGGTAAGAAAAGTTAATCACTTAGTAGCTATAGAGACTATTTAATTATTAAAATCTGTTTAGGTGTACAAAATGCCCTAAGCAGATTTTTATTTATTTATCGCTGTTCCTGATTAGTGAAAGCGAAGGGCAGCACAAAAGTTTAAAAAATGAACTTAAGTAATTTAAAACCTGCAAAAGGTTCTATCAAAAAAGTTAAAAGAATTGGTCGTGGTCAAGGTTCTGGTCGTGGTGGTACTTCCACTCGTGGTCATAAAGGAGCTGGTTCACGTTCTGGTCACTCAACCAAAATCGGTTTCGAAGGTGGTCAGATGCCATTACAACGTCGTGTGCCTAAAGTAGGTTTCAAACCTATCAACCGTACAGAATATGTTGGCGTTAACTTAGACGTACTACAAGGTTTAGCAGAAAAATTCAACTTAACAAGTATTGATTTTGCTGCTTTACAAGAGCATGGTTTAGCTTCAAAAAACGACTTGGTGAAAATCTTAGGTCGTGGTGAAGTTAAAGCTAAATTAGAAGTTACAGCTCACGCCTTTTCTGCAACTGCACAAAAAGCGATCGAAGCTGCTGGAGGCTCAATCGTAAAATTGTAATTAATGAAGAAGCTATTTACTACTTTCAGTAATATTTGGAAAATACAAGAATTAAAAGAGCGTATCTTATTTACGCTCATGATTCTTGTAATCTACAGGTTCGTTTGTCAAGTGGTTCTACCAGGTGTAGACCCAGCTCAGTTAGTGAATACCGAAAAAACTGGCATTTTAGGTTTGTTAGATATGTTTGCGGGAGGTGCCTTTTCTAAAGTATCTATCCTAGCATTAGGTGTAATGCCTTATATCTCTGCATCCATTGTTGTTCAGTTGTTGGGTATTGCAGTGCCTTCTTTCCAGAAAATGCAAAAAGAAGGTGAGAGTGGCAGAAAAAAATTAACTCAAATTACTCGTTACCTAACTGTAGCCATTACCGCTGTACAAGCTGTAGGTTATGTTAAAACACAGGTTCCTAAAGAAGCCATCATGATAGACCATGCAATGTTCTATGTGTTGTCTGGCTTTGTATTAACAGCAGGTACCTTGTTTGTGATGTGGTTAGGTGAAAAAATAACTGATAAAGGTATCGGTAATGGTACATCATTGATCATCATGGTGGGTATCATCGCTCGTTTACCAATGGCTATCGATCAGGAAGTACGTTCAGTATTTACTGGTAATGACGGTGGTCTAATCAGACTTGTACTAGAGATTGTTGCTTTATTTGCAGTGATTATGTTCACCATCCTAATTGTACAAGGTGTGCGTAAAGTGCCTGTACAATACGCTAAAAGGATTGTTGGTAATAGACAAGTTGGAGGTGTAAGACAATATATTCCATTAAAAGTTAATGCGGCTGGTGTTATGCCAATCATTTTTGCGCAAGCATTGATGTTTATCCCGAATGCTTTGATTGGCGTATTTCCTAAGTTAACAGACAGCTGGTTACATCAGTATACTGATATTACCTCGCTAACTTATAGCCTAACGTTTGCATTTTTGATTATTGCATTTACTTTCTTCTATACTGCAATTACAGTTAATCCAACCCAAATGTCGGATGATATGAAAAAGAATGGTGGTTTTATCCCAGGTATCAAACCAGGTTTAGCTACTTCTTCTTTTATTGATGATGTGATTTCTAAGATTACTTTCCCAGGATCGTTGTTCTTAGCTATTATCGCCATCTTACCTTCATTCGCTGTTAAGCTTGGTATACAACAAGAATTTGCACACTTCTTTGGTGGTACATCATTGTTGATCTTGGTAGGTGTAGTATTAGATACTTTACAGCAAGTAGAGAGTTATCTATTGATGCGCCACTATGATGGTTTGATGAAAACCGGAAGAGTAACTGGTCGTACAGGAATTCCTGCGGCAAGTGGTAGCGGTGCTGCATTATAAGAAATGATAGAAGGAGTGAGTGATAAGCTTGATTTGATCAGCTAAAATTCACTCCTTCAAAATTTAAAAACATGTCTAAAATTTATTATAAATCTCCGGAGGAGATCGAATTAATAAGAGAAAGTTCTTTACTTGTTTCAAAGACTCTTGCAGAAGTTGCCAAGATCATTGCGCCAGGTATCACAACCATCGCATTAGATAAATTAGCCTATGAGTTTATTCAGGACCACGGAGCAATCCCAGCCTTTTTAAATTATGGTGGTTTTCCAAACTCATTGTGTATTTCGCCCAATGATCAGGTAGTGCATGGCTTTCCAAACGAATACGTAATCAAAGAGGGAGACTTGATCTCTGTTGATTGTGGTGTAATCAAAAATAATTTCTTCGGAGATTCTGCCTACACCTTTTCTATTGGAGAAGTTGATGCTGAAAAGCAGAAATTGACAAAGGTAACACAAGAGTGTTTAAACTTGGCTATTGAAAAAGCAGTTGTTGGAATGCGGATTGGGGATATCGCATTTGCGGTACAGCACCATGCAGAGACAAATGGCTTTGGCGTAGTAAGAGAATTAGTAGGACATGGTGTTGGGGTTAAACTTCACGAAAAACCAGAAGTGCCAAACTATGGCAAAAGAGGAAGTGGAGTTAAATTGGAAGAGGGGATGGTGATCGCCATCGAACCAATGATCAATGCAGGAACTGCTGCAGTGAAATTTTGGTCTGATGGATGGACGGTAACTACCAAAGACAATAAACCTTCGGCACATTTTGAACACACGGTTGCTGTCAAAAAGGGGAAAGCAGATGTTTTATCGACGTTTTCACTGATTGAAGAAGTTTTAAAAGAAAAAAAGTAAAAAATTAAAAATTTTTATTTAATTTTGCAACCCTGTTTAATCGCAGCTAATTAAGTAAAAATCAATATAATATGGCTAAACAAGCCTCAATTGAACAAGACGGAGTAATAAGAGAAGCATTATCGAATGCTATGTTTCGGGTTGAACTCGAGAATGGTCATGAGATTATCGCTCATATTTCAGGTAAAATGAGGATGCACTACATCAAAATTTTACCTGGGGACAAAGTTAAATTAGAGATGTCGCCTTACGATTTATCAAAGGGCAGGATTACTTATAGATATAAATAAAATGAAAGTTAGGTCATCAATTAAAAAACGAAGCGCTGATTGTAAGATTATTCGTCGTAAAGGTAAACTTTACGTAATTAACAAGAAAAATCCTAAATACAAACAACGTCAGGGGTAATTAGAACATTGGAACGAATTCGTACAACGGTGGCCCGCCGTTCGGTCGTTCATTTTAAAGCAACTTATAAATATGGCAAGGATTTCAGGTATAGATTTACCAAGAAATAAAAGAGGTGAAATCGGACTAACCTATATCTTCGGAATAGGTAGAACAACCGCTCAGAATATTTTAACTGAAGCTGGTATTGATTTCAACAAAAAAGTACAAGACTGGTCTGACGATGAATTGTCGGCTATACGTACCATCATCAACGACGGCATCAAAGTAGAAGGTGCTTTACGTTCAGAGGTTCAATTGAACATTAAACGTTTAATGGATATCGGTTGTTACCGTGGCTTACGTCATAGAAAAGGTTTACCTGTTCGTGGTCAACGTACCAAAAACAACTCTCGTACACGTAAAGGCAAGAGAAAAACAGTTGCTAACAAGAAAAAAGCTTCTAAATAATAGATAGATAGGAGAGGTAAGGTTTTAGCTGTGGCAATCATAGCTAAAAGCTACTCAGATCTGGAATAGAAAGATAAAAAATGAGATAGCGAGTGCCGGGGTAGAGAAAGTTCTCTTATCTCAATTCTCCTATCTAAAATCTAAAAGAAAAAATGGCTAAGAGTAAAAAAGTTACCAAAAAGCGTATCGTTGTTATTGAGTCTGTTGGTCAGGCGCACATCAATGCTACGTTCAACAACATCATTGTTACCCTAACAAATAACAATGGTCAAACTATTTCATGGTCTTCTGCAGGTAAAATGGGTTTCAAAGGTTCTAAAAAGAACACTCCATACGCTGCTGGCCAAGCTGCATCTGATTGCGGTAAAGTAGCATTCGACTTAGGTCTACGTAAAGTAGAAGTATTTGTTAAAGGTCCAGGTTCAGGCCGTGAGTCTGCAATCAGAACTTTGCAAGTTGCAGGTATCGAAGTGACTTCTATTAAAGATATCACTCCGCTTCCACACAATGGATGTCGTCCACCAAAGAAAAGAAGAGTTTAATTAATTATTTTTTAAAGCTAAGAGTCTGCAGCTTCAGGTTGCACGATACTTTAAAATCACAAACAAAATGGCAAGATATACCGGACCAAAGTCCAAAATCGCCCGTAAGTTCAGAGAACCAATTTTCGGTCCTGACAAAGTATTAGACAGAAAAAACTATCCTCCTGGCCAACATGGCGCTTCGAAAAGAAGAGGAAAACAATCTGAGTACGCAGTACAGTTAATGGAAAAACAAAAAGTAAAATACACTTATGGTGTGTTAGAAAAACAATTCCGTAACTTGTTTACTAAAGCTTCATCTCGCGAAGGTATCACTGGTGATAACTTATTGCAATTGTTAGAAGCACGCTTAGACAACACAGTATACAGACTAGGTATTGCTCCAACCCGTTCAGGTGCACGTCAATTGGTTAGCCACAAACACGTAACTGTAAATGGTGAGGTTGTAAATATTCCATCATATCAATTAAGAGCTGGTGACGTCATCGCAGTACGTGATAAATCTAAATCATTAGAAGCCATCACAAATTCTGTAGCAGGAAGAGTAATCAATAAATTCAATTGGTTAGATTGGAATGCAAGCGAGTTAACTGGTAAGTTCTTAACTTATCCTAACCGTGACGAGATCCCAGAAAACATTAAAGAGAATCTTATAGTAGAGTTATACTCTAAGTAATAATCTTAGTTAAAGCCCTAGTGGCTTTAACTTTTTTACGTTACACAACATTAATATAACGATCTAAAAACATTATAAATGGCAATTTTAGCATTTCAGAAACCCGATAAGGTAATCATGCAGAAATCAACTGATTTCGATGGTCAATTTGAATTTCGTCCTTTAGAGCCCGGTTTCGGTGTAACAATTGGTAATGCCTTAAGAAGAATTTTACTTTCTTCTTTAGAAGGTTTTGCTATTACAAGTATTCGTTTTTCAGGCGTTTCTCACGAGTTTTCTACCATGAAAGGTGTTGTAGAAGATTTAACTGAAATCATCCTAAACTTAAAACAAGTTCGTTTTAAGAAAGTTGGTGATTCAGGGGATTCAGAAAAAGTATTCATCATCGTTAACGGTCAAGATCAGTTCTTAGCTGGTGATATTACAAAATTCTCTAACAATTTCGAGGTATTGAACCCTGATTTTGTAATCTGTAACATGGAGAAATCAGTTACTTTAGAAGTAGAATTAACTATTAATAAAGGACGTGGTTATGTTCCGGCAGAAGAGAACAAGATTACAGATACAGTAGTTGGTGTAATTGCGATCGATTCGATCTTTACCCCAATGAAAAATGTAAAATACACGATTGAAAACTATCGTGTTGAACAAAAAACAGATTACGAGAAATTAATTTTAGATATTTCTACTGATGGATCTATCCACCCAGAAGAAGCTTTAAAAGAAGCAGCTAAAATTTTGATCCAACACTTTATGTTGTTCTCTGATGAGAATCTAGTATTAGAATCTCAAGCTAAAGAAGAAACTAAAGAGGTTGATGAAGAAATTTTACACATGCGTAAAATCCTTAAAACCGAATTGGTTGATCTAGATCTTTCAGTTCGTGCTTTAAACTGCTTAAAAGCAGCTGATATCCGCACTTTAGCTGATCTAGTTTCTTACGATGTTGCTGATATGTTAAAATTCAGAAACTTCGGTAAAAAATCTTTAACTGAGATTCAAGAACTGGTAAAATCTAAACAATTATCGTTTGGAATGAACCTTTCTAAATTCAAGTTAGACGAAGAATAAAACAGTTTTCAGTTTTGAGTTTCAGTTGTGAAATTGTGCTCAAGGCTCGGAATATAATATTAATTAAATATTCACTGTGTATAATTCCCTCAGATTAATTTCATAGAGACGGTATACACTTTACAAAACAAAAAATGAGACACGGTAAAAAACACAACCATTTAGGAAGAACTACATCGCACAGAAAAGCGATGTTGGCTAACATGGCTTCATCTTTGATCAAACACAAGAGAATTACAACTACTTTAGCTAAAGCAAAAGCTTTACGCGTTTATGTAGAGCCTATCATTACAAAATCTAAAAATGATACTACACACTCTCGTCGTACAGTATTCTCTTATCTGCAAGATAAAGAAACCGTTACAGAATTATTCCGTGACGTAGCTGCTAAAGTTGCCAACCGTCCAGGTGGTTATACTCGTATTATCAAATTAAACAATCGTTTAGGTGATAACGCTGAGATGGCACTAATTGAGTTGGTAGATTATAACGAAGTTTACGGTAAAGATACTGCTGCTGAAGAAAAGAAAACTACACGTAGAGGTAGAAGCAAAAGCAAAAAAGCTGATGCCCCTGCTGCTGAAGTGAAAGCTGAAAAAGCACCTAAAGCAGAAGCTGTAGTTGAAGATGCACTTGTTGTTGAAGAAGAAGCAGCACCAGCTGTTGAAGAAACTCCTGCAACTGAAGAAGCTGCTCCAGAAGCTAACGCTGATGAGGAAGCTCCAAAAGCATAATTAGTTATCTTAACTAAAAATATAAAGCCCCTTGAGAATTTCTTAAGGGGCTTTTTGTTGCCTTATGAAACCGTTTTGATTTTATTTGGCATATTTTTGTAATTCAAATAAAGATGAGCATGACCAACGACAGTTTGACGAAATTTAATGAAATCTTAACAGCTAGTATTGCTGATGGAAGCTTTGTGAAACTTTCTTTAGGGAACTATCAAGGTAATGATCGCGAATTGAAAAATCTTTATGTAAAGAAGGTAAAGATCAAAAGAGTGGATATGCTCTCTTTTAATTATCGTTATAAAACACGTGATATCTTTAAAAACCATGAGATCGGAGATGGCGTTAGTCTAGTATTGAATTTATTGAGCAACGATTTTAAGATCTGTACGCTGTTTACCATAACTAAAGAAGTGGTAATTGAGCACAATAAAAAGGGAATCATAGGAATTAGGGAAAGAGCACTGAATGTTAAGCTTGAGCCTAATCTAGCACATAATAAAGAGAAAAAACGGATCATTAAACCCAGTGGGAATGGGTATCTACAGGCCTTAAAGATTACTGATGCAGAGGGTAATGTTTTCAAAAATGCCCAAGATAAATACAAACAGATCAATCAATACATCGAGATATTGAGTTCTTTGATCAAGGAATTACCTGAAGGGACCATCCAAAATGTAGTGGATATGGGCTCTGGTAAAGGCTACCTGACTTTTGCCTTGTACGACTATCTACATCAGCAATTGGGCCTAAAGGCGAAAGTGACCGGTGTAGAATTTAGAGAGGACATGGTTAGCCTATGTAATGATATTGCCAAACAGGCAAATTTCGAACAACTAGGTTTTGTACAGGGAACGATTGAAGATTATGCAGTACCAACTATTAACCTGCTGATTGCCTTACATGCCTGTGATACTGCTACAGACGATGCGATTTACAAAGGGATACAAGCTGGTGCCGAATTGATTGTGGTAGCGCCTTGCTGTCATAAACAGATCAGAAGAGAGATAGAAAAGCATAAAGTGAAAAACGATGTTTCTTTTTTAACCAAGTACGGTATATTTCTAGAACGCCAAGCCGAAATGGTAACCGATGGATTAAGGGCTTTGATCTTGGAATACTATGGTTATAAAACCAAGGTGTTTGAATTTATTTCTGATGCACATACGCCAAAGAATGTTTTAGTGGTGGGGGTGAAGAAAAGTCAGAAATCGAGAGTCGGGAATTTGATGAGCAAGGAGCAAAAAGAGATCTTAAAGAAAATAAAGGATACCAAGGCCTATTTTGGAATTGATTATCACCATCTGGAAAGACTTTTAGGTCTCGATATCCCTAGCTAGTACTGCTACCTTTGTACATTAAACCTGATGGCAGCGATACCTAGTAAAGCGAACAGCAGGACTGCCATTGCCTCAGCATTACTGCCATTCGTTTCTGAAAAAACTTTAATCCCATCAACCAACTGCCTTTTGCCCTAATTCTGCCAAGCTGTCAGCAGGGGAAGGAGTGTTTTTTTACATTTTAACAGTTTTTTTGTGCTTATTTCTGCCAAAACCTAATTGGCACATTGCTTGTTATTAGCTTGTAAACATTAAAAATTTAAAAGAAATATATATTAAAATGGGAAAAATAATTGGTATAGACTTAGGAACAACAAACTCTTGCGTTTCTGTAATGGAAGGTAACGAACCTGTAGTTATAGCCAACAGTGAGGGTAAACGTACTACGCCATCGATTGTTGCTTTTGCAGAGAACGGCGAGCGTAAGGTGGGTGAACCTGCTAAACGTCAGGCGATAACGAACCCTACAAAAACAATTTATTCTATTAAGCGCTTTATGGGCAGCAGCTATGCTGAGGTGGCTAAAGAAATTGCTAGAGTACCTTATAAAGTAGTTAAAGGTGATAACAATACGCCTCGTGTAGAAATTGACGACCGTAAATATACGCCACAAGAGATTTCTGCAATGATTTTGCAGAAAATGAAAAAAACTGCTGAAGATTTCTTGGGACAAGAAGTAACTGAAGCTGTAATTACCGTACCTGCTTATTTTAATGATGCACAGCGTCAAGCGACTAAAGAAGCTGGTGAGGTTGCAGGTTTAACTGTAAAACGTATCATTAACGAGCCAACTGCAGCTGCTTTAGCTTATGGTTTGGACAAAGCACACAAAGACATGAAAATTGTTGTGTTTGACTGTGGTGGTGGTACACATGACGTTTCTGTATTGGAATTAGGTGATGGCGTTTTTGAAGTAAAATCTACTGATGGTGATACACACTTAGGTGGTGATGACTTTGACCACGTAATTATCGATTGGTTAGCTGCAGAATTCTTAGCCGAAAACGGAATGGACTTGGCTAAAGATCCAATGGCTTTACAACGTTTAAAAGAAGCTGCTGAGAAAGCTAAGATTGAATTGTCTAGCACTACTTCAACAGAAATCAATTTGCCATACATTACTGCTGATGCTAGCGGTCCGAAACACTTGGTTAGAACTTTAAGCCGTGCTAAATTTGAGCAATTGGCTGGTGATTTGATCAAACGTACCATCGACCCTTGTAAATCTGCCTTGAAAAACGCAGGTTTAAAAGTAAGTGATATCGACGAAATTATCTTGGTAGGTGGTTCAACTCGTATTCCTGCTATCCAGGATGCAGTGAAAGCTTTCTTTGGTAAAGAGCCAAGTAAAGGTGTAAATCCTGATGAGGTTGTAGCTATTGGTGCTGCTATTCAAGGCGGTGTATTAACTGGTGAGGTTAAAGATGTATTGTTATTGGATGTTACCCCACTTTCTTTAGGTATCGAAACCATGGGTGGTGTGATGACTAAATTAATTGAAGCAAATACAACTATCCCTTCTAAAAAAGCTGAAACTTTCTCTACTGCTGCTGATAACCAGCCAAGTGTAGAAATCCATATTTTACAAGGAGAGCGTCCGATGGCTGCTCAGAACCGTACAATTGGTCGTTTCATTTTAGATGGAATTCCACCAGCACCTCGTGGTGTGCCTCAAGTAGAAGTTGCTTTTGACATTGATGCCAATGGTATCTTACACGTAAGTGCAAAAGATAAAGCTACTGGTAAAGAGCAAAAGATCCGTATCGAAGCTTCATCTGGTTTAACTGACGAAGAGATCAAAAAAATGAAAGAAGAAGCTGAAGCAAATGCAGAAGCTGATGCTAAAGCAAAAGAAGAAGCTGATAAAATTAACGGTGCTGATGCTTTGATCTTCTCTACAGAGAAACAACTAAAAGAGTTTGGTGATAAATTATCAGCTGATAAAAAAGCGCCAATCGAAGCTGGTTTAGAGAAATTAAAAGCAGCACATTTGTCTCGTAACTTTGCTGATATCGATGCTGCACAAGAAGAATTGCAAAATGCTTGGAATGTAGCTTCTGAAGAGATGTACAAAGCAGGTCAGGAAGGACAAGCACCGGAAGGCGCAGCACAAGCTGATGCGCAACAAGGTGGCGATACTGTTACTGATGTTGATTTTGAAGAAGTAAAAGACGAAGAGAAAAAATAAGTCTTGAGCCCTAAGTCTAAAGTCTAGGGTTTATATAAAAAGCGTCGTTGATTAAGTTCAGCGACGCTTTTTTATGCAGTTATTTTTTACGTTTGACAATTGGTTTTGGTTGATATTCCAGTTCCTTTACCTTTCCAAAAGTCCTGTTTAAGATGAGAATAGCTGGCCAGATTAACATGGGTGCAAATCTACTTATCATGTTTAAATGATTGGCTGAAGGCAAACAAAAATCAAGTACTAATCCCAACATAAAAATGAAGGGAACTGTTAATGTTCTCCAACGTGCCAACCGACGTGCTTTGAGGTCGTCAAAACCATCAGAGATTCTCCCTTTATGCTTGATGATATAACTCAACATCGCGTAGTTGAGTAGTCCTGTGGCTGCAACATTAAGGCAGTAGAAATAGAAAGGGATAGTCAGTTCTGTGTTTTCGCTATAATAGGCAGAGCTAAAAGGCATTAGAATGATCGTGAACAGGAAAAGGAAATTTAACCATATCAATCTATCATCGTAATCTTTAACAAAGGAAAATAACCGATGATGTGAACGCCAATAAATGGCGATGACAAAAAAGCTAATGATAAAGCCGATAAATAAGGGAAAAAGATTCCATAACTGCATGACAATTTGTTGATCGCTCATTCCATGCACAATATGGGGCGGTTTAATTTCAATCACCAGAAGTGTAATTGCAATGGCAAAAACAGCATCTGTGAATAAGATCATTCTTTCAATCTGAAATTCTTTTTTTAATTCATTGTTGATCTGAGACATATAGAAGCATATAATTTATGCCTTAAGATAAACATTCTTCAATAATATCTTGAAGGATTTTCTCATTTTCAAATAGCTCATTCAGCAGCTTCAACTGGTTTTTGGTCCTGTCTAGATTTTGCGTTGGATAAGTAATAGGATAGTAGATACTGCCATTCAAATAATCGGTTAAGAAACGCAGGGCCTGCATATAAATAATGTACTTGCCAGAAAATAAAATGAGTTCTTTTTCTGTCGGTGTCAATATGTTGGCCATTTCTGATAAATAACCTTCAACCGTAGCTTTAAAATAAGGTAATCGGATTTTTATTTTATTAAGGTCGGTCTCATTTTCGGCATAAGCACAAAGATAAGTACGCATCATGTCGCCTAAATCTGAGATAAACTTGCCAGGCATTAAGGTATCTAAATCAATTACACAGATACCCGTATTGTCTTCTTCATTTAAAAGTACATTACTGATCTTGGTATCGTGGTGCATTACCCGATTTGGGAAATCTTTTCGATGTTCGTAAGATTTGTAGTAATCTACAATGAAATGATGTCGTAATGCGGTCTCGATCTCATGACTGGCGTTTTGTTTTAATATTGCTGTAGCCTGGCTTAAGGCAAAGGTAAATTGCTCGTAACGCCAAGACAGATCATGGAAACCAGGAATTGTAGGTTTGAGCACAGCTGTATCGAAATGATTTAAAAGCCTGCTCAGCTTGCCAAATTGTTTGGCGGCTTCATAAGCCTGTTTGGGGTCGCTTAAGGTGTCATAGGCCATGGTATTGGCTACAAAAGGCAACAGGCGCCAATAGTCACCATGGTGGGCAAACATCAATTCGCCATGCAGTGTTGGAATAGGCGCTGGAAAAAGATAATCTGGATTATTCGCCTTTAAATAATCGGCAACAGCCTCAATGTTGTTTGCAATAGCAAAGGGGTCTTTAAAAACATGTACATTGATATTTTGTAAAATGTATTGTTTGTCGTTTTGCAGTGCAGAAAGCAAATAGGTTCGGTTGATGTGGCCCGAACCTATTTGTTGTAAATTAACGATATCTAAAGTAAATCCGTAAGCCTTTAAAATATCTTCATCAATATTTAACTCCATAGTTTTTCAGGGTACGCTCCGTCTTTGATCAGCTGATCAATGCTAGCTTGCACAAAAGGTTTATCTTCTTTGTAGGTAACGCCAAACCACTGATTGGAAGTTGGTACAACCTTAAAAGTTGCAGTATTATTTTTAACTAAAGTTTCGCCGATCAAAGGAATAAAAAATTCTGCTTTAGGTTTGTCTTTATTGGCCATTGCAAACTCTTTGAAGAGTTCTTCGGTGACCTTGAAGACCGCTGGTGTAAAACCCCAGAAATTCATCGAAACAGGTGTTTCGAAAGTTAAGGGATATTGTTTGCCTTCTTCTTCGTAAACGATGACGCCATTTTCTTCAAAAACCTTGGTGCGTTCAATGATTTCTTCCAGGTTGTTACTTTCGTCAACTTTACAAACCCCGCGAGATACCGCTCCAAAATCAGAAAGTGTCTTTCCAATCTGGTAACCGATGATAGAATAATTACTGTCGTTGGCTTCCTCAGTTAAAAAACCAACCATTTTTTGATAGGCGTCAAAGCCATAAAAATCATCGGCGTTGATCACACAGAAAGGTTCTTTTACTGTTTTTCTTCCAGATAGGATGGCATGGGCAGTACCCCATGGTTTTTCTCTGTATATTTCTTCTTCAATACCGAACTGTTTCAGATCGAAATTTTGGAAAACATAATCAACTTCGATCTTCCCTTTCAGTTTAGGGTCGAAGATACTTCTGAAATTGTCTACAAATTCTTCTTTGATGATAAATACAACTTTGCCAAAACCGGCCTTGATTGCATCATATATAGAGTAATCGATGATTGTTTCGCCATTTGGCCCAAAACCATCGATTTGTTTCATACTTCCGTAACGGCTAGCCATTCCAGCGGCCAAAATTAATAAAGTGGGTTTCATTCAGTATATTTAGAATTGGAAAATCTTTTTATCGTAGTTTCAAAGGTAAGTTTTAAAAGCCAAAAATGCCACCACTTCTTGTCCTAGGTTTTTTGCCTGTTAGCATCCCAAAAATACCTCTGACAATCTCCTTTCCGATTTGACGGGTAATCGTGGCACCCATTACTTGTTCAACAATGCTCTTTTCACCTGGTTTTGGCTTACTTTCTGCTTCAACTCTTTTTTGTTCTTCTTCGGCGGCTTTGGCCTCATTTTCTTCAGCCATTTTCAAGTTGATTTTATCTGTAAGCATTTCGAAAGCACTCACAGAATCAATTTCCTCTTGGTATTTTTTAAATAATGGGCTTGCCTGCATTAACCGTTCACAATCTATGGCAGCCATTGGCCCCATTACCGCACGTGGTGGTGTTAACATCGTGGCCGCAACTTCTGTGGGGATTCCTTTTTCGTTCAGTACGGTTACCAAAGCTTGTCCGGTACCCAAAGCAGTCAACATTTTGTCTATCTGATAAAAATCTGATTTAGGATAGGTATTTACCGTCTTTTTTAAAGCATCTACGTCATTAGGTGTAAATGCTCTTAAAGCATGTTGGACGCGGTTGCCCAGTTGTGCCAAAACACTTTCTGGAACATCCATAGGCGATTGTGTACAAAAGAATACGCCAATACCCTTAGAACGGATCAACCTGATGATCGTATTCACCTGGTCTAAAAACGCTTTGGGTGCGTCGTTAAAAAGTAAGTGCGCCTCGTCAAAAAAGAAGACCAATTTGGGTTGGTCCAAATCTCCAGCTTCTGGCATAGACTGATAGATTTCGGCCAATAAGCTCAATAAAAAAGTAGAATATAAAACAGGTTGGTTCTGTACATCGGCAATGTTCAATAAACTGATCACACCTTTGCCGTCTATCCGGTTAAAAAGATCATCGATATCGTAAGAGGTCTCACCAAACATCCCGCCTAAACCTTGTTGTTCTATGGCTACAATCTTTCTCAGGATGGTACTAGAGGTGGCTGTAGAAATAGAACCATAACTGCTTTTGATTTCGGCAGCACCAGCCCCTTCGGCCAAATAACCTAATAGTTTTTTTAAATCCTTTAGGTCTACGATTGGCATTTTGTTATCGTCGGCATATTTGAAGATCACGGCCAAAACACCGGTTTGGGTTTCATTGAGTTCGAGAATCTTGGCCAATAATACGGGACCAAATTCAGTTACCGTGGCGCGCATCTGTGCACCTGTTTTTCCACTCAAAGAATAAAGCTCTATTGGAAATCCACTAGGGGTAAAAGTCTTATTGAGCTGCTTGGCGCGGTCTTCAATTTTCGGATTGCTTGTTCCTGCCTGATATAGACCAGAAAGATCACCTTTAACATCCAGCATGAAAACGGGTACTCCAGCATCAGAAAGCTGCTCGGCAAGTAGTTGCAAGGTTCGGGTTTTACCCGTACCTGTAGCCCCTGCAATCAGGCCATGGCGATTCATCATCCGTAAAGGCAGGTTTACCTCGGCCTCTGCCAATACTTCGCCATCTAAAATGCCTGCACCCAGATAAATAGAAGCTCCTGTAGGTGCGTATGATGCTTTTATCTTTTCTATAAATAAGGTCTTTTGATCACTCATAGGTTTTTGTTTTTCGCCTTTAAATTAAGAAAGAAATAGCAGAAAGAGAAAGGTATGTTATCGATTGTCCTGCTTTATTTTACTTTGCAGGCTTTTCATTCTTAATGCGAATATAAAATGGATGATCAGGGCACAGCAAAGGCGATATCCTGTTCTTGGTTCGTGTCGACACGAACCAAGGGATGGTAATGACAAAGGTATTTGGTTTAGACCATTATTTTATAGAAAGATAGATGGATACGGTGGCATTGCTCCAGTCCTTGCTCTGCTCATCATATACTTCAAAATCTGGGACGTAGGCTCGCGGGAGGTCTGTATTCCAGATGTTTATCCATACTTCGGCTACGCAATCTGGCATTTTTCCTTTGGCCATTATTTTTTGATAGTTGTTTTTGGGGATGGTCAAATTGCTCAAACCTGTTGGCGTTAGTGTACCTTTTGCTACTTTACAACCAATAAAATAGGCGTAAGGTTGGGTGTAATCCCCATCGTAGTCATGATAAACGGCATAGATTTCTTCACCAAGTTTATTTGGAATTTGGGAAGCTATATTTTCTGCCTCAAATCTTTGCCAGAGGTTTCCACAATCTATCATCGATTGTTGGTTGAGGTTACTTGTTTTGTTTGGCAGTGATAAACCGATGAGTTCAAATTCTTGTACTTCCATATCATTTTGATGAGAAAAGGATTTATACTAAAGTAGCATTTTTTAAATTAAAACGAATTCATTCTACGTTGAAACTCACCTATAAACAGGCTCACCTGGTATCCATCCATTAAAGCATGGTTGACATGAACGGCTATAGGCATTGATTTTTGGCCCTTGTTCTCTGTCATTTTACCAAATGAAAATTTCGGACAACTATCTTTAAAGGTAAAACTTCGTGCATGCGATAATGAGGTAAACTTTAACCAAGGCATGGCTGAAATATGGATGACATTTGCACCTGAACTTGCAGGTAAGAGTCCGGTAGATTGTTTAACCCTTTGTATTTCTTTTTGAGCCTCGACTTGAAAATCTTCAAATTGAATAGCATAATCAATGTACGAAAAACCAAAAGTGCCATCTGGGCGATTAATTACTGCTGAGGCGTGCACCTTATCATAAAGATAAATCTGATCGTCTTCAATCCTTAACCTAAAATTTTCAATTGAATTTGCTGCCGTCAATGCCTGATGTAAATAATATAAGAAAAAACCTTTTCCTTCTCTTTTGCATTTGTCATAAGCAATGGTACAATCAATATCTACCACTACGCCAAAAAAAGGTTCTTCAAATCTGTTAAAGAAGTTGAAATGGTCTTTTCTGGGCCAATTTCCTAAATCAAAAAGCTGTCTCATTTCAGTAGGGGTAAAATATCGGTAATGGTCTGTACAGGCGTAAAGTTTTCGTGTTCAACATTGTGCTCAATCTCTTCGTGTGCCCAAGTGGTATGGAAAGGTACATGTATGGCACTTCCTCCAATCTGTAGCACTGGCAATACATCAGATTTAAGTGAATTGCCGATCATTAAAAAGTTTTCTGGTCTGCAATCAAGGTGTTTCAGCAGTTTCAAGTAATCTTTTTCCTGCTTATCACTCATGATCTCGATGTGATGGAAATATTTTTCTAAACCAGATTTCTGTAGTTTTCTTTCTTGATCAAGCAGGTCGCCTTTTGTAGCGACCACCAAACGGTAATTTCCTTTTAATGTTTCAAGAACCTGTTCTATCCCATCCAATAATTCGATAGGCTTGTTCAGTTGTTCCTTGCCATATTGGATGGCTTTGCTGATCATTTCGAGGCTTGCTGTTCCTTCGGTAACTTCTAAGATCGTTTCAATCATAGAAAGCATAAAACCTTTAATACCATAGCCATATAAAGGTAGGTTTCGTATTTCTGTTTTAAAAAGTTCGTTGGCCACGCTATGCATTGGAAGGTAATCTTCTAACAAGGCGCAAAACTTTTCTTCAGCTTCTCTAAAATAAGGTTCATTTACCCATAAAGTGTCATCGGCATCAAATGCGATTACTTTGATATTGGTCATTTGTATTGGTGTTTTTAAGGAAGTAAAAGTATAAAATTTATCTTTTACTGAAATAACTGTAGCAAAATCTATAAACTGAGTTCGATTAATAATTAGCATAAGTTTGGGATATGAATAATCAATGACTGATCTTGAAACCAATCGTTTTTGCTACTGTTTGATGGTGCTGTCGCTTCGCGGACAAACTTTTTTCCTATAGATGAAAAAAGTATGCAAAAAAATCCACGGCTGAGCCCTGTTCTGTTAAAGGAAATGCTCAGGCTTATTGCTGCTTTTCGAACAGGCCAAGGCCGCTTTTAGTAAAACGTTGAGGTGGTGCTTAGGCTTGAGAAGTTCCAAAAACTTCTTAATGCAAACTCCTATTGTGAAGTTATTTTTAGCATAAATTGACCTAGCGCAACAATTTTAGTCTTTCGAGTAAACGGTCTTTATGCATGTCGCTGATGGGGATGAGCTGTTCGTTAATAGAAACTCTTCCGCGTTCGATAAAACTGATCTGATTGAGGTTGATGACATACGATTTATGGATACGCATAAAATGGTCACTTGGGAGTTCGTCCTCTAACGATTTCATGCTTTGTAAGGTTAAGATCTGCTCATTTAGGGTATGGATGATTACATAATCCCTTGCTCCTTCCAAGTAATAGATGTCGTCTAAAGAAATTTTAACTAACCTATAATCCGTTTTTACAAAAATGAATTGGTTTTGTAAAGGTAGGGTAGGTTGTGCCAGCACTGGAGTAACCAAGTTAGCCGATCTTTCTTGAGCTTTTTCTACAGCAACCAGAAAACGATCAAAGGTAATGGGTTTTAAAAGATAATCTACCACATGGTGGTCGTAACTTTCTAAAGCATATTCACTATAGGCAGTGGTAATGATCACCATACATTTTTTTTGTAGGATCTTCATAAACTGGAGACCAGTTAACTCTGGCATCTGCATGTCTAAAAAAACAAGGTCAATGTTGCTGGTCTTTGCCAATTTTAAAGCATTCATTGGGTCTGAAGTAGAAGCGGTCAATGTTAAACCTGGGGTTTTATTGATGTAATCACTCAAGAGGGCGATGGCTAAGGGTTCATCGTCAACAACAATACAATTGATCTCTTTTTCGTAATTATTCATGTAGGTTAATGGTTAGTTTAACGTTGTATGTTTCAACAAGGTCAACAATGGCTAAAGTGTGCTGTGTCCCATAGATCAGTTCTAGTCTTTTTTTGACATTTTCTGAGCCTATTCCGCCCGTATGGTCCTTGTTAAAATTACCTTTTTTATTACTTACATTAAATAGAATGATTTCTCCATTTAAACGAAGATCGACGACCAAAGGTATATTTTCGTCCCGTAGGTTACCATGTTTAAAAGCATTTTCTACAAATGGGATCAAGGTTAAAGGGGCAATGCGTAAGGTGCAGTCTGCCGGAAGTGAAATGTTGATCTTGGTAGCAGGTACAAAATCATAACGCATCAATTGGAGGTCGATGTAATGTTGGAGATAACGGACTTCTTTGATCAAGGCTACTTTTTGTTCTTCTTCGTATAACATGTAGCGCAGGAGCTCAGATAATTTACTGATGGAAGTCAATGCCTTATCAGAGCCTTGGTACACGAGCGTGTAAACGTTGTTTAGGCTATTGAACAAAAAATGAGGGTTGATCTGCGAACGGAGAAAAGCAAGTTCTGCCTGACGGCTCTTCAACAACAATTGGTTTTGCATCTTTTGCTGATGGTTATTGAGTTGAATGAAAAAGAAGATAATGCCGAATGCACTGTAATATATGGTGAAATAGATATTATCAATGAAATATCTCAGGGGCACAAGCATATCTGCACTATAATTATGTTTTCCCTGGATGGCGAAAAGGATGACTTCTTCCATCACATATCTAATGCCTATCATTAAAGGAATACCGATAAGGATATAACATAAGATGGCCGTGATTTTTTGTTTATAGCGATAAAAAAGGATATAAAATAAGCTATAGCTAACCAATACGCTTAAGAACCAAACCAACATGTGGAAGGGGAAATATAGGCCAGCCTTTCCCCGTAGGAAATAGAATATGGTATCACCATTATTTAAATGGTTGCCAATACTCCAGGTCATCTGTTGAAAGCTATAAAAAATAAAAAAGCCGAATGACAGCCAACCCAATTTAAATTTCATGGTTAAAGTTAAAACCTTTAACTGTATTTAATATCCAATAATCCATATTTCCAGCTTATTCGTCTGCCAAAACAATGAATGTATCTTCAAAATCCTTATCGATGAAATCAGTTGATTGGTAGAGCAGATCCTGCAGTTAAGAGATTCCACTCTTTGGGGTTGATCTAACATAATAGTTTCGATAAAAATCAATTTTATGAAGAAGCTCATTGTGATCTTATTGTTGACGTTTCCATTTTATGTACTGGCCCAACAAGTTGCCTTCCAATTGAAGGGCAGAGTTTTTGGTAAAGATAGTATCGCCTTCAGCGGAGTAAACATCAACTTATTTGAAGAGGGTACGAACAAGAAACTGCATACAGTAATTACCGATGAAAAAGGAAGTTTTACGATAAGTGCTCCATCGAAAGCTGTTTATCTTTCTATCAACTATTTGGGTTATATCCCTTATCGAGCAAAACCTGTTTTTGAAAAAGAACTGATCGTGCATTTACAAGAACAAACGCAATTGTTGAAAGAGATCACTGTAAGTACACAAAGACCGCTGATCGAACAACAGTTTGATCGAACAGTGATGAATGTTGATGGCAATATGCGTTTAGGGATGGATGCTACTGATATCCTTAAAAAAATACCTGGGGTGGTTATTAAAAATGGGACCGAAATTTTGTTGGAAAATAAAGCCGTAAACGTAATGATGGATGGTAAATCTGTAAAGATGAGCGGAAATGACCTAATGAACTTACTGAGTGGTACCAGTCCGGCCATGATCAGCCAGATCGAAGTGATCCATAGCCCTTCAGCAAAAGTTGATGCACAAGGTGCTGGGGCAGTAATCAATATCAAGACCTTAAAACGCCAGACCCCAGGTTATGATATGAACTTAGGGTTAACCACAGGACATGGATGGAAGTATCCAACCAGTCAGTCTATTTCGGCAGGACTGACTTATAGGAGCAATAATGATTATGTGTATGGTAGTTATAGTTATGGATTTGGGAAACAATCTCAAGAGATAGAAAAACATACTTTTTTTCAGGTAGCCAACCAACGTCTGGACGAAAAACAGACCTATAAAGTTCCGTATGGAGGGCACAATGTGAGGGTAGGTTGGGACCATTATCTTAAAAACAAAGATGTATTTGGTGTTTTGCTCACAGCTTATCATAACGACCGGAAATCGAATTTGATCACAGAGACCAACATTTCTGCTTTTAGTGCTACTGCGGTAGATTCGATGCGGTATGCAAATGCAACAAACAAAACCAATAGTAGAGGAGCCAATCTGAACTTCAATTATAAAACCGTGATAGATTCTGCTAAAAAGCAGGAACTGACCATGGATGCAGATGTTGGGATATTTGATTTTACAAGTGATAACCAACTGGGTACCCAATTGCTGAACGCCACAGGAAATCCTATTTTTTCGATGCAACAATTTCTTCAAGATGGGCATACGAGTTCCAAGATATATAGCTATAAAACAGATTATACCCAAAAGTTGCATAAAGGAACTTTAGAATCTGGATTTAAAGCAAGTTATGTAGACCTGAGCAACCAATTTAACTCCCTCAGCAAATATGACGGTGGGGCCTTTAAGGACCGTGGAAGCAATGACTTTTTATATCAGGAAACTCTATTGGCTACTTATGTGAGCAGCAAGCAGACCTATCAAAAATTCACTTTACAATTAGGATTAAGAGCCGAAGAAACCATAACGAGTGGCAATTCGCTAACCTTGAGCAATATGGTGAAGCGAGATTATCTGAATTTGTTTCCAAATGCATTAGTAGCCTATAAGTTTGGTAAGAACAGCTTGTCATTTTCTTATGCAAGACGAATTGGTCGACCTTCTTATAATGCTTTAAATCCATTTGTAATTGTGAATGGAGCCTATGATGTGAGCAAGGGGAATCCTTATCTTAACCCTTCTTTTACCAATAGTTATAGGTTAGGTTTCAACACAAGTATCGGGTTTTCTGTAGCATTATCGCATAGTATGGTTAAAGATGTCATTACCGATTTACGGGAAGTAGACGACCTTACCAAAGTTTCTACCAGTTACAAGGCCAACATGAACCAAAATTACAATACAGGTGTCAGCATGAGCTATTATAAACAATTTTTTAAGTTGTGGGACCTGAGTATAAGTGGAGGGTCATCGTTGAACCGTTACCAGTTTGATTACCAAAATGGGAAAGTAGGTGTGAAACAATTGACGGCTTATGCTTCCATCGACAACCATTTTAAATTGCCCAAAGATTGGTGGATCGATGTGAGTTATTACGGACAAAGTAAGGCGACCTATGGTTACCAGATCAATTTGCCTTATTACTTTATCAGTTCTACTATTGGAAAAGGATTATGGAAAAACAAAGCCACTTTGTCTTTGGCTGTCAACGATATATTTTTCACCTCTATTACCCGTAGTGAAGCCAATTATGCAAACGTCAATTACAACTTAAGGAGCCAATATGATAGCCGTAATTTTCGTTTGAGGTTCAACTATAGATTTGGCAATTCTAAAATCGAGATGAGGAAAAGAAGTTCTGGATCTACAGAAGAGCAGGGCAGGACGCAATAACAAAAACCCCCATTAAAGACAATGTTTAATGGGGGTAAATTTTGCTTATCGGCATGCGAACTAGTTTCTCATGCTTTTGATCAAAAATCTGATGATCAAAAATATAATGATTACCAATAAGATGCCATTGATCAATTGCCAGACTACAGCACCTAGACTATAGTCTATAAGATCCATTTTTGAAATTGTTTATTTTGCATATTTATACATTACCGTTTTACTGTTGCTCGTAATGCTGGCTACAATATAAATTGTACCGTCTGAGGCAACCTGCATATCAAACTCATTTACTTTCTCGCTGATTACCTTTCTCTCGGTATTCCAGTTGTTAGTGGCTTTGTTAAAGGTTTTAACTAAAACAGAGGTCGCGTTGGCATAGGCAAAGTATAACACGCCATCATCATCTACAGCTAGTGCAAATTTATCTCTTTCTCCACCGCTCGAAACAGCATTGCCTAGTTCTTGCCAGTTGCCCGTGGTTTTATTGAACTTCATCACATGGTCTAATCTGCCAGAAGTTGGTGCAACTTGATAGGCGAGATAAGCTTCACCAGTTTTATCAACAGCAATACTCAGACCTTGGAAACCAACCAAACCATCCGGAGCTGTAAATGAGGTTTGACCAATAGGTATCCAAGTATTGTTTTCGTATTTGAACATTGATGGTTTGTTTACACCCGTACTTCTGTCCATTATACCCAGATAATTTTTGCCATCCAGACCTTTGATGATTTGATCGTAGAAAACTGTAATCCCGCCTGGAGGAGTGATCGATCCCCATGTGTTAGCCGTATAATTAGAAACATATAAACCCCTTGCAGGAATACCCGAAGCATCTGTTCCAGTTTTTGCCATCGCTACCAATGGAATGTCATTTGCTGTCATGGCGAACGATAGGTAATCAACCTTAATTGGTGTAAACCTACGGTTACCTACCGGATTCCATGTTGTTCCGTTGTATTTGAGTACAGTTGCCTTTTGGTCTCCATTTAAGTAATCCTTGTAGGCAATATGAAGGGTTCCCTCAGAATCGAATGCAATTCCAGGTACATCTGCCCTAAACTCTGATACACCAGTATTGGCCCCAATATTGGTCCAAGCGGTACCATTGTAACCCATTACGGCTACTTTTCTGTTGTCGGTCTCTATGGTTGCTCCAGTTTCATCTTTACCAATACGTTGATACACGAAATAAGGATAATTGTTAAAAGGGTTGATGGCCATTTTGATGCCTGATGCGGTTACCAAACCTGTAAGGTCTGCAGCAACAAGGCTCCATTGACGACCTAAGAAGTCGATGTTGACTGTAAAATTTAATGGTGAAGCTAAGCTGGCATCATTAAATGTGTAAACCACAGGATTTGTGAAATCGTTAATCGTCACTTTGTTTTGTTGTACAGCGCTACCTATTTTCAATACAGCACCAGTGGTGGTTTCAAAACGGGCAATCAGTTTTGTCAGATTTACCGTTTCAGAAACATTGACCTCTATATCGGTACCTCTGATGATACCAACATAATTTTGTGCTAAATCAGGATTGTCTTCTATAAAGAAACCAAAAGATTTTAAAGCCACATTTTTCTCTACCCTAACGGCATAAGTCTTAGTACTTCTGTCTTCTGCCTTTACTTTATAGATAACAGCTTTGGTGAAATCCTGAATTGAAATTCCAGTTTCTTGAACAACTGTGCCTACCTGTACAATTGTACGTGGGTTTTCCATCTCAAAGCTTGCCTTGAGGTTGGTCACATCTACCTCAATAGGTAAGGCCACAACAATTTCTCCATCCTTAATTATACCTGGATATTCTTTTGCTATGCCGAGGTCGTTTTTAACGATAAACTTAAAAGAAGTAAAACCTTTGTCGTACATCACAACATCTTTTTTACAACCTCCAAATAGTCCTGTTAGCACTAACAGAACCAATATTGTTATATTTTTAATATTTTTCATCAGTCTAAAATTTGTTTTAAGATGATTGACTTCCCTATGCATTTGTATTGAATAAGGAAGCCTCATCTGCTGTTAATTTAATTTCTTAAAGTTTTCTGGCATAAGAACAGCTTTGATTCCTGGCGTTTCTACCAAGTATTTTTTTGCATAATCGGCAACCATGGCAGGCGTAATTTTATTGATCATATTTTCATAATCATTAAAGAAGCTATAATCTTTAAAGCCAAAATAGAATTGGTTCCTTAAAGATGAGCTCCAGAACAAATTCTTGCCTGCTTGTTTTTTATAACTGTCTATCTGCTGTACTTTGATGTTGGTGAGGTCGCTTAAAAAATAACTAGGATTTTCTGCCACCTTTTTAACTTCTAGCTGTGCCTGTTTGATCAAAAACTCTGCTGCTTCTGGTGCACAACTGAAAGAGATCCTTGATCTGATCAAGGGAGATGGAATACTGGTTGATGAAATAGAAACTCCTACACCATATACGCCTGAGTTTTCTTCTCTCAGGTTTAATCGAAGTTTTACTTTTAACACTTCTTGTAAAAGGGTCTGCACTAAAATTTCAGGGTAATCGTAATTTACCTTATTGCTTTGATAAAACAAGTTTACAGTGCTTTTTGGGGCTTTACCAGCAAAAACCAAAATGTCTTTTGCTGTATCGCCACCAGCTGGTCCCTTGTATTCAAACTTATTATTGTAATCGCCAGATGGCAGACCGCCGATGTACTGCTCTATTAAAGGTTTGATGCTATCAGGGTTAAAGCCGCCGACAATAACAAACTGAAAGTCTTTTGCAGATCCAAAACGACTTTTAAAAACAGGTATGATATCTTTAAAATGAAGCTCTTTATTGATGCGCTCGGCAGAGATGTCTGATGCGTAATCATCATCTCCTTTTAAAAGCTCGGCAATTGCCTTGTTGTAATCATAAGTTGGCGATTGTTTATTATTGTCTAAACGTTCGATGGTTTGTCGTTTGGCCTGCTCAAAAGTTAAGGGATCTGCATTTGGGTATACCCATTTCAGGTACATCAATTGGAACATGGTTTTGGCATCTTTCCAATCTGCACTGCTCACTATGCCTTCTCTTGTGCTTGATAACACTAAGGTCGCAGAAGCAGAGTTGCCTGTTAAAAACTGTGTTAAAGCTCTTCTGCTAAACTCGCCTGCGCCACTTAAACCAGTAACCGCTTTTACAAATTGAGAAGTTACAAATTGTGTAGAGTCTAATGCATAGATACCCCCAGCTCTAAAACCAGATAAAGAAATGTAGTCTTTTTTCTCGTTTGTTGGTTTCAGGTAAACGGTTGTTCCGTTGGATAAAGTCCATTTGGTAACGCCTATTGCTGTTAACTGTTCTTCCTTGGTTACTTTTCCTGCTTTTGGTTCGTTTGCCAGTAATTGCTTAGGAATAGTAACATTGTCTTTCCATGGTGAGATCTTTTCTGCAACAGACTTGGCAAACATCTTCTTTAAAGCAGACTGATCAGGCAGATTTGCCGCATCTTTTTCTGGTGCAGTAAGTAAAACCACAGTATTCCCTGGGTTATTTACCGATTTTAAAAAATGGACAATAGCAGTTGAATCAATCTGTGGAGCATATTTAAGTGCTAATCTATTGCGTTCTGTTTTAGCCAGCATGGTGGTGCCATTGTAAAAAAGGTCGTGGATCTCATTTACATAAGTCTCTGGTTCTGTTTTATCTTCTGTAGTGGCCGAACGTTTAATAGAGGCAATATATTCCTCTTTTAATTTGTTAACCTCATCGTTGGTAAAACCATGACGGATGATCCGTTGCGTTTCTGTCAGGTATTTGGCAATGCCTTCGTTGATCTGGTCATGATATAGTGCCACACCACCAGATACGATGCCATTTTTTAAGACCAGATTGCTCACTGAAAAACTACCTTCCTTAAAATCATTCTGCAATTGCGCAATTCTACTGAAACGGTTTTTGGCCAATGCATTAAAAAATGACCTTGTCAATTGATTCTTATAATCTTCTTCAGTTTGGATGCCTTTAAACGACTTGATCTTATTGAAAATGCTCAAGTCTATTGAAGAGGCTTCTTTATCTGTAATGATAGAAAACAAAGTGTCTTTGTGTGGAGGTAGTTCGTAATAAACACGAGGTGCCTTGCTTTTAGCTTGATACTGGCTAAATTCATTTTTGATATAGCTTTCTACCTTTTTTGGGTCGATATCTGTTACGATGGCAATAGACATCAGGTCAGGACGGTACCATTTCTCATAAAAATCAACTATCGTTTGGCGTTTAAAGGTTTTGAGGATATCAACTTTTCCAATGGGTAAACGTTCAGCATATCTAGATTTGTTGAACAGAACAGGTAGGTATTGCTCTCTTAAACGATTGTCTGCACCTTGTTTGCTTCTCCATTCTTCAATCACTACACCACGTTCCTTATCAATTTCGTTTTGGTCAAAGGTTACACCAAAGGCCCAGTCGCCCATAATATCGATAGACTTTTCTAGGTTCTTCTCGTCTTTGGTATTGATACTGATTTTGTACACAGTTTCGTCAAAACTGGTATGTGCATTTAGATCTGCACCAAACTTTACACCTTTAGATTCCAAAAATTCGATCACATCATTTTTCGAATAATGTTTGGTGCCATTAAAGGCCATATGCTCGATAAAGTGGGCCAGACCTTGCTGGCTGTTATCTTCTTGTAAGGAGCCTGCATTTAAAAACAACCTCAAAACAGAATTGCCCTTGGCCCTCTCTGTTTTGTAGATGTAATAAGTAAAGCCATTTTTAAGTTTTCCAGTAACTAGATTGGGGTTTTGTTTAAGCTGTTGCGCATAAACACCCGAACTGACCAAAAGCAGTATAAAAAGTAAACCGCTAAAATTTTTAATCTTCTTCATCTGTTGCTCCTTATTTTTTAGTGATTACTAGTTGTTTTTGTAATTGGTCAGGGCCTGGTAAACCCAGTATATAATTTTTGCTGTTGCTGATCAATTTGATAATGATTGTATTGTTTTTTGTAGGATCTAAAGCAGCTTCTTTCCATTGGATGGTAATTGGTCGTTCGAAAATACCCGGTGGAAAATTTAGTTTTGTACCTTTTGTGATCAAGTCAAAATCTCGACCTTCTTTAAGTCCATCGCCAACTATAACTTCGTAGTTAACATCAATTGGTTCAAATTGTAGCTCTGCACTTAGGTATACATTATAATTTACCAGGTCTTTACGGTCTGATAAAACATCGATGGCACTTTTATTGTCAACCATGATATGGAAAAAAGGATGGTTGAAAGGTTCAACTTCTTTTTTGCAGGATGATAGCAATGTAAAGCCTGCAATTATTGTTGATATGATGAGGTATGTTATTTTGTTTTTCATTGTCTTTGTTAGTTATAGCCAGGATTTTGGATCATTGCTTTGTTTGCTTCCAGTTCTTTAATAGAGATCGGTAAAACAAACTTGGTGTTAGGGTAGGTGAGGCTACAGGTCGTTGCGTTACAATCGGCACTTCTTTGTAGGTTTTCTTTCCTTCTTACCAGATCAAACAGGCGATGGTTTTCAAAACACAATTCCCTATTTCTTTCATTTGCGATCTGTTTATACAAATCATCATTAGAACTGTAGGTAATCGTTATTGTCCTTTCTGGATGTGCTCTTTGAGAAATGATACGGAGATCTTCTGCGGCTTCGCTATATTTTTGGAGGTTCCAATTGGCTTCGGCACGGTTGAGGTAAAGTTCAGATAAACGAAGAATTTTGATTGTTAACGGGCCAGTTGGGCTTACCACACCATCTCCATATTTGGTGGTTAAAGACTTACCTAAATTATCTCCTGTTTTTGGTTTGGTAAACATTGTTTTGAACCTGATGTCATCTTCATCGTACATGTTCAATATTTTGGTTGTAGCTGTATATTGAGCTGCGGTTGCATCAGAAAACATCGAAAAAACGTCTAATGCACTAGCAGATAAGGTGGCATTGTTCAATTGAAATATCACTTCAACTTTAGGGCTTGCAGTAGCTACAGGATAGGTGATGAATGATGATTTGTAGTTGTTTGCATTTGCCAACTCATAAGCATTATCGTTGATCACCATATTGGCATAAGAAACACTCTGCGCCCAATCGCCCTTATACAGATAAACACGAGAAAGTAGGCCCAAAGCAGCTTGATAAGTAATGGCTGCCTGTGTATGATGGTTTGCATTTTGTTGTAGATAGGGAAGGGATTCATTCAGATCGGCAATGATCTGTGCATAAACCTCTTTCATTGTTTTTCTTGGTACCACTTCACCAGGACTTGGTGTCTTTAACAAAACGGGTACGCCCAAATGAGAGCCATCTGCTGTAAAATTATAAGGTTGTGCATAAACCCTACTTACATCAAAATGAAATAAGGCTCTCATTACCAAAGCTTGTCCATAAATTGAATCTAACGTTTTGGTCTGGTCCGGAAACTTGTCTTTTAGTCCTGGAATTGAACTGATGATGTTGTTTGTACCATTTATTGCACCATAAATATCCTCCCAAATGTTTCCTACGGCAAATTCGTCATCGCCAGGTGAGCTTTGGAAATTGAATTGTTGCAACATCCGATTGGTTTTCGAATTGCGGATCAGATTGTCTGAACTGATATCGGCATATAGACCAAAATAATCTTTATAATAGCTTATCATCTGGTTATAAGAGCCATTAATCGCTAGTTTGGCTCCATTAACAGTTTCAAAAAGCGTGATTTTTCCTGTTCTACCAATTGGTTCTTTTTCAAGGAATTTTTTGCAAGAGTTAAGGGTGGTGCAAAATATAATGAAGAGGATCAGGGTATAGTTAATTTTTTTCATTTCAATATGTATATTAAAATCCAACATTTAAACCAAATGAAAGCACAAGCGGTTGAGGATATGGATTAAATGAATTTCTAAAATCGTTACGATTGGAAGGGGTTGAATAAGGTGTCCAGAAACCAACATTATCAGCCTGGAAATACACACTTGCATTTGCGATTTTGGCCTTGTTAACCCAGTTTTTAGGTAGGTTATAGTTTAAACTAATGTTCTGTAACCTTAAACTTGTTTTTTTATGTAGAAAACGGGTAGAATTACGACCATTGTTTTCATTCACAAAAAGTACTGATTTAGGAATGTTGCTCAAATCTCCCGGTTCTCTCCAACGGTCTAACAAGTTGGTAGATTGATTGTCTGCCGCGAGGTTACGCCCATCAGATTCTGCATCACGTTGAAAATCGCTAAATCCATAACCACCAACGTTGTAGATCAGCAACGCCGATAAAGAGAAATCTTTATAAGTAATCGTATTGGTCATCCCACCAAAAAAATCGGGGGTAGAAGAACCTAAAACCACTCGGTTGTTCAGGTCAAATTCTTTAGTAATGTTATTATTCCTGTCGTACCAAAGTGGACCACCATCACGTGGGTCGACACCTGCCCAACGGATCAGGTAAAAGGCATTCGCATCTTCGCCTACTCTTCTGATTGTTTTGTCAAGAATCTTATCGTTGCCATTGTACAACTTTAGGATTTTATTTCTGTTATGTGCAATATTGAACTTTGTTCTCCATTCGAAATTGTCCTTCACAATATTTTGTGTGTTTAAGGTAATTTCAATCCCACTGTTTCTAACCGAACCAATATTCTGTAGGATTCTGGTAAAGCCTGTAGTTCTTGTTACATCAACAGCATCTAACATGCCTTTTGTGGTATTTTGATAGAACTCTACTTCCATCGAAATTCTTTTGAATAGACCTAGACTAAGTCCTCCATTAATGATATAAGTGGTTTCCCATGATAATAATGGGTTCTCTCCACTGCTCATCACCGCACCTTCTTGGCCATTGTAACCATGATCTAAATCAAACTTATAAATCCCTTTAGATTTGTAAGCACCAATTCTAGAGTTACCATTTGATCCGTAACTTAATTTAAGTTTGGCAAAATCAATCTGTTTGATCTTCCAGAATTTTTCATTGCTTAGAGTCCAAGAAGCACCCACAGAGTTAAATGTAGCCCATTTTACATCAGAGCCAAAGTCAGAATTTGCATCTCTACGGAAACTACCCAGTAAACTATATTTATTAGCTAAGGTATATCGCAGTTGCCCATAATAAGAGATGCTGGTTTTATCATCTCCAGTATTGGTTTCTAAAACGTTTCTAGTGGCGTAGGTAATATCTCTAACGTCATCATTAGGGAAACCTGATCCGCTGATGTTATAAGATCTTCTTTCCTGACTTCTGGCTTCTCCGCCCAATAATGCAGAAAAACTATGTTGATTGATGGTTTTATCAAAATTGATACGGTGTTGGCTATTCCAATTCACAAAATTGGTTTTTCCTTGTAACATATAGCCTGCATTGTTCCGCTCACTAAAGGTGTACATGGAGCGGTAATTTTTCTGTCTAATGGTACTTAGGTCTAATCCATTTGTGGTAGTGAAGCTAAGCCAAGGTAAAATCTGTACCGTACCACCAACACTTCCTTGTAAGGTTTTTGTCCTTTGTACATCATCATCTAATTTTGCATCGGCCAATTGGTTATAAAAAGCCATTACGTAATTCCCATTGGCATCAAAAGGACTATCAATAGGTCTGTTATTGTAATAGGTATCGCCAGGGTAGAACAAGTTGTTGACATTATAAGAACCACCTACCCTTAAAAATAGATTGATAGATTTGTTGAGCGTGTGGTCGATATTGATCCTGCCAGAAAACCTTTGTGTCTGATTTTCTATCATGATTGGTTTTTCGTCGAAATAACCTCCAGAAATATAATATCTTGTTTTCTTGTTCCCGCCTGATAGAGAGATATCGTGCGCAGTTGTAATGCCATTACGGAAAAACACATCATACCAATCTGTATTGGTATTGCCAAGATCAGGCATTTTGGCAGGGTCTAAAGAAGTGTTGTTTAAATAAGACTCTCTATACAGTTCTCTATATTGATCTCCATTTAACACATGGAATCTGCTATCGTTGATCAGGTTGATCCCTGTTCTGAAACTATAGTTGATATTTCTTTTTCCAGCCTGTCCTTTTTTGGTGGTGATCAATACTACTCCGTTTGATCCATCTGCTCCATAAATTGAAGTTGCCGTTGCATCCTTTAATACCACGATAGATTCGATATCACTTGGGTTTAAATAGGTGAGGGGACTTATACTCGTATTTATGCCGGGAATTAAATTGGTTTCATCACCAGTATTTAATGGAATACCATCCAATACCCATAGCGGTTCATTGGAAGCACTAAATGATGCTTCTCCGCGGATACGTGTCGCAAATCTTGGCCTGGCTGTACTTGTACCACCTGCTTGTGCCTCATATTGTAGACCAGCAACCATCCCTTCCAATAACTGATCAATTCTGTTTACGGGTTTACGTTGGAGGTCTACACTGGTTAATTGTACAGCACTTCCAATCTGGTTCTCTTTTCTTTCTGAGCTACCATAAGCGGTAACAATGATCTCGTGGAGGTCGCTTGCCGTTTCAAGTAGTACCATATCAATTTTTGTACTGTTATTGATGGCAACCTCTTTGGTACCAAAACCAATCATGGCAAAAACGAGTGTAGCATTAGCTGGAGCAGTGATGCGATAAGCACCATTGCCATCAGAAGAAACGGCCTTGCTAGTCCCTTTTACGGCTATGGTTACGCCTGGCAAAGGTAGGTCTGTTTTGCCAGGGCCTTCTTTTGACCTCACAGTTCCAGTAATTGTAATGTCTTCTACATTACTGTTTGTTGCTGCTTTTGTTTCGCTGATGATGACCGTTTTGTCGATGATTCGATAGCCAAGCGCTTTACCTGCAGTCATTTGCCTAAGGGCATCTTCAAGTTCAACATTTTTGAGTTCGAGGCTTACCGTACCTGATTTTTTGAGCACAGCAGCATCGTAAAGAAAGAAAAAGCCACTCTGCTTTTTAATATCGATACATACGCTTTCTATACCCGCATTACGCACAGATAGGGTTACTTTTTGTGCATAGCTTGATGCTTGTACAACAAAACAGCTAGCAATTAATAAAAGAATAGTTAACCTCATAACTAATAGTATATTTCTATTAAATAACCTATATACCCCCGGGCACTTGCCGAGAAGGAAATGTTTCATATTTTTGTATGTGTTAGTTTTTAAATTGGTTTATTTCAATAATTTGTCAATAGGGAATAGCACATTTTTAAGTCCGAGAACATTGCAGTGTTCTCGGCTTTTTTTATGCCAATTCTTGAGCGGTTGTTTGGGTCTTTTTACTTACTTCATAGTTGGTTTGGTTATTTGAATGTTTAAAAATTGACGGTTACGGTTCTATCTTTTAAATCGAAACTGGTTCCACTTACCGCATTGAGCATCTCTAATACTTGGTTTAAAGTGGCCTGTCTTCTGATATCCCCGCTATATTTTTTGGTTCCTGGTACACCCTTGTATTCTATTTTAACATTATACCATCTTGACACTTGATCTAGAATGTCAGTCATTTCGTCTTCATGGAAATAGAACACGCCTTCTTTCCAGGCAATTGATTTATAGGTGTCTACCTTGGCTACTTTTACATCTCCATTGTTAATATCTGCTTCATCGCCTGGTTTAAGAATGGTCTGATTTTCACCAGAACGGATTTTTATGGCACCTTCTAATAAAGTAGTCTTACTGGTGTTTTTGTAAGAACTGATGTTAAAGTGCGTACCTAATACTTCCACTTCATTTTTGTTGAAACTTACAATAAAAGGAAGAGCCTTGTTATGGGCCACTTCAAAATAAGCCTCGCCAACCAATTGTACACGACGGTCGGTTTTATTGAAATCTGTAGAAAACCGAATGGCTGATGATGAGTTTAAATAGACCTTTGTACCATCGGGTAAAATCATTTTATATTCTCCTGCTCTAGGTGTTCTCAATAGATTGTACCCTTTTTGGATTGGATTTTTGGCTTTATAGACCAAAAATCCATCCTTCATTTCAATACTCGTGTTTTTTTGTAGGTGGGCAGTAGGGTCAAGATTTATAGAAGTTCCATTGGCCATTTGTAATACAGCTTTTGTGCTACCAGGCTTAATGTCATAATTTTGGGCAAGGACAATAGATTCCCTATTGTCTTTAAGTTTGTAGGTATAAAGTCCAATACCTGCAACGATCAACAATACGGCAACTGAGCCGTAAGCAATCAGTTTATTCCAGTTTAACTTGGCAACTGGTTTAAGGGTCAATTGATCAGCTAGTTTGTTCCACGCCTCATTTGAATCGATCTTGTGGACAAAATCGATTTCTTTTTGAACTGACGATGTCTGTTTAAAGGATTCTAAAAGTTCAACATTTTTAGGATCGGTATCTAGCCATGCCATAAAATCTTTCTTTTCACTTTCAGAAAGCTCATCTTTTAGGAAACTAACAATGAGTTTTGCTATTAATTGAGAGTCTTGTTGCATTTTCATATCTTTTGATAAGAAACTTGAAAAGCAAAAAGGGGTGAAGAAAAATTAAATTATTGTTAAATAATTAATTTTTGAAAAGGAACATGGTGGTTACAAGTACCAAAAAATCTGGATTTACCCGCATTTTTAACAATTGTAGGCCACGCTTTTTTTGTGTTTTTACCGTGTTGATGCTAATGCCCAACTCTAAGGCAATCTGCGGGTTTTTTAACCCTTCCAAATAACCCATCCTAAATATAGTCTGGCAGTTTTTAGGTAAAGTGGTGATTACTTTATGCAGTTCGGCAATTACCTCAGACCTGATCATTGCATTTAGGCCAATGGCATCTTCTATAGGATCTGCATCTTGGTTATTAAGGTAGGTGTTTTCAAGTTTTAACCTGCGTAGTTTGTTGTAACAGGCATTTCTGACCGAAGCATACAGAAAGCTATTGATCACTTTTTCATCAAGATCTAGGTTTTCTTGAGCATCCCAAAAAGTAACAAACGTTTCTTGAACGATGTCTTTTGCGGCATCTTCATCCTTTAAAAACTGCAATGCAAAATGACATAGTTTTGCATAGTTGTCCTTAAACAATTTTTCAAATGAATTTACGGTATGTATACTTTTAGGCAATGAGGTTATTAAAATATGTTGAGTTACCAAAAATAGTATTTGTAAACAAGGAATACAAGTAGTTAAAATACTGATTTACTGTCTATACAGCTAGATAGGAAATAATTGAAACAGAATTCTTTTTGGATGAACCTAACGTTGGATAATTTGGTAATGAAAAAGGTCTAAGAAATTAACCTTAGACCTTTTGTTTTTATAATTCTGTATAGCTGGCCCGCTTTTCGGCCAACTCTTTATGTTTTTTATAAGTATTGAAAAAGAACACGACACTCAATAGGCAGATCAATATCAGATTACTTAAGGTAAAACCCTGGTCTAGCCATATATGAAGTGGTGGAACCTCACCACTAAAACTCTGTTTGATATTGGGCCAATTGTTCAAAGTAAAGAAAACAAGCACCAATAAACCTATCTTCATCAAGGTAACGAATATAACTTTTGTATAATTGATTTTTTCCATATCTGTTTTGCCTAAAGCTAAATCTTTGCTCTTTAATCCTTGCTCTTTGCTCTTTTATCTTTGGCCTACTTAAACTCTCTAAAATCCTGGTCTGCTTTGATGTTCAATAAACTTTCGTAGATCAGGCTGATCACATTGTCAACATCTTCTTTGTGTACCATTTCTACGGTTGTATGCATGTAACGTAGCGGTAAAGAGATCAATGCCGAAGGAACACCACCATTTGAATAGGCAAAAGCATCGGTATCTGTTCCGGTAGAGCGAGAGGAAGCCTGACGTTGGAAAGGAATATCATTTTTCTCTGCAGTTTTGATCAATAATTTGTTCAGGTTGGTCTGTACGGCTGGTGCATAAGAAACTACTGGTCCTTTGCCACACGACAAATCGCCCTGTGTGATCTTGCTGATCATTGGGGTAGTGGTATCGTGTGTTACATCAGTTACGATGGCTACATTAGGTTTAATGCGTTGTGCAATCATTTCTGCCCCACGTAAACCAATTTCTTCTTGTACCGAGTTAACGATGTATAAACCAAAAGGTAGTTTTTTCTTGTTCTCTTTTAATAGACGAGCAACTTCGGCAATCATAAAACCACCAGCACGGTTGTCTAATGCACGGCCAACGTAATAACGATCATTCAAAACCATAAACTCATCTTCGTAGGTAATTACACAGCCTACATGGATGCCCAATTGCTCTACTTCTTCTTTGGTGGTACAGCCACAATCTAAAAAGATGTTCTTTAATGCAGGAGCTTCCTCTTTTTCACCACTGCGGGTATGGATCGCTGGCCAGCCAAAAACAGCTTTGACCATTCCTTTTTCGGTATGGATATTTACGCGTTTTGATGGGGCAATCTGATGGTCAGAACCACCATTGCGGATCACATAGATCAAACCATCACTGGTAATGTAGTTTACGTACCAAGAAATTTCATCGGCATGTGCCTCAATTACTACTTTATAACTAGCTTTTGGATTAATTACACCAACTGCAGTGCCATAGTTGTCGATAAAATGTTCGTCAACATAAGGTTTTAGATAATCTAACCAAAGTTTTTGGCCTTCCCATTCATAACCAGTTGGGGCAGGGTTGTTGATATATGCTTCTAAAAACTGTAATGATTTTTTGGTCACTACCTGAACGTGTTTCTTTTTGTTTTCTTCTTCTTTTTTCTTTGCCATAGCTAAATATGATTACACCTATTTATGATTAAAACCAATAAGTCACAAATTACAAAATGATCTTCTTGTTTTGTGATCAAACTATTTCTAGTTCCATTTTTACGAAATCAAAACCACTTGCGGTGTAGGTTTGGTCAGTTTCGTGAAAGCCAAATTTAGTATAAAATTCCTTTGCATTTACACGGGCGTTACACCAGAGTTTTGTCAGTTTTTGAACCTTACAAAAATCGATGAGGTACATTAACAGTTGTGAGCCTAGACCTTGGTGTTGGGCTTCTGGCAAAACGGCAAACTTTCTAAACTGCCCAACAGTTCCTTCAGTAAATAAGGAAACCACCCCAGTTAGTTCATAGTCTACATAAATGCCAAAATGGATCCCGTCAAAATCATTTTCAAGCTTTACAAAATCATAAGGCTTTTCTGGATACATGGCTAAATGTCTAATGCGCCAGGTTAGGGAAGGGAATATTTGTTCTACAACAGCCATTTTACACCTGCGGGTTAAACTTTTTATTGGAGTAGAATTTATAGATCAAAATATTAAGGATAATAATAGCAGTAATCCCATAACAGAACATGTTCCAGCCACCTAGATCCCAAAGCCATAAACCTAAAGCAGAGCCACAGCTGGCTCCAATAAAACTTACCGACATGAAAATGGTATTTAGCCTATTTCTAGCTTCTGGGATGAGTGTATAGATTCTAGTTTGATTGGTTACATGGATAGCTTGCTGACCAATGTCTATCAATACAATACCGATTACAAAGAGATAGAGGTAACTTCCAGTAAAATAGAACAAGGCCACACTCACAATTTGAAGGATAAAACCCGTCATCAGGTTTTTACGTGGATTGCCACCATCGCTTAATTTACCCACCAATGGAGCCGCTAATGCTCCGGCAGCTCCGGCAATGCCAAATAAACCAATCTGTAGGGTCTGAAAACTAAAGGGTGGATTGGCCAGAAACAAAACCATGGTGGTCCAAAATGCACTGATGATGGCAAAAGCCAAAAAGTTGATGATAGAAGTTTCTCTTAACACAGGTTGGGTTTTGATATAACCAAACATTGAGTTCATCAACTCTTTATAGCTGCCTTTAAAAGAAGGATAGCTCTGTGGAAAACGTTTGGCCATCAATCCGATCAACAGCACACAAATGCCTGCTGCGATGAAATATACGGCTCGCCAGCCCAACCAAAAGCCAATGCTGCCACTAACTGCCCTTGAAGCCAAAATACCCACCAACAGCCCACTCATGATGATTCCAATGTTATGTCCTCGATTTTCGTCGGTGCTTAAATTGGCAGCTAGCGGTAAGATCAATTGGGGCACGATAGAACAAGCACCAATTAGCACACTGGCAATTTCTAACAGTAAAAAGGTATGGGAAAAAGCGGCAACCAACAAGGCGGCTATGGCCAAACCTGTAATGATCAAGATCTGTTTCTTCCGTTCAAACATATCACCCAAAGGCACCAAAAGAAATAGGCCTAGGGCATAACCAGCTTGCGTTAAATAGGTGATTCTGCCGGCAAACGTTTCGGTCAGGTTAAATTCTTTGGCCACCAATATCACCAATGGTTGGCAGTAATAGATATTTGCAACGATTAGGCCAGTACAAAAGGCCATTAATAAGATATCGACTCGCTTTAACATTGAGGTATAAGGTTTAGGGTTAAAGGTGTAAGATTTGGCCCTAAGCCCTATACCTCACACCTTTAACTTTATAATGGGATATTGCCGTGTTTTTTTCTAGGGTTGTTGACCACTTTGTTCTCCAACATCTTAAAGGCTTTGATCAGCTTGATACGCGTTTGCGATGGCTCTATCACTTCATCAACAAATCCACGCTCTGCAGCACGGTAAGGATTAGCGAAAATATCAGAATATAATTTTTCTTTTTCCAACCATTTCTCTTGTGGATCTTCGGCAGAAGTAATTTCCTTTTTAAAGATGATTTCTGCCGCACCTTTGGCTCCCATTACCGCAATTTCGGCAGTTGGCCAAGCATAGTTCATGTCTGCGCCGATATGTTTAGAGTTCATTACATCATAAGCACCTCCGTAAGCCTTACGGGTAATTACGGTGATGCGTGGTACCGTGGCTTCACTAAATGCATATAACAACTTGGCGCCGTTGGTAATGATGCCATTCCATTCTTGGTCCGTTCCTGGTAAAAATCCAGGTACATCTTCTAAAACCAATAACGGAATATTGAAACAATCGCAGAAACGGACAAAACGTGCAGCTTTGGTTGAAGAGTTGCTATCCAATACTCCCGCCAAATAAGCAGGCTGATTGGCTACAATACCCAAACTTCTGCCTGCCAAGCGGGCAAAACCAACCACCATGTTCTCTGCATAATCTTTGTGTACCTCTAAAAAGGTATCGGTATCGGCAATTGCCGAGATTACATCACGAATGTCATAAGGCTGGGTGGCATTTTGAGGTAAGAGCTCGTTTAATTCTGGACGACTTTCGTCTCCCATCTCATAAGGTAAACTTGTTGGTGTTTCCTCACAGTTTTGAGGCATGTAGCTCAATAGTTTTTTTACATGGCCAATCGCTTCCAATTCATTGGCACAAGCAAAATGTGTAACTCCAGATTTGGTAGCATGGGTAACAGCTCCACCTAATTCTTCAGAACTTACCTCTTCATGGGTAACTGTTTTCACCACGTTGGGTCCGGTTACAAACATGTAAGAAGTATTTTCGACCATTAAAATAAAGTCGGTAATGGCAGGAGAATATACCGCACCACCTGCACACGGGCCCATAATGGCCGAAAGTTGAGGGATAACACCCGAAGCTTGTACGTTGCGATAAAAGATATCGGCATAACCACCCAAAGAAACTACACCTTCTTGGATACGGGCACCACCACTATCATTTAAACCAATAATTGGAGCGCCATTTTTGGTGGCCATTTCCATGATCTTACAGATTTTTTCGGCATGTGTTTCTGAGAGCGAACCACCAAAAACGGTAAAATCTTGAGAGAAAACATAAGTTAATCTTCCGTTAATTGTACCATAACCAGTAATTACACCGTCCCCAAGATATTTTTCACGCTCCATTCCGAAATCGGTGCTGCGGTGTGTAACCAGCATGCCGATTTCTTCAAAACTGCCTTCATCCATCAAAAAGTGGATACGTTCGCGGGCAGTGAGCTTGCCTTTTTTATGTTGACTATCTATCCTGGCCTGTCCACCGCCAAGGTGTGCCTTTTGTATTTTATCCTGTAAGATTTCTATCTTATTCTTCATTGTATTTTATGTCTTTGATAAATAGCTTAACTTTTATTTCTTTTTAATGATTTCACTATAAAAAATGCCACTACAGTAAAAATCAGACCCAAACCTATGGGTAAAAACCATGGCCCCAATCCTTCGGCTTTACCTGCAGCCACTTTTAAGGTAACTGTAGTGATCAGCAAAAATAAGATACCGATAGCAAACTTCAGGTAACGAAGCATCTTTGTTGCATTGGTGTATTGTACTAAGGCATTTTGAAGGGTGATGTTGGTGGGATAGTTAAAGAGATGTGGATAATTATTGAGCACGGTAAGCAGCACAAAAATAAAGGTACCTATTATTGGCAGCGTAAAGATTTCTTTTTTATCTCCATATCCATCTACAACACCCGCTGCATTGAAATGACTGGCAATGGTAGGGGGGAGTTGCGTATAGTTAAAAAGTACCATTAACCACAAAAGAGCTAGCGAAAACCAGCTTAGGGCCTCAACGGTTCGGTCAAAAGGACGGAGTGCGATTTTAATTCTTGGTCTTTTCTCCATGGGCTAAACGCAATAACCTAAATTTTGAGCAATTTTAAAAATAATATTACCAACGGTATTGCAAACGGGTGGTAAATACATTGTCTTTTAAATCACTTTTGTAGGCAGATAAGGCTGTACCATCATTTACCACATGTTCATTATAAACGGTTAGTTTTAACCTGCTGTTTAACGAGCAGGTAAGGCCATAACCCAAAGTACTATATTTGATATCGCCTGCCGTGGTATTGTTCCCAGCCAGACCAATGCTACTTTCGCTGATGTCAGTATTTGGATCATACACATCATAAGCTGCCAAAATCGTAAACCTGCTTTTGGCAATCTGCTGGGTAAGCCAGAAGTAGTAGCCATTAAAATGTCGGAGATAAAGATTGGTGAGTGGTTGTGTGGCAAAACTTTGACTGGCATAAGGACCTGCGATACTTGCAGAATTGGCTACTCCAGGTTGTGTACCTTCAACATATTCGGTTTTAAAAGTGGTTGTACCGAAACTATTGTCGTATTGTAACTGTAGGTTGGCACCGAAATATTCGCGATTGAGATTTTTTCCAATATTCTCAGTGCTTACATTAGTGGTAAAACCTCCACTTTTTTCCTCAAAATAGGTATCAGTATTGCTACGCACCGTGCCTTTGTAAATGGAACCTCCAAAACCAACATGGAATTTTTTATTTGCCAAACTGTCAAATTTGAAGTTTAAGTTGGCAACAATATCTTTTTTGGAGTCGTAATCTCTTGCTGATAGGCCGCTTCCGTTAACTACTGCCAGATCGGCAATCAAGAATTTTGCAATTTTCTTAGGATGAAAAGTGACCATGGCGCCCAAATCCCGCTCCCGAGGCATTAAGGTCTGAAATACCCTAGCTCTCTCAGGAAAATCCCTATAACCAGAAGAATAAATGATGGAATAACCAAAAGGACGGTTAAACAAACCTGCTGTGAACAAAAAATCGTTTACACTTGGTGCATGTAGCTGTATAAAGGCATCCATAAGGTTAACGCCATTCTGGGTGGCATCGATCTGAAAAACGATACTTGAATATTTATCAACCCTGTCAATTTTTAGCCTACCTCTACGGATCATGAAACGACTGTCGCTATTTGAGGTGAAATCTCCTCCAGAAAAAGAGGTTATCCCTGCAGATTGTGCTTTTTGAAATTGGGTTTGCAGATAGCCAGTGATCTTTATGTCATGAATGTCATAGGAAGATGGCGCATTGTTGTTCTGTGCAAACCCTAAAAATGGGCAAAAGAGAAGAAATAAAACAAGATTTTTTTTCATCAAGGTCAACTTTTGTTTCGAGGGGTGAAATTACGGTTATTACCTTGTTAATCCTTATAAATTTCTTTTTTTTAACTACCCGCTTGTAGTATGGTTTTGTAAAAATCTCGATTTAAATTACAAAATAATTACGATTTTATTTGTCAGTTTAGCGGTTTTGGAACTATTTTTGAAGAAATCATGGAAATTTAAAAGATTTATGTTTTTAAGAAAATACCGTATACTTATAGTAATCGCCTTTATGGGCATCTTTACTGCAAAGATGGTAATTTCTGGTGCGCCTGTATTTTTTGCTCATTTAGACAAGGGTTTAATGAACTCTGTGATTATGCAGCTTGAAGTAGAAAATCATGGAGATGATGCAGGCACAAAAGGCAATGTCAAATTTGCCGATCATAAATTAATGTTTCATCGTTATGATTTAACTTATGTACCTGTAGTGATAGACTATGGGGTTACCAATAGTTTTATAGATCATTTTCGGAGATATGTAGATCCTTATCATCCACAAGTTCCAACACCGCCGCCTAACCTTTCTTAGTTTTTATTTTATTGCCTTAATGGTGCAGAATATCTGCATGCGGTAATATCATGTCTTAGAAATTATAAAATTTAACGCAAAGTGTCATGGAAAATAAAAATTCGACCTCTTCTAGGTTCGAAGTGAAAAAATATATATTAAAAAAGAATTTAAAACGCGATCTGCCATCAAGTGTGGTTGTGTTTTTGGTAGCATTGCCTTTATGTTTAGGTATTGCATTGGCCTCTGGTGCACCTCTGTTTGCTGGGTTGATTGCCGGTATCGTAGGTGGTATCGTAGTGGGTTTTGTAAGTGGGTCGCAATTAAGTGTAAGTGGTCCTGCTGCAGGATTAACCGTTATTGTTTTGGGCGGAATTGCCCAATTGGGTAGTTATCAAATCTTTTTGCTTGCTTTGGTTTTGGCAGGTGTTTTTCAATTGGTGCTCGGCCTGATCAAGGCCGGCACTATTGGAAATTACTTTCCATCAAGTGTAATCGAAGGGATGTTGGCTGCTATTGGTTTGATCCTTATCTTAAAACAGTTACCTCATGCTTTAGGTGTAGATAGCGATTTTTTGGGCGATGAAGAGTTCTTCCAAGGAGATAAGGAAAATACCTTTTCAGCTATTGGCAATGCATTAAACCACTTTAGCTTAGGTGCTATTGTAATCAGTGTCTTATCTGTGCTGATCTTGGTGTTTTGGCCAAAGATCAAAAAAGTAAACGTGGTGCCTGCACCATTGTTAGTTGTTGTTTTAGGGGTGGTTTTAAGTTTGGTTTTTCAACAAACAAACTATGCATTAAAAGCACAACAGATGGTAAGCATTCCAGTTGTAAATGGCTGGGGAGAGTTTTTAGGCTTGTTTAGTACACCAGATTTTTCTGCCATTGGTAATAAAGAAGTTTGGATTGTAGCAGGAACAATTGCTATCGTAGCGAGTTTAGAAACGCTTTTGGGAGTAGAGGCTGTTGATAAAATAGACCCTATCAAACGTGTTACGCCAACAAATAGAGAGCTATTGGCACAAGGTGTCGGAAATATCACCAGCGGTATGTTGGGTGGTTTGCCAATGACATCAGTTATTGTACGAAGCTCTGCCAACGTAAACTCAGGCGCAAGAACAAAAATGTCGTCTATCTTACATGGTGGTTGGCTGTTGTTGTCGTTGTTATTGATCCCTGGCATCATCAACATGATTCCATTGGCCTGTTTGGCAGCAATCCTTTTGGTTACCGGATATAAATTGACCAGGATTTCTCTGTTCAAACACATGTACCATAAAGGTTGGGACCAATTTTTGCCTTTCGTAATTACAGTAGTTGCTGTAGTATTTACCGATTTGTTAAAAGGGGTAGCGGTAGGAATGTTGTTCTCTATATTTTATTTGTTGCGTACCAATATGCGTAATCCTTACTTCTATAAAATACAAGAAGAAGGAAATAAAAAGAATATCAGAATCAAACTGGCAGAAGAGGTGTCTTTCTTAAATAAGGCAGCTATTCAGGTTTTATTAACTGGAATACCAAACGAAACAAATGTAATTATTGATGGTTCAAATTCGAGGTATATAGATCCCGACGTATTGGAAACCATATTTAATTACAAGCATAATGCTTATACTAAAGGCATTATCGTAACTTTAGAGCACATTAGAAGTCAGTATACTGTGCCTAAATTAAACACAAATATTGTAGAAGAAATTAAAAATTAAGAATAATGAAGGCACATACTTTAGAAACACAAACGACAATTACCCCTGAAAAAGCATTTGAAATACTAAAAGAAGGTAATCAAAGATTTGTACAAAATTTAAAAGCCAATAGAGACTTACTCGCCCAAGTAAACGATACCAGGGCAGGACAATGGCCATTTGCCGTAATATTAAGCTGCATAGACAGTCGTACTTCTGCCGAATTGATCTTTGATCAAGGATTGGGAGATGTTTTTAGCGTGAGAATTGCTGGGAATTTTGTAAACCAAGATATTTTGGGTTCTATGGAATTTGGCTGTAACGTTGCAGGATCAAAATTAATTGTTGTTTTAGGGCACTCAAAATGCGGTGCTTTAAAAGGAGGATTAGACGCTGCTGCCATCCGAGAGACAGGAATGGAAAACCTTAGTCATTTAGTAGATCATTTTAATCCAATTATTGATGAAATTATTACTGATGGAGAAGAACGTTCGTCTAAAAACAGTGATTTGTTGGAAAGATTGAATTTGCAAAATGTAAAGCAAACCATAAAGGATATCCGTAACCAAAGTGCTACGTTAAACCAAATGGAAAAAGATGGGAAAATAAAAATAGTAGGTGCCAATTATGATGTAGAAACTGGTATTGTAAGCTGGCTATAATATTTTAATGCCATTAAAAAAGTCTCAACAATTTGTTGAGACTTTTTTTTTGACCTAATTTTTCATTAGCAAATTAGCGCATGCACTAATTAATTACTCTGCTAAGAACGGATATCTATAATCCTTCGGTGGATCGAAAGTTTCTTTAATGGTACGTGGAGATACCCAACGCAACAAATTGATCATCGATCCTGCTTTATCATTTGTACCACTTCCTCTGGCGCCACCAAAAGGTTGCTGACCAACTACGGCCCCGGTACATTTATCATTGATATAGAAATTACCAGCAGCGTTACGTAAACGTTGTGTCGCTTTTTCGATCGCATAACGGTCTTGTCCGATAACAGCACCTGTTAAAGCGTAAATGCTAGTGGTATCTATAATATCTAGTGTTTTCTCGAAATCTTTATCTTCGTATACAAAAACAGTTAAAACTGGTCCGAATAATTCTTCACACATCGTGGTGTACTTAGGGTCGTCAACCACCAAAACAGTAGGTTCAATAAAATAACCCTTGCTATTGTAGTAGTTTCCGCCAGCAATGATCTCTACACCTTTGTCTTTTTTGGCCGCATCAATATACTTGGCTAAGCTATTGAAAGATTTTTCGTCAATCACAGCGTTGATAAAGTTGCTGAAGTCTTCGGTTGGACCCATTTTAAAGGTAGCCAAGTCGCGCAGCATAAATTCTTTGATCTGTGGCCAAACACTTTTGGCAATATATACCCTTGAGGCAGCAGAACATTTTTGACCTTGATATTCAAATGCACCTCTGATAATAGCAGTGCTAGAAACTTCTGGATCTGCAGAACCATGGATCAAGATAAAATCTTTACCGCCAGTTTCGCCTACAATGCGAGGATAGGTTTTAAATTTATGGATATTGTTTCCAATCGTTTTCCAGATATCCTGGAACACGCCTGTTGAACCTGTAAAGTGGATACCAGCAAAATCTGGGTGAGAGAAGATCACATCTCCAGCATCTGGACCCGAGGCGTAAACTAAATTGATCACACCATCAGGTAACCCTGCTTCACGGAAAATCTGCATCAACACATTAGCTGCGAAAATCTGTGTGTTTGCAGGTTTCCAAACCACTACATTACCCATCATGGCTACAGAAGTTGGTAAGTTACCGGCAATTGCCGTAAAGTTGAATGGCGTTAATGCAAAAACAAACCCCTCTAATGGACGTTGTTCTACTCTGTTCCAACTGCCACGTGGAGATACAGGTGGTTGTTGTTTGTAGATTTCAGACATGTAGCTTACATTAAAGCGCAAAAAGTCAATCAACTCACAAGCCGAATCGATCTCAGCCTGATAAGCATTTTTGCTTTGCCCCAACATGGTAGCTGCATTTAATTTATAACGATAAGGTCCAGCAATCAGGTCCGCTGCTTTTAAGAAAATAGCAGCACGATGTTCCCATGCCAAGTTTTCCCAATCTGCTTTTGCGGCCAAAGCTGCGTCAATAGCTTGGCTTACATGATTTTTATTCCCTTTACTGTAGTTGGCCAATACATGTTGATGATCATGAGGAGGAGTAACCTTACCTGTTTGTTCGGTGTAAACTTCTTCACCACCGATATACATTGGTATGTCGATTACTTTAGAGCGGGCATCAGCCAATGCCGCTTTTAATAATTCGCGTTCTTTACTTCCTGGAGCATAACCCAAAATGGGCTCGTTAACAGGTGCTGGTACGTTAAAAAATCCTTTAAGCATAAATTAAATTCTTGTTTCTACAAAGATAGGTTTTTTGTTTTTAGGCAAATCTATTTAATTGTCAGAAAAAGATGTAAAATATTTGCATTATTAACACTGTTAATTATATTTGCATTGTTATTATTTATCATGGGAATAAAAGAGAGAAAAGAAAAGCATAAAGAAGAACTCAAACTGAAGATTTTGGATTCGGCAAAAAGCTTGTTTTTAAAGCAGGGATATGAAGCAACCTCGCTAAGGAAGATTGCAGAACAGGTAGAGATCAGTCCTACGACCATTTATCTCTATTATAAGGATAAAAGTGATATCATCTATGCTTTACACCAAGAGGGATTTAAATTGCTGGGGGCTCAGTTTTTGGTATTGCAGCAGGTGGAAGACCCATTTGAAAGGTTAAAAGCTATGGGGCGTATCTATATGAGCTTTGCTTTAGAAAACCCTGATTTTTATGAACTTATGTTCATTATGAAAGAACCTTTGGATTTTGTGACCAAACACTGTGGTAGTGAGTGGGAAGAAGGAGAATATGCATTTACGGCTTTGGTAAATACTGTGGCAGACTGTAAAAGTGTTGGCTATTTTAAACAAGTAGAAGTCAATAACATGGCTTTGAACATCTGGGCGATCATGCATGGCTTGTGTAGTTTGAAATTGCAGGGGCATTTAGACCATGTAGCAAGTGCACATTTAACGGTTCCAGAAAATAGTACCATCCTTGATGAAGCATTTGACAGCTTAATTCTGATTTTAAAAAGTTTAAGATAATTTTATGTTAACACTGTTAATAAATAAAATAAAAATGGGTTTGATACTGCTTGCCTTACTCGCTTTAAGTTTTAATGTAAAGGCGCAAGACCTGATTGATGGATATATCAAAGAAGCGTTTAAAAACAACATCGTACTTCAACAAAAAAACATTTCTTTAGAGAAGGCACAATATGCCCTTAAAACTGCAAAAAGTTTATTCCTGCCAACGGTTGCTTTTCAAGGAGGTTATCAAACTGCAGATGGCGGACGTAACATTCCTTTGCCATTGGGCGATTTGCTTAACCCAATTTACAGTACGCTGAACCAGATGACGGCTACCAATAAGTTTCCAATGTTGGAAAATCAGAGTATCGATTTTTTGCCAAAGAACTTTTACGATGCCAAGATTAGGACAACCATGCCGATCATCAATGCTGACTTGACTTATAACAAACGGATCAACGAACAACAGTTGGTATTGCAGGAAACAGAAATCTTGATCTACAAAAGAGACTTGGTTAAGAACATCAAAGTTGCCTATTACAATTATTTAAATGCATTACAATCGGTAGAGATTTATAAATCTGGGCTACAATTGGCCAATGAAGGTCTTCGTGTGAATACGAAGTTGTTAGAGGGCGGAAAGGGTTTGCCAGCTTATGTGCTGCGTTCGAGAAGTGAAGTTGAAAACATCAATGCACAACTGGTATCTGCCGAACAACAGGTGGTCAATGCGCAACTCTATTTTAACTTTTTATTGAATAGAAATGGTGATGAAAAAATCGATTCGGGCAAAGGGCAAATAGATTTAAATACCGTTGAGGGATTGGTGGTCAACATGCCATCATCAAATAGTAGGGAGGAACTTAAACAATTAGACCAGGTTATTGCCATCAACAAAAATGTGTTAAAGATGAACAATCGTTTTGCTGTACCTAAACTCGGTGCTTTTTTTGATCTGGGTTCGCAATCAGAAGGCTTTAAATTCAACAATAACTCTCGTTATTATATGCTAGGTCTTCAATTAGACATTCCGATCTTTACCGGAAACCGAAATACATTCAAGATCAAACAAACTGTTTTGGATGTTAAAAATGCTGAACTGAATGCAGATCTGGTTGCCCAACAATTGAACCTGACCAAAAGAACGGCACAGAACAACCTAAAGTCTGCTTATCAAAATTATCAGTCTTCCCTCAAACAATTTGAAGCGGCATCAAGCTACCAGAGATTGATTGACAAAGGCTACAATGCTGGTGCAAACTCGTTTATCGAAACCATTGATGCAAGAAACCAATTGACTTCAGCACAACTTTTTACAAATATCAGCAGATATAGATTATTGTCGGCCCTTGCCGAATTAGAACGTGAAACCGCAACCTATCAAATCAATTAGACCATGAAGATGAAAATAGCTTATCCAACATTGCTGCTTGCCACTTTATTTTTAGGGGCATGTAGTCAACATAAAAAAGACCAGGACACCATTGCCAATCAGGATGTTATTCCAGTAAATACCTTGCCTTTAAAAGTAGAGGATGTAAATAACTCAATTGCGGTATCTGGGCAGTTTACCACCAATGACGAAACATTGCTTTCGTTCAAAAATGGCGGTGTCATCAATAAGATCTATGTAAAAGAAGGCGATGTGATACAACAGGGGCAACTATTGGCCAAAGTAAATGGAACTGAAATAACAGCTCAGGTTCAACAGGTTACCTTAGCTTATCAAAAAGCAGAGCGCGATTACAATAGAGCAAGTAAGCTCTATAAAGATAGTGTGGCTACATTAGAGCAGATGCAGAATGCAAAAACTGCTTTTCAAGTAGCAAAAGAGCAATTGGATGCAGCCAAATTTAACCAAAACTATGCAGAGATCAGGGCAACAAGTAGCGGGTATGTACTTAAGAAATTGGCTAGTGATGGACAGATCGTTGGACCAGGAACGCCAGTTTTACAGATCAATGGGGCTAAACAAAATAAGTGGGTATTGAAAGTTGGTTTAAGCGATAGACAATGGGCCACATTGAAGGTTAATGATAGGGCCACAATTACAACCGATGCCTTGCCAAATCAAAGCCTTTCGGCGAAAGTTACACGCAAATCAGAAGGGATTGATCCGCAAAGTGGAACATTTGCTGTAGAACTTACACTTGATGAGCCAAAAATTAAGGGTTTGGCCACAGGCCTTTTTGGTAAAGCGACCATCATCCCTACCAAAAGCAGTAGCGGATATACCATCCCTTACGATGCTTTATTGGATGGTGGCGAAAATGAAGGATTTGTTTTTGTGACCAATGACAATAAAACGGCCCAAAAAGTTAAGGTGCAGTTAGGTGCTATTCAAAATGACAAGATCAACGTAATTGGAGGTCTAGAAAATGCAACGGCCCTCATTGTTTCGGGAAGTGCTTATCTAACAGATGGTTCGAAAATCAAGGTCGTAAAGTAAAATAGAATTCTACTTTTCTATCATTAGCTCATATTTCAATATTTACCTCTCCAATCTAATTACATGAAGATTTCTGAATATGCTGTAAAAAATTACCAGTTTACCCTGATCATGGTGCTCATGGTCTTGGCACTGGGTATGACTACTATTTTTAATATGCCACGTGCCGAAGACCCGGACATGAATGCACCCAATTTTCCGGTGGTGGTGGTTTACCCTGGGGCCAGTCCAAAAGATATGGAAGAATTGGTGGTAAAACCATTAGAGAAACGGATCTATGGCTTGGACAACATCAAATCTATTAAAACCACCATTAGAGATGGTCTGGCTGTCATTTTTATCGAGTATAAGTACAATGTTAATGTCGACGATAAATACCAAGAACTGGTAAGAGAGGTCAATAGTGAAAGAGCAAATCTACCCCAAGAGATCTACAGCATGGAGGTACAGAAGATTTCACCTTCTGATGTGAATGTCCTACAAATCGCTTTGATTTCTGAAAATGCATCGCGAGATAAATTAAAAAGCAAGGCTGAAGACCTGCAAAGTGCCCTAGAAAAAATCCCAGCCCTGAAAAACGTGGAGATTGTTGGTCTGCCAGACCAATTGGTTAGAGTGGATCTAAATCTGGAGAAACTGGCCCAACTTCATATACCCATCAATTTTATTGCCAGTGCCATCCAGAGCGAAGTGGCAAACATCCCAGGGGGAAGTGTCAATGCAGGCAATAAGTCGTTTAATATTAAGACCAGTGGCAATTACCAAGACATCGATGAAATCAGGAATACCATCGTGTTTAGTGGCAATGGCAAAAACACGGCCTTAAAAGATGTAGCCAATGTATATTTCGACTATTCGCAAGAAAAAGACATTACCCGTTTAAATGGCCATCGATGTGTATTTGTGGTAGCTGCCCAAAAATCTGGTGGCAACATTACCAAGGCACAAGAGGCCTATCTGCCGGTAATCAACAACTTTAAGAAAAGTCTGCCCAGCAATATCGACCAACAACTGATGTTTGATCAGGCCGAGAATGTAAATACCCGTTTAGGAGGCTTGGGTACTGACTTTTTGATTGCCATCCTATTGGTAATGGTTACCCTCTTGCCTTTGGGTACAAGAGCATCCCTAGTAGTGATGGTCTCGATCCCACTTTCTTTGGCCATTGGTATTGTGCTGATCAATGCACTGGGCTTTAGCTTAAACCAGCTCAGTATTGTGGGTTTGGTGGTGTCTTTAGGCTTACTCGTAGATGATAGTATTGTAGTAGTAGAGAACATTGAAAGGTGGATGCGCGATGGGCATAGCCGATTAGATGCCACGCTTAAGGCAACCAAGCAGATCGGCATGGCGGTAATGGGCTGTACGGCAACACTTGTGATTGCTTTTATGCCGCTGATGTTTATGCCGGAAGCTTCAGGCGAGTTTATCAGAAGTCTGCCTATTGCGGTGATCTGCTCTGTTATTGCCTCTATGTTGGTGGCATTAACCGTTGTTCCATTTTTATCGAGCAAAATCTTAAAACCACACAGTGATGTAAACGGAAACATATTTTTAAGAACGTTGCAAAAAATCATCCATGGTTCTTATGCCAAATTATTAGATAAGGCCTTGGCAAAACCTGTGCTTACCATTTTCATCGCTTTAGGGATTTTTGTAGGTTCTATTGCGCTTATCCCCGTAATTGGTTTCAGTTTATTCCCAGCCTCAGAAAAACCGCAGTTTTTAGTCAATATTTCAACGCCTCTACAGTCCAACTTAAATTATACCGATACCATAACTAGACAGATTGAGCAGGAGCTGAAAAAGATACCCGAAGTAAAATATTTTGCAGCCAACGTGGGAAAAGGCAACCCAAGGATCTATTACAATGTGCTTCCCCAAAACGAAAGAACAGATTTTGCCGAGCTTTTTGTATTGTTGCAACCTGATGTAAGAGCAGATCGTAAGGTAGAAATCATTGAACAATTGCGCAAAAAATGGACACCTTATCCTGGTGCAAAAGTAGAAGTGAAGGATTTTGAGCAAGGACAGCCGATCATATCTCCGGTTGAAGTCCGTTTATTGGGCGATAACCTAGATACCCTCCGAAATCTGGCGGGTAGGATAGAAAATATGCTCTTAAATACCAAGGGGACTATCTATGTCAACAACCCACTCAAAAATCTTAAATCAGATATCAAGGTCGATATCAATAAAGAGAAGGCCCAAGCATTGGGAATCCCTACGGTAAACATAGACCGTACGGTAAGAATGGCCGTAGCTGGACTGGAGATAGGAAAGTTCATCAATCCTAAATCAAATGGCGATGATTACAGTATTTTGCTGACCACCAAGCGTCCATCTTACCCAGATCTCACCGTCTTCAATAATTTATACATCAACAATAACCAAGGTTTGGCGGTGCCTTTATTGCAAGTGGCTTCGTTAAAGCTAGAAACATCGCCTTTAAGTATCAATCACCATAACAAAACCAGAACCATATCTGTAAATGCTTTTGTGCAAAAAGGCTTTTTAAATGATAAGGTGATCAAAGATGTAGTTGGACAAATGGATAAATTCAAACTGCCAGCTGGTTACAGTTACGAAATGGGTGGCGAGATAGAAAGCAGAAACCAATCTTTTGGTGGTTTTGGCAGTATTCTTTTGGTTACACTGTTTATGTTCATCGCAGTGTTGGTGTTAGAGTTTAAGACCTTTAAAAGCACCTTGATCGTACTGTCGGTAATCCCTTTGGGTATTGTGGGCGCTGTATTGGCCTTATTGGTAACAGGAAACTCACTTTCTTTTGTAGCTACCATCGGTATTGTTGCCTTGGCCGGTATAGAAGTAAAGAACACGATTTTGTTGGTAGATTTTACCAACCAGTTACGTGCCGAAGGCAAACCCTTAAACGATGCCATTGAAGAAGCTGGAGAAATCAGGTTTTTACCGATCATCTTAACCACTTTTACGGCCATCGGCGGACTATTGCCCATCGCACTTTCCAGTAACCCTTTAATTTCACCTTTGGCCATTGTAATGATTGGCGGATTGATCAGTTCTACCTTGTTGTCGAGGATCGTTACTCCAGTTGTTTATAAATTAATGCCACCAAAAGTAGAGGTCGAGCCACAAGAGTAGCAGAAAGGAATAAGGCAAGCATGGCTTTTAAATTAAAATAATCCTTATTTTTGAAGTCTAACATGTTTAAATACTTACGCCTATTACTGTTGCCTTTTTCTTTAATCTATGGTTTGGTGATCCTGATCAGGAATAAACTGTACGATTGGAAGGTATTAAAATCGACAAAATTTGATTTGCCGGTGATCTGTGTGGGTAATCTGGTCGTAGGTGGTTCTGGTAAAACGCCTACAACAGAATACTTGGTTAGGCTTTTATCCGATTATAAAATCGCTATTTTGAGTCGTGGTTACGGTCGTAAGACCAAAGGATTTATATGGGCAGACGAAAATGCGACAGCGGTAACCATAGGTGATGAGCCTATGCAATACCACCAAAAGTTTCCAAACGTCACTGTTGCGGTCTGTGAAGATAGAGTAAAGGGGATCAACATGCTCAAAGCGGGTCATGATGTGGTCTTGTTGGATGATGCCTATCAGCATAGGGCTGTAAAACCTGGGTTTTCCATTCTGCTTTTCGAATTTGAGAAACTCAAACACCTGCAGTTGTTATTACCTGCAGGTAATTTAAGAGAGCCATTTTCAAATTACAACCGTGCAAATGCGGTATTGATCACCAAAAGTCCTAATCCTGTAAATATTGTTGACCAGATTGAAATTAGGCGCAAAATTGATCTTGAATTGGATCAACGACTTTCTTTCTCTTCGATCAAATATGGAGATTTGGTCCATTTATTTAACAAACAAACAAAAGAAACCATCAGTGCTGATGAAATATTTGTGCTTACTGGAATTGCCAATCCAGAGCCCCTGCTTCAATATCTGAATCAGTTTTCTCCAAATATCCATAGCTTTGAGCATCCTGACCATCACGATTTTAGTGAACAAGATGTCAAAGTGCTTCTTAAGGCCTTTCATGCACATCCTGCCAAAGAAAAAATTATAATTACAACAGAAAAGGATAGCCAACGTTTATTAGGTGATAATTTAAAAGATTTACTGTTAAATTTGCCGATATTCTATTTGCCCATAGCAATTGAATTGGCGACGAAAGATAAAATTACCTTTGATCAAAATATATTAGACTATGTTGCAAACACTAAGAGAATCCGTTGAATACCTTAAACGTAAAATAGGTGATTTCGAACCAGAAGTAGGTATTGTATTGGGCACCGGTTTAGGGGGCTTGGTAAAGGACATTGAGGTGTCTCATAGTATCATGTATTCAAGTATCCCAAATTTTCCAATCTCTACCTTAGAGTTTCATTCAGGTAAATTGATCTTTGGATTGCTTAAAGGCAAAAAAGTGGTGGCTATGCAGGGCAGGTTGCATTATTACGAAGGCTATTCGATGCAACAGATCACCTTTCCAATAAGAGTTTTAAAGGCATTGGGCATTCAACATTTATTTGTTTCTAATGCTGCAGGTTCATTAAATCCAGAATTTAAGAAGGGTGATTTGATGATCATTAAAGACCACATCAATTTACAACCAGAAAGTCCACTTAGAGGAATTAATGATTCAGATCTTGGTCCTCGTTTTCCTGATATGAGCAGGCCTTACCACCATCAATTGATTGCCGAAGGATTAAAAATTGCAAAGGCAGAAAATATTACCTGTCACCAAGGCGTTTATGTTTCGGTAACGGGCCCAAATTTAGAAACTAAAGCAGAATATAAATATTTACGTATCATTGGTGGCGATGCCGTTGGGATGAGTACAGTTCCAGAGGTAATTGTAGCCAACCATATGGGATTACCGGTCTTCGCGATTTCTGTATTGACAGATGAAGGATTTCCGGAAGATCTACAACCTTTTGATTTGGAAGAGATTTTAGAAACTGCAGCACATGCCGAGCCAAAAATGACACTTATACTTAGCAAGCTTATCTCGACCTTATAATGCAAAAACTGATAAAATTCATTCTTTTTTGTGGTTTATTTTTGGGCATGTCCAATGCCTATGGGCAAGATCTGAAAACGAATATCAATGCCAATAAAAAAGAACAGGATTCTTTAAGGAAGCAATTGGATGGAGAAAAAGATTCGCTGGTATATACCTCTAAATTTATCCGTTATACTACGCTTAAGTTAGCCAAAGACAGTACTCAGACACGCCCAATTGATACAGGTTTGGTTGGGATACAAAACTTTAGTGTGTTAAACCAACCCCGTAGGCCTACCGTTGGAACTGGTGTTTTAGGCTTGGCCGCCATGCCCTTGTTGTTTGAACCTAGCAAAAGCATTGGCTTTGACGCAGGTTTTCATGCCCTCGATTTTTATGTGTTAAACCAGGAGGATGTTAAATTTTACAGGGCAAGGTCTCCGTTTTCGAGTATATATTATGTTAATGGAGGAGAAAAAGAACAGGTTTTAAAACTGCTCCATACCCAGAACATTAAAAGGAACTGGAATTTTGGCGCTACCTATGATCGGATTGGAGCCAATGGATTTTATGCCCACCAAAGAGGGGATGATTTAAGTGCATCGATCTTTACCTGGTACGAATCGCCTAACAAACGCTATAATTTATGGGCCGATGCCATTTTTAATACGCTTAAAGCCCAAGAGAATGGATCAATCCTGAATGGTAATATATTTTCGAAGGACAATGTTGGCTTGGTAGATAAAGTAGCCGAACCCATACGGTTATTGTCGGCTAAGCAGTTATGGAGAAAAAACTCCTTTTTGCTGAAACAAAGTTATTTTGTGGGAAGGATAGATAGCACAGGCATAAACAATACGCAGAATATTTTACCAACCAACAAGATTACCCATACCTTAACCTATACCAAAAGCCAATATTCTTTTAAAAAGGATGAAGAAGATAAATATGGTGTTTTTCCAAATCGGATTGGCAACAGTAAAACACCAGTAGATCTGGTTTTTACCAACGACTCGACAAGTGTTAAACATTTACAGAACGAGTTTGTCTATAGTTTCTTTTTAAGGGCGAAAGGCAATTCGGTGATCAAAAACGAATTGAAGATTGATGCAGGGATACGTCACGATTTTTATCAATATGCCCAGTCGGGGATTTTAAGAGACAAGAGTTTTTTTTATAACCGTACCACATCCTTTCAGAATATTTCCTTATTGGGCGCATTAGGTTATCGTTTTAGCAATAGGATCGATCTAAATTTGGATGTGCAACAGATATTTCAGGGCAACAATACAGGCGACTTTTTGTACGAAGCAAAAAGTAACATCCTGCTTAGTAACAAGGCTGGTAGGATTGCTTTGGGTGCTTATATCCAAAACAAATCTCCAGAAGAGATTTATACCAGATACTATGGTAATTATTTCCAATGGGATTACCGGGGTACTAATAAATTTGATCGGACCAAAACTGCCAATCTATCGTTTAATTACATTAACGATTTTCTGCAACTCGATGCTGCCGTTAATTATTACCTGATTACAGATTATCTTTATTTTAATCAGGAGGGCGAAAATGGTATACTTCCAAAACAACAAAACGGAGATATCAACCTGTTGAAACTAAGTGTTGGTAAAAAATTCGAGTTTAGGGGAATCCATTTAGATGCGTATGTGGTTTACCAAAAAACAGACCATGGAGATTTATTAAGGACACCAGAAATTTATACATTTAACAGTATCTACAAAGACTGGACCCTATTTAAGGTGTTGAAAACACAAGTAGGTTTTGATGTAAGGTACAATACTTCTTATGTAGCTGCGGGATATTCGCCATCGGTGAGCCAGTTTTATAACATGACCAAAGGAGAAACGTTTGGGTCAAAACCAGTAGTTGATGTCTGGTTAAAAGCAGGTTTAAGAAGGGCAAATCTGTTTCTTAAATACGATTATGCCAACCAAGGTTTGTTTAGTAAAGGTTATTACACAGTTAACAGGTATCCAATGCCAGATCGTTTGTTAAAGTTTGGTGTGACCTGGAATTTTTACGATTAGTTCATTGTCTTCTACGGAATCAGACTGACAAGATTGTTGTTTCAATAGCTCATTAGGCATTGGTTTTTCAAACTTTTCCCCTTTCTCTATTTAGAGATGAGCTTTGGCTATCAATACTTTTTAGCCTTGAAGCTCAAAATCCATAACTTTCCATCTTCACTAAAAACTGCCAAAAAAAACTATGAACTGGAAACTGTCAACTAAAAACTGTGAACTAAAAACTAGGTCTTCTGAGGTTTCTTCTTGGCTGCAGGAAATAACACATTGTTTAAGATCAATCGATAACCTGCAGAATTTGGATGCAGGCTTAGGTCGGTAGGAGGGTCGCTCACTTGGTGTTGATAATCTTCAGGGTCGTGTCCTCCATAAAAAGTAAACTGTCCTTTGCCTATTTCGCCATGTAGGTAACGCACTTCACCACCCCCTTTGTTCTCTCCTAAAACAGTGATGTTAGGTTTAACCAAACTTTTTCTAAAGGCTGTAGTCTGTCCCATAAAGCCCTTAATTACCTTGTCGTGGTCTTGGGTAAGCATGGTTGGTACCAGATCCCATTTGGCAGAAAAATCAAACAATGTAAAATAATCATTGCTTTGATTGAATGCTCTTCCTTGGGTAACATCGATATCAGAAAATTCGTATTTTTCAGGATTCATATCGATTTTAAAATCCTTGAATGCCAATGTTTTGCTGTAGTCAATCTTAGCTTGTGCATTGGCATCGGTACCATCCCCATCAAACATACTTTCGGCAATATCTACACCTTCGGCAGCGAGTGCAATGTCAAAACTGTCTGTACCAGAACACATCGCAAATAAAAATCCACCGCCAGCACAGAACTCCTTGATTCTTTTAGCTACGGCAAGTTTCATTTCACTTACCTTTTTAAAGCCATTCCTTTTGGCAGCATCTTCTTGGTATTTTACATCATCGCGGTACCAGGTAGAAGTTCTAAAAGAAGCCCAAAATCGGCCATATTGCCCAGTAAAATCTTCATGGTGCAGGTGTAACCAGTCATAGCCCGATAATTTGTCTTTCAATACCTCATCATCATAGATCAGGTCGTAAGGAATCTCCGCATAGGTAAGTACCAACGTTACGGCATCATCCCAAGGAAGTTTGCTTTTTGGAGAGTAAACGGCAATTTTGGGTGTTTTTTCGAGCTTAACCATCTCCATATTCACATCAGGATTGTTGATTTCGTTTAAAATGGCAGTCACTTTCCCATCAGCCAGTACCTCATAAGATATGCCCCTGATCTTACATTCATCCTCTACATTTTTAGCATATTTGATCAAAAAGCTTCCCCCACGGTAATTAAGGAGCCAATCTACTTCGCCTTGCTGTTTGATACTCCAATAGGCAAGACCATAAGCCTTTAAATGGTTTTTTTGTCCTTCGTCCATAAAAATGAGTATGGAAGAGGCTTTTGCAAGCGACGACAATAAGATGAACAGTAGTAAAAGGCTGTTTTTTTTCAGAATCATGATGAATTACCTAATGCGAATGTAAATTTTTTACTGTCTAATTTAAAATTATTGTGCTCTTAAAACGTTAAAATACAATATTTGATATAGAATTAAATTTCTTAACAGTATTTATACAGTAATCTCATTGCTAATCGTTTCTATTTGCTAAATTTGGCGCTCACAAAAAATACTATGAGTAAAGCAATAATTAAAACCGAGAAAGGTAACATGACTGTTGAGTTTTATGATAATGATGCTCCAAAGGCTGTTGCCAATTTTAAAAAATTAGCTGGTGAAGGCTTTTATGATGGTGTAACCTTTCACCGCGTAATTCCTAACTTTATGGTTCAAGGCGGTTGCCCAAATTCTAAAGATCCTGCAAAAGCACATTTGGCAGGTACAGGTGGCCCAGGTTATAAAATTGATTGTGAATTGGATGGAGAAAACCAATATCATGATCGTGGTGTTTTATCTATGGCACATGCCGGTAGAAATACTGGTGGTTCTCAGTTTTTCATCTGCCACAGCAGAGCCAACACCGCACACTTAGATCGTAACCACACTTGCTTTGGCAAGGTTATTGACAATGTTGATCTTGTTGACGACCTTAGACAAGGGGATAAGATCTTGACAATAGAAGTTTTAGAAGATTAATTAAAGTGTGGGTACTTTGTATTGAAAAACCAACAATACAGCTTACTCATTACGCAATACAAACAACATATGAATTTAAGAGGAATTGTAGCCGTATCAGGCAGACCAGGATTGTTTAAGCTAGTGGGCCAAAATAAAGCTGGTTATGTTTTAGAAAGTTTAGATGCACAAAAATTAAAGATTGTAGCTAGCGTTTCAACTACCAAGTTAGCTTCTTTAGAAGATATTACGATCTATGGAGAAGATGAGGAATTAAAATTGATTGATGTTTTAGCGAATATTGACAAGGCTAAAGCAAATGTTCCAGATTCAAAAACTGATGGTGGTATCTTGAAAAAATTCTTTCTTGAGGTAGCTCCTGGTCATGATCAAGAAAAGGTTTACACTTCTGATATGAAGAAGATTTTAAGCTGGTACCAGATCTTAAAAGACCTGCCTCTATTTACCGAGCCTGCACCAGGCGAGCAAGAAGAGCAAGCAGGAGTTAAAGTTGAAGAAAAAGTAGACGTGAAGCCTAAAGCGGCTCCAAAAGCTAAACCTTCTAATGCTAAAGCCCCAACTGCAAAAACATCAGCGCCAGCAAAAAAGGCGAATATGACAAGTAAAAAAGGAGTTTAATCTTCTACAACATAAAAAAAGAGCCGCAATATTGTGGCTCTTTTTTTATGCCCTAAATTTTGGGTATCAGTTGATTAGGTACCATAAAACCATTAAGATGATCAAGGTTACGATAATGGCAATGTTCATGTATTTTCTTTCTTTAGAAGTATCAGTTCTAAACCTATACTTTCTTTTATAATCGCTTGGTAACATAGTTTTACTCCTTTAATAAATGATGAAAAATAGGACACAATTCCATAAATTTTCTACGCATGGTGATAAGGTTCGTTCTTTAAGATACTAAATGCACGATAAAGCTGTTCCACAAAAAACAAACGCACCATCTGATGGGAAAATGTCATGTCTGAAAGCGAAAGGCTACTATTTGACCTTTTGTAGATGCTTTCGTCAAAACCATAAGGCCCACCAATGATAAAAACCAAATGCTGTACACTTCCAATCATTTGTTTGTTCAGATAATCTGCAAAAGATACGGAACTATGTTTTTTACCTTTTTCGTCCAATAGCACAACAACATCTGTTGGGTTGATTTGTTTGGCAATCAACTCGGCCTCTTTGTTTTTCTGCTGGGCTTCGGTCAGGTTTTTTGTGTTTTTAATATCCGGAATGATCAGGATATTAAAGTTGATGTAATGCTTTAACCTGTTCAGGTATTTGTCTATCCCTTCAATTAAATATTTGTCTTCTGTTTTGCCTACAGCAATGAGTGTTATTTTCATCCGTTAATCCTAATGGCATTTTCTATCTTTATGCCCTCAACACTTCAAATATAATGTTAAAAACCCAAGAAGAAATCAAAACCAGGTACGAACTTTTAATTCAGGACCTTAACATCGAGATTGCCAAGGTTAAAATCAAGATTGACAGGTTTTCCTTTATTCGGGTAGCCTTGTTGATCGTCGAAATATTCGTATTTGTCTCTTTTGTAAAGGCAGATAACGATTTGGCCACATTGATCGGTGGCATCTGCTTGATCATTCCGATTGCTGTTTTTGTAATTGTAGTAAAGAAACAAAATCTGTTAGAAAAAACAGGAAGTTACCTCAGAAATTTGTTGTGGGTGTATCAGAATGAAGTAAACCTGATCAATGGTCTTGAAAACGGATATGACCATGGCACCGCCTTTGAAGACGAAAACCATCCTTATTTGGCAGATCTGGATATTTTCGGAAAGTCGTCTTTATTTGCTTTGATCAACAGGTGCAGCACCAAAAATGGGATTGAATCTTTGTCAAAGAATTTTATCGAGCCCAATAGCAAAACAGAGATCCTGGCCAGACAAGAGGCAATTAAGGAAGTTACCACACATATTGATCGTACTTTTGAGTTCAGGGCCAATTTAAAAGGCCATGACGTAAGTAAGATCGAACAGATCAAAGAGAAATTAAAAGGTAGATTGGCAGATCAGCTCAAATTTACACATCAACGCTTCTTAAGGGCTTATGTTAAGGTTTTGCCATTAGTGATCAGTTTGTTGTTTCTTGCGGCCCTTATTTTTGGAGGCAAGTTATGGGGTGTCCTAACATTGGTTGCCTTGATCAACGCAACGATTATATTTTTCCTCACCAAAAAAATCGATCAGATCTATTACGGTTTTAGTGGCAGTTCAGCTTTACTGAGCGACTACGCCACAGCCATCAAATGGACAGAGGATAGGGCATGGAAAAGTGTATATATCTTAGGCCTGTTCGAGTCTGATGACAAAGTGAGCGGACAGATCAAAAAACTGTCGAAGATCATCCAGGCATTTGATGCAAGGTTGAACATCTTGTTAAGTGCGGTGTTGAACTTCTTTTTGTTATGGGACTTGAGCTGTTGTATCAAACTGGATAAATGGCACCAATCAGCTTCAAAAAAAGTAGAAAACGGTTTAAATAGTATCGGCAGGTTTGAAGAACTGATTTCTTTGGCTACCTTAAATTACAACCATCCCAATTGGATCTTCCCAAAAATTGAAGACCAGTTTTTCTTGTCTACAACAGCGTTGGGCCATCCATTGATCAAAGCACAACATAGGATAAACAATGACTTCCATTTTGCCAAAGCACCAACTGTTGATATCATCACTGGCTCTAACATGGCAGGAAAAAGTACTTTTTTAAGAACCTTGGGTATCAATATGGTTTTGGCCTATGCCGGCGCTCCTGTCTGTGCTGCGCAAATGGAACTGTCGATCTTTAAGATCTTGACTTACATGCGGATCAAAGATTCGTTAAATGAAAGTACCTCAACCTTTAAGGCCGAACTGAACCGATTGAAGATGATTCTCGAAAATGTCGCAATCCATCAAAATGCATTTGTACTGATTGATGAGATGTTGAGGGGTACCAATAGTAAGGATAAGTTCTTGGGTTCAAAAGCATTTATCGAAAAACTGATCACTGTAGGTACACCTACCTTGTTTGCTACGCACGACCTTCAATTGTCTGAACTGAAAGCGGTTCATGAAACAACTGTTCGAAACTATCATTTTGATATTCAGATTGATGAAGGAGAAATGAATTTCGATTACAAGATCAAACAAGGCCCTTGTACTACCTTTAATGCCGCTATCCTGTTAAAAGAAATTGGTCTCTCTGTTGATTAATTGTTTCGTCGATGTAAATGATAGCAGTGGCTTAACATAAAGTTCACACTTCTTTTTCATTTTGTGAATTAAATTTTAAAATGAGAGCTGCAGATTTTGGCGCCGACTTTTTGTGGGGAGTTGCAACAGCAGCTGCACAGATAGAAGGTGCGGCTACCACACATGGCAAAGGCCCTTCGATTTGGGATACTTTTGCCAAACGCACAGGAAAGGTTAAAAAAGGCCATCATCCAGAAATAGCCTGTAATTTTTATCAGCAATATAAGGAAGATATTGCCTTGGTCAAGATCTTGGGCTTTAAGGTTTTTCGCTTTTCTATCGCTTGGTCGCGCATTTTGCCATTGGGTAAAGGTAAGGTAAATGAAGAGGGCATCAGGTTTTATCACAACGTGATTGACGAATGTTTGGCAAATGGGATCATTCCTTATGTTACCCTATACCATTGGGACTTGCCCGAAGAGCTGGCTAAAAACGGAGGTTGGACTTCTTATAGCATCAACGCTGATTTTAATGAGTTTGTGATGTTATGTGCCAAAAGTTATGGACATAAGGTTAAAAACTGGATTGTGATCAACGAACCATTTGGCTTTACTTCTTTGGGCTACATGTTGGGTGTACATGCGCCTGGAGAAACAGGCCTGACCAATTTTTTTTCGGCAGTACAACATGCAACCATTGCACAGGCAGATGGGGGTAGGATCTTAAGGTCGGAGATAGCCAATGCCAATATTGGTACAACTTTCTCTTGTTCGGAGGTCATTCCCTACACCCAAAACTCCGCCGATCTATTGGCCGCCAAACGTGTAGACTGTTTAATGAACCGTTTATTTATTGAGCCAGCCTTAGGGATGGGCTTTCCTACTGCAGATTGGGATGTATTAGAGAAATTTACGGTGAGCCATTCTGCTTGGCGCCATAAAGAAAGAATGACCTTCGATTTTGATTTCATAGGTCTGCAGAACTATTTCCCATTGGTCATTAAATTCAATGCCTTTATCCCTGTGATCCAAGCTTGGGAAGTAAAAGCCAAAAACAGGAAAAAAGCACACACGGCCATGGGCTGGGAAATTAATGCGGATAGTTTTTATAACATCATCAAGCAATTTGCCGCCTACCCGAATATCAAAAATATCATGATCACCGAAAATGGTGCCGCCTTTAATGATAAACTGATCGATAATTATGTGCAGGATAATGAACGGATCGATTATTTCTCCTCTTACCTTAAAGCCATGCTGAAAGCGAAAAATGAAGGAATCAACATTACTGGTTACATGGCCTGGACCTTAATGGATAATTTTGAATGGGCCGAGGGCTATCAAGCGCGTTTTGGTTTGGTGTACACCGATTTTAAGAGCCAACAACGGATCATCAAAGACTCTGGGTATTGGTGGAAGAATTTTTTGGAACATGAGTAGGTAGAGTTAACTTTCTTAAATCAAATCCCGTTTAAAAAACTAAAAAGCTAGGAGATTTTTTACACTGCTGTTACGTCTAAAAAGGAGAAGATAAATTAAAACCTTAACTTTGTAAGATGGAAGACAAAATCATTGTTTACAAAACTTACGAGAATCCAATCGAGGCAAACATCATCATGACAAGGTTGAAAGATGCTGGTTTCAGTTGTTTTCTTTCTGGAGAAAATACAGCAGGTTTAAGACCACTTCTTGATTCTTCGATCAGTGGAATCCAATTGCATGTTTTTGAGAATGAAGTAGGAGCCATAGATCAGCTTTTGGCTGAGGATGTGGATTTGTAGCTATGGAAGACAAGATCGTCGTATATAGCTCCTATTACAATCCAATTGAAGCCAATATTGTGAAGGCTCGTTTGGAAGATAGTGATATTCCCTGTTTTTTAACGGACGAGAATGTAGCGACCATCAATCCGCTGTACAACCAGGCCATTGGGGGTGTTAAGCTTAATGTTTTTGAAAGAGATATTGAACGAATTAATACATTGCTTGCAGAACATGAATTTGAGCTTGAGCCGGAGTCTACCCATACTGTTGATGAAGATAAAATTTTATGCGAAAGTTGTGGTTCTAACAATGTAAGTTATGGTCAGGCCACCAAGAAAAGATTCAGTTGGTGGGTAACTGTTTTATCTTTTTTCTTCATCGTTTATCCCTTTAAAGCCAATAAATGTTACCATTGTTATAACTGTGGTCATGAGTTTAAATAAAAAAATCCTGCCTAATTAAATTAACGCAGGATTTTTTCTAATACAGCTGGTTTTATTTGATGGTCAGGTCTATTTTAGTCGCCACAATAAAGTCCCTGTCCTTAATCTTTAAAAACTCATCCAATATCGTTTGTTTATCGGCATCTAATTTGACATTCAGAAAGTCTTTGTTGTTGATCGTGATCTTTACCTGTTTGCTCAGGTCAAACATATCTGCCGAAATGTATAAACGGATGCTTTTTACCCTCGAGGTTTGGATGTTGATATTGTTGCCTTCTACCGTGGCGATAACTGCACCCGATTTGTTTTTGTTAAAATCTGCAAGGCCAGTTTTTCCATTCTGAGTAAGTGTAGGATTTAATGTTTTGTGCCATTCTGCCTTAGCTGCAAGCGTATCTAATTGCGTGATCTCTATCCAGGCATTTCTGCCATTTTTCACATTGTCTGTTTCCCGCTCTATTTTTTTTGGAAAGGGATTTCGGGTTTTGGTGTTGAGGAGGTCGAAAATAAAATTGATAGAATCCCTGCTTGCAAACGGTAGCCCGTGATTTCCCTTTTTGCTGAAATTTTGCCAGTTGGCACCATTGCCAGCAGCATATTTATAAATACCGTTTACCAACTCTAAAGGAAAAACGGGGTCTTCAGTACCACTAATACCCAAAAAAGGCACTTCGTTTCTTAGATTGGTAAATGGAGTATTGGAACCATAGACTTTAGGTAGATAGTTCAATCCAAAAGCAGCAGCAAAAGGAGAAGGTTGATTGATGGCAAACCAAAACGCACCACTTCCACCATTAGAATGCCCGCCGATATACACTTTATTGTCATTGATGTTATAAAGCGATTTGACATAGGCAATTTCTCTTAGCACAGTTTCAAAAGCGAGCTGTTGGTAAAGCCAGCCAAAATCCTTTCTGCCAAAAGGGTAGATGATAAAAGCATTTTCATCCTTAACCTTTTCCATTATTTTAAGTTCTGTACTTTCTGGTATATAAGCCGGTGGTGTAAATTTTGTACGATTAACAACTGCGCCATGGAGATAGACGTATAGCGGTGTTTTTTGCTTCGGGTTATAGTCCTTAGGGATATGCACTAAAAAAGGTACCGTTAACGAGTCGTTTACTTTGATCTGGTACAAGGTCCAAAAATTATCTTTTTTAACAACAGGATAATTATTGAACTGTTTGATCTTGCTGATCAATTGACTGGCACTACTTTTTGAGGCCAAATCTTTCCAATATTTTTGATCTAACAATAAAGAACGATTGGCGCGGTTTGTTGTATCGGTAAGCTCGGCAGTTGTTTTAGCTAAGGCCGATACCAACGAATCGGATTTGAACTTAAAAACACTCATGTATTGTTTCCATTCAGGTACGTCGTGTAAGCAAAACCCAGCGCTATCTAATTCATATTTTTTATAATCAGGAACATCAAAACCAATTTGGGCAGAGTATTTGAGATAATATTTAACCCGCTCCATGTTGTTTGCATGGCAGGCTGCTACTGCTGCATAATAAGTGTCGATGTTATTGGTGCCACGTGTTGGATTGGCATGATAAGCTTCATAAAAATCGAAAGCTTTTTTAAAATCCTTTTTCTGATAATATGCCCTGGCTGAGTCTAATAGATTAACTGTTTTTTCTTGCGCATGAAGATGGAGGACAATGGTTGATTGTAGGATGATTGCGAAAATAAAGGCCGCTCTTTTCATATAACTAAAATTTAATAACCTGATGATCCAGATGAAATACAAAGAAACAGTGCCTTGCTTAATAAGAATTGTATTTTTCAGCCACTTGATTTGGTGATGAACTGAAAGATCAATTTATCGTCACCAATCCTTTCGATAGAGTTGAAAAAAGCTTTAGGATTAGAACCTGTTAGTTTTTGGTAGATTTTGTTAAAATAGCTTTGGTCGTAAAAGTGGCTTTGGTAGCCGATATCGGTCAGTCTTTTAAATTGCGATAGGTGTAATTTGTTGTTGATTGATTGCCTGAATTGTGCAATCCTTCGGTATTCTACTGGCGATACACCCAAAACCTCTTTAAACTTGCGATTAAACGACCGCAAGGAAACATTAAACCGTGCTGCGATTTGATCAATCGGAATGTTTTCTTCAAAATTGCAGAGCAGGGCAACTGCGTCTTCGAGATAAGAAAGTGGAATGGGTGCTAGTCTTTGCAATAAAAACCCATCGATGATCTTTCCTTTTTCCTTTCCATCTTCATGACTAAACAGGGCTGTCATGAAATCAGGGAAATGTGGGTCGTTTTTCCATGAATTAAATTCGCTGGTATGGTAACCCATAATTTTAGACAGTGACTCGGTAATGAAATGATTGATGCCAAAATCTTTAAATAAGATGGTAACCCTATTGATCTTGCCAGAAATGTTGACCATTAAAGGGGCTTGTCTTTTTACCTGCACAAATATTTGATGATTTGGGATAAGACTTTGCCTGGCACTAAAGTGTGATGGATTTGAATCGAAGTGGCTATCCTTATAAATGCTCAATGCGTTATAAGTGTGCGGAAAAGAATAATGTCGGCTGGTAAAGTTAGGGTCTTCACTCTTGATGAAATAATAACAGGCCACATATTTTTTCAGTGCCTCACAAGGTTCTATCGTTTCAAAAAGATGGCTCATTGCTCAAGTGACGTCGATAAGAATTAAATGTTGCTTAAACTTAAATAAAAAATCCCATTTAGATTTTATTCCAAATGGGATTTTTTTTGAATAAAGACTTAAAGTAAAGGAATAAAGATTAAAACTTGCTCTTTGTGCCTTGCTCTTTATCCTTATTATAAGCCAGCTTTAGCAGCAGCTTCTCTTCTAATGATATTTAAGGCACCACCAGCTTTAAACCAGTCAATTTGTTGGGCGTTATAGCTATGGTTAACAGTAATCGTTTCTGAAGTGCCATCTGCATGGTGTAACACCATTTGTAATGGTACGTTAGGTGCAAAGGTTGTTAAACCAATGATATCTAAAGTATCGTCTTCACGAATTTTATCATAATCATCTTTGTCAGCGAAAGTTAACCCTAACATCCCTTGTTTTTTAAGGTTGGTTTCGTGGATACGTGCAAATGATTTTACCAATACCGCACGTACACCCAAGTGACGTGGTTCCATGGCCGCGTGTTCACGAGACGAACCTTCACCATAGTTTTCGTCGCCCACTACAACAGAACCCAAGCCAGCAGCTTTATAAGCACGTTGTGTAGCAGGTACCGGACCATACTCGCCAGTTAGTTCATTTTTAACGTTGTCGGTTTTCTCATTAAAGAAGTTAACCGCACCAATTAACATGTTGTTAGAAATGTTATCCAAGTGGCCGCGGAATTTCAACCATGGACCAGCCATAGAAATATGGTCAGTTGTGCATTTTCCTTTAGCTTTGATCAATAATTTTAAGCCTTTTAGGTCAGTTCCTTCCCATGGGGTAAATGGATCTAACAATTGTAAACGATGAGAGGTTGGAGAAACAATTACTTGAACTCCAGAACCGTCTGCAGCTGGAGCTTGGAAACCAGCATCCTCAACAGCATATCCTTTTAAAGGCAATTCATCACCTTTTGGTGGATCTAATTTTACTTGCTCGCCTTTATCATTGGTTAAAGTGTCTGTTAATGGATTAAAACCAAGATTTCCTGCAATCGCAATCGCTGCAACAATCTCAGGGGAAGTTACAAAGGCAAAAGTATTAGGGTTACCATCAGCACGTTTAGCAAAGTTTCTGTTAAACGAGTGTACAATGGTGTTTTTTTCTGCTTTCTCTGCACCAACTCTGTCCCACATCCCAATACATGGTCCGCAGGCATTGGTGAAAATAGTAGCGTTAAGGTCTTTAAAAGTACCTAACAAACCATCACGGTTTGCAGTATAACGTACCTGCTCAGAACCAGGGTTGATCCCAAATTCGGCTTTAATGCCTAAACCTTTATCGATAGCTTGTTGTGCAATAGATGCAGCACGAGATAGATCTTCGTATGATGAGTTGGTACAAGAACCAATTAAGCCCCATTCTACTTTTAATGGCCAACCATTTGCGGCGGCAACTTCTTTCATCTGAGAGATAGGAGTAGCCAAATCTGGTGTGAAAGGGCCGTTCAAGTATGGCTCTAACTCATCAAGATTGATTTCAATCAGTTGGTCAAAATATTTTTCAGGCTCTGCATAAACATCCGCATCACCAGTTAAGTGTTCTTTAATTCCGTTGGCAAGGTCAGCAACTTCAGCACGGTTGGTAGCACGTAGGTAACGTTCCATACTTGCATCGTAACCAAAAGTAGAAGTTGTTGCACCAATTTCGGCACCCATGTTACAGATGGTACCTTTACCAGTACAGCTTAGGTTTTCTGCACCGTCGCCAAAATATTCAACAATAGCACCAGTACCACCTTTTACAGTTAAAATACCTGCAACTTTTAGGATGACATCTTTTGCAGATGTCCAGCCATTTAGTTTACCCGTTAATTTAACACCGATCAATTTCGGGAATTTAAGCTCCCAAGGTAGGCCAGCCATTACATCGCAGGCATCAGCACCACCTACACCAATGGCAACCATACCTAAACCACCTGCATTTACAGTATGGCTATCGGTACCGATCATCATTCCACCGGGGAAAGCATAGTTTTCTAATACAACTTGGTGGATGATACCAGCTCCTGGTTTCCAGAAACCAATGCCGTATTTATTTGAAACAGAAGCAAGGAAATCGAAAACTTCCTTACTTTCTTTATTGGCTTGAGGTAGATCAATTTCAGCTCCAGACTTGGCAGTGATCAAGTGATCGCAGTGAACAGTAGAAGGAACAGCAACTTGTGGGCGACCAGCCTGCATAAATTGTAACAAAGCCATTTGTGCGGTTGCATCTTGCATCGCAACTCTGTCTGGTGCAAAGTCTACATAGTCTGTACCGCGGATAAATGCGGTATTTGCATTGCCATCCCAAAGGTGTGTATATAATATTTTCTCTGAAAGTGTTAAAGGTCTGCCTACTACTTTACGTGCCGCATCTACACGGCTACTAAAATTAGCATATACCTTTTTGATCATTTCTATATCAAAAGCCATTGATAAATTGTGTTAAAAGTAATCTATTCGTCTAATTGGTAGCGAATTTACAAAAAAAACAGGCGTAACGCTATCATCTGTATCTCATTATATTATTTGGAAATATTCTAAATAATTTTTATTGTCGATTAACGAACAGTTAACGAGATCTTTAAACTGCAAAATGAATGCTAAAAATTGATGGTTGGATGTCCGTTATCGAACGCTTTTGTGCATTTATGGACAGTCATCATTTGTATGTGAAACGTAATCTGCTGTAAAATAGGTTTTTAGTGTAGGTCTTTGCTCTTGGCATCAACTTCGCTTACAGCCGAATGATTAAAGTGTGCCAAATTGGTAACCTTTTTCACTTAAGTATTTTAATGTTTTGGGTAAAGCATATTGCAAGCGGTCAAAAGCTTTTAAACTGTCATGAAAAACGATAATGGAACCATTTTTTGTATTTCTGATCACATTTTGATAGCATTTTTCTGGAGAAAGCCGAGCATCAAAATCATAACTGATGACATCCCACATGATGATCTGCAGGTTAGCATTTGTGGTTTGTGGATTGAGGTTTGTAGACTGGGCAGTGTAAACTGTTCTTAGTTTTTTGATCTGGCTCTTCTTTATCCTTCCGTATGGAGGACGAAAAAGATTGCTTTGGGTAAGCTGTTGGCATTGAAGAAAGTTGGCAATGTAGGTTTCATCATTTGTTTTCCATCCTTTTAGATGGTTAAAAGTGTGGTTTCCAATCGCATGGCCAGCATTTTTTACATTTGCAAAAACTTCAGGATGTTTGGTTATATTGTCGCCAATACAGAAAAAAGTTGCCTTTGCTTCAAAGCTTTTTAAAGTATTTAGTACAAAGTCTGTAACATTGGGTATAGGTCCATCGTCAAAGGTTAAATAAACAATTTTTTTCGAGCGGCTCTTATTCCATATTAAAGCAGAATAAAACCATTTGAGTAGAAGTGGAGATTTAACCAGGTACATGGCCAAAAGTAAACAAATATTGGCTGTACTTAAAAATTTACAAAATTCAATTAATTGTTTATTTAATATTGTGAAACTATTTTTTATGAAACAAGTTGCCAATCATAGCTTTTTAAAAGGGCTTACATTTATTTTATCTTTAACCGCATTTACTGGTCTAAGCCAAAAAAGCGTTGCCCAAGAAGTGATTACCATACAACAGGCTATTGATAAAACTTTAACCAACAACCTACAGGTTAGACAATCTAAATTGAGCGAAAGTCTATCTGATGAGAACTTGAAGCAATCTAAATTGGCATTGTATCCTTCTTTAAGCGGATCGATTGGCCAGAACATGAACTGGGGTAGAAATCAATCTGCATCGGGTCTATTCGAAAACAACCAACGTTATAGTTTAAATGGAAATGTAAGTACCGGCATCGATGTATTTAATGGTTTTTCAAAAATCAATCAGATCAAGCAAAACAAATTACTCTTAGAGGCTGGTAAAACCACTACTGAAAAAGTTAAAAACGATTTGATTTTATCTGTAATTACGTCTTATCTACAGATTTTATATAACAAAGATCTATTAAAGGCGGCACAAGACCAACTAACGGTTGCCAACCAACAGTTAAACCAACAACAACAATTATTGGACGTTGGCAATAAAACATTGGCCGACCTATCACAATCAAAATCTCAGGTGGCTACTGCAGAATTAGGGGTAACCAATGCCGCTAATGCCTTATCCATTTCTTACCTTACTTTGGCGCAATTAATGGATGTACCCTCATCAACTACTTACGATATCCAGGCCCCAATGATCGATAGTTTCAAAAATCCTTCAACAAAATATAATGCAGAAGAAGTTTATACAAATGCTATAAACTTATTTCCAGATATCAAATTGGCTGTTTTAAATACAGCAGCATCAAAAGTTGGGGTTGAAGTAGCCAAAGGTAACTTGTATCCAAGACTTTCTTTCAATGCAAGTTATGGTAGCAATTATTTTTACAGCTACAATGCAGCATCGGCAAATCCAAGTTTTCATGACCAATTAAAGAACAACTTGGGTAAAGGAATAGGATTGAACTTGTCAATTCCAATTTTTAACGGACTACAGGCAAGATCAGGCGTAACCCGTGCAAAGATCAACTTGATGCAGACTGAAACACAAGAGCAGTTGGCAAAAAACACTTTAAATAAAGTTATCTATCAGGCAGTTGCAGATTTAAAAGCAGCCGAAAGCCGTTACCAATCGACCAACAATGCATTTGCTGCACAAAAAGATGCATTTTATGTAATCGAACAACGTTATAATGTAGGGTTGGTCAATTCTTTAGATTACAGCACTGCGTTAAACAATAAAAACAAAGCAGAGATAGATATGATCCAAGCTAAATATGATCTATTGTTCAGAGCAAAAGTGATAGATTATTATTTAGGTAAACAAATTATATTTTAAATAGAACAAACAAACAATACTTATCCTTCATTATGAAACTTAAACACATTTTAATTGGCATCGGTGTACTACTTGTAATCATACTAGCTGCAAAGTTTACCGGCCTTATAGGTGGCGAACAGATCGAAAAAGTTACTGTAGATAAAGCAGCAGAAAAGAAAGTAGTTGAAACAGTAACTGCAAGTGGTAAGATACAGCCAGAAACAGAAGTTAAATTGAGTTCTGAGGTTTCAGGAGAGGTAACGGAACTTTCGGTAAAAGAAGGTGACGTGGTGAAAAAAGGTCAGCTGTTGTGTAAAGTTAGACCAGATGTATTACAATCGGGTTATGAAAGAGCAGTAGCTTCATACAACTCGCAAAAAGCAAGTGTTGCATCTTCTGAGCAGCAATTGGTGCAAAGCCAGGCCAACTTTATCAATGCTGAAGCAACATACAAACGTAATGTAGAGTTGTTCAACAAAAAAGTAATTTCAGCTTCAGAGTTTGATGCTGCAAAAGCAGCTTACCTAACTGCAAAAGCGACTTTGGCCAGTGCAAAAGAAAATGTTACAGGCGCAAAATTTGGATTAGAGCAAAGTGGTGCGAATGTAAAAGAAGCAGGTGCAAACTTGGCCAAAACCACTATTTATTCTCCAGTTGATGGGGTAGTTTCAAAATTATCTATTGAGTTGGGTGACCGTATTCTAGGAACTTCGCAAAATGCAGGTACTGAAATCATGCGGATCTCGAACTTAACTACCATGGAGGTAAACGTAGATGTTAACGAAAACGACATCAACCGTGTAAATGTTGGCGACAGCGCTGTTGTTGAAATTGATGCATTTGCAGATAAGAAATTTAAAGGAATTGTAACAGAGATTGCAAGTTCGTCAACAAGTGTGGGTACAACCAATACCTCTGTAGATCAGGTAACCAATTTCTCAGTTAAGGTACGTTTACTTGCCGATTCTTATAGTTCTGTAAAAGGTGGTGCAAAAGATCTGCCATCTCCTTTTAGACCAGGTTTATCGGCCACTGTAGATATCGAGAGTGAAACCGTAACTAGTTTGGCCATTCCAATCCAAGCCGTATTTACCAGCAACAAAGATAAATCTACTGATCCAATGGCAAACGCAGGTAACGATCAGAACCAGGATAAACAAAAAAACAAGCTGAATGATAAAACGGTAAAGCAGTTTGTTTACTTATTCGATAGCAAAACTTCTACCGTTAAACAAGCTGAAGTAACTACAGGTATTCAGAATGATCAATACATCATTGTTAAAACCGGACTTAAAGCTGGACAAGAGATTGTTACTGGACCATATTCGGCGATACAGAACAAGTTAAAAGACAATATGAAAGTAGAGAAAACGACTAAGGATAAGTTGTTTACCACTGAAAAGAAAAAGTAAGCAGCCTAAATCATAATAATTAAGTATTTTTGAGGCAAGTTAGGTAAGGTTTAAAGTAATTGCATACCAGCATTTATTTTAAACCTTTTGCCTTTTTAGATAGTTTGAATATAAATATTTGACTTATCGTTAAATCTTGATGGATATGATACCTAAAATTGCAATGATCGGTGGCGGAAGTTGGGCCACGGCGATCATCAAAATGTTGTCTGATAATTTAACTGAAAAAGAGATTTTTTGGTGGATGCGTAATGAAGAAGCCATATCGCATATCAAGGCATTTAAACATAATCCTAATTACCTCAGTTCTGTAGAAATCAAGGTGCCCGAAAACAACATTTCTGCGGATATCAACCTGATCATTAAAAACGCTGATTACCTGATCCTTAATGTGCCGGCTGCCTTTTTAAAGGAAACACTACTTGGAGTAACTCCAGCTCAACTTAAAGGAAAGAAAATCATTTCGGCTATTAAAGGTATCGTTCCAGACGAAAATCTGATCATCGGGGAGTTTATCAACCAAAAATACAATGTGCCGTTAAGTGATATTTCAGTGATCAGTGGGCCTTGCCATGCCGAAGAGGTGGCCTTAGAAAAACTGTCATACCTTACCATTGCAAGTATAGACTTGGCTTTTGCAACGAGTTTTGCCAAATTGTTGAACACTCGCTATATCAAGACCAACGTTTCTGATGACATCTTCGGAACTGAATATGCTGCGGTGCTCAAAAATATCTATGCAGTGGCCAGTGGCATTTGCCATGGTCTAGGTTATGGCGATAATTTTCAAGCTGTGCTCATTTCTAATGCCATCAGAGAGATCAAAGACTTTGTTGATGCCGTACATCCAATCGACAGAGATATCAAAGAATCGGCCTATCTAGGTGATTTATTGGTAACGGCCTATTCGCAGTTTAGCCGCAACCGTACTTTTGGCAACATGATCGGCAAAGGTTACACGGTAAAATCAGCCCAATTGGAAATGAATATGATTGCCGAAGGCTATTATGCTGTTAGCTGCATGCACCATATCAATAAAAAATATAAGGTAGAAATGCCGATCAGCCGCGCCGTGTATGCCATCCTTTACGAAAAACACTCACCACATATCGAAATGCGTTTGCTTACTGAGCAATTGAATTAATTTTTTATCTTTTTATTCCGTTTTAGAACGCTTGGCTACTTAGGCAGTGATGAATTGGTGGTTAAGGAACTCGCCGAATTTATAGCGATACTCAAACAATAATCCATGCATATTGTTAATGTATAAAATTAAATGTCATGAAAACGAAAAAGTATGTATTAGGTTTAGCAGCCATGGCAATGATCGCCTCGGTTACATTCACTGCAAGTGCGCAGGAGAAAAAAACAGAAGTAGGTAAAGCTTTACAGAAGACAGGAAAAGCCGTAGAAAAAGGAGCTAAAAGTGTAGGGAACAAAACGGCCGAAGTTGCGGTAAAAGGAGGGGCAAAGGTAGTAGACCAAACCTATAAAGGTAAAATGGCACCAGATGGCTCTAATGTTTACATCGATGGGAAAAACAATAAATACTATATCAATAAAAAAGGAACGAAGGTTTATCTAAAAGCAAGTCAGATCAAAACCAGGCCTGCTGGACAATAGATTTTAGACTTATTGGAGATAGTTTCTGATTGAAATGCCTTCGGATAAGTTGAAAAAAATGAATACCAAAAAAAAGGTCTCGACAATGTCGAGACCTTTTTTAATATGGAATATATGGAGATTAAGATCTACGTCTTCTTTCGCCACCGCTATTTCCGCCCTCACGTCTTCCACTTCCACCAGCGTTACCACCTCTATCTTCACGGCTACGGCCAGAGAAATCTCTGAAACCACCACCACTGTTTCCACCTTCACGTCTTCCGCTTCCGCCACTTCTTCTGTCACCACCACCGCTTCTTCTTTCGCCACCGCCGAAACCACCGCCTTCGCGTCTTCTGTCTCCGCCGCCGCCAAAGCTACGTTTGCGTTCGCCACCTTCACTGGCACCTCTGTTATCGCCTTCTGCAGTTTTTTCAATCCTTACTTCACGGCCATTAAAGGTAATGCCTTTGAAATTGTTGAATAAACTATCTACAGTTGCATTTTCAACCTCGATAAAAGAATAAACTCCTTTAAGGTCGATTTTACCAACAGCTTTACCACTGATCTTGCCATTGTTACATACAAAACCTAATAGGTCGCCTCTTGTAAAATCATCTACAGAACCAACGTTGATGAATAAACGGGTGTAATCGCTATTGTTGAAACTTCTAGCACCACGTTCGCCTCTTTCGCCTCTGTCTCCACGATCATCTGCACTGGCATTTAAATCTGGTGCATTTTTATAATATTCTAAGAAACGGTTGAATTCTAAAGATGCAAAACGTTTGATCACGTCTTCTTTGGTCAATTCAGCAAATTCGTCCATGATCCTAGGGATGTATTGGTCGATCTGCTCTGTATTTACTTCTACATTGTGAACTTTATGAACCAAGGCGAACAATTGTTTTTCGCAAACATCAAAGCCTGTAGGCAATTCTGCTTTTGTAAACTGTTTACCAATAATTCTTTCGATCTGGCGGATTTTGCCAATTTCTTTAGAGTTAACGATACAGATAGAGATACCCGTTTTACCAGCACGGCCAGTACGACCACTACGGTGGGTATAACTTTCAATCTCGTCAGGTAGTGAGTAATTGATTACGTGTGTTACGTTGTTTACATCGATACCACGAGCGGCTACGTCGGTAGCAATCAACAATTGCATGTTACGATCGCGGAAACGTTGCATTACCTTATCACGTTGTTGTTGCGAAAGATCGCCGTGTAATGAATCTGCGTTGTAACCATCTTTGATCAAGTGCTCAGCAACATCTTGTGTATCCAATTTGGTTTTACAAAATACTACGGCAAAGATCTCTGGGTTAAAATCTACAATGCGTTTCAAGGCAGCATATTTATCTCTGGCACGAACAATATAATATTCGTGTTCGATATTTACGTTACCTGTGTTTTTGGTGCCCATGGTTAATTCTACAGGGTTTTCCATGTAGTTTCTTGCAATGCGACGTACCTCAGGAGGCATAGTTGCAGAGAATAACCATGTTTTTTTATCGTCTGGAGTAGTCGATAAAATTTCGTTAATATCTTCTTGGAAGCCCATGTTCAACATTTCGTCGGCTTCATCCAATACTACATATTTAACGTTTGTGAAATCGATGGCTTTACGGCCAATGATATCTAACATACGGCCGGGCGTGGCCACTACGATCTGTACGCCATTGCGTATTTCGCGTAGTTGTTGCATAATGTTTGCGCCACCGTAAACGGCAACCACATGTGCATTAGGCGTGTTTTTTGAGAAATTCTTGATGTCGTTTGTAATCTGTAGACATAGCTCGCGCGTTGGGCACAAAATCAATGCCTGCGGCTTATTGCTCTTAAAGTCTATTAATTCTAACAGCGGCAATCCAAATGCGGCTGTTTTTCCTGTTCCTGTTTGGGCCAAACCAACAAAGTCGTTACTACCTTCTAACAGTACAGGAATAGATTGCTCCTGAATAGGCGTAGGATTTTCAAAACCTAGCTCTTTTACGGCATTAACAACGTCATCACTTATCCCCAATTTACTAAATGGGTTTATCATTATAACATTTTTTAATTAAGGCGCAAAGGTACGGTTAATAATCGGTATTTTACTGATTGCTAAGTAAATAGTTTTTCGCTCCATAATCCATTGGAAATTATTGATTAAGAGTAGATTGAGAAGTAGCAGGATGCCCTTGTTCTGATTATTCTGCCTTGTTTGCCATTCCAACTAGCATGTGGGCCAATATCGGTGCGCACTTTTCTTTACAACAGGCATAAAAATGACCGTGTTTCCAGGTAGCTGATTTTGGAGATTGGCCCCACCAGAATTCTGCAAGAGCTAGGGGTTTCAGTTTGTGCTTAAATGCATACTGCAACAGTTTAGGGCCAGCACATTCTCCTGCGCCTGCAGGTGGATTTTTATAAGCTGCAGTTTTAAAAATCTCATTCAAACTTTTTTCTTCGCCTGCTTGGTTCAGAAAATGATAATGTTCAAAGATCTCTTTTTGTAAAGCAACTGAATGGCTTTTACGAATAGCCTTTAGTCGATTTATCTGTTCTGGAGCTGCTTTTGTTTCTTTTAGGGCTTTGATTTGTTGGTTGAGCTGGGTAAGTGCCGACATTCCATTGTTCAGAAAACTATTTGGGGCAAGCAGATCATAAACTGGTGGAACAAATTTAGCATGGTGATTGCCACCTGCCAATTTACCAGAAAAAGCCGCTAGGTACCCAATCTCGTTTTGCGGGGTTTGCACCACAAGTACGCCAAACATCTTTCCAATAATCTCCATTTGATCATCTGACAACCCAAAATTATGATACCATTCTTGTTGGTGGTGCAGATGTTGTTGCAATTGAGCAGCCGCAATTCTACATAAAGGATGAGGTTCATCTAACATCAACCTAAATTGTTGGGGCAGGGTATGGCAATCAATCGCAACCTCAAAAGGGGTAAAGAAAGGGTCTTTAAAGTTGCGGTGATTAGTCAATTGATAGAGTGGTGAGATGATACAAGGTTGCAAAGGTATAAATAACTTTCCTTACCCTAATTGTATCTACATTAATGAAATAGGAATGATTAGTTTTTGCGATGTTTAAACAACCATTTGGGGATGCTTTCGCCAAGGATTGGAATGGACATGATGTCATTATGGGCTGTACCCTCAAATAACCAGAACCTTGTTTTGTTTTTATAGCTCACCTCTTTGTAAAACTGTTGGTCACTATCGCCAGGGTTTTCTGTATCCAGATCACCATGCATCAACCAGATGGGTATGTCTGCCAAAGTTTTGACATGGGTAAACTCGGGAATGCCAGAGATGCTTACCCCAGCAGCAAATAGGTCTGGTCTTGCTGATAATGAATTGATTACCGATGAGGCGCCCATCGAAAAGCCAATTACATAGATCCTGTTTACATCAATCGCTAATGTTCTTTTTAAAGAATCGATCAACTCCAAAGCTGTATTTAAACAAGGCTGAGGAATAGATTTGAGTACATTTCTACTGCTGTCCAACACATAATTTGATGAACGCCCAGGAAATTGGGGAGCCAATACATAGGCAGGGTATTTCTGTTGGATCTGAGGGTCTGCCCAAAGTTTGGCCATTACCCCCAATTGGTTGATGTTGTCATCGCCAGTAGCACCAGAACCATGAAAAACAATGACCAAAGGGTATTTCTGTTGGTCGTTTTTTTTCTTTTGTGGTTGAAGTAACCTGTATTTTATAGTGGGTGTCGATTTTCCGATAAATGTTCCTGCTTCAAAAACGCTAGGGCTAATGCTTTTGATTTGGGCTATTCGTTGTTTTAAATAAAGTGTGTCCTGGCTTTTTGCAATTTTATGCGTTCCATATAAAGAACGATTGCTGCTACAAGACGATAGACCCAAAATCAGGGCAATAAAAAGGACAAAACTAGGTAGTTTAATTGTAGGATTCACGAGGTAAGAAGTTTAGGGTTTTAAGTAGGTTTATTTGTCCAATAACCGTCTGTGGTAATTGATCTGGCCCAAATGGTAATTTAAATGCGTAGTTAAATGGATCAGGGTAAACAGCATTCCACTTTCTTTTTCCCAAATGACAATGGGAAAATTGCCTTTCAGCTGCTCCTCAGTCAAGGAATCTAGTCCATTTTCTACAACGGTTATGGTTGCTGCTATGTCTTTGATCAATGTAGCTCTTGGAACATTTTTGGCCGAAAATTCAAGTTCACGGTTTCTGATATAATCCGTTTTAGCCAGGCCAACACCAATGTAAGCGTTTAAATTGCCGATAAGGTGTAGACATAAATTTCCAGCGGAATTTGAAATCGACTCTTCAATCATCCACATGGTTTCCTCATTTTTATAAGCAATGATTTCCTGTTTCAGTTTTTGAAGGTCTCTGGTAAAGAGCGCTTTCAATGCTGCGGTTACCATCTTATCTTAAGCGGTCTGCAGATCTCAATAATTTCTCGTCGTTATTGATCCCTCTGATCGCCATCAAACAAAACAGAATGGCAATTACAGGTAAAAACATACCTACATTATAATCGGCATTTTCTAAACCCCCAGGAATGTTTTTTGCATACTGGCTGCACCAAAAAGATAGTCCGATGATGAAAACGATGGTTACCATGATGATTCTTTTTTGGATTGTCCTTCTCTTGAAATTGAAGATGTTGAACAAACAGATCAATACCACAGCAACTGAACTGATGAACAAAGGCAAATAAGATTCTACCTGCGTAGTTTGATTACCAACCTTTTTATATAGCCCACTTGCAATGACATGGTATTCAATTCCGCCCACATTGGCAGTTACCATAGGGATAAAAACAAGGCAGCAAATGGTCAAACTTGCCAATAAAAGCCAGATAGATTGTATTCTTTGTATCATGAGTTTAAATAGTTTTGGAACAAAAATAGCTAAAAATTGCGTTTTAAAAAGCAGTTTTAGTACTTGGTTTTTTATTTCAACGGTTTAAAAAAAAGTTTTATTGTCAAAATGTATTAAAAGCAGATATGGGCACAACTAAATAGCGGGAAAAAAGTATTTTTGCAGGAAGTGGGCAGCAATAGATATTTTATAGAACTTAGTTATGATGGTACTAACTACCATGGTTGGCAGACCCAACCCAATGGGATTACTGTACAAGCGTGTCTGGATAAAGCATTAAGTATCTATTTTAGACAGGAAATCGTTAGCCTAGGCTGCGGAAGAACCGATGCAGGTGTGCATGCCACCCAGTTTTTTGCACATTTTGATGTTGAAGGGGTCGCAGCCGAAAAAGTATACAGTGCTTTAACAGGTATCAATTCGTTGTTGCCTTATACCATAGCGGTGAAAAGGATAGTGGCTGTTACACCAGAAGCACATGCTAGGTTTAGTGCTACGGCGCGTGCCTATCAATACCATATCCATTTTGAAAAAGACCCTTTTAAAATAGACAGATCTTGGCTTTACAAAGGACATTTGGATGTAGCGAAGATGAACGAGGCAGCTAAGGTATTGTTAGACTTTACCGATTTTTCTTGCTTTAGCAAATCGAATACCCAAACCTTTACCAACAATTGTAAAATAATGGAAGCCAGTTTTAAAAAACTGGATGATGGACTGGTTTTTACGGTAAAGGCAGATCGGTTTTTACGCAATATGGTGCGTGCCATAGTTGGTACCTTGGTACTGATTGGCAAAGGTGATCTTGAAGTAACTGATATGGCCAAGGTCATTGCCAGTAAAAGTAGGAGCAAGGCCGGTCAATCGGTACCTGCCTGTGGCTTATATTTGGTAAAAATAGAATATCCATTTGTAAATGATTGAATTAGGGAATGAGAATGACTTTAGTAGTAAAAAATATTTATTCATTCAAAATTCAACCTTCAGAATTAAAATAATATATGTCTAAAATAACCGGAGATGCATTTAATGTGAGCCTACTCAAAAGAGTTTTTGAGTATGTAAAACCTTATCGTGCAATTTTTAGGTGGTCTGTGGTACTTACCCTTTCGTTGGCCATCATTACACCGGTTAGACCTTTTCTGATTGGTTATACACTAGACAAATTTATCCTTTTGGGCAACTACAAAGGCTTGGTAGAAATGACCATCTTGATGATCTTATTGTTGATCTTGCAGACGGTTATCCAATATAGCCAAACCTTATCTACCAATACTTTGGGGCAATCGGCCATCAAAGACCTGCGGATCAATGTTTTTAACCACATTAGTCGTTTAAGGTTGAAATATTTTGACCAAACGCCAATTGGCCAGTTGATCACCAGAACGGTTTCTGATCTGGAAACCATCGCCGATATTTTTTCTGAAGGGCTGATTGCCATGATCGGCGACCTCTTACAGGTAATCGTTATCATTGGCTGTATGCTGTATATCGATTGGGAACTGACCATTGTGGTACTTCTACCTATCCCTTTTTTAATTGTTGCAACACGTATTTTTCAAAAAGCGATCAAAGTAGCCTTCCAAGAGATCAGAACCGAGGTGGCCAACCTCAATACCTATCTTCAAGAGCACATCAGTGGTATTTCCATCATCCAATATTTTGCCAGAGAAGAGCAGGAATACAACAAATTTAAAAAGATCAACTCCCGTTATCGTGATGCGAATATCCGTTCTAACTGGTATTATTCTATCTTCTTTCCGGTAGTTGAGCTGATTTCTGCCATGTCTTTAGGCCTGTTGATCTGGTATGGTTCGAAGATGATCTTAGAAAAACCATTGGCTGTAGAACCTGGCACTATTACTACATTTATTATGTTTATCAACATGCTGTTCAGGCCCATTAGAGAGCTGGCTGATAAGTTTAATACCCTACAAATGGGAATGGTAGGTGCCGAACGTGTATTTAAAGTATTAGATACCAACGAAACAACTGAAAACAAGGGAACCTTTGCACCCGCAAAAATGGCCGGACAGATCAGTTTTAAACAGGTATGGTTCAGTTATAACCAAGATGGGGCAGTAGCCGATGAAAACTATGTGCTCAAAGATATTTCTTTCGAAGTAAAAGAAGGACAAACCGTAGCTTTGGTAGGCGCCACGGGTGCAGGAAAATCCTCGACCATCAATATCCTGAACCGGTTTTACGAAATACAAAAAGGAGAGATTAAGGTAGATGGGGTGGATATTGCAGAATATGAGCTTGGTTATTTACGCAGTAAGATTGCAACCGTGTTGCAGGATGTGTTTCTGTTCTCTGATACCATCTTTAACAACATTACCTTAAACAATCCCAACATTGCATTTGACGATGTGGTAGATGCGGCCAAAAAGGTTGGTGCACACGATTTTATAGAACGTTTGCCAGGAGGATACCATTACAATGTGATGGAACGTGGGGCAACGCTATCGGCCGGGCAGGCCCAGTTGATCTCATTTATCCGTGCATTGGTTTATCAACCTTCCATTTTAGTGTTGGATGAAGCCACTTCTTCGGTAGATACGGAAACAGAACTGCTGATCCAAACTGCCATCGAAAAATTGATGCAGGGCCGAACCTCAATTGTAATTGCCCATCGCTTGTCTACCATCCAAAAGGCGGATCTGATCATCGTTTTAGATAAAGGCGAAATCAAGGAAAAAGGCACACATCAACAATTGCTAAAAATGGATGGCTATTATAAACGCCTGTACGACTTACAGTTTTCGTCTGTTGGTATAGCTAAAAATTCATAAAAATGATTATGTTTGGTTAATTAACCAGCCTAATTTTTGAGAAACCAGTCGATTACAGTGGACGAGCAAATACTTTTTGCCCTCTTGAGGGAAGGGGATGAGTCTGCTTTTGAACAGATCTACAAGTTATACTGGACACAACTTTTCAATACTGCTTACAAACGTCTTCCTGAAAAGGAAAAATGCAATGACATTATCCAGAATGTATTTACAGACCTTTGGAATAGAAGAGCAACATTAGATTTGGACAATCCTTCGGCCTATTTACATACTGCGGTAAGGTTTCAGGTGTTAAAGCAGGTAAGCAGAAATCCGAAGAACAATGCTTTTACCGAAAGTTTTGAAACGGAATTGATTTCGCCCTTAACTACCGATGGTGAAGTTCTGGAAAAAGAAGTAAAGGTTCTGATTGAACTGTTTATCAAGGCGCTTCCACAAAAACGCAGGGATATCTTTTTAATGTACTATTTTAAAGGATTAAGCACCGCTCAAATTGCCAATCAACTCAATGTTTCGCAAAAAACTGTCCAAAATCAATTGGCAACGGCTTCTAATGCCTTAAGATTAAGGTTAACACAGTTGTTCTTGAGCATGCTGATCTTGATGTTTCTGCTTTCGTAGTTCAACATTTCGTCTTTCTTATTGTCTTGAAATCAATCATTAATGGCCCATTGTAAGGGTATTGCATACAATCTTGTATTATTTTAATTTTCTTTTGGGAGTTTTTGACCTTTTGGGTACATGTATATAAAAGGCAAAGAAAATGAACCCTTACAATCATAAAAAAGACCTCGAAAACATGATCAAAAGGTACGTTGCTGGCGAAGCAACACCTGAGGAAATTAAATTTATAGAGGCTTATTACCAATATTTAGAAAAAGGAGAAAATATACTTGACCATTCGAGTGAAACAGAAGTTTTGCATTTGGAAGAAGAAAATTTCCAATCGATCAAGGCAAGCATTGCCCAATCAAAAACAAATAGAAGAATCTTCCCTATTTACCGCTATGCTGCTGCTGCCGCAATTATTGTGGTCTTAGGATTTGGGGTGTTATACCTATCTAAAAATAAACAGGTCGACACCAAAAATCTATTGGCTACCAATGCTAAAACCCTAGATATTTTACCCGGAGTAGATAAAGCAATATTGACTTTGGCCGATGGTTCGAAAGTTGTGCTGGATAACAACAGCAATGAAAATATTATAGAGAAAAGTGGGTTGACCATTTCCAAAACTAAAGATGGCCAATTGATCTATAAAGTAAGCAATGGGGTTCAGAAAGGTAATACCGTTGCGTACAATACCATCGAAACTGCCAAGGGTAATCAATATCAGGTTTTGTTGCCTGATGGTACCAAGGTGTGGTTAAATGCGGCATCTTCTTTAAGATATCCAGAGGTATTTACAGGTAAGGAACGAAGGGTAGTCCTTACAGGCGAAGCTTATTTTGAAGTAGCCAAGGATAAAACCCGTCCTTTCTTTGTGCGAACAGTTTCTTCTCCTAAAGATAACAGAGGTCAAGATGTAGAAGTGTTGGGTACCCACTTTAACATCAACAGTTACATGGACGACCAATCTGTTAAAACCACCCTGTTAGAAGGAAGTGTAAAAGTGAGCAACGACAACTCGTCAAAAATCCTAAAACCAGGAGAACAAGCGGTGATCAACAATTATGGTTTGGGTACCATCCATATCCTACAAGCAGATACAGATGATGAAACCGCTTGGAAAAATGGACTTTTCAGGTTTAGCAATGCAGGGCTGAAAAGTATCCTCAATCAGATAGAAAGATGGTACGACGTGAAGATCGACTATAATTCTGTACCCGACAAAAGATACAATGGTATGGTGCCAAGAAATGCGAAGCTTTCTGAAGTGCTACAGATGCTGGAAGTAACCGGAAACATCAACTTCAAAATTGAAGAAAATAGAGTATTAAAAGTAATTGCAAAATAAAACGGGAGGAGCATGGAAAAAACAGACAACCAATAACCAAACACCATAATACAAACAAATCAACAACTATTTACCAACACCTAAACACTCAAAAATGTATGAAATTCTACATTAAAAGCAATGCGGACGAGGCTATACAGCCAACAGGTTCTATTGCAGCTTATTTTAACCACAAATTTATCAGGGCTATGAAACTTACTGTTATCTTCTTAACTGTTTTGTGCTTGCAGGTAAGTGCTTCGGCATTTTCTCAACGCATCAGCATCAGCCAAAAAAACATGCCGTTAGAGCAGGTTTTAAAAGAGATCAAACGCCAAACAGGTTATTTTTTCTTATATGATCTGGATCTGATCCAACAAAAGTCCAAACCGGTAAACATCAATGTAAAAGATGCAGAACTGAAAGATGTGCTGCTGATGGTCTTAAAATCTCAGCCTTTTAGCTACGAGATCAAAGAAAATACCATTTTGATTACACCAAAAACAGAGTTAATACCAGTGATCAGGGCCATAGACGTAACAGGGAAAGTTGTAGACGAAAATGGTTTACCCATGCCAGGCGCCTCAATTAAAGTAAAGGGTAAACAGATCAGTACTGCCTCTGGTAATGATGGGTCTTTTAGCTTAAAGAATGTTGCCGATAATGATGTTTTGGTCATCTCTTTTCTGGGTTATGCAGATAGAGAGGTACAGGCAAAGGCACAATTGGGGACAATTAGTTTGTCGCCAATGGCCAACTTATTAAATGATGTAGTAGTTACAGGTTATACCAATTATACAAAGGCCCAGTCGGCAAATGCTATTTCTGTAGTTACGGCTGATAAAATCAACCAAGTGCCAGGTTTAACCGTTGATCAGATCTTGCAAGGTCGTGTACCAGGTATGAGTGTTATCTCTACCTCAGGTCAACCCGGACAAAGTGCTTCTGTGGTGATCAGGGGTATTGGTAGTGTAAATGGATCATCTACTCCATTATTTGTATTAGATGGTATTCCGATCGAGGCAGGTTATTTCCAGACGATCAATCCAGAAGATATCGAATCGGCCAACGTGCTAAAAGATGCATCTGCTAAGGCTTTATATGGTTCGAGAGGATCAAATGGAGTAATCGTTTTAACCACCAAAAAAGGTAAAGCAGGTAAAGTTGCAGTGGGTTATACTTCTCAATATGGTTTTTCTAACTTGAGCAGGCCAAATTTCGAGATGATGAACGCCGAACAACGTTTACGTTTTGAAGAAGAGATCGGTGTAAGTTTTGGTAGAAACCTTGGTCCAGGCTGGACTTATTCTCCCAAAAATCCAACTTATACCAGCGGTACTCAAGCTTATCGTCAACGTGCCGATTTTATCCTAGATAGTTTAAAAAAGATCAATACCGATTGGAGAGACATCTTTTTCCAAAAAGGAAAATTTCAGGAACAACAGGTTAACATTAGTGGGGGTAACGAAAACTTTAGATTTTATAACTCTTTAAATTATTACAGTCAAGAAGGAGTAGCCAAGCGTACAGGTTTAGATCGATATGCCTTAAGAAGCAACATGGATTTTAAGGATGGTAAATTTAGTGGAAGCACAAACATATCTTTAGGTTATTCGCAATCTAGCTTTACAGAAGGCGAAGGTGGAACAGGTGCAGGTACTTCAATGGCATCTGTATATTATGCCTTGCCTTATGAGTATCCATATGCTTTTGATGGGACTTTGGTACATCCGGGTAACAAATCGCAATATTTTATATTGGATCAACGTGAAGGTACACAAGGTTTGGAGCGTTTGTTGAATTCATCTAATAAAACAGACCAGTTGAAATCTATCATTGCCACTTCATTTGCGTATCAGATCTTACCAGAATTAAAGATCACCACAAGAGCGGGTATCGATTACCGCATGTCTACCGATCAGGAATTCATTAATCCGGATTCTTATTATGGATCTAGAAGTGTAGCAAATACTTTAGGAGGCAAAGGCCGTTTGACCGATGCCAGCAGAAGAAACTTTAATGTGATTTCTACCACTGGCTTAACTTACGCCAAAACTTTTGCCAGTAAACATGATGTAGAAGTTTCTGCATTTTATGAATATGTATATAATAACTACAACTCTTTTGGCTTTAGTGCTTACGGTATAGATGGACGTTTGCCAGAAACACCAGCCGGAGCAACCAATGGCAGTTCAACATTTTTACCTTCAGTTGCAGGTAGCAAAAGCAAAAGTGCTTTGGCCTCATTTATGGGGGTAGGGCGATATACTTACGACAACAAATATACCTTAACAGGAAGCTACCGTTATGATGGCTCTACCAAAGTTGCACCGCAAAACAAATGGCATGGATTCTACTCAGTAGGTGCCAACTGGAATGCCAAAGCAGAAGATTTCTTGAAATCGTCTAACTTCATTTCAGATCTAAGGTTGAGAACAAGTTATGGTACAACCGCAAGTCCGTTTGGTGGTGATTTTATTTATCTGCCAACCTATTCGGTAAGTACTACTTATGGTGGTAACTCGGGCATTAGACCTGTAAGTGCAGGTAATGCTGATTTTGATTGGGAATATGTAAATGAGTTCAATGCTGGTTTTGACATCAGCTTGTTCAAAAGCAGAAGATTACGCATTACAGCCGATTATTACAATAAGATCACAACCAATATGTTCATCGATCAGCCACCTTCGGCAACCTCTGGTTTCTCTACCTTGAACCTAAGTTCTGGAAAAATGAGAAATAGAGGGGTAGAGTTTGAAGTGAGTGGCGATGTGCTGAAAACACAAGACTTTACTTGGTCTCTAGGCGTAAATGCAGGTTACAATAAAAATGTGATCCTACATGTAACCGATATTACAGATTCGTACCCCGATGGCGATACACGTATCTTGAAAGTTGGCTTGCCTTATGGTACTTATTATGCACCAGATTGGGCAGGGGTAAACCCAACCACTGGAGAGGCGCAGTACTACAATTTAGATGGTACAATTACGACAACCTATAACGTAAATACCCAAAGTACCACCAATTCTGGAAGTTTATATCCAACATTTACAGGAGGTTTCAATACATCACTAAATTATAAAGGATTTACAGCCTCAGCATTATTCTCTTTTGTTTCTAACGTAATGCGTTGGAACAACGAAGATTTTTACAATGAAAACCAGCGCTATGCTACCAGTAACCAAACGGTTAGGATGTTGGAAGACCGTTGGAAAGCACCTGGTGATATTGCGACCCTACAAAGATTTGATGTGCCTAGAAACTTTACTTCAAAAGATATCCAGGATGCTTCTTTCTTAAGGCTGAGAAATGTGACCCTTGGTTATACTTTGCCAAAAAGCATCTTAGAGAAAACCAAGTTCATTAAAGGTGTTAAGGTATTTGTACAAGGCCAGAACTTGTTTACCTGGACCAAATGGAGAGGGCTAGACCCAGAGAACAATGCGGTTTATGGACGTTTCCAATATCCAAATACCAGAACATATACTGCAGGTCTTAATGTTAACTTTTAATAATTACAGCAATGATTAATAAATTATATAAAAAATATATCCTTATATTTTCTTTATTGATAGTAACTGCAACATCTTGTACCAAGTTGGATCTAAAACCAACAGATTCGATCAGTCCAGATAAAGCATTTAGAAATGTAAATGATATCAATTTGGGTGTAATTGGCGCATATGCGTTGGTAGATTACTCCATGACAAGCTTAAGTTCAACGGTTGCAGACGAAAACATGTTCCCTACAGAAAATACGGTAGGTAACAGCGATGCTTTTAGGTGGTTGTACACTGCCGGAAGTGGTTCTGTAACTTCACTATATGGCAATAACTATGCTGCCATAGACCGTTTGAACAGGGTGTTAACAGCTATGGATGCCTTGACTTTTACAGGTGCAGATTTGGCCACAGCCAATCGTTACCGTGGCGAGTTGTTGGCTTTACGTGCCTACTTACATTTCGAATTGTTGAGAGCTTACGCTTCATCTTACGAAACAGGTGCTTTGGGTGTTCCTTATATGAAACAATCTATTATCAGTTATCCGGCCAGAGATAAGTTTGAAGTAGTGATCGCTAATGCAAAAGCAGATTTGGTTGCCGCAAAAGCACTGATTCCAGCAACGTTTACAGATAAATCAAGGATTACCAAAAATACAGTTTCTGCCATACAAGCCCGTGTAGCTTTGTACGAGAAAAACTGGGGTGAAGCCATTACCTATGCAACTGAAGTGATCAATGCTGCTCCTTTGGCAACTCCTGCCCAATTCCCTGGTCTATGGACTGATGCGAATGACAGTGAAGTGATCTGGAAACTGAAACGAGTAGGTACTACTGATGGTAGAATTGGAGATTTTTATTTCCGCCAAACAGGTGGTATTGTATTGTATGCCCCATCGTTTAAATTGATTGCCGCTTTTGACCAAGCCAATGACCTGCGTTATCCGGCCTACATCAAATTTGATGCGACACGTACAGGGACAAAATCTCAATATCTAGTTAACAAATATATTGGTGGAACGTCTACAGCTCCAGGCCTAACTGATATCAAGATGTTCAGAACCGGAGAAATGTACTTGATCAGGGCAGAGGCACGCGCAGAATCGACAGGAGATGCAGCAGGTGATATCAATGCTTTACGTGCAGCAAGGATCACAGGCTATACCAATGCAACTTTTGCTGATAAACCAGAATTGATTGCTGCGATTTACGACGAACGTTTTAAGGAATTGGCTTTTGAAGGTCACCGTTTCTTTGATTTGAAAAGAAGGAACATGCCAGTTCAACGATTGGCAGCTGATGCGGTAAATGCATCGGGAGCAGTTACTTTAACGCCTGCACAAGCTCAATATGCATTCCCTATCCCTGCTTTAGAGATATCAGTCAACAAAAATACGGTTCAAAACCCTAAATACTAGGTTAATTATTTTTGGGGAGGAAACTCTTCCTTCCCAAAATATTTAAACATTGCTTTTATGAAACGATTAATTTTAAGCTTACTTATCATATTCTGTATATCGACGGTAGGTTGTGGTAAATCTAGCGACCCCACACCAGTCAATCCTAGCGGTGGCGGAACACCAGTCAACCCGGTACCTGTAGAAAAAAGAAGGCCAGCTTCTATTGGCATTATTGGAGATACCAGTAATGTGGTGAAACCTGTAGGCGGTGGAATGGTATTGATGGGTGGAGGTACTGATGTAGATGCAGCCTTTAAATGGATGATCGATAGAAGTGGTGGGGGCGATGTGGTGATCCTACGTGCAACCGGAACAGCAGCCTACAATTCTTATGTAAATGCTTTAGGGACCGTAAATTCTGTAGAAACCTTATTGATCAACAGTAAAGAGCTGGCCAATAATGATACTGTGGCTTATATCATCCGCAATGCGGAAATGGTATTTATTGCCGGAGGCGACCAATCTGATTACATGAATTTTTGGAAAGGTACCAAAGTTGATAAAGCCTTAAACTATTTGCTTACCGAAAAAAAGGCTCCTGTTGGGGGTACAAGCGCTGGTTGTGCAATTTTAGGTGGTTTTTATTACAGTGGTGAAACAGGTGGACTTACTTCTGCCGCCGCATTGGCCAATCCTTACAATACAGATGTAACTTTGTACAACAACGATTTTTTGAAAGCTCCCTTTTTACAGAATGTGATTACCGATCAGCATTATTTAACAAGAGGCAGGGAAGGAAGATCCATGGTGTTTTTAGGAAGGATCAATAAAGATTGGAAGATAGCCGCAAAAGCAATAGCCACAGATGAACGGACCGCTGTTTGCATCGACGCGACAGGTAAAGCACAGGTTTTTGGCGATTTTTCGAGCACAAGGGCCTATAGTTATGCTTATTTTCTGATTTCTGATCCAACCAAACAACCAGAACAGTTTACGGCCAACATGCCAGTAACTTGGAAAGATGGAGAACAGGCTGTTTCAGTTTACGAAATTCCAGCTGCTGTTGATGGTGGTGGAAGTTTTAATGTTGCTAACTTTAACTCGAGTGAGGCGCGAGGTGGTAAATGGTATTGGTGGTCTATAGAAAATGGTGTGCTTACTAAAAAACTACAATAACAATCGTTTAAAAGATTAAACATGAAAAAGATATTTTCAATTGCATTGTGTCTGATGCTGGCTGTGGCCACACAGGCACAGGATACCAAAAAAGGTAATTTATTTATCATTGGTGGGGGTGATCGATCAGATGCCTTAATGCAACAGATGGTAAATACGGCCAAACTAAATCCAAAAGATTACATCATTGTGTTGCCTATGGCAAGTGAAGTGCCTGATGCAGGTTTTGAATTTTTGTCTACACAATTAAAAAAACTGACCACGCACAACATCAAGAACTTTAATTTTAGTAAACACGATGTAAACGATAAAAAATGGGTCGATTCTTTAGCGGGTGCAAAACTGATCTATATTTTGGGTGGCGACCAAAGCCGTTTCATGAAAACAGTAATCGGTACACCGGTTTATACGGCTATACATAAAGCCTATAACAATGGCGCTACCATTGCAGGTACAAGTGCGGGTGCTGCGGTAATGAGCAAGTATATGATCACAGGTACACAATTATTAGACACGGTTTATAAAGAAACGTTTAATAAACTTTGGGACAAGAATATAGAGTTTGCCGAAGGTTTAGGTCTACTGCAAAATACGATCATCGACCAGCATTTTTTAAAGCGTAACAGATACAATCGCTTGGTTTCTGCCTTGGCGGCACATCCAAATCTAGTTTGTGTAGGGATTGATGAGAGTACGGCCATTATTGTGCATGGAGATAAAGCTACAGTGGCAGGCGAAAGTCAGGTAATCAGAATGGCGAATCCCAAAGACCTCAAAAAAACAGCAAAAGGATTATTGAAATTTAACCAGGCAGATTTTGGTGTATTTACAGCCGGAGATGTCATGGTAATCAAACCTTAATACAGGAGCAAAGAGTAAGGAACAAGGAGCAAAGATTTGGTTGGCAAGTAATAAGTACCAAGTATAAAGTACAAAGATTCCTGACTATTTTCCAATCAACATCTTTGCTCTTTTATCTTTCATCTTTGTTCTTTAGTCTTTATTCTTTGCGCTTTTATCTTTGTTATGTAATCCTTCTCAGCTATTTAACCAAGTTCTCTTCGGTATGATAGGTAAATTGATCAGTACCTATGGTTTCGGATCTCCTTTGTACTAAGATGATACTCGTTTGTCTTAAATATTCGATATGCCAAGTCACAGCAGGCGTAGTGGCAATGGTCAGGTTTTCTCCTTTTTCGTCAATTGTATAATCGGCAGAGATAAGGCCCTTGGTGTATTTGTTATCGGCTGTAAATACCAAGGTGTCTATTGGAGAGAAACGCGTAGTGTCTCGCACGATCGTATCCTTGTTCTTGATGGTTAAGAGCACACGAGATTTCAATGGCCATTTGCCAATAAAATGTTTTTGAACAAAATCATGGTCGGTCAATGTTTCTTTTTTACAGGCATGGATAACTAGGGTTAAGCAAGCGAAAAGGAGAACAATGGTTTTCAATCTATTCATTTCAATGATTTTTGTTGCGGTAAAGATAAGCATTCGTACCGATTGTAAGTGATGGGCTTACAGCTAATGGTCCAATTTGTAATAACGCCAGAGCTGGCCAACTCATTGTGGTTGGCTGTTTTTTATCTAATGTTGATGTTTTTTTTGCTTTTTAATTAAAAATAGGGCCGATAATAGAAATTAATTCTATATTTCAATTTAATTTAATCGTGAATGAAGTCAGTTTTCTCCAATTTAACTTTTCAAGTTTTAGTTGCCATTGCCCTAGGTGTTTTAGTAGGTGTATTTTATCCAGGTTTTTCTTCTTATGCCGAGCTGATCAGTAAAAGTTTCATCAACATGATCAGCATGTTGATTGCGCCGATCATATTTTTTACCATTGTTTTAGGTATTGCCCACATGGGCGATATGAAAAAGGTAGGTCGCGTGGGTGGTAAAGCTTTATTGTACTTCGAAATCGTAACCACTTTGGCCATTGCCATTGGTCTGTTTGTGGCCAATATCTTAAAACCAGGTGTAGGCGTAAAGGTGCCAGAAGGCGATGTGGCTAAGATTGCAACCTATACCGCCCAAGCTGGAGAGATCAATTGGCTGGAGTTTATTGCACATATCATTCCGAAGAATATTTTTGAAGCCTTTACCAAAGGAGAGATCTTACAGATCTTGTTTTTTGCCATCTTGTTTGGTTACGGTTTAAGTAAACTGGGCGAGAAGGGCCAATCGCTGTTGAGTACTTTTGACAAGATCTCTAAAGTGCTGTTCAACATCATGAAAGTGGTAATGCGTGTAGCACCAATCGGTGCTTTTGGCGGGATGGCCTTTAGTGTTGGTAAATATGGTCTGGGTACTTTGTTGCCGATGATGAAGCTGATGGGCTCTGTTTACCTGACCTGCTTCCTGTTTATTTTTGTAGTGCTCAATGGAATTTGTCGATATTATAAGTTTAGCTTATGGCAGTATCTGAAATATATCCGTCAGGAGATATTGATTGTTTTGGGTACTTCTTCCTCAGAATCGGTGTTGCCAAGTATGATGAAAAAGATGGAGGATATTGGCTGTGATAAATCTGTGGTAGGCTTAGTGATTCCAACGGGCTATTCCTTTAACTTAGATGGAACAGCCATTTATCTGGCCATGGCGGTGATTTTTTTGACGCAGGTTTTTAATATAGATCTTTCTTTGGGCGAGCAGCTTTCTATTATGGCAGTGCTGATGGTGACCTCAAAAGGTGCGGCTGGTGTAACCGGAAGTGGTTTTATTGTATTGGCCAGCACATTGACCGCATTAAAGATCATGCCGGTAGAGCATATTGCCATTCTGTTGGGTGTAGACCGTTTTATGAGTGAGGCCAGGGCCATTACCAATATGATCGGCAATGGTATTGCAACCATTGTAATTGCCAAGAGCGAAAACGAATTTGACCAAGAAAAATACCTGAATGCGATACGACCAGCTGCGATTGAAAAAGCTGAAGAAGACCATTTTTGATCTTTGCGGTAAACTTTGTAAAATAAACCCGATTTAGTGGATGCCGTTTTCAATTGCCCTCAGTTAATTTAGGCAGAAACGAGAGCGGGACTGAAATTGCCGAAGAACCATTGTCATTGCTTTTCAAACCCTTAATTGGCTTGGACCCAAAAAACGATTTTGTGTAAATAAATCAAGATATGACAAATTATCTGTCTTTTGCATTTGACAATGCATTTCAATTAACTTAGATTTGCACACAAAAAAATAGATATAATGAGTGTTTTAGTAAATAAAGATTCAAAAGTAATTGTTCAGGGTTTTACTGGTAATGAAGGTACATACCATGCTGAACAAATGATAGCTTACGGTACAAACGTTGTTGGCGGGGTAACTCCTGGTAAAGGCGGTCAAACGCACTTGGACAAGCCTGTGTTTAACACGGTTAAGGATGCTGTTGATCAAGCTGGTGCTAACGTATCTATTATATTTGTACCACCTGCATTTGCGGCCGATGCCATTATGGAAGCTGCTGAAGGTGGGATCAAAGTGATTGTTTGTATTACAGAAGGTATCCCAACTAAGGATATGATTGCTGTAAAATCTTATATCAAAGGTAGAGATTGCCGTTTAATCGGTCCTAACTGTCCAGGTATCATCACTGCTGATGAGGCTAAAATTGGTATCATGCCAGGTTTTATCTTCAAAAGAGGTACAGTTGGTGTAGTTTCTAAATCAGGTACCTTAACTTACGAAGCGGTAGACCAAGTAGTGAAAGCTGGTTTGGGTATTACTACAGCGATCGGTATTGGTGGCGACCCAATTATTGGTACTACAACCAAAGAAGCGGTAGAATTGTTGATGAACGATCCAGAAACTGAAGGTATCATCATGATCGGTGAAATTGGTGGTGGCATGGAAGCTGAAGCTGCTTTGTGGATTAAAGAAAATGGTACTAAACCTGTTGTTGGTTTCATCGCTGGTCAGACTGCGCCTCCGGGACGTAGAATGGGTCACGCTGGTGCTATTGTTGGTGGTGCAGATGATACTGCTGCTGCTAAGATGAAGATCATGGCTGAGTGCGGAATTACCGTAGTAGAAAGCCCTGCAGAAATTGGTGAAGCAATGGCTAATTTGTTAAAGAAATAATTTTAACCAAATATATTTTTAAAAGCGTTCCGCATTGGTGGAGCGCTTTTTTTGTTTATAAGTAATTTTTCAACCACAAAGGCACCAAGGCACGCCAAGGGAATTGAGTAAATATTTGGTGTAACTCTTTGTCTTAGTGGTAAATATAAAGACTAAGGACTCCCGACTCCCAACTCAAGACTATAGAATAACCACAAAGGCGCCAAGGAGATTGACTAAATATTTTGTGTGCTTTGTGTCTTAGTGGTAAATAAAGACTGCAGACTCAGAACTCCCGCCTCAAGACTACTCTTAAACGTTTACACCCAAATGAAAATCAAAAACCTAAAATTGATTATATTTGTATATAGGTTGTAAGGAAAATCCTAAACTCACGACAAAGCGTATATACCTATAAAATAGACAACAGATGAAATCGATGATCAATAAAACATTAATGGCCTTGGGCCTGTTAGTTGTAACAAGTTTTGTAGCCTGTGCGCAGCAATCAGAAAAAGCAACCCCATCTAAAACCACCAAGAAAATGGAATACAACAAATTAACAAAAGAGGAAGAAGATGTAATTGTTCGTAAAGGAACAGAATATCCGGGAACTGGTAAATACGATAAGTTTAACGAAAAAGGAACTTATACCTGTAAACGTTGCAATGCAGCTTTATATAAATCAGATTCGAAATTTGATGCACATTGTGGATGGCCAGCATTTGACGATGAGATCAAAGGTGCGGTAAAACGCATCCCTGATGCAGATGGACAACGTACCGAAATTGTATGTGCCAATTGTAATGCACATTTGGGTCACGTGTTTATCGGCGAAGGACTAACCGCTAAAAATACCCGTCATTGCGTTAATTCTATTTCGATGAACTTTGTTCCAGACAAGAAATAAACGTTGATTAAAAATAAGGAAATGCCCTAACGAGAGTTGGGGCATTTTTTGTAGGTAGTTTGTCATCCTGAGGTACGAAGGATCTCTCTTTTTGAGCTAAAATTTTTAGGGTAACTAATACCAAAAGCCAACACCAAAAAGGCATAAAAAAATCATTTCGTATATTTGCCCTCCGCTGATCAAAACGATATGAAATTTCATTTGAAACTTTTACTGTTCATCTGCCTTGCTTCTTTCGCTGCAAAAGCACAACAAGTACCTACAAAAGAACGAGATACTGTTGTTAAAACTATTTTTGCCACCTATTATGCCAAAAAGTTTGAGGGTAGGAAAACAACAAGTGGAGAAAGGTACAGGGCCAAAAAATATACAGCCGCACATCGTACACTTCCATTTGGTACCCTAGTAAAAGTTAAAAACCTAAGAACAGGAAAAACAGTAGAGGTAAGGGTGAACGACCGTGGCCCATTTAGCAAGAAGTTTTCATTGGATATTTCGACCTCAGCAGCCAAGGCTTTAGGGATCTATAAACTCGGTTATGCCAAGGTAGAAATCTCTTATGCGCAACCCCTATAAGTTGTAGGGTTTTGGTGTTACAACTTCTAATTTTAAAATTATTAACACTCGTTTTGATTCTGTAAGTCCTTAAAAAGAAATAATTAGCTTTTTTTCATGTTGTTTCTGACAGAATTCTGATCGAAAAAGGCGTTCCGGTTCACAAGATGTTAACAACTTTGTGGCTTAAAAAATCCTTCAACTTCTATATTTGTTAAACAAAGTTCTTTAAAAGAATCCACTCCCAATATTATTTAAGTACTTAATATTTAGTTAATTAAAAACCTGCAAAAACCTAGTGTTTTTCGACATTCTAAAACTAAATGGTATTTGTTGGCGGCTGGATTTTGCTAAAGCTTTTAGGTTAAGGGGTTTGACATTATTTAGAGGAGAAAGGGCGTTCGGTCCCAGGCTTTAAAAATGAAAACAACCGATGGAAATTTCTAAACGTTAAAAAATTTGAACTTATGCAAGAAGAGTTACTACTAAAAGAAAATAAGGACCGTTTTGTTCTTTTACCGATTAAGTACCCCGCAATTTGGGAGATGTATAAGAAAAGTGAAGCAAGTTTTTGGACGGCTGAAGAGATTGACTTATCAGATGACCAGAAACATTGGGACAACTTGAACAGTGGTGAAAGACATTTCATTTCTCATATTCTAGCCTTTTTCTCGGCCAGTGATGGTATTGTAAACGAGAACTTGGCGGTAAACTTCATGAGCGAAGTACAATTGCCAGAAGCACGTTGCTTTTATGGTTTCCAGATCATGATGGAAAACATCCATGCCGAAACCTATGCTTTATTGATCGATACTTATGTAAAGGATCCAGATGAGAAAGACCGTTTGTTCCATGCCATCGATACTGTTCCGGCAGTAAAGAGAAAAGCAGAATGGGCATTGCGTTGGATTGACAATGGAAATTTTGCGGAGCGTTTGGTTGCTTTTGCAGCGGTAGAAGGTATCTTCTTTAGTGGTAGCTTCTGTTCTATCTTCTGGTTAAAGAAACGTGGTTTGATGCCAGGTTTGACCTTTAGCAACGAGCTGATCTCTAGAGATGAGGGGATGCACTGTGAGTTTGCCTGTTTATTGTACAGCATGTTAGAAAACAAGTTGACACAAGAAGCAGTTCATGCTATCATCAAAGATGCGGTAGAAATTGAGAAAGAATTTATAACTGATGCTTTACCTGTAGCCTTGATTGGAATGAACGCTAAATTGATGAGCCAGTATATCGAGTTTGTAGCTGATAGATGGGTGTCTGAATTAGGTTATGCCAAAATATACAATGCTACAAACCCATTCGATTTCATGGAAATGATTTCGCTACAAGGAAAAACCAATTTCTTTGAGAAAAGAGTAGGGGATTACCAAAAAAGTGGGGTATTGACCTCTACAGAAGATAAAGCTTCGGCTTTTTCATTAGATGACGACTTTTAAATAAGGTACGAGACAAAAGGTTAGGGCTTTGTCTTGTTACCCGAATGCTAAATAAATATTTTAAAACCTGGTGCCGCTGTTACTACAATATGCACCAATTAATACTTGATAAGGATGTTTGTAATAAAAAGAGATGGCCGCCAAGAAGCGGTAAAGTTTGATAAGATAACTGCTCGTATTGAGAAGTTGTGTTATGGTTTTAATGCAGAATTAGTAGACCCTATAGACGTTGCCAAGAAGGTGATTGAAGGTTTATATGATGGTGTTACTACTTCAGAACTTGATAATCTTGCGGCAGAAACGGCTGCATCCCTAACAACCAAACATCCAGACTATGCACTATTGGCATCGCGTATCGCAGTATCCAACTTGCATAAAAACACAGTAAAATCGTTTTCAAAAACGATGGAAATGCTGTATACCTATGTCGATCCTAAAACAGATAAGCCATCTTCATTGATCGCTGATGATGTTTGGGAAGTGATCAAAAACAATGCTGATATTTTAGATAGTACAATTATCTATGATAGGGATTTTGGTTTTGATTATTTTGGTTTCAAAACTTTAGAAAAATCTTACTTGTTAAAAGTAAATGGTCAGATTGTAGAGCGCCCACAACATTTGTTTATGCGCGTAGCTGTTGGTATCCATAAAGAGGATATCGAAAGTGCGATCAAAACCTATAATTTGATGAGCGAGCGTTGGTTTACACATGCTACGCCGACCTTGTTCAATGCAGCTACACCTAAACCTCAAATGTCGTCATGCTTTTTATTGACCATGCAGGATGATAGTATCGAAGGAATTTATGATACCTTAAAACAAACTGCCAAGATCTCTCAAAGTGCTGGTGGTATTGGATTAAGTATCCATAACATCCGTGCTACAGGTGCTTATATTGGTGGTACAAATGGCACCAGTAACGGCATTGTACCGATGTTAAAGGTATTTAATGATACAGCACGTTATGTAGATCAAGGTGGAGGCAAGCGTAAAGGTGCTTTTGCCATCTATATTGAGCCTTGGCATGCAGATATCTTTTCGTTCTTAGACTTGCGTAAAAACCACGGTAAAGAAGAAATGCGTGCACGTGATTTGTTCTACGCACTTTGGATCTGTGACCTGTTTATGCAACGTGTAGAAGAAAACGGCGATTGGAGTTTGTTCTCGCCAGATGAGGCACCAGGCTTAGCCGATTGCCATAGCGAAGAATTTAATGCCTTATATACTCGTTATGAAAAAGAAGGTAGAGCTCGTAAAACCATTAAGGCACAAGAACTTTGGTTCGCTATTTTAGATGCACAGATTGAAACGGGTACACCTTATTTGTTGTACAAAGATGCTGCAAACAGCAAGTCTAACCAACAAAACCTAGGTACCATTAAAAGTTCTAACCTTTGTACAGAGATCATCGAGTACACTTCTAAAGATGAGGTTGCGGTATGTAACTTGGCTTCATTGGCTTTGCCTCGATTTGTGATCAACGGTGAATTCGACCACCAAAAATTATATGAAGTAACTTATCAGGCTACTTTAAACCTGAACAAAATCATCGATCATAATTATTATCCAGTTATTGAAGCACAAAACTCTAACTTCCGTCACCGTCCGGTTGGTTTGGGTGTACAAGGTTTGGCAGATGCATTTATCTTAATGCGTTTACCTTTTGAGAGTGATGCAGCTAAAGAATTGAATAAAGATATCTTCGAAACCATCTATTTTGCTTCGATGACAGCTTCTGCTGATCTAGCTGTAAAAAATGGAGCTTATAAAACCTTTAAAGGTTCGCCATTATCAAAAGGTAAATTCCAATTTGACCTATGGAATGTAACTCCATCTAGCAACCGTTGGGACTGGGAAGGTTTGCGTAAACGCGTAGTTAAAACAGGGGTATACAACTCTTTATTGGTTGCTCCAATGCCAACTGCTTCTACTTCGCAGATCTTGGGTAACAACGAATGTTTTGAGCCATATACTTCAAATATCTATACCAGAAGGGTATTGAGTGGAGAGTTTGTGGTGGTAAACAAACATTTATTGAAAGACTTAGTTGCTTTAGGTTTATGGACACCAGCCATGAAAGACAGAATTATCCTGGCTAATGGATCGATCCAAGACATCGCAGAAATTCCTGATTATATCAAAGAACTATACAAAACAGTTTGGGAGATCAAAATGCGTAACATCATAGATATGGCTGCCGATAGAGGTGCATATATCTGTCAATCGCAATCGTTAAACTTGTTTATCAATGCACCAAATACTTCAAAACTAACTTCAATGCACTTCTATGCTTGGAAAAAAGGATTGAAAACGGGTATGTACTACCTACGTACACAAGCAGCTTCGCAAGCCGTTAAGTTTACCGTAGAAAACCAGGGTGGTAAAGCGATTGAGGCAGTTATACCAGATACAATTGCACAAGACCAAGTAGCTGAAGAAATTACCGATGGGCCAGTTTGCTCAATGGAAGAGGGATGTATTAGCTGTTCGGGTTAATCTTATATATCATACTACTTAACACTATTGACTTTGGCAGTTTTAAATAACTGTCAAAGTTTTTTTTTGCTATTTTAGTGCCATGAACAAATATAACCTGCCGTTACTCCTTTTAGTAATTACCCTCAGCATTTTTATCGCCTGTAAAAAAGAAGACAAAAATACAGACCCTTTATTGACCAAAACTTGGAAAAGGGCTCTAAAGGATAAAAATACAAGTACAAATCCTAAAGGGGATATTTTGTATCAACCCATATCAGACTGTCAGAAAGATGATGTGTATAGCTTTAATGCCGATGGGACTTTTAAAATAGATAATGGCACCGAAAAATGTGAGCCAACAGAACAAAAAACTATAAACGGCACTTATCATACTGTCAATAAAGAAATTATAATTAACGGAATGAAATATACATTGGCCGAAGCATCAGCAGATCAGGTTAAGTATTATGCACCTGTGGCTATAGGCACCGGTTATGCGTATGTTGTGTTTTTATTGCAATAGCTAACAAGCGATCAGGATTCTAATTATTATGTAAAGGTTCAGGCCATAAGGCTATGAACCTTATTTTTTGTTTATACTTTTGTAAACAGATGTGCAAATGAACTTATGAACCAATTTACCAATGCATAGCAAACACGAAGTTATTCCCTGCGAACGTTGTGGAACGGCTATTGAGTGTAAGGCCAATTCTTATACCAAATGTCAGTGTAGCGCGGTTCAATTGAGCATCAATGAGGTGCAACATATCAGCGAACTTTACGATGGTTGCTTGTGCGCCAAATGTCTTTTCGAACTACAGCAGGAATACCGAGAAAGTTTAAACTTGATTTAACTCTTTACAAAGGAATAAAAATAGCCACCAACGTCCCTTTTCCTATCGTCGAATCGATATCTACAGTTCCTTTTAAAAACTCAACCCTAGAGAGGATATTACCCATCCCCATCCCTGTTCTTAGGTCTGTTTTAGATTTGTCAAAGCCTTTTCCATTGTCTTCTATAGTAATACTGATGCCTTCCTCATCTTTGATCAATACAATGTCCAATTTATTGGCCTCGGCATGTTTGATCACATTGCTCACTGTTTCTTGGATCACCCGATAAAGTACGGTTTCGGTCTGCTCATCCAAACGTTGGCTAAGGCCTATGGTTTCAAGATTGATCTTGATCATGTCTTTGTCTATCTTATCCAGAAACTCTTTGACCGCAAAAGCCAAACCAGATTTTAACAAAGCATTTGGCATCATCTGGTGAGAAATAGAACGCATCTCATCATAAGAATCGTTCACTATAGATAAGGTCTGTTCGGCCTGAAGACCCATTTCTCCAGTGAGTTTAAGTTTTTGGAACATTCCATTTAAATTCATCAAAGCGGCAGAAAGCAGTTGCCCAACGCCATCATGTAGGTCGCCTGCAATTCTCCTTCTTTCACGTTCTTCAGCAACCAATACAGCTCTGGCAGCTAGATCTTGTTGTTTGTTGATTTCTTCCTGTAGTTGAGCCTTTGCTTTGAGTTGTCGTTTGTTATAGATGAAATATCCCGTAGAAACCAAAAATAGAAATAAGAGTAGAGCAATGATCAGATAGGTATTCCTTTGTTTAATAGCCAATGCCTGGATCTGGTTTTCTTGGTTTAAGCTCTGTATTTTTTGTTTTTGCTGGTTGGTTAGTAAAGATTTTTGTTTAACGTCATTTTCTTTCTGCTGTATGAGCAGGTCTTTGTTATTGATATCTAGTTGCTGGTTGTTGATAGAGAGCAACTGTTTTTCTATTTCCAGATTTTTATTGGCTAAACTAAGTTGCTGCAATTTGTTTTTATCGTTCAACAAGATGATCTCTTTTTGTTTTTTCTCGGTTTCATATTGTGTTCTCAATTCGTTGATTTGTCGGGAATTGCTTTCATTTAAAATAGAATCATTCAGCACATTGGTTTTTAGCATTAATTCAAAAGCATGGGCATGATTTCCTTCTGCTGCATTTAACAGGGCCATGGCTTCTGTCGCTCTTCTTTCTTGTGCCTTATAGCGGCCAGTTCTGCTCAATTTCAGGGCCAGTTCTATATCCTGTTTTGCATCATCAAGTTGCTTTAAGGCAATCAATGCTTTTCCTCGGGTAATATAGGTCCCGATTAAATTGATCACCACATTGAGGGCTTTGAGTTCAGTAATTGCAGCATTACAATATTTGATACATTGCTCGTAATTTTTTAAGGACAGCTCTATTTCTGCCAGATTTGAAGAAGAGGTAGCAATTTGCCGCTTATCTCCTAAGGCTTTGTTTAAACTATAGGCCTGTTCAATATACTTTTTGGCATTGATAAAGTCGTTCTCCTCAGAAAAACAACCCCCAATAATGGTGAGTGCTGTAGCACTGCCTTGTTTGTTTTCTGATGCATGGTATAACGGTAAAGCTTCACTTGCATATTTTTTAGCATCCGCATATATTTTCCTGTTGTATTGTATCAGTGCTAATTGTATATAAATGCCAGCTAATAAAGTTTTGTTATCAATTTCTTCGGCAATTTGAACAGCCTTGATCAAGTAGCTTACCGCCTCTTCAAATTTGGCCTGCTGTCTGTATACATAAGCAATATTGGCCAAACTTAAAGCGATGGTAAGTTTATCCTTACTTAAATAAGCAAGATCTAACGATTTTTTATACATGTGGATGGCTTGATCTGGCTGACCTAGTTCTATGTAGATATTGCCTTGGTTCCTTACCGTCTGTGCTTTCTCGGCATAAGTGCTGGCCAGTTGTTCTTCTTTTTGAAAGGTAAGTAAAGCCTCATTAAAATTGCCCTTCCCCACGTGTGCCCTTCCTAGATATTCTAATGCCTCTAATTGAAATTTTTTATGCTTTAGTTGATCTGCAATCCTTTTAGAAATAATAGCGTACTTAAGTGCAGAATCAACCTGTTGGTTCATGTACCTTAAACTTAGGTTTAGATAAAGTTTAAGTTTGGTGGTGTCATCCCTTTTTAGTGGACGTAATTGTTCTTTGATATCGTTGATGCTCTTATTTTGTGCTGAAGCAACTATAAGAAATAATACGCCGATAAGGGTGAGCAAAGTTCTTTTTGAAAGCAAAATAATTTGAGGCATTTGCATAGATAATGCAGTTTAATAGATATAAAAATAATCCATGTAGGTTCGTTTTTATATACCCAATAACACGTATTTTTTTATTAAAAACTTAAGTGTTAAATAAATATGTTTATTTTCATACACGCTCAATCAATTTGTTATGAAGATATTGTTGGTAGACGACCATGCTATAGTTGCTGATGGCCTGCAGGCATTGTTACAAGCAGTAGAAGGATTAGAGGTAGTTGATAAATTAACAGCCGGAGATTTTGCTTTGGCTTACCTCAAACAGGCTCCTGTGGATGTAATGATTACCGATTATGCAATGCCAGACATGGATGGTCTGACTTTGGTGAAAAAGACTAAAGCCATCCAACCCAATTTAAAGATCATTGTGTTGAGTATGCACGATGAAGTAGCCATGATTCGTGAAATGTTGACAGCAGGAGTAGATGGTTATGTATTGAAGAAATATGCCCAACAAGAATTGGTCAATGCAATACAAACAGTTGAAAAGGGGAGGCAATACTTTAGTGCTGAAGTGAACAAGGCCTTGTTGAGCGCCCTCTTGCCACAAGAAATGCCAGAAAACCAAGTTACCGAAAGAGAATTAGAGGTGTTGAGGTTATTGGCTCAAGAATTGACCAGTAAACAGATTGCCGCTCAATTATTTATCAGCGAAAGGACAGTGGAGACCCATCGCAAAAACCTGATGCGAAAAACAGGGGCGAATAATGGCATTGGTTTAATGCGTTATGCCTACGCCAAAAAGCTATTGTAAACGATATACCTTTTAGGCTTCCACCTTTTTTCTTTAACTTTGCATTTCAAATTTTATACCTGATGAGCAAAGTAAAAGTTGGCTTGGTGCAGATGAGCTGTACTAAGGATAAACAAGAAAATTTAGATAAAGCGATTGTTAAAGTAAGAGAAGCAGCAGCGAAAGGTGCACAGATTGTTTGTTTACAAGAACTCTTTACTTCCCTGTATTTTTGCGATGTAGAAGATTACGATAATTTTGATTTGGCAGAGGCCATTCCAGGTCCTTCGACAGATGCTTTATCGGTAGTGGCAAAAGAACTGAACGTAGTGATCATCGCTTCCCTCTTTGAGAAACGTGCACAAGGTTTGTATCACAATACTACAGCTGTTTTAGACGCCGATGGCTCTTATCTGGGTAAATATCGCAAAATGCATATTCCTGATGATCCAGCCTTTTACGAGAAATTTTATTTCACACCAGGCGATTTAGGTTATAAAGTTTTTGAGACCAAATTTGCCAAAATCGGAATTTTGATCTGTTGGGACCAATGGTATCCAGAAGCATCTCGCATCACAGCATTGATGGGTGCAGATATCATGTTCTATCCAACAGCAATTGGTTGGGCAACCGATCAGGACGAAGAAACCAACCAAGACCAATATAATGCTTGGCAAACCATTCAACGTTCGCATGCCGTAGCCAATGGAGTTCCGGTAGTGAGTGTTAACCGTGTAGGTTTTGAGCAAGATGGTGCCATGAAATTCTGGGGTGGTAGTTTTGTCACCAATGCACAAGGTAAACTACTTTACTTGGCCTCTCATGATCAGGAAGAAACCCATGTGGTAGAATTAGACCTAGACCAAAGCGATTTTATGCGTAAACACTGGCCATTTCTAAGAGACAGAAGAATCGATTCTTATCAGCCGATTACGAAAAGATATATTGATGGGGACTAGGGTAGGAAGTCTGTAAAGTCAGGAAGACCGAAAGTCAGAAAGTCAGGAAGACCGAAGACGGATGTCCGAAGATATAGAAGTCTAAAACAGACTATTGTTAAATAAATTCGGATTATTCGAGCTTTAACATTTGACTATAGAAATAAAAATATGCCTTTTAAATTTGAAAATTTACGAGTTTGGCAAAAATCCATTGATTTGGCTGATCAGGTAGATAAGTTGACAAAAAATTTTCCAAAAGAAGAGATTTTTGAACTATGCCTTAAGAAGTGATATAGAAGTAGTGAACTGCCTTCATTTGGCTTCACGAAGAGGTTATATCTCTAAAGAAATTTTTGATAAATATTACAGTAATTGCGAAGAAATCCTAGCAATGATTTCAGCACTTATTAAGACACTTAATTGATATGAACCATATATCTTCCGACATCGGACATCAGACACCAGACTTTTCAAATACGCCCAAGGCGCAAGGCTACGCATTTCCTGCAGAATGGGCCAAACATGAGGCAACTTGGTTAAGCTGGCCACATAAGGAAGAATCTTGGCCAGGTAAAATTGAAACGATTTACGAACCTTATTGCCAGTTTATTAAAGCTGTTGCCAAAGGCGAAAAGGTGCGGATCAATGTAAGGGATGAAGCGATGAAAGCCGATGCAGTTACACACCTGCAAAAGGTTGATGCAGATCTAAGTGAAATCGAGTTTTATTTTAACGAAAGCAATGATGCTTGGTGCCGTGACCATGGTCCTGCATTTGTATTAAAAGGCAACGAAAAAGCAGTAGTTGATTGGGGCTATAATGCTTGGGGTGGAAAATATCCTCCTTATGATCTGGATGATGTGATCCCGACCAAAATTGCCAAACATTTTAACCTGCCTTTATTTACACCAGATATTGTAATGGAGGGCGGTTCTGTAGAATTTAATGGAGCAGGAACTATTTTAACAAGTACAGCCTGTTTATTGAATGAGAATAGAAATCCACATCTGAATAAAGAACAGATCGAAACCTATTTAAAGGAATTTTACGGTGCAGAGCAGGTTTTATGGGTAGGAGATGGGATTGTTGGCGATGATACCGATGGCCATATTGATGACATTACCCGTTTCGTAAATGAAGATACTGTGCTTACCGTTGTAGAAAGTAATCCATTGGATGAAAACTATTTGCTGTTGCAAGAAAATCTTCAACTGTTAAAAGAGATGAGGCTATTGGATGGCAGACCATTGAATATTATCAAATTGCCAATGCCATCGCCAGTGATACACGAAGATACCCGTTTGCCAGCATCTTATGCCAATTTTTACATTGCCAATGCTGCGGTGATCGTACCTACATTTAGGGATGTAAACGACCCAATAGCATTAGACATTATTCAAAAAGCTTTTCCAGATCGAGAAGTAATTGGTATTGATTCAACAGATATCATTTGGGGATTAGGCAGTTTCCACTGTTTGAGCCAACAAGAACCTGCTGTTTAGTCTGCAGTGAGCAGTTTACGGTTTTCAAGTTATACAATATTGTCACCCTGATCCTGTTTAAAGGTTTTTAGAGGAGATTAACAGATTATCAAAAACAAAAAATAGATTATATCTTTGGTCATGAGTACGCTCAGACTGACATTAATTATAAAATAATGAAATTACTAGAAGGAAAAACCGCACTGATTACTGGTGCATCAAAAGGAATAGGTCGCAAAATAGCCGAAAAATTTGCAGCGCAAGGTGCTAACGTTGCCTTTACCTACTTGTCATCTGTAGAAAAAGGACAAGCCTTAGAACAAGAATTGCAAAGCTTTGGTACCAAAGTAAAAGGCTACCGTTCTGACGCTTCTAAATTTGATGAGGCAGAACAGTTGATCAATGACATTGTAGCCGAATTTGGTACAATTGATATTGTGGTAAACAATGCTGGTATTACCAAAGATGGTTTATTGATGCGCATGAGCGAAGAAAACTGGGATGAGGTAATGAATGTTAACCTTAAATCGATATTCAACGTAACCAAGGCCGCTTCTAAAGTAATGATGAAGGCACGTAAAGGGGTATTCATTAACATGAGTTCTGTTGTAGGGATTACAGGTAATGCTGGTCAGGCCAATTATGCGGCATCAAAAGCAGGAATCATTGGTTTCACTAAATCTGTAGCCAAAGAGTTAGGTTCTCGTAATATCCGTGCAAACGTTGTGGCACCAGGTTTTATCCGTACCGAAATGACAGACGTTTTAGATCCAGCTGTAGTAGCAGGATGGGAAAAAGATATTCCTTTAAAGCGTGCAGGAGAAACTGAAGACATTGCCAATGTTTGTGTGTTCTTGGCGTCAGATATGAGTGCTTACGTAACCGGACAAACCTTGTCTGTTTGTGGCGGAATGCTTTAATAAGATAGTAGATTTAAGGTAAAAGGTTTAGGGTTTATATTATATGCCTAGGTCTTTTACCTTACACCCTCTGCCTTATCCCTTATTTTACGATATAATCTCCTTTTTGCTGACTAATGTTTGGTAAGGTCTGCGTTTTTTCAAAAGCTAGATATCCCTTTTGTAAGGTTTTCCAGAAATTGGCTTGTTGAGGATATTGAGCCACATATTTTTTAAGGTTGGTAGCTGTCATCTTAAACGGAAAGATATGTACAGGGATTGCTGATTGGCCTTGATTTCTAGCTTCCACAGCTAATACATATACTTCTTTGATCTTCTCGTCAGTTAAAGGGATACAACCCACAGTTACACAATTGCCATGGATGTAGATATCTCCACCAGGTTTTTTTGATGGACCAGTTCGGGCCAGGTCAACCATGTTGGGATAATCAACGCCTAGCGATAGGTGATAGGTGCTTTCTGGATTAAAAACATTGATTTTATAAAACCCTTCTGGAGTTTGAAGGTCGCCTTCCATAATTTTTGGACCAAGTGTACCAGAGTGTGCACAAAAGTCGTAAGTTTTAAATAAGCGGTATTTGCTTTGTTGGTCTGTCTTTAACCAAAGTTCAAGTTTGCCTTCTGCTTTATACGCAGCTATAAAAAGTTCGAACTTGCCCACTATTCCAGCCTTCTGTAAATCTTTTTGAAGTGTAGCCCATTTTTCATCATAAGCATTTTTAACCCGCTCAAACTTTAGTTGGTTTGCTTTGAAAGTGTTTTGGGCAAGGGAAGGAATGGTCATCATTAAAATGCACACGGTTTTCATTAATATTTTCATCGGTAGGTCTATTGTTTTTCAATGGCAATAACATCATCTTGATTTTGTTCTTTCACCTGTTGAAGAGATAGAATCACGATGCTTTCATTTATTAGCTATTTCGCAAACAAATTACGTTGATTTTTTTAGAAAATTAGCATCTTTACGTTTAAAGCTTATGGGTAATTTTTTTTCAGCCACTTCCGTATTTACTTTTCTTGCCTGCTTGTTGTTGGGTTGTTTGTACGCCTGGATCTTATATCGTGGCCGTAAAAACCTGACCAAAAACTTAAGTTATGCTTTGGCCGCATTAAGGGTAGTGGTGGTTACCCTAATTGCATGGTTGCTTTTTGCGCCATTGGTAAAACGGATCAGTTATACGCCCGAAAAACCCATCATTGTTTTGGCTCACGACAATTCTATTTCTGTTGAGCAGGTAGAACCAGCAGGTTTCAATAAAAAGCAATACCAACAAGACTTAAAAAAGCTAGCTGAACAGCTTTCTTCCAAATACGAAGTAAAGACCTATAGTTTTAGCGATAGTGTAAAAGCAGGTCTTGATTTTTCTGGAAATGGAAAATTAAGTAATGCCTCTGGACTGATCAATCAGTTGAATGACGAACTGCTGAACCGTAACGTAGGTGCGGTAATTATTGCCAGCGACGGGATATTTAATAGAGGAGGTAATCCGCTATATGAACTAGGGCAGATCAAGGCGCCGGTTTATACCATTGCTATGGGCGATACCATTCCGAAAAGAGATGTGCTGATCGCCAATGTTAATTACAATAATTTGGTGTACCTGGATAATGAATTTACCCTTGACATCCAAGTGCAGGCTTATGAAAGCAAAGGAGAAACCACCCAGCTTTCTGTTGCAGAAAACGGTAAAAAGCTAAAGGAAGAAAATATAGCCATCAATACCAATGGTTTTGTCAAAGATGTACAGGTTAAACTGAAGGCCAATAAAATCGGTATCCAAAAATATACCATCGATGTGTCTACTGTAAAAAATGAAATCACCACCAAAAATAACAGCCAGACCATATTTGTTGAAGTGATTGATGCCAGACAAAAGGTTTTGATTGCAGGTTCTGCACCACATCCGGATATTGCTACCTTAAAGCAGGCTATTGAACTGAATAAGCATTATGAGGTTACAGTTGCCCTAGCAGACGATCTAAATGCTGTAGATGCCAATAAATACAGTTTGGCAGTGTTGTATCAATTGCCAGGCAATAGCAATGCTGCATCGGCTCTAATTAATAAATTACAAGAAGCCAATGTATCGTTATGGTATGTGTTGGGCGCTCAGAGTAATATTGGAGCATTCAATCAAGTACAAAAATCGCTTAACTTAAGTAGGGCCAATGGTTCGGTGCAAGAGGTGTTCCCTTATCCAGATGCAAATTTTACGGCATTTAATCTAGATGCAACGAGCTTAAAACAATTAAATGATTACGATCCCTTACAGGTGCCTTTTGCCAATGTCAGTATCAATGGAAGTTATACGGCTGCTTTCAATCAGCGGATTGGTAGAGTAAATACGCAAAACCCTTTGCTATTCTTTATGAATGACAATGGAAAAAAAATAGGCTTTTTATTGGGTGAGGGCATTTGGAAATGGAAGTTGGAAGAAGCTAAAAATGAAAATAACTTTCCATTGGTTAATGAATTGATTTCCAAAACAGTGCAATATCTTTCTGTTAAAGACGACAAAAGAAAGTTTAAGGCTTATAGCAGCAAGAATACCTACGAAGAAAATGAGAATGTGATCTTGAATGCAACTTTGTATAACGATGCTTACGAACCAATAAATACACCTGAAGTGAAGGTCCAGCTCAAAAATGCTGAGGGAAAAGTATTCAATTATACCTTCTCCAAATTTGGTGCAGCCTATCGATTAGATGCTGGAACCTTACCGCAAGGCAATTATACCTACATCGCAAGTACTGGTTTGGGAGATAAAAAATATACAGCAGCGGGTGCTTTTTACGTAAATGCATTGATTGCAGAATACCAGCAGACTACCGCAAACCATCAACTCTTATATACCATGGCCCAACAGACCAATGGTAAAATGGTAATGCCGGCTAATTTATTAAGTTTGGCAGATGAAATAGAAAAAAGCGGACAGGTAAAAACCATCAGTTATGAGGATCGTAAATATGAAGAGCTGATCAGTTTGAAATGGTTATTTGCCCTGATCGTAATGCTGTTAAGTACGGAATGGTTTTTAAGGAAACGTAATGGAGAAATCTGATGGAGCTTAATACAATAGCTGTTATAGAAATCATAGGAACAATTTCCTTTGCCATTTCTGGTACTTTTGCAGCGATGCAAAGGCGTTTGGATCCATTTGGCGTTTTGATCATTGCATTTGTAACTTCTATTGGCGGTGGTACGGTAAGGGACATGCTGCTCGGAGATACGCCAGTTGCCTGGATGCGTGATGTAAACTATTGTCTATTGATCTTGGTCACTTCTTTATTGACTATCTTTTTCAAGACCCACATTAAAAAATTTAAGGTTACACTCTTTTTGTTCGATTCGCTGGGGTTAGGTCTATTTACCATGGTTGGTGTGCAGAAAGGAATTGTTTTTGGGTTAAGCCCAGGTATTTGCGTAGCATTGGGCACCATTACAGGTTGTTTTGGAGGTATTATCCGTGATACCTTACTAAATACGATTCCATTGATTTTTAGAAAGGAGATTTATGCCACTGCTTGCATATTGGGAGGTGTATTGTATTTTGCCTTATTATACTTTAACCTCAAGGCGGATGTGGCCAAAATAATAGTGATTGCCTTTATTTTTACGTTAAGGGTGATTGTAGTTCGCTACAAGCTGGCCTTACCAAAGTTTGGTTATTGAAGAGCTATGAAGAAGCCGTTAAGGCAGTCTTACTTGTAAAGATATTCTTCAAGCTGCCCTTTTTTGTTGGCATCGTTGAGTTGCCAAAGTATAGCCGACCAAGTTTTTTTACTGGCTTGTTTATCAAGATAGGGAAGTACCAATTGTAGAGCGCCTAACACCAATACTTTTTGCTCTTTAACAGTTGGATTTTCGAGTACAAACTTTGTAAAACCAGCCATATACATCAACATCAAGTCTGAATCCGTATTGAAAAATTCAGTTTCCTTGTCTTCAAGTAAGAAAGTATGGTCTGGTGTTCCATTCATCCATTTGATTAAAAATTGCCCTGCTTCAGTTCTAGACACATTTTTCTTGTCAATTGGCGTGGCAAACAAATAAGCGGTTACTTTTAATACCAATGCATCCGTTCCTTTGTAATTTGAACGTTTGTTGAGCTTAACATGTTTGAGATTGGGTAAATCTTGCGAATAGGAATAACTGATGCTAATAGAAAATAACAAGAAAAACAAGATGGTTTTTTTCATGACCCTTTTAAAAAGTTATTCGTTCTTTAGAACGAATATAAGGATTTGAAATAAAAATTCTTACGAAATGTTTAATTGGCGTTGCTATTTTTTGCATCACCTTTTACAATGACAAAAACATCTTCATTGGCTTTTTTCATGAAATATTTTTCGCGGGCAAACTTTTCAGCTGTATTGAGATTGCTATCCAACTCTTTCAGGTCTTTTTTAACTGAAGCGATCTCTTTGGTGTAAAAATCTTTCTCTTGTTGTAGCTTGGTCACTTCCGAGTGGTATTCGTATTGTGAAAGCATATCATTTCTGTCAAAAAACAACATCCATACCGCAAAAGCTACCACAGCTAAAAAGTATTTGTTACGTAAAAGTTCTAATAGACGTTTCATGGTTTAAAAATGAAGGATGTAAATTGAAGTAACTTCGTTTTACGTGTACAAATATAGGATTAAATAAAAACATCCGAAGGTTTTAAATCTTCGGATGTTTTGCAAATGCGTTTTATCAACTTGTTAACATTGAACGCAATGTTTAAGCTAACAAACTGTTATTTCTTAGCGTATTTAAAGTCTTTGCCGATAAAACGGGCAGCAGAACCTAATTCTTCTTCAATACGTAACAATTGGTTGTATTTTGCGATCCTATCAGAACGCGAAGCGGAACCGGTTTTGATCTGACCACAGTTTAAGGCAACTGCTAGATCTGCAATGGTAGTGTCTTCAGTTTCACCACTTCTATGGCTCATTACCGAAGTATAACCACTATTTTGGGCTAAACTAACCGCGTTGATGGTTTCGGTTAAAGAACCAATCTGGTTAACTTTTACCAATATTGAATTTGCGGTGTTGGTATCGATACCAGTTTGTAGACGTTTAACGTTGGTTACAAAAAGATCATCACCTACCAACTGAACACGGTCGCCAATTTTTTCGGTTAGTAACTTCCAACCTTCCCAGTCATTTTCGTCCATTCCATCCTCAATAGAGATGATTGGATATTTTGTAGACAATTCAGCTAGGTATTCTACTTGCTGCGCACTGGTACGGATTGCACCTTTATGACCTTCAAATTTAGTGTAATCGTATTTTCCATCTTTGTAGAACTCAGAAGAAGCACAATCTAAAGCCAAACAAATGTCAACACCAGGTTTGTAACCTGCTTTTTCAATTGCTTTTAAAACGGTTTCTACAGCATCTTCAGTGCCTTCAAAAGTAGGGGCGAAACCACCTTCATCACCTACCGCAGTAGATAAACCTCTATCGTGTAAAATTGCTTTCAAATTGTGGAACACTTCAGTTCCCCAACGCAAAGCCTCAGAAAATGATGGGGCACCAACTGGCATGATCATAAACTCCTGAAATGCGATCGGTGCATCAGAGTGAGAACCACCATTGATGATGTTCATCATCGGGATAGGTAAAGTATTGGCATTTACACCACCAATATAACGATATAATGGTTGTCTGCTTTCTGCAGCTGCAGCCTTGGCTACTGCCAAAGAAACACCTAAAATAGCATTGGCACCTAAATTTCCTTTATTTTCTGTTCCGTCCAAGTCGATCATCAACTTGTCGATCAGGTTTTGTTCAAAAACATCAACACCTTGCAAGGCATTAGCGATTTTGGTATTTACATTTTCAACAGCTTTTAAAACACCCTTGCCCATATAGGTCTTCTTATCGCCATCACGTAACTCAACAGCCTCATGTTGACCTGTACTGGCGCCAGATGGCACAGCCGCACGGCCCATTTGACCATTTTCTGTAACTACTTCTACTTCTATTGTTGGATTACCTCTAGAATCGAGGATTTGCCTTGCATGGACATCGATTATTAAACTCATTTTATTTATATTTTGATTTAAAAATACCCTTAGTGTAAAATATACAATTACCTAGGGTGTATCCAAAGTTAAAATAATTTTTAAATTATAGGATGGATAACTTTATTTTTTATCAGATATGCATTTTTATGCCTGAAAATAAGCTATTTAATCTTGTTTTTTACTACAAAAGCCATTGCAGGATATGCAATGGCTTTTGAAAGAATATGTTGGCTTTGTTAAGCTTTTTCTGCAGAAAAGGATTTGTAAACAATGCCTGCAAGAATAGCTCCGGCGATTGGTGCTGCCCAAAACAACCAGAGTTGACTAATGGCCTCGCCACCCACAAATAAGGCCTGACTTGTACTACGTGCTGGATTTACAGAAGTATTGGTAACAGGGATACTGATCAAATGGATCAATGTTAGACATAAACCAATTGCTAAACCCGCAAAACCCTTAGGTGCACGTTCGTCTGTTGAGCCTAAGATAACCAATAGAAAGACAAAGGTTAATACCACCTCGGTTACCAAAGCGGCAACCATGCTATATTTTCCAGGAGAGAGTTCGCCATAGCCATTCGTGGCAAAACCACCAATACTACTCCCATTGCCGGTTGCAATGACATACAGGACGCCAGCGCCAGCAATACCCCCTAAAACTTGGGAAACGATGTAAGGAACAAGGTCTTTGGTGGCCAATCTGCCCGCTACCCAAGCCCCTACAGAAACTGCCGGATTTAAGTGGGCTCCAGAAATGTGCCCCAGGGCATAAGCAATAGTAACTACGGTTAGCCCGAAAGCCAAAGCTACCCCAACAAAGCCAATTCCAGCTCCAGGATAATTACAGGCAAGTACTGCACTGCCGCAACCACCTAATACCAACCAGAAGGTGCCAATAAATTCTGCTACAAGTTTTTTCATTTTTTTAGTTTATTTAAGTTTACGATAATTAGCAACGTTATATAAAGACTAAAAAAAAGAAACAGACAGCTTTATTTGGTCTCCATTTTCTGTTTAGCCTCTACCCACCACATCAATTCGTTGATAAAAACAGCAGCTCTTTTGTCTGTTGTTTCTTTATCAATAGGTTCTCCACTTTCGTTGAATGTTTTTTCTACGGTAGCTACGGGAAACATTGCTGGAACTGTTAAGGCTCCAATTTTCCATAAGCTGAATTGTAAAGAAGTGATCACCTGTGTTCCGGCAAAGGCACCAGCCGAAACTGTAGCAATTGCAATTGGTTTGCGTTTCCACTCTGCATACAATAGATCAGTTACATTTTTTAAACTCGCTGGATATCCACCATTGTATTCCGGAGTTACAACTATAATACCATCAGCATTTGTTACGGCTGCTGCAAGAGAAAGCATGGCTTCTGTTGGATTGGGAATAAACCTTAGCCTTTCTTCAAAAATTGGGAAATTATACGCTTTGAGGTCAATGATTTGGGCTTCTGCTAATTGGTGTTCGGTCAAGTAATTCTTGAAATAAAGGGCTACTCTGTGACTATTTCGACCATTTCTTACACTGGCTGAGATAATTGCAATATTTTTCATAAACTAATATATCGTTTTATTTATTGATAATAAGAAGTAATGTTGTTCAAATTTGTTCGGGATCACAAGGGTTATCCATTGCATGCAATGGATTTTGGGCATTGCTTTAATATTGTGGATTTTTTTGCTCGAATGCAGTCAGATTTAACCCATATGGTTTGTAGCGGATAGAAACAAAAAAGATGATAAGCTTTGCCCATCATCTTAAAGGATTGAATTTTTTATTGGAAAGAAATGTTACTCCCACTTAAAGGTCTTAACTGCCACTGCATAAATGGCAATTCCCCAAATGGTCATGATCAAAATCTGGTGTTTAACGTCCCATAAATTTGCACCTTCAAAAGCAACCTTACGCATGGCATCATTTAAATAGGTAAGGGGCAAGGCTCTGCTAATAGGTTGTAGCCATGTTGGAAATGCATCAATAGAAAAGAAAGTGCCCGATAATAAAAATTGGGGTAAGGTGATGATATTGGAAATGGGTGGAATGGTACTTTCGCTTTTGGCAAGACCAGAAACCACAAAACCGAAACCCATAAATACGATTACACCCAGGGTAGCTAACACGAGCATATTGATTACGGTAAGCGCTCCATTGATCAATGTAAATTTAAAGGCAAAATGACCAATCAGAATGATAAATAAAGCACCTAACAAGGCAAATCCAATACGGGCAATACCTTCACCCAATACAATGCTCGAGCGTTTTACAGGGGTGGCAAAGAAACGTTTGATCACTAGGTTCTGGCGTAAGCTGAAAAATACAAAGGCGGTACCAAAAACACCTGTACTCAATAAAGAGAAGCCCAATTGTCCTGGAAGGATAAAATCGATGGTACGATACAAACGGCCGCTAACAGTGCTTGCCCTGATTTCGGTTACAGTTGGTTTTAGATTTTGGGTATTCAGGTTATAGGAAAGCTCATTTAACACTGATTTAAGAATGTTGCCTTTGTCTAATGAGGCAGAAGTATATTTAACATTCGTGAAATAGGCAGGTACACCATTTGGGTTTTTTTCTACACTGATCAAAGCATCGTAACTTCCTTTTTCTAATTTTTTGTCGATATTCTCTTGTGTATCATTTTTGGTTAACCTGATGATCTTCATGTTGTCCAATGCTTGTACAATAGGATTGTTCAGGTCAGAATTTGGAGCAACTGCAACATCCAGCTTTGTTCCGCCACCACCTAAAAAGCCGAATACTAAAATAAAGATCAGCGGAAAGGCCAAAGTGAACACAACCGCCGACGGACTGCGCATAATGGATCTAAAACTTGCTTTGGCAAGGGCTAAGGTAGCCTTGGTATTGCTATATGGTGTTTGCATATGATTGGAGATGAAAGGTTAATAGGGGTGTTTGATTGTTATAGGCTTTTAAACCCTGGTCTTTTTAACGAGTAGGTTCGGGGCTAATCTTCGCGCCATTCTTTACCCGTAAGGTTAATAAATACGTCTTCAAGATTGGCTTTTTTAACCTCTTTTTTGCGTTCAAAGCCACTGGCAACTAAATTATCGATCAATTTATCTGGAGTGTCTAAGGCGATGATCTGGCCGCGCTCTACAAAAGCAACACGGTCGCACAATTGCTCAGCTTCATCCATATAATGTGTGGTGATCACCACCGTAGTTCCATTGGCCCTGATTTCTGTAATAAGGTCCCATAGGTTTCTACGGGCCTGTGGGTCTAATCCGGTAGTGGGTTCGTCCAAAAAAATAATCTTTGGCGAATTGATCAAGGTCGTAGCAATAGAAAAACGTTGTTTCTGTCCGCCAGATAAAGCCTTGTATTTTGCTTTAGCTTTATCCTGTAGGTTAACTTTCTCCAACATTTCCATGGGTTTTACAGTTACGCCATATAAGCCAGAAAACAGCTCCAATAGCTCTACCAGATTTAAATTGGGATAATAACCGGCTGCCTGTAATTGCACGCCGATGATCCGTTTGATCGAGCTGGGATCTTTATCCACAGAAAAACCATCAACAATTACCTCTCCTGCAGTTTTTTGACGTAATGTTTCGATAATTTCTAAGGTAGTGGTCTTGCCAGCGCCATTTGGGCCAAGCAGGCCAAAGATTTCGTTTTCATACACATCAAAGCTAAGGCCTTGTACTGCTTTGAAATCGTCGTAATTTTTAACCAGGTTTTTAACGCTGATAATGGCATTATTCTTTTCCATGAGGATAAATGTAAGAAGGTTTAGAGGAATAGAAAATGAATTTTATCTGAATGGTAGTAAAATGTCGATAAACTGATGATTTTTCAGGGTGAAATGTTAAGCCCTTAATTGATAAAGGTGGATAGGATTTAACCCCATCCACCTTTATTACTGGTTGATCTTAACTATGGTAGCTTTCTACCAAACTAAATCACCTTTGATCATATCAATAAAATCATCAAATAGGTAACGCGAATCATGTGGACCTGGAGAAGATTCTGGGTGGTATTGTACCGAAAATGCCTTTTTGCCTTTTACGCGGATACCTTCAATAGAGTTATCGTTTAAGTTGACGTGTGTGATCTCTACTTTGTCAGATTTCTTCACCTCATCTGGTATTACACCAAAACCGTGGTTTTGAGAAGTAACTTCGCAATGGTTTTTAATAATGTTTTTAACAGGATGGTTCAATCCGCGGTGCCCATTAAACATTTTCATGGTGCCGATGCCATTTGCTTCTGCCAACAATTGGTGGCCTAAACAGATGCCAAATAAAGGTTTGTCTGCTGCTAAGATTGCTTTAACCGTGTCAATTGCATAAGGCATTGCGGCAGGGTCGCCAGGGCCATTAGAGATGAAATAACCATCTGCTCCCCACTTCTCCATTTCTTCAAATGTAGTTTTTGCAGGATAAACCTTTACATAGCTATCTCTGGCATCGAAGTTGCGCAAAATGTTTTTCTTGATCCCAAGGTCTAAGGCAGCAATTTTATAAGTAGCGTCAGGATTGCCATAATAATAAGCTTCGGTGGTAGAAACTTGTGATGAAAGTTCTAGACCACTCATATCTGGTACTTCTGCCAATTTCTTTTTCAGTTCTTGTAGGTCGGTAATCTCAGAAGAGATAATGGCATTCATTGCACCTTTGTTTCTAATGTGACGAACCAAGGCACGGGTATCGATTTCAGAAATCCCCACAATGTTTTCGTTTTGAAAATTGTCTTGGATCGATTCTGAAGCCTCTTTTCTGCTATATAAGATGTTGTAGTTTTTACAAACCAATCCGGCAATTTTTATCGAACCCGATTCAACCTCTTCCTTATGCATGCCATAATTACCAATATGTGCATTGGTAGTTACCATAATTTGTCCAAAATAAGAAGGGTCGGTAAACACTTCTTGATAGCCTGTCATGCCCGTATTAAAGCAAATTTCGCCAGTTGTAGTTCCGATTTTTCCGGCAGCTTTGCCATAAAAAACTGTGCCATCGGCCAATAACAAAATCGCAGGTAACTTGGTGTAGTTAGTCATGTGTATTCCAATAAGAATTGAGGGTGAAAAAAGAGAAAAAAGAATGGAATTTCGTAACGGTTATGCCGTTTTTGTAAGACGTTAAAGAAATCTGACCGAACTCATTCATTTCAGGATACAAAGGTAGTTTTTTCAATGGTTTTTTCAAGAGTTTTTTTAAAAAATAGTAGCGTTATTTGTTGGGGAGTGGAAAGTGAAAAGAAGAAAGTCAGAAGTCTGAAGACAGAAGTCTAGATGTTAAGGATGCAATGGATAAATAATACCAATGAACTAATGATACTAATGAACCAACAACTGAACCAACAACTGTAATATTACCCCTTTGTTACTTTAGGCTTGTTCCTTTTACGATAATAAAAACTAATTTTGCCTAACAAAACAAAAAACATGTCTGTAAACAAAGAAATAAAGCGCATTACTACGCACATCTTGCAAGAAATGAAACACCGTGGCGAAAAGATCGCGATGTTGACCGCTTACGATTACTCTATGGCAACCATTTTAGATGATGCCGGTTTAGATGTTTTACTGGTTGGTGATTCGGCCTCGAATGTGATGGCAGGTCACGAAACTACCTTACCCATTACCTTAGACCAGATGATCTACCATGCACAAGGTGTGGTGAGAGGGGCAAGTCGTGCGTTTGTGGTTGTAGATCTTCCTTTCGGTACCTATCAAGGTAACTCGAAAGAAGCCTTAAATTCGGCCATTCGTATCATGAAAGAGTCTGGTGCGCATGGTGTAAAGTTAGAAGGAGGTACAGAAGTTGTAGAATCAATTCAGCGAATTATTACTGCTGGTATACCTGTAATGGGGCATTTGGGTTTAACACCGCAGTCTATTTATAAATTTGGAACTTATACGGTTAGGGCCAAAGATGAAGCCGAAGCCAACAAATTAAAGACAGATATTTTAGCTTTGGAAGCTGCAGGTTGTTTTGCAGTGGTATTAGAGAAAATTCCAGCCAAATTAGCAGAAGAAGTAACCAAAAGTGTAAATATCCCAACAATAGGCATTGGCGCAGGACCAAGCTGCGATGGACAGGTTTTGGTAGTAAACGATATGATCGGTTTAACAAAAGGATTTAAACCCCGGTTTTTACGTCAATATGTAAACCTGTATGATGGTATCTTAAATGCGGCCCAATCTTATATCAAAGATGTAAAAGCACAAGATTTCCCTAACGAAAAAGAACAATATTAATAGGGCAGATAAGGATAAGGAACATGAGATAGCCTTGGGTAGTTGAAAAACAATTTCAGTGCCAGTCGGTTATTGTAGTCCCGCTTTCCTTACAAGCCCAATTAAAAATTGGGGCTTTTCATCCAATCGGGTTTAGTGAACAAAAAACAGTACGCAATCAAACCATACCTAACCAATTCGTAAACTCAAGTGTTGAAGCTTGATATAAATACTTGATACCAGAAAGCAATGCCAATTACCGAAGCAGATATTTTATATGAAGACAACCATCTTATTGCGATCAATAAACGCTCAGGCGATATTGTACAAGTAGATGAAACAGGAGATGAGCCTTTAGATGAGAAAGTAAAAAAGTATATCGCAGCCAAGTACAATAAGCCCAATGGTGCTTTTTTGGGTGTGGTACATCGCTTGGATAGGCCTGTTAGTGGAGTAATCTTATTTGCAAAAACCAGTAAGGCTTTAGAGAGGATGAATGCCATCTTTAAAAATAGAGAAGTACGTAAGACCTATTTTGCAGTAGTTCGCAATAAGCCTGCAAGAACAGAAGGTAACCTGGTACATTGGTTGATCAAAAATCCACAAAAGAATTTGGTAACCGCCTATAATAAAGAAGTGCCCAATAGCCAACGTTCAGAACTGGATTATAAATTGATAGGAGAGGTTGGTGGTTTCTATTTGTTGCAAGTAAATCCCTTAACAGGAAGGTCGCATCAGATTCGGGTGCAACTATCTACTATGGATTGTCCAATTGTAGGAGATAACAAGTATGGTTATCCTAGAGGCAGTAGAAAAGGCAGCATCTGTTTACATGCCCGCAGGTTAGAATTTATCCATCCAGTACAAAAAGAACCTATCAATATTTTTGCTCCTTTACCTGTAGATGGTTTTTGGGAACGTTTCGAAAAGTTTTAAAGTGTTTTAGTCGAGATTTGCAATCTTGCCAACGCTATAAGCATATTTTTTTTAACATTTGCCTATTGCTTTAATTGCAACGATTTTAATACTTTTGTGAAATAATTAATTTAAATATGAAGAAGATATTTTTAACAGCATTAACATTAGGTTTTTTAACAACAACCATTGTTTCTTGTCAGAGTGAGAAAAAAGATGGCGCATCAGATTCTACAAGTGCAGCCGCTGGCGATTCTGCTCATGCTACAGCTGCAACTGCGGGTACACCTGCAGAAGCTAAAGCTACTGCAACAGAAATGGCAAAGGCTCAAGTATCAGCTCCTGATTTCTCAGTTTCGGAAGTAAACGACGGCATCAAAGAATTTAGTCCAATTAAAGATGAATATGTAGCGGCTATTACCAAGAATGACGCGACAGCTATTAAAGCAGCACAAGATAAATTTAATACTTGGGTTGGAAAAGCTGCAACATGGGGTGCTAAATTACCAGCTAAAGAAAATCAAAAATATATCGAGTATTATGAGAAACTGGTTCGCCAGTGGGAGATTGTCGGTAAATCTTTGAAAAAATAATAAAAAAGGCCATTACAAACGTAATGGCCTTTTTTTATGACTAGATCAATTACAATCTACTTTGTTAAAAACCATGGCTTGTCCAAAAGTCAACTTCGTAATATCTTTAAATACCATTTTTCCATTTTGTTCTTTCACCTCTCCAAAACCTTCCAATAACTGGTCACCTTTTTTAAGGAAAGCCACCTGCCTAACAGATTCTGTGCCTTCAGCTTTAAAGGTATAATCGGCAATTAAAGTATCGCCTCTCATTTCTCCTTTAAAAATACCGCTGTTTTTGTCTTTTTCGTAAAGATTGTAACTCAACTCTCCCGTGGTAATTGACCCACTACTCATAAGACTGAGTTTAGCCGTGTCTTTATCTTTGATATACGAATAACACAATTGTTGTGTAACAGGTGTAATATTGGTATCCAATGCCATAGAATCGGCATTGTTTTGCTCGCTCTTGTTACCTTGGCATGCTGCAAATAGACCTGCAAGGCCAATCAGTGTAAAAAATATTTTTTTCATCAGTTTATTTTTTTCTTATCAGGGTATGATTGTTATATCAACAGTAATGGTACAAAAAAGTTTCGTCCATTAACAAATAATTGCTTCTTCATACCTTAAAAGAAAACCCCGCTAAAGGGCGGGGCTAACTAATCAATCATATAAATATGAAACTCTTATGTTACCAAACATAGGTGCCAGCGGCACCAGCAGGTAAGGTTGTGGTTACGATTTTACCATCATCTTTGATGTTAAATGTTTGGTCGGATGAATTGGTATTCATTACGATCAATACTTTTTTGCCATCTGGTGTCTTAAACGCTACATTAGATAAGGTATTGTTTAAGGTAGAGCCAATGCGCACAGCACCAGGCCTAACAAATTTAGAGGCATGTGCAATTACATAATAAGCCACATTCCTGCTCACAGCTGGAGCAATGGTAATGGCACCCAAACAAGTGGTACAACCACCATCTGGGGTGTGTGGATTATAATTTGCATCAGCAGCCAAGTTCCATTCCAATACGTTGCGGCTCCAGTTTCTGGTAGCGCCTACAATTAAGGTAGACACATGCCATTTAAGGTCTTCTGCAAAATTACCCGGACCACCTACCCATTGTTCTGTGAAATATACGTTTTTGTTGGGATAGGCATTGCGGACCGTAGAAAGTGCCGAAATGTTGCCACCATATAAATGGAAAGCAGAACCATCTACATACGCATTGGCTGCAGGATCTGCTAAAATTGTCATCGGGTAATCTGGGCGATCGGCGTTATGGTCGTAAACAATGATCTTAGTTGCTAAACCCGCCGTTTGGAATGCCGGCCCTAAAGCGGTCTTGATAAAATTTGCCTGGTCTACAGCCTCCATGTACATACTTGGCGTATTACCTGGATGTAGCGGCTCGTTTTGGATGGTAATTGCATCTATTGTAATGCCCTGTGCTTTCATGGCCTGTATATACTTTACAAAATACTTTGCGTACGATTGATAGTACTCAGGCTTTAAGCTCCCTCCTTTATAGGCGTTGTTGGTCTTCATCCAAGTTGGAGCAGTCCATGGAGAGCCCAAGATCTTGATGTTTGGATTGATGGCCAAAATCTTCTTTAAGATGGGTACCAAGTCAACCATTTCTGCTTCAATTGAAAAATGGTCTTGATTAACGTCAATTTGTCCTGTTGGTCGCTCGTTATAAGTGAAAACATTAGCGCTCAGGTCTGATGCACCAATACTCACCCTTAGATAACTTACCCCAATGGCACCTTCTTCAGTCGAAAACAACTCTTTGATCAATGCATCTTTTTCGGCTGTGCCCAAACTGTTCAGCAAAGTAGCACTTCCACCTGTTAAGGTATAACCAAAACCATCTATGGTTTGGAAAACTTGTGATGGATCAACCTCTATGGTCGTATTCCCATTATTGGTAGCAGAAAAATTAAGGGCTACGTTTTGTTTTTGTAGCAGTACTGATCGGTCGCCCTTCGTTAACCAGAAACTAACATCACTGGTAACAGGCGTAACCACAGGTGGTGTCGTTGGACCTCCTTTATCGTCAGTCTTTGTGCCTTTTTTACAGGCACAAGAAACCAAGATGATTGCAAAGCCAAAGAAGACGCTTGAAATGAATTTCATGCCGTTCATAGTTAAGGGATGTAATTGAATTTGATTTTTTTATCTCCTAGTTGAATCTGAAATTCTCCAGCCTCAGTTACTTTTTTAAGTTCGCTGTTTACATAAGCAATGTCCTCAGCTTTGATTTTGAAGGTAACCGTTTTGCTTTCGCCCGGTTTAAGTTCAATTTTATCGAAACCTCTTAAGCGTTTGATATCTGGACTGATGTCGCTCGCTACCAAATCAGAAATGTACAAAAGTACACTTTCTTTGCCGGCAACTTTTCCGGTATTACTCACGTCTACACTGATGTTCAAAGTCTCACCTTTCTTTAAGGTGTTCTTGCTTAATTTGATATCGCCATAACCAAATGTGGTATAGCTTAAACCGTAGCCAAATACATATTGTGGGTTGTAATCTGCATCATAATTGTAGATCCCTTCGGTAGTTCCCCTGGCTTCAGATGGTTTGTGGTAATAGGTAAACAGCGCATTTGGAAATTGTGGATAGGTATAAGGTAATCTTCCAGATGGGTTAACGTCACCATATAAAATATCGGCCAATGCGTTACCGCCAAAATTACCCGGTAGGTAGGTTTGTACGATCGCATTCATTTTTTTCTCAAACTTGCTGATCACACGTGGACGGCCTTCATTTAAGACCAAAACTACTGTTTTTCCAGTTGCCGCTAATTTTTGGGCCAGTTCGGTCTGTAAGTCTGATAGATAGAGGTCGCTTAAGTTGCCTGGAGTTTCGGTATAAGAATTTTCACCTAGGCAAAGTACAATAACATCCACATTCTTAGCGGCAGCAATGGTCTCTTCCATTTTATCGGCGTATTCCTCAAAATATTTACCACTCATTTTGTAGCTAACACCTGGGCTATACACTACATTTTCTTTTCCAACCTTGTTTTGTAAAGCCTCTAAAATGGTATTGTATTTGGCTGCAAAGTCTTCAACTTTCTCGCCTTGCCATGAGTAGGTCCAAGCACCGTTTAAGGTCCGCATCGAATTGGCGTTAGGGCCAGTAACCAAAATTTTGGCCGATTTATTTAGTGGTAACACATTATTGCTGTTCTTCAATAAGGTAATTGATTCTGCTGCGGTATTTTGAGCAGCCTGCTCATAAGCCTTACTGCCAAACTCTGGGTAATCTTTAATGTTTGTGGTGGGTTTATTAAATAGGTCTAGTTCGTATTTAACGGTTAAGATCCTTCTTACTGCATCATCAATACGGGTTTGTTTTACTTTTCCTTCTTTAACCAAAGCAATAAGATCATCGCAAAAAGGCTCATATTGATAGGCAACCATAGACATGTCGATACCTGCATTGATTGCAAGCATTACCGCTTCCTTATTGTTTTTGGCCACATGGTCTCTTTTGTACAAATTCTCTATATCACCCCAATCGGTAACCACCAAGCCTTTAAAGCCCAATTCTTCTTTTAATAATTTGGTCAAGATTTTATAGCTGGCATGTACGGGTACACCGTTGATCAGACCTGAATTGATCATGATCGTTCTTGCACCTGCATCTATAGCGGCTTTAAATGGAGGTAAATGGTATTCTCTTAAAGCTTGGTCAGAAATAATCGCAGGCGTTCTGTCTTTACCGGAAAGTGGAACCTGATAACCTAAAAAGTGTTTGATAGAAGCGGCAACTTTAAAAGGATTGCCGATGTTGTTGTCTTTTCCTTGGTAACCATAGATCATTTGTTTACCCAACTCGGCAATGAGATAAGGATCCTCTCCAAAACTTTCCCACTGACGCGGAAAACGTGGGTCGGCACCTAGGTCTAACAAGGGCGAAAATGCCCATGGAATAGAGCTGGCTCTGGTTTCGTAGGCCGTAATTTCTGCACCTTTTAATACCAATGCTCTATTAAATGTAGCGGCTTGACCAATTTGTTGCGGAAACATAGTTGCTCCAGCAGTATAGGTTTCACCATGTATGGCATCAATGCCATATATTACCGGAATGGCATTTTTGTTTTTAGACATGGCCATCTGCTGTATTTTACTTACCACTTCAAACCAATGTTCTGGCGTTCTAGCCCTGTTGTTAGATGCGTTCAATACAGAACCTAACTTATATTTAACCAATGCTTTTTCCATGGCTACCTCATCTAAGGTAAATGGTTCATCACTGCTAAAACGATCTTTTCCTTTGCCGATCACATCCAAAGTGATTTGGGCCATCTGCCCAACTTTCTCTTCCAATGTCATCTTGGCCAGTAAAGCATTTACTTTTTGTTGTAGTGCGGTTTGGTTCTGTTTCTGTTGTGCAAAAACCTGTAAGGTTGTTAACGTAAGCAATAGCACCAGGCTATAGTTTCTAATGTTCATATCGATTTAAGTATTTTGGATGTAAGAACTCCTAAAATACTGCGATTTTGCATTAAAACCGAACAATGTAAGTCAATTATTTGAAGATAAATAATTGATTTTTAATCGCTTAAGACTGTTTTGATACGCTTAATCCGCATGGTTTTAAAATTGTTTCTAATTGATAATGAGCCGATAAGCATTTAGGTAAACTTGGCTTGGCCATTTTTGTTAATGCGTTTAAATAACATGGCCTTGTAGTGGTAAAATGCAGGTGTTTTTTTTGTAAAAAATGTATGCACTTATAGATTTTTGCTAAAATTTACTACAGATCAGCCCAATTGTAGGTGTTGATGTTGCACTATTTTTTATAATCTAGAATGAAGATAAAAAAGAAGTGCAACATTTTAAAATATTAGCCTACTTAAATCAATAGATTGATCAGTTATTTTTTAAAAATGCCATGACCACGTCGGTAGGTATTCTTTTTTCGCTTATGATTTGTTTTAAGATCTGATTTAGCCCTTCTCTAACTTTGGCCCTCTCAATTTTGATCTTTTTGCCATTAACCGCTTCCTGGTATACCAGTTCTTGGCTGGCATTGTAAAATTTAACAATCGAGTTTTTTGGTGTTTTTACATTGCTTTCTACCACCCAGTTGGCAAAATTGGCAGTGTCTTTTTTTTCTTGCGCGCTAGCAGTTACGCTAAGCATGGCGATGAGTGTACTGATCAATAGTTTCATGTTGTTTGATTTTGTTGAGCTAAAAGTATATAGCACATCAAACAATTGTTTTTGATATAGTTATATAGCGATTAACGGTCGTCGCAGCTTTCTTTTTGATCTATAAAAGCCATATCATCTTATTTTTAAGGCGATTTGAAATGAAATGATGCTGTTTGTCTATCAAATGCTGTTGTTTGTCGTCATTTACGAATAAAACACTGCGATATTTAAGCTAAAGGTTATTTTTGTTAGGTGATGAACAGCTATAGATTTTCAGAGAAACAGATTTCGACTAGTAGGATTGTATCCCACATTGTGTTTTGGATGGTAGTCTGGTTATTTACTTCATTTGTTTATGGATACAATAAGCAAGATTTTAGGATGGCATTGGAGAATAACCTTTCCTTTTTGCCCATCCATATCTTTTACTTCTATACCGTTTCTTACTTTTTACCGAGATTTTTGTTCAACAAACAATATTTCATCTTCTTTACTTTACTACTGCTTTGTGTGTTCTTCCTTGTGCCATTGCTCACCAGGTTAATGGATATCATGGTGGTTGAACCTAAGCTCGATGCCTATTTAAAAAGTAAGGGTTATAACAGATGGGATAAAGTTACCGGTACTTTTTGGGAGCGATTGACCAATACCGATGCGTATTTAAGTGCATTTAAAGGTGCAAACCTAGTGGTTTGGGTCGCCATAGCCATAAGGTCATTTAAGTTATGGTACGAACGCCACCATGCGGCACTACAAGCAGAGCTCGATTTTTTGAAAGGTCAGATCCACCCTCATTTTTTGTTCAATACCTTAAATAACCTCTACGCATTAACCCTAAGCAATTCGCCTAAATCGCCAAACATTGTGATGGGGCTGTCAGAGATCTTAAGGTACATGCTGTATGAATGTAATGTAGAGCATGTCGACCTCAAAAAGGATGTGGAGGTTTTGGAAAGTTATATCCTTATCGAAAAGATACGTTATGAAGACCGTCTCGACCTGAGCTTCACCAAAACAGGAGAGATCAATGGATATCAAATTGCGCCCTTATTGTTATTGCCTTTGGTAGAGAATGCATTTAAGCACGGCGTAAGCGAGAAGGTGGGAGAGGCTTGGGTCAATATTGATTTATCTGTAAAGGGTAATCTGCTTAAATTTAAGGTGGCCAACAGCAAAGCGGAAAAGATTGATCAAACTGCAGCCAAGCATTACGGTAAGATTGGATTGGAAAATGTACGTAAACGTTTACAGATCATTTATCCGAAGGCTCACGAAATCAAAATATTTGATGAGGAGGAACTATTTGTGGCTATCCTCGAGATTAATTTGGATAAAATGATCAAATTGTAATCATGAGGATCAGGACACTTATAGTTGACGATGAACCCCACGCCATTGAGGTGATTGAACGTTACCTGCAGAATTTTGCTGATATCGAGTTGGTGGCCAAATGTCCTGATGCCATTAAAGCTTTTCAGGTTTTACAGCAAAAATCGATCGATCTGGTTTTTTTGGATATCAAAATGCCTGGTTTAAACGGCACAGACCTGATCAAGAGCTTAAAAAAGCCACCTAAAGTAATCTTTACTACAGCCTATAGCGAATACGCAGTTGATGGGTTTGAGTTAAATGCCATAGATTACCTGTTAAAACCCATTCCTTTTGATCGCTTCCTTAAATCGATGGATAAGGTGTTAGAGCATTTTGGCAACAATAAACAGGTGGTACTTTCAGAAAGGCAGTCGTTGGCAAGCACAGAGCAGTTTCTTTACCTAAAAGTAGACCGCAAAATGATGAAGATCAATGTCAATGAAATTTGTTGGATAGAGAGCATCAAAGATTATGTAAAAGTAGTTTTACCAGATAAGGTATTGGTTACTAAACAAAAGATCAGCTTGTTACAAGAACTATTGCCAGAAGAACAGTTCTGCAGGATCCATCGCTCCTTTATCGTTTCCATTGCAAAAGTAGATAGTTATTATGCCTATGCAGTGGAAATTTTAGGCAAAGAACTTCCAATAGGCAGAAACTACAAGCAAAATGTGCAGAAGAGTTTTAGAGATAAAGGGTATTAGTGTTTAAAAAGGCCAAGCTTTTTTCGCATACCTGTAACAATTGAGGTGGCAAGGTTTCGCTGGCGTAAGGGTGCGATGCCCCATAAACATGGTTGGCCTGTTCAATTTTTGCCAATCTGCTGTTAGGATTTGTATCGGCCAGCTTTTGTGCAGTTTCAAACGGTACATTTACATCATCGGTACCTTGTACAATCAACCAAGGGACATGTACCTGCTTGGCAGCAGCTAGTATATTGAGTTTATCTTTATTTTCTTCAAAATCAGTCAATAAAGTAACATTTAAAGGCATTTTCTCTTTTGTGCGGGCATTCACTACTTCAATTTTCCCTTCTTTTCTCCATTCAGCTTCTTGTTCCTTTTTCCAGAGACTACTAAAATCGGCAATGGCACTCCAGGTGATTAAGGCTTTAACATGTGGTTGATTTGCCGCTTGCAAGATACTCAAGCCACCACCACGACTGTGTCCAATCAAACAAACCTCGTTTACACCTAGATTTTGCAGGGCATAATCAATCACCAAATCTACATCTAACATTTCTTTAGAAACCGTATTTGAAGCAAAGGTTTCCATGTCGCTTACATCATTTGGCTTTTGAACAGTTACACCACTGTGCGATAGATTAAACTTGAGGTAACGGTAACCATTTTGGGCAAAATAACGTGCTACCAAGTGGTGTGCACCCCAATCTTTAAAGCCTTTAAATCCGTGGATGAAAATTATCAGCGGTGCATTTGTATTTTTATCGTCATAAGTTAAGTCGCCTGTGATGGTCTTCTGGTTGGCCCCAATCAATGAAAACTCCTCGTTATGTATCATAATCTGCTGTGATTGATGTTTTAGACAATAATAACAATTTTTAAGATATAGGGTTTGTTAATTCTCAGTTAATTTAAAACCTTTCTAAATTAGCCTAAATTACAGCATAATGACAGATATGCGGGTTTACGTTTTTACTTTTGTTCGCACTAAATTAATAGGCTGTACCCATTTTGGAATATTTAAAGATTATTGCATTTACACATAAACAGATTGACCTAAAAGCTTTAGGGAAATTAGTGATATGTGAGCATACGCTGGATGATAGGTTGAGAAATATCCAATCAGAATTGAATATCAAAGAGATATTTTATGTTGGTACCTGTAACCGTGTAGAATTTGTATTTACTTCTTCTAACGAGCTTAATAAGGCCTTCATCAGCCGTTTTCTGCATGTATTGGATATGGGCCTACCTGAAGAGTACATGGAGCAGTTTATCGCAAACGTTTCGGTGTACGAAAAAGTAGAAGCCTTTAACCATTTGTTACGTACTTCTTGTTCTTTAGAAAGCTTGGTAGTTGGCGAGAAAGAAATCCTGGCGCAGGTACGTAAGGCCTATGAGGCTTGTCGCGTTGCCGGTTTTACTGGCGATTACATGCGCATGATCATGAACCGTGTGGTTAAAACAGCAAAAGAAGTTTATACCCATACCAATATCTCAAAAAATCCAGTATCGATTGTGTCTTTGGCGTATCGTAAACTGCGCGACCTGAACATGTGTGCCAATTCTCGCTTATTGATCATTGGCGCCGGAGAAACCAATAAAAATATTGCACAGTACCTTAAAAAGCATAAATATTCTAATTTTTCTGTATTCAATAGAACGATAGAAAAGGCAGAAGCCTTAGCCAAAGACCTGAATGGAACTGCTTATCCGCTTTCGGCATTGGCCGATTATAGAGATGGGTTTGATGTGATCATTACCTGTACTGGTGCTACCGAACCTATCCTTACCGAAGAGGTCTATATCAAATTGTTGAATGGCGACACTGCTAAAAAAGTGATCGTAGACTTGGCAGTTCCTAATGATACCGCACCAGAAGTGGTTAAAAACTTCCCTATGCATTTTATCGAAGTAGAATCGCTAAAGGAAATTGCCCGCAAAAATATCCAAGAACGTTACGACGAATTGATCAATGCAGAGCATATCATCGATGAAAATATTAAAGAATTTGAATCAGTATTGCGTCAACGCAAAATAGAAATCGCCATGAGCGATGTGCCTAAAAAAATCAAAGAGATTAAACATACGGCCATCAATGGTGTTTTTGCCGACGAAATCAATACTTTAGATGACAATTCGAGAGCGGTATTGGAACGGGTTATGGATTACATGGAGAAAAAATGCATCACCATCCCAATGGTAATTGCAAAAGAAATCCTGGTAAAAAATAGCTAAAGCTTAAATTGGCCGATCAGGCTTATCTATACAGACCCTCTTTCGAAATTTTGATTAAATTTGCGGAAAAACTAGCATAAGGTGAAGAAAATAATTATTGGTACACGCGGAAGCGATTTGGCATTATGGCAAGCTAACAATACAAAAGACAGGTTGGCTGGCATCGGTATAGATGCAGAATTAAAAATCATTAAAACGCAGGGCGATAAAATATTAAATCTTAGACTCGATAAATTAGAAGGCAAAGGGTTCTTTACCAAAGAATTGGAAGAGGAACTGTTGGATGGAAGTATCGATATCGCGGTCCACTCTCATAAAGATCTACCTACTACCAACCCAGAGGGATTGATCATTGCTGCTGTTACAGAACGCGAAGACCCTTCAGAATTATTGTTGATCCTTAAAGATTGTGTAGATGTAAGTCAAAAGCTATCCTTAAAAAAAGGAGCAATGGTTGGCACTTCCTCTAACCGTCGTAAAGCACAGTTGTTGGCCTTACGTTCGGATTTAAATATCGAAGACCTACGCGGAAACGTACCTACACGTATCCAAAAACTACGTGATGAAGATTATGATGCGATCATGCTTGCAAAAGCTGGTGTAAATAGGTTGAACATAGACCTGAGCGAATTCCATGTAGAGGTAGTAGATACCACAGAACTTGTTCCAGCACCGGCACAAGGCGCTTTGGCCATCCAGATCCGAGCAAACGATACAGAATTGTTTACAGCATTGCAACAGATACATGATCAGGCCACTGCCGAAGAAATTGCGGTAGAACGTAAAGTGCTTAACCTTTTTGAAGGTGGATGCCACATGCCGCTTGGTTGTTATTGTAAAAAAGAAGATGGCGAGTTTGAGGTGTGGACTTCTAAGGCAGAAACCGATGAAGATTTTCCAGATCGTTTGTTTTTAAGAACAAGCAGTACTGAAGGTTTGGCCGAAAAGATCGTGGCCAAGTTTAGCAAAGAGCGAAAAATGCCAACCAAAGTATTTATTTCGAGAGAAATTGGTGAGCATAGCTATTTCAGAAAAGCATTAGAAAAACACCATATCGAAATAGAAGGACGCTCATTGATCCGTACCTTCCCAATTGTAAATATCCTAGATCCATTTTACCTCAAACATATCGATTGGATATTCTTTAGCAGTAGAAATGGAGTAGAGTATTTCTTTAAACTCAACCCGGTTTTGCCTAAAAAAGTACAATTTGGTGTAGTTGGCAGAGGTTCTGAAGATACCTTAAGGAAATTTGGACATCTGGCAGATTTTGTTGGCGAGAGTGGTGATATTGTAGAAGTGGCTGAAGAATTTGCCAAACTTGTGGTAGGCCAAACCGTGATGTTCCCAAGGGCACAAGACTCGTTGTTGAGCATCCAGAAGTCTTTGGGCGCCGATACAAAAATCGTGGATCTACCGATTTACGAAACCGTAATTGAAGATAATATTGATGGTACAGCTGCCGAAGTTTTGATCTTTACCAGCCCATCAAACGTTGATGCCTACTTTACCGATAATTTATTGGAGCCGGAGCAAAAAGTAATCGCTATTGGCAACTCTACTGGTAAAAAGTTTGAAGAGATGGGCGTAAAATATGCTTTACCATACTCTCCAGATGAGATAGGATTAGCTGAAGCCGTTTTTGGAATAGATATCTAATTGAATGATAAAGCAATGATACATAGACCCCGTAGGTTAAGAAAAAACCCAGTTGTGAGAGAGATGATTGCCGAAACACGGTTGTCAAAAGACATGTTTATTTATCCATATTTTGTGGTGCCTGGCAATGGAGTAACCAAAGCTATCGATGCCATGCCTGGAATCAGTCATTTTTCTACAGATACCCTGTTAAAGGATGTAGAAAAGGGCTTAAAATTAGGTGTCAATAAAATTATGTTATTTGGTGTGGGTGATGAGAAAAGTGAAGATGCACATGCTGCTCACGACCCTCATTCGTTGGTACCCGTTGCGGTAAAAGAACTAAAGAAAAATTTTGGCGACGATCTATACGTGGTAACCGATGTTTGCGTTTGTTCTTACACTACTCACGGTCATTGTGGGATCATGAAAGACGATTATGTACAAAACGATGCAACGGTAGAGCTGATTGCCAAAATGGCTTTAAATCATGCAGAAGCCGGAGCAGATATGTTGGCCCCATCAGATATGATGGATGGTCGTGTGGCCGCCATTAGACATAAACTAGATGGAAGTGGATTTGTGAATACAGCAATCATGTCGCATGCCACAAAATTTGCCTCTGCCTATTATGGCCCGTTTAGAGAAGCTGCAGACTGTGCGCCGAACAAAGGAGATAGAAAGGCTTATCAAATGGATTTCAGAAATGGAACCGAAGCAGTGAGAGAGGCCCTGTTAGATGAAAGTGAAGGTGCAGATGTACTGATGGTTAAACCAGCTTTGGCCTATTTAGATGTGATCAGCAGATTGAAACAAAACTCAGACCTGCCTATTGCCTGTTATAATGTTTCTGGAGAATATTCCATGATCAAGGCAGCAGCACAGCGAGGCTGGATAGACGAACAGAAAGTAGTAATGGAAACCATGCACGCCTTTGCCAGAGCAGGAGCAAGCATCATCACCACTTACCACATTAGAGATATAGTAGAGCAGAAATGGATGTAAAAAAGTTTTTAGTTGAAAGTTTAAAGTTCTGCATTTTCGAAAACTTTAAACTTTTTACTTTACACTTTTAACTTAAATAAAATGTTAGAATCGTTAAAGAAAATATTCTCAGGAACCGAAGAAGAGATGCCGGTAAATACGGGTAGTAAACCTGATATTAGTCGCGAGAAATCGGCAGAGCTGTATGCAAAATCAAAGACCTTTTTCCCAGGTGGGGTAAACTCTCCAGTTAGGGCATTCAAATCGGTTTATGGTACACCATTGTTTATTCAAAAAGGCGATGGTTGTATGATCTGGGATGCAGATGGCAATCAGTTTATCGATTTCTGTGCAAGTTGGGGACCACTTATTTTGGGACATAACAATCCAAAGATCAGAGAGAAGGTGATCGAGGTGATGCAGAATGGGATGAGTTTTGGTGCACCAACAGCTTTAGAGAATGAATTGGCCGAACTGATCATCAAGAACAACAGTTATGTAGAGAAGATCCGTTTTACCAGTTCAGGAACAGAGGCAGTAATGTCAGCAATTAGATTGGCCCGTGGTTATACTGGAAGAGACAAGATCATCAAATTTGAAGGCTGTTACCATGGCCATAGCGATTCGCTTTTGGTAAAAGCGGGTTCAGGTCTGGTTACCTTCGGCGAAACCTCTTCGGCAGGCGTGCCTCAATCTTTTGCGGCAGAAACCATTGTGATCGCTTTAAATGATAAAGAAGCAATCACTAAGGCCCTTGAACAATTTAAAGATCAGGTAGCTGCGGTAATTATAGAAGGTATCCCAGCAAATAACGGATTGTTGTTGCAAGACAAAGACTATATCGAATTTTTAAGGGCTGCTTGTACTGAAAACGGCGCCTTGTTGATTTTTGATGAAGTGATCACTGGTTTTAGAATAGGTTTTGAAGGTGCGGCAGCACATTATGGCATCAAACCAGATATCGTTACCTACGGAAAAATTATAGGCGGTGGTTTGCCTGTGGGCATGTATGGTGCTTCGGCAGAAATCATGAGTCATATTTCTCCAGATGGTGGAGTTTACCAAGCAGGAACCTTGTCTGGTAATCCGGTAGCGATGGCTGCGGGTATTGCAACCCTAACTGAGCTTTTACGCTCAGGGTTTTATAAAGAACTGAATGCAAAGGCCCAAGAATTTGCCGAAAGCATACAGCGTTTTGCAAGTGCAAAAAACTATAAATTCAAGGTATTTACCATTGGCTCGATCTTTTGGTTTGCCTTTACAGATAAAGATAAGATACAGACGGCTGACGACATTGATCCAACAAGTATGGAGAAATTTAAGATCATGCACCGCGAATTGTTGAATCGAGGCATCTATTTAGGTCCATCAGGTTACGAAGTGGGTTTTGTATCGGCAGCACATACCAAAATTGAACTAGAGAAAGCAAAAAGGGCAATTTTTGATGCTTTAGACCTGGTTTTTAGAAAACAGTAAAATGAAAAAATCGATAGTCATCTTCTACTTGTTATTGCTCTATGCTTTGTCTGAAATGTTTTGGTGGGGCACTGTTGTAATTAAACTGCAACCCCAGAGGGTAGGTATGATCATCGGAGAGGGGGCTGTTTTTATATTTCTACTTTGTGTAGGAGCCTATTTTATCCATGCTTCCATCAAAAAAGAAGATCGTTTGCACGAGCGACAACAGAATTTCCTGTTATCGGTTACCCATGAACTAAAATCGCCTTTGGCGGCCATCAAACTTTCATTACAGACCATTGTAAAAAGAGACTTGGACAGGCAGATGCAGACTTCTCTGCTCAACAACTCTTTAAAAGATATCGAACGTTTGGATGATCTGGTCGAAAATATGCTGTTGGCTACCAAGATCGAAAGTAGAACCTATTCTTTCCCGAAAGAAGAATTCGATTTCTCTGAACTGGTTACCAAAATTACCGATCGTTTGCAGGTGCATTCATGTGGTAACCAACAAATTATCAAGGCAAATATCAAAACTGGTGTTAAGGTAATGGGCGATAAATTTGCTTTGTCATCAGTAGTGACCAATCTGGTAGAAAATGCTGTTAAATATTCAGGTCCATGTGCCGAAGTTGCAGTAGAACTCTGTCAAAATGACGGTAAGGCCTTTTTAGTCGTTTCAGACAAAGGTCCGGGCATCCCAGATGGCGAAAAGATGCTTATTTTTGATAAATTTTACCGAGTTGGCGACGAAAATGTGCGTAAATCTAAGGGTACTGGACTTGGCTTGTTTATTGTTAAAGAGGTATTACAAAACCACGACGCTGATATCAGCGTTAAAGATAACGTACCGCAAGGTGCAATTTTTGAAGTAACATTTAATTGATATGCCACAAAAATTAAGAATACTGTTGGTAGAAGACGAAGATCATTTGTTAGATGCCATTAAATTAAACCTCGAATTAGAGGGTTATAAAGTCCACGCTGTTAAAGACGGCAAAACTGCATTAAAAGTTTTTAAGGAAGAACGTTTCAACCTGATCATTTTAGATGTGATGTTGCCAGAAATGGATGGTTTCCAAGTATGCGAAACAATCCGTTTAGAAAATACCGAAGTTCCAATCTTGTTCTTAACTGCTAAAAATACAAGTGAAGACCGTGTAATGGGTCTTAAAAAAGGAGCTGATGATTACCTGGTTAAACCTTTCAATTTAGAGGAGCTGATCCTTCGTGTTGGAATTTTGGTTAAACGCAGCTTAAAAGCCGATGATCTAAAAGAGTTGAACTCTTATAAAATTGGCGATAAGACGATTTATTTCAACTCATTCGAATTGAAACAAGATGATGGGGTAGTGGTGCCTTTAACCAAAAAAGAAACCATGCTGTTGAAATTATTGATCGAGCGCAAGAACGAAGCGGTATCTCGCGAGCAGATCTTAGAAACGGTTTGGAATTACGATGTTTATCCATCTACAAGAACCATCGATAACTTTATCCTTACTTTCCGTAAATACTTTGAACCAGACCAAAAAAATCCAGTGTATTTCCACTCGATCAGAGGCGTTGGTTATAAATTTACAGACATCACAAATTAATGTATAATACCTGGAGCAGATATGCTTTAATGGCAATTTTTGCCATGTCGGCGTTGGTAAGTTTATATTACAATCAATATCAGCTGGCTGCAATAGCCGGCTTTCTCTTTGCCTTTGTGTTATGGAGCCATTTTAAGCACAGTTCGGTGTTGTTAGCCTCTAAACATTTTAAGGACTCAAATTATGAGAAGGCCGAAAAGATATTGGACGAGGTTGTAAATCCTGATCGATTGGCCAAAAACCGTCGTGGATATTACGAATTTATGAGGGCGAACATTGCGCTGCAAAAAGAGGATTTTGAAACTGCCGAATTTCATTTCCAGATTGCCAGTCGTTTCCCTTTGGGTGGAAAAAATGACAAAGCCTTTGTGCTGATCCATTTGGCCAACCTCGCCCTGCGTAAAAAAGATGGCGAAAGGGCCAAAGCCTATATCGAAAAGGCCAAAGAACTGGCTACCACATCGAGAGCACAAGAAATTATTAAAATTATAGAGAAAGAAGCCAACGGATTGGCCTAATACAAGATGAAGAACAACTTATTTTTAGACGCTGCATTTTCAAAATCTACAGAGCGCCCACCAGTATGGATGATGCGCCAAGCTGGTCGTTTTATGCCACAATACTGGGAAATCAAAAACAAATACTCTTTTTTAGAGATGTGTAAAAACCCAGAGATTGCTGCAGATGTAACCATGTTGCCAGTAGATCTATTAGGTATTGATGCCGCTATTCTTTTCTGCGATATTTTGGTAACTGGCGAAGCCATGGGAGGCGATTTGAGCTTTACCCAGGGTGTTGGACCTAAATTTGCAAATCCGGTTCGTACCGCTGCAGATATCGACAAATTGGAAACCGATGTGGTTGATCGTTTACAATATGTAGCCGATGCCATTAAAGTGATCCAACAGCGTTTAGATGGAAGTATCCCCTTGATCGGTTTTGCTGGTGCCCCTTTTACGGTAATGAGTTACCTGGTAGAGGGTGGTTCGTCTAAAGATTTTAAGTTGACCAAATTGTTGATCCACAACCACCCAGAACTGGCACATCGCCTGTTGGCAAAAATAGCAAAGGTAACCACAGATTATTTGAACCTACAGATTGCTGCTGGTGTAAACGCACTTCAACTTTTTGACAGTTGGGCCTTGGCTTTGTCGTGGAACGATTACCAAGAGTTTTCGCACCAATACAACCAACAGATCATTGCTGGCTTAAATCGAACAAATGTACCAGTGATCTCTTTCTGTAAGGGAAGTTCTGTTTTTGCACCAATCATGGCAGAAGCCAAACCAGATGTAATCTCTGTTGATTGGAATGCAGACCTGTTGAACATTAAAAAAGCCTTACCTGCCCAGATCGCCGTACAGGGTAACTTAGATCCACACATTTTGTATGCAGATCAACCTGTGATCAAAAAACATATCCTACAGTTGTTTGAGCGCATGCGTGGCGAACAAGGTTTTATATTTAATTTAGGGCATGGCATTATGCCAGATATCCCTTTCGACAATGTAAAATATGCAATTGAGGTAGTTAAAGAATTTAGGTATTAATTTAAAGATAGCCTTAACCTATTGAAATGGGATGAGGTCGAAGAACAAAAGCTTAAGTAAATGGGAGATTATTACGGCTACTTTTTATCTGTACATATTGTCTTTGTGATCAGCTGGATGGCAGGGTTGTTTTATATCCTTAGCCTCTTTATCTATCATACCGAAGCTAATGATAAACCTGAACCCGATCGTAGTATTTTAGTTGGACAGTTTCTTAAAATGGAAGCTACCTTATGGAAGATCATTGCTACACCTGCAATGATCATTTCTGTTTTGGCGGGGGCCAGTATGCTTTACATCAATCCAACTTTGTTGGAGGCCGATTGGATGATGGTAAAGCTCGGTTTTGTTGTGGCCTTGATCATTTACCATTTTATCTGTCAAAGAATCGTTAAACAACTGAAAGCCGGTATCTATAAAATGAATAGTTTTCAACTGCGCTTATGGCGCGAGCTGGCCACTATCTTTATGGTAGCCATTGTGTTTACGGTAATCCTTAAAAATGCTGTCAATTGGATCTATGGTCTGATTGGGATCATGGGCTTGGCATTTGTAATCATGTTCGCAGTTAAGGCTTATAAACGCTATAGAGAGAAGAACTCCAAATAAGGTGCTGAATATAAGGTATAAATGGAAGAGGTATAGATGGAAGAGGTAAAATGGAAGATGGTGATCGCTTAATGACTATTGAACCAATGAACGACTGAACCGATAATTTTGTCAGTCTAAGCCTGTCGAAGACCAATTGGTAAAACATTTCGACAAGCTCAATGTGACAATTTTGAGCGTTGATCAATGAAGCAATAACTTTGTCAGTCTTGAGCCTGTCGAAGACAATGGAAAATCGAATAAATCAACTGGTGGCCCAATGAACTAATGACACCAATGAACTAATGAACCAATAATATATGAAAAAACAGCTACTAATTTTATTTTTGATCTGTGTAAGCTGTTCTGTACAAGCACAGTTTAACAACGAGGCGATCTTTAACCGTATCCGCCCAAATGATAGCCTAAGCAAAGAACTCCATTTTAATTTCTATAATTTCAATTACGTAAGAAATTACGAATATTCTAACCAATTTCATGATGGATATACCTTATATGGTACCCAGATAGAGCCGCAATTGGTGTATTATGCCAATCCTAATCTGGCCATTACTGCCGGAGCCTATCTACGTAAGGATTTTGGCAATAAGGGGCTGTACGATGCAGATTTCTTGTTTAATGTAAAGTACCACAAAAGAAACCTTACTTTGGTGTTTGGTAGTCTTGAAGGAAACATCCAACATGGTTACATCGAACCCATCTACGATTTCGAACGCAAAATCACTACGCCAATCGAATATGGAACGCAATTGTTGATCGATAGACAAAAATTTAAATTGGATAGTTGGATTGCTTGGCAAAAAATGATCTACAAAGGTGATCCTACTAAAGAAGAGATCATCGGTGGATTGAATACGGAAACCACTATAATGGAAAGAGGCAGGTGGAAAATGACCATTCCTGCCCAATTTCTTGCTTACCACCAAGGTGGACAGATTGATATCCAGAAAGAAACCCCAATTAGTACTTTGTTTAATGGCGCAACAGGGATCAAGATCCACAAAGCCATTGGCAACAACATCAAAGAGGTATTTACCGATAACTACATCGCCGTATATAAAGATTTTTCACCTACCAAAAGAAGAGCCTTTCAAGGTGGTTTTGGTTTGTGGTTAAATGCGGGTATGGATACCAAATGGGGTAGTTTTGTTGCTTCGTATTGGAAAGGCAATAACTTCTTGACCATTAAGGGAATGCCGCTTTACCAATCTGTATCGGAAAATCTATACGAAAATGGTTTTACACAGAGCAGTCGTAGTATTTTGGCCATCAGGTATGTGTACCAAAAAGAATTGGTGCCGAACCTGTATCTTGATGTCCGTTTTGAACCGCATATCGATTTAGAAAACAGTGACAAGAGCCTACAATTTAACCATTCTTTATTCCTTACCTACAAGGAAGATTTTCGACTATTTAAACGTAAAAAATAGAATAACCATTTCCTTTTCCAAGGTTATGATTTAACGATTGCCCAATGGATGCATTTAACAATCACACTATTTTAATTTTTTTTTCGTGCACGTGCAACCTTTTGCGCCTAGGGCTCATCTACCCTATACAAACAACAAATGAAAGTGACTAAAACATATACGATTGATGACTTGATGGCGGGCTGCAAAGCTGGCGACAGGAAGATGCAAGAAATGCTATACAAGCTTACCGCATCTAAAATGTTGGCCGTATGCATGCGTTATGCCAAAGATCACATGGAGGCTGAAGACGTATTGCAGATGGGTTATGTTAAGGTTTTTCAAAAAGTTAAAGACTATCGAGGTGAAGGTTCATTTGAAGGTTGGATAAGAAGGATAATGGTAAATACAGCGATCGAAAGCTATAGAAAGAACCTACGCACATTGAGCGTGGTTCCGATAGAAGACGCTTACGAACAACCATCGCAGGGATTTGATTACAGCAGCTTAGGTATGCAGGATCTGATGAAAGTGATACAGAAATTGGCAGATGGTTACCGCATGGTATTTAACATGTACATTATAGAAGGTTACTCGCATAAAGAAATTGCAGAAACATTGGGCATCTCAGAAGGTGCAAGTAAATCGCAGTTATCTAGAGCGAGAGCAATATTGCAACAAGAAATTATTAAAATGGAGGGATTTGGTTATGCAACACATGCCGGATAAGGAATTCGACAATCTGTTTAGAGACAGGTTTAAGGATGCAGAGATAGAGCCGTCGGCTAATTTATGGGCTAATATAGAGCAACAGTTGGCCCCAAAACGTAAACGTAGCATGCCAATCTATTGGATGGCGGCAGCGAGCGTAGTGGTTGCTTTTTCAGCAATATTGGCTTTTCAAAAAACAGAGAAGATACAATTGCATTTGGATCAGACCACCGCAAAGGTGAATGTCCCTGTACAAGAAACACAAGATATTACTGCGGATAAAGCTACTGAACCAAACATTGCGGTAAGCGAAGCTGTGGTAAATAAAAGCAGATCACTTGCGGCTGTAAACTCAACAAGTGTAAAAGTGGTATTGGCCAAACAAGAAGTGGATCTTCAAAAAAATATGCAAGTGGCCATGCAACCGAATGTAAACGATGCTCGTCTACCTATTAAACAAGCAGATGTTAGACCACTTGATGTATTACCAGAAAAAGAAACCATACTAGAAAGCCCAACGGTAACCGCAACACTGGTAGAGAAACCAAAATTTGAAAGTACGGTCATTACAGAAACAGAAAGCAGCACCGAGCGTAAAGGAATTAGAAATGTTGGAGACTTGGTGAACTTTGTAGTAGATAAAGTAGATAAAAGAGACAAGAAATTTTTAAAGTTCAATACAGATGATGATGACAATTCATCGATCATCGGGATCAACATCGGATTTATCAAATTGAACTCAAAAAAACATAAATAAGATTTTTAAGACACACAAATAAACCAAACAAACCAATGAAACATTTAATTTTAACAGCAGTTTTGGTAAGCGGACTTACCCTTCTGGCAGCCTCAGGTGCAAAAGCACAACAAGATAGCCTTAAACGCAAAAAATTCGACATCAACTATGGTCTTGGTGTAACCATTGGCGAAAAAAGAGACAGCACTGGTAAAATAGACCAAAGCAAAGGACGTTTTGTAGGCGGTATCACCTTCACCCGTTTTGATATCGGTTTTTCGAGACTGATTGACAATGGTAGCTTTTCTTTATCACCAGCAAACGATTTTTTAGCTTATAAAGGCGCAAAAACAAGTACAGTATCATTTGATGTATTGCAGTTTGGCTACAGATTTAACTCGAATTTCAAAATCTATGTAGCGGGTGGTTTCGATTGGACAATGATTCGTTTGAAAAAAGACATTACCATCCAAAGCAATACACCAGACCTGACCTACATCAACGAACCAATTATGTTTAGCAAAAACCGCTTCTCTAGCAGCTATGTACACATTCCTTTAAACTTTGAGTTGAGGACCAAAGAAAACAGAAACGGTAACCGCTTTTATGTAGTATTTGGACCAGAAGTAGGCTTTTTGTTGAATGGAAAAGTTAAACAGATCAGCGATGAACGTGGAAAACAGAAATTCAAAGATGACTATAACTTTGCGCCATTCCGTTATGGAGGTACCTTCCGCGTAGGCTTTAACAGTTTAGCTTTATTTGCAAAATACTATGCAAACGATATGTTTGATAGCGCTCCGCAAAAAGGATTAAAGAACATGTCTTTCGGTATTACCTTAGGCTTAAACTAAAACACACCACACACACAAATAAACCCAAGTCCTGTAGCTTTAGCTGCAGGACTTTTTTGTTTTAAAGAAGATGTTGAAACGCGATGTATTATTTTATCAATTAGCTAGTCTTATCAAACTCGTTTTGAAAAGCAAAAACAGCAGCCTTTTTTAAAGTTAGTCCCGTCTTCCGCTTTACGTCGTCTCATTCTTCGTCTTCGTGTTCGCTACAACCGGGTTTATTGAAACAAGAGCAGTGTATAAAATAACTTAGTACGCATATCTCTTTCATCTTCTACTTTAAGCTTTCTACCCTTCCGGCCTTTTTAGTATCTTTACCACGTGGATGAGCAAATAATCACGGTTAGTAAGCTAAGCAAACAATACCAACAACTACAAGCATCAGGCATCAGTAATATCAGCTTTGCAATCAATAAAGGAGATATTGTTGCCATTATTGGCGAAAGTGGAAGTGGTAAATCTACTTTGTTGAAATGCATCTATGGCCTGCTCAAGCCAGATAGTGGAGAGGTGCTGTTTAACGGCAAAAAGGTAAAGGGACCTGATGAGCAATTGATACCTGGCAATGCGGAAATGAAAATGGTAACCCAAGATTTTTCGCTGAACATCTATGCCAAGGTTTACGATAATATTGCTTCGATGTTGTCTAATACAGATGTAAAGGCCAAAGAAGAAAAGACATTGGCCATGATGGAGCATCTGCACATTACCAAACTAAAAGACAAAAAAATCATCGAATTAAGCGGAGGAGAGCAACAGCGCGTAGCCATTGCCAAAGCCTTGATCAGTAATACCAAAGTATTGTTGTTAGACGAACCTTTTAGTCAGGTAGACTCGTTGTTGAAAAACCAGTTGCGTGCAGACATTAAACGTTTGGCAAAAGAAACAGGTTTAACGATCATTTTGGTTTCTCATGATCCAACGGATGGATTATTTCTAGCGGATCAATTGCTGATTCTTAAACAGGGTCGACTTTTACAACACGACCAACCAGAAAACATCTATCAAAATCCTTCGGATCTATATACAGCCAAGATCTTGGGCAATGCAGTAAGCTTAACGAGAGATGAGGCCGACCGATTAGGCATCAAAACAACGAAACAAAATGTGGTCTTTTATCCAGAATGGGTAGAACTTAAAAGTACTTGGAACAGCCGACGTTTTGAGGTTAAGGAAGTATACTACAAAGGCTTTTATGATGAACTTTTATTGGAAAGAAATGGAGTGGCCATTAGGGCTCTGCAACTCAATAGTGGCGAGCATAAAAAAAACGACCACGTTCAAGCGAACATTGGTCGTTTTTTAGAGTTTTAAATATTTTATTTGTCTGAAGCAACAATAACAATCTTAACTCTTGTTGTTCCTGTTGGTTTTCTGGGTTGGGTTGCTTGGTTATCAGAACTCTGGATATCAATTTCAACCTGTCCTTTGGTAATTACGGTACTGTAGGCATCAATGTCATAAACAAATGGAGCTGGTAAATAAGAAACACCATTGTCGTAAGAAATATAGACTAAGATACCATCGTTATCTAAAGAATATTGGTTGATTGCCGGTACACTTAAAACGCTGTAATAAGTTAAACCATTTGAACTTAATGTCCAAGCATTTGAAGCTATGTCTCTGATAACTGTAATGTTTGGTGTAGTCTGATTGATAATAGTGTCTTTTTTGCAAGACGCCAAACCTAGTGAGGCGATGCAGATGAGTAGTAAGGTTAGCTTTTTCATGTTGTGTGTGTGTTTTGTAGGTTATATTGCAAATCTTTTGCCAATTTTCTTTATAAGAAATATTGCACTGAAAAAAGATCAGTGGTTCGTGGATACATGAACCAGAAATGCATGTTATGGTCATTGGATACAGATTCTTCACTTTGCTCAGAATGACAAAAAAATGAATGAATTATACATCAATAACCCATCATTTTCATTCCATAGTTCCAACGGTCTTGGATGGATAAGAGATCACCCTCAAATTCAAACCCAGGAAAAAACTTGGAGAGCGGACTTTCTTTTCTCAATGATTTTAACAAAATGTTCAGTGATCGATGGGAAAGGTTTAAATAGGAGGGATTGATCAAATTCTGTTCTCTCCACAACAGTTTGCTATCCCAATCTTTGGCTGCATTGCCCTTTAAGACTTGGCCTTGCCGCAATTGCTGCAGATCTTTCCAGATGTCATCAAAGATCAACTGATTGCCATAGGTAACAAAGGCTTTGATCTCTTTATTAGAGTTTCCAGTTAAGCTAGGAACGGTGCTTAGCAGTTTACTGAGCTTACGTGTGGTAATAGCAGCTACCTTGGCCCATTGGGTGTCGAAACCTAAAGAATCTGTTTTCAATTGGAACCATCTGTAAAAATCGGATCGCTCTTCAATGGTATCGTATTGTTCAAAGCCATTGTTTTGCGTAAGATTTACCTCGTTGGCTATGCTCCAGATGGCAGTATGGTGTATCCTATCTGCTTTTAACCAATGGCCATCTTTACCATCGTGTTTACCATTTGGATTGGCTTTGTAATAGGCAGTTTCATCGATATACTCTTTACTCGCATAACTGTAAGGAATGCAAAAGAGCAATAGAAACAATAAAAGTCTCAAACGCAACATATCCTAAGTTACGATTATGAGGTTTAAAAAGTTGAATTAACGTGAGTTTTGGATAAGAAAATATATGGTTTGCCCCTGGTTCGTGTCGACACGAACCAGGGTTTGAGAACAAAAATTTGTTTCTGTTTCGCTTCGTGGACATACTTTTTTCCTGTAGATGAAAAAGGTATGCAAAAAAATCCACGGCTGCGCCCTGTTCTTTTAAAGGAAGTGCTTAGGCATATTACTACATTCCGAACAGGCCAAGGTCGCTTTTAGTAGAACGTTGAGGTGGTGCTTAGGCTTGATATGGGCCCAAAACTAACACTTGCCCCTGGTTCGTGTCGACACGAACCAGGGTTTGACTTAAACCAAATATTCGAACAGGGTCTGGTCTTGGTTCAGTTCAATGATGTCAAATTTAAATTCTTTCATCCGTTGTAAAAGCCCTGTATAATCTTCACGGTCTTTCAACTCGATACCCACCAAAGCTGGACCGCTTTCTCTTTCTGTCTTTTTAATGAATTCAAAACGCGTAATATCATCAAAAGGACCTAAAACCTCATTTACAAAAAGTTTCAATGCCCCTGGTCTTTGTGGAAAACGAACAATGAAATAATGCTTTAACCCCTCAAAAAGTAATGACTTTTCCTTGATTTCCTGCATCCGTTCAATATCGTTGTTGCCACCACTTACAATGCAGACTACTTTTTTACCTTTGATCTGATCAGCACACAGATCTAAGGAGGCTACCGCTAAGGCACCAGCAGGTTCTGCAACTATGGCATCTTCATTATAGAGTTTCAAGATGCTGGTACAAACTTTTCCTTCTGGGATAAGTAATATCTGATCTAGGATCTCTCTACAGATAGGGTAGGTTAACAAACCTACAGATTTTACTGCTGCCCCATCAATAAAACGGTTGATCTGGTCTAATTTAATAGGTCTTCCTGCTTTAAAAGCAGCTTCCATCGATGGGGCACCTTCAGGTTCAACACCAATCAGCAATAGGTTTGGGTTTTGTTGTTTGAGATAAGTTCCGGCACCAGAAGCAAGGCCACCACCACCAATAGGCATGATCACCACTTCTGTATCTGGTTGTTCCTCTAAAATCTCTACACCTACTGTTCCTTGGCCTTCTATCACATGATAATGGTCAAAGGGAGGAACAAAGGTCATTTTATTTTCTGCCGTAAAACGTAAAGCCTCAGCCAAACAATCGTCAAAAGTGTCACCTACTAAAACAATGTCGATCCAACCGTTACCAAATAAGGTGGTTTGACTTACCTTTTGTTTGGGGGTAATCTCGGGCATAAAGATGGTTCCTTTGATTTTTAACTTTTTGCAAGAATAAGCTACGCCTTGTGCATGGTTACCTGCACTGGCACAAACAACTCCATTCTGGATCAGCTCTGTAGGGATTTGGCTCATCATGTTGTATGCACCGCGCAATTTGTAAGAACGGACTACTTGTTTGTCTTCGCGTTTTAAATAGATCTGTGCCTGATATCTTTCTGATAACCTTTCGTTAAACTCTAAAGGTGTATGCAATACGGTTCCCTTCAGTCTTTCTGCAGCGGCTAAAAAATCAAATGTATGTTGTTGTAGTGTGGTGTTCATTGTTTTTTTATTAGTTCATTGGTTCATTGGTTCACTTGTTCATTAGTGCATTGGTGTATTGTCTTCGACAGGCTCAGACTGACAAAATTATTGGTTTAGTTGTTCGTTAGTTTAATTGTTCATTGGTTCACTTGTTCATTAGTTTGTTCAGTACTAATGTTTTTCAGGTTATAAACTTCGAACGATTTCTAAACCAAATGCAGGGCAACCAATTGGTTAAGGTCTTGGTCGTCAATGCCTTGTTTACTATCGGCCAATACCAAAAACTGTTTGTAAACGATATCTAGGTTTTCTTTTTCTAAACGATGGCCCAATCTATCTAAATGGTGTTTTAATGCATGGCGGCCACTTCTAGCGGTCAATACAATGGCTGCAGATGGGAAACCAACATCTTCTGGTTTAATGATCTCGTAGTTTTCGCGGTTTTTCAAGAAACCATCTTGATGGATACCAGAACTGTGCGAAAATGCATTGCCACCCACAATGGCCTTGTTGGGTTGTACTGGCATGTGCATCTGCTCGCTTACATGCCTGCTGATGTTATAAAAACCAGAAGTGTTGATGCTGGTATGGAGATTTAAACTTTTGTGGGTCTTTAAGATCATAACCACTTCTTCCATTGAAGTATTTCCAGCGCGTTCGCCAATACCATTAATGGTACATTCTACCTGACGTGCACCATTTTGAAGGCCAGCAATCGAATTGGCCGTGGCCAAACCTAGGTCGTTATGGCAATGCACAGAAATGATGGCTTTATCGATATTTTTTACATGCTCTTTTAGGTACAGGATCTTTGAACCGTATTGGTCTGGCAAACAATATCCATTGGTGTCTGGAATATTAACCACGGTTGCACCAGCGGCGATAACGGCTTCTATCATTTTGGCCAAGAACTCGATATCGGCCCTGCCTGCATCTTCAGCATAAAATTCTACGTCTTCAACATACCGCTTTGCATATTTTACGGCTTCTATACCTCGTTCTAAAATCTCTTCGCGGGTGCTGTTAAATTTGGTCTTGATGTGCATGTCTGATGCACCAATACCCGTATGGATACGAGGCCTTTTGGCAAAACGCAAAGCATCGGCCGCTACATCGATGTCATTTTTATTGGCCCGTGTCAAAGCACAGATGATAGGGTCTTTAACAGCTTTTGATAATTCGATCACACTGTTGAAATCGCCCGGACTTGATACAGGGAAACCAGCTTCGATCACATCAACGCCTAGCAATTCGAGCGATTTTGCAATGTCAATTTTCTGATTGGTATCTAATTGGCAGCCTGGAACCTGCTCCCCATCACGCAAGGTGGTATCAAAAATGTAAACTTTGTTAGGATCGTGTAGCATCGCTTTATGAATTTATGGTTACTGATTGTGATAAAAACTTCATGACTAGGGTGCCCATTTCTTTGGTACCTAGTACTTTATATCTATTGGTGGTACTGTCTGCAATATCGTTGGTCCTGAAACCTTCTTTTAAAACTCTATCTACTGCATCAACCAATGTTTTGGCTTCTTCTTTCAGCCCAAAACTGATTTCGAGCATCAGTGCTGCCGATAGGATAGACGCCAGCGGATTGGCCAGGTCTTTTCCTGTAATATCGTGCGCAGAACCATGGATCGGTTCAAAGAAGCCAGTGCCATCGCCAATTGATGCAGAGGCCAACATCCCCATCGATCCAGCGATCTGAGAAGCCTCATCAGTTAAGATGTCGCCAAATAGGTTGGCAGTGAGTACCACATCAAACTGTTTGGGGTCTTTGATCAACTGCATGGCTGCATTGTCGATAAACATGTGGTCTGTTTGCACATCAGGATATTGTTTAGCCACTTCCTGTACCGTCTCTCTCCATAATCGAGAGCTTTCCAATACATTGGCCTTATCTACAGAACATAGTTTTTTACGACGCTGACGGGCTGCTTCGTAAGCTTTATGGGCAATTCTCTCTACCTCATATTTGTGATAGACCATTAGGTCTGAAGCCGTATTCCGATCCTCAGAGCGTTTTTTTTCTCCGAAATAGACATCACCTGTTAGCTCCCTGAAGAACAAGATATCAGTCCCTTTTAAAATGGTGGGTTTAATGCTTGATGCATGTAAAAGTTCATCAAACAAAAGGATTGGACGGAGGTTGGCATATAAACCCAACTCTTTTCTGATCTTGAGTAGACCTTGTTCTGGTCTTACTTTTAAAGATGGATCATTGTCGTATTTGGCATGTCCAACCGCACCAAAGAGGATCGCATCGCTTTTTTTGGCTTTTTCTAAAGTTTCGTCAGGTAATGGATTGCCAGTGGCTTCGATCGCTACATGGCCCATCAATGCTTCGTCAAAAGTAAAATCGTGACCATAAGTCGTAGCAATGTGCATCAGGGCTGCTTTGCCCCATTGGGTAACTTCTGGTCCAATTCCATCGCCAGGAATAACTAATATCTGCTTCTTCATCATGCTAATTCTTTTTGTGTTCTATCTATTTTTATAGGGTTAACTACTTCGCCTTTATGGAGGAGTAGCTGATGTGTAATACAATTTGGTAACTGTGATTCGAAATGGCCTACATAGATAAGGGTCATCCCGTTGTTGCACAATCCGTCTACCAGTTGGTTAAAATGTTGTGTCTGTTGTTGGTCAAGGCCTTGGCAAGGTTCGTCAAGGATCAGTAGCTCTGGGTTTTTAATGATGGTCCTGGCCAATAATGCCGATCGCTGTTTGCCTAATGGAAGGGTATTCAACAAATCGTTTTTGTAGGCTGATAGTCCAAAATATTCAATCAGTTCCTCTACCTGATTACTTTTTTCGTAACCTAATTCACGGAATAGTCCAACACTGTCAAAAAAGCCAGAGGCAATACTTTGCCAAACAGTTGATGTGGCATCGAAATACCAATGGAACTCTGGCGAGATGAGACCGATATGTTGTTTGATGTCCCAGATGCTTTCGCCTGAACCTCTTTTTTGTCCAAAGAGGTAAATGGTATTGGCGTACGATTGGGGATGGTCGCCATTGACTAAGCTCAACAAGGTTGATTTTCCAGAGCCATTATGTCCTTGTAAGAGCCATTTTTCGCCAGCTTTTACCTCCCAATTGATATTTTTTAAGACCTGTTTTTCACCATAGCTGATATTTACATCTACCATTTTCACCATGTTTGTGGATGAATAAACAGGTGATGTTGCCAAAAAGCTCGGTACTGTACTACTGATTTTTTCTACTGTAGCTAAAGCTGGAACAGGGGTAGTCACTTCATTTAACTTTCCTTCTGCTATTACGGCATAACGATTAATCGCGGCAGGTAATTCTGTATCGTTGCCAATTAAAATCAGTTGTACGCCTTGGGCTGCTACCAGGTCCAATAGGGTGTTTAGGTTATGGCGAGAAGCTTTGTCTAAACCTGTATAGGGTTGATCGATCACTAGCAATTGTGGTTTTAGCCACAAAGCTTTGGCCAATTGTAGTTTTTTATGTTCGCCGCTTGAAAGCTCGATGAGCTGCGAATTTTTAAAGGCAGCAAAATCTAAGGTTGTTAGGATAGCTTCTACCTCGTTAATATCGAGATGGTTGGTTCTACCATAATGGAGCAATTCGGCATATACCGTTAATGTTTCTTTGGCTTGTTGACTGGTGTAGCGTTGCTGGTAATAGAAATTAGCCACACCTTCTAGGTTTTTGAACTGGTACCAACTTTCTACATAATGTACTTCGGCAGGTAAACTGCTTTCCGTATTGAAGTTGATGTTGACCTGGCCTGCTGCACTTTGCAAGCCTGCTATAATTTTGGCCAAAGCCGTTTTTCCACTTCCGCTGGTGCCACCTAATACCCAATTTTCGCCCTGATTGATTGTCCAATCCAAATCCCTTAATACCGACTTTTGTTGGTAATTGAGGTTGAGTTTTTGGATATTGACGAATGCCTTGGTCATTGTTGGGATTAATTTGGGGTTAGACAGTTTGTTTTTGTTCGAACGCTTCTATCAATTGTTTTTGGTTGAGGATGAAATCGATATCATCATAGCCATTTATGAGGCATGATTTTTTATAAGGATTGATCTCAAATGATTCTTGTGCTTGGGTGGTTTCAATGGTAACCGTCTGATTCTCCAAATCAACAGTTAATGCAGCTTTTGGGTCTTTTGCTACTGCTGTGAAAATCTGGGCTAAAAAATCATCACTTACCTGGATGGGCAATAGTCCATTGTTCAAGGCATTGCCTTTAAAGATATCTGCAAAAAAACTACTGATCACGACATCAAAACCTGCATCTTGAATTGCCCAGGCTGCATGTTCGCGACTGCTTCCACAACCAAAATTTTTACCCGCAACCAAGATCTGTCCGCCATATATTGGATTGTTTAATACAAAATTTGGTTTAGGGCTGTTGTCATTTTCATAACGCCAATCGCGGAATAAGTTTTCGCCAAAGCCTGCTCGGGTTGTGGCTTTTAAGAACCTGGCCGGAATGATCTGGTCGGTATCAATGTTTTCTATATTTAAAGGCACTACTGCCGATGTTAGTTTGGTGAACTTTTTCATTCTTATATAGTATCTAGTATCAAGCATCAAGGCTTGATTTTTCACTTTGTTCTTTTGCTGTAAATTTTCTACCGTTTCCAGGCTTTTATCCGTAGTCTTCTATAATCAGCCAGCCATTCTCCATTGATGAAATATTGGGGTTTAAGGATGCTGATGGCTACGTTTTTAATATTTTCTGCTTCTTCTGGACTAAGGTTTTTAAAGGCATGTTGCGCAAACTGGTTGATCCAGATGTACATTCCATCTTCGCCATTCAGCTTGGTAGGTCTGTCGAATAACCAAGCTTGTTCTACTTCAAAGCCTTTTGCTTCTAATAGGCTAGTGTAGGTACTTATGGAAGGAAAGAACCAAAAATTGGTGACTACTTTATCGGTTAGGTTCAATTGCTTGGCAGCTGTAGCAATGGCATCGGTTATGCTTTTTACATTATCCTTGCCACCAAATTCGGCTACCAATCGGCCGCCTTGTTTTAAACTTTTGAACAATCCTTCAACCAGGGCTTCTTGGTCTTCGATCCAATGAAAAGTAGCATTGCTGAAAATAGCATCGAATAATTCACGGTAAGGCAATTTGGTAGCATCTACTACTTCGAAAGCCAATTCAGGATGGGTGGTTCTGGCGGTAGCGATCATCTCTGCTGATGCATCTACGCCAAAAATGTTCGCTCCTTTTTCTGCAATCTGGGCGGCCAAATCTCCGGTACCACAGCCTACATCTAAAATATCTTCGCTAGGTTTTGGTGCAAGCCATTGCAACACATCAGCGCCATAAGCCGACACAAAATGGTGTTGTTTGTTGTATAAGTTCGCATCCCAATGTATTTCTGGCATCTTTTTTATTTTATTAGTTTATAGTCTTCAACAAGCTCAGACTGACAAAAACATTAGTTCAGTTGTTCAATGGTTCATTGGTTCAATGGTCATTAAGTTATCACCATCTTCCGTCTTCCATTTCCCATCTTCCCTTACTCTTGTTCCAATAGCTCTCGTACATCTGTTATTTTTCCGGTAACAGCGGCAGCGGCGGCGGTTAAGGGGCTGGCTAAAAGTGTACGGGCATTTTGGCCTTGTCTACCTTCAAAATTTCTGTTCGATGTAGATACACAGTATTTCCCTGCAGGGATTTTATCTTCGTTCATTCCCAAACAGGCACTACAACCAGGTTCACGTAACTGAAATCCTGCCGCCTCAAATATTTTATCCAAGCCTTCGTTTTTGGCTTGTTGTTCAACTTGTTTAGAGCCGGGAACAATCCATACCGTAACATTGTCGGCTTTGTGTTTATCTTTTACAAAATCGGCAACCTCACGCAGATCTTCGATACGCGAATTGGTACAACTACCAATGAACACATAATCCACAGGTTTGCCAATCAATGAAGAGTCGTCATCAAAGCCCATGTAATCCAATGCTTTTTGATAAGAAAGCTGCTCTTTCTCTGGTTGGGCCTGCGTTGCTGGGATATGCTCTTGTATACCCATCCCCATCCCAGGATTTGTACCATAGGTAATCATGGGTGCAATGTCAGCTGCATCAAAAGTCAGTACTTTATCAAATTTGGCATCCGCATCGCTATATAAAGTTTTCCAATAGCTTAAAGCTTTGTCCCATTCAGCACCTGCTGGCGCAAATTCTCTGCCCTTGATGTAATCGAAAGTAGTTTGGTCTGGCGCAATCAATCCACCTCTTGCACCCATTTCGATACTCATGTTACAGATGGTCATTCGTGCCTCCATGCTTAGCGCCGTAATTGCAGAACCTGCATATTCAATAAAATAGCCTGTGCCACCAGCTGCAGATATTTGAGCAATGATATAAAGGATGATGTCTTTTGCGGTCACACCTTTGCCCAAAGTACCATTGACCTCAATTTTCATGGTTTTAGGTTTTTGCTGCAACAAACATTGGGTGGCAAAAACCTGTTCTACCTGCGATGTACCAATACCAAAAGCAATGGCGCCAAAAGCTCCATGGGTAGAGGTATGGCTATCGCCACAAACCATCGTTTTCCCTGGTAGGGTAATACCAAGTTCAGGCCCAATTACATGTACAATTCCTTGAAAGGGATGGCCTAAACCATACAATTCGATACCAAATTCAGCACAGTTTTTAGTCAGGGTATCGACCTGATAACGAGAAAGTTCTTCCTTTATCGGTAGCAATTGATTTAGTGTTGGTACATTATGGTCGGCTGTAGCTATGGTTTGTTTTGGACGAAAAACAGGAATCCCTCTCTTGCGTAGGCCATCAAAGGCTTGCGGAGAAGTTACCTCATGAATTAAATGGGTATCAATGTATAAAATATCAGGAAAGCCTGCTTCGCTTTTTACCACATGGGCATCCCAAATTTTTTCTACTAATGTTTTTGACATTTTATTATAGTTTAAATGTTTGTCGACCTGAACCTATAGAAGAATTTTTCGATAGGCTCAAGACGACATTTTTGTTTCTATGCAGTTTTAATGGCTTTCATGGCGGTCATTGCTTTTCTAAGTTCGGCACCGATAATTTCAACTGGATGGTGACGGATGGTATCATTTACGGCAATTAAGGTTCTGTTGTCAACCGCACCATCTTTACCTTCGTTAAAGTTTTTACCTACTAGGTCTGCATCAATTTTTTTCATAAAATCGGCCAATAAAGGTTTACAAGCTTGATCGAATAGATAACAACCATATTCCGCAGTATCAGAAATGACACGGTTCATTTCGAATAGTTTTTTACGGGCAATGGTGTTCGCGATCAAAGGAGTTTCGTGTAATGATTCGTAATAGGCAGATTCTGGTTTGATACCAGCTTGTACCATGGTTTCGAAAGCCAATTCAACTCCAGCTCTTACAAATGCAACCATTAAGGTGTAATTGTCGAAATATTCTTGTTCGCCGATTTTTACATCACCGGCAGGTGTTTTTTCGAAGGCGGTTTCACCAGTAGCGGCACGCCAAGCCAAAAGATTTTTGTCACCATTTGCCCAATCTTCCATCATGATGCGGCTAAATTCTCCACTCATTATATCATCTTGGTGTTTTTGGAATAGGGGACGCATGATGTTTTTCAGTTCTTCTGAAATTTCAAATGCTTTGATTTTTGCAGGGTTGCTTAACCTGTCCATCATTGCCGTAATTCCACCTTGTTTTAAGGCTTCGGTAATTACCTCAACACCATATTGAACCAGTTTAGAAGCATAACCTTTGTCAATTCCTTTTTCAACCATTTTATCAAAAGAAAGGATAGAACCTGTTTGTAATAGTCCACAAAGTATGGTCTGCTCGCCCATTAGATCAGATTTTACCTCGGCCACAAAAGATGATTTTAAAACACCTGCTTTATGGCCGCCAGTGCCTACACAATAAGCTTTTGCCTGTGCCAGACCTTTGCCTTGTGGGTCATTTTCTGGGTGTACGGCAATTAGGGTTGGTACCCCAAAACCTCTTACATATTCTGCTCTAACTTCACTTCCCGGACATTTTGGAGCTACCATAATTACCGTAAGGTCTTTACGGATCTGCATGCCTTCTTCTACAATATTGAAACCGTGCGAGTAAGATAGGGTGGCACCTTCTTTCATTAAAGGCATGATCGCATTCACTACCGAAGTATGTTGTTTATCTGGTGTAAGGTTGATCACCACATCGGCATTTGGGATCAATTCTTCGTAGGTGCCTACCTTAAAATTGTTTTCTGTAGCATTTTTCCAAGAATCTCTTTTATTTTCGATTGCTTCCTTGCGGAGGGCATAGGCAACATCCAAACCACTATCTCTTAGGTTTAAACCCTGATTTAAGCCTTGCGCTCCACAACCTACTACAACCAGTTTTTTGCCTTTCAATGCACTTACGCCATCCAAAAATTCTGAACTGTCCATGAAGTCGCAAACACCCAATTGGTTTAATTTTTCTCTAAGTGGTAATGTGTTAAAATAATTTGCCATTGTTTTTGTTATTTTATTTTTTGGTTGATTTCTGTTTTAGTTTTACTATGTATTGTACTGGTTGATCCAGTTGTTGTTTTTGGTGTTTGGATTGCAAATCCCCAACATCATATCTTTTATCTTTGCTCCTTAATCCTTGTTCTTTTACCCTTACGCTTTCACAATAGCTTCGTTAAAAGAGATCTGGTTGTAAAAAGGGTCGTTAACGGTCACACACCAAGTATCGTAAAATGTTTTTTCCAATCCTGGTTTGTTGTATTTATACTTCTTGTCGATTAGGGTTTGATGGAATGCTTTTAGGCCTGTACAATCGATGTGGATATGTGCACCTGGCGAACAATCTCCATGATGTTCACTTAAATGCAGTTCGATACCGCCTAATGAAACTTGTATATAAACTGGCGAATTCTCTTCAAATCGATGTTCCCAATCTATTTTAAAACCAAGCCAATCCACATAAAATTCAACTGCCTTATCGTAATCGAATATTCTTAAGATCGGAACTACTTTATTACATTTCATCTATTTAGCGATTAGTCTTTATACTTACTACTTATTACTTTGTACTTATTACTTTGTACTTATTACTTTTACTACATGGTAAAAACTTTATCTCCTTGATCCAAAAACTCATTTTCGATCACATCTTGTCCTGGATCTACGCGTTCAAACTCACGTAGTTTGGTATTGAAACCTTCGCTGTCCTTAATGATGGCTACCCTTGCACTTCTTACAAATTCAATCAATCCATAAGGCTGTAAAACCTCAATCAGTTTGTCAGTCTCTTCTCTATGTCCGGTGGTCTCAAAAACGGTATAGTCTTTTCTGATCACAACCACACGTGCACCATGTTCGCGCAATAGACGCTCTACCAATACTTTTTCTGCAATTTCGTCGGTAGGTACTTTGTAAAGTGCCATTTCTTGCCAAATGATATCCTGATTGGTATTGTAGTATACTTTCAATACTTCGATTTGTTTCTCAATCTGGCGGGCCAGTTTTCTTACTACATCTTCTACTTCATGAATGACAATGTTAAAACGATGGATATGTTCAATTTCTGAAGGCGAAGTATTTAAACTTTCTATGTTGATCTTCCTTCTTGAAAAAATGATTGCAATCCGATTCAATAAGCCGATTTGATTTTCGGTATAAACCGTTATGGTAAACTCTTGTTTATTGTTTTCTGTGCTCATTGTCTGTTATTTTAATCTGATTTCACTTACGCTACATCCCTGTGGTACCATTGGGAATACATTGTTTTCTTTAGTTACCATTACTTCTAATAGGTAAGAACCTTTATGGTTCAACATTTCGCTCAATGAGCTGACCAATTGATTACGCTCCGAAACTTTTTTGCTGGCGATGTAATAAGATTCGGCCAGTTTCACAAAATCAGGACTGGTAATGTCAACAAATGAATAGCGTTTTTCGTTAAATAGTTCTTGCCATTGACGTACCATACCCAAAAATCTATTGTTCAGGATCAAGATCTTTACATCGATGCCACTTTGCATAATGGTACCCAGTTCTTGTAAAGTCATCTGGAAACCACCATCGCCAATTACGGCTACTACCGTTTTGTTTGGTGCGCCAAATTTTGCACCGATGGCTGCTGGTAAACCAAAACCCATTGTACCTAAACCACCAGAGGTAATGTTGCTACGGGTATTGTTAAACTGGGCATAACGGCAAGCTACCATTTGGTGCTGGCCAACATCGCTTACAATAATGGCTTCGCCTTTGGTCAAGATGTTCAACTGGTTGATCACTTCACCCATGGTTAGTTCATCTCCAGTTGGATTTAACTCTTCATGGATGACAGCATCAACTTCGGCTTTGGTAAATTCCCTGAATTTTGCCAACCACTCAGGGTATGTTTTCTCTTCTACCAATTGGGTAAGTAGGGGTAAGGTATCTTTACAATCGCCCCAAACTGGTACATGGGCCTTTACATTTTTATCAATTTCTGCAGGGTCGATATCTAGATGAACCACTTTGGCCTGTTTGGCATATTTGTCTAAACGACCAGTTACACGGTCATCAAAGCGCATACCGATGGCAATCAATACGTCACATTCATTGGTTAAAACATTTGGGCCATAATTTCCATGCATCCCCAACATACCCACATTGAGTTCGTGGTCTGTTGGAATTGCACCTGCCCCTAAAATTGTCCAGGCTGCCGGAATGCCACTTTTTTCGACAAAAGCCTTGAATTCTTTTTCGGCCTTGCCCAATAAAACCCCCTGACCAAACAAGATAAATGGTTTTTGGGCCTGATTGATCAAGGCAGCGGCTTCGCTGATGTATTCCTTACGGATATTTGGTTTTGGCCTGTAACTGCGGATATGGTTGCAAGGAATATAACCTTCATAATTGAACAATTGCAGTTGTGCATTTTTGGTAATGTCAATCAATACTGGTCCCGGTCTACCACTACGTGCAATGTAAAATGCTTTGGCCAAAACACTAGGAATCTCATTCGCATCTGTAACCTGGTAATTCCATTTGGTTACGGGTGTAGTAATGTTGATTACATCTGTTTCTTGGAAAGCATCGGTACCCAAAAGATGTGCAAAAACTTGTCCCGTAATACAAACTAATGGGGTGCTATCTATCTGGGCGTCAGCTAGCCCGGTTACCAGATTTGTAGCGCCTGGCCCACTTGTAGCAAATACTACACCCACTTTGCCAGAGCTGCGGGCATAGCCTTGTCCGGCGTGGATACCACCTTGCTCATGGCGTACTAAAATATGTTGTAATTTCTCTTTATAATCGTAAAGTGCATCATAGATTGGCATAATTGCTCCACCTGGATAACCAAAAATGACATCCGTTCCTTCGGCAATCAATCCTTCTAATAATGCTACAGACCCACTCACTTCTACAAAAGTTTTGGTTTGGGGTTGGCTTGCTACTTCTTGTTGTACAGTTTCCATAGTTTTAAGCTTCATCGGTTACACAGCCTTCGGCTGCAGTGGTTACGGTTCTGGCGTATTTATACAAAACACCTTTTTTAACTTTTAATGCTGGCTGTTGCCATTTTGCTTTTCTTGCTGCGATAATTTCATCGCTCACTTTTAGAATGATGCTGTTTGTTTTGGCGCTGATCTCAATCCTGTCTTCATCTTCTACAAAGGCGATCAAACCGCCATCAAAATATTCAGGGGTGATGTGCCCGACGACAAAGCCGTGGGTACCGCCACTAAATCGTCCATCTGTAATCAGGGCTACGCTGCTGCCTAAACCAGCACCATAAATGGCCGAAGTTGGTTTGAGCATTTCTGGCATTCCAGGTGCGCCTTTCGGACCCACATCGCGGATCACCACTACATCGCCAGCTTTTACCCTTCCGCTAGAAATACCCGCAATCAGTTCATATTCGCCATTAAATACCCTTGCTGGTCCTTCAAAGAATTCGCCTTCTTTACCACTGATCTTGGCTACACTTCCGCCTTCGGCCAAGTTGCCGTACAAAATTTGTAAGTGACCAGTTGCTTTGATAGGGTTTTCACTTGGAAAGATGATTTTTTGCTCATCGAAATCTAGATCAGGAATTTCTGCTAGATTTTCAGCTATGGTTTTTCCGGTTACGGTTAGGCAATGACCATGCAACCAGCCTTTTTTAAGTAGGTATTTCATTACAGCTGGTACACCACCAATTTTGTGGAGGTCTTCCATCATGTATTTGCCACTCGGTTTCATATCGGCCAAAACTGGGATACGGTTACTAATGGTCTGGAAATCGTCTTGTGTAAGCGGTACGTCTACACTTTTGGCCATGGCAATCAAATGCAGTACAGCATTGGTTGATCCACCTAAAACCATGATGGTAACGATGGCATTTTCGAAAGCCTCACGTGTCATGATATCGCTTGGCTTGATGTCTTTTTCTAACAATATTTTTATTGCTTTACCAGCAGCTAAACATTCTGCTTTTTTCTCCTCGCTCAACGCGGGATTGGAAGACGAAAAAGGTAAGCTCATGCCTAAAGCTTCTACTGCGGCAGCCATGGTATTGGCCGTGTAAATACCACCACAGGCACCAGCACCTGGACAGGCATGTTTAATGATCTCTTTAAAATCGATATCGTCTATTTGTCCGGCAATCTTTTTGCCCAAAGCCTCGAAAGCCGATACAATGTTCAGGTCTTCACCTTTGTAATGACCAGGTTTGATTGTACCGCCATATACCATAATAGATGGGCGATTTAAACGGCCCATGGCCATTACAGAACCTGGCATATTTTTATCGCAACCCGGAATGGTGATCAAACCATCATAATATTGCCCACCACAAACCGCTTCGATCGAGTCGGCAATAATGTCACGGCTCACCAGAGAGTAACGCATGCCTGCTGTACCATTGCTCATTCCGTCGCTTACCCCTATGGTGTTGAAAATTAGACCTACCAGATCATTAGCCCAGACCCCTTTTTTTACCACTTGTGCCAAATCGTTCAAGTGCATGTTACAGGTGTTTCCATCGTAGCCCATGCTGGCAATACCCACTTGTGCTTTTTCCATATCGGCATCGGTTAAACCAATTCCGTAAAGCATGGCTTGTGCTGCAGGTTGGGTAGGATCTTGTGTAAATGTTTTACTGTATTTGTTTAATTCCATTTTCTGGTAAGTCTAAATTTTATAATGGTTTCGTTTTTTTAAGCATAAAAAAAACCGCCTCTTTTGAAGGCGGTTTTCGGTATTTGTATATTTTTTATTATACGCAACTTCGTCCACCTCTTGTAAAAGAAATGACAATAATAATGTTGCTAATAATGTTTGTTCTAAGATTCATGTCCTGGACGTTGAGCCACAAACATACTAACAAATTAAAAAAACAAAGAACTATTTGATATTAATATTTATTTCATGCCGAACTTGGTCTAGCATTGGTCTTGAGCGCGTACCCCGAATTAACATCAGGAGAAGGATAGAAAGATTGTTTTTTGTTAGATGATGACCTCGTAATTTACTTTCTCCAATACTAGGTTTTTATAAGCCCTTTGCATGGTAGAACCAATACTATCGCTCCATTTTTGTCTAAAAACAACATCATCTATTGTGTGGATACCAATAATTTCTGCAGCGGTACCACAGAAGAAAGCGCTGTCGGCGTTTTTAAGTTCGGCTACGCTGATTGGTTTTTCTATCACCTCGATGTCCAATACTTTGCAAAGCTCAATTACGGTGGCACGTGTAATACCTGCTAAAATATTTCCCAAAGCAGGGGTGTATAACTTGCCGTTTTTCTCGATAAAGATATTGGCACCTGGACCCTCGGCAATATTTTCGTTCATGTCTAACAGTAGGGCTTCGTCAAAACCTTTTTGTTTGGCATCTGTAGTAGCCAAGATAGAGTTCACATAGTGGCCACTGATCTTTGCTTCAACAAAGGTTGATTTTGGGTTTGGTCTTTGAAAAGGAGAAATGCATACCTTTAATTGTTTATCGCCCAGATAAGCTCCCCATTCCCAAGCACAGATCATGATGGAAGCTTCTTGTGGTGCAATTAAGGTCATGTTAGGCTCGCAATACACCAACGGACGGATATAGGCATCCTTAAAATTGTTCAATTCTAACAATCTATAGGTCTGTTTGATCAGTTCATTGTTGTCCCATAGGTAGGGGATATTGACCAGTTCGCAAGAACGTTGCAATCTTTCAAAATGCTCCCTGATCTTGAAGATACGTGTAGCATTGTGTGTTTTGTAGGCCCTAATCCCTTCAAATGCGGCTAAACCATAATGTAATGACTGGCCGTACAAATCGGTTTTGGCATCTTGTGCCTTTACAAACCGACCGTTAAGATAAATTACTGTGCTTGAGTTGTAATATTGCATTTTTTCCTATTTAAAAAAAGCGTCCCTTTTTAATTGGGACGCTTCGGTATATCGTGAGTATTAAATCATCATTTTATAGCGACCCCTGCTGCTTACTTAGCAGCAGAATAATAACAATAAGAATGACAGTTAGTGCTGCGATGTGAGCGGCTCTAAATGTGGTACTTAGATTTAAAATTCTTGGGTTGTGCATTGCTGTTGTTTTATAAAAACCAATTTAGTTTTTGGTTCATAAACAATCAATAGCAATTAAAAAATAAATGAAAAAAAATATAATGCTGATATTTTTAAATATTCAGAATATAATATTGAATATGTATTATTATTCGGTTTATAACGTGGCGATAAGTAGACTAAATATGATTTCGGTATTTGGTATGTTTATTATGCTTGCATTATAATTTCGCAATATTCTGCCTAAAATTTACAAATTGATATAAAAATTTGAAAAAACAAGACCATTTTAATGTACTTGTTTTGGATATCATAAAGGTCACTTGCGTTGCTTATATTTAGCAAAAATACTTTTGATTAAATGAGCGCACTTAAAGACATCTTAGCGAAGAAAACAGATGGCCAATTGAGATATTATATAGAGCATGTAGATAAACATACCGATGAAGCGGTGAGGGTAGCTTTAGCCGAACTACAGCTGAGAAATGCTGAATTGCCCGATGATATCGTTGATGTAGTGGAACTTAAGCTACGAGAGAAAGCGGCTATCAAGATTGAAGAGAAAAAAAGCTGGGATACTTATATGGTAGAGGATGAGGTGTCTCCTCATTTTTATTCGCAAAGGGCTATTTATGTTTTTTCCATCCTGTTCTCTGTGTTTTTTGGTTCATTTTTATTGGCCGCCAATTTAAAAATAATAGGCAAGCCTAGATTATTGGTTATTCTTTATGGATTTGTATTTTTTGTATTTACCATGATACTGGGAGAATTTATAAAAATTGGTATCCTCTATACTTTCATTATAAACTCAATAGGTGTAATGATCATGCAAGCACTTTTTTGGGATAGGCTGATTGGAAAAGAAATTAAATACAATGCAAAACCAATATGGAAACCTTTGATTATTGGGGTTTTAATAAGTGCTATTGTTATAACCTTGATGATTTACGGTGCTGATAAGGCATAAAAAAAGCCTCGATGTTGATCGAGGCCTTTTTTATGGATTTTGTAAGAACTTAAGCAACAACTGCTTCTGCCAATACAATAATTTTATTGTCCAGAACTTCCACTACGCCACCTTTAATGTTAAAGATTTCTTCGCTTGTGGTGCTTTTAATAATTACCGGACCATCTTCTAAAGTAGAGATAATAGGAGCGTGGTCTTTTAAAATCTGAAAAGAACCTAAAGTTCCTGGAACGGTAACTGCTGTTACTTCGCCTTCGAAAACTTTTTTATCTGGAGTTAATATTTCTAAATTCATTTCTTTTAGTAGTTAGTATTTAGTAATTAGTAGTTACACCAATCCGCTAAATAAATTAATGAGGTAGTACTTAGGCTAAAGAGCTTTTCTATATACTAAGTACTAACTACTATGTACTAATTTGATTCTGCTAATAATTTTTTACCTTTTTCGATAGCTTCTTCAATGCTACCAACCAAGTTAAATGCAGCTTCTGGATATTCATCAACTTCACCATCCATGATCATGTTAAATCCTTTGATGGTATCTTTAATGTCAACCAAAACACCTTTTAAGCCTGTAAACTGCTCAGCTACGTGGAAAGGTTGAGATAAGAAACGTTGAACACGACGTGCACGAGATACCACTAATTTATCTTCCTCAGATAATTCGTCCATACCTAGAATCGCGATGATATCTTGTAATTCTTTGTAACGTTGTAAAGTTTCTTTCACACGTTGAGCCGTGTTATAGTGCTCATCGCCCAATACTGCTGGAGAAAGGATACGTGAAGTAGAATCCAATGGATCTACCGCAGGATAGATACCTAGCTCGGCAATTTTACGTGAAAGTACAGTAGTGGCATCTAAGTGGGCAAATGTTGTTGCCGGAGCCGGGTCAGTTAAATCATCCGCAGGTACGTAAACGGCCTGTACTGAAGTAATTGAACCACGTTTAGTTGAAGTAATACGCTCTTGCATCAGACCCATCTCTGTAGCCAAGGTTGGTTGGTAACCTACCGCTGATGGCATACGACCTAATAGTGCCGATACCTCAGAGCCTGCCTGTGTAAAACGGAAAATGTTGTCAACGAAGAAAAGGATGTCTTTTCCAGCGCCTTCGCCATCACCATCACGGAAATATTCTGCAACTGTTAATCCTGATAAAGCTACACGAGCACGTGCACCAGGAGGCTCGTTCATTTGACCGAATACCAATGTTGCTTTAGATTCTTTTAATTTTTCAGTGTCAACAGACTTTAAGTCCCATCCACCTTTTTCCATTGAATGAAGGAAATCGTCACCATAGTTGATTACACCAGATTCGATAAACTCACGCAACAAATCGTTACCCTCACGTGTACGCTCACCAACACCCGCAAATACTGATAAACCAGCATAAGCTTTAGCGATGTTGTTAACCAACTCCATGATCAATACCGTTTTACCAACACCCGCACCACCAAACAAACCGATTTTACCACCTTTTGCATAAGGCTCTAATAAATCGATAACTTTAATACCTGTAAAAAGTACTTCAGTTTCAGTAGATAGGTCTTCGAAACGAGGAGGAGCGTTGTGGATTGGACGACCGCCAGTTTTATCAACAGCAGTAATTCCATCAATTGCCTCTCCAACTACGTTAAACAAACGACCTTTGATTTGATCACCAACAGGCATTTTGATAGGAGAGCCAGTGTCTAATGCTTCCATACCACGTACCAAACCATCTGTAGAATCCATCGCGATGGCACGTACACGGTCTTCACCAAGGTGTTGTTGAACTTCAAGAACGATCTTTTGTCCGTTTTCTTTAGTAATCTCTAATGCAGAGAAAATTTTAGGTAAATGGGCATCGTTAGCAAAACTTACGTCAACTACCGGTCCGATGATCTGCGCTATTTTTCCAATGTTAGGCATATATTGTTTTTGGTAAAATTATAAAAATCAAAATGTTAAAGGCGTTTTTCAACGCTTGTATTTCGGTCTGCAAAGCTAAGAGTTTTCCATTAAAATTTTATATATAAATAAAAAGTTTTTCCACAGTTTTTAAAACGGTAATTTAGCTGTTATGAAAACCGTATTAGTAACAGGCAGTAATGGGCTTTTAGGGCAGAAAATTACTGAAAAAATTTTAAAAGAAGGTGGTGTCAATCTAATTGCCACGGCCAAGGGTGAAAACCGTTTTCCTATTAAGGAAGGCTACTTATATACCGAAATGGATATCCTTGATCCTGAGGCTGTAAAAAAAGTGATCGAGCAACATAAACCTGATGCCATTATCCATACTGCCGCAATGACCAATGTGGATACCTGTGAAGACCAAAAAGAACTGGCTTATCAATTGAATGTTGAAACAGTACAAACCTTGGTTGCACTTTGTGAAGAGCACAACATCCAACTGGTACACCTTTCTACCGATTTTATTTTTGATGGAGAGAATGGGCCTTACGATGAATTGGCATCACCAAATCCATTGAGCTATTACGGAGAGACCAAGCTGAGAGCCGAAGAGGTGATTAAAAACTCGAAGGCAAAATGGGCGATTTTGCGCACCATTATTGTATATGGTATTGTAAGTGATATGAGCAGGAGCAATATTGTGCTTTGGGCAAAGGGTGCATTAGAAAAAGGTAATCCTTTAAATATTGTAAACGACCAATGGCGCATGCCTACTTTGGCCGAAGATTTAGCCGATTGTTGCCTTTTGGCCATAGATCATGATGCACATGGCGTATATAACGCATCTGGTAAGGATATGATGAGTATTGCTGAACTGGTGGCTAGGGTTGCAGATTTTTGGAATTTAGATAAAACACTGATCAATGAAGTGAGTGCAGCTACCCTAAACCAAGCAGCCAAACGCCCAGCCAGAACTGGATTTATTTTAGACAAATCAATGACTGAATTAAATTATCATCCGCATAGCTTTGAAGAAGGATTGGAAATCTTAGATCAACAATTAAAGAAAAGAGATTGCTAGTTCATTTGTCATTGGTTCATTGGGTAAGTCATGGTTAAATATAAATGAACAAATGATACTAATGAACAAATGATACTAATGAACAGATGATACTAATGAACAGATGAACCAATGAACTCCATATTTTACATTTAAATATTAATTATATGTCATTACAAGTAGGCGATAAAGCCCCAGATTTTAAATTGTTCAGTACAGAACTAAAAGAAGTATCGTTAGCAGATTATAAAGGAAAGAAATTGGTAGTCCACTTTTTTCCAATGGCATTTACAGGAACCTGCACTACGCAATTGTGTACCATGAGAGATAGCTTCGGTTATTACGAAGGGATGAATGCAGCTGTGGTAGGGATTTCGGTAGATTCGCCTTTTACCTTAGCTAAGTTTAAAGAAGAACAAGCTTACCAGTTTCCGTTGTTGTCGGATTTTAACAAAGAGGCCGCTCAGGCTTATGGTGCTTTTTATGATGAATTTGTATTCAATTTAAAAGGTGTAGCTAAAAGAGCTGCCTTTGTGATCAACGAAGAAGGCGTGATCAGCTATGCTGAAGTTTTGGATGTAGCTACCGATCTGCCAGATTTTGAAGCCATCAAAAAGGTAGTTAGCGCTTAAACCTGCTATTGTTCTTAATTTGTGGTTAACATCAAAATAGTTTAACAGGCAAAAAACTAAGCAGTTATCTCATTGGCTGCTTAGTGAATTTGAATTATTATATAAAAAAATTGTTAAATTGGATTTCAAGCATTACTTTTGCAGTCCGTTAACCATACGAAGATGCATTTGTAGCTCAACTGGATAGAGCATCTCACTACGGATGAGAAGGTTTGGGGTTCGAATCCCTACAAGTGCACAGATATTAAAAAAGCCTTTCAGCCACCAGGCGGTGAGGCTTTTAAATTTTAAAGCCAACCTTAATGCTAAATTTTGTTCTCTTTGGCCCTCCAGGTGCAGGTAAAGGCACCCAATCTCAGAAACTGATAGACAAATATCAGTTGGTACACATTTCTACAGGAGATCTTTTTAGAGCACACATTAAAAACCAAACTGCCTTAGGTAAACGTGTAAGTCAGTTGATTGCTGATGGAGAATTGGTTCCTGATAAGATTACGATTGACATGTTGGAGGAAGAAATTGATAGAAACCCAGATGCAAAAGGATTTGTATTTGATGGTTTTCCAAGAACCATTCCCCAAGCAGTAGAATTGGATAAGTTCTTAGAAAGTAAAGGGAGTAAGATTGCAGGCGTAATTGCTTTAGATGTTGATAAAGACGAGTTGACCAAACGCGTGGCACAACGTCAAAAAGAAACAGGTAGGGCAGATGATCAGGCAGATAAGTCGCAAAAAAGAATTGATGAGTATTTTAACAAGATCATTCTGGTATTGCCTTATTATGATGAGCAGAAAAAATTGACTAAAGTAAACGGTATCGGTAACATCGATGACATTTTTAACAATCTGTGCGCTGTTATTGACCAATATTAAAATATAATCAGGATAAAGGATAGCGGGAAAGATTGTTCAGTTCTTCCCGCTTTTTTGTTTTAAAATAAGTTGTTATGTCACAGGGATCAAATTTTGTAGATTACGTAAAAATATGTTGTCGTTCTGGTAAAGGGGGCGCAGGTTCTGCACATTTGCATCGTGACAAGCTGACCTCAACAGGTGGGCCAGATGGAGGGGATGGAGGTAGAGGCGGACATATCATCTTAAAAGGAAATTCCCAATTTTGGACCTTGCTCCACCTTAAATACCGCAAGCACATTATTGCTGAAGACGGAATGAGTGGTGGAAGTAGTCAGAAAACTGGCAAAACCGGAGCTGATGAAATCTTGGAAGTACCATTGGGCACCATTGCCCGTGATGCCGAAACAGGGCACATCTTATTCGAAATTACAGAAGATGGTGAAACAAAGATCTTAACACCTGGCGGTAGAGGTGGATTAGGCAATTGGCATTTTAAAACGCCAACCATGCAAACCCCACGTTTTGCACAACCTGGCGAACAGGGAAAAGAAGAATGGATGGTGTTGGAATTGAAGGTATTGGCCGATGTAGGTTTGGTGGGTTTCCCAAATGCGGGTAAATCAACTCTACTTTCTGTACTATCTGCAGCAAAACCAGAAATTGCCGACTATCCTTTTACAACCTTGGTACCTAACTTGGGCATTGTTTCTTATCGCAACGGAAAATCTTTTGTGATGGCAGATATTCCGGGGATAATTGAAGGGGCATCAAAAGGAAAAGGTTTAGGTTTTAGATTTTTGCGCCATATTGAACGTAATTCAGTACTGCTTTTTATGGTACCAGCTGATACCAGCCGAAGCATCAAAGAGGAATACGAAATCCTTAAAAATGAACTCCAGCAGTTCAATCCAGAATTGATGCAAAAACCCCATTTGTTGGCCATCACAAAATCCGACATGTTGGATGAGGAACTCAAAGCAGAGATGAAGGCTGATCTACCTAATCTACCTTTCATCTTTATTTCGGCTGTTGCCCAACAAGGGATAACAGAGTTGAAAGATATGTTGTGGAAAGCCATTAACGAATAATCAATCCAAATTCTTTTCTAGCCAAAAGCGGATTTCATTAGGATAATTTGAGCGAATAAAAAAGTTGGCAACATGGCCAACGCTTTTTTAGCTAAAACATAGGTATAACTACGAGATTACCCTATCCTTAACCTTAGTAGCAGGATTTCCTTGATAGATGCCATAAGGCTCAAGATCTTTTGTGGCCACAGCCCCAACGGTTAACACCGCATGAGATTTTAACGTAATGCCAGGACATACAATTGCTCTTGCTCCAACCCAGGCCCCATTCGCTATGATGATTGGTTTTGTAATCAGGTCGAAGCCAGTTTTTTTATAATCGTGGTTACCAGTTAAGAGCATGGCCTCTTGAGAGATACAAGCATTGCTACCAATGGTAACTTGTGCCAGATTCTCTATCCTGCATTCAGCAATCCATGAATGGTCGCCAATGGTCAATTTCCAAGGATAATGCACATAAAGTCCAGGTTTGATTCGAACATCCTTTCCAATTTTGGCCCCAAACATCCTTAATATCAATACGAGCATGGAACTGAATGGAATAATACCCGAACGCACAAATATCACACTTATAAAATACCAGCAAATGATTTTTAATGAGGATGCACCTGCATCAAATCCTTGCTTATCAAAATTTTTTTGAAGTTGGGTTTCCTTATTCAATTTTAGCTCCGGTTTCTTTTTTGGCAATCAATTGGGTGTTCTTTTTTATCCAGTAGTATAAGAGTACAAATACACAGATATAAACGATGATATTGAAAACCTCGTGATGGTAGGTGAAATTTCTTCTTTGCGATTTGAAAAAGCCTAACAATACGCCTAATGCAGCTATTCTTGCTACATTTAACAAATAGATCATGACGATACCAATTGCCAATAACCTGAATTTAGCTTTGAGCTTGGCAGGAAAGGCAATGACAAATGCAGCAAGAAAACTCATTACACCTAGACCCAAACAGGCGTAGTTGATTCGCAACCATGGCCCATCAACCACCATAATATCCGATTGGTTATAGATTGCATAAAAACCAAATAATTTAATGATCCAAACCGCTGGCAAGATCAATGCCGATTTTAATGCTTGTATATAATTGAAATGGCTGGCAAAATATTCATTGTAAAATCTACCTCCTTCGCTCATTACACTGTTCATGAAAAGATTACCCTGACTAAAGAGTAGGTAACAGACCAAAAGCTTTACAACAAATATGATGGCTGCTTTATTCGCCTTTTTTTTATCATCTAAAGATTGTTCCATAATTGAGCGTATTATTTGTTCAATGAATTTACATCATTTGACTTTAATATTTCTTTAATTTTTACATCGACGATTAGTCTGAACCAAAAGCCCTGTAAAAAATGGAATAAAATGCCATTAGAACCATCCAGAATTCCTAACCTAAAGAACAATCTATACGTAAAATAGAGGAATGGCCTTAAACCCAATGGCATTTTCCACCACATCTTTTTTAACCAGGCAATTCTTTCATCTGGGCTTCCCCAAAATTTAGGTTGTACGGTTTGGTTACGCAGATTGCCTAATCTCTCTACTTCTTCTTGCGCGGTTAGGTCGCTATATCTATTATGTTTGGCTATCCAGAAACTGATCTTGTTCTCTTTTAGGTTTTCTTCAGTGATATGACCTTTTTTCCATACCTCAGTTTGCCCAGGTACCACAAATCGGTGGTCCATGTTTTCGTTTAGGTCTGAATAGCCTACAGATGTCCTGAACATTTTAAGCAAATATTTAGGATAAAAGCCTCCATATTTGATCCATGTACCCTTGAAATAATTTTTTCTGTTGAAATAAATGCCATTCACATGGCTAAAATTATCGCTTTTGAAATCTTGCAACATGACGAAAAGTTCGGGAGTTACAATCTGATCGGCATCGAGGCCAATGATCCAAGGAGTTTCAATATCGAAGTTTTTAAGGGCAAAATCCCATTGTTTGGGATGGTTTTCAAATGCATTCGTTTTAACCTCAGCCTTATATTTTTCTGCTATTTTTAATGTGTCATCAGTACTACCTGAATCAAGAATGTAGATTCTCGCATTTAATCCCGCAATCGACTCTAAAAGGCGAGGTAAATGTATTTCCTCATTAAATGTTAAGATAATGAAACTAAATTCTTTGTTCATGTATTATATCTTGGCTTTAATGATCATCGATTTCCAAAGATAGGGTATTCGACCACAGCCTACAAAATCAGTAACAGTAAAGCCCTGTTCTACGAGCAGTTGGGTCAATGTGCTTTTAGACCATAATTTGATATGTCCACCATCCCATAGCGGATTTGCATGACTGTCCCATTTGCCAAAAAGTGAAAGCATTACATTTTTAAGATAGCCATGGTAAGGTGTAGTTAAGATCAACTCTCCACCACCATTTTTCATTAATATCTTTTTACAGAACTGGATGAATTTTCTGGGGTCATATAAATGTTCGATCACTTCGGTGGCTGTTACCGTATCAAAAGTGAGCTGGGCAAATTTATCAGGCAATTCATCAGTAGACAGATCTTGGAGGGCAAAACGGTCGGCCGAAAACTGTTGGGCCATTTTTATTCCACTTTCAGAGGCATCAGTGCCATAGGCATTAAAGCCTTTTTCTACAAACAATTTCACTAGAGCGCCGTTGCCACAACCTACATCAAGTACGGTTTTGTTGATTTGTTTATCCAACAAATTGAGCACCGGAGCAGCAATATATCCATGTACATAGGTCGCTCCTGTATGGTTAAAGCCATAATCTTTATAATCTGCCATCAGCTAATGTTTTGATAAAGTTTAATGTATTTATTAATTAATGTTGTTGAATTGAAATCTTCTAAAATTATCCCTGGGGCAGTTTCCCTTATCTTTAGCCTCATATCTTCTTTTTCGTACGATAGATTCAACTGTGCAATAATATCTGAAATAGTCAAGTTACTGATCCACCCTAAATTTTTCTCTTGTACATAATCGAACAGACCTACTTGATCGGACAATAAAACAGGGGTGCCCATGCTTAAACTTTCAATCACCACATTGGCAAAGTTCTCGTTATAAGAAGTAAGTACCAAGAGGTCGTGTTTAGCCATTAATTCGAACTTCTCCTTGTTGTTGACCTGACCAATCCATTTGATTTGATCTGAGATATTAAGCTCCAAGGTTTTACGTTTTAAGCTTTCTACATAACTGTTTTCTCCAGAACCCGCAATGGTCAGTTCCCAAGTAAAGTTTACACTGGCTAAAGCATTCAGCAACAGTTCTAATCCCTTTTTTTCTTCTATCCTTGAAAGGAATATAAGTTTAAACATTGATTTAGGGGCAAGCGTTGGCTGCGGGTTGTTTGCTTTAAGAATAGGGAAATTGACCAGATTAGGAATAATGGTTATACTTTTTGGTTGGATAATGGCCAACACATCTTGTTTTTCTTTCTCACTAGTTACGTGGACGTGACAGTATCTGAGCAAATTTTTGCCGATGGTGTTATGGATGATCGATTTAAAACCTGCATTTCTGTTTCCAGCAGTGTAATTGGTTAACATACCCCTTGGCGATAACACCACAGGAACATTATACCATTTGGCCAAGGTACAACTAAAGATGGATACCAAATTCCACCAAGCATGGATATGTACTACTAAATGGAGTTGAGTGTATGACCTGATTTTTTTTCTTAATCCTGATAGTAAAGCAGGCGAAAAATGAGTATGGTCTTTTGTTAATCTTTTGAAATAGGTAACATCAACGCCATCAACCTTGGCGGGCTTGTTAGGTTCAACATCGAGTTCTGTTTTGCCGTTTGCAGTTGTAGTGAGCACTTCAGTGTCAACGTTGGCTTCAACTAAAGCTTCGCAAAGCTTGCTTACCGACATGGTAGGCCCACCATAGATGTAAGCTGGTTTATATGCTGCTGTGATCTGCAGTACTTTTATAGACATTCAGTTCGGTTAATGTATTCGACCTTTTGAGGATCCAAAAAATGGCCATCATGGCAAGGTATCCATAAAATATATTGTTCACTAAAAACTCAAAGTTGTTACCTCGCCATAAATTTTGAAAAATGGCATTAAACATCACAATACAGCCTAATTCATAGCCGCCAAATAATTCTTCGGCCTTATTGCACATCCATTGGGTAATCCAGCCATATAAAAAAATAGAAATAAATACACCAATCAAACCAGCACTTACATAACCGTCTACTACAGGTCTGGTTTTAGCTGAAACTGTAGATGTTTGATAAGCCACACCAGCTTCATATACCCTTTCCATTGAAACAGTCTCCGTTACAAATTTACCAGGCCAAAGAGCTCGTGGAATAATAGCCAGTACAGAGTTTTTTGCAATTTCTAAACCATAATACCCACGCTCCTTGGGAATATGTTTCACAAAAGTGGTAAACATACTGATCTCACTTAGCCTATTGGTTAAAAAGGTCCAGTTGGTTTCCTGTATTACTGGGGCCTCGTTATTTAATAAGGCATCAAATGCTTCTTGTCTAGCTTGTGCAGCCGATTTTTGACCAGACCAAGATTGCGACCTTACAATATTTGCAAAAGTTGGAAGGATATATAATAGAATATAAACCGTTGGAATGGCTAAGGTAAGGATTACTCTTTTGTAATACGGATAGAGCAAAAAGCTGATGATGATCACGTTGATAATGATACTTTCCTTATAACCAGTTAACGTTGAAGCCAAAAAATTGAATACGAACAAGCCACCACCGAAAATCATATAGCCTGTTTTTCTTTGTACCAAACCCCTTACCAATACCAATGCACTACAAGTAATGGAGATGTTGATCAACCCATAAGAAAACTGATGGATACTGGAAATTCTTGAAGTAACACCACCTAAAATATAACTTACCACACATAACCAGATCAAAAAGAAATCTAAATTTAAGTTGAGCTTATGTTTAATTACCGGAAATTGTTTGATCTGTACAATCATACCTGTAACTAGTGCGGCATGGGCCAGTAAAGACAAACGTTGACATTTGGCAATGGCATAGGTTTGCTCATTTACCTTAAAAGGCAGGTAACTTATTTTGTTAAAATATTCATATCCGAGATGGTCCAAAAAATAAAAAATAGAGGTACAGCACATAAACCCTGCAAAAATTAATTGCACCAACACAATGGGGCGCATGATCTGTTTGGTAAATGGTAGATCCAATGGGATAAACCTTTGTTTGGAAAACAAGGTCCAATAAAAAATGAAGAAGGAACCCAACCAGGCAACGAGATAAGAAACAATAGGGTCTATTTGAACAACTACAGAAATGATCCATGGAATATAGATTAATATCAATATCTTCTGTTTGGATTGGTTTTGGGTACTATCTGTTAACATATTTGGAAATGGCACTTACCTGTTGTTCAAAGCTCCAGTTTTGGATAGCCTTGAAAGCATTTTGGCCATTGTTTTTTAGTATGACTTTATCTTTTGTTAAAGCTATTAATTTTTGTGACAAATCTGTTAGATCTCCACTTTTAAAAATAGCACCTGTATCTTTTGTCACCAAATCTATCGCACAACCAACCTTGTCTGAAACCAATGCTACCTTACCCGCCGCCATTGCCTCATTTACGGCTAGGCCCCATGTTTCTCCAGGTCCTTTAGAGGGAAGACAAAATAGGTCACAGGCTTGATAGACTACTGGCATTTGTGTCTGATTTTGAAAGCTCATAAAATGCACATTGCCTAGTTGGTCATTTTCCACCTTTAGCTTTAGCTGCTTTTCCAATACGCCATTACCCACAAACAGTAAATGGATGTGTGGAGCATTGATTTGCATAAAAGCAGCTAACAACAGTTCTGGGTTCTTTTTCGGTTCTAACTTCCCCGCAAATAAGATAAGGATGTCTTCTTCGTGAATATTTAATTCCTTTCTTAATTGGTCGGCTTCAGCTTTTCTACTGATCGCAAAACGCGTATTGTCGATAGCATGGGGCACAAAAACCAATTGTTTTTCCTTCAAACCATATTTTTTGAAATAGGCTTTATTTGCACTGCCCACATAAAATGCCGTATCCACATGTTTGTATACCCATCTTAAAAAGATACTTCTTATAATGTTTTTAAAGCCTGGTTGTTGGTCCAATAAAGTAGAATCCCCCCTAAAGTATACAGGTATCTTACCTTTGAAATGTCGCATTATTTTCAAATGGCTTTTATTGGCCCAACCGTAAACCAAAACCGCATCAGGTTTAAAGGTTTTGATCTGGGCAATGGCATTGGGGTTGATGATGCCCTTAAAATGATGGGTACCTTTATCTGTAGCTACGTTCTCTAAAAACTCATGGTCATAACCATCAGTTAATGGGATGTCCCAAGTGATGTTTTGCTTAAAACCATGATCGTATTTGTTCATTACCTGGTCGCCACTCGTATAAAATACTTTCACTTGTATCTTTTTAGACAGGAGTTTAAATACAGGTGCATAATACTGTATGGGATGCGTAGCGATGATGGCAATTTTCTTCATTTCTTACTTGCTCTTGGAGGTGTTGGCCAAATCACTGCTGATCACGATCTCAAATACTTCAACTTGTTTTTTTGTTAAAAAAGAAGCAGTGTAAGGATCAAACTCCGACCACTTTGTTGTTGGTATACTTTTATCCCTTATTTTTTTTAGATAGTCTTTTATGGTATCAAACGCAATACCGGCATCTTGGTCAAGGGTGATCAGTTGCCCCGCATTGCATTTTTTTAAAATGGTTCCCGCACTACTTTCGGGATGGAAGATGCCCAGTAATGGCTTTTTGGCAAGAATATAGGGATATAACTTTGAAGCGGTATAGGCAGAATCGTTTGAACCAATAATGAATAACCCATCAGCCTGTTGCATATTTTTAATACTCTGATAAAAACCAATCCTATTGGTATATTCTGTAACATAAGGAGCAACACCTATTTTTTCTGCAATGGGTAAAATGGTAGGTACACCCTTGCCTTTTGGGGCGTAGCTAGTACCAATAAAGTTAAAATGGATATTTTCGAACAGGGCTGGCTCTTGATCAAGGCCATATTTAAAGCCTTCTAACAAAACTTTAACTGCCTGTTGCATGTCATAACCACCACGGCCAATGTATACCAAATTGATACGGGTTGCTAATATTGGATAAGCCAAATCCAATAACTGGTCGTTCTGTTCCGCTATTTTAAAATCAAGATCGAAGGCACCAAAAGTAATCACCTCTGCAGGTTTATCTTTTAGTTGTGGATAGCGTTGTTGTAAGGTTTGGATATAGGTTCCAGAAACACTGATCAGGCCACCCACACTTTTCATGGCTATGGGTTCCAGATATTTATTCAATCGGTAGGAAATCCAATATTTTTTAGGCCGCTCTGCCTTGGGTTTATCCTTGTAAAATTCAGAATGCCAAGGGTCTTGCATATCAATTACATAAGGTATACCAAACTTCTTTTGCCAATAAGCACCCAAAATACAAACTGGAAATTGCGTAGTAGAGAAGTAGATCAGATCATATTTTTGTTGACGAAGCAATTGGTTTACTTTTTTACGATAAAACCATAAGGAGCGTAAGGCAATGCTACCCAAACCAAATTTACTCGTCCATTTTTTTGAAAGCGCACCAACTTTGTGTACAATACTCGATTTTGGAACAGATTGTAGCAATAATGGATCTTTAACCATATCTACATACTGCTCATCTACCATTACTACTTCAGCTTCCCATCCGTAAGTCTCAAAATAAGGTAAACTCATGCGTACGCGTTGCATGTCTGCTGCATTTACAGGAGGGAAATATGGGGAGATAATAAGGACGCGTTTCAATTGTTTGGATTAGCTAGTAAATGATTGATGATCATAAGGAATTTCTCTTTTTCGGTCTCCCAATTTAGTATCTCCTCTGCATAATTGGCAGCTTTAACCTGATGTTGGTTTAATAAAGTTTGATCTTCAATATAGGTTTTTATAATTGTGGCCAAATTAGACGGATTTTTCTTTTCATAGACCATTCCCATATTAGGATACATTGTCATAAAGCTTTTTTGTGCCGTTGTATCTGAGGCAACAATGGCCAAACCTGCTTGTGCATAAGTGAAAATCTTATTGCTCAATGCAATATCGTTATTGATAGAGAAACCTGGTTCGGTAGCAAGTCCGATATCATATTGGCTGGCAAATTGGGCAAGTTCGGTAGCTACGATTGGCGGATGGAAGATCAGTTGTGGAGGTTTAACAAAGTGAAGTGCTGCAATGAACTGCTCAAGTTCATTATTGACGTTTGGACTTAAAAAACCTAAGATATGGAACTCGATGACTTCCTGTTCAAGTATTTTAAGTGCAGCAATTACATCTTGTAAACCTCTTGATAAACCCACATTTTGAGAGAACCAGAATAATTTTAGAGGTACTGAACTTCTCGTCGTATTCGTCGGTGTCAATGTAACCTTTGGAAATACATTTAATAGCGTAGTGAATTTTAGGACGGGGTATAAAGCCTCATATCTTTTGGCAATTTCCGGACTACTGGTGGTTAAATAATTAGTTGATGGAAAATATTTATCCTCTATGTACTTTTTTAGACGGACATCTACATTGAGGTCGCTGTCACTCATTTCATATCGATGTAAATCTTCTGCATCAAAACCACATTTGGCCTTAAATTTTTGTGCAGCCGAAACTGCTGCTGGTAAAGCGGCAAGATTATGGGCAATATAAAGTGCTGCACGGTTGTGCCTGGCTTCATGTAGGAGTTGAAAAGTACATCTCCCTATGGTTAGTTCGGCCAAACCATAGTTAAAACCCAATAATTGCACTAGTTTTTGGCCAATTTTTAGTTTGACCCTACTCCACCAATAAGCAGTCTTTTCTTTGATGGGATCACCACCAACTCTTATGGTTTTCCATTTTTTTTGAGGAAGTAACACCTTGTCAAGGTCAGTTCCCCATTCATTCCAATATTGGTAAATAACGGTTACCTCATATCCTGCTTCTACCAAGGCATCGGCTTCTTTAACCAATCTTGGATTTAAAGAGGGTTGACCCGAAGTAACCAGTACAATCTTTTTTGCAGTTAATCCCATCTGGTAGAGGCTATCAACGGATGGTTTTGTTTGATAAATAAAAAGTCAGACTGATACAAAGCATTGTCATAAGGCCTGCGCATCAATGTACAGATATCGTAGAGTATAAAGCCATGGCTTTTCATAAAATGAATAACTTCATCTACCAATGGTGCACCTTTATAGATGCCAAGTAGAGATACTTCAATCAATACCAATTGGGCCGATTGTAAGGTTTTGATACCTCCCTTTAATATTTCGAGCTCGTAACCCTGCGTATCTAGTTTAATCAAATCGATTTTTTCAAATCTGGTATCTGCTACGATTTGGTCAAGTAATTGCAATTCTATCTGTTCAATTTTAGCATTGGTTTCATTATCCTCCTTAAAGACAGAACTTGCCGTTTCATAGATGTTAAAGGTTACATTTTTGGTTTCGGCACCGAGTAAGGCGATACGAAGTTCAGTATTTGGTATTTCATTTAATCTCTTAGAGAGGATGTCTTCTTTTGCCTTCTGTCCTTCGATCATTAAGATATGTGCCTTCGGGAATATGGCCGCAACTTCTAAAGCCCAACCCCCTTTATAAGCACCGATGTCTAAAATGTGCTGAGGTTCAAAACCCAATTCTTTTAGCCTTAACAGACTTGACGCTTGATTCGGAACCCCAAGTCTGTTCTTTTTAGATACTTGACGAACTTATGTGGAATTAACCGACTAATGATCATAGTTATGTTGTGCTAAAGGTTTAAGTAATCTTTTGTAATCACAGGCACATCAAACCTGGCGAGCGCTGTTGACCTACATTTGGCCCTATCTATATTGGCAATCTTTGGAATTGCAGCTAGCATTTCTGCTTTATTATTTACAATAAAACCGGTAATGTTTTCTTCGATGACTTCTGGAACTGAACCACGCTTAAAGCCAATTACAGGGGTTCCACAGGCCATAGCTTCGGCCATTACCATTCCAAAAGGTTCATCCCATTCAATTGGGAACAATAAGGCTTTCGCCTTACCTAAGTAGTGGTTTTTCTGTTCGTCATTTAAAGCACCTAGATAGATGATCTGTTTACCATCAAATTTTGGTTCTAAAACTTCCTTAAAATAGGCATAATTATCGGGTGTATCAGGGATGTTGCCCCCAATCCAGAGTTTATTGCCTATTTCTAGTGCTACTTCAATAGCGGTATGTAGTCCTTTTATTTTATCTAGTCTACCTAAAAACATAAATGGGGCATCTGCTGCTACATGTTCATTGAGTTGATAGGCAGAAAAATCAATGGCATTGTAAACTGTTTTCCAAACACCTGCCACGTTTCCTGTTGATACACAATAATCGCTACAGGCAGTAAACACCATGTTTTGATTGGGTAGGGAATTGATGAATCTGATTCCTTTTTGGGAAACTGGTCTACCATAGGTCATGATTTTTTTTGCAGCACTATTGGTAATGGGGAATAAGTAAGCTAAACGACCAAAATTATGGATAAGGTCAAAATCTTTTCTTTTTGAGAATAAAAACCGCCATGCAAATACTAATTCCTTTGCCTTTTGCCATTTTGAGCGGTTAAGGTTGTTGATGCCAAAAGTATAGACCTTCCCGGAAATATTAGAATTTGGCCCTGCTAACAAACTCACTTCATGTCCCATTTTGGTATATTCTTCAGCAAACATATAAACCAACCGTTCATGTCCGCCATATAAGGGTGGTGGTACAGAGATACCCGGGTCCATCATTAATAATATTCTCATTTTGGGCTTTGTGCGTTGTTAGTTATTTGTGATCAGTTGCTTGTTGTTAGTTATTCATTTTTCCTTGATTTCAGCTTTGGTCTGTTATTTCATCAAGGATTTATAAATATCGACATATTTTTGGGCTGAAATCTCGAGGGTCAGGTTTTCTAAGATATATGCTCTTGGACTAAAAGCTTGCTGTTGTAGTTTTTGGTTGAAATGCTCAAGTACTGAAGGAAAATCTTCTTCACCTTTAAATTTGATCCCACATCTTTCGTCCCAATAAGGTACAGAACTTACTGGTTCATATTTTACAAGATCTGGATAGTAAGAAGGGTCTTGCCAATAACCACCTCTGTCCCATGCCAATATTGGCGTATTGGTGGATAAGATTTGCTGATAGGCTATACCCTGGGATTCGTGTGTGCATAAAAAAATAACCGCTTTACAAACGCTTAATTCATTGATCAGATCTGAAGGTTTGTAACTGCCATATTTGATATAATGATAACTTAATCCTTTTTCTTTTAATTGATTGATGATAGGGTCTAAAAGGGCTTCCTGATATTTGCCGTTTTCCCATCGTATTTTATCGTAGATCAAAAAATCTACATTTTGTTTGCCTTCTTTGATTTTGGTAGACCATTTTTCAGTATCAATACCAACTGGCCAAGCCATTACTTGATCATGGTAATAGGGCTTGCACATCTCTTCCATCCAAGGGCCGGGTACCAACATCTTTTTAACGTTTGGATAAAGGGTAAAAAGATCAGGGCAATCTATAGGGTGCGAAAATACACCCGCTCCAAATAGGATAGGGTTTTTAAATCTTTTCTCAAAAATGAGATGGGGTTTTCCAATTACACCGATCAACTCGTTAGGATTTTTTTTGGCGTACTTGTAGTCGTTAAAACGATAAGGAATTTTTAATCGCTCTAAACCATGCATCAATTCTAAGGCCACCATCATTACACCCCCAGGCCTCGCTTTACCCCTTAGTATTCTCCTGATGATTTCTCTTGGATAACGATCATACTTGAACCAACGGTCGTGTTTGGGTTCCTCGTAAAATATATTTAAAGTCAAACTCATTCTTTAATTAGTTCTTTGCTCTCAAGCCCTGCAATTTGCCCCTCAATGTGTAAGTGATCTGTTAACTTATATTTGAAATGCCCATTTTTAAGCGCTCTTGCTGCTGCAAATTCTACAGAAACATTGGGTACTTTCTTTAGGCTAGGATTAAAAAACTCTTTGATAAACCTGATCAAACTACCAAAGCCAACTACTCTGTAAGGATAGCTATAGATTTCATTTAAACAATACAGCAGAAATTCTTCATAGATTTCTTTATTGCGTACAAAATAACCTCTGGTAGTAATAACCGCTCTTTTGGTATCAAACTCAAAGCCTTTTACCTTAAAGTCAAGTTGTTCTTCCATATCCATTACAAAATTTTCAGAAGGGAAATACCTGCCGCTGATTTTAAATATCTTGGTTTCTGAGGGGATATGCTCTAGTATCGATAAAAGGATCAAAATCTCGTTGATACTTTTATTGGTGAACTGGTATTGTTTCAAATGTACAACCTGTACTTCATTGATAATGGGTCCTAATCTTGAAAAATCATACTCAAAAGAATTATCTGCCAAAATGATTTTTGTAAAACCAACCTCTTTTAGTCTCTGTAAAGTATGGATAGTTTGTCGTTCCCGTTCTTCAAGAGAAAAGAAGCTTCTGGTTAAGTTAGGCATCTGTTTTGGATGGACACAGGAAGTTACAATTGCAATCATTTTTGTTTAAGGATGTATTGAATAATTCTGGCAGTTTTCCAACCAAATAACAGCGCAATTTTTTGAATTTTTGGACCGCCAATAGAAGGCTGATATTTTTTAGGACTAATTAAAGGTAGTTCTTTTAAGGCTATTTTATAAACCGATGGATATTGTGGAAAGCTCTTTATTGCAACATCCATTAGCAATTTATATAGGGCTAATTGAGCGGGAAACATATTGGTTTTTTCTGTTAGAATTTTCTTTTTGATCAAGGCAGCATCAAGCATACTTTTGATTTTTGCCTCGGAATTTATTCTTGATAAGGTGTTGCCTGTTTGTTTTCTGTAATAGCTAAATCCTTGGTCACTATAGATAATACCTTTTGAATTTAAAATTACTCGGGCAAAGTATTCTCCATCATCATCTAATGTTAAAGCTTCGTTCCAAAACCCAGTTTTAACTATTATGCTTTTTGGTGTTAACCAGGAGTGTACAGCAATCATAGAACCATATGGTGTGTACCCCCCCCATAAATGGGTTAAAAAATCTGCAGGATCATCAGAACTCTTTAAAAAATATTGTTCATATTTACTTGGTGCTTGTTCTGCAATGGAATCATTATCATTAAAATGAATAGTGCTAGAAACTGACACATATGCTGGATGTTTTAGCAGTAATTCTACCTGATTTTCAATTTTATTCTCACTCAATAAATCATCTCCATCAAGAAATTGAAAAAAATCGCCGGAGGCATGTTTGATCCCAGTATTTCTAGCTATAGCTGCTCCTTGATTTTGCTGTTGAATTATTTTGATCCGTTGATCCTTAAACTCTTTGGCAATGGAGAAGGAGCTATCTGTAGAACCATCATCAACAATAATAAGCTCTATATATTTCCAAGTCTGATCAAGTACACATTTAATGGTTGAAGCTATATACCTTTCAACATTATACATGGGGACAATTACAGAAACTAAAGGAAACTTCATTTAAGAGAATAGTTTAATCTTTTGGATAGTTTAATTGCAGGTCTTTCTATAGCAAGATAAAATACATAAGCAAAACCAATAGCTATTAATAATTGTACAAAAAGATAAATCAACTCATAATCGTTAACATTTGGGTATATTCTTTTGGTAATACTATTAATATAGAGGAGCACAAGAGGGTGAATTATGTATAGCGAATAAGATATTGTGCCTAAAAAATTTAATAGACTTAGCTTAATATGCATAAAAGTGATCATCAAAATTGCGATGATGACTAAAGCTAGTACCAATAAGCTAAAATGATAGCATATGATAACTGAACAGAGGAACATAGTAACTAAGTAAGCCAGGTGTTTGGTATTATGGTAATGCATAGTTGCCATTCCTAGTGCAAAGAGTGCTGTATAATTGGTAAGTAAATAATAGGAATTTGGAAGTGAAATAAAACACGTTGCAGAGAATAAAATTAAAAATGCTACCCTAAAGAATATAGAGTTATTTAAAAAATATAGGCAGCCAATTAAGATATAGAATTGAAATTCAACACTTAAAGTCCAAAATACATGATTGTAGAAATCCCATTTTGTAAATGGTACAATATAGAAAACGTGAGCAAAGAATTGACCAGGAATAAATGGTATACTTTTGCCTTTAAATGTAGGGAAAAATGTAATGATCCAGAAACTAAATAAAGTTAAAAAGATAGTAAAAAGGTAAACGGGGTCTATTCTAATCGATCTTTTTAAAAGAAATTTAAAAAAATATTTTGGATGATAATTAGTTTTTAAAAGAGAAAGCGTAATGACATATCCACTAATAAAAAAAAAGACATGTACACCTAACTGTCCATAATTTAAAACATCTGCAATAAATTGATGGTTTTTTAGTCCAAAACTGGCATGACAAAGCAATACAGCTAATGCTGCTAAACCTCTAAGGTATTGTATACCAGGAATTATGTTTTTATCTAGTGCCATTAAAAATTTTAACCCACCTCTCTTTATTAGTTGTATTTATTGGAGTTTTATTATGATTAAACCATGGTTGTTTTAAATATTGAATATATAAGTCTTGATTGGTATCGATTTCAATTATTCTATCTATCAAACTTGAAAAATCCAACTTATTAAACTGTATATCCATTTTAATTTTACGACCTAAATATTTTAATTTCCTTTGTATGCGGTGAAATGGGTTTTTATAAAATAGAGGTCTGATGTCAACGAAATTTGACTGCGAAATTTTTTCTAATGAAGAAACTATACTATTGTATCGATAATTAACATATTCTGGAGCATTTAAAAAGCTTTTAGGATTAAATATCTCCGAAATGTTAGAATCTCCACAATAGATAGGGATACTATTGACTTGCATGGCATCATAGAGTTTTTCGGTTTGATAACCGGGATAGGCGTAGTTTTCAAAAGCAATGGTAAATTTATAGGGCGAAAGAAATTGACGTTTCCGTTCCCATATATCACCTTTGTACAGCGAATCGATAGAAGGCATATTGTTCATCGATTTACCTGGAGCATCTACTTTTTTATATTTGGAAAGCTGTTTAAAAAACTCCTCCCTATAGGGTACTTTGTGCGAATATAAAAAATTACAGAAACTTTGTTTTTGACTAATGATCTGATCAATATCGTTGTCTGATAGGTTTTTGATCAATTGGGTTGGATTAAGCCCATGCCATTGAATGCGCTTGTATTTTGGGTTATTAATTTCTTCTTCCAAAGGAATCCCAAATGCCCATTCGCATAATGATAGGTCAGGTGTAATATTTTCGCAATAATAACCTATCCTTACATAGTCTCCCTTTTTTGGGATATCGTTTCCATAAGGTGCAAATAAGATAAAATCAGGATTTTCATTTGCTTCAATAAATTCAAATTCATCTTGTAGTTCAAAGAAGATCTCTTTTAATGCGGTATTAAAATCGATACCATTCTGAAATTTGATGTAGATTTTTTTTTGCATTAGTATAGGGGTTTCTTTTCAAGTAAGTTTAGTTTTTGACCAATCACATTGTAGAGGAACTTCATTAATTTAACAAATGAAGTGTTTTCTATAAAGCGCCATTTTATAAAGATCTTAATCGTTTCAGTAATTGGGTAACCTAAAATGTTCATCCTAAAAAAAAAGATTTTTCTGTTTCGCCATTCAATGTCCTTTTGCTGGTTTTCAGGAATATTACCTACTGGTAGTACACTTTTCCATTTTTCAGATAACTTGATAGAATAGTGGACCCAATCTTTGTTTAGGCTTCCTGAAGAAAAATGTTCGATCAACAGGTTATTGAATACAAATATTTTGGATTGCTGCCCTACCTGCAAACAAAAATCAAGGTCGTAACAATGAAACCGATCAAAGGTAGTTTCATCGAAATTATGGTTTTGCCAAACTTCCTTTTTTGTAAATAGAAACACACCATCTAAGGTTTTAACTTCTGAAAATGGTTCGCCAATATTTTCAGTATTTGTCGAAATGGTTTTTCTATAATGTTGGATTAGATTTACATGATCAGTTTCATATAGACCCTGCGCCCAAACACTGGGCACAGAAGATTTGTATGTTGAACCTGCAACACCAATTGCTCCAATATTTTGGTTTTGTTCAAAGAACTGGATGATATCAACACCCCAGTTGGTCGATTTGATTAAAATGTCTTCATGCAAAAAGCATAAAAAATGATATTTGGCTTGGGTTGCGCCTAAGTTATAGGCTTTACAAATGCCATATTTTTTTACATTATTAGGAATTTGAATAAGCTCATATTCAATACCAATTGTATCGGCAATGCTTTTAGACACTTGATTATACAATTCTTGATTGATTGAACAAATAATGATAGAGATCATGAGGTAATTAACTTAGTACAGATATATTTTTTCTTAAGCTGATAAAAAGTTTTTCTAAAAGATAATAATAAGCTAAGGAAGCAAAATAGATGAAGATACTATTTAATAGAAGCAGGCCTGAAAATTAGCCACTAACAAAGCAAAAAAGCTTTAAGCTCATCTAAAGAAGTTATTCTACTCAACTTTTTTCGATGAATCTAAAATCTCCACTAATATTGATCATTTCTATTTGAGATTGGAGATATAAATAGATAGCCGCTATTTCTGTCATATCTACTGGTGCATGTAGATCTAGGTCTTTATTCTTCTGCTTGAAGATGATTTTCCCTATCGTGATTTTGATTTTAGACCATGTTGAAATTTCAGATCGATCACCGGCATATTCATAAAAAACACTAGCCCTATTTCCTTGATCGGTAATGTGTTTTTCATTTTTTAATGCAGATATACTTTGATCATGATAAACTGATAAGGCATTGTAGCCTGTATAATAGGCAATATTTGTCTGGAGATAGCTTATCCTTAAAGAATATTCCCAGTCCATCATTATATAACCTGTATGATATAATCCAATAATAGAAAGTGAAGTACGTCTAATTAGCAGGTGTACATCGCCAAAAGTAAAAGAAGGTTTTAGTCCTTCTTTCCATTGATTGAATTGAGTTAATCTACCTGTCTTCTCAATTTTTTTATAATTACTTAAGCTACTCACCAAGTCATTTGAAATAACTATATCAATTTTTGGATTTTTAAGCATATAATCTGCGCATTTCCTTATGGCGTTATAATCAAAAATGTCATCATCAATTATTTTTTTAATAATTAATCCTTTAGCTAATAACATTGCTTTATTCCAGCCATGGGCTTGTCCTTTATCGGGCTCCGAAATAAATTGATGAATTTTACCTTTATCAAATAATTTTTGAAGATATATTTGTGTCCCATCAGTGCTATTTCCATCAACAACTACAATTTCTTCAGTTGGTCTTATTTCTGAAAGTAGTTTGTTTAAAGTAATGGTTAAAAAAGCAAGACGATTTCTTGTGCTTATTATATAAGAAAGATTAAACATGTCTGGCTCTTTCATTGATTTTATCATTAGTATCTGTAAGATTATTTTATGTTAAAAATCATTATTTTTCTCAACTGAAATAAATGTCTTTGAGGATTTCTTTTCCTTAAAAAATCTATTGAATGCTTTAAGTATTGTAAATAATTAGAATTTAAAAAATGCAAAGCATTTAATTAAATATTTCAGGAAGAGAGATTAGTTATGTTTTCTTAAAAACAACTTTAATTGTCCAAATGTGAATCTTGTAGATCTAAATTTGGGTGCTGTTATGATTTTGATAATTATTTTTTTAAATGTATTTAATCTATACCCATCGGTCTTTATAATGGCCTGTAATTCGGAATGCCATTTTATAGTTTCAAATTTTCTTTTGGCTTTTGCCTTTAACACATCTTTATTATCTAAAAAGGAATACAAGTTTTTATAGCAGAGTTCAATCTCATATCCAAACTTGTCTTGTTGGGAGATTGATTTGGATTTTTCATGTAACCTAAAATGAACTAATAAATTATCTGTGTATAATATATTTGGATAGATACTAATGTACTTTAAGGTATAATCCCAATCGAAATAGTAGTGCATATCTTCAGAAAATTTTGGAAGAGTGTTCATATGATTTTTTCTAAACCATATGCCAGGTTGATGATATTTATAGTTATTAGGGACGATTTTTAAGATATTATTTATTTCAATATTTTCATTTTTACTAATACATTTAGAATCCATACTGTTATCAAAATCATCAAGAACCGAACCTGCTACCAAATCACAATTTGATTCTTTGAATAGACGGCCAATCTCAAATAAAGCATTTGGTGCTAACAAATCATCGCTGTTGATCCAATTAAAGATTTCTCCTAAACATAATTTAAATCCTTTGTTTATTGCGTGTGCCTGTCCAAAATCGGGTTCTGAAGCCCAAAGATTGATTTTTTTGTCATATTTTTTAATAATGTCTAATGTCTCATCTGTACTACCGCCATCCATTATAAAATATTCTAAATTTGGATAATTTTGAAGTAAAATTGACCTAATTGTTTGTTCTATAAATATGCCTTGATTATAACTTGGAGTAACTATTGAAATTTTTGGCCATTCTTTTTCTGCTAAATAGATTGTGGGTGAAACTTCCTCGTTCCATGGCCAACCATCTTTATTAATTGCAGGTGGTAAAGACTTTAATATACCATCATTATAGGAGTTGGAATCGTGAACTAAATTTATCATATTTTAAATTCATTTATAACAGAAGATATATAGGTAATTTCATCTATTTTAGTTGCAAAGGAAATAGGTAGACTTAGTGTTGTATGATGGATCAGTTCGGAAATAGGAAAAGATTGATCTCCAATTTCATCTAGATAACCTTTTTGTTTGTTTGGTGCTAAGGGATAATGGATTTCCGTTTTAATACCCTTGTTCAAAAGATATTCTTTTAACTGATCTCTTTGCTCACATCTTACATTAAAGATATGATAAGCATCACTGATGTTTTCCTGTTGAACAGGTAAAATGATATTTGGATTGGTGATATTGTTTAAATAAACGTTTGCCAATTCTTTTTTATAAGCGTTGAGCCTGTCGAGGTCTTTGAGTTTTACCCTTAAAAAAGCGGCTTGTAACTCATCCAGTCTACTGTTGATGCCGATATAATCGTTGTAATATTTTTTGTGGGAACCGTAATTTCTTAAGGCCCTTAACTTAATGGCAAGTTCTTCATTATCTGTTACAATTGCACCGGCATCGCCCAAAGCTCCCAAATTTTTTGTAGGATAAAAACTAAATGCCCCAAATAGCCCCCAAGTACCAGTCATTTTGTTGTTTACGGTGGCCCCATGAGATTGTGCACAGTCTTCTATAACAGGAATTTGATGTTGATTGGCTATGGCCATAATGGCTTCCATTTCGCATGGTTTACCATATAAATGCACCACCATAATGGCTTTGGTATTGCTGTTGATGTTTGCTTCGAGCAGCTCAGGATTGATGTTATAGGTTTCAATTTTGGGTTCTATCAAAACTGGCTTCAAACCTGCATTTACAATACTGGTGATGGTGGCGATATAGGTGTTTGCAGGTACCAAGACTTCAGATCCCTTGGGCAGTTCGAGTGCGAGCAGCGAAAGATATAAGGCATCGAGTCCCGAGGCCAATCCGATACAATACTTGCTGCCACAATATTGAGCAAATTCTTCTTCAAACAATTTTACCTGTTCGCCAAGAATATACCATCCTTTGGCCAAGAAGTTAGTTAATACTTGTTGAAACTCTTGTTCATAAGGCTGATTTACCAACCTTAAATTTTCATATTCTATCATGTGTAAGGCTCGTAAATATAATCCTGAGGATCAAAATAAGCTGAGGCAAGTACCATTAATATGGCATCTTCACTAAACTGGTCCATGGTATGCCAATCTTCTGGGTTGATGATTAAACACTTTGAAGGATGATCCAGTAAGAAAGCTTCTTCTGATTTGCCATTATGATTGTTGATCCGGCAGCTGCCCTGTATGCAGATGGCTGCCTGAATGGTTTGGTGATGTCGATGTCCACCTCGAACCGAATCGTCAACACCGTAGATATAAAATATCCTCTTGATATCAAAAGGAATAACTCTTTCGATGACTGTTAAATTACCCCTACTATCGGTAAAGGTTTTAAGATCTATTAGTTCTGCCACTTTAAATAATTACGTAAACGGATTAGGTTAGTTTTGATCCTCATATTAAAGAATATTATCTTTTTTGAAGAGAATATAATGGCTCCCATTTCATTTTGTAAAATGAAACGGAAAATGCCACTGTTTTTTGGGTTGATATTTACCCTAATTACACTTTTATCATCCAGTAGGTTTCTTTTTTTATTGAATTTGTAAAGTGTAAGAATATATTTTGAATAGACCCTTTTTATAATATTGGAGCAACTATTTATTTCATAATCTTGTAGACCTAGAGTTACACAATTATTATTTATTCTTAAATTGTGAAAATGGTAATAGATGAGCGGTTTGTTACCAACAAGAAACTTGTTGTTTGAAAAACTTAACTCACTTTCATAAATGTTCCAGGGAGCTCTTCCGCATGTTTTCAACTCAATTGGCTGTATATCTTTGAAATTCTCTTCCCAATCGTCCAAATATTTTTGATCTGCAAAATAGCCGGTTGTTTGATCATGGTAATCACCACACCAACTGATACATTTTTCTTTCCAGTCTTTTAAAACTGAAAGGCCATTTGTTGTATTGGGAAACGATTGAAAACTTACATTATATTTTCCATAATGAACCAGATGTTCTAAATGGTTAGAGAAATCATGTGGAGTAATTAATATAGCATTAATATCATAAGTCTTGAATATTTCTTCTGGTGTAGAGTAAAAATAGATATCTGCATCTAATGTGGTTATTCTATTGCAATCTTTGTAATTTTCAAGGATGTAAAGTGGTACAATAGGACTTAAAGTAAAATAATATTCTACTTTGCTACGATTGGTTTTTGCAGCTACTAATTCTGGATAGAATTCTTCAAGTTCTGTTAAAGTTAGTATGGTAACGTTTTGGTGCTGATTTCTTGCGAAATAATCGACCACATTATCATCTAAAGCCAGAATATATAATGAATAATTATTGCTTAATACGACATCTAAAGATTGGATTAAACATAAGCCCCTACTTAAGTAGTTTTGGTCAAATAAGGTAGCAAAATGATATGTCATTTTTTTCTTCCCTCTATAAATAATGAGTCAGGTTTTCTTACAATTTTATCTTTTGTATCTAATTCGTATTGTGTCCAGTTTGGGATCTCACTTTCAAATGCATCTTTTATGCTAACATCTTCAAAACCTAATTGTGTTAAAATATGAGTTAAAGAATATCGATCATACATCCATTGATGGATTTCACCACTTGATCTGAAATGACCAATTTCTTCTTGTTCATTTTTTTTGTGGGAAAAGAATCCTCGTAACTCTCTTACAATTCTTTTGATAGCCTTTTTTAAGGTAATTTCCCTCTTTGCGGTCACTTTAAGTTCTTTTGAACTTTCTCTTAACACCCTACCTTCTTCTCCAATTCTTTCATATATAAATTCTTCATTAATAATATGGTCTCGAAATAGATATTTGGCCATTTCTCCTCCATTATAGTTTCTTACAGTTTGATCATACATTTCAAGAAGAACCCAATCGTAATTTGCTCGAGTATATTCGTCACTAGGGTCTTTAATTCCGAGATCTAAATATTTGAGATATAATCTAGTTATTTGTTCTAAATCTGGAATAGCAATTCTAATTATTGCACTGGGTTTTAAAACTCGATAACACTCTTTTAAAAAGATAAGAGCATCGGGTTTTGAAAAATGCTCTAAAACATGAGAATGATAAACAACATCAAAACTATCATTGGCAAAAGGGATACCATTTAATAAGTTATGGGCAATTACATTTTCACTAGTAGAAGTGAAGTCTAAATTGGTCCAAACTTCGTGCTTGGCATAACGATAACCACAACCAAGATTTAAATATTTCATATTTCTCTTTCTTTATATAATTCTATATTCTTTAAGTAGAATCCTTTCCATAAAAAAGTTATTCCATTCCTATGAAAAGGTTGGTCACAATAACTTGGAAAATTCGTAATTAGCTTATATTGAGGTATAAAGTTGTCGAGCAAATTTTGTTCATTAAAAAATCGACAAGGATAGCTTGCTTTATAAATTTCTTCATGTACGGTTTGTACAGTAAAAACCTCATTTATTATATTGCTGGATATGCTAGTGCGATCTATTAGAATATTTTCAATACCGTACTTGATTACTTGATTTATAATTGTCTCTGGACTTTCAAGATATTGCAGTACACTCGAAAATAGGACCACATTAGGTTGATGCTTAAATGCTTCCTCTAATGAATATTCAAATAATAAAATATCATTTTGGAATTCTTTTTTACCAATCTCAACAAAATGACTTTGCTCTACAATAATCCATTTGATCTTGATATTTTTTAGCCACATTCTATTTTGAAAATAAGTAGAGCCTAAACTACCACCAAAATCAACCAATGTTAAGGAGTTATTATTTTCTAAAGCTATTTTTTGTAAAATTGATAGTATTGCCCATGAATATTGGATCTCATCAAATAAAACAGAATCCCTTTCATAGACTGCTTTTCCGTCTCTTACTGCTTTTGAAGAATTTAATACCTTTTGGAGAATGTTATCCTCGTTATATCCAGTGGATTTAGCTTTAGCCTCTGCCCAACTGGTATAGGGCTTAGACCACATTTCAATAGGTTTAGTATTAAAAATAGTCCTTTTAAGCCCGATAATAGCTGGTGGTATGAGTTTTTTTATAAAATGTTTCAATTGTTTAATCTTCATTTAGTAAGTTTGAAGTTGCTACCATAGAGCCAGCATGTACTGAGAATGGAAATGTTCTCTCTGGTGTAGGAGAGTCGAAAATCTCAAAGCCTAGTTGATCATCAATCCAATCGTACATGACGAGGTCACTAGCCCCTAACCAGGCATAAACAGTATAAGTATCTGGTATGAAGTTGTTTAGAGTAATCTCACACTCATATACTTTATTTTTATGATTGAAGTCAATAAACTGTTTAAATGAAGGAAAAGCTTCCATAATGGTTATGCTAATACTGTTTTTAATACCAAAAGCTACATAAGCAGGCAAGGTATCAATAGAACTATCTACCTCAAATTTGATCTTTAAGATATAGTTTGGTTGTTTTCCAGTTAAACTTACCTGAATTTTAGAAAAACTTGGTCCAGCTTTTTGTTTACTTCTTATCCAATAGTCATTTAAATATTGTGCCTGGTTTTTTTGATAAAACTTAACGGCTTCACTAGCAGTAGAGTTGAAGACTACTTTTCCGTTGTTTAAAACAATCCCCTTGTTACAAAGCTCAACTACTGCATGCATATTATGGCTTACAAAAAGCACAGTCCTTCCTTCACCCTTACTCACTTCTCCCATTTTACCTAAGCATTTTTTTTGAAATTCGGCATCGCCAACGGCCAAAACTTCATCAACGATTAGAATTTCACTTTCTAAGTGGGCAGCTACCGCAAAAGCCAAACGCACATACATACCCGAACTGTATCTTTTTACTGGGGTGTCAATGTAACGTTCAACACCAGCGAAATCTACAATTTCATCGAACTTTCGTTTGATCTCTTGCTTGCGCATCCCCAAAATGGCACCATTTAAGAAAATGTTTTCCCTACCGGAGAGTTCGGGGTGGAAGCCGGTACCAACTTCTAAAAGACTGGCAATTCGGCCCTTACCAATAATTTTTCCTGTAGTTGGACTTGTAACTTTACTTAAAATTTTTAATAATGTGCTTTTTCCAGCTCCATTTCTACCAATAATTCCAACGGCATCGCCCTGTTGAATTTCGAAGTTTAGATCTTTTAAACTCCATACAATATCGCTAGCACCTTTTGTACTACGGTCGTTTGTTTCGCCGATTCGTAAAAATGGATCTTCTTTGCCTCGGATTTTTGCATACCATCTTTCCAGGTCACGGCTAATGGTACCGGTGCCAATTTCTCCCAGTTGGTAAGCTTTGCTCAAGTTTTCTGCTTTGATGGCTATGTTTGACATGTGATAAAAGGGTTAAGGTTAAGATTGAGGATAAGGCTAAACTGCCTAACCTGATGAACTAAACTTAAGCTCTTGATCAGTTTATTTAGCTCGAAATGGATTTTTTCGTTAATTTTTATTAATTCCTCAACTTTATTGTTATCAAAATACCCTACGTTTTTACCATATAATAATTGGCTTTTTGATTCCAATAAGGAACCTCTGGATATGATGTAGAAACGTTTTTTATCTAATTTAGTTTCTCTACCAAAACCCTCAGCCAAATTATCGGATATAGAAACTGATGATCTACGGATTTGAGAAGTCAGTGCGTAATCCTCTCTTTTTGGAAGATTGTTTGTTAAATTAAAAATTTGCACAGCGTAATCCATTGCTAATTTCCAAACCGACATTTCTGTAAAATCATTATACATGTTTGGGTATTTTTAGTCTATTATTTTTTATTCGGCACGAACCTCAACCTTATTATACAGTATCAACAAATGTTTTCTCTACTTTATTAAATATAATGGTGCCAAAAACTAAAAATATAAGGGTAACCAGAGTTGAATAACCCAAACTGCCCCAGCTAAATGCACCTTCGCCTAAGAAGCCATATCGAAATGTTTCGATAATTGGAGTCATCGGGTTATATTCAATCAACCAGCTATAGGTTGGGTATTTTGCAATGGCAGTAGATAGGGGATAGATAACTGTGGTGGCATACATCAACAATTGTACACCAAAGCCTACTAAAAAGGCCAAATCTCTATACTTTGTGGTCATGGCAGAAATGATCATGCCTGCACCTAAACCCAACAACGCCATTAAAGCAACCACAACAGGGAAAAGTACAATGGCCCAGCTGATGTTGAAATGTGCACCATTGAAATAATAATAGGCCATAAAGACAAGAAATAGGATCATCTGCACCCCAAAACGAACAAGGTTACTCACTACAATACTTAAAGGCATGATCAGCCTAGGAAAATAGACCTTTCCAAAAATACTAGCATTGTCCTTAAAAACTGTCGAAGTTTTGGTTAAACAATCAGCAAAATAATTCCAGGCTGTGATACCGGCCATGTAGAACAATGGTTTTGGTAGTCCATCTGTAGAAATGCCAGCTAGGTTACCGAAAATGAAAGTAAAAATAATGGTGGTAAATAGAGGTTGGATAAAAAACCATAGTGGCCCAAGGATAGTCTGTTTGTAGAACGAAACAAAATCACGGCGAACCAATAAGCCTAACAGGTCTCGATAAGCCCATACTTCTTTGAGTTTAAGATCTAAAAGGTTATTTTTTGGTGCTATTTCCCAATTTTCTTCGTTTTTACTCATGGTGCTTTCAACAAGTTGATCCGTTTAAAATAATATTTTTGAGGTGTTCGCGGTATTTCTCATAATTAAATACCTCATATACATTTTTTTGTAAAGTCAATTTCTCTATGTCGCCAGAAGGTTGGGCCAACAATTCGCTCAATACCTGTTCTACTTCATTGAGGTTATCTGGGTCTACCAATTTGCCCAATTTTCCATTATTTAAAGCATCAACGCTACCATCTTTATTGCCAGCAACAACCTTAAGGCCACTTGCCATGGCCTCAATAAATACAATGCCAAAACCTTCTTTTTTACTTGGCATCACAAATATGTCCGAGAGTAAAAAATGATCGCTTATTTCGGCCTCATCCACAAAACCAATCAATTTAATGTGCTTCCCAATTTTATATTCCGCAATGAGTTTCTCTAATCTGGCTTGTTCTTCGTCATCGGCCTTCCCAGCTAAGAGAAATACAATATTGGGGTCTTTTTCTACCAGTTTTGGCAATATTTTGATGACATTGTCATAACCCTTATACTTTTCTGTAGAAGATAACCTTGACAAGGAAATTAAAACAGTGTTGTCAATCGTGAGGTTATATCTTTTAAGTAATGGCTTGGGTTTACTAAAGTCGTTGGGGAAATAATAAAAAGGATCTAGACAATTATTTAGTACTTCTATCTTATTGTCGGCGATTTTATGTTCACTTTTTATTTTTTCTTTGGTATAATGGCTTACAGCAAAGATCTTATCTAATCTGTTGAGTGCCTTAAGTTTCGTTTCTGGTAATTTCCGCCAGATTTCGATGCCATGTGCAATTAAATAGACTTTTGTTTTTGGACTAAATCTTTTGATCAGATAACCAATGGACAATAAGTTGATGTGGCTTAACAACACAACGTCAGACTGCATGCCCTTTAATAAGGATTTGATAACAAAATATTTCCGGTTACCATCAAAAGCTACATATTGTTGTTTTCTTAAATATCTCGAATCGCGGTTAAAATTCTTATCATACATGCAGTGAACGGCAGGGGTAACCAGCTCATCTTGGCTCAAGTCGTATAAAGACCTACAAATGGTTCTACAGACTTTTTCTATACCTCCAGTAAACCCAAATACCTTTAAGGTTAAAAACAATACTCTATGAGCCATGGAATATTTTATATAAAGCAAATGCAGATGACCAATGCAAGTTATTTTCGTTGAAAGCAGTAACCAGTTTTTTCGCTCTTTTGTTCTGATATAAATCAGGAGAGGAAATTTCCTTATTTTTTCTCATCCACTCTTGAAAAGGGAAAGTAAAGCCCATTTTAGATCTATTCCACGTTTCTTCGGGTAGTTCATCTTTATAAGCTTCAATCAGTAAGCGTTTTTTCTGTAGCTCGCCATAGCGGATAGAAGGGTGGATAGAGGTTACCAAATTGATAAAATTGATATCCAAAAATGGAACCCTAGCTTCTACACCATGGCTCATGCTCATAAAATCAGTGTCCTTTAACAATTGGTTTTGCATGTACATATTCATTTCAAACCAACTTGCTCGCTCTTCGTCATTCAAGAATTTAATGCTGTCATCTAAAGGGATATTCTGTAGACAGTTGATTACCGTTTGGATATCTATATCTAACAGGTCGGCAATAATATCAGGTGTATATAATCCCCTCAAGCATAAATATTCACCAACTGGAGATTGAAAACTCAAATAATATAATCTTCTCAGTTTGATGTTTTTTAAAAACCTTGCTGATTTGATCATCTCTCTGCTCAGCTTGCTAAAGTTCTGAATTTTTCTGATCCGATCAAAAGATGGATATCCTCCAAAAAGTTCATCGGCCCCTAAACCAGAGAGTACAGATTTGATTCCATTTTCTTTAGCACATTTACAGATAAACCAAGTATTGATCCCATCATTTGTTGGTTGGTCCATGTTATTTAAAACGTTATCAAAATTATGGACAAAATCTCTATACGTAATGGTATGTTCTTGATGATTAGAGGCAACCCGTTGTGAAATTACTTTTCGATGCGAGCTTTCAGAAAAATCTATCTCATCAAAATTGGCAGAGATAGAAGTCAGGTTTCCTTTGGCATATTTGTCTGCCAACAAAGTGATGATACTCGAATCCAGTCCTCCACTAAATAATACGCCGATAGAAGTATCGGAAATCAGTTGGAATTTGATCGCTTTCGTTAATTCTTCCCTTACTCCTGCTATAGCTTCATTTTCATCGAGAATTTTTATGGCAGTTTTAAACTGATGGTAGGAGTGAATTTTATAAGATCGATCGTGTAGCTGATATTTTAAAAAACTGCCTTTTGGTAAACTATATACATTTTTTAAGGTCGTAAAAGGTTCTGGTATATGACCAAAGGCCAGATAGTAGATTTTCCAGTTTTCGTTGGTTTGCTGTTTAAAGCCAGTATGCTCAAAGGCTTTAACCTCTGAGGCAAATGAGAATTGATGTGCATCTGCACTATAGTAAAGCGGTTTTATTCCACTTTGATCCCTTACTAAATACACACAGTTTTTCGACTTGTCGTGTATGCAAAAAGCAAAGATTCCATTTAACTTGTTAAAGGCTTCCTCACCCCAACATTGATAGGCTTTGATAATAACTTCAGTATCTGTATCTGTTTTAAATGTAAAGCCTTCTTTAATTAACTCTTCTCTTAAAATCTTGAAATTATAGATTTCTCCATTGTGGGTAATCACTATATTCTCATCATCACTGAACATTGGCATGTGGCCGGCCAGGCTTAGATCCAAAATAGCCAACCTCCTGTTCCCTAGACATACCATGGTGTCTGTGTCTACAGTATATCCAAAATCATCCGGACCGCCATGTATCATACTATTACACATTAAGGTGATATAGTGTTTAAGTTGGTCGACCGAAAATTCTTTAGTAATTATTCCTGCAATTCTGCACATTTTTGGTTTGTTAAAGTAGGCCCCTTACATGGATTGGATTAGCAAATAAACCGATTTGCGCAAACATAGCTTCGCCCTCTCAGTTACATTAACTTTTAGTTAACTAGCTGATTTTGTATGTCTTATCTAATTGGCTCTATAAATGCCAAAGATGTATTAATTGTAATGGAATAACCTAGGTTTTGTAACCTTAATATTATTCCTTTTTTGTTTTTTAAAGATACTAATTCTGCTACAATTCCTTTAAATGGGCCGGCTTTAATTAAAACTTTTTCTCCCAATGAAACTTCATGGTCAATTACCTCAAGGTCAGTTGCATTTGCCAATAATAACCTTAGATCTTCAAGTTGTTTATCGGGTATTGCGGCAATTTTTCCAGAAAAATAAATAAAACGGCTAATGCCTGGTGTAGTCAATACTTCTGTATATTCTTTGGCCGAAATATAAATGAAAAGATAAGATTTGAGCAAGGGCTCTTCTACGATCTTCTTACGGTCACTCCATTGTTTAACCGTTTTTTTTAAAGGTAAGTAAGAAGTGATCTGTTTTTTGTTTAATTCATGTTGTGTTTTTTTTTCAGCACGAGATCTCGTATATATTGGATACCATTTATACGTATTGTCTATCATATGTAGTTCTGATTTTAAAAATGTTATCCTAAAAGAAGAACCTCTGACCTAGAGATTCTTCAAAAATTAAAAGGATTACAAAGTGCCCTTTAACAAAAGTTAATCATAAACAATTTTGATGTTGTCTTGTTTAAATAATCAACTTTTTTGGGCCTATTTGTCTTTTTTCTTCCAGAATTCCCACCATTTTTTAGGGTCATCGTAATAGCCAGAACCAGCATAACCAGAATAATCAGAATAATAATACGTACTGTTACCACCACCACGAGCATAATCGGTGGTATAGTAGTTAGAGTGTAGCGCATCATCTCCAAATGCATTTAATACAATTGCCCAGTTGCTCAAACCATATTCACGAGAAAGTCTTTCTGGTATGGCTGCAGCTCTGAATTGCGATTTGCCTGATCTAATTACAAATATGTTCACATCCGATTGGCGGATCAGTGGGATAGCATCAGAAACCAGACCTACAGGAGCCGTATCTATCAACACGTAATCATATTTAGGCGTCAAGATCTCTAATAACTTCTTCATAGATTCAGTATGCAATAGCTCAGAAGGGTTAGGGGGTACCGGGCCAGAAGGAATGAAATCTATATTATGTACTTCATCATGGATAGTCACTTCTTCTAATGTTTTTTGGCCAGATAAGTAAGAGCTTAAACCTACTTTGTTATTGCTTCCAAAAACTTTATGCAATTTAGATCTACGTAAATCGGCTGCGATCAACACCACTTTCTTATCAATCAAAGCAAGTGTACCAGCTAGATTAACGGTAACAAACGATTTTCCTTCTCCCGAAACTTCAGAAGTAACACAAATGGTTTTACTCTTTTTATTTGCCGCCAGAAAACTCAGGTTGGTTCTAACAGAACGCACTGACTCGGCAAAAACAGATTTGGGTTTGGCTAGAGATAAAGCTTGTCTGTTGTCTTTGTCAATATACTCTGGGAATTTCCTGATTACCCCTATAATAGGTGTATTGGTTAAAGCTTCAACGGTTTCCTTGTCATAAATATATGGATTTAAGAAACGAACCAACAAAATGAGGCCAAAACCACAAGCAAGGCCCACCATAGCAGCAAAAGTATAAATTTTTTGTTTGTCTGGCGAGATCGGATATTCGTGAGATTGAGGGCTGGCCAAGTTCACAATGACTGCGCCAGCAACCACTCCTGAGGCATTCAATTCGGATTCTAATTTCTTCTCTGATAAAAGCGATAAGTATTTGTTGTTTACATCAAAACTAGATTGGAATTGTATATAATCTTTCTCTTTATCAGGAATTTGATCAAGCTTTCCTTTAACTTCTGCAATCTGACCATTTAACAAAGTAATTGTTCTTTGATTTCGTTGTTTTAATGACCTGATATTGCTCTGGATCACATTTCTGATCTCTCCTATTTGTTGATCTATGTCTTTGATTGGTTGAGCCGTAGGTTGAAACTGTTGTAGTTTATTTTCTCTTGCAAGCACCAGTGTATTGTACTGGGCAATTAAACCACTCAATAAGGTTCCGATATTGCCTTCAATGTCAAGGTTCATTTCAATTTTGCCAGAATTGGAAGCCACCTGACTTTCTAATTGATTGATACCGATCATCTCAATATCCAAAGCAATTTTTTGACTTTCAAATTGCCCCAACTTGCTAATATTGGTCTGAGCATTACTATTTAAGTCAACAATTTTGTTTTTGCTCTTGAAACTAGCAAGTTTTGCACCTGCGGTATCAGCTTCTCTTTTCAAAAAGCCCATTTGCTTCTCTATAAACTCTACCGTTTGTCTAGCTGAACGTCTCCTTTGGGTAATGTCATATTTGACATATTCCTTCATGATCTCGTTTAGAAAATCTGCAGCAAATACAGGGTTGCCATCGGTAATATTTACAGACATTACATTCGTAAATCTTCCAGCTTCACTTGTACTAATGGATGACCTTCCTAAAAAATCCATTTTTGTATTGAACTTGAAACTGTATTGTCCAGGAGGAATAGGGCTTGTAATCTTAAAGGCCATGTTTCCTTCTTCGATCAGCTGTCTATAATTATATTTCTTTTTTGGACTTTTGGGGTTTTCGGTATAGGTAAGATAAAAACTAGAATTGTTAATCGGTTCTACGTTGTATAATGCCCTGCCAAAGTTTACAGAATCCTGTTTGATGATTTCTATCGCAAATGGCTTATTAGGATAGGTTTCAGTACTTCTGATCCTTCCTTTAATATAATAAGAGATTTTATAGTCAAGATTGCCTATTGCATTTAGCAATACGTCACTACTTTGCATTACATAACCCTCTGCCTGTATCCTATCAGTATAGCTGTAGGCCTGTGTACTTATACCCTGAGTAGTAGAAATGGATGGATTATTCTCTTTTAATTGTAATTGGCCAGAAGTAGAATAAATTGGAGGCGTATATAGTAGATTGATTCTAGCAATGATCAATGCGATTACTACACAGCCAGCAATCCAGTACCAACGGCTAAAAAAAACCTTAAATATTTTATAAAAATCTATGTCCTGCCTTACAGACTTAGGAATAGGAGAAGTTTCTAGATTATTCATTATCTTGTAAAGGTAAATATTAGCACAGCAAGGTTGATCACAACTAGTAAGGGTTGTACAATATTATTGAAACTCTGTAGTTTCTGACCTAGTACAACGCTCTTAGTAGGCTGTATAACAATGATATCATTGTTCTGTAAGATTAATTTTTTACTGGCCAAGCTGTTTATATCATTCAAATTTACATAAATTGTTTCTGGTCTAGCCTTATCGCCACGGATAATTTTCAACGTTTTTGGGTCGGCCTCTTTGGTAATACCGCCAGCTTGACCAATGATCTCTATCAGATTGGTATTGTCTCTTTCCAATAAATAATTACCTTGGTTGCTAAATTCGCCAAGCAAGGTCACCTTAACATTTACAATTGAAACCTCGATGATTGGTTTTTTTAATTGATCTTTCTCATAAATCTGTTGAAGCTTTGCGGTTGCTTCTTTTCTGGTCAGGCCAACAATAGAAACCCTGCCAATGGCAGGCAAATTTACAGTACCATCATTGTCAACAGGATAGGTGATTACATTTGCATCATTAGCCCCCACACCTCTATTGGCAGTATTACCGCCAACAGCACCAAACTCTTGGTCTTGTAGATTTCTTACAGCAATCACATCATTTACCTTGATACGGTAATAAATGTCTCCTAAACCTTGGTCATTTACGACATAGACATGTTTGATGGTATCGGTTACATTGTCGGTTGGTGAGTTGAATAACGTTTTTTTCCGACGTGCATTGCTGGCAGAACAGGCAGAAAAAAGTAATGCTATAATAATGAGGGATAATAAGTTTTTGAGAAAAGTTGCTTTTTGCATGATTTGATGCTCCTAATATTGAGAATAGGTTAATTTACGAATAATAATAAAATTCAGCTTAAAGGTGCTGAAAATATGGTAATTAAAAAAGTTAGATTTTAATCTTTTGTGAAATATTAGTTTTGGTGTTTTAACGATGTTTTTAAGCGATTGATAGTGAGTTGTATATCTTTTTTATAGAGGAATGGAATGTTGGTTAATTCTTCATTGTGGATAATTTTTAATTACAGAGTTTTCTGTTGCGTATGGCATCTTTTTAACAGTTATGCCTTGATGCGTTTTTACAGGGTTATTGCGTTTCGATTAAAGATATTGATGCATTAAAATAATAGTCCTAAAATTTAGAAGGAAGTTTTTAACTACTCGTGAAAATGGGTATATATTTCCTCATTTGATGGTAGTATGTGTAAAATATTCCCCAAATGAGATTTGCTTTTGAAATATTTTTTATAAAGAAAATAAATGTCATTTAAGGAAATATCAATAGCAGCAATGATTAGCGTGTATTTTGGATTTTCTTTTTTATTTTCGCGGCAAATTACCTATTGGGCATGTTAGTTGAATAAGGGTAAGAAATATTAAGAATTATAATATGCTAAAGTTAAAAGGGGCTGTACTGATCGTCTTTTTTTGTCTACTAAGTTTCAAGAGTTCCGCAACCTGGACTGCCTCTGGATGTGTTTCTGATGATACGGGTTACCTTTATACAGGTAATGCTTACGGAACTACCTACGAAACAACACCTGTTGTTTATGAAACTGGTGTTGGGATATACTGTAATCCAACTTATAACGGAGCTTGTAGGATAAGGTCTAAAACTCAATGTAGACAGTGTACAACAAGGCCGGATAGCAATGGTTGGTATTACCAGAGTGGTCAAGAGTATTACTATATGGCTTGTCCAATTGACGATTATGTGGGTTTTATCTTGGTGGCAATAGCAGGGCTTGGTGTATTTGCAATCCGCAAAGGATTGATCTTCGGCTAAATTAGCCGTGTATTTATAGAGGTTGACTAGTGTTTCGGCTAGTCTCTTTTTTGAAATGGTATAGGTCTATGCCATTTTTAATATTCAATATGATTTTATGTATCAACTACAATATTGATTTAACTTGTGGTTAAAATTGCAGTCTTTTCTTTGTTGAGTATAGGCCGAAAACAAGCTTTGCTTTTTATGAGCTTCTTTTTCAATAAAGTTATAGACGGGGTTGTTTTTGGACATGTGTGTAATTTATTGCCCAAATATCCACAAAATAACTGTTAAGCGATTGCTTCGTTTTTATCCATTGAAAGTATGTTTAGGTAATTTTCATGTTATATAGCTGTTTAAGCATTTAAACATGTTGTAAATGTTTGATTATGACATAACTTTAATATTTTTAAGCTTTGATGGCATCCATGTTGCCTTAAGCATATTGTAAATTAGTAAGATACTTAAGTGAAATTTTTGAAACTCCTACTTTTTATTTTAATGCCTTTAAGCACTTTTGCTCAGACGTCTGGTACCGGCTGTAGAGTTGATGATAAAGTATATCTAGATTACCTAGGCGATGCTTCTCCATACCATCCCAGCAACCCAAGTAAAAGATTTTATGGGACTAACACATATATCCCGATTTACTATGGATCAGGGCATAATCAATACCAAGGCTATCGCTGTGGTTATATCAATATCTATCCTGCCAGTTCATATTGGAATGGGAGTGAAAATGTGCCAATTCCTGCAGAAAATGAAATTACATCAACTACATCTGGTGGTTGCGTAATTGCGACATCATTAGGTGGCTCTGTAATTAGAGAAGGTGATTATGTTTCTTATACCTACAATAAGCCTGGCAAATGTTCAGTGCCACCCGCCGAATTACCTTTAGATGATTATATCTGGGTGGCTTTATTAGCTGTCGGTGCATTTGGGTTCTATACAATGAGAAAGTATAGTTTAGCTTAGTACTATACCCCATTTCAGTAAATTTATTTAGGTAGAAAATTAATAGGGTCTTAATTTCATTTTGATGCCCTACAAAACCTATATTTGTTAACTGTATCTAACCCCTTATTACATACAACAATAATTTTGCTTTCTAAATTTTCCTTAAAGTGAAATTTTAAATTATTATTTTAATTTATAATTAAATATTGTTGGCATATCAATTGCGATTTTATCTGAACAAGCAACCGTATATGAGGGTTATAAAATCTATTGTAATTTCTTTTGCCCTTTTGTTGAGCTCCTATAATTGCTTTGCCGAAACAGTTACGGGTTGTAGACTTGGAAATGACGATTTTCTTTATACCGGTTACAATGGGGTACAGCCCTATCCAGTTAGCCAATGGTATGTGCCAGAATTTCCAACTTATACCACGCCTAAAAAAGACTTTTTAAATTCCTGGTATACAAGTTATAACAATTGTCCATATTTTGCCAATAATCCAACCTATGGAGCGCAATGTGCCATACAAGGGATAACCTATGTTTCTGGTGGAGAGGTTAAAAACCTTGGACAAACCATTACCTATACACTTACTTATGATTGCCCACTTGATGATTATACCTGGGCATTATTGCTTCTGGTTGGGGGTTTAGGTGTGGTGGTGATCAGTAAAAGAATTTAATCTTTTGATTGGCTGTTGATAGTGGGTATATTTTAGCTTTACTTATATTTAAAAGATTTTTAATTAAGGTGTACAACAATTAGCCAATGGTAGTGTCGCAATGAAGGTAAGTTTGATTACTGTAGTTTACAATGGAGAAAAATATTTGGCTGATTGCATCGAATCCGTAATCGGTCAGACTTATCAGGATTTGGAATACATCGTGATTGATGGTGCATCTACCGATTCAACACTTTCCATTATAGAGAAATATAGCGCTAATATCTCTCAATTTGTATCCGGAAAAGATAAAGGGATGTACGATGCCTTGAATAAGGGAATTGATATGGCTACAGGAGAAATCATAGGTATCTTAAATGCTGATGATATGTTGGCATCTCCTGACGTGATTGGCAGAATCGCGGTACAATTCGAAAAACATGGTGTTGATGGAGTGTATGGGAATTTGAATTACATCGATCCAAATCGTGACAATGCAATTGTAAGAAAATGGGTGTCTAAACCTTTTACATTGAATGATATTAAAATGGGATGGATGCCAGCGCATCCTACACTTTACTTGAAAAAGGAGCTTTTTAAAAAATTTGGCTATTATTCTTTAGATTTTGGAACGGCTGCTGATTATGAGTTGATGCTTAGGTTTTTGTATCAATGTCAGGTCAAAGCGGTATTTCTGGACCAGTTGATTGTGAACATGAGGATTGGAGGGATGAGCAACGCTTCGATGAAACATCGATATCATGCCTTGGTCAATGATCTTAAAGCGCTTAAAGCCAACCATCTTCCTTTTCCATTATTTACTTTACTATTAAAGAAAATAAGCAAATTAAGGCAGTTTTTGCATTAAAATTAATTTAATTAACAATCTGTAAATTTTAATACTATTTTTGAGTACAAACTAAACATTTTATTGTGGGCATTCTACCTTGGCACCTGATTTATTATATAGCAATTGTTGGCTTGGCGTTTTTCTTATCGGTAGCCGGGATTCCTTCTATTATACAAACAGCAATAAAGTATCGCCTGTTTGATCATTCAGATAGTCACCGAAAATCGCACCGCATCAATATTTCAAGGTTAGGTGGCGTTGCCATTTTCTGTAGTTTTACCATTACGATTCTATTATTTGCCACCACCGTTAGCTATCAACAAGCTAATTTTTTGATTACTTCTTGCATCATTCTTTTTGGTCTAGGTTTAAAAGACGACCTGTATGGCGTTTCTCCAGGTACAAAATTTCTGTTGCAACTGGTGGTTTCGTTGATTTTGGTTGTTTTGGGTGGGTTTAGGCTCAGTAGCATGTACGGCGTGTTTTTCTTGTGGGAAGTTAACATGCTCTGGGGTAGCTTGTTCTCTATTGTCGTGATCATTTTTGTAAATAACGCCTTTAACCTGATTGATGGCGTTGATGGCCTGGCTGGTACATTGGGTGCAATTGCTACACTAAGTTTTGGGATATTTTTTGCCTTGGCAGAAGCATTGCCTTACGCTTTTATTGCTTTTGCCATGTTTGGCGCAATATGTGGGTTTTTGGTTTTTAACTATACGCCCGCAAAGATATTTATGGGAGATACCGGGGCCTTGATCATTGGCCTGGTGTCTGTAGTATTGGCCATAAAATTTATTGAACTTAATAAAGTTGGCTCTTTTCCTTCCCCATATTTTTATTCTGCCCCATCAATTGCAGTAGCAGTATTATTAATTCCAATATTTGATTCGCTACGGATATTTTTTATCCGGATCCTGCACCGTCAATCTCCATTTAAAGGGGATCGTAACCACATCCATCATCGCTTGCAACGTTTAGGTTTTAATTCCTATCAAATCGTAATTACACTCGGGGTTTTTAACATCTTGATGATTTTCTTTGCTGTTGCAATGCAAAATTTGGGAAATTTCTTTTTAATAACCTTATTGATAGGTACTTGTGTGATTGTGAATGCTTATGTAACCTATATTCTTGGCAAAAGAGAAGACCCTGCTTATCGCATCTCTGATGTGGTGTTCAAGGATACCCTTAATAGTGGAAAACGCTCCAGAATAAATTAAAAAAACGACAAAAAAACAGCATTTCCTTTAAAAGAATATAGGTAGTTTTGCTACATGAATTTAGCAATAAATGGATTTGGCAGAATTGGACGTACTTTTTTGCGTACAGCAATAGCACGTCAACTCAATGTGGTCGCTATTAATGATCTAACGGCGCCAGCTACTTTGGCGCACTTGTTCAAATACGATTCTGTTCATGGGGTTTATAAAGGTATAGTTTCTTATGATGATGACCATTTGATCGTCGATGGAAAAAAAATCAAGATCTATAACTCTTCAAATCCTAGTCAACTGCCTTGGGCAATGCTCGATATTGACCTAGTGATTGAATCTACTGGTAAATTTACCAATCGCGCCAACGCAAGTCTACATTTAACTGCTGGTGCAAAACAAGTTTTGATTTCTGCCCCAGCAAGTGATAAGGATATCCCAATGGTGGTAATTGGTGTAAATGATGATCAGATCGATTTAAAGTCCGAAATTCTATCAAATGCATCTTGTACTACAAATAATGTGGCGCCAATGGTTAAAATCTTAGACGACAATTGGGGAGTAGAAGAAGGTTACATTACAACGGTACATTCAATGACGGGTGACCAAAACCTGCACGATGCGCCACACAATGACCTGCGTAGGGCCAGAGCGGCTTCTTCTTCAATTATCCCAACAAGTACGGGAGCTGCAAAAGCGATTACGCATATATTTCCTCATTTAGATGGAAGATTAGGTGGGGCTGGCATTCGTGTTCCTGTTTTAAACGGTTCGTTAACAGATTTTACCTGTATCTTGAAAAAGAAAACCACTATTGATGAAATCAATATCGCATTTAAACAAGCTGCAGCAAGCAAATTGAAATCTATCATTGAATATACTGAAGATCCGATTGTTTCTGTCGATATCATTGACAATACCCACTCTTGTGTATTTGATGCCCAGTTGACCTCTATTGTTGGGGATTTGGTTAAAGTAGTAGGTTGGTATGATAACGAGTCGGGATATTCAAATAGATTAGTAGATTTGGTTGAAAAAATTGCAATTGCCAATGGTTAAATTTATTCCATTTGAGCTTACTTTGCCGCTCAGAAGTAAAATTTTAAGAAACGGACAGCCGCTTAAAGAATGTGTGCTCCCAACCGATCAAGTAGACGGCGCCTTTCATTTGGCTTTTTATGTGGAGGAGGAGATTGCCTGTATCGGCTCTTTTTTTCCTAAAAATTATATAGACCGAAAAGAATTAGGTTATCAACTCCGTGGAATGGCTAGCGATGATCAGTTTAAAGGAAAAGGTTGCGGTACAAAATTGGTTCAATTTGCCATTGAGTATATTGGTAAAACCAATGCCGAATACATTTGGTGTAATGCAAGATCGTCGGCAATTGAGTTTTATAAGAAACTAGGCTTTGAGCTTGCTTCCAACGAATTTGAGATAGCTGGTATTGGACCGCATTATGAAATGATTTTAAATTTAAAAAAGATATGAAGACTATAGACCAGTTAAACTTTAAAGATAAAAAAGCATTGATCAGGGTGGATTTTAATGTGCCCCTGGATAAAGATTTTAATATTACCGACGACAAAAGGATGCGTGCAGCATTGCCAACAATCAATAAAATATTGAACGATGGGGGTTCGGTGGTTTTGATGTCTCATTTGGGTAGGCCAAAAGGTGGTCCGGAGGCTAAATATTCTTTAAAACACATTTTGGGTGATCTTTCAAGGATGCTTGATTTGGATGTGAAGTTTGCTGAAGATTGTATTGGTGCGGAAGCCGAAAACAAAGCAAAAAACTTATTTCCTGGTGAGGTGCTGTTATTGGAGAATTTACGTTTCCATCCTGAAGAAGAAAAAGGAGATGTTCATTTTGCAGAACAATTGGCCAAATTGGGCAATGTGTATGTAAATGATGCTTTTGGTACAGCCCACCGTGCACATGCCTCTACTACTATTGTGGCGCAGTTCTTTCCAACCGCCAAATATTTTGGTTATTTAATGGCCGAAGAATTGAAAAATGCAGAAAAAGTTAACCATGGTGCTGCAAAACCATTTACAGCAATTATGGGTGGAGCTAAAGTGTCTGACAAAATCTTATTGATCGAAAGTTTATTAGATAAAGTAGACAACCTGATCATTGGTGGTGGAATGGCTTATACCTTTGCAAAAGCGCAAGGCGGAGAAATTGGTACTTCATTATTGGAAGAAGATAGGATGGCGCTTTGTTTGGAGTTGCTTGAAAAAGCCAAAGCCAAAGGGGTGAACTTGATTTTGCCTGTTGATACGGTGATTGCGGATAAATTTGACAATGATGCGGCTAAAGACCAAGTAGATACAGGAAAAATTCCTGCCAATTGGATGGGGCTGGATATTGGCCAAAAAACAATCGAATTGTTTAGCGAAACCATCAAAAATTCTAAAACCTTGTTGTGGAATGGTCCTATGGGTGTTTTTGAAATGGCCAATTTTGAGCAAGGGACAAAAGCCATTGCAGAGGCTGTTGTTGCAGCTACCAAAACTGGAGCTTTCTCTTTAATTGGAGGTGGTGACTCTGCTGCGGCAATTGCGAAATTTGGCTTAGAAAATGAAGTGAGCTATGTATCTACTGGTGGTGGAGCATTGTTAGAATATATGGAGGGCAAAGAATTGCCAGGTGTAAAAGCCATTCAAGATTAGATAAATTTTATGATACTGGTTCGTGTCGACACGAACCGGAAATAAGTAAAGCGGCCTGATAGGATGTAATTCTATCAGGCCGCTTTTTGTTTGTTCATTTTTAGTCGAAATATTGCCAAAATTTAAGTCAAAGTGGGAGTTTTAAATATGTTGAAAACTTTTTGTGGTAGAAAGTGGTAATTTGTGGTAGAAGTATTTATTTTTACACTACATAAAAAGCGCAAGTGGTAAAATGATTCAACTATTGGGAGAATTTGATTGTAAGTTAGATGCGAAGGGACGCCTGATGGTGCCTTCGAGTCTAAAAAAACAATTGCCCAATGTTGAGCAAGAGGGTTTGGTGGTTAACCGTGGTTTTGAAAAACACCTAGTTGTTTATCCTAAAAAAGTTTGGGAAGGCATTGTGGCTGAGTTGAGTAAGTTGAACCAGTACGAGAAAAAAACCAGAGAATTTATCCGCTTTTTTACAAGAGGTGCTACCGAATTGACTTTGGATGCCTCTGGTAGGGTGTTGTTGCCGAAGTCGTTATTGGAGTTTGCGGGCATCAATGGTGATGTGGTTTTGGCTTGTCAGTTTGATAAAATTGAGCTGTGGGCCAAAGATGCTTATGATAGTTTATTGGATAACGAGCCTGAAAATTTTGCAAACCTTGCAGAAGAAGTAATGGGTGGTAAAGATAGGAGAGCTGAAGATGGAAAATAATTACCACGTACCTGTATTGTTAAAAGAATGTATCGAAGGTTTGAATATCAAGCCTTCTGGTGTGTATGTAGATGTGACTTTTGGTGGCGGCGGCCATTCAAGGGAAATCTTGAAAAATTTAGGGAAAGACGGTGTGCTCATCGCTTTTGACCAAGATCCAGATGCGCAACGCAATAAGATTGATGATCCACGTTTCATTTTTGTAGACCAAAACTTTGGTTTCCTTAAAAATAACCTACGTTTATTGGGTTACAAGCATGTAGATGGTATTCTGGCCGATCTAGGTGTTTCGTCGCATCAGTTCAATGAGCCGAGTAGGGGCTTCTCTACCCGTTTTGATGCTGATCTTGATATGCGAATGGATAAACAGCGTCCCTTAACTGCTGCAGTGGTGTTAAATACTTACGCTGAAGATAAACTGCACAAGATATTCGGCATCTACGGCGAGGTGAAGAATGCAAAATCTTTGGCTAGAACTATCGCAACTGCACGGATCAATCAACCAATTGCAACGCTTGCCGATTTTAAAAGCGTAATCGCTTCGCGTATCCCTAAGGGAAAAGAAAATAAATACATGGCCCAGGTTTTTCAGGCCTTGCGTATTGAGGTAAATGCGGAGATAGAAGTGTTGGAGAGTTTTTTGGAACAAAGTGCTTCGGTATTGAAACAGGGTGGTCGTTTGGTGGTAATGTCTTATCACTCATTAGAAGATCGACCTGTCAAAAACTTTATCGCTAAAGGAAAATTTAGAGGCGAGGTAGAGAAGGATTTTTTCGGTAATGAAGAAAAGCCTTTAAAGTCCATCACGCGTAAGGCGATTGTGGCTGATGAAGAGGAGTTGGCGATAAACAGCCGTGCCAGAAGTGCAAAATTGAGGATTGGAGAAAAGATATGAATAACCAATTCAAAAAGAGGATAGAAGAGCAAGAAGAAGAATTGCTAGAGCAAGAAGAACCAGAGGTTCAGAAAGAGCCTGCTAAAGAAGGAAGTACGACAGCTTTTTTTAGAAAGTTGTTTACCGAGGGGGTAGTGAGTAAGGAGTCGGCAACAGATATGCTGCCATTTTTGATTTTTTTGTGTGTGTTAGGGATGGTCTATATCGCAAATAGCCACATGGCGCAAAAAAATATCAGAAATATAGATGGATTAAATAAAGAGGTGAAGGAGCTGAGTTGGGAATATAAATCGCTAAAGGCTGATTTGATGTTTAAAAGCAAATTAACAGAAGTAGCCAAAAAGGTAGATACGTTAGGTATAAAAGAACTAATTGAACCACCAAAAAAAATCGTAGTAAACAATGAACATTAGAGCAAACATCTTATTGCGTGTATACTTGGCCTTCGGGCTAATTGTGCTTTTCGCCTTTGCTGTATTGTTGAGGTTGGGAGATGTGCAGTTTATACAAGGGCATAAATGGAAAGCTATGGCTGATAGTCTTTCTACCAAAGAGTTCGATATTGAAGCGGCCAGAGGGAATATCTATTCTGTGGATGGTAGCTTATTGGCAACCTCGATCCCTGAGTACGAATTGCGGATGGATATGTTTGCTGGTGGTATTCAAAAAGATGAGATATTCAATGCTAAGGTCGATTCTTTGGCCATGAAATTATCTCAGTTTTTTGGAGATAAGAGTAGCAAGGATTACTCTCGCCTGTTGAGGAAAGCCAGACAGGATAGCTCGCGTTATGTATTGATCAAACGAAAAGTTTCTTATCAAGACCTGAAAGTGGTGAGGACCTTTCCATTGTATAATATTGGTAAACACACAGGTGGTTTAATGGCGATCCAACAAAACAAAAGGATTTTGCCATTTAAAGACCTTGCAGCAAGGACCATTGGTTATAAAAACGAAAATGTTAAAAATGGTGTAGGATTAGAAGGGGCCTATGTTGATTACATTAATGGTGAAAGCGGTAAACAGATCAAGCAAAGGATCAGTGGCGGTGTTTGGGTTCCCGTTAACAATGAAGCAGAGATTGCTCCGAAAGATGGGGCAGACATCATTTCTACCATTGATATCAACATGCAGGATCTGGCACAGAATGCACTCAAAAAACAATTAGAACTGAGCAAAGCACACCATGGGGCTGTAATTGTAATGGAGGTGGCTACGGGTGAGATAAGAGCTGTGGCCAATTATACAAGAATTGGCGAAGGTGTATATAAAGAAGAGTTCAATTATGCGATTGCTGGGAATCAAGACCCAGGGTCGACATTTAAACTGGCTTCTTATATGGCGTTATTGGAAGATAAGATGATCGATACCAATACCATGATCGGTACTGGTTATTATCAAGTGCCTGGTAAGCTGATTACAGATTCTCATCCTGTTATTGCTACCGTTACCGCAAAAAAGGCTTTCGAAACTTCATCCAATGCAGCTATTGCCAAGTTGATCAATATGCATTATGGGGATGATCCTTCAAAGTTTACAGACCATTTATATGATTGGCAACTGAACAAAAAAATGGAGATACAAATTCCAGGTGAAGCCCAGCCCGTAGTTAAAAGTCCAAAAACAAATAAAAGTTGGAACAAAAACCTGACTTTGCCACAAATGGCCTATGGTTATGAAATGCAGTTGACCCCACTTAAAATGTTGGCATTCTATAATGCGATAGCAAATAATGGAAAATATATTGCACCACTTTTTGTAAAAGAAATCAGAAGATTGGGTAATCCTGTCGAGCAGTTCAAGGCGCGTGTAATTAAAGAAAAAATCTGCTCTGATGTAACCTTGAGCAAAATCAAATCGATGCTGGAAGGTGTGGTAACCGAAGGTAGTGGAAAACAGATTGTTTATAATCCGTTGTATAAAATAGCAGGTAAAACGGGTACAGCGCAAGTAGCCGATGGTAATTTGGGTTACAAAGCGAACAAACAGTACCAAGCTTCTTTTGTTGGTTATTTTCCAGCAGAGAAACCAAAATATTCAATGATCGTGGTGATCAATGATCCCAAAGGTGCCTATTATGGTGCATCGGTATCTGGTCCTGTTTTTAGAGAAGTGGCAGATCGCATCTATGCAAGTGACATCGGGATGTATAGTGGTGTAAAACAAAATATGGTTGGAAACACCGTTGCGCCAGAAGCTAAAGCCGGAGAAAGTAAAGCAACCAAACAAGTATATAATGCCTTTGGTATCAAAGCACTTTACGCCGCGAAATCAGATTATTTCAATTCTGTTGATACGAGCAATGGAGTGGCCTACCAAGAAAATATTCCTGTAAAAGGAATTATGCCTAATGTAAGTGGAATGGGCTTAAGAGATGCCATGTATTTGATAGGTAATGCGGGCTTAAAAGCCAAAGTAAAAGGAAGTGGAAAGGTAATGAGCCAGTCTATACAAGCAGGGAATAGAGTGGCTAAAGGTTTAATGGTACAATTAGAATTACGATAAGATGCAGTTGCAGGATTTATTATATGGAGTAGCGATTAAAAATTTGGTGGGTAAACCTGATCAAGAGGTTGCTGCATTGGCTTTTGATTCTCGTGAAGTAAAAGCAGGTACCTTGTTTTTCGCCATTAAAGGAACTGTGGTTGACGGACACCAATATATTGAACAGACTATAGCTGCAGGAGCAACGGTAATTATCTGTGAGATTTTACCAGCAGAATCAAAGCCATCTGTTACCTATGTAGAAGTAGAAAACACGGCTGTTGCCTTAGGTGAGGTGGCCAGTAATTTTTATGGTAATCCATCTGCAAAATTAAAATTGGTTGGCGTTACCGGTACTAATGGCAAAACTACCATTGCAACCCTTTTATTTCAATTGTTCCGCGAGTTGGGGAATAGCGTAGGGTTGATTTCGACCGTTCAGAACCATATCAATGATACTATCGTTCCTGCTACACATACTACACCCAATCCAATTGCCTTAAATGCTTTATTGCAAGACATGGTCAATGCAGGTTGTACCTATTGTTTCATGGAAGTAAGTTCTCATGCCGTGGTACAACACCGCATTGCGGGATTGACCTTTAGCGGAGGGATATTTTCTAACATTACCCACGACCATTTAGATTTTCACCACACTTTCGATAATTACCTGAAAGCAAAAAAGGAGTTTTTTGATGGTCTTCCAAAATCTGCATTCGCTTTAACAAATGCGGATGATAAAAATGGAATGGTGATGCTGCAGAATACCAAAGCCAGCAAAAAAACTTATGCCCTAAAACAAATGGCAGATTTTAAGGGTAAGATCATAGAAAATAAATTTAGCGGATTGAACCTGACTGTTGATGAGGTTGATGTCTATTTTAAAATGGTAGGTTCATTTAATGCCTATAACCTATTGGCTGCCTATGGCACTGCGCTATTGTTAGACCAAGATAAACTAGAAGTATTAACCATACTCAGTACTTTAACTGGTGCCGAGGGCAGGTTTGATTATATGGTTTCGACCCAAGGGGTGATCGGGATTGTTGATTATGCACATACACCAGATGCCGTGCAGAATGTATTGAGTACCATCGCAAACATTAGAAAAGGTACCGAACAGGTAATTACTGTAATTGGTTGTGGAGGCGACAGAGACAAAACCAAACGCCCGATCATGGCGCAGGTAGCTTGCGATTGGAGCGATAAAGTGATCCTGACTTCTGACAATCCAAGAACAGAAGATTCTCAGACTATCATTACAGAGATGGAAAAAGGAGTTTCACCCACTAATCAACGTAAAACCTTAAGTATACTCGATAGAAAAGAAGCGATCAAAACTGCCTGCCACATTGCCAAGCCTGGCGACATTATTCTCATTGCAGGCAAAGGCCACGAAAAATACCAAGAGATCAATGGTGTAAGACATCATTTTGATGATAAAGAAGTGTTAACCGAACAACTAAACCTGATCAACTAATGTTATATTTATTATTCGAATATCTGCATAAGCATTATGATTTTCCTGGATTAAGGTTGTTCCAATACCTTACTTTCAGAGCTTCATTGTCGATTATTTTCTCGTTGATCATCACTACAGTCTATGGTCGTAGGATCATTGATTACCTACACCGTAAACAAGTTGGAGAAACCGTAAGAAACCTAGGTTTAGAAGGACAGATGCAAAAACAAGGTACACCAACAATGGGTGGTATCATGATCTTGTTGGGTATTCTTATCCCAACTTTGTTGTTTGCCAATATCACCAATGTATATGTAATTCTTATGATCATCACTACGGTTTGGATGGGTGCAATTGGGTTTTTGGATGATTATATCAAAGTATTCAAAAAAAACAAAGAAGGTTTAGCAGGTAAATTTAAAGTTGTTGGGCAAGTAGGTTTGGCCATTATCGTAGGTTTAACCATGTTCTATCATCCAAACATTGTGGTACGACAAACCGTTGATGAAACCACTGTTGTTAAAAATGCCGCTCCAATGGTATTACGTCAAAAAAACCAAGGGTTTTATTATACACAGGATGTAAAATCGACCAAAACAAACGTGCCGTTCTATAAAAACAACGAATTCGATTATTCGAAAGTATTGAAGTTTTTAGGTCAGGATTATGAGAAATATGCCATCATTGTATTTCTAGCATTTGTAATCATTATTGTGACGGCAGTTTCCAATGGGGCAAACCTAACCGATGGCATAGATGGGCTGGCCACGGGCACCTCAGCCATTATTGGTTTTACCTTGGGTATTTTGGCCTATGTATCAGGTAATACCGTTATTGCCGATTACTTGAATATCATGTACATCCCCAACTCCGGAGAGTTGATCATTTTTGCAGGTGCTTTTGTTGGAGCCTGTGTGGGTTTTCTTTGGTACAACTCTTATCCAGCCCAAATTTTTATGGGAGATACTGGAAGTTTGACCATTGGTGGTATCATCGCTGTTTTTGCCATTATGATCCGTAAAGAATTGTTAATCCCAATTTTATGCGGTGTGTTTTTGGTAGAAGTTTTATCGGTTACACTTCAGGTAAGTTATTTCAAATACACCAAAAAACGTTTTGGTGAGGGAAGAAGAATTTTTCTGATGTCGCCTTTACACCACCATTACCAGAAAAAAGGATACCATGAAGCGAAGATCGTAACCCGTTTCTGGATCATCGGTATTTTATTGGCAATTATCACCTTCGTAACCTTAAAACTACGCTAAAATGGAAACAAAGAGAATTGTAGTTCTTGGAGCAGGCGAAAGCGGAGTGGGTGCGGCAATGCTGGCACAGAAACATGGTTTTGATGTTTTTGTATCGGATTTTGGTGGCATTTCGGATCGCTATAAATCAGCTTTGCAAGAATTGAATATCTCTTTTGAAGAAAAACAACATAGCAACGAGCTGATCCTCAATGCAAATGAAGTGATTAAAAGTCCAGGGATACCAGCTAATGCCCCAATTGTAAAAGCATTGGTTGAAAAGAACATCCCTGTAATCTCAGAAATTGAGTTTGCCAAAAGATATACCAAGGCCAAAACAATTTGCATCACAGGGTCTAATGGTAAATCGACCACCACCATGTTAACTTACCATATTTTAAAAAATGCAGGTTTAAATGTAGGTCTTGGTGGCAATATCGGACATAGTTTTGCAGCTCAAGTGTGCAATGCAGAATTTGACTGGTATGTTTTAGAAATATCCAGCTTTATGTTAGACGATATGTTTGATTTTAAAGCAGATATCGCAGTTTTGCTCAATATTACCCCAGACCATTTAGATCGTTACGATTATAAATTAGACAATTATGCCGCATCAAAAATGCGCATCGTTCAGAACCAGACAGCAGCAGATGTTTTCATTTATTGCGCTGATGACGAAGAAACCAAAAAATCATTAGGAAAAACCAAGATCAATGCTAAACAATATCCTTTTTCTATCCGTAAAAAAATAGAACCAGGAGCTTATTTAGAAGGCGATACGATACATATCAACACACACTTAAAAGAACCATTAACCATGTCAATTTCAGAGTTAGCTTTACAAGGCAAGCACAACATTTACAACTCTATGGCCTCGGGCATAGTAGCTAAAGTATTAGAGTTACGTAATGAAACCATCCGCGAAAGCATGGGTAACTTTAAGAACATCGAACACCGTTTGGAGTTTGTGGCCAAGATCTCTGATGTGACCTACATCAACGACTCTAAAGCAACGAACGTAAATTCTACTTGGTATGCATTGGAAAGTGTAAATACCGATGTGGTGCTGATCATGGGGGGTGTTGATAAAGGCAACGACTATGGCATGCTTAAAGACTTGGTAAAAAGTAAGGTTCGTGCCATTGTGTGTATGGGTAAAGACAATAAACGTATCCATGAAGCCTTTGAAGACGATGTAGAAATCATTGTAAACACATTTTCTGCGGCTGAGGCTGTGCAAGTGGCTTACCACTTGGCCAAAAAGGGCAATACAGTGCTATTGTCGCCAGCTTGTGCAAGTTTTGATCTGTTTAAAAATTACGAAGATAGAGGTAACCAATTTAAGGCAGCTGTAAAAGAATTATAGTTATGTTCAATATCAATGCAATTTTAGAAAGGACCAAAGGCGATCGATGGATTTGGCTGATCATTATCATGCTATCCTTGATTTCTATTATGGCAGTATATAGTGCAACAGGTACCATTGCTAATAAAAAAGGCATTTCTGTAGAGCGCTATTTGTTGTTCAAACATGTGATATTTGTATTCTTGGGTATTGGTATGATTTATATATCGCACCTGCTCGATTATAAGTATTATGCAGGTATTTCTAAGATTTTGATGATCATTACCTTGCCATTATTGTTGTATACTTTGGTTTTTGGCGGACAGATCAATGGTGCCGCAAGATGGGTTCAGGTACCGGTAATCGGTTTAACTTTTCAAACATCCGATCTAGCCAAATTAGCCTTGATCACTTTCTTGGCAAGGATGCTGACCAAAAAACAAGAAAATATTAAAGACGTAAAGAATGCATTTGTGCCTATTATGGGCTCTGTTTGTGTGGTCTTTATCTTAATTGCTTTGGCCAACTTATCTACCGCATTGATGTTATTTGGTGTGAGTATTTTATTGTTGATCATCGGGCGTATCAGTATCAAACAGATATTAGTGGTTTGTGCAGGTGGGGTGGTGTTGTTGATGTTTGTTATTTTTCTAGGTCCAAGAAGGGAGACTTACAAATCTCGTATCAACGCATTTATGCATCCAGAATTACAACATTCTGATAAGACATACCAGTCAGACCATTCAAAGATTGCGTTGGCAACTGGCGGATTATTTGGTAAAGGACCGGGCAATAGCACGGAGCGTAACTTCTTACCTCACCCATATTCTGATTTTATTTTTGCCATTATTATCGAAGAATATGGAACAGTTGGAGGTTTAGCCATTGTAGTGTTATACCTGGTTTTACTTTACCGATGTGTGCGGATCGTAACGCGAAGTCCGAAGGCATTTGGTGCTTTGCTGGCGGCCGGATTGAGTTTCAGCTTAACCATACAGGCATTTGCCAACATGGCGGTTGCAGTAGGTTTAGGGCCGGTAACTGGGGTTCCTCTGCCATTGGTAAGTATGGGGGGTACATCCATGATCTTTACCAGCATTGCATTTGGCATTATTTTAAGTGTAAGTAGGGATGTAGAAGAACATAGTAGCAATAAACAAGAAAAAGTAATTGTGGGTGAAATTCCTGCGATGGCTTAAGAGCATAAAAGATTACATACTATTCGATAATTTATTATTAACCAATTTATTAAAGAAAAGGATAAATAATTAACATGAATAATTTCCCAAAAATTATCATATCTGGAGGTGGCACAGGCGGGCATATATTTCCCGCCGTTGCCATAGCCAATGCCTTGAAAAGCATTTCGCCAAACTGCGAAATTCTTTTTGTTGGGGCAGAGGGAAGGATGGAAATGGAAAAAGTTCCAGCCGCCGGGTATAAGATTGTGGGTTTAAATATTAGTGGGATCCAAAGGGGTTCTATCTTAAAAAATCTTGGATTGCCTTTTAAAGTAATTTCAAGTGTGCGCAAGGCGATGAAATTGATTTCAGACTTTAAGCCTGATGCTGTAGTTGGTGTTGGAGGTTATGCATCTGGACCATTGTTGTATGCCGCATCGATGAAAGGTATTCCTTACCTGATCCAAGAGCAAAACTCTTATGCGGGTATTACCAATAAATTGTTGGGAAAAAAAGCAGCAAAGATCTGTGTCGCTTTTGATGGAATGGAACAATTCTTTCCGGCAGAAAAGATATTAAAAACAGGAAATCCGGTAAGGACAAACATTGTTGATATTGAGGGGAAACATCATGCAGGTGCAGAACTGTTGAAACTTGATCCTTTAAAAAAGATCATTTTGGTTACTGGCGGAAGTTTAGGCGCAGGAACCTTAAATAAAAGTATTGAAAAACACTTATCCGAAATCATTGCACAAGATGTGCAGGTGATTTGGCAAACCGGTAAGTTCTATTATAAAGGCATTTTAGAAAGACTAGGAGCCAACTATCACCCGAATATTGTGGTGTTAGAATTTTTGAATAAAATGGACCTGGCCTATGCCGCAGCAGATGTGATCATCTCTAGAGCTGGTGCGGGTACTATTGCAGAACTTTGTTTAATTGAAAAACCGGTGATCTTGGTGCCGTCGCCAAATGTGGCAGAAGACCACCAGACCAAAAATGCGATGGCCTTGGTTAAAAATGACGCAGCGATATTGATCAATGACCGTTCTGCAGAAGATACTTTGGTAGCAGAAGCCTTAAAGTTGTTGAAAGATAAAGAGCGTTGTAAAAAATTGAGCGAAAACATTGGTAAAATGGCATTGCAAGATGCAGACATAGTGATTGCAGAAGAAGTTTTAAAGTTGGCAAAAAGATAAAAGAATAAAGACAAATGGAGTTAAGTAAAATCAATAGAGTGTATTTTGTAGGTATCGGTGGTATCGGTATGAGTGCGCTTGCCCGTTATTTTGCCAAACGTGGAACTGTGGTTTGTGGTTATGATAAAACCCGTACCAATTTGACCATTGCCTTGGAGCATGAGGGGATTTTGATCTCTTATCTCGATGAAGAATCTGTGGTTCCAGTTTGTTTTGCAGAAAACCATCCCGATACTTTGGTGGTATATACACCTGCAATTCCTAAAAACTCCAATATTCTGAACCATTTTAAAAGCAATGGCTTTAGCTTAAAGAAACGCTCGGAGGTTTTAGGCATCATTAGTCAAGGGATGTTCTGTGTGGCAGTGGCAGGTACTCATGGTAAAACCACAACCTCATCAATGATCGCCCATATTTTAACAGATACAGGTTTTGGTTGTACTGCCTTTTTGGGTGGTATTACCAGCAATTACAATAGCAATGTGTTGTTCGGTAAGAATAATGTGGTAGTGGTAGAAGCAGATGAATACGACCGTTCTTTTTTAACACTTCATCCTGATGTAGCTGTGGTGACTTCAATGGATGCCGATCATTTAGATATTTATGGTGATGAGCGCCATTTGCACGAATCATTCTATTTATTTGCTGATCAGTTAAAGGCCGATGGGAAACTATTTGTAAAAGAAGGATTGCCATTAAACGGGATAAGTTATGGTTCAACGCCAAATGCTGCTTTACATGCTAATCATATCCATGTAGAAAATGGAAATTTTGTTTTCAATTTTGAAGATGGCTATACTACGATAAAAGACCTGAACCTAGCCATGCCGGGTAAACATAATGTCGAAAATGCAGTTGCCGCTATTGGGGTAGCATTGAGTTTGGGTATCCATCCGCAGAGCATTAAAAAAGCAGTGGCTTCATTTAAAGGTGTAAAAAGAAGATTTGAGACTTTGGTCAATACACCAGAACATATTTATATCGATGATTATGCACATCATCCCGAAGAGTTGAGGGCTTGTTTTGATGCGGTAAGACAGTTACATCCGGATAAAAAATTGACGGTTATCTTTCAGCCACACCTGTTTACAAGAACCAGAGACTTTATAGATGATTTTGCAAAAGTTTTAAGCACAGCTGATGAAGTTGTGTTGTTGGAAATCTATCCAGCTAGAGAATTGCCTATTGAAGGGGTCAATTCGCAATTGTTGTTGGATAAGATGACACTGACAAATAAAGAAATATGTGGAAAAGATTTGGTGTTAGAACGCATAAAGAATAAAAAACCTGAACTACTTTTGACAGTTGGAGCAGGCGATATTGATACTTTGGTAGAACCTTTAAAAAATGCCTTGAAACATGCTTAAAAGGATAAACTGGAAAGCGATATTTAAAGGGTTTGCCTGGCTTGTTTGCCTGGCAGGGGTGGTGGTATTGATGAGTTTCATCGGTATCAAAAAAAAAGAGGTAAAATGTACCAAGGTAGAGATATTGATACCTGGAGCAGATAATTTTATCGAAAGAGAAGAAGTGGATCAGATCTTGAAGGAAAGTCAGGGCGTATTGATTGGCCGTAGCTTACAAGGAATAAACATCCATCAGATCGAAGAGTCGCTCAAAGCCAACCCTTACATTGCCTTTGCAAAAGTTTATGCAGATATGGACGGCATTGTGCACATTGAAGTGAAACAACGTGAACCTGTACTAAGGATATTGAATGCAGGTGGACAAGATTTTTATATAGACAGCAATGGCCTGAAAATGCCGATGTCGCCAAATTTTACAGCCAATGTTTTGGTGGCAACTGGAAATATTTTAGAAAGCTTTGGCGGTAGGGTAGATACTTTATTGACACCATTGGCCTCAGATCTGTATAAAACAGCATTGTTTATGAAGAAAGATACTTTATGGAATGCGCAGATTGAGCAGATCTTTGTCAATGAAAAACAAGACATCGAATTGGTGCCCCGTGTAGGAAACCAACGTATTATTTTGGGTAATGCCGATTCGTTGGAAACTAAAATGAACAACCTGTTGGCATTTTATAAACAAGCGATGCCATTGGTGGGATGGAATGCCTACAAAACCATCAATCTGAAATATACCAATCAGATTGTATGTGAAAAATATGATTCGTTGGCCATGAAAAAAATGGCAGCAATCACAACAGTAAGTGATAGCGCGATTATCGCAAAAAAGACCATTGATTCGGTAGTTAAGACCGCTATACAGGAAGAGATCAAAAAAGCAACAGACGAAGCTACGGCACCTAAAAAGGTAGTGTCAAAAGAAACTAAGCCAGTTGTTGCCAAAGAAAAACCGACAGAGAAACAAACGGTTAAACCAGTCGAAAAGACGACTGTTAAACCTGCAGATAAAAATGTGGTAAAAACTGGAGAAAAAGCTCCTGCAAAACTATCAGGTACTACAACTCCGGCAAAAACAAATGCAACCACAAGCAAGGATAAAGAAAAGCCCAAGCAGGTTGCCACAACAAAAGAGAAAACAGACACCAAGAAAAATAAATAAAAGTACACTCAACAAAATAGTATAGTTATGGGCAAAGAAAAATCTACCATTCAGTCTCCAATCGTAGTAGGATTAGACATTGGTACAACAAAGATTTGTGTTATTGTGGGGCGCAGAACACAGCACGACAAAATTGAAGTTTTAGGAATAGGTAAAGCCGAATCTGCTGGGGTAACCCGTGGGGTGGTTTCCAATATCCAAAAAACAGTTCAAGGTATTGCCGCTGCAGTAGAATTGGCAAGCAGCCAATCTAATGTAGAAATTCGTGTAGTTAATGTAGGTATTGCTGGTCAGCATATCAAAAGCTTACAACATCGTGGAATTTTAACGCGTAGAGAGCTGAACAACGAGATCAGTAAGAAAGATATCGATAAACTGGTTGACGATATGTTCAAATTGGTGATGCCTCCAGGAGAGGAGATCATTCATGTATTGCCTCAAGAATTTACCATTGACAATGAGCCAGGTATCAAAGACCCGATTGGTATGGCAGGTGTGCGTTTAGAAGCGAATTTCCACATCATCTCTGGTCAGGTAACTGCAGTAAAAAACATTATGCGTTGCGTAACCAATGCAGGTTTGCAAACCCAAGAATTAATTTTAGAGCCCCTTGCTTCTTCTGAGTCGGTGTTGAGCGATGAAGAAAAAGAAGCTGGAGTTTGTTTGGTTGATATTGGTGGTGGTACTACAGATATTGCCATTTTCCACGAAGGAATTATCCGTCATACAGCTGTTATCCCTTTTGGTGGTAATAGTGTAACTGAAGATATTAGAGAAGGTTGCTCTGTAATGCGTAACCAGGCAGAATTGCTAAAAACTCGTTTCGGTTCGGCATTAGCTGAAGAAAACAAAGAAAACGAGATCATCTGTGTGCCAGGCCTACGTGGTAGAGAACCAAAAGAAATTTCAGTTAAAAACTTAGCTTATGTAATCCAGGCCCGTATGGAAGAAATAGTTGAGCACGTTTACTACGAAATCAAATCTTCTGGATATGAGAAAAAATTAATCGGTGGTGTGGTGATCACTGGTGGTGGTGCTTTGTTGAAACACTTAAATCAATTGGTAGAATATGTTACCGGTTTAGACTGTCGTGTGGGTTATCCGAACGAACATTTGTCTAAATACGAAGACATGCCAAAAACGATATACGACGATTTGAAAAGTCCAATGTATGCAACCAGTGTTGGTTTGTTGATCAAAGGAATCCAAAAAGCCGAAGAATTATTAGAAGAAATGAAACAGCCAGGTGTTTTTGTCGAAAAACCGATTGCAGCTAAGGAAAAAGCAAAACGTGGCGGGCTATTTGATAAGTTACTAAAGAAAACTACAGATTTCATCAAGGATGATATGAATGTGAGCGACGAAGATTACATTAAACCGTAATATTTTTCCACAATTTAGGATTTTTCCACATTATTAACAGTTGTGGAAAACGCCTGTTAAAAAAGTGTTAATATTACAAAAGAGATGAACAGAAAATTTCAATTTTTAAACAACTGATTCATAACGATATGAAGTTCGAAATGTTAAAAGATAAGTCATCCATCATCAAAGTAATTGGTGTTGGTGGCGGTGGAGGTAATGCGGTAAACCATATGTACCGTCAAGGAATTACTGGTGTAGACTTTATTATTTGTAATACAGATGCGCAAGCTTTAGAGTTTAGTCCTATTCCTAACAAGGTACAATTAGGGTCTAGCTTAACCGAAGGGATGGGTGCAGGCTCAATTCCGGAAGTAGGCAAGAACTCGGCTATTGAAAATATAGACGACATTAAAGCGATGTTGGGCAGCACGACCAAAATGCTTTTCATTACGGCCGGAATGGGTGGTGGTACCGGAACTGGTGCCAGTCCAATTATTGCCCAAGCTGCTAAAGAACTTGATATCCTAACCGTTGCGATCATTACTACTCCTTTTGCCTTTGAAGGTAAGAGACGTAAAATGCAGGCAGATGATGGTTTGGATGAGTTGAAAAAATATGTAGATTCTTACTTGGTAATCTCTAACGATAGATTACGTGAGATATTTGGTAACCTTACCCTAGGTTCGGCTTTTGCACAAGCAGATGATATTTTAACAACTGCTGCAAAAGGTATCGCCGAAATCATCACTGTACCTGGCTATATCAACGTGGATTTTAAAGATGTGCGTACGGTAATGAAAGACAGTGGAGTATCTATTATGGGTAGCTTTGCAGCTGAGGGCGAAAATCGTGCTTTGGCAGCAGTAGAAGGTGCTTTAGCATCTCCATTGTTAAAAGATAATGAAATTGAAGGCGCTAGATATATTTTGTTGAATATCAGTTCTGGTATACGTGAAGTAACGATGGACGAAGTAACGATCATTACAGATTTCATCCAAGATAAAGCAGGTCTTTCTGCAGATCTGATCTGGGGTAACTGTATTGACGAGAGTTTAGAAGATAAATTATCTGTTACCATTATTGCTACAGGCTTCCAAACTACCGAACAAAGAGCAAAAGATAGACAGAATGTTAAAAAAATCTCGCTATTGACACCAGAAGAAGCTCCTTTGGTTAGACCAGTTGAGCCGGTGAATTCTTTTATCGAAGCTAAACCAGAGCCAGTGAGCGCTGAACCTGTTTTAAAGGTACAAGACGAGCCTAAACAATCTGATTTGTTTGGCGATTTGTTTAACTTGAATAGAGCACCTAGAGTTGAAGAGCCAGAAAACTTGACCATCGTTCACCAATTGGTTGAAGAAGAAGCGCCTGCAGCCGAAGCGCAACAAGAAGCGGGTTTTGAATTTGAAGTGAAATTGGCAGAGACTGATTTTGTATTCGAAACACCCATTGCTCAATTTGAATTAGAAGAAGAAACAATTACGCCAGCACCTATTGCAACAATTGAAGAAGTTGGTGCTGATGATGATAAAAACGACGAATCTGTAGAAGATCAACTTAAAAAATCTAGAGAAAGAATTTTAAGGTTGAAAGATCTGAGCATGAAATTGCGTACGACTAATGGTTTGCAAGAGTTGGAAAATGAACCAGCCTACAAACGTAAGCAGATGCAGTTGCAACAAGTTCAACATTCTTCAGAATCGCAAGTTTCAAGATTTACCTTAAGTAATGATGAGGATGGTTCGACAGAAATTAGACCAAACAACTCATTTTTACATGACAACGTTGACTAACAAGTTCAACAGATAAGTACTTAAAGCCTTAGCAATAAAATTTGTTAAGGCTTTTTTTGCATTATACTGCCATCTATTTGAGGTTGTTAAATAGGTATTTTAAGCTTAAATTTGCAAAAATTAAAATAAAGAACAGATTACATTAAATAAATAATAATAACATTGGATATTTTCGATAAAGTAGCAAAGCGCATGGGCCCAATTGGGCAACACCAAAAATGGTCTCATGGATATTTCTCTTTTCCTAAATTAGAGGGAGAGATTGCACCACACATGAATTTTAGAGGGAAAGAATTGTTGGTTTGGAGCTTAAATAATTATTTAGGTCTTGCCAATCACCCTGAAGTGAGAAAAGCAGATGAGCAAGGCGCAGCAGATTTCGGTATGGCTTACCCAATGGGTGCCCGTATGATGTCTGGTAACTCTAAGTACCATGAGCAATTGGAACAAGAACTGGCTACATTTGTTGGTAAAGAAGATGCATTCCTACTTAACTTTGGTTACCAAGGTATGGTGTCGATTATCGATGCTTTATTAGATAGAAACGATGTTGTTGTGTATGATGGCGAATCTCATGCTTGTATTGTAGACGGTTTGCGTTTGCACATGGGTAAACGTTTTGTTTACAAACATAATAATATTGAAGATGCCCGTAAACAGTTAGAAAGAGCTAGTAAACTGGCAGAACAAACTGGTGGTGGTATCTTATTGATTACCGAAGGTGTTTTCGGTATGTCTGGAGCCCAAGGCAAATTAAAAGAACTGATTGAGTTAAAGAAAGAATTTAACTTCCGTTTGTTGATAGACGATGCACATGGATTTGGTACCATGGGTGAAACAGGTGCTGGTACTCACGAAGCGCAACACTGTATCGAAGGCGTAGATGTTTATTTTGCCACCTTCGCTAAGTCGATGGCAGGTATTGGTGCCTTTGTGGCTTCGACCGAAGAATTGACCAATTACTTTAGATACAACATGCGTTCTCAAACTTTTGCCAAAGCCTTACCTATGCCAATGGTGATCGGTTTGTTAAAACGTTTAGAGCTATTGAAAAACAATCCAGAGTTGAGAGAAAAGCTTTGGAAAGTAGCTACAACCTTACAAAAAGGCCTGCGCGACCGTGGTTTTGACCTAGGTGTTACGGATACTGTGGTTACGCCAGTATTTTTAAAGGGGGAGTTGTTGGAAGCAACTGCGTTGACCATGGACCTACGTGAAAACTATGGTATTTTCTGTTCAATTGTAGTGTACCCTGTTATTCCAAAAGGAATGATTGAATTGAGGCTTATCCCAACTGCTGTACACAGTATGGAAGATGTACAAAAGACCCTTGATGCCTTTAGCGAAGTTTCAGAAAAGCTTAAAAATGGCTACTATAAAGAGAACAAATTCTCTACGATGTAAAAAAATATAAAATTTATATAAAAAAATGCCCTCACAATACTGTAGAGGGCATTTTTATTGTGTTTTTATTGTAAGATGCTGATTGTTAATGTTTTATGTGTTTTTAAATGTTAATTGCTTGTTTATAACCCTGTTAAATGTGGAAAAAAACAGCTGTTTACCCACTTTTTTATTGTTGCAAAAATTTTTTTATTAAAATAAACATCTTACTTTAGTATTACAGTATTAATCAAAACCTTAAAAAAAACTAAAAAGGAGTAATTTAAAAATGAAAAAATTTAACGACGTAAAAGCACTTGTTGCAGCTTTAGAAGCTGATGCAGACAAATTCTACAACAAAGCGAACAGCGCAGCTGGAACACGTGTACGTAAAGGTATGCAAGATCTTAAAAACTTAGCTCAGAGCATTCGCTTAGAGATCCAAGAAACTAAAAACAAAGCTTAATCAGCAATTTTTGTTTAAAAAAAAGCGCCCTAACCAAGGCGCTTTTTTTATGTCTTCTCTTTTTGGCTTTTTATGCGAGTGCAACTAGATTATCTAATTGCTCAGCTAAGCTTTTATGGAGCGCTGTAGAGGCTTTAACCAATGGGAGGCGAACAACATCCTCACAGATGTTCAGTTGCTTTAAAGTAGCCTTTACACCAGCTGGGTTGCCTTCTGCAAACATTAGCCTTGTAATCTCCAATAAACTTAAATGTGCAGGCAATGCTTTGGCAAAATCTCCTTGTAGGCATTGTTTGATCAATGTAGATAATTGCTGAGGTAAGGCATTGCCTATTACCGAAATTACACCCACCGCCCCCAAAGCAATCATGGGTAAGGCAATTGGATCATCTCCAGAAATCAATAAAAAATCAGCTGGTTTGTCTCTCATGATCTGGTTGAACTGCTCAAAACTTCCAGAAGCCTCTTTGGTAGCAATTACATTTTTGAAATTGTGAGCCAAACGACAAGTAGTCTCAGCGCTCATATTACTTCCTGTACGCCCTGGTACATTATATAAAATGATAGGTAATTCGCTTAATTCACTTAGGTATTTGTAATGCTGATAAATCCCTTCTTGAGTTGGTTTGCTATAATAAGGGCTAACCGAAAGTATGGCACTGTATTGATTGTTCTCGAATGTTTTAATGGCTTCACCGATTACAGCTGTGTCATTGCCGCCAATACCAGCAACCAAAGGCAAACGACCATCATTGATCTCAGCAGTAAAATCCCACACCTTCTTCTTCTCGTCCTTGCTCAATGTGGCTGTTTCGCCTGTTGTACCTAATGATACAAGGTAATCTATACCTCCATCAACCAAGTGATTGATCAGTCTTTTTAAGCCCTGATAATCAACCGTTCCGTCTGTGTTAAAAGGTGTAACCAAAGCCACACCAGTACCGTGAAATCTGTTCATTTATTTATTCGTATAAAGTAATTAGTATTAAGTATAAAGAAGGTTTCTTCATACTTAATAACCTATAATTCAATCATCGCTATCAGCTCATCCTCTGTAACAAGAGGCACATTGAGTTTTGTGGCTTTTTCCAGTTTAGATGGGCCCATATTATCGCCAGCAACCAAGTAGTCTAATTTTGCAGAAATTCCACTTAGAATTTTACCGCCATTTTCTTCAATAAGTGCCTTTAACTCTTCTCTGCTGTACTTTTCAAAAACTCCCGAAATTACGAATGTTTTTCCAATAAGTTTCTCGCTTTGCAACAATATTACACTTTCCTGCACTTCAAATTGTAGTCCTGCAGCTTTTAAAAGCATTATTTGCTGCAAGTGTTCTTCTTTGCTAAAATATTCTTCGATACTTTCAGCAATGCGTCCACCAATTTCATCAATGGCGGTCAGTTCTTCAATTGATGCCTTGGCCAAATTATCGATATTTTTTACACCTCTGGCTAGTTTTTTGGCAACAGTTTCGCCAACATATCTTATGCCCAAGCCAAACAATAACTTTTCAAATGGCATCTGTTTAGAAGCTTCGATGCCTTTGAGCATATTTTCTATAGAACGTTCGCCAAAACGTTCTATCTGTTTCAATTCTTCGGCCTTTTCATGTAAAGTGTATAGGTCGCTAATATGAGCCACTAAGCCTCTTTGGTAAAAGCTTTCGATCGTTTCGTCGCCCAAACCATCAATATCCATCGCTTTACGACCAATAAAATGCTGTATCTTGCCAACAATCTGCGGAGGACAACCTTCGTCATTTGGACAATAAAAAGCAACTTCTCCTTCTTTTCTGACCAGTTCTGTGCCGCATTCAGGGCAATTGCTGATGTAAACGATAGGCTTGGCATTGGCCTGCCTTAATGCTAAATTTACTTTAATGATCTTTGGGATGATTTCTCCACCTTTTTCTACAAAAACGGTATCATTCTCATGTAAGTCTAGTCGAGTAATCTCATCAGCATTATGTAATGTTGCGCGTTTAACGGTAGTGCCAGCTAATACCACTGGTTTAAGGTTGGCCACAGGTGTTACTGCGCCGGTTCTGCCAACCTGATAACTCACTTTTTCTAAAACGGTTTGGACCTCGGCAGCTTTGTATTTATATGAAATTGCCCAACGTGGAGATTTGGCCGTAAAACCTAACTCTTGTTGTTGCGCATAACTATTTACCTTGATCACGATCCCATCAATATCGTAGCTTAAATTGAAGCGTTCATTTTCCCAATGCGCGATAAAGGCTAGTACATCAGTGATATTTTTGCTTAAACGGGTATGCTCGCAGACGTTAAATCCCCATTTTTTCACTGCTTGTAAACTCTCCCAATGCGTTCTGAACAATTGTTTATCGCTATAAACTGTATACAGAAAGCAATCTAAAGGTCTTTTGCTTACTTCTTTCGAATCTTGCATCTTTACGGTTCCACTGGCAAAATTACGAGGATTTGCATAAGCAATCTCGCCCAATTCTTCCCGCTCTTTGTTTAAGCGTTCAAATGCTGCCCGATGCATAAAAACCTCCCCTCTAATTTCAAAAAAATCAGGAATTTCTTCTCCTTTTGCACGGTGGGGTATGGTGTGGATGGTTTTGATATTATTGGTTACGTCATCACCCTGTGTTCCATCGCCACGGGTAACAGCTCTTACCAAAATGCCATTTTCGTAAGTCAGGCTAATGGACAAGCCATCAAATTTTAATTCACAAACATATTCAAAATCATCACCAATTGCTTTTCTTACACGCTCATCAAAATCACGCAGGTCTTGCTCATTATAGGTGTTGCCTAAAGAGAGCATGGGCCATTTGTGTTTTACGGTTATGAAATTTTTGGTAATGTCTCCTCCAACTTTTTGGGTAGGCGAGTTAGGGTCGGCATAAGCTGGATATTCTTTTTCCAGTCTGGCAAGTTCTTCTAGTTTTTGATCAAATTCATAATCGGCAATGGTAGGCATCGCCAATACATAATAATTGTAAGTATGCTGGTTTAACTCTGCAACCAAGGCATCCATTTGTTCTTTTACCGCAAAAATAGACATAGACAAATATAATTATTAGTATTGAGAAGTAATGTAATTGATCAATTAGAGTTGTCTATTGCAAGTTATTGGAAGAGCACTTAAGAATCTAAACCTTTAGCTTGCCTTCAATTTCATCGAAAATCGATAGGTAGTTTTGCTCGAGTATTACTTTGTAGATTTCAAGTTGCTCATTTAATAGGCCAACTGTTGTTTCGTGAAAAGGATGAGTCCATAAGCGCATACAGATTCTTTGTAGGGCATAACTAATGTTTTCCAGTTTTTGATAGCTCAATAGATATCTGCTCGACCTGAAGCTATTTAAAAAGGCAAAAAACTTGTCTGTGTCCTCACTTCCACATTTGATAAGGAAAGTGTTCAAGGTATTGTCATCAACGTTGTTGAGGTGCTCATAAAAAGCATTGATGTCTATTTTTCTGTTGGTGACCAACAAATGGTCTAAAACAAGTTCTACACCAATGTGGGCCAAAAAGGAAGGCCTTACAGGACTGTCGCCCAAAATTGGCAAGATCAATTGTTTAAGTTTAGCTGTTTCTGTATAGAAAAAATCGGAAGAGTGGAATAAAAGATCAACTTCCAAGTGTCTTTTCCAGCCAGTTAGTAAGGAATTGAGTTTTGCATCGGCAATGAAAAGCTCGGGTCTTTTTTGGGGATAGAGATTCCAATCCTTGTGAGCATTTTTAACCAAGTCGGGCAAAACGGTTCCAATCACCATGTTTTCATCCTGGTTTTTTCTTTCAAAATAAAAATGCGAAAGGAAGTTCATAGGGTAAAGGTAGGCAGAAAGTATGGAAGTTGTGGATAAGGTATGCAAGTTGGAGGTCAAGAAATTCAATTGTTTTAGCCTTTAGTCTTTCGGCACAAACTGCTATCTTTGCGACCTAAAATAATAAGTAATGACAAATTTTGTAGAAGAATTGCGTTGGAGAGGCATGTTGCATGATATCATGCCAAATACAGAGGAAAAACTAAATGAAGGTATGACTGCTGGTTATATTGGTTTTGATCCAACTGCAGATTCGTTACATGTTGGTCACTTGACACAAATTATGACCTTGATCCATTTTCAAAGAGCGGGTCATAAGCCTTTTGCTTTAGTTGGAGGTGCTACAGGTATGGTTGGCGACCCTTCTGGTAAATCTGATGAGCGTAACCTACAAACGCCAGAAATGATTGAGCATAACCTTAAGGGCATGAAAAAACAATTGTCTAAATTCTTAAAATTTGAGGACATTGGAAATGGTGCTGTAATGGTTAATAATGCCGATTGGTTTAAGGATATGAATTTATTTACATTTATTAGAGATGTAGGTAAACATATCACAGTTAACTATATGATGGCAAAAGACAGCGTGAAGAGACGTTTAGAGGGTGATTCTGGCTTATCTTTTACTGAATTTTGCTATCAGTTGATACAAGGTTATGATTTCTATTATTTATGGAAAAATAAGAACTGTTTGTTGCAAATGGGAGGTTCTGACCAGTGGGGAAATATTGTTACAGGAACAGAATTAATTAGAAGAAAAGATCAAGGAACTGCTTATGCGATAACTACACAGTTGATTAAAAAAGCAGATGGAACTAAGTTTGGCAAAACCGAAAGCGGTGCTGTTTGGTTAGATCCAGAAAAAACTTCTCCTTACAAATACTATCAATTTTGGTTAAATGCATCTGATGATGATGTTAAAAAATGGATTAGAATTTTCACCTTAAAAACTCAAGCAGAAATTGAAGCATTAGAGCTTGAACATGATGCTGCACCGCATTTACGCATTTTGCAAAAAGCATTGGCAGAAGATATTACAGTAAAAACGCATTCAGTAGAAGCCTTAGAGACAGCGATTAAAACCTCAGAATTTTTGTTCGGAAATGGAGCTTTAGCATTTTTACAAACTTTAGATTCGAAAAGCGTTTTAGAAATCTTTGAAGGTGTACCACAGTTTAATATCGCAAAAAATGAACTTGCAAGTGGAATTGACATCGCTACACTTTTAGCTGAAAAAACAACCGTTTTCCCTTCAAAAGGAGAGGTTAAAAAAACAATACAAGGTGGAGGATTAAGCGTAAACAAAGCAAAAGTTGCAGATGCCACAACCACTTATACAACTGCAGATTTAATCAATGATGAGTTTATTATCGTTCAAAAAGGGAAAAAGAATTATTTTCTGTTAATTGCAGAATAACTTTTACCACATCATACATAAATCCCGTTCTGAAAAGTTCGGGATTTTTTTTGAAAAGAATTTTTAATTTCGGACAAAATGTATATATTTGGGTATAATTGTCTGATATGAAAAAGAAAGCCCTTAAGCCCAGTCATTTAGAAGAGCCAATGGTAGCCTATGCCACCGTTAATTATACCCCAATGACAACAATAATGGGTGATAGATATGCAGAAGTTTCTGATTTTGATTTACTTAAGCTCGCACGCAAAGGAATCTCAAAAAAATCATTATTGGCTTTGGCCAAACAAATTTCATTAACCATAGAAGAGATTGCCACCATTTTACATATTTCAGAGCGTACTTTGCAACGTTATACACCAGAAACCTTAGTTAGAACCGAGCATGCCGATCGAGCCATAGAATTGGCCCTTTTATTTGAGCGTGGTATAGAAGTGCTGGGTAGTGAAAAAGCATTCAGCAGTTGGATAAAAACCCCAAATTTCGCTTTGGATGGAGAGGCCCCATTTAACCTATTGGATACACATATCGGCTTTACCATGGTTTCTGATATCTTGGGTCGGATAGAACATGGGGTATTTAGCTAATGTTGGTCTATAGGATAGCATCTCCAAAGTTTATAGAGGACCTGAGTGGTACTGGTGCTAAACAATATGGTGGGCGCTGGAACAATAAGGGAATAAAAATGATGTATTTTGCAGAGAGTAGGGCGATGGCTGTGATGGAAGTGTTGGTGCACTTGAGACCAGCGGTTATTGACCAAGATTTTTCCTTAGCAGTTTTTGAAATCCCAGATGATAACGTATTAACCATAGACGTTAAAGAATTGCCCAAAAACTGGAAAGAAGAGACAGCAATAGAAATGCTCAAAAGAATTGGAGACCAATTTATAAAGGACAACCAATATCTTGTGATGAAAGTTCCTTCTGTAATTGTAGAGGAAGAATACAATATTGTTTTAAATCCAAACCATACGCAATCAGCAAAAGTAAGATTGATTGGGAAAAGGGTCTTTAGGTTTGATAGAAGATTTAAATATTGATTATTGTACCAGCAGATTACAACCCCTGATATCGGCATTGTCAAATCGGCCCAATACTTCAAAACTTCCGTCAGGATAGATTTTGCCTAGATCCTGTGTGGCAATAAAAGCGCAAGAATTTACATTGGCCAAGTCAATCACATTAATTCCACCACTTTGCCTGTTTTGAAGTAAGCTCAAAGGATCAGAGGTATCCCTTAACAAGATCTTCATCCACGGTGGACAGTTAAATATTCCGTTTCCATAAGAATAGCCTTGTGATAATAATTCCGTCATTCCGTATTCGCTATGGATCTGCTGAACACCAAAACCTTTGTAGAGTGTATCGTGAAGCTCTTCGCGTACCATTTCTTTGCGTTTGCCTTTCATGCCACCAGTTTCCATCACAATCAATTCAGGGAAATCGATTTGGAACTGTTCCACAAAATCTAATAATGCATAGGTAACACCAATTAAAATGGTTTTTTGTTTAGCTGTTTTTAGATCTTGAAGGGTAACACAAAGCTGATCATGGTTGTGCAGAAAATAACCACTTAAAGGGTGTTTGCTTTGTTTTAAAAGGTCATCAACCATATAGATCAAAGAGGATCCTTCTCTTTCTAAGTAGGATGGGAGCAAGGCGATGATGCAAATTTCCGATGGGTTTCCATAGAATTGTTCAAAAGCCTTGTTGAAGCTTTTTTTGTAGATATTTACATCACTAACCAAATGTTTGCTGGTGATCTGGCCAGTGGTGCCTGAGCTACTAAAAACAATCTCTACTGGTTCATTTGTACTTAGAACATTATGGCTTTTGAAGAAACTAATGGGCAAAAATGGAATTTGTCGATAATGTTTGATCGTATCCGTATCGATTTTTAGGTTCTTGATATAGTCATGATATACAAGGCAATTTTTTGCTTGATGCTGAAAAATAGTTATAGCTACCTGGTTAAAAGTGGCTTCGTTATCAATAGAAAAAATTTGCTCAGGAGTTATATTCACTGCGCAAAAATACAAAGAATTATAATTTTAAGCAGGAGTTTTAAGGCTAATTATGGCTTTTCTAAAATGGTAACCACAATAACCACTGATGCCAGCAACCAGACCTCCGATTAAAACAGTGATCAACAATAAGACTGGCCAAAGTTTAACACCTATCATCTCAGCAACTCTTGTTGCCAAAACATTATGGTTTGGTAAACTCTTAAATAAGGCCATGCCCAACCATAATAAAAAAATGGCCAAAAAAGGCTGCCAAAAGGCAATCTTTCCTGTTTTGCCAATAAAACCACAGGTGGCAAAAGAAATGACAACTACTGCCCACCATGGTAAAACCATTTGTAATAAAAAAGAGGCTATGATAACGACTAAAAAAACCATGTCTTATTTTTTTGAAATTTTGTAATGAGAAATTATTTTACCCGATTTATCATCTGGAGACTGCATAAAGAACAGGTCGTAAAGTTTACCTTGGGCCCAAGTGTCAATCATATTGTCATAAAATGGACTTCCAGGATTGCCTGATTGCCCACCAGGATATACGCCATGACCTTTAGGATTTTTTCCAAGTTCTATCACCATTCGCCAAGATGGACCATTAGATTCGCTGATGGCATTAACTGTACTTTTTGAACCTCCAATTAATAAAGTCTTAGAACCAAAGCCAGGTATTTTTGCTAGATGTGGAACGTTGGTGTTTTTTACTTTTGCCCAATTCCAATTTTTGCCAATTGGCCCATATTTACGTTCCAAGCTATCGCAGGCAAATTTAAACGATTCATTGACTAAGTCTGCCAAGGTTTCTTTCTGATTGGTTTTTACATTGTCGAACCATTTTGAATTTGGATCTTTTTGGATGAGTTCTACCGTACGGTCTCTAGAAGGATAACGCATTGGAATATCAGCAATGGTAAAATCATCGTCCCAAATATCATAGGTTAATCTTTTGGTCCATAGGTCAAAAATACTAGCTCCAACCTCATTGGCCTCAAAGTATTTGTTCCATTTTGCGGTAATGCTCAAGGCCTCTTTTTGTGTAGCATTTAATTGGCCGGCATTAACTAATGGTAAAATATGAGGTAACAGATTCTCAGCAATTAAACTATATGAATCGCTCTGCAGATTACGCATGCTGTCTACATTTGCCTTGGTCATTGCGGTAAGTCTATCGTTGATCCTCTGCCCGCGTTCGTATGGAGAAAACTCCCAATTGATGTAATAAGGATAGGTCTGGTCTGTGGAAGATTGGTTGGCAGAACTCACGAAATTTCGGGGAGGATTTTTCACCGTTGGATTTTGGTCTGCAGGAATCCAGCCCTGCCAATCATTTCCTGGGTCTGAGCCATCTAAGATAAACTTGCCTTGGTCTTTCCATTTCAACGGGAATTTTCCGTTGGGTGTAATGGCAATATCGTTCTCAGCGCTGGCAAAAATAAAATTCTGTGCAGGAGCAGTATAATAGGTGAGGGCCTTTCTATAGTCGGCATAATTTTTTCCTCTGTTGAGGTAATAAAATGTAAGCAACTCATTCGATTTGTCGTGGGCAATCCATCTTAAGGCATTACCTACAGGTACATTATTAGCCTTGCCATATTTAGGTTTTTGGAAATAGACTACGGGACCGTGATGTGTATAATAAACGGTATCAATCTCATCAGCAGCACCTCTTATCTTAATTTTTTCAAAACGTTGTGTGGTATTTTTCCAAGTGTTGTTGTACCAATAGCTTTGGTGTTTGTCGTCTTTGAATTTGATTTGGTAAAAGTCCAATACATCTGCTGCTACATTTGTAACTCCCCAAGCAATATTTTGGTTAAAACCGATGATTACTCCCGGTGCACCAGGAAGCGATACGCCATAAGAATTTAAACCAGGAGCATTCAATTGAATCTGATACCAGATAGAAGGCAAAGTTAGGTCTAGGTGTGGGTCATTAGCTAATATAGGATAACCCGAAGCTGTTTTTGCTCCAGAAACTGCCCAGTTGTTACTGCCAATACCTTCAACTTTTTGTTTGGTCTGTACGTTGCCCGTTAACATTTCGGTATAACCTTTTGGTGTTGGAGGAATTGGGAGTGGAGTAAAATCCCATTTGGTGCCAACAGGAATGATCGGACTTTCTTTGAAAGGATAATCTGGGAAAAGGTCTTTTGTGATTTCGGGACCAAATTTTTTAAGGATATTGGTCATGTAAAATTCGTCGGATCCCATAGCTAACACTGCCGACATCTGTTTAAGCAACAACGCACATTTAATCGGAGTCCAATCTTCAGGTTTAAAATCCAATAATTTATACTCTAAGGGTAGATTTGCCCTGCTCAAAGAGTGGATATAATCGTTGATCCCTTGGGTGTAGGCCAAAATCATTTCTTTAGCCTTGGGATCTTCCATCATTCCTTTTAAGGAGTTTTCGGCGCCATATACCATTCCCATCCTTCTTTGGTAACGGTCTACTTCTATGGCTTTTTTGCCAACTACTTCCGATATCCTTCCAGCAGCAAACCTGGTTTGGAAATCCATTTGCCATAAGCGATGCATGGCGGTTACATAACCTTGGGCATAATATACATCATGGTCGTTTTTTGCGAACACATGGGGAATCATTTTGTCATCAAAGAAAATGTCGATTTTATCGTGGGCGCCTTTAAGCGCTATGTTTTTATTGGCCGATACCATACTGCTTTCGGCATTTTGCCAAAAACCAGTAAACGGATTTAAAAATTTAAGTAATGGAGGGGTATCACCAAATTTTGTGTTGAACGCATATGCCAATAAAATAGGTATAATGATGCAAATGAGGGCTTTGACTCTGTTCATTAGTTTGATTTATAGGTTTAATTGGTCGTTTCTCTGTTTCGATGAAGAAACATGTTCTGCAATTTACTATAAAAATGGATTGAAATCCAATCAAATTAGATTTTGCAAAATAAATTTTGTGCCAAATAGAATTTGTTAGTAAAGAAATTTGTATTAAGTTTATAGTAAATAAACAAATATAAACTACTTGAGTATGAACAAAATCTTTACAAAAATCATCTTTTTGCTTTTTATGCTTTTTGCAACCAGTGTTGCAGTGCATGCGCAGAGCATAATAGTTAGTGGTTCTGTTACAGATAAACTAACAAAAGAGCCAATTCCTGGTGTAAGCGTTGTTATTAAGGGAAAAACAATAGGTTCATCAACAGATTTAAAAGGTCAATTCTCTTTTTCTACCACAGAAAAGGCCCCATTTACATTGGTTGCTTCTTATATCGGCTTTGCGTCTGTAGAAAAAGAAATCACCAGTACAACAGCTAATATTACATTTGAATTGGAAGCTACTGCTATCTTAGGTCAAGAAGTAGTTGTATCTGCTTCAAGAACACCAGAACGTATTCTTGAATCGCCAGTTTCTGTAGAGAGAATCAGCTCTTCAGCTTTAAAGGAACTTCCTGCTCCTTCATTTTACGATGCCCTTAATAATTTAAAAGGTGTGGAGATGAGTACGCAGAGTTTAACCTTTAAATCTGTGAATACTCGTGGTTTTAATGCAAATGGTAATACTCGTTTTAACCAGTATATTGATGGAATGGATAACCAGGCTCCTGGTTTGAATTTCTCAGTTGGTAATATCGTAGGGCTATCAGAGCTTGATGTTGATAACGTAGAGTTATTGCCTGGAGCGGCTTCTGCATTATATGGTGCTGGTGGTATCAATGGTACTTTATTGATGACATCTAAAAACCCTTATCAATATCAAGGTGTAAGTTTTCAATACAAAGGTGGCATCAACCATGTTGACGACAACAATACCAATCAAGGTGTAAGAGAATTTAAACAATTCGATCTGCGTTTAGCAAAATCTTGGAACAATAAATTCGGGATCAAAACTTCATTTGGCTTTTTACAAGCTAAAGATTGGGCAGCAACTGATACCAGAAACTTTAACAGAACTTCTCGTCAGTTGACAAGTGGTGACAGAAGTAGCGATCCAAATTATGATGGTATTAACGTATATGGTGATGAAGTGAGCCAAAATATGATCAACGTTACCCAATCGTTAAATGCAGGAATCATTGCCGGCGTTAATCAGGCTAGTGGTGGTTTAATTCCAAACATCCAAACCTCTTTAAACGGTGCATTTAGTGCGATGGGCGTAGCTAACGGAGCGGCCCCAAGTGCGGCTCAACAAACAGCAGCTTTAGGACTTTTCCCTGCGGCTTTGAGACCAACCATCCAAAGTTATATGCCTTTTTACCTTGGCTTAAGAGTACCTGGATTGTTGCCTACTAATCAATTTGTATCAAGAACTGGTTATGCTGAATCTGATTTAGTTGATTATGATACCAAATCCCTAAAAACTTCAACTTCATTACATTATAAATTTAACAATACGATTGAAGCGATTGCCCAAGCCAATTGGGGAACTGGTACTTCGGTTTATACAGGTACAGACCGTTATTCTTTAAGAAACTTTAAAATCGGTCAGTACAAATTAGAGCTAAAAGGACAAGACTTTTTCTTAAGAGGTTATACTACACAAGAACGTTCTGGCGAAGCTTATAATGCAACTATTTTAGGTACATTTATTAATGAAGCCTGGAAACCTTCTGGAGGTTTAACTGGCTGGTATGCACAATATATAGGTAATTATATTGGTGCAAGATCAAGTGGACAAACTGATGCGGCAGCTCAGGCTTTTGCAAGATCGCAAGCTGATATTGGCCGTTTGGTACCTGGTACTCCTGGTTTCGAAACTGCTAAATCGGCAATTACAGCTAAAACTATTGGTCCACAAAATGGAGCCAAATTCAATGACAAAACCAACCTATACCACTATGAGGGTATGTACAACTTCTCTAATGCATTGAACAATGTAGTAGAGCTTCAAATTGGTGCTTCTTATCGTGATTATTTCTTGCATTCTGACGGAACGATCTTTGATGATGCAAACCGTGACATCACGATTAGCGAATATGGAGCTTTTGCACAATTGGGTAAAAAGCTTGGAGAGAAATTTAAATTGACTGTTGCAGGTCGTTACGATAAAAGTAAAAACTTTGAAGGTAGGCTTACCCCACGTGTAACTGGCGTATGGACAGTTGCTCCAAACAATAACATCAGGATGTCTTACCAAACAGGTTACCGTAATCCAACTACACAAGATCAATACATTGATTTGGCTGTGGCGGGTGGTACTACACTTTTGATCGGTGGTTTACCAGAGTCAATCAATAAATATAGCTTAAATACAAATAAAGGTGTTACTTCAGCGAGCTATAAAGCCTTCTTAGCTTCAGTTGCAGCAGGTGTACCAAATCCTACATTATTACAGCCTTATACTTTTGATGCAGGCGGTCTTCGTCCAGAAAGTGTGCAGTCATTTGAGTTAGGTTACAAAGGTTTGGCCACAACAAGTTTGTTGATTGATGCCTATGCTTATTACAATATCTATGAAGACTTTATTGGTGGAGTAGATCTATATCAAAATCCAATTCCAGCTTCAGCAAGTGATGCAGATAAAACTAGAAAGTTTACGGTACCTGTAAATATTGCAGGTAAGGTTAAATCTTATGGTGGTGCATTCGGATTAGATTATCAAGTAGGCAAATTCAATTTCAATGGAAATACATCATACAATAAATTGAGTGATATACCTGCGAATTTTGACAACAACTTCAATACACCTGAATGGAGATTCAATGCAGGTGTAGGCAGTAGAGAAATTGTTAAAAACTTTGGTTTCAATGTACAATACCGTTGGCAAGATGAGTTCTATTGGAACTCTACTTTTGCGTCAGGAACTGTTCCTTCATACTCAACCTTTGATGCCCAAGTTAACTTAAAAGTGCCTTCAGTTAAAGCTGTAATCAAATTGGGTGGTTCTAACATCCTGAATAAATATTATGCAACTTCATTTGGTAACCCTCAGGTAGGTGCACTTTACTATATCGGTTTTACCTATAACCCATAATAGTTCGTAATTTAAAGAAAAAGCTCTCCTTAATCGGAGGGCTTTTTTTGTTTAAAGCCATTATTTTTTCAAATCTTTTGCTTTTAGCGGTAAAAATTAACACTTTAGCTAATGCATCAATAAGCTATTAATGAGAAGGAACGTATTTTTTTTAATTTTGATTTTCTCCCTACAAAGCCAATTTCTCTTTGCACAACTCCCCGCAATAGAAAGAATAGAACCATTAAATTGGTGGGTAGGTTTTAAAGATACCTCTTTACAGTTGTTGATCCATGGCGACAAGGTTGCAGATAAAAAAGTGAGCTTAAACTACGCTGGTGTTAAACTAATCAGTACTCAAAAAGTAGACAATCCAAACTACCTGTTTGTAAACCTCCAGATTTCTGCTGCAACTAAACCCGGTAAGTTCAATTTGGTTTTGACCCAAACAGGAACAAAAACAACAACCTATCCTTATGAACTTAAACAACGGACCAATAAGACGCAGGGCGTTACCAATAAGGACTTTATTTATCTGATCATGCCCGATCGTTTTGCCAATGGCGATGAAAGCAACGACCGTATTGCAGGCATGAAAGATAAGACCTTTAATAGGGATTCGATATTTTACCGTCATGGAGGCGATCTGCAGGGCATCATCAACAAGCTGCCTTACCTGCAAGAATTGGGGGTAACTACGCTTTGGTTAAATCCTGTATTGGAAAACGATGAGTATAAAACTTCTTACCATGGCTATGCCAATACAGAAAACTATCAGGTAGACCGTCGGTTTGGCAACAATGCCCTGTATAAAAAGTTGGTTGACGAATGCCATAAACGTGGAATGAAGATGATCAAAGATCTGGTACATAATCATATTGGCGACCAACATTTTTTATTTTTAGATCCGCCAGCTAAAAACTGGTTCCACCAATGGCCAAAATATACTGGTACCACTTATAAAGACCAGACTTTGTTTGATCCTTATGCCGCAAGTGCCGATAAAAAATTAATGACCGATGGCTGGTTCGACCGTCACATGCCCGATGTAGACCAACAAAACCCTTTGGTAAAGAAATACATTACGCAGAGTCATATCTGGTGGATAGAATATGCTGGTTTAGATGGTTTCAGGTTAGATACCTATGCCTACAACGATAAGGCATTTATGGCCGAATGGGCAAAAGCCATTACTACCGAATTTCCGAAGTTTACCTTTTTTGGCGAAACCTGGGTGAATGGAACAGCCAACCAAGTGTTTTTTACTGAAGGAAATACCGTTAACCAACATTTTAATACAGGTTTACAAGGTGTAACAGACTTTCAGGCCTATTTTGCAATCAATGAGACCTTGAATGGGAAATTTGGCTGGACAGATGGGGTGAATAGATTGTACACTGTTTTGGCAAGCGACTATCAATACAAAGACCCTACACGCAATGTACTGTTTTTGGACAACCATGACGTGAGCCGTTTTTATTCGGTAGTGGGAGAAGATTTTAATAAATATAAATCGGGGATTATTCTATTGTTCTCACTACGTGGTATACCTCAACTATATTATGGTACTGAGATCTTGATGAAAAACTATGCCGATCCAGATGGCAAGGTGCGGGAAGATTTTCCAGGAGGTTGGGCTGGAGACAAAACCAACAAGTTTACGCAGGCCGGAAGAACGGCAAAAGAGAACGAAGCTTTCAACTTTGTGAAAAAGTTGGCAAACTATCGAAAAAACAATGCAGTTTTGCAGACTGGAAAACTGATGCAGTTTGTGCCAGAAAAAGGTATCTATGTGTATTTTAGATATAACAATGAAAAAACCGTAATGGTGGTAATGAATACCAATGAGCAAGCAGAAGAATTGACAACAACTCGTTTTGAAGAAAGGATCGGTAGATACAAAACTGCTGTAAATATCGTTACAGATGAGCAACTACCACTCCATAAACTGCAGCTAGCTGCCAAAACAACTTATATCTTTGAACTACAATAAATCATATGTCTAACCTAAAAGCATGTATTTTTGATCTTGATGGCGTTATCGTAGACACGGCCGTGTACCATTACAAGGCATGGCGAAGATTGGCCAATCAATTGGGATTTGATTTTACAGAAGAACAAAATGAAGAATTAAAAGGCATCAGCAGAATAGAGTCTCTAAAAATTATATTAAATTGGGGTGCTGTTAGTAAAACTGAGGAAGAGATGCAGGCGCTGGCCACCTTAAAAAATACTTGGTATGTTGAAATGATCACTAAAATGACCCCTCAAGAGATTTTGCCTGGCGCAAAAGAGTTTTTGGAATTGGTAAGGGCCAATCATTACTTAACAGCTTTGGGTTCAGCGAGTAAAAACTCCGAGACCATACTAAGGCAAATAGGTTTAATGCATATGTTTGATGTATTGGTAGATGGAAATAAAGTAACAAAATCTAAACCAGACCCAGAAGTGTTTTTGTTTGGGGCAGCAGAACTGAATGTAGAAGCAAGTGCATGTGTTGTATTTGAAGATGCGATAGCTGGCGTACAAGCTGCCAAAACAGGAGGAATGAAAGCTGTAGGCATAGGCAATGCAACAGTTTTAAAAGAAGCCGACCTAGTGGTGCCTGGCCTATATGAAATGACTATTGAAAAATTGGAGAATTTATAATCGAGAATGAAGAATTATATCAAACATAACGAGTGGCAGATTATCGAAGAGGGATTTGATCCTCAGCTGAACAAGATTTCTGAAAGTATATTTAGCTTGGGTAATGGACGAATGGGCCAGCGTGCCAATTTTGAAGAAACCTACACCGGAGAAACTTTACAAGGCAATTATGTGGCTGGTGTATATTATCCAGATAAAACAAGAGTTGGATGGTGGAAAAATGGCTATCCAGAGTATTTTGCCAAAGTATTGAATGCAACGAACTGGATCGGAATCAACGTTGTGGTAAATGATGAGGTATTAGATCTGCATACTTGTAAAGTTATATCGTTTAGTCGTGTACTGGATATGCAACAGGGGACATTGACCCGAAAATTTGTTGTTGAGCTCAGGAGCGGGAACGTTCTCGGAGTTGAATCTGTTCGTTTTTGCAGCATTGTAGATGATGAAGCAGGAGCAATCAGGTATCGCATTACGCCACATAATTTCGATGGAAAGATCACCATTGAGGCGAGTTTGGATGGTGACATCAAAAACCAGGATTCAAATTACGACGAAAAGTTTTGGAACGAGATCAATGCTAAGGAAGAAGATGGTTTCGCGCTGTTGAACATGGAAACCAAAAAGACCGCTTTCTGGGTAAGTTCTGCAATCTGTACCACCATTGATCAAGATGGTAAAGATTTAGGTCTGAAACCGGTTTTTAAGCGCAAAGAAAAATATGTAGCGCAACAATTTACCGTTGAGGTGAAAAAAAATCAGGTTACCAGCATTTATAAATATGCAGTAAACCTGTCTTCAGAAAACTATGTCAAAGAAGAATTAGAAAAAGCAACCATTGCAACCTTAAAAAAGGTGGTAGCCAAAGGTTTTGATCAACTATTGGATGAACAAGCCAAAGCTTGGGCTGTTAAATGGCAAAACGGTGATGTGATCATTGAGGGAGACGTAGCTGCACAGCAAGCCATTCGTTTTAACATCTTCCAATTGCACCAAACCTATACCGGTGAGGATGCACGTTTGAACATCGGTCCGAAAGGATTTACAGGCGAAAAATATGGAGGTTCTACCTATTGGGATACCGAAGCCTATTGTTTGCCTTTTTACCTGGCTACTGCACCGCAGCAGGTAGCAGAAAATTTATTGATCTATCGTTACAAACATCTGGAAAAAGCGATTGAGAACGCAGAAAAGCTAGGTTTCAACAATGGCGCAGCTTTGTATCCAATGGTGACCATTAATGGCGAAGAATGCCACAACGAATGGGAGATCACTTTTGAAGAGATCCACAGGAACGGGGCCATTGCTTTTGCCATTTTCAATTACATCCGTTACACTGGCGAACAACAGTATCTGGCACAATATGGACTGGAAGTATTGATCGGTATTGCACGTTTCTGGGCGCAGCGTATCAATTGGAGTATTGAAAAGGAGCAATACGTAATGCTTGGTGTTACTGGGCCTAATGAATACGAAAACAATGTCAATAACAATTGGTACACCAGCACCATTGCTACATGGTGTTTAAAATATACCATCGAAGCCATTGATAGGGTTAAAGCAGCCGATGGCAAACGATTAGATGAAATCTTCAAGAAAACAAAGTTCGATGCAAGCAAAGAGACAACGCATTGGCAAGATATCATCAACAAGATGTTCTATCCTGAAGATAAAAAACTAGGTATTTTCTTACAACAGGATGGATTTTTAGATAAAGAACAGGTATTGGTTAAAGACCTACCTGCCGCAGATCGACCATTGAACCAAAAATGGAGTTGGGATAGGATCTTAAGGTCGTGTTTTATCAAACAAGCAGATGTGCTACAAGGGCTGTATTTCTTTGAAGAAGACTATGATCTGGAAACCATCCGCAGAAACTACGATTTTTACGAACCACGCACCGTTCACGAAAGTTCTTTATCGCCTTGCGTACATGCGATCATTGCCGCAAAATTGGGGGACTTGGATAGAGCCTATGAGTTTTACCTGCGTACGTCTCGTTTAGATCTAGACGATTACAACAACGATACGGAAGATGGATTACACATTACCTCAATGGCAGGTACATGGTTAAGTGTAGTAGAAGGTTTTGGTGGCATGCGCATCAAAAATGACCAGTTGCATCTTCATCCGGTTCTACCGGTGCAATGGAAATCTTATGCTTTTAAAATCGGTTTCAGGCAAGCCATTGTTACGGTAAAAGTAGATCAGGAAACCGTGAGTTTGACAAATGAGAGCGATAAAGCGTTAACCTTAAATGTTTTTGGTGCCGATCATCACCTGTCGGCAAACGGAACTTTGACCATTCATTCTTAAAACCATTAACCATTGAAACACGTTATCAAAATAGCTTTATCGATAGCCCTGATGTGGAGCTTATCTGCTTGCGTACGTAAAAATAACCTACAGATGTTAGATCCCAACCAAACGACTACAGAGAAGATCGAAAACAAAAAAAATATCATTTACCAAATGCTGGTACGCCATTTTGGGAACCAGAACACCACCAATGCCTATTACGGTTCGATAACAGCAAATGGTAGTGGTAAATTTAATGATATCAATGATAAAGCCTTAAGTGAACTTAAAAAAATGGGCGTAGATTATGTTTGGTACACAGGCGTAATTGAGCATGCTACCATGACAGATTATACCAAAGATGGAATCAAGGCCGACGACCCTGATATTGTGAAAGGAAGAGCAGGCTCGCCTTATGCCATTAAGGATTATTATGATGTTGATCCAGATTTGGCGGTTGATGTTAAAAACCGGATGGCAGAATATGAGGCATTGATCAAACGTACCCATAGCCAAGGATTAAAGGTTTTGATGGATTTTATCCCTAATCATGTGGCCAGAACTTACCATTCGGATGTGAAACCAAATAATGTGGTTGATTTGGGAGCTAATGACAACAAAAACAAAAGCTTTGATCCAACAAATGACTTCTATTATATCCCGAATCAGAAATTTGTAGTTCCAGCGGGTTATAATCCAGGTGGTGATGGATTTAAAAGTGCATTAAAGGATGGCCAATTTGACGAGAATCCAGCAAAGGTTACTGGAAATAATGTATTTAGTTCCGCACCTAAACTAGACGATTGGTTTGAAACGATCAAACTGAATTATGGACTGGACATCCAAAATAACCATACCAAAAACTTTGTGCCACAACCCCCACTTTGGAAAAAGATGAAAGATATCTTAGCCTTTTGGGCCTCGAAAGGAGTAGATGGTTTTAGATGTGATATGGTAGAGATGGTTCCGGTAGAGTTTTGGAGTTGGGCAATTGCCGATCTGAAAAAAAAATACCCAAACCTGATCTTTATTGGTGAGGCCTATGATAGAAATGAATACAAGAACTTTTTGGTGAACGGAAAATTTGATTTCCTCTATGATAAAGTTGGACTCTATGATGGCATCAAACGTTTAATCAAAGCGGAGGACAATGCAACTGTTAAAGATATCAGCCTGGTTTGGCAAAAAGAGAGCAATGGTTTTTCACAGCACATGTTACGCTTTTTAGAGAACCATGATGAAGAACGTATCGCCTCAAAAGGATTTGCCAATAACCCTTGGTATGCGGTTCCTGGAATGGTGGTTACAGCAACACTATCATCTGGACCTGTAATGATCTATAATGGGCAGGAAGTAGGCGAGCCTGCACAAGGAGCAGAGGGTTTTGGAGGCGATGACAGTCGTTCTTCGATCTTTGATTATTGGGGCCTGCCACAACATCAGAAATGGATGAACAATGGTGCTTTTGATGGTGGTCAATTAAACGAGGATGAGCAAAAGCTTCGTCAGTTTTATAGCACTTTGCTGCAATTGGCTACCCGTAACGAAGCCATTGCCAAAGGTAATTTCTATGAACTTTTGGCAGCCAACAAAAATGCCGAAGGTTTCAATGATAAAGTATATGCGTATTTAAGATACACAGAAACTAAACGTGTATTGGTGTTGGCCAACTTTAACAGAAACGAAACCAAACTAAAAGTAAACTTACCCAAAGATGTTTTAGAAGCATTTAATATCGAAGGAAAGCCTTTAACTTTTACAGATCTATTGACCAAAACCGAATTTTCTACCAATAACATCAACAAAGGATTGTTGATTAGCATGCCAGCGACAAGTGCTGTCATACTTGAATTTTAACAATTATTAAATAATAAGATATACGTCAGTCTGAGCTCTGTTAACAAATACACTTCGACACCTGCCTACCGCAGGGAGGAACTTAGTGTGACAACTATGAATGAACAATTAACCAGTTAAAACAATTGAGCAATTAAACAATCATCAGTCTCTAGAGAACCTAACCAAATAAACCAAACCAATGAACCAATCAATCAAACCAAAACTCTCCTTTTGGAGTATCTTTAACATGAGCTTCGGCTTTTTGGGTATTCAGTTCGGCTTTGCCCTACAAGGAGGCTTTATGTCGCGTATCTTTCAAACCCTTGGCGCAAGTCAGGACAGTATCCCTGCATTGTGGGTAGCAGCACCCTTAACAGGATTGTTGGTGCAGCCTATTATTGGTTATTTGAGTGACCGTACCTGGAGCCCAAGATGGGGCAGAAGGAAACCATTTTTCTTGATTGGTGCCATTTTGAGTACGGTTGTACTGTTTTTCTTACCCAACTCTCCAGTACTTTGGATGGCGGCAGGTTGTTTATGGGTTTTAGATGCTTCTATCAACATTACCATGGAGCCATTTAGGGCTTTGGTAGCAGATAAACTACCGGATTCGCAACGCTCTTATGGTTTTGTAATGCAGACATTGATCATCGGTGTTGGTACTTGGGTTGCCAGTAACTTGCCATGGTTGGTTAATCAGTTGGGGGTGTCTAACGAAGCTTTACCAGGTATTGTGCCCTTATCCGTTAAAATAGCTTTTGCTATTGGTGGAGTAGTTTTTTTAGGATCGGTTTTGTATACTATTTTTACTACAACAGAATATCCGCCAGAAGACCTGGCTGCTTTTAAAAAGGAGAATGAAGAGAGCAAAGGATTTTTAAATGGGTTTAAAGAGATTTTTTCGAGCATCGGTAAAATGCCCAATACCATGAAATTGTTGGGCGTGATACAGTTTTTTAGCTGGTTTGCCTTTTTTGCCATGTGGAGCTTGGCTACGCCCGCACTCACTAGTCATGTTTTTCATGCCCCTGTTCCGGTAGAGAGCGCGTTTAATATGGCCGATGAAAGTTCTAAAGCCTTGTTCATGTCGGCCAGCAAAGCCTATAACGATGCAGCAGATCTAGTAGGTTCTTACATGGGCATGTATGGCCTATCATCAATGGCTTTTGCCCTTTTGCTGACTTTTTATGCAGCCAAAAGAAGCATCAACAGAAAATACATCCACATGTTCAGTTTAATGGCAGGAGGATTAGGATTTATTTCCATGTATTATATCCAACAACCAGAACAGCTGATCTATTCCTTTATATTGATCGGTATTTCTTGGGGCAGTATCCTGTCCATGCCTTATGCAATGTTGTCGAGCGCTATAAATCCTAAAAAAATGGGGATTTATATGGGGATTTTTAATATGTTTATTGTAATTCCGCAAATCATTGCCGCAACAGGAGGTCTGAACTATCTATACCACGTTATTTTTGGCCCCGAGGTGATCAATGCAATGCTGTTGGCAGGTGCTTCGTTAGTTATTGGAGGCTTGGCCAACTTTTTGATTACCGATAAAAAGGTGATTACGCATCAAGCAGAAGATACGGAAGTATTGAGTTAAAGAGAATAAGCAGCAATTAAAATTTATGGAAGAAGGAAATAACATAGACGAAAAGGAAGTAATCAAAGCCGTAACCTCAGATCATATTGAAGAAGAGATCATTCAACACCTTAATAATCCTGTTACCGACCTCAAACCAATTGTAAAACAATATTTAACAGCGGTTAAAGGTGTAAAAAAAGAAGGGAATAAATTTTATTTTTCTGATGGTAGTGCCCGCGTAGAAGTAAGAGTAGTAAGTGATGAGATCATTAGGGTAAGGTTGGCACCACATGGTGTGTTCCTAGACGATTTTTCTTATGCCGTACCAACGGTCGACCAAAAGGTAACCACATTCAGATTAGAAGAGAATGAAGACTTTTATGCCATTTCTACCAATACCATCACTTGCAGGGTAAGCAAAGAAGATTTTTTGGTCTCTTTTGTAGACAATACCACCAACATGGTGATGAGCCAAGATACTTCTCCAATGCATTGGGAAGAAAACGTTGAATTTGGTGGATACTATGTTTTTGCCACCAAAGAATGTTTACCAGAAGAGAACTTTTTTGGATTGGGAGATAAATCGGGCAACCTGAATTTAAGAGGACGTAAGTTCCAGAACTGGAATACCGATGCCTATTCTTTCGGTTGGGACCAAGATCCCTTATACCGTACCATTCCTTTCTACATCGGTTTACACCAAGGAGCTGGTTATGGGGTCTTCTTTGACAATACCTTTAGATCATATTTTGATTTTGGTAGAGAAGACAACAGCAAAACCAGTTTTTGGGCAGATGGTGGCGAACTCCAATATTATTATATCCATGGTCCGCATATGATGGATGTAGTGAAACGTTACCAAACGTTAACGGGAACGCATAAACTACCACCCAAATGGGCTTTAGGTTACCACCAATGTAGGTGGAGTTATTATCCAGAAACCAAGGTAAAGGAGATTGCAGAAGGCTTTAGGTCGCGTCAGATCCCTTGCGATGCCATTTATCTGGATATCGATTACATGGATGGCTACCGTTGTTTTACCTGGAACAAAAAATATTTTCCAGATCCTAAAAAAATGATCAAGGAACTGGCCAGCATCGGCATGAAAACCGTGGTGATGATCGATCCAGGTATTAAAGTTGACGACAATTATTGGGTATTTAAGGAGGGGAAAGAAAACAATTACTTCTGTCGCCGAAGCGATGACTATTTTATGGAAGGCCATGTTTGGCCGGGTAGATGCCAATTTCCAGACTTTACCAATCCAACGGTAAGAGCATGGTGGGGCGGTTTGTATAAAGAGTTGGTGGATCTAGGTGTAGCAGGGGTGTGGAACGACATGAATGAACCCGCTGTTTTTGGTGCAGGTACTTTCCCAAATGATGTAAGACATAACTACGATGGTTACAGAGGTTCGCATCGTAAGGCCCATAATGTTTACGGTATGCAGATGGTCCGTTCTACCTACGATGGTTTAAAGAAACTGATGCGTAACAAACGCCCATTTACCATTACTAGGGCGGGTTATTCGGGTATGCAGCGTTATGCTTGTGTATGGACAGGAGACAATGTAGCCACATGGGAGCATTTGAAATTGGGCAATATCCAATGTCAACGCATGTCGGTTTCTGGAGTGCCGTTTTGTGGAACTGATATTGGTGGTTTTAGTGGCGAACCAGATGGCGAGTTGTTTACCCGTTGGATCCAATTGGGTACTTTCTCTCCATTTATGCGGGCACACTCTGCTGGTGATACCGCTGAACGTGAGCCTTGGAGTTTTGGCGAACCTTTTACCGCAATCAACCGTAAGTTCATCGAACTGAGATATCGTTTAATGCCATACATCTACTCTGTATTTTGGGAGCATCACCGTTATGGATTCCCGATTTTAAGGCCACTGGCCATGTTAGAGCAAGAGCTGATCAGTAATCATTACCGTCAGGATGAATTTACGTTTGGTGATAAGATCTTGGTATGCCCTGTATTAGAACAAGGTGCCGTTTCGAGGATTGTTTACCTGCCAAAAGGACAATGGTACAATTTCTGGACACACGACCTATTAGATGGAGGCAACGAATACAATATCGATGCGCCATTAGAAGACATGCCTTTGTTTGTAAGAGCTGGCTCTGTTATCCCAGAATATCCGGTAATGCAATATGTGGGCGAAAAACCAATTGATGAGGTATGGTTGAATGTATACTATGCCGCTTACGAAGTGAACTCTTTCTTGTTTGAAGATCATGGAGATACCTTTGCCTATGAGCAGGATATCTATCTAGAAAAGAAATTTAGTGTAAAAGGCGATGGCAAAAACTTGTTTATCGAACAGACAATCGAAGGATTATATACGCCAAATTATGAACTGTACGATTACAATGTAATTGGGCTGCCATTTCAGGTAAGTAAAATTTTTGTAGACGATAAAGAGATTACAGATTTTTATATAGATGAGCGTAAACGCTTAAGATTTAAATCGAACAAGAATTTTATGCATATTAAGATCATAGGAGTATAGAGGTCGATTGATTGATTGTTGAAATTGTTTGTAAAACATTGAAAACTACCAACTAAAAACCATTAACTGAAACCCCAAAAATGGCCAGCACAAAAAAAAATACCACAGGTAAAACTGCCTCGGCAGGTAAAAAAGTAACGGCAACAAAAAAGGAGCATGTATTTGATGCCTATTTGAAAAGTGTTTGGGTTTATAGTTTGTTTACCGATTTCGATATCTCCTTATTTCTAAGTGGAAAGCATTTTCGGCTGTATGAAAAAATGGGAGCACACCTGTGTACCGTTAACAAAAGCAACGGAACCTATTTTGCCGTTTGGGCACCTAATGCACAACAAGTTGCTGTAATGGGTAACTTCAATGCTTGGAACAGAGAAAGTCACCAACTGCATAAAAGATGGGATGCCTCTGGTATCTGGGAAGGATTTATCCCACAGGTAGGTAAAGGAGAAGTGTATAAATATTACCTCAAAGGTTTTGATGGTAGTGACATTGAAAAAGGGGATCCTTATGCCTTGAGATGGGAACATCCTCCGCAAAAAGCATCCATAGTTTGGGATACTAACTATACTTGGAAAGATAAGGCTTGGCTAACGAAAAGACCAAAACGGAATGCTTTAGATCAACCGATGTCGGTTTATGAACTTCATCTGGGTTCATGGCAACGTGATCCAAGTGATCCAGAACGGATATTGAGTTATGGCGAAATAGCCAAAAGCTTAGTACCCTATATCTTGGAAATGGGTTTTACGCACGTAGAGCTGATGCCGATCATGGAATATCCTTATTACCCATCATGGGGATATCAGATTACAGGTTATTTTGCGGCAAGTTCCAGACATGGTGCGCCGCAAGACCTCATGTACTTGATAGAGGAACTACATCAGCACAACATTGCAGTGATTTTAGATTGGGTGCCTTCGCATTTCCCTGGAGATGCCAATGGATTGTTCAATTTTGATGGTACACACTTGTTTGAACATGCCGATATGCGCAAGGGTTTCCACCCAGATTGGAAGTCTTACATCTTTAATTACGACAGAAATGAAGTACGTTCGTTTTTAATCAGTAATGCCATGTTCTGGTTAGATAAATATCATGCCGATGGCCTGCGTGTAGATGCAGTGGCCTCTATGTTGTATTTTGATTTTTCGAGAACGGCAGAAGAAGCAGGTACAAACGAATATGGGGGCAGCGAAAATTTGGGTGCGATCCAGTTCCTTAAAGATTTGAATGAGGCCGTATATGGCAATTATAAAGGGGTACAGACCATTGCCGAAGAAAGTAGTACGTTTGATGGGGTAACTAGACCAGTTTATGCTGGAGGTTTAGGCTTTGGGATGAAATGGATGATGGGTTGGATGAACGATACCTTAAAGTATTTTAAGAATGACCCTATCAACAGAAAACACCATCACCATCAACTTACGTTTAGCATGACCTATGCTTTTACCGAAAACTTCATGCTGCCTTTCTCGCATGATGAAGTGGTGCATGGTAAATCGTCGATGATCTATAAGATGCCAGGCGATGAATGGCAGAAATTTGCCAATCTGCGAACGCTATATGCCTATATGTTTACACATCCGGGTACCAAACTGCTCTTTATGGGCAACGAGTTTGCGCAGACCAACGAATGGAATTTTACTGAATCTTTAAATTGGGATTTGTTACAATACCCACCTCATGCAGGCATGCAACAATTGGTGAAGGCCCTAAACCAATTGTATTGCAAAGAACCTGCCCTGTATAAATATAATTTCTCTTACGAAGGTTTTGAGTGGATTGATGCAGATGACGCCGATCGATCGATATTCATTTATGCCAGAAAATCTGATAAGGCAAAAGACACCTTGGTGGTTGTGCTCAATCTTACCCCTGTGTATAGAACCGATTTTAGGGTAGGTATACCGGTTAAAGGAAAATGGAAAGAGATCTTCAATACAGATGCCAGTACATTTTATGGCAGTGGGAAACTGAATGCAGGTGTGTTAGCCACAGAGCATATTGCTCAAAACAATCAAAAGCAATCTATCGTTGTTAATATTCCACCTTTGGGTGTCTGTATCTTTAAAAAAGGAGTTTAATTTTATTGGTTCGTGTCCCAATCATTGGTTCATGGCGTCACGAACCGATACATTATTCCTAGTTCGCGCTGAAACGAACCAGGGGAAAATACATACTTGATGGCAAAAAAAGAATTGACTTTTAACAAGAACGAAAAAGGAGAGTGGTACCTACAGTTGCCAGAATGGAATGGAGATCCAGAAGACCTGCAAATGGTAGAAGGTGCGGATCAATGGCTAGATCTGGTAAGCAAGGGTGAACTAAAAATTAGTTTAGCCCTGTCTACCGATAATTTTGATCAGGCAGCAGTTTTGACTTTGTTGAGAACCAAAGAACAAAATCTAGGCGGAGGAGGAATTTATTACCTTGAAAGCTATCAGGGAGCAACAGTAGGACTGAAAATCTGGTTGTGTGAGGTAACACGTTTTATATTTGACGACCTGCCCCAGAAAATCTACTTTCTAAAAAAATGATGCAATTGTTTGCAATTTAATTTAATAAATACTAATTTGTAATAAAAATAGAAGGGTCCACATCCATGAACCCTTGCTATCTATTAACCTGTCTTATTTTCCAACAATGCAAACTGTTGAAATCCTTACACTTACTAAGGATCATGGAATACTATTCTTGATCATTACGTAAATGTTCGAGCTTAATTCTGCATCCTCATCGTTTGCATTTTAGCTGCGAGTTTTTTTATTATCCTATTTTGGTTTTTCCCTTTATCATTTAGTCGAATCTATGTTATAGATTTACTAAAGGTGAAAAATAGAAAAATAAATGCTATTTATAAACTAAAATGTTAAGTGTAACGAATAATTTAGTTTAAGTTTTGTTACATTAGCCTCAAAGGGTAAAGAACAATGACTGTAAATTGTTGAAATTGATGTAGATATCTCAAATTGTTGCCTTTATTAGGGTCAACATAACAATTTTGTTAAAATTCGTTGATGTTTGTCATTTAAGCTGCTCAGTAAATCAAACTATTTTGCGCTTTACAGATTTACGGAGTTTGATCAATACCAAGGCTCCGAAAAATAAAATAACAGCAGTGCCAATGCCTAACATCAAAACCCAATTGGTGGCTGCCTTTAAGGTGAGCTGTTGGTCGGTGCCCATATAGATCAAACTATCCCAATAATAAGGCAGGTAAAAAGCATCGGCAGTTTGAGGTGCATTTAACCAATCTATTTTGGCCATATGTAGGGCATTGCCATTACTTTCACCTGCAAGCATGTGTTTGTAAAAATTGCCCGTGATCACCGAAGCTGCCACATCATTTACATTCCAAAGGCCTGCGATGGTTGCAGGAGTACCTATGGCGTTAAAACCTCTCGATAAACTGATTACACCCTCACCATTGGCCAATAGTCCATCGGCAGTACGGCAGGCACTCAACACCACTAAGGCAGGCGCCTGTTTTTTGGCAGCAAGTTCAAACAAAAACAATTTCTCTTTGTCAAAATCTAAGGTAGGTTCTTGGTTTTTACCCGATAAGTAGGCATGTGTGCCAATATGTAATACGCTGCTCTTTTCAAAAGCCTCATTAAAGCTATGGCTGTTCACTTGATCGTTCAACAGAAAATCGCCATTAACTGTTTTTTTGATGGCTTCGGCTTCGTCAGCTACAGCTTTTAAAGGCTTGTTGCTGTTTTTTTGATGGGTAATAAAAAGTCCGGTAAAGTTTTGGATATGGGTTGCTGTTTTGGTACTGGTTAAGGTCTTTAAAGAAAAGGCATAAGTAATGCTGTTGTTCTTGATCAAAAATGGCCAATTGGCAATATTAGGTTTATAATTGTCTTCGGTAATCAATCCATCAAAAGAGATGTACCCCAATGCACCATCGGGTACAATTATCACAGATTGGCCCTTTACAAATTTTACATTTTTTAAAATAGATTGATAGAGTTGATAAGAAGTCTGATAAAATGCTTTTGGGTCATTTAACATGGCGTTGGGCCCTTGTTGAAAGTAAACTGTAGTATATGATTGGATAGCTGTTGTGATCTTCGCTGCATCTTCAATCTTTATCACATCGTTTACCTTTTTGTTGTTGATGTCAATCAGATAGATGGCATCTCTGCCTACAAAGTATTCGATTATCCTTTTGTTGGGTAGGGTATTCATCAAGGTCGAAAACGAGATGTCCCTACTTAAATTCAATTGTTTATACTTCTGCTTGATCTGATTGTTTACCAGTGACAGGTAAAACTTTAAACTATCCGTGTTTTTGTTGATTGTATTGCTTTTATTTTCTAGTTCTTGCTTTTCATTATAAGTAATGGCGCGCTCAAAAGCCTGTTTTTTGATAAAGAGTGAGTCTTTTTGGTTTACAGCAAATAAACGCTGATTATTATTGATCTGATCTAATAAGGTTCTGGCTTTGCTCTGTTCTGCCAGTTCTAAGATCCGGTCCAATATATTTTTGTTTTGGGTTTGTTTGTATAACTGATAACCAATTTCAATTGCTTTTTCAGAGGTATGCTTCAGGTCGGCCTGTAGGCGTTGTTTTGTCTGGTCATCAACAAATTCATTCCTGATTTTATCGGCACTAAAAAGGGCCAGTTTGATCGCATTAAAAGCCTCATCAGGTTTTTTGAGAGCCAGATAGGCATCGGCCATCTGTTCAAAAACTTCAACCAACCTGTAATCGCCATATATTTTACTAATGGTTGGATTGCCTTCTTTATCGGCAACTTTTAAAGTGTAAAGGGTTTGATTGAAATCATTGATGGCCAACAGGTATTGGTGCTGTAAAAGTTTTACCCTCCCCCTTAAAATCTGAATATTCGCCTTTTCACGAAGTCTATCGCCTTTAAAATAGCTATTGATGATGTGGAGGGCTTTGGTTAGACGATCATCTGCTTTTTTGGCATTTTTAAGTTTAAAATAAGCTAAGCCTGCTGTAGTATAAGATCCCATTAACGAATAGGCATTTTCTGCGTTTAGCTTTCTTTGTTTGGTGATGGTGTTTTCTACAAGTTTTGCGGCTGCTAAGTAATCTCCTTTATCAACTAAGATGTCTGCCAATATGTTATTTAGTGTCAGATTAGTTCTGGTATCTGGCTTGGCTAATTTAAGTCCGGCCCAAATGTTTTTCTCGGCATCTTTAAAATTTCCCATTGAACGGTACGAGATGGCAATATTGCTGTATAGGGAAGCAATAGCTTCTGGTGCATCGTTGTTTTTGATCAAAAACTTAACCGAGGTCTGCAACAGATAGATCGCTCTTTCATAATCGCCTATTCTGGTGTAGTTGTTGCTCAGTGGTTTTAAAGTGTATTCTACAATTTCATAACTCGAAATCTTGTTTTTCAGATAGTAGTTATAAGCTTTTTCATAACTGTTGATAGAGCCTAATATATTACCATCCAACAATTGGTAATAACCCTGGCTGTTAATTAGGTCTAAAAAAATATAATGCTCATTATAGGTTTTGGGATTACGCCAGAGCATTTTTTGGGTATCCATTAGATAAGAAAAACGCTGCTGCGGGTTTGATGAAACATGATCCAACCTTTCTAATATCCACGCCTCCAGGTTGTCTTTTTCCTTTAAAGAATCAAGTTTACGCTCAAATGTGGATTGTGCCCATACATTATGGTATAGGCCTAAAAGAAGAAAGAAAAGTGTAAAGCGTAAAAAAACTGAATACATAAAAAGCTTTGTATTTCAGCTAATTTAAGCAAATAGATTTAAATGCGCAGTTGTGGTATTTTGAATACAGGTTACGAAATCTGCTATTAAAATTTCCAGGTTACATAAGTAGCCATTCGGTTATTGTTCGTTTTAGGGTCGTACAAGTATCTAAAGCCAATAGAGGGACCAACCCGAACCAGACCCAGCTGTACATCTGTAAAGAACGAAACCCTTGCATCGGCAAAATTCTTTTTTGTATCGTTTACGGTGAGCCTTAAGTTTGGTGGCGCTATACCAGCGGCGTTTGGCGCATAGGAATATTCTAAAACATCTGTAGCTTTTTGGTAAAGATCTATCGATACCAAAGTACCTGCCCCCACACCTATAAAAGTATTCAGGTTGTACCTTACCTGCAGCGGGACAGCATTGATGGTTGTTATCTTTTCTGTTCGGGTATGGTCTTTTTTAACAATAAACATCGGAACTTGGTTAACCACTGTATCCCTTCTTTTGGTATCAGACGATACCAAAAAACTGGTCTCCTTGAAAGAGTTGAGATAAAGTTCTACCTGCCAATACAATTTATAAGGCGAATAAGGAGCCAAAGTGGCCCCAATTACCACATTTTTACTGTTCAAGTAGTTTTTGTTATCGGTTTTAAACGGAAAGCCATAACCTAAAATAAGGGCAGGAGAAAGGCCCATCTTAAAACGGCCAACTGCTCTATTGGTATAGATGGGTTCATTTTTGTCAAATACAATGGCAGCCCCACTTTTAATGGGCAGCTTTTTTGGTTTCTCTTTAAATTTGATTGTATAAGCCACAAAACCCATGGTAGAATCGGCATCATTAACCCCTTTTTGGTCTAGCCCAGGTAAATAGATATTGCTGAACACAAAGTGTACACTGTCTTTGCCAATCACGGTTTTGATACAGCTTTGGTTTACATAGGCCGAATCGCAATTGATCACTTCTGGTTTGGTACCTGTTATCTTTAGCGTGGCCGGGTCAAATACTTCAGAGATATTTACAGCCACATCTACCTTTTTGGCCGGCCCTTTACCTGTATTCTGAAAACGGATCTTATAACTCAGCTCTCTGTTCCTTCCGGTAAAACGATAGTTCATCCTGCTTTTTTTCAATACCATTTTGTTAGGGTCATGAGAAGCAACAATCTGTAGTTCCATGTTAAAGAATTCAGTTTCGATCAAAGGGTTGTCTGGAATAAATACTGCCGAAAGTCGAACCACGGCATTGGTATCTTTTACCATTTCTGGTGTGGTCTTGAAATGCATAAACAAAAAGCGTTCTTCGTTCTGTTTCAGGTTTTCAAACCGCCAACTTTCGTGGTTTTTAAAATCCTTGGCTTTATCTTTTAACAAGATGTTGGCATCAGCTTGATGCGTAATCGGTAGTTCGTTGTTTAATGAAGCATAATAAACGGGCTTTTGGGTACCAGGTAGGTAAGCCACGTTCAACATCGATTTCAGGTCTGTTTTTTTCTCTCCATGATAAGCTCTTGCTTCTTCGAGCGTAAAATTGTTATTGGCAAACTCTTTATCATTATACAAAATGGCCACCGTACCACTGATGTTCTGCTGTCCGTTGGCGGCCTTGTTTCTGTAGCCAAATACCACCATCATGTCATCGCCAGGTTTGGGCATACAGTTGCTTTTCATTTCTATGTTGCCACCCATTTTAAATAAGGATGGTTCTATTTGGTTAGACGCTATCATAGGTCTGGTAGAGGCAGGTTTTATGGGTCTGGGTTTGGTTGGTGGTCTTTTGCCATCATCGTAGTTATTGGTAGCAAAAAGCCTCACCAATACCGGGTCTGTACCTTTATAGATATGGAAAGGATTTTTTTCAAAACTAAATCCACCATCGCCAAACTCCCAAAAATAAGTATAAAATGGGGCAGGAGCACCGGCAATCTGCCGCAATGACCTCAACTCCGAGCTAAATTCAGTTACGCCATCTTTTGTTGTATAATTGATAATGGCAGGTACCGTATCTGTAGGCAATACCTGTGCGCCAACAGTAGTTATACCAAAACAACATAAAATGAAGAGGAGCGATTTCATCATCCTTAAATTTATATATTTTAATCTACAAAATGCAAAAAAGATGAAGCCGGTTACAGCTTCATCTTCACATGTATTTTTTTATTGTTAATAGCTATTTAAGTTGGTAATGGCAGTTTGTACCTGTGCTTCGGTAGTTTCTACCAAACTTAAACTGATGTTTTGGCTGGCCACTATTGTAGTTTCTAATTCGGCGTAGTAGTACTTACCATCTTTGATACAGAAAGAAAGGAACTTGCCTTGTACACCGATTGGCATCATGTTGTCGTAGCTTTTTACTTTATTGGCACCATCAGGTGTATATAACTGGGCAACTACATTGCTTCCTTTTGCACAAAAGAACACAAAGGTTTCGCCGGTAAAGGCCCTAAAGCTGGCCATGTTGCCTGGGTTGTTCAACACTTCAACGCTTACCGTTGTTTTAGGATTGGTATAACTATAGAACACGTCGCAGTTGATCCAACCTAAAGTGCCAAAATTAAAATTGTAGAAACCATTGGTCGGATTTGTTTCTAGCGGACCACCGTTGGCGTTTAACTTTGGTGCCTGCCAAGCCATTTGGTTGGCCCCAGCACCTGCATTTTCTACACCTTCCCAGATTTGTGTAAATCCGCTTCTGGTAGCAGGTATTTTAATGTTCATGTCTGTAGCTACAGCTTTGTCTACATTTGTATTGCCTACTTTTGCATTGATGTAGATAAAACCATCAGATGCCAATGGTGCACCACTAATATGGTTGGTATTGGTGCCGCTAAACAATACATCGCTTCTTTTTAATACTTCCATCGCTTCTACAGTAACTTGTCCGGTAACGGGCACGCCTGCAATTTTAAAGGCATTGGCTGGAATGGTGATGATCGTACCACCTTTTAAGGTCAATGTATTTGCCGTAGCAGCATTAATGGTAAAGGTCTGTTGCTGTGGGCCAAACATGGCGACAAATTCTTTAGCGGTTTTTGCGGAATTACTGTTGGTGGCTCCGTCTTTTTTACAGGCTGCTGCAAATAAAACAATAAGGGCAACTAATACTGGTTTTAAGTTTAACTTTTTCATGATTTCTATATTTTAAAAAACTGCTTACTCTTTTAAAGGCTTTTCAGCGTCGGCCATTTCATAGGGTTTGATGATATATCAGCCGCATCAGGATTTTGTTACCCCTTTATTTTCGATTTTTTTTTGGCAATGGACTAGAAAGGTTAAATTAGAGCACAAAACGTTTAAAAATCGATCGTCAATGGCCAAAGCAGTACATCTAGACCAACGCTTTCTAGTAGGGTTGGTAAATAATGATGCCGCAGTAATTAATGAAATCTATAAAAAATGTGCAGGCAAGGTAAAGTCGTTCATTGTATTTAACAATGGCACGGCCAACGATGCGGAAGATATTTTTCAGGAAGCTTTGGTCGACGTATATAACCAGGCCAAATACAAAGATTTACAGCTAAGTTGTCCATTTGAGCCCTTTCTACTCCTGGTGTGTAAACGCAAATGGTTAAACGAACTGAAAAAAAGATCAGTTTCACCGGTAACAAAAGGAGAGGATGATTTATTACATATTGGCGAAGATACATTTGAACAGGCAGAACGCTTGGAAGAAGAGCAAGAACAGACTACTTTATTTTTAAAGGCCTTTGAACAATTGGGCGAACGTTGCAAGGAAATCATTAGATGGAGCATGCAGGGCGATGCACAAGAAAAAGTGGCCGAAGCTTTGGGTGTAACCTATGGCTATTTGAGAAAAAAGAAGTCGGAATGTATGGCGAGCCTAATTAAAATGGTGCAGATCAATAAATAGAAATGATGACTGAGGATAAAATTTTACTCGCGGCCCGATATGTAGAGGGCGACATGGATGAAGCCGAAAAGGCTGATTTTGAAATGCGTATGCAGAACGATGTCGAACTGCAACAGCATTTGAAAGACTATAGGCATATCCACCAGAGTCTAAAAATACAATTGGCACCTGATCAGCAAGACTTGGCCTTTAAAGAAACCTTGCGCCATACTGGACCCGCCTATTTTGAAACACCCAAAGTGGTTACTTTTAAAACCAGCCTAAAGTGGTTAAGCGGTGTGGCAGCAGTTTTAATTGTTGGGCTACTGGTTTGGGCACCATGGCGCAGCAACCTGTACCAGACCTACCATAGTGATGCAAAAATGTTAGTGACAGAAAGAGGTGCTGAAAAAGCAACTGATCTTGACCGAGCAGCTACTTTTTTTAACGATAAAAAATACAAAGAGGCCCAAGACCTATTGGCCAAATTAACCTTGCAACAACCAGGAAATGCCATGGTAAGTTATTATTATGGCTTAACCCTAATAGAAACCAATACCCTAAGCGAAGGCAGAAGTACACTGACACAGGTTTATAACGGAGAATCTGCCTTTAAATATGATGCAGCCTATGCCATGGCGATGAGCTATCTAAAAGAAGACAAAAAAGATGAATGTAAGGCTTGGTTAAAGAAAATACCTAGTGGTACCACACATTATCAAAAAGCAGCCACGCTGTTGGATAAACTGTAGTTAACCAATAAAAATGGATGGTCATTAAAGCATGATCAAACACTAAGGTGTCAAAAATAATCGGCTTGGTTAAATAACGTGTAATCCTTTTCAGGTTGTATTTTTGTTTTTAATAGGCAGTTATACAATGATTTATTTTTGTGCTGAGCTGTGTTTTTCAATTGCAAATATTTTAAAATACTGGTCTTTAAGTTAAAATTGTTGTTACACTATTACCAATTTTGCTATATTTAGCGCTACTAAATTTATGCGCTCAACTAAACAAATGCCAATGGCACTAATTAACCAGATATAATACTTATGGACAAAAAGTCTTCTAAGTTGAGCATCTGGTTTTTATCAAGGCCAAAAAGAACAGGTGCCATCTTCTTTCTCGTGCTGTTAACTTTTATATCGCTGATCGTAATGCAGCGTTATCAGCTTTTTAGGGAAAACAAACAGAACCAACTGTCGAATATCCTCGAAGCTGCAGAGAAAAACATAGAGCAATCTTTAAAGAACAGTTATACCGTAGCCTTGACCTTGGCTTTGACCGTAAATAACGACGGTGTGCCTGTTAACTTTGATACGGTAGCAGAGAAGCTGATCAAATCCAATCCTGATCTACAGGCTGTGCAATTGGTGCCCAACGGTATAATCAAATATGTATATCCCTATAAAGGCAATGAAAAAGTATTGAACCTGGATCTTTTCAAAAGCCCAGAACGAACTGTTTTAGAAGTCAATAAAACTATCAAAAGTCGTAAGATGTACTTTCAGGGGCCGGTTAAATTAACACAGGGTGGCATTGGCGTAGTAGGAAGGTTACCCTTATATATTAACGATAAGTTTTGGGGATTTTCTGCCGTTGTGATCAAACTCGATGTGCTTTTTAAAAATGCAGGGATAGACAATAACAAATACGAACATTATAAATTCCAATTCTCTAAAATAAACGAGCTGACCAAAAAGGAGGAGTTCTTTTTACCACTGCATATAGATGTGTCTAAGGAAATATCAAAGTCTGTAATTTTCCCAGATGGCGATTGGAAATTGTACATCATCAATACCAATCCTTACGATACTTGGGTAGAAATACTAAGTGCCATTCTTTTTGGACTTGGTCTGGCCGTCCTTTCTACCTATCTATTGGTTAAACTGTTAAAAAAGCAGGCACTGTTACAGGTGCGCTTCCGTAACCAAGAATCGAAACTGATAGATACTGAAAGTAAGTTCAAAAAGATATTTGACCATGCGGCCATTGGTATTGCAAGGGTAAACTCCATTACAGGACAGATTTTGGAGGTAAACCAATACCTGTGTGATTTTTTGGGTTATACCGAAGAAGAACTGATGCAGAAAAAGATCAAGTCTATCATTTATCCAGAAGATTTGGCTGAAGATGGCATCCTGTTCAAAAAACTATTATCAGGGCAGATCAGACAATTCAATAAAGAAGAAAGATACCTTAGAAAAGAAGGGGTTTTGATATGGGGAAGCGTAATTATTACCCCTCTATGGAACGAAGGTGAAGAACCCAATAACCACATTGTAATTGTAGAAGATATTACCAAACGCAAGGCCGAAGAACAATTGATCATCGACTCACAAAAAAGAATTGAATCGTTGATTAACACCATTGATGGTATTGTTTGGGAAGGTGACCTTGCTACCCATCAATCTACATTCGTAAGTAAAAAGGTGGAAGATATTTTGGGTTATACAGTTGAAGAATGGAAGAGTAGTCCAACTTTTTGGATAGACCACCTGCATCCAGAAGAAGTAGAAAAAATGAGAGATTATCTGGGGCAATATCTAGGAGCAGGTAAACAGCACGATGCCGAATACCGCATGTTGGCCAAAGATGGTGCTGTAGTTTGGATCAGGGATATTGTTACCGTAATAGAAGAACCTAATCAGCCTATCAAATTGAGGGGAGTGATGATCGATATTACCAGTAGAAAAGAGGCAGAGACCGCTTTGAACAAATCGTTTACCTTGGTAACCGAACAGAACAAACGTCTGTTGAACTTCTCTTACATCGTATCGCACAACCTACGCTCGCACGCCAGTAACATACAGGGCATTTCGGCATTGATAGAAAGTGCCAAGACCGAAGATGACCGTCACGAAATGATCCAGTTGCTAAAAACAGTAGCGGGTAACCTGAACGAAACTCTGTTTAACCTCAATAATATCGTAAACATACAGACCAGCATCGATACTGTTGTAGAACCCTTAAACCTAAGTGTTTACATCGCCAAGACTTTGGCCACACAAAATGCACAGATCTTGAGTAAAGATGCCCAGATTGTTAACAAAATAGATAAAAATATAGAGATCAATTACAATAAGGCTTATTTGGAAAGCATTTTGCTTAACTTGGTTTCTAATGCCTTGAGGTACAGTCATCCCGACCGTAAACCAGTAATCACCTTAACTTGTTTCGAAGAAGATGGGCAACAGGTCTTAAGGGTATCTGACAATGGAATTGGGATAGACCTAAATAGAAATGGCAATAAGATGTTTGGAATCTACCAGACCTTTAACGGCAATATTGATGCCCGTGGTTTAGGTCTTTTCATTTCTAAGAACCAAATCGAATCTATGGGGGGTAAAATTGCGGTAGAAAGTACGCTGAACAAAGGCACTACCTTTAAAGTTTACTTTAAGTAAGTTCATTGTCTTTGACAGGCTCAGACTGACAAATGGTTCATTGGTGTCGCTGGTTCATTGGTTCATTGGTGTCACTGGTTCATTAGTCATAGGTTTCCAAATCTATTCCCTTAACTCATTTATCGATATCTGCAGCTATTCACTATTTTCCCTCTTCCATTTTCCCTTAAACCATTTCCTATTTCCTTCGCTTTTGTTTATTAGTTCAGAAAGGAACCAACACTAAAAACTTATAACTAAAAACTAACCACTAACAACTGATAACAACCTAAAGCCCATCCAAGCCCATCATCCTTCTAAAAAGATCTTTGATCAGGTCGATTTCGTCTACATAAACTGTTTTTTTTCTATTGCCAAAATACAGTATGTTCTGTAGTGGCGTATGGCCTTGCCAGATCAGTTTTACTTGTCCGTTCTCTACTTCCTTTCGGCATAAAAAATCAGGGACAATTGCCAAGCCTTTACCACCAGTTAAACAACGCACAATAGAATTAAGGTTAGGTACAATGTAGTTGGGCCTAAAATCTGGATTGCAGTTGAAGTTCAGCTGCCAAAACCTAAACAAATGTTCCATATCGCCGGTAGTGCCATACCATTTCTCGCCCTTTAACCATTGTTCTACCTCGTTAAGGTCACCCTTGTTCAATAAAGCCTCAAAAGCCTCGGTATCCGTATCATTGCCCCCAACCAATACAATCGTTTCAGAAGAGAATGCCTCATGTACAATATTGGTAGATGTACCTTTTTGTGGGGTAATGATCAGGTCAAGGATTCCTTTTTCCAGATTGTCCAACATCTCACGGTACTCGCCAAAACGGATGATCACATTAAAGGGCAAAGTATGCACATATTGTTCTAAAGTGAGTTGAAAGGTTTCAAAACACATGCCCACACTGATCGTAGGGGTATGCTTCTCTGTGCTTTTCTGAAAAGTCTTTTCCACTTCCTCCAGCTTGTTCAATGGGTCGATCACCGCATTATAAAACACTTTACCTTTTTCTGTAGGAATCATTTTACGTCCTGTACGCTCAAACAGCTTGTAGCCTATATAGCTTTCTAAAGAAGTAAGGTGCAAGCTAGCACCCGGTTGCGAAATAAACAGGATTTCTGCCGCACCCGTTAAAGTGCCTGTTTTATAGATTGCCTTAAAGGTGCGGTACCATTCTAGATTTACCATGGGTTTAACTATTATAATTCTGATACAAAGGTATGAATTAACTTGTTTTGATGATAATTTGACACGCCCTAAATTTGTGCCATCAAAAAAATCATACACATGAAAAAGATATTTATCATTAACGGAGGTCAAAAATTTGGACATTCTGGTGGTTTGTTTAACGAGACCATTGCCAATCTTTCGGCCACATTTTTTAACGGACAAGAAGATTTCGAAATCAAGACTACCAATATCAACGAGCCTTACAATGCCAAAGAAGAAGTAGCAAAGTATACCTGGGCCGATGTGGTCATCTATCATACGCCAATATGGTGGTTTCAATTGCCATATGCCCTTAAACAATATATAGATGTGGTGTTTAGTGAAGGTTACCACACTGGTATCTACGAAAGTGATGGCCGTTCGTCTAGCAATCCTGCAATCAATTATGGTACTGGAGGCATGTTGCATGGCAGAAAGTACATGGTAACCACCACTTGGAACGCACCGAATGAGGCCTTTACTTTACCCAATGAGTTTTTTAATCAAACTAGTGTTGATGAGGGTGTGCTGTTCGGTTTCCATCGGATGAATGCTTTTACGGGAATGACCCCACTGCCTAATCTGCACTTTTATGATGTACTGAAGAATACAGATATGGATAGAGATCTGAAGAAGTATCAGGCCCATTTAGAACAGGTTTTTATAAAGGAAGAAGCACTTTGTGCAGGCTAAGGTAGCAGCAAAAAGAAAAAAGAGCTTGAGCTCGGCCTAACCTAGTTGTTTAGAGCTGATATAGAAAAATGTTTTTTTTTGTTAGGGCTTTTATAGAGGTGCGGTTTTAAAAGTTCAAAATTTGTATATTTCGCTTGGAGATAATTTCATGGCTCATGTCGATATGGACTAGGAAATCAAATTGTAAGACTTCAATTCATTCTAAAATGGCTTATCGTAAAGAAGAACGAGAAAAAAATAAAAAAATCTTATTAGCTACCTTAAACTATCTACTTGAAAATCATTCGATGAGTATAGTTTTTGATGATTATAGCCCTTCAAAAGAATGGTATCTCAGCGAGATTAAAAAAACTGAACTTGACATTGAAAAATCTCGGTCAAAGCAGATCAAAGATCGTTTAAATATGCACATTTCATTCTTAAGGGGTCGATATGATCTTGGTTTGAATCCTTATATTAAATTACATACAGGTTACGATATTGACATTTTCGAAAGATATAAAACCGATATAGTGCCCATTCTTCCAAAACGGTACATTGATGGTAATGATGTGTATCGCATAGAAAATTATTTAAAAGCCTACGAAACACAGCCTGAAGAACAAGAGAATGTAGCTGTTTTAAAAGCTTTGTTGGCTGCACATCAAGCTAAAGTGGATAGATGGATGAATCTGGAGGATACTGATACTGTTACAGAGGAAGTCCATTTTATTACACAAGGAAAGAAAAGCTGGACGTTAAATGAGGCTGAATATCTTGCAATGCAAAGAGAATGGCTATTGTATGAAGTAGTAGCACCTAATGGCCTCTTTAAATTAAGTGTTCAAATAAGTGGGAAGGGAGAATATGCATTAACCTATGTGAATATTTCATTACCTGGAGGAGCTGGTAGCATCTATACTGCTAGTGGCGAAAAATTACCGATCAAAGTTTACTGGAAAGACGACCATAACGTTATCATTGAGACTAAAGAGGAATATAAAAGCCATTCTATGTATAAACAGGTAAGGAGTTATGACGAATTGGTTAAAATCGAATATCGTTTTGTCTAATTAAGGGAATAGCGTATTTACTGACTTCGCTGAACAACAATAATGTCGCGTTTGCAACCTGTCATTTAAAGGAGTTTTTATGGTATTGATTAATAAAATTTAATAGCTATCTTGTTTATTATTATTGATTTACCCATAACTGCTCTCAAAAATGGAAGAATTAAATGTAAAACCTGTCCAACAGATTATGGACGCGATTACCAGTATACTACGCTACGTAGCATCTGGATTTGTAGCCTTAGTAGTCTATATTTTTTTATACGATAAACCATTGAACACCTTTGCCGAAGGTTCGTGGTTTTTTCTTTTGGCTACTGCCTCTTTAGGCATACTAACCTATGCTTTTCATATCTCTTTTTTGGATAAGATATTTTATAGAAGAATTGCCTATAAGGTATTTATAGCATCTACGGGTAATACAGAAGAAAAGTTGAAAGCAGCATTGGCAGATTTTGGTATTGTATTTCAAAATAAAGAAGAGATTAAATCTGCTGACCTTACTTTTGCACTAGTTTCCCAAACCTATTTAAGAAACATATCCGAAAATCAACAGGTTAAGGTTTTACAACATGAAATGGAAAAACGGTTGTCACTTCTTTGTTTTCTTTATTGCTCTTTTTATCAGGTTACCATTATCATATTGTATTTCTTGTGTACTTATTTCTATTTTAATATGGGAAATATATGCTGGCCCTATGTGTTATCTAAAATAATCCCGTTATTAATTATTGATGTTTCATTGCTTGTCTTTGCTCTGAAATTTAACAAAAGAATTTGTCTAAGGGATGCTTGGGCTGTAACAAATTTCTATCAAAAAGTGCCAACAACAAATACTACTAAGGCTTCTCCAGCTGTTGTTCAAGGTGGTGGGTCTGGAACACCAACTATAAAAGACCTATTGCAAGATATTAAACTACAGATAGCTGAAATAGAAAAAGCGAGTGACACGATCAACAAAGATTTAGGGTAGTGCCACAAAGATTTTGTCATGCTGAGCGTAGCGAAGCATCTCTTTAGGTTAATCAATACTGAACCGAGCTGAGTTTATACTGCATTGAATACCAAACCAACAATTACGGTTTACCGCAATGGATCAATGGTTTATTTTTGCTATCTTAACAAGAGGTAAAATACAGCAAGCTGATGAGCCAATTTGATGCCGACCTTTATAAAGAAAGCATACTCGCTGCCTTTTTAGACAAAAAGTATAAGGAGCAGGGTTGGTATGCTGAACGTATCCATGACAAGGAAACGCAGAAACAAGGTATTGATGTCATCTTTAGGGGCAAGCGATTAGACAGAAGGGTAGATGAAAAAGCACAGCTAAGCTATCTCAATAAAAGTCTAGAAACTTTTGCCCTAGAACTCAGTTATTTTATTGGCAATACCCAAAAGCAAGGTTGGTTGTTTGATTCTCATAAACTGACCGATGGTTATGCCTTTGTATTCGATATCAAAGTGAACAATACAGCAAAAACGCTCGAAAGTGTAAGCGATCTTGTTTCTTGCGAAGTTGTTTTTGTAAAAAGGTTACTGTTACTTAACGAGCTGGCCAAACATGAGCTCAACATCAATACCTGCAGCACATTTGATGAACAACTTAGGAGCAGCGCAGAGATTGAACTGGAATATCCTGGTGACTTTAGATTTCGAATTTCCAGACAATTGGAAGAAGTTCCGGTTAACCTGTTGGTTAGAAAAAGTTTTTTAGAGGCAATAGGGAAGAAGTATGTGTTTAAGGCTTGAGGATGTTATAAAAAACTGAATGCCCTTAAACAAGAAAAGAGAACATCCATCCAGACTGTTCTCTTTTTCTAACCAAATATAAACCTGTATGAACGGGTTATGCTTTATTTCCAATAAATTGGAACGTATAAACTACTTTTTAATTGGTTGTGCAATTACTTGTGTAACCAATGATGATGCAAATATATAAATTATTTTTAATAGTGTAAAAAGTACACTAAGAAAAAACATAATTATTTCAATTTTTCTGTTATTCAAATGACAAAACTGCCTTCTTGCATTGGTTTCGTCGTATCTATAACGCAAAAATACCCGTAATATTTGAGCAAAATCCTGCTAATGTGTTAAATCTTTGTTAAATCATCAATCAATTGTTTAGTTCATTTGTTCAGTGGTTCATTCGTTCATTGGGTTGTTAATCTAATAAACATTAAGGCATTAAGAAATTTAAGTTTCTTCAACACCATCACTTCTTAATGTTGGAATAATTGCTTAGATGTTTTAGACTAAGCCTAACTTAGATTACTAAGGGGGTAAACTATGTGGTCAATGGTTGATTGGTTCATTTGTTCAATTGTTCATTCGTTCATTGGGTTGTTAATCTAATAAACATTAAGGCATTAAGAAAGTTAAGTTTCTTCAATATATTCACTTCTTAATGTTGAAAATAATTGCTTAGATGTTTTAGTCTTAGCCTAACTTAGGTTGCTAAGGTGGTAAACTATGTAGTCAATAGTTGATTTGTTCATTTGTTCATTGGGTCATTAGTCCAATAAACATTAAGGCATTAAGAAATTTAAGTTTTTCTTTAAGACCATCACTTCTTAATGTTGGAATAATTGCTTAGATGTTTTAGACTAAGCCTAACTTAGGTTGCTAAGGTGGTAAACTATCTAGTCAATAGTTCATTTGTTCAATTGTTCATTGGATTGCTGGTCAGATAAACCATTAAGGAATGAAGAGATGTTCATTTGTTCAGTAATTCATTTGGCCTAATTGAAACATTAAGGAATTAAGCCTATGTGTTACTATTGTGTCTATGTGGTTGAATAGTTCATTGGTTCATTTGTTCAATTGTTCATTGGGTTGTTTTTCCGATAACCATTAAGAAAGGTTAAGTTTTTCATTAAGACCATCACATCTTAATGTTGGAATAATTGCTTAGATGTTTTAGACTAAGCCTAACTTAGTTTGCTAAGGTGGTAAAACCATCTATTTCCAGGAAATAAAAAATGTATCAACACAAAAAATGGCAATACCAATTCAGGTACTGCCATCATATTCAAACTTATCGAAGGTTTTTTATTTTAATGTTCCGTAGTATTCTACAAACTTGGCCAATGCTGAAGAATAACCCCACTCATTGTCGTACCATGAAACCACTTTTACAAAGTTGTCGTTCAAAGCAATACCGGCACCAGCATCAAAGATAGAAGCATGGTCATCGCCAATAAAGTCTGAAGAAACAACCTCATCTTCAGTATAACCCAACACACCTTTTAAAGCACCTTCAGATGCAGCTTTCATCGCATCTTTGATCTGCTGATAGGTAGCTGGTTTTTCTAAACGTACAGTTAGATCCACTACAGAAACGTCTGCAACAGGTACACGGAAAGCCATACCCGTTAATTTACCCTTTAAAGCAGGGATTACTTTGGTTACCGCTTTGGCGGCACCTGTAGAAGAAGGGATGATGTTAGAGAAACCACCACGACCACCTCTCCAATCTTTAGCCGAAGGACCATCAACAGTTTTCTGCGTAGCAGTTACTGCGTGTACTGTACTCATCAAACCTTCTGCAATACCCCAGTTATCGTGCAATACCTTAGCAATAGGAGCTAAACAGTTGGTGGTACAAGATGCGTTAGAAACCACAGTTTGATCAGCAGTTAATTGATCATGGTTAACACCCATTACATAAGTAGGGATGTCATCATCCTTAGCAGGTGCAGAGAATACTACCTTTTTGGCGCCAGCAGCAATGTGTTTATCAGCATCGGCACGAGTTAAGAACAAACCAGTAGATTCAATTACGATTTCTACACCAACTTCGTTCCATTTTAAGTTTGCTGGATCACGCTCTGCAGTAATACGGATGGTTTTTCCGTTTACTACCAATTGTCCATCTTTTACTTCCACCGTACCATCAAAACGGCCGTGTGTAGTATCATATTTTAACATATAAGCCATGTAATCTGGCTCGATCAGATCGTTTATCGCAACAATATCTAAGCCTCTTTTCAGTGCAGCCCTAAAAACTAGTCTGCCGATGCGGCCAAATCCATTTATTCCTACTTTAGTCATTTTTATTAATTTGAGTAATAATTAAGTAAATTGTATATCGGTTCTTTTGTAATACTGATAATATTGATGTTATGTTTTTCGGCGGTTAGGCGTAACCTGTCTTGAAATGTTCCCGCTACACTACCCACAAAGTGTACTTCTTCGTTAGGGTGTTGGGAAAGGGTAGGTGCCAGATAGGTTTTGATGTATCTTTCAAATGCCTGATCGATCAATTGCTCTATATATTTATGGTTTCTGTTGTCGATGTAGAAATCTAAAAAAGAACTCAGGTAATTCTGTGCATTTGGTTTTTTGTAGATCTTCTCTAAAATGATAGGTCGGTCTACATTGTATCTTTCTTCAAATTGTTTTTTAAGGTCGGTGGGTAGTTTATCTTCCAGAAAGTTCTTTAACAACATTTTGCCCAGATAGTTTGCAGAACCTTCATCGCCTAAGATAAAACCAAGGCCATAATTGTTCTGTTCTGGTTTTTTGCCATCAAAATAAGCACAGTTGGCACCGCTGCCTAAAATGCCCACAATTCCTTTTTTATCGTAACAGGCGGCAATAGAGGCGCCATAGATATCGTCTTTGACCTTGATCTTGCTGTTGATGAAAAACATGCCCAAGGTTTCGGCCAGTTCTTTTTGGCTTTCTACAGACGATGCGCCAGCAGCAAATACATAGATCTTCTTGATGCTCTCCGCATGGTTGATCAGCACAATATTCTTGTTCAACAGGTAAAGGATATGCTTTTGGTCGTTAAAACAAGGGTTGATGCCCGGCATGGTACATTCTGCCACCGTTTTACCTTCGTTGGATATCTTCCAAAAAGCACTTTTAGAACCGCTATAAACTACTGCTATCATATTTTATATTATATAGACAGAACATGTGTCATTTCCAATAAGTCGTCTTCTAATTTATAGGTATGCGCATGTAATGCCTCATCTATGCTTGTTAATTTAATTTCGTTGCCACGTAGACCTACCATTTGCATGCTTGCGCCTGCAATCAAGGCATTTACTGCCGCAAAACCCAACCTGCTGCCCAAGATACGGTCGAAACCGCTTGGGCTGCCGCCACGTTGTAAGTGGCCCAAAATGGTAACTTTGGTATCGTAATGGGTAAACTTTCTTTTTACGCTTTTGGCGATATCGTAAGCGCCACCGTATTTGTTCCCCTCAGAAACGATTACAATACTTGATGATTTCTTGGTAGATACACCTGATTTTAGTTTTGAGATCAATTCTTTTAAGGAAGTTTCTTTTTCTGGCAACAATACTGCCTCAGCACCACTTGCAATGGCCGTTCTTAATGCGATACAGCCAGAATCCCTACCCATTACCTCGATAAAGAACAAACGGTCGTGAGAATCGGCTGTGTCTCTGATCTTGTCGATCGCTTCGATAATGGTGTTTACAGCCGTATCATAACCTAAAGTAAAGTCAGAGCCATAAAGGTCATTGTCAATCGTACCAGGTATGCCAATCACATTGATGCCATATTTTTTGCCAAACCGCTGTGCGCCGGTAAAGGTACCGTCGCCACCAATCACGATCAGGCCATCGATTTCTTTCTCTTTTAAGTTTTGGAAGGCTGTTTCCATGCCCTCGTCTTCTTTAAATGCCAAACATCTGGCGGTTTTTAAGATGGTACCGCCCATGTGTAAAATATTACTTACAGAGCGGGCATCCATAGGTTTAATGTTGTTATCAATCAGACCTTGATAACCTTGCATTACACCGAACATGTTCTTTCCGTGGTATATACCAGTGCGTACAACTGCTCTTATGCAGGCGTTCATGCCGGGGGCATCACCACCAGAGGTTAGTACAGCTATATTTTTAATACTTGGTTCCATTATAATACACGAATATAGTGTGTATTATTTACACTAAGTAATTTTTTTTCATTATTTTTACAAAATAACCGAACAAGTGTATTTATTTTGTTCTAATATTATAAAATATAAAACGAATTTGTCTTGAAAGAAGTATTACCTGTATTTAATTCGGCCGTTTCTATTGATTGTGTTTTGTTTGGCTTTGATGGTGGCGAACTAAAGATCTTATTGATAGAAAGAAATGAAGATCCATTTAAGGATTGGTGGGCATTGCCTGGTAACCTGGTTGGTGAAGAGGAAAGTGTAGACCAGTCTGCGTCTCGGATTTTGTACGAGCTAACTGGTTTAAGCGATGTGTACATGGAACAGTATTATACTTTTGGCGAAGTGAACCGACACCCACAAGGTAGGGTAATTACTGTGGCCTATTATGCCATGCTGCGGTTGGGTGGTGATAAAGCCCTGAAACCCTTGACCAATTATGCCAAAAAAGCACAATGGATCAATGTGAGCGAACTGCCTAAACTTGCTTTCGACCATCAGCATATTTTTGATAAAGGCTTGGAAAAAGTGAAACGGAGGATCAAACATCTACCGATTGCTTTTGAGCTCTTGCCAGAGAAGTTTACCTTAACGCAAGTGCAGAATGTATACGAGCTGATCTTGGGCAAAAAGTTAGACAAACGGAATTTTAGAAAGAAAATCTTAAGTTTTGGAGTGTTAAAAGAACTTGACGAAAAGCAAAAAGGCGTTTCTTTTAGAGCGGCTACTTTGTATAAATTTGATAAGCGGAAATACGCCAAATTATTTAGTAAAGAGATTTCTTTTTAAGCAGAGAGACGGATTTAATTAAGAATAAAAAAAATATTATACATTTATTTAACTACTTTATTAGGGAAGTGTTATATTTACACTATTAACCAGATATTAATGGCAAAACTCTACAAATTAATTGTACTTATGATATGTTTAACTGCGATGAACAGTGTTGTTCAGGCGCAAGTAAGCAATAGTAGTACAATTTCTCCAAGTAGTAGAGAATTTACAGAAAGCCTTAATTTTACCAATTATCCTAATCCAGCAGTTTCTTATACCAACATTGCTTATAATTTGCCTACAAGAGCAAAGATCAATTTAAGAGTGGTTGATCTTACTGGAAAACAATTGGCCGTGTTAGTAAAACAAGAACAGCCCGCTGGTAAACAGGAGTATTATTGGGATTTGAAAAAGTACCGAATCTCTTCTGGTATGTACATTCTGATTCTTCAAATCGATAACAAAAGCTATAGCAGAAAAGTTATCGTTCAATAAGCTATTTAATTTCTCTTCTTTTTCTTGTCATTCTGAACGTAGTGAAGAATCTCCTTTATAAGTTGTTTAACTGCTCAATTGTTTAATCGGTTAACTGTTTGTTGATAGGTCTTCGACTAGCTCAGACTGATATAGATTGGTTCATTGGTATCATTGGTATCATTGGTTCATTGGCTCATTAGTTCATTGGTATCATTGGTTCATTTGGGTTTGAGAAGTGAGTTGCTCAATTGTTTAACTGGTTAACTGTCCATTTCATAATTTATACTTGTCACATTGAGCTCCTACCTGTGGTAGGCAGGTGTCGAAATGTTTTGTCTATGGGTCTTCGACTGGCTCAGACTGACACGATTAAACCAAAAAAGCCTCGATCATTGATCAAGGCTTTTAAATATAGTATAAGGTTCTTATTTTTTGCTCAAGTGGTAATCTACCAGGTCATCTATAGGTGAGCGGATGATCTTACCAACACCCATTTCGTATCTATCGGCAACGATGCTCAAAATATCCCTAAAGCTGTAACCTACAGAACCCACACAGTTTAAGGCATAGTTTTTATAGTTAGGGTAGTGGATCACCAAGTTCTCAAAGAAAGCGGTAAAGGCATAATCTACTACGCCAGTTGTATACTCTTCATAGCTGTCTTTAAAGTCGTAGATGAATTTACTGAAACTTGCACAGAAACGGTTAGGTAACGGTTTGTTATAGATATGGTCGAAGATGTCTTCGTTAGTCAAGGCATAATTGTCGTAAAAACTTTCTCTTAAACCTTTAGGCATGTAACCTTTCATGTAATCGGCCAAGATGCGTTTACCAATGTAACTTCCACTGCCTTCGTCCCCTAAGAAGTAACCCAAAGAATCGATGTTCAATGAAATGTCTTTGCCATCATATAAACAGGTATTTGTACCTGTACCCAAAATTGCGGCAAAGCCTTCGTTATCTCCCAATAGGGCACGGCAAGAAGCCAATAGATCGTGGCCAATGTTAACTTTAGCGTTAGGGAATACTTTTTCCATCGCGTCTGATACGATCTTTCTTTTTGCATCAGTAGAACAACCTGCGCCGTAATAATTTACTTCTGTTAGCTTTTCTGGTTCTAAATGGTCTGGTAAAGAACTTTTCAAAGAGTTTTCAATATAATCGCTATCAGAAAAATAAGGGTTGTATCCTTCAGTGTTAAAATGGATTTTTCTTCCTGCTTCATTGATTAAACACCAATTCGTCTTTGTTGATCCACCGTCTGCAATAACTATCATTTTTTTGGTTTGTTAAGTTATGTATTTAGTAAAAAGTCTACCAATATATGTGGGTTTTTTTGAAAAAAAAATTAAAATTCAGTTTTTTATTTCTTAACACTGGCTTTATATCAAACGTTTGAATTAGTGGTTGAAAAGGCATAATCCAATAAAGTGTACTTTATACACTAATAAGGCGTAATTAAGACCAATTTTAGCTTTGGTCTACCTCTCGAAACCAAAAAAATAAATCGCAAAAAAAGTCCTTAAAATTAATTAAGGACTTTAGTGTTTTGATAGGATTTTTAATTTTTGGTAACTGTATAGGTTCTGTTGTACTCGTCTAAAGTAATGGTATAACTACCTGCCGTGCTAATGACCAGGTTGGCACCACCTTCAGAAATTACACCAGCTGTACCACCATAGTTGTAGTCCCAACTTCCTTTGGTTACAATAAATTTAAACTCACCAGCTGTCATAGGAGTAGTTACTGTCCATTTGCCATTTCCACTATAAGTCATGGCAGGTAGGTTTGCATTGCCAGCAGAATTGTCCCATCCACCAGTAGTAGCATTACCTACCAAGAATACAGTTCCATCCGTAACCGAGTATTTTAGGTTTTTGATGTCTGTTCCATCCCAGATGATCCTACGTAGGCCAGATGTACCTGTTGCTGGAATGTTTACTTCTCCATTTTCTACCATTACGCCATCGGCAGTACCTTTACCATAATCTCTGGCGCCAGCAATTGATCCATTGCCCCAATCGTTGAAATCTATAAATTTCCATTCTTGACCAGCGGTTAAGCTTACAAAGCCCATAAATTTATTGGTACCCATAAAGTTTAGTCCTTGGCTTGGGAAAATGATAGAAGGGGTCCATCCAGCAGTTGTAGCACTTCCTACTGCCCCCATGCGGCCATGATCAGCCTGTACATAATATTTAAGGTTCTTTTGGTCAAAAGTTACACGGTAAACACCAGAAGCACCATAGTTTTCGATGTTCACTTCATTATCTACCACAGCATCGCCTGGGCTTCCAGGTTTCATACCCCAATCAGACGAATTTAAACTACCTCCTGGCCATTGCTGTTGGTTTAGGAACTTCAGTCCGCCATTGCCTGCATTTAGTTTCACATAGATGTAATAAGTGCCTGGGTTTGCGGCATCAGGAATCATCTGTAAGGCACTTTCTGCTGTCCAGCCCGCTGGTGTATCACCACCTACCAAGAAAATCTTCACTTCTCTTGTAATGACAAGGTCGTTTACATAGTCGGCAGTTTTTTTGAAGTTACCAGAAGTGGCTTCTACTGTCCATTGTAGGGCAACGGGAGTAGCTTGATCTGTAAATCCGGCAGCACTTAGTTTATCACTGATATCTTTATAGCTAACGGCTAGGGCCGAATCCAATCCATTGTTGTTGGAAGTGTAGGTAAATAAAGGCGTAGCAAAATTACCGCCCTTTGCCACAAATTTAACCTGATATTTAACCAAGTTGGCGGCAAAACCCGGAAATGATTTTTGCCATTTAAAGTTCATGAAATCTGTTGTAGAATTTGGGTTGATCACTACGGTATTGGCCGAAGAAACTGGTCCATACAACAAGAAGTTGGTTACACCATCGCCCATACGGGTAATGGCAATACTTAATGGGGTTGATGAAGTTACCTTTACATCGCCGTTGGTAGCTTGTACGGCCCAGATCAGGTCAACCTTTGTACCATCGGCAATTGATTTTGCTTTTAGGGCATCGTCCAATTGTTTTTGGGTAAGGGTTAAAGTAGTACTGGTACCTGCATTATCCGATGGAAATTCAATAAGGGGTGCATCTATCGACCCTGTTTTTAGTGCGGCAACAAATTTATAGGTAGGTTTTGTGTTTACGCCCGGCGTAGCTGCCGTCCAGCTAAAAGTAACCTTGTTGTTTGGTGTAGCAGAATTTAACACCAACATGGTATTGTTTACAGGCGCTGCAATGGCAAATGCACCTAAAGCTTCGCCTTTAGACACCTCATCGAACTCTGTTTTTTTACAACCAAAAGCAATTGCTACAATTGCCAATAGGGTATATAATATCTTGTTTTTCATTTTCGAGCTTAATTAAAGAGGGTATAAACAACTTCGTTTACAGGGCCGGTTGTGGGTACATTGCCACCGTTGGCATCCTTAATGCTTCCTGTAAATTGATAGGTGAACTTATTGAGTTTGGCTCCGGCCGGAATGGTGATTAACCGCTCTGGAATAAAAGAATAAGAATAAAGAACTGTAGATTCTTTGGTGGCTACCAAAGCTGTTTGAGTGCCGATTACGGTTCCTTCACTATTGTAAAAGGTAAGGTTTACCTTTACATCGAACATCCTTTGTAGGTTTTGTTCTGTGGCCAAGTCTTGGTGGAAGTAGACCGTATTCATATCGGTAGCATCTAACTTGGCAGGAAAAATACGGAACTGCGATGGGATAAATACCAAAGGATCGAACTTGTAAGGTTTGAAATCTGGGGTCTGTTTAGAACCATCTTTGCTTTTGCCCAAGAAACCGAAGTTGATCAGCTCTGCAGGGCTTTGGCCAAATAGGGTAGTACCTGTAAACTTGAAGGTAAATTTATTGGTGGCGATCTTGGTCATTTTTGCGGCATCAGAAGAGTTGCCCCATTGGCCATTTGTTAGACCGTCCTTGCCACCTCCAATGCCATCGTTAGAGAAGATCCAGATGTAAACATCGTCTTGGCCAGCCATTGGCGTACCTGTTACATCCAAAGTAAGGGTTACCTCATCTTCTGCCGTAAAGGTTGCTGGATTAAAGGTTACCTGCGCAAAAGCGAAAGCTACACTAAAGGTAAATATGATTGATAATATAAGTTTTTTCATGATGGATTATTTTTTAGTGAATTCATAGATATAACTCACGACAATTTTGCCATTTGCTTTTTTGATCTTTCTCAGGTAGAACTTTCCACTTTTTAAACCTGCGTAAGAACCCAAGGTTAGGTCAGCAGCAAGGTTCCCGTTCTTTAAAGTGATGATGGTGGGTGCTTTGGCATTGTCTACCACCCATGTTCCGCTGTTGAAATCGGATATCTTAGGGGAGTTGCCTGGGGTAATGGTAAATGTAGTAGGTGCACCAGAGGCATCGCCCTGTAAGGCAATCACCAGATCTTTGTAGGCGTAGACATTGGTAATGTCTAACTGTTTGTAAGGAAAGCCTTTAGTTGTGGCATCCTGATCTACCTGTGTCACTTTTGTTAGGCCCCAAGTGCCCTGCATCTCTTTTAAAATATTGTCTTCGGTACCAATGGGTCCAAATTCTTCTGGCTTGCAACCCCATACCGAGATTACACATAAGGCCAAGATGATATATTTAATGTTGTTCATTTCTTATCAGATTTAATTTTAGTTACAACCACCCTCAACATTGCGTTGGAAATTGGTATTACTTGCCATTTCGCTTACTGGGAATTGTAGGATCAATCCTGGGCAATTCCAAACTGCACCACGTCTGTCGATGTTTTCGCCTTTGGCACCAATCCTTTTGATCTCGTACAAACGATCTCCCTCAGCTACCATCTCTATCAATCTCTCTGCACGTGCATTGGCTTTGATCAATGCAGCAGATGAATTGGTTGGGATAGATTTTGTACCAGCGTAAGCCCTGTTCAGGATGTCGTTGATATCGCTCACCGCAACATTGAGGTTGGTATTCAATTCTGCAGCAGATTCTGCCCTGATCAGTTTCATTTCTGTTAAATGCAATACAGGTACATTAAATCTTTCTTTATTGTATTTGGTAGTTACGATCTCGCCAGGATATTTTACAGTATTGAACCATGCTTTACGTACATCATTTGTAGTATTCACAAATGAATAAAAAGCAGGGGTAAACCTTAATGTTGGCAAATTAAAGTCAGAACGGAAGTTATCTCTTAAGCCACCACCAGTACTGTAACTGCCATCGGTATTGATGATCTGAAAGATGGCTTCTGTACTTAGCCCTTCAGAGAATCTTTTGGTATAGTCTGATTCGAAAGTAAATTTTCCACTGCTTACCACCTGATTTGAATAGTTATAGGCATTGGCAAAATCGTTCATAGAAAAATAAACCCTTGCCAATAAAGCTTTAGCGGCCATTTTAGTTGGATAGCCAGGATTTACATCGTTTAGCTTGGTTTCAGCAATTTTGAGGTCGGTGATGACCTGGTCATACACTTGCTTCACTGTTGCTCTTGTTGCTGGATCTATAGCTGTAGTGGTTCTTAAAGGTACACCTAATTGGCTATTGTCTGCTGTAGTGCCATAAGGTTGTGCAAATAGGCGTACAGCTATAAAGTGGGCAAATGCACGTACAAATCTGGCCTGACCTTCTAGATCATCTCTTTTTGCAGCAGTTACACCTAGATTTTCGAGTACGGTATTGGCCCTATAATTGGCCTGATAGATATTGGTGTAGAAACCGTTTTTGTAATCGCCAAAAACAGAGGTCTTTCTATTGTAGATTTCTCCATAATCTCCACTTAACAGGTTACCTTGGATGTTATCTGCCATTAGTTCTGATAGGACCTGGTATTTTCCACCAAATGCATCACCACCACCTAAAATCTGGTAGGCCGAATTCATCACGGCAGCTACACCGGCCTCATCTTTTAAAGCTTCACCTTTGGTGATTACATTTAAGGGAGGTGCATCTAAAAATTTCTCACAACTGGTTATACCTGTAACAATAAGTAGGAAACAAACTCCTTTTGCTAATGATTTATAATTGATTTTCATTTTTCTGATTTTTAAGATGCGTACTAAAATGATGTTGAAAAGCCAAACGTTACTGATTTCTGTTGTGGCGTAGTTAAATAGGTCACATTAGGACTCATGTTTCTATCTTGTGGATTGTCAAAATCTCTGGCAATCTCTGGATCCCCGCCTGGATATTTGCTAAAGGTTAACAAGTTCATTCCTGTAGCAAAAACCTTTGCATTGCGCATGCCTATTCTTTTGGCAAAATCGGCAGGGAGATTGTAAGCCAGTGTCAACTCTCTCAACCTTGCAAATGATGCATCGTACAAGAACATGGTAGAGTTATAGTTCCACTCGCTTGATAGACCAGGATAGTTGTTAGAACTCATGGTTAAACGTGGGAATTTTGCAATATCACCAGGTTTTCTCCATCTATCTGCAATATCCGACCTGATGTTCCAATCGGTAACTACACCCAGTTGACGTTTGGCAGAACCATCATAGATGTTGCCACCAATGGCAAAAGTGAAGAGAGAAGTCAACTCAAAACCTTTGTAAGTAAAGGTATTGGTTAATCCACCTACATAATCTGGAATAACTTTACCCACTGCAACACGGTCATCTAAAGAGAAGGTCTTGGTCTGGTAACCATCTTTGTTCAACCAGATAGGAAGACCATCATTTGGATCTACACCATAATAACGTACCAAAAAGTTGGTGCCCACTGGTTTGCCCAAAATGATACGGGTATCGTTTGTACCACCACCAATGGCATCGGCAGATAAATCGCCAATACTTACTACTTCGTTGTAGTTTTTAGAGATGTTAAAATTAGTGGTCCATTTAAAGTTTTTACCATTGATGTTAATGGTGTTTAAGCTCAATTCCAGACCTTCGTTTAGGATTTCGCCAACATTTTGATAAGCAAAACCAAAACCTGTTGATGGAGAGATACCACCATTGATCAATACATCGGTAGTTCTTTTGTTGTAATAAGCAAACTCACCTGATATACGGTTGTTAAAGAAACCAAACTCAATAGCCGCATCTATACTTTTCAACTGCTCCCAATGTAAATTAGGGTTTTCAACGTTTTGTGGACTTGTGGCAGGGTTGCCATTGTATGAACCACTGTTGCCAAATTTAGCATAGTATTCTCCTGGTGGAATGTTCGCATTACCGGTTATACCATAACTGGCTCTTAGTTTTAAGTTACTAATGGTTTTGTTGTTCTTTAAAAAGTCTTCTTGGCTAATGGTCCAGGCAGCAGAAGCAGCAGGGAAATAACCATATTTTTTGTTTGGTCCAAACTTAGATGAACCGTCTCTACGCATCAATAACTGTAGGTAGTATTTGTTATCATACGAATAGTTTACACGTCCGAATAAACTGGCAAATGTTGTTCTGTTCAATCCATTTACATAGTATAACGAATTGGTTGCTGCCATTGCTACCATACGCGCTTCTAAACCCGCCTCGTCTTTAGAATAAGGTGTATTGGCATCGCCACCAATACCATTTGGATAGCCATTTTGCTGAAAATTTTGAGTTTCGGCACCAGCTAGGATGGTAATTTTGCTTTTATCGAAATTGATATCGTAGTTGGCAGTACCTGTAAAGTTCCTATTTAAGATCTGGTTGTCCCAACGGTTTGCATAACCATTGGTATTCCCCGTTAACTCTTTAGGCGAAAACTGGTCTTCCACAACATGGAGGTTGTCCATATTGGCAATACCTTTTAAGGTAAAGTTTTTGAAAGGTTTCAACTCTAAAGTAACACCAGCCAATAAACGTTGGTCTACACTTTTCCAATCCATATAGTTAATGGTACGGGCAGGGTTTGCACCATTAGACCAGTAAGTACCATCTGCATTAAATACCGGATAGATTGGTAGGGCAGTAGACATGGCATCACCAATACCACCACTCCATGCTGCGCTTACCCTTGTATTGGTGCCTTTACTGTATCCAATATTGATATTGGCCGAAAAATAATTAGTTGGTTTCACATCAACGTTTGCCCTAACACCATATTTCTCGTAAGAGTTACCTTTTAAAAAGCTTTGGTTGTCACCATAATTAGCACTGATATATGTTTTTAATTTCTCTGTACCTTGGCTAAAAGACAATTGTTGGTCGTTTGATTTTCCAGTTTGTGTAACTAAGTCGAACCAATCTGTATTGTTCTGTTGCGCCTGTGCCCAGGTTAAACCCTGTGGCAAGGTAGCCAAACCAGTATTGCCATCATTTGTCCATGCTTCTTGGCGCAGTTGCAACCATTCTGGACCACTTACAAAATCAGGTTTGTTGGCATAAGTGCTTAAACCAAATTTAGTAGAGAAGTTAATGGTAGGTTTGCCCAATTTACCACGTTTGGTAGTTACTAAGATTACCCCATTTGCACCTCTTGATCCATAGATACCAGCAGCGCCAGCATCTTTCAAGATTTCTACAGACTCGATATCATTGGCATTCATGGTGGCCAATGGATTTTGGTTCATTGCACCTCTGTTGCCACTTAAAAATGGGTCGGCAGTTACTGGTATCCCATCAATTACATATAAAGGATCACCACCAGCACTGATAGAACCGATACCTCTAACCCTGATCACCGAACCACTACCTGCCAAACCACTACCTTGGGTAACCTGTACACCAGCAGCGCGCCCTTGTAAACTGGCTTCAAAACTTGGGGTAGGCAATGCTGTCAGTTTATCGCCAGCTACTCTGGCAATAGAGCCAGTTACCTCACGTTTGGTCTGGGTACCATAACCAACTACGATCAATTCGTCGAGGTTTTGAGATTCTGGTTTAAGGTTGAAGTTGAGCACCACATTTCCGGCGCCAACGGTAGCCGTTAATTTAGTAACGGTATAACCAAGAAACTTTGCGCTTATGGTATAAGTTCCGCTAGTTAGACCTGTGATTTTATAGTTTCCATCATTGTCTGTAACTGTGATTTTTTGAGTGCCCTCTACCTGTACCGTAGCACCAGGTATTGGGAGTTTTGACTCATCAACAATCTTACCAGAAATGCTTCCAGTTTGCGCATAAGTTGTCAATGTGCAGAGTGCAAAAAACATCAACATACAAAGCTTAATGGGGTAAAGTACTTTCATAGAAAAAGCCCGTTTTAAAGGTGAAATATTTGGTTATAATTAATTGTGTATTACACTATTGTAAATTTAGTGTAGCATATGAAAAATCAAAATTTTATGTCATATTTTTTTTAAAGGCCATATTTTATGAAGGTTAAAAGCCCAAAATGGCAAATTATTTATCGATAAATTATTTATAAATATTTAATGTTTAATTTTTAATCAATTGATTTACAGTTAATTGAAAACTAAAATAATCGAATAACGTGTAATTATTACACTAAGTTGTTTGGTAGACGTTTTTCGGGAACGTTTTCGGGAACGTTCCCGAAAAAATCAAAGTAAAATGAAAACATGTTGCAACATCAAATGCAAAATTCTGCGTGTTTTCGGAAAATCCGGTTTTTTTTTGAAAAAAAATGATCGGAATTTAACCTTAAAAAACAAGGCTAGGATAGCGCCGATTTTAGTGCTTTGCGGTCGACTCTCTTTGGAACAATTTGGAGTTCAAAACCACCTCACTTGCGGGGTTGATATCGTTAGGATTTTCGAGCATTTTGAAGAGCAGTTCTGCGGCTGTTTTACCCAAGTCGGAAGCAGGTTGTGTTACCGTACTCAAAGCCGGATTTAACAAAGGGGCAATCTCTAAACTGGAGAAACCAATTACTTTCAAATCTCTTGGTATAGAGAGGTTAATGTCGTAACAGGCATAATAGGTAGCAAAGGCCAAACGCTCTACCGAGGTAAAAACGCCATCTGGTTTTAAAGTAGTAAAAGCATGTTTCAAAAGATCGATGTTCTCTTTGTAGTTATTGGTACAATCGATGATCAATTCTTCCTTAAATGGAATTTTAAATTTCTTTAGTGCATCGATGTAACCTTGCATACGTGTTTTGCCAATAGATAGCGTTTTGTTTACCGCCAAATAAGCAATGCGTTTACAGCCTTGTTGGATCAAGTGTTTGGTGGCCGAAAAGCTACTTTCGTAATCATTGGTAATTACCCTTGGTGTAATGATGTCTTCGTAAACACGATCGAAAAATACCAAAGGCAACCTTTTTTTAGACAATTCGTTCAGGTAGTTGTGATCATTGGCCTCGCCAGATACCGACATGATGATCCCATCGGCCCTGCCATTGTGCAAGTGTTTGATAAAAGAGACTTCTTTCTCAAATTGATCGTTGGTAGCATAGATTAGGATATGATAACCTTTGGCACTGGCTACTCTTTCAATACCTTGAATGGCCAATGAAAAGTAGTTGTTGGCCAGCTCAGGTACAATAACTGCTATGGTTTTGCTTTTCTGTTCTCTTAAGTTACTGGCGTAATGGTTGGGTTGATAGTTCAATTGCTTGGCCATCGCCAGGATACGTTCTTTCGTAGCTGCGCTAATGTCACTGTTGTCTCTAAATGCTCTAGAAACGGTCGAAGTAGAAAGATGAAGGGCTTGTGCTAATTTCTTGATATTGACATTATCCATTCTACTGGCGGCAATTATATTGGTTTAATTTATTTGTGTGTAAATATAAATGATAAAAAAAGTAATTATTTCTATTTATTTGTTAAATGATTTGAAAATTATCTTTAAATCTGCCAATTGTAGCAAAATGATTAAAAGTATTTGTCTGTTTTTTGGATTTTGGATGATGTGCATCAATGTGGACGCACAGGTTAAGGTAAGGTTTGAACTGCAAAACATTCCTAAAAGTAAAGATGTGGTGCCTCAATATTTTATTGCTGGTAATTTTAACAATTGGGCAGCAGGCGACAGTACTTTTAGATTTAAAAGGTCCGATGATGGCAGTTATTGGATAGAAAAACAATTTGAACCTGATGCTTACGAATTTAAGATCACCCGTGGCCATTGGGACAAAGTTGAAGCCACAGCAAATGGCCAAGCAATTGGCAATAGGGCGTTTCAACTAAAAAGGGATACCCTGATCAAAATTAATGTAGCCAATTGGGCCGACGAATTTGCCAAACCATTGCCTAAACATACGGCTTCTGTAAATGTACATGTAGTTGACAGTGCTTTTTCGATCCCACAATTGAATACGAAAAGAAAGGTTTGGATCTATCTGCCGCCATCTTATGCCAGCTCGACGAAGAAATATCCTGTTTTATATATGCACGACGGACAAAACCTGTTTGATGAATTTACAGGTGGTTATGGAGAATGGGGTGTTGATGAATTATTGGATAGCCTCATTGCCAAAGGCGGAAAAGAATATATTGTGGTGGGTATTGACCATGGAGGAACAGAAAGGTTAAAGGAATATAATCCTTATGATAGTCAATATGGTAAGGGAAAAGGCAAGGCTTATGTCGATTTTTTAGTCCACAACCTTAAGCCTTATATTGACCAGCATTACCGTACAAAAACCGATTATAAAAATACCTCAATTGCTGGAAGTTCTATGGGTGGTTTGATCTCTATGTATGCCATTGCTACTTATCCAAAGGTTTTTGGCAATGCAGGTATATTCTCTCCTGCTTTCTGGGTGGGCAAAGCCATTGAAATGGATTTGAAAAATGGAATAAAAGATCTAGCTGATCATAAGATCTATTTTGTAGCCGGAAACCTAGAAGGTAAAATGATGATCAACGACATGCAGAGTGCTTATCACATTTTAGATCCAAAGGGACAGAACAAAAACATCAAAGTGCTAGAAAAAGCTGATGGTAAACATAACGAGGCTTTTTGGCGCAGGGAATTCCCTGCATTTTATCAGTTTATAAGTAATTGATTAATGTAATTTTTTTAATAATGATAACTTTAAAAAGAGGCAAAAGAACAATATTTGTTAAAGCGTTAATTTGATGCTCAAAATTTAAGGTTTAAGAAAATATGGATAAAATAGACTTTAGAAGCGATACCGTTACCAAACCAACTGCTGGCATGCTCGATGCGATGATGAACGCAAAAGTTGGTGATGATGTTTTTGGGGAAGATGAAACGGTAAATACATTGGAAGAAAAATTGGCAGCCATGTTTAATATGGAGGCCGCTTTGTTCTGTCCATCAGGTACCATGAGCAACCAGATTGCCATTAAGTGTTTCACCCAACCTATGGACGAGGTGATCTGTGACCAAACCGCACATGTATACCGTTACGAAGGAGGTGGTATTGCCTATAACGCTATGGCATCTGTCCGTTTGTTGAATGGCGAAAGAGGAATACTGACGCCAGAACTGATCGAACCTGAAATCAATGCAGACAATGTCCATTATCCAACCTCAAGTCTTGTCGTTTTAGAAAATACGGTCAACAAAGGCGGAGGAAAATGTTATCAACTTTCCCAGATAGAGCCAATCCATCATCTGTGTGCCATTAAGGGAATCAAACTTCATTTAGATGGAGCAAGGATATTCAACGCTTTGATAGCTACAGGCGATAAGGCCGCCAACTATGGCAAATATTTTGATGGGATTTCTGTTTGTCTATCTAAAGGTCTAGGCGCACCAGTAGGTTCTGTATTGCTGAGCTCAAAAGCAACTATCAAAACAGCCAGAAGAATTAGAAAAGTTTTAGGTGGGGGAATGCGACAAGCAGGATTTCTGGCAGCTGCGGGTATTTACGCATTAGACCATCATGTTAACCGTTTGGTAGACGACCATCAACATGCCAAAGCATTGGCAGAGGCTTTAGCCAAAACCAATTATGTAAGCGCTGTGCTCCCTGTTGAAACCAATATTGTACTTTTCGATGTCAGAAATGGGTTAAAATCAGATCAGGTGGTGAAGGCATTAGCTGCAAAAGGTATCCTTTGTAACAGTACATCAGACAAAACCATAAGGTTTGTAACACATTTAGACTTATCTTCGGCCCTGATTGATCGTGCCATCGAAACCATCTCTCACTTGAATTTATAACAACATATGCCTACTATCACTAAGATCTTAATTGCTAATCGTGGCGAAATTGCTTTACGTATTATGCGTTCTGCCAAAGAAATGGGAATCCAAACAGTTGCTGTTTTTTCAGAAGCTGATCGTACTGCCTTACATGTGCGTTATGCAGATGAAGCCATTTGTATCGGACCAGCCCCTTCTAACCAATCTTATTTGATTGGATCGAAGATCATCGAAGCTTGTAAGTTAACGGGTGCCCAAGCCATCCACCCTGGATATGGATTTTTATCGGAAAATGCTGCTTTTGCCAGAGAAGTAAAAGAAGCAGGTCTGATTTTGATTGGCCCTACGCCAGAAGCAATGGAAATTATGGGCAATAAGCTGTCGGCTAAGGCGGCGGCCTTAAAGTATAATATCCCAATGGTGCCTGGTACAGAAGAAGCCATTACAGATATCAACGAAGCCAAAGAACGAGCAGTTGAAGTTGGATTTCCGATTTTGATCAAAGCTGCTGCTGGTGGTGGTGGTAAAGGGATGCGTATTGTAGAAAAAGTAGCTGATTTTGAAGAGCAAATGCATTTGGCGGTAAGTGAAGCCACTTCTGCTTTTGGCGATGGATCTGTATTTATCGAACGCTACGTAACCTCTCCAAGACACATCGAGATACAGGTTTTGGGCGATACGCATGGTAACATTGTACATTTATTCGAACGTGAATGTTCGGTACAACGCCGTCACCAAAAGGTGATTGAAGAAGCACCATCATCAGTATTAACGCCAGAAATTAGAGAGCGCATGGGCAAATGTGCGGTAGATGTAGCCAAATCGGTAAACTATGTAGGCGCAGGTACGGTAGAATTTATTTTGGATGAAAACCTGGATTTCTTTTTCTTGGAAATGAACACCCGTTTACAAGTTGAACACCCCGTAACAGAAATGATCACTGGCCTAGATCTGGTAAAAGAACAGATCAAGATAGCCAGAGGCGAAGCCTTGAGCTTTAAACAAGAAGCATTGAAAATCAATGGACATGCCATGGAATTAAGAGTGTATGCAGAAGATCCACTCAATAATTTCTTGCCCGATATAGGCACGCTACAAACTTATGTTACGCCTAAGGGCAATGGTGTAAGGGTTGATGATGGTTTTGAAGAAGGAATGGAAATTCCAATCTATTATGATCCGATGATCGCCAAATTGATCACTTATGGCAAAGATAGGCAAGAAGCCATTGAAAGAATGATCAGGGCAATTGAAGAATATGACATTACAGGCATACAAACCACATTGAGCTTTGGTAAATTTGTAATGCAGCATCCTGCTTTTACTTCTGGTAAATTTGATACCCATTTTGTGGGCAAATATTTTAATGCAGACAGTTTAAAGGATGACAAGGAAGAAGAGGCCATGTTGGCAGCACTAAGTGTTGTGCTCTTGCTGCAAAAAGAAAAGGTTAAAATTGATGGAGTTGCGCAAAATACCCAAGCAGATAGCAACTGGAAAAGAAACAGAAAGAACTATATTTAGATGTTTACAGGAATAATAGAAACACTGGGCGAGGTAGCAAATATTGTTAAAGAAGGTAGCAATATCCATTTTACCATCAATTCTCAGCTCTGTGCAGAACTGAAGATCGACCAAAGTGTGGCCCATAATGGAGTTTGTTTAACGGTAGTGGCCTTAACCGACCATTCGCATACCGTTACCGCAATTGAAGAGACGCTTAACAAAAGTAGTTTGGGCAGTCTAAAAATTGGTAGTAAGGTTAACCTTGAGCGTTGCATGCAGATGAATGCCCGCTTAGATGGGCACATTGTGCAGGGCCATGTTGACCAAACGGCTACTTGTATCGTTATAAATGAATTGGATGGAAGTAGGGAATACCGCTTCAAGTACGATCCTGCTTTCGGCAATGTTACCGTAGAAAAGGGTTCAATCAGTGTAAATGGCATCAGTTTAACTGTGGTAAATTCTACTGTTGATGAGTTTTCGGTATTTATTATTCCCTATACGCTTGAGCACACCAATCTACATGAGGTAAAAGTTGGAGATACGGTTAACCTAGAGTTTGATATCATCGGTAAATACGTAGCCAGGTTAATGGGCAATAAATAAGCGTCACCACTAATCATGTACAGTAAAGAAGAAGCTTCCAAGCTCCGTCAACAGTTTTGGATCACTTTTGGTAGATACCTAAAGCCCATTCCATCGGCCGATGGGATGCCTATTAATTGGATCAACTACAAAACAGGGGTTAAAAACGTATTTTTTAGGATGAATGCCGAACAACATCAGGCAATAATTGCTATTGAACTTACCCACGGTGATGAAGAAACCAGAAACCAATATCTAGAACAGTTTAAGGCGCTGAAATTGTTATTTGCAGCTGCGGTAAATGAAGAATGGGACTGGGAAGAAAGTACAAGCAATGAATTTGGTGTGCCAATGAGTAGGATTTCCAAGACCTTAAATGGTGTGAGTATTTACAATCAGCAGCATTGGCCCGAACTTATCTCCTTCCTCAAACCAAGGATCATTGCATTAGACCAATTTTGGGTAGATGTAAAACCTATCTTCGAAGATTTATAACTGATTTTATTGGACTGATATTGATCTGCAACTATTGGTCGAGATTTACAATTGTTGGTCGAGATTTGTAATCTCGACCCTTAATATTACTTTTTTAATTCAACAATTCTGTTTTTGGTATACTCGATCTGTTGCTTTTCTTTATCCGCATCAGGTTTGCCTTTTAGGTATAAATTGTAATAGGTCAAGGCATTTTTTACTTGTTTCAATTTGAGGTCGTAGACCAATGCTAAACGATAATATAAATTTGTACTAGGTCTATTAAAGGAAAGACCCTTTTTATAGGCTGTAATGGCATTGGTAGGTTGGTCATTCGCTTCATAAATGGCACCAAGGGTAGCATAATAATTCACGGTATTTACGGAGATTCCTTCCTCAATGGTTTTTTTAGCATAAGTAGCCGCCAGCTCATATTTTTTTTGCTCTCTATAGCAGAGTGTCATATAATATAAAGTAGCTTCGGTCTGTTTATCCATTTTTTCTAACATCTGATAAAGGAGGAGGCATTTTTGATAGTTCTTTAAAAAGAAATAAGCCTTGCCCACATCTTTAACCACATTGACTTCTACCTCGTTTTGTAATAGTTTTTCGCCAACAGCAATTACCTCATCGTATTTTTTGAGTTCGTTGGCAATAGGTAGTTGCGCCTCTAATAAAAAAAGATTACTTGTATCGGCCACAATAGCAGTTTTTAAGATGTCGTAAGCAGGTTGAAACAGACCCAACAGTTTGTAGGCTTGGGCAAGGTCGAAAGCCACAATAGGATCAGCTGCGTTTAAACGGTTGGCCCTATTGAGATAAGACACTTTGAGTTGCAGGCTATCCACGGTCAGGTCGGCCAATTGTTTATAAGCCTTAAAGTTGTTTGAATCTAATTGGATAATATTTTTTAGATAGCTTTTTGCTTTAGCATTTTGCCCTTTGCGCACACTGATGCTAGATAGGCTAAATAATACGGGTAAATATGTTGGCTGTTGGGCATATATTTTAAGATAATTTTTTTCAGCTTCAGGTAATTTACCAGCCATTAAGTTGAAATAAGCAATCTGGTTCAATATTTTCACATCTTGGGTACCATCTGGATAAATGCCCTGTAGATATTGGGCAGCCTCTATATAACGTTGATTCTGATAGAAATCCAACAATTTTTCTGCATCTATGGTACGGGTTTGCGCACTAGCTGTTTGTAGCAAGAAAATGCTGATCAAGAAGAGGAAGATATTTTTCATAAGCACCAGTTTAAAAAAAACTAAATTATTAGTTATTGTGTTAAAATCCAAATTTGAAAAAGTAATTGTATTAGTTTTTCAAACTTTTTTGCTCCAAATTGGTTGTATAAGGTAACTAACATAGTTATACATTAATGAAATAGTGAATATGGATACTTTAAAGAAGTTTGAATTAATGGAAAAAATTGTGAGGGAATTAGAAGACCTCCAACACTCGCAACAGGCAATTATCCAAAAGATTGGAAAGATCGAAGTAGATAACATCGACCTTGGCGATAAAAAATTGGATAAAGATCTACCAGATATGCACCAGCGTGTAGCTGACAACTTAGATTCTATTGTAGATATCTTAGCCTATTTTGCCGATAAAACACAAAACTTTGGCAATAAAAACAATGTGGATGCCTTAAAAGAACAACAGGCCATTAACGAAGTTACAGGCCATTAATATCAAAAAGGGTTGGATATCATCCAGCCCTTTTTTATACACAGTTGGGTGATATTACCCATACGCATTAACCGTAGGTAGGGAGATACAAAACTTGGCGCCTTGTCCTACTTTACTTTCTACAAAAATATTCCCATCGTTGCGAGCCATAAAATCTTTACAGACAATTAGGCCCAAACCTGTACCTTTTTCGTTTGAAGTGCCTCTGGTAGAGATGTTTTCGTCTTTAAATAGTTTGCTCAGCATATCTTCACTTATGCCAACACCATTATCTTTGATACATACCAACATGGTTGTGTTTTTCTGATAAGCAGCTGTGATGTGGATTTCGCAATTTTCATTACAAAATTTAATGGCATTGTTAAGGATATTTCTGATCACGATCTGTATCATTAACACATCTGCAAAAACCATTTCACCCGGAAAAACGTCATGGATGATCTGTATTTTTTTAAGATTTGCAGCAGGTAGATGGTAATTGATTTCGTTAATGATGAGATTTCTCAGGTTAAAAAACTCTTTTTTGATTCCAAATCCTTTCAATTGGCTTCTGGACCAGTGTAGGATGTTTTCCAGTAGGTCGGTGGTGTAGATGATGTCTTTACTTAGGGTTGGAGATATGGTCTTAAACTCATCAATGGTAATCTGGTCGTTCGCAATCATCTTTAAAACTTCAGATAGGTTAACCAATGGTCCTCTTAGGTCGTGGGCAATAATAGAAAATATGCGGTCTTTTAACTGGTTTAATCTTTCCAGTTCAGTTGCTTGTTCGCGGGCACGGATGGCATCTTGTCTAAAATCTGTTAGGTCTTGTAGTTTAATGATGCTGAAATCACTGTTGATCTTGTTATCATTCAAAAAAAGGATATCCGCTTCCAAAAATAAGTTTTCATCATTCACAACAAGATTAAGCTCCATTTTTCCGGGTGCATGTGCATTGATCCTTTCAAAAAATGCTGGCTGATCCGGAAAGATATCCTCAAGCGCGGCGCCAATTAATTTTTTCCCCTTTTTAAGCTGAATGTACTTTTTTATGGATTTATTGTAGTCTATCACCCTGTTCTGTTGGTCAAGTACAAAGAAACCATCGCGCATCAATTCCAATACCTTCTCTCTGGCAATAGGGATAATGTCAAAAAGCTTAAAACGAAAAATGCCAATTAGGATTAAAAAACTAGTTACGATAAAGGCAAATGGCGTTATATCAACATGTCCCAATGGTCTGTAGCCCAATAGGTAACAAAAATTAGCAATCCAAGGAATAAATGCGGCCACAATAATACTATAATTCTGCTTTTTGTAGATAGGGTCTGAGGTCCTGAATTTTGCCAGGATCAAGTAACAGCCACAGGCCAACAATAAATAGAAATAAACTGTAAAAAATTGATACCATAAACCAGTATCAATATCGGCCATAGGAAAAGGGCCACTGGTATCTACAGTTATGTTTTTATAATAAAGATGATGATACTGATTGGTCCATACCATTAATATGGTAATGATTGGAACAATGAGGAGCAGGGTAAGATTGAGTGGCTTTTTGTACCAGCAGTCTTTGCCACAAAAATGCAGGCAAAATAGAAACCAGTTTAAAGGTAATGTTGCAATGCCCAAATATTCGATGTTGATAAAGAACTTGATTGTTGATAATGAGCTACTTGCCAGCTCTAGGCCGTAGGCAATAGACCAGATAGAATTAGAGAACATCATTAAACTAAACCACTGTACTGCCTTACCGCCTTTTCTGAAAATGTAATTGGAAAGAATAATAGTCGCTAATCCACATGCCAGTAAAATAATGGCATAGGCATTGTATGTAAAGTTCATTTAAGGGTCATGAATAATATCCAATGATGTTTTATTGAATTTCAATAGGAGATATTAAAACTACACAAATTGACTTTCAATTTAAAATATTATTAAATTTACATAAATAAATTATCTTACAAGTTTATAATATTTCGTTATGAGAAAAATCATCCTATCTATGTTGCTGATCAGTTCTAGCTGTTTAGCCTACAGTCAAGCGTTACCTACATTTCAACTTGGAGTAAAAGGAGGGGTAAACCTTTCTAAATTTAAGACGTCAAATACCTTTAGCAGTGATAACCAAGCGGGCTATTATGCAGGTTTATGGGCACGTATTGGTGGTGCAGGAATATACTTGCAGCCTGAGCTCTACTTATCTGGAAAAAACACCACTTTGGTAAACAGTGCTGGACAAGACAATAAAGTGAAATTTAAAAGCCTCGATATTCCGGTATTGGTAGGAACCAAGTTTGGAGCGGCAGGTTTTGGTCTCCGGTTAAATACTGGTCCTATAATTTCATTTAATTTGGACAATGAACAAAATTTCGGACAGGCTGCATCCGCTGCTTTTAAAGGCGATTTTAAGGATAAAGCCTTTGCTTGGCAATTTGGTGCCGGTGTAGATATTGGCAAATTGAGCGCCGACCTTAGGTATGAAACAGGCCTTTCTAAAATCAATTCAGATGGTTATCCAACAACAAAACTGAATTTATATACCCTTGGTATAGGCTTTAGGATATTTTAGTCAAAACATATTTTTAGATAGAGGAAAAATGGGTAAGTTTTTTGAGCTTATCCATTTTTTTTGGCTTTAAAATTGATATTGTTTTTGCATCCAACCCTAAACCTTATCACTATGAATATCAAAGAACTGTTGTTAAACGGACAAAGCTTTTTAGCGCTATTGAAAGAGTTTGCAATCGAGGCAAAAGACATCATTATTCAGGACGAAGAGATGATTCTTGCTGACCAAAATTTAGCACAACGCGAGATCGTAAAAGAGACAATTTGTATTGAAGGAAAAAATAAAGATGGCATCTTTAACTTTTTTGGCACCTTACATTGCAATTTGTTAAATAAATTGGCCGTTTTTGAAATGCAGGGTTTTGAGCAGGTTGGTTTACGCACCAATTAGTTCTTCTCTTTAACTATTTCTTTTAATTCGTATAAGAAAGCACCTTTGATAGGTCGTATCGGTCTTTTAGTGGAGTCGCTCAATACTTTTACAAAACAGGCACCATAATAGAAGATAAACGAAGAATAAAATACAAAAAGCATGATCAAGATAATGGATCCTGAGGCACCATAAACATTACCTATGTTGCTTAAAGGTAGCATAATGCGTAAAATGTATTTGCCCAATGTAAATAATATCCCAGTTAAGAGACCACCTCTGATTGCGGTTTTCCAACTTGGTCTTCCATTGGTTAAAAACCTAAATAGAACGGCAAACCAAGTGGTTACAATAATCACAAAGAGCAATTGGTTCAAGATGGATAGAAAGATCTTTCCGAAGGTAGGAGAGGCCGTATTGATATAAGCGCCAATAAAAGCCTGGATACTATCTGTCAATAAACCTACAAAGAATAAAATACCCGCAAGTAGGATGATCACCATCGAACGTCCCCTGAGTTTGAGGTTGAATAAAATTCCAAGTTTTTCGTTTAAACCTATGCTCCAGATCTGGTCCATTGAGTTTTTGATCACCCCGAAGAGTGTGGTAGCTACAAAAATGAAGAACACAAAGCTCAAAATGGTTGCCCACCAGTTATAATCAATACCCCTGATATTACGTAACGTTAAGCGGATCTGTTCGGTACTGCTTTCGTCTAAAATGCTCGACAATCGTTCAAACAATTGTCTGGCCATGATCTTACGGTCTACAAAAAAACCGAATAGCCTAATTAAAATGAGCAGGATTGGAGGAAGGGCGAAATTGGCAAAAAAAGCAGTAGCACCAGCTAAACGTAAAGGGTCGTTCTTTCTAAATAACTTGAATGCTATCCGTAGGTGTTTGAAGAAGATTTGAGATCTTTTTATTGTTTTAGCGTACATCTTTGCATTTTTCCCCAGTAGTCAAAAATAATAAATTTATATAAATAAATGGCTTTTTAGCAATTTATGTAGCATTTGACATAGGTAAAACCATATAATTGATGCTTTGTGTTAAACAATCAAGAAATAAATTAAATTTACATCTCAATAGTACTATAAAGCGCTGATCTATGAAATCTCTATGTTTAACTGTGCTCTTGCTGAGCTTGTTTGTCACGTCTAACCAGGCCCAAGAAATTAAGTTTACAACGGCAAAAAATAGCTGGAATGCTGATTCTTTAGGCAATCAAAGGGTATTGGTAAATTTTGTGGGTACTGGTAAAATTGCCAAGGCAACAATAGCGTGGAGAAGGAGTGATCCAAATCCAGAAGAAAAGATGATCATTGTACAAGATGCCAAAACAGGTCAAAAAATCAATCACATCTTACCTTTATCCATCACCAAAGAAAATGGTCTGATCTGTTTTGAGCCAGAAAGCGGTGCAGGTCAATACTATATCTATTATCAACCTTATAAAAACGAAGGCAGGTCAAACTACCCTAAAGGTGTTTATCCCAAACAAGAAAAATTGACCAATTGGATCACTAAAAAAGAAGCTGAGGCCACTCCTGTAAATACCAAAGTAGTGCAGATCGAATCAATCAATGCTTTCAACAGTGTGTACCCGATGGAAGTAATTGCTACAACCAGCGAAGTAGCGCAGCTTAAGGCAAAAAATGCAGAACCTGCCTATTTGGTTTTTCCAGAAAAGAGAAACTATCCAATTGTAATGAAAAATGACATTCCACAACGATGGGTTATCAAAGGACCGCAACAAAATTTTACAGATCAAGCATTAAGAGGAGAGAACTTTTCTTTTCAGTTGGGTATTTATGCACTAAAAGACCTACAACAGGTAAAGTTGAAATTTAGTGACCTAAAGGATAGAGCTGGGAACAAGATTTCGGCAAAGTTGATTTCTTGTTTAAATACCGATGGTATAGCTTATGATGGAAATCCACTGCGCAAAGAAGTAAATATAGTACAAAACCAAGTGCAAGCACTGTGGTGTTTATTGAGCATTCCTACAACAGCAAAAGCAGGTAGTTATAATGGAACAGTAATGGTTACTGCAGCAAATGCACCTACTCAAAGTATCAAATTAACTATTCAGGTAGGCGCACAATTAATTAAGGAAAACGGCATAAATGAACCTTGGAAACAAACCCGCTTAACGTGGCTAAACTCCACGCTTGCACAAAAGAATACTGTAATTGCCCCATATACAGCCTTATTGGTACAAGGAAATACAATTGGCCTTTTGGGTAGAAAGGTTGAGTTAGACAAAAATGGTTTTCCAAAACAGATCCAAACTTTCTTTAGTCAGGAAATGACGGATTACACTACCACACCAAATAACCTGTTGGCAGAAAATATCCATTTCCATTTTGTGCGTAAGGCAGATGGGAAAAACATCAAGCTCAATGATGGTGGTGTAGAATTTACCAAAAAAGAAGCAGGTACTGTACAATGGAAGACCAAAAATGCAAATGATAGTTTACGTATGGACGTAACTGGTAGTTTGGAGTTTGATGGATTCTTGACTTATACAGTTAAAGTTACCGCTTTACAGGATGTAGACCTGAAAGATGTAACCATGCACATCCCATTTAACAAAACAGCTGCAACCTACATGATGGGTTTTGGCCAAAAAGGTGGTCTTAGACGTGAGCAGGTAGAATGGAAATGGGATGTGGCCACTAAAAATCAGGATGGAGCATGGTTAGGCAATGTAAATGCTGGTCTACAGTATTCATTGCGCGACGAAAAATATGTAAGGCCATTGAATACCAATTTTTATCTTCAAAAGCCCTTGCTGTTGCCAACCTCGTGGGGTAATGGAACCAAGGGAGGGGTTACCATTGGCATTAAGGGAAGTTCGATGTTGGCCAATAATTATACGGGCGAACGCCAGATGAAAAAAGGAGAGGTGTTGTATTATAATTTCACTTTGTTGATTACTCCTTTTCATACCATTGATACCGATTTTCAGTGGGCGAATCGTTTTTATCATAAATACAATAGCATCGATAGCATTAAGGCCACTGGTGCAACGGTGGTAAATATCCACCACGCCACACCGATCAATCCTTGGATCAACTATCCGTTTATTGAGCATGCCAAGATGAAAAGTTACATTGACGAAGCCCATCAAAAAGGATTAAAAGTTAAGATCTACAATACGGTACGCGAGTTGTCTAACCGGGCCTATGAAACTTTTCCGATGCGAAGTTTAGGGCATGAAATCTATTCTCCAGGTAAGGGTGGAGGTTTTTCTTGGTTACAGGAACATGTAAAAGACGATTATATTGCCGCGTGGTTTGTGCCTGAAATTAAGGATGCGGCCATTGTAAACAGTGGCATGAGCCGTTGGCACAATTACTATGTAGAGGGGATGAACTGGTTGACCAAAAACGTGGGGGTTGATGGGATTTATTTGGATGATGTTGCTTTCGATAGAATTACCATGAAAAGGGTAAAACGTGTGCTGACCCAAAATGGACATCCAGGGATTATTGACCTGCACTCTGCCAACCAATACAATAAAAGCGATGGTTTTAACAATAGTGCCAATTTGTACATGGAGCATTTTCCATACCTGAACAGATTATGGTTTGGAGAGTATTTTGATTATGAAAAAAACAAACCAGATTTCTTTCTAACAGAGGTTAGTGGTATTCCTTTTGGCCTGATGGGCGAAATGTTACAGGACGGAGGTAACCAATGGCGTGGGATGGTTTATGGAATGACCAATCGTTTGCCATGGTCTGGGAACAATGACCCAAGGCCGATATGGAAAGTATGGGACAACTTTGGGATGAAAGGGACCAAAATGATGGGTTATTGGTCTGAAAACTGTCCCGTTAAAACCAACAATGCCGAAGTGTTGGCTACAGTTTATAAAAAACAAGGAAGTGCTTTGGTGGCCATTGCCAGTTGGGCAGACCAAGACATGAAGGTGACATTGAATATCGATTGGAAAAAACTGGGAATTGACCCAGCAAAGGCCAGTATCACCATCCCCGATGTGGTCAATTTTCAAAAAGGAGAATACTTAACAACTTCTAGCGAAGTTATGGTGCCGAAGGGAAAAGGCTACCTGATTGTTATCAAAGAAAAATAAATTTTTAACTCCCCCTTAATTGGGTACAAAACATCATAAATATTGAAATAATCTATTATTAAACCAGCCTAACATCATCTATCTTTTATGAAAAAACAATTATTCATGCTTATTTTAAGTGTGCTGCCCTGTCTTGCTTGGGCACAAAAAAAAATTTACGTGTCACCTTACGGAAATGACAATCAAACAGGCAGCTTGGCAAAGCCCCTCAAAACACTGGCAGGAGCTGTAAAAAAGGTGCAAAACCTTAAAAATGAAGAGCTAAGTATTCTGTTCAGAAACGGTACTTATATATTTGAGGAAACAGCTCAGATTTTAGCCGATAGCTTTGCTTTACGTTCATTAGAAATTAAGCCTTATGCAAATGAAAAGGTCATTTTTAGTGGAGGTAAAAGAGTTTCATTAAAATGGGTGCCTTACCGCAATGGAATCTATCAGGCCAAACTTAGTTTGGAAACAGCACCTGATCGGCTGTTCATGAATGGAAAGGCATTGCCTATGGCACGTTACCCAAATTTTAACAGCAAGGCCAGGATATTTAACGGAACAGCAGCGAATGCACTAGATCCTGAGCTTATTGCTAAATGGAAAGATCCGAAAGGTGGTTTTATACATGCGTTACATTCTGGCGAATGGGGAGGTTTCCATTACCAAATTACAGGTAAAACTAACGATGGAAAGTTGACTTATATTGGTGGATGGCAGAACAATAGGCCATCGCCCATGAATAAGGAACATCGCTTTGTGGAAAATATTTTTGAGGAATTGGATGCTCCTAATGAATGGTTCTATGACACAAAGGCACAAATACTTTATTTGATGGCTGCTAAAGGTACGGACCCTAATAAGGCAAGGTTTACCATTAGTAATTTAACGGATCTGATCCATCTTGTTGGGAATAACAAAAAGCCGTTAAAGCATATTAACATTAGTGGAATAGACTTTACGCAGACGGCCCGCAGTTTTATGCTTACTAGAGAACCTTTGCTACGTAGCGATTGGACCATTTATCGTGGGGGAGTATTGTTATTAGATGGAACTGAGAATATTGTTGTTGCCAATTGTAATTTCTACGAATTGGGTGGAAACGCCATCTTCATGAGCAACTATAACAAGGACAATAGGATTAAAGATAACCACATCTATAACATCGGGGCAAGTGCCATTTCGTTTGTAGGTAGTGCAGATGCGGTAAGATCGCCCTCATTTAGGTACGAAAATTTTGTGCCATGGACTGAAATGGATTTTACAAAAGGTCCAAAAACTAACAATTATCCTCAATATTGCAGTGCAAATGGAAACCTGATCCATAACATTGGTACAATTGAAAAACAAGTGGCGGGTGCCGAGATTTCAATGGCTGCACATATTACCGTTAGCCATAATACCATCTATGATGTGCCCCGTGCAGGTATTAATGTAAGTGAGGGTACTTGGGGTGGACATATGATCGAATTTAATGAGGTGTTCAATACTGTATTGGAAACAGGTGATCATGGAGCATTCAATTCATGGGGGCGCGATCGCTATTGGCGGCCAGGAAGAAAGGTAACCGATAGCATTGTTGCAGCAAGACCCGGTATTGAATATCTTGATGTAATTGACCCGATTACATTGCGCAACAATCGTTTTCAATGCGATCATGGTTGGGATATTGATCTGGATGATGGAAGTAGCAATTATCTGATCTATAATAATGTATGTTTAAGTGGTGGATTGAAATTGAGGGAAGGCTATCATCGTACCGTAACGAATAACATTATCATCAACAATACCTTTCATCCTCATGTGTGGCTGAATAATAGCAATGATGTTTTTATGCACAACATTGTATCAACCCCTTATGCCCCTATTGGTATGAATACTTGGGGCAAAAAGATCAATCAGAATTTTTTCCTTTCGCAAAATGGTTTGGAAGCAGCGCAAAAGTTGGGTTTAGATCAAAACAGTAGTTATGGCGATGTACAGTTTGTAAATTCCAATATTGGTGATTACCGTGTAAAGGCTTCATCTCCGGCGCTACAAATAGGTTTCAAGAATTTTGAAATGAATTTCGGTGTAACTTCATCGCGTTTAAAGAAATTGGCGGCTAAACCACCTATTAAAGCGTTGAAAATCTTGGCCAACAATCAACAATCAGCTAAAATGGATTGGTTGGGTGCGTCATTCAAAAATATCGAAAGTTTGGGCGAACGTTCGGCAGCAGGCCTGCATAATGATGCTGGTGTATTGCTGTTTACTTTGCCTACCCAATCGTTGGCCGCTAAAAATAAACTACAAAAGGGAGATGTGATCATAGGATGGGGCAATGAAAAGATCAATTCTATACTCAACCTTCAAGAAATGATCCAGCGAAGCCAGTTTTTAAGTAACGCAGAATTGAAGATAATTAGAGACCAACAGGAAAAAACAATTACCATTAACCTCAAATGATTTTTTGAATCTGAAAACATTCTTCTTCGTTCTTGGTTATCATATAAATCAATCGATATGAATAACTTTTTTAGAACATTGTTTGCAGGCTGGGGTGCTTGGAAACTAGGTGGTGGATGTTTATCAACAATTGTAATTTTTGTTGTGCTGTATTACTTGTTAGGCCATTGCTAAGTGTATGAATTAGCCTAAATTATATCAAAATGAAAGGCCAGGTATTTATTACCTGGCCTTCTATTTTTTTCGAATTGATCACCAAAAATTTTATAGATTTCCTCTCAACTCCTGCTCGCGCTCAAGCGATTCGAACAAAGCTTTAAAGTTGCCTGCACCAAAAGATTGTGCACCTTTACGTTGGATGATCTCAAAGAAAAGTGTCGGACGGTCTTCAACTGGCTTGGTAAAAATCTGCAATAGATAACCTTCTTCATCACAGTCAACCAAAATGCCTAATCCTTTTAACAGTTCGATCTCTTCGTCAATCTCACCTACACGGTTTGGCATCATGTCGTAATAGGCTTCTGGTGGAGCACTTAAAAATTCTACACCACGAGATTTAAGTTCTTTTACCGTTTTAACAATGTCTTTGGTAGCTACAGCAATGTGTTGCACACCTTCGCCTTCGTAAAACTCCAAGTACTCTTCGATCTGCGATTTCTTTTTGCCTTCTGCCGGCTCATTAATCGGGAATTTAGAAAAACCGTTGCCATTGCTCATCACCTTGCTCATTAAGGCAGAGTATTCGGTATTGATCTGTTTATCATCGAATGAAAGGATATTTACAAAACCCATTACATCTTCATACCATTTTACGGTTTCATTCATTCGGTTCCAACCCACATTGCCTACACAATGATCAATATATAGAAGACCAGCATCGCTAGGGTTATAATCACTATTCCATTCGCGATAACCTGGCATAAAAGTACCACTGTAGTTTTTGCGCTCAATAAACATGTGAACGGTTTCGCCATAGGTATAGATACCAGACATTTTTACCTCACCATGTTCATCTGTTAAAGTTTGAGGTGCTAAATAAGGTTTTGCACCACGTTTAGTTGTCTCTTCAAATGCACTATAAGCGTCGTCAACCCAAAGTGCCAATATCTTTACACCATCGCCATGCGTTTTAACATGCTCAGCAATTGGGCTGTCAGATTTAAGTGCTGTGGTTAGGATCAACCTGATTTTTCCTTGTTGCAAAACGTATGAAGCTCTGTCGCGAACGCCAGTTTCTGGACCAGCATAAGCTAAAGATTGAAAGCCAAATGCTGTTTTATAATAATGTGCAGCTTGTTTGGCATTTCCTACATAAAATTCGATATAATCTGTTCCATTGATCGGAAGAAAATCTTGTGCCTTTGCTATTTTTTCTGCAAATGTTTGTGTTGTCATTTTGTTTTTATTTAGTCCGAAAGTTCGAAAGTCGGAAAGTCGAAAATCGGGTGTTGTTGTTTGTTTTTTTAACGTTTTAAATGTTGGAGTTTGTCGTCGTATCTTCGGACATCGAACTTCCGGACTATATACTCCGGACTTCCCGTCTTTAAATTTTCCGACTCTTACTCTACATTGATCTGCCAGCTGGTATGGTAACTTTCGTCTTCAATATCAACCGCATCTTGTGTCAACATTAATGGTCTGAAAGGATCGATCATCACGGCGAGCTCTTCTGTTTTTTCTTTACCAATAGATTTTTCTACTGTACCAGGATGTGGCCCATGCGGGATACCACCCGGGTGTAGGGTAATCTGACCTTTTACCACGCTTTTACGGCTCATAAAATCGCCATCTACATAATATAAAACCTCGTCACTATCTACATTGCTATGGTTATAAGGTGCAGGGATAGATAAAGGATGGTAATCGTATTTACGTGGAACGAAAGAGCAGATCACGAAGTTATGACCCTCAAAAGTCTGATGCACAGGAGGCGGTTGGTGCAAACGACCAGTAATCGGTTCAAAATCATGGATAGAAAATGCCCATGGATAGTGGAAACCATCCCAACCTACAAAATCAAAAGGATGTGTGCCATAGGTGTAAGGATACATGATCCCTTGTTTTTTGATCAGCACCTTAAAATCTCCAAACTCATCAATGGTCTCTAGGTTTTGAGGACGTCTGATGTCTCTTTCACAAAAAGGAGAATGTTCTTCCAACTGTCCAAAAGTGTTGCGGTAACGTTTAGGCGTACGGATTGGGCTAAAACTCTCTACAATAAAAAGTCGGTTCTTTTCATCATCAAATTGCAATTGATAAATCGTACCACGAGGGATTACTAAATAATCGCCATAAGCAAACTTGATCTGTCCAAAACCGGTTTTTAAGGTGCCGCTTCCTTCATGGATGAAGATCACCTCATCTGCCTGACTATTTTTATAGAAATAATCGGTCATTGATTGTTTAGGGGCAGCCAAAGAGATGTGTAGGTCGCTGTTGACCAAAACTGGTTTGCGGCTTTTCAGGTAATCGTCTTCCGGTTTGATGTTAAACCCAATCAAACTGGTGTGGCGTAAATGTTTTTCTCGAGCAATTTTGGGCTCTACAGAATAAGGTTCTCCTAAAGATTTTACAATTGTTGGTGGATGGCAATGGTAAACCAATGAGTATAAACTCGAGAAACCTTCGGTAGAAACCAATTCTTCAGCATATAGATTGCCATCTGGTTTACGAAAAACCGTGTGTCTCTTAGCTGGAATTGTTCCTAATGTATGGTAAATAGGCATAGCGTTAGGTAATTTGGTTAGAATGTAAAATATATAACGATAAAAACGCGAAAACGTTTTATAAGGTGCGCTTAGAATGAAACGGCTTAGAAAGAATATTGGGCAAAAATGATCTTCGATAGCATAGCATACCTGAATGCAGCGAGAACCTCGTTTGCATTGTGATTTTGATATGATGAATGGCTGATCATTTAGGAGTCTAAATTACGGTTTAAATAGCAAAGTTCAAATTTCTTTCCTTACTTTTAAAATATGCCTACCCAACCCGAAAATAATACTGCTAAAGAAAAGCTGGAAGCTGCAAAGGCCGCGGTGGCCTTGGTTAAGGATCATGATATTGTGGGTTTAGGTACTGGCACTACGGCAACTTTTGCGATCCAAGAACTAGCCGAACGGGTAAAAGCTGGATTACAGATCAAAGGTGTACCGAGTTCGGTCAAAACTGCAACATTGGCCAGCACATTGGGTATTGAGCTATTGGAGCTTGGTACAGTAAGCCATATCGATATCAGCATTGATGGTGCCGATGAGTTTACCGAGCAGCTGAACTTGATCAAAGGTGGAGGTGGTGCACTGTTTAGAGAAAAGGTAGTGGCCTCTTTAAGCAAAAACAGCATTATCATTACCGATGCCTCGAAAAAAGTAGAAAAATTAGGTGCCTTTAAAGTTCCGGTAGAAGTTGTGCCTATTGCTTATCAATATGTGATAGGGCAGCTCGAAAAACTGAATGGCTTACCCATACTTAGGTTAAATGGAAAAGAGACTTACCAAACAGACAACCACAATTATATAGTGGATGTAGACTTTGGTTTAATTGACGATGCTGAAAAACTTTCGATTGCTTTAGACCAGATTGTTGGTGTTTTTGCGCATGGACTGTTCGTTGGTCTTACGGCACAGCTCATCATGGCAAAGGATGGCAGCTTGGTCAAATTTATAAAGCCTAAATAGATAGCTATCAGTTTGTTCCTTATTTTCTTGCCCAAAAGAATTGTACAGTTTAATGTAAAACACTAGCTTTATTCCATTATTTAGCCAATATAAAAGGCTTCCTGCCTACCGCAGGCAGGCATCTAACCAATTAAAATATATAAACAGATGAAATTAGTATCCTATAAAACCGAAGATAGAGAGCACTTGGGTGTTTTTGTAAATGGGCATATCTACAACCTAAATTCTTGCAACAAGTTAATTCCTGATGATATGAATGCCTTTTTACAAGGTGGAGATGCCTTGATGGAAAGAGCCAAACAGATCAATCATGATATCATTAGTGGTGCATTACAACCAAAAGAGGAAATATTCTATGAGATTTTGGCACCTGTTCCTCATCCTACCTCTTGTAGAGATGGATATGCTTTTCGTCAACACGTTGCTGCGGCAAGAAGAAACCGTAAGGTTGATATGATTGCTGAATTTGACCAATATCCTATCTTTTACTTTACCAATCATAATGCGATCCAAGGTCCTGGCGAAATCGAGTGTATGCCAGATCATTTCCAAAAATTGGATTTCGAATTGGAAGTGGCGGTAGTGATCGGTAAAAAAGGGCGCAATGTTAAGGCTGCAGAGGCTGATGATTATATAGCAGGGTACATGATCATGAACGACATGAGTGCACGTACTTTACAAATGGAAGAGATGTTGTTGAATTTGGGCCCAGCAAAAGGAAAAGATTTCTCTACCGTAATTGGCCCTTGGTTGGTTACACCTGATGAGTTGGAACCCTATAAAGTAGCGGCAAAGCCTAACCATGTTGGGAATGCTTACGATCTAAAAATGACTTGTAATGTAAATGGGATACAAGTATCGGCTGGTAACATGGCAGATATGGACTGGACCTTTGCAGAGATCATTGAACGTTGTGCATATGGTGTTGATATTTTGCCTGGCGATGTGATTGGTTCTGGAACTGTAGGCACAGGCTGTTTCTTGGAACTAAATGGCACGGGTTTATTGAATGATCCAAATTACAAGGTACAATGGTTACAGGCCGGCGATACTGTTGAAATGGAAATTACAGGATTGGGAAGTTTAACCAATATCATTACCAAAACAGATACTGACTTTTCTATATTGGCTTTGAAGAAGAAATAATAAAGGTCAATTCTTAAATAATTAAAATTAAAAAGAGATGTCATTCTGAGCTTGTCGAAGAACATCTCTTTTTAGTTCTGGTCCAACCAATTTTACAATATTCCAACGTTATAACATTTAACCCCCAACAATGCTAACCCTAAACTGCGAAGATCTTTCTCCTGTACAACTGCAAAACTACCTGCAGTATGCCATTGCACCTAGGCCCATCTGTTTTGCTTCTACCATAGATACCGATGGACACATCAACCTAAGTCCTTTCAGTTTCTTTAATATGTTTAGTACCAATCCACCGATGTGTATCTTTTCTCCGGCACGTAGGGTAAGGGACAATACCACCAAACATACTTTAGAGAATGTACTTCAGGTTAAGGAATGTGTAATCAATATTGTTGATTATGCCATGGTGCAACAGACCAGCTTGGCCAGTACAGAATATGGCAAAGGCGTAAATGAGTTTGAAAAAGCTGGGTTTTCGATGTTGGAATCGCATTTGGTTAAACCACCGAGAGTGGCCGAAGCCCCAGTTCAATTGGAATGTGTGGTAAAGGAAGTGATTGCTTTGGGTGATCAACATGGAGCAGGTAATCTGGTATTGGCCGAAATCAAGTTGATCCATATCAAAGAAGAGATCTTAGGTGCGGATGGTAAGATAGACCAAGCTAAAATAGACCTCGTAGCACGTTTAGGAGGCGATTGGTATTGTAGGGTAACTCCAGAAAGTTTGTTCAAAGTGGCCAAGCCTTTAACTACCTTAGGGATAGGTGTAGACGCGTTACCTGTATCAGTTAGAAACTCTAAAGTTTTAACCGGTAATGACCTAGGGATGTTAGGTAACATTGAACAACTACCCAATGCAGACGAGATTGATGCCATGCGATGGAATACAGCTGTAAAGGATATTTTGGATGCCACGATTGGTGATGCCAACAATAGAGAAAGGGAGCTGCACGAACTGGCGAAAATCTGGTTGAACTTAGGTAAGGTAAACGATGCGCTAAAAGTGGTATTGCTTTAATGTTTTGAATTTTTGGTTCGTGCCGAAACGAACCCATGGGTTTTTATTTATCCTGCACCTTCGTAGGCCTTTTTTAACCAAGTCATTACTGTTTGATCTACATCTTCTTCTTTTTCTAATTTGATGCGATGGGTACACATGGCACTGAAACTTCCTGCCAACTCTAATCCGTTAACTGCATCCTGATTTTTGATATTCAAACCCAGGTCTAAACGGGTTTTGGTACTGGGTTGGATAATGGCAAACTGTTTCTTGCGTATGATGCTCACATAGGCATTCTTTGGCGAAAATTCCACATCTGCTCCAAATGCTGCAATAGCTGTTTTCAACTGTTCGTAAATAGGTCTAAGTGCTTCTTTTCCAATATATTGTTTGTCAACCAATTCGTCTTTGTTGCTAGTAGAACCTGCATCAGTGCCTTTGGTTTTGAGTACGATCATATTGGCAAAACCATGGCCAAGACCGTGTTCTGTTTTTAAATATTTGACCATTTCGCCATGTTTTTCGGCGCCATGTGCTTTCAAGATCAAGATCCATTCTTCGAGTGTCTTTCCCGTATTCTTTTGAAGGTTGGCCACCATGTTGGCTACCGCTTTATCTACATCCATTGTTTAAGGTTATTGGTCCGTCCATTTTCGTAAAGATATTTATAATCGCCAATACCAACAAGGGCATGTCCCCACATTTTGACTTGTGCTTGTGACCTCTTCCATCAATCTTCAAATGGTTCAGTTACCTTGGTTTTAGGTTCTGCCATATCAATAGTATTATCAATATGAAGATAAAGAAAATGATTAAAATTGAAGAAGATTTAGGATTATTCCATAATGCTTACCGCTTTCATGAAACGACTTTTATAATAGTCGTTAAATTCTGTAACAGTTACACCATGTGCTTTGCCTGAGGTAGAATGGATAAATTTGATATCTCCATCTTTAATGGAATAGATAATGCCTACATGTCCGATTTTTCTTACCCTAGGGTTTGTACCCGTAAAAATGAGTACATCACCAACTTTGGCATCAGCCAGTTTAATGGGTACACCAGTGCTGGCAAATTCGCGAGAAGAACGTGGAACTTTAAATCCAAAATTCTCGAAAACATAACTTACAAAACCAGAGCAATCAAAACCTTTGTCAGGATTGCTTGATGCGTACCTGTAAGGCGTACCTACCATTGATTTGGCAAAAGTGAGCAGTTGTGCTGCAGGCGTATTGATCTTGCTTAATATTTTTTTCATCATTTCCTGATATTGCACAGGAAGTGAAGCACCATTGTTCTGTGCTTTGCTTGAAAGAGAGACGAATAAGAGGAAACAAAAAATAAATAGTATTTTCTTCATATCGGGTTGCCAAAGATAATAAAAAAACAGAAATACAGTAAGATGTTGATAACTTGAGGATTGGCTGTTGTTGCTAAATGAAAAAACGCCAGTTACTTACCGTTAGCGTAGTTTTTTTGAAGGATGATAGATTAAGAGAACCTGATGTGCCGATCCTAAATCTTATAAATGTTACTTTGGGGGTTGGTTCTGAATTGCAAATCTCGATCAACAGTATTCTATGTTTTCTATGTGGTCAAAGAAATAAATACACCACATAGAAACATAGGGCACATAGACAGTTTTTATCCTCATTAAAAGTGATTTGAAATCTACAATATCATAATCGAGATTGCAAATCTCAACCAGCAGTATATGTTTTCTATGTGGCTATGTGGTCTAAAAAAGGATATGTAAACCACATAAGGACAATAGGGCACGTAGTTGGTTTTTATCTTTAACAAACCTTGTTATACTGAGGCAAGAAGCATTTCCCTTAAACAGATAAGGTTTCTGTGAAGATTTTCGACTATAATGGTTGGTCGAGATTAAATATTAGGGAACATCGTTTGTGCTCTTTCTCCAATAAATGGGATAGGTTTTTTCTCTCCATTGATCGCACCGATAAACCCAACTATCCAGATGATGATAAGTGCCAGCTGGATGAGCCACATTACATAAAGCATTGCCCCAAATCCTCCAGCAAAGAAAACAATACCTAGGATAAAATTTAAACCCCAGCCCAGTATTGTAGATACAATTGCAAATAATAAAGTTTGTCTGAGTTGGTAGCTTCCCAGTTCGGTTTTATGGTCTTTGTGCATGGCAAAATAAGCAATCAACCATCCAATTATTGTGAAATAACTAATGATACTTGCCATTTTGCCATCGTCTGGGGTAGTAAAGTTGTTGTTGGTTTCCATAATCAGTTTAATTTTGATTTAGCTCGGGTAAATTCCCATTAAACAAATTACAGAATATGAATGTAATATCCTAATTATGGGGTGGTTACGGCTACAGGTAATACCTTCCCATTGAAGAACTTATGTCCGGTTCGGGCGAAGTCCGCTACATATTTACCCATTTCAAAAGCCAACACTGGACTTTCGTAACCTGGAAAAGCAGCTTCCAACATTTCTGTTTGTGCAGAACCCAAAGCCAAGCAGTTTACTTTGATCCCTGTTGGTGCCAGTTCGAGCGCTAAACACTCGCTTAGGGTATGTAAGGCCGCTTTACTGGCCGAATAGGCCGCTAAGCCTGGAAATTTAACACTTCCCTGAAAACCACCCATGCTTCCAATATTTACGATATGGCCACCACTAGGAATAAATGGCAAGGTATACCTGATCATTTTAAAGTGGCTCATTACATTATGTTCCAACATTTCGGCAAGGTCTGTTTCTGTAGTTTCGGTAAATGGTTTGTTGATTAGGCTTCCGGCATTATTGATCAGGATATCTACTGAACCCAAACGCTCCTTGATAAATGGAACCAAGGCCGTGTAATCGTCATTAACGAGGTCGAATGCAACAGGCAGTAAAGTGCAGTCTGGATTGATACCTTTTGCAATTTCGTGAAGCTTTCTCAACTTATCTGCTGATCTGGCAATGCATAAAACTTTATTCTTACTATCTAAAGCAAATTCTAAGGCAGTTTCAAAACCTATTCCGCTACTTGCGCCTGTTATAATTACATTCATTTTTTTGTATAAAGTAGTTGGTACAAAGTCTATCGTAAAAAGTAGTATAGCTTTGTAATCAATACAGTCTTGCTACTTTTTACCAAATACTTTCTATTGCATTAATCTTCTTCTGTGATCAATTGGGTTACGGGATTGGCAATTACATGTAAACCATCATTGATCAATTTGGCATGGTCTGGTTCTGAAGCAGCTTTCATCTCTAGATAAATGCGTAGTTCTTTTTCAAACTCAGCATCAATATTTTTATGAAAGACAATCTCTAGGATCTCTAAAGCACAAAGCCAATCGCTACGGTGTGCAGTTTTTAGCTCATTAAATATAGCAGGTAGTTCTTCGTAACCATTTTGATTTTCTCTAATACCACGTACCTTTTTATACAACATATGTAGCTTTTGCGTACACTCATCATAAGTTACCTTATGCGTTTGTTCTTTGCTTACAAATACGATCTCTTCATATTGGTCTTTATCTGCAGCACCATTAAATACGGATACAATTTTTTCGCCCACGGCCATATCGTAAGTTCCCCATTCAGGTTTGAAGAGGATATTTCCATTACCTTCTTTAACTGTACAATCTTCAAATGCAATCAAGATCAGTTTACTGTCTTCGATCAGGATCTCTTTCACCATACCTACCACTTCAATACCACTCTCGAAAGTTAAATTGGCTTCCTGTCCTTCTAAGATGCCAATCAGCTCCAATTCGATCAATCCATGGTCTTCCAATGGTTTGGTTATGCCTTTTAACTTGCCAACTGGCGATGAAAAACCATCTGCATGGTAATCTTTTCCATGGCCTTCCAACTGTTTGCCAGCAAAGGCCAATGCCGATGGGCCTGTGGTTTTGATAAAGGTCAACTGGTCTGCTTGGTCTAGGCCAACATCTGTAAACACACCCGTTAACTGTAGGCCAGAGCTGTATACAGCGGTGCTTGGGTTTTTACATTCAATGGCTTTCAATATACTTTCGGCACCACCTCTTCTAAATGCCATGGTGTCTGCAAAAGCTTCCAACACATCGATCAGGTTTTGGAAAGTTGGTGTTACAAACAGCTGTGGCTGTGGTTTGGTAATGTCGTATTGATAGTTGATGGTATCGATGTTATACCAGATCTTTTCAACATCTGGGTTCATGCAGGTTGCACTTTCGCCAATAGAAGAAAGTAGGCCTGCACCATAGATTTTTGGATTTTCTAAAGTTCCAATCAAACCATATTCAACTGTCCACCAATGTAAACGGCCTAGTAAGGCCATTTCCGATGGTTCGCCCATGTTATCGGCAATATGGCGTAATGTCTTCTCTGCAGCGGCAATCTCTTGTTCGTCGGCATCAACGGCCTCTTTTAAGATAGACAGTTTACGGATAGCTTCATACAATTCGAAATCCTTGCTCGAAAACATGGCCTTTGCACCAATAGAACCGAAATAACTCAAATAGTTATTGTAATCTGTATCTGCAATGATCGGCGCATGACCAGCACTTTCGTGGATGATATCTGGTGCAGGTGTATATTCGATATGGTTGATCTGGCGGATATCTGCCGCAATCACCAAAACGCGGTAAGCTTGGTATTCCATAAATGCCGCTGGCGGAATAAACCCATCAACAGTAACGGCACCCCAACCAATTTTGCCGAGGTTATCGTTCATGGTCTGCAGGTCGGGAATGTATTCGATACTTAAACCCGCTCTTTGTAACCCTTTGATGTAAGGATAATAGGCCACATGTTTTAAATAGCTATAATTTTGACGCATTACATATCTCCAAACCGCTTGGTCTATTGGGGTATATTTCTCGTAATGTTGTTCAACTATAAACTGCCTTAAATGTTTAGGGAGTTTGGCTACTTGCTGATTATTAAAATCGCTCATTGTTCATGTGGATATTGATATTGGCTAAAATAGCTTGTTCGGGCTAGTAATCCAAAAAAAGAATGCCCTTTTACGCTAAAATGATGAGAATCATAATTTAAAAGGTTAGGTATTACAAATTGGATTTTCAACTCTTTTTTTTATGCAGAACAACCACTTCTTTAGGCAAAGGTTATCTTTTGCACAGTTTTTGGTTTGATAAACCCTGTTGTAGCGGACACGAAGACGAGGAACGAGGCGGAGTAAAGCGAAAAACGGGACTAGCCTTAAAAAAAGCTACTGTTTTTGCTTTGCTAATGAATTAGACGAGACAAATTATTGTTTTTTAACCCTGAAGGAGAAGTATTTTTGAGAGAAATAACTAAACACAGCCAACAAGATTGTAATGAGGGTTTTGGCAATGGTTGGATAGAACAGGAAACCTTCTACCAAAATCTTCATCATGGCATAGTTTAACAATACATTGGTAGCTACTACAGTTGCATACCTAAACAATTGAATGCGCCCTTTAAGTGTGGATTGGGTAAATACCAGGTATTTATTCAGCATAAATCCCACCACAAATGTAAACACAGACTCGATGGCCAAGGCGGCAATGTGTGCAGTAACCAAATAAGAATTGATGGTTACATCTTTCTGTTCTAGGATGTAATTATAGATTACAAAGTAGCTGATGATACCAGTTGCAGCTGTAATGCCACCACTTGCCATGTACCTAAAAGTGTGTAATGAAAACCACTTCTGAAAAGGGGGATAGAAAAAATCGATGATTTTGAGGGCTGCTTTTCTCATCCTTTATTTAACGGTTAACTGGTCTTTGATCATTCTATTGTTGTATTGCTGGATGAAGGCCTTAAGGTACTTCTCTAGGTTATGTTGAACCTCTGGCGATTTGTCTATGAGGTTGTTTTTGGTCAAGCGGTCTGTTTTGAGATTGAATAGTGCGGTAGATTTCTGCCCATCGTTGATCAATAGGTAATCTCCTTGGTAGAAACTAAAGCTGCCATCGTTGTTATTGACTACAAAATTGTTGTCTGCAGGGCTCAAGGCATCAAAACCAAAAGCAAAATAAGGTTTATTGTAGTTGAGGTAGTTTAAAACGGTTGGCATAATATCCATCTGTTGGATCAGTTTACCCGTTCTTCCTTTCAGGTTTCCACCCGGATAGTAAAACAGAATAGGGATAGAAAATGAGCCTGGTGTAGTTTGGTACTCGGGCAAATAGGATACGGTAGCATGGTCGGCCACGAGTACAAATAAAGTATTATTGTACCAAGGCATTTTTGAAGCTGTAGCAAAGAATTTTCGGATAGCCATATCGGTATAGCCCATAGGCTCTTGTACAGGTAGTGGACCTTTTGGAAATTTACCTATATATTTTTCGGGTACTTTAAATGGATGGTGTGAAGAAACGGAGAAAAAGGCCGAGAAAAAGGGTTGTTTAAACGTATTGATGGTTTTGGCCATGTACTGCATAAAAGGCTCGTCCCAAATACCCCAGATGCCATCGAAATCTGCATCGTTATTGTACTCGCTTTTGCCATAATACTTTTTGATGCCGGCAAGATTGGTGTAGGCCGAAAAACCCATCGAACCATTTGGTGCCCCATGAAAAAATGCGGTTTCGTAACCTTCATCTCCCAATAATTTGGCAATACTTGTGGTTTTGTTGCCCGAATAGGTAGACAATACAAAAGGTTCGCGGATGGAAGGAATACCCGAAATGATGGAGGGTAGGGCATCAATCGATTTCCGACCGTTTGCATATGTACGGTTAGAAGTAAAACTGTTGGCCACCAAACTATCGATAAAAGGAGTATAGCCTTTGTATGTACCGTTTAATACATCTTTGTTTAAGGCGCCTACATGCTCCTTACCCAAACTTTCGATGATCAAAAACACCACGTTCAGTTTGTTAAAGGGGCCTTTGTTTGCTGGTTGATGTATAGGATTGTACAAACTATCCAACGTTAGTTCGTTGTAATAATTAATGGGTTTTAGATTGGTTGCCTTTAATGTCTTCATGATCGTAAAAGGCGTATTTAAGACCAAACTCATATCGCTAGGCGATTTTACAAAATCGCCGGCATTGCTCATCGTAATGGGTCTGGTGCTATGTCTCCAACCACCACGCATACCAATTACACAAAGGCCCATGATCAGCACCAAGATCAAGGTATGGCCTGCATAGATCTTCCAGGTAAACCGAGGTGCTTTTTTGATACGTACAACATTGTATAGCTTTATAAATACAAAGATGAAAACAGCAAAGAGTGCCAATAGGTACCAATAATCTGCCAAGAAATCAAAAAACAACTTTAGCTTGTTCTGCTCGTTGCTAAACTGCGAGAAAACACTTGCCGTAGTGTGTTTTAAGGTATACTTATAATAAACAAAATCGATAAAGTTGGCTAAAAAACCAATGCTATTGGTAATGATGAACAACCATTTACAAAAAGACTGATAACCACTCCTGTACCTAAAAGGGAAAGGGATAGCCTGTAAGATAATGTAGAGCGAATTGAGGTATAGTAAGGCTACGATGTCGAATTTTATTCCGCCCAGAAAGATATACAAGAGATCATCAAATGCGATATGGCTGAACAACGAGCGATTAAAAATGTAGAAACCCAATCTACAGAGGGTGTACAAAAACAATAAAATCAGGAAACGATAGGCTAATGCTACGTAAATTGATTGCTCGCTTTTATTGGTTTTACTCATTTTTTGCTAAAAGCTGGCAATTTAACTAATGGGAATGGTTTTAAAAAATTTAGTGTTTTAATCTAAAACTTTGATGCTCGATACTCACCTCTCGAATCGGAATGAACCGAATAACGAAATAGAGGATGGTTTAATGTAAGGTAGAAAGTTTAAAGACCGAAGTCTGAAGTCAGAAGTCTTGAGTCGGGAAGTCCGAAAGTTGGAGGCTGTAGGGGCTTAATACTCAAATCAGACGTCTCATGTCTCAAGCCCGAATGATACCATTGAACTAATGATACCAATGAACAGTTAAACAATTGGGCAATTAAACAATTAAATCTACGGCGCAATAGTAGTAAACAGATAGGTAGCAAAAATAACCAATAATACCACACCCTGTAACATATTGGTTTTGCCAGTAGCTAAAGACAGCATAATGGTAAAAAGGGACAGTAGCAAAAGCACCGTTGCTTTCATGTCAATGCCCAAGGTAATGGTCATTCCAGTAAAGATTGCCACAATGGCAACCGCTGGAATGGTTAAGCCGATACTCGCCAAAGCAGAACCCAACGCCAGATTTAAACTGGTTTGTAGCCTGTTTTTTTTCGCTGCTCTATAGGCCGCCAAACCTTCGGGTAAAAGTACCACAGCAGCGATAATTACACCTACCAAAGATTTTGGTGCACCTGCGTTGATCACGGCACCTTCAATATCTGGCGCCAAAGCTTTGGCCAATAGAACCACTATCCCTAAACACACCAATAACAATAAACCACTTAACAAGGCTGTTTTTTTGGTTGGTGGTTCTGCGTGCGCATCTTCATTCCCATCTTCTCCTGGTGGAAGAAAAAAATCTCGATGTCTGACGGTTTGAGTCAATACAAAAGCCCCATAAATGATAAGTGAGATGATGGCAACAAAGCCCAGTTGGATTGGGCTATAAAATGGCCCGGGGCGGCTTGTGGTATAATTTGGTAGAATAAGTGTAAGCACAATAATGGCACTTAAGGCAACTAGAGCTACACTTACACCGCTTAAACTAAATTGCTGTTCTTTATATTTAGCACCACCAACCAATAAACAGATTCCAATCATTCCTGTTAAAATGATCATTACAGCCGCCAAAACCGTATCTCTGGCTAATGCTGTTGTTTCTGGTCCACCAGTTAGCATTAACGATACAATCAGTGCAACCTCTATGGTGGTAATGGCCAAGGCTAATAATAGTGTTCCATAAGGTTCCCCAACACGATGTGCAACAACCTCTGCATGGTGTACGGCAGCTAAAACACTTCCAATCAATAAGGCGGTTAAGATGATAATATATAGGGTGCCCAATCCACTAATGGGACTGAAATAAGCAATCCAGGCCAAAATGGGTACGGCAATTGTCCAAAAAGGTAGTGGTAATTTTTTTAGCATTAAGATTGATTTAATCGATTGATAAAAATGGTGTAGCTAATATAACACATCTAGCTAAGAACTGTTTGGAAAATAATAGGCTAATGTTTCCACAAATCTAAGATTGTAAATATTAAATTACCTAACAATTCGGCTTAAAGAATCAAGTTTGCGTAACTTAGTTTTTTAATTTAAATAAGAAATGAAAAGGTTTTATATAGCTCTGGTTTTATGTATCAATGTAATGATGGCCAATGGCCAAACAGACACTGCTGCTTATAGGGCCAAAGCTATCGAGATACAGCGAAAATATGCGCCAGATAAAAGAGCCATCTATTTTAATCTTCAGATTAAAGGCGATTCGGTAAGGTTAGAAAGTACTTCTCAAAAGGTATTGAATGAGTTTGAGCAGGTACGTCCTAACTCGGATGCACTAAAGTTTAGTGCGGTGCTGTTGCCTGCCAAATCCTTAAATGGTTTTGATTATGGAGTGGCCAACCTTTCGGTCTGTAACAATAGAGCAAACCCACAACATGGTGCAGAACTGATGACGCAAATGTTATTGGGAACCCCAGTTAGGGTATTGAAAAAACAAGGTGGGTTTTATCTGGTCGAAACACCCGATGGTTACTTGGCATGGACAGATAGCGGAGCCATTAAATTAATGGACCAACAACAATACGAAGCTTGGAAAAAGGCTGATAAGATTGTGTTTACAAGTGATTATGGACATGGTTTTACAGCGCCAGACCTCAATAGCAAAAGGGTGTCTGACTTGGTAAATGGAAACATCCTACAATTATTAGGGCAAGAGAAAGATTTTTTAAAAGTGGCTTATCCAGATGGAAGGGTAGCTTACTTGCCAAAAGCACAAACAAGCGCTTATCAACAATGGGTAAAAAGACCAAACCCAAATGCAAATGCTATTTTGGCAACTGCACAAACCTTATTGGGTGTTCCTTATTTATGGGGTGGTACCTCTATCAAAGGAGTTGATTGTAGTGGTTTTACCAAAACGGCCTACTTTTTAAATGGTATCGTCATTCCGAGAGATGCTTCGCAACAAGCCTTGGTAGGGGATGCCATTGATGTGTTGGAACACGACTCGATCAGTGTGGCCAAATGTTTGAAGAACCTACAGCCGGGCGACCTCTTGTTTTTCTCTGCCGCAAAACGGAGAGGGATAAATGGAGGTAAGGTTTCGCATACTGCAATCTATATGGGTAATGGCGAGTTTATCCAGTCGGCTGGAATGGTAAAGATCAATAGCTTGGTGCCAACTGCAGCAAATTATGATGGTGGACAAAGCACAACTTTGGTGGGTGCACGTAGATTACTGACAGAGATAGGAAAACCAGAGATCACAAGGATAGACCAACACGATTGGTATGGGAAAAACTAATATGACCATCATTTATCACAATAAAAGCTGTAGCAAGAGTTGCAGTGCTTTAGAAGTATTAAAACAAAGTGGAAAACCTTTCGAGATCATCGAATACTTGGCTGATGTACCCACTGTTGAGGAGTTGAAAGTAATTGTAAACAAACTACAATGCAGACCTCACGACTTGATCAGGACAAACGAGAAAATCTATATTTCGCAGTTTAAAGGAAAGTACCTGACCGATGAGGAATGGATTTTGGCCATGCACGAAAATCCCATCCTGATCCAAAGACCTATTATAGTGGATGGCGATCAAGCGATGGTGGCTAGAACACCTGAAGCATTAGCCAGTATCCATAAAAGCTAAGGTTGGCCTAGATTTGTAATCCAGACTGCACTATGGGTGGGTTTTAAATCCACAATTATCATAAGCGCGTTGCAAATCTCGACTTACGAGGAGATGCGTTTAGGTTTAGAATTTTGTTTTGGAATTATCTCAAGCCCAAGCACCACCTCAACGTTCTATCAAAATCGGCCTTGGCCTGTTCGGAATGAAGCAATAAGCCTAAGCATTTGCTTTAGTAGAACAGGGCGCAGCCGTGGATTTTTTTGCATACTTTTTTCATCTACAGGAAAAAAGTTTGTCCGCGAAGCGACAGAATCATCAAATAGTAGCTGGGAATAATTGATTTCAAGATGAGTCATTGATTATAATTATAAAATCGATGTTAGTCTAGATTACAAATCCACAATTATCATAAGCGAGATTGCAAATCTCGACCAACAAAAAAGCCAATCCTTTTCAGAATTGGCTTTAAATATAATTTTAAATTAAGCCAGTAAGTTTCTCCAGCTTACTTTGCCTTCAATAATTGAATGAAGTTCCTTAATTTCAATACGTTGTTGTTCCATGGTATCGCGGTGACGGATAGTAACGGTATTGTCTTCTAAACTTTGATGGTCAATGGTTAAACAGAAAGGCGTTCCAATTGCATCCTGACGGCGGTAACGTTTACCAATCGCATCTTTCTCTTCGTAGATGCAGTTGAAATCAAATTTCAGGCTATCCATAATTTCTTTGGCTTTTTCTGGTAGACCGTCTTTTTTGGTCAATGGAAAAATCGCCACCTTGATTGGTGCCAATGCAGGGTGTAAGCGCAATAAAGTACGGCTATCTTGTTTTTCTGGGGTACTTAGGTCCTGCTCTTCAAAAGCGTTGATCATGGTTAACAAGAACATACGGTCTAAACCAATCGAAGTTTCAATCACATAGGGTACATAGTTGCCATAAGGTTTACCTTCTTCGTTTAGGTCGTTGTCAAAATATTGCATCTTTTTACCAGAATACTCTTGGTGCTGTGTTAAATCGAAATCGGTACGGCTATGGATACCTTCTACCTCTTTAAACCCGAATGGGAATTCAAATTCGATATCTGTAGCGGCATTGGCATAATGGGCCAATTTAACATGGTCGTGGAAACGGTATTTTTCAGGAGCTGTTCCTAAGGCTTGGTGCCATTTTAAACGGGCTTCTTTCCAATAGGCAAACCATTTTTTGTCTTCTCCAGGGCGAACAAAGAATTGCATTTCCATTTGCTCAAACTCGCGCATACGCATAATGAACTGACGGGCAATTACCTCATTTCTAAACGCTTTACCAATTTGTGCAATCCCGAAAGGAATTTTCATCCTTCCAGATTTCTGTACATTTAAAAAGTTAACAAATATGCCTTGCGCAGTTTCTGGACGAAGATAAACTTCATCACTACCTTCTGCCATTGCACCAAATTGGGTACTGAACATCAGGTTGAACTGACGTACATCGGTCCAGTTTTTAGTGCCACTAACCGGACAAGCAATTTCATGCTCTTCGATCAGTACTTTTAAACGAGGTAGATCTTCGGCCGTTAAAGCGGCATCCATATCAGCTTGTAGTTTGGCAGCTTTATCTGTTTTGCCGTCTTTTTCGTAACGGGCAATCTTATCTTCTAACAACTGGTCGGCACGGTAACGTTTTTTCGAATCCTTATTGTCGATCATTGGATCGTTAAAGCCATCTACGTGTCCACTTGCCTTCCATACTTTTGGGTGCATAAAAATTGCAGAATCGATGCCCACAATATTTTCGTGCATCTGTACCATTGCTTTCCACCAGTAGGTTTTGATGTTGTTTTTTAGTTCGGCACCTAATTGCCCATAATCATAAACAGCACTTAAACCATCATATATTTCGCTGCTTTGAAATACAAAACCGTATTCCTTAGCATGAGAGATTACATTTTTAAATTGTTCGTCGTTTGTTTTAGCCATAATGTAGCAAAGATAATAATAAGTCGGAAGATTGGAAGTTTATAGTCCGAAGTCAATAGTCCGAAGTCGGAAGTTAAATTTAACATAGTTCCATTTTCCATCCCACCTCTTCCATTTTCCCTTCCACTCACATTTATGTTACGGGGCCTTTATCAGAATTTAACAGTAGCACAATCCAACATTAAAACAATTAACTTATTTTTGGCCATGAAACAATTTAACTTATTGATTGTCGCAGCTTGTATACTGTGCCTATCTTTTATTGCACCTGCAAAACATCATTATATCTCTTTCCGCAATGCGGACGACCTAAGAAGCTTTTTAAATCTTAAAACAACTGGTTTTCCATTGATCAGTGCACACCGTGGTGGTCCAATGGCAGGTTTCCCAGAGAATGCGATTGAAACATTTGAAAATGCAACTACACATCAACCTGTAATTATTGAGTTTGATGTGGCTTTAAGCAAAGATTCTGCGCTAGTGATCATGCACGATGATAAATTGGATAGAACCAGTACAGGAACTGGAGCGATTGGTAATTATACTTATGCAGAACTGCAAAAACTAACCCTTAAAGATGATGATGGAAAAGTAACCCCTTTCAAGATCCCAACTCTTGATCAGGTTTTAACATGGGGCAAAAACAAAGTGTTGTTCACTATCGATATTAAACGTGGTGTACCTTATGCTAAAATTGTGGCGGCTGTACGTAGAACCAAAGCAGAAAACAATTCGATCATCATTACTTATAATGCCAATCAGGCAGCTGAAGTACATAAATTGGCACCAGACTTAATGATTTCTGCTTCTGCAAGAAGTGTAGCAGATATCGAACGTTTAAACCAGATGGGCGTTCCTAACAATAGGATTGTAGCTTTTGTAGGCACATCAGCTCCAGATAAGACAGTTTACGAATACTTGCACAGCAAGGGCATTACCTGTATTTTAGGTACCATGGGCAACTTAGATAAAAGTGCCATTGCCAATCCAAACCAAAAAGTTTACGAACAATTGTTGAGCAATGGAGCCGATATCATATCTACAGACGAACTCGTATTGGCAGGTACACAATTTGATAGTTATAGAACCAATAAAAAACTTAAATTTGCCAACCTAACAGTGAAGTAAATTGAGTATTAAGGTAAAAGAACTTACAAAAAACTTTGGTCAACAAAAAGCAGTTGGAGGGATCAGCTTTGAGGCGAAACCTGGTCGGATCTTAGGGTTTCTGGGTCCGAATGGAGCAGGGAAGTCTACCACCATGAAAATGCTTACAGGTTATCTTGCGCCTACTTCTGGTGATGCCGAGATCTGTGGAAAAAGTATATTGAACGATGCACTTTCCGTTAAAAGGTCAATTGGTTATCTACCAGAAAATACGCCTTTATACCATGATATGTATATCCGTGAGTTTTTGACCTTTGTTGGCCAGACCTATCAAGTAGAAAATCTGGTGCATCGGGTAGAAGATGTGATCAAACAAGTTGGATTAACACCAGAACAGCACAAAAAAATTGGGATGTTGTCTAAAGGTTATAAACAAAGGGTGGGTTTGGCCCAAGCCATTATCCACGAGCCTCAAGTGTTGATATTGGACGAGCCAACTTCTGGTCTGGATCCAAACCAATTGACAGATATCAGGGCCTTGATCAAAAACCTAGGGCAAGATAAAACGGTAATTCTTTCAACGCATATCATGCAAGAAGTAGAAGCCATCTGCGATGATATCATTATCATCAATAAAGGTCAATTGGTGGCCAATACCTCATTGGCAGAATTGAAAAAACAACATGCTTCACAATCGTTAGAAGAGATTTTTAAAAAACTAACTTTAATTAAACCGAATGAAATTTAGGATCCTTCTCGTTTTTTTATTTACTGTTTCAATTTTTACTGCTGTAAATGCGCAGCAATCGAATATTGGTTTTGGTACTGAAGTCAACTTTCCTTCAGGTAATTCTTCAAATGCCAGTGCGGTTGGCTTAGGTGGGTATGTAAAGGCCGAATTGGGTTTGTCTCCCAAATTCTCTTTAACAGCGAATGGTAGTGTAACCAATTTTTTTGGTCGAAGATTCTTTGGAGCCAAAAGTCCTTCTCGTGTATATGCACCTGTAAAGGCGGGTTTCAAATATTATACTGATGAAAACTTTTATGTAGAAGGGCAACTTGGAGCAGCGATACCTATCAGCCATGATGGCAAGACGAGTTTTGCATGGGCACCAGGTATTGGTACTTATATCAAAACAAGAGGGTCTGCCAATAAATTCGATATTGGTTTAAGGTACGAGGGTTGGACAAGCTCAAGTGTAGTGAACACCAATAAATCAACAACCTTTAGTTTTATAGGGATAAGGTTGGGTTATGTGTTTGGATTGTAGTGATTAAAATACTTTTAGTTAAAAAGCTTTCAGTTACTGAAAGCTTTTTTTGTTTGAGTAGAATTTAAACTAAGTAATACGTTTAAGAATAAAACTTTTTTATATTTGGATAACTTAAAACAAATTTATTTAAAATATGAAAAAACTATTACTATCATTAACGTTGGTTGCGGGCTTAGGTTTGGCAACTCATGCTCAAACAAAAAATCCATTACAAATTGGACTTAAAGCTGGGGTTAATTTTGCAAATGCTTCTGTTAGCAATGACAATTTTTATACAAGTTTTAAAGCCAATACCACTTTCTACTTTGGCGGAACAATAGATTTTGCCATTGGTGAAATGCTTTCTTTACAACCAGGTTTAACGTTAATTGGAAAGGGAACCAAATTAACAGCAACCGATGAAGATGAAACATTTACCACAAAATTAAATACAATGAATTTAGAGGTTCCGGTTAATTTATTGGTTAATCTTAAAGCTGGCGATGGTAAAGTTTTTCTTGGAGGTGGACCTTATTATTCTGTTGCACTTAGTGGAAAACTGAAACACTCTGATGAAGAAGATGAAGATGTAAAGTTTGGTTCTGATAGTCAATCAGACCTAAGAAGAGGAGATTTTGGCTTAAATTTTTTATTGGGATATAGATTAAATAATGGCTTTAATATTCATGGTGGTTACAGTGTAGGTCTAAAGGATGTATCAGCTGGAAATATGGAAGATGTAAAAATCAAAAATAAAGCATTTTCAGTCGGAATTGGCTTCTCTTTTTAATAGTTTGCCATAAAGAATAGGATACCTAATTTAATCATTCTTCTGAGCTGATTTTAAAATAATTTAGGACTATTTGTTGCATTAAGAGTAGTTTTTGCGTTTGACTCATCACAATAAACTATAGAAAAATAAACCTATAAATATTAGTATATCAACTATTTAATTTCCATTAAAAACAAACACATGAAGAAATTATTACTCTCATTTGCACTTGTTGTTGGCTTAGGTTTGGCAGCTCATGCACAAACAGAAGGTGCTGTAAAAAAAATAAGCATTGGTGGCGAAGTAGGTTTGCCAAGTCAAAAGTGGTTTAGAGATTACATGATGGTTGGTGCATCCCTGCAATATGAACAACCTGTTGCAAAATCGTTTAATTTGACTTTTTTGGCAGGTTATACCAATATGTTTGATACAGAAAAGAATTCTTCTGACAATATTGACTATATTCCTTTAAAAGCAGGGGGTAAGTATTATTTTGGTGGAAATTTTTATGGAGCTGGAGAAATTGGTATTGTATTCCAAACAGGGAATGGCCCAGGTCCAGCTTTCTCATTTGCACCGACCTTAGGTGCGGCTTTTTCTATTGCAGAGAAAACCAGTTTAGATTTTGGTTTGCGTTATGAAACATGGTCTGCTCAAGGCTCTGGTTCATTTGTAGGTTTAAGAGCGGCTTTTGCATTCGGATATTAAATCTTATTCAATAATATAAAGCCCTTAGGATAATCTAAGGGCTTTTTTGTTGAACAGCAATACCTAATTAAATCATTTACCTGATTTAAAATAATTCTGAACTACTTGTTGCATTCAGGTGAATTTTTGCGTTTGGTCTGTAACAATAAACCTTGTATGATCAAAGCTTTTAACTCTGCTGTGTTTTTCTAAAAATCCATCAACAATAACTAAATAATTCTTTTTAGAATAAAATAAAGATGCATCTTTATAGAAAAAATAAACCTATACAAGATTATTATATCAACTATTTAAATCAAATGATGATACCTGCCAGATAGGTAAGGCTTCATTACCATTAAAAAACAAACACATGAAAAAATTATTACTCTCATTTGCACTTGTTGTTGGGTTAGGTCTGGCAGCAAATGCGCAAAAAGAAGGTCCAGTTAATAAAATAAGTATCGGCCCTGATTTTCTTTATCCTTTTGGTACAGTAACAGATTTGGGGAAATTATCAGATTATTATAAACTGGGTTATGGAGGTTCTATAATGGGCGAATATAATATTACGAAAAAACTAAACTTAACAGGCAGTATTGGTTACATGTCTCTTGCTTATAGTAAAAAAGTTAAAGATGCAAATGTGGGAACAACCGTGAATACCGACAATAATGTTTATTACCCAATTAAATTAGGTGCTAAATATTATTTTGGTCCTGTTTATGCTGCTGCCGATGCAGGTGTGGGTTTGAGCCTTGAAGATGATAGGAACTCAACATTTGCTTTCTCTGGTACAGTAGGTAAAACTTTTTCAGTTTCGCCTAAATCAAGTATTGACCTAGGTATACGTTACGAGGGTTGGTCAATGTACCGTGATCAAGTAGGCATTACTTTTGTAGACAATTATTCTTTTGTAGGCATACGTTTAGCTTATGCTTTTGGCCTTTAAGCCTTAAAAAATATAATTTAAAAAGTCTCGACTATTTTGTCGGGACTTTTTTGTTTTAGCAGATATTGTATAACTTCGGCAACACAATCCAAACGCATGTACGCAGTTTTTAAAAGAGAATTATTTAGCTTCCTCAACTCGCTGATGGCCTATATCACCATTGGTATATTTTTGTTGGCCTGTGCTTTATTATTGTGGTTTTTCCCTGATACTTCTATTCTAGACTATGGTTATGCCGAATTGAATGGCTTCTTTAACCTAGTGCCTTTTTTGTTTATGTTTTTAATTCCGGCCATTAGCATGCGTTCATTTGCCGAAGAACGCAGAGAAGGTACTTATGTGCTTTTGGCAACCCGCCCTTTAAGCGATCTACAGATCATTATGGCCAAGTATCTGGCCTGCGTGGCACTTTTGCTTTTTGCATTGGTTCCAACATTGGTCTATTATTATAGTATTTACGAACTGGGCTACCCAAAAGGAAATATAGACTCTGGTGCGGTAATAGGCTCTTATTTAGGACTGTTTTTGTTGGGCAATGCCTTTACGGCAATAGGTATATTTGCATCTTCCATTACAAAAAATCAGGTTATTGCCTTCGCTGTAGCCGTTTTTTTATGCTTTTTTGCGTATAGCGGTCTTGATTCGATCAGCAAGATTTTTGAACTGCAATATTTAGGAACCCTATTGGTTAACCTAGGAATCAACGAGCATTATCAATCCATCAGTAGAGGGGTATTGGATACGAGAGACCTGATTTACTTCATCTCTTTTGTAGTGGTCTTTCTAGGTTTGACCAAATTGGCGATAGGAGGTAGAAAATGGTAAAAAATCAAGCTAAATACCTCAAAGCATTGGTTTTTGTGTTTGTACTGGTATTGTTCAATATTGCAGGACAATACTTTTATACCCGTTTTGACTTTACCAAAGAAAAGCGATATACCTTAAATCAAAAAACGAAAGAGACCTTACAAAAAACAACCAAGGATATTACCATCACGGTTTTTTTAGATGGGGAAATACCTGCTGCATTTAAAAGATTGCGCAATGCCACAAAAGATCTATTGAACGATTATAAAGCCTATTCAAACGCAAACGTTAACATTGTTTTCGAGGACCCTTTAAAAGATGTACCCGCCAATGAACAAGATGGACTAATCAATGAGCTTGTGCAAAAAGGAATCAAACCTGTTGCTGTGAATATTAAAAATGATGCTGGACTTACGCAGAAACTGATTTTTCCGATGGCATTGATTACCTACGACAATAAAGATATTCCTATCAATTTATTGCAGAAAACAGGGGGTGCAGCAACAGACTACGAAGAAAATATCAATAGTTCTATCCAAAATCTGGAATACACCTTTACTACGGCTTTAAAAAGATTGCTGAAAGGTAGAAGCCCGATCATTGGTTTTACCGAGGGGCATGGAGAAGCTTCAGACCTTTACCTTTACGATGCGATCAATAGCCTTTCTCAGCAGTATTTTGTGGGTAGGGTAAATCTTTCGGCCATGAACAAACAGGCTTTAGATAGCTTAAACGTATTGGTGATTGTAAAACCTAAAACGCCATTTACAGAGCTTGAAAAATACAAGATCAATTATTTTGTAATGAAGGGTGGAAGATTGGTATGGTCTATTGACCAAGTGAATGCCGAGCTGGATAGCCTACAAAATAAGGGGCAGATAATGGCATTCAACAATAAGCTGAACATTGACGACATGTTGTTTGAATATGGTGCCCGTATCAATTATAACCTGATCACTGATTTAAACTGTGCCATGATTCCCTTGGCTACAGGTGCACCCGGTCAACAGACCCAAATTGACATGGCTCCATGGTTATATTATCCAATCCTTATTCCAGATACCAATAGCAACATCGTTAAAAACCTAGATGGCATTCGGAGTCAATTTGCAAGTACGGTTGATACCATTGGAGTAGCGAACGTGAGTAAAAAGATCATCCTGCAAAGTTCTTCCTATAACAAAATTTTTGAAACCCCTAAAATGCTTTCTATCCAAATGGCAGCACAACAGCCTGAGCAAAAAGAGTATACGAGTAGGTCTCAAACAGCTGGTGTTTTGTTGGAGGGTAGTTTTAGATCAGTGTTTTTAGATCGCCCGATACCCGAAGGCATAACCGAAAATTACAATGTGCCAGCCAACAGTAAACCTACAAAAATGGTGGTGATTGGCGATGGAGATATTTTTACCAATCAGGTAAGTAAGACCGAAAACTCTCCTTTCCCTTTAGGATTTGATCGGTATACACAACAGAATTTCGGAAATAAAGCGTTATTGTTAAACATTGCAGATTATTTTACAGACGATGACAATCTCATCGCCCTGCGCAACAAAGAAATTAAAGTTAGGTTATTAGACAAGGTGCGTTTGCGTACAGAAAAAGTGAAATGGCAGCTAATAAATTCAATTGGGCCACTTTTATTGTTAATATGTTTCGCAATTTTTCAACATTATTACCGTAAGCATAAGTATGCGAAGTAATTTTTATATTTTTGAGATTATACAAAACAAACTATGAGATTTATAGTATCAACTTCAACGCTATTAAAACATTTACAAACAGTTAATGGTGCTTCTAGCAGCAGTACTGTTTTGCCTATATTAGAAAATTTCTTGTTCGAGATCAAAGATGGAAACCTAACCATTTCGGCAACAGATCTTCAAACAAGTATGACTACTTCTTTACCTGTTGAGTCTAAAGAAGAAGGTAAAGTGGCTGTTCCATCTAGAATATTATTGGATACTTTAAAAACCTTACCGGATCAACCGATTTCTTTCAATATTGACGACAATACTTTCTCTATCGAAATTAGCGCTGGTGATGGTAAATATAAACTGAGCGGAGAGAATGGGGATGATTTTCCTAAAATCCCTGTGGTAGAAAATGCTTCATCTGTAAATTTGCCAGCTTCGGTTTTAACAGAGGCGATTACCAAAACCATTTTTGCAGTTAGTAACGACGAGTTGAGACCAGCAATGACAGGTGTTTATTGTCAACTTTCTCCTCAGCATATCACCTTTGTAGCTACAGATGCACATAAATTGGTACGTTACCGCAGAATGGATAGCAAAGCAGATAAAGCTTCTTCTTTTATCTTGCCTAAAAAAGCTTTAACACTTTTAAAAGCGGCTTTACCAAATACCGATGTTAACGTTTCTGTTGATTACAATGCCACCAGTGCCTTCTTTAAATTTGATAACATCAACCTGGTTTGTCGTTTGATTGATGAACGTTACCCAGATTACGAGGCTGTAATTCCTGCAAACAATCCAAACAAATTGGTAATAGACAGGGCTTTGTTCTTAAATACCTTACGTAGGGTGGTGATCTTCGCTAACAAGACTACACATCAAGTGCGATTAAAGATCAACGGAAGCGAATTGAACATTTCTTCTGAAGATTTGGATTTTGCCAACGAGGCACATGAGCGTTTAAGCTGCCAATACGAAGGTGAAGATTTAGAAATTGGCTTTAATGCACGTTTCCTGATTGAAATGTTGAGCAACCTAAGTGGCGAAGAAGTGACTTTAGAACTGTCAACACCTAACCGTGCAGGTCTACTTATTCCACAAACAAATGATGAAAACGAAGATGTTTTAATGTTGGTAATGCCAGTGATGTTAAACAATAGTTACTAAATAATTAAAATTTTAGTTATAACATAGAGTAATGGCTTGGTTTTTGACCGAGCCATTCTTATATTGACCAGATGTTAAACTAAAATTATGAAATCAACGCTACCTCAGGCAAAACCACGTTTTTTTGGTGTACTATTTATAGCTTTTATAACTACAGTGTGTCTAGTTTCTTGTAAAAAGGACATTCCAACAGATGTACCTATTATGGGTAAGGAAGCTAAGGTTAAAATAATTAACGCAGCACAAAGCACCGGAGATTTTTACTTGGACAAGAACAAGGTCAATAACCAAGTTTTGGCTTTTGGCGAAAGCAGTGACGTTAGGGTAGCATCTGGGTCTAAAAGTGTATCTTTTTATGCAAACGGGACACAGGATGTTTCTACGACCATCAATTTTGTATCTACCTTTTCTTATACTGCATTTTACATTGAAGATAAAAATGGTACGGGAGAGATTTTAGCTTTCGAAGATAATGTTGGCTCTACTGAAACTGGTAAAGCAAGGGTACGTTTCATCAATTTAAGTCCTAATTTTACCAATCCTATCAATGTTAATCTGCCAGGTAGTACCTTATTGGTTAATGCACTGGGTTTTAAAGAAACCTCATTGGATTTTTCGATAGAACCCAACCTGAATTTAGGGATTTCTGTTATTGGTGCCAGTGGTGTTAAAGTTATTGATGGAAGTGAATTTGAAGCAGGCAAGGTTTATACTGTTTGGATCAGTGGAACATCAAATGCCAACCTTAGTATAAATAAAATTACCTATAATTAACATCAAATTTCCAAAATAGGTAGACTTTACAAAAGCATATGCCTATTTTTGTGGAAATTAAAAACACACCTTTTGGAAATTTTCGATCTACTCCTCCAGTTACTTACTGATACCAAGCATACATTAGAGGTAATTATGCAAAACTATAAGACTTGGACCTACCTCATTCTATTTATCATCATTTTTGCTGAAACAGGTTTTGTAGTAACTCCATTTTTGCCAGGCGATTCGATGTTGTTTGCAGTTGGAGCATTGGTTGCAGGAGAAGGAACCGGTTTAAACATTTGGTTCATGTTGGTAATCCTGATAGCAGCTGCCATATTGGGCAATACCTTAAATTATAGACTTGGTAAGTATTTTGGTATCCGTGTATTTAAAGAAGACAATAAGATTCTAAAACTCAAATATTACCATCAATCTCATGAGTACTTTGAAAAACATGGTGCAAAAGCGATTGTTTTTAGTCGTTTTTTACCAATTTTCAGAACAGTAGCCCCTTTTGTTGCTGGTGCGGCAAATATGTCTTTTGGTAAGTTTACCTATTACAATATTATTGGTGGTATAGCATGGATCACGAGTTTATTGTTTGCAGGTTATCTATTGGGTAAAATTCCATTTGTAGAGAAAAACTTTGAGATTTTGGTGGTAGTGATCGCAGTAGGAACTTTCTTACCTGTTATCTTTGCTGCGCTAAAATCATTGTTTAAAAAGAAAGAAAAGGTTGAAGACAAAGAGGCGAAGCGCTAAAGTTCTCTTCCAATAATCTTCCCTTTTTTATAGCTTTTGTTTTCCAATTCTTGCTGTTTCTTTTCTTCAAGTGTAGGTTCTATTTTGACCAGATTTTTTAGCGTTGGTTGCCCAGCATCTACCCAAGCAGAAAACCAGAATGATCCAGTCATCAAAATAGCAGAACGCATTTGTTTTTCTACCATACCTTCCATTTTGTCTTGATAAGCCTTGGCATAGGCAGCAGAATATTGTTTGATTATGGTATTGCCCCGTTCAGAAAAACTATACTTTTGATCAGCCGGAAATGAGCTGTTCAGTTCTGCCTCAAATCTCAATACGGTGTCTAATAGACCATGCGAATGTTTTACAATTTTCCAAGCTGCTTTTAAAGGATTATCGCAATAAACAGCTTTACCCACCAAAAAATTATAATTTCCGGCAAACAGTTCTGGTATCCTGCTTTCCCAAAATGCATGCAAACCAACTTGATTGGTGAGTTGACCATTGTGATTGATCGTGGTGTGTAAAGGAACATGTGCATCGCCAATGTAATGACCCAATTCGGCAGAGTATTTCAATATTTTTAAGGAATCGTGTGTTTTAAAAGCTTTCACCAGACTGTAATAGGTTCTTTGGATCTGCCAGGGTACAATGCCACTAGTATTTAGTTTCTTTTGACCGTATTTAGCTAAGGCATCCTCAAATTTTTCGGGAATACTATCGATATGTTTTTCGTAGTCTTCTACATCCAAATAATGCCTAGGTGCTTCTAACGTGTCAATGTAGCGGCGCTTATCCGGGTCAACGGCATGTTCTGTGATATGTTTGTTAGCCGTTTTGTAAAAGTTGAGCATGCCAACTGGTAATGTAAATATAGCCAGTTGATTAATTCTGCGATGGGCAAAAAAGCCCCAAGAAGTACACAATAATAGAGGGATGATCAACAATAGTAAAATCGTTAATCTTTTCATAAATTCAAGATAAGAAAAAGAATGGTATGGTAGAGATTATTTTAGTTGCTTAACCTTTTTCCATTTGCTGACCCGACCTCTGGCGTTTTTGTAGGGAGATGAAGTATTGAATTGTATCATCCGACCAAGCGTCCACTTTTCATGCCATGGCACATGATACAGTTCTTCATTAGTTTTTATCGCTACCAGCGCTAAAAGCTGTGTTACAGTTTGATCTAATTCTCCAAGTAACTGTTCCAAATTAGCATTTTGATGATCTTTGTAGAATTGTTGGGCCAATAGGCCCAATTCATTCCATTTAAAACCAGTTTCTGGAAAATCTACTACTTGTCCATTGTCTTTTTTGTAGTTCCATTTCAATACCAATTGTCCCCAGCCAATTAAATAGGCAATAAGGTCGTTTATGCTCATGGTAGTGTTTTTGGCATGCCCATCGAGCTCTTTTACACTTGCTTTGTCACTTGGTATGGTTTTCAGTTCAGTTGTTAGTTTACGATAGCTGTCTCTAATTGCTTTTGCAAGCTCTGCCTTGTTCTGAGGAATTGCCATTACACACCAAACTGGCTTAGATGATGGTCTAAATGTTTATAGAACATGTTGTTCCATTGAGTTACGGTCAATCTTCCAAAAGATAAGGATTCTTTCTGGTCAAAAAAGCTTTCGCCAAGGTCCTTTGTCTTTTCAATATAAGCGATCAAGCGGGCTTTTTCTTTTTCAAAATCTTTTGTAGTAGTAATGATAAATGCGGGAGCAGTCTGGCCATTCTTTTTGTAAGGTTTGTCATTCACAACGCTTTCTTTGACAAACCATTTTATGATCAATTTTAAAAAGCCATTCGGTGCTTTGTGGATGTTATCGTAAACCATTTCGTAACTTACACAACAATGTGCCAGCATTTGTGCCACATTCATTTTGCCCCATAAGGCTGGGCTATCTGGTGTTAACTTGTTTATTCTTTCGATAAGTTCGTCAGTAGTTTCAGTTTGGAAAATGTTCTTCATTGTTTATTGGTTTGAGTGAGAAAAGATAGAGTTTAGTTTTTCAACATTTTAAAAGCAAAGAAACCCAATAAACAAATGATCAATACCATTAAGCCCCAAAGCCAGATTTTATTTTCAAATAAAGGATTTTCTGTTTTTGTAATAAAGGTGGCGTTCTGTTCTTCATCGCCTATGTTTAGTGCAGTAATACCAATCGGGATCTTACTTTCAAAATTCTTGAGTTCATAACTTGGGGCTGTTGCATTTTTATAGCCATAATAAAGTGAATATTGATAAGCTGTCTGTTCAAATCTGGCTATCAGTTCAGATATAGGCCCTTTTAACGCAATGGAGTTCAATTGCAGTGGTTTGTTGTCATTGTTTTCAATGGTAATCTTTAAACGCGAAGTTAAGGTATTACTAAAGTTAAATGCAGTGTTCTCTAATGAACTGATGGTACCTTGATACAGCGTTTCATAATTATATTGCATGCCTTTGTCTGTTTTGAAACTATCCGTCACACATTCAATCTTCAAGGGTCTGTAAAAATCAAATCCATGTTGTACATTGAGTTTAAGGTAGGATAGGGGGCTAGGGTTGGCCAAATTCACATCGATAATACTGAGTTTGTTTTTGCTGTCATGATGCAATTGGTAAGATTGGATAACAACTGCAGTATCAATGCCTCTTAGAGTATCTGTTTTTAGGATCTTGGCTGCTTTAAGTGTAGGTTGTTCATTGGCTTTGACCAAGATTCTAAAATAACTGTAGTTGGCCTTCGGAAAATCAAGTTGGGTAAAATGATAATCAGTGCTGCTGTTAAAAATAGATAAGATGCGGTAGTCTTTTAAAATGGTAAACCATTCGTTATTGTTATTGCTGCCTTCTAAAGTCACTTTCCAGTCGAAGTTTTTTTGCCCAAAAGAAAGCCTGATCTGGTTGATTGGTGTAACGGAAGCGGCCGATTGAAAGGTATAATAGTATCCCTGTGCATTGTTGCTCTGGTTGATGATGTTAAAGGGCGTTTCGCTTTCGATGACCTGATCGGCACTTTGTTCCAAGATATAAGGCACCTCAACGGTATCTTTCCCTTTTATGCCATATATCCTTAGGTCGTTCAGATTACGTTGCGTATGCTTAAATAAGTCATTGGGCAGCGTTAAACTATGCCAATTACTTGTAACCCCTTTTAGCACTCTTTGGTATTGATACTGTTTGAGCTGTGCTTTTACACTTAGGGTAAAGCAAAAGAATAGGGCTATTAGTTTAATTTTTTGCTTTAACATCATCATTGATCAAGTGTTTGTATTTATTGTAAAGGAATGAGATGATTAGAAGGAGTATGCCCAAAGAAATGAAAACAATGGTTCTGGAAATGGTACCTAAAGATGAAAGGTCGTAAAAGCACAATTTAACTAGCGTAATCCCAAATAAGATGATGGCACCAACACGTAGGTACTTTTTGTTCTTCCAAAGGCCCATACTGATCAAAAATAATGAATATACGCCCCACAAGATACTTAACCCTAATTTATAGCCATTTTCAAGACCATTTAACTGCAATAGCTGCAACAATTCACTACTCAATACCCAAAGGATGGCAATGTATAATAGGTAATCGAAAGCTGTACGGAATTTCAGTTTGAACAGATCTGATTTGCTTAACTGATAGCAAACAATAATTAATCCTGCAAAAAATGCAAGTGCAATATATCGGATACCAATATTGGTCATGCTGCTGCTAAAGTATTTGTCCGATTGTAAGATATAGGCCTCTCGTAGTTCACTTAAAACATATAGACCTTGGGTTAAAAAAGCCAAGATAACCAATACATTGATTATCAGATTAGTTACAACAAGTTCTTTACTCTTTATTTTTTGAAGATTGAAGTAGGTGAGCACAGCGGCAAAGAAAAGGGTATAGCAATAAACCCAAGTAGTTTTAAAAAGACGATAATTCTCATTGTAGGCATAATTACCTACTTTTAAACTAGGTGTAGTATTAATCTTAGTGTTTTCGTAGGCATCTTGAAAAATATTAGCAATCTCTATCCGAAAGGTATAATACACCGTAATGATCAAAATGGTAGGTATACAATAGGTCATTACTTGCCTTACCGATCCAGTTGTGCCAGCTATTGGCTCTTCTTTTGCCTGTTTGTTGATTAAAAACATGCCTAAAAAAGAGGCAATACATAAACAGGAGCTTAAAAAGCCCACATTAAAAAATGCTTGGTGTGGGGTGTAGTCATTAAGGTAGCTAAACTCACTTGAACGGAGTGCCCAGTCTTGCAATAAGCTAAAAAAGGCTAAGAAGATCAAAGGAAAGGAAAGCTTTTCGTATATGGCAATATGTTTTGTTCTGCCAAGGTAAAAGAGAATAAATGCTTCTATTGCCCAGAATATGGTCACCCAGTTGCCATTTAACTGAACAAGAACAGCCATGGTAATAAAGGTGATCACCATTGCGAGTATAAAATAGAACAAATTTTTATCGGCAAGTTTTCTTTTATAGACGATCAGGCTTACTACAAAATGGATAATGGCATTGCCGAGTGTAAATAGTCCTAAAAGCTCGGTTCCCTTTGGGTTTTGTAACAGCGCATAATAACCAATGCCATAAAAAATAAAGGAGTTGAGCAATAAGATAATGATATCAATGATCTGGAACTGCTCTTTCTTAATTACTTTATAAGCCAGATTGGTAATGTAGAACGTGATAAAAAAGATACCTGAGAACAGCATGGAGATATTGAAATAACCTGCATGTGCTTCCAAAGGTATCCGCCAGGCTAAAAATATAATCCAGGATAATGTAAATGACGAATAGAATAATGATTTCCAATATTTCTTAAAGGCCAAAACAAGGATGCCGGTATTGATAATGGCCATGTAGCTAAATAGAATCACAACCTTTCCAGAACCATCACTCAGTAAAAAAGGAACGGCATAGGCACCAACCAGACCAATATGGGCAATTACCTGTTGGTTGTATTTGATAGCTGCCACTACTGTAAATGAAGTGAAAACCACCATTAGACCAAAAGTTAAGGCCTGCGGAATCAATGCGTAATAAGTATAGGCAGCATAAGTGATAAAATATAAGATAGCAATTGCACCACTTAACAATACTGCACTAAAACTCTCATATTTTGTTTTTAACTTGATGGCAAAGGCCATAAGACCTGTACCCATGGCATAACCTAGGATAATGCGGGTCAACGGACTGATCATTTCATGGTCGATGGCATATTTTGCGCCAATAGCCACGCCAATTATCAAGATCAAAATCCCAATTTTATTGATCAGGTTTTCGCCTATAAACTTTTCAAAATCTGATTTCCCCAAATTTTCACGTTTAAACTTATCGGTAAAACTTGGCTGGGCAAACGGTTTAGGTTGAATAGGCTTTGCGAAACTTGGAGGAGTGTTTTTCGGTAGGAAGGTAGGCTGTTGTATTGATTTTTCAGTGAAGATAGGCGCATCAGAACCAGAAGATGATCGAATCTGTTTGATTTCTTCTCTTAAATGTTTGATTTCTGCTTCAAAATCTTGCTGTCGCAAAAGTAGATTTTCTATTTTTAATAACAGCAGATTCAGTTGCTCTTCTTTTTTGTCCATTGGTAAATGGTGTAAATAACCGTTGTTTTTATATTTAAACTAACAATATAGGAAATAATTTGAGATTGGCTATAAATGGTAGTATTAATCGCCAATAGTGATCCTAAAACCATTACAATCTTTGATCACAAACTCCCTGCTTCCATAGATCCTTTTAACAATACCTTCTATAATTACGGCATTTTTTGCTTTTACTTCCTCAAAAAACTGGTCGATTTCGGGCACCCAAATGATAAAATCGGTATTTCCTTTTCTGAAGTCATTGTTTGTTTTAAAATTCTCGGTATCTGCTTTTCCAAAATGGATCTGAAAACCATCCCGTTCTACCATTGCATAAACAGGTGGATCCATAAAATAACCTATAATATTAAAGCCCAGCACATCTTTATAAAAGTTGGCCGTTTTTACAACATCGGGTACAATTAATTGAGGGGCAATTCCATATAATTTTGCTTTTTCAGACATGTTTTCAACCTAAATTAGGATACCAATTTAATGAAAATTCCAATCATTAAAGTATTGAATTAATTAAGATAATATGTTAGTTTTGTACTGATCACCCTTAATGATATGTTCAATTTTAATTATGCTAGCTGGCTTCAATCGTCAGATAGGGCAAAAAATGAGTTTAACCTCATCGCTTCCCTTATCCTTATACTAAGTTGTATAAATATATATTATAAGATCAGTTGGACGGCTACAGGTTTTGTTTCTTTAGTTAATCTTTGGAATCCTAGTTGGTTGCTTTTTGGGCCATTGTTGTTTTATGGATACCGGGTGTTTACAGGACATCCCCTTAAAATCAGTTTGAAACAGAGTTTGCATCTGGCCCCTTTTTTTCTGTTTGCCGTCTTTTTTACCATCGCTTACTTTGGTACAGACATGAATAATCCTTGGGAGAGCACTTCCTTTAAATATTACCAAAATAGCTTTATTGTCATCGCAATTTCCCTACTCAGTTACAGCATCTACATCATTAGAAGAGTATGGCGTTTTGGGGTTGATGATAAACCATCTACAGAATCACTCATCCTCTCTATAGCTGCCATTTACATATTAATCAGTTTGATCACAAGCCTAACATTTGTAGTTTGGGGTGTTGTTTATTTTGATATGGGTATTGATTATCGATTATTTGCCTATGCATTGCTTCTTTTCTCTGCCATTGCCATTGTTTGGTATTGGGTATTTGGAAGAGACAATAAAATAGCTGATGAGTTGAATGAATTTGCTCAACCCAACGGATACCTTAGGAGTTATACGCATTCGGCATTGAGCGAGACATTGGCCGTTACCTATAAAGACCGCATTACATCTTGTTTTAACGATACCACAATCTATTTAGATTCAAATCTTTCTCTCGAATTGTTAGCTAAAGATCTACAGATACCGAAGCATTATTTATCGCAATTGTTCAATGTTTATTTTAAGAAGAGCTTTCATAGTTTTGTTGCAGAATATCGTATTAAATATGTATTAGAACTGTTAAACACCAACAATGGAAGGTTAAAGATTGAATCATTGGCCTATTCTTGTGGTTTCAATTCAAAAACCTCATTTAATAGGTATTTTAAAGAAAAAACAGGTTTTACACCTTCAGCGTATCAAGTACAATTGAACCGCCAAAGTGCATAGAGGTTGATAAAATTAGATTATAATTTTCATCTTGTTCATCCCTTTATGTTCCAAATCTTTCCCCTAATCCCTTTTACGTTGCTGATCGTTTGCGTATTGGCAATAGTTACTTTTTATTTGGCCTACCGCTCGCCAGATAAAAGTGCCTTTGACCGTATTTTGTTATGGGGTATTTTTTATATTTTTCTGCATAGTTTTTATGTATTTATCATCGAAGTGTTTTATGCCAATGAGCCTTGGAGAGATCAATTGATACCTTTTGCATTTGGTTACGGTCCATTTCTATATTTTGGCATGTTATCGTTGAGGGATAATAAAGTACAGCTCTGGAAGCTTTTTGTACATCTGATTCCTTTTGTGGTCTATCTTATTCTTTTTGGCCTATTGGTTTTTGGTGTCCTTGAAAATACCTTGATCATGCAAAAAAGAATTGGCAAACACATTTTCATTTTGGGACCAATTTCTTTTGTTACTTATGCCATCTGGTCTGCTTTTGAAGGAAAAAGATTGTTTAAAGAGAAATTTAGGCAAAAACTAGCCATGTTTGTGTTTGCAAGGATATTGTTGTTGTTTATTTCCCTGATTTTTATCATTGTATTTTTCTCTAAAAAGGTTGCAGAAGACCAACAAGCAGTTTATCTATTAAGGATGGTGATATATGTATGTATGCTCTTGGCTGTTTTTATGATTTTTAGTTATGTGGTAGACAAGTTGATAAAGCCCAATGCAACGCTAACAAAAAAGATAAAAATTGTTGGACCAGTGTCTTCCATAGAATTGGCCAAATACGAACGCTCGGCACTGTCTGAACTACAGTTGATAGATTTTGAAAAAAGATTGGTCTATGCAGTTAAGGAAGAACAACTTTATTTAGACCAAGAGCTGTCTTTGTCAAGTTTGGCGGCCCATTTACGGATTCCTAACCACCACCTTACACAGGTATTCAGCATGCGGGTTAAACAAACATTTTATCAATATATCAATGGGTTTAGGATTATGTATGCATGCGAGTTGCTACAATCAGCAAATAAAATGTTAAATCTCGAAGAACTTGCAGAAAAAAGTGGATTTAATTCGAAAGTTTCTTTCAATAGGCAATTTAAACAGATCATGGGCTGTACGCCTTCTGCCTATCGCAACCATTTATCTATTTAATTCGTATATCATCCATATGGGGCGGTGTTCATGATACATGGATCAACACAGTACTGTTTTAAAATGTTATAATTTCAATCTACTATTTACAAAATCAATAAGAAATTTTGCAAGAAAAGCTTAAATCCGTACTGATAGTAGAAGACGAGTGGGTCTTTAGCATGATATTGAAACATATGGTTAAACATATGGTTGATGAGCCTTTTATTGCCCAAGCAGCAGATGTAACTGTTGCCCAATCGTTATTAGAACTAAAGAGATTTGATCTGTTGCTATTGAATATCTCCTTAACTCACTTCAATTGTACACCCGAATTTATCTTTTCAATCAAGAAGCGTTTTCCTACCATGAAAATCATCGTCTTGTTTGAGGTTGACCTTCCTGATCAAAGGGCATATCTCAATTCAGGAGTACATTGTTTTGTCAAAAAAATAGGGGATGTCCATACCAAACTCAATGAGGCTATTTTCTCTGTATTTAAATAAAATAGAGATATTTTCTGTAAAATTATGTTTGTTAACTAATGATTAAAATGTTTCATCCGTGTGGCGTGGACATCATGCCACACGGATGAAACCTCTAAATGACATCCAACCTTACATCTTTGCTCAAGATTTAAATTACAACCAATAAGCCAAAAAAATGAAACTTGAACAATCTAATTTGAGGATGAGCACAAAAAGAAGAAGAGACAATATGATTGCCTATACCATTATCTGTATTGCAGTTTTTGCTTTTGTAATTATTGTAATTGATACGTTGGTTCAAAAATTTGCTTAACCCTAATTGCACACCAGAGGGAAGGTGTTAAAAAGTGTAATTATGCTCCGCTTTCCCTTCTAATAATTTTAATTACCTCATAGGGGTTATAACTTTTTGGCCTCGTTCCAATACACATCCATTTCTGCCAAGGTCATATCCTGTAATGCTTTTCCATTTGCCTTGGCTTTGCTTTCTAAGAACTGGAAACGTTTAATGAATTTTTTATTGGTTTTTTCCAACGCATTTTCTGGATTGATATCTATAAACCTGGCATAATTGACCAAAGAAAAAAGAAGGTCGCCAAATTCTCCCTCAGCTCTGTCTTTATCAATGTGCGCGTTCTCGGCAATATTAAATTCATCTTTAAACTCCTGCAGCTCTTCTTCAACCTTTGCCCATACCTGCTCTTTTTCGTCCCAATCAAAGCCCACACCACGGGCCTTCTCTTGGATCCTACTGGCTTTAACTAATGCAGGCAAAGAAGCAGGAACACCGCCTAAAACAGAGGTGTTACCTTCTTTTAGTTTGATCTGTTCCCAGTTTCTTTTTACATCTTCTTCATTGTCTACTTTAACCTCTCCATAAATATGAGGGTGACGGTTGATCAATTTTTCACATACGCCATTTAAAACATCCGTAATGTTAAATGTTTCAGTTTCACTGGCAATACGGGCATAAAAAACCAAATGCATCATCAGATCACCTAATTCTTTTTTGATTTCCTGCATATCGCCTTCTAAAATGGCATCAGATAATTCATAGGTTTCTTCAATCGTCAGGTGTCTTAACGTTTCCATGGTTTGTTTTTTATCCCATGGACATTGGGTACGAAGGGTATCTAACACGGTCAACAATCTTAAAAAAGCGGTATCAGGACTTGATGTAGCAGGAGGAGGGGTATTTGCAGGCATATTTATTTGATAATATTAAAAGTAATGAGCATGGTGGTAATAAAAAGGACGATCAAGCCTGCCAGAAATAAGACATCAGCTATTCCCTCCATCTTCGTAGAGCGAGCTGTAGTACTTTTCATGGATAGAAAAGAGAGAATACAGCTGGTCATAAAGATAATAATGGCCAAGGCAGCACCCTCGTCTATGTAGGAGGATTCGCTCAGCTTTGATATTTTTACTGACGTTAATACAATGAAGCAGAAACCCAGTAGGTTGGCTGAGGTACTTAGGATATGAGGTGACCTATTCGGCTTTTCTTCTTTCATTATTCAGCGTCTTCTAGCTTGATTTTTTTGGTAATTCTATAAGTTCTACGTTTTCTAGGTGTTTTATACCCTTCGCCTAGTAAAATTCCCCAAGCTTGTAAACCATCTACTCTTTCGAAAATTATTTTCAACATGGCCAGGTAAGGGATGCACAAGAACATACCCGAAATGCCCCAGATCATTTCGCCAATAATAATGCCAATGAAAGCAAAAAGAGCATTGATCTTCACTTTTGAGCCCACAACCAATGGCATCAGGATATTGCCATCAATGGTATGTACACCCACAAATACCAATAGCACCAACAAAGCCTTTGCAGCACCAGCAGTTGCAAAAGTGATCAGCGCACTGATGATCAATGCTGTAGAAATACCCAAATAAGGGATGATGTTGAAGATGCCGGCAATTAATCCTAAAAGAATGGCGTATTTGACACCTAAAAGAGATAGGGCAGTGATCATTAAGAGCGTAACAATCAACATCTGTAAAAACAGGCCTGTGATATACTTCTTGATGATTCGTTGGATTTCCTTTACGATATCACTTACTTTGGTTTTGTGTTCTTCTGCAAAAACGGTGGTTAAAAAATTGAACAATAAGCCGCGGTAATTTAAGATGAAGAAAGTGAACAGGAGTGTAAATGCCAAAAACAGTAGACTAGAAGATAGTGTCAATAAAGTTGCACCGATAATGGAAGCACTGGTAGCCAATGCCTTTTCGGTATTGTCCATAAAGATATGGTTGCCTTGACGTTCTAGATTGATATGGAATGTTTTATTGCCCCAATGCTTGAGCTCATCAAAAGCAGAACTGACCTGTTGCACCAATAATGGCCAGTCGGCCCACAATTCACTTAATTGGTCTACCAAAAAATACATTAATCCATAAATTACTGCAATCATCAAGATCACGGAAGTTAGTGCGGCAATACTTCTTTTAAACTTAAACCTACGTTCCAAAAAGCTCGAAAATGGCAGCAATAGAAAGGCCATCAACAAGGAGAAGAGTAATGGAGATAACAAGCTTTTACCCAAAATGGCCAAATAACCCAACATAATGATGGATAGAAGTACCAAAGCTAGCTTCGCAATAAAAGGCAGTGATATTTGTTTCATGATAGATATTTTAAATAAAGATAAAAGAATTATAGTTTACTAGTTCATTGGTTCATTTGTCATTGGTACTGATAACTAACAACTAATAACTAACTAACTAAAAACGGACTCTTTAACCGCTCTTAACATCTCTCTTTTCCCTGGTGCTCCAGGTAGTTTTTCTATTTTAAATCCACAGGCCTTAACCGCCCTTTTTAAATTTCCGGTAATGGCATAACTTACAAATACTCCACCTTCTTTGATAAAACTGCAGGCATGAGCAATCATTTCGTTGGTCCACATTTCAGGTTGGTGCTGCACAGAAAAGGCATCGAAATACAATACATCAAAAAGAGCTTCCGTTTTAAAATCCGCCAGTGTGGTATGGGCAATCTCAAGTTCACAAAGCGCTGATAAAGCTTGTTTTTTTGTCAAGGTAGCTTCGTACTGCGCCATAAAACTTTGCCAAACCTTTGGTGGTACATATTCTTCGTAATTTGTTTGCCCAATGGTTTCTTGGGGAAGTGGAAAGGCTTCAATTCCGGTATAGTTCAATCTGATATTTTCAGCTTCGCAATGCGCATAACTTAAAATGAAATTTAAGCCAGTGCCAAAACCAACTTCCAATACGCTGATTTCTTTTTCTGTTGTTTGATCGATGGCAAATTTCAGCCCTGCCTCCAAAAATACATGCCTGCTTTCTTGTAAGGCGCCGTGCGATGAATGGTAATGCTCTCCAATGGTCTGGTTGTATAAAGTATTTGAACCGTCGGCTGTTTGCGTAAGAATATTCATGCCGTAAAATTAAAGCATTAAACTTGCATTTGTATTTTATCTTTGTGTCTTCATCTTGTTAATTATGGATATCGAGAGTTTTAGAGAATATTGTCTGGGTTTGCCAGGCACCACCGAAGGGATGAAGTGGGAACACCTTTGTTTTATGATTGAAGAAAAGCTGTTCATCATCATTGCCATTGACGAAGGAAACAGCTTTTCTACAAAATGTACACCCGAAGAATTTGATGAGCTGACAGCTAGGGATGGCATTAGTCAAGCCCCACATATGGCCAAAAAACAATGGGTAAGAATTGAAAACCTAGATGTATTAAGTATAGCAGAACTGAAAAAGAGAGTAGAAACTTCTAGGGCATTGGTATTGGCCAAACTGCCGAAAAAGGTGCAGGAAAAGTACCGTTAAGACTTGAACTCGAGTTTTTGTTGCTCTAGGGTTACCTGAAAATCAAGTAAGTCCTTTTTTGCATAAAAATAACCCATTGTTAATATGTGTTGGTAATTTCTTAATGCGGTGAACAAAATGTTCAAAATTTTATCATTGTATTCATTAGTGAATTTCCAAAAATATTCTAAGTCCTTAGCCATATACTTTTCAAAATCGGCTCTCATTTCTGACGTAATGGCTCTTTGGTAAATCTCTTCCCCCAAAAGAAATACAATTTCCTCTTTAAATCGGTCTTCTTTTGGCTTTATCTTAATAAAATTATCTATGATTTTACTAAAAGGGGTTGTTTGACTAACGAATGTCAAGTCATTATTAAGTTCTATATAATGCTGTATTTTTTGAATATACTGTTCATCAACTGTAGTTAGTTTTTTATAATGAACTAACAATTCTTCTTCTCTTCCTAGTTTTTTAGCAATAAAATGAAAATAGTTTAAAATCTCACAGTCATTTTTGGCTATTGTATTTTTTATCGTTACAACCTCAGCTTCAAGTTTAATAATCAATACCTGAGCATCTTTGATATTGTATTTTTCACCATCATAATCGAATGTTTTAATTTCATCATTTTCGGATAGCTGGCTTAGTAGTGAAATATCATTTTCTAATGCTATGAGATTGTAGACCATATCAACTTTATCATTGTTGAAAAAGACAGAAGCATCTACATCTTGATAAATTGTCTGCTCATCAATGTCGTTATCAATATTATAAATCGGATTTTTATTGTCATAATAAGAATTATAAAGGTTGTTAAAAGAATTTGAAATATAATCTTTAGTGAAATCATTAAAGAAATCAACATCATCTATTAAACTTGGTGGTGTTTTATATTCTACATTAGTAAATAGGGTATCTGTTATTTGGGAGTTCAATGATTCAAAATCATTAAATAATGTAATCGCAAGAGAAAAATTTTCATTGTTAGTTTCCTTATTGATTCTTTCCAGTTCTTTAACTCTATCATCAGTACTCGGATGAGACGACCATTGGTCTTTAATGAATAATTTCGATTTATTGTATCTGCTTAAATTTGATAAGGGTACCTGAGGTAAATCATTCTCAATTTTTAATCTTCCTTCTTGTGCATAAAAATTCATGACCAAATGTTGTTGAGAATAAATGTTCTTTGTTCTAATGGCATCAGGAATTTTATTGTTGTAATAGTTAATTACAGTGTCAAAGGAATAGTTAGCTAAATCGAGCCTTAATAGTGAATTGATCAAAGGTTTTGAACCTGCAACGTTTGCTGCAACGGCATCTGCATGAAATTCCATTTCCCGCGATAAGGCCATGTAGTTAAGATTGATTACGTCATAAGCCTGTTTTAAAACCCATTGAATTCCTTTGTTGATTAACAAAGCAAGATTTACAAACAACGAGAAATAGCCATTGATATTTGAAAGTTTGTCTGTCAGTTTTTGATAAGAATCATTTTCGTAAAGCATGTTATAGATTACTTTGTTTACATTGTAGACATAACTTCCAACTTTCATGGTCTTTTGCGAAAAATGACCAAATTCATGTGCCAATATTGCTTTAAATTCGGTTATTGAAATAGTATTGACCAAGCCTAAACCAATCTGTAGGTTTTTTTTAACTGGCAAGAACATGCTCCAAAAACTAGAATCATAAAATACAGAAGCATTTACTTCTGTAGATAAATAAATTTTTTTCGGAAAATTTGTATTGGTTTCTTTTACAATCTCTGTTATAAATTCAAACAGTTTAGGTTGTTCCTTTCTTGTTAGTTCTGTTAAATGGTTTCTGTCAATTTTATTTACAGTAAATATAAACTTGATTAAAAAAGCCAAAATCAAGAATCCAAAGCAAATAAGTGCTGCGCCTAATATTAATATAATTGAATGTCCGCCTAAAATTAAAATAGCACCCAAATATCCACAGATTAATGTTAAACCTATAGCCATTGCAATTAAGAATAAATACAATAGCGTAAAAAGTAAAATAGAGAAAATGGCTTTAGTAGCCATTTTTTTAAAATTGGCAGAAACTTTAACAGAATTTATAGACATATAAAAGACTACTGTATAATTATTCTTTAAACGAAAAGAATAGTTTCAAATCTATTGGTAATCAAATCCATTTCCAAATGATTTCTAAATAAAAAAGCCATCCTAATCCGGATGGCTTTTTTTTATTTGGAGCTTACCACAATCTAATTCGGTCTTCAGGTTTCTTATAGAGTTTGTCGCCAGGTTTCACGTCAAAGGCCTGATACCAAGCATCCATGTTTACCGGAGCCCCAATGGTTCTGTAAGGACCAGGAGAGTGTGAGTCTGTTTTGATCAATTGAGCTGCAGCTTCTGGTAAAATATTACCTCTCCAAACTTGTGCCCACGATAAGAAGAAACGTTGGTCAGGTGTAAAACCGTCTATCTTCTCATTGCTTTGACCTTGTTTAGTCATCTTAAAGGCAGTATAAGCAGCATTCAATCCACCTAGATCGCCAATATTTTCGCCCATGGTCAACTTACCTAATACGTGGATGGTATCAACAACGGTATAGGCACTGAACTGTTCGCCCAAAGCTTTGGTTTTATCATTGAATTTAGCACGGTCTTCATCTGTCCACCAATTTTTAAGGTTGCCATCTTTATCATATTGGCTACCTGTATCGTCAAAACCGTGGCTCATTTCATGACCGATTACGGCACCAATACCACCATAGTTCACGGCATCATCTGCGTTTGGATCAAAGAAAGGAAACTGTAAAATCCCAGCCGGGAAAACAATTTCGTTCATGGTTGGGCTATAAGATGCATTTACAGTTGGAGGTGTCATTCCGAAACGCGTACGGTCTAAAGGTTTACCTAATCTGCTCACATTTTCGTTATAGTTCCAGATACTGGCATTGCGTAGATTTTGGAAATAAGTTCCTTTGTTGATCTCTAAGCCTGTATAAGTTTGCCATTTGGTAGTATAACCTACTTTTGGTGTAAAAGCATGTAGTTTTTCTAATGCTCTTTTTTTAGTGGCATCGCTCATCCACTCTAAACCATTGATCCTGATTTCGAAAGCCTTGCGTAGGTTAACAATCATTTGATCCATGCGTACTTTTGCATCTGGTTTGAAATATTTGGCTACATACAGCTGACCTAATAGTTCACCTATCGTTCCATCAGTTAATGCAGACATGCGTTGCCAACGTGGTGTTTGTACTTTTTGACCAGTTTGGGCTTGGGTAAATGCAAAGCTTGCGTTAACAAAAGGAGAGCTTAGGTTATTTGCAGAACCTCTTAAAATGTTCCACTCCAAATAGGTTTTCCAATCTGTTAATGGTACACTGGTCAACATGCCATCTAAACTTTTAAAGAAAGAGATAGAGTTGACTAAAACTGTATCTTGACCATTGATCTTAAACTTAGGCATCAAGGTTGTCCAGTTAATGTTAGGTGTAACCTTGTTAAATTCAGCAACGGTTAATTTGTTATAAGTTTTATAAGGATCACGCATTTCAATCCTGCTCATCTGCGCTTCGGCCAATGCTTTTTCTAAATTGAATACGGTGGTTGCCTTTTGTTTGGCCTCAGCTTCGCTACTTCCGGTTAAGGTAAACAATTTTACCATGTAGGTATTGTAAGCAGCTCTGATCCTTTGGCTCTGAGGGTCGTCTTTTAGGTAATAATCTCGGTCACTTAAAGATGTTCCACCTTGAGAAATGTTAACTACGTATTTGGTTACATTTTTTCTGTCTTGTCCAACACCTAAACCAAATAGGCCACCACCCACGCCAGAAGTACGCATGTAAGCGATCTGGTCTAATAGCCCTTGTACGCTATTGATCTTTTTTACTCTTTCTAGATCCGCTTTGATTGGTGTATAACCCAATTTTTCGATGGTCAAGCTATCCATCGCTGCTGCATAAAAATCGCCTACGCGTCTGCTTACAGAACCTGCAGGTGCAGTTTTGTCTGCCGCTGCTTTTTCTACCAAGCTTCTTACAGCCTGTGCATTAAACTCGCGAAGTTCGTTAAATGAACCCCAACGTGTTTCTTTGGCAGGTACAGGATTTTTCTTGATCCATGTTCCACTTGCGTATTGATAAAAATCATCGCCGGGTTTAACGCTCAGGTCCATGTTTGCAGGATCTATATATTTTTTAGGGACGTTTTGCGCATAGGCCGAAAAGCTTCCTGCCATGATACCTAAAATCGCAAAATAATTTTTGAATTGGTTAACTTTCATTAGTTATGATTTGTTTAATAGTGATAATGTCTGCACAGACTGATAAAGAAATTTGATAGGGATGCACTATGCAGATTTCATGCTTTAAAAATATTTAAAGATGAAAATTAAGAAATACCTATTAAACTATAGAAAGTTAATAGAAATATTACTTGTTAAACCAGTAATACAATTTACTCAAACCAATTCTCCGAAAAATACCAACGTTAAATATGGACAACCTGAATGCTTTCATGTTTTACATTTTGTATAAGTATTAACATATTTTAACATATATTATTGTGTCGACACCGATAATTCATAGCAAAAACCATAATTTTGAATAATTCTAAATTACAATGGAAAAAGAAAAACATTCGCATGTAGCTCAAGAAGATGGGTGCTGTAGCCATAACCACGGCCATCAGCATGGTAGTGGCGATGACCATGATCACGACCATGGCGATGCATCGTCATTTAAAACCTACCTCCCTGCTGCTTTTAGCTTGGTTTTATTATTAGCTGGTATTGCATTAGATTATTTGAAGATCGAATTCTTTGTCAACTATATCCGCATGGGATGGTATGTGCTGGCTTATGTTCCAGTAGCCTATCCTGTGATCAAAGAAGCGGGAGCAACCATTGCCAAGGGCGAAATATTTACAGAATTTTTATTGATGGCTTTGGCTACCATTGGCGCATTAGCCTTGGGAGAATATCCCGAAGCGGTTGCGGTAATGCTGTTCTATACCGTTGGCGAACTTTTTCAGGGCGCTGCAGTGGCTGGAGCAAAACGAAATATCAAAGCCTTACTGGATGTGCGACCAGATGTAGCGAGTGTACTTAGAAATGAAAAATTTGAAACCGTAAAACCAGAAACGGTAGCTATAGGAGAGACCATTCAGTTAAAAGCTGGCGAAAAGGCCCCTTTAGATGGAGAATTGTTGAGCGAAAGTGCCAGTTTCAATACGGCCGCATTAACAGGCGAAAGTACACCAAGGACCATTCGTAAGGGTGAAGCGGTACTGGCTGGAATGTTAAATCTTGATCAAGTAGTTACCTTAAAAGTAAACAAAAAGTTTGCTGATAGTGCACTATCTCGAATTTTGGAAATGGTACAATCGGCCACTTCGCGTAAGGCGAAAACCGAATTGTTCATCAGGAAATTTGCAAAGATTTACACCCCAATTGTATTTTTTCTAGCTGTTGCTTTAGTTATCCTACCTTATTTTATCGTAGCTGATTATCAGTTCCAGACCTGGTTATATCGAGCCTTGGTTTTCTTGGTGATCTCTTGTCCATGTGCCTTGGTCATTTCTATTCCACTAGGCTATTTTGGCGGAATTGGGGCTGCTTCAGCCAATGGGATCTTATTTAAAGGTTCTAACTTTTTAGATGTAATCACCCAGATCAATACCGTTGTGATGGATAAAACCGGAACATTGACGCATGGTGTATTCAAAGTTAAACAGATCCAAAGCGAAATAGACGAAGCTAAATTTATGGCTTTGTTGGCGGCCATAGAAAGTCAATCTACACATCCCATAGCAAAGGCCATCGTTAACCATTATGGAGATGAAAAGCTTTTAGATGTTACGGAGGTTAAAGAAATTGCTGGACATGGTTTAACGGCTGTAATTGCAAACCAGAAAGTAGCTGCAGGTAATGCCAAATTGTTTAAGAAAGCCAATATTGCTTATCCTACAACCATTGATGAACAAGTAGAAACCATTGTATTGTTGGCAGTTGATGGTCAATATGCAGGTTACGTGATCATTGCCGATGAAGTTAAGGCAGATGCCAAACAGGCCGTGACGGCACTCCATGCCAATGGCATCACAAAAGTAGTAATGTTGAGTGGCGATAAAACTGCCATTACGGCAAAGCTGGCTAAAGAACTGAACATTGATCAAGCCTATGGTGATCTACTACCTGAAGATAAAGTTGCCCGATTGGAAAACATCAAAAAGGATAAAAATGCCATCGTCGCTTTTGTAGGCGATGGGATTAATGATGCGCCTGTATTAGCCCTAAGCGACCTAGGCATGGCCATGGGGGCCATGGGCAGTGATGTTGCGATTGAAACAGCTGATGTGGTGATCCAGAACGACCAACCCAGTAGAATTGTAACGGCCATTAAAATAGGTAAGGCTACCAAAAAGGTTGTTTACCAAAACATCAGTTTGGCCTTTGGGGTAAAAGCCATCGTTTTGATCTTAGGTGCAGGTGGTTTGGCCACCATGTGGGAAGCTGTTTTTGCCGATGTAGGTGTAGCGTTTTTAGCCATCCTAAATGCGATCAGAATCCAACGGATGAAATTTTAATATCCCGCTAAAAATGAGTATATTAGTGGTATGGCGGCCGAAACTCCCTATAAAGATTTAACTGATGAGAAAGTCTATCACCTCCATGATATCGACGAATCTCGAACTTATAGTTATGCCCATTATTTAAACTGGCTTTTTGAAGAAAGAGTAGAATTAATTAAAGGGAAAATCTTTAAAATGAGCCCTGCGCCATCTAGGTTTCATCAAGAAGTTTTTGGAACAATTTTCATGGCGCTTGGTAATTTTTTAAAAAATAAACCCTGCAAAGTTTATGGTGCACCATTTGATGTCCGTTTTCCAAAAGAGAGCAAAGCCGACAAAGATGTGTTCACCGTTCTACAGCCAGATATCTGTGTGGTTTGTGATCTAACCAAACTCGATGCCCGAGGATGCATTGGCGCACCAGATCTGGTCGTTGAAGTTTTATCTCCGGGCAATAACAAAAAAGAACTGCTTCATAAATACAAAATCTACCAAGAATTTGGGGTGAAAGAGTATTGGGTAGTTAGCCAAAGCGACCAAACCATACTGATCTATACCCTTGACGATATAGGTAGGTTTCAGCCTTCTAAGCTTTTTACTTTAAGTGAGCAGATTACATCTTCGGTTTTACCCGGCTTTGTATTGAACCTTGATGATGTTTTTGAAGAGATGTAATCCTTTCCTTTAAATAGCTGTCTTTTTTTCTTTGGCCCCCATGATCAAGAGCCACAAGCAGGTCCCTATTTCGCCCAAACTTGCAGGGAGCCTTACATAAGAAGAAATACCCAGTTCGCCGTAGCCTGTCCATAACGAATTGCCCAAGAAGTTTAACAGGTAACCAAAACAGCCTGCCATTAACAGTACACCCAAAAATTTTGGAAGAAAACCTGATCTGAATATCAGATAGCCCAAAGGAAATAACCAAAGCCCCCAAAATATCTGAACAATTAAAATCCCAGAATTATAAAGATCCAAATAAAACATCACTTGCGTATGCATTTGGTCAATTGCTAACCCTTTAAGTGTTGTAGAACTGCTAATGAGCGAAAGCACTGCAAATTTGTTGATCATGTTGACAAAAGAAATAGGTACACTTACAATTGCCAGAATGACCATTACTTTGGCATGGGTTTTATTGACCGATTTGAGCAATTGGTACAATACAATTGGTAAAAACAAAAAGAAGGTATAACAGATCAAACTACTTACAATACCAAGTCTAAACAATAGCTCGTTGCTTGTAATATTGTTAACGGTTTGTGCCGCATCGTTCCATACAATCAGCTTTGAAGGAACATAAGCTAAACTAAACATGCCAGTTACCACAACCACTAGGTAGAGTAGACCTGCTATTCGTGCTGTTTTTTTATTAGAGTACATTTTTATCTTTTTTGATGAGCTGTTGATGGATAGTTCTTTTAGTGTTCACTTTTTTCTCTTGGCCAGTTCCAAGCCCGCCAAGCAATAACGCTGGTTAGGATAATTTCTACGCAGGCCAGGTAGACATAGAATATTTTCCACTCGCTGATCGATTTTGTAACGATCAGCGCCATGATCAACGTAAATAAAATGCCCGCAACTACGTTGGCCCAACGGTTGAGCTGGGGTTTAAACACTAAGGATAAGAAGATCATCAGGCTCGGGATGGTCATCATGATGGCAAACGAAAGCAAGGCGTAAGGAGTGGTGGTACCTACACCAGAACTTCCTTCCATTAAACCTTGGATACGACCGGGAACAAACAAGGAGAAAAAATCTCCATACACATAACAGAACATTAGGGCTGTCCATAATGCAGCCAATTGAAGCTTGATGTTGATCGTAAAATCTTGAAGCTTGCTTTTTTGGGTTTGGTTCGAAAGCATCGTTTTTAGGGTTAGATCAGTTAATTTGTTGGTTGGTATTGGCGTGGTTCGCCATTTTTAGATGCTACTTTAAGCTTAAAGTTACAACAGGGTACGCTAGGATATTTGTTTATTTAACCAATTGCCTTACAAATGTTTACCTGTGATATTTGTAGGCGTTTTTGATGGTAACTGTCGTCCTTTAAATAGGGTACTGTACCCTGCAAACTAAACCCGAACGCAACGAAAATCCTTTTGCGGCTTGGCTTGGGTATTTGGACAGGGTGCCCGCAAAAGATTGTAATGGAGTGCGGGACCAGCACCTGATCAACGCACTGTCTCTGCTTTTCAAATTTTTAGGCTTTAAGTTTTGCGCCTAAAAACGTATTTTTACCAGCTAAATTCGACACCAAAATATAAATGAGCATATCTACTAAATACAATCCTGCAGAAACCGAAGATAAATGGTATAGTTACTGGCTTGAGAAGAAATTCTTTCACTCTGAGCCAGATGAGCGTGAGCCTTATACAATTGTAATTCCACCGCCAAACGTAACTGGGGTATTGCACATGGGGCACATGTTAAACAACACCATTCAGGATGTATTGATCCGTAAGGCCCGTATGCAAGGTAAAAACGCTTGTTGGGTACCTGGAACAGACCATGCTTCTATTGCTACCGAGGCAAAGGTGGTGGCGATGCTAAAAGAAAGAGGAATCAATAAAAAAGACATTTCTCGTGAAGAGTTTTTGAAATATGCCTGGGAGTGGAAAGAGAAATACGGTGGCATTATTTTAGACCAATTAAAGAAATTGGGTGCAAGCTGCGATTGGGACAGGACACGTTTTACCATGGAAGACGATCTTTCTGAAGCGGTGATCGACAGTTTTATCCATTTGTACAAAAAAGGATGGATCTATCGTGGAATCAGAATGGTAAACTGGGATCCTGCTGGTAAAACAGCAGTTTCTGATGAGGAAGTGATCCGCAAAGAAGTAAACCAAAAGTTATACTATATCAAATATCGGATTGCAGGAACAGACCAATCGGCATTAACAGCTGAAAATTCATTGACGATTGCTACCACACGTCCAGAAACCATTATGGCCGATGCAGCCATCTGTATCAATCCTAATGATGAACGGTTTACACACCTAAAAGGCAAAAAAGTATTTGTGCCTTTGGTTAATCACGAAATTCCGGTTATTGAAGACGAATATGTAGATATTGAATTTGGTACAGGTTGTTTAAAAGTGACCCCTGCGCATGACCTAAACGATTATGAATTGGGTGTAAAACATCATTTACCAGTAACCGATATCTTAAATGATGATGGTACCTTAAACGAACTGGCTGTTATTTTGGTAGGTGTGGACAGGTTTGTTGCCCGTAAAAAAATTGCCAAAATGTTGGATGAGGCTGGTCATTTAGAAAAAGTAGAAGACTATAAATCGCAAGTTGGTTTCTCTGAGCGTACAGATGCGGCAATTGAGCCTAAATTATCAATGCAGTGGTTTGTGAAAATGAAAGAGATGGCACAGCCTGCATTGGATGATGTGCTGAACGGCGAAGTAAACCTGATCCCAAATAAGTTCGAGAATACCTACCGTCATTGGATGGAGAATGTTCGCGACTGGAATATCTCTCGCCAATTGTGGTGGGGGCAACAAATCCCAGCTTGGTACGATGCCAAAGGAAATTGGGTAGTGGCCAAAACTAAAGACGAAGCTTTAGAGGAGTTCTGGAAAAAGAAACACTTGGAAGAGGATTGTGCCGAAGCTGATAAAGCCGGATTTAAAAACCAATTGGCACCTTTTGTAAAACAGGATGAAGATGTAATGGACACTTGGTTCTCTTCGTGGTTGTGGCCAATTTCTGTTTTTGATGGTTTTAAAAATCCAGACAATAAAGACATCAATTATTATTATCCTACCAATGATCTGGTAACGGCTCCAGAGATCTTGTTCTTTTGGGTAGCCAGGATGATCATGGCGGGACATGAGTTTAGAGGTCAAAAGCCTTTTACCAATGTGTATTTAACAGGAATCGTTCGTGATAAATTAGGCAGAAAGATGTCTAAATCGTTGGGTAATTCTCCTGATCCGATTGGACTTATCGAAAAATATGGTGCTGATGGGGTAAGGGTAGGGATGTTGATGTCGTCGCCAGCTGGGAACGATTTGATGTTTGATGAATCGTACTGTGAGCAAGGTAGAAACTTTGCCAATAAAATATGGAATGCCTTCCGTTTGGTTAAAGGTTGGGAAGTGGATGAAAATCTGGAAAACCCTAACCAACAAGCCATTGCTTGGTTCGAAAACCGCTTTAGCGAAACTTTAGCTGAGATTGAGGCCAACTTTAAGCAATATCGTTTATCTGAAGCCTTAATGGCTACCTATAAGTTGGTTTGGGACGATTTCTGTGCCTGGTACCTAGAAATGGTTAAGCCTGCTTATCAACAACCCATTGATGCGGCAACCAAAAAAATAAGCATCCATTATTTCGAGCAGATCTTAAAACTGTTGCATCCTTTTATGCCTTTCTTAACAGAAGAGCTATATCACGATGAACTGTTTGGCGAAAGAAGTGAAATGGACTGTTGTATTGTAGCCCAATATCCAACAATTGGAGCGATAGATGAAAAATTATTGAAAGATGCAGAACTGATCAAAGAATTGATTTCGGAAATCAGGAATGTAAGAAATACACGTCAGATCTCGCCAAAAGATGCCCTGCCATTAAGCATTAAATCTAACTCAGACCTAGATTATGAGCAATGGATCAATATTGTATTTAAGCTGGCCAACATCAGCGAGGTAGCCTTGGTTAATGATAAAATCCCTGGTGCAGCCAGTTTTATGGTAGGTAAGGACGAATTTTTTATCGTGTTGAACGAAAATGTAGATTTGGATGCAGAAAAAGAGCGTTTAACCAAAGAATTGGAATACCTACAGGGTTTCTTGAAATCTGTTGATGCCAAATTGAGCAACGAACGTTTTGTACAAAATGCAAAACCAGAGATCATTACCAACGAGCGCAATAAAAAGGCAGATGCAGAATCAAAGATCAAGATCATTACCGAGAGTTTAGCCCTATTAGGATAGTTATGAAGATTTTCAGAGTCCTTTTGTTGTTGGTAGTTGTATTATTTGCTGCATGTAGCAATAACGAGAAAAAGGAAGTCGAAGCGCAAGATACCTTAACTGAAGAAATAGATACGGCAATCCATGCGCCAACTGTAGATTCGAGTGTTGTAACAACAAAAACAACTACTGGTTTATTGGCCAATCCGAATGCTATTTTGGTTAGCTGTGATGCCGTTGGTAAGATTAATATTGGTGATACCTATCAGGATGTTGAACGTAAAGCAGGGAAAGCAAACCTAAAACAGGATTCTGTTTTTGTAAAAGGCGTTTTTCAACATACTTTTGCCACCAAAGTATGGAAAGGTACAGCCGGTGAAATTACAATCAATTGGCAAGAAAGTGAACAGCCCTACAAAACCATCCAAAATATCATCATTGATGTGGCAGGTTCGACCTATGTTACCCAAAATGGGATCAAATTAGGCAGTCCAATGTCTTTGGTCAATAAATTAAATGGAAAGTCATTTATGTTGATCGGTTTCTCAGGACAAAATGCAGGAACTTTGATGAATTTTAATGGAGGAAACCTCCTTACGCAAATTCCCTGCATCAGGGCCGTTTTCGAATTGCCGAAAATGAAATCCTATCCAAAAGAAGTCTCTGAAATTTTAACACCTAACATTGTGCAATCAAACCACGTTGCCTTTAAAATCTACGACCCCACTGTTAAAAAATTGATCATTAACTCCAAACGATAATACCATGAAGAAACTTGCATTTTTATTTTTAGCGATCGCCTTTGCCTCTTGTTCAAACGAAAAACCTAAGGAAGTAAGTTCAGGCATCTTTTTGGAAGATCAATTGAAAGATTTTATTGCCTCAAATCCTGATTGGACAAAAGACGAGGCCAAGGAAAAAGAGATCACAGAAAAATTCAAGCACAAAATGATCAATTTGAGCAACGAAGCAGATTTTCTGAAAGATATGCCTTTGAAACTCGAAGCCGTTAAGGATACGGTCATCAACGAACAAGAAACAAAAATGGCGATTTTTAAAGCTTATGGAGATACCAGCAGAAACAAAAGTTCGTTGTTAAATTATATGCAGTTACAGGTTTCTGGCATCGTTTCGGATGCGCAATTGGCAAAACTTCCGGTTCAGAAAAACTATACCATAACTGGTACGCTTTACAAACAGGGTAAAAGGGCTGATGTGAAGTTTATCCACGTAGCAGATTTTAATGGTTATGATCTGGGCAAATATACTTTTCTGATTACAGGTTTTAAACCATTGTAATTACCTACAATTCTTTATAGTTAGGCAAATTCTCTACAAAGACAAATTGTTCTGCCTGATGATTTATACTCGCATAACAATGCATAAGTCCATTGGTTACCACTAGCCATTTGGTTTTATGGACAGAATTGTACCTTGCTGCTTGATCAAATACCGATTGGTTGATTTTTACGGCAGGAGCTTTGCACTCTATCACCATCATTCTTTCACCTTGTGTATTGAAGATCACTACATCCGTTCTTTTTTGAAGTTTGTTGAGGTTCAGTCCACCCTCAATTTGGATCAGCGATTTCGGAAATTTCTTTTCAAGGATCAAGTATTGGATAAAATGTTGCCTTACCCATTCTTCGGGAGTCAGTATCAGGTGTTTTTTACGGATTTCGTCGAATATAAAATACTGGTCGCCCTTTTGTGTAATTTTAAAAGGATACGTAGGTAAGTTTAAAGCGGTGGGTTCAAATGCCATTTGTGCAAAAATAACCTTTAATATTTAGTTTTTAGCCGTTACATTTGGATAATTATATGAGCGCTGTAGAGATAATAAAAGATTTAAAGGCCAGAAAGTTTAAACCCTTGTATTTGTTGCAGGGCGAAGAACCTTATTACATTGATCAAGTGGTTGATTACATGGAAAACCATGTGCTTAACGATGGTGAAAAAGGATTTAACCAAACTGTTTTGTACGGTAAGGATACAGATATGGCCACTATCCTCAATGCGGCCAAGCGCTACCCGATGATGTCGGAATACCAATTGATCGTAGTGAAAGAGGCACAAGACCTGAAATGGGCAAAAGAAACAGAAGGGAGTAGTAAAGATGCTGAGGTGGTACTGAATTATTTCGAAAAACCCTTACCCAGCACCATTTTGGTATTGGCCTATAAATATGCAAACTTCGATAAGCGCAAAAAGATCTATAAGGCCATTTCCAATAATGGAGTAGTATTTCAATCGGATCCGGTAAGGGATTATAAATTGATGCCTTGGATTGAAGAGCACATCAAAGAAAAAGGCTATAAGATTGCCCCACAAGCTGCGGCCCTAATGGCAGAGTATCTGGGTACAGACCTTTCTAAAATTGCCAATGAAGTAGAAAAACTGTGTTTGAACATCAGCAAGGATACGGTCATCCAAACGGATCATATCCAGAAAAATATAGGGATCAGTAAGGAATACAATGTATTTGAACTGCAAAAGGCATTGGCTACCAGAAATATATTAAAGTGTAACCAGATCGTCAACTACTTTGCAGATAACCCAAAAGCTAACCCTATGGTAATGGTAATGGCTAATCTGAATGCCTATTTTACCAAGATCTTAAAATATCATTACCTGCCCAATAAAAACGATGCAGCCAAAGAGCTTGGCGTAAGTCCGTATTTTATCAAAGATTACGAAACCGCAGCCAGAACTTTTAGTGATGCAAAGACCTTTGATATCATCAGTTTATTACGAGAGTATGATCTAAAAAGCAAAGGTTTAGATAGTACTGGCAATACAACGGATGGCGAATTATTAAAGGAAATGTTGTTTAAAATGATCCATTAAATTTTCAGAATACAGTTATATGTAAGTTATTGTTTGGTTTTTTTTTGTTTGTAACTACAAAGTTATGCGCCATAGCCCTTTTTTTGTAGTCTCTACTTATATATTTACTCAACAATTAACTTATAATGTTCATGAAAAAAAAATTACTAACCATTTTACTTGCTGCAGGTGCGATTACAATAGCACAAGCGCAAGTTAGACCAGGTGGGGGAGCAGCAGCGGCGGATACGACGAGGAGAGCTCCTGGTGCTGCTGTAGGAGGCCCAAGAGCCCAGCCTAGACCATACGCCCAAGTTATTACTGATAAGGCAGTAACGCACAGAGGGATGATCACTACCCATAAATTAGACGACAAATTTTTCTTCGAAATTGCTGATACCACTTTAGGAAGAGACATTTTGGTGGTAAGTCGTATCTCTAAATCTGGTGCAGATGTACGTGCTGCACAAGGTTACGCAGGTGATCAGATCGGTAGTTCTGTGATCCGTTTCGAAAAAGGACCAAACAACCGTATTTTTATGCGTAAGGTAAGTTACAGAACTTACAGTCCTGATAGTACAGCTTCAATGTACCAATCGTTAAAAAACTCAAATATCCAAGCTATTGCTGCTTCATTTAACATTGCAGCTTATACTACAGATAAACAGGGAAGTGTGATCGACATGACCGACTATATCAATAGCGATAACGATATTTTTTACTTCAGTTCTCCTGCTGCTAAAACCCGTTTCAGATTGGGTAACCAATTGGCGGATCGTAGCTACATTACCAGTGTTAGAAGTTTCCCTACCAACGTAGAGATTACCTCGGTTAAAACGTATAGCTTATCAGCTGCAGCTGCTTCTCCATTTGGTGGCGCACCTGCTGGTGGTGGCGGTGGTGGTTCTACGGGTTCTGCAACTGTCGAGTTAAATGCATCGTTGGTTATTTTACCTAAAGTACCAATGAAAGCACGTTATTTTGATCCACGTGTAGGTTATTTTGCAGTTGGTTATACCGATTTCGATCTTAACCCACAAGGTGTAAAAGAAATCGAATTGGTAAAAAGATGGCGTTTAGAGCCAAAACCACAAGATTTGGCTAAATATAAGCGTGGTGAATTGGTAGAGCCTCAAAAACCGATCATTTTTTATATCGATCCAGCAACCCCTAAAAAATGGGTTCCATATTTAAAAGCGGGTGTTGACGATTGGGCAAAAGCTTTTGAAAAAGCAGGTTTCAAAAATGCGGTAATGGCTAAAGAAGCACCTACAAAAGCACAAGATTCAACTTGGAGCTTAGATGATGCTCGTCACTCGGCTATCGTTTATAAACCATCAGAAATTGCTAACGCAAGTGGTCCAAGTATCTCAGATCCACGTAGTGGCGAGATCATGGAAAGCCATATCAACTGGTTCCACAACGTACAAAAGTTAGTACACGATTGGTATATGATCCAAACTGCTGCTGTAGATCCAAGAGCACGTAAAATGACTTTCAGCGATGAGTTGATGGGTGATTTGATCCGTTTTGTATCTTCTCACGAAGTTGGTCACACTTTAGGTCTTCGTCATAACTATGGTTCAAGTTCTACTGTTCCTGTAGAAAACCTACGTAATAAAAAATGGGTTGAAGAAAACGGACACACACCATCTATTATGGATTATGCCCGCTTTAACTACGTAGCACAACCAGAAGATAACATCTCTTCTAAAGGTTTATATCCTCGTATTGGTGACTATGACAAATGGGCAATCGAGTGGGGATACAGATACTTCCCAGATAGCAAAACTGTTGAATCTGATATGAAGATATTGGATAAAATGACTTTAGAGTCGGCTAAAAACAGACGTTTATGGTTCGGTACTGAAACCAACTCTGATGATCCACATTCACAAAATGAAGATTTGAGTGATAACGCAATGAAAGCAAGTGAGTATGGTATCAAAAACTTAAAAGTGATCTTGACCAACTTGCCAGTTTGGACTAAAGAACCAGGTGAAGGTTATGACAACTTGAACAACATGTACGGTCAATTGACTACTCAATTTGGTCGTTACATGGGTCATGTTACCAAAAACATTGGTGGTATATACGAAAATCCTAAAACTGTAGACCAAGCAGGTCCTATTTATGAGCGTACTCCAGCGGCTACCCAAAAAGAAGCAATGGATTTCTTAAACAAACAATTGTTCACTACGCCTAAATGGTTGATCAACCAACCAATTTTGGACAACATTGATCAAAATCCATTAGAAGTTATTTCTAGATTACAAGGAAGTACTTTAAGCCGTTTATTGAGCAACAATACCTTAGGTAAATTGGTAGCTGCAGAAGCAACTGATGGTGCTACAGCTTATAAGATCTCTGATCTTTTCACTGACCTAAATGGTGCGATATTTACAGAACTAGGTTCAGGTTCGGCAATTGATGTATATCGTCGTAACTTACAAAAAGCTTACGTAGAAAGATTGATTTCGATCGTTAAGCCAGCTCCAGCTCCAGCAGCAGCTGCCATTCCAGGCGGTGGCGGTAGAGGTGGTGCAGGTGGTGCTAGCGGTTTAAGTGCTGCACAAAGTGATGTACTTTCGGTAGTTAAAGGACAATTGCGTCAATTACAAGATAAAGTTAAGTCTGCGTCTAATGGCCAGTCAGATTCATTGAGCAAATATCATTTGTTAGATCTTTCTGATCGTATCGAAGCTGCTTTAGATAGCAAAAAATAAGCTAGACTTAATTCATTAAATTTCTTTTTTAGGCGCCCCGAAATATCGGGGCGCTTTTTTTTGCGCCATTTTAGCAGGTGTATCAAATATTATTTACGTCGCTTATTATTTACTAGGCAAAGGCCTTAAAAATTAATATCTTTGCGCAAAATAGCAAACAATAATTAAGCCTTTTGATATGGCTTAAACAAGCATAATTTAAAAGAAACATGGCATTACAATGTGGTATAGTTGGGTTACCCAACGTTGGTAAATCAACCTTATTTAACTGTTTATCAAACGCAAAGGCACAAGCGGCAAATTTTCCATTCTGTACAATCGAACCAAATATTGGTGTAATTACTGTACCTGATGATCGTTTGACCAAATTGGCCGAGCTTGTAAAGCCCAATAAAGTACAACCAAATACCATCGAGATCGTAGATATTGCAGGTTTGGTAAAAGGTGCCTCTAAAGGAGAGGGTTTAGGTAACCAGTTCTTAGGAAACATCAGGGCTACCAATGCCATTATCCACGTATTGCGTTGTTTTGATGATGGTAATGTAATCCACGTTGATGGTTCTGTGGATCCTATCCGCGATAAAGAGATCATCGATACAGAGCTACAATTGAAAGATCTGGATACGGTAACCAAAAGGATCCAGAAAGTAGAGAAAATGGCTAAAACTGATAAAGATGCCAAAAGAACTTTTGAGATTTTAAGTGTTATTAAAGCCCAATTGGAAACTGGTAATTCTGCCCGTACTGCAGCTGTAGCACCAGAAGATTTTGAGTTTATCCAAGATTTAGGCCTGTTGACCCAAAAGCCAGTAATGTACGTTTGTAACGTGGAAGAAGGATCGGTAATCAACGGCAATGCCTACACAGAAAGGGTAAAAGAAGCAGTGAAGAACGAAAATGCAGAAGTGTTGATCATTTCGGCGAAAATAGAATCTGAAATTGCCGAATTGGAATCTTATGAAGAAAGACAAGAGTTTTTAGGAGATCTAGGTTTAACAGAATCGGGTGTAAATAAGTTGATCAGAGCAGCCTATCGCTTATTGGATCTTTACACCTATTTTACTGCAGGTGTACAAGAAGTAAGAGCTTGGACCATTACGAAAGGTTTTACAGCACCACAAGCTGCAGGTGTGATCCACACAGATTTTGAAAAAGGCTTTATCCGTGCCGAGGTGATCAAATATAACGACTTTATCACCTTGGGTTCAGAAGCTGCTTGTAAAGAAGCTGGTAAACTGGGCGTAGAAGGTAAAACCTATGTGGTTGAGGATGGAGACATTATGCACTTCCGTTTCAACGTATAATAGATAGTGAAATATCAAAAAAGCCTCTTGGATAATTTTCAAGAGGCTTTTTGGGTTTAATACAGCAGTTGTTATAAAAATATGATCAACAATTGGATGCTGATCAGTACAATACCTAAAGAACTGATAAATAAAAGACCGTTAAAAGCACTTACCCTGAATTTGGTGGCAATGGCCGACAATAAGCTAAACAGGAAAAACGAGATCAGTAAATAGGGGATGGCCAACATCCAATAAGTGAGTTGGATCGAGGTGTCAAACAAGTTGACATCTACACCAGAATCCAGATAATTAGCCTTGCCTATATATAAAATCAGGGCGATAACTAAAGCAGGAATAAGAAGAGAGAAGAACGCTACTTTTTTCATTAATATGTCGTTTGTGTTTAAGTTGAAGAAGCCATTGTAAACATTGTATATTACTGTCTGTGAACAGTATGCTTATAATGGTTCATCAGCTAAATATAATACAATACTTCGAATATTAATTGTTTAAACATATAGATTACATCCTATTCCTAATGTCATAATCACAAAATATCTTTATTCCCTAAGGCACAACTAATATCTTTAAAGCAAAATATTGATCAAATGGATATTACCTGCCCAATTTCTGCCGAAAGAGTGAATGAAAATGTAGTGAGAGTGATCGCGATGATGGCTGCATTAATTACCGTTTCTTGTATCTTAACTGGTAATTATTGGGCGATGGTTTTTCTGGCTATAGATTTCGGAACAAGAGCATTTACTTCTGGTCAATGGAGCAGCTTAAGGATGATAGCCCATCAGCTTTCTAAGTTGTTTTCCCTTCCTCAAAAAATGAAAGACTTGGCCCCTAAAAAATTTGCTGCCACCATGGGTTTCGTTTTCTGTCTGTTGATCAGTGCTGTATATCTACTCGATTTCCCTAACCTTGCCATGGCTTTATCAATTTTATTGATTGCCTTCGCTTTGCTAGAAAGTGTGTTCGCTATTTGTGTGGGTTGTTATATCTATCTTTTTATCATTTACTGACGAAAACAACAGACAATTGATGTTATCTTTTTCTTTCAATGATGGCTTTTAGGCCAGGTTCGCAGGTTAAAAGGTGCCAACCACCAAATACAACAAATACTTTATCTTGTTTATCCAATAAACGATCTATGGTTTGTAGCAGATATTGGTCTCTGATCTCTTTCGACTTTCGACCAATCTGCTGGAACTTTCCTTTAGGATCAAATGGATTAGTTGGGGCCAATGTTTCCAGACTAAAAGGCCTATTCAGTAGTTGTTCGTAATTTTTCTTAAAAAAAGCTAAGGATTGCTCTTCCTTGTTCAATTGAACAGCGCCTTTTTTCATAATGTAGTTTTTGATAAAACCATCATACTTTTCTGCTACAAAAATACTATCACTAACATGTGCACCCTTTAATCCCCACATTAAACGTTCGGTTACAATATAGGCTAAAAACTCACCTTTGGTATAATGTGTTAAGAGCGACTTAAATTCTAAGCTATCTTGAATATCGCCATTCACAGTTTTGATTTTAAGGCTATCGGCCAGGGTTTTAACCAAGCCAATTTCTCCATCTTGTAATAGTGCTTCTTTTCTAGAAGTGTATATTTTTTTAGAAAGATCACCACCTTCATTTACACAGACTTCGGGTTTAAAGGCAAAAAAATGTTGTTCAATACCAGCAAACATAGGATTGGTAATGTCGCTATCATCAGTGAGGTGATTTACGCCGCAGAAGATGATTTCCTTCTTTTCATTTTTAAAGGTTAAAACATAAGGATTGGAGGGTAGCCTGCCAGCTGAATCCAATTTGATATCGAGATAACTTACGGTAGGGTAGGTTTTGGTTTCGGTTGTTTGCTGATTCTGTCTGCAACCACAAAATAGAACTGCTGAAAGAAACGTGAAAACTGAGAAGCTAATTATTTTCATTATACTTTGATCTGAATACTAAAATAGCGATTAAAAAGAAATTAGTTAAGCTTTGCTTTTTCGTTTTTTTTGTTCAGTTAAAAAATATTACCCTCCATTTTAATTGATAAAATGAACAGGATTTATATTTTTTAATCTGTTAATTTAGGATAACCTAAAACAAATAGTTAATTGAAAGACTGGAATGTCTGCTCTTAACTGGTGATGTTGTATACCTCAGTTACGGCAATCCAATCAACCTTATTTTATTCACCTATCCTTTTTCGTTTGCTTTTTCAATAGTAAAATAGCAATCAATTACATGAAAACACTAAAGAAAAACAATTTAATGATCTTAACCCTGGTACTTGGTGTAGCAATTATGTTTACCCAGAGTGCTTTTAAATTAAGCAAGCCAAGAGCTGAATATAAATACATCAATACGGGTGTACATTATATTAAAGTTGATGATGCGGATCTGAGTGGTTGCTCATGGGTAACCAGCTCTTATTATTGTGTGGTAGAAACCAACACAGATATGGGTGCCAGTTTCTCTTTTAGCCAACTGGGTGCCAGCGGCGCACAACCGGTAGCTGGTGCTTCCTTATCAGTTTACGAACAATAGTTATTGATGCTTGAAAACATAGGATGATTTATTTGTCCTATGTTTTCTCTGTGCGGATGTGGTCAAAAAAGGTAGGCGGGTTATTAATTCAACACATAGAAAGATAGTTCACATAGCGGTGAGTCTACCTATGTTTTCTCTGTGCGGATGTGGTCAAAAGATAGGTTGGTTATTAATTTAACACATAGAAACATAGGTCACATAGTCTTTGGTCTATCTATGTTTTTTCTGTGCCTATGTGGTCAAAAAGATAGGTGGATTATTAATTTAACACATAGGTCACATAGTCTTTGGTCTATCTATGTTTTTTCTGTGCCTATGTGGTCAAAAGATAGGTGGGTTATTAATTTAACACATAGAAATATAGGTCACATAGTCTTTGGTCTATCTATGTTTTGTATGCGCCTATTTGGTAGAAAGAATAAATATTAAGGTTTGTCTATGCTTTTGCCTTTCATGGCCTGGCCAACTGCCATGTCCATTAAGCGTTCTGCAAAAGGACGTGTAAACTCGTTCAGTTCATCAGCTTTTTTAAGGATACGGTCCTTGTCACCACTGTCTAAGGCATCCTTAAGTTCTGCAATGATCACAATGGTTAAAGTAAGTTCTTGCTCGTTTAAGATGTTGCCATTTTTTTTGATGAACCGCTCTGCGGTATAAACCAATTGCTCTCCTTCACTTTTCGCTTCGATCAACATGCGCTGTTCCACATCACTTTTGGCATTTTCAATACTGTCGATCAACATTTTTTCAACCGTATCATCACTTAAACCATAACTTGGTACAATATCTATTTCTTGCTTTACACCAGAACGCAGTTCGATGGCCTGAACCGTTAAAATCCCATCAGCATTCAGCAAAAAGTTGATGTCTACCTTTGGCAAACCTGCAGGCATGGCCGGAATCCCTTTTAGATCAAACTCTGCCAATTTACGGTTTTCTTTAACCAGGTCGCGTTCGCCTTGGTAAACTGAAATCTTCATGTTTACCTGACCATCAATAGAAGTGGTATACTGGCGACCAGCTTTGGTAGGTACTTTGCTGTTACGGGCAATGATCACATCCATTAAGCCGCCCATGGTTTCTATACCTAAAGAAAGAGGCGTCACATCCAACAATAAAATATCAGAACGGTTACCTGCCAATATATCGGCTTGTATGGCGGCACCCAAAGCAACAACTTCATCTGGATTGATCTGATCGTGTGGTTGACGGTTAAAAAAAGTACTTACTGCCTGTTTTACATAAGGTGTACGCGTTGATCCACCCACTAAAACTACCTCATCGATTTCGGAAATGCTCAAATTGGCATCATTTAATGCCTGTTTACAACAGGTTAAGGTTTCGGCAACTTTATCAGCAATCAATTGCTCAAAAGTCTGTTTATCTAAAGTACACCAGATATCACCTACCTGTTCGTTATATAGATTTTGGGTAGATAATGCTTTTTTAGCAGCTTCTGCTTGTAAACGCAAAGTTTGCATCAAGATATTGTCTTGTGCTACTTTGGCAATGTCGAGCTTGTTTTTTTCTATCCAATAGTTTAAAATGGCCCTATCAAAATCATCGCCACCTAAAAATGTATTGCCATTGGTAGAAAGCACTTCGAAAATCCCATTTTGGATCTGCAAGATCGATACATCAAAAGTACCACCACCAAGATCATAAACGGCTATTGTTTTTTGTTGTGTAGGGTCTAAACCTAAACCATAGGCCAAGCTGGCAGCCGTTGGCTCATTCACAATGCGCAGTACATCCAATCCTGCCAGTTTACCAGCATCGCGGGTAGCTTGTCTCTGACTATCATTAAAATAGGCAGGAACCGTAATTACTGCTCTGTTTACAGGTGTTTTCAGTGCATGTTCGGCTCTGGCCTTTAGTTCTTTTAGGATCTCTGCCGAAAGCTCAATAGGTGTATAAAATCTATTTCCGGCTTTGATCTTTACCAAAGCATCGGTATCATCATCAATCACTTTGTAGCTGAAAATATCTTGATGACTGGCTACATCTTTATAAGAACGGCCCAATAAACGCTTTACAGAAAAAATCGTGTTTGCAGGGTCCGTAGTTAAATAGGCTTTGGCCTCGTTGCCAACCTCAGCATCGCCATGTTCATTAAAATGTACTACAGATGGTACCAAAAGCCCTTTGCCAGTGTCGTTGATCACTTGTGGGTTTTTATCAGGATTGATAAAAGCAACCAAACTATTGGTAGTGCCTAGATCTATACCAACTATAATTTCTTCTTGTTGTAATGAACCTGTAGCCAGGTTGATGGAGATTTTTGCCATAACAGGGCAAATTTACAATAATGTTATAAGGTTAAAGTCCAAAAGATGTAAAAAGTAGTTGAAAAAGGTAAAATGGAAGAAGGTTGATGTAAAATGGAAATCTTAGCCTTTAGTTTGTATCTACTCAAATCTTGGTTCGTGTCGACACGAACGCAAGGGCAATAAACAAACTCTGGTTATTTATGTTCTTCCAAATCAACTTCCATACTAATTTCTTAATTTTGGGCTTATGTTAGGACTAAAATTGTTAACAGACCCACGTTGGGCAGATATTGCCGAATCTAATTTAGAAGAGATTTTAACCGACCATGCTTGGTGCGAACAAAAAGCAGCTACCAATGCCATCAATCTTATTGCCGACAATTGTGAGCATATCGAGCTGGTGCAAGAGCTCACGGTGATTGCATTAGAGGAGATGCAGCATTTTCAACAAGTGGTTGATATCATTAGAGAGCGTGGCTATACTTTAGGTCGTGGCCGGAAGGATGATTACGTAGGACAGTTGATGAAGTTCTGCAAAAAAGACGGGAGCCGAAATACGGCATTTATTGAAAGGTTATTGTTTGCAGCAATGATCGAGGCCCGAAGTTGTGAACGTTTTCGCGTACTTTCGTTAAATATCAATGATGCTGCTTTGGCAAAATTCTATCACGAACTGATGGTTTCTGAAGCCGGACATTATACTACTTTTTTAAACTTCGCCCGTAAATATACCATTGATGTTGATGTAGATAAACGCTGGAAAGAATGGTTAGCTTTTGAAGGTGAATTGATCCAGACTTTTGGAAAGAAAGAAGCGATACATGGGTAGGTAGTAGTTCATTGGTCATTAGTTCATTTGTGTAACCCAGACGGGGAATGGTAATAGTTCACTCGTCATTAGTTCATTTGTGTAACCCAGACAGGGAATGGTGATAGTTCATTTGTCATTAGTTCATTTGCCTTTAGCTGATTTATAATTGAACCAATGAACTAATGAACCAACTCATTCTTATGCAGGTTCCATAGCCAGATTACAATGTTCTGGTAGCTGTTGATGCCACTTTTTTGCTTGTTCAGCTTAAGGAATTTATCAAAGGCAAAACCCATGTAGGCAGACATTTCTCCGTTGTATTTTGCCCAGAACTCGTTTTCTGCTTTGAAATTGGCCAGCACTTTAGGGTCAATCTTATTGAGCATGATCGTATAATCTTCTGGCGATTTTACCCTCACCTCTAGCAAGATGTATCGCAACATGTTATAGTTAACTGAATAGAGAAAATCTGGGTTTTTGCTATTGATGCCTACCAGATAAGCTACCAAATTGGCTTCATCTTCTCTGGCCACACCCAATTGATGCGAAATTTCATGGCAGGTTACAAAAGGCAATACCCATGCTGGCATTTTCATGTTCAGGTTGGCTTCGCCACTTAAGGGATTGTAATAACCCTCAATACCGATCTTACTGATGGCCCAACCATTTAACACAGGCTTTACCGATGGGGCATTGTAAGTAAAGAATGGATTTTTTGCTGCCATCCGCTGATAGTCGATCACTGCCTGGGCGCTAAGCGCTTTAATGGTATAACTCAGCTGAGGTGTAGTTTGAGCTTGAAGTGCATTTAACTTTCCAATAAAATAATCGCCCAATAGCACCAATTCTTTAACGCTATACTTTTGGTTACTGATGTTTAATTGCTGGGTAATGCTGGGTCTGGAATAGTTTAAGCCCCAAAGCAATTTAAAACTGATGGATAGGATAAGGATAATGTTAAAAAACTTTAATGGAACAGCCCATCTATCGGCTTTGGTCAACGATTTTCTTTTTTTGAAGAACAGCACCAACTTCCTCAATGCAAATAAAATCAGTATCACATATAAAATATCGCCCAATGCAAAAGGAAAAATAGAAGAAATCCATCTTAAAACTGTGGTAACAATAGGGTAGAAGCCATTGGAATAATAGCTAAGTACCAAGTTTGGATACAATTCAAAAATGAACAATAAAATAGTGATTCCAACTATGATGGATGTTTGTACGAGAAGCTTACGGAGTGGTGTTGCTTGCATAATCTGTTGCAACAAACTTAATCGATTTGTTGGGTATAGTTGCCTGATTTTAAATAATAAAAGAAACTTATCTGGTAAAACTCAATCTTTTTCCAAGTTCTCTAGTAACAAACCTTCCATTTTGATAAGCCAGGTTGCCCGAAACAAATGTATGTGTAATGCTGGCTTGGAAAGTATCCCCATCAAAAGGAGACCAGCCACATTTATAGAAGACGTTGATAGGGGTTACTTTAAAAGGATCATTTAAATTAACCAGAACCAGATCCGCCCAATAACCTTCGCGGATAAAGCCACGTTGCTCAATGTCGAAACAGATAGCCACATTATGTGCGGTTTTTTCTACAATCTTTTCTAAAGATATTTTGCCTTGTAGGTGCATTTCTAACAAAGCAGGTAAGGCATGTTGTACCAATGGACCACCAGATGGAGCTGAGGCATAAGGTTGCTGTTTCTCTGCCAAGGTATGTGGAGCATGGTCGGTGGCAATTACATCGATGTTGTCATTTAAAACACCATTTAAAACACCAGCCTGGTCTGCCGCTGTTTTTACGGCTGGGTTCCATTTAATTAAATTCCCTTTTTTGGCATAATCTGTATCATTGAACCAAAGGTGATGCACACAGGCTTCGGCAGTAATTCTTTTCTGCGCCAAAGGTATGCTGTTGTCGAATAAGGCAATTTCTTTAGCCGTAGAAATATGGAGGATGTGTAGACGTGTTTGGTAACGCTTAGCCAATTCGACTGCCAAGGACGAAGATTTATAACAAGCTTCAGCACTACGGATCAAAGGGTGCATCTCTATGGTCAGGTCTTCACCATATTTGGCTTTAAAAGTGGCCAAATTCTCTCTTATTGTTTGTTCATCTTCACAGTGGGTAGCCACTAAGATCGGTGCTTTGCTAAAGATGTTCTCTAAAGTTTTTTCATTGTCTACCAACATGTTTCCGGTTGAAGAGCCCATAAACACCTTAATGCCGCAAACATCCTTTGCATTGGTTTTTAAAACTTCTTCTATGTTGTCGTTACTGGCACCCATATAAAATGAATAATTGGCCAGCGAGGTTTCTGCGGCAATGGCGTATTTATCGGCCAATAACGCTTGGGTTAAAGTGTTGGGTACGGTGTTGGGCATTTCCATAAAAGAGGTAATGCCACCTGCAACGGCTGCCATACTTTCTGTAAAGATATCTGCTTTATGGGTTAGGCCAGGCTCTCTAAAATGGACTTGGTCGTCTATCATGCCTGGTAAAAGGTAAAGTCCTTCGGCATTGATCTCTTGTGCTGTTGGAGCTGATAAACCTTGGCCAATTTGCTCAATTCTTCCATTTTTCACCAAAACATCAGCTATAAACTGTTTGCCCTCATTCACTAAAGTAGCGCCTTTGATCAGATAAGTATTCATGGCCATAAAGTTAGTGTTTTAGTGGAAAAAACTGAATAGAAAGTAGAAAGAATGAAGGGTGTTGATGATTTGTGGGATATGGTTCGTTCGTGGGTTATACTTGGTTCGTGTGACACGAACCAAGGTAGGAAGTATAGTCTAAGTAACCAGATATTTCTTGTCATAGGTTCGTGGTGATACGAACCTATGGTGTATGTTAAAGCTTTATCCTTATGCTTTCAAACCCTCAACCTTATTCCGTATCTTTGTGCGCTATGGCAAAATCGTTCGAAGAATTTAATTTAAATAGGCAGATCCTAAACGCAGTTGCCGATGCGGGTTATACAGTTGCAACACCTATTCAGGAAAAAGCAATTGCACCAGTTTTATCTGGTCAGGATATTTGTGGCATTGCAGAAACCGGAACCGGAAAAACAGCTGCTTATGTGCTGCCCATGCTCATGAAGCTAAAGTATGCGCAAGGCGATGCCGCAAGGGCTTTGATCTTGGCACCCACCAGAGAATTGGCCATGCAGATCGCCGAACAGGTAAAGATCTTCTCTGCTTATACGGATCTGCGCTCTGTCGTTATTTTTGGAGGCATAGGTCCAAAAGCACAAAAAGAACAGCTGAAGGCCGGCGTAGACATCATCATCGCCACACCAGGTCGTTTTTTAGATATTTATCTATCAGGAGACATCAACACCAAATACCTACAGTTTTTGGTATTGGATGAAGCTGATAAAATGATGGACATGGGTTTTATCGGGTCTATCCACCGTATTTTAGAAGTTGTGCCCCGCAAACGTCAGAACCTGCTTTTTTCGGCTACCATGAGCGATTTGGTACAAAAAATTGCCGGTGATTTCTTGAAACACCCTACCATTATAGAGGCATCAGAACAGGCTACACCTGCGCAAACCGTAACACAGGCGCTGTACGAAGTGCCCAACTTTAAAACAAAGATCAACTTATTGCAGCACTTACTTAAAGACGATGAAGGATTTAATAGGCTGATCATCTTCTGTAAGACCAAAACGGTTGCTGATAACATCACTAGTTTTATTGTGCGTAGGTTTGGCGAAGAATCCGTTCGTGTGATCCATGCCAATAAAGGTCAGAATACCCGTATCAACTCGATCAACAGCTTTAAAGAAGGAAATATCAGGGTTTTGGTAGCAACGGATGTGGCCTCTAGAGGAATTGATGTAACGGATGTAAGCCATGTGATCAATTTTGATGTGCCGATTATTATTGAAGATTATGTACACAGGATTGGTCGCACAGGAAGGGCTTTTGCCACTGGCGATGCCATTACCTTTTGCACAGAGGCCGAGAAGTATTATATCCGTAAGATTGAAAAACTGATCCGCCAATATATTCCAGTGCTGGCTATACCAGAAGAGGTTTTCATAGAAGAAACACCTTACGATGAACGCCAACATATTGCCAGAGAGATCGATAACCAGAAACGTAAGGAAGATCCCGATTTTAAAGGTGCTTTCCACGAAAAGAAAAATGCCAAACAGATCGAAGAAAGGGAGCGTGACAAAGCACGTGCAAATGCACACAAACAAAAGGTATTTAAAAAGAAAAAACGATTTGATAAAAAGAAGTAAACTATATGTTTAAACAAGTTAAATTTACTGTTTTTAATGTGTTTATAGCGCTGCTTTTAGCTGGGGCAACTTTCTTTACAATCGGTGCATTGCGAACAGATAGACTTAATTTAAATCCATTATTTGCTTTAATTTGTTTTGTTCTCGCTTTTGGGCTATTCAGTATTCGTTTGCTTATCAGATTTTTTTTTAAAGACTTAAAAAAAGCGAGTATCGCTGAAGAAATACTCTTGACCATTGTAGCCTTAATTTTTTTCTTTTTTTGTGTTATTACATTGCAACTGATGGGGTACCTCCAATAGTCATAATTAATTTATAACAAATGAAACTGCGATTAACACCTTTAAACATTGTAACAGCCTTGGGCATTGCCTTTTTAGCGGTCAGTTTTTTTCAGCCAAAAACTACCAGTGTTGGGCATGTGCAGATGGGAACATTTTATCAATTGATCTTAGCAGCATTGATCGTGGTTACCATTATTAGCGATTTGATCTTTAGGTTTACCTTAAAGGAACTGAAACGCATTTGGTTGGTAGAAATGGTGTTTATTATCCTCACCATCATCCTTTTTTTAATATTACAAAAGTAAAACGAAGCAGGTTGAAATATGCCTCGTAAAATCAGCATATTTGCAACCGAAAAAATAACTTAGTGAATTGATTGGGTCGCACCCATAGGTGATATCGTTAAATCGGTGAAATTATCCTTAACATGAGAAAAGCAGAAATAAAGATAACTGTAGAATTAGATAACCAGAATATGCCAGAGAACATCCTCTGGGAAAGTACAGATGCTGAAACGCAAGATCAGGTACCTGTAAAATCGATGATTTTGGCCCTATGGGACCACAATTATAAAAACTCTATGCGTATTGACCTTTGGACAAAAGATATGCCTGTAGATGAGATGAAACGTTTTTTTTATGAAACCTTACAGACCATGGGCGATAGTTTCTTAAAAGCCACAGGTGAGGAGAATATCGTGGAAGACCTTCGCGATTATTGCGCACATTTTGCAGATAAAATGGGTATCGACCCAAGGAAATAGATCAGTTAACAGTTTTCGGTTGGCAGTTGACCGCTTTCCGTTAACAATTTTTAAACTTTTAACTTTCAACTCCATCCATATGTTGATCATCAAAAAAGTAAACGCTTATATCGGTCTTTTGTTAGCCATCATAGGCATCACCATCTCGCCGATTATCAAGGTGCCATTTAAGGGAAATTGGAATTTATACCAAACGGACAGTAGGTTGTTCTTTATTACCTTGGCTTTGATCGCATTAACTTCATTGTGTTTGTTTGTTAGGCAGTTAAGGGCTTTTAGGTTGTTGTCTTTTGTGTTGTTTGCTTGGGCCTTATTAATGGCTGCGGCAGTATATTTTAAAACGAACCATTATTTCAACTCCAAATTTTTTGATAAAGTATTGGCAAAAACGATCCACTATCAATGGGGTTGGATTGTGTTGTTGGTAGCTGTGATCTTGTTGGTAACCAGTGTTAGAAAAGGGGAGAACTTAAACGCAAATTAATGTTGTTGTGAGGTAAGCTTACTTACTTCATAACCTTTTGCTTTACATCTCGCTACAATCTCATCATACGTGTTTTTGGGCATTTTTTGGCTGCGGCTCATGATAAACAAAAATTTGTGCTCAGGGTGGCCTACTACGACATAAGAATAGTCGTTGGCTAGTTCAATGATCCAATAATCTACTTTAATGGGCCAGATAAATTGGGCTTTCAGTTCTCCGTTTTGTCCTTTTTCTGAAGGGAACATCTTCGATTTTCTCGAATAAACGGATTCGTCACCGGGTTTCTTGTAGGTGGTCAACACATCATAATAGCCTTCGCTATTGAGTGTATATCTAGTGGTGGTTTCCCTGCTTCCTTTATCAAATATGGTAGGGATAGAGTAAAGGGAATACCAAGTGCCAGCATATTTTTTTAATTCTATTTTGGCAACTGGTATGTTTTTTTCTGCAGAAAAACTGCTTAGGCAGACCAATAAAAGTACGGTTAAGGCTCTCATAAACTACTTTTTAAAGTATTTACGAATTAAAACCAAGAACGGTTTTGCTGCCTTACATGTTTAGCCCTAAGGTTTTGTGTACTTTTTTGCGTTTAAAACTGGTGTGCTTAAGTTCTTTGGTTCCGGTAATGATGCTGATGTTACCGTCAACCTCAAAAATGGCCAGTTTTACATCCTTATAATATTCAACGCCATGTTCGCGCATGGCTTCCTTCAGTTCCTCATCTGTAATTCCCAAATGGCTCAATTTTTCGAAATTCAATTTGCCATCATGGATCAAGATTTCTGGATGTTCGAAGATCAGTTCTCTTAGTTTCTTGTTCTTAAAGGTTATCTTCTTTAAAAGAAAATTGAGGATAAAAAGCACGGCAGCGGCAGCCAAACCGCCCAATAAACTGGTGTTGTTGCCTACCATGGCATTTTGTACTGCATTACTGATCAATAAGATCAACACCACATCGATGGTATTCAATTGCGAAAGTTCCTTTTTGCCAGTTAGGCGAATGGCAACCAACATAAAGGCATAAACGGCCAAACTACGCAGGGCGATATCTAAATATGGGTTCATTTTTTAAAACTTTAAAGTCATTTGTCCTTTGCCGCTGATCTCTTTTTCATGTTCCAATAACCATTGTTTGCGCCATAGCTCGCCCGCATAACCTACCAATTTGCCATCGCTGCCAATTACCCTGTGGCAGGGTACCACAATAGCCAGGTTATTTTTTCCGTTGGCTGCTGCAATTGCCCTAATGGCCAAAGGATTGTTCAACTGCTCAGAAAATTTAAGGTAGGACAAGGTATCGCCATAACCAATGGTACACAATGCTCTCCAAACAGCTTGTTGAAACGCAGTGCCTTTTTGTGCCATTTTAAAGGTGAACTCTTTTGATTTTCCATCAAAATAAGCCTGCAGTTGTTCTTTGGCAGTTTTGCTAATGTCGTTCTCCGATAGCTCCTCTGTGTTTCTTTTGCCAAAAGTAACCTCATACACTGCCGTATCATCAGCTAAAATGACAAGCTCCCCGATAGGGCTTTTTAAAATGCTACAATAGATAGGCTCCACAACACAATATTACGAAATAGTTAGGTAGTATAAAGTAGTTAGTATAAAGTATAGAGATTGGTTCATTGGTCATTAGTTCATTTGTCATTGGTTCATTAGTTCAATAGTTCATTTGTCATTGGTTCAAGTTTGTTTGTAAATTGATTTCCTTTCTATTTCATCATTGGCCATCATCCATCTTCCATTTTCCCTTTTAACATCTTCCACCAAACCCTTTTATCTTCTAAAAAGTCATTTAACCTTCAACTTTTAATATTCAAGTGCCTAAACCAAGCTTTTGATTATCTTTGTCGCCATGCAAATTGCAAGTCAGGTTAAACATTTGATCAAAAAGGAGATGCTATTAGAGTGGCGTTCGAAATATGCCCTTAATGGTGTTTTACTTTATGTGGTTTCTACTGTTTTTGTCTGTTTCCTCTCTTTTGTAACGGTAGAGAAACTGACATGGAATGCCCTGTTCTGGATCATTATGCTTTTTGCTTCCATTAATGCCATTGCCAAAAGTTTTTTACAAGAAAGCAGGGGTAGACATTTATATATCTATACTTTGGTTAGCCCTACGGCATTGATCATTGCCAAAACTATTTATAATGGTTTATTGATGATTGGTTTAACATTGATTGCCTTGCTGTTCTATTGCATCGTTTTTCCGGCGCCAAAGGAAACGGATCTGTTGATGTATTTTGTAGCCGCCGTACTAGGTAGTTTAAGTTTTGCCACGGTTTTTACCATGGTTTCGGCCATTGCTTCAAAGGCGGGTAACGGCGGTATGTTGATGGCGATTTTGAGTTTTCCGATCATTATTCCGGTTTTGATCGTGCTGATCAAGCTGGCTAAAAATGCGATAGATGGATTGGACAGAAGCGTAAGTTTAGATGATATAGGCCTTTTAGTGGTGATAAATGTAATGGTAATGGCGGTGTCTTTAATATTATTCCCATATTTGTGGCGTGATTAGGGAGCAGGGATTAAGGATAAAAGACAGTAGTCTATAAAATGAATAAATGTGGCGATTTACAGTTAAGGGGTTAAACAATTAACCAGTTATCGGTTGGCTACGAAACAATTGAGCAATTAAACAATGAGGCACGAAGTCTTGATACTCAAATCTCAATACTAATAAATAGAATGAAAAAAAATTGGTGGAAAATTTTAGGTGCCGTTCTGGTACTTTACTCAACAATTGCAGGCTTTTTAATTGGTGTGCCACGTTTGGCCATCTTACATGAATCGATCAGAAACCTTTATTTCCATGTACCGATGTGGTTTGCCATGATCGTACTGTTCTCTAATTCTATTTTTTATAGTGTTAGGTCTTTGTCTACACAAAGTGAAGTGGATGATCTAAAGGCTGTAGAGAGTATTAAAGCTGGTGTATTGTTTGGTATTCTGGGTCTGCTTACGGGTATGGTATGGGCCAAGTTTGCCTGGGGCGAGTTTTGGAGCTTTGATCCTAAGCAGAACTTTTCAGCCATCTCACTTTTGTTATATTTTGCCTACTTGGTTTTAAGGAATGCGATTGACGAAGAGCAGAAAAGGGCCAAGATTTCGGCTATCTACAACATTTTTGCCTTCCCGATGATGATTGTACTCATCTTTGTACTGCCGCGTTTAAAAGATTCATTACACCCGGGTAATGGCGGTAATCCGGGTTTTAACATGTATGATCTGGACAGTAGGATGCGTATGGTTTTTTACCCAGCCTGTTTGGGATGGATCCTGATCGGTTATTGGGTATATACCATCCGTTTCAGAATTAGTTCATTAGTTTATAAACAACAATAATTATGAAGAAGTTTGCCTTTACCTTAATGATGTTAATTACTTCATTAAACCTGTTTGCCCAAAATAACGATATTGAAATGGCCGATGCATTGCGTAGCAATGGGAAAATATATATCGTAGTGATCTGCGTTGTGATCATTCTGGTAGGTTTATTGATCTATCTGTTTACGCTTGATAGAAGATTAAAAATGTTAGAAAAAAAAAATTCTGACAAAAACTAATTTTAAACCTCATAGACCTAATCTTTTAGGGCTTTTATTATGGTGTTTATCTTACACTAAGCAAAATTTCACTTGCATTAATGGTTTATTTTAATGCAATTTTGCACCCGTAAAAGAAGAAAACCAATTATAAAATAACAAATAATGGCTAATACAGCAAACGAGACAAGTTTCTTTACAGATGTTTGTAAGAACTTTGATAGCGCCGCCCAATTTACCAATCATCCAGAAGGTCTATTGGCTCAAATAAAAGCATGTAACAGTGTATACCGTTTTCAATTCCCTATCCGTAGAGGAAACGGTTTTGAAGTGATTGACGCATGGCGTGTAGAACACTCTCACCACATGAGTCCGACAAAAGGTGGTATACGCTATAGCGAAATGGTTAATGAAGATGAGGTGATGGCTCTTGCAGCTTTAATGACCTACAAATGTGCCATTGTAAACGTTCCTTTTGGTGGTGCTAAAGGTGGTATTTGCATCAATCCTAAAAACTATTCTGTTGCAGAGTTAGAAACAATTACTCGTCGTTACACCACAGAATTGATCAAAAAGAATTTTATTGGCCCTGGTATTGACGTTCCTGCTCCTGATTATGGATCTGGCGAGCGTGAAATGAGCTGGATCGCTGATACATATATGACCATGAACCCTGGTTCTTTAGATGCCTTGGGTTGTGTTACTGGTAAACCAATTGCTTTACATGGTATCCGTGGTAGAAAAGAAGCTACTGGTCGTGGTGTTGCTTATGCGGTACGCGAGTGTGTTTCTTTTGGAGAAGACATGGCTAAAATTGGCTTAACCGCTGGTTTAGAAAATAAAAAAATAATTGTACAAGGTTTAGGTAACGTAGGTTACCACTCGGCTAAATTCTTAGCAGAATTTGGTGGTATCATTGTTGGTATTTGCGAGTTTGAAGGTGCAATCTACAATGCCAATGGTTTAAATATCGATGAGGTTTTTGCTCACCGTAAAAACACGGGTTCAATTTTAGGTTTCCCAGGTGCAACTGACTTTAAAAATTCAATGGAAGGTTTAGAGCAAGAATGCGATATCTTGGTGCCTGCTGCATTGGAAAACCAAATCACTGGCGACAATATCCGCAGGATCAAAGCAAAAATCATTGCTGAAGGTGCAAACGGACCATGTACACCAGAAGCTGAAGAAATCTTCACTGAAATGGGTGGTATCATTATCCCAGATATGTATTGTAACGCCGGTGGTGTAACTGTTTCTTATTTCGAGTGGTTGAAAAACCTTTCTCACGTAGCTTTCGGTCGTATGGAAAGCCGTTACGCAGAAAACTCAAATGCAAACTTGATCAATACCTTAGAGAGCTTAACCGGAAAAAGCATTCCTGCCGAAAACCGTTTGATGATCGTTAAAGGCGCGTCTGAAATGGAATTGGTAAATTCTGGTCTAGAAGACACGATGATCCATTCTTACCGCGAGATCAGAGAGACATTGATGAACAAACCTGCAATCAAAACATTGAGAACTGCGGCATTTGTAAACTCAATCGATAAAATTGCGATTTCATACATGAACTTAGGTATCTGGCCATAAGTTAAAACATAATTTTAAAAAGCCCTGCATCTGCAAAGATGTAGGGCTTTTTTTTGTGGGTCAAGATAATCTGTAATTATCATGACAATTGTAGAAAAACATTGTTGGCTTTTCAACGTATATTGTATCAAACGATCAATGTTATGAATAGACTATTTTTAATCATCACCTTATTTTTGTTGGCTTCTTGTGGAAGCGGTGATGCCCAAACCAAAGCAGTTTTGCCAAAAGCTAAAGTAGGAGAACAGACCTCAACCTTTGCTGCAGGATGTTTTTGGTCGGTTCAAGAAGGTTTTAGTGAATTAAAAGGAGTAATCAAGGCCACAAGTGGTTATGCAGGTGGTACCACCAAAAACCCAACATACGAGCAAGTAGGTTCAGAACGAACTGGTCATGCAGAAGCAGTGCAGGTGATCTATGATCCCAATGTGATCAGCTTTGCGCAACTGTTGGAAGCCTTTTTCTACATGCACGATCCTACAGAGCTCAACAGACAGGGGCCGGATATTGGTACCAGTTACCGTTCGATAGCTTTTTACCGCAATGCGGAAGAGAAAAAACAGATCGAAGCGGCAATATTGAAGTTTAACAGGAACAAGATCTATGGCGGAGCTATCGTTACCGAAATAAAGGCATTTGATGCTTTTTATCCCGCTGAAGCTTATCATCAGAATTATTATCGCTTACACCCCAACGAGAGTTATGTGGCCAATGTATGTGGCGCAAAAGTGCTAAAACTTAGGAAAGCGGTGCCGCAATTACTTCAAGATAAGTATAAGTAAGCGCAGCCATTATTTTCAACATACTCAAATACTTATATAGACTGAATAAAAACTATCTCATTTTATTCAGAGAACTATCAATTAATTGTCACGATACACATAACTAGCTGCCTAAAATACCTTAGGTAGCATTGTTTTTTTATCTTTGTTGTCAAGATTTTTAATTTTAAGGTAAATGAGAAAGAGTGCAATCATTGGTTTAATTACAATTGCCATCTGTATTGGTTTTTTGGTGAGCTTAAATGCAGATACCGATACTTATTCTAACTTTACACAGGCTGCAACTTCTAACAAAGAAGAGCATGTAATGGGCCATTGGGAAAAAAGCAAAGGCATGCATTACGATGCTGTTAAAGATCCAAACCACTTTGCCTTCTTTATGAAAGATGAAAAAGGTGAGGTGAAAAAAGTGGTACTTAACGGTACTAAGCCACAAGATTTTGAACGTTCAGAAAAATTGGTGTTGATTGGTAAAATGGAGAATGATACCTTTTATGCATCAAAAATATTAATGAAATGCCCTTCTAAATACAACGACAACCTGGTAGAGATACAACAGGATGGCCAAGTAAAACAATACAAAAAATCTTAATGGATCAATTTCAGTTTATTGGAGAGAATCTTCTTCCAGGTAAAATAGGACAGTTCTTTATTGTCCTAGCATTCGTAGCGTCTTTATTATCTACAGTCGCTTATTTTTTTGCTGTTAAAAACAAGAACGAACAAGACAGATCTTGGGTAAATATTGGCCGTTATGCCTTTTTTATAAACGTATTGAGCATTATCGGGATTGGGGTAACTTTGTTTTACCTGATCTTGAACCATTATAATGAGTATTATTATGTTTGGGCGCATTCGTCAAAACAATTACCTGTTTACTATATCATTTCTGCTTTTTGGGAAGGACAGGAGGGAAGTTTCTGGTTGTGGGCTTTTTGGCAATCTGTTTTAGGTGCTATTTTGATCTGGAGAGCAAAAAGCTGGGAAAACGGGGTAATGACGGTTATCGCATTTTCGCAGATGTTCTTGGCTTCCATGTTATTGGGCGTACAGATCTTTGGAGAGCGCATTGGTAGTTCGCCTTTTATCTTGTTAAGAGAGGTAAAAGACCTAAAGGCAATGGCTCCGGTTGTTTTTAATGATCCAGAAAACTTTAAAAACTATCTTAAATTTATTACAGATGGCAATGGACTAAATCCTTTGTTGCAAAACTATTGGATGGTGATTCACCCACCAACCTTATTTTTAGGTTTTGCCAGTATGGTGGTTCCATTTGCTTATGGTATTGCTGCTTTATGGCAAAAACGTTATAAAGAATGGGTTAAACCCGTATTGCCTTGGGCTTTGTTTGCGGTAATGATCTTAGGTACAGGTATCATCATGGGGTCGTTCTGGGCTTATGAAGCACTTAACTTTGGTGGTTTCTGGGCATGGGATCCAGTAGAAAATGCTTCTATCATTCCTTGGTTAACATTAATTGGCGGAGTACACGTGATCATCGCCTATAAAAATACAGGCCATGCTTATTTTACGGCCATCGCCCTTATCTTAGTTAGTTTCTTATTGGTACTCTACGCTTCTTTTTTAACCAGAAGTGGCATCCTTGGCGAAACTTCGGTACACTCGTTTACCGATCTGGGCATGTTTGGTCACTTGATCTTGTATAATGTAGTGTTCTTGGCCATCGCTGTTTATTTCATTGTAGTAAGATGGAACGAATTACCGATCACGCATAAAGACGAAGAAACCTATTCTCGCGAATTTTGGATGTTTATCGGTGCTTTGGTAGTTACCGTTTCTTGTATCCACATTATATTTGCTACTTCGGTACCTGTATTTAACAGAGCCTTTGGTACTACTTTCTCGCCACCAATAGATGCGATTAAGTTCTACAACAAATGGCAGGCACCATTTGCGGTGTTAATTGCATTGATCTCTGGTTTCTCACAGTTCCTGAAATATAAAAGGACAGACCCACGTAAATTTTATAGCAGCCTGATTTCTTCTATTGTATTTGCATTGGTGATCACCGGAGGATTTGTGTGGCTAACTGGAGTTTATACCAATTTGATGTATGTGATCCTAACCTTCAGTTGCATATTTGCGGTTTTAAGCAATGCAAGATTGTTAACCAATGCATTTGCTGGTAAAGGAATTAAATTGGCAGGTTCGGCAGTTGCACACATCGGTTTTGCCTTATTGTTATTGGGTGCTTTGGTAGCTGCGGCAACTAGTAATCCGATTTCCGTTAACGAGACCAATTTTATTCCGGTTAAGGATTTTGAAAAGAACCAAAAACCTGGAGAAAACATCATGCTGTATAAAAACGAGCCTAAAAAGATGGGCAAGTATACAGTAACCTATATCAGCGATACCACCATTGCACCAAATACTTATTACAAGCTTAATTTTAAAGTAGTTGATCCGCAAACTGGAAAGGTTAAAGAAGATTTTATTGTTAATCCTAGTATACAGGAAAATGGCAAGATGGGCTTGATCGCATCGCCAGATACCAAACACTATTTAACAACCGACATCTATACACACATTACCAGTGCTGCACAGAAAAAGGAAGAGCACGAAGCGCATGAGGGGCATTCTGAAGACGAAAACTATAAAGAGCCACGAATCTTGAAATTAGCGGTTGGCGATACGATCCATACCAGCAGTGGAGTTTTAACGATCAAACCTTTAAATAGCAAACCAGTAGTGAGAGACCTTAAAATTGCACCAGGCGATTTAGCTGTAGGTTTGCCAATGGAAATAGATGTAAGTGGTAAGATCTATAAAACTGAGCCTTTGTTTTTGGTAAAAGGTAACAATACTTTTGATTTTGCCAGAAAAATTGACGAGTTGAGCTTAAGGGTAAGATTTACAAAGATTTTCCCGGATGAGCATAAGTTTGAAGTAATGGTCTACGAAAAACCAGAAGCGGCCAAAGATTGGTTGGTATTCAAATCAATCGAGTTCCCTTACATCAATTTATATTGGGTAGGTACCATTGTAATGGTAGTTGGTTTTGTAATGTCTATTATTAGAAGGAAAAAAGAACTGAAAACACCGTAATGAAGGTTGTAATTATAGGAGCTGGAAATGTGGCTACACATTTGGCCAAAGCGCTGCACGCCAAACATGTGCAGGTTGCCCAGGTCTGGTCCTATCATTATCAAAATGCCCTAACCTTGGCCAACAAGGTAAACGCCAAGGCAATTGAAAATCTAAAGGAGATTGATCAGCAGGCAGATGTATGTCTGATTGTTGTAAAGGACGATGCGATTGCCGAAATTGCCCAACAACTGAAAGGCTTTAAAGGTTTAATTGCGCATACCTCTGGTGCGGTAAATATGGAGGTGTTGAGTGGGGTTGCTGAACATTATGGAGTTTTTTATCCTTTGCAGACCTTTTCTAAACATAAAACATTAAACTTTGCCGATGTTCCGCTGTGCTTAGAAGCAAATGATACATCGGCTTTACATACTTTAAAAGAATTAGCGGGAAAGTTAAGCAGCAATAGTACCGAAGTAAATAGCGAAAAACGTAAAATCCTACATCTGGCAGCTGTTTTTGCCTGTAATTTTACCAATCACCTCTATGCCTTGTCTGCAGAACTTTTAAAGGCAAACGACTTGGATTTTGCTATTTTAAGACCATTGATCAGCGAAACTGCGGCTAAAGTTGAACATGCATTACCTTTGGATGTGCAAACAGGTCCTGCCATTAGAAATGATGAACAGACCCTAAAAAAACACGAGGAGTTGCTATTGCAACAGCCACAATTATTGGAAATATATAAAACATTAAGTAATAGCATTAAAAAAACGAGATAATTATCGGATTGCGGTTTTAGCTACTTACTTTTGCATTTGATTATGAGTATTTTTAAACTAAAAATAAATTTTGAAGAAGAAGGCAAAGCGCCTGTTGAGTTACCTATTGCTGCCGGAGAAGACGTTTTAGATGTTTGCTTGGACAATGGGATAGAGCTACAACACAATTGTGGTGGGGTTTGCGGATGTAGTACCTGTCATATCTATGTGAACAAGGGAATGGACAATATCCAAGAGATATCTGATAAGGAAGAAGATTTTATAGATAGGGCGGTTAGACCTAAGATTACATCGCGTTTAGCTTGCCAATGCATCATTATAGATGGTGACATTGAAGTAACTATACCAGACCAATCTGAATTTTTAGGGCACTAGGCAGTTAGAAGTAAAAAGTCAGATGTCGGAAAACCGAGGCCTGATGATACTTAGTACTTGATAATAGAAACAATTAGAAAAAACAACAGATGAACAACGATAAATTTGCATTACCAATCTACTGGAACGACCATGAGGATATTGCGCAAGAGCTTTACGAGAAGTTTGGGGATGAATTTAATGAAGCAAAGATCTACCGTATCAGATTTACAGAACTGTTAGATTGGGTACTCTCGTTGCCAAACTTTAAAGGTACACGTGAAGAAAGCAATGAAGGCCATTTAGAACAGATCCAGTCTGCTTGGGTTTACGAATGGAGGGATAATCAGGATTAAGTTAAAAGTGTAAAGTTGAAAGTATAAAGTGAAAACCTTTCTCCTTCAAATCTGAGGCTTGAACTTTCAATCTTCGACTTTGAACGCTTAACTTAGAAACCTGAACTTTCAACTTTTAACCTTGAACTTAAAACGTATAACTTACAACTCTGAATCTAAAACTCAAGAATGTTCCTAGAAAACCTTAAAAATATTACCACTTTTATATTTGATGTGGATGGCGTTTTGACCAATGGAACTGTTATTGCTTCAGAATCTGGTGAGTTGCTGCGTACTTTTAACATTAAGGATGGTTATGCTTTACAGCTTGCAGCCAAAAAAGGATACAAGATCTGCATCATTTCTGGAGGTAAGGGCATGGCCATGAACAAACGTTTTGATGGTTTAGGCGTGGCAGATGTATTTTTAGGTGTAGCTAACAAAGTTGAGATATTTGAAAACTATCTGGTCCAAAATAACATTAGGCCAGAACAGGTATTGTACATGGGCGATGACATGCCCGATTACCATGTAATGCAATTGGTAGGCATTGCCACTTGCCCAATTGATGCCATTGACGAGATCAAACAGATCTCTCATTATATCTCGCCCAAAAAAGGGGGAGAAACCGCTGTGAGAGATGTAATTGAAAAGGTATTGAAAGTTCAATTGAACTGGTTCGATCCTAATCCTTCTGCTGCCGATTCGAGCAAATAAAATTTTATCTTCCTGTTTTTTAGGTGTTTAAATTTGCAACAATTAAGTTACTGCAAATCATTAAACCTTAGTAGTTATTTATACTCTAATAACGACAAAAACAAAACCATTGGAGCTCAAATAAAAACCAAAACGCTTCAAAAACACTTAAAAAACAAAAACAACATGAAAAAATTAATGATTATCTGCGGATTATTATTCAGTGTAGTAACTTTCGCTAATGCACAACAAGGCGGTCAACGTCGTCCTCAAGCTACTCCAGAAGAAAGAGTAAAACAATTAGACGAAAAAATCAAATTAACTGACGAGCAGAAAACAAAAGCAACTGCAGTTTATGCTGAGGCTGCTGAAGCTCAGAAAAAAATGCGTGAAGAAATGCAAGGTGGTGGCGGTGATATGGCTGCAATGAGAGAGAAAATGACTAAAATGACAGCTGATACTGATGCTAAAATCACTGCACTTTTAAACGATGATCAGAAAAAAGCTTACAAAGCTTGGCAAGATGAATTAAAAGCTGCTAGAGAAAAAGCAATGAAAGAAAGACAAGGTGGTGGCGGTGGTAAATAATTAACCTCCCATTTTGATAACAACAAAAGCGACTGATGGTCGCTTTTGTTGTTATATTACCTTTTGCTTTGTTATTTTAGCGAAAATTTTAAGAGATGTACCAACAACAGCAACCCATTATCCTAGCTTCAAAATCGCCCCGCAGACAAGAATTGATGAAATTATTGGGTTTGGATTTTACCGTTGAATTGAAAGAGGTAGACGAAACCTATCCTGAAGGTTTAAGCCCTGCAGAAATTGCTATTTACATATCAGAACTTAAGGCCAATGCTTTTGGCAATGCCGAAAATAAGATCGTAGTTACAGCAGATACCATTGTAGCCATAGCCGGAGAAATATTGGGCAAACCAAAAGATAGGGCACAGGCGCAAGAGATGTTGGCTAAACTATCGGGTACTAAACATGAAGTATATACAGGTGTTACGCTGATCAAGGATAAAAAACTGGTTTCATTTTACGATCTTACTGAAGTACATTGCAGAACTGTAACCCAAGAAGAAATCGATTTTTATATCGACACTTACCAACCCTACGATAAGGCTGGAGCTTATGGTGTGCAAGATTGGTGGGGCTTAGTTGTTGTAAAAAGCATTAAAGGTTCTTATACCAATGTAATGGGTTTACCTACTGAAAGATTATATCAAGCTTTGGCAGAGTTAGCCTAAGCTTATGCTTTTAGACTTTGCAATACACCCATTTTCAAGTCGTAGGTAGAGAGTTTGAGGTGTTTGATACTTAGTTCGTCAATGATATAATTGGTCAACATACAGGCCATTACAATCATATCTACACGTAGTGGGATCAATCCTTCCATTTGCTCCCTTTCTTGGTGTGTGGCTGAAATCAACTGCCCAGCCAATTCACGATAAGCTGTTAATGGAATATCAGCTGTGCTTATTTCTTTAATGTTTAGCTCAGGTGCGATCATCCCTGCAAAGGTTTCGAAAGCTCCGGCAGAACCGATCAATGTTTTGGGCTGATATTCTTTGCAGATGATCAGCAATGCTTTCAGTTCTTCCGTTAAATGATGGGTGATGGCATCTTGATCTGATTTATTGATAGGATCTGATTTTAAAAAAGCCTGCATCAGCCTTGCTGCCCCAATGTTATAGCTCTTTTTCCAGATCAGTTGCTCCTCATCGCAAAGAATAAATTCGGTACTTCCACCTCCAATATCCATGATCAAAGACTTACCGGTAATGGCACCACTCCATTTTACACCTTCGTAGATGTATTGTGCTTCCTCATCGCCATCTATAATGTTTATGGTTATCCCTGCTTCTTTTTGGGCTGACTCAACAAAATCTAAACCGTTTTTGGCACTGCGTACACCAGAGGTTGCTGTTGCCTTAACCAAGTCTACTTCGTGTTTGGCTATTTCGGCTTTAAACTCTTGCAGGCAAACAATCCCCCTGTTAAAAGCCGAAGGGATGATGAGGTTGTTTTTGGTAATGTCTTCGCCCAGTTTAACGGGTTGGTTGGTTTTGTAGACAACTTGCATTTCATCACCATTCTGCACGGCGATAAGAAGATGAAAGGTATTGGTCCCGAGGTCGATAACGGCTATCTTCATGATCTTTCGTATAAAAATCTAGGCATGAGGTTTAAAATCCAAGCAATGATCTGCCATCGTTTGGTGATATAACTAACGCTTTTTTTGGCTTTAATTGCATTGAAGATCTGTAAAGCTGCCTTTTGTGGCGAAGCTACCCAAAACTGTTGGTCGCCTTTGGCCATTGGGGTATCTACAAAGCCAGGTCTTAAGTCTGTAATGGTAATGGGTAGTTTTTGTTTTCGTGCTTTTTGTCTTAATCCTTCTAGGTAGTTGAGCTGATAAGCTTTGCTGGCATTGTAGGCCGGAGCAATAGCGCTGCCTCTTAAACCTGCAATAGAGGTGATTACAGCGATCTGCCCAGCTTTTTGTTGTTCGAAATGTTTATAGGCCCAAACTACTATTTGATTAAATGCCTTTACATTCACTTCAATTGTAGGTAGCTCTAAAGCAATGTTGAGCTGTTCATTGAGTTCGCCGATACCAGCGCAATAGATCAATAGGTCAATTCCACCCAGTTGATCAACCAATTGCTTAAGGTGTGTTTCGTTATGCTCAAAATCAGTTACATCAAATGTGGCAGTATAGATGTTTGTTGGATTTTCATGCCTTAATTCGGCCAAAAGATCTGCTCTTCTACCCGTAACACCAACTTGATAGTGATGATCGGCCAACAATAAAGCTAAAGCTCTGCCAATACCAGAAGTGCCGCCAACAACAATTGCTTTTTGCATGTGTATAGTAACTACCCAAATACAAGGCTATTTTGAAGTGCCTTGTATTTGGGTGAGTTGAAATTTAGTTCTTATAGGTAAACCACTTGAACATCTCTTTGAAGGTGGTTTTTTTGCCATACATTAAAATACCTACGCGGTAGATTCTGCTGGCTATCCAAACGGTTCCGACAAAGCCTAGTACCAAAATGATCATAGACAAGGCTAGTTCCCAACCTGGAACACCATAAGGCAAACGTACCACCATGGCGATAGGAGAGGTAAAAGGGATCATCGATAACCAAAAGGCTACATTGCCATAAGGATCATTGGTAACCACACTTAACGATAGGGCATAGCCCAATAAAAGTGGCATCATGACGGGCATCATAAATTGTTGAGTTTCCGTTTCACTGTCTACAGCAGAACCGATGGCGGCATATAAGGCACTATAGAATAGGTATCCGCCTAAGAAAAAGAAGATAAATACGGTTACAATCTTGCCAAAATCCAATCCTGCCAAGTTTTTTTGTATATCAGCCATTGGCCCTTGTGCCGGTGTGGCAACTTGTGTACCTGTTGATAGTTGGCTATTGGCCTGTGCCGAAGCTGCAATTTTCTTTACATCACCACCTTTGCTTGTAAAAACAGTTACGGCAACGGTACTAATGGTAAAGGTTAGTACGATCCATAAGATAAATTGGGTTAGACCAACCAAAGCAATACCAATGATCTTGCCCATCATCAACTGAAAAGGCTTAACCGACGAAATCATGACCTCAATGATTCTACTTGTTTTTTCTTCAATTACTCCACGCATTACTTGGATACCATATAACATGATGAACATGAACATCAATATACCTGCAATAAAAGCGATTATGGTACTGGCACCTGCACTGCTCGATTCTTCTTTGCCAGTTTCTGTCGCAATCTTTTTGGTCTCAATATCTACTGAGGTCTTCAATTGGTCAAGATCGCTTTGGGCAATGCCAGATTCTTTTAGTTTTTGGTTGCGGATCAACTCTTCAATATCATCTGAAATGCGATTGTTTAAAGATAGACCTGCTTGTTTAACGCCAAATAGTTCAATACCTTTTGGTTCTTTTAAGGTAAACTCGGGTAGATACAGTACATAGTCGTAATCAGAACTTTTGATGCTACTTTTCATCTCGTTCAACGACTGTTTTACATAAACGTATTCGGTGTTTTTATTCGAAGCCAGTTTCTCTGTTAAGGTGGTATTGGTGCTTACTACAGCAATCTTATCGTGCGTATCGCTAATGCCTTTGTAAGTGAAATAACCAATCAGGCCATAAATTCCGGCAATGAGGAGCGGAGTTAAAAACGTCATGATAATGAACGATTTTTTCTTTACCCTCGATAAATATTCTCTGCGTATAATGAGTAAAATCTTATTCATAGTCTTGTCTTTTAACCTTATCAATAAAAATATCGTTCATGGTTGGAATCACTTCATCCAAGCGGCTAATGGAAACATGTGGCAACAGGATGGATAAAACCTCATTGACTGTTTTGTCTGGCTGTAGTTGTATTTTGATCAGAGTTTTACCCTTTACATTTTCGGTTTGCAATACCTCAAAAATACCTTTTGCACTTGCTACATTATAGTCGCCTTGGTACTCGATCCAATAGGTGTTGTTGCGGTAAGTGGCTTTGATCTCGTCAACGCTGCCATCCAATATTTTCTTCGAACGGTCAATCAAAGCGATGTGGTCGCAAAGCTCTTCAACACTTTCCATGCGGTGCGTAGAGAAGATAAAGGTTGCGCCTTGTTTGTTCAGTTCTAAAATCTCGTTTTTAATGATGTCGGCATTAACAGGGTCGAAACCAGAAAAAGGTTCGTCGAGGATGATCAATTCTGGTTGGTGCAATACGGTAGCCACAAATTGTACTTTTTGTTGCATCCCTTTACTTAGGTCTTCTACTTTTTTGCTCCACCAATCTTTCATCTCTAGTTTTTCGAACCAGAATTTAATGCGTTTGGTAGCTTCGGCAGTGCTTAAACCTTTAAGTTTAGATAGATACAACACTTGTTCGCCTATTTCCATTTTTTTGTATAGCCCACGTTCTTCAGGCAGGTAGCCAATCTGAGAAATATGGTCGGCATTTAAACGTTGACCATTAAAAAGTACTTCGCCGCTGTCTGGGGCTGTGATTTGGGTGATAATTCTAATTAAAGATGTCTTGCCAGCACCATTGGGCCCCAAAAGGCCAAATATTTTTCCACTTTGAACTTCCAAGCTTACTTGGTCTAAAGCGCGGTGCGTAGCATATTGCTTTACAATATTTTTTACGCTAAGCATTTTTGATTTGTTTTTTGTTTAGTAAATATAAGATGCTGGAACGATAAATATGTTACTGTTTTTTTGAAACTAAAGGATAATGATGTTTAATTAGCGTTGATCTGATTATTTATAGGAATTATGGTCTCTTAATACATAGGAACATAGAAAACATAGATTTAGTTACTCTATTGAGTAAAAAGCGTTGTCATGCTGAGCCCGTCGAAGCATTCTTTCTATTGGTCTTCGACAAGCTCAGACTGACATTTGATTGATTTCAATAGGGTTAGTGAGGATTCGTAAGTCAAACTATGATAGATTGTCATTCCAATTGAATATGATTTCTTAACACATAGGAACATAGAAAACATAGATTTAGTTATCCCATTAAGCAAAAAGCATTTTTTACATTGGTCTTCGATAAACTCAGTATAAACTAAGCTCAGACTGACATTATTAATTTTAATAGGGTTAGTCGGGATTTATAATCCCGATTTTAATGATTGTGGATTTTAAATCCACAGTACTTTGGTCGAGAAAACATTTCCCAACTAACTATAGATTTTTTACATCGGTCTTCGAAAAGCTCAGACTAACATTTTAATAAGATTGGTCGAGATTATAAATCCCGACCAACGAAGTTTTGATCTAACCAAGTATTTGGTCTATTAATTTCCACCAACTCGACCTTCTTCTTCTCCTGTACCAGTTCTGCGGTTGCGGGCAGTTTTGATTTTCATGTTACCAAACTTGTAGGTAAGGTTTAGAGAGATTTTACGGTTTTCCCATTCGTTTTGCCAATACGTATTGATATTGTTGTAGTTAAGTCTAGCCCTGAACATTCCAGTTGCAAACACATCATTTAGTTTTAAGGCAATGGTCGCATTCTTTTTCCAGAAAGTTTTTTTAACGCCTACATTAACACCATAACTCTCTAGGTTGTGGTATAAGCCAGAAACAGAAGGCGATTGGTAATAGGCATACACATTAAATACCACATCTTTTGGTAGTGTAATGTTGTTGTCGGTGCTGATGCCCCAGTTCCATTGCGATGCATTGTAACCAGAGCCTTGCAGTGGAGAGCTTGTTTTGTTGTATTGGGTATAAAGTTCTGTATTGTTGTTCCACCACTTTACAACGTCGAAGGGATTACCTGTAGCCATATAGAAACTGGTTTCTCTGTTCAGGTTTTCTGGACGACTGATGCTTTCTTTTGTTTCGTTGTTTTGGTAGATGACTTCAGATTCTGAGCCATTGGTAACGGCATAGCTAACGGTCAATATCCTATAATTTTTATAGTTGTAATTGAACTCATAATTGTCTGCATAAGAAGCCTGTAACAATGGATTTCCTTGTAGGGCAGTGTATGGGTCTGAATAGAACGCAAAAGGATTTAGGCTTCTATACGATGGACGATTGATGCTTTTACGGTAAGAAGCCGTAAGTTGGTTGTTTTCACTTGCCTTAAACGATGCAGCAACAGTAGGGAACAGTTTCCAATACTTACGTTCGATGTTGGTACTGGTACCAGAAGAGAAACCATCGCCCAAAGTCTGTTCTACCCTAAAGCCAACTTTAAGCTCTAGTTTTTTGAAGGACTGTTCTAGTGAAACATAACCTGCATTGATGTTTTCGTTATATAAAAAACGGTTGGTACGTTTAGGATCGTTGATCCAACCTGCGGTTTTTAGCGAATCGAAGCGTACATCGCTGCTGGCACTTACCCAACTGCTTTTCCAGCCTGCTTCCAGTTTCATTTTTTTGGTAATCGGGTGGATGTAATCCAGCTTTAGGGCATAGATGGAGATATCGCCAGAGCCAAGGTTACGTAAATAGACTGGAGGGCCTTTCAATTGGTCGTTGGCATCAAAATAGGTATTGGTAAAATCTTCATTTTTATCATTTTGATAAAACACATAATCGGCGTCAAAACCCAATTCTTTACCTAAGGAGTCTATTTTAAAACGATAGTTTAAATTAAGTGCATGATTGCCAGATTTATTGCTTTGTGGATTATGCATGGCTACAGAACCAGCTTTTACGCCCTGTGCATTGTAATTGGGAGAGTTGCTGGTTACATCTGTTTCGTCTGGCGAATTGAAACCTTTAAACATTACACCAATGGTGTGTTTATCATTCATGAAATAATCTGCACCTGCAGAGTAGTTGAGGCTACGGGTAATAGGGTGCCAAAAATTAACTTGATTGAACTGTTCGTCGCCAATTTGTCTGTTAAGGGTTAGACGGTTAAAGGAATTGTATCTTCCGGCATTGAAACGTACGTAACTGCTGATCTTGCCAATGTTGTAGTTCAGGTTGGTACCACCATATACTTTCTCGTATCGGCCATAACCTCCGCCCAGATTGGCATTGCCGTTAATGCCCTGCATCCTGTTTCTTTTCAGTTTGATGTTGATGAAACCACCTGTGCCTGCGGCATCAAAAGAAGAGGGTGGGTTTGAGATCAATTCGATTTTGCTCAATACAGAGCCTGGCAACGATTTGAGGTAGGTAGTCAACTCGCCACCACTCATGTAGCTCATTTTACCATCAATCATTACAGTAATCCCTTTTTTGCCTTTTAAGATCAGGTTGTCGTCTTTATCCAGTTTAATGCCTGGTGCGCGACTTAAAACCTCTAGTGCATTATCACCTGTGGTATTCATCTGCTCTACATTGACAATGGTACGGTCTGCCTTTTGGTCAATTACAGGCATTTTCGATACTACGGCTATTTCTTTTAGGCTTTGTGTTTTGCCTTGTAAACTAATGGTTGGTACTTTATGGTCGCTATCTTTTACTTCGAATAGGGCCGATGCTTGTTTTTCATAGCCCATCATAATGGCTTTGATAAGGTATTGGCCAGGTTTTACATTCTTAAATTCGTAAAACCCTTGTTGGTTGGTTACATGATTGCCCACAGCATTCGAGTCTGGTAAATGGATCAGGGCTACCGAAGCATATTCTAGGGCCTGTTTTTTACTTTGGTCTACTATAGTGCCATTAACCTTAAAGGTTTGGGCCTGTGTAAGTTTGAAGCAAAGTAATAAGAATAAGGTTAAAGACGGTTTTAAAAGTATCTTCATGATAATAGGTTTTTTTGTGGTTAGGGGAAATGACGGTTCTTTGGCGCAAAAAGTTGCATAATGGTTATTTAATTTTCATAATGTCTTTGAGCTCGACGACTTCATATAGGCCCTCATCTTCAATAAATTTTTTGATAATGGCCACATGACCAGAGCCCAGTAGGATTACTGCTCTTTGGTCTGAGGATTGGATTTGTTTTTGGACAATACTGTACATGTACAGGTTTCTTTTATACCATTCGGCCACAGAAAATGCGCCACCAAAATTGTCTGTTTGACCAGCCCTGTTTAAGGTTTTGATGTAAAAACCACTATTGATCTTTCTGGCTTTCTCGGTGTTGAGGTCGAGGATCAATGCGGTTAATCCCATTGTTTTACGTTTGAGGTTGGCTTCTTTGGCCATGCCAGAGGTATAGGCAGAGATTTCGGCCATTACATCGTCTTGTTTAGCTGCGTGAATGGCATTCATTACTGTATCGAAAGGCATTGGTAGGGGATAATCCATACCATTAACCTGCTTCAACCCAGTTTTCTTGGCAGCCCTAAATGCCAATTGGAAGATTTCGTTTTGAACGTACATGTCATAATTTCCCTTGTTCTTGAAGTTCTTCTCTACATAGCTCTCGTATTGGTTATGGATGTACAATTGATATAGAGAATCAAGGTTTTTCTGATCATAATATTCCCACTCTACAAATATTTTGTTGGGATTGAATTTTTTGATCTGGTTGGTTATTTTTTCCAATTCTTGTTGTGCTGCTATAGTAGTCACATCAAAATCGTCTGTTTTAACGGCATCAGCCCCAGGGTTGTTGAAATGGAAAGTGCCGATCAGTAAGATTTGTTTCTTCTTAGGTGCCTGTGCATTTGAAATGGAGAAGAAACCTAAAGTAAATAAGACTTGGACAAGAATGAGGATGATTAACTTTTTCATGCTGTTTTTGATTTGTTGTCCAAAGGTTCACAATCCATCAATTTGAGGCAATTAAATGATACGAAGCCCCCAGAATATTATCCCAACCTAAATTTTTGATCAAAAAGGGGTTCGTCCTTAAAACTGAGGTGTTGGGATAATTTTTGGCGGGGTTGGCATCAAATACTATGCTGTTGCCAAACCTTTTTATAGTTTTATTGCATGAAAAGAATTCCAATCGTTTTAATTCACGTCCTTTGTTGGCTAATTATACTGAGCTATCAATATGGAGGCTATCTATTAAAAAAACCAAGTTTTTTTTACATCGCACTTGATACCTCTATGTCCTTCATACAATTGGTAGAGTTTTATATCTGTTTTTTATGGGTGTACCCGAATTATCTAAAACGCAATAAGATTCCACAATTGATCATGGGTATTATAGTCGCAATGGCTTCATTTATCCTACTCCGTTACCTGATTGAAGAAGTACTTTATCCCGAGTGGTTAGGTTTCCATAATTATGCAAAGGGTACAAGCTTTACCTATTATATTGCAGATAATATCTACTTCGGTTCTTCTTATATTGCCATTGCCTTAGGTGTATACAGTGTGCAACAGAACTTTAGGGACGAGGTAACCAACCGCAAGCTAAAAGATGAGGCGGTTAAGGCCGAGCTTGCTTTTCTCAAATCGCAGATCAACCCACATTTTTTATACAATACCTTAAACTATGTGTATTCATTGGCCATTCCGGTTTCTGATAAATTGGCCAATGCGGTTTTGCGGTTATCTGATCTGATGCGGTATACTTTAACAGAAAGCCCAGATGGCAAAGTAAGGTTGGTTAAGGAGGTAGAATACCTCGAAAGTTACATCGCCTTGTTCCAGATGCGTTTTGAACCTAACTTTTATGTAGACTTTAAAACCGAAGGATTGGAGGAAGAACATGAAATTGCTGCACTGGTAATGATACCCTTTGTAGAAAATGCATTTAAACATGGGGTAATCAACGACCCATCGCAGCCTGTTAAAATCTTACTGTCGGTACATGATAAACGTTTGGTTTTTGAAGTGAGTAACAAAATCAGTCATGCACAAAAAGACCATTCTAGTGGGGTAGGTCTGGTCAATGTACACAGAAGATTAGACTTGATCTATCCAGACCAACATGAACTATTGATCTCTAATAACGGAAACACCTACAAAACTACCTTGATCATCAATCTATCAAAAAGCAAATCAAAGAAATGAAAATCCTAACTTTCTTCTTGTTTTTATGTACCTCGTTGGCATTTGGGCAAGGGCAGAAAAAAGAGGTCTTTATTATCGGTACCATGCATACCGTGCCCAAAATTGTAAAGAACAGTTACAAACCGCTATTAAAGATGGCATTGAAGTATCAACCTGAAGCTATTTATGTAGAAAGCCCAATGCCAGAAGACAACATCAGTTGGGAATATCTAAAAAACGGATGGTCCAATGCCTATAAAAAGTTTTATCAACTGTCTGATTCATTAAAAAGGAATTACCATTTTGAAGCACGGACTGTAGAACGTTTGCAGCAAAAAAAGTTTGAAGACCTTAGCCCGGCAGATTTGACAATATTGATCAATTCATTTGCTTATTTAAGGGACAATGCCAATTACGAACTGTACAGTTATCTGAAGAAGTATGGTGTTAAAGGTGCCAAAAAACCATTAAGGAATGAAGATGAAGACCTCAGCTATAAATTGGCACTACAACTTGGGATCGGTAGGCTGTTTAACATGGACGACCAACAGACCAATAAAGAATACCATGCAGCCTGGCAGGCTTGTGTAAAGCTTGGTGCAAAGAATGGCGACAATGAGCTGAACAATAAACTCAACAGAAAAGATTATAAACGTTCTATTGTGCCTGCACTATTGGGCAGGCTAGGAAGACATACCAATAGCAAAGCGGCCTTGGAGCGGATGCATCAATTGAATTCTTTTAGTTATGTGTTGAACCAAAACGAACCTTGTGCTTTGGCTACCAAATATTGGAATGAAAGGAATTACCGGATGGCCAAAAATATTGTAACACAAGTAGCCAAAAATCCCTATGTTAAAAATGTGGTGGTGGTTGGTGCTGGTCATGTGGTGGGTTTAAAAGCAGCCATTATGCAACAAGACCCTAATGTGGTAGTTAAATTAATTGACCCATAAAACCTCAATAAATAAATTGATATGAAAAAATTATGTTTAGGTTTAATCGCAATTGGCATATGGTGCAGTTGCGCGCCTATTAGGGCAATAAGATGGTGGCAACCCGACCTTAGCGATAGTGCAAAATTTGCCAAAAGTAAGATTGAACATGCTGCCACACCATTTCGGTTTGCAGCTGCAACAGGTTTGGTCAAATACCAAAAACTGAGCAAATATTTAGATTCGATGCTGCCAAATACCAATACCAATGCATTTTTGGTGATTAAAAATGACAGTATCATTTACGAGCATTATGCTGAGAAACGCAATGCAAATACCTTACATCCTAGTTTCTCTGTGGCTAAATCGTACATAGGTACGTTGGTAGGTATTGCTATAGATAAAGGTATAATTAATAGTGCAGAGGATCTGGTGATCAAATACCTGCCAGAATTAGAGAAGAATGATGCACGTTTTGGCAAACTGACGATTCAACATGTGTTGGACATGCGCTCGGGTTTGGATTTTGATGAAGACAAGGAGACACCTTTTGCCGGTATAGCGAAACTGTATTATGGATCATCACTAAAAAATCAGATTGCCAAGTTGAAGATGAAACGAGAACCTGGATTAGCTTTCGAATACCAGAGCATCAATACGCAATTGTTGGCTGCCATATTGGAACGTGCCAGTGGAGAAAAGGTACCTGTGTTGTTGTCAAAATATTTATGGAACCCTTTGGGTGCAGAATCTGATGCCATCTGGAGTTTGGACGACCAGAAAACGGTAAAGGCATTTTGCTGTTTAAATGCTACGGCTGTCGACTTTGCCAAATTGGGCAGGCTTTACCTTAAAAAAGGAAACTGGCAGGGCAAACAATTGGTAAGCACACAATGGGTAAATGCCACTACCAATGCCGATGTGTTGGCTAAATTAGGTTATAAAAACCAATGGTGGGCCAATAGCAATACCAGTTATTTTAAAGATTCGGTAAGTGCCGTACAAACATTGAATAAACTGAAAATGGTAGCACCTATCAAAAAAATGAGCAATGGCACTTATGCTGTTAGATTTAAATCGAATGATTATCGAGCAGAAGGAATTTTAGGACAGATCGTTTATGTAAATCCTGATAATAATGTTATCATTGTTAGAATGGGAGATTATCCGAAAAAGAACTTATACTTTAATGGATTTATTGCCAAAATTGGACGTGAACTTTAACAGAACGAATAAGATATGATCCGTTGTATTGCTGTGGATGATGAGGCTTACGCTTCAGAAATTATTGCTACCTATATTAATAAAACACCTTTTTTAACATTGGTTGGTACCACAACGAGTGCTTTCGAAGCTTTAAATCTGGTACAAGAGGGTAAGGTAGACCTGGTTTTTTTGGATATCCAAATGCCTGAGCTTACGGGAATCCAGTTTTTGAAGATTACCGGAGGTAAATGCAAGGTGATTTTAACTACCGCTTATTCTGAATATGCTTTAGAGGGTTTTGACCTAGATGTGGTTGATTATTTGCTAAAACCAGTTTCTTACGAACGTTTTTACAAAGCAGCCTTAAAAGCACAGCAATTGTTGATGCCAACTGCCATTGAAACTGGTGTAAAGGAAAATATACCTGTTGCCAATGCAAGCAACGATTTCATGTTTATCAAAGGAGATACGAAAAATAAATTTATCAAAATCAACTACAATGAGATTTTATATGTAGAAGGTTTGAAGAACTATGTTTCCATTTATACCACAACAGCACAACGCATCATTACCTACCAAACTTTAAGGGAGTTGGAAGAACAGTTGCCACAACCTCCTTTTTATCGGGTGCATCGCTCATATATTGTATCAACAGAACACATTAGGGTAATTGATGGTAATAACATCACCCTAGCGGATCAATCTATCCCTATTGGGGAAACCTACCGTGAAGACTTTTTTAAGATGATCAAAGAGTAAGCGGACTTTTTTTTCGGTCATGTAGCGTATGTAATGCTTTGCTCGTTTAAGTTCATGAACCAAATAAAAATAGTATGAAAAAAATTCTGATTGCATTTATTGCATTATTTGTTATCAACCTAGGCTGTAAAAAGATGAGTGATGTGGATCGGCTTTGTGCCTGTTCGCCAATTTCTAATGCTTCTTATTTAAGTTTGGTGATTAAAAATAACAATGGAGAAGATTTATTAAGTGCCACTACTGCTGGTGCTTTTACCAAAGAAAAAATACAGCTTTATCGAAAAGATACAAATGGAGCAATCAAACAGATTGATTTTGGCATCAGACCGCCTTTTTCTTATGGTACCAACCAGTTGTTTAACTACAACCAGTTAATTTCTTTAGAAATAGGAGTATTGGCAAAAAGTATTAGCGATACTTTTTATCTAAAACTAGGTGATGATAAGTTATACGAACTTAACCTAAAGTTCAACAATTCGAAACTAGAAAAATTGCTGATCGATCAACAAGAAGCGCCACTTGAAATTAATGGCACAACTAACAGCAACTATGTGAATACCATTTATGCCATGAAGATTTAAGACTTGCACTATTCTAGTTAATTGTAAAAAGAAAGCCTCCCAAATTTTGGAAGGCTTTCTTTTTATTCGAAATATTCTTTCATTTTATCGAAGAAGCTCTTATCGTTTTTACCGGGCTGCGGTTTAAAGTTTGGAGATTCTCTTAATCTTTCTAAAATGTCTCTTTCTTCTGCATTTAACACTTTAGGTGTCCAGATGTTTACATGGATAATTTCGTCACCACGGTGGTACGAGTTGATCTCTGGAATACCTTTACCTTTTAAGCGCAATAGTTTTCCACTTTGAGTGCCTGGCTCGATTTTGATTTTCGCCTTTCCGTCAATGGTTGGCACTTCTGCACTGTAACCCAAGGCTGCGTCTATAATGCTTACATGTAGGTCGTAAACAATGTTGTTTCCTTCACGTTTTAAGGTTTCGTGTGGTAATTCTTCAATCAAGATGATCAAATCTCCAGGTACGCCACCATTTGGTGCTGCATTTCCTTTGCCAGCCATGCTCAACTGCATACCTTCGCTTACACCAGCTGGAATGTTAATGGTAATTGTTTCTTCACCACGAACTGTTCCATCGCCATGACAGGCACCACATTTAGCAGTGATCTGTTGCCCGCTACCATGACAGGTAGGGCAGGTTGCGGTAGTCTGCATCTGACCTAAAATGGTATTTGTTACTCTACGTACTGCACCACTACCACCACAAGTTTTACAGGTACTTACAGACGATTTATCTTTGGCACCTGTGCCATCACAGGTTTTACAGGTGATCTGTTTATTTACTTTGATTTTTTTCTCGGCACCGTGTGCAATTTCTTCCAAGGTCAATTTCACCTTGATGCGCAGGTTGCTCCCTTTCGCTACTCTACGACCACCGCCGCCACGAGATTGTCCGCCGCCGCCAAAAAAGCTATCGAACGGGCTACCACCACCACCAAAAATATCTCCAAACTGGCTAAAGATATCTTCCATGTTCATGCCGCCACCGCCGTAGCCACCGCCACCAGCTGCACTACCTACACCGGCATGGCCATATTGGTCATAACGTTGTTTTTTCTCAGGGTTGCTCAATACTTCGTAAGCTTCGGCAGCTTCCTTGAATTTTTCTTCAGCAGCTTTATCATCAGGATTTTTATCCGGATGGTATTTAATAGCCAATTTGCGGTAAGCTTTTTTTATCTCTTCCGCCGATGCGTTTTTAGCTACGCCAAGTATGTCGTAAAAATCTCTTTTGCTCATTGTATTAACTACCTACTACTACTTTTGCAAAGCGGATCACTTTGTCGTTTAAGGTATATCCTTTTTCTAATTCGTCAACTACTTTACCTTTTAAATCATCAGATGGAGCAGGTATATTGGTAATTGCTTCGTGTATATCTGTATCGAAAACCGTATTGATGCTTTCTAGCTCTTTTAATCCTTTTTGACTTAAAATGCTTTTCAGTTTGTTTTGAACCAACATAATACCATCACGAATGGCACTTACTTCTGTTGTGTTTTCGGTAGCTTTTAAAGCACGTTCAAAATCGTCCAAAACAGGTAGTAACGACACTACAACATCTTTACCCGCAGTTTGTAACAATTCGCTACGTTCTTTTTGGGTACGACGTTTATAATTATCAAACTCAGCAAATAAACGCAGGTACTTGTCGTTCAAGGCAGCGTTTTCTTGTTGTAGTTTTTCTTCAGCACTAAGTTCTACCGTAGGTTCTGTAGGAACGTTTTCTTCGTTCTGTGCATTTTCTATTTCTTGCTCAGCCTGATTATTTTCGATAATCGGTTCTTCTTCCTTTTTCTTCTTATTAAACATGTTGTATACTCGTGTTTTCTGTGTTCGAACGCAAAAGTTTTGCCAATAACGAAAATCAGCCATGCTGTCAGCTAAAATTAATAATTACCTAACAGAATGGCTGAAATCTAAATTTTTGTCAGAATTGGACTAGGCAATCTGCGCATCTTCATGCACCACACCACCCTCGCATTTGATGATGCGCGAAGGGAAAGTGCGAATGATATGATAATCGTGGGTGGCCATTAAAACGGCAGTTCCACTTTGACTGATCTGTTTCAATAACAAAACGATTTCTTCTGAAGTATCAGGGTCTAAGTTGCCTGTCGGCTCATCAGCAAGGATAATTTCTGGGTTGTTCAGCAATGCTCGTGCAATTACCACACGTTGTTGCTCGCCACCAGAAAGCTCATGCGGCATTTTTTTGATCTTAGAGCGCAATCCAACTTTTTCCAATACATCTTTAATGCGTTCGTTGATCAGGTTTTTATCTGTCCAGCCAGTTGCCTTTAAAACAAATTCAAGGTTTTGTTCAATGGTCCTATCGCTTAACAACTGGAAATCTTGGAACACAATACCCAGTTTTCTACGTAGGTAAGGTACATCTTTATCGGCCAGGTTCTTAAGGTCGAAACCAGCAACTTTTCCATTGCCATTTCCGATATGCAGGTCGCCATAAATTATCTTCAATAAACTACTTTTTCCAGAGCCGGTCTGGCCAATCAAAAAAACAAATTCGCTTTTGGCAATATCTAGGTTTACGTTCGATAATACCAAGTGTTTTTGTTGAAAAACATCAACGTTCTGCAAGTTGATCACTATGTTTTCTGCCATGTTTAGATATCTAATTTAGTAACCTGCCCAAAAGGAAGGTCATTAATAATGTTCATGATGTAATCCAATTTATCACCAAAGCCCAGTTTATCCAAAGATTTGTCGGGGCGATCTACCCTAAAATAAGCCAAAAGCGTAAACTTCTCGTCCCTTAGTTGTACGTAGTCGGGTATTTTGGCAATGCCTTTTACTTTGATGATATACATTTGTTCAAAAATAGCATTTCTAGCTGATAATCGAACTGAAATAATCGATTTTATCTTGTTAAAAAGACCCAGCCCGTAAATGGTTTAAAATCTTCGTTGAGGTAAAGTGTATAATAATAGGTCGCTGTGGGCAGGTCTTTGCCCTTAAATTTGCCATCCCAAGGTTTAAAAGGGCCTTTGCTTTCGTAGATGAGCTGTCCATCTCGGTTAAAGACCTTTAATTGGGGGTCGGCAAATGCTTCGGCAGCCGGAATGTTCCATTTATCGTTAACTCCATCTCCATTTGGTGTAAAAGTATTAGGGATTTCTATTTTGGGATACACTTTTACAAACACCTCATCAACAGCTACGTTGCAGCCAGATTTTACGGTAAGGGTATAAGTGATGTCTTTTGGGGGCGAAGCTATAGGATGGAGCTTGGTTGGGTCATCTAAAAAGGTAGTCGGGCTCCAAGAATAGGTTACATTATCGCCAGTGGCTTTGCCATTCAAGGCAACAGATTGACCGAAAAGTAGTTTTTTGTCTTCTCCGGCATCAGCTAACGCCAATTTAAGCACGTTTAATTGAACCGAGGCCGTAGCCGCACAATTGCCATTAGAAACGGTAACCGTATAATTGGTGTTTTGTAGGGGAGTAGCAATAGGGTTGGCAATGTTTGGATCAGATAAACCTTCAACAGGTAGCCAACGGTAGGATGTGCCACCCGAAGCTGAAAGCTGGATGCTGCTTCCGGCACATACATCAGAACTGGCGATATTGATTTTTGCATTTACTTGGGGTAAAACCTGGATATTGATCTGTGTTGTTTTGGCACATCCGGCCGCATTTTTTACTTCAACCGTATAAAGGCCGTTAACATTGGCGCTTACCTTATTGATGCTAGGGTTTTGTAAATTGGATGAAAAGGCATTTGGTCCAGTCCATTTAAAGGTGTCGCTGGGATTGCCATTTACCTGCAACTGAATATCACTGCCTACACAGAGTGTACCACTAAAGGAGGCTTTAGGATTAGGGTAGGCAACTACATTGATCGTGAAGTCGCTAGAGGCAACCCTACAGCTTGGAGAGTTGATGTTCTGTTGCTCAGCTATTAAAATCCGATATTGGTAGCTGCCCAATTGGGCATTGGCAAAATTGATCGTGGTTTGGATTTTGTCCTGTCCTGGAATATCTTTCCATATGCCATTTGATCTTTCTTGCCATTGATAGGCGGGGTTGGTATAAGCATTGGAAACTTGTGCAGATAAATTGACTGCACTGTTTTGGCCTTCGCATAGATCGGCCACAGAAACGACATTGTTATTGATGATCGGTTTGATCTCTGGTCCGCATGGCCTAAAAGTAATATCGTCTAATGCAAGGTCGTTACCGATGCCCCCAGGGTTTTCATTGGTCATTTTTAAGGTTACGGTGGTTACATTTCCCGGTGTGGTAAAAACCGTTCCGTATTTGATCCAATCATTTGGACCGCCCTCATTGATGTCGTTGGTAAGAAGGTCGACACTGGTTGAATTGTATTGGATAGAGAATTTGATATTTGGCTTGATTCCTGGGTTTTTTAGGATATTGATGATGTAGGCGGCAAACTCATAAGTAGTATTTGGACAAACATTAATGCTTTTTTGGTAGAAAACCCCTTTGTTATAATCGGCATTGACCACCATAAAATAACCATTAGGGTCGTTGGGTGTATGGTTAACTATATTTTGATGCCAGCCAGGATTTAAACCAGCGGTGGTTTTGACGATGGTATATTGTCCATCTTCTGGGTTGCCACTATTGTAGATGTAGTTGGTTTCTGTAATAGGTGGCCCCACTGTATTACTGCCTCTACCAAAATCGATATTGATCACAGGATCACCCAAAGCACCTTTACATATCTGCGCGTTAATCTTTATTGCCGAAAACAATAGCAATATAACAAGCCCGAAAGTTCTTAAACTGATAGTTAATGGATACATTGGATGAGAATGATCCACAAAGTAGCAATTTTTTATGGTTTGTTAGGTTTGGAAGGACTTTGTTGTGCTTATGTTGTGGTATGATGTAGTGTTGATTTATAAACTTTGTAGAAAATCTATCGTATTTACGTTGTCGGCATAATCCCAAAGTTTAGGATTTTGACTGTCTCCAAAACCTACCTTTTCTTTGTTGATCTTTAAAGGAAGGTTAGAGACCACGCATTGGATCTGTTCGTCCTGCGCATTTAATTTAGCCTCTATCTGCTCGATGGTATTATATTCTTCGTAAAACAATACGGCCAAAGGCGAGACAAAATTTTCATCTTCTTTAACCAGCATAAAACCATTGTCTAAATGTTTTACACCATTAACCAGATAAATGGATTTGTTGTAATCGTAGTTGTTGTTGTATTTAAAGTGGTCGATTATTTTTTGGTACTGTTCAATGGGCTCGAAGAAATTCTTCATGTCATAATTTTCAGGAACGTAGATCTTAGATACATTTCTGCAGCCTAGACCAAAATAATCGAAAATATCGTGTCCAAGATTTTCAAGGTCTGCTGTGGTTTCTTCACCACTCAAAACTGCAATACTGTTTCTGTTTTTGCGGATAATATTGGGGACTTTGCCAAAATAATAATCGAAATAACGAGAGGTATTGTTGCTGCCGGTGGCAATAATGGCATCGAAATCCTTTAAGCGTTCTACATAATTGATATGGGTGGCCAATTCAGGCTCAAAAGCTACGAGTTGTTTCAATAGAGCAGGTAATAATTTATCGTCAGCTGATGACATCTTGATTAATGCAATATTACCAGTAGCCAACACACAAAGTACATCGTGAAAACCTACCAAAGGGATATTTCCTGCTAAGATCAGGCCCACTTTTTTAGGGGAAGGGTTGATGTTGATCTGCTCAAACCATGTGTCTAGGTCTTGGATGTTCAGCATCTTACTTAAGGATAGCAATGCTTTATTTACCTCGGCTTCGGTAAACCAGGCATTATGGTGCTGGGCGGATTGGGCTACATTTTTGAACGTATCGCTGGGGTTGGCCATAAATTCGCTCAGCTTTTGTAACGCAATAATTAATCTTCCTTTGGTAAGTGATGACATATTTAGAACTATTATAAATGAATATGTGTTATATTTGCAGCTGCAAAGTTAAACTTAGCAATAGATATAGACGAAGACATGGCAATTAAAATAACAGACGAATGCATAAATTGTGGAGCATGTGAGCCAGAATGCCCAAATAATGCAATATATGACGCAGGTACTGCCTGGAGATTTTCTGATGGTACCAATTTAGATGGTATCATTGACTTTGGTGACCAACAAATTGATGCAGGTGCTGCCCAAGAAGCAGTTTCTGATGAGGTTTATTATATCGTTTCAGATAAATGCACCGAATGTAAAGGCTTTCATGATGAACCTCAATGTGCGGCAGTATGCCCAGTAGATTGTTGTGTGGATGATGAAGACATCAGAGAGACCGAAGAAGAATTATTGGCTAAAAAAGCTTGGTTACACCAAGAAGGATAATAGGATTTATCGAGTTAAACGATAAGCCCACGAAAAAGAGATGTAAAATTTACATCTCTTTTTTTATTAGTCAGAATTTGCGGTTGGTCTGGATTTGTAATCCCGACTTTAATCCCCGAGGATTTACAATCCTCATTTACCAAGCTTGAAAATTTTCGAACAACGAAAACGTATTTCGCTAAAGGATAGATTGTCAGATTGCAAATCTCGACCAGCATCAGTTTTTTATATTAAAATTTGTCGGACAATTGCGCCATGATCATTTCCATTCTTTGGGTAGTGCTATGATCGCCTTTAAGAGTTAATACCGGAATGGTTTGTTTGGCTATCCAGTTTTGATGTGCATTTAAGGTTCGGGTTGCAATACCAGTATCCTCATCGTAATCTTTGGCCCATGCTATAAATTCGTTGAATAGTCGATTTCTTTCAAGGTCGGTAAAAATGATATCCCCATATCGTTCCAATTCCCGCTTTTTTAATCTTTCCATTCTAATGGCTGATGGAATCCATAAAAATACAATCAGGTCAAAGGTTGGGAATACTTCAGCTCCCCAATTGACAATGGAACCACCTAAGATCCAATCTTCCTGTTGCTGTAGTGCTGTTTGTACCAATTGATTACGTTCAATAGGTTTGCGTCTTTTCGTGAAGGGTGTATTGGAAGCTTCCCAAAAGTAATGGTCGCTATCAAAATAAGGAATATTGAGTTGGTTGGACAAGGCATCGCCTAACGTGGTGACACCCGAACCAGAGGCGCCAAAAATATGAATCTTCATAGATTTCAAAATTAATCAAAATCTAAATCTTGCATTTAAAGTGTTTGTTAAATCTCGCTTTTGTTTGGAACAATTAAGACAGGGCAAGCAGATTTTCTGGCCACATGTTCGGCAACACTACCCATTAAAAAGTGGTATAGACCAGTTCTGCCATGTGTACCAATCACAATCAACTCGGCACCCCACTCTTCAGCTTGTTGTAAAATACCATGACTTGCTGTATCCAAAACCGTTAGGTAAGTGGTAGCTATACCATGACCATATTTGCCTTCCATTTCCTTTAACAACATATGACTATTTTCTTCACTGTTGTCGTACATTTCCATAAAAACAGGAGCCAAGGTAAAATCGGGATTTACGGTAGTGGGTGCAGGCTCGATGATGTTTAATAAGGCTATTTCTGCATCAAATTTAGCCGCCATTTCATAGCCTGTTTTTGCTGCTTTTTCAGAACAAGTACTATTGTCTACAGCAATTAATATCTTTTTGAAGTTCATGATGCAAGCATTTAGATTTAATGATATAAAAATAACAAATTTTGGCCATAAATGTTTGGTTCTAATGGTTTATCATTATTTTTAGGGCATACATTTAGAATATGGAAATCTACCACATTTGTCGAGTTGCCGTAGCACCTTTAAGAAAAGAACCATCAGACCGGAGTGAGATTGTATCTCAATTACTTTTTGGAGATCGGGTTAAGGTTTTAGAAAAGACCGAGAAATGGTGTTTGGTGGTTACGCATCATGATCAATATCAGGCATGGATGGACCACAAACAGCTGGAACGGATTTCTGACCTACAGTTTGCCGATGATAATGGCTATGGTTATGTTACGCCAGTTCAGTTAGATAATACGTTGATTGCCAATAATGGAACGGCTTACTACTTAAGTCCGGGCAGTACCTTGCCTTATTTTGAAGATGGCTTTTGTTATTTGGGCGAACAGCGCTTTGAGGTAAAATCTACTCCGATCATCCCTAATCGCGCTAAGTTTAAAACCGAGGTAGAAAAGACGGCAAAGTTTTACGAAAATACACCTTACCTATGGGGAGGAAGAACTTTATTCGGGATAGACTGCTCTGGTTTTGTACAGATCGTTTATAAATTAAATGGGATTGAATTGAGAAGAGATGCCTCGCAACAGGCAGAACAAGGTGAGTTGGTAGATTTTTTAGCCGCTGCTACCTTGGGCGATTTAGCTTTCTTTGACAATGAAGAAGGAAAAATCACGCATGTGGGTTTAATGCTGAGCAATGATCAAATCATCCACTCGGCAGGTAAGGTAAGGATAGATCCAATAGATGACCAAGGCATTTATAATGCAGAGTTAGGCAGATATACCCATAAACTGAGGATCATCAAAAGGTTTGTTTAATGAGTTTTATGTTGTAAGTTTTATGAATAGTTTTCACTTTCAACTTAAAACTTACTACTCTCTATCCCATCAACTCTTTCATCAGCTTATCGAAATTGGCCTTAAGTTCGGCCAGTTCTTCTTCTACTTTGCTTAAGCGTTCTTCCAATCCGTTATTTGCTTTCGGACTTTCTTCTGCAATGTATTCTTCTTCCAAAGCTTCGATGTTACCTGAAAAAAGGTGCATGTAGCGGACCTCTTTTTGTCCTGGTTTGCGTGGGAGTTGTTTAATATAGGCAGGTTCTTCGTTGGCCAGCTTCTCTAATACCTGTTGTACTTCTTCTAAAGTCTCGAACTCATATAATCTTCCAGAATTGGTATTGATTTCGCCTGGGGTTTGTGGTCCACGTAAAAACAAAAGGCACATTACAGCAACTTCGGCAGGTAGAACCGGAAAAACAATGGCAAAATTATGTTTGTACTTGATGTTTCTGATCGACCCTCCCGTAGCTGTAGAGATCAATCCGGCAATCTTTAAAGCATTAAGTGCCGAAGTGATGGTAGAATCATCGTACTGTACTACAGGTTTACGAGATGTTTTTTGGTTACAGGCAGCCGCTAGGCCATTCAAAGTCATTGGGTAATAATCAGGTGTGGTTTTGCATTTTTCCATTAAGGCGCCCAATACTCTGATCTGTGCAGCATCTAATACAGGTAATTTCGTCGTGTCCATGTGTTAAAGGTAAATGATTTGCCCAAAATCTGAAATGAAAAGCAATATAATTTCGTATGGGATATGGAATTTATGGTAAAAAGTTATCTTTATTAAAACACTTGACCTGCTTTTATATGTCAAAATTTAAGATTTCCGTTCCTCAACCCTGTACCCAACCATGGGGCCAAATGCAACCTAGTAAAGATGGCCGTTTTTGTAGTTCCTGCGAAAAGGAAGTGATTGATTTCAGGGTATGGAGTACGGACGAACTTGTCGATTGGTTTAACAAGACCGATCGAAAGGTATGTGGGCATTTCAAGCCTTCGCAACTTGATGCCGTTCAAAAAGATCAAACTGCTCCAAGAACTTGGACAATTGGCTCCAAAATAATATTAGCTTCTTGTTTAACCCTGCTTACAAGTACTAAAGTTTGGTCAGCTGCGCAACTTAGATCTGGTGATGCCATTTATGAAGATAAAAATTATATCAAGAAAGCAGTGCCAATGCTTAAGCAGTCAACGGACACTTTAATGATCAAGGGTAGGGTTAAGGACAGTGAAGGTCAATTGGGTTTACCTAGTGTAACTGTGGCTATAAAAGGGACAACACAGCATGTTTCTACGGATGGGCTTGGTCGATTTAAACTTTCGGTTGAACAAAAGCAAGACAAAGAAATAATCTTTGTATTTACACTTCCTGGTTACTTCACAAAAGAGGTGATGGTCTCTTCAGAAAAATCACAAGATTTGAATGTAGAGTTGGTTGTGGATAAGGACAAATTTCTGATGGGAGAGGTGGTGATAGTGACCACTCGTAAACCTTCGTTATGGAAACGATTGGTGGAATTTATAAAAAACCCTTCTAAATCTCAGTAAATTCCCAAACCATTACTTTTCTGTCGTCACCTGTAGAAATCAGGTATTTTCCATCAGTAGACCAAATGATCTTGTTGATCGAGTGGGTATGGCCAATGCCAGCCTTTTCTAGGCTTAGGATCTTGTATAACTTGAAATTTGCTGCATCCCAAAGTTTAATGCTCTTATCCTGACTGCTGGTAGCAAAATAGGGTAGGCTAGGGTGGAAAGCTATATTGTAAATGGTAAACATGTGTGCAGGGATGGTCTGTAAAAGCTGGTAATGCGGCAATCCCCAAATTTTTAACTGTGCATCCCTACTGCCAGAAATCAGATAACTGTTTTTGGGATGATAAGCTAAAGAGGTTACAGGCAACGAATGTCCTTCCAAAGCTTGTTTTAAACTGTAATCGGCCAGGTTATAGATGCGGATCAAATGGTCTTTGCAGCCAAAAGCGATTTCGGATTCGTCTGGAGATACGGCAATGCAGCGCACGGTATCATAAGCAACTTGAAACCGATAGATTTCTTTAAAATCTACTAGCGACCATACAGCTACCGTACCATCTTCACCCGTTGTTAACAGTTCATTCTTCCCTTTAACAGTTTGGATATCAAAAATAGGTTTGGTATGTGCATTTACACGTGTAATAATGGTTTGCGTAGTTAGGTCGTACACACTAAAAGCACCGCTTCTTTCGCCTATAAAAAGTTGATTGTTATGTCGGTGTAAGCAGTAAACTGAACTTTGAACAGGTACTTTTACCTTTACAAAGGCCATTTCTTTTAAAGACCACTCTACTACGCCTTTGTCATTGCCTGCGCTCAAAAATAGCTCCGGCTCATCAGTGTTGGTCAAGGCATAAACTGGGTTTTGGTGTCCGGCAAATGTTTTATGGTGTTTGAGCATATTGAAGTTTAAAGTGAAAAGTTTAAAGTGAAAAGTTGAATAGTGGCAAACTTTTAACCTTTAACTTTTAACATGGTTTGTGTCTTTTTTCCAAATTTAAGGCAATATCTTGAATTGATATTCCCTTTTCCTTTAATAAGAACATCAAATGAAAAAGAAGATCTGATGCCTCGCCAATAAACTCTTCTTCAGTTTCTGCCAAAGCTGCGATGACGGTTTCTACACCTTCTTCACCTACTTTCTGGGCAATTTTGTTCAGTCCTTTTTGACGCATCTTATTGATGTATGAGTCCTCAATTGGGTTTTCATACCTATCATTAATGATGTTTTCTAACTCAAAAATAAAGTTCTGGTTATAATTGGTCTTGAAACAGCTTCTGCTTCCGGTATGGCAAGTCGGTCCAACAGGGCTAGCTTTAACCAATATGGTATCGTTGTCACAATCAATATGTATAGCTTTTACAAAGAGGAAATTGCCACTTTCTTCACCTTTGGTCCATAAACGGTTTTTAGAGCGAGAAAAGAAAGTTACTTTGCCCTCAGCCTGCGTTTTTTCAAAGGCTTCTGCATTCATGTAGCCCAACATCAAAACTTCCAAAGTTTTGTTGTCCTGTACAATTACAGGGATCAGACCATTTGTTTTCTCCCAATCGAGGGATGCGCTATCTATATTCATTTTGTTTGTTCTTTGGTAAATAATTAAGTGAAAAAAGTTGCGAGTTAGGAATTGCGGGTTGAAAGCGCTTAATACTCACATCTTTCTACAGCCTTACCGGGATATTGTGTTTTCTTAATTCGTGTTTGAGGTCTGGAATCAATATTTCACCGTAATGAAATACAGAAGCCGCCAATGCTGCATCAACACCAGCCTTTTGAAAAACTTCGGTAAAGTGCTCCATTTTTCCAGCTCCACCAGAAGCAATGATGGGGATGTTGACCATCTTGTTGATCTTTGCAAGTAGATTGCAATCAAAGCCCTGTTTGGTGCCATCATGGTCCATCGAAGTTAACAGGATCTCGCCAGCACCCAGTTCAGTTGCTCGTTTGATCCAGCTTTCTGTTTCTAATGCTGTAATCAGCCTACCACCATTTAAGTGTACGATATTTTTACCATCAATGTGTTTGGTGTCAACTGCCAAAACCACAAATTGTACCCCAAATGCCTTCGCCAAGTCCTCAATCAACTGTGGATTTTTAACTGCAGCCGAGTTGATACTGATTTTGTCGGCACCTGCATTTAACAGCGCTTCAGCATCTGCAATTTCGCTGATCCCCCCACCAATCGTAAAAGGGATGTTCAGTTGCCTGGCCACTGCTTTTACCATTTCAATCATGGTTTTACGTCGCTCATGCGTAGCTGTAATGTCTAAAAAAACAAGTTCATCCGCACCTTGTTGTGCATATTGTGCTGCCAATTCAACAGGGTCACCCGCATCACGTAAGTCAACAAAGTTGATGCCCTTTACCGTACGGCCATCTTTTACATCTAAACAAGGGATTATTCTTTTGCTCAACATGATCTTAGCTTATTTTTATTTAATTACCCTTTTTATTCTCCCAATACCTATTCCAGTTAAAATCATGCCGATAAGAAAAGTTGGTAAAAAAAGTAAAAATGAATATTCACCGGTTACAGACATTAATTTTGTAAAGTCACCACGGTAGGTAAACATATGAATTCCCCATAATAACATGCCAATGCTCAATAATGTCATTAATAAGCCAATAATAAGTAACCAATTGGATTTCATTTTTTGGCTAGATCGAGCTCAATGCCTTCAAATTCCATTCTTTGATCTCTTCAATAGAAATCCGCTCCTCATAGATCGCTTTTCCCACCACCACACTTCTAATGTCTAGTTTGGCCAGTTCTTTAATGTCGTCCATTGAACTTACACCACCAGAAGCAATTAATTTGATAAAAGGAGAGTGGTCTAACAGCTTCTTGTATAGATCAACTGCGGCACCCTCAAGTTTACCATCCTTGTTAATATCGGTACATAAGAAACGGAAGAAACCAAGTTGCAGACATTTGTCAACATAATCCATTAGTTTGATCGGAGAACTTTCCATCCAACCAGAGTACTTGATCACTTCGTCTAATACATCAATGGCAATCACAATCCTATTGGCATAACCTTCTTTTTTAACAAAGGCCTTGCTTAATTCGGGTAAAAAATCGGGGTTGCTGATCGCTTGTGTACCAACAATCACTCTATGTATGCCCGAATCCAAAAGATTGTTTACCTGGTCAATGGTTCTGATCCCACCACCATACTGCACCCGCATATCGGTCTTTTTGATGATGTCGAACAATGCTTTTTGATTGCTAAAATCTCCCTTAGCACCATTTAAGTCGATAATATGGATAAAATCTGTACCATTAGAGCGGTAACGTTCGATCATTTCTTGGATAGAAACATCGTACTCTGTTTTTTGGTTATAGTCACCTTCCCGTAGGCGGACAACTTTTCCATCTAAAATATCTATTGCAGGTATTATGTACATTTTATAAACTTAGGTTTGAGAAGTTTTTCAATAAAAGCTCTCCAGCTGCACCAGATTTTTCTGGGTGGAACTGAACGCCATAAAAATTATCTTTTTGTATCGCTGCCGAAAACCTGTTTCCATAATTAACGGAGGCAATATCAAAAATAGGGTTATATTCAATAAAATAAGAATGTACAAAGTAAAATTGTGTATGCAATTGAACATCCTTAAACAGCAAATTGTTTTTAAAATCTACAGTGTTCCATCCCATATGTGGGATTTTGATCCCCAAATCCTTATCAAAAAGTTTGGTTTGTAAAGGGATGATATTCAGTAGGTCAGCATTTCCCTCCTCCGAATGTGAGGTTAACAGCTGCATGCCTACGCAGATGCCCAATATAGGTTTTTTTAAAGCTTTGATGGCATTGACCAGTCCGGTTTGTTCCAGTTTGCGCATGGCTGCACCAGCATGCCCAACTCCTGGGATAATGATCCGTTCATATTTTCCCAAATCAGCTTCGGTATTGACCATGCCATAGGCAATGCTTTGCCGCTCCAATGCCGCAGTAAGAGAGAAGATGTTGCCTGCCCCGTAGTTTACAATGCCAACTTTTCCGGCAGATGTAGTGCTATCTTTTATATTGCTTTCTTCCATTCTTGTGTTTTCGTTAGCAAATGATTGTCAGTTTTTTATGGGTGCTGTAGCCCTGCTATTCGTTGCAATGTTTTTATTGGTCTTCGACAAGCTCAGACTGACAATAAAAACATTTCCACTGCTATCAGGTTTATTTTACAAAGTTTGTACTCCAAAGCCTCTCTGTCTTAAAGTACGTCCTTAGTTTATAAGTTGGCAGTTTTCCATTAACCAATTCAACAATTAAACCATCTTACAATACTCCCTTGGTGCTCGGTAAAACCAATTTTTCTGCATCTCTTTTAACGGCCATTTTAATTGCCTTGGCAAAAGCCTTAAAGATTGCTTCTATTTTATGGTGTTCGTTATCGCCTTCTGCTTTGATGTTCAGGTTGCATTTAGCGGCATCGCTAAAAGATTTAAAAAAGTGGAAGAACATCTCGGTAGGCATATCTCCAACCTTTTCACGTTTAAAATCAGCTTCCCAAACGATCCAGTTCCTTCCCCCAAAATCAATGGCTACCTGGGCCAAACAATCGTCCATGGGTAGGCAAAAGCCATAACGTTCAATCCCTAGTTTATTGCCCAAAGCCTGTGCAAAAGCTTCGCCTAGGGCAATGCCCGTATCTTCAATGGTATGGTGTTCGTCAATATGTAGGTCGCCTTTGGCCAATATGTCCAGGTCCATACTACCATGTCTGGCAATCTGGTCTAACATATGGTCGAAGAAATTTAAACCTGTTTCGATGTTTGCCTTGCCCGTCCCATCTAGGTCTAGGTTAATGGTAATGTCGGTTTCGTTTGTCTTCCGTTGGTGGCTTACCTTTCTTGCCCCAGCCCTTAAAAAAGTATAGATGTCTTCCCAGTTTCTGGTTTCTAACGCAATGATGTCGATTAGGGTTTCTGCTTTGGCCAAACCCTCGCCAGCACCTAAACTATCATTCTGACGTAGAAATATAGCTTTGGCACCCAGGTTTTTAGCAAGTAGTACATCATTTAATCGGTCGCCAATTACAAAAGAATGTTGGAGGTCGTATTCTTCACCAAAGTATTTGGTCAATAAACCAGTTTGGGGTTTACGTGTAGGGGCATTGTCTTTGGCAAAAGTTTTGTCGATCACCACTTCACTAAATACTACACCTTCATTGGCATAAGTATCGATCATAAAGTTATGCACTGGCCAAAAGTTCTCTTCAGGGTTTGATGGGGTACCTAATCCATCCTGATTGGTTACCATTACCAATTCAAAATCCAGTTCTCTGGCAATTTTGGAAAGGTAATACAATGCTCTTGGATAGAATTTCAGCTTGGCAAAACTATCTACCTGTTCGTCATCAGGTTCGATATTCAAAGTGCCATCACGGTCTATAAATAATATTTTTTTCATTTTTTTAAATTCTAATGAAGCTTAAAGCTTAAAATACGGTTGTTCGTTCATTGGTGTTTGATTGTCAATGGCTTTTGCCTTGTTGTCCAATTGCTCCATTGTTAGTCAAATCGGGGACTAAAAACTAATAACGAACCAACTACAACTTATAACTAACCACCCATTATCCTTATCAATTCTGTGTTTTCAGCCACTGTACCCACTGTAATTCTTAAACAGCCTTCACAAAGCGTTACTTTTGAGCGGTCGCGTACAATAATTCCTTTATCCATCAACGTATTATAGGTGTTTATAGCATCTTCAACTTCAACCAATATAAAGTTGGCATCTGATGGGTAGACTTTTTTGACCATAGGCAGTTGGGCCAATTCGGTACGCAGCCTTTCTCGCTCTGCAACTGTAATGGTGATCCATTGGTTAACCTGTTGGATGTTATTTAATGCAGCCAAGGCAAGGTCTTGTGTAGCTTGGTTGATGTTGTAAGGTGGTTTCACCTTGTTAAGGATATCGATAACAGGGCGTGAAGAAAAGGCCATGCCCAAACGCAAAGCGGCCAAACCCCAAGCTTTGGAGAAAGTTTGTAAGACCACTAGATTAGCATATTCTGTTAATTCTTGAATAAAAGTCTTCTGCTTCGCGAAATTGATGTAAGCTTCATCTATCACCACCAAGCCTTTGAAATTGGCTAGGATGGTCTCTATGTCAGCCCTGATAATGGAATTGCCAGTAGGGTTATTGGGCGAGCAGATGAAGATCAGTTTGGTGTTGGCATCAATGGTCTCTGCAATCTTTTCCAGATCTAATTGGAAGTTAGGCAAGAGGTCAACTTTTCTCACTTCAACATCGTTGATGTTGGCTGAAACCTCGTACATGCCATAGGTTGGTGGAAGGATAATGACATTGTCTTTGCCTGGGTTACAGAATGCTCGGTATAAAAGGTCGATTGCCTCATCGCTGCCATTGCCCAAAAATGTATTTTCAATCGGCACACCTTTGATCTTACTGATGGCGTCTTTCAGGTCTAACTGTAAGGGGTCAGGGTAACGGTTGTAGTTGGCTGGCAATGGAGAACCGAAACTGTTCTCATTGGCATCTAAAAATATACTCGCCTCGCCTTTAAACTCATCTCTAGCGGTAGAGTAGGGGCGTAGGGTTTTGATGTTTTCTCTTTGTAGGTCTTTAATATCCATTGCTCGAATTTAATCTAATGGTAATTGCGTTTTTATGTGCTTGTAGTCCTTCTGCAGTGGCCAATACCTCAACGGTTGGTCCAATGTTGTTTAAGCCCTTGGCTGTTAAATGTTGAAAAGTGATCTTCTTCAAAAAAGCATCAACTGAAATACCCGAAAAGGCTTTGGCAAAGCCACTTGTGGGTAACGTATGGTTGGTGCCAGAGGCATAATCGCCCGCACTTTCTGGAGTGAGGTTGCCTAAGAATACAGAGCCCGCATTGATAATCAACGGAATAAGTGGCTTAAAGTTTTCAGTTGCCAAAATGAGATGTTCAGGGGCATACTTATTGCTAAAATCCATCGCTGAGTCCAGATTTTCGGCATAAATGATGTAAGAATTGTCAATTGCCTTCGCTGCAATATCCTTTCTGGGAAGCTCAAGTAACTGTTTTTCAAGTGCTGAAATCGTTTCGCTTATGATTTGTGCTGAAGTAGCCACCAATATTGCCTGACTATCAGTTCCATGTTCTGCCTGTGCAAGAAGGTCGGCGGCAACAAATGATGGATTGGCAGTATCATCTGCAACCACCAAAACTTCTGATGGGCCTGCAGGCATATCTATGGCAATTGTATTTTGCACCTGTTTTTTGGCTTCGGTTACATAGCGGTTCCCTGGGCCAAAAATCTTGTCAACCTTAGGGATGCTTGCCGTACCGTAGGCCATTGCGGCCACGGCCTGCGCACCACCCACAAGATAGATTTTTTCGATGTTCAACAAGGTGGCCACATAAGCAATGTAGGTATTGATCTTGCCATCTTGCTGCGGTGGAGAGCAGACTACAATTTCTTTGCAACCTGCAATTTTTGCGGGTATGCCCAACATTAAAAAAGTACTGGGCAGTACGGCTGTTCCACCCGGAATGTATAATCCTACTTTTTCAATTGCCCTTGCTTCGCGCCAGCAGGTTACCCCTGGCATCGTCTCTATTTCTGCCTCTGTTTTGAGCTGGGCAGCATGGAAAGTATAGATGTTTTGGTAGGCTATATCAATGGCATTTTTTACTGGTGCTGGAATTGCCTTTGCCAGTTGTTCCAACTCATCTTTGCCGATAAAAAGCGTATTCAATTTAACCTTGTCAAACTGTTCGGCAAACGAAAATAGCGCGGCATCACCCTCAGCTTTTACCGTAGAAATGATGGTTTCTACCCTCGAAAAGATCAGCTTGTCATCTTCTGCCTGGCGTGAGCACAATTCCTCTATTTTTTGTTGAGTTAAATCTTTGTAATTATAGATTTTCAATTTGTTATGTTTTTAATTTAACTAATAGTTAATATAAAATATCATCTTTTTGCTAGGATTTAGCAATTTTAGGTAATGATTTTTTCAATTGGCATCACCACAATTCCTTGGGCACCTGCCAATTTAAGGCTGTTGATTTTTTCCCAAAAATCTTGCTCGGCTATTACAGAATGAACAGCAACCCAATCTTCTTCAAACAATGGAACTATGGTAGGACTTTTTACGCCTGGCAATAAATCTACCACCGCCTGTAGGTTCTTCTTCTCTACGTTTAAAACTACATATTTGGTGGCTTTTGCCCTTAGTACAGATTGGATCCGTTGCAAGAGTTCCAATACTTCTGGTGCCAGTTCAATACCTTTACTGCAGATCAATACGGCTTCAGAATCCATTACATTTTTAAATGGTTTTAGCCCGTTGCTCTTCAAGGTAGCGCCGGTAGAAACGATGTCAAATATGGCATCGCTTAAGCCCAGACCCGGACCAATCTCTACCGATCCAGAGATGTTTCTGATCTGTGCATTGACGTTGTTTGCTGAGAGGTATTTTTGGAGGATTACAGGGTAGGAAGTAGCAATAGCCTTGCCGTTCAATTGCGAAAGTTCGGTAATGTTATCGGTACTCTGGACAGCGATTTTCAAGGTGCATTTACCAAAGCCCAATTGTTGTAGATAAGATACATCTGCGCCGGCTTCGATGATTACGTTTTCGCCAACAATGCCCAAGTCTGCAATGCCATCCTGAACATATTCTGGAATGTCATCGTCCCTTAAAAACAAGATTTCTAATGGGAAATTAGTTACGGTTGATATTAATGAGCTTTTGTAGTTCTCGAAAGATAGGCCACAATTTTTAAGAATTTCTACTGATTTTTCGTTTAGCCTACCCGATTTTTGGATAGCAATCTTAAGTGTTTTCACTTGATATAAAATTAGGAATAAGAATATTGAATCTGTTTTAAAAACCGTTTTGCGTACAAAACATTAATCTATCTATCGCCACAATGGCGATGATGTAAATGTACGTGATGGTTTAAAACTTGGATCATATATTACTTTCTTTCCGTAATTTTGGCGAGAAGATGATGCAAATATAGCTTAGTAAATGTGAAATCAAAAAAATATGGCATTTAATTTGAAGTAGTTACATGATTTATCTTAGAAAAACTATCATCTAAACCAATAAAAAATTGAAGAAAACGCTACTCTTTTTCGCTTTATGTTTGCTTTTAAGTTCGTGTGGATGGTTTAATACAGAACCTGAAATAGCCACGGTGCTGACCAAACATTTCGATAATAAACTCTATAAAAAATTTGACACCGTTGCCTACGATCTTGTTTTTAACAAAAAACTGGACGAGTTGAGCAAAAAACTATCCAATCCTAAAGTAATTACCGCCTTTTACGATTCGCACCAGAACAATCCGATATTGATTACCCGTTTTTATACCAATGGTGGATTGGATAGTTTGAGAAGTTATATCGAAGCCAGCAAAGCTGATGGTTTTAATCCGGAAGCTTTTAAGGTAAATGAGTTGACAGACCTTTTGGGTACATTAAATGCCAATCAATTTAAAACGATCGAAGAAGTATATCCCGTAATTGCAGCGCTGGAAATTCGAACTGCAGATGCTTTGTTAAAATATCACAACGCCATCAGGTATGGAGCGGTAAACCCACGCAAAATATTTAACCGTTATTATATTGCCAACAAACGCCCCGATAGCTTGGCCATGGATTCGCTATTGAACAGCCAAGATATTTTCGCTGTTTTAAAAGATGCCCAGCAGACTTCAAAAAACTATTTAGCATTAAAGCAGGCTTTGGCTTTTTATCGTGATAGCCTAAAGACAGACAATAACCCCGCAATAAGATCCATCAAATTGAACATGGAGCGCATGCGTTGGCAGCTGCCCATGAAAACCGACGAGGTAGTTATGGTCAATATCCCCGATTTTTCTTTGACCTGGCTCGATAAACAAGATACCTTGACCCACATGAACGTTTGTGTAGGTAGTAAGAGAGAAGCTACCTATGCGGAAAAGATGAAGCTGTATCTAAAATCTGGTAGTTTAGATGATAAACCGAAGAACCATGAAACACCACAATTGTTCAGTGTTTTTAATGCCATACAGGTTAATCCGATCTGGAATATCCCTGTAAGTATTGCCCAGAGTGAAATCTATTATCAGGCCATCAAGGATCCTTATTATTTGTCGAACAACAACATCAAAGTCTACTTTAAAGGAAGATTGGTGAATGATCCAGATACCATCCAATGGAACAAATACTCGAGAGAGAAGCTCCCTTTTCAATTTAAACAAGGTTCTGGAGAAGGTAATGCGTTAGGTAAGTTCAAGTTTATTTTCGACAATAGTTCGAGCATCTACCTGCACGATACCAATAATAAGAATGGTTTTAGGTTGGCAAACAGGGCGATCAGCCATGGCTGTGTGCGTATCGAAAAACCATTGGAATTTGCCCAACTGATGGTAAAGAGCAAAAACCAGTACGATGACCTGCGCATGGAGGTAAACCTGCCTCCGCTTGATACCACAAGGATGTCATTGTACAAAAAGAAACTGGCCAAAAGAACAGATACGGTAAAAGTCTTTCAGTTAAAGCCAGCCTGGTTTGCCACCAGAAAGAATATCGCTGTCGTAATCGGTTATTATACCGCATGGGTTGAGCATGGAAAAGTTCAATTCAGACCTGATGTATACGATTATGACGGGACTTTATGGGAGGCCCTGAAAAAATATATGTAAAATAAATTCTTTCTACTAAGTTTTTAGTTAATAATACTTATCTTGTATTGAACTTTAAACTAAAGATATGAAAAGTGTTTATTACTATGGCCTGTTATGTACAGGTCTATTTTTTTCTTGCATTCAACATCCAAAAGTAGCTGGTGATGAAACACCAGATCGTGCTAAAGTTGAAAAGCTCATATTGACCGAATCGAAACTAGGTCTGCCTTTGATGCCGGTAAAGTCTATCTTGGCAAGTTTTGATAATTTTTGGGATTATTATACTCGAAATGTTGCTTTATATGAAGATTTTACCCCTTTAAATGCAAAAGGCGAGCAGATCAGCAAACAAAATTTCTTGAAAGAATTAGGCTCTGGACTTTATTTTCCTTTGGTGATCAATGCCACAGGTACTGAACTTGTTTATAGATTGGAAAAGATCACTCCAAAAGCAAATTCATTTATCGGTGCCTATATGAAACAATTTGCTAAAGAAGAATTGAAGTTTCATCAGATGAAGGGGAAGCCGATTCCTAATTTCAGTTTTACGGATGTGAATGGAAAAGTTTATACTCCCGCAAACATCAAAGGAAAAATTGTTTTGTTGAAATGTTGGTTTATTGGTTGCGTAGCCTGTGTTAAAGAAATGCCTGCATTGAATGAAATGGTGAAAAAATACAAAGACCGAAAAGATATCCTTTTTATCAGTTTGGCATCAGATTCTAAAAAGGAACTGCAACAGTTTTTAACGAGGATAACGTTTGATTATGCTACAGTTCCTAACCAAGGGACGTATATGAACGATAAGCTGAATGTAACCGCTTACCCGACCCATTTTTTGATCAATAAAGAAGGTATTTTGGTCGATGTATTACCAGATGAGGTTCAAGTGGCCAAAGCATTGGCTAAAGAACTTGAAAAGACAAAATAGTTTAGGCCTACAGTGCCACTTCCTTGCTTTTTCTGTACTTGGCCAAATTGATCAGCAGTACGCTTCCCAAAATCACCACCAGACCTAAAAGTTGGATGAGGGTAATCTTTTCGCTGGTAAAGCATAAGCTCAATAAAACGGCCACTACCGGATTGACATAAGCATAGGTACTTACCTGTGTTGCCGGACGAACTTTTAACAGCCAAACATAAGCGCTAAAAGCGGCAATCGAGCCAAAAATGATCAAGTAGATGATAGAAAGCCAGGCATCCAATGGGATGTGCTGCCAATTGAAATGTTTAAATTCTGAACTGAACAAACTGCCAGGTATAAAGGCAATACCTGCTGCGATCATCTGCCATGCCGTATTAACCGAAACAGAGCTATTAGAATCAGACTTGTATTTTGAATAAAGTGAGCCACCTGCCCATGCAATAGGGCCTAAGATCAACAAGATCATACCAACAATCTGTGTAGTGCTTTGGTTGGTGCTGAGGATGTGCAATAGCTGCTCGCCAAATAACAAGATCACACCAATAAAACCAACAATCAAGCCCGTAACCGTAGAGGTGCTGCTCAGGTTCTCTTTCCATTTAGGTTTATCCAAGATCACAAACCAAATGGCTGCAGAAGCCACCATAATGGCCACAAGTCCGCTTGGAATGAACTGTTCTACCCAGATCACAATTCCGTTTCCAACGCCTAACATCAAGATGCCACTTACTGCAGCATGTTTAATGGTCTGTTTGTTGAATATCTCCTTTCCGGTAAACTTGCACCAGGTGATTAGCAATAGGCCTGCTACGATAAATCTAAAAGTGCCCAATATAAATGGTGGGAACCCAGCAAGTGCTTTTTGGATGAAAAAATAGGTAGAGCCCCATACAACATAAACAATGGCAAAGGCTAGGTATACGATAATTAAAGGGGCTGGTTTTTTTACATTTGCCATAATAAGGGTTATTTAGTAGGGTTTTCGGGAATGATCAATTGTTGTTGTTCTTTAACCGTTTCGAGTACGATAGTGGTACGAACAGATAGGATGTTTGAGATTTTACTGAAAGAATCGCGCATTAAAGCCATTAATGAAGCAGAATCGGTTGTCCTTACCTTTACCAGGTAACAATCTTCGCCTGCAACAATATGTACCTCTTGTACTTCTTTGATCTGTGCCAGCTCATCTGCTGTAGTGGTACAGCCCACCGTATTTGAGGTACGCATAGAAATAAAAGCCAATAGTTTCAGGTCTACGGCAACAGGGTCGATCCTTGCGGTGTACTGCATGATTACGTTTTTCTGTTCCAGTTTTTTTACACGTTCCAGAACCGCCGATGGCGCCATCTCTAGTTCTTTGGCCATATGGATGTTCGATATCCGTGAATTTTCCTGCATCAACCTTAAAATGGCCAGATCAATTTTGTCTAAAGTCATGTTTTTTTTGGTTTTAATTCTATAAATCTATGTATTAAAAGAATAATATTCATAATTTATTAATTAAAAATGACTTTTATTCTATAATATGGAATTATTCAGTAGATAATACAGTCATTCATGTCAAATATCTATATTGATGTTTAAACATGTATTGTTCCTTTATAAGAATATAGGAGGCATATTAAGTAAGTTTTCATTTACCAATTCGCTATTTTCCATAATTTTTCTATCTTTGGTTTTTAATGAATTTCCTTTATCCGGGCTTTCTTTTTGCACTTTTAACGGTCGCTATCCCGGTCATTATCCATTTATTCAATTTCCGGAAATTTAAAAAAGTCTATTTCAGTAATGTTGCTTTCTTAAAAGAGGTTAAAGAGCAAAATTCTTCGAGAGAAAAACTTAAAAACCTATTGATCCTTTTATGTAGGATATTGGCCATTGTATTTTTGGTATTGGCTTTTGCGCGTCCATTTTTGCCTTCTGGCAGTAAGATAGACCAAAATAGAGGTAACATCGTCAGCATCTATATCGACAATTCTTACAGCATGGAAGCTGTAAACAAAGAAGGAAGTCTGTTAGATGAAGCCAAACGCAAGGCCAAAGAAATCGTAAAAGCGTTTCAGATCAATGATCGTTTTCAGTTGTTGACCAATGATTTTGAAGGCAAGCACCAAAGGCTGTTAAATGGAGACGAATTGCTACAGGCAGTAGATGAGGTGAAGATCTCTTCTGCGAGTCGTCGATTGCAACAGGTAATCAACAGGCAGCAAAGTGTTTTTACTGGGGCGAGTAACCGTTTTATCTATGTGATTTCAGATTTTCAGAATGGTTTTGCAGGTAATGAGCCTATTCAGGCCGACGGCAATACAAACCTATCCTTGGTAAAATTAAATGCCAACGACCTGCCAAATGTTGCAGTAGACAGTGTTTGGTTATTGTCGCCAGTTCATCAGGCCAATGCCACAGAAAAATTGGTCGTACAGTTGCGCAATTATGGAGATGAGGATGCCAAAAAAATCGCCGTAAAACTCAATATCAATGCCCAGCAAAAAGCGATCAGTAGCTTAAATGTTCCGGCAGGTAAAACCACAATTGATACACTTTCATACAGTGGCTTAGCCTTAGGCTGGCAAAAGGGAACCATCAGCATCAAAGATTTTCCGCTAACGTTCGATGATCAACTTAATTTTAGTTTTAAGGTCAGTGCAGAGCAAAAAGTGCTGAGCATTAATGGCAAGCAAGACGGTAAATACATCAAAGCCTTGTTTGGGGCGGATCCATATTTTAAGTTGACCGAAATGCCAGAGTCGAACATCAACTATGCCGCATTTTCTTCTTATAGCCTTATTGTTTTAAATGGTTTGGCCAACCCCTCTAGTGGTTTGGCACAAGAACTGAAAACTTATATTGCCAACGGTGGTGCGGTGGTGGTCTTTCCGGATCTAGATGCAGACGTGACGATTTACAGCCAATTTCTAACTGCATTGAACCTGCCTGCCATTACTACCTTAAATAAGGTGCCGGCTAAGGTAAGTAAGATCGAGTTGGGCCATCCCTTGTTTAAGGATGTGTTTGAGAGCTTGCCCCAAAACCTGGATCTGCCACAAGTGAACCGGTATTTGGATTTTAACGAAAGCAACAACAGCAATAAAGAAAACCTATTGCAGTTGCCAGCCAACAAACTATTTTTTGCCCGTTATACAATTGGCAATGGACAGGTTTATCTTTCGGCCACAGATCTGGAGAATGAAGACAGCAATTTTGCGAAACATCCTGTTTTTGTACCCTTAATGTATAAAATTGCCTTTGCAAGTGCCAAAGAGCAACCTATCTATTATACGGCAATGAAAGACAATGTATTGGAGAGCCAAAAGATCAATCTAGGTGCCAATCAATCTTTGAAACTAGTGGCTGATCAGTTTGAGGTGATACCAGAATTGCGCCAAACCAATGGTAAAACCTTGTTGTACATAGCAGACCAGGTAAAAAGAGCTGGTTTTTACGGTCTAAAAAAGGCAGATTCGACATTGGCCGTAGTGGCATTTAACGACAATAGAACAGAATCTGATATGCACTATACAGCGCAAACAGAGCTGCAGAAATTATTTGGTAAACAAGAGGTTGTGTTTTTAGATCCAAAATCTGACAGTATCGCCTCTGCTGTTTCCGCTAAAAATAATGGAACCGAGTTATGGAAACTTTGCCTAATTTTGAGCTTAGTTTTTATAGCGATTGAAATAGTATTGGTCCGATTTTATCCTATCCAAAAACCGAGCTTGCGAGCTCATTGATGCAAATAAATATATATAAGCTAATCAATAACATAAAAATTCATGAACCTCTTAGTTAAGGGAATTACCATTGCTGATCCTAACAGCGAGTTTAACCAGAAAACCTGCGACCTACGCGTTGAACAAGGAAAAATTACAGCCATTTCAGCACAATTGACCCCTCAAAAGGGCGAAACTGTGTTTGAAGCTAAAGGTGCTGTGCTTTCGCCCGGTTTTTTTGACCTGAACTGTATGATTGGTGATCCTGGTTTGGAAACCAAAGAAGATATCCAAACCGGAACTGCGGCCGCAAAGGCAGGTGGATTTACCGGACTGGCAGTTTTGCCCAATACCAAACCTGTAGTACAGTCTAAGGGCGAAGTAGAATATATCCTTAACCGAGCAAAAAACAACTTGGTTGATGTTTATCCGATAGGCGCAATTAGTCGTGATCTGGAAGGCAAGGAAATGGCGGAGCTGTTTGACATGAAAAATGCCGGAGCTGTTGCTTTTTCTGATGGTAGCAAAGCCATTAGTGATGATGGTTTTATGAGCCGTGCTTTACAATATGGTTTAGGATTTGGTGCCTTATTGATCGTTTATCCAGAAAACAAATCTATCGCTGGTAAAGCCCAAGTAAACGAAAGTAAGAACAATGTATTGTTGGGTATGAAAGGTGTTCCGGCATTGGCCGAAGAGATGCAAATCTCTAGGGACATATTTTTAGCGACCTATCACAATGCACCCATCCACATCAGTAACATCTCAACTGCAGGATCAGTTGCCCTGATCAAAAAGGCGAAAAAAGATGGGGTTAAAATTACCTGCGATGTAGCTGCACACCAACTGGTATTTACTGAAGAACTGTTGAACGATTTTGACAGCAATTATAAGGTTAAACCACCATTAAGAAGCAAAACTGATAACAAAGCATTGGTTGCCGGATTAAAGGATGGTACAATTGATGCCGTTTCATCGCAACATCGCCCGCACGAAATCGAATTTAAAGATGTAGAGTTTGAGATTGCAGCTTATGGCATCATCACCCTGCAAACCGTTCTACCTTTATTGTTGCAGGCAGGCTTGGACTCAGCATTGATTGCAGAGAAATTGGCCATTAATCCTAGAAAATTGCTTAACTTACCTATTCCTGTGATTGAAAAGGGAGCTGAAGCAAACTTTACGGTCTATAACCCAGCTCAGGAATGGTTATACAATGCATCAACTAATTTATCAAAATCAAGTAACTCGCCTTTGTTGGGCAAAACCCTAAAAGGAAAAGTACAATTGGTATACAACAACAAACAATATCAAACTTATGAATAGTAGTGTAGAACAAGCGTTAATTGCATCATTGGACCAATTTGCTGCTGCAAACGAAATAGACTCAATTGCAATTGAGCAAAGATTAGTTGAGGTTTTTGGAAAAGACATGAACTTCCTGGAGAAGGTTGCCGAATTTGACGAGGTTTTTGATGAACATCCGAAATTTGAAGAATTGAGGGAAGTGTATTTTGATCTGTTGATGATCAATTTCTTTACCAGTGATGTGAACAAACTGGAAGAAGATTACTTGGAATCGAAAGAATGGGAAAATATAGAAGAAGAGACCATTGAGCGTGGAACAGAATTATTGAACTTGTTGCTTTACATCAACGAATGTCATGATGAAGAGATCAAGCCAGGCTTGGAAGATTTCTTAAAAGAGTTTTTATTGGTTGAAGAAGACGAATTCCAAGATGAGTTCCATATCTATGAAGACCTGATCAGTAACCAACAATTGGCCGAAAGCAGTGTAGAAGATATCTGTAACAATGCCAATCTATTAGAACTGAGTGAAGAAATGGAAGATCTTTTTGTGCCTTTCATGACCTTCTTCTTACAGCCAAACACCAGTGAGGCCACACAGCAAGAACTAATTAAATTTAGCAGTAACAAAAGTTTTGATGTTGCAGTCTATACTTTAATTACTAACTTCAATAAAAATAGATAAACCAAAATCAAACTAAAATGGAAACAACAACTACAAAAGTGAATTTAAGAACCGAAGCCCTAAAAAACGGTGCTATTTGGGGTGCGATCAATCTGGTTATTTTCCTGGTAACCTGGTACCTGATGCCAAGTTTAATGAGTTCTTACGTCTATGTGGTAATAACTGCCGTAATAGGAATAACCTTGGCCGTATTTTTCTGTATTGACCTAAGAAAAAAAGCAGGTGGTTATTGGAGCTTTGGAGAAGCGCTTTGGCCTATTTTTGCGATGTTTTTAACAGCAATGGCTATCGTATATATATGTACGAACTTGTTTGGGAAATTTATTGATCCAACCTATCCAGTAAAGATGAAAGAACTTTCAATGGAGAAAATGGAATCGATGTACAAATCTATGGGTATGGCTGAAGACGACATGAATAAGGCCATACAGGCAGCTTCAGAAAGTTTGGACAAACAATTTACCCCAACATTTAGCCAAGCGGTTATTGGTTTTGGTATTGCGGCGATTTTCTATTTCATCTTTGCTTTGATCTTTGCTTTGATCTTCAAAAAAAGCAATCCTAATCCTTGGCAAGGGCAAGAAGACGAAAAGTTTGGGGTACAATAAACCCTAATTAATATAAATTTATCAACGTGCAGGTTTTATCATATAATTTGATGAAATTTGCACGTTTCTAATAATACGTCATTGCGAACGAAGGGCAGGGTAACGCTAAGTGTGGGGCAATCTAACTGAAAAGATTGCTTCGTCATTTCTCTCGTAAAGACGATAAGACTAAAAAATGGATATATCAGTTGTAGTACCTTTATATAACGAAGAAGAATCGCTCCCAGAACTCATTGCCTGGATAGACAAAGTAATGGTAGAGAACAATTTTTCTTATGAAGCCGTGTTTGTTGATGATGGCAGTACAGATACCTCATGGGCAGTACTTACAGCTTTAAAAGAAACTTATGGAAGTATCAAAGCCATAAAGTTTAGAAGGAACTATGGTAAATCTGCAGCATTGAATGTGGCTTTTGAAGCAGCACAAGGGGAGGTGATCATTACAATGGATGCCGACCTGCAAGATAGCCCAGACGAAATTCCGGAACTGTACAGAAGGATCATAGAAGAAAAATACGATATCGTTTCAGGTTGGAAAAAGAAAAGATATGATCCTATTACCAAAACTATCCCTACAAAATTGTTCAATGCCGCTACGCGTAAAATGAGTGGTATTAAACTGAACGATTTTAACTGTGGATTAAAAGCTTACCGTAAAGATGTGATCAAAACCATAGAAGTATATGGCGAAATGCACCGTTACATTCCTGTAATTGCCAAATGGGCCGGTTTTAGTAAGATCGGAGAACAGGTGGTAGAACATAGGGCCAGAAAATATGGAACAACCAAATTTGGCTTTAGCAGGTTCATCAATGGTTTTTTGGATCTGTTGTCTATCTTCTTTGTAGGTAAATTTGGCAAACGTCCCATGCACTTTTTTGGTTCCTTGGGTGTACTGAGCTTTTTGATTGGTAGTATCATGGCCATTTGGATGATTGCTGTAAAACTATACCATATCGCGGCTCATATTCCATACAAAAGAGAAATTACAGACCAACCCTTATTTTATATCGCATTGGTGGCGATCATTGTAGGTTCGCAAATGTTTTTAACAGGTTTTGTGGCAGAGTTGGTAACCCGTAATGCGCCAGAAAGAAACCAGTATTTAATAGAAAAAGAAATAATTTAATGTAAAATGGAAGAATAAGATGGAAGTGCTAAACTATCCACCTTCCATGATCCGTTTTATATTTTACATCCTCAAACATGTTTTTCTCCATCATCATTCCACTTTACAACCGCCCACAAGAAATTGATGAGCTATTGGCCACTTTGACCAAACAGACCTATACACAGTTTGAGGTTTTGGTGATTGAAGATGGTTCTGTAAATGATGCCAAAGAAATTGTGGCTTCTTATGCCGATCGATTGGATGTAAAATACTTCTTCAAGCCAAACGAAGGTCAGGGTTTTACCCGAAATTTTGGTTTTGAGCGGGCCAAGGGGGATTACTTTGTTATTTTTGATTCAGACTGCCTGATTCCGGAAGATTACCTGGAAATTGTCTCTGCCTATCTTTTCGAGCATCAATTAGATGCTTATGGAGGTCCAGATGCGGCACACCAGACCTTTACACCCGTGCAAAAAGCAATCAGTTATGCCATGACTTCGCCTTTTACCACAGGTGGGATCCGAGGTAACAAAAAACATGTGGGACAGTTTCATCCACGTAGTTTTAACATGGGTGTTTCCAGAAAAGTTTGGGAAAAAGTTGGTGGTTTTATCCTGACCCGTTTAGGAGAGGATATCGAATATAGTATCCGTATCCACGAAAATGGTTTTAAGATCGGTTTGATCCCAGCAGCCAAAGTTTATCACAAAAGAAGGACAAGTTTCTCGCAGTTTTATAAACAACTGCATTTTTTTGGTAGGGCGCGTATCAATATTTACAAACATTTTCCAAAAGAGCTGAAGCTGATCCACTTCTTCCCAGCGGTTGCCACCGTTGGAATGATGCTGACCGTATTGTTCAACATCTTTTATTGGCCTTTGGCCTATGTCTGCAATTTTATCGTAGGCCTATATTTTTTGTTGATATTTTTTCACGCATGGCAGGTCAACAAATCAATTAAAATTGCATTTTTGAGTGTCATTGCATCTTTTATCCAACTCACCGCCTATGGTTTGGGTTTTATACAAGATCTATTTAAAAGAGTAATATTTAAACAATCATGATAGATTATTTAAAAGAAAGTACGTTCGCCGTCAAAGATGTGATCATGCAGGCATGGAAAGTAACACGCGACAATTACTTTTCCATCGCCACCTTATGTTTTTTGATCTTCATTACGGCATCAACATCAACCTTTATGGCCTTTTTTATGGGCGAACTAAACGTTGGGATCAGGATCGTGATGTTGTTGATCTTTGTAATGAGTTATTGCATCGTAGAGCTTTGCTTGATCAAGTACATCTTTAGACTGTTGGACCACGAAAGTGAAGAAGACATTACCATTGTAGAAACACTGCCTACCAGAAGAGAGATCATCCGTTTTTTAATTGGAACCGTTTATTTTGGCCTGAGCATTTTCTTAGTGGGGATTTTATTAATGCCCGTGCTGTACATTTTAGATCTGATCTTGAAATTTGCAGTCAGTCAGGGCTTGATCGATAACTTTACCCAGGCCGGAAAGATTATTGTTAATATTGCAGTAGCCATTGCCATGTTAAGTATCTTTTTTACGTTCATCAGGATTGTTTTCTTTCCCTTCTTTATCATTGATAAACATTGCAAACCTTTCGAATCTATTAAGCTGAGCCTGGCCACTACAAAAGGCAACTTTATCAAACTGTTGTTTATCTTGGTTGGCCTTGTATTGGTACAGGCAGTTGTCTTTGGTTTCTTTTATGTGGTGGTATTAACAGGTTTCCGTTTGGTCAATTACTTTTTCGATTACGATATCAATCAATATGTTTCCTTAATTGTTGTTGTTTTTAGTTCGTTTGTCATTGTACCTTTTACAACAGCCTTTTTTGCCGTTGCCTACAGAAAGATCATGAGCGAATATAAAGGAGACGAGCATCCAGATATTATCCATAATATCGTTTAATGCGGTTTACTAACAACTAAAAACTGATAACTAACAACTGGAAACTAACAACTGGTAACTGAAAAAATGGGATTAAAAGCAGCACTAAGTAAACCATTTGCGGCATGGGTTGTAAAAGGCATCCGGAAGTGGAAAGAACACTCTTTAAAAGCGCAAGACCAAACTTTTCAATTGTTGTTAAAGTCTGCGGCAGCTACGGTTTTTGGTAAAGACCACAACTTTTCATCCATTAAAAATTACGAAGACTTTAAGGCCAATGTTCCAATAAGAGACTATGAAGGCTTAAGACCTTATATCGATAGGGTAGTTGCAGGAGAAAGAGATATTCTATGGAAAGGCAAACCAGCTTATTTTGCCAAAACCTCTGGCACTACCTCTGGCGTTAAATATATACCGATTTCAAAAGAATCAATGCCAGAACATATCAAAGCTGCCCGTAATGCCTTGTTGACCTATATCAACGAAACAGGCAAGACCAATTTTGTAAATGGCAAAATGATCTTTTTACAAGGTAGTCCGATCCTGACCAAAAAGAATGGGATCAATGTAGGCCGTTTATCTGGTATTGTAGCACATTTGGTGCCTGCTTATCTGCAAAAAAACAGATTACCATCTTATGCCACCAATTGTATAGAAGATTGGGAGGAAAAGGTTGATGCCATTGTTTCCGAAACACTACACCAAGACATGACCTTGATCTCTGGTATACCACCTTGGGTACAGATGTATTTTGACAAGTTGAGCGAAAAGACTGGCGGCAAGAAAATCAAGGATATCTTTAAGAACTTTAGCCTTTTTGTATATGGTGGGGTAAATTACGAACCTTATCGGGCTAAAATAGAAGCAAGCATTGGCAGAAAAGTAGATACCATTGAAACCTATCCAGCTTCAGAAGGATTTATCGCCTATCAAGATACACAAGAAGATAAAAGTCTGTTATTGCTGACAAAAGCCGGCATTTTCTACGAATTTATTCCTGCGGATGAGTACTATAATGAAAACCCTACACGTTTAAGTCTGGCAGAGGTAGAGCTAGAAAAGAACTATGCCCTGATCCTGAATACCAATGCGGGTTTATGGGGATATAGTATTGGCGATACGGTTAAATTTGTGTCTAAAGATCCTTATAAGATATTGGTAACAGGAAGGATCAAACATTTTATATCTGCCTTTGGCGAGCATGTGATTGGGGAAGAAGTAGAACATGCCATTTTATCGGTGGCCAATGAAGAAGGAGTAGAAATTACAGAATTTACCGTAGCCCCACAAGTAAATGCACCAGCAGGTGAACTGCCTTACCACGAGTGGTTTGTAGAATTTGCATCGGCGCCTAAAGACATGGCTGCATTTAGCGAAAAGGTAGACATGGCTTTGCAAAAGAAAAATATTTACTATTTTGACCTCATTGAAGGGAAGATCTTACAAAAACTGATCATCCGCTCTTTACAAAAAGATGCATTCGTGAACTATATGCGTGCAGAAGGTAAACTAGGTGGACAAAATAAAGTTCCAAGATTAAGCAACGATAGGAAAATTGCTGAGGTTTTAATACAATATGTGGTTTAACTTAAAACAGCAATATAACAATAGAACAATTGATCAATATTAAAAATATATCCATTTTAGGAAGTACAGGCTCCGTTGGGACCCAAGCATTAGAAGTAGTGCGTGCCAATCCTAATTTATACCGAATTGATGCTTTAACCGCACAGAACAATGCCGAACTGTTGATCCAACAGGCATTGGAGTTTAAGCCAGAAATGGTAGTGATTACTGCAGAAGAACACTATCAGACCGTAAAAAATGCATTGCCAGGTATACAAGTATTAAGTGGCGAAGATGCATTGATCGCTGCGGTACAATTGCCACAAACACAATTGGTACTCACTGCCATTATGGGCTCAGTAGGCCTAAAACCAACCATTGCTGCTATTGAAGCAAAAAAGGACATTGGTTTGGCCAATAAAGAGACTTTGGTAGTTGCGGGCGAATTGGTGATGAAATTGGCTGCATCACATGGTGTAAAGATCATTCCTGTCGATTCAGAGCATTCGGCCATCTTCCAATGCTTGGTAGGCGAAGAAAACAATCCCATTGAAAAAATATTTTTAACGGCGTCTGGTGGTCCGTTCAGAGGAAAAGACCTATCATTTCTGGCCAATGTAACCAAAAACGAAGCCTTAAAACATCCCAATTGGGTAATGGGGGCTAAGATCACCATCGACTCGGCCTCGTTGATGAACAAAGGCCTGGAAGCTATTGAGGCCAAATGGTTATTTGGGTTAACCACAGCACAGATCGAAGTAGTGGTACATCCACAATCCATTATCCACTCTATGGTACAGTTTACGGATGGATCGATTAAAGCACAATTGGGCCTGCCAGATATGAAACTGCCTATCCATTATGCATTGGCCTACCCGCAACGGGTAAACAGCAATTTTGAAAGATTTAACTTTTTAAACTATCCAGAATTGACATTTACGCAAGCAGATACAAAAAGTTTTCGTAACCTTGAGCTTGCCTTTACGGCAATGGAAAAAGGAGGTAACATGCCTTGTATCCTAAATGCGGCCAACGAAGTGGTGGTAGAAGCATTTCTGAAAGACAAAATAGGCTTTTTACAAATGAGTGAGGTGATTGAAAAATGTATGGAGCAAATGGATTTTATTGCGCAGCCTACACTCAATAATTATTTAGAAACCGACAAGCAGACACGTATATTTGCAAGTCAACACGTAACAAATTAAATTTTAATAAATCTAAGAACAATACACATACTACATATATGGACGGACTGATCATGGCGGGCCAGCTTTTGCTGGGATTATCGATACTAGTGATTTTACACGAATTAGGACATTTTTTAGCAGCTCGTGCTTTCGGGATCAAAGTTGAAAAATTCTATCTTTTCTTTGACGCTTGGGGATTTAAACTTTTTAGCTTTAAAGTTGGCGATACAGAGTACGGTGTAGGTTGGTTGCCATTGGGTGGTTATGTAAAGATTTCGGGTATGATCGATGAGTCGATGGATACCGAACAAATGGCATTGCCAGCAGAACCATGGGAATTTAGGTCGAAACCAGCTTGGCAACGTTTGATTGTAATGTTGGGCGGTATCATCGTAAATGTTATTGTAGGTATTGTGATCTTTTGGATGCTGACCTTTAAATATGGCGAAACCTATATTACAAACGACCAATTGGTAAATGGTGTAAATCCAGGTATCATAGGTAAAGAAATCGGACTTAAAAACGGTGATCGCATCTTGGCCATCAACGGACAAAAAGTTGTGCGTTTCGAAGAGCTGATCAGTTCTAAAGTTTTATTGGGAAGTCCTAAATTGACCATCTCTCGTGATGGAAAAGCGATAGACCTAAAAGTTCCAGAGAGTGTTTTAAATAGCATCAGTGAGCATGGGATTGAAGAATTTGTTACCCCTCGCTTCGTAGCAGAAAAAATATCAGGTGTTTATGATCCTGCCAAAGAAAAAAAATCAAAAAGCGTATTTGCCAAAATCAAAGAGTTTTTTGTAAAACCTAAACCGGTTGCTCCAGAACCTGCACCAGCTTTAGAGGCGGGAATTAAAGTGGGAGATAGTATCATTGCAATTAACCATAAACCCGTTCGTTTTTTAAATGATTTTACAGATGAAGTTGAAAAATCTGCTGGGAAAACAATTGCCATTGAGGTTCTGCGTAATGGAAGTCCATTAACTTTAAGTCCAAAAGTAAGCAAAGAAGGTACAATTGGTGTGGCCATTGGTCGTGGCAAATTACCAACCACCCATATTGATTATAGTTTCTTCGAATCGTTCTCTGTAGGTACAACCAAAGCATGGACAACCTTTGCCGACAATGGAAAAGGGATTTGGAAAATGATCACAGGTAAGGTAAGTGCCAGAAACATCAGCAGTCCTATCGGTATCGCAAAAGTATATGGTAGTGAATTTGATTGGGCAAACTTTTGGCGCTTAACAGGATTGATTTCAATGGCATTGGCCTTTATGAATTTATTACCCATCCCAGCTTTAGATGGTGGACATGTGGTATTTTTGATCATCGAGATGATCAAGGGTAAACCATTGGGCGATAAATTTATGGAACGTGCACAAGTAGTAGGTTTTGTGATCCTATTGAGTTTAATGGTATTTGCTTTTGGTAATGATATCCTGAAGTTGTTCAATAAATAGAAAAAATGAATTACTTTGAGCTCTATGAGCTGCCCGTTAGTTTTGATCCAGACCAACAATTGGTAAAACAGAAGTTTTATGAATTGAGTAAGAAGTTTCACCCAGACTTTTATATCAACGAGAGCGAAGAGAAACAACAAGAAGTATTAGAGCTTTCTACACTCAATAACAAGGCTTTTCAGGTTTTAAAAGACCCACAAAAACGATTACATTATATCCTTGAGTTGAAAGGCCAATTGGTAGAAGGAGAGAATTATGCCCTCCCTCAAAGCTTTTTGATGGACATGATGGATGTGAACGAAGCCTTGATGGAAATGGAGTTTGATGCTGATCCTACAAAACTGGAAGCCGTAACAAGTCAGACCGAACAGATTGCTAAAGAACTCGATAACGAATTAAAATCGCTCACCACAACTTTTGATCAGGGTGATGCAAATCAAGAAGAGATTTTAAAAGCAGTGAAAGATATTTATTACCGAAATAAATACCTGTGGCGAATCAAAGAAAGTCTAAAAAAGCTTGCAAAATAGCAATTGACCAATATTGCTTTTAAGGTTTGACAATAATTTATTGAAAATGTTTAAGATATGCTATCTTTTAATCATCTTGTTTTTATAGAAGTTGCTAAACATTTAAGCTTTACCAAAGCAAGCGAAATCCTATTTATCAGTCAGCCGGCCATTAGTAAACACATCCGAAACCTAGAAGAACATTACAAAACACCACTTTTCGAACGTAAAAAGGGAGCTGTATTGCTTACCGAAGCTGGTATTGTACTGCAGCAGCACCTGTTGACTGCAAGCGCATTGAGCAAACAGATCGAGTTCGAAATAGGTAGTATCCATAATAAACAATTGCTTAATGGCGAGCTGAAACTTGGTGCAAGTACAACCATTGCCTTGTATGTTATTCCGGCTGTACTTTCCGCATTCCGCAAGCAAAATACAGCAGTTAAGATCAGTTTGGTGAACCGAAATTCCGAGAATGTGATGGAGGCTTTGGTCCATCACGAAATTGACTTGGCCATTATTGAAGGAAAAGAGAAGATGGCAAACGTAAATAGTCAGTATTTCCTCACTGAAAAAGTAGTTCCGGTATGTGCCCCAAAAAGCTATCTGGCAGCAAAAAACAAATATACCATTGCAGAGCTTAAAGAAATCCCAATTTCGCTTAGAGAAAGAGGCTCTGGTACACTCGTTGCCATTGGACAAGCCTTGTCAAGCCACGACATCAAAATTGCCGACCTGAACGTTTGTATGAGGTTAGGTGGCACTGAAGCTTTAAAGAATTTTATTCTGGCCGATGACAGTTTAGGATTTCTACCTTTAAAAGCCGTAGCAAAAGAATTGGAAAGAGGAGACCTTGTACAGCTTGATATTGAAGACCTGAACATCGATCGGCATTTTTACTTTATCCAACGCATTGGTGAAGAAAACAGCGGAATCAACAAGGCGTTTATCAAATTTGCTAAAAATCATTATAACTTATTGTTATAGGTTATTCGAAAACGGTATTGGCTATATAATGTTTAACGCATTAATTTAGCCATATGATAACCGAACTTTTAAATATCGACGCTTCAGCTATAACCATTGATTATGAGCTGAACTGCAATGCTTGCCGTCATCCCTATAATAAATACCAACTGAACAGTTACTGTGTGCAATGTGGGAAATCGCCCATTGAAGTTCAATTCCAATTAAGCCCTTTAATTCCAAAAGAAGTGATCATCCAAGGCGAAAGGTCAATGTGGCGTTATGCCAAACTGTTGCCCTTGTTGCACCAAAGCAATAGGGTATCGCTAGGAGAGGGCTGGACTCCAATCCTGAACATGGATAGGACTGCCGATCGTTTGGGTTTGCTCAATTTACTGATCAAAGACGAATCTTTTAACCCTACTGGATCCTTTAAAGCAAGAGGTTTAAGTATGGCGGTATCAAAAGCCAAAGAGCTGGATGTAGAAGGTTGTATTGTGCCAACGGCCGGTAATGCAGGTGGAGCATTAAGTGCCTACTGTGCAAAAGCAGGCATGAAATCAATTGTGGTCATGCCCAGACATACCCCCGAAGCCTTTAAAAAAGAATGTAAGGCCTTTGGCGCAGAACTTGTTTTGGTTGATGGCTTGATCAACGACTGTGCAAAAGTGGTGGCCGAAATCAAAAAGGAACGCGATTATTTCGATATCTCTACCATGAAAGAACCCTACCGTTTAGAAGGTAAAAAAACTTTGGGTTATGAAATTGCTGAACAACTCAATTGGGAATTGCCGGATGTAATCCTATATCCAGCTGGTGGGGGTACAGGTTTGATCGGTATCTGGAAAGCTTTTAAAGAAATGCAGAAGATGGGTTGGGTTAAACAGATCCCCACAAAAATGATTGCCGTACAGGCAGAAAACTGCAGGCCACTTGTAGATACCTTTACGGGGTTACAAGCAAACTGTGGTACCTATAAAGGATCGCCAACTATTGCCAATGGTCTGGCCGTGCCACAACCTTTTGCAGAAAAGATGATGTTAGCGGTTTTGGAAGAATCTAAGGGTTTGGCATTGGCAATTTCGGAAGCAGAGATCAGTATGTGTGTAAAAGAGATTGCCGCAACAGAAGGCATGTTGGTGGCACCAGAAGGGGCAGCGTTATTGGCGGCCCTAAAGCGATTGTTAAAAAATGGCCAGATCCATACCACAGCAAAGGTACTTTTACTAAATACAGGCTCTTGCTATAAGTATTTGGACAGCTTCGAATTTTAACCGGCAGCACTAAGTTAGTAGATTGTAAAAAAGAAAGATACAACCATAATAAAAGATTGCTTTGTTTACTTTTACGGCAAAGTAGCTCGTATGACCTCATTAAACTTATTCAGAAAAGTAGCCGTTGCAGAAGGAATTTCCTATCTTTTATTATTGTTTATTGCCATGCCTTTAAAATATTTGGCAGATATGCCATTGGCCGTTAAGTATACGGGTTGGGCCCATGGACTGTTGTTTGTATTGTATGCAGCTTGTTTGGTGCTTGCCTGGCAAGAAACAAAATGGAAATTTGGTAAGGTTGTAATGATCTTTTTGGCTTCTTTATTGCCATTTGCTCCTTTTATTGTGGATAAAAAGCTCAAAGCAGAAGAACCCGCTTAAGCTGTAAACATTTCAAAATTACCTTTTCGTAGCTAAACGTATAGGCTTTGACTATATTTGTAGGCTATGGCCATTTTTCCTACCCAATATTCTACACTCTCTGCTGTTGCATTAAAAGATTTTTTATCCGAAAAATATGGCCTAGATGCCATCAACTGCAAATTGCTCATCCATAATGTAAGTGATACTTATCTCTTAGAAACTGCACGCGACAAATACATTTTTAAGATCTACAGAGATGCGCACCGTAAGCTTGAAGAGATCAAGGCCGAGGTAGAATTGTTGGATATTTACCAAGCCAATGGTGCTAAGGTTTCTTATCCTATCAAAGCGATGGATGGAGCACAGATCCAATCATTTAATGCAGCAGAAGGTATCAGATATGGGGTGCTGTTTACTTTCGCCAAAGGAGTGGTAGTACAAGATCTGACTGATGAACACCTGAAAACACTAGGCAGGGAAATGGCCCTTGTTCATCAGGTTTCCTCAACTGTAGTGCTTAAATACCCACGAAAAGAATTTACCATCGATACAATGTTATTGCAGCCCTTAGCTGTTTTTAAGCCTGCTTTCGAAGGCCTGGAAGAAGAATATGCTTATCTAACAACAGCGGTAGCTCAAGTAGTAATTGAAATAGAAAAACTTGAGCTTAGCAAATTTAGCTATGGATATTGTCACTACGACTTTTTACCAAAGAACTTCCATTTCGAAAATGAGAGAAGCCTCACTTTTTTCGATTTCGACTTTGCTGGGAAAGGATACCTCATCAACGATATTTCCTCATTTTATGTCCATTATTTTATGGAAGTATGGAGCGGTAAGCTGACCCAACAAGAAGCAGATCGAGCTTTTGCTGTATTTGTAGAAAGTTACCGTACTGTAAAACCTTTAAGTGAGGAAGAACTCAAAGCCATTCCTTATTTTGGTTTTGCGTTTTGGATCTTCTACCTCCGTTTCCAATATGAGAATTTCGACGATTGGTCAAGCATCTTCTTTGGTCCAAAATATCTAAAACAGCGAGTTGGAGTCATCAAGCAATGGATGGATTGGTATGTAAACCAAAGTCCAAATTCTTAAAATAATAGCTTTTTAACCTGTTTTTCGATTTACAGCCTAACTGTAACTAAAATTTTAGTGTTGTTTTATTCTACAATTGTAGAATAAATTCTATGTTTATAGAGTTTAACTGTAACACGAATGAAAACAATCAACTTTATTAAGCTATTATTGGCATTTATAACGGTGCAACTCTGCATCAACAATACCTATGGTCAGAGCAAAGATTTTTTAATGGGAAGGTATGATTACACCAGAGACACTTCATTGATCAAGGTGCCCACCCAATTTGCAAGAAACAATGTCTATGTAAAAAAGGAAACTTACAGGGCATTTGTAAAAATGAGAACAGCAGCGCTCCAAGCAGGTATCGATTTGCAGATCATTTCAGGTACCCGCTCATTTAAAGATCAATGCGCCAAATGGGAATCCAAATGGACTGCAAGTCAATTTGCCAATATCAAAGTGCCCCAACAAAAAGTGATTCAACTATTGAGGTGGTGGTCTATGCCAGGTACCTCCAGGCACCATTGGGGAACAGACCTCGATTTGAACAACATGAAACCAGCCTATTACCATACCCCTGCAGGTAAAAAACTATACAACTGGTTGCTCAACAATGCCCCAAAATTTGGTTTTGAACAACCTTTTAATGCCAATATGCCAAGTGGCTATCAAGAAGAGAAATGGCATTGGAGCTACGTACCTTTATCTAAAAACTATTTAAAGGCTTATGTAAAACAAATCAGTTATGCCGATATCAGTGGCTTTAAAGGAGCCCAAAATGCCAAAGACATAGAAGTGATCCGCAATTGGGTATTGGGCGTAAATCCACGCTGCAAATAATAAAATGATTTGTACTTAATTTAGTCTACCTTCACCAATAGGCAATTGGCCAAATTAATCCATTTTATTGGAAAAAATCTTTAATACCCTCATCGATAGTTTCATTGCAAACAAAGTTGGGATAGCAAATGACTTTTTAGATGCCCCACTTGCGGGTCATTTGAAAAACAACCTCATTAATTTATACAAAGACAAATTATTGCTGGCTGCCGGAACCGGCAATAAAAATACAGTTGTGCACAATAAGTTGGTAAGAAGCGATGTGATCTATTGGTTAGACCGACAACACAACGACCAACATGAAAATGCATTTTTTGAACTGATGGATAGCTTTGTGGCCCATTTAAACCTTACCTGTTATACTGGGATTACGGGTTACGAATTTCATTATACCCTTTACGAAGAGGGGAGTTTCTATCAAAAACACATTGATCAGTTTCAACAAAATGGAAGTAGGGCCTATTCGATGGTGATGTATCTCAATGCAGATTGGAAATTGGCCGATGGAGGAGAGTTGTGCATCTACCACGAAGATAGACGGCAGAACATTGCACCAGAAAATGGCAAATCGGTTTTTTTTAAAAGCACCGACCTCTTGCACGAAGTGTTGTTGACCCATGTACCCAGGATGAGCATTACAGGTTGGTTAAAAGTGGGTGGATGATCAATTGGATTTATAGATTTTTCCGTCCTTCATCACAAATACAACCGCATTTACCTTTTTGATATCTGTAGAAGGATCGCCCGTTACAGCAATCAGGTCGGCCAGCATCCCTTCGCGTAAACGGCCTATTTGATCGCCATAACCAAAAACGCCTGCATTTATAGCAGTAGCCGAGCGCAATACATCGATGGGTTTCATACCATATTCAACCATCAGTTCCATCTCGCGTCCGTTTGTTCCGTGTGTAAAAACACCAACATCACCACCCATTAAAATGACAACCCCACTTCGCATGGCTGCTGCAAAACTTTTCTTTTTGGCGGTGATCCTTGCTGGCTCTGGGTCTATACCTTTTTTCCAGCCATCGTATTGTAAGGTAGCATCGCTTGCCGCCAATGTAGGGCAAAATGCTACGCCTCGTTCTTTCATCAATTTAAAGATCTCCTCATCGCCCGCATCACCATGTTCAATGGTAGCTACGCCACCCATAACGGCTCTGCGCATGCCCTCTTTGGTCGAAGCATGGGCAACAGTTTGTCGACCACTGCTTTTGGCGATAGCGCTGGCCAGTGCAATGGCATCAATACTAAAAGTAGGGGCGGCCACACCGCCTAATCCCCAACGGTAATCGGCATACAGTTTGATCAGGTCGGCACCTTTGCCAATTTGGCTATACACCTCAGTACTCATCTCGTTCAAGTTGCCAACTTCTGCAGCACCTTGAGGTAGGTCGAGGTCTGCGTTTTTATAATTGGGCCCATAACTACCTTTGGCAACAATCGCTTTGGTAGCCACAATCATTCTTGGTCCTTTGATGATCCCTTTCTCTATGGCTTGTTTGAGGCCCACATCATCATAATCAGCACCCTCGGTTCCAAGATCCCTTACAGTTGTAAAACCTGCCAATAAGGTAGCTTGGGCATGCATTACGGCTCTTGCGGTTCGTTCGGCCCTGCTTTCTTTAACAACTTGGTCATTCCATGGTGTTTCATTATAAGGATGCAAAAACAAGTGCGAATGTCCTTCGATCAAACCCGGTAATAAGGTAGTTCCGGGCATTTCGATAACCTTTGTTTTGGCTGGTAGCTTAAAAGTCATGGCCCCAATCGCTTCAATCTTGTTACCCTTGATCAGCACCACCCAATTTTGGTGCATGTTTTCACCATCAAAAACCTGGGCAGGTTTTAACAAGTATAAAGAATCTTGTTGTGCAAAAGCAGTGGTGCAAAACAATAAAAAGAAGATGGCCGTCAAAGATTTCATTGAGGGAAGATAGGAAAAAGAAATAAAATCCAGAAGACCCTATCCGTTGATGAGCTGTAACATCGATAATACCATAAACTACCTTTATGTTAATTTAGAGCTAACATCAAATTTAACGGGCGTCGAGATATTTGATCTCGAAAATACCACGGTTTACCCAGTTAAATAGAAATGATGGATTCAAGAAGAGAATTTTTAAAGAAAGCGGCATTGTTATCAGGTAGCGCAGCAATGATGAACATGTTGCCATCAGTTATCCAAAAAGCATTGGCCATTAATCCAGTGCTTGGCAGTACTTTTTACGATGCAGAACACATTGTTTTTTTAATGCAGGAAAACCGCTCATTCGACCATCAATTAGGAACATTACAAGGGGTACGCGGATTTAATGATCCAAGGGCGATCAACCTGCCCGACAACAATAAGGTTTGGCTACAGACCAACAAAGAAGGCGAAACCTTTGGCCCTTTTCATTTGGATGTTAAAGATACCAAGGTAGCTTGGATGGGCTCTTTACCGCATGGATGGAGCGATCAGACCGATGCCATGAACAATGGTAAATACGACAAATGGCTCGACACCAAAAAAGCACGTAACAAAGCATATGCAAATATGCCTTTGACCATGGGTTATTGCGACCGTTCTGATTTCCCTTTTTACTACTCGCTAGCAGATGCTTTTACCGTTTGCGACCATAATTTCTGTTCGAGCATCACCGGTACACACCCAAACCGCCATTATTGGATGACGGGTACCGTACGTGATCGAAATGAAGTGGCCGCAATGGCACACTTGTGGAATGTAAGCAATTACGACTACCCAGAATTGGATTGGACCACTTATCCAGAGCGTTTAGAAGAAAATGGAGTTTCGTGGAAGGTTTACCAGAATGAGCTGAGCATGGGCTATGGACTAAAAGGAGAGGAGAGTGCTTGGTTGAGCAATTTCGGCACCAATGTACTAGAGTATTTTAAACAATATAATGTGCGCTTGCACGAAGGTGGTATCGCCAATCTGCAGACCAAAAGAGAAAATATCCTTAAACAGATTGCCGATCTTGAAAAACAACCTGTAGACGATAAAACAACACAAAGACTAACAGCCGCCAAAAAAGTATTGGCCAATATAGAAATCGCACAAGGCAAATACACCAAAGATAGTTTCGATAATTTATCAAAACACGACAAGGCCTTAAACGATAGAGCATTTACCACCAATGTAAATGATCCAGATTACCACGAACTAGATAGCCTGAAATACAACGATAAGGGTACAGAAAGAGAATTAAAAGTACCGAAAGGAGATGTCTTCCATCAGTTTAGGGCGGATGTAAAAAACGGAACTTTACCCACTGTTTCTTGGTTGATGCCACCTGCACATTTTTCAGACCATCCGGGGCAACCTTGGTTTGGACCTTGGTATGTGAGTGAGGCAATGGAGATTTTGTTGCAGAACCCAGAGGTATGGAAAAAGACAATCTTTATCATTACCTATGATGAGAATGATGGTTACTTTGATCACATGCCACCTTACGTAGTACCAAACCCTTACAAAGAAAATACAGGTAAAGTATCCTCAGGCATTGATCCAAAACTTGACTTTGTAACCAAGGCCCAACAGCACAATCCATCGGCCAACGAAAACAATATTAGAGAAAGTGCCATTGGACTAGGCTACAGAGTACCCATGATCATTGCTTCTCCGTGGACACGTGGTGGTTTTGTATGCTCAGAAATATTCGACCATACCTCATCATTACAGTTTTTAGAGAACTTTCTAGAAAAGAAACTGAACAAAAAAATCAAAGAAGAAAACATTACCCAATGGCGTCGTACCATTTGTGGGGATCTGAGTTCTGCATTTAGACCATATAATGGCGAAAAGATAAACAGTCCTGAGTTTTTGGATAGGAAAACCTTTATCGAAGGAATCCATCAGGCGCAGTTTAAACAAGTACCTGCAAACTTTAAAAAACTAACACCAGCAGAAGTTGAACAGATCAATAAAGACCAAATAACTTCACCCCATTTTCCGCAACAAGAAAAAGGGATCCGTTCGGCCTGCGCCTTACCTTACGAAATGTATGTAAATGCCAGTTTCAACAAAGAAAAGAAACAGGTAGCGCTTGCCTTTAAAGCAGGTAAGATTATTTTTGGAGATAAAGCTGTAGGGTCGCCGTTTAGGGTGTATGCAAGCAATCCTTATCAGCACGAAAAACTAAGGGCATGGGATTACAGTGTAGCCGCGGGCGATACCTTGACAGATGATTGGAACATCAACGATTTCGAGAATGGTAAATACCACCTAAAGGTTTATGGCCCGAATGGTTTCTTTAGAGAGTTTAAAGGGGATGCCAATAACCCTTTGCTACAGATTACCTGCGATCTGGAAAGAAGTAGACTCAATGCCACAAAAGCAACCGGAAATGTATTGGTTAGCATTGTAAATAAAGATAAGAAGTCGCACGCCATCAGCATTAACGACAATAGTTACAACACTGGTAATCAGACAAAAATTATTGCCGCAGGCACAAAAATGAGTGTGGTACTTAACCTCAGCAAAAACCATAACTGGTACGATTTCAGCATCAAGCTAAAAGACTACCACGATTTTGAAGAAAGATTTGCCGGACACGTTGAAACAGGCGAAGTAACTAAAACTGATCCGTTAATGGGCAGAATGGTTTGATAAAAAGAACTGACCGTTGTCATGTAATGTGGTTCGTGAGGACACGAACCACAAAAGATCAAAACAATAAGTTATTCCTCAATGTCCAATAATTGTTTAATAATTGGCTTATAGTTTTTGCCAATGGGCACTTGATTACCATTCTTTAAAAAGATCATGTTACCTTCCATGTAATGCACAAACTTTTTGTTCAAGATAAAAGACTTATGGATTCGAATAAAGGTATCACGAGGTAATTGCTCTTCAAAACTGCTTAGCGTTCTGGGTGTTAAAAGAAACTCAGTGTCGCCCCAAACCTTTACATAATTACCCAAACTTTCCAGATATTGGAGGTCGGCAAGTTTCACCAACACATGTCGTTTATCAGACTTGATCGAAATCTGTTCACCCTCATTGTTAGCGCCAGAAGAAGCATTTTCGGCCTTACTCTTCAGTTCGTGACTTTCTAACGCTCTGTTAACTGCCTTTAAAAAACGATCAAACCTAAAAGGTTTCAACAAGTAATCACAAACAGCAAGATCGAAACTTTCCAACGCATACTCCTCATAAGCAGAAGTGATGATCACCAATGGCTGATGTTTCAAGGTCCTTAAAAAATCCAGACCCGTAAGTTTAGGCATCCTGATGTCCAAAAAGATCAAGTCAATTTCGTTACTGCTTAAAAATTCGAAAGCCTCTGTTGCTCGGTAACATTGACCACATATTTCCAAAAAGGGAATATCCTTACTATATTCTAAGATCACCTCATGTGCCAAAGGTTCATCATCTATAATTAAACAACGTAAGCTCATGCTAATTTCAAATAGAGTACTGCCTTAAAAATAGTATTATTTGAGCTGATATCCAATGTATAGGCCTTTGGATATAGGAGTTCCAACCTTTTCTTTAAGTTATCCAAACCTATCCCAGGTTTTTGTTTAGTTTCTTCAGGTTCTATCGAATTTTCGCAAACAAACCTAAGTTCCTGATCAGTGCAGGTCAACGACAGATTTAGAAAAGCAACCTCTTCGGCAGGTTCAATGCCATGTTTAAAAGCATTTTCTACCAATACAATGAATAACAAAGGCGCTAGTTGTACCCGCTCATTTTCAATCTGTTTATTAAACCCCAACCGCAAAGGCTTTTTTAAACGGATTTGTTGCAGGTCGATATAATCTTCCAGGTATTTAAGCTCTTGCGCAATACTTACCCTGTCTTCCTGTCCTTTATAAATGGTATAACGCATCAATTCTGAAAGCTGTAGGATACTTTCAGAGGTTTTCTCAGACTTCTGCAAACTCAGGGCATACAGATTGTTTAAGGTATTGAAAAAGAAATGAGGATTGAGCTGTTGTTTCAATAGATCTAATTCCGTCTGCGATTTCTCCCTTTCCAAGCTCAGGATATGCGTATTCTGTTTGCCCCATTGCAAAGCCAGAACAATAGGCAAGCTTAAGGCAATGATCACCATGGCACCGAAACCATTCTCCAACAAGAAAGGGTTGAGCGAAAAAATGTCACGACCAAAAACCTGATTGATCGGCATCAAGATCAACAACTGCCCTACAATTGGGTATAATATCGCAACGGCAGCCAATGCACTTAAGATATAAAGCACCAATCCCTTTTGCTTTAATATTTTAGACACCAATATCCTGCTGTTCAATAAAAAGAACAGGTAACCTGCCAAGTACATCAATAAAAATTGGATCATGAACCCCATGAAAGTCCAGAAATGGGTAATTAACCTTGTAGGCACAAATACAAAACCTACCAACAGCCTATCTTTGGTATCATATTCTGGATTGCCAATACTCGATACCGCCATGGTCGAAATAATGAGTGCAAATAAGATAAGGCTCACCAGTACAGCATTCTCCAAACCTATTTTTTTGATCCATTTGATGTGTTGTACCCTCTTTACATAAAAATAATTGCCCAATAAAACTACTTCCAATAAGAAACTGCAAAGAGCAGCACCAATAAAGAGCATAGAATCATAACCAGAAAACAAGAAGATACTGGCCACCGTTAATAGGGGCAGCGCTACCAAAAACGAACCAACCCAGTACAGCAAAAACCTGCTTTTGTTAAAGTTGGCCAAACGATTAGGCTTATGCCAGGAAAAAACAAGCCCTGTAAGTTGTGTTGGTAGAAGAACCAATAACGTTGTAAGGTAGGTCGTCCAAGAAACGGCATCCTTTTCCTGCACCTGAAAGATACCAAACCACAACCACAGCCCCACAAAAGCCAAAAAATCGGTATACTTAAGTACAAACTTAGACAGACTAAAAGAAGTATTCATCATGTTAAAATAATAAAAGAACAACAAAAATGCGAAGCCACGAAATCTAAATGATGAAAGTAGCGATAATGATGATGAAAGGTTTATTGTCTTCAACGGGCTCAGACTAACATTAGTCATTGGTTCAATCGTTCATTAGTCATTGGTTCAATTGTTCATTGGTAAAATAACCCATCTTACATTTTCCCTCTTACGTCTTCCATCAAACTTTCCCGCCGTTCGTCACTATTTTCCTTTCCTTCATCACTTAAATTTATCCAGCCCAAGTCTGCGGCCTAATTTGCACCATCATAATAAAAATAAACATGGAAAGACTGATCATACAAAACCTTAGCAAAAACTATAACAATGGTGTAAAAGCACTCGATAATGTTTCTTTGGCCATTACTAACGGAATGTTTGGCCTGCTTGGACCCAATGGTGCGGGGAAATCGACCTTGATGCGTACGCTTGCTACCTTACAGTTACCTGATGCGGGTAAAATATTTTTTAACGGAAACGATGTGCTTCAAAATCCACAGCAGATGCGTGCACAATTGGGTTATCTGCCACAAGATTTTGGTGTGTATCCTAAAATATCGGCAATAGACCTGCTTAACCACATGGCCATTTTAAAAGGTTTGCAAAACAAGAACGAAAGGAACGAGCAAGTAAAGGCGCTGTTGCAACAGACCAATCTGTATGAAGTAAGGAAAAGGTCGGTAAGTACCTTTTCTGGCGGGATGAGACAACGCTTTGGGATCGCACAAGCTTTATTGGGCAACCCCCAATTGATCATAGTGGATGAACCAACTGCCGGATTAGATCCTTTAGAACGCAACCGCTTCCACGACCTGTTGAACGAAATTGGCGAACAAAGAGTGGTAATGCTCTCTACACATATTGTAGAAGACGTAAACGACCTTTGTCCAGAAACCGCCATTTTGGCCAATGGTAAATTGATCCTGCAAGGCAAACCAGCAGCGCTAACCGAAAAGTTAAAAGGACAGGTTTGGCGCAAGGAAATCGAAAAAGCCACCTTGAGCAATTACCAATCCTCATTTAATGTCATTTCTACAAGGATTGTTGCAGGTAAGATCCAAGTCTATGTATTGGCAGAACATAACCCAGGCGAAGGTTTCCAGCCGTTTTATCCTGGATTGGAAGAAGTGTATTTTGCTGCATTGTTTGGTGTGCAGAACAGAGCAAAGGAGGCCGCATCATGTTAAGTTCAATGCTGAAATTCGAGCTAAAATATCATTTTGGTCAGCTTTCTTATATTATCGCAGCGCTATTGTTTTTGGTGTTGGGTTGCTTTGCAGCCGTTCAGGGAGGTTTTGGAGGAAGCGAAATCCACAAAAATGCACCTTATGTAATCAACAATATCGTAGCGCTATTTTCTTTACTCTCCATTTTTGCTGGAACACTTTTTGGCGCCAATGTGGTGTTAAGAGATGTAATCTACAAAATGGACTCGGTGATATTCACTACCTCGGTTAAACGCTTTCCTTATTTTACCGTTAGGTTTTTGGGTTTGCTGATTGCCGTTTTTTCGCTATTGGTGATTACGGTGATTGGTATATGGATAGGAACATTTTTTGTAGATGGTAGTCTGTTAGGCCCATTTAAGCTGATCGATTACGTGTACCCTTTACTTATTTTTGGTCTGCCAAATGTGCTTTTTGCAACAAGTTTGATCTTTTGTACAGCCATTATCACCAAAAACGTTCGGGCCATTTATGCAGCAGGTGTTTTGTTGTACATTTTGTATATGGTGGCCTCTATTTTGGGTAATTCGCCATTATTGGCCAGCTCTGTAAAGACCAACGATCCAAGTATATTGCCCTTTTTGATCGATCCATTTGGTTTGGCTTCTTTCTTTAGCGATACAAGAAAATGGTCAGACCTGCAACGCAACCAACAACTCTTTCCCATTAAAGAAGTTTTCTTGGCCAATCGCCTGTTGTGGTTATCCTTTAGTGGTTTGGTCATAACCATCAGTTATCGGCTGTTTAACTTTAGGTTGCAGGCCCAAGGTCAAACCAAACAAAAAACAAAAGCCCAAAAGGAAATTAAAATAGTTGCATTTAAACATTTTAACGTTTCTCCAGCAGGTTTTGCTTATAACTTTGCCGCATTTAGGTCGCAATTTAAGTTAGAAGTGATCTCGCTATTCAAACATATCCCATTTATGGTGATGCTGTTGTTATGGATCTTCATTTTTGCTGTAGAACTGAAAGACTCCATTCTACATGGCCCGTATGGTATTAAATATTACCCAACAACAGCTGCGATCATCGAAGAGATGCGCTCCATGAAATTCGGATTGGTATTGCTTATATTTTATGCAGCAGAACTGATCGGTAGAGAAAGAACCGCCAACATCCAAGGGCTGGTCTACAGTACGCCCGTTAAGAATAGTGTATTATGGGGTGCCAAATGTTTAACCTTGGGTGTACTAGTACTTGTGTTGGTAACTGCAAATATTGGTATTGGCGTTTGCCTGCAGATATTTAATGGATATTTCGATATTGAGCTGCCCCAATACCTTTCGCTCTACTACTATAGTGCATTTCCGCTACTGCTGTTTATCATCCTGATTGTTTTTGTACAAAACCTAACCGCCAATAAATATGTAGGCATGATGTTGAGCATGGTGGTAGTTTTTCTATTTTTGTTTGCACCCAGACTTGGCATAGAACACTATCTTTTAAGGTTTGCTACCGTGCCTGATCTTCAGTTCTCGTCTTTTAACAACTTTGGGCATTATGCCAAGGCATTTGATTGGTACATGTTATATTGGACAGGTTTTGCAGTCATTCTTGCTGTATTGACCATTGGCATGTGGCAAAGTAGCACGCAACGCACATTTTTAGATCGTTTAAGATCCATACCTCAATCCATCTGGAGATCAAAATTTGTGGTGCTCGTTGGAGCCATCATCTGGGTCGCTTGTGGTGCATTTATTTACCAGCAGACCAATGTTATCGGCAAATATCAGAGCAAACAAACGGCACTCCAATGGAAGATCGATTATGAAAAGAAATACAAACGTTTTGCCGAACTGCCACAACTGATGGTTAAAAGCATTAAAACACAGGTAGACCTATTTACCGACGAAGGAAAATATCAGGTAAAAGGAACCTACCAGCTCAAAAATGAAAGTGGACAACCTATTACCAAGTTATGGATCAGTTTAAACCCTGCAGTTACCTATTTTGATATTGAAATTACCAATGCCGAAAAACAAGCGATAGACCAGACCTATAACCAACAATTCATTAACCTGAAAAGTCCATTACAGCCAGGTGCAGAACTAAAAATGGACTTCTCGTTTGAGATAGTCAGGTCTGGCTTTGTTCCTTTTGACAGCGAAAATTCTGTGGTGTCTAATGGTTCATACATCGAAATGGAGAAGTTTGTGCCACGTTTTGGCTACAACTATGGATTGGAGATTGAGGATGAACGATTAAGAAAAACAGCTGGATTACCTCCTTTCTCTATTGCCGAATCAACAGACCGAGATTACCATTTGGTTAATCTGGAAACTACCATTTCTACTGCTCCAGATCAACAAGTGGTTACCGTAGGTACATTGCAAAAATCGTGGACAGCTAATAACCGTCGCTATTTTACCTATCAAACCGACAAGCCTATCAGGTTTATGTTTGCATTGAGTTCGGCACGTTACCAAGTTAAAACAGAAAACCACAAAGGGATTACCCTACGTGTGTATTACCAAGCTGGGCACGAACAAAATGTAAAGACCATGTTTAGGGCCATTAAAGATGTCTTGGACTATGGGAGTGACAATTTTAGTCCTTATCCTTTAAAACAGTTCGCCTTAGCAGAGATCCCACAATACAAAGGAGCAGCAACAGCCTACATGGGCGTGGTTTTCAATGCAGAAAGGATCAATTACCTAACTGATTTTAGCGATGAAAATAAGGTAAACCAGAGTTATGCCATTACTACACACGAAGTAGCACACCAGTGGTGGGCAAATCAACTGGCACCTGTTGATGGACCAGGAGCCCCGATGTTGACAGAATCATTGGCCAAGTATACCGAGGCAGTGTTGTTAGAAAAGAACTTTGGTAAAATGTACCTGAGCAATTACCTAAAAGACGACAATAACATCTATTTCTTAAACCAAGATCCCAATGAAAAGGAATTTCCATTGGCACAGACTTATCAACAAAATCATGTACATTACCAAAAAGGAGGACTGGCAATGTATGCAGCAAAAGAAATCTTAGGAGAAGAAGCAGTGAACCAGACTTTACGCAATCTGATTGCGCAACATGAGAGTCCGAATCCAAAAGCCAAACCCGAAGACCTGATTGCAGCACTCTATCAATTGGCACCTGCCAACCAAAAAAAGTTTATAGACGATAGTTTTCATCAGGTAGTTACCTACCAACTGAACGTGCGGGTGCTGACCTGCAAAGCGATTGAAAATGGCAAGTACAAAGTAGACCTACAAGTCGGAGTGGCCGAGCATAAACAAGGTGTAGACAAACTGCTAAAGCCAGATATGGATATAGACTTGGCTTTTTTTGATCAAGCAGACTTAGATTGGAACAAAAATACCAAACCCATCTACTTCAAAAAGATCCGCTTTGATCAACAAGAAACAAAGTTGAGCATTGTATTGGATAAAAAACCAAAGGCCGTGGCTATTGACCCTTACGGCTACCTGTTGGATGGAAATTTGGCAGACAACATCCAGACCATTAAATAGACCAACCTCAACATACAAAAGCATAGGCGCTGAATACCTCAAATGGTAATCGGGGCCTATTGTTTTAAATAAGACTTCGCTTTTGTGTGGATTAACTAAAGGTTCTCTGCGTATTTTTTAAAATTGTTCAAGATAGATTGCCATCCACCTTGTTGCATTTCAATAGGGTTTTGGTCTTCAGCATCAAAAGTTTCAACAATAGCTGTTGTATCCCCGTTACTGGTAAAAGAGATTTTTACCGTTCTTCCATCAGCCATTACATAGGCAATCGTCTGGTGTTCTTCAACCGCGGTGTATACCCCCTCAAAGTCAAAGCTAAAACTACCATCTTTGGCGGCCATGGTGGTTTTAAACTTTCCATCTTTACGTAGGTCATTGTCGGCATAAGGTGCATGCCAATCATCAGAAGCATTGGTCCATTTGGTAATGTGTTCAGGATTGGTCCATGCCTCCCAAACAGTGGCGATTGGTGCATTTATAGTTGCTTGTACCGTAATGGCGGTTCTATTTTTAGTTTCCATATTTCAATGTTTAATCAATAACCTAAAGGTAAAGCAACTTTTTAAAACGCAGCAGGCTAAATGCGACATTTATAGGGGGCAAAACTGTCCTTTTTTAACCCCGTGTTAAGATTTGTAACTGAAATGGAAATTGTTGAAAATAAATTTGAGGAAGATGTCCGGAAACGTTGAACTTTAGCTACTATACCAAAAACAAAAGCATGAAAAAATTTTTATTACTGATCCGCGAGGACATTGCCCGCTTACAACAACTATCTGAACAAGAAATGGAACAAGACATTGCAGAAATGAATACCTGGGTTGAAGAATTGGCCAAACAGGATCTTTTTGTTAGCGGAGAACCCTTAGAAAATGAATCGAAACTGGTAGGGCAGGTTGCAACAGATGGACCATTCTTAGAAGCCAGAGAAGGTATTAGTGGTTACCTGATCATCATGGCCAAAGATCTGGAGCAAGCAGCAATGTTGGCTGGTCAATGTCCACATGTATTGCAGCAAAAGATAAGCATAGAAGTACGTTCGATCATGAACATTGAAAACTAAGCAATGATGAAGATATCTTATTTTGCAAGCCTGTTAATGGGCCTGCTTTTGCTATTGGGCTGCGCAGAAAAAAAAGACCCACAGACAGCAATTGCCAGCGCTAATCTTAAAACAGCAACCGCAATGTTCGATGCCTTTAACCAGCACGATTGGAACAAGATGGCGAGCTTTTATGCCGCAGATGCCAAATTTCTGGATCCGGCCTATGGCATAGATTGGGTAAAGAAAAACAAAACAGAGCTGATGGCCAATTATGCAGCAATGCAAAAGGTTTCGCCAGATATCAAAGACCAAATCAGCGCCATATTTGCGGGCGATGACAAAGTGAGTATACAGTTTACCTCTAGTGGCACAACCGAAGGGCATCAATGGACATTACCAATCAGCACCATTCTCACTTTCAAAGATGGAAAGATCATCAGTGATGCTACTTATTACGATAAGTAGGATATTTGTGGGCAATGGACAACGGAACTACAGCAATATTGGCCAAACTCTACCGAAATCATTTTGGTAAGCTGCTCAGTAACTTGATCTACCATACGGGAATCAAGGATATTGCCGTATGCGAAGATATTGTGCAAGAAGCTTTTGCCATTGCTGCCGAAAAATGGCCCCAAGAACTGCCAACGCATCCAGAAGCCTGGTTGTACAAGACCATTAGAAACATGGCCTATACCAGCCTAAAGAATGCAGACCGAAAACGCTTGTTTGAAGAAACCTACCAAATTGCCGATCTAGAGGTAGATAATGAACAACAGTTGCTCAAAGTGCTTTATGTATGTGTCGGATCTGCATTTTCGCCCAAGATCCAATTGGTGGTGGCCCTAAGGTATATCAATGGCCTTCAGGTAAAACGTATAGCAGCCTTGTTGGGTACAGATGAAGATACGATCTCTAAGATATTGTACCGTTGGCGGTCCCAAAGCAAAAACCACCAATGGAATTTTGACCAAGAAGTAGACTTTAACAACGAACCACAGTTAAAGATGGTACTCAAGATCGTGTATGTATTGTTTACCGAAGGATTTAGGCTCTCTGTAAAGGGAGCTCTTACCGATCAGGTCCTGTGCGAAGATGCGTTGAGTATTTTGCAGACCTTGATCAAGATGAAGGTAAAAGCAGCTGGCGAAGTGAAGGCCCTATATGCATTGATGCTCTATCATTTGGCACGGGCATGCTCAAGGCTCAATGATATAGACGAACTGGTAGAGCTGGCGCAGCAAGACCGATCCTGTTGGAACAAAGAAATGATTGCCGTAGCCAATACCTACCTATTGGAATCGAAAAGAGAAGCTCAAAAAGAGACTCCCTATCAGATTGAAGCAGCCATTGCCTACTTACATACCACTGCAGCAACATTCGACGCCATCAACTGGTCGCAGATCGCAGTGCTGTATGCCAAACTACAACAATTGAATCCTTCGCCGTTTACGTTGTTGAACCATGCTGCGGCCCTATACCTTGGTAAAAAACATGAAGACGCCATCCGCCTACTTGAACAATTGAGCGCCAACAAATTCTTTAAGAATCATCATTTGCTCCATTGTTTTTGGGCAAAAGTGTACAAAGACCAATATGAGCTTGCAAAAGCATTAAGGAGTTACCAGCAGGCCCTCCATTGTCAGGTTAGCCCATTAGAAGCACAGTTTATCCAAAAGAAAATTGCAGAGATCCACCTGTTAAATTAAGCCCTAGGTAAAGCCGCTTTTATTGGGGAGAAAAACTATTTCATTATTTGTGTGTGAAGAAACTTTTGGATATTTTGTGCTCAATTGTTAGTACATAACAAATTATAGCGAATGAACATCCAGACCCATAACATCAACGATACAGAAATTGCAGAGATAACCTCAGACCAAATCATCATCCAGAATGTTGAAGATGCCTTAGACCTGCTGGGGAATGTTTATTACCAAGGTTTCGATAGGATGATTCTCCACCAAAAGAACATCACTATAGACTTTTTCGACCTAAAGAATAAAATGGCGGGAGAGATCCTCCAAAAGTTTTCTACTTATCGTGTCCGTTTGGCCATTGTAGGCGATTTCTCAGCATTTACCAGCAAAAGTTTAAAAGACTTTATTTACGAAAGCAACAATGGAAAGCAGGTTAACTTTGTGGCTTCTGTTGAGGCAGCGGTAGCTGCATTAAAATAAAAAAGATACCTTCTATTCACCTAATGACCAAATCAAATGGCTTCAGACCAAAAATTTGTAGATTTTGTTTTAGAACAACTCGAAAATGTAGGAAACCTTAGCGCTAAAAAGATGTTCGGCGAATATGGTATCTATGCAGATGAGAAAATATTCGCATTGATCTGCGACAATAAGCTGTTCATCAAACCAACCGAAGCCGGACGGACATTTATTGGCGAGGTGGTGGAAGCTCCTCCATACACTGGTGCCAAACCGAGTTTTTTAATTGAAGACAAAATTGAAGACCGTGAATGGTTAAGCGAATTGGTAAGGGTTACGGTAAAAGAATTGCCTATGCCGAAGCCAAAGAAGAAGAAATAGGGTAGAAAAGTTAAGTAGTTCAAAATCTTTAATAGACTACGAGTAATTAGTGTATAAAAACTAAGAATTAATACAATTGAACGAACATCAATCGAGACTTTGGAACAGGATGCTTAAATCAATTAATGATTTTCGTGAAGGAAATCTTCATTATTTTGATTTGATTGGTGAATTAGAAGGAGCTTTACATGCTGGCGAGTTTAAAGACCAAGAGCTAATTGAGCAGTGGTATGAATATTGGGCTCCTTTAGAGATTTTAAATGCTACTAAAGGAGATAGCGTCACTATTGAAAATGCCGATAAATACTTGCTGGAAATGGAAGTTTTTTTAAAGGGTAAATTATGAAAAATTTTACTTTTAATCCTTTTAAACTGTATCTATTCTGGATAATCCTATGTTTAGTATTTGTATTAGTTATTCCATTTTTAAGTGCTAATGAACATTCTAGTGCACAGATTCCATTTGCATTAGGGACTTACGCTTTGATTAGTTTAGTTTGTGGAATTTTTGCTATAAGTATTTTGAACATGTTTCTTTTCAGAAACTGGGTTAGTAAATTTTGGTATATCAATTTTCCTATAACCATACTTACGGGAGGTATTATCATATATTTTTTTATAAAAATGATTACTTTATAAAATGAATAATAATTCTGTTTTAAATCATTGATGGAGAGTTTCTAATTTCAGCAAATAAGGCCGGATTGATTTCTTTTGGTAAAGCAGTTTCTTCCATTAGCGCAAGATGCTGTTCCTACAAATTATCATTTACATCTTGATGAATATAATGCTCTTAAGGCTGGGTCAATAGAGTTGATAATTAAAAAAATAGATTCTTGGAAAACTCATTACTTTCTCTTTAGGCTTTCTACAATCCGATCTACCCATTCATGATCAGGATATTGACTAAGGTCTATATCGGGTTGTATGCCCTTTTGATCAATCGGATGTTGATCTACCCAAAAAGATTTTGTAGTAGGCCTTAAATATCCATAGCCCTTACAGGTCAGTTTTTCAGGTTCGTATAGTTCGCTATAATCTAAAGTACCAGCAGTATGACCTCCATAAACCTTAACCTTTTTGCTTGATTTAACTAGGATTAAAAGATACTCTGTACTACTGGCGCAATTTTCGTTGGTAATGAAAATTACTGTTTCTGGATAGGTATATTTTTCCTTTAGTGCTATCCTTAGCGAATCCCTTTGAACAAATGCACCGGGGTTAGCCATCAGTTTAGGCAACATGTTTTGATAATGGCTTGAACCTTCTTTGGCAGACTGCTGGTATCTTTTGATCATTTGAGGTGTTGAATAGACGTAATCTCCCGGTAACACGATCGGTTGTTGGTAGGTAAACCTTGCTAAAGATCCAAAAGAGCTATTTCCACCTTGATTATTCCTAAGGTCAACAATTAAATGTTTGGTCTTGTTGGCATTGAGTGCGGGTAAGATTTGATGAACAATCAGTGAGTCAAATTTTGTCGCGTTCATGTTAAACTCTGGAATACCTATATAATAGATAGCTGAAGAAATAGCTTTGTACCTAAACTTTTTGTTATAAGCATACTCGGAAAGTACCAATGGTTGATGTTGTTGTTTGGTATTTACTTTTTCCCAAATCCCATTTGGTTCTAACAACAAATTTTTTAACCGGCGACCACGAAGCAGATCGGTGGTTAAAGCTCCAGTATATTTCCTGATCCTGAATGTATTGCTATCACCATATAGATCAAAATAGATATTCCCTTTTTGAAGTATGCTATCTTTAGTTTGGATAATATAGGCCCTATAAACAGGGGTTTTGTTAAGTGTTGCAGAAATTATTTTAACGGTAAGCGAATCACTAATCCTACGCCAAGTACCCATTAATTGATTTTGCTGCTGAACAGATTCTTTAGTGTTGGGGAGATTTAATTTAAGGATTTGTTGGGGTTTTGATTTCCAATCGGTAAAAATAAGGTGGTTATCCTTAAAAAAATGCAGATAACTTTCTATGATATAAAAACATTGAACTCTATCTGTTGTAGCGAGCGATTTGGTCAAAGCAGTTTGCTTTACTTTTGTATAATTGGACAAGTTTTCGCCTTTTGTCTTCAATTGATATCCAGGATAGTTGTTCTCTACGTCTAAAATCACCTCTTTTAATACGGATGCGCAATTGCAATCTTCTTTCTCTTGCGAAAAAGCGATGGGATGGATGCCTATCCAGATCAATAAACTAACACATATTTTTATCTTGCTCATACTTATCAGGTTTATCACAAGACGAGTAGATGATGGAGATAGTTGCATAGGAATGGAGGCGAAGGAATATGTTAGTTTCGGGAAGCCCTAGATAGCATCTATGAATCTTATAAATTAATAAATGACAATCTTTAACCTATGCACTGCAAGATTAAAGATTAATTGAAAACCCTTCTTAATTCCTTAATGTTTAATCACACTCAAAGAATTATCAATGCAAAAAAAGCCACTTATCTTTAAGTGGCTTTTCCATTCAGTTTGAAGTTTCTCTATCACTGTTTTAAATAATGCAGCCCTACACAACCCGATTTAAAAATCTTTACATCAACCAGTTTTAATTTTATCTTTTCTTGGAGTGGAAGGCCTTCTAACAAGCGTTTTCCCTCGCCAGCAATAATCGGGTGTATCACAAAATAATATTCATCAACCAAGCCCAATGCCATCAATTGCGAACGTAGGCTAACCCCGCCAATTGAAATCTTTTTGCCAGGCTCTTGTTTCAGTTTAAGTATTTCTTCTGCCAGATGGTCTCGAACAATACGGGTATTGCCATCAGCATTTTCCAATGTTTGAGAAAAAACAATTTTGTCGATAGCGGTGAGTTTTTCAGCAAATTCATTCTGCGCTTTTGTGCCCGATTGTGATTTTGCAACATCAGGCCAATAAGGTACCATTAACTCGTAGGTTTTACGGCCATAAACGATGAGGTCAACATCCTGCATTTGATAGGTAAAGTAATCATAGATTTCCTCATCAGGCGTAGCGTTGGTATGGTCGCAGTTGCCATCAATACTGATGTTCATCCCATAAATTACATTTCTCATATACAGGTTTTTAGGTAACTATCAAATTTAAGGTCTGGTGATTAGCATTGCAAGGTCAATGCGCGACAAAAAAAAGAGGCATTTAGGCCAAAGCGAATTGTCAACCAATACTTTTAATTTAGTCCTATGATTTTCTTGATCCTGTTCAGGTTTTCTTCACTATAACCATCAAACCGTTCTACAATTATTCCATTTTTGTCAATCAGAAAAGAAGTCGGCATGGCTTGCACATCGTACAGTGTTTTGATCTTTCCAGCCATGCCAGCCATATCCGAAACGTTATACCATTTGATCCCATCCTGTTTGGCTGCAAGTTCCCATTCCTTTCTATTCACATCTAAAGAAAAATTAACAATATGCAACGATTTGGATAACAGCTCATAATTTTTACTAATTTCTCTGTTTTCTATCCTGCAGGGGACGCAACCGAAACTTCCAAAAGCTAGATAAATGTATTTGTCCTTTAGGGTTGAAAGTTGAAATGGTTCCCCATTGATGCCAACAGCACTAAAATCGAGGTATTTGTGTCCTTTTTTGGCCAAAATCTCTTTGGCATAGATACTTAAGGCTTTGGCCTTATCCGTTGCCTTCAATTGATGGGTTAAGCTGTTGAACAATAGCAGTACCGAATCTTTGGGTATTGCTTTTCGGTTTCTATAAACGATATCCAAACCCAGATAAGAGTTGATGTTTCTCTTGCCAAAGGCCACATAAACATTTTGATAGGCATCAATGGCTGCATTAAAAGTTTTGACCATCTGTTTGCGCTGTGTGGTATCTTGATAGAGTTTCTTGTTAAGGCTGTCGTAAAGTGGCGTATACACTTTTTCATAAGGGCGTAACAATCGGTCCAGTTCAGTCTGTAGGCTTTGTTCTTTTCCCCCGCTGGTAATGCTGTTTAATTTCATGTCCTTTAAAGGCGAGCTAAAGTTCATGCGCACGTTTTCTACCTGTATGGTGGTGTATTCTTCACCACACCTTAGCCAACAAGTTGTAGGTTCATCTACATGGCCTGTTAACACAAACTTGCCATTGATGACCTGGGCCGAATCGATGGTCTTTGCCTTGTCGATGTCGTGAAGCTTAACAATTGTTCCATCTTTTGCGCCGTTAAGCTGCCCATGAATGGTAAACTGGGCAATTTTTTGCTGAGCGAAAGTGCTTATGCTGTGCAAAAGTATAGCGCATAGCAGAGCCACCTTCCATGGTTTTTGGAAATTTTTCATGTTGATCTAATTAAGTTAGCGTTTGGTTATTTTGATTTTACAAATATGACACCTTTACTGGCCCGCTTGCCCCAGGTTTTGATGGCAGTTGAATCATTGTTGCTATGTACCCCAATAATGGGTCGTTTGGCCAAGATAAATGTTAACTGTTTTTTATGTTGCAATGCCTTTCGAAGTTCTTTAGGCGAAAAGATTTCATTTTCGATCGCATAAATGCCTTCAAAAGATTTGCTTTTACTATTCGATTGGTTAGGTACAAGATTGATTTTAACCGTATCTGTTCTGGCATCGATGTAGATGTTAGAATCGACCTTTTTTGCAACAAGTCTTTTGTCTGCCTTTTTAATTTGAGTTAGATCTGATGGTAACTTTTCTAGAGAAAGGCTTGGGCCGATATTTTGTTTGGGTTGCGCATTTGGTATTTCTATGGGCTTGTACACCTTTCTCGGCTCACTTTTAAAGCCAACAAGCAAACTCAACAAAGCCAATATCGGTAAGAACAACAGGTAGCTGAATAGCTGTATGGCTTTTGGTTTTTCTTTGTTCATCATGATCACTCTTTCCTTGATTTTTGATGAAAAGAAGGCATTTGCAGGCAGATTGGCCATGGGCTTTTGGCTATATAAAAGTAGGCTCAATTGATAACCTTTAACATCCACACCTGTGGCTAGGGTAGCTTGATCTGCAAGGAACTCTAGATTGAGTTTTACCTGTCGGTTAAAGATATACACCAATGGATTGATCCAGAGTAGGGCAGTAAGCAGTTCTGAAGCCAAAACATCAATTGTATGCAACTGTTGGGCATGTGCCTGTTCATGTATCCTAATTTCGCGGTTGCACTCCTGATCATCGTTTTGGATGGGTAGCATAATGAAGTTGAAAAAAGAAAATGGAGCACTGGTCGATTTCGGCTCACAATAAATGAAACCATCTACTTTTCTCCTCGTACTGTTGGCAATCAGTTTGCCGATTTTCCATAACCTCAACATAAAATTGAGTAACAATACTAAGATCACTAAGCTATATAAACTTATACCAATGAATAAATAATTGATAGGAGTGGAGTTGGATTTTGGAGCAGAGTTTACCTGTTCAAAATCGACTGTGCCATCAATAGGCATTACAGATTTTGATGCTTTATCTGCAAAAATTGGTTTTTGATGTTCAACAACCTTTGGTAAAAAATCTATTGTTGCTAAAGCCGGACTTAAGGGGAGCAAAAAACTGACAACAATGCTAAGCATTAGCAATAGCCTATTGGTTTTTAAAAACTTGTGTCGTCGTAAACCTAAATAGTAAAAAAGGAAAACCACCGAAAAAACGATGTTTACTTTAAAGAAATAGACGACCAGATTTTCCATAGCTATTTATTTTTCTTTTCTATCAGCTCCATGATCTCTTTTAGTTCTGCTACCGAAATCTCTTCTTGTTCTGCAAAAAAGGTAACCGCATTTTTGATTGAGTTACCAAATAAGCCTGCCAACAGTGGCTTTACAAAGGTATTGGTGTATTCTTTCTTCGAGATGGCGGCAGAGTAACGATGGGTAGAACCAAAATCTTCAATCTTTAAAAAACCTTTTTCAGCCAGCCTTCTCATCATGGTCGATACGGTACTGATGTGTGGTTTTGGATCTGGAAGCGCTTCTCTAACCTCTTTGGCAAAAACATGCTTCTTATCCCAAGTGATTTGCATTAAGGCTTCCTCTTTTTCGCTAAGTCTACGTTTCATGATACAATGATATAATTAATTTTGTAATTATTCAACTACAATTGTAATTTAATGAAAATAATTTCATCAAGCACAGCAAAAGACGACTGAAAATAAGGGTAGAAATGCTATGAGTAGGCGATTTGAGTAATTTACTTTTGGAAATTTAATTTTCACTTGTAGCCTCAAACCCATATCGTATGGCCGTTTCAAGTACATCGATGTTGATGTCCTTTAGTTTTTTGAACCGAATGCAATATCCGGTTACATTGGCCTTCCCTAAATCTTTTCCAAATGTTTGGGCCAAGTAGGTCTTATCCTCGATGCCAAGGATATAGATAGAGATTCCAGTTGTGTTTGCACTCATCCCAATCTGAAAAAAATCTCTGGTTTTTCCATCGGCATATTTGATCGTGTAAAAGCCATATCCAATCGTAGGGTTGCTGATCGTTTTATTTTCAGCGTTTTTACCCTCATCGAACCATAATCTACATGTCGGTAATACTTGAAGGATAAGCTGATGTAACTGCTGCATGTCACTCAGCTTAGGTTCAGGCTGGCTAGTGATGTATGCTTTGATCTGTTCTTGTATGTCCATATAAAATGGTAAATTATGGGTTAGCAGCTTTGCCTTTTCAAACCTCGTTTATCGCTATCTCGAAGTTAATATATTAATCTGTAAAAGAAATAAACTGTTATAGCGAAAAGGATTAACTTGTCAAATGATCAAAATGCTAGGGAGATCTTCTTAATCCCTTAATGTTTAATCACATTCAAAGAATTATTTTTGCATAAAAAAAGCCATCATTTCTGATGGCTTTCTATTCGATTTTTAATTGTACTCGGAGCGGGAATCGAACCCGCACGCCTGTTGAGGGCACAGGATTTTAAGTCCTGCGTGTCTACCAGTTCCACCATCCGAGCTTAAAAGCATTTCTGCTTTTAAAATTAAATGCCTCCTGGTAGGAAGGCATTTAGAGCGAAAGACGAGATTCGAACTCGCGACCCCGACCTTGGCAAGGTCGTGCTCTACCAACTGAGCTACTTTCGCATTGTTAACATCATCCGATGTATTCCCTTTTCGGTGTGTTTTTTAAAGAACCTCTTTCCGTTTGGGTTTGCAAATATACACAGATTTATATTTCTGCCAAGAAAAATTTAATAAATAATTAAGGAATTAACTTAAGTTATTGGCTTTCAGCACAAGAAAAATTAAATCATTTTCAAAACCTTTACCCTGAAGATAGCTAACCAGCTTATATTTTCTTTTTAGGGGATCTTTCTCATTCAAAACCGCCGATTTTTTTTCGGCTGTTGCCAGTAGATTTGCCAAATACTGGTCGCCATCAATACTGTTCAATGCTTTTTGGATCAATTTTTCTGGAACTTTTTTAAGTTTTAGTCCTTGTTTGATTTTGATCTTGCCCCATTTCTTGATATTGCTCTTGCCAGAAACATAGGCCATCGCAAATCTTTCCTCATTTAAAAAATTAGTGGTGATCAGTTCCGTGATCAGTTCTTCCACCTCATTGGGCTTTAAATTCCATTCGTAAAGTTTATCCCTAACCTCCTGTTGGGCACGTTCTTGATAGGCACACCAGCTCTCTGCCTTAACAAGTGCTGTTTTTTTATCTAAAATTAGGGGCGGTTTCGTGTTGAACATATTTAAATTTGATGGTCGGGTATCGATAATTTGTACGTGTTAGGCCATAAAAAACTTATGACTTACTACTTGGAACTTATAACGCACAACTTAAAACTTATTACCTACAAATGCTACTTATTGATAATTAATTGCTGAAATTCGTAAAAAATTAGCAGCTATCCTGTATTTTTCTTTCACAATGAACCAAGAAACCTATTCCATCGAGCATATTGCCCAAATCTTAAAAGCAAAAGCACTTTTGCCAAGTCCTGAAGCTATTATCAGAAAATTGTTGACAGATAGCAGAACGGTGATCGATCCAGAAGGCTCATTGTTCTTTGCGGTAAAAGCAAAAAGAGATGGACATCAATTTATCAAAGATGCCTATCAAAACGGCATCCGTAATTTTGTAGTTTCAGACCCAAGTTATGCAGAACAATATCCATCGGCTAATTTTATATTGGTTGATGAGGTGTTGCAGGCCCTACAAGCCTTGGCAACGTATAACCGCAAGGCAAATGAACTGAAAGTGATTGGCATTACTGGAAGTAACGGCAAAACCATTGTGAAAGAGTGGTTGTATCAGTTGTTGGCTGCAGACTTTAACATCATTAGAAGCCCAAAAAGCTTCAATTCGCAAATAGGGGTGCCCTTATCGGTTTGGCAGATCACTGCAGACCATACCTTGGGCATTTTTGAGGCAGGCATTTCTACCAAAGATGAAATGGAAACTTTGGCCAATATCATCTGTCCAACCATTGGTGTATTGACCAATATAGGCGAGGCCCATGCCGAAGGTTTTGAAAGCAAAAAGGAAAAACTCGAAGAGAAGCTCAAACTATTTAAGGATGTAGAACTTTTGGTGTATTCGCCAAACTATGTTACTGATATCGCCTTGGCAGACCTGCCCGGCAAACAAAAGTTTTCATGGAGTACCAGTGGTCCTGCAGATCTACAGGTTTCTTTTATAGAACCCATAGAGGGTAGGAACTACATCCGTGGGATTTACCAGAACAAAGAGATTGAATGTTTGATCCCTTTTAGCGATAAAGCTGCTGTAGAAAATGGGATCATCTGCTGGGCAACCTTATTGGCCATGGGCTATACGCCCGAAGAGGCAGACCTCCGTTTAGAAAAACTGACGCAAGTAAGTATGCGTTTAGAACTGATCAATGGCATAGAGAACTGTTCTATCATCGACGATTCGTACAGTGCAGATATCTCTTCTTTGGCCATTGCCCTAGATTTTCTGAACCTACAGAACCAACATCCAAAAAAGACGTTGATCTTATCAGATATCTACGAAACAGGTAAAGCCAACGAGGTATTGTATGCAGAAATTGCGGCCCTGTTGGCGCAGAAGAACTTGAACCGTTTGATCGGTATTGGACCAAACATTTCGGCATTTGCTGAGCTGTTTGACATAGAAAGCACATTTTACGAAAGCACGCAAGCATTTATAGAACAGTTACCTGCCATCCATTTTGCCAATGAAACCATTTTGGTAAAAGGCGCACGTAGGTTCGAGTTTGGACGGATCAGTAAACTGCTGACCCAGAAAATACACGATACCATTTTAGAGATCAACCTCAATGCCTTAGCCGCCAACCTACAGTTTTACAGGGCCAAATTAAAGCCAGGTGTTAAAACCATGGCCATGGTTAAAGCCTTTTCTTATGGTAGTGGAAGTTTCGAGATTGCCAACTTGTTGCAATACCATAAAGTAGATTACCTTGCGGTAGCTTATGCAGATGAAGGAATTGCCTTGCGCAAAGCCGGAATAAGTTTGCCGATCATGGTAATGAGCCCAGAACCATCGGCTTTTGAGGCCATGGTGAAACATCAGCTAGAACCAGAGATCTATAGTGTAAATGTGCTGAAGAGCTTTCTGAATTTCTTACCAGCCCACGAAACGGCTTATCCAATCCACCTAAAAATGGATACAGGCATGCACCGATTAGGTTTTGAAAGCGGAGACCTACCAGAATTGCTGGCTGTTTTAGCAACAACCGACAAATTAAAGGTGATGTCTATCTTTACCCATTTGGTAGCCACCGATAGCCCTGAACACGACGATTTTACGAACCAACAATTGCAGGAGTTCTCCCATTTATACGATCAATTGACCGAGCAATTGAAGTATATGCCAATCAAGCATGCTTTAAATACCTCTGGCATTACACGATGGCCAGATGCCCAAATGGATATGGTACGCATTGGTATTGGCCTGTATGGCTTTGATGGCGCCTTAAAAGAGAACAGAGGCCTGCATACAGTAGCCGTGCTTAAAACAACGGTTACGCAGGTAAAGAACCTTAAAGCTGGCGAAACAGTTGGCTACAGCCGAAAAGGGGTATTGCCAGAAGGTGGCAAGATCGCTACGGTAAAAATTGGATATGCCGATGGTTACAGCCGCAGATTTGGTAATGGGGTAGGGAAAATGTTGGTCAATGGTCAATTGGTGCCTACTATTGGTTCTATTTGTATGGACATGTGCATGCTCAATGTGACTGGCCTAAACGTGAAAACGGGCGATGAAGTAATTGTGTTTAATGGCCAATACACCATTGTAGATTTGGCAGCACAGATTGATACCATTCCCTACGAAATCCTAACCAACGTATCACAAAGGGTAAAACGGATCTATTTTTACGAATAAACAGGTTGAAGTGAAATCGCTCCATTTGTAAACTACAAACCGAGAACTGTAAATTTTTGTCTAATTTTGCAGCATGAATAGGATAGGAAGAGCGATATTAAATTACCTGATCAAAGGATTGTTGATCGTAGTGCCAATTGCCCTAAGTATTTTTATTGTGGTATGGGCAGTAACCACTGTTGACAGTTGGTTAAACATCAATAACATTTTAGGAGTTGATCCTTTTACCGGAGCCAACCGTAACATTCCGGGCTTGGGCTTGGGACTGGTAATTGCCATCATTTTGGTAGCGGGGATCATCGTCACCAACTTTGTAACCGAACCAATGTACAATTGGTTCCAGCGTACCATGAACAAGTTGCCCTTGCTCAATTTCATATTTTCTTCAATCAAAGATCTAACCGAGGCTTTTGTAGGCGATGAAAAGAAATTCAACAACCCTGTTTTGGTAGAAGTTGAAGGAAATCTTAAAAGAATTGGTTTTTTAACACAGAACGACCTCTCTAAGATAGACCTGCCAGGTGATGTGATTGTTTATTTTCCTTTTTCTTATTCCTTTGCCGGTCAGGTTTATGTAGTGGGCAAAGACAAGATCAAACCCTTGAATATGAGCGCTGCCGATGCCATGAAATTAGTGGTAAGTGGTGGAGTAAGCCATTTTTAAAAGCCATTGCCACAAACAATGGTTACGAATAGGATGAAGAAGATGAGATAAATGATCTTATTGAAATACTCTCTGATATATAAGCCTATTAAAAGCATGATCTCATCATCTGTATTGGCACTGATCGTTCCAGAAGAAAGGTCAGAATCATAGTTGACATGTTTTGCTTTCTGATCGGTAATTGCCCATTTCGAATGCCAGTTGTTGGTAAAAGCCCAATGGTAAACCTCTCCAGAAGTTAGGGAAACAATAGCTTTACTTTGCCACGGCTGGTAATTGATCATGGCGATCAGGTTGTTTTTATCGTCGAACAATTGGATGCTCGAATTCATGAAGCCATTACTTTTAAAGAAGTAGGTGCTTTGTTGACTGATGGCCCTTGCTTCATTTCTCCAAGTATCGAAAAATAAGGTATGCTTGATTTCGCCACCTTCAAAAAGTTGGTAACTGCTTTCAAAAATACCTTTTGTCCAATTTAAACGACGTTCCATGGCTTTGCTTATTGATTAATATATAGACTGCCCTACAATCGTTTCGTTACAGCCTGAATGTCATTTTAAATCAACAAAAACCAATAAAAACTATTTTAGAACCAACATTTGAAATCTTGATGCAAAAAAAAATAGCTAACGTTCAGCTAGCTATCTTGATATTTGGATTAAGGTCTAAAACCAGATTAAAAGTTGGGTTTCAGTACATATTTGTCATAGAACCTAAAGATGTGTTCTGCAGCATCTTCGGCCGTATCTACCAATCTAAACAGATTAAGATCTTCGGCATGGATGTTATGCTCTTTCTCTAACATGGTCGATTTGATCCAATCTACCAAGCCGCCCCAATAAGATTTACCTACCAATACAATAGGGAAGCGGGCAATTTTACCTGTTTGGATCAAGGTGATCGCCTCAAACAGCTCGTCCATTGTGCCCATCCCGCCAGGCAATACCACAAAACCTTGAGAGTATTTCATAAACATTACCTTTCTGATAAAGAAATAATCAAACTCCAACAATTTGTTATGGTCGATATATTTATTGTGGAACTGCTCAAAAGGCAGGTCGATATTTAAACCTACAGATTTACCACCATTCATGTGCGCACCCTTGTTACCGGCTTCCATAATGCCCGGGCCACCGCCTGTAATTACACCATAGCCGCGTTCTGTTAACAAACGACCACATTCTACAGCAATCTCGTAATAGGGGTTGGTTTCTGCCGTACGGGCAGATCCAAAAATACTTACACAGGGACCAATTTTGGCCAATTTCTCAAACCCATCCACAAATTCTGCCATGATCTTAAAAATCTGCCAGCTATCGGTAACTTTAATTTCTTGCCAATCTTTATTCGCAAAAGCGCTTCTTATCTTTTCTTCACTTGTCATGTATATAATATTATTTAAAACTTGGTTTGTTGATCTGTTTTCTTGCTGATCAGTAACAAGCCGATAAAGGTAATCAATCCATTGACTAAAATCAGTTCTACACTAAATACATAACCTCCCAATAAAGTTGTAGAATACATATTTAAGAAATAACAAACCGCAGGCGATAGTAAACATACAATCGGCACCAATTTGTCGTGTATGCCACGGTTCTTTACAAATAGACCAAAACTATATAACCCCAAAAGTGGACCGTAAGTATAAGAGGCTACTTTAAATATGCCTTTAACTACCGATTCGTCGTTTACGGCATTGAACAGCACGATCACAAAAAACATCAATAACGAGAAGCCTACGTGTACCAGATGTCTTCTTTTCACTGCATTTTCTTTATGTAGGTTTTCTTTTTTATCCATGCCCAAAAAGTCTACACAAAAAGAAGTCGTTAAAGCAGTTAAGGCACTATCAGTAGTTGCAAAAGTGGCAGCGGTTAAGCCCAACATAAATACAATTGCAGGGATGGTGGTTAAATGGTTCAGCGCAATTTCTGGAAATAGAAAATCTGTACGTGGTTTTCCGGTAACATGATCTAATGGAATTTCGATGCCATTTTTCGTTGCAAAAACATATAACAAAGCACCTACACTTAAAAAGAAGATGTTCAATATTACAAATACCCCTGTAAAGGTAAACATGTTTTTTTGTGCCTCGCCAATGGTTTTCATACTCAGGTTTTTTTGCATCAGATCCTGATCTAGACCAGTCATGGCGATTGTTACAAAAATACCACCCAATAAAGCTTTACTAACGTGGAAACCATTGGTTAAAAAGTCTTCGTAGAAGAAGATCTTAGAATAACCACTATTTTTGATGGTTTCAAAGGCTTGAGGTATGCTTAGGTCTAAACTATTACAGATAAAATAGATGGTTAAAAATACAGACAAAACCAAAAAGAAAGTCTGCAAGGTATCGGTAATGATGATGGTTTTTAATCCACCCTTAAAGGTATAAGACCATATCAAACCTAAAGAAATCAATACGGTTACCCAAAAAGGCACACCATACGAATCGAAGATAAAACGTTGTAAAACAATCACAACCAGATATAACCTAAAAGCAGAACCAATGGTACGGCTGATCAAAAAGATAGAAGCAGCGGTTTTGTAACTGTAATAACCTAGTCGCTTTTCTATATAACTATAAATAGAAGTCAACTGCATCCTGTAGTACAAGGGCAGCAATACTGTAGCAATGATGATAAAACCTATGGCATTGCCCAGTACAAACTGAAAGTACTGGAACTGGTTGCCCGCAGGGGCACCAACTTCTCCGGGTACAGAAATGAAAGTAACACCAGAAAGCGCGGTTCCGATCATTCCGAATGCGACCAAGTACCATTTAGAATTTCTGTTGGCCAAAAAGAAGGTAGAATTATCAGATGATTTTTTAGAGGTAGCAAATGCGATGATGATCAGCAGTAGGAAATATCCGATTAAAAACGAAAGTAGTATGGTTGGGCTCATAATTTATATTTAGCTGTTAAATGTAAGAAATTCCAATTTTAAATCAATTGCCTAGGGGAAAATAAATTGATCAGCAAGCCAATATCCCTCGGTCTATGCCCTCAACTATTAGCTATGTTGTATTGTGCTTTTTTATTAAATTTGTCAAATGAATTTTTCTTCTCAACTGCTAGAAGACGCAGTAAACGAATTTGCAAAATTACCAGGTGTGGGGCAAAAAACGGCTTTACGTTTGGTACTGCATCTATTGAACAAAGAGCAAGAAGAAGTTTCGCATTTTGGCAATACGCTGATCCGCTTAAAAGCAGAGATCAAACACTGCAATGTTTGCCACAATATTTCCGATGATCAGACTTGTAGCATCTGTACCGCCGTAAAACGTGACAAAGAAACGATTTGCGTAGTAGAAGATACACGAGATGTGATGGCGATAGAAAACACCAACCAGTATTTTGGCGTGTACCATGTATTGGGTGGGCTGATTTCGCCAATGGATGGCATCGGTCCATCAGACCTATTTGTAGATACTTTGGTGCAACGTGTGGCCACCACACCCGTAAAAGAGATCATACTGGCCTTAAGTGCAAACATGGAAGGCGATACCACTCTTTTCTATCTTCATAAAAGGTTAAAAGATTTTCAGGTGCCGATCACTACCATTGCCAGAGGTATTGCTTTTGGTGGCGAATTGGAATATGCAGACGAAATCACCTTGGGTCGCTCTATCATTACCAGGGTTCCTTACGAAGGTTCTTTTATCAAATAAGCTGCTCACGATGAAGAAATCAATCCTAGGTGCTGAGTCATTGTTCGTCATTTCTCTAGCTCACCATCATAACAAATCGACTAAAATACAAGCACACAAAGCTTATTTTGCAACAAATTAAAGATAAATGGACTTTAAAGATAAAGTAGTTGTCATTACAGGTGCCTCATCAGGGATAGGTAAGGCACTGGCCGAAGAATTGGCCAAAAGAGGAGCAAACCTGGTTTTAGGTGCGCGTCAATATGTAGCACTTTGCGAGATTACTGCAGCGCTTGAAACAAAATACCAGATCAAGGCATTGGCTGTACAAGCAGATGTAAGCAAAGAAGAAGATTGCGAACAGTTGGTCAAACAGACCTTGGTTACTTTTGGTAAAATAGATGTATTGATCAACAATGCGGGTCTTTCTATGCGGGCTTTGTTTAATGACCTGGATTTGTCGGTGATCAAAAACCTAATGGATGTGAACTTTTGGGGAACGGTTTATTGTACAAAATATGCTTTACCAGAAATCCTAAAAACCAAAGGCAGTATCATTGGCGTATCTTCTATAGCAGGTTATAGAGGTTTACCTGGCAGAACAGGTTATTCTTCATCCAAATTTGCAATGAATGGTTTTATGGAATCGTTACGTACCGAACTCCTTAAAACAGGAGTACACGTGATGGTGGCCTGTCCGGGTTTTACCACTTCAAACATACGAGTAGCCGCTTTGTCGAAAGATGGCGCTGCACATGGCGAAACAAGTATGGAAGAAGGTAAAATGATGAGTGCCGAAGAAGTAGCTGCCCGCATTAGTGATGGGATATTAAAAAGAAAACGCACTTTGATCATGACAAGACAAGGAAAACTAGCCGTTTGGATGAATAAACTCTTCCCTGCATTTACAGATAAAAAAGTATTTGAGTTGTTTGCCAAAGAGAAAAACCCATTGATTCGGTAGTTTATTGGTTCATTAGTTCATCCGTTCATTGGTTCAATAGGAAATAGTTTGCAACTGCCAACCCACAACAGCCAGCCCAAAACTTGTATGCGTTTCAAAATTATCTTTATGGTTTTTGCTTTTTTAGGACAGATCTTTTCTGGCTCGGCCCAGGTTAGGGTAGAGAAAAATATAAATTATGCCGGTAATACCGAAATTGCAAATACATTAAACATTTATCATAAAAAAGGGGATGTACAAAATCAGGATGTCATTGTTTTTATCCATGGCGGCTCATGGAGTAGCGGTAAAAAAGAGACCTATTGGTGGTTGGGTAGAAACTTGGCTAAAAAGAACATCGTTACCGCTGTGATCAACTATCCATTGGCACCCAATGCCACCTACAAAGAAATGGCTGCAGCAAGTGCAATGGCCGTTAAATGGGTAACAGCCAATATTACAGCATATGGCGGTAATCCCAACCGTATCTTTTTAATGGGACACTCTGCAGGTGGTCACCTCTGCGAATTGATCAATGCAGATCCACAATATTTTCAGGCATTAGGGATGGCAAACCCCATCAAAGGAGTGGTTTTAGACGATGCTTTTGGATTGGACATGGACGAATACCTAACCAAAGCAGAAAAGGATGACAACTACACAGATTTTTTAAGGACCTTTAGTACGGTACAAACAAATTGGCAATTGGGTTCGCCGCTATATTATGTGAAAAACATAAACAATCCACATCTCATTTTCTACGGAAGTAAAACTTATCAGGCCATACAGCTTCAATCAGAGCGGATTTACAAAACCTTACAGACCCAAAATGTTCCGGTAAAACTAGAAATCATTGAAGGTAAAAAACATGTGGGTATGATCAGTCAAATGATTTTTGGAGGCAATAGGCTTTATAAAAGTATCCTAGGTTTTTTGGCAGAAACTAAATAAAGTATTCGACTGCCCCTGGTTCGTGTCGACACGAACCAGGGGGTCTATTTAACTTTTAAACTCTTTAAAACATAACTGCCATCTGTATTTCTTACAAACTCGCCAATAATGTTTTGGTTAGTAGAGGCTACGAGTTGTGCAAATTCAGTACACAAGGTGCCACAATCAAATTTGATCTTATTTAAGATTACATAATCACCAACACCTATATTTCCAGTAAATAGGTTTGTTCCATTGGCTCGCAAGTTTACTTCAAAGCTGGTATCGTCTGCCACTTTTGTTTTAGAAACGATCTTTCTCAGTTTTAGTCCACTGCTCAGTGCGGCATCACGCTTATAAAGGTTCATGACATCAATGTCGTAGATATAACCAGGTTCATAAACGAAATCATCAATGTACAAATCCTTGTTTTCCCAGGCATTGCCACCAATGGTTTCTTTTTCTTGCGTTACATAAACAAACTTATTGTTCACAGCCTGTTTATAATGGTTGATCCTAAGGCGGTAATACGTAAATGTCTCGTTGTTATGGTCCTTCTCACAAGCAAGCAGCGTGCTGGTCAGCACAAAAAATAAGGCTAATTTTGATAAATGTTTCTTCATAGATCAGGGTAGTGGTACAAATATAAAAAACGTAAAACGTAGTTCAGCTCTTTTAAATTGTTTCGATGGCGCTCAATCTGGACAAGTCTAAAACCGTAGTGCCATCCTCATCATGGAAAAAGGCAGGAGCAAACCTGGCATTGTAGATAATGTTCTCATCCAAATAAGAGGCCCTACTGTGTACCGTTTGCGAGAAAGCATCATCAAATGCCTGTAACAAGACAATGATTTCGGCTTCACCATTGATCAGTTCTTCGCTGGTTATTCCAAACAATGGACTGTTTTCGTCTATCGGGTGCACCACCGTCCAGCTCAAACTTAACAGCCCAATCTTACTCCTTTCCAAATCCAGGGGCAAAAATATCCGTTTTTTAATGCCATCTACCAACTCATTTATTGTAAATACCACCTGCACAGAAACTTCGATCAATTGGTTGTTTCGCGCATTGGCCAGCCTGAACATCAGTGCAGTAACATCTTTATATGGTGCCACCACCATGTTTTTACTGTAAAAGACCTTGGCATTTGGTCTAGAAAAACGACCGTACAGTAAACCTGTGGCCAAAGCAAAAGCCAATAGCCCCAGCATCGATTCAAAAGCGGCAATACAGCTCGTTATAAAACCACTCGGACTGATATGTCCATAACCCACCGTAGAGATGGTCTGCGCCGAAAAGAAAAAAGCACTAAAAAACTGGTCGCGAAAGGTAACACCTTCGGCTCCTTTTAGGTTTTCGATACCTACACCTACATAGATCCCAGCAAATAAGATGTTTACAATAAGGTAGGCAATCACAATAATAGACATAAACTTTGTCCACGACATCGAAATCAACCAATTATAGGTGTCTGCAGAACGAAAAAAGGGTAGGCCGATACGTTTGATGTTCGAAGTTCCATCCGCATTCATCATTCTTTGGTCTTTGCCCATCGGGCGGTTGCCAAAGCCTAGATCATCACCATGATGTACTTTTCGTTTGCTGAATGCCATAATCCAAAATTATTTTTGAGAAACATTTTGCAAATAATAAAAAAGTATTCCATATTTGTTGAAGAATGATACAAGTAAACGTAAATAAAAACTGGTGGTGGCATAACGCAATAGCGTGATGTAATCCTTTTGTATACGTTTATTTTTTTATAAAAATATTTTAGAGGGTTGCTTGATAAAGCAGCCCTTTTTTGTTTTAAAGCCATGAAGAAAATACTGAACCACCTTTTTGAAAATAAAACCTTTAGCAGGGAAGAAGCACAGAAGATCCTGACTTCAATCTCTTTGGGCGAATTTAACAGCTCGCAGATTGCCGCCTTTATTACTGCTTATGGGATGCGGAACATTACCGTAGAAGAACTGCAGGGTTTTAGGGATTCGATGTTAGAACTCTGTTTGAAAGTTGATTTTACAGACTTTGAACTGGTAGATCTTTGCGGCACAGGTGGCGATGGTAAAGATACGTTCAACATTTCTACCTTGGCCTCTTTTGTAGTAGCTGGGGCGGGTCACAAAGTTGCCAAACATGGCAATTATGGTGTTTCTTCTGGTTGTGGTTCTTCTAATGTGATGGAATACCTAGGTTATACTTTTACCAACAACGAAGCTCAGTTGAAACGCAGTTTAGACCATGCGGGTATCTGTTTTTTACATGCACCTTTGTTTAATCCTGCCATGAAAACCGTAGCACCTATCCGTAAAGAACTAGGGGTGAAGACCTTTTTCAATATGTTGGGACCAATGGTCAATCCAGCGCAGCCCAAAAATCAGATAGTAGGCGTATTTAGTTTAGAATTGGCCCGTTTATATGCCTATCTCTATCAACAGACAGATAAAAACTACACCATTATCCATGCGGTTGATGGTTTTGATGAAGTTTCCCTTACCTGCGATTTTAAAACCTTTAGTAAAAAAGGAGAAGCACTCAATCGCATAGCCGATCTGGGTTTTGAAGAGGTGAGTGAAAAAGAGATCCAGGGTGGCGATACGGTAGAATCTTCAGCCAAGATCTTTACCAATATCTTAAATGGAACAGGTACCGATGCACAGACCAATGTAGTGCTTTGCAATGCGGCTTTGGCCATCCAGACCATCAAACAAGACGTTTCTTTTGCAGATTGTTTTTACGAAGCAGAAGAAGCCTTGGTGAGTAAAAGGGCATTAGATAGTTTTAATAAACTGATAAATGTGCAATCATAAAGATGATCAACATTAAGTAATAAACACTTAGGTTAACTAAGGTGCCTAAGGTGGTGAAAAGATAATGTATAACTTAAAAAAATTACCATCTAAGACACCTAAGAAAAGCTTAGAGATTGAACTAGGAAAATAAAACCTAAATAGTAATCTCAAGTGCTAATGTTAAAAAGAATAAAAATGAAATTGAAACTGAAAATCTGCGGAATGAAACAAGCTTCGAATATTGCAGCAGTAGCTGCCTTGGAGCCAGATTACATGGGTTTTATTTTTTACCCTAAATCGCCACGTTTCATTAGCGAGATTTCGGCAGAGCTAATTAAATATGTACCACCATCTATTAAAACTACAGGTGTTTTTGTAGATGAAGAATTGGAAATAGTTAAAGCTTACATCATTAAATACAATTTAAAGGCTGTGCAACTTCATGGTAAGGAAACCGTTGACTATTGTGCAGCCCTTAAAACAAGTGGGGTTGAAGTGATCAAAGCTTTTGGTATCGATCAGGATTTCGATTTTCAACAATTGGCACCTTATGTAGATGTAGTAGATGCATTTTTGTTCGATACCCAAACCCCCGTACATGGTGGCTCAGGGAAAGTTTTCGATTGGACCTTGTTGGCAGCGTATCCATTTAACCAACCTTATTTTTTAAGTGGAGGAATAGACTTGGTACATGCAAGCACCATTAACGAAATTAAGGATCCTAGGCTTTATGCCATCGACGTAAATAGTAGGTTTGAGCTAGAGCCGGGATTAAAAGATGTAGAGAAACTGAGAGAATTTATAACCGCATTGAATTAAAAAAACAAATCCCAATTGAAAATTGAAACATTTCAATCTAATGGGAAAAAAAGATAAACTATGGAATATTTTGTAAACGAAAGAGGATATTACGGAGATTTTGGAGGAGCCTACATTCCCGAAATGTTATATCCAAATGTAGAGGAGCTTAGACAGCAATACCTATCCATTATTCACGATGAGAGTTTTCAACAAGAATTTAAGGCTTTATTGAAAGATTATGTGGGTCGCCCATCTCCTTTGTACCTGGCCAAACGTTTGTCGCAAAAATATGGAGCAAACATCTTCCTTAAAAGAGAAGACTTGAACCATACCGGAGCGCACAAGATCAACAATACCATTGGACAGATCTTATTGGCAGAGCGATTAGGTAAAAAACGGATCATCGCCGAAACGGGAGCTGGACAGCATGGTGTAGCAACAGCTACGGTATGTGCCTTACGTGGTTTAGAATGTGTAGTTTATATGGGCGAGGTAGACATCAAACGCCAAGCACCAAATGTGGCCCGTATGAAAATGCTGGGCGCTAAGGTTGTTCCAGCAACATCGGGAAGTAAAACCTTAAAAGATGCAACCAACGAGGCGATGAGAGACTGGATCAATAATCCTGTAGATACCCATTATATTATCGGCTCAGTAGTAGGGCCACATCCATATCCTGATATGGTAGCCATTTTCCAATCCATTATTTCTGAAGAGACCAAAAAACAATTGCTAGAACAGACAGGTAAATCTACACCAGATTATGTATTGGCCTGTGTAGGTGGTGGCAGTAATGCCATGGGGATGTTCTATCATTTCATCAATGATGAAGCTGTAAAACTGATTGCCGTTGAAGCTGCGGGTAAAGGTGTAAGCTCTGGGTTTTCGGCCGCTACCACTTTATTGGGTAAAGAAGGTGTTTTGCATGGAAGCAGAAGCATCTTGATGCAAACGCCAGATGGACAAGTGGTAGAGCCACATTCAGTTTCTGCTGGTCTGGATTATCCGGGCATTGGTCCGCAACATGCACATTTGTTTAAAACTGGTCGTGGACAGTACGTTTCCATTACTGATGACGAGTCATTAAACGCCGGACTATTACTTACCCAATTAGAAGGGATTATCCCCGCCATAGAAAGTGCCCATGCCTTGGCTTATTTAGAACACATGAAGTTTAAAGGCAACGAAAATGTGGTGGTTTGTTTATCAGGGAGGGGAGACAAAGACATGGAAACCTATATGAAACACTTTAATTTATAATTGCATATCGAGTGTGAGATACTAGACTTAAGCCATTAGAATGCATCATCATAACATCTCTCATCTCTCATATCTCACCTCTTACATCCTCCATCTCAAAATATGAACCGATTACAAGAACTCTTCAACCATAAAAAGAAAGATATCCTTTCTATCTATTATACCGCAGGTTATCCAAATCTGGACAATACCATGCAAATTGCAGAAGCCCTAGAAAAAGCAGGAGCAGATTTTCTGGAAATTGGCTTCCCCTATTCAGATCCTGTGGCAGATGGACCGACTATCCAGGCCAGCAGTAAACAAGCATTAGATAATGGAATGACCTTGCATCTGCTTTTTGAGCATTTGAAAGACCTCCGTCGAACGGTAAAGATTCCCATATTATTAATGGGTTATGTTAATCCGGTGTTGCAATTTGGTGTCGAGAATTTTTGTAAAGCCTGTAAAGAAGTGGGTATAGATGGGTGTATCATTCCAGATCTTCCTATGTACGAGTATGAGGAGCTGTACCAACCTGTATTTGAGGCCAACGGGATCAGTAATATCTTTTTGGTTACACCACAAACGTCTGAAGAGAGGATTCGTAAAATCGATAGCCTCAGCAATGCCTTTATCTACCTGTTGTCTTCTGCGGCTACCACAGGGCAAAACCTAGATGTTTCTGCAAATGCAAGGACTTATTTTAGTCGTATTCAAGCCATGAACCTAAAAAATCCACTGATGATTGGTTTTGGGATTTCTGATAAACAGACCTTCGATGCCGCCAACGAATATGCGAGTGGCGCTATTATTGGGAGTGCTTTTGTAAAATGTTTAGCCCAAGGAGATATAGAAGAAAATGTGAAAACATTTATGAAAGCTTTTAGAGGTTGATAAATAAGTATTCAAAGGCTTAGATCAATTGCTCTTATGTGTCCTATGTTCCTATGTGGTCAAAAGAATATAACAGATTAGGATTGTCTCCATATATACACTACATAGAAAGATAGTACACATAGATTTAATTTTGGCCCTATGTTCCTATGTGGTCAAAGGAATATAACAGGTTAGCATTGTCTCCATATATACCACATAGAAAGATAGTACACATAGATTTAATTTTGGTCTTATATGCCCTATGTTCCTATATGGTCAAAGGAATATAGCAGGTTAGGATTGTCTACGTATATACACCACATAGAAAGATAGTACACATAGAATTAATTGTTATCCCATGTGGTGAAAAAAATGCTAGAACTAGATCAGTTGATGGGGCGAACCGATTTTTTGGTACCAATGCTCTTCAAATAGACAAAACCAATTACTCCAGAGATGACAGAAGCACAAAGGATAGCAAACTTGGCTTCAAGGATATGGTCTACATCATTAAAAGAAAGCAAGGCGATAAATATCGACATCGTAAAACCAATTCCTGCCAACATGCCTACCCCAATAATATGTTTCCAGTTGGCACCAGAAGGAAGTTTGGCCAATTTTATTTTTACGGCAAACCAAGAGAAAAACGTAACACCTAAAGTTTTACCCAAAAACAGACCTACAATAATACCCAAAGCAAGTGGCGAGGTCAGACCATCAACCATTTCACGTTGAAAGGTAATGTTGGTATTGGCCAATGCAAAAATTGGCATGATCAAGTAATTTACAGGAAAGGTCAAAGCATGCTCTAATTTTTCTAAAGGAGATTCGACGGCCGTAGTGTTAGTAGGGATGGTAAAAGCCAATAAAACCCCTGCAATGGTAGCATGAATGCCAGAATGATGCACAAAATACCACAGAAAAATACCAGGTATCAGGTAAAACCATAAAGATTTGACCTTCAAATAATTTAAGGCCAACAATAAGGCAAATACGCCACCAGCCATTAACAGGTAATCCCAGTGGATCTGGGCAGTATAAAAAACAGCAATGACTAAAATAGCGCCAAGATCGTCAGCAATGGCCAAGGCAGCTAGAAATATTTTTAAAGAAGCCGGAACGCTTTTACCCAACATCGCAATGATCGCCAAAGCAAAAGCGATATCAGTGGCCATCGGAATGCCCCATCCAGCAGCAGTGGCCTCGCCTTTGTTAAAAAAGAAAAAGATCAGCGAAGGAACAATCATTCCGCCAAATGCGGCTAAAACTGGTAAAGAAGCTTTTTTTATGCTAGATAGTTCTCCTTCTAATAACTCTCGCTTGATCTCTAAGCCAACCAACAAGAAAAAGACAGCCATTAAACCATCGTTGATCCAAGCAGAAATACTGTAGCTTACAGCAACAGAACCTATATTAAAACCAAGTTCTTTCGCTAAGAAACTAGAGAAGCCATTGGCACTGGCAGAGTTTGCAATAAGTAAAGAAATTACAACACAGATCAAAAGCAATAAGCCTCCAATTTTTCCAGATTCGAAGAATTTCTTAAAAACAGTGAAGTTGATTTTATTCGCCATGTGCTAAAAATAGGGAAATATGTGATAGGAGGCAATTATTAAATCGCCGACATCCTTCAGTTCCTTTGTACTAGATTAATGATATTTTGGTGGCAGTGGTTATAGAAAATCTTCAAGATTTCCTTTACCCTCACGGATAACCTCAAAATCGCCAGATGTACAATCGATTACTGTTGAAGCTTCATTGTCTCCATAACCACCATCAACGACTACGTCAACCAATTCCTGATATTTCTCGTAGATCAATTCAGGGTCAGTAGAATATTCTACCAGTTCATCCTCATCTTTGATAGACGTAGAGATGATCGGATTGCCCAAAGCCTCTACAATACTTCTCGCAATTACATTATCAGGTACACGGATACCAACTGTTTTTTTATTGGAGCTTAGCAATTTCGGCACATTGTTGTTGGCATTAAAAATAAAGGTAAATGGGCCTGGTAAAGCCTTTTTTAATACCCTAAAAACAGTGGTGTCTATCGGTTTGATGAAATCTGAAATATGCCTCAGGTCAGAGCAGATAAAAGAAAAATTAGCTTTTTCGGGTTTGATGCCACGTATGCGGCAGATCTTTTCGATGGCCTTTTGGTTGGTGATGTCGCAGCCCAGCCCATAAACAGTGTCGGTAGGATAGATGATAAGGCCTCCTTTTTTTAACACTTCTACAACCTGTTCAATGGCTTTAGGGTTCGGATTTTCTGGGTAGATCTTGATTAGCATACTCAAAAATAACAAAAATAAGCCGCTACTTGTTTAATATCATTAGATTATAATTACATTTAATATGATCGAAAACTTGTTCTCCAATAAGGGTATGTTTAATTTTGGGTTTAGATAAAATCGGCATCCCTTTATTTAAAAACTCATTTAATAAAATAAATTATCAGCTCTATACGATAAGTACAATTTGTTAAACATTTATAAGATATGAGAAAAGCGTTTGTTGCCATTGCTGCATTTTTAATTGCACTAACCGTAATGTTAGGCCTGTATCAACCATTTTTATGGTGGACTTTTTTATTTACTGGTCCATTTGTCTTGTTGGGGATCTATGATCTGTATCAGCCCAAACACAGTATCGTAAGAAATTATCCTGTATTTGGTAGGTTGAGGTATTTTATGGAAGAGCTGAGGCCTAAAATCTATCAATATTTTGTAGAAAGTGATACCAATGGCAAGCCATTTAGTAGATTAAACCGCTCTTTAATCTATCAAAGAGCCAAAAAGGATAATGATACCATTCCCTTTGGTACCCAATTGGATGTTTATGAAAATGGTTACGAGTGGTTAAGCCATAGCATTGCTGCGATCAGTCACCATGAGCTTGACCTAAGCCCAAGGGTAATGGTAGGTGGCCCCGATTGTAAACAACCTTATGCTGCCAGTATCTATAATATTTCTGCCATGAGTTTTGGGTCGTTAAGTCAGAATGCAATCCTTGCGCTGAATGGTGGCGCCAAAATGGGAGGTTTTGCCCATAATACTGGAGAAGGTGGCATCAGCGATTACCATGCAGGACCTGGTGGCGACTTGATCTGGCAGATCGGAACTGGTTATTTTGGATGCAGGCACCATGATGGTTCCTTCAATTACGAAGCTTTTGCAGAACGATCACAAACGCCAAATGTAAGAATGATTGAAATCAAGCTATCGCAAGGTGCTAAACCTGGCCATGGGGGTATTTTGCCGGCTAAAAAAGTAACGCCAGAAATTGCCAGGATCCGTTTGGTAAAAGAAGGTTTTGATGTCATTTCTCCGCCGGCACATGCCGCATTTTCTACACCATTAGAAATGATGGACTTCGTGAAAAAATTAAGAGAGCTTTCGGGAGGTAAACCTATTGGCTTTAAATTATGTATCGGTCGCCGAAGCGAGTTCTTTGCCATTTGTAAAGCCATGGTAGAAACGGGTATCTATGTCGATTTCATTACCGTAGATGGGGGAGAAGGCGGTACGGGTGCAGCACCACAAGAATTTTCAAATGCGGTAGGTATGCCTTTAAGAGAAGGCGTGGCCTTTGTATACGATGTTTTAACAGGTTTCAATCTAAAGAAACATATCAAGATCATTGCTTCAGGTAAAGTATCATCAGGATTTGATCTGGTTAAAAACATTGCACTGGGTGCAGATTTATGTAATTCGGCCAGAGGGATGATGTTTGCCCTAGGTTGCATACAAGCATTAGAATGTAACAGCAATACCTGTCCAACGGGTGTGGCCACACAAGATGCAAGTTTAATGAAGGGCCTTGTTGTAGAAGACAAAACCGTGAGGGTTTTCAATTTCCATCGTTTAACCGTTCAAAGTGCGGTAGAACTATTGGGTGCTGCAGGTCTGCGTCATCCTCATCAATTGACAAGAGCCTATATCAACCGCAGGATAGGCCAAAATGTGATGCAATCTTACATGGAAACCTTTCCTTACATACCAGAAGGAAGTTTATTGCAGACACCTTATCCTTCGCAACACGAACTGGGAATGACCTTAAGTACTTCTGCTAGTTTTGCCCCTACAGATTATAAGGTTTCATTGGTCGATTACCAGCACGCAAACCCGCACCAATAACAATCGAATATCATACAAAATGATTACCTATCAAATAGAAAACAACTTAGATGCGGAAGAATTTGTAGCCGTGCTTTCAAATTCAACCTTAGGTGAAAGAAGACCCATCGATGAGCCAGAAAGAATTGCAAAGATGTTGGCACATGGAAACCTGATTGTGACAGCCAGAATTGAAGGGAAATTGATTGGTGTGTCTCGTTCGTTGACGGATTTTGCTTTTTGTACGTATTTATCGGATTTAGCTGTTGATGAAGCCTACCAAAAACAAGGCATAGGGAAGGAGCTGATCAGACAGACAAAATTAGCTACGCCAGAAGCGAAACTTATTTTATTGGCTGCGCCAAAGGCAGTCAACTATTATCCAAAAACAGGGATGAAACAATTCGAGTATTGTTTTCTTCTGGATGATGTAAATGAATTAAAATAAAAGCCACTAAAAACATGATACATAAAAAGGTCGCTTAGCATTACACTAAGCGACCTTTTTTGAAATTATATCTTTCTAACTTTCGGTCTTTTTAAAACTCCGCACTTTTCGGGAACCTAGGGAAGGCGATTACATCTCTGATATTGGTCATTCCGGTAACAAATAGTACCAAACGCTCAAAACCTAAGCCAAAGCCAGCATGCGGTGCAGTACCAAAACGACGGGTATCCAAATACCACCATAACTCTTCTTGTGGGATGTTCATTTCTTCCATTCGTTGAGTTAATTTATCCATACGCTCTTCACGTTGCGAACCACCAATCATTTCGCCAATACCAGGGAAAAGGATATCCATTGCCGCTACAGTTTTGCCATCATCATTCATACGCATATAAAATGATTTGATGTCTTTAGGGTAATCTGTTAAAATAACAGGTTTTTTGAAATGTTTCTCTACCAAATAACGCTCATGCTCACTTTGCAAGTCAGCTCCCCACTCATCAATCAAATATTTGAATTGTTTTTTCTGGTTAGGTTTAGAATGTTTTAAGATCTGTATGGCTTCTGTATAAGTTAAACGTTGAAATTCATTGTCCAAACAGAAGTTTAACTTTTCGATCAATGATAACTCACTTCGCTCTTGTTGTGGTTTAGTTTTTTCTTCGTCCAACAAACGCTCGTTCAAAAATGCGATTTCGTCCTTACAGTTGGCCAAAGCATAGTTGATCACATATTTCATCATGTCTTCTGCCAATTGCATGTTGTTCTCCAAATCTGCAAAAGCAACTTCAGGCTCAATCATCCAAAACTCGGCCAAGTGGCGTGTGGTATTAGAGTTTTCTGCTCTAAAGGTAGGTCCGAAAGTATAGATCTGGCCAAAAGCCATTGCAGCCAATTCGCCTTCTAGCTGACCAGAAACCGTTAAGTTGGTGGCGCGGCCAAAGAAATCAGCAGAGAAATCTACTTTTCCATCTTCTTTACGTGGTGTATTGTCGAAATCTAAAGTAGTTACCTTAAACATTTCGCCAGCACCTTCGGCATCACTTGCAGTAATTACTGGTGTATGCATGTAAACAAAACCACGCTCGTTATAAAACTGATGGATGGCAAAAGCCAAAGCATGACGAACCTTAAAAACTGCATTAAATGTATTGGTACGGAAACGCAGGTGCGCTTTCTCCCTTAAAAATTCTAAACTATGTTTTTTTGGTTGTAAAGGATATTCTTCAGCATTGCTATCACCAAGGATTTCTATGGTTTTTGCTTTCACATCAACCTTTTGCCCTTTGCCCAACGACTCTACCAAAGTACCTACAACGGCAATGGCAGCACCAGTGGTGATCCTTTTTAAAAGTTCTTCTGGCGTATTGGCAAAATCTACTACAATTTGGATATTGCCCATGCAAGATCCATCATTCAATGCTATAAATTGGTTGTTGCGAAAGGTACGAACCCAACCCATTACTTTAACTTCTGTATCAAATGCTGTAGAATCCAGCAGGTCTTTTATTTTTTCTCTCTTGATCATGCTCAATAGCTTTATAAGGGCGTCAAAAATAAGGATTTAAACCTAAAAAACCTTATTTGTTTGGCCCTAAGTTTTTATTAAATCATTTTTTCTTTACCAGCTAATATGATTAAGTTTGTTTTCCCTAAACCCTATTGTTGATTGTGTTAGTTCTCGGAAAAAAACTAAACGGAAAAAAACTTATTGGCGACCCTAATTTATTTTCTTTAGAAGAGAGGATATTCAACACCGTTTGTATCATTGCCTTCATTACGATGTGCTTTGAAGTGCCCTTTAATTTTTTCATAGGTTTAGTTGTGCCAGGCTTTCTGTGCGTTTTTGGTGTACTCTTCTCTGCTTTCCTCTATTATCTTTCACGCTTTAAAAGAAAGTCTTCTTTAGGCATCAAGGTATTCTGTATTGTCTGCAACATCTGTTTTGCCATCAATTATTTTTATAATTCGGGCATATATGGTCCTAACCTGTTATTGTTCGCGCTGGTGTTTTTAATGATTGTGGCCATCATCCCTAAGGCCCATTTCAAGATATGGCTACCAATGAATGTTATTTTGGTATTTGCGATCTTGATTGCTGAATATCTTGATCCTCAATTGATTCCAAACGCATACGCCAATCCGTTGAATAAGGCCATAGATTTTGGTACGACCTATCTCGTTGTAGTGGTATTGATCTATTTTGCAATCAGCTACATCCGAGAAAATTACGACTATGAAAGGGTTTCGGTACTGAAAAAGAACATTGCCATAGAAACACAGAACACCAAGATCATCGAACAAAATAGTGAGCTAGAAAGGTTACATATAGAAAAAGATAAACTGTTCTCTATTGTTACGCACGATATAAGATCACCTTTAAGTTCTATACAAAGCTATTTGGAAATCTTAACCGAACATGATTTAAGTCAGGCAGAACGTATAAGTTTAGAACAACAACTGCTTCAGATCACTAGAGATACTTCAGATATGTTAACCAATGTGTTGTCGTGGTCTAAAACCCAAATGGAGGGGGCGCATGTTGAGCTAACGGTTTTATCAGTAACGGAAGCATTAAATACAGGTTTAAGTATTGAAAAAAGCATTGCCGTTAGAAAAGGAGTGACGCTTAATGTGGTCAATAACCAACAATTATCGATTATAGCCGATCAAAATATGTTTCAATTGGTATTGCGTAACCTGGTAAGCAATGCCATTAAGTTTACGCAACCTGGTGGCTTGATTACGGTAAGTGCATCAGAAGAAGATGGCTATTGCTGTATCATGGTGAAGGATAACGGGAAAGGAATTGAAACGAAACAACAAGAACAACTGTTTAAGCTCAAAGCATCCTCAACATTTGGTACCCATAACGAAAAAGGTATTGGCTTAGGTTTGTTGTTGTGTAAAGAATATACAGATCTGCAAGATGGTAAGATCTGGTTTGAAAGTAGGGTAAATGAAGGGTCGACCTTTTTCCTTTCTTTTAAGCTCGCCTAATCCATTCAGTTGATCGGTAATAAGATAAAAAACGAAGCGCCTTTGTCTTTTCCTTCGCTCTCTGTCCAAACTTTTCCTTTGTGTAGTTCGATCAGCATCTTAACAATAGATAATCCGATGCCGTTTGAGTGTTCTTTGCCCGTAGGTGTGGCGCTTAATTTGGCAAACTTAACGAATAACCTGTCCATGTCTTCAGGGAGTAGACCTTGTCCCTGATCTTTAAATTCGATCAATACCTCTTTATTTTCGGTTTCCTTTACGTAGATGTGAACTGCTGTGTCAGGATTTGCATATTTTAAGGCATTACTGAGCAAATTTCCAAAAGCATCTTGTAGCCTGGTGGCATCGGCCAAAATGAGGGAGCGGCAATTGCAGGAGATCTTGATGTTTTGTTTTTTCTGATTGGCAATCAATTCAAAATTCTTTTTCACCGTAGTTAAGGTATCCAAGATGTCTACTTCGCTCATGTTCAGCCTAAAACTACCATTTTCAATTTGAGAGAGGTCTAGCAGGTTGTTTAGGTTGGTCAATACGTTGTTGGCTGCGGTCTTGATCCTGTCTGCAAAATCCGCAACAATTTTAGGGTCATCAGCCTTTCGTTTGATCAGCTCGGCAGAAAGAGAGATGGTGGTATTTGGATTTTTAAGGTCGTGTACAATTCTGTTCATCATGTCGGTTTGCGTACGTAGGGCTTTGCGCGATGCCAAACGGAGCTCCAGTTCGTCCATTACAATAGAAGATAAAGTCTCCAGCATTTTGAGTTGCTGCGGACTTACATCCCTTGGTTGTGTATCTAAAACGCAAAGTGTACCTAGCTGCAGGCCTTCGGTTGTCCGCAATGGTGCTCCGGCATAAAATCTTACCCCGTTTTCCATGGCTACAAAAGGATTGTCTATTAACTCTGGTATGTCTAGTGTATTCTCGATCAATGTGACGTTTTCATTTAAGATCGCAACCGAACAAAAACTGTCCCTTCTGGCAATTTCGGTGGCCGCCAAAGGACTGATATTGGTTTTAAAGAAAACACGTTCGCGGTCTACAAAAGTTACTTGGGCAATGGGTGTATCGAATATCTGCGCGGCAAGAATTGCGATTTTATCAAAAGTATGTTCGGCAGGAGTATCCAAAATATCGTAGCTATGGAGCTTATGGATTCGATCTTCTTCGTTTGTCGGAATTAAAGAACTTGGAAACTGGAAGCTGCTCATATATCTACATCTATTTTTGACGAACAAATATAACGTAATGCGGTGAACTTTTTTTTGTGATGGTTTTTTCGGTAATTTTTGTTTTTGATATAAAATTCTTATTTTTTTGAGTAAAAACTTCTAGTTATTTATGTTTATGCGTGTATTTTATGTTTTTCGTCGTTATTTTTTAGTTTAAATTCAAATTATTGATAATCATGTATGTTTTTAAGTCAATTTATTTGGTGTTTTTTAATTAAAAATAGATTTTTAGTATAAAATATGTGTATTTTGTTATTAAAAATCTTAAAAAAAATATATTTATGTATTTTTTTAAGAAAATATGTTTATATTTGAGCTGTTCATACAAAAAAGTACATTTATATTTGGTTTGATTAAAGCTCTGGTTGGATGGCCAGAGCTTTTTCATTTCTTAAATAAATTAAAATAGAGATGGGCCTTGATTTTGCTTGGTTATAATAACCCAAACTTCAACCATAAAAAAAGACCAGCCGAATTTCGACTGGTCTTATCTATTTTTAAAGCGGTTAAGCTTTCTTTTTCTATTTTAATCCTTATGCCAATACTTTACTTACCAGGTCAGCTGCATCTTTCAACGCAATTGCCGAATAAACTTTCAGGCCAGAATCGTCGATCAGTTGTTTAGCTTCTACAGCATTTGTACCTTGTAAACGGCAGATGATAGGAACTGGAACGTTACCAATCTCTTTATAAGCATCAATTACACCTTGCGCAACTCTGTCGCAACGTACAATACCACCAAAAATGTTGATCAATATCGCTTTAACGTTAGGGTCTTTCAAAATGATATTGAAACCTGCTTTTACCGTAGTTGCATTAGCTGTACCACCTACGTCTAAGAAGTTGGCAGGCTCGCCACCAGCAATCTTGATGATATCCATCGTAGCCATTGCTAAACCAGCACCATTCACCATACAGCCAACGTTACCATCAAGCTTAACATAGTTCAAGTTGCTTTCGCTAGCTTCAACATCAGTTGGGTCTTCTTCCAGTTTATCACGCATTGCTGCATAATCAGGATGACGGAACAATGCGTTTTCGTCTAAGTCAACTTTTGCATCAACAGCGATGATCTTATCGTCACTGGTTTTTAGAACCGGATTGATTTCGAACATTGAAGAATCTGTAGCGTCATAAGCTTTATAAAGCGCAGTAATAAACTTTACCATTTCTTTATGGGCTGCACCAGATAAACCTAGGTTGAAAGCAATTTTACGTGCTTGGAAACCTTGTAGACCTACTCTTGGATCAATTTCTTCTTTGAAGATCAAATGAGGTGTGTGTTCTGCAACCTCTTCAATATCCATACCACCTTCAGTACTGTACATGATAATGTTGGTTCCGTTGGCACGGTTCAACAAAACACTCACATAAAATTCTTTGGTTTCAGAAGGACCTGGGTAATATACATCTTGGGCAACCAAAATTTTGTTTACTTTTTTACCTTCAGCACCAGTTTGTGGCGTAACCAATTGCATACCTAAAATGTCGGTAGCTCTTTGTTTAACTTCGTCTAAGTTTTTAGCCAGCTTTACACCTCCGCCTTTACCTCTACCACCCGCATGGATTTGTGCTTTGATCACAACCCAATCAGAGTTATAGTCAGTTTTCATTTTCTTAGCCGCTTCTACAGCTTGGTCAACAGTATCAGCAACAATGCCTTCTTGTACAGCAACGCCAAAACTCTTTAAAATTTGTTTACCTTGATATTCGTGGATATTCATTTGCTCAAAAATTTGCTCAAATCTACAATTTCAAAAGCTTTATACAAATAGCAACCTGCATTTTAACACAAAGTATTTACTTTTAAAGTATAAAGTACCTGATAGAAAGTAAAAAGATATTCTAGCTATTGATTAATTATCTTGAGCCGTGTATTAAGAGGTCCTTCCTAGGCATCAATTGTTGTCTGTTTTGTTTCTAGTCTTAAGATAAAGATGTGTACGCCAATCGTTGTAATTCCACGAAAGCCATGAACCTTCTCCCCATTTTTCATTGAAACGATCTATTCTTCGGTCAATAAGTTTGTTGAATTTTTCAATCTGACGTCGCTGCCGTTCCAAAATGAATTTGTTTTTGTCAAATGGTGTTTGGTTAGTATCGATTTTTATGGAATCTGTAGGTTTAGGTTCAATGATGTTTTCGCTGAGCTCAGCTGAAGAAGAATAGGCATATTTTTCAAGTATGGCTCTGTTCTCATCTATCAGCGGTAGGGTTTTGTCCGATAGTTCCATCAGATGTTCAACATCCAAGGCGATGCGGTTTCTATGATTGATGTTGTAACTGGCAATAAAGACATCCCAATTGACAAAGCTGGTTGCCAACAGTAGGATATACCAGATCATTCCATTTGTTTTGCACAAGTAGAAGAATGTTTTTCGTTGAGCTACCTTGATATAAACGGTAATTAGGCCGATGGTACACAGCAGCAAGAAAACCAAAACCCCGATCCTCTTATAAGTTAGCCCATTTACATCAATGTAGTAGTAATCCCTGAGCAATACAGATAAGACCAGAAATGCATTTTGGATGATCCAGATGTAGGCCAATAAACGGATGGTTTTGTTTTTGCTGTAAAAGTTAAGATTGCCATTAAAGAAATAAAGGATAACCAGCATGGCCATAATGATGCTGATGATCAAAGCATTGGTGCCCCCATGTAGTTCTTCCGAATAATTAACTAAAATAGTCCCTTCAGGCTGTGGCAACCATAGTTTAACAATGTCAATGCAGTTCAAAAACAATAGCAGCAGGTTTAAAGCGGTAAAAGAGATGATCCCGATTACATTTTCGGTCTTGAGCGCAGTTTTTCTGGTGAGTAGATTTCCAGCGAAAATTGCCATAATATCATAAACTACATGAAAACTGGATTTTTTCTTTCTGCTACGGATCAATTGTTCCTTAAAGCCCAGCTCTATCTTTTCGAGGCTATTATTTTGATGTTTGATCAAGATGGCGGCTGTAACAATGATTCCGAAGATGATGTGGAGGAAACGGATAAGACTCAGGTCGGCAAAAAGAAAGCTGAAAATGGCATCGAAAAAGTTTGCTATTTGAGAACTGATCTGGCTGAGGTAGCCATCAAATACAGGGTTGGCAATGCGATATAAAACGCTGAACAACGTCAATGTAATGATTGGAATAATGATGTACTTGATCGGTTTGACGATAGGCTTAAGTGAAAAATTACCAAATCGGGCATTTAAAGCTCTTTTGATAAGGTTAAATGGGGCAGTGACCATTTGTAAAAAGAAGGCCAATAAAGCGGTGAAAATACTTCTCAAGAGTTGATAATGTGTAAATCCAACAAAAAGAGCCAAACTAATGTACCAGGAAAGGATAGACAGTGCTGAATTGTTAATGACCACCAAGGTGCCTGCCAACAGATGTGCTGCGCCGAACCAAAAGAATTTCCGGCTTTTAACAATGTCTTTGTCCAACAACAAAAGTGCAATGATAAAAATGGAGTAGAGGAGAAGATTAAGCGCAAGCCAATCTACCCAAAAAAGAAAGTTGAAGAGTACCCCGCCACCAATGGCAGCAAGGAGTTGTAGGTCTATTTGTTTTTTCATTGATATTAATTTTAAGTTGTTCGATTTTTTGAAAGCGCTTTGAATTACAAAGTTAATGGATAAAAAAAAATTAGATGCTCTTGATCATTTTTTCTAAAGCATCTAGGTGTGCTTTAAATGCCTGTTTGCCTAAAGGTGTTATGGTATAGGTGGTATTTGTCTTGCGGCCAATAAATGCCTTTTGCACCTTTAAGTATTCGCCCTGCTCCAGGGTATTGAGGTGGGAGGCCAAGTTGCCATCAGTAAGTTGCAGCATCTGTTTCAGCTCATTAAAGCTCACACTGTCATTTACAATAAGGATAGACATTACGCCAAGTCTTATCCTGCTGTCGAATATCTTATTGAGTGCTGCTATTGGATTTTTCATCTTATTTGGCCCTTTCGTATTTGAAATACATCAACAAACCATAAAAAATATGCAGCACGCCAAATCCAAATGCCCAAAAATACAAACCATAAGCTATGTTAAACATGGCGATGATACCTAGTACAACTTCGCAAATGCCCAAATAACGGATATCGGTATAAGTGTATTTGCCTGCATTGATTAAGGCCAAGCCATAGAACACCAAACAAGAGGGCGCAATTAGGCCGTAACTATTAGGATGTACAAAAATCAAAGATAAAATAAACAGTCCTCCGGCAATTAATGGGATAGCCAGGTTGATGAGCAGATTTTTGGATGTTTTGTCCCAAATTGGAAGTTGTTTCTTTTTGCTTTGACGATAAGTGAACAACGAACCACCAGCAAGCGCTACGATCAATACGCTGAGGCCTATTTTAAGTAGGTTAAATTCGATATCCAGATCGGCATCAACGCCATAACCGTAATTTCCATTTAGGTATTTGACAATTTCGGTATGGGCAAGGTAGGCACCAATCAATGCGACCACCCCAGCAAAAACGCCCGACAATCCGCTTAAAGAAATAAACCTAGACGAACGGTCCATCATTTTCCTGATGTCGTTCAATGCATTTAACTGTTCTTCTTGTTTGCTCATATGGAAAGTGCTTTGTTTCTCAAAGTTACATAAGAATTTTAAAAAACAAAGGAACCATCTAAATTATTGTCAAATAATTTTTCTCTGCATAGCAGATTGGAAGATATAGCTAAAAACTATACTTACTAGGCAAGGTCATGCTATACCTTAATTGATTGTTTATTTATGGAGAAACATTCGAGTTTTCTTCGACACTTGTTCGAGCCCGCTTCGACTCTTCTTCGACTCCGCTTCGGGAGTTGTTCGAGTCCGCTTCGGGAATTGTTCGGTAAATACCCAAACAATAGTCGATGAACAATTGAAGTTATGCGCAAGCTTTGTGGGTCTTATTTTAAGGCTGTGTGTATGTAAAATCAAGAAGGGATGTATGGCAGAAAATAAGACGGCACAAAATGTTAATTTAACAATCTTAACAATTTAACAATTGTGTAACTTTACCAAATGCTAAAAGCTACAGGAATTAAAAAAGCTTACGGAACGCTGTCCATACTAAAAGGCGTAGATTTTGAAGTGGCCAAAGGGGAAATTGTGAGCATTATTGGTGCATCTGGCGCTGGTAAAAGTACGTTGCTACATATTTTGGGTACGTTGGACAAACCAGACGAAGGCACAGTTGAGCTCAAAGGTACGGTTGTCAATAAGCTTTCTGGCGAATTGTTAAGTGTCTTTAGGAATAAGAATATTGGTTTCATCTTTCAGTTCCACCACCTCTTGCCAGAGTTTACCGCCTTAGAAAATATCTGTATTCCTGCCTATATTGCTAAAAGAAGCAAAAAAGATGCAGAAAAAAGGGCCTACGAGTTGCTGGACCTTTTAGGGTTAAAAGACAGGGCACAACATAAGCCAAATCAATTATCTGGAGGTGAACAACAACGTATTGCCGTTGCTAGAGCTTTGATCAATGATCCGGCTATTGTTTTGGCAGATGAACCTTCGGGCAATCTTGATTCTGCAAATGCCAATGCCCTTCATCAATTGTTCATTGACTTGAGGGATAATTTTAACCAGACCTTTGTAATTGTAACCCATAATGAAGATCTGGCAAAGATCAGCGATAGGGTAGTGACCATGAAAGATGGTTTTATCATATAAATAAGAAATTGAAGATATTAATTACCGGCGGTACATCAGCTACGGCCTTAAAATTGTTAAAAGCTTTTACCGGACACCAAGTGGTGTTGGCAGATTATGGCGAGGTTCCCGCTTTTTCCTCTGCAGCTTATCTCATGATCAGTCTTGGTGCCAAAAATGAAGATACTTTGGCGCATACTTTACTTAACTACTGTTTGGACGAAAATGTAGGAGCGATCTTACCGCTACATCATTTTGAGCTAGTGCCAGTTGCCAAAAGTGCCGTGTTGTTCAAAGAGTTCGATATTGAGGTGTTATTGCCAAATCATGCAGCGTTGGCACAATATTCTAATTTAGGCAAAGCAGAAAACTGGGCAGTATTTAATCAGGGAGAAACTATTTTCATGACACAACCAAATGAAATGTTAGTCCACAAAGCACAGACCAATCAACTAAGTGGTGCTTATTACTTTGATGCTGCTGATCAAGAACCAAACCTAAGTCTTATAACCATTTAATTTCCCCATCTAGTGGCATTTGAACCGTATATTGAACCTAAAAAAGCCTTCATATTTGGCTTAGATGATGTTTTGTATCCAGAAAAGGATTATCTGTTGCAGGTGTATTACTTGTTTTCAGAATTTATGGCCTATTCATTGCAATTGGATTCGAAAGAAATGATTGCCTTTATGCAGGCCGAATTTGCAGCCGATGGCGCTACAGCTATTTTCGAAAAAACGGCCGCAAGGTTTGATATCCCCGAAAAATATGCAGCTAATTTTGCGCTATTGCATCAAAATGCACGCTTGCCCTTGAAATTATTGTTGTACCAACAGGTATTATCGTTTCTGCAAGAAGTTGTGCTAGAACGCAAAGAGATCTATCTATTGGTAGATGGAAATCCCTTGCAACAGCTCAACAAGATCAAACAGGTAGAATGGCATGGTTTGGAGCAATATTTAAAACTATATTTTACTGAAGAATTTGAAGTTGAACCTTCAATAAAAAGCCTGCAATTTGTGATCGATCAGCATCAGTTAAATAAAGAAGAAATGCTGATGGTTGGTGTAACAGCTCAACAAGAGGCAATCGCGTCGGCTGCAGCTATAGATTATTTGTCTGTAACAAAACTATTGTAGAATTTTTTTCGTTAATTCGCATTATCAATCTATTAATTCAAATGAAATTAAAACACGCTACCTTAACACTTATTGTATTGGCTGTTACAGCTTTAACCGCTTGTAAAAAAGGTGGAGGAACACCAACACCTCAACCCCCAACTACAACAAGTAGAGCAGATTTATCAAGAGATTCTATCTTTTTATATGCTAAACAGGTCTATTACTGGAATAATGCGCTGCCAACTTACGAAGCCTTCAATCCAAGAAAATTCACAACTTTAGCAACTGACTTTAAAAATTATGAAAATGAGTTGATTGCGTTGGCAAATTCTGCAATCAATCCTGCAACAGGAATCGGTTACGAATCTGTGAGCAGTAATACCGATACTAAATATTCTTACATATTTGATAAAGCGAATAAAAATGCGGTAGCCTATGTTCCAGCAGCTAAAAGTTCTGTAGATCTTGAAGGAAACGGGAGTGATGTGGGCCTTAGGGTTGGTTTTTATGGAACAACTGCTAATTATGTGATCTATATAACGGCTGTTTATAACAATTCTGCAGCAGCAGCGGCAGGATTGGTAAGAGGAGATAGGATCACTAAGGTAAATGGTGTAGCTTATGGAACCGATTATACCTTAGAAAAAGCACTTACAGTAGCAAATGCTGTTGATGGCAATGTGACCATTGAAGGCATAAGGGGTGTTGATGGTAGCAGTTTTCTATTTTCTTTAGTTAAAAACTCATACAAAAGCAGTCCGATTTATAAAAGCAAGATCATTCCTGCTGGTTCAAAAAAGATAGGCTATGTAGCTTACGCAAGGTTCTCTAGTGCCGAAAATTCTAATGCTGAATTGACGAATATATTTAATGATTTTGCTACAAACGGCGTTACCGACCTAGTAGTTGATTTAAGGTATAACGGTGGTGGTTATGTAAATACAGCAGAATACTTAATTAATCTGATTGTGCCTGCAAGCAAAGCTAGTGGTGTAATGTTTACCGAATATTACAATGCGACCATGCAAAGTGGAGCCGCCACGATTTTGGCCAAACAACCTTTGTTGGATGCTAGCGGCAAAATCCGTTATAACAATGGAAAAATGTTGACTTATGCGGATGTTTCTTATTCAGTAGCAGATAACACCACATCTTTTTCTAAAAGGGGGAACCTGAACAATGTACAAAACATCGTGTTCATCGTTTCTGGTAGTACTGCTTCTGCGAGCGAGTTGGTGATCAATTCCTTAAAACCTCACATGAATGTGAAATTGGTGGGTACCAAAACCTATGGCAAACCTATTGGGTTTTTCCCAATCACCATTGAAAACAAATACGATGTTTATTATTCATTGTTCGAAACCAAAAACTCGTTGAGCCAAGGTGGATATTTTAGTGGAATGACACCTGACTATGAATTAAGTGAAGTGCCAACAGGTACAGTGATGTATGATTTTGGGAATACAAATGATTTTTATCTTAAAACTGCTGTAAATATTTTGCAACCAGGTACAATTACTACCAGCTTGAACAAAACCATGTCTACAAAGACTTTATCTACTGCAGTTAATACCTCGAATGTTCTTAATGAGGACCTAATGAATAAAGAATTTGTGGGGATGATTGATACCAAGCATACCATCAAAAAATAAAATAAGAGGCCGCGATCAGCGGCCTTTTTTATTGACATCGTTTTGATTTTTACATTTAGATCATAAAATTTACAATCGGTTTTTTGCTGAATACGTAAAAATTAGTTAAGCTTGTTTAACAAATAAGAATAACTATGACTGCCGAATTGATAGAAAAAGAAGAAATAGATGTTAGTAAAATCATACCTGCTGATACCCAACTTTCTGAAGAACTAAAAAACAGATTAATGGCCACCCAACGTTTGGGCAACGAGTTTAAAGCAAAGGCTACGATAACATTTAATACTACAGCGGGTTACAAGCGGGTAACCACAACCGTTTGGTCGGTTACCGAAAAATATATCCAACTCAAAAACAATATCCATATCCCAATCAAGTGTATTGTAGATATTGATTTTTAATCAAAAAAAATCCCAGTTTACTCGGTAAACTGGGATTTTGAGTTTTAAATAGAAACCTACTGCTTCTTTAGCTGCAATGTTTCTCTGAATATGGCTTGTATATCTCTTTGTTTGTCGATATTGACAATGATTTCCTGAATGGCATTTGCAGCATCTACAAAGAACGTTTTGTTGATGTTCTTGAATTCGTCTGTTGCCTTATGGTAGTCTTTGTGGTCTTCAACGCCGAAATAGATAAAAGGGATGTTCTTAGCATTAAAAGCGCCTTGGTCACTTTGGTTGGTCCAATCATCACGACCAAGTTTAGGATCGTCATGTCCAAATAATACTTTGATGTTTGGGTTGGTTGTTGTAAAATATGGTTTTAACATCGGATACTTGAATGTGCCCACTGCGTAAAGCTCACCTTTGTCATTATGGCTGATCATATCCATATTGATGTTCAGTTTAATTTTATCCAATGCAACTGGTGGATTAGCAACAAAAGCTTTTGCTCCTTGTAATCCCATTTCTTCTGCATCAAAAATGGCAAATATCAAGGTGCTGTTTGGTTTGTTCTTCGCAAAATATTTGGCAAACTGTAATAGGCCTGCCACACCCGAAGCATTGTCGTCGGCACCATTGTAAACTTCATCTTTGATCACACCAATATGGTCGTAATGTGCAGAGATCACAATTACATTCTCCGTTTTGCCAGGGATATAGGCAATCAGGTTTTTGCCTTGTATTGCGGCTGCTCCATTTCTGCCTTTGATTTCAAAGCTTTGCTCATAACTGGTTTTGCCTGGATAAGGTTTTAAGCCTATCTCTTTCAATCTTCCTGTTAAATAGGTTCTAGCCATCTCTCCGCCTTTTGTGCCTGTTTTACGGCCTTCGTAGGCATCAGAAGAGAGGGTTTCTACGTCTTTGAGTAGTTGTTCGCTTGTTGTTTGTGTAGTGCTAGTCGTTTTTACCGAGCCACAGCTCATCAACAAAGCCAATGGGATCAGAAATATTCTTTTCATTTAGATGTTGTTTACTTTAAAATATAGGTAAAGATATAGTTTTATAGAATAAGCGTGTAAATTTTGTAAAAACTTAGCAAACAATCTTGATGTTATTATTTTTAGACTTAATTTGGAGTATTATTAATTCGTACTGACTAGAACGGACTTTTGATGTTCGATTGGAGCATTGCTGTTGGTGTGGTTCAGTACCCAATATAGAAAAAATGGAATATAGACGTTTAGGAAAATCGGGTTTACAGGTAAGTGCACTTTCTTTTGGCAGTTGGTTAACTTTTGGAAATCAGATCAGTGATAAAATGGCTGACGAACTGATGGGTATCGCCTATGATGCTGGCGTAAACTTTTTTGATAATGCAGAAGGTTATGCCGAAGGTAAATCAGAAATCGTAATGGGCAAAATCTTGAAGGACCAGAAATGGGAGAGAGAATCTTTTGTGGTGTCTAGCAAGGTATTCTTCGGAACAGAAAATAAAGGCCCAAATAGGGTAGGTTTATCCCGTAAACATGTAATTGAGGCTTGTAATGCTGCGCTGAAGCGTTTACAGGTAGATTATTTAGATCTTTATTTTTGCCACAGACCTGATAAAAATACCCCAATTGAAGAAACGGTTTGGGCAATGAATACTTTGTTGCAACAGGGTAAGATATTGTATTGGGGTACTTCAGAGTGGAGTGCGGCAGAGCTGATGGAGGCTATAGCAGTTGCCAAACAATATAACCTGATCGGTCCAACAATGGAACAGCCTCAATATAATTTGGTTGAGCGTAATAAATTGGAGAATGAATACCTGCACTTGTTTAAAGAACATGGTTTGGGTACCACCATTTGGTCGCCATTGGCATCTGGATTATTATCTGGAAAATACACTACTGGCGATACCAAAAATACCCGTTTGGAATTACAAGGTATGGATTGGTTAAAGGATAAGGTATTGGCAGAAGAAAAGATGAAAAAAGTAACCAAGTTACAAAAATTGGCCGATCAGATGAATTTACCATTGGCCAAGCTCTCTATTGCCTGGTGCCTTAAAAATCCAAATGTAAGTACAGTGATTTTAGGAGCCTCTAAAACTGCACAACTGAAAGAAAACCTGACCGTTTTAGAAGTGGTACCTTTATTAACGGATAAGGTAATGACCAAAATTGATGAGATTATGGGCACAAAACCTGAGTTGCCACAATTTTAACCAAGATATCATTTTAAAACAAAAAAGCCACTAAACAATACTTAGTGGCTTTTTTGTTGATGATAATAAAATCTAGTAATAAGTTAACCTGACTACTCCAGCTAGTTTTTTAGCCAGCCTGATCACTTGACGGGTATAGCCATATTCATTGTCATACCATGCATATAGAACAACAGATTTGCTGTCTTTAGAGATGATGGTAGCAGGTCCATCTACAATTGAAGCGTGGCTATTGCCAATCAGATCGGTACTTACCAGTTCATTAGAGATAGAATATTCCAATTGCTCAGATAAATCTCCAAATAACGAGGCTTGTTTTAAAACAGCCTGAACATCTTCTTTTGTGGTAATTTGATCAAGAGATAGGTTTAAAATGGCCAAGGATACATTTGGTGTAGGTACACGAACTGCATTCCCTGTCAGTTTGCCTGCCAGATGCGGAATTACCTTTGCCACCGCCTTATCGGCTCCGGTTTCTGTAATTACCAAGTTGAGTGCGGCAGAACGGCCCCTTCTATATTTTTTATGGTAATTGTCTAAGAGATTTTGGTCATTGGTGTAAGAATGCACCGTTTCAATATGTCCCTTGTCTATACCAAATGCAGAATCGATCACTTTTAAAACCGGAACAATTGCATTGGTGGTACAAGATGCGTTAGAGAAAATAGTTTCAGTTTGGTAATCAAAATCAGCATCATTAATGCCCGTTACGATATTTGGAATATCGCCTTTGGCAGGTGCTGTTAATAAGACTTTACTGATCCCTTTTGCATTTAAATGTCTTGATAATCCTTCACGATCACGATATACGCCTGTATTGTCGATCAACAAAGCATCTTCAATGCCATAACTGGTATAGTCTGCATCTTCGGGGTTTTTGGCAACGATGAAATAGATCGTCTGTCCGTTGATCACCAAGGCCTTGTTTTCGAAGTCTTCTATAATGGTGCCGTTAAAAGGCCCATGGATTGAGTCTGTGCGCAAAAGTTCGGCACGTTTGGTCAATTCATCATCACTATAAGAGCGGGTTACAATAGCTCTTAAACGCAATTGTTCTCCTTTTCCGGCTTGTACGATCAATTCGCGGGCAGCAATCCTTCCAATCCTTCCAAAACCAAATAAAACCACATCTTTAGGTTTAAGATTGATTTTGTCTTTTCCAATGTGTTTGCTGAGTTTGCTGATCACAAAATCGTGCATCGAGGCATAGGTATTGCTTTCATCCAACCATTCTGCGGCCAATCGGCCAATATCAATACGAGAAGGGGCAATGTTAGATTTTGCAATGGTAGCTGCAAGCTCTAGCGTTTCGTAAATAGAAATGTCTTTTTCACTTACTTCTTTGGCATATTGGTGGTAAGCTAATATTTCGCTACTGCCAACATCGAATAGGGGTTTACGAAAAAGGACCAATTCGATAGAGCGATCGAACCATAATTGTCCAACTACACTGATGAGCTCAAGTGCTTTCTTTTCCTTTTCAATCCAGTTTTGAAACTCTGATTGATATTTGTTCAACATACAATAAATTAATTTGGTTAGAATGGCACAAAAGTAAAAAAGATCGGGCGAGTACCCAATCTTTTTCTAATTATTATGTGCGATTTTAATCGCTATGTATCTAAAACTTAACCTAAGTAAGATTTTAAGATTTTACTACGTGAAGTATGACGTAAACGTTGCAAAGCTTTGTCCTTGATCTGACGTACACGCTCGCGGGTTAGGTTAAACTTCTCTCCAATTTCTTCTAATGAAAGTGGGTGATTGGTACTTAGACCAAAGAACAATACGATAATTTCACGCTCACGTTCTGTTAAGGTAGATAAAGAACGTTTGATCTCTTCAGAAAGCGATTCGTTGATCAGGTTACTGTCTGTATTTGGCTCGTGGTTTTCAAGAACATCTAACAAAGTGTTTTCTTCACCTTGTACAAATGGTGCATCCATGGATACGTGACGACCAGAGTTACTCAAAGTGTCAGAGATTTTATCAACGGTTGTTTCTAAGATGTCTGCCAATTCTTCAGGAGAAGGCTCACGCTCATATTCCTGCTCTAATTTAGAGAACGCTTTACTGATCTTACTCAATGAACCCACCTGATTAAGTGGCAAACGTACAATACGGCTTTGCTCGGCAATGGCCTGCAAAATTGACTGACGGATCCACCAAACAGCATATGAAATGAATTTGAAACCTTTGGTCTCATCAAAACGTTTAGCTGCTTTGATCAAACCTAAGTTACCTTCGTTAATTAGATCACCTAAAGTTAAACCTTGATTTTGGTATTGTTTAGCTACCGATACCACGAAACGTAAGTTGGTTTTTGTTAAACGCTCTAACGCGGCTTGGTCGCCTTCGCGGATTTTACGGGCTAAGATTACTTCTTCTTCTGCGGTAATTAAATCTACTTTTCCAATCTCGTGCAAGTATTTGTCTAATGATTGACTTTCGCGGTTGGTGATGGATTGGGTAATTTTGAGTTGTCTCATTTATATGTTTTAGTCCTCTTTATAATTTTGATTCTGCAAAAGTATGAAATTTTGTACAGAAAGAAAGGGTAAATTGCTGAAAATGTTACGCTTTACGCCACATTTTTTAATAAATACTTCACAACAAAAATCATTCCAAATTAAATTTGTCAGTACTTAGTGTAATTAGTTGTTTCAAGGCTATTAATTATTGTAAATCAATAAATATATTTTGATTTGTAATAATTAATGTTTTAGTTTGCAATAGAAATTAATTGTTTACGTACAGTCAAAAAATTAGAAATCGGATTTTACTTTACTGGATATTTTAACTGTCGAAAGCACATAGGGTATAACAATGTCAATTTGATTAAAATGAATGAAAGAACAGATTTAACGATACTCCAAAAGGTTGTATTGGTGGTATGGTTTATTGCAGTTTTAACGTCCTTTGCTAAGGATCTATTCGAGTTTTATCAGGTGGCGAATGATGGTTTTTATTCGCTTGCTTTTAATGATGGACTGAAAAGATTGGTGGTGAGCTGTTTTTATACCTATATCAGTTGGATACTGTTTAAGTTGTTGTACAATCAAAAAGGGAAATTTATCAACTTGTTATCAACTGATGGTATCAAACAAATCTCGAAATTATTATCAACCCTGATCTGTCTATTGGTGACGAAGATCATTTTCAGTGTCATCATCGTGAAATATGTACTGCCAAAGGTTACAGATGCAGTTCTGGCAGAGCGTTTAGGTTATGACTTGGCCACGAAGCTCTTCAGGTTGCAACCCCATAAAGACCTGATCATTGCGATTGCTATTATGTGGGTATTCTTATTGGTTTTAAGCCATGCCCAAAAATTAAAACAAGAACAAGATTTAACGATATAAATATGAAACCTGTCAAATATCTACCATTAGCAAGATTGATCAAGCTGTTTTTACAACTTGGTATTATTTTCATTGGTATATTCACTGTAATCAACCTTATCATAGGTCTATTTAACCTCAAACCCTATATTGATATAGCAGGGGGAAAATTGATGTTTGAAAATCCAGCAGATGGGTATAGACTGCATGGTAATATTAGCCTTCAAATTCCTGATACCATGGTCCATTATCAAAATGGAAGAGAATCTATCTATAAAAACGAACCATTAATGTTTAAAGATCAACCGATAGAAAAACGTATTGTCGAAGAAAAGATAGTGAACCAGATTCTGTCTAGTGAAGATAAGGATATCGAGATTTCCAATCAGATTTTTATGCCCAATAGAATAACTGTTAAGGTGAAATCCAAAAATTGGCTATATAATCTTTTCTGGAATATAGCTGCCCAACTCGACCCATTGTTTGTCGCATTGCTTCTCGTGGTCTTGGTCAAGCTTGTGAACCGCTATACTGGTCAAAAAATATTCGAAAATAGAAGTTTTAAGCTGATCGCATTTCTGGGTTGGTCATTAATTGCCAAGGAAATTTTTAATTTCGTGATCAGTTTTATTAATGGAAGGATAATTGAGCATCCGCAGTTACATAGTTTTTCAGCAATAAAGGATAAAGCATATCACTATCTTACACTCAGTCTTGATTTTTATAAAGCTTTTAGTTTCGAAAATGTTGGTATAGGCATATTGATTGTTTTGTTGGCTGAGGTATTTAGGGTGGCAATTTTAGCCAAAAAAGAAAATGAAATGACGATTTAATCATGCCAATCATCGTAAACTTAGATGTAATGTTGGCCAGACGGAAAATGTCCTTGACCGAGCTTAGTGAGCGGGTTGGCATTACCATGTCCAATCTTTCCATCCTCAAAACCGGAAAGGCCAAGGCCATAAGGATAGAGACTTTAGAAATCATCTGTAAAGTATTGGAATGCCAGCCAGGCGACATTTTAGAGTACAGGGATTAATCTTTTAAGATATATGTCAAATGCTCATGAGGCTTTCCAAGTAAAATCTTGTCATCTTCTTTCATAAAACCTAAACGTTCGTATAGTCTCTTGGCATTGGGATTAGCTCGGTCTACCAATAAACCAATTTTTTGATGACCTAGTGTTTTTCCCCAATCAATTGCTGCTTTGATCAACTGTTGCCCAATTCCTTTGCCCTGATAGCTGGGATTGACACTTAGCGTATCAATGTACAGCTCGCCAGCACCACTTTCCAGTTCCATTTCAAAATGGCTGGTACGGTAGTTTGTTTTAATATGTTCAAAAAACGGACGACGCAGTTCTTCAATCAGTGCCCCATCGTAAACAGTGATCGATCCCGCAATGCGGTCGTCAACTACATAGACCAAGGTGTTTTCAAAACTATATTGATTTTGTGTCTCCCCACAGAAATATTCAAAAAGTTTTAAGGCATCATCAATGTCTGTAGACCCAACAAAGGCTTTGGCCAGGTCTTCCATTGCCGCTACCATTAGGACCGCAATTGCTTTTGCATCTTCTTTTATCGCTCTTCTGATCATCTTTTATGCTTTCTTAGAAATACATACGTACTCCATAACCCATTTTAAAAATATCGTGAAAAGGAGTGAGCGCTCTATTCTTAAACCAACTGATCATATAGAGGTCGTTGGTATTTGCTTCCGCATATAAGCTTAGGGCCTTAATTTTCGATGTTTTGTTGGTTAATAATTTAATTTCTGAGCCAAAGGCCAAATGTAACCTTAAGGCAGAAGACCAAAAATAATAACCTTTTCTGTATTGAGGCTTTTCGAATTTAAAATCAAAGTTTTGACCCAAGGTATACGAAGGAAAAATGGTCGGGTTGATAGGGTGGATGATGATCTTGTCCTTTATCTTAATGGCAAAAGGTTTGTATTCGAATTTTACTGCAACAATGGTCATTTCACCACCTAGGCTTTCGGGAATGTAGCCTACATGCAAGCTCAAAAAAGTTTTTTCTTTCGGGCCTAGTTGATATCCTGCACCGGCACTGATAAAGCCAATACTGCCCGCATACTGAAGGCTAACCTGATCAGGCTTTAAGCGGCTAAAAAACGAATCTTGTGCATAAAGTTGTGTTGTAGCGAGCAATGCGATGGCCAAGCTACTAAAAATTGATTTCCTCAGCATGGATCTGCCCATTTTTGATGTCTAATATGGTGTAAGCACTGTTAACTATGGCATTGGTGATCAGAAATGGTATCCCCTTTCCATTTTGATAATAAGTTTCTAATTTGCCATGTCGATGAGAATGGATAGAAGCAATCAGACCAGGAGTTTGGTTAAAAAGATTTTCGTATGGGTTAACCAGATTTGGATCAAAATCTGCATCATTTGGGGGTACATGAGAGATGGCCACCAAATGAGTAGTCTCAGGATTTAACTTAAAGTTATCTTTGAGCCATGTTAAATTAGGTGTAGTACTGTTAAAATTATACTCTCTACCATTGGTATCATGACAAACAAACCGAACTCCGGCATAGTTGAACGTGAAATTTAACGGCCCAAACATTCTTTCGTAAATAGCTCTGCCATTTGCTACAAGGTCGTGATTGCCAATTACGCTGATGAATGGAACTTTTAAGCCTTCATATATTTTTAAAATACCTTCAAATTCCAATAACAATCCAAAATCTGAAATGTCTCCATTTAAAATTACAAAATCGATATCATTTCTAGCATTCACATGATTAACAAATGCAATCGCTTCTTTATAACTTCTTTGAGTGTCGCCAGAAATTACAATTTTAATGGGGGTACCTATAGGTTTTTTGGGAAGAGCTGCAATTTCTCTTGCATTCACATCTTTTTCGGTATTTCTATTGAATACCTGGTTCGGACTATATTCATCAGAATTACAGCCAAACACAAATAGAAGCAACACACTGTAAAATAAAATTTTCTTCATTCAATTAAAACGCATTTATTCCTAAAAAGTTTATGCGAAACCGAACTTTACAATATTTCAACAAGTTTAAAGGTATCCTTCAATCTAATGCCTTTTTCTGTTTGTTGTACCGTACAGCATTCGTTAATGGGATCGTGTTCTAAATAAAGGATGTACTCATTTGTGGCGGCTTCTTCTAAAAAATCCTTTTTCTCTTTCAAGGTCTGCAAAGGAAACATATCATAAGCCATTACATAGGGCAGGGGGATGTGTCCAACAGAAGGTAATAGATCGGCCATATAAACAATGGTTTTGTCTTTATAGGTCAATTGTGGAAGCATCATGGCATCAGTATGCCCATAGGCAAAACGGATCTTGATGCCTTCATGAAAAACAACCCCATCTTGAGAAGGGATAAAACGCAATTGACCACTTTCTTGTATGGGAACGATATTTTCTTTCAAGAATGAGGCTTTTTCTCGTGCATTGGGGTGAATGGCCCAGTCCCAATGTTGTTGGTTGGTCCAGTAGATCGCATTTTTAAATGCTGGACGAAGTTGGTCGCCATTCCTTTCAATAGAACCTCCACAATGGTCAAAATGCAGGTGCGTTAAAAATACATCGGTAATATCGTCTCGGCTAAAGCCTTTGGCTGCCAAAGATTTGTCTAAGGTGTCATCGCCATGCAAAAAATAATGCCCCAAAAACTTTTCATCCTGTTTGTTGCCAATCCCATTGTCAACCAGTATCAGCCTACCACCATCTTCAATCAACAAACAACGCATGGCCCAGGTACACATGTTGTTTTGGTCTGCTGGATTGCTTTTTTGCCAGATAGATTTGGGTACCACACCAAACATGGCGCCGCCATCTAATTTAAATAAGCCGGTATCTATGGTATGTAGTTTCATTGTAGGTTAATAGTTTAAATCGTTTAATTGTTTGTTGCAATTTATCAATTTACATGTAGTTATTTAGCTGTAAACTAAAATTGGTTAACTGTTTTACACAATTAACCAATTTCAATAGTTTAACAATTAAACTTATAGATGGATTACCTCTCCGTATGCATCAGCAGCGGCCTCCATGATAGCTTCGCTCATGGTTGGGTGTGGATGTACAGATTTAATCATTTCGTGGCCAGTAGTCTCTAATTTACGGGCAACTACGATCTCTGCAATCATTTCGGTAACATTTGCACCAATCATGTGTGCGCCTAGCAATTCGCCGTATTTGGCATCAAAGATCAATTTTACAAAACCATCTTTAGCGCCAGCAGCACTTGCCTTACCAGAAGCTGAGAATGGGAATTTGCCAATCTTTAATTCGTAACCAGCTGCTTTTGCTGCTTTTTCGGTATAACCAACAGAAGCAATTTCTGGAGTACAGTATGTACAGCCAGGAATGTTGTTGTAATCTAAAGGTTCTACATGTAGGCCAGCAATTTTCTCTACACAAAGGATACCCTCTGCAGAAGCAACGTGTGCCAAAGACTGACCACCAACGATATCGCCAATGGCATAATATCCTTTTACCGAAGTGTTGTAGAACTCATCTACCACTACTTTACCTTTTTCTGTTTTGATGCCAGTTTCTTCTAAACCAATATTTTCGATGTTAGCTACAATACCAGCCGCAGAAAGTACAATGTCGCACTCAATGGTCTGCATACCAGCAGCAGTTTTAACCTGTACCTTGCAACCAGCACCGCTCGTATCAACAGATTCAACACTTGAAGAAGTCATGATGTCGATACCTGTTTTTTTCAAGCTGCGTAACAATTGTTTAGATACATCTTCATCCTCTACCGGAACAATGTTTTCCATAAACTCAACAATGGTAACCTTGGTTCCCATGGTAGCATAAAAATAAGCAAACTCTACACCAATGGCACCAGAACCTACCACAACCATTGATTTAGGTTGCTCAGGTAGCACCATTGCCTGACGGTAACCGATTATTTTTTTGCCATCTTGTTTCAAGTTAGGCAATTCTCTAGAACGAGCACCAGTAGCGATCACAATATTTTTTGCCGTAAGTTCTTGTTGTGTTCCATCAGCACCTTTAACCTCAACTTTATTGCCTGGTTTTACTTTACCAGTTCCCATGATCACATCGATTTTGTTTTTCTTCATCAGAAACTGAACACCTTTGCTCATGCCATCGGCTACACCACGGCTGCGTTTGATCACAGCTGCAAAGTCTGCGGTAGCTTCAGGAGCATTAATTCCATAGTCGGCCGCATGGTTAATATATTCGAATACTTGTGCGCTTTTTAAAAGGGCTTTGGTAGGTATACATCCCCAGTTAAGGCATATACCACCTAAAGATTCGCGTTCAACAATTGCTGTTTTTAAACCCAATTGAGAAGCTCTTATTGCAGTTACATATCCACCTGGACCGCTGCCTATAACAATTAAATCGTAGTTCATATCTTTATTAAAAGGAATACTAATTGAATAATGAGGTCAAAATTAAAAAAAATGTTGGTTAAAATATGCTAAATGATGTTACATCACATGCTTTTGACATTTAATGGTGATTTAACCTTGAAAACAGACCTTAAAACCAATTACATATTAGTTAACAAGCGATTGATAAACTGAGGATTAAGCACTCCGCTATTGATGTTAAGTGTGGATAAGTTTCGCGATAATTAATAATTATTTAACATTGGAAATAAGATTGTATATTAAATTAATATTTACCTTTGTCGTGATATTTTAACATATCTTAACAAAACAAAAATTTAATTAAAAGAGTATGAAGAAATCTTTACTATTAAAAATTGTAGTAATTGTCTTTGCATTTGTTGGCTTTATTTCTGTTGCTGAGGCGCAGGTAACCACATCTTCTTTGACGGGGACTGTAAAAGACTCAAAAGATGTAATGCCTGGTGCTAGCATCAAAGCTACACACACGCCAACCGGTACGGTATATGGCGTAACAACCAATGAAAATGGTCGCTATACAATTGGAAACATGCGTGTAGGTGGTCCTTATACCATTGAAGTTACCTTTTTAGGTTACAAAACTGAGAAGATCGAAGATGTAATGCTGAAATTAGGTGAGCCATTTGTATTGAATGTTACTTTGGTTGATAATAGTTCTAGTTTAAATGCCATAACGGTTGTTGGAACTGGTTCAAACCCAATCTTAAATTCAAATAAAAGTGGATCATCTACAGTAGTAAACAGACAACAGATCCAAAACCTACCAACCATATCTCGTAGTGTGAACGATATTACCCGTTTAACACCTCAAGCTAATGGTACAAGTATTGGTGGTGGTAACTACCGTTCAAACAACTTTACAGTTGATGGGTCTAACTTTAACAATATGTTTGGTATTGGTGCTAACGTGCCTGCCAATGGTGCGCCAATCTCTATTGATGCGTTAGAGCAGATTTCTGTAAATGTTACTCCTTATGATGTTCGTCAATCTGGTTTTACTGGTGGTGCTGTTAATGCAGTAACACGTTCAGGTAGCAATGCTTTTACTGCTACAGCATTTTATTTGATGCGTGGACAAGACGAACAAGGTACAAAGATTGGTGATTTTAAAATTGATAACGTTCAACGCTTTACTCAAAAACAATATGGACTAAGTATTGGTGGTCCAATCATCAAGAATAAATTGTTCTTTTTTGCAAATGCTGAATTTAGCAAACAAGAAGCACCAGGTCAATCACGTATTGCTTCTACGCCAGAATTGCCTTATGGTGCTGTTGGTGGAGATGCTGTGGCACGCCCTACTGCTGCATTTTTAGATGAGGTTAAATCATATTTGCTTTCTAAGTATAATTATGATCCTGGTGTTTACCAAGGTTATTCTCAATTGTCTAATAACGATAAACTATTGGTTCGTTTGGATTGGAACATTTCTAAAAACCATCGTTTTAACATAAGATACAATCAAGTTGAAAGTAAATCGCCTAGTTTCGTTTCTACCTCAAGAAGTCCAATGTCTAGTTATGCAACTGGGGCAGGTAGAACTGATAAAACAGCGCTTTGGTTTTCAAATTCAAATTATTTCCAAGAAGCAAACTTGTATTCATGGTCTGCTGAGTTGAACTCATCTTTCGGAAGTAAATTCTCTAACGTTTTGAGAGGAAGTTATTCTCATCAAAATGACCCTAGAAGTTCAGAAAGTTCTATTTTTCCATTGGTTGATATCTTAGATGGTTCTGGAGTTCCTCTAACAACCTTTGGATACGAACCATTTACTTATGGTAACTTAAGAGACGTTAAAAATTATTCGATTACAGATAATTTTACAATGGCTTTAGGAAAACATAATGTAACCTTAGGTGCTCAATTAGAATTTAACACCACCAAAAATGGTTTCCAACGTTTTGGAACAAGTTATTATACTTTCAACTCATGGAGTGATTTTGTAAATGGTGCTAAACCTCGTGATTTTGGAATTACTTATTCACTATCTCCAGGATATGAGCAAGCATTCCCAACTTTTAAATTCAATCAGTTCTCAGCATATCTTCAAGATGAATTTACGGTTTCGGATAAGTTGAAATTAACTTTTGGAGTAAGAGCTGAACAGTTTAATTACCCAAGTGTTCCTGAAATCAAATCACATCCTTTGGTAACGCCTTTAACATTTGCCAATGGAGAGAAGCTAAATACAGGTGTTTTACCTGAATCAAAAATCATTTGGTCACCACGTTTCGGTTTCAATTATGATGTAAAAGGAGATCGTTCTTTACAATTGAGAGGTGGTTCAGGTCTCTTCAGAGGAACTGTGCCATTTGTTTGGGTAGTAGCACAATCTGGTGATGCGGGATTAATACAGTTTACACAAACATATGTTGGACAAGCAAATACGCCTGGACCATTTAATCCAGATCCAAGAGCTTATTTACCTGCAACACCTCCTGCAGCGGGTACAGCTATTCCAAATCCTTTGAGTGTAATCTCTCCAAACTTTAAAGCACCTCAAACTTGGAAAAGTAATTTGGCCGTTGATTTCAAATTGCCTGGTGGCGTTGTTGCAACTGTTGAGGGTATTTATAATAAAGATATCAATGCGGCTATTGCTAGAAATGCAAACTTGGTGGATCCAAAACCTCTAGGCATTACAGGGTACGCAGATAATAGACCTTTTTACCCTTCAGCTAATAGAGATAAATTCATAAACCCACTTACTTCTGCAGGATTACCAGTTGCAAATGGTTCTACAGCTGGATCAGGAGCATTAAATGCTACTGTACTTGATAATGCTAAAGGTGGTTATTATTGGTCAGCAACTGCACAGTTGAGTAAGCAATGGTCTAATGGTTTCTCTGCAATGGTAGCTTATACACATAGTGATGGCCGTAATTATGGAGATGGAGCAGGAGATCAATTGATCAATTTATGGTCAATTCCTCAAACATCATCTAATCCGAACAGTCCAACTTTGAGCTATACAGGAAATATTATTCCTGATAGATTTATTGCTTCTTTATCATATAGAAAAGAATATCTTAAAAACTTGGCCACTACGATTAGCGCATTTTATGTAGGGTCTATACAAGATCGTTTCTCTTATACTTATTCAAGTGATTTCAATAGAGATGGTCAAACAAATGATTTGATTTATATTCCAAAAGATAGATCAGAGATTGATTTCGTTGATATTCCTGCAGGACAAAGTGGATATGGAAGAGCCTATACTGCTCAAGAGCAAAAAGATGCATTCTTTAACTACGTAGCACAAGATAAATATCTGAGCTCACACCAAGGTGAATATGCAGAACGTAATGGTGCAAAAATGCCATGGTTACACCGTGTGGATTTGAAGATCGTACAAGAAGTATTTAAAAACATTGGTGGTAAAAAGAATTCATTCCAGTTTACTGCTGATATATTAAACTTTACCAATTTATTGAATAAAAATTGGGGTACATTAAAACGTATCAATACTCAAAGTATCTTAGTACCTTGGAATCCTGCACCAGTAAATGGTAACACATCTGGGTCAAGTAATACCAACCATATTGTTGTTGGAGGTACTGCAGCACCTAAATATAGGTTGGCAAGTTTCAATAATGATTTAGTTAGAAGCTCATTTAGTGATAATCAGACTATTTCTTCTACTTATTACATGCAATTTGGTGTACGTTATAACTTTAACTAATATCCAATACCATTAATATTGAAAGCCCCCTAGTTTTTACTAGGGGGCTTTTTTTTGTATTTAAGTAAATAGATATAAATGTTTGGGTCATTGCATGTTTGGTTCCGTAACGACACTAGCTAGCCAGATTGTATTCCTAACACATAAAATACATTCCGAAACAGATTTTATTGCTTATCTTCAATATACCGAAAACTCATTGTTGAATTTTAATTAAAGATAACATCCGATGGACCAAAAGATCATTAACCTGTACGACTCTTATACCCATAGTAAACTGAGCAGAAAAGACTTTATGAAAAAACTGGCCATCTTAACAGGTGGTACAGCCATGGCTTTAACCATATTACCTTTGTTAGAAAACAATTATGTAGCAGCAGCGACCATCAACGACGATAACCTTTCTATAGAAAACATTACCTATGCGGGTGTAGAAGGAGAGATGAAGGGGGTATTGGTTAAACCGAAAGGTAAAAAGAAACTAGGTACTGTGGTGGTCATCCACGAAAATAGAGGACTAAATCCACATATTATCGAAGTAACCAAAAGAGTGGCTGCCGAAGGATTTTTAGCGCTAGGTATTGATGCATTATCGCCATTAGGAGGTACACCAACAGATGAAGACAAAGGAAGAGAACTGATTGGTAAATTGGATCCAGAAAAGAACCTTCAGAACTACTTAAAAGGATTGGAATATTTACGCAACCATAAAGATGGCAATGGAAAAACTGCCTGTGTAGGTTTTTGTTGGGGTGGTGGTATGGCCAATAAGTTGGCTGTAAACGACCCTAAACTGAATGCCGCTGTAGCTTATTATGGTGTACAGGTTAAGGCAGAAGACGTACCTAAAATTAAGGCTAGTGTGATGTTGCATTACGGTGGTTTAGATGAGCGAATCAATGCTGGTATTCCAGCTCATGAGGCTGCTTTAAAACAAAATAAGGTCGATTATCAACTTTTCATCTATGAGGGCGTAAACCATGCATTTAATAATGATACCTCACCAACAAGATACAATGAAGCAGCAGCTAAACTAGCATGGCAAAGAACCATCGACTTGTTTAAAGCGAAGATTGGCTAATTATTAATCAAATTTTAAATAGAAGATGAAACTAAAAAATAATTATTTGAGATATTTAGGTGTGTTTCTCCTATCTCTTCTTTTAAGTTCCTTTTTGGGATGTAAAAAGGAAAAATTGGTAATCAATATGGATAAGGAATTTCTTCAGATTGATCCGAAACCTACTACGAGTATGTATGGAGGGATGTGGGTGTTGCGCGTAAAGCCCGACGGTACTGCAAACATTGTTCCAGGAGGAGACATCTCGTTTAAGGCTACTTATCAAATCAAGTCTTCCACTATGAAGGTGGTAACAGATTATAAAACTTTTGAATTTAGTGTTTTATCTCGAACTAAAATCAAAGAGAAAGAATATGGAACTATATTAAGTACTGAGCAGGATGTTAAAGTAGACGATTGATCAGTACAATTGACTACTAAATCCAGCTTAATTTTTGATTAATTGCTTTATTGGTAAACAAAAGTCCCAAACTCGCTACTTAAAGTAACCTGTTTTTCACTTCCTCTTTCTACACGGCCAATTACCTGTGCATCGATATTAAAACTTTTAGAGATGGCAATGATGCTTTCGGCAATGGCAGCAGGCACGTAAAGCTCCATTCTGTGGCCCATGTTAAATACTTTGTACATTTCCTTCCACTCGGTACCAGATTGTTCTTGGATCAGCTTAAATAGTGGTGGAATAGGGAACAGGTTGTCTTTGATCACGTGTACATCATCGTTGATAAAGTGCAGTACCTTGGTTTGTGCGCCACCACTGCAATGTACCAAACCATGGATATCTTTTCTATGTAAATCTAATACCTTTTTGATAACAGGAGCATAGGTACGGGTAGGAGAAAGCACTAACTTACCAGCTGTGATACTGGCCTGTTCATCAACCTGAACAGGATCTGTTAGCTTTTTACCGCCAGAAAATACCAGATCAAAAGGTACGGCAGGGTCAAAACTTTCAGGGTAGTGGTTGGCGATGGATTTTTCAAACACGTCATGACGGGCAGAAGTTAGGCCATTAGAGCCCATTCCACCATTATATTCAGTTTCGTAAGTCGCCTGACCATAAGAAGCCAGTCCAACAATCAGGTCTCCCTCTTGGATGGTATGGTTGCTGATCACCTCTTCGCGTTTTAAGCGACAGGTAACCGTAGAATCGACAATGATAGTTCTTACCAGATCGCCTATATCTGCAGTTTCTCCACCTGTAGAATAGATTGAGATGCCCAATGCCCTTAGGTCGGCCAAGATTTCTTCCGTACCATTGATAATGGCCGCAATCACTTCGCCAGGAATCAGGTTTTTGTTGCGACCAATGGTAGACGATAACAAGATGTTTTCAGTAGCACCTACACAGATCAGATCATCTAGATTCATGATGATTGCATCCTGAGCAATACCTTTCCAAACAGAAATATCGCCAGTCTCTTTCCAATAGGTATAGGCCAAAGAAGATTTGGTGCCAGCCCCATCAGCATGCATAATGTTGCAATAAGCTTCATCATTGCCTAAAATATCTGGAATGATCTTACAAAATGCTTGTGGAAAAATGCCTTTGTCAATATTTTTGATCGCCGCATGTACATCTTCCTTTGATGCAGAAACGCCACGCTGGTTATACCTGTTATCGCTCATATGCTTGCAAAGATAAGTATTCAAGGTTAAAAGGTGGAAGGTAAAAGGTAAAAGGTTTTCGTATTTAACATGATTTTTTTTGAAAAGCAAAAACAGTGGCTTCGATCAATGACACTCGGGCTGTACATTGCAAGTCCTCGGCTCGTGCCTCGCCTGTGGGCTTTCCATTTCCATCCCGTTTATAGAGGTGGGTTTGGTTAAGGGAATTGGTTCGTGGGATACAAACTAATGACGTGTTTATAGAATGTCATTCGACAGGCTCAGGATGACAATTTGTTAAAGTTGGTTAGGAAGCTTTCTTGTAAATTATTGGTTAGTGCGCTCACGAACCAATAAACAAAAAAAGGCATCCCGATTGATCGGGACACCTTTTAACCTTAAGATAAAAAAAGTCTATTTTAAAAATAGTAATTCTCTGAATTTTGGCAAAGGCCAAACACTGTCGTCAACAATCTGCTCCAGTTTATCAGTATGGTAACGGATGGTGTCAAAGTAAACCTTAACCTTTTCGTCATAACCAATCGCTTTGTCGCGGGTATCTTCAATGGTATTGGTTTTTTTGCGTTGCTCTAACATCGCATCTATGTTGGTTTTGATAATGCCAATGTGCTCAGAAAGTGCGTTGATGATCGCCAATGGCGTAGCAATCGCTTCTTTGCTTAAACCCAATTCTTTTAGGCCTTTGGCATTCTCTATCAAAGTATTTTGATAATGGATAGCTGCTGGTAAGATCTGGCTATTGGTAACTTCGCCCATTACACGTGCCTCGATCTGTAGTTTTTTATAGAAACTTTCTAATAAGATCTCATGACGGGCATGTAGTTCGCGTTTGCTAAAGATGTTTGTTTTGGTAAACAACTCTGTAGTTTTATCACTAACATAAGCATCTAAAGCTTTAGGCGTAGTTTTGATGTTAGATAAACCACGTTTAGCAGCTTCATCAGCCCACTCTTGACTATAACCATTACCTTCAAAACGGATGTCTTTAGATTCTTTGATGTATTTTTTGATCACAGTTAATAAAGCCACATCTTTTTTGTCGCCTTTTTTGATCAATTTGTCTACTTCTACCTTAAATTTAGTCAACTGATCAGCAACAATAGCATTCAGAACAGTCATTGGTGCAGAAGAGTTGGCAGAAGAACCTACAGCTCTCAACTCGAACTTGTTTCCTGTAAAAGCAAAAGGCGAAGTACGGTTACGATCGGTATTGTCTAACAAGATCTGAGGAATCTTAGGGATACCCAACCAAAGCCCATTGTCTTCTTTGATTTTTTTGCTGATGCGAGAGTGCTCGATCTCGTCTAAGATTTCGTCCAACTGTTGACCCAAGAAGATAGAGATGATCGCGGGTGGCGCTTCGTTTGCACCTAAACGGTGGTCGTTGCTTACCGAAGTGATACTCGCTCTCAATAAGTCAGCATGCTCATGTACCGCTTTGATCGTATTTACAAAGAAGGTCAAGAACATCAGGTTGTTTTTTGGCGTTTTACCAGGGGCCAACAAGTTTTTGCCAGTGTCTGTAATTAACGACCAGTTGTTGTGTTTTCCAGATCCATTGATGCCGGCGTATGGTTTTTCGTGTAATAAAACTTTGAAATTATGTCTACGGGCAACTTTTTCCATCAAATCCATCAACAATTGGTTGTGGTCGATGGCCAAGTTGATCTCTTCGTAGATCGGTGCACATTCAAATTGAGAAGGTGCAACCTCGTTGTGGCGGGTTTTTAATGGAATACCCAATTTAAGTGCTTCGTTTTCGAAATCTACCATGTACGCATAAACACGCTCAGGAATAGAACCGAAATAATGGTCTTCTAATTGTTGTCCTTTTGCAGACATGTGGCCGAATAAAGCACGACCCGTTAAAACTAAATCTGGACGTGCATTGAACAAGGCAAGATCTACCAAGAAATATTCTTGTTCGATACCCAAAGATGCAGTAACTCTGGTGATACCTTTATCAAAATATTGACAAACATCAACAGCTGCTTTGTCCATAGCCGCCAATGCTTTTAGAAGTGGTGCTTTGTAGTCTAAAGCCTCACCAGTATAAGAAACAAATACAGTAGGAATACAAAGTGTTTTACCAGCTTTGCTTTCCATGATAAATGCTGGAGAAGAAGGATCCCAAGCAGTATAACCACGTGCCTCAAAAGTATTACGGATACCACCGTTAGGGAAACTTGAAGCATCTGGTTCTTGTTGAACTAATGCACTACCAGCAAATTTTTCGATAGGACCATCGCTGCTAGGTTCAAAAAACGAATCATGTTTTTCGGCAGTAGAACCAGTTAAAGGTTGAAACCAATGTGTATAATGCGTAGCACCTTTAGCCATTGCCCATGTTTTCATGGCAGAAGCAATCTGATTAGCGTCTTCCTGATTAATTAATTCTCCTTGATCAATGGTAGAAATTAGTTTTTCATAAACTTCTTTAGATAAGAAATCTCTCATTTTTTTCTTATCAAAAACATTTGATCCGAAAAATTCAGAAATTTTAGATGAAGGGGCCTTAACTTCAGGTGAAATTCTGTTTTGAGCCTCGTTTAGCGCAATTGTTCTTAGACTTTTCATTGATTTGTTTAAATTTTATCCAAAAATATAATTTTTAATCTGCTTTTTCAATCAATTTTTATCAAAACTTATAAAATTTCCTATGTTTTTTATTAAAACTTGATTTTTTATGTTGAAAACTAAGAGTAAAGTAGGAGAATTAAGCGTAGTGTGAATTTGATTTGGATATTTTATCATTACTTATATCAGCTTAGCTCGAACTTTGTAGTATCTAGTTAGCGCTAGCTTTAGGTGTTTTGGCTGCTTAAAAAAATATTTTTTAAATATTTTATGGAATAATCAAATAACTAACATCATAGTTGTATAAAAACTTAAAGCTATGTTCAACAACTCATCAAATTTGTACGGTAGCGAGTGGCTCGCTCTCGTATTCAGTAACAGAAACAAAACCTATGGGGCCTATGCGTTGAGGATGCAATCTGCCTCAATCTTAACAAAAGCATTGTTTATTGCTGGTTCGGTATTTATTGCCCTTTTTGTTGTGCCAATGGTGTATGCACATTTTCAGCCTGTACCTGATCGTGTTGTTGAAACCACCATTAATATTGCCAATCCAGAGATCATCCATCAGCTGAAGAAAGAGGAACCTAAAAAAGAAGAACCTGTAAAAGCAGAGCCGATCAAACCAAAAATAAAAACGGTAAACTTTACCAGTAACATTAAGGTGGTAGAGGCGCCTGCCGAAGAAATCCCACCGGTAACCACCCGTCAGTTAGAAGAAGCCGTTGTGGCAAGCACTACGCAAGAAGGCGTGACAGGTAAAGAGAATGCAATCCCAGTGGTACAACCAAGTAGTGGTGGTGGGGGAGGAACGGCAACAGAAGGCGCCATTGACAACTCTATACATAATGTTGCAGGTGTAGAAGTGTATCCAGAATTTCCGGGTGGGATGGCTGGTTTGGCAAAGTTTATCCAAAGAAACCTGAACTATCCTAGCATGGCGCAGGATAATGGTATACAAGGTAAGGTATATCTGAGCTTTGTGGTTGAGAAAGATGGTTCGATCAGCGATGTGAGTGTAACCAGAGGTATTGGCTCTGGTTGTGATGAAGAAGCAGTTAGGGTAATCAAAAAATCACCAAAATGGAAACCAGGTATGCAGAATAGCCAGACCGTAAGGGTGCGTTATTCTTTACCTATCAATTATACCATTACGCAATAGGCAAAGCAATAGCCTGTTTAAAAGCGATGGACAGTTTTGTTCATCGCTTTTTTTATTTGGAAGGGATTTTGGCTGTGCTAATGATCAATTCATCCAACGCTCATACCACATCTGGAATTGCAGCAATAGCCAAACTTTCTGTGCATTATAATCGGATGCATTTTTTTTGAAATTGGCTTTGATCTTTAATACCTCGTCAACATTAAGTAAATGATGTGCATTTAGTTTTTCTGGCGTTAGGTAAACATCTACCAGAGGTTTGAATGTTGTTTTCAACCATGTAGCCAATGGAATAACAAAACCTTTTTTAGGCTTGTCCATTAAATGGGCAGGTACATATTTATTGGTGATCTTTTTCAACAGGTATTTTTGCTGTCCATCTTTGATAAACCATTCAGAGTCCAGTGTTTTAAGATAGTTGACCAGTTCTGTTTTTAAAAGGGCATCCCTGTTGTCTACACCAAAGCTCATGAAACACTTGTCGCTTTTATATAAGAGGTCGTTGGGCAGGTAGTTGTGCAGATCGTAGATCAACAAGTCTTTGATGTTCTGTACCTCATGGTTGGGTTTGCCATTCACCATTGGTTCGGTACGCAACAGTTTGCCCAGCTGTAGGTCGGTAAAGCAGGCGTTGATCTCTAGGTACTTATTCAAAAGCCCATTGGCCTCAATTACGGCCTTGGTTTTTGTATTGCTTTTTTTAAGCGTGCCGATCACGATATTTTTTAAGAACTGCGGCATTTTCCTTTGCTCAAAAGAATCGAACTTGAGGGCCTTTGCATAAGTTCGATAGCCACCAAACAGTTCATCGCCACCTTCAGCACTTAAGAGTACCTTTACTTCTTTGTTTACTTTTTCTGAGATGAATAAGAGGGCAATGGCACCACTATCTCCAATAGGTTCTTCGAAGATTTCGGGTAGTTTTTTTAAGATCGAATAGGCCATCTCTTTTTCGAGGTGGAACTCCTGATGGTTGGTTTTAAGGTGTTCGGCAATTTTGCGGGCCTGTGGGGCCTCATCCAATTTTTCGCCTTCAAAGCCAACTGTAAATGTCTTGATCCTTTTGGTCTGGTTTTTCTGCAAGATGGCTGCTACTGTTGCACTATCGTAACCGCCACTTAGCAGCACTCCGATTGGCACATCGGCAACATTTCTTTTTAAGATGGATTCCGTTAAAAGTTCTTCGATTTTACCTAAGATCTGTTCTTCGGTTTCTTTGGTGGCAATGGCAATAGGTTGTTGCGCCCTGTTGCGGATGATCGGTACATCGTAACTGTTGCCACTGTGGATGTCTAGGATTGTAAGGTAGCCTTTCTTGAACCTGAATATATTTTCGTAGATGGTTTCCTCTCCTTTAAAATAACCATACCTAAAATAAGTAGACATGGCATTTTTATTGATTTTTTTCTCAATTACCGGGTAGGCGAACAAGGCCCTGATCTCTGAAGCGAAGGCGTAAAAGCCTTTTGTTTTGTAATAGTATAAAGGTTTGGTGCCAATTTCGTCTCTGGCAATGATCAACTGGTTCAGCTTGCGGTCTAAGATCACAAAAGAGAAAGAACCATCCAGTTTCTCAAACGCACTGTTGCCCCATTTCTTGTAACTTTCCAAGATCACCTCGGTATCGGTTAAAGTAGAAAAGATGATGCCGTATTTGATCAGCGATTCCCTAAGCTCAGGGTAATTATAGATCGTACCGTTAAAAGTAATGCTATAATTGCCACAAGTAGAGGTAAGTGGTTGTTGACCTTTTGCGCTTAGGTCTATGGTAGCCAAACGTTCGTTTGCGATACCAAGGGTATAGTGTTCTTTTTGGTCTAAGATCAAGCCATTGCCATTGCCGCCCCTATGCTGTATAGTTGAAGAAGCATTTTTTAGGTCTTGCTCATTTATAATGTGGTTGTGGTCAATAAATCCGGTTATGCCGCACATAATAGAACTGAATTAAGTTGTAGCATATATAAAAATAACGCTGGTCTATACTTGGTTAATAACTAAGTAGGCCTATAGCTTTAATATCAGCATATAGTTTGGATATAGATACGAAGTGAGGCTAACTTAGGTTTTTCTGAATATCAAACATACAAATATTTAAATAATTAACCCACAAAAGCTTTACACAGTAAGGTCTGAATCTGATAACTATAGTTTGGAGAATTTTATCTTTTTCTTATGGAATAGCCATCAAAACTGCATCTTTTTTAAAAACAAGCACAATGAAGACAAGGATAATCTCAATTTTAATGCTCTGCTTTTTTTTCCTAACAAATGTGGAAGGAAAAGCCGCTGCCGATAACAGATGTGAAAATAGCAAGACAAAGGCCAAAGCAGACCTTCAGAAAGGTAAGGTCAACTTTCTGATCTTAGGAGGCGTCGTTTCCACACATGTAAAAGGGCAAGAGGTATTTGAGCAGAAATATAAATTGAAGTATTTCGATTTTGGTTGCGTGATGCCGAATGATATCTGTATCGAAGATTATAATGCTACCGTTGCCAAATACCTAGACCAGACCTTTGGTAAACAATGGAGAAAAGAAGTGAGGAAGGATGTGAAGGGGATTTGAGGGAAGAGGGGGATGGAAGAGGTAAGACGGGAGAGGTAAAATGGAAATAGATAAGATGGTTATGGAAGTGGATCATATGGTCTTAGCTCCACCAATGAACTAATGAACAAATGAACAATTGAACAATTGAACCAATTAAAAAAGCCATCTCTGTAAAGGAGATGGCTTTTTTAATTTTATTTATTTTGTTTTTCAACCCATTTTCTGGCATTTACAAAGGCTTCCATCCATGGACTAACTTCGTCATTGCGTCCTTTTGGATAGTTTGCCCAGTGCCATTGGAACAATGAACGTTCAATGTGTGGCATCATCACCAAGTGGCGGCCTGTGGTATCACATAACATCGCTGTATTGTAATCAGAACCATTAGGACTTGCCGGATAGCTCTCGTAAGCATATTTGGCTACGATGTTGTATTTTTCTTCGCCATATGGCAAATGGAATCTTCCTTCGCCATGCGACACCCATACACCTAAGGTACTGCCTGCTAAGGTAGAAAGCATTACCGAGTTGTTCTCTTGTAAAGTTAAAGAGGTAAAGATGCTCTCGTGTTTATGGCTGGCATTGTGCAACATCTTTGGCTTGTCTTCATGGTCTTTATTGATCAGGCCAAGCTCTACAAAAAGCTGACAACCGTTACAAACACCAACAGAAAGTGTATCCTCTCGGCTGAAGAATTTCTCTAAAGCAATTCTTGCCTTTTCGTTGTACATGAATGCACCTGCCCAACCTTTGGCCGATCCTAAAACATCAGAATTAGAGAAGCCACCAACTGCACCAATAAACTGGATGTCTGCTAAGGTTTCTCTACCAGAGATCAGATCTGTCATGTGTACATCCTTCACATCAAAACCTGCTAAGTACATGGCATTGGCCAGTTCGCGCTCAGAGTTGCTTCCTTTTTCGCGGATGATGGCTGCTTTTGGTCTTGGTTTTGAGTTGTCGATTACAGGTTTCTTTCCATCAAATTGGCTAGGGAAAGTATAGGTTAGCAATTGGTTTTTATAGTTGTCAAAACGTTCTTTTGCTTTAACAGGGCCACTTTGCTTTTGGTCTAATAAATAAGAAGTCTTGAACCAAACATCACGTAGATGGTCAATATCAAGGTTAAAGTTGGTGTCAAAGTTTTTCAAGCTTAAGGTAGCTGTCGAACTTACCTCGCCCAATTTATGGTAGGCGATGTTGTTGGCCTTAAAAGTAGCTTCAACACTGGCATCTGCTTGGAATACCACACCAATGTTCTCTGCAAATAACAATTTGATGCTATCCTGTTCACCTAAAGTGCTCAGGTCTAGGTCGGCGCCCAATTCGCGGTCGGCAAAACAAAGTTCCAATAAGGTAGTGATTAAACCACCACTGCCTATATCATGCCCTGCTTGGATCTTTTCGTCCTTAATCAATTGTTGGATTACATTAAATGCATTTTTCAATTGTGCAGCATCTTTAACGTCTGGCGTTTCATTGCCAATTTTGTTCAAGATCTGTGCAAAAGAAGAACCACCCAATTTGTAGCTATCGTTAGAAAGGTTGATGTAATAGATCGAACCACCATCTTTTTGCAATACAGGTTCTACTACTTTGGTAATGTCGTCGCAATTGGCACCTGCCGAAATGATGACAGTTCCTGGGGCAATTACATCACCATCTTTGTATTTCTGTTTCATCGACAACGAATCTTTTCCCGTTGGGATGTTGATTCCTAATTCGATCGCAAAATCAGAACAAGCTTTAACGGCTTCGTATAACCTGGCGTCTTCGCCCTCGTTTTTACAGGCCCACATCCAGTTGGCAGAAAGTGATACACTTTTTAAGCCATCTTTTAAAGGTGCCCAAACAATATTTGAAAGCGATTCGGCAATAGCAATCCTACTTCCAGCACCTGCATCGATCAACGCAGATAGGGGAGCATGACCAACCGAAGTGGCAATACCCTCTTTGCCCTGAAAATCTAATGCCATTACCCCACAATTGTTTAACGGCAATTGTAAAGGACCGGCACATTGTTGTTTGGCAACTCGTCCGCCAACACATCTATCTACTTTATTGGTTAGCCAATCTTTACTGGCTACAGCCTCTAATTGCAATACCTGCTCCAGATAGGTGTTAAATTGCTCTTGGTTGTAGGCCACAGCTGCATAAGGTCTGTTGATGGTTTGATCTTCCATCACCACCTTTGGCGAACTGCCGAACATGTCTTTCAGTTCAAGGTCCATTGGTTTGACACCTGTTTTTGCCGATTGGAAAGTAAAACGATGATCGCCAGTTACTTTACCTACCGTGTACATCGGAGAACGTTCGCGGTCGGCAATCTTTTGTAAGGTTTGGATGTGTTCTTCGCTGATCACCAAACCCATGCGCTCTTGAGATTCGTTGCCGATGATCTCTTTCGCCGAAAGGGTAGGGTCGCCAACTGGAAGTTTATCCAAATCTATTTTACCACCGGTTTCTTCAACCAATTCAGAAAGACAGTTTAAATGTCCGCCTGCACCATGATCGTGAATAGAAATGATGGTATTGTGGTCGCTTTCTACCATGCCACGAACGGCATTGGCTGCTCTTTTTTGCATTTCTGGATTTGAACGTTGGATGGCATTCAATTCGATACCTGTTCCATGTTCGCCAGTATCGGCAGAAGAAACTGCTGCGCCACCCATTCCAATCCTATAATTTTCGCCACCAAGGATAACGATATTGTCTCCTTCTTGTGGTTTTTGTTTTTGTGCCTGACTGGCTTTACCGTAACCGATACCACCAGCTAACATGATCACTTTGTCGAAGCCAAGCTTACGCGAGTGCTCTTCGTGCTCGAAGGTTAAAACAGAGCCGGTGATCAATGGTTGTCCAAATTTGTTTCCAAAATCTGTAGCTCCATTAGAAGCTTTGATCAAGATGTCCATTGGAGTTTGGTATAGCCATTTTCTTTCTTCAACGCCTTTTTCCCATGGGCGGTTTTCTTCTAAACGAGAAAGCGCCGTCATGTAAACTGCGGTACCCGCCAATGGCAATGAACCTTGTCCGCCAGCCAGCCTGTCCCTGATTTCGCCTCCAGAACCTGTTGCCGCTCCATTAAAAGGCTCAACCGTGGTAGGGAAGTTGTGGGTTTCTGCTTTTAACGAAATCACTGATTCGAAATCGCTAGTCGCATAATAGTCAGGTTCGTCTGCACGTTTGGGCGCAAACTGTTGTACTACAGGCCCTTTGATAAAGGCTACATTGTCTTTGTAAGCCGAAACAATATCGTTTGGATTTTCTTCAGAGGTTTTTCTGATCAGTTTGAATAGTGAAGTAGGTTGCTCAACTCCATCAATTACAAATTTGCCATTGAATATTTTATGGCGACAGTGCTCTGAGTTGACCTGAGAGAAACCAAAAACTTCAGAATCTGTTAAAGGTCTTCCAAGTTTAGTAGCCAAGTTGTTAAGGTAATCCACCTCTTCGTCACTTAAAGAAAGGCCTTCTTGTTTATTGTAGCCAGCTATATCTGTAATTTCCAAAATCGCTTCTGGTTTGATGTTGATGGTGTAAACATCTTGATCTAGCTGATTGTATTTTTGCGAAAGCATAGGGTCGAAGGCCAAGAAATCTTCTGTTACCTTTTGAAACTCTTCGATCCGGATGATCCCAGTCATGCTCATGTTCTGCGTAATCTCTACCGCATTTGTACTCCAAGGAGTGATCATTGCTGCACGTGGGCCAACAAAAAAGCCATTAAGGTGTTTTTCATTTTGAAGTTTGGCGCCGCCGAATAACCATTCAAGTTTTGTAATATCAGTTGCAGAAAGGGGTTGTTCTGTTTGCAAAACAAAAACCGCCTCAGATTGACTTAGGAAGAAATGAATCATGCTTGTTTTTTGAAGATGCAAATTTAGTGTTAAAATTTTAAAAATGCCATCTTAACGCGTAATATATTCGGGTTTTATTACTTTTGATGGAAACAAATACCTATGTTCAATCGGATACACCATATTGCCATTATCTGTACAGATTATGAAGTGTCCAAACACTTTTATGTAGAGAAGTTGGGCTTTGAAATGATTGCAGAAGTTTATCGGGCCGAAAGGAAATCGTATAAGCTAGATTTGGCCGTAAACGGAAGCTATCAAATAGAGCTTTTTTCTTTTGAAAATCCCGCTGCCAGACCTTCGAGGCCAGAGGCTGCAGGTTTAAGGCATTTGGCCTTTGAGGTGGATGATGTACTGCAGGTAAGTAAGGAGTTGAACGAAAAGGGAATCACAACAGAACCTATTCGCATAGATGAGTTTACAGGTAAACAGTTTACTTTTTTTACAGACCCTGATGGCCTACCATTAGAAATTTATCAACGTTAATAATGGGCAGTATTTTCAGGTTCAAACAATTTGAGGTAGACCAAAGTGGATGTGCCATGAAAATCAATACCGATGGCGTATTGTTGGCCGCCATGGTAAAGAGCCATGCTCCGAAACGAATACTGGATATTGGCACAGGTACGGGTGTAATTGCCTTGATGTTGGCCCAACGCTTTGCTCTGGCGAAGGTAGAGGCCATAGAAATTGACGAACAGGCAGCGACTACGGCCAAAAAGAATTTTGAGTTATCAGTTTTTGCAGACAGGTTAAAAGCTAAGCACATAGCCATAGAACAATATGAACATTCTGTCCAATTTGATCTCATTGTGTCTAATCCACCCTTTTTTGTAAACGATTTAAAGAATACAGAAGAAAAGAAAGGGATAGCACGACACACCGATGCGATTTTTTTCGATGAACTGATCGCAAAAGTGGCTGCGCTCTTAAATGAGGACGGACAGTTTTGGTTTATATTGCCCATTAAACAGGCGGAACAGTTGGTAGAAAAAGGGAAAGCACATGGGCTATTTGAACAACAACTCATCCATTTACATTCAGACCAATCTAAACCAGCATTTAGAAGGATAGTGAGCCTGGGTCAAAAGAAAATGGAGTTAAAACCCGAACACTTTTACATCTATGAAGCCGAGAAGGTTTATACCAAAGCTTACCAAACATTGCTAAAAGACTTCTTTTTAGGGTATTAGTAAATTGGAACTTTAAGCTACTTATCTGGCTATAATTTGTAATTTAGACCCCTTAACATTAACCTATTTAAAAGATGAAATCAACCTTATCCTATTTGTTGTTTTTCTTTATTTCAATCTCGGTTGTTGCACAAGAAAAAAAGCCAACATTAATTACCGATCAGATACCTGGCATCGACTCATTGTTGAAACAGATCCTAAAAGACCAGAACGTAGCAGGTTTTGCAGTAGCGATTGTAAAAGGTGATGAAGTAATTTATAGCAATGGTTTTGGCTATCGCGATGTAGCAAATAAAAAACCAGTAACCCCAAATACACTTTTTGCCATTGGCTCTAGCTCCAAGGCATTTACGGCCTCTTTATTGGGACTACTCCAAAAAGATGGTAAACTGACATTTGAGGACAAGGCTGTTGGCCTGCTCCCGCAATTGCGTTTTTATACTGAAGAAATGAACAGCCAGATTACCCTGCGTGATCTAATGGCACATCGAACCGGACTTTCCAGGTATGATTTTTCGTGGCTTTTGTTCAATACCGCCAATAGGGACAGCATCATTGCTAGAGTAAAGTACATGAAGCCAACGGCAGCGGTTCGCCAGAAATGGTACTACAATAACTTTATGTACCTGGCACAGGGCATGATTGTAGAGCGATTGAGTGGTAAAACATGGGAACAGAACATCAAAGAGAAGTTTTTTATTCCATTAGACATGAATCGTTCCAATACGGATATCAAAGCTTTCCAGAATGATAGCGATGCCTCATTGCCATATACAACCGTAAAAGGTAATGAAATCAAAAAAGTTGATTATTACAATATCAATGGCATGGGCCCTGCAGGTAGCATCAACAGTAGTGTAAACGATATGGCCAATTGGTTAAAAGTATGGATCAGTGGTGGCCGTTATCAAAAAAAGGAAATCTTGCCAAGTTCTTATATTGCCGAAGCGGCCAGCTCTCAAATGGTAATGGATGGTGGACTACCTAGTGCACAAAAAGATGTGTACTTTGAAAATTATGGTTTAGGGTGGATGTTGAGCTCATACCGAGGTCATTATATGGTAGAACATGGGGGCAATATCAATGGTTTCTCTGCCAATGTGGCTTTTTTCCCAACGGATAAGATAGGAATTGTAGTATTGACCAACCAAAATCAATCGCAAGTGCCTGATGTGGTGCGCAATTCGATTGCTGATCGTCTCTTTAACCTCAAAACAATTGATTGGAATGGCGATGCTAAAAAAGCTACTGCCGAAGCATTAGCTGCTAATTTGAGTAAAAAATCGATCAAAAAAACGCCGATCTTAAATACAACGCCATCACATCCGCTTAAAGATTATACAGGCACTTTTGATAACCCAGCCTATGGCGTAATCAAGGTGTCGCTGGAAAAGAATGCACTATACACAGTATTGGGCGATGAAAAGGTATTGCTTAAACATATGTATTATGATGTTTTTGATCCAAGGTCAATTGATAAAAATGGGGTAGCTGATACTACAGAGAGTAATTTATTGTTCAATTTTGCCAGTGGTCAGGATGGAAAGATCCAAAGCATCGGCATCTTGTTGGATGGTAGTGAAAAACCTGTCGCATTCGACATTAAACCAGAGCTAAAAGTGTTATCCCTAAAGGAACTTGAAAAATATGTTGGCGAATACAGCATGGGCCAAGCTACGGTTAAGGTATTTTTAAAGGGAAATACATTAGTTGTGTTTGTTCCTGGGCAACCTGAGTACGAAACTACAGTTGGTGATGACCACACGTTTCTATTAAAGGCTTTGAAAGGTTTTAGCGTGAAGTTCGATGTTGGAGCAGACCAAAAGGTAACCTCGATGTCTTTTATACAGCCTAATGGTGTGTTTAAAGCGACAAAGAAATAATAGTTAGTCCTTTTGTATTTTACCATCTAAGAAAGCTAAGCTCAAATTGCTTAGGTTAACTAAGGTGTCTAAGGTGGTTTAAATTGCGTTTCGATAGACAAGATAGATTTAAACATTAAGGAATGAAGGAGAGTTAAATTTGTTTTTTACCATCTAAGAAGGCTAAGAACAGCTAAGCTCAATTGCTTAGATTAACTAAGGGTGTCTAATGTGGTTTAAATTGCGTTTCGATAGACAAGATAGATTTAAACATTAAGGAATGAAGGAGAGTTAAATTTGTTTTTTACCATCTAAGAAGGCTAAGAACAGCTAAGCTCAATTGCTTAGGTTAACTAAGGTGTCTAATGTGGTTTAAATTGCGCTTCGACAGGCTCAGCGAGACAAGATAGGTTTAAACATTAAGGAATGAAGGAGAGTTAAATTTGTTTTTTACCATCTAAGAAGGCTAAGAACAGCTAAGCTCAATTGCTTAGGTTAACTAAGGTGTCTAAGGTGGTTTAAATTGCGCTTCGACAGGCTCAGCGTGACATGGTCTTAACTTCTTAATGTTAAAAATTAAAGTAATAAAAGGTAGGTAGTATTTAAATTTAAATAGATTGAAAAAAATAGGGCTACTTTCTGATACACATGGTTATTTAGATGATGCTGTTTTTAAATATTTCGACGAATGTGATGAAATATGGCATGCTGGAGATTTTGGACCAAACGTGGCCGAGCCTTTGGCAGCCTTTAAACCTTTGCGTGGCGTGTACGGAAATATCGACGACAAGGACATCAGGGCAACCTTTCCCGAACATTTGAGGTTCAAATGCGAAGAGGTAGATGTTTGGATGACACACATTGGTGGATATCCAGACCATTATAGCCCGCAGGTGAAGAAAGAAATTTACACTAAGCCCCCAATGCTGTTTATCAGCGGTCATTCGCATATTTTAAAAGTAATTTTCGATAAAAAAATAAATTGTTTACACATAAACCCCGGTGCGGCTGGAAAACATGGGTGGCATAAAGTAAGAACTTTGATTCGTTTTCGTATTTCGGAAGAAAAAATACATAACTTTGAGGCCATAGAATTAGGGAATAGATAACGTAAAAAGTACACTAAGTAAATATGTCAGGTATAAAAACATTAGGTCAGTTCATCATCGAAAAACAATTAGACTTTCCTTACGCCAAAGGCGAACTCTCTAGGTTGTTAAGAGACATCGGGATTGCATCGAAAATTGTAAACAGAGAGGTTAACAAAGCTGGTCTGGTTGATATTTTAGGTGATGCAGGCACCACCAATATCCAAGGTGAAGGCCAAAAGAAATTGGATGTTTATGCCAACGAACAGTTTATTGCAGCACTGACCAGTGGTGGCGAGTGTTGTATCGTAGCTACAGAAGAGGAAGACGATTTTGTACCTATCGATTCGCCCGTATCTAAAAATGCCAAATATATTGTGTGCATCGATCCTTTGGATGGCTCGTCTAACATCGATTGTAATGTTGCCGTAGGTACAATCTTTTCTATCTATCGCCGTAAATCGGTTGAAGGAAATGCTACTTTAACAGATGTACTACAAAAGGGAACCCAACAGGTTGCAGCAGGCTATGTGATCTATGGATCATCTACCATGTTGGTATATACCACTGGAAAAGGGGTAAACGGTTTTACCTTAGATCCTTCAATTGGCGAGTTCTGTCTTTCGCATCCAAATATGAAGATCCCAGAAGATGGAACGATCTACTCTATCAATGAGGGTAATTATGTGCATTTCCCTGATGGTGTTAAAAAATATCTCAAATATGCTCAGGTAGAAGATTTGTCTACCAAAAGACCCTATACGTCAAGATATATCGGTTCTATGGTGGCTGATATCCACAGGAACCTGATCAAAGGCGGTATCTATATGTATCCGACCACAGCGGCTTCGCCAAATGGAAAGTTGAGGTTGTTGTACGAATGTAACCCAATGGCTTTTATCATTGAGCAGGCAGGGGGCATTGCCTCGGATGGTTTGAACAGGATCTTGGACATTGAACCTACCGCATTGCACCAACGTACCTCTATATTTATTGGATCGGCGAAAATGGTGAAGATGGCCGAGGAACTGATGGCAGAACATTCGCCGGTTGCTCCATTACAAACTACCGATGTGAAGTTGGAACAACTAGGTGTGGTTGGAGGGATTGATTAATCAGTTCATTGGTTCAATAGTTCAATAGTTCATTGGTTTATTGGGGAATAGTAAGGTTTGAAAAACCTTAAGCTATAAAAACTGACAATTGTTTTACTGCTAACTGATTGCGCTTTATGCTCAGGTCTCAGATATAATGATTAAATTAGTAGATAGAAAACTATTAAATTATGAAAGCAATTATCAGATCAATCACCATGCTTTTTGCAGTCTGCATTTCGGTCAATGCAATGGCACAAGATGCAGCGAAGCCAAAACCTAGCCCAGCGGCTACTGCTACAGGCAAAATTAAGGACGCTACGATTACCATTAATTACAGTAGTCCGGCAGTTAAAGAGCGTAAAATTTGGGGCGGTTTAGAGCCTTACGACAAAGTTTGGCGTGCAGGCGCAAATGATGCCACTACTTTCGAAACGGATAAAGACATTAAAGTAGAAGGTAAAACCTTACCTGCCGGAAAATATAGTTTCTTTTTGATCCCTAGAGAAAGTGGTACATGGACGGCTATTTTTAACAAAGAAGCCAAACAATGGGGTGCCTTTAAATATGAAGAAGCCAAAGATCAATTGCGTGTTGATGTAAAGACCAAAGCTTTGCCAGCAACACAAGAAAGATTGGAATACAAGTTTACTAAAAATGGTTTTACCTTAGATTGGGACAAAATCTCGGTACCGGTTAACATCAAGTAAAAAGCAAGATATAAGTTATAAAAGCTGTGCTACAATTGGCATGGCTTTTTTTGTTTATTTGTTCAATAGTTCATTGGTCTTCGACGGGCTCAGACTGACAAAATTGGTTCATTTGTTCAATAGTTCATTAGCTTTCCAAGCTCTTCCCCATTCCTTATTCATACATAACTAAGAATTGTCACATTGAGCTAGTCGAAATGTTTTGTTCATTGTCTTCGATGGGCTCAGACTAACAAAATTGGTTCAATAATGCATTGGTTCATTGGTTCATTTGTTCAATAGTTCATTGGTACTGAAAACTAACAACTGAAAACTGGTTAATTGTTTATTGAGATTTGAGAATCGAGCCCCGTCAACTTCCGGACTTCCCAACTCTAAACTTCAGACTTTTTTGGGAATAGTAAATAGGGGATAGTCAGGTGACTAACAATTATCAACGAAAAACTAATCACTTTACTTTAAGCACGTTCTGCTTCAAAAAAGGCATCTATGCCTAGTTCTGCTTTGTTTTGGGACGCAGCTACGGCCAAGCGGTCGCACCGTTCGTTTTCGGGATGGTCGTTATGGCCTTTGATCCAAATGAATTTGATCTGATGTAGTTTATGTAAGGCGAGGTATTGGATCCAAAGATCTTTGTTCTTTTTGCCCTGAAATCCTTTTTTTACCCAGCCAAATACCCAACCTTTTTCTACAGAATCGACCACATATTTAGAATCCGAGTATATGGTAACCTGCTGGCCAGGTTTTTTAATGGCCTTTAGCCCTTCAATTACGGCGAGTAGCTCCATGCGGTTATTGGTCGTCATCCTAAAACCACCACTCAATTCTTTATAATGGGCACCGGCACGCAAGATCACCCCATAACCACCTGGTCCTGGATTCCCACTTGCTGCACCGTCTGTATAGATTTGTATCATAACTGCTGGCAAAGCTAAGTTTTATTGGGCATACTCGTGTAGCGATGTGGAAAAGATCAAAGCAAAAAGCCCGAATTTTGATGATCCGGGCTTTTCTTTTTGCATGTTAATATGTATTATTTTACTGTTTTCAATAATTCGGCAATGGCTACCTGTAATTGTTGGTCTTTTCCATTGTCAATTTGCCCAGGCATATTTTTAACCTGTATATCTGGTTTGGTTTCGTTGTTTTCTAACCATTGGCCAGCTTTGTTTTTGGCACTGATCGGCACTGAACCCCAAGTAGTACCATCAGGTAATCCTTCCCAACCTGCAAAACTACAGGTGCCAGGTACAGGCATACCCACTGTTTTTCCAATACCTAGGTCGGTATAACCACAAGAGAAACAATGTCCATCGCTATAATTGGCTTCATTGAACATGGCCAAGGTTGGTTTGGTCCATCTAAAGGTTGGTTCGAAACCTACTGAACGTTGTGCGGTGGCATAATCCAAAAACTTCTGACCAGTAAAGAACATCGCCAGATCCGATACCAGATCGCCACCACCGTTAAAACGGGTATCGACAATTACAGCTTTGCGGTCTGAAAACTTACCCATCATTTCTTCATATACACTGCGGTAAGGCCCATCGCTCATCCCAGGAATATGCACATAACCGAGTTGTCCTTTGCTTAAACTGTCTACCTCGGCTTGATTAATTTTTACCCAACGTTTGTAGAGCAATTGATTTTCTGCACCCAAACTGATCGGTTTGATGGTAACCTGCTGTCTTTCTTTGGTTTTTGGATCAAATACTTCTATTAAGGTAAACTGGTCTGCTTTACGGTTCAAGTATTTGGCCACATCTTGGTTGGCTTCGATCAATTGCCCGTCGATTTTTTCGATGATCATCCCGGCTTTTACCTTCAAGTTTGCCCTGTCTAATGGTCCTCCCGAAAGGATTTCATCAATCAAGATTCCATCGTTTTGATGTTTGTAGCTCGCAATGATACCCAAGGATGCTGTGGCATCTGCATTTGGAATACTTCTGCTGTAACGAGCTCCAGAATGGGATACGTTCAGTTCGCCCAATAATTCAGAAAGCATTTCGGCAAATTCATAGCTGTTGCCAATGTGTGGAAGGTATTTGGCATAAGCAGGTTTCAAGGCATCCCAATCCGCACCATGCATGTCCGGGGTATAGAACATCCCTTTATTGCGTAACCAAACGTGTTCAAACATGTAAGCTCTTTCTGCTGCGGCATCAATCTGTACTTCGCCCTCAATATTGATCTGATCGCGTTTGTTGTTGTCCATGTTTATTTTGGCAATACGACCACCACTCAATAGATACAGGTTTTTCTGTGCTTTATCCCATACCAAGCTACCGCCCATGCCATCTAAAGGAATTTCCATTTTGGTTTCTTTGGTGCGCAAATTGGTGCTCCATAGATTACTGCCTTTCTCGAAACTGGCCAAATAGTAAAGCTTTTCGCCATCTTTGGATAAGGCGGCATCACTCAGCGAAGAAGAATGGATGGTCAACCTTGATTTTCTATTATCGAGGCCATCCCAATCAAATACAATGGTCGAATCTGGTTTTACAGGTTTTGCTTTTGGATCTTTGACCTCCTTTTTAGCGGCTTCTTCCTTGGCTTTTTTCTCGGCAGCTTCTACATCTTTTAAAAGTGCAAAATCATCTTTGCTCAGGTTAAAACGGTCCCAGCTATCTTTGGTCAAGAACATACTGTACACGTCCCTTTGCGAAGAACCACTATTGGCATGTGCTTTCATTCCATCGCGGTTGCTGAACCAGATCAATTGTTTGCCACCATTTACCCATTTTGCATTGCCATCGCCATAGCCACTTTTGGTCAGGTTTTTCATTGGCTCTTTGCCATTGGCATCCAATAAAACCACTTCGCCGTTAGACATGGTTGGTTTGTAGGTGGCCAATAACCATTTGCTATCTGGGCTCCAGGTAAAGTATTGGTCGCCATCTTGCATGTAAAACAGCTGGTCTGGTGTTAATAGGGTTACAGTCTGCTTATTGCCAATCTCCATTACTTTTAAAGTACGGCGGTTTTCAATAAAAGCGATTTTTTTTCCATCTGGCGATAGCGTTGGCATGTAGTTGTCGTTGTTATTGCTGACCAAAGGTTTTTCTTCCAATAGGGTAGCAGCGAAAAAGTAAGGTTCTTCCTTGCGTACTTTTCTGGTTTCGAAAATGCGCCATTTACCCTCACGTTCGCTGGCATAGACCACAGATTTACCATCAGGTGCAAATTCTACGAAACGTTCCTGTGCTGGTGTATTGGTCAATCTTTTGGTCATTTTGCCGTCTACTGAGGTTACGAAAACCTCGCCACGGGCAATAAAGGCCACTTCTTTGCCATCTGGCGATATCGACATTTCCCTCACGCCACCATTAATGGTTACATAAGCATCGTTGTTCGATTTTTCTTGGGTATTGATCAGCACATTCAATTTTTGTGGACCAGCACCTGGTTTAAGCGTGTACAATTCGCCATCGTAACCGAAAGATAAGGTGCCATTGTTGGCCGCACTCAAAAAGCGAACTGGAAAGGTCTTGAATTTAGTAATCTGTTCGCTCTTGGCTTTTTCTTTTAAAGGCATTTTGTGGATGTTGAAATTGCCACTTTCCTCACTTAAATAATAGATGCTCTGCTCATTGTCGGTAAAAACAGGATTTCTGTTTTCCCCATAAAAACTGGTGAGCTGGGTATGTTTATCTGTTTTTTTATCATATAACCAAATGTTACGCGCAATAGCCGATTGATGGTGTTTGCGCCATTCATTTTCTCCACCTTTTTTATCATGGTAAACCATTTTGCTTCCATCTTTACTGCTTTGTACGGCTTCGGCCGGAATGGTGAATACCTGTGTAATGCCGCCACCATTAACGGGTACACTATAAAGCTCCGGTTGTGAGGCGGTAGGAAACTGACGGTGGTTTACCGCATCTTGTCTAACTCCTCCAAAAATGACCGATTTGTTATCGGCAGAAAAGCTAAATGGAACTTCATTGGTAGAGTGGTAGGTGAGGCGTTTGGCAGGACCACCATTGGCATCCATCACAAATACATCAAAATTGCCATATCGGTCTGAAGCAAAGGCAATCTGTTTGCCATCCTTGCTCCATTGTGGCATGTAATCATGCGCTTCGTGGTAGGTGAGTTGCTGTGCATTTCCACCAGTGCTGGCTACGCGGTACAGGTCGCCTTTATAAGTGAATGCAATGGTTGTACCATCGGGTGAGATCGTTGGATATCGCATCCATTGTGGTTTTTCTTGCGCCATGATGGTGGTATGCAAAAAAAGACCAAGTGATAAGGTCAATAGTTTCTTCATTAGTTTTAGGTTGTTATCTGATTGTAAAAATAGCTTTTATATCAGTTTAAATAAAACTTGTTCGCTAACCTAAGTCTTACTTTTTATGATCGTTTACTTGGGCTTGAGCTGCGTTCAAGCTAGATTTCTATCGCATACACAAAGTAAGGGATAAAATGTTAAATACACAAAGTTGCATTTGTAAAATAGCTTAATTTTTTATTAAATCTATTGTAAGTTAAATGATTAGGTGTTTTTAATAGAGAAATGATAAAAATATTTGCAGGGAAATAGAAAAATCGTACTTTTGTGACACTAAAAAATACGGTGGTTGTAGCTCAGTTGGTTAGAGTATTGGTTTGTGGTGCCGAGGGTCGTGGGTTCGAGCCCCATCAGCCACCCGTTAATTTGAAAGCAGTTCTGAAAAGAGCTGCTTTTTTTGTTTAAAGCATCTTTTGTAGTCAGTTATAAGGGGGATGATTTACAGAAGTGTGGTTCAATGTTTGTTTTTCGTTGTTTAGTTCAAGTTCCTGTATTCTTTTGGCGTTGCTCCTGTTTTTTGCTTAAATAAGCGATTAAAGTGTTGTGGGTATTTAAAACCTAGATCGTAAGCAATCTGACTGATGGACTTGTCAGCATCAAAAACACGCTCTTTTGCCACATCGATAATTTTATTTTGGATATATTCTTGTGCAGTTTTTCCAGTTTCCTTTTTAATTAAATCGCCAAAGTAATTGGCAGATAGGTGTAGCTCATCTGCACAATAAGCTACAGAAGGTAAACCAATGGAATAGGGCTTTTCTGAGGAGAAATAACTGTTCAGCAAATCTTCAAATCTCTCTAAAACACCACTACTTACATGCTGACGTGTAATAAATTGACGATCATAGAACCTTTCGCAATAGTTGAAAAACAATTCAATGTTAGATGCGATTAACTTTTTACTATGCTTATCTACAGTCTGTGAAAGCTCAGTGGCTATCGTCGAAAAAAGATCTAAAACTAACTGACGTTCTTTAGCTGATAAATGTAGGGCCTCATTGGTATGATAACTAAAAAAATTGTATTCGACTATACTTTTGGCAAGCGAAGTACCTTTAATCAAATCTGGATGAAAAACAAGTCCATGACCCATAGGTTGGTAAAGATCAACCTTATTCTCCACATCTAAAACCTGCCCGGGAGAAACAAAAACTAGCGTGCCTTCCTGATAATCGTAGGTGGCACGACCATATTTCAAATCGCCACATTTTACATCCTTAAGGAATATGCAGTAGAGATTGAAGTTCATTTTTGAACCCGTTCTTTGATGTGCTTTAGAAAAATCGATTACGCCCACTAATGGGTGTAACGTTTCATGATTATTAAATTTATTATAATCATCAATCGTATTAAAATTCACCACTTTATCCATTTTCTGTTGTTTTGATAAGCTAAAGTTACACATTCAAGCCAGTTAAATTTAAGCGCATTCCCCCTATCAGTAATAATGGTTATAAAAGCAGTAATCTGTATCCCAATATGCTCATTTTAGAACAGGATATTTGTAATATCAATTTAGAAGATAATGAAACCATTATGATTTTTCAAAATCGTACAACGAAAAAACTATAAAATCATGGTAGCTTCATTACCGTTAAAAAACAAATTATATACTGATGAAAAAAAGAACATTAGGAAATAGCGGCTTAGAAGTTTCTGCATTAGGGCTTGGTTGTATGGGTTTAACCTTTGGCTATGGACCAGCCACAGATGAAGCCACTGGTATAGCACTGATTCAAAAAGGATATGAGCTAGGCATTACTTTTTTTGATTCTGCTGAAGCCTACAGTCAAGGAGCAAATGAAGCTTTACTGGGCAAAGCGATAAAACCCTTTCGTGATCAAGTGGTGATTGCTACAAAATTCGGCTTTCAGGATGGTGATGCTTCCAAAGGTTTGGATAGCCGACCAGAAAGAATTAGGGCTGTTGCTGAGGCATCACTTAAACATCTGAATACGGATAGGATTGATTTATTCTATCAACATAGAGTAGATCCGAATGTACCAATTGAAGATGTGGCAGGTACTGTGGCAGATTTGATTAAAGAAGGAAAAGTAAAACATTTTGGTATGAGCGAAGCTGGTGTAGATAGCATACGCAAAGCACATAAGGTACAACATGTAACTGCTTTACAAAGTGAGTACTCGTTATGGTGGAGGGAGCCAGAAAAGGAAATTTTACCCTTATTAGAAGAGTTGGGAATTGGCTTTGTACCTTTCAGTCCATTAGGTAAAGGTTTTTTGACTGGGGCAATTGATGAAAATACCAAGTTTGATACAACCGATTTTAGAAATACCGTACCGCGTTTTTCAGAAGAGAACAGAAAAGTCAATCAGGATATGGTCGTGCTACTCCAAGAAATCGCAAAAAATAATAATAGTACACCTGCGCAAATTGCACTGGCTTGGCTACTAGCACAAAAACCTTGGATTGTTCCAATTCCGGGAACAACTAAATTACATCGGTTAGCGGAGAATGTAGGTGGTTCATCTGTTCACCTAGCTGAAAATGAATTGGCAAACATCAATGCCGCATTGCAGGAATTGGAAATTGTTGGAGCAAGATATCCTGAACATCTTCAGAACAGAGTTGGCAAATAATTTTAACTTAATAATACATTTTAACTATAAAATATGAAAAAGCTATTATTCTTTCTTCTTTTTATCACTAGTCTACAATATGCCTCTGCCCAAGAAAATACAAACGTAGCTAAGACCCTTTCAAAGCAAGAGCAACAATTGTTAGATTTATCTAAACAAAAATGGCTTTGGATGGCAGATAAAAATGCCGATACCCTTGCCAATTTATTTCATGAAAAAGCTGTTTTTGTGCATATGGGTGGCTCTTGGGGGAAAGAACGTGAGCTCAATGTGATCAAAAGTGGAGGTATTTGGTACAAAAAAGCAGATGTACTCAATGCATCTGTACAGATTATTGGAAATACAGCTGTGCTACTAAACAGAATTACACTGCTTGCCATAGTTGGTGGAAATGAGGTAACCAATCCTTTTATGGTAACAGAAATTTATGTGAACGAAAAAGGTAGCTGGAAACTTGCCTCCCTGTCATTTACCAAATTATCAAACTAATTGTTAGTCTAATAAAACAGAAATTATGAATGTAAAATTAAGTTCAGCAATATTAGCTACGATATTAAGCATAGGCTTTTCCACATATGGACAAAGCCAAAAGCCCTTAATTATATCATCGCAGGGCACATTCTCTGCGGGTGGCACAGTGGCAAAAAGCGAAGGTACATTTGATCCATTAAAACCTTGGAATGTACCACAAGGAGGACAAACTAGACATGGCGATCACGCTGATGTATTCTATCAAATTCCGGTAAATTCTAAAAAACTTTCGATGGTATTTCTTCATGGTTATGGACAATCTCGCCGAAGCTGGCAAACTACTGCCGATGGTAGGGAAGGTTTTTCGGATATGTTCCTGCGTAAAGGTTACAGCACTTACCTTGTAGATCAACCAGGTCGCGGTTTGGCAGGACAAACGACCAAACCTGCTCAAATAACAGCAACACCAGACGATCAAACTTGGTTCACCCAATTCCGCATCGGATTGTATCCAAATTTTAATGAGGGCGTACAATTTCCAAAAGATAGTTTGTCGATCGACCAATTTTTCAGAATGATGACACCAAATACTGGAAGTATTGACGAAGCTACAATTGTAAATTCTATGTCGGCTGTGTTTGATCAATCTGGTAAAGGAATATTGTTTACGCACTCTGCAGGTGGAGCACCTGGTTGGAAAACAGCAATCAAAAACGACAATGTGAAAGCAATTGTGGCATACGAACCTGGTGGCTTTATATTTCCAGAAGGACAGGTGCCTGAGGGCAATCGTGGTGGTAGGGGGATACCTATGGAAGATTTTAAAAAGCTGACTAAAATTCCTATCGTAGTTTATTTTGGAGATTTTATTCCGAAGGAAGAAACCAATGCTGCATCGCTAAATTTTTGGCGCAACATATTGGCAACAGCTAGGCAATGGGCAAAAGTAGTTAATGCAAATGGTGGTGATGTTACTATAGTTCATCTTCCAGAAATCGGCATTAAAGGCAATACGCATTTTATAATGTCCGACTTGAACAGCAAAGAAGTAGCAGACGTGTTGGCGAAATGGCTAAAAGAAAAAGGACTGGATAAATAGTAAATAATGATACAAATAAGATATATAGGCTTTATTGCAATGATGCTAGGCATTATCCAGTTTTCCAACGAAGTAAAAGCCCAAGGACTTACCGCAAAGGAAAAAAGTATTATTTCCATTTCATCGCTTACCGCAAAAGGCAGATTAGAAAACTTAAAAACCGAACTGAATAAAGGGCTGGAAGCGGGCTTAACAGTAAATGAAATCAAAGAAGTTTTGGTGCACTGTTACGCCTACTCTGGTTTTCCAAGAAGCATCAGGGGGTTGCAGACCTTTATGAAAGTGATGGAAGAGCGTAAAGCAAAAGGAATAAAAGACAATCTGGGTGCAGAAGTTTCGCCAATTACAAGTGATAGCAGCAAATACGAACGTGGTAAAAAGATATTAGGTGAGCTGACGGGTACACCTCAACCAGATAAACTTTCGGGTTATTCTGCATTTGCGCCTACCATAGATACTTTTTTAAAAGAACACCTGTTTGCAGATATTTTTGAAAGAGATATCTTAACCTATGCCCAAAGGGAATTGGTTACCATTTCTGTAATCAGTGCCATTGGCGATGCAGAACCTATGCTACAGAGCCACCTTGGTATTTCATTAAAAGTAGGTATTAGCCCAGTTCAATTGAAAGAATTTGTTGAGGTCATCAAATCCACCATCGGAGAAAAAGAAGCAAATGCTGCTCGTAAAGTGTTGGATGAAGTATTAAAAAGCAAAAAGTAAAATGAAAAAATTAACATCAATCATAGCAATAGCCATATCTATGTCGGGTATAGATATTGTCAATGCACAATCTGACCAAAAAAAGAATCAGCAAAATCCCTATACATTGGTATATGATGGCGCCATTGTAAAGAATGAAAAAGGCAAAGTAAACATCCATCCAGTTACGTATAAACTTAATGGTATAACAATCGCTGCCAATGTATATACACCAGCAGGCTATAATACGTCAAAAAAATACCCTGCAATAGTTGTTGCACATCCTAACGGAGGAATAAAAGAACAAACTGCGGGATTGTATGCACAACATTTGGCAGAGGCAGGTTATATCACTATTGCTGCGGATGCCGCCTATCAAGGAGCCAGTGGTGGAGAACCACGCCATACCGATAAACCTGCATTTAGAACAGAAGATATTAGAGGTATGGCAGATTTTATTAGCGGTTACGCAGGTGTAGATGCTAACCGTTTGGGTGCATTGGGAATCTGTGGCGGTGGCGGTTATACATTGAAGGCGGCACAATCAGATAAACGACTTAAAGCTGTTGCCACCTTGAGTATGTTTAATTCGGGTGAAGTGAGACGAAATGGCTTCCAGAATTCCCAATTAAACACCATTCAAGACCGCTTAAAGGAAGCAACTGATGCTCGTAAACAAGAAGCAGTGGGTGGTAAAATAATTTATGCGGGTGTAGCAAGTATTACTGATGAAGAGATTGCTAAAACCCAAACAGATTTATATCGTGAAGGATATGAGTATTATTACCGTACCCATAAACACCCCAATTCTACATTTTTATATACCAAGAGCAGCTTGCTCGATTTAATGACTTGGGATGCAACTGCTGGGATAGATCTGATTAATCAACCGCTATTGATGATGGCTGGAAGCAAGGCTGATACAAAATACATGACAGATGAAGCATTCGGTAAGGCTATTAACGCCAAAAATAAGGAACTTTTTCTAATTGATGGCGCTACACATATACAGACTTATTGGAAACCCGAGTATGTAGCTCAGGCAGTAAGCAAATTAACTGATTTCTATCAGCATAATCTTTAAAATTTCACAATATGAAACTTATAATCAATTGTTTAAGTCCACTATTGTTTATGGCAATAGCAGCAAGTGGTCAAGCTAATAAAATTGAAAACTCTCCGGTTTTTCCACTTGGTAATAAAGTGACCAATGGTAATTTCACAGGAAATGTTTGGCTGCAGATGTTAGTATCAAACGATACCATCTACAATAGCAATATTGGTTCGGTTACCTTTGGCCCAGGAGCAAGAAGCAAATGGCATTCTCACCCAGGAGGACAATTGTTATTGGTTACGGAGGGGAAAGGATTGTATCAAGAAAAAGGACAGCCTGTAAAGTTGATTAAGAAAGGCGATGTAATTAAATGCCCACCCAATGTTGTTCACTGGCATGGAGCAACACCTACTGATGCTATGACACATATTGCAATTGGTACAAACACACAAAAAGGCAGTGTAGTTTGGATGGATTATGTTACCGATTTCGAATATAAATCATTTAAATAAACGAGAAAAATCTGCTTATTTCTTTTAACTATTGGAATTTGAAATATCTTGAAAAGAGGCAACATTATTCTACCTAAATTTTCGAAAAACAGCCTATTTCAATCAATTCGTCTACAAAATGGTTCAAATTACGCATCGCCACTGACCCGTTAATTTGAAAGCAGTTCTGAAAAGAGCTGCTTTTTTTGTTTAAGGGTGTTTTTTAACGTCCTGTATTTTTATTGGCTTTTTTAATGAAGCCAAATAGGGATTATCCTTATTTAGTATTTTAGATTACTTATAATATATTCGTGTCAATTGAACGCTTTCTGAAAGCACGATAAACAGCTATCTCTGAGTGCCTTATCTCGGATTTCTTAGTTCAAAGAGAAATAAATATTACTGTCTCATTTAAACTTAAAAAAGCACAAAGAAATTTCTATTTTGCATGTAAATGAAATTAAATGATATTCTAAATACGGTTATACTTTTTGGTTGTTTACAAGGCTTTATAACGAGTATCTTGTTGTTTTTTTTGAAGAAAAACAAATTAACTAATCGGTTGCTAGCAGCTTTAATCTTCGTGATAGTATTAGCGAGCATAAATTTATATGGTAGCTATGTAAATTGGTTTGACATAAAATTTTTGCAGTTTTTTACCCAACTATTGCCAATGGTTGTAATTATGCCATTGGGCCCGCTGCTGTATTTTTATATGAGATCTTTTATCGAGCCTAACTTTAAAATAGAAAAAAGATTTAAATATCATTTTTATCCAGTTCTTGTCGATCTTATTCCATCGTTTACCATAATTATTTATATTATTGGATTATACTCTGGTCTACTGAATCGCAATCCTAAACCTTGGGTTAATTTTATAGAACAATTTAATGTTTACGCTGATATTCCTAGATGGGCTTCTATGACAATATATGTAGGCTTAGCTTCAAAATATTTGTCGACAGCCAAATTAGGATTGACTTCTATTTCAGAAACAAATCTTAATTGGCTAAAGCAATTTATTAATGTTTTTACTTGCTTTCAAGGGATATGGCTGCTTTATCTTATTCCCTATGTTATTCCAAGCTACACTAATAAAATATTAAATGCTTTCGGTTGGTACCCTATCTATCTTCCGCTTGCTATCCTTGTTTACTGGTTGGGAATAAAAGGATATATGATTTCGCACACTCAATATTTGGAAATCAAAAGAGTTAGAGATATTAAAAATCTATTATCTGATGATGATCTGATTACTATAGCAAAATCTCTTCAAACAGCTATGGAGATTGAAAAATTATATTTGAATCCCAATATGAATTTAAATACTCTGGCTAAGCATGTGCATTCTTCCCCAAGAATTGCATCTGCTGTTTTAAATCAACATTTTCATAAGAGTTTTAACGAATTTGTTAATGGCTACCGTGTAGAAGAATTTAAGAAAAAGTTTAGCAGTTCAGAATTTGATCATTTAACAATAACAGGAATTGCGCTGGAGTGTGGTTTTAATTCACAAGCAACATTTCAACGGGTTTTTAAAGAGTCTACAGGTTTATCTCCATCTAAGTTTCGTAAAATGATAGTTTGATAGACTAAAAACTTCTCAAATTATGATTTGAGAAATGTAAAATTAAATTCTTTTCCATCTTATTGTAGAATTTTGTGACCTAAACACAAATGCAATGAGAAAACTATTAATCCTCCTTTACACATTGTTATTCAATACATCAGTTATTGCACAAACTGGACCAAGAACATCTATTAGTACTTCAATTGATAATTTATTGTCGACTAAATATGTACTCAATGCCCCTGGTATAAGTGTATTGGTGGCTAAGGACGGTAATGTTATTTATAATAAGGCTTTTGGTAGTGCGAATCTAGAATTAAATGTACCAATGAAAGCAGATATGCTATTCAATCTTGGTTCTATCACCAAACAATTTACTGCAGTAGCTATCTTACAATTAATGGAGCAGGGTAGATTATCTTTACAGGATAGCATCCAAAAATACATTCCTAACTTTTCATCAAAACCACATAAAATCAGTATCGAAAATCTTTTGACACATACTTCAGGATTAAAAGATTATCTACAAATGAATTATAGCGATCCTTATATGATTCGTAGAGATTTCGAACCAAAGGAAATAATCGAATATTTTAAAAATGAATTACTTGAATTTAATCCTGGAACAAGATATATGTATAGCAATTCTAATTATATTTTGTTGGGTTATATAATTGAAATAATAACGGGTAAAACGTATGAAAACTATTTGCAAGAAAATATTTTTAATGTATTAGGCTTAAAAAATACGTATTGCGATAATTCGAGCAGGATTTTTCCGAATCGTACCTATGGCTATAAAAAATCTACCAATTATGAAAAGGCAGATTATTGGGGAGCAAGCATTCCTTATGCAGCAGGTACACTTATTTCTAATACTGAAGATTTATTAATCTGGCAGAACGGATTGCTTGATGGGAAATTGCTTAAGAAGCAAACCTTAGAAAAAGCCTTTATGCCTTTTAGTTTGAATGATGGCACCAAAATAAACTATGGATATGGGTGGATGATCAACACAATAAATGGCTCGTTGGGGATTTCACATGGAGGTGCAATAACAGGGTATAGAACAATCGAAGTGTATTATCCAGAGCAAGGGATTTATATTGTAGTTTTGGGCAATTGTGATTGTACAAAAACAGAAGAGTTGTTTACAGCTATTTCGGGCATAGTAATAGGTAAATCATCACAAACGGAATTTAAGCAAACAGATGTTGTTTTAAATAAATACATAGGGGTATACGCACTGACCAGTAATTCTAAAAGAAAAATAAAAATCGCAAAAGAAAATGGATCTCTTGTTGCCTATATTTCAGAAAAAGAATTTTATCCACTTGTTTTTCAATCCGATCTAAAATTTGAGTTTAAAGATATTTATGATGCCAAATGTGAATTTATAGTTCAAAATGATAAAGTGCTAAAATTTATTGTTAATCAAAATGGAATATTTAACTGGAAGAAAATAGAGTAGTTGGTTTACTGAGATTCAATCCAAGTATTTTTAATAAATTAGATATGCTGAAAGCTTTTTTCTTCCAAAATTTTTGAAAAACTGCCTATTTCAACCAATTCGATCACAAAATGGTTTGAATTACGTACCATTACAGACCCGTTAATTTAAAAGTAGTGCTGTTCAGAACTGCTTTTTTTGTTTAGACGATTTTTCAAATCGTTGAATTTAGAAAGTAGAGACCGATTTATGCTTCGAGCTCCAGTGAGTAATCGATTGTATTATTTACCATGGTTTTGAGCACTATATTTATCTGATTTTAGAACAGATATCTGAAAATACGACCAGTTATTCTTAAATACACCCTACAACTACCTTTATGTGGGTTCTCATTAAACTAATGAGCATTTTTATTTAAAATTCACAGAATAATCGTTTCTAATCAATATAAAATCATGTCAAAATTTTGTAAAATGGCTATAGCTGTTTTGGTCAAAAGATATCTAATATTAGCTATTATCATTTTATGTTTTAGTTATCAAGCTCAGGCAGACATTACAGGATGCGTAATCTTCGAAGCTTCGGGTGCACCACGCTTGGGCGGTAATATATATACTTCAGGAACTGGGGGTTATACAAAATGTAATGGCTATGATGTAGAGATTTTTAATTCAAGTCCTTCAACTGGTCCTATAAACACAATTTGTTATACCAATCCGTTAGGTAATGCATCCCCGCCTTTATGGAGAAACTGTGTAATTGGAACTCAATGTGGAATTATTATAACGCTAATTGAGTGTCCAGTAGATAATTACCTTGGTTATTTGATGCCTATTTTATCTATTGTTGGGGTGTTGTATATCAAAAGAAAGCAACCTTAGTCTCCAAATTGCATAAATGTACCAGCAAGTATAGGATAGTTCACTGAAATACACGCATAAGGTCTATAACTTTTATTCTTCCAAAATTTTTGAAAAACCGCCTATTTCAACCAATTCGTCCACAAAATGGTTTACATTTTGCGCAGTTGTTGATCTATATACTATTAAACTATGCTATCTATATGGATAAGATTCACCGATAGCCATGGAGTATGAATTTCAATGATCATTCAAAAATTCCTGCCCACATATTTGAACAGGAATTTGGATGATAGATTTCGTTTGAGCAAAGTTTTAAAGGTTAATCGTTCTGTTGATTTTTCTTTGCTTCGAAAATTGTAAAATGGAACCTGCAATAAATAAAACTAAGAGTACCAATAACGTTTGACCAATAATTGGATCCGTAGGACCTTTTGCTAAGGGTTGCCCAAGCGGCACACGGGTAAAGGTTTCGTTAATGGTAGGTATCCACGATAGAAAAAAACTGAAGGAGAGTAGGAAATTCTCTATGTATCGATTGCTGTTATAGCCTTGTTTGCGGCTGAAAAGGAAATAAGCTACGACAACCAAAATCAGGATAAATATGGAGAATACATGACCTATGTTAAAGCCGCCGTGTTTTGAAATGCCTAGCGCAGTTAATGAAGTGATGATGGTGCTATAAGCATATATTTTGCCTGATGTTTCTGCTAAATTGATTTTTCCATATTTAAGGTAAGAGGTGATTGCGGCAACAATGGCCGCCACCCCTATAATGGTATGAAAAATTCCTAATGATGATAATCCCATGATCTTTCTCTTTTAATTAAGCTAAAAGATGTGCTTCAGAGCTGATTGGAATACTCAATACTTTAGAGATCAAGCAATTTTTTTCGGCATCTTTGGTAATCGATTCAAAGTCTGCAGCACTTAAACCATCTACTTGTCCGGTAATGTAAAGATGTACACTGGTGATAGACAAACCTTCCATTTGTACCGTTGCTTCTGTGTCTAAAGCTTGTGGATTTAATCCTTTCTCGGTTAAGGCTGCACTTACCGCCATGGTAAAACATCCCGCATGTGCGGCTGCTAATAATTCTTCTGGATTGGTTCCTGTTTCTTCGCCTACAAAGCGAGTTTTAAAACTGTAGTTGGTGTGGTTTAAAATTCCACTTTGTGTAGTGATGTCGCCTTTACCTTCTTTTAGGTTACCAGACCAATGTGCTTTTGCTGTACGTTTCATGTTTTCTATTTTTTAAATGTTTTGTCGTTATTGACAATGCAAATATGGGGTAGAAAACAAAAAAGCTTTTTGCGATTTGGTTCAATTATTTGGCAATTTGGTTCAACCTGTAATTGCTGGGTGTAATGCCAAATCTATCATGAAAACTCTTGGTAAAATTAGCCAATTCGTTAAAGCCACATTCAAAAGCAATATCCGTAATCCGCATATTGGAAACCATTAAAAGTTCAGCTGCTTTTTCCAGTCGCTTGCTTTTAATGTAATTGGCAGGAGTATCATTGTAGTGTTTGGCAAACTCTCTTTTAAAGGATGATAAACTCAGGTTGCAATAGTCAGCCAGTTCATTGAGCGTAATGGCTGAGAACAGGTTGGCCTCAATAATTTGTTTGAAGGAATAAATGGTAGGAGAGAACAACTGCGCCAAGATCATTTGAACTGCTTCGGCATTTTTAGTCTGCGAAAGTAAAATGATGATCTCCTTTAATTTCAGCACTAGGATATCCTCATTAACCAACAGGGGGTTTTCGAAATAGAAAAGCAATCCTTCTATGTATTTCTGAATTAAAAAGTCGTTGTTAATTCTTTCGCTGGTTTTGTTCGAAACAGCATTTTTGGGCTGTTGCAAAAGCCTAGGCAATTCCCTATCGTATATTTTTTTTAAAATAGTTGGATGGAAATGTACAATGATCAACTTGTTTTGGCTGGCAGAACTCATACTGGTCATTTGATTGCCAACGGTTCTACAATTGAGCAATACCGATTCTTTGTGACCAACATTTACCTGCTTCTCATCAATTTTGTACTGCATTTCATTTTCTAACATATAATGAAAACAGGCATTTTCTGCTGCAGGCATCTGGTAGATAAAAGGTGGCTTTAGGACCAAAACTTCTAATAGTGTCTTGCCAAATAAGTCGTATTGTTGGTGTTCGCTGATCATCTGTTGTTGAGCTTCATCAAATATAGTGATATTAGTTTTGATGTTTAGGCTCACTAGCTGGGTTAAAAAAAAGCACTTTAATCAAATGCTTTCAATTGACTACAAAGAAAGAATGGTAATTAAAGCTTCATCTTCTACCCCGTACAGCACTTACGTTTTCTATAGAGTACATTATTTACAAAGTTTACATTTTTATTTACAAGGTTTTACACTGTATCAATCTGTATAGGGTATAAGTTTGCCTTGATGAAATCTTTTTAAATGTTAATATCCATAAATTAAACTCATGATGAAATCCCTGTACACTTTGTCGCTGATTTTCCTTTGTCAAGGAACGTTCTCGAAACTTTACGCTCAAGAAAAGAAATATGCTCCTGAAATTGAGCTAAAAATAAAAGCAGTAGAAAATAACCTCGGTCTTCAAATCCGCATTGAAGGTGAGCCTAATCCTACGCTGAAGGAAAGAATGGATTTTTATCATGTCAAGGGTGTCACTATTGCTGTGATTAAAGACTATAAAATAGAATGGGCCAGAGCTTATGGCTGGGCTGATAGTGTTGAGCAACGTCGTGTTGGCACAGGTACCTTATTTCAAGCAGGCTCTATCAGTAAATCGCTGAATGGAGTTGGTGTTTTAAAAATGGTGCAGGATAAGAAATTAAACCTCTATGCTGATGTCAACGATTACCTAACTACATGGAAGTTTCCCTATGATTCATTAGCAAAAAACAAGAAAATAACCCTCGCCCACCTGCTTAGCCATACCGCAGGTTTAAGTGTGCATGGTTTTCCTGGGTATGAAAGGGGAGACACCATTCCATCAATGATACAAATATTGAATGGCGAAAAACCTGCTAATACAGGTGCAGTTCGTTCGGTATTTGAACCTGGATTGAAATATCAATACTCAGGTGGGGGAACTACGATTGCTCAATTGATTGTACAAGACATCACCCAAAAACCTTATGATGCATTTATGTGGGAAAATGTATTAAAGCCGATGGGTATGAAAAATAGTTTTTATACCCAGCCCCCAACAAGAGATAAACAAAAACTTTTGGCAACTGGGTATTACACTGATGGAAAAGCTGTAAAGGTGAAATATCATATTTATCCAGAACAAGCTGCTGCAGGATTATGGACAAACCCAACAGACCTGGCTTATTACATCATAGAAACACAGTTGGCCTTACAGGGGAAATCTAACAAAGTGCTTTCACAAGAAATGACCAAATTAAGGCTCACGCCATATGTTGACAAATCTTCAGCGTTGGGTGTATTCATAATGAAAAGAGGCGAGCAAACTTTCTTCCAGCACACTGGTGCTGATGAAGGATTTGTCAGTCAATATTATGGCAGTATGGAAGGCGGTAATGGCGTAGTGGTGATGGTAAATAGCGATAATGGAGCCATTACAGAAGAAATCATCAATAGTGTTGCAAGCGTTTACGACTGGAAAGGTTTTTACAATCCACTGCAAAGGCCAAAGATCATTACCGTTCCACAAACTATCTTGGCCAACTATGTGGGCGAATATAAGCGTAAGGCCGATGATAAATTTTATATCAAAATTAGCCTAGTGAATGGGCGGTTTTTTTATTCAGAGCCGGGTTGGGACGGATTTGAATTGTATGCGAGTGCCGAAAATGATTTCTTTTCGAGAGAATTCCCAGTCGGCATTACCTTTATAAAAGATGCAGAAGGCAAAGTTATTGAATTTGAATACCATCGCGGTTCGAGGAATGAAAAGTTTAAAAAGACGAAGTAGTTGATGGTTCGTCTATAAAATAATTCGAATTACGCACTGCTACTTACCTAGAATTTGAAAGCAGTTCTGAAAAGAACTGCTTTTTTGTTAAGCTATTATTGCACCTTAATGGTTACTAAATTTGTCATCCAAGCATAACTAAATGCCCAACGTGGGCCATAAACGCCAATGTTTACCGTATAACGACCGGCTTTTTGGGGCGACCAAGAGAAGTGGAGCTGTTTGGGTTCGGTAGCGTTGAAATTCAAGCCTTCTGCATTTTGCTTGTATACACTTTTACCATTTTCGTCCCATATTTCCATTTCTACAAGGCTATTCACGATGTCTTTGCCTTCATCAGTTATAGTAATGTCAATCGGAATTTTCTGGTCTCCAACCACAATTTTTTCCGGCACTGTAACTCGGATCTTGAATGGCGGCAATGTCAATTTCGGGGTCAAGATACCGGCTGTTTTTATTGCCAGCGATTCTAACGGTCTGTTATCCAAATTGCTCAGGATGATCAAGGTCAGTCCTTCAGCTGGAAAGCGTTCATAGTCTGAACGGAAACCTGGGTATTGCCCATCGTGATGAATACGTGGTGTTCCGAGAAAGGGTTCGGCATACCAGCCAAGGGCATAATGAAGGGGTGTTCCATTGTTCAGTTTGGTGGGCTTCCAAAGTAAGTTCTTACGCTCTGGAGACAATATATGGGTAGTGTCAAGAAAATTGTCCCATTTAACCATGTCATTGATGGTAGATACAAATGCACCGCTAGGGCGGACAGCAATCCATTTTTCTGTATTGACCAATCCTTGCTTGGTATAATTGTATCCTGCAACGCGGCCAGGAATGATTTCGGAAAACGTACCCGTACGCGTTTTGACCATTCCGGCAGGAATAAATAACTTTTTGGTAATGAAGGTATCCCAAGCGCTACCACTTACGCGGGTGATGATTTCGGCCAATATAAAATAACCTGCGTTTGAATAAAGCCATTTATCCCCAGGTTGCGCAATTAGGGGGACAGTATACATGGATTTGATCACCTCCATAACTGCTTGCCGATCATAAGGGTGGTAGTTTTCTGGATCTCTGACCAAGCCAGAGGTATGGTTTAAGAGTTGGTGTATGGTGATCTTATTTAAAGGATCAGGAAGTTCGGTTATATATTTAGCTGCAGGATCTTCTAGTGAAAGCCGTTTCTCTTGCTCGAGCAGCAAGATTGCAAATGAAATAAATTGCTTGCTGAGCGAAGCGATCATGAAAACACTTTCATCGGTAACGGGTGCACCATTTTCTACATCGGCTATTCCATAAGTTTTAACTTTTGCCAGATGTCCACGTTGGAGGATGCCCAAGGCAAGCCCAGGTGTATGCGTATCTTCCATCCATTTTTTGATTAGGCTGTCTATCTGAATGTTGGTCGATACATTGTTTTCTTGTGCTGCTGCACTACTGCACAAGAAAACAACGAGTGATAAGGTTAATAGCTGTTTCATCATATCAGTTGTTTTATGGTTAATGTGAATTGCAACAGATACCTTGTGCCTGAGCAATTCAGCTAAACGACGTACAAAAAATAAAAACGTGACAACAACTATATTTTTAAGCTTAATAATGATGAGAAAACCAATAAATTAAATTTGTATAATGGCTTTCTGAATGAAACGAAGAATCTAAATCAACTCTAATTTTGTAGCCTTACCAATCAGTCGTTCTTATTCATTTCTATCAATGAGGCCATGTTAGAATTAAAGTTAGGGAGATCTTTGTGTAACATGGCGAAGAAATCTAAGTCGGCGGTTTCTACACTGATAATTGCCTTTTGGAGTACGGTTTCTCCAGCCTCGGTTAGGCTGATGGTTTTTGCTCGCGTATCGGTTTGATGCGCTTTTCGGGTAATGAATTTTTTTTCTTCCAAAGTGCGCAATACCTTCGATACCATCATCCGATCGGCATTGCCTTGGTTGGCGATGTCGACTTGGGTAACATTGTCGCTTTCTCTAGAGAGCCAGGCCAGCGCACAGAGCAATGCAAACTGAGTATGGGTTAGGTCTAAAGGATCGAGTACACGCTTGAGCTTGCGTTGCCATAACATGGTCAGCTGTCCAAGCAAATAACCTGGGCTATCTAGTGGGCTCTTGAAATGAAATTCTATTTTTTTAGGCATAATCTTGTATGAGCATTTGCGAGGATATCAATTCAAAGTCGTGTCTTTTGATTTCGAAAAAGCCAAAACGGAAAGGATAGCCCCAACTTTTTTTGTTGCGGATAAAATCGAGTTCAGCTATCAAAGGTAGGATAGAAATATCTTTGCTCGGCAAAAAATCGATATTTCGTCTTGAGGGGCAGAAATCTTCCGAAACCTGAAACTCATAGGTCTGCTCATCTGCCACCTTGCCGATAGCCGTGAACTGTTGGCATTGCTGTGACTGTCCCATGGTCTGTTTGCCCGAATAATAGATGATAAAATCGCCCTTGTGCATTCTTCTCAGCGGGGAAGCTTTCCCATGACATGCCTGCGCAATTCCCTCAGCGATACCATTTTTAACGTGGTCTTTAGATGCTACGATGATCCAATATTTAGTGCTTTCATTTTCCATGATGTCGTTTTGTTAGTTTGGTTGCAAAAAAGTGATGTTGTATCCATCAGGGTCTTTTACAATCAGGGTTTTTCCAAATGGGGTGGTATTGATTGGTCCCAGAATTGCAACTTCCATAGAAGTAAGCTCTTGATGAAGGTCCTCGATATTTCCATCAATGGCAAACCATAACGATGTGCCGATGCCAAGTTCTTTTCCCTCTAGGTTTGCCATGGGTTTTCTAATGGCAAAGCTGGCCTCACCCTGTTTGTAGCTAAAAACACAGGCTTCTGGCGTCAATACAGATATTTCAAATCCCATTTTGTTGGTGTAAAAGTCTTTTGAAACGTCTAAATCCCTAACTTGAAGGGAAGCAAAATCTAATTTTCTCATGTTGTTTATTTATTGTTGTCGCAAATATAGTATATGCGACAACAATATGCAATTGTTTTTACAGTTAATTATTCCTTGATCAGGGTAACCTTCATATAATCATATGATTAAAAAAGGAAATGGCATCATTCATAGACACAATGGCTTGAATGATGCACTGATACTGAACCGAATTTTAAAGCAAGGCTGAAAAGATATTTTTTAGGAGTGAAATTTACGAATGCAATGCTGTGCAACTCTTGCTTTCTAGCTTACACCTCATTCACTAGTCTTGCAAACTTATTTCTGTACTCAATTGGCGTAAGGCCCGTCAGTTTTTTAAAGATGTCCCTAAATGATTTCGTATCCGTGTAACCCACATCAAACATGATCTCGGTCACATTTTTTCTGGACGCTTCAAAGAAAGTTTTGGCCGCTTCTATCCTTACTCTTTGTATATATTCAAGTGGAGTGTTGTTGGTCGCTTCTTTAAACCTTCTCTCAAAAGTTCTACGACCTGAGTTGATCAACTTGGCCAAAGTTTCGATGGATAGTTTATCACTATAGTTTTTTTCGATGTAATCCTGCACTTTTTGAATATCATCATCACCATGATTTCTTTGACCTTTGAATATGGCGAATTGAGACTGGCTATCTCTGCCGATATCCAAGGCAAAGTATTTCGAAACCATGATCGCAATTTCCCTGTCCGAAAACTTTTCGACCAAGTACAATATTAAATTCCACAAACTACTGGCACCGCCACTGCTGTAGATGTTATCGTGTTCTGTAATGATGGCCCCATCTTCTACACCCACATTTGGATACCTTTCTTTAAACTCATTGATATAGGCCCAATGGGTAGAGCATTTTTTGCCATTAAGTAGACCTGTTTCGGCCAAAAGAAAAGCACCAATGCATAAACTGGCCAAGCTTGACCCACCATCATGTAACTTTTTAAAATAAGGAATCGCTTCTGCATTGGCTTGAATGCCTTTGGTGGTATCGCCAAAGGTAGGTGGAATGATCAGTAGATCTGTTTCAGCCACATCTTTGAGCAATCGGTCAGTTTTGATCATGTATTCGCCATTGTTGGCAGGTACATATTCATTTAGGCCTACATATTCAACCTTGAAAATAGGTTTTTTGCCAAATGCAGTTAAAAACTCATTGGCGGTATGGAAGGTTCTGAATGGTGGCGTAACGGCTTCAATTACCCCATATTCAGGTACAAAGACAGAAATCTGCATATCAGTACATCTTATTGAACCACAAGGTAAAAATTATTTTGTCATAATCCACCCCTTATTTGTCGTTTTCACAACAGCCTTAGCTTTAAGTTCTGCTGTAGTTTTGAATTGTAAAATCAACCCAAAAAAAGAATGGAACAATTGAAACGAATTACGGTAGAAGCAACAGTGAATGCTCCCGTAGCAAAAGTATGGAAGGCTTGGAATACGCCAAGCGACATTATGCAATGGAATACCCCTGATCCGAGCTGGCATACGCCAAGTAGCGAAAACGACCTCAAGGTTGGCGGTAAATTTAAGAATAGGATGGAAGCCAAAGACGGAAGTTTTGGTTTTGACTTTGAGGGGATTTATGACAGCGTGGTATTACATCAGGAAATTACCTATACCATGGGCGATGGTAGACAGGCCACTACCTTATTTACTGAGCAAGGCGGTAAAACCCATATGGCCACCACTTTTGATCCTGAAACACAAAACGATCCTGAATTTCAGAAACAGGGATGGCAATCAATCTTGAACAACTTTGTAAAATATGTCGAATCAAATTAATTTATCAAAACAGATGAAAACGAATAAAATTATCTTTTGGGTGGCAACGGTCATCATTGTACTTTGGGAAGGTGTAATGCCATTAAGTACCATTCTATTTTCACCCGAGTATGTAACGGCTGGTACTAAACCCTTAGGCTATCCTGATTACTTTGCCTATGCATTGATCATCTGTAAAGCACTGGGCGCATTGGCAATCGTTTATCCTAAAACACCAAACAGGTTAAAAGAATGGGCATATGCAGGGCTTACATTTAATTTGGTCTTTGCCTTCATCAGCCATGCCTGTGTAGATCAAAACATTGCGTTCATGCTTATGCCATTGGTCGTATTGGGCATACTTGTTGTTTCTTACATTTATAATCGTAAACTAAATTTCAATAACCATGGAAAATAACTCAGTTTCTTTACACAGGGTGATCAAGGCGAGCCCTGAAAAGGTCTTTCGGGCATTTGCAGACCCATTAGCCCACTCAACTTGGCTGCCACCTTATGGTTTTATATGCACTGTACAGCAAATGGATTTTAAAGAAGGGGGTCAATTTAAGATGACGTTTACCAATTTCAGTACAGGCAATGGCCATTCTTTTGGTGGAACATATCTCGAAATCAAGCCAAATTCGTTCATTAAATACACCGATACTTTCGATGACCCCAATTTACCTGGCGAAATGACAACCACGGTATGGTTCAATAAAGTGTTATGTGGTACCGAATTGAAAGTGGTACAGGAAGGAATTCCTGCAGTGATCCCTGCCGAAATGTGTTATTTAGGTTGGCAAGAATCGTTAGAGAAATTGATGAAGTTGGTAGAACCTGAAATTCCTGATGCCTAACAATGTTGCTATGACTGGCCCTAACTGTGATCAATTTGTGAGTGCGGTTTTCCTTACTTTTTCTGGAAATTGTAAGGAGGCACTCACATTTTACCAAAGCTGCTTTGGTGGTACATTGCGATTTGAAACTTTCGAAAAACGATTACCAGGGTATACAGAAACGCCTGTTGTAAGTGGATCGCTGGTTGCTGATACGATTGTGATCCATGGATCTGATTTGGTACACAACGAAGGAAGGATACTTGGAAACTATATGGCAATTTTGATACAGTGTAGAACTATTGATGGGAGAAGAGCGCTCATTGAAAAACTGCAATTGAACAAAAAAGTTCCTTTTGCTGGCAATGATGAGGAAAAGTTGATCGAAATTACGGATGCTTTTGATGTTAGGTGGATATTGCACGTTTAACAAGGGGTTAAGATTCTATCATGTTCCGACAGAGGATGCGTACCTTTGCTAACTATGACAAGCAGCGATTTATTAAAACAGGTAGAATTTATCAAAGAAATTGATAAGCTAAAATATATCCAGCGCAAAACCAAGTTGCTGAATAGCGATAGGCCAGAAAACGATGCAGAACATAGCTGGCATTTGGCCATGATGGCCATTGTTTTGGCAGCACATAGCAACCAACCCATCGATCTGCTCAAAGTAATCAAAATGGTGTTGATCCACGATGTTGTGGAAATTGATGCCGGCGACACTTTCATCTATGATACCCAAAAGAACCATACCAATACGGATGAAGAACTCTTGGCGACCCAACGCATTTTTGGAATCTTACCAGAAGCACAGGCCCAAGAATTGATTTTGATCTGGAAAGAGTTTGAAGAGGGGATAACAGCCGAAGCTAAATTTGCCAGGTCAATGGACAGGTTTGAACCTCTGCTACAAAACACCTCAAATAATGGGGGTGCCTGGACCGAATTTAATGTCCCTTATCAAAAGGTTTATGACAAAAAAAAGGTCATCAAAGAGGGTGCTGAAACCGTTTGGGACTATGCGGAAAGCTTAATAGAAAATAGCGTAAAAAAAGGTATCCTCAAAAAAAGTTGAGCTTAGCTTTAGTCATTTGAGCAAAACGATTGCGCTATTAATTTGCGTGGCTTATTAATTTTAGATACCTTGGTGAAACAACAAATTCGGGGTTCTACTACCTAAACAGCACCGGATAAGTCATCATTAATGGATACAAATAATACCACTACCATAAATCTACAACCGAAAAAACATTTCGAAATCCTTGATGGATTAAGGGGCATTGCCGCCCTGTCTGTTGTGGTATTCCATTTTATGGAATGGGCCTATACTGATGCCAGCAAGAACTTTATCGGGCATGGTTTTTTAGCGGTCGATTTTTTCTTCTGCCTTTCGGGCTTTGTGATTGGCTATGCTTATGATGACCGTATCGCCAAAATGGGCATGCTCGAGTTTTTTAAATCGAGGATCATCAGGTTACATCCCTTGGTAATTGCAGGTTCAGTATTAGGGCTGCTGGCATTTTTGTTCGATCCCTTTGGTGGCCATCCAGAATTGTACAGCACGGGTAAGATCATCCTCACATTTGTGTGTTCTGCATTGCTTATCCCCTTACCTGTAATTGCCGATCGCGCCTTTAATTTGTTCAGTTTCAATGCGCCTTCGTGGTCGTTGTTTTGGGAGTATATCGCCAATATGGTGTATGCATTGGTATTGTATAAGCTTCGCCGAAACTACCTGCTGCTGTTCACTATACTTTCTGGTATGGCGATCTGTTGGGTAGCTTATCGTTCGGGTAATTTATTGGGCGGTTGGAGTGGTCCTACCTTTTGGGATGGGGCTGCCCGCATCTCTTATTCATTCATGGCTGGACTGCTGATCTACCGTTCTAACTGGGTCATCAAAAACAAGTTGGGCTTTATCGGTATAGCGATATTATTGTTCCTAGCCTTTATCATGCCCTTCTCCAAATGGAATTGGTTATCCGAACCTTTTGTGGTGTTGTTCTACTTTCCTTTGCTGATCGCTTTGGGCGCAGGGGCGACGTTAACATCGGGCCTAAAAAAGATCTGCGTATTTTCGGGAAAGATTTCATATCCCTTATATATGACACATTATGCCGTGTTATGGATGTTCGGTAATTATTACACCAGTCATAAGCCAGGCACAATGCAACTCACTTTCATTACCATCGCTGGACTAATCCTATTGGTTGGTGCGGCGTATCTGGTTATGGTTATTTATGATATCCCTGTAAGGAAATATTTAAGTGATCGGCGAAATAAAAGGCTTATCAAATAAAAAGCGGATCGTAGTTGATTGTTGATCAATTGTTGGAAAATTTCAGCTTAGCAATTCGTTCACAAGACTTATATTTATCCATATGTTTATTCAGCAGTTTGAAGTAATCCCTGACTTGCAGCCCTATGTAAAACTGATCTGTACCATGGACTGCGAAGACGATGTAGATACCACTCATATTCGTGTGCTACCTGATACCTGCGTGGAGTTATTTGTAAACTATACCAGTACGCCCGTGGCTATTATTGGCAATGAGTTATATCAACGTAGCATCGTTACCTTTAGGATGAGTCGTCATGCCGATGTACAGCTGCGTAAGGGTGCTGGTTGTATGGCCATTTGTTTTTATCCCGGAATGGCTTACAGATTCTTTCAACTACCAATGCATGTATTGGCCGATCAAACTCTGGCACTGGCTGAGCTATGGCAAGATATAGCTACAGAAATAGAGGACAAGTTAGCTCATGCCGGCGATCATCAAACACGTGCAGTTATTGTACAGCAATATTTACTGCAACAATTGGCACAACATGAATACGACCCACAGTTGGGCTATTGCTTAAAACTGATTCAACAATCAGCTGCTTACCTGCCTGTAAGTGAGCTCACCAACAGTTTGGGTATTGGCCAACGCCATCTTTCTCGAAAGTTTCAGCAGTTGGTAGGCCTATCACCCAAAGTATACCTGCGCATGTATAGGTTCATCAGATCGCTTGATCAGCTCAAAAAATATCCTTTACTGTCGCTAACCGAGGTAGCTTACCAAAGTGGTTATTATGATCAGGCACATTTTATTCGAGATTATAAGACTTTTACAGGGCACACGCCTGGCCAAGTGGCCCAAGCACCACATATTTTGTATTGATGTCCGTTTTGTACAATTTGGAATGATGGTGTTTCCGCAATTTTGAAGTACAAAAACAAAAACGACATGCGAAAATTAATTTTAGGGCTGGCCGTTACTTTGGATGGCTATATTGAAGGACCAAATGGTGAATACGACTGGTGTTTTACAGATCAGGATTATGGTTTAAATGAATTTTTTACCCGAGTGGATGCTATCTTTATTGGTCGTAAAAGTTACGAGATGGCACAACAATATGCCGATAGCAATCATGGTCAAATGGTGCCAGGTATGCCTTCAATGATTGAATACGTGTTTTCTACCACATTAACTTCAGTAAAGAAAGGTGCCATATTGGTATCAGAAGATAGCCTCAATGAAGCGAAGAGGATCAAAGCAAAACCTGGTAAGGATATCTGGTTATACGGCGGGGCATCGCTTACCGACGCCTTTATGAAAGAAGGTTTGGTAGATGAGTTATGGCTGTCTGTGCACCCTATTCTGCTGGGTAGCGGTAAGCTTCTTTTTCGCGGAAGTGATAGCCGAACTAAACTTACGATGTTAGAGAGCAAAACGTATGAATCTGGCTTGGTATCGCTTCGCTATCGTATCGATCAATAAACCATCTCAGCTCTTATAATGGGCTTTCTTGTACGGGTTCGTTGATCGATATTATTATATTTGCACCTCCTTTAAAAGTGTTGAACAAGGAAACGATAAAGCAGAATTGGAAGATGAAAATGGAATTTTATAGGCCTATCAATGAGGTTTTGAAAAGATACATAGAAGGTTATTATTTCATCTCTCCGGATGAAAATGCTGAACGCCTACATTATTGGACATTTCCAAATAATTTCTTTATCGTGTCTGTGAGTAGGGATGTGGAGATTGAAACGCAGCAACACAAAATCACCGTTAGGCCAGCTCAGCGAGAAAATATCATGGCCAATTTTGTGTCGCGCTATACTTCGCCGATCGAGGTGATGGTTGAAGGTGAACTTAATGAGCTCACGATCTACTTCAAGCCTTTGGCCATCAATTATTTTTTAGATAATGTCCATGAGCTTTTGAAACAAGGCAATGCCTTAGATTTTAATCCTTTTGAAGATTTTATACCAACCATGAAAGCGCTATTGCAAGAAGGCGATAGGAACCTTCAGCGACAAAATCTGGAGGACTACTGGCTCTCAAAACTTAAGCCCAGTGCAGCAGGCTTGATGGAGCGTGTTATCGCAGATATCGAATCTGGGATGAAGATAGGCGACATTGCCTTACAAAATAACTTTTCGAGACAATACCTCAATCGGCTCTTTACCAGAAATGTGGGTAAATCGCCCTCAGAATTTTATAGGATCCATCGGTTCAGGAAAGTAATCAACCAACAGAAAAATATCCGAAACCTTACTGAACTGTCTTACGAGAGCCTTTTTTATGACCAATCACATCTGATCAGGGATTTTAAACAACTGACCAATGTTAACCCTTATGCTTTCTTTAAAAATGTGGATACCAGCAGTGCATCCATCTGGTTATTTATCTAACGGTTTACATTTTTACAATTTTTGCGGTATTGACGTTGCTATGTTTGCAGCTCAATCAATCAATATCTCATATGAAAAGATTATTACTCGGCCTCGTTTTTACCATGTTTTCATTTTCGATGAATGCACAACAACCAGGCTGTAACTGTGCGGTGGTACTAGAAAAACTGATCAAAAAAGTGGAAACCGAATACCCAGGTTTTGCCACAAAGACAAAGGAAGTACTTCCTTATCAAGAACTGAAACAAAGACTAACCAGTGCAGCCAAAAATGCGGCTAAGGGCACCTGCGAAAAAGTGCTGAAAGCATACACGGATTTTTTCAAAGACCCACATTTATGGGTCGGTTCCAATGGATCTCCTTTCGCTTCTGGCAGTAGTGGTGCTGCAGAATCTGTTACGTTCAATATGCAGGATTTCCAAAATAAGGTAAAGACTTCAAAAGATACATTAGAAGGAGTATGGTTAACAGAAGGATATCAAATTGGAATTAAAAAGTTGAATGAAAATGAATACATAGGTTTCATTATCGAGGCAAAATCAACCCTATGGAAAGCTGGCGACATCAAGTTTAGGCTGTTCAAGAATGGCGCTTTTGAGTACGCGCTTTTAGACAGGTCGAAAAAAAGTGGACATTACAGTACTTATAAAGAGGGAATTCTATTTCTTGATGCAGTTGGTGTGGCACTCGTAAAGACGCTTCCCCTGCCATCAGTAAGTGCAGCTCAACAGGAAGAGAAACTAAAGGAACTTACAGGTTTTTATTTCAAAAAACTATCTGCTAAGACGTCGATGATTAAGCTGCCAAGTTTTGAATACCAGTATTTGGGGAAAATTGATGAGTTGATTTCACAACACAGCACACAGATCGAAAACAGCGAGAACCTGATCATCGACCTTCGTGGCAATCCTGGAGGAACAACCGATGCCTATCAAAAACTGCTGCCATACATTTCTGGAAAATCGATACGGAACACGGGAGCAGAATTTCTGGCTACCCAGACTTATATTGAAAATTTGGAGACCTACAAAAAAAGCCTCGATAAGAATACCTCAACAGATGGAATAGATAAACAAATAAAGAAACTAAAAGAAAACCTCGGCAAGTTTGTCACCTTTACCGATACTGGTAAACCTGTTTATATTGAAAATGTCGAATTGGCGACCAAAAGCCCTCGACAAATTATTATCCTTGCAGATAAGGCAACAGGAAGTTCGGCAGAATACTTTTTGTTCATCGCAAAACAAAGCAAAAAAGTCAAATTGTTAGGTAGGCCCAGTTATGGTGCGTTGGATTATGGCAATGCCTATCTGGTAGATTTCGGATGTCCAGGCTATCAAGTATTTATGCCTACCTATCGGGCAATGCGTTTGCCGGACTATCCAATAGATAATATTGGTATCCAACCAGATGTTTATCTGGACTATTCTGTCGAAGACTGGGTAGAATTTGCCTTACACTATGTAGAGGATTAAGCTTGGTAATTCAAGTCTTTGCCTCCTGAGTTTAAAAGCAGTACTGAAAAGGCTGCTTTTTTTATTTCATTCTCTTCTTAATCCTCAATGGCTTCTATTCCAAGTTGTTTCAACTGTTCGAGGTGGTCTTTCATGGCTTTGAGCTGCGCTGGGGTATGTTCTTGCCAAGAGGTAACTTCTCCAATTACCCGAAGTGGCTCACGCGTGCGGTACGACTTTGTGGGATTGCCTGGAAATTTCTTATCGGTCAGATTGGGGTCGTCTTCAATCTGGCCAATGGGTTCCACAATATAGATTCTGCCAGGTCCTTCGCCCAAGGCCAATTCGGCACCCCATGTAGCGGCCTCTAAGGTGGCGGTTAAATACACAAAGGCTGCTTTTTTCTGCTTGCCATAGTTTGAATTGAAACCAGCTTCAATCAAATCGCCTAGTTTTAAATTGGCTTTTGTACCATGATAGAACTGTTGTAGATCGCGTTCTTGGTTGGCCTCCATTGATTTTTCCATTGTGCTTGTGTTTTTAATAGGTGAGATTGTTCAGCATAAATATACACAATAAGTGCCTGAACAGATAGGTATGAGCAGGCTTTAAGGTCAATTTTTTTGTTTTTCCAAAACTATTTCTTGTCAACATAGTTGTAAATGAACGAATGGTTACTCCTAAGCTGCTGATCATGACGAAATCAACTTCTTATCATTTAGGTACCAGTGGCCTTGTGCTTCCTGTGCCCAATAAGCTTTTTTATCCAGAAGAATTTCAGGACAAGAGCAGGTTACATTATTATGCCTCGTTAATGGACACCATAGAGGTCAACAGTTCATTTTATAAGCTGCCACAAAGTGTAACAATGAAAAGATGGGCAGCAGACGTACCCAAAGAATTTCTTTTTACTTTTAAGGCTTTTAGAGAAATTACCCATAACAGAGACCTTGCTTTTGATCCACAGCTGTTGGCCAAGTTCATGCAGGTGATTGCTCATGTGGGTCAAAAAAAAGGTTGTCTGCTCGTACAGCTTCCCCGTAGCATCAGGATTGGAAACCTTTCTCAATTGCGTGTATTGCTGTCGGCATTAAGGGCAAATGATCCTGGTAGGCATTGGAAGATTGCCTTCGAATTTCGTCACCATTCGCTATATGCAGAACCTGTATTGGAACTTTTGCAAACCTATAACATGGGCTTGGTGATCCACGACAAGTATCCAGAACATAGTCCCGTTATTGATGCATGGATGGATTTTGTGTACCTGCGTTTTCATGGGCCCAAAGGCGATTACAAAGGAAGTTACAGTGAGGAAGAACTCGGTGGATATGCCGAATACATCAAGGGATGGTTAGAGGAAAGGAAAAAAGTGTTCGTTTATTTCAATAATACCATGGGTGATGCTTATGCCAATCTGCATACCTTGAAGCGGTTGTTGGCTGCTAAAGCTTAGTTGCCTTATGGCTAGAGCTGCGGTGTGCCATCGGGACAGACTAAAATTGTATGATGTAAAACTAAATACAGTTTGAGCTGTTTTCTTTTTACGAAAAATATTAAACCTATGAAAAAATCAAATTACTTCATTGCGGCAATCGTACTAGGTATGTTGTCGTCTTGTGGCAATAATGCCCAAACAGATAGTAAAGACCTTGCAGATAGTGTAAATGAGGCCAAAGTTGATTCGGTAGAAAGTGATACAACACAGCTTACTGCCATTGCAGTTGGCGAGGAAGATGCCGAATTTGCTACAGATGCGGCCGATGGTGGCCTATTGGAAGTTGAGTTGGGCACACTCACCCAAACAAAGGCATTAGATGCAAAGGTTAAAGAGTTTGGAAAAATGATGGTAGATGACCATTCCAAAATCAACGAAGAACTAAAAACACTTGCGCAAAGCAAGAAAATTACACTTCCAACTACACTGAGCAAAGACAAACAACAGCTCAAAGACGACCTTTCGAAAAAAATAGGAAAGGATTTCGACAAGGCTTATGTAGACCTGATGATCAAAGACCATAAAAACGATGTGAAGGAATTTGAAGAAGCCATGAACAAGGTTAAAGATCCAGATGTAAAGGCTTTTATTGTTAAAACCTTACCAACCCTTAAGGCACACCTTGGCCATATAGAAGGTATTGAAAAACAGAGGAAATAAGGCTATTGCTTAAATTTATTACAGTTAACAACCAAAAATCCACGCAGTAAAGTGTGGATTTTTGGTTGTACGCCAATTTTAGCAGCTTCAATCTGTTAGATGTAGTTACAATGTAAAAACAGTTGTTTGCCCATTGTTTTTCAGTTGTTTACACAAGATTTATGGTTGGTTGTGCGTTAATTTTGGATAAATTTATTTGTCAAATGACAGTTGAAGTTAATGAAAAAGAAGAGCTGGGGATGAACTATCACCAAGCTTGTAGGTTGATCAATATGCAGGTAGTGCCTTTGGGGAGTACCATTAATGGAAAAACCGTAACTGCGTTATTGATCGTTCCGCAGGATCCTGATGGAATTGTGCAGGCTTTTAACGAATGGCTGGAAGGGAAAACGTCTACCTCTGCGTATCAACAATACGACAGACTTCAGGTATTGGTAGTACTCGATGATTGCTTAGCCTACAGTTTATCCTTACAGCAAGCACTCACATTGATTGGGAATGTAAGTTAAAAATTGATTAGGATTTGTTAGGTCGAATGCCTTTAAACGCATCATTAAGCCTCATGGAAAAATGAATGTTCCAACTTCAATTTTTTGCATCAGATGAGGCGACAATGTGTTATTTTTGTAGCATGCCATTGCAATCCCCGTCTTCTTTAAGTGTATTGGAAAGTGTTGCTGATCCAGCTGTTGCAAAATCGCTTCGGGTTTTTAACGGAGAAAGCGAATGGCATAGTGGATGGAAAAATGCATTTCCTGAAGCGTATAGAGAAAAGACCTTTCTGAACAGGGTTGAAGGTTATTACCATCGGGCCGATGTACATACCCCTTGCGGAACGACCATTGAATTCCAGAATTCGCCCATCTCCTTAGCCGAACTGCAGAGCAGGGAAACCTTTTATCCCAACTTGGTTTGGGTAATCAATGGCAAAAAGTTCAAAGGATTTAAAATTCTCAAACACCTACCAGAAGTTGATGATCCTAGGTTGGATGGATTTGAATTTTCGCATACGGCAAACCTCACCATGGTCCGCAAGCTAGAGGTGTTACAAGGTATACCCAAGCCAAGGGTGCTCACTTTTCACCATCCAGAACTGCGCAATATTCCCCTAACTTCGCATTTGTATTCTTTTACCTGGCGCCATCCACACAAGGTATGGTATGCAGCCCAATGCCCATTGATATTTGATTTGGGCGGTTACTTTTTGTATCAGCTCAAACAACGAAGCCAACTTTCTGGAGCCTATGCGTATCTGCACATGATTCCCCGCAAGGATTTTATGGCAAGGTATGTAAAGTAAGTTCTTGTTTTTGTAAGATCAGATGATCTTCAAGCGTTCTTCTTCCAGATCGATCTGATATAACTGTTGGCGGATATCTTCTTCATTGATGCTCGGGTCTTTGTTCAGTTCGCTCAGGAATTGCCGTTGGCTTTCCAACATCTCGATAAAGATGAGTTTGGTTTTTTCGTTCATCCAATCATCGTCTGCCGCTTTGGTTTTTTCCTCCCAATGGTGTAAGATCTTCTCCATCGCCTTTCGGTCGTTCAGTTCGTTTTCGTGTTTGTTTTTAAGGAATTGGTAGATGTGCTGCCTCAGCTGTTGTTTGATCTTGTGGCTCATTTCCCCTTCCTTTTCTTCATAAAGTCCATTAAATAGCTGGGTACGTTTGATCAGGTAAGGTAGCGTAAGGCCTTGTATCAATAGTGTGAGCAATATCACCACAAAAGTGATGAACAAGATCAGGTTTCGGTGTGGAAATAACAGACCATTGTCAAAGGTAACTGGAATAGCAAGGGCGGCAGCCAATGAGACTACACCACGCATGCCTGTCCAGCCCAGCAAAAGTGGCATCAGCAATCTTCTTCTGGTATTGGTAGCGCTAGGCATTACACTTGGCCTAAAGATCATGGTGGTGATCAATGCCGCATAAGAGCTGATGATCCTGGCCAAGATCAGCACCCCTGTCACCATTACCCCATAACCAATGGCGGTGCTGAGCGGAATGCCATGGGTTTTTAAGCCGGCGGTGATCTCTGGCAGTTCAAGCCCGATGATCAAGAATACAATGCCATTGAGTATAAATACAAAACTTTCCCAAACGCTATAGCCTTTGATCCGGCTGCTGCTGTTCAAAAATATCAAGCGCTTCGACGATAAGAACAGTCCACCTGCTACAACGGCCAATACGCCAGAGCTATGGCATTGCTCAGCGATCCAATACATAAAATAAGGCTCAATCAGTGTTAGTGCAATATCAGAAGGCGCATCGGTAGGCAATTTTTTATGCGCCTGTACAAATAACCAGGCCGATAACAGCCCAATGGCGATACCGCCAATCACCATCCATAAAAAGGTAAGGGTGGCTTCCTGCCAAATGAACTGGCCAGTACCTACGGCTACCAGCGCAAAGCGGAAGATGATCAAGGAAGAAGCATCGTTCAACAGACTTTCTCCTTCTAAGATGGCTGCGGTAGATTTGGGGATCTTCACAAATTTAGTGATGGCTCCTGTACTTACCGCATCGGGTGGAGATACAATACCACCGAGTAAAAAACCTAATGCCAATGAAAATCCAGGAATGAAATAATTGGTAAACAAGGCGACCGATAGCGCTGAGAAAAATACGACCAGAAAAGCAAAACTGCTGATGATCCGCCACCATTTTTTCATTTCCTTAAATGAGATAGACCAGGCGGCTTCAAACAATAGTGGTGGTAGGAAAATGAAAAAGATAAGGTCTGGATTGATCTTTACAACTGGTAAACCCGGAATAAAACTAACGAGTAAACCTGCCACCACCAATAGGATAGGGTAGGCCACCCTCAGTTTGGTAGCTAACATTTGTAAAAGTACGATGGCGGCAACCATGGCCAGTAAAAAAGGTAAGATGCTGTGCATTCAAATAGCGGTATAAGCGGTTTGTAAAGTTTACAAGGTCTGTCTTCTTGAAATATAAATGACCAGCCTCATCAACTGGAAATTTTTTGGTATCGGCAATCTAGGTGATCAATAAAACTGCATAGGGATGGTTGCAGCTCTTGATCGTACACCCTGTACAGTAAAAATATAAAAATGCTGATCAATATGAAATGTAAATGGCGTTGCAACGCATTTTTTTATGGATAGCGTTCCCCAATTGCTAAAGGTTAAGGATAAATATCCTATTTTAGGCTTACACTAAACCAAACCCTTATGGACTTTTTCCTACTTATTCCCTTTATCATCTATTTTATCTATTTTGTGATGATTGTTACTTTGTTTTATGCACTGTATATTATCAGTAGAAATAGCGCTCTTCAGACCAAAATCTTGCGAGAGATTTTACAAGAGTTGAAATCTAAGCGAAACGATATGCAATAGGATAGCCCTAACTAATTTTAGTTTTATAGCGAGACTTGGAGTTCGGCTATGAGCGTAGAGAACTTCAAGTTGGGTTCGAATCTTATTGGGTGTACAAATATTGTTGACTATCACTAATGAGATTGTTAAAAGAAAAGCCACTTATGAAAATGAGTGGCTTTTTTTGATATATGTTCAAATCTAGCGATGGGTACTGTTTTACAAGCCAATTTTAGAAGGACACAGCACTCTTTATGAGGGTTAATTAATGAGCTTCAGACTAACCCTTCTTTAACTGTTGCGCTAAAGTTAGATTAGGCACTCTCCTGAAGCTTCATATTTTTCTTAAGCTGGCTGTGGGTTCGATTGATCTTCCAAAAGTGAGGCAATACTGTCTAACAATTGGGTAATATCAAATGGCTTGGCGAGAAAGGCATTTGCACCTGCAACTTGTGCAATTGATTTTCCCTCGGTGCTTGCCGAGTACATCAATACCGGAATTGAAGTGGTAGCGGGATTTGTCCGAAGCTGGCCAAGAATTTGATCTCCCGAAATTACAGGCATCCAGATGTCAAGTAAAACAAGGTCAGGAGATTCCCGTTGGATGGTGGTTAACGCATTAACACTATTAGGCTCAAGCACTACCTCATATTCGTCCTCAAGAATCAGTTCTAGCATTTCAAGTATGCCTTGGTCATCATCGCAGACCAATATTTTTTTGTTTTTCATATAGGACTGCTAATTAAGAGTTAATGGGAAGAGTGAAACTGAATACCGAACCTTTTGACTTTTCGCTCTCCACCCAGATGGTGCCGCCATGATTGGTAATGATCTGTTGGCAGATGTAAAGACCGATGCCCATGCCAGGATATTGCCGCTGTACTTCACCTACACGGTAGAAACGGTCGAAGACTTTTGCCTGTTCATCAATAGCAATTCCCATCCCCTTATCTATAACAGACACTTTCATAAAATCACTGATCGTACTAACCTGTACCTCAACAGTACTATTCTCGGGAGAATATTTAATGGCATTGCTCAGCAGGTTTGAAAGCACCTGCACAAGATGCGATTCGTCACCGTTAAAATCTCTGCCAGTCTTTCCATTCACCTCGATTTTTCTTTTTGGTGTGGCAGCGCGGATGGCATCAATCGTTTCTACAATCATGCGATCAAAGTCGAAAGGTTCACGATGAAGTTCGATGTTACCCGTTTGAATGCGTGATACATCTAGCAGTTCACCTAAAAGTTGGTTAAGGCGTTTAACATACTTTCCTGTCTTTTCTACTACTCCTTTAAATTTTTCGCTGGCATTATCTGGCATGAGCTTGTCCATTAGTTGCATATAGCCCACAATGGTAGTCAAAGGTGTTTTGAGTTCGTGGCTAGCGATAGAAAGAAAATCGTCTTTGCGCTGCTGTATGGCCCTGCGTTCTGTAATGTCTTCAATGGCAAGTAATATCCAATCCTTATATTGGCCCTCAAGCTCAATTCGATGGGCGTTGAGCAGCATCAATTTTTTTCCGATATGAGGAATTCGTGTTCTACTTCATAATCAAGAACAGGATTGTTGGTTGGCAGAATTTCTTCCATCATTTTTTTAAGCTCTGGGATATTCCACTGCCCATTGCCTAGTTCATATAATGGTCTTCCAATGGTTTCGTTGAGCGAAACTTTAAAGGTGTTTAGAAAATGGTTATTTGCACTTAAAATCCTATATTCTTTATCCATCACCAATAGGCTTTCACGTAGCGTTTCTACAATAGATGTAAGGTATTCTTGGCTTTCTTTGTAGAGTTGCGTGCGTTCTTCAATCTGAAGCTCCATATCACGCTGGTTCATTTCCAGTGCGAGCTGCGATTTTTTTCTTAAGGTGACGTCATTTTGTACACCGATGAAGTTGGTGATCTTACCATTTTCATCCTTTACTGGCGAAATATAGAGCTCGTTCCAAAATAGATTTCCTTTTTTGGTATAATTTCGGATTTCTACATGGCATGCTTCTCCATTTTTAAGGGCAGTTGCAATCTCCTTACGCTGCTGCTGTGAGCGGTCTTTGCCCTGCAAAAATCGGCAGTTATGGCCAATAATCTCTTTACGCTTATAGCCTGATAGCGTCTCAAAGGCGGGGTTGCAATAAATAATAGGATTGTCTGGTAGCAGATTGTCGGTAATTACAATACCAGTATTGGTAGCATCCATTACCTTAGAAAGCAGCTCTAAATCGAGTTTTGCTCCAGCTTCTTTCTTGTCATTATATGTTCTTTCGTCCAAATGATTTCGTTTTTATTCACAAATAAACACAAATGAGGCAGGCTTGGTTTTTTATTATTGCAAATAATTTCCAATTCATTTTTCTGATTAAGATAGTGCTTTCACTTTAGAAAGCTGATTAATTCTTATTAGGAAGCTAAAATTGCAATCCAAATCCGGAAATAAGACACGAAGGAAAGGGATAAATTATAATTGCTCATCACGGTTCGAAAACTATAGCAACTTCAAATAGGTAAAAATCTTTCCACTATGTTCTGCTTCGTGATAGTTAGCGGCTTGTAGTGCCTGTATATGATTTTTCACTTGAAATCCGATGGGTAACTCAAAAGGCTCATAGTTGACAAATAATCCGGATTCCAGATCTGCTTCAAGGTGGTTAACTGTATCAATCAATAAATGTTTTACCTCATTAACATCAGGAGTAATTTTCCAAGAAGCTGGAGATGATCCAATTTTGAAGGACTCCATGAATTCTTTAGAAATGTACATTGGTAATCCACTACGCATATACATATGCCGCTGTTGAGAAGTGATACAATGACCAATCTGCCAAATTATATTGTTGTTAAAGCCCGATGGAATTTTAAATAATATTTCGATACTACTTGTTTCAATCAAATGCAATAACCTAGTTCTGCTAGCTCTTAAAATTTCACATTCGAAACGTTCATCAATCATTTAAATGGGTTTAAGTTGTTGGCGCAAGAGAAGAAGCCGTAATGTTTTCTAAAATAGCCCATTCACCTTAAAGTTCAAACTTTATTTCATTTTTTAGAGATCTATTCGTAAGGATGATATTGATCCAATTGTTTAGGATGCGCTTTGTAAATGAGTAAGCCGGTTTGCAATTAAAGTCAACGCTTGCAAGTAAACAAAAAGCCACACATTTCTGCGTGGCTTTTAGGTTTTCAAATATTTTTCGATGATTTGATTCAATGCAATTGTCGCTAGATGGAGAGGGTACTCATCCTTAGCAACGTTTATTTTTGCTAAAGTCACGTTTAAAAATCACCTTACCATTTTGCGCAATATAGTCGCCTGATACAATCAAATAAGGATGATTAGGTGAATACCCAGCGCTGTGGCTTCTTACCATTATTTTGTCGTTGACCTTCAGGCTATTTAACTGCTGAAATTCTTTCAGACTAAATTGCATCATGTAATCCTCGCCATCAATCTTCACGATAAGCCATTTTGGTCCTGATGATTTCGCGTTTTCGCGCTGAAAAGTTGTAGAGGTGACCACGGCCTCCATGTTGCTGAAAGCCTTTATACGCTGCTCTATTTTATCATAACTGGCATGCACTTTTTTACCTGCAGGAGAAAGCTCCCATTTTTTGTACTTGATACCATCTGGAGAAGCCTCCCATTTTTTCTTGTCTTCTACAATGCGGGCTTTCCGCTCAGCAACAGACAAAGTCTTTGGAGTTGGCTTAGTTTCATTTTTAGTTTCACGATTGGCAAATACCATTCCGCTCACCACAACCAGTGGTAAAATCAGGACATAGATTGTTTTTTTCATATGTTTAATCTCCTTTCAAATTGATGGAGCAAATCTAGTTTGATATTTTTCGGACTGCGTGATTTGGATTGTAAATTAAAATGTAAATTTTGTAAATAATTCTTAAATCGTATTTAATAACCTAATTAAATCTATTCATTTTAGTTTCACTTTATCAATGTCAATTTAAAAATCTGGGTTTTGAATAGAAAATATGATCTTTTTCGCAAGATCAAGTACTTGCGTGTTTAAATTAATTGGTTAATTTGTTGAATTAAAAATATGAACAGCAAACTCTCCAATCACGACCAAGTTGGCCTAGTTTCAACATTTGATGAATTGATACATACAGGATTTCAAGGCCCAATGAATGCCATTTGCTGGAATAGAAATCTGGTCGGAGATTTCAAAGAAATTGTGGCTAAGCTTCAATTAAGAGAAAATGTAACAGATATTGCCAGGGAAGAGCTTTTAGCCCTGTCTTTAACACCTGCAGGTGCAATGGCTAGAGAGACAATCTTAAACGATCTACAGTTATTGACAGATCTGGGTGCATTGCCGGTACTCAATTTACTTAAAAGTTACGAAAGGGATGAAGAGTTAGATTTCATTTCAACGGATGTCTATTCTTATCATGTAGACCGTTCACCTATTGCTGCCGATACTTTTTTATGTACCTATTATGGCGCTGCAAGCGAGATCATCTCTAATGATTTGGTAGAACAAAAGGTTTTAATTCCTGAAATCAGGCAAAAACTTCAAGACTTATACGATGGTCCAGCAGCAGAATTTGAAGACTTTTTGAAAGATTATTCTTTCGATCTGCACTATCAAGCCAAACCCCATGCTCATCCTTTAAATTTAGGGGTAGGCCATCTTTGGAAATTGGCAGTAGACCATCCTGAGCAACAGGTTTTACCTTGTGTGCATCGGGCGCCTATTGAAAATGATGGTGAATACAGACTGCTTTTGATTTGTTGATGAATTAAGGGAGTTTTTCCAATGGAGGATAGTTTTAGTCAACAACATTGTCATTAAAATCAAAAAAGCCACTTACCTAAATAAGTGGCTTTAATGTATGCATTAAGGAGTATAAACCTAAATTATTTGATGGCTTTCTCTAAAGCACTTGCTCCACCAACAACAGGTAAAGTAAGGGTAGTGCCATTTAGGTCAATGGTGATTTCTGTTCCAGGTTTTGGCCATAAGGTAAATTCCTTATCACTCGCAAAGATCATCAAGGCAAGCTGTTTACCTGCAGGGATGATCTGGTCGTCTGGTTGAAGGTTAAACTTCAAGTCGTAGAATTTACCAGGAACCAAAGGTGCGCTTTTGGTCAATGATTTATAATTCTGTGGATCGGCCCATCCGCGGGTGATCACGTTGTCCATCAATTTGGTGCCAGTACCTTCGCTCCATGGCAAGGCTACCAACCAAACCGAAAAGTTGGTGGCAGGTTTACTGCTGGCCAGTTTAACGGTAACTTGTGCCAGACCTGATAGGTGAACAGCTTCTTTTAAAACCGGACTGATGTAAAGCAAGCGATGCTCAGATTTTTCGGCTTTGGCCAGATCGCTTCCAGAAAAAGCCACATCATCCACTAATTTTTCTGTAGCCTGTTTTTCTGGTTTGGCAGTTAAGAGTTGTCCCTTGCTTGCGCCTCCAGCACCCAGGTAGAGTTTAACATCACTAGCCGCAGGATTTGGATAATCGGCATAAGGCGTTGGGTTGGCATTTTGGTCTTTTTCCCTTACAATCCAAGCTTTAGGTTCCTTTTCAACACCATTTTCTATTCCAAACAAGAAACGGGTAAACCAGCGGTTCATCATTTTGATCGGCGGTGGTCCACCATGCCCACCTTGGTGGTAATAGATCTGTACAGGCAATCCTTTGGCTTCTGCAGCCTTATAGATGCGGTAGCTATGCTCTGGCATTACATTCCAATCGTTAAAACCATGCGACATCAGTAAGGCCGCTTTCATTGGTTTAATGGCATTCAGGTAATCCCTACCCGCCCAAAAATCGTTATAGTCGCCCGTTACACGGTCCATTCCTTTGGCCATTTCGCCATCTCTGATGGTTTTGTCGGCATAGGCTCTTTTATCTTCAGCACCGCTATGGATGTAGTCGTATAACACATCCACATCTTCGCCTAAATATCCCCCTGGGTTTCTGATCAAACCATTGGAGCGGTAATAATGGTAATAAGAGGTGTTTGGTGCCACAGGGATGATCGCTTTTAAACCTTCAACACCTGTAGTAGCTGCAGCAACAGGCAAAGTACCATTATAAGACGTACCTGTCATACCTACACTTCCGGTGCTCCAATAGGCCATCACTTTTTCGTTTCCGTCAGGAGTGGTATAACCATTGGCTTTTCCAGAAAGCCACTCGATTACTGCCTTAGGGGCCAATGATTCGTTGATCCCGCCAACGGTTGGTGAGCCTTGCGAAAGGCCTGTACCTGGCGAAGAAGAATGGACAATGATAAAACCTCTTCTTACCCATTCTCTGATCAATGAATTGGAGATGATGGGTCTGGTGCCAGTTCTGGTTACCGTAGGATGTATCCGTGCAATTGGTGGTTTTTCGCCAACTTCATGTTTCACATCCCAAAAGGTGCCCGGTGCAGTACCTGCAGTTCCGGCATAATAAGGGCTTGTTTCGTAGATCACAGGCAATTTTAAGCCTTCGGTTTCTGTTTGGAAAGGACGGGTTACACTCACGTGCATACGGTCTAATTTGCCATCGCCATCCGTGTCAAATGTGGTTTCTACCCACAGGTCGTGTCGGATCCATTTATCGGGTGTGTCAAATGCTGGTACAATCTGTGCTTCTCCGTCTTTAAAAACGGGTTTGGCCTTTTCTTGGGCAACGGCCGAGAATAGCGATAAAAACAAGAACAGCGATAAGAGTATGGCCTTGTTTGTTTTAAGGTAAAGATTAGTCATGGTTTTTGTGTTTGGGTAAGTAAAGCTAAGATAGAGAATCTGCAACTGCAAAAAGCGAAGGAGCCACTGTCTATCTTAATTTTTACGGTATACAATTGATGGATCAAGCATCACCTGTTGAAATAAAGTGCTGTTGAGCTATAGTTCGGCATTTTGTTTCTTCCTGCTAACCAGATAGCCAAATAAAGCTGCGGTAAAAAACATGATCAGTCCATAAACAGCCGGAGGGATACTCATCATGCTGTTGCCGATTACATTTAAGGCAATATAAATGGCCAATGTGCCATTGTGGATGCCAATTTCCATGCCGATGGCGATGGATTGTTTTTTGTTTACTTTAAATAGGGTAGGGATGTAATAACCAATGGCCATGCTGATCACATTAAAGGCTAAACAGGCCAACCCTACTTGTTGGAAATAGGTTGCAAACTGCTCTTTCTCCTTAATGATGGCGCCCACAATGATCAACACCAAAAAAAGGGCGGAGATGATCTTGACTGGTTTTTCTAGTTTTTTTGAGGTTTGGGGCGAGAAATAATTGACCAACATACCAATAGCAACTGGAACCAATACAATGGCAAATACCTCTACCACTTTTTTAAATTGCATGGGTACAACCTGTCCACCTTGCATAAAATAATCAATGGCAAAATTGACGATAAAAGGTAAAGTAAATAGGGTAAGGATACTGTTTACTGCCGTTAGCGAAATATTAAGGGCTACATCGCCCTTGGCCAAATGGCTATAAAGATTGGCTGTTGCGCCACCGGGCGAAGCCGATAACAGCATGAGGCCAACAGCCAATGCGGCAGGTAGATCAAATAAAATGCAGATGCCAAAACAAAGCAGGGGCAAAAGCACCATTTGGCACAATAGCCCAATTAGCATGGCTTTTGGATAAAGCACTACCCGTTTAAAATCGTCAACCAAAAGGTTTAGACCTAAGCCTAGCATGATGATGCCCAATGCAATAGGTAGAAATAGCGTTAAGATGGCGTTTTGTTCCATTGAGGTAAAGATTTAGATTTGGTTGACTGAAAATACTATTTTTTTGTCAATCCACCCCCAGAACCAAACCTAAATTGGGCAAAAGCAATCCTTCGTTGCCTTAACAATTAGCTTAAAGACGTGGCAAACCTTTCAGTTGGCTTTTGTCGGCTTCAACAAAACTAATGGCAAAACCACCACCAGGTGCCGCAAACTGCGCCAGTTTCGACTGATTGGTTACCGCTACTTTGGTGATCACATAAGCCTGTGGATTGGTTTTGTAATGCGCATCTTTTGCATCGGCATAGATGGTGGCGATATAAGACTTGTTAGGATCTAAAAAGTCGAACTTAAAGGATGCCGTACGTGGGCTTTCGCCATTTACACTGCCCAAAAACCATTTGCCTGTACCTTTGGCCTTACGGGCTACGGTAATGTATTGACCAGGTTCTGCCTCGATGTATTTGCTTTCATCCCAATCTACCGCTACATCTTTGATAAACTGGAATGCATCAGGAAACCTGTTGTAGTTTTCTGGCAGGTCGGCAGCCATTTGCAAAGGACTGTACATGGTCAGGTATAAAGCCAGTTGATTGGCCAAGGTGCTGTTGACATGAGAGTTGTTGTTAGGATTGAGCTTGCTGATGTCCATCTCGAAGATACCAGGTGTATAATCCATTGGTCCACCCAATAAACGGGTAAAAGGTAAAATGGTGACATGGTTGGGTTTAGATCCGCCAAAAGCCTGATATTCTGTTCCCCTTGCCGATTCGTTGCCGATCAGGTTAGGGTAGGTGCGGGCAATACCAGTTGGCCTAACCGCTTCGTGGGCATTCACCATAATGTGATAATCGGCAGCTTTTTCTACAGCATATTGATAGTGGTTGATGATCCATTGGCTGTAATGGTTTTCGCCACGTGGCAGGATATCGCCTACATAACCACTTTTTACCGCATCGTAATTGTTGGCCCTCATGTATTTATAGGCCGTATCCAAATGACGTTCGTAATTGCGCACAGAAGACGATGTTTCGTGGTGCATGATCATCTTGATGCCTTTCGATTTGGCATAATCTCTGATCTCTGCCATGTTGAAATCTGGGTAAGGGGTTACAAAATCAAACACATAATCTTTTGAATTGCCATACCAGTCTTCCCAGCCCACATTCCATCCTTCTACCAATACGCCACCAAAACCATTTTGTGCAGCAAAATCGATATACTTTTTCACATTGGCAGTGGTAGCCCCATGTTTACCATTCGGTTTGGCCTTACTGTAATCAGTAATGCCCAATTGAACCGATGGATAATCGTCTGTATAAGCCCAAGAACTTTTGCCAGTGATCATTTCCCACCAAACACCGATATATTTGATGGGTTTGATCCAGGAAGTATCTTTGATCTTGTTAGGCTCGTTTAGGTTATAGGTCATTTTTGAAGCCAAAATATCGCGGGCATCATCACTTACCATAATGGTACGCCAAGGGGTATTAAAGGGAACTTGGATATAACCTTTGTCGCCTTTGGCATCTGGGGTCAACCACGATTCGAAGATCATGTTCTTGTCGTCTAGATTAAGGTGCATGCAAGGATAGTTGATCAAAGCCGCTTCGTGCAGGTTGATGTAAAGTCCATCGTTTGATTTCATCATCAATGACGTTTGTACCCCTGTAGGCGAAAATGCAGTTTGAGAAAGGTTTTCTGTTCTGGCCTTTGCTGCAAAGCCTCTAATCTCTGAAAGTTTAGAAGTGGTATAATCGTATTCTTGTGTATCATAATCGCCAGCGATCCAAAAAGCGGTATGGTCTCCTGCCATGGCAAACTGTGTCCGTTCTTCTTTGATCACAAAATAGGTGAAGTTCTTTTGGGTCGGAAATTCGTACCTGAAGCCCAAGCCTTCGTCAAACAAACGGAAACGCACCAAAAGTTGTCTGTTCGTTTCTTTTTGGCTAAGGGTAACGGCCAGTTCGTTGTAATGGTTCCTGATGCTTTTTACCTCTCCCCAAACTGGTTTCCAGTTTTCGTCAAAGGTCGAAGTTTTGGTATCGAGTATCGTGAAATCGTTCAAGAGCGATTTTTTGTCTTTTTTCAGTTCCAGTCCTAGTTTACTGCTTTTGATCACTTCCTTGTTTTGATAAGACAACTGGTAACTTGGGGTGCCGTCTGCCAAGAGGGCAAAGATCAAAGTCAACTTTCCATTAGGTGATCTAAGTTTTTGTGCAAAACTTAGGTTAAAAAGAAACAGTATTAAACCAGCGACAAAAAAAAGCTTTTTCATAGGACGAATTTATTTGCTAAAAGTACAGTTATTTTGATTTAGGAGAGGATAGCGATTGAATTTTTTTTAATTGTACGATTTGGTTAAGCCATCATTTATCGGTTTTTACCATTAAGAAGTTAAGCGAATACTACCAATGAACAAATGACCAATGAACAAATGATACTATTGGGCTAAAGATGTCAGTCTGAGCCTGTCGAAGACCAATTGATAAAACACTTCGACAAGCTCAGTGTGACAATTTTTTAATTCAAAAGTTAACGCAATCAAGATAAAGCTTCATTCCTTAATGTTTGTTTACCATTAAGAAGTTAAGCGAATACTGATAATTAACTAACGACCAATGAACAAATGACACTAATGAACAAATAACACCAATGAACAAATGATACTATTAAACCAAGCTCAGTGTGACAATTTTTTAATGGGTCAAATATCACCTATAGAAAGAGAAGTCAGATCGTAACAATTAGACATCAATAACTGCCGCTATGTCTATAACAATCGCACATTTCTAATAAACTAGCCTATGATCTATAGATTTTTAAAACTAATAACCTTAAATTTGATTGCCATTTGACCTATGTTGTATCATCCTATTTATTTTAGCTCCTTGTGTAAGACAGAGGGCCTTTAAACTTATTCATGCCTAAATTCAACTTCGGTATTTTTAATGATCACTTTTTTAAAAAGAGAAACAACTTTTGGTTAGAACTGATAGGCAGTCCATCAATGTTTCCCTTAGAGAATAGGATATTTCATTCCATCAGTGCCGGTTTGATTGTACTCTCTGCGTTATATGCACCCTATAATCTCTATGCAGGCTTATATGTAGCATCCATTTCTGCACTTTTATTTTGCCTTTTCTTCTGTCAGCAATATTATTATTCAAGGTTTAGGGGCAAACCACATAACAATACTTTATTTGCCTTGGTCGGCATCGTTATTTTTAGTGTCAATTATTTTTCTAATGGAGGTATCAATGGCTCTACCGATCTGATATGGCCAGCCTATCTGTTGATATTATTGGCAATTTCGCCCTATCAACAACATATGACATGGTTGATCCTTTATTTGCTGTGCTTTTTGATCTTACACATTATTGAATATCGTTATCCCGCTTTGGTAGAGTATCCTTTTAGCGAGGGTAAAGGTCGGTTTATTGATCGTATTACCATATTTCCATTACCAGTTATTGTTACCTATCTGATCATCAAGTTTATGAGGAGGAACTATGATAATGAACGAAAAATTACTGAAGAAAAAACAATAGCTGTAGAAATGAGCAAGGAGCAGATCTTGTTGCAGAAAGATCAGTTGGAACATAGCAATATCGAAAAGAACAAACTCATGTCCATTATATCGCACGACCTGCGGATGCCATTGATGAACATACAGAATTACCTAGAGCTGCTGAATGCCAATGAGGTAGATAACACAGATCGGCCTGCCTTGGAAAAAGGTTTGCTCAACTCTACCAATAGTGCTGTAGAAATGCTTTCCAATCTTTTGCATTGGTCAAAATCGCAAATGGAAGGTCCTTCCGTTAAATTGTTGGAAGTGAACCTGCTTACCGTATTGCTTGGCACATTGGAAATGGAACAGACACATGCCCTAAAAAAAGAAATATCGCTACATTATGATATTCCAGCCCAGATGATGGTGTTGGCCGATGTAGATATGCTACAGCTGGTGGTGCGCAACCTGATCAGCAATGCCATCAAATTTACCCCACATGGAGGATTGATCAATGTGGATGCCCAAACGGTAGCCAATCAATGTAAAATAACAGTGCGCGACAATGGACAGGGCATTCCATTAGATAAGCAGGAAAAGATTTTTTCCATTAAAGCCGAAGCTTCATTTGGCACCAATAATGAGAGAGGTATTGGTTTGGGCCTGGTTTTATGCAAGGAATACATTGAACGACAAGGTGGACAGATCGGATTTGAAAGTAAAGTAGGGCAGGGCTCCAGCTTTTTTGTTTTGATACCTTTGGTTTCGTTGCCACAATAAACAACAAAAAAGCCTTAGCATTCACTAAGGCTTTTTTGTTGGCACTATATCTTAAAGATTAGATCCTTCAGAAACATCATTATTATTGATGCCTTTTTTGTTCTTTTTGATGCTTTCTTTTAACCTACCAAAACGGTAATTGATGCTGGTGGTAAAGTTGCGTTGGTAATTCTGGTTATAACTTTCCTGGCTAAAGTTTGGTCCGTTGGTAAAGTTGATCGCATTCCGATATTTAGCAAATACATTATTGGCGGCAAAAGAAAGAGAAATTTTATTGTTGAACAAATCTTTACTTACACTAAATGAAGAACCAACAAAAGCATTGGTACTGCCCTGTAAAGAGAGGTTCGGCCCATTGTAGTTCACGCTTGCCGCAGTTTGCCAAGTTTTGGTAGGGCGGTAGCTCAACGAGGTAAAAGCACGGTTCATGAAACCCTTATTGTCTATTGTTGCCCCATTGATTTTACCTTTAACCATACCATAGCTAACCATGCCGCTGATATTGGCCCTCAATTTATTGTTGATAGGGTAGTTGATATTTACGTTTAAACCAACTAAGGTTGCATTACCTGTATTGGCAAAAGTACTGCGTGTAATGTTGGTTACAGGGTCGGTTACAATTTGTGGCATCACCATGTTATTGATGAACATTGCCCGCATACCTATGTTCAGCGATATCTTTTTAAAACGGCTATAATTAACCTCTATACTTTGCCCATCCGTAGGTTTAAGGTCTGGATTGCCCGACGATTCGAAATTAGGATTGGAACGGTCAACAAAAGGGTTCAATTGGCCAATGCCTGGACGTTGGATTCTTGAGGTAAAGCCAAAGTTGATGCTACTCATGTCTTTAAACTTACGGTTGATGGAAATAGAAGGAATCAAATTCAACGAGCTGCTGTTAAGGTTTAGGGTGGTGCCGGCAAAAGTGGCATCGATTTCGGTCTGTTCAACCCTAACACCTGCTTTTACACCCCAATTCTTGATGTTGAACTGATAGGTGTTATATACACCATATACATTTTGCTGGTTGTCAAACCCATTGCTTCTTAGAGGGTCTGCAACGAATGCACCCGAAGAATTAAGAGCCAAAAACTGGAAATCGCTGGTGTTGTTCCTAAAAATAGCTTTGAAACCTGCCTCGATCGTTACTTTTTTCAATGGATATACATAATCGATCTGCACAGTCTGCTCTGTCGATCCACCTGTATTGTCTTGTTGGTAGTTGGGTGCAGTGTAAGCAATAGGATTTAAAATGTCTACACTGTTAAACTGGTTATTGCTGAAACGGTAGTATCGATAAGAAAAGGTCAATAAACGGTTTTTATCTTTCTTGAAACCCAATTGATAGTTCAGTGCTGCATCTACACCATTTCCAGAACCTTCAAGGTTGTTGATCAATTGGTAGCTTTGCATTAAAGCAGTAGCACTATGCAGGGCCGAATATTGGGTATTCAAACTTTCGTTGGTATTTGCATTGTAATTCAATTGCCCCGAAATTAAGTTCAGACTGTCAATCTCAAAACTCAATTCTACACCTGCATAGCCGCTTTTTCCAGAAAAATCTCTTGTTCCATTTTGCAATAAACTGGTTGGGTTGTTGCCTTGGGTAAGTCTGCTGTTGCTATTGTTCAATAAGGGAGAGCTGTTTAAGCTTCCACCTGCATTTGTAGAAATCCCAAACTTTCCAGACTTTACCGTAAACGAACCTCCTAAACCAGGTCCACCTACAGGAAAACGCTCGTTGAAGTTGATACTGCCATTGGATCCATTATCTGCCTTTTTATGCGTGATGATATTGATGATGCCTGCCAAACCCTCTCCATCATATTTTGCTGGTGGTGTGGTGATCACTTCAATTTTCTCGATGCTCGAAGCAGGCATGCTTTTTAAAATGTCTTTTGGATTTCTTTCCATCATTCCCGAAGGTTTTCCATTGATCAGGATCTTGTAATTGCTATTTCCCTGTAATTGGATATTGTCGTCTGCGTCAACAGATAACAAAGGTACTTTCCGCATCATCTCCAATACATTGTTCACCTTACTTTCAGGGTCAGCTTTAACATCATAGGCAATCCGATCTATTTCTTGTTTGATCAAAGGTCGGTCGCCAGTAACTTCTACACCTTTTAATTGTGTAGCCGATGGCATTAAAGAGATGTTGTCGAATACTTTAGCAGTAGTACCTAGTATTACAGCAACTACTTTGGTCTGGTAGCCTACATAGACGATGCTCATCGCATAGTTGCCTGCCGAGAGACCTTTAAGTATAAATGTGCCATCCTTTTCAGTGACCACTGATTTGATGACTACCTTTTTGTCGTTTTTTAATAAAACGGTTGCAAAGTCTATTGGTTTTTTATCTAGCGAATCGGTTACTTTTCCGCTGATCTGTAAAGAAGGTTGATTTTGACTATTTGCATTTAGGCCCAACATGAGGCAGCAAAGTATAATAAGTAATGTTTTCATCATTTCATTAGTGTATTAGTGAATTAATACACAAGGATACGTAAAATTTTTATTTGTGCAAATAAAATGTGATGAATAGTGAAAAAAATGTGATGAAAGTCAGTGCACTTAGGTTTCTTTAACTACTTGACCAGTGTTTCTAATTGAAGTTATTTGATTTGTTTTATCTTTAACACCTGATCAAAAAACGAACGGATGAAGGAAAACGATGATTACGCTAAGGAAAAACTAGACTTTGGAAAATTGTCGCCAATCTTGAAGGCAGACAAGACTTCTGGCTTGCCTTTAACCAATCATCAACCTGCAGAAATGGTGGTAGTGCTTAGCCGTCACCGTTATTATAGACACCTGGTAGTTGAACTTGCCAATGCCAACCGGAGCCAGAATGGGAAGCTCAAAAATCCCCTTTTGTTTTTAGACTCCTTAACGTTGGTATGGAAAACCCAAAAACAGGAGGAGCTGAAGTTTTATGCAGGGGTATCGCAGTTTAAGAACAATTACAATGAAGCTAAGGCAGATGCTGACCTAGATGCACTGAAAGCAGTGGTGAACAATCCCTTAAACCTTGATTTTTATGTGCACGATGAACAGGTGTCCGCAACAGTGAATGCCGCTTCATTAAAGTTGACCAAAGTTTCGGTATTGAAGCCAGACCTTGAGCTTAGTGTAGACGAAAGGGGAGATAGTTTCGAGATTTCTGGATTGCTTCATCTGGCAGGGAAATCTTATGCGCTAGAAGAGATCGAACTTCGCTACCATTATTTTGTAAAAGCAGGAAATCAGCTTTACCTGATCGATAACCCTTATTTTTTGAGTGTGATCGATTTTTTTAAGCACCAACAAAATAACCTGGTGATTGATCGAATGGAGTATGAGGATTTTCAGCAAAATATTCTAGCTGTGCTGGAAGAGAAGATCAAGATCAATTATTCTTACTTGAAACGTGCCAGTCGGATGCAGGTGATCGAACAGGGTTTTGATCTGGAGAATGAGCAATTGATCTACCTCTCAGAATCTGAAGATTTTGTACTCCTTACACCCGTAATGAGGTACGGGGGACTTGAAATTCCTGTCATCTCACAAAAACAGATTCAAGCAAAAGATAAACGAGGTAAGCTATTTACCTTAGATCGCGACAAAGAAAGAGAGCTACAGTTTATTACCACCATTGCCAAGATGCATCCGTTTTTTGAGGAACAGGTAATTGAGTTCTCAGATCAGCGACATGCTGATTGTTTTTATATGCACCGCAAACGTTTTTTGGAACCGGCTTGGTTCCTGGATGCCTTTGAAGCTTGGCGGAGCAAGGGTATTGCCATTTTGGGTTTCAATGCGTTGAAAGAAAATAAACTGAGTCCGTACAAAGCCGAAATTGCCATTAATGTAATCAGTGGTATAGATTGGTTTGAAACGGCCATCAAAGTCAAATTCAATAAACAGACAGTTTCGCTGAAACACTTGCACAAATCAATCCGCAATAAAAGCAAGTTTGTACAATTGGATGATGGGACGAGCGGGATCCTGCCCGACGAGTGGTTGGAAAAGTTTGAAGGTTATTTTGGTGCTGGCGAAATTATAGAAGACCGTTTACATACACCCAATATCAATTATGCTACAGTTGAAGAATTGTACGAGGAAGAGCTGTTGGATCGAGAGAGCAAAGCGCGTTTGGCCTTGTACCGATCCAAACTTTCTGCTTTTGAAGCCATTGAGGATGTGGTTATACCAAAAGACCTAAATGCCACATTGAGGGGTTATCAAAAGGAAGGACTAAATTGGCTCAATTTTCTGGATGGTTTCAACTTTGGTGGCTGTTTGGCTGATGATATGGGATTGGGTAAAACCATACAGGTGTTAGCTTTTATCCTGTCGCAGCGTGGAAAGGTAGAGAAGAATACCAATTTAGTGGTGGTACCAGCTTCTCTGGTTTTCAACTGGCAGCAAGAGATCAAAAAGTTTGCCCCAACGCTCAAACTCAAAACAATCTACGGTTCGGAAAGGGCGAAGATCCTAACAGGTTTTGATCAATATGAAGTGATCTTAACTTCGTATGGAACTTTATTGTCAGACATCAGATGGTTAAAAGACTATCGGTTCAATTATATCTTCCTCGACGAATCGCAAACCATAAAGAACCCAGATTCGCAACGCTATAAAGCGGTTCGTTTACTCCAATCGCGCAATAAGGTGGTGATGACAGGTACGCCAATCGAAAACAATACCTTCGATCTTTATGGTCAGCTTTCTTTTGCCTGTCCGGGTTTGTTGGGCAATAGGGAACAGTTCAAACGGCTGTATTCTGTTCCTATCGATCAGTTTAAGGATTCAAGGCGTGCTGCTGAACTGCAAAAACGGATCAATCCTTTTGTACTCAGACGAACCAAAGAACAAGTGGCCAGCGAGCTTCCTGATAAGACCGAAATGGTGATTTATTGCGAAATGGGCACACAACAGCGTGAGATTTATGAAAGCTGCCGCACCGAGATCAGGGATTACCTGATGGGTACAGCTGAAGATGAACTGACCAAAAGCAGCATGCATGTATTGCAGGGCATTACCAAATTGAGGCAGATCTGTAATTCTCCGGCCATATTGGGCAACGAAAAGTATTATGGCGATGCATCTGCAAAGATGGATGTATTGATGGAACAGATCGAAAGCAAATCGCCATACCATAAAATTCTGGTCTTCTCGCAGTTTGTGAGCATGTTGGATCTGGTAAAGGCCCAATTGGAAGAAAGAAAAGTATCTTATGCCTATCTTACTGGTCAGACTAAAAATAGGGAAGCTGTAGTCGATTCATTCCAGAACCGTGATGATATCCGAGTGTTTCTGATCAGTCTTAAAGCAGGAGGGGTAGGCTTAAACCTTACCAAGGCCGATTACGTTTACCTGATCGATCCATGGTGGAATCCTGCTGTAGAAAATCAGGCCATCGATCGTGCCTATCGCATTGGGCAACATCAAAATGTAATGGCCGTGCGTTTGATCTGCCCAGATACCATTGAAGAAAAGATCATGTTGATGCAGGCGACCAAAAAAGACTTGGCCAGCGACCTCATTAAAACAGAAGAATCTATCTTTAAATCGTTGACCAAAAAAGACCTGCTCGACCTGATTTAGGTAAAGATGCGTGGTTTCTTAGGTAGAAACATCTTCATTTTTAATGGTTCTTGTGCTTTTATCGCACGTCTATACCCATATTTTTTAGGTTTGCCGTCAGCTGTTCATGATCGTCGGTAGCATCGGTAAGCAACATATCCAAGTCGGTAACCGGACAGATGTAAAAGGCTTCGGCAGTATTTACCTTATTTAAAGTAGCAAGGCCGATGATTCTTCTGGCTGTTTTTACCATTGTTTTCTTCATCAGCGCATCTTCATACTGTCTGGTTGTGATACCAACTGTAGGGTGGATGGCATAGATTGAAAGGAAGCAGATATCGGCTCTGATGTTTTCGAAAGCTTGCATGGTTTCTGGTCCAGAGGTATTGAAGCCGAATTTAGATAAACGACCACCTGCAAAGATCACTTCCACATTCGGATGGTCTTCCAATACATTGGCTACTGGAAAACTATTGGTTACTACCGTAATCTGCAGTTCTTTGGGCAGGTTCATGGCAATGGCCAAGGTCGAAGTTCCACCATCAAAGAGCACCACTTGACCATCTTTTAACTGAGAAAGTGCCTTCATGGCAATTTGTTGCTTGCCGCTCACATCGTACTTTTCGCGATCCCGGAAATGGAGGGGAATAGGCGAATGTGCAATAGCACCACCACGGGTAGCCTTTAATAAACCCTGATCGGCCATCTCCTTAATATCTCTTCTAATGGTGTCTGTAGAAACCGATAGCTTTTGACTCAACGATTTCATATCCACTTTGCCCACTTCCGAAATGTGGCTCAAAATCAATTGCTGGCGTTCTTCCTTGCTTAAACTTTGCATACTCATGCAATATTAGTAAAAATAATTGCAATTATATTGCAATATTGATGCTATTTTATGCTATATTTGTAGATAAATATTGCAAATTGTTGCAATATTAAACTTCACACATATGAATACTCACACTCAAATCGCCGTAATCTTTGACATGGACGGCGTAATCGTAGATAGCAATCCTTTAATTACGGCCACTTGGAAGGCCTTTTTTGCAACACATGGCATTGAATTGAGCGATGATCAGCTCAATCATTATGTTTTTGGTAGAATGGGCAAGGATACTTTGCGTTTGGTTTTTGGAGAAGACTTAACCGAGCCCCAAATTGCCGCACATCTTAAAAAAGTAGAAGAAGGTGTTTGGGAAAAATATCAACAACAAGGTGTCATTGTTCAAGGTTTTAAAGCTTTTGTAGAAAAACTATTAGCCGCTGGTATCAAGATTGCCATTGCTACTTCTTCGCCAAGTCAGAATGTTAAGGTGGTAATGGAAATGGCCGGAACAACTTCACTTTTTACCACCATAACCGATGCATCGCAAATACAACATTCTAAGCCACATCCAGAAATCTATTTAAAAACGGCCGACAAATTAGGGATTGATGTAAGCAACTGTGTTGTATTTGAAGATTCTTTTTCAGGCATTCAATCGGCCAAAAGTGCGGGTATGCATGTAATTGGGGTAACCACCACACATACCCCAGCAGAATTGGCACCTTTAACAGCAGCTACAGTACCAGATTTTACCAGCATCAGTGTAGCGCAGATCAGAATGATTGCACAACAATTAGCCACATTTACAGCCCAATAGCTGAAGTGGTTTACCTCCTAATTTTTGATGATCTATACTGTGGGTAACCTTACATAAAAAGTAGTGCCTTTGTCTGGTTTGCTTTCGAACCAGATTTTTCCACCATGGCCTTCTACAATTTGCTTGCAGATGGCCAATCCCAAACCAAAAGCTTGTTCACCATCGGTGCCAGGTCTTTTGGCTTGGGTAAACATATCGAATATTTTGTCGTGCATTTCAGGTGGGATGCCGATTCCCTCATCCCTTACCTTGATCAATACACTATCGGCGTCAGTTTCCATCTTTACATCAATCTTAGCACCCGATGGACTGAACTTAATGGCATTAGAAATGAGGTTGCTGATTACCCTCCATAATTTTTCGCGATTGGCAGGAATGATCAATTCTTCGCTTTGCAGTTTGAGCTGTTGGTGTTTGGCCTCGGCCTTATTGAGCAGTAACGATACACAGTACTGTAAGATCTCTGAAATGTCTATCGGTTCCTTTTTAAAGTTTTCGGTATTGAACTGTGCTTCTAATAAATCGTTAACAAGATCGAGTGAATTTTGTGCAGATGTTTTGATGGTCTGCAAAATTTCGATGTCATCTGCTGAACGGTCGGGTTCGGCCAACATCAGCGACATGAGAGAATAGATTCCACCTATCGGATTTCTAAGGTCGTGAGCAGCAATCTTCATCATCCGGGTATTGTCGGCCTGGCTCTGCTCTAAAGCATGCAACGTCCGTTTCATGGCAATGTTTTGTTTAGAGATGAGCTTGTTTAGTTTTTTGGTACGTCTAAGGTTTTGTCTGATCGAGATGATGATCACCACTGCCATTAAACAGATCACAACCAACAGAATCAATAATGCATTTTGATAGTTAGATCGGATCAATAATGCATTCACTTGTTGGTCTTTTAAAACATAATCTAGGTAATCAATACCCGATTGGTTATTGAGTTTTTCCTGTTCATCTGTAATATCGATCAGCTGGGTAGCATATTCGTTGGCCTTGGCGCTGTTGTAACGGGAAGAATAAAAATCGAACAGTTTTCTGGTCAGGAGCTTGCTGTAGATCAAATAGGTATTCTTGTTGGCCAAGTCTAATGCCTGCTGATAATAAGCTACAGCCCTTGTAGGATCATCACTCATCAACTGGTCGCCCATATCAATAAAGATGTCCATGCTTACATAATAAAGTTTTTTTTCAATAGCCTTATCAATGGTCTGTTGCAATAAGGCCAGCCCTTCATCTCGCTTACCATTACTGATCATCTCGTCGGCTATCAATTGGTCTATCGCTAACAAGGTACGGTCGTCTTTATATTTACTGGCAATCTGTTTGGCTTTGTTGATGTACTGGTTGTTGACCTCTTTGCTAAATTGAGTAGGGAACTGAAGCACATAGTTATAGAGTGCCAAAGACATGATTGAATCCTTGCTTAGTTTTTTGCCCAGATTAAGTGCGCCATTGAACCTTTGTATGGCACGTTGATCTTTGCCCATCTGTTTATAGACCATTGCAATGTTCATCAAGGTCTGTATCCGATTGGTAGAATCGTTCAATTTAGTATAAGCTAAATTAGCTTCATCATAATAACGTAGTGCCAATTGTAGATTGCCTTTAATATCGAAAAAAATGCCAAGATTATTGGTGGCATCGGCCTTTCCTTTTTCATACTGAAGCTTGTTGGCTATTTCACGTGCCTTTACGGTATAGTAAAAAGTGCTGTCTATATTTTTTTCATAAAGTAGCATTGCCATTCGGTTCAATACATCAACATAACCAGGACCTTCTTTAAGAGTAGGAAGCGAAGCCTTCAAACGGTCGAGTTCTAAAGACTGAGCATAGCAGCTTACAGTTGCCGCAAAAGAAGTAAAAAGAAACAATAAATATTTTTTCATTTACCCGAGCTGATTTAGATGATTATAAAAATACAAAATATAATCTATAAACATTTTCCATGCACCTAACTACTTTGTAGATGAAAGTTTAATTATGCTAAACTCCTTTCTTAACCCAATTAATTAGACTTTAGGGCATTTGTATTAACCCAATATTAAAATAAATCAGCCTGTTATTTATCTTTGTTTACAAATACTTAACAAATGTTTAGTATACAAATAATAAACAGAGTTTATGTTTGCTAAACAAAAATGGCAAATTTTATGAAACATGATTTACTAAAAATAAGGACGGTGCTTTTTGCATTCATTCTGTTTTGTTCGTTACAGGTTTTTGGACAAACCAAGCGAACAGGAAAAGTATCGGACCAATCTGGAGCAATTCCAGGTGCGAGTGTGATCAACAAGGCTACAGGTAAAGGAACCGCTACCGATCTAAGCGGAAGGTTTACAATCCTGGCAACAGCCGATGATATACTTGAATTCAGGTCATTAGGCTATATCACACAACAACTTAAGGTTGGTGCTGCCGATAGTTTAAATGTAGTATTGTTAAGCGATGCAAAAGCTTTAAATGAAGTGGTGGTAACTGCATTGGGTATTAAAAAAGAGAAAAAAGCAGTAGGTTATGCAGTGCAAGAAATAGGAGGGAAAGACTTGGTCAAAGCAAGAGAGCCAAATGGGATCAACTCACTTACAGGCAAGGTTGCCGGATTGACGATTACGCCAAGTGCAAACTTGTTTGGCGATCCAGGCATCTATCTAAGGGGACAGAGTGGAGTATTGATCGTGGTAGATGGTGTGCCCATCAGTTCTGATTCATGGAACCTCAGTCCAGATGATATTGAAACCTATTCTATCTTAAAAGGTGCCAATGCAGCTGCATTATATGGTAGCAGGGGACAAAGAGGGGCGATTTTAATTACCACAAGAAAAGGAAGTTCGGCCAATAAAGGATTTACGGTAGAGTTTAACTCCAGTACGCAATTACAAACAGGTTACAACGCCATTCCAGATTACCAGACTTCTTATGGTGCAGGTGATAATTTTAAATACGCCTTTAAAGATGGCAAAGGTGGTGGTGTAAATGACAACGATTATTTTGTTTGGGGTCCTCGTTTTGAAGGTCAATTAATTACCCAATACAATAGTCCGATTGATCCGATTACCAAAGCATTGGTGCCAATTCCGTGGTTGGCAAGAGGAACAGATAACCTGAAGAATTTTTTACGTGATGGATTATTAAGTACCAATAATGTAGCCATCTCTACCAAAAGTGAGGTAGGCGATATGCGTTTATCTATTTCGCAATTGTTTCAAAGAGGTACTGTACCTAACACCAAGCTAGGAAGCACCAATTTTAATTTCTCGGGTGGTTTAAATGCGGGTAAAAAAGTAAGGTTTGAAGCGGCAGTTAACTACAATAAGCAAATCACACCTAATTATCCAGATGCCAATTACGGGCCTAACAGTTATGTGTACCTAATGAATATCTGGGGTGGTGCCGATTATGATGTAAGAGACCTGAAGAACTATTGGAAACCTGGTCAGGAAAATATCCAACAATACAATAGGGAATATACCATTTACAACAACCCTTACTTTACAGCATACGAAAACCTGCACAGTTATGCCAAAGACGATATTTATGGCTATGTACAGATGAAGTACAACCTTACCGATAAACTGAACTTTAACCTGAGGACCAATGTAAGTACCTGGAGCAGGACCAGAACAAAACAGATTCCGGTATCTGGTAACTTTTACAACGATGGGGTTAACCTTGTAGGTGGCTATCAGGAAGTGTATGATAAATTTTGGGAGAACAATACCGAGGCTTCTTTGAGTTATGCAGACCGGTTTAAGAATGTTGGTTTTAAGACTTCTGTTTTTGGAAACCTGAGAACGGTAAATGTAAAGTCACTAAGCGCAAGTACCAATGGCGGGCTGATCGTACCAGGTGTGTATGATTTGTCGAATACCGTTTTACCATCGATCCCAGTTAACGATTATGGACAACGCCAGGTAGGCAGTGTGTATGGATTGATCGATCTAGACTATAAAAACTATATTTTCTTGAACTTTACCGGAAGGTACGATCGCTCGTCAACGCTTCCAACCAAGCACAATGCTTATTTCTATCCTTCGGCTTCTTTAAGTGCGGTATTTTCAGAGATGCTCACTTTACCAAAAGTGATATCTTTTCTAAAAGCGAGGGCATCTTATGCCAATGTAGCATCGGATCTAGTAAACGAGAATGCACCTTACGATATCTATAAACTCAACTCAACCTATACCCCTTATAGTACCCGTTGGAACAACAATACAGGTGTAACTTATAGTGGTGTATTGACCAATCCAGATATTTTGGCTGCAAGGGTAAAAACAACAGAGGTAGGTTTAGAAGCACGTTTCTTGAACAATAGAATTGGATTTGATGCAGCAGCTTTCTACAATATTGAAGGTCCAGGCATTGTAAATCTAGAGGTAAGTGCAACCTCGGGTGTAACCTCTACCCAGAAAAACGCCTTCACCTATGTAAGGAAAGGTTTGGAGTTTACCCTAGATGGTAGCCCAATCAAAACCAGCAATTTCACTTGGAACATTATAGGTAATTGGTCTACCAGTCACCGTTGGTTAAATAAGATTGACGGCGTTTTAAACCGCGATGGATTAATCAAAGTGGGCGATAGGGCCGATGGTTATTTCATCACCGATTTTCAACGCAACGAAACTGGTAAACTGATTGTAGGTACAAATGGGCTACCTGCTTTAAACCCGTATAGAAGCAAGGCGGGCTATAGCGATAACGATTTTGTGGCAGGTATCAATAACTCCTTCAGATATAAAGCATTTGGTTTAAGTTTTCAGATTGATGGCAGGTTTGGCGGAAAGATCGCCAATGCGGTTGATGACTCGCAGTGGAACTCTGGTACGGCACCAGCATCAGACAGTCCTTACCGATTGTTGGATTGGGAAAACAGAAACAATGCAGCATGGAAAGGAAGTGTAATGACCGATGGGCTGAAGATCGTGAGCGGTGCATTAAGTACAGACCAAGATGGTAAAGTAATTTCTGATACCAGGGTATTTGCACCAAACGATGTAAGGGTATTGTACCAGACTTGGGCCAGAAACTATAACCGCTCCAATTATGAACTGATGCGCAGCAGGACCTTTGTAAAGCTAAGAGAGGTTGTGTTGACTTATACTTTTCCTAAAAGTTTCTTAGAAAGGACCAAGATCATCAACGCTGCAAACCTGTCGCTGGTTGGCAGAAACCTACTTTATTTTACGGGTAAAGGAACCAAGAATATGGATCTAGACCAGTTTATTGCTGGCGCAGGATTACAGACACCTTCTGTAAAAAGTTTTGGACTAAACCTCAATGTTACCTTTTAAAATCAAAAGATCATGAAAAGAATACTAAATATCATCTTATTGTGCATGTTAATGGTTTCGACTTTCTCGTGCAAAAAGACCGAAGATCTGCAGAAAGATCCCGCGGCCATCTTAAGTGCAGCACCCAAACTTATTTTTACGGGCTTGTTGCTGAACAGTTCTCAAGCACCATGGAGTACAGACCAGCGCCATAATCAATATATGGTAATGAACGAAGCCTATTATGGCAACCAAGCCTATAGTTGGACAACAAGTGATTTTTCGGCCTATACACAATTGAGAAATGTGGTGCGTATGGAAGTAGAAGCACAAAAAGTAGGTGATCCGGCTACTGCATATCTGGCCTTGGCTAAATTTTTTAGGGCCTATTTCTTTATTTCAGCTACCGAGATGTTTGGCGATATTCCAATGAGCCAAGCCTTAAAAGGGGCAAGCGATGGCATGTTTCTTCCAAAATATGATAGCCAAAAAGAGGTCTATGCCCAATGCTTGCAATTACTGGAGGCTGCAAATACAGATCTTACGCCTTTAGTGGCCAGTCAAACCAAAGTTGATGGTGATTTCTTTTACAATGGCGATTTGGCCAAATGGCAAAAACTGGTCAACTCTTTTAGGTTAAGGGTATTGAACAGTTTGAGCAAAAGAGCAGACGATAATCCAGACCTGAACATCAAAGAACAGTTTGCTGCAATTGTAAATAACCCAACCAAATATCCATTGATCTTAACCAATGCAGATAATTTTCAATTGGTCTACAATACTTCAAACGTCTCTAATAATTATCCTTTATGGCCATCAAATGGAATTGTGCTAAAAAATGACCTGCGCAATAACCTCGGTGCAACTTATATGGATATCTTGACCAGAACAATGGATCCACGTGTTTTTGTGGTGGCCTTGCCAACAGAAGAGTCTAAATTAAGTGGTGATCCAAATTATGCAACCAAATTTACTTCCTTTAAGGGAGGTAAAACAGGCGAATTGCAGACCACTTTAAAAGATCAGGCCATTGCAGGCAAGTTGAGTATGATCAATTTCGATTATTGGCTGGCTTCGCCTTCAGGTATTCCTTGTGTACAGTTGGGTGCTTCAGAAACCAATTTTAACATCGCAGAAGCCATCAACAGAGGCTGGGTTGCAGGTAATGCGGCTACCTATTTTCAGCAGGGAATTACTGAATCCTTAAAATTTTATGGCATAAGCAATGCCACAACGATTGCTAACTTTTTAACTCAGAATGCTTATGCTGGTAACACGGTAGATGGTCTTACCCAAATCTTGGAGCAAAAGTACGTGGCCTTTTTCCAGAACTCTGGTCGACAAGCTTTTTACAATTACAGAAGAACAGGCATTCCCAAATTTGATATCGGTCCAGCTAATGCCAATAATAACCAAATTCCGGTTAGATGGGCCTATCCAACCAATGAATACACCGTTAACACAGTGAATTTAAAAGAGGCATTGCAGCGTCAGTTTGGTGGAGCAGACAACCAAAATGGAGTAACCTGGGCTATTAAATAAATTGAAGATGGAGAAAAGACGCAATTTTCTGAAACAAGGCCTGTTGCTGGGTGCATCAACGTTAGTGGCCAAACCATTTGTGGCCTTGGCAGCAACCAGCCAACCAAAGCCAACCAAAGAATTGGTAAGGTTTGGTGTTTTTGCAGACCTACACCACGACTTGATCAAGGATGGCCAACAAAGGGTAGCGGCATTTATTACCGAAATGAAGCAGCTCAAGCCCGATTTCATTTTGCAGATGGGCGATTTTTGCACTCCTAAACCAGCCAACAAAACACTGATGGAGGTATGGAACAGCTTTGAAGGAGATAAACACCATGTAATCGGTAATCATGATACAGATGGTGGTTTTACGCATGATCAGGTGGTTGATTTTTGGAAGGCAAGAGGAAAATACTATTCTTTTGATCTGCATTCTTATCATTTTGTTATCTTAAACGGCAATGAGCGGCCACTTAATGATACTTCTAAAGCTTATCCCCGTTCTATTTTAGACGAACAATACAACTGGCTTCAACAAGACCTCGATTCTACAAAGCTACCTGTGATCGTGTTCTGCCACCAAGGCATAGACAACGACCTCGATGGCTTGAAAGAAGGTAACATCATCAGGATATTGTTTGAAAGAGTCAACAAAAAAGCAGGTTTTCAAAAAGTGAAAGCCGTTTTTAGTGGCCATCATCATGAAGATTACCATAACGTTTACAACGGTATCAACTATATCCAGATCAATAGCATCGCTTACCAATTTGGCCGTACCAGAAACAGTTATGAGTTTGCACATACCAAAGAACCCATTTGGGCCTTGGTTACCCTTTATAGCAACGGAACGATAAAAATCAAGGGCAAAAGCTCGAGTTATGTAAACGGTAATGCAAAATATGCCGAATCGGCCTATAATGGTTATCCAACAGTACCTCAAATATCAGATAGAACAATTAACTAATCAAAAATATGGACAAGAGAAGAGACTTTATCAAAAAAATAGGTTTAACCCTAGGCACAGTAGGCGTAGGCAGTATGTTAAACCCAACCATGTCCGATGCTTTTTCGGCTCCAAATGAAAGAAAAAAAGTATTGAGGATCGCACACATTACTGATGTGCATTTACCTGCAGAAGAAAAGCCAAAGCTGGCCTTTAAAAAGGTGTTGCAAGAAATCAACAACATGAAAGATAGGCCTGATCTGATCATCAACACTGGCGATACGGTAATGGATATGAATGGCAAAGATGCCGAAACAAATACCAAACTTTGGAGTGCCTGGCACGAGGTTAACCAAGTGAATAAGATCAAGATGTACAGTTGTTTGGGCAACCATGATGTTTGGTATGGCAAAAACGATGCGTTAGACCAAGAATATAAAAGAGATAAACGATATGGTAAAGCTTGGGCCATTAACGAATTGAAATTGCCCAACCGATACTATGAAACACCAGTACTTAACGGCTGGAAATTTATTGCCTTAGATAGCATTACCTATGATCATGGTTATAAAATAGACGATGAACAGTTGCAGTGGTTGACCAAAATATTGGAAACAACACCAGCAAGTACCAATATCTGTGTCTTCTCTCATGTACCGATCATTACCGTTACTGCTTATATGTATGCGGCACAACGCAGCCCAATTGCAAATGTTAAGTTTCCTGGTGGCGACCAACACATTGATGTAAAGCCATTAAAAGACCTTTTCTTCAAGCATAAAAATGTAAAGGTATGCTTAAGTGGACATGTACACTACATTGACGATGTGGAATACTTAGGTGTAAAATATTTCTGTGGAGGTGCTGTTTCTGGCAACTGGTGGGGTGGAAATTGGTCGTTGGACGAATTTCCACCTGTTTATTCGATCATTGATCTTTATGAGGATGGCACTGCTGAGACCGCTGTAAAACACTATTTAAAAACCATTAAATTATAACGATATGAAGAAATATATATTAATGTCTGTATTGTTGGCAGGTTTAACCTTTAACGTTAAAGCACAACCAAAGCAGATTAAACATGTGATCCTGATCGGGGTAGATGGATTTGGTGCCTATGCCATACCGCAGGCAAATATGCCAAACCTCAAGCAAATGATGAAAACGGGGGCTTGGTCGTTAAAGACCAGGTCAGTATTGCCTTCTTCAAGTGCGGTGAACTGGGCTTCGATGATCATGGGGGCAGGCCCAACCGAACATGGTTATACCGAATGGGGAAGCAAGGTGCCCGAAATCCCATCGGCAACAAAGACTAAATATGGTTTATTTCCTTCCATATTTAGTGTCATCAGAGATCAGAAGCCAAAAGCTAAAACAGCCGTAATTTATAGCTGGGAAGGTATTGGGCCTTTGATAGAAAAAGAAGCTATCAATTTTGTAGTGCCTGGTACCAAAGGTTATAATGAAGATTTCTGTGCTGATACTACAGCGGCAATCATCAGAAAAGAGAAGCCGATGTTAACTTTTGTCCATTTTTCAGAGCCAGATAATACTGGTCATGGCATTGGTCATCATACACCTGCCTATTACGCCGAACTTGAAAAATTGGATATACGGATTGGAAAGATCTTGGCCGCGGTTAAAGCTGCGGGCATTGAAAAGGAAACCGTGATCATTTTAAGTGCCGACCATGGTGGTGTGGGTAAAGGCCATGGTGGCAAATCGTTGGCAGAAGTAGAAATTCCATGGATCGCCAGTGGGGCAGGTGTAGTACCCAACCACGAGATCAAAGGCGTCACCATTACCTATGATACTGCTGCTACCATTGCTTGGTTGCTAGGCCTAAAAGAACCTCAAAGTTGGAGGGGAAAACCTGTATTTGAAGCTTTTAAACAATAAGTAAACAAAAAGTTAACAATTATATAACCTTCCATTTGTTTATATATACTAAACAATATTCTATAATTGTAAACAATAAAATCTATAACTGAATGTCAATAAAATTAGTAGTGTTTGATATGGCCGGAACAGCGGTCAGTGACGAAAATTATGTAGGTGCTGCCTTTACTAAGGCCATGCAAAAATATGGCTATGCGCCAAAAATAGAAGAGGTTAATCCAATTATGGGTTACGAGAAGCCTATCGCTATCAAAATGATGTTGGAAAAATTAGAGCCAACCACAGCTAAGATAACAAATGAGCTGATTACGGCTATCCACGAAGAGTTTGTGAAGATCATGCTTGATTTTTACCGTACTTCAGAAGATATCTATCCTCTGCCAAATGTTGAAGACACCTTTAAGAAATTAAAGGCACAAGGCATTAAGATTGGATTGGATACGGGTTTCTCTAAAGATATTGCCGACCTGATCCTAGATCGTTTGGACTGGCATGATCAAATAGATTGTATGGTGGCCAGCGATGAGGTAAGTAAAGGTCGCCCTTATCCTTATATGATCCAAAAAATGATGAGCGAGCTTCAGATAACAGATAGTAAGCAAGTAGCCAAGGTTGGTGATACGGAGGTAGATATTAATGAGGGACATAACGCAGGTTGCAAATATGTGATTGGTATTACCACAGGTTCGTTTACCAGACAAGAGCTGGAACCTTATAAACCTACGCACATCATCGATGATATTTCCGAAATCTTTGAAATCATTAATGCCTAGTTTTTATGAAACTACTGGATGCAGCTAAAAAAAAGGTAAGCACTTGGGGCTATGGCAGTATTTCTATACTAGCCGCATTGGCTGCATTTAGTTGTTATACAAGCATGTATGCATTTAGAAAAGCTTTTGCAGCAGGTACTTTTGAGCATGAGCAGTTTCTACATATTGATTACAAGATATGCCTTGTAATTACCCAGATGATCGGTTATACCTTAAGTAAGTTCTACGGGATCAAGTTCATCTCCGAATCCTCACATCAAAAACGTGGGGTTTATCTAATCAGGTTGATCGGTATCTCTTGGCTGGGCCTACTGGGCTTTGCATTGGTACCTGCACCTTGGAACTTTGTGTTCTTATTGATCAATGGTTTTCCATTGGGCATGGTATGGGGTTTGGTGTTCAGTTATTTAGAAGGTCGAAAAACGACAGAATTTATGGGGGCAGTGATGTCCATCAGTATGATTTTTGCCTCTGGTTTTGTGAAAACGGTTGCCAGAACTCTAATGGCTATATTGCCCATTAACGAATATTGGATGCCGTTTTGTACAGGATTGCTCTTTATTTTTCCCTTTTTATTCAGTGTATGGTGTTTGGAGTTAATTCCCCCTCCTTCACGTGAAGACCAGCAACTGCGTACCAAAAGAACTCCGATGGATGCTACAGAGCGAAAACGTTTCTTCTTGAGCTTTTTGCCCGGAATAGTGGTAACAATCATCATCTATGTAACCTTAACTGTTTTAAGGGATATGCGGGATAACTTTGAAGTAGAAATCTGGAAGACATTGAATGTACATGATAACCATATCTATACCAAAATAGATATCATTGTTTCTATTTTTGTACTGGTGTTGATCAGTTTTTTGATCCTGATCAAAGACAACCTCAAAGCCTTTAAAGTGATCCATCTCATCATCATCTCTGGTTGTGTATTGGCAGGTTTAGCCACCTTTATATTTGATCAGCATTACATCAATGGCATTACTTGGATGTGCTTGGTTGGTTTGGGTCTTTATATGGCCTACATCCCTTATAATGCTATTTTCTTTGAAAGGATGATTGCCAACTTCCATGTAAAGAGCAATATCGGCTTCCTCATCTATCTTTCAGATTCTATCGGTTACCTAGGAAGTATCTCTATCCTGATTTTTAAAGAACTGAACCCGATAGAAATCAGTTGGGGCTCTTATTTCAGGCAAACGGTGTATGTGGTTTCGGCTACGGGCATGGTTTGTGGTTTGATTTCGCTCATTTATTTTGTGAATAAAACAGCTGCCATAAAAAAAAAGAATAAAGCAAGCCCAACTCAACCAGCCCAAGAAGAAAAATTTACGGTAAAGCTGAGTGCTGCTGAATATTAAAATTATAAAATCATGAAACTTATATTCCAATGAAAGATAAATACGATTTGATTGTAATTGGTGGAGGCATTTTAGGAACTTTCCATGCCTACCATGCCTTAAAATTGGGCAAAAGTGTACTTCAATTGGAAAAGGACAACTTTCCTGTTGGTGCAACGGTTAGAAATTTTGGGCAGGTGGTGCCTTCGGGAATGACTGGCGACTGGTTTAAATACGGTTGTCGCTCTTTGCAGATCTATCAAGAAATACAAGCCGAATTTGATATTTCGGTACGGAAAAATGGAAGTGTCTACATTGCTTCAGATGAGGATGAACAGACATTGCTACACGAACTCAAATCTCATTACGATACTTTGGGTTATTCGCAAAACCTGATGGATACCAAGGCCATAGTTGATAAATACCCATCCATCAAAGCCAGTTATGCCAAAGAGGCTCTGTTTTTTGACCAAGAAGTTAGTGTAGAGCCAAACTTCATGATCTATAGATTGCAAGAATACATGCAGGCAAAGTTTGAACATTATACCATTTTGTTTAATGCACCCGTGGTTGATTGTGCCAGCAAGGAAGACGGGGTTGAGGTTTGTTTGGCCAAAGGCGATAAGTTTAAGGCAGATAAGGCTATTTTATGCAATGGTTACGAGTTTAAACTGTTGTTTCAAGAGCTTTTTAACCAAAGTGGACAAGAGATCAGCAAACTACAGATGATGCGTACCTTGCCTATTAAGAACATCGGTCTGCAAGGAAATATCCTAACTGGACTAACCATTCGTAGGTACGAGAGCTTTGAGGCTTATTGCCCATCGTTCAAATCGATTCATACGCCTGCCCATTACGAAGAACTGCAGCATTGGGGCATCCATCTGTTGTTTAAAACCGCACCCGATGGTAGTGTGATCATTGGCGATTCTCATGAATATGCGGGTGTAGATAATTTTGATGATTTAGGTTTCAATCTCAACTTATATATCAACCAATTGATGCTGAAAGAGGCAGGCCGAATCGTCAATTTTGATGTAGATCAGATTGCCAGTACCTGGGCCGGGTTTTATCCGCAACATCCTGAAAAACACATTGTAGAATATGACATAGACAACCGTATCCATATCCGTACTTGTATTGGTGGAAAGGGCATGACTGCCAGTGCTGGTTATACTGAGGCCAGTATTCAACAAATCTTTGGCTAAAGACCATTAACGGTGTAGAATTTTCTTAAGTTTGAGTATTAATATGCTCATGGAAGAAAATACGATACTTAAGATCAGTACAAGGATAAAAGAAATACGAAAAGATAAAAGTATTACGGTACAAGAACTAGCGGATTTGGCTGGCGTAAGCAAAGGCTTGATCTCTCAAATAGAAAACAATCGAACTATTCCTTCATTGATGGTGTTGATCAGCATCATCAATGCCTTGGATGTAGACCTGAACCAGTTCTTTAAACACATTACTAATTCTAATCAGCCTAACCCTGTGATCATCAAAAGAAAAGATGAGTACCAATCTTTTGAAAAGGAACAGGCTATTGGGTTTTTATACCAGCGTATCTTTACCAAAAGTATCAGTAACTCAACCGTAGATATTGTACTGTTAGAACTGGAACCAGATGCTGTTAGACCAATGGTTGTAACAGAAGCGTTCGAATACAAGTACATTCTTTCTGGAGAAGTAGAATATGTGTTTGAGGAACAGAGCTTCCATCTTTCAGAAGGCGATTCGATGCTTTTTGATGGACGTTTAGCCCACACGCCCAGAAACAGTGGTAAAACAAAGGCCATCATGTTGATCATCTACTTCTTTGAGCAGAATGGCAATAACCATTAACTCATTTCTGCTTTTAAATAGTTTAATGGAGCGCTTGACGTTTCCATTCATTTCGTCTTATTGTCTTCATTGGGCTAATCCATTGGTATCATTTTACCATTAACAGTAAAAAACAAAATCTATCTTACACCTGATAAAACTACTTGCACATCGGTTGAGTTGAAAGTTGGCCATCGTTCGATTTGTCACTTTAAGCTGCTATGTGCTCAAATTCCTAAAACATTTATTTGCGCATCAACCCAGTTATTCTCAAATAACTGCCTTCTGTTGATTATTCATTAACACTTATCAGTCAAATGCACATATTTAGGCGTGTTTTCCAACTGCTTATGTAGCTGCTCATGGTTAAAAAATTGATAATACTTGCCGTAGCATGTACGCTTACCCTGAACGTCCTTGCCATTCAGGCAAAAGATGGTAAAGGTTGTATGGATGACAAAGGGAGTATTTTTCAAATCGTGAGAAATGCAAATCATAAAAATGGTATAACGGTATATGAAAACTATGCAGAGGTTACCGAAAGCCCAGAAGTCTGTTATCGATTGTCTGTTACAGGAGCCTGTTTTATTAATGGTCGCAAAACAAAATATAAAGAAGTATTTCTAACAATTGTTGAGTGTCCGTTTAATGGCTTTATTGTTCCATTGATAGGTTCTGTAGTGGTTTGTTGGTTATTTGCCAAGGCTAGGAAAAATTACATCAACAATGAAAATAATAGGTTAGAGAAATGAATATTTTAATTGCCGATAATCTTGGAATATATAGGTTTGGTCTTAAAGCAATCATTTATGATGTATGGACCGACGCCCTGGTGGATGAAGTGAGTAACTTTGATGAAATGATGGAAAGCATTTTTGAGAAGAATTTTGACTTATTGGTTATAGATACAGAAATGCAGGGGAATGAAAAGTTAGAGAGTTTTATATGTCAAGCAGTTAATTATACCCGAATTATTATCGTTTCCGAGCATCAGCATACAAATACAAGGGTTAAGCATCTTTTAAATATAGGGGCAGATGCCTTACTCTCTAAATCTACTTCTATGGCAGAAGTAATCAATACTTTGCAACTGATACAACCGATTTAAAAGCTTATGAATATGCCTATTCTTTGATTTTGAGGAATCTGTTAAAGTCTTCTTGTTTTCTTTTTGAAATAGGTAGCAATATTCCTGTATCCATTTCACAGTAATTTCCATCTTTTTTAATAACCTTAACCATATGTTCTAAGTTGATCATGTAGGAGTGGTGTATCCTGAAAAAACGTTTCTTATCTACGATACGTTCAAAATGTAGAAGATTTTTACTGGATATGTATTTCTTGTCGTCGCTGGTTCTGAAAATTGTATATTTACTATCGGCTTCAATATATACTATTTTGTCGGTTTTTATAAAATCAACCTTATCCATTGATGGTATTGCAAGATACTCGCCACTTTCTACAACAGTGGGTGCTAAAGTATCTAATGAAATTATCTTCTGAAGATCAATATATTTTTGCTGCTCAATATTTTTTATGGCTTTGTTTATTGAAAGAATAAGCTCGTCCAACACAACCGGCTTAAGGATGTAGTCAATAGCATTATACTTGAAAGCTTTCAGTGCATATTCATCATATGAAGTCACAAAAATGATCTGCATCTGCGTAAACCTTATCTGGTCTAAGATTTCAAAAGCATTGCTGCCATTTAACCGGATATCTAAAAAAAGGATATCTGGTTGCATGGTATTGATGGCTGGAATGGCCATTTCTACTGATGTAGCATTACCCACTAGTTCAACATTTAAACAGTACTTGCTAATGAAATGTTCCAATAGGGCAATATTATTTACCTCATCATCTACAATAAAAATCTTATAACTGTTCATCTCTTGTCATTTTTGAATCTCATATTTGTAGCATAAACCTTAGCGTAACGATTGTTCCCGTTGGCTGTCCATCATTTTCCAGATCCTGGATCTCTAATGTAACCGCTTTTTTATCCTTAAAGTTACTCCCTAATATACTAATACGCTCACTAACAATGTGGGTTGCCCAAGATCTGTGCGTGTCTTTTTTATTTTTTGCCAGTTGTGCAGCAGCTGCTCTTCCAATTCCATTATCTTCTATTTCTACCACCAGATAAGATTGGTCTATCTTACACCTGATATCCAGTTTTTTCTCTTTTTTTGTGCCGAGCCCATGTATAATTGCATTTTCTACAAATGGTTGTAATAGCATTCCCGGTAAAAAAATAGCTGATGGATCTCCAATACTACTTTCAACAACAACCGAATAGTCCAGCTCGTTATTTAACTGCAGGTTATTGAGTAAAAGGTAACTCTTGATATAGTCTAATTCGTCATTTAGGCTAACCAAATCTTGTTTTGACATGTCAAGCGTAAGCCTCAATAGTTTGGAAAATGCAGCAAAGTACCTGTTTACCTCACGCTCGCCTTTCAAAATAAGTACGCTCTGCATATTGTTTAAGATATTGAATAAAAAGTGAGGGTTCATTTGGGCTTTCAGTGCGCTTGTCCTCAACTTAATGATTTCCGTTTCCCTTTCGAATATCTTTTTTTGTTTTCTACTTTTCCAGATAAAAAAAGAGGTTATCATGCCTATAGTAATCAAAAAAACAAATGCTTTGAAAAGGAATGTTTGAAAAAATACTTGGTCTACATCAATAGTTATGCGTATCTCGTTTGCTGTTTCAATTCCTTTGGCATCCTTGGCCTTCACTTGTAAAACATGGCTTCCATAGGGTAGGCCAAAAAGTTCAATTTCACCAAGTGTTCCAACATCTATCCAGCCATTGGTAAGGCCATCTATCTTATAACTGTAGGTACTCTTTTCGTTATAGAATAGCTCATTAATGGAGAATTTTGCAGAAAAATAGTTTTTATTATAGGGCAGTTCGATAACATTTTTTCCAATATCCAGATACTTGGTAATATTGCTGTTTTTTTCTTTGGAGAAGTAGCTCGCACTAAATAAAAAAATATGATGTGGATGAGCTGGCCGATGATTTATTTTTTCTGGATCGAACTCTACAAGACCGTTCAGTCCTCCAAAGTAAAAGGAGTTGTCATTCTTTCTGTAAACAGACCTAAGGTTAAATTCGTTGTCGGGAAGCCCATCTTCCTTGTAAAATAAGGTAAATGCTGCTTTTTGCTTGTCGAAACGAGAAAGTCCATAATATGTAGAAAACCATAGGGCCTTTTTGCTTTCCAATATTCCACATACAATATTGTTCGAAAGCCCATTAATCGTATTATAGGTTTTGATTTGGCCAGTGCCAACATTTAAAAAGATAACCCCATTATTGAAAGTGCCCATCCATAAATTACCATCAGTATCCTCGTGGATAGTGAGTATGTACGCATGGTTTAGTGGCTGATTTGTAGTCTTGTATCTTGTTGTACTTCCATTATTTTTTTTAAAGAATAGCCCTATATTGGTAGCGATCCATATGGTGCCCAGTTTTGATTGTAAAACATCAAAAACGGGGAGCTTAGCCAAAGGATCATTCACATTGCTATAAGCTTTTAGACCGCCATTTTTTTTATTGAAAACAAACAGCCCTTTATTTGTTCCGAGCCAAAGTTCATTTTGCGATTTTTCTTTCAGGCAATTTAGATCCATATATTGACGCAGGTCAAAAACACTACTTTTGTGTGTAATCAAGTCTATTCTCCTGAGCTTATTACCACTAAAAAATGCCCACAATACTGGACTATCCTTTTCCTGTAACAAACAATCATAAAAATCATTGGGTTTATCAGTTAAGAAGAGGTCTTTTCTTACCTTTTTATCAGGTCCAACAATGTACAGACCATCATAGGTGCCTACATATAAGTTGTCCCGTGCATCAGCAGTTATGCCTCGTGTACTAAGTTTTTTATCTTTTAGCTGCAGCATTCTAGTAAAAATGCTTGGTGTAACCATTAGCTTATATAATTCATCGTAACCAGAGATCCATACCATATTATTATAATCCTTATGGGCATTGATGGCAATTGGTATTTTAAAGCGAATGGTGTCTGTCGAGACTATTTCGTTCTTTTGCGTGTCAATTTTATTGACGTAGATGTTTTTACCATTGGCTGTTAGCAACTTGGAGCCTATTGCCAGAAAATTATTGTTTCCATAGTTCCTTTGATAGTTACTATAGTCTAGACCAGGATAATCGAAAAAATGTAGGTTCAATGATTTGATATAAGTATACCTGTAAGGAATAGTATTGTGTTTATAGTATCCTGTGCTATTTTTTTTGAATATTTCGCCATTCTCTATAATTCCAAAAACAGGACTCAAAAGCTTGTCTAGCTTTTTAAGGTTGGCGAAAAAATGAAATCCATTGTTGTCAATTACAAAAAGATCGTCACCTGCCCGTGCAAGTATCTTTTGATCATTGGTTACTTTAATAATGGCAATCGTTAATTTTGTTTGCGCTAAAATAGGATGGCTGATTTTTGTTGTTTTTCCATTTGGGCCAATCTTGATCAGGTAATTGGAGCCATTGCTGACCCACACATTTTGCGATCCATCTATTCCGATAGCTGTTTCGGCTCCCGGTTTTTCTGTTGGATAGTTAATGCGACGAACCCTCATCGAATCGGGGCTGATAATATAGGCATATTCAGGTTCGGCAGCCCATATATTACCTATATGGTCCTGCGCCCAAGATAAATGGGAAATATAATAGCTATTTGCATGAGGCGCCTTATCCTTAAAATAACTATATCGCAGTTTGTGGTTGCCATCAAATCGATAAAACTCTCCATCTCTGTTTGTTGAGTACCAAACAAATCTGTCCTTATCAATAAAAGCGGCACTGGTAATCAGATAAGAATTAGCTCCATTCTTGATCTCCACTTCTTTCAATACAAGTTCTTGTCCAAATAATTGGACTGAAAACAGTAAAAGGCATATTGATAATCGGGAAAACATAAGGACGCTTATTTACATCAATTAAATATAAAAAATAAAATATTACTGTTTTAGAAAGTTGTTCTTTCCCTTTAAAATTTGATTGAATATTAGGCACTTGCCAATACTTCCGGTTTTGCAGGATTAGGACGGTTATTTAACTAAAATAGAGTGCCTAAAATTTATAGGGAACCTATATGGGTATGATAGGAATATAACAAGGTGTGTTGAAAAGCTTTATAGTTACACTTGAAAACATATCTGAACATTACAACCATTACATTTTGTGATGCGTATATGTGCTATACATAAAAATGGACAAATGTTTATCTGTTATGAAACTATAGTAATTATAGCATTCGGTTTTCATAAAAGTAAACACTTGTCCAATAGGCATTCGTAGGTAGGTAGTTGTAGGGTGTATTAAGATGTATTTAGTATTTAAATTAATTGCTTTTAAAAAAGATTTTTATTCGGTAAAAAGTCTTGTGAGCTTTTTGTCTATTATTTGCTTTCTAAGAATAAAGGAAAAAACAAACGAGCTCAAAAGGACAATTGGCAATAGATTGGTGTCAATCGGACATGGCGTAGGTTCATCATAATTAACTAAATATCCCCCAGGTATGTTACTTTCATTGGTACAGCTCGTATAAGGACTGAAATTGCTTACATTTATTGGACCGCATCCAATTGACCCATAATCTATTTTTTTAACATCAGAATCATAATAAACTAAAGGTACAGTGCTTTTAACGGTAGAATAGATAAAATCCCCACCAACTCTACAACCAACCTTGCCAAAACTGCTTTTGGTAAAACTGCAAATGGAAATTATACAGCTGGTTAAGACTAATGCAAATTTTTTCATGGAGTATTTGTAGATTGATAAAAATCTAATTCCTCCAAAGTTATTGCATATTCAATTTTTATAAATTGAGAAGTATTTAGCGTTAGTGATTACGGTATAACTGGTAAATTTTTAAGATAAGTGGTTTGGATATCATGGTTTCAAATCATTTAAATCACTTGTCAATTAAAACAAGGGTTCATTCTCACCCAAATACTGTCGGATGAGTTTTAGGATATGCTCGCCATATTGAGTGGTTTTTCCTTCACCTACATTCTTGATTTTTGACAGTTGTGTCAACGTTTTGGGTAATTTTGCTGAAATATCAGCCAAGGCCTGATCTGAAATGACATGATAACTGAGTACTTTTTTAAGCTCAGCTGTTTGCTGTCGCCAGTCCATTAATTGGGCATAGAGTACTGGGTTTTCGATAGCGATTTCAGTAGCTGATGGTTTTTGTTTCCAACTGTCAATAAATTTATAGGTTGTTGCTGTTGTTCGGATTGCTTTGGTGACCTCAACAGTTTGTTTGATATTTGGAAAAAGTTTGAATATTTCTGTCTTTGCTTCCAATAATTCCAATAGTAAGTTGAGCGTTGGAAAATAATCTGTATGGAAAGGTGCGCCTGTAGCCAATAGGTGTAGGTCAATCACCTTTTGATGCAGTTCAATCAGGTTTGGTAGAAAATAACCAGTAGCTTTTGTCAGTCGTACTTTAAGATGTTCCAGTGCAGAATGATTGCCTACTATTGTTTTGATTTCCTGTCTGATGAAACGTTCGCCAATTGGGAGCACCTTTGTTTCAAGGATCAATTGTGTTGCGCTTATCTTTTCGTTTAGGACAACTTCTAGTGGAAATAGTGTTAACAATACCATTTTTAGATGGGTAAAAGCTGCAGCAATTGACGAGAAATCAAAGCTTTCAACCAAGGTTTCTATTTCAATCGCTATTAACGAATCTTTGAGTGTATCCTGATCTGGGATTTGGGTCTGCGCTTTTTTCATAAAAGCTGATACCGATGGATCTGTAATGATATTCTTGGCATCTACTTTTTCCTTCAAAATTAATCCGTCTAGGCTTCTGCAACGGCTCAATGCCACATAAGTCTGTCCGTGGGCAAAGGCAGCACCAACATCTACTACAGCTTTGTCGAAGGTTAATCCTTGGCTCTTGTGGATGGTAATGGCCCAAGCCAGTCTGAGTGGAAATTGGGTAAAGGAGCCCGCGCTACTTTGAGTAACCTTTTGGTCGGTTTCAGAAAGTGCGAACTTGGTGTTTTCCCATATTTCTTGGTTGGCTTCGAAAGTCGACCCATCATCTAGAAAGGTCAGTCTAATGCTTTCTCCACTAATACTTTCAATTTTGGCGGTCCTACCGTTATAGAACTGTTTCTTTCCAGAACTGTCGTTTTTGATGAACATGACCATAGCTCCAGCCTTAAGTACAAGTTCTTCTTCAGTAGGGAAGGCTTCCTTTGGAAATTCGCCCGTAACCTTTGCCACAAAACGATGGGTTTCTCCCGGAAGTTGTTCCAATCTTTCCTCGTTGATTTTTTTAACCAGTGGATTATGCGTAGTTAGGGTAACGTGGTCAGTAAGTTCATCATTTCCAGGCTGCGGTTGGTAATGTTGGTTGAGTTTTTTGAGCAAATCTTCACTGATTGAGCCATTGCGGATACTGTTCAATATTTCGATAAAAGTAGGGTCATTCTGTCTATGTACCTTTGTGAGTTCGAAAACCAATAGCGGATATTCCCTGAAAATTAGACTATCAAAGAAATAAGGACCTTTATAAAACTTAGCTAGCAAGTGCCAATCATTTTGGAAAACAGGAGGTAATTGGTAAAGGTCACCAATCATTAATAATTGTACACCACCGAATGGAATTGCATTTCCTTTTACAAACCTCAATACCCTGTCAATATAGTCCATCGTATCTGCCCTCACCATACTAATTTCGTCTATGATCAGCAAGTCAAGGCACTTGATGAGTTTTGATTTTTCCGGCCCAAAACTTTTCCCGGAGAATTCGGTAAAAGCATTTGCAGTAGGCGTTGGTAAGATAGGCCCGAACGGTACCTGGAAAAAAGAGTGGATGGTCACTCCACCTGCATTGATGGCTGCTACAGCTGTGGGCGCAACAACAGCAAGGTTTTTTTGGGTATTGGAGCGGATATAACGCAGAAAAGTGGTTTTCCCTGTTCCAGCCTTTCCCGTCATAAAGATAGGTTGATTGGTTTTTTCAATAAAGTCGATAATAAGCTTATGCAGCGGATCCAGAGTCATTAGAAGTTGGGTAGATGAAAATAATGTAATCGATATTTGGCTTTAGCGACCAGTAGAAAACAGTGTTGGGTTTTGCAGGAATTCTGTAATTGCATTTTCAAGGGCAGTACCAATCCTGAAATCCATTCTTCTGTCGAGTGGGTGTTGGGCCGAGTTGTATTTTTCAATAAAGGTTCCGGTGCTGTTGTTGAATTTCAGGTAGCCTTCTTCGAAATAACGTTCCTCAATCTCGCCAGCTGAATCCATAGCGGTAAAGTTCAGCGGAGAGATCTGTATTGTCTCCTTATCAATCCATAGCCATTTGAATTTCTCCGAGATATCTGCGTCTTCAGGCAGGTCAATTCGTTTAACCTCAATGAGCTGCAGGTAAAAGTTTTCAAGAAAGAAGAGGCATTCGAATTTAGGCATGGATATTTGGTTTGTTCGGATTACTAAATTAAGCCAATTGTAACTGCCATGGAAATCTTCTTTTCCACATTATACATTGGTCTGTTTGGGTATATAATTAGTGCTTCAGTTTATGATTGATCAAAATGAATAGGTATAAAAAAAACTGAACAATAAGATATACAGATAGTTGAAAAATTTTAGTGTTTTTCAGGAAAAAATTATGCTTGAGGATGAAAAAGAGAGTTTGTAGCCATGTAACAAGAATGAGAACAAATTGAACATTGCTTTTTATGATAATAATTATATTTTTGGTTAAACATTTAATAAAAAGTTAATTCTCTCCATCATGAACGCTTCTCTCTCTCTCCAAATTGAAGATTTCTTTAATTTTCAAAAATGTAAGACATCAAGTCTCAGGTATCTTTTAACTGATTTCTTTCCTGAATGTCTATTCTTAAACAAGTTCAGCCACGGTATAGCTTGATATACTAATATTGGTATAGACTAATATTGTTTATAAAGTTGCCGAAAATTTTACTTGATCAAACCCTACAAATACAAACTGAATTTATACTAGGTTTTAGCAGAATGACCATCGTTAATCTGCGCTAACCAAGAATACTGAATTAAATTATCGCTATGAATACGACCTCACCAGCTGTTAACCGTACAGCACCCAATCCTTCAATGTTAAAGTTGTTGAAAAGACTGCCGTTGCAGTTATTAGCAACATTTATCCTTACGCTATTTACAATAACGAATGTGAATGCACAAACTCAATTTTGGAGTGATACTTTTGAAGATACCGGAGCACCAAGTGCTGGAACAACACGTACACCTTCTTTAGATCAAGGATGGGGATCAACTCCATATGCTTATTATTTTATGAGAACGGATGGAACTAACCTTGCTTTACAAGCACCTTTCCCTGCTCTTGGTGATCCGTTTACAACCTACCAAAATTTTCAAGGAAGTAAATTTTGGGCAGGTGAAGATACCGATCGCGTGAGAACAGGAGCAAATGTTACTACCGATAAAATTCAGCAGATTGAATGGACAGGCATCAATATCAGTGGAAAAACTGGACTAAGCTTTAAAGGTTTGTTTGCTGCAAACTTAAATCAAGGCTGGCAAAACATAGTTTTCGGTCCTACCTACGATTTTTTAAGAGTAGAGTACAGTATCGATGGGGGGCCATGGACCAGAGTAGGCTCATTTGTTGGTGATGTATCAGCAACTAATGCAGGTTCTTTATGTGAGGATACAAATGATGATAAAATTGGAGATGGAACTATTAAACTTTCCAAAACTTTTCAAGAATTTACATGGCCGATCACCGGTACTGGAACAACGATGTCGCTTCGTTTTTTGGCAAGTGCAGATGCTGGTGCTACCCAAGAGTTTGCAATTGATAATTTTCGGCTTTTCGAAACAGCAGTTCCTGCTGCAGCTATTACGGGCAATCCACCGAACCGTACGGTCTGTGCTGCAGGTAGTACGACCTTTGGGGTTACGGCTACTAATGCTACCGGCTACCAGTGGCAGGTGAACAGCGGCAGCGGCTTCGTTGACATCACCAATGGCGGTGTCTACAGCAATGCGACCACTTCGACCTTGATGATCACAGGTGCTACCGGAGGGATGAACGGCTGGACCTACCGTTGCCGTGCGGTCAGCAGCGGGGGCAATGCGACCTCCAATGCTGCAACGCTGTCCGTTTCGGCGATCAGCACATCGAACTTTTCCCAGACGAACATTGCCTGCAAGGG